>Ga0189291_100006_pt1 | contig 797427 bp, 760 predicted proteins | sample UW1redminimetaG_FD_130331 | JGI IMG/M metagenome (GOLD analysis project Ga0189291, IMG submission 130331) | Marine microbial communities from the Costa Rica Dome - UW179B-red mini metaG | ecosystem: Environmental > Aquatic > Marine > Oceanic > Photic zone | place: Costa Rica: the Eastern...
CATTGTCCGTTGCAGGCACGAGGGGGCATACCTTTGTTGCAGCGGGCCGGTGTGAGGGCTTGGATTTATTTGCGGGGGACGTCCCGCCTTGGCCTTTTGGCGGACTACTTTGTAGAAAACCATGAGGCGAATGAGACCGGGCGGGCAGCAAGCGGGATTATGCCCCCGCGAGAGGCCCTTTGCCTTTTCGCCTGCGGTGGATGTCGGTTTGAGCGGCCCGCGCGTGAGCCAAACATCTCCGCCTCCCGCGTTCGGGGGTCGGGGTTAGGCCGCGGAGCCCGTTCAGATGAGCATACGCCGCAGGCGGCAAGGGCGAACCAATCGCCGTGCGCGGGCTTTGCCCAGTGTAAAATGGTAATACTCATATTTCATCCGTCACCGGATGAAGCCCGCGCTTCGTGCCGCTTATCCCAAGCGATCCACGCTAGTTGCCGTCCGGAGCGGGGCGGTTGGACATGGGCATTTGCGCAATTGGTGGGGTGTTGAGAAACACGGTTCGTCCCCGGCATTTACTGCCGGGGCCTTTATCGGCGAAGAGGCATCTCACAACCTCAATCATGGCGAAACCAAGCCAAAGACCCCGGCAATAAATGCCGGGGACGAAGGTTATTCCCGGCGCGGTGCGCCTTGGCCGGGATGACAGGGGAGAGTGAGGCGTATGGGGAAATGGCACGTTGAAAACGTCTTTGGTCGTTAGATCATTGTCGGACATTTGGAACAAATTTCAGTCTTATTGACGCCGTAAGTTCGCGGCATTATGGTTAATAAAATATTGGGGGGTGTGTCGTGCGTTTAAGAAACTTAGGTGTTTTGGTTGCGTTGGGGGCTTTATTACCCCTGACGTCATCCGCTCAGGATCAATGGGAAACAGAAGTGCGGGCGCAGCTCACAATGATTGAGGCGCTCGTCGAGTCCGAGGGATATACGCGCTACGGCAACGTCACGGTCGACTCTATGCGGGACGATGCGACGGACACATTTACAGTTCGGTTGCAGGGGGGACATAATTACAAAATTATCGGCGTTTGCGATACGGACTGCGGCGACATCGACTTTGTGATCTATGATGAAGACGGCGACAAGATTGATGAGGATGTCAGCACGGATGATGTGCCGATTGTGTCCGTAAGCCCGCGGTGGGATGCAAAATATGAGCTGCGCGTGAAAATGTATGACTGTACGCAAAACCCGTGTCGCTACGGTATTTTGCAAATGCAGGACTAAACCGCGCGATAGATTTGAGGGCAGAGGGTTAGATTAGAAGGTCGCCTTGCCCTCACATTCAGCGAGTCAGGCTTTGGATTATGGGTTAAGAGGCTCAAAAGCCTGGCTGAGCGTTCTTCGAAATCTTTAGATTGACGTCCGCCGAACGGCTGGTAAATGCCGCTCGCATAGCGGAAACGCTAATGTGGGGGGGATTGTATCATGTCATTGGTGCAATATATTTATAATACTCGAAATCGCGCCGACCTAACGCCTGAAAAAGGCGTTCTTGTGTCTATGAAAAGCGTTGAGATTTGTGATCGCCTAGGCATGACAGGGCGCGTATTTTCGACCCGGTCTCATGCTTTGTCTATCATAGAAGGCCCTACTGATGTGATGGCGCAATATTTTCAAGCTGTCGAAACACAGCCGCACATCATCAACGTCCTCTTGCAAGGCGTGCGCGATATCGACACGCGGGAATTCGGCGATTATTCGGTGTGGCTTGATATTGACCATCCTTTTGATTCGCATCCCAAAGTCCATGCGATGGGCCCCGGTTCACTGGAAACTGCGATGCCGGACAAACCCTCCGCACGCTTACGGATCATGACAGATGCATATTTCAAACAGGGTCGTTTGGTTGCTTGATCCGACTGTTTAGGCCGCGCGAAAGGTCATTTAACGCGCTGTTAACGTCGCCCTTGAACGAAATTGAAAAGGCCGTGTGAGAGGGTCTTGCCATGTCACTCTCTCAACTTATTTATACATCCACATGCACGGATGCGATGACGCCCCAAAAATCAGTCCTAATCTCTTGCAAAAGCGTTGAAGTTTGCCGCTCTCTGGGTCTGACGGGCCGCGTCTTTGCTAATAATCGTAAGGCCTTGGCTATGACGGAAGGGCCAACGGAAATCGTGCAACGTTATTTCCAAGCGGTCCAATCTGATCCACTCGTGCAGACGATAATGCTACATTCCAATAACACAATTACGGCACGCGAGTTTGTTGACTACTCCGTGTGGCTCAATGTGGGTGTCAATTTTGCGCCCTGCCGCGGCGTGCGTGTGATGACGCGGGAATCCATACGGTCAGCCTTTCCAAGTCAGGCCTCCGCCCGGATCCGCATTATGGCGGAAGGCTATTTGGACGCGGCGATGCTCGCGTCTTGATGACTTAGAAGGCGTTTTGTTCAGACCTTTCTGGATCGGCGATATTGCATAAAAGGAAAATAATCCTATATCGGGGCTGTAAATCATCTGCTCCGATTGGGCCATTTCGGGAGCGCAATATTGAAAGCGCTTTATGGCCCGCACCCATCTCATTCCGTTTCGGCAACCCAAACGCGATATTGCTTTGCGGGATAAAGGCCGCGGTGCGCGCAGCAATGAAAGCGGACGCTATGAGAGCCTTCGGCGCGAACGCACGGATGAGGATTGGGACGCGTTGCCGCGTGAGGATCGGACGCCTGTCAAGACAACGCTCACGGCGGAACATCCGCGTACGATCATCAATAAAGTAACCAGCCCCTATGTCGGCTTTGACCGCTCGATCAATCCGTATCGCCGCTGCGAACATGGCTGTATCTATTGTTTCGCGCGCCCGACCCACGCCTATTATGGCCTCTCCGCCGGGCTTGATTTCGAAACGAAGCTGTACGCAAAGCCGAGTGGGCCGGAGTTGCTAAAGCGCGAGCTTTCAAACCCACGATATAAAGTCCGGCCGATCATGATCGGGACGAATACGGATGCCTATCAACCTGTAGAGCGGGAACAGAGGATTATGCGCGGGTTGCTCGAAACTCTATCGGATTTTCGTCATCCCGTCTCTATCCTGACTAAGTCAAACCTGATCACGCGTGACCTCGACATTCTCGCGCCAATGGCAGACCGCGGGATTGCGCGGGCGATGATTTCGATCACAACGCAGGACCGCGGCCTCGCCCGCGCGATGGAGCCGCGTTGCCCGACACCGGAGAAGCGGTTCGAAGCCTTGGGGCAGTTGGCCGCAGCAGGCATTCCAACGGGTATTATGCTTGGTCCGATGATCCCGGGGCTGAATGATACAGAGCTGGAAAGCATCATGGCGCGGGCGGCAGATTTGGGCGCGAGTTACAGCGCCTACACCGTGTTGCGATTACCGCAGGAGGTCAGTTCGATTTTTCAAGAATGGTTGCACACTTTCGCTCCGAACCGCGCGCGCCGCATCATGAATCATATTCGCACAATTAATGGCGGTCAGGACTATGATCCGCACTGGGCGCGCGGCGAAGGCAGCGAAGTTAAAACCCCGTTTCGCAAGCTGATCGCACAACGTTACTACCATGCGCAGAAACGCACCGGAATTATCCCGCGCGAAGATCGCGTGCCGTTGGATTGCACGCAGTTTCGGATTCCCGAAAGTGTCAGCGGGCAGGGGGATTTGTTCGGGTGAAGGATTTGCGCCGTGATTTGCTGTTGGATCGCATAGGCTTTATCAAGACCATAAAGTCAAAAGGTATATTGTATGGACGCGATAACATTCTCGCACGAAGAAACGGACAGCAAGGGGCGCTATGTTGCCGTCGTTGACGGATTTGATGCGGTCGGGGAGCTCACTTACTCGAAATCGAGTCCGACATTGATAATTGTTGACCATACCGGCGTGCCGGACTCTTTGCGCGGAAAAGGTGTTGGCAAGGCATTATCAGCGAAAATTGTTGAAGGCATGCGGGTTAAAGGCGTCAAAATCGTGCCGCTTTGTCCCTTCTTTAAAGCGATCGCACAGCGTCATTCTGATTGGGCGGATGTTGTGCAATAAAGGTGTTTCTCGCAAGTTTAGCGGGACAGGTTAAAGTTTCGGGGTGAATGTTTCTATATGACGAACCTGTCATGAAAACAGTGCGCAGTCGTCACTTGCTATCACAACCATTCGGCTCCATATAAACAGCATCGACCAAGGGCCAGAATATCGGCCTGCCGCTTGTTTGTAGTTTACGATTACACGCCGACGCAGAATGCTTTTCCTACCAGACGTCGAGACTTCGCCCATTTGGGCACTCCATTTGACACGTCGTTGAATGGGAAACCGATGATCTAAAGGATTACACATGTCGGATATGAAAACTGGTACAGTTAAATTTTTCAACACAACTAAAGGCTTCGGCTTTATCGCTCCCGATGGTGGCGGCGATGACGTCTTCATCCACATCACGGCTCTTCAGCGTGCTGGCCTTCAAGGCTTGAACGAAGGCGACAAAGTTGAGTTCAACACAGCCGTCAACGAACGTTCCGGTAAAACGGCCGTTGACTCGGTTTCAATGGCGTAACGCCAATTTGAACTGAATACGGAAGGCTCCCGCGAGGGAGCCTTTTTTATGCGTGAAGTTATGGTCTTTTAGTCGCCAACGACAATGGACCTGACCCGATCTCGCGCACTGATGGACCGCCGCCGATTGCGGATGATCAGCGCGAGAATGACGAGTGCAAACGCCAAAGTCACCAAGTTTGCCAAAATGACTGGCCAGCTTTGCACAGCCAGACCATAAGCCAGCCAGAGCGCAACGCCCGCAGAAAACATGGCGTACATGGGTAGGCTGAGCCCATCCGTTCGGCCACTCCGAACCGACGCAATCGCTTGCGGCAGAAAGGAGAGCGTTGTCAGGATAGCGGCCACGTAGCCTAGAAGGTCGATCATTGTCATGGTGCTAACGTAGCAGCTCTTTCACAGGCGAGAACGCATAGCGGCGCAAAGACAGGATGCGAAAATGCAAGGGCGCGTGTGCGGCGGAAGCTCAAGACGCACAGCCTTGAGGCGGTGGCGGCCAGCGTTGAAATTTAGAACCACATAAGGGTGATCGCGCCAATTATTCCGACAGCCATGAACAGGCTCATGACCGACAGAATTATGACAGCGCTAATGCGAAACGCTTTACTCGGGCTTTTCTGAGCCGCGAAATAGAGTTCTAATCCGGCGAGCGGAACAAGGTAACTGCCAAGGCTCAGCGCGATATCGGCCGGGCCGGACAGGGTGCTGTTCATGCCGCGCGGGGCTTGGTTGACGAGAATCCATCCCATCAAACCGACCCTGAAAAACCATACGCCGCTGGCCACCATAAAGGTGCGCAGCGCCCATTGACGGTGCAGCGCGATCCGCCTCGCCATAGCGTGCCGCAAAGCAAGGAATGCGAATATCAAGATCAAGACACCGTTGAGCGAGACGGATAATCCCGAAACAATTGAGAGGTGTGACCCGCGTACCCACGTCATCCATAAGCCGCCAAGCGCAAGGCAAACGGCGAGGGTGAGGAAGACACGCCCATTCCACCGATGCACGGCTGGAAACCTCTGCCGTAATTTTGGAATCAATTGCGCAAGACCGCCAAAAGTCATAACGGCGGCCAACATGACGTGGATGCCAAACATCAGGTTCCCAATGAAGTCACCTTGTACATATCCGGTGATGAGTGGCTTGTCGTTCCAAGCGCTGATATTGCCCGTCACAATGCTCGTGCCGTAATGCCATAGAATGAAAGCGATAAAGGCGAGCTGCCCGATCATCAGAAGTAAAAACCAGATGGTTCCAAAACGGGCGAGAGGGGGTCTATTTCGATTGTTCACGGATGTGGTGGCGGGCATGTGCAAGCTCCTTTAATGCTTGCGTCAACATGTCTTCAGATATTGCCCGCGCGTCTTGCCGATTTGAAAATCGGCTATATTTTTTCGACATATCTTGCAGTTGTTGGCGTGGTCTTTGCGTGGCAGATAGATCGTGATGGCACTGACACACATGATCAACGGGCCGATTGTGCCCACAGGGCGTAAGCCATATTCCTTTGGTTCGGGGCGGCCGCCAGTCTCGCCATTGATCGTGTCGTGGTGGTTTTTTGCCGTTTCCGTCGGGGCATTCTTGTTGCACTATCTCATTGGCGACAGCCTGCCGTTAGTCACCCGCATTCTGGCGGTCATGAGCCTCGTCACATGCGGCCTCGCATGGCTACTCGCGCAAGCCTTATTTCGGAATATGGATGACCCCAACGCGCAGTTCCGGCGATCCGGATCCATTGCGCTCGTCGCGGTTCTCTTCGCGATAACGCTTGGCCTAAGCGTTACTCCCTCATTAAGCGGAACGCCGACGCGAACCTATTTCGTCATTCTGCAGTCTCTTATCGGTTCGGCTGTCTTGTTCATGACCTTGCTAGAAGCCTTTGACAAACTCACACAATTTAATGCGGATGAGCGGCGCTTCAGAGTAAAATTTGCGGTCGCCTATGCGGCGATCTTGGGATGTTCATTTGTTGTTCAAATCCCGGAATTCGTTCCGCTTCAAGCCGGGACACAAGCGAGTCTTGCGTTCATCGCGCTGGTCGGTGCGGGCTTTGCCGTGCGCTATCGATTGCGTCATCCGCTGGTTGAGCAAGAAACGAGCGCTGAGCAAGAGACTGGGATTGAGCCGAAGGTCGTTGTCGTGGAGAATGACCCCGCATTGGCCAAGCGGATTGAAGAATTACTTCGATCCGACACATTGTTTCTAAATCCAGATGTTCGCCTGTCCGACCTCGCCCGCCGCCTACGGGAGCCGAACTACAGAGTTAGCCGTTGCATTACGCATGATCTGGACTACCGGAATTTCAATCACATGATGAACGTTCACCGTATCGCGGCCGTGAAGGCTTGCTTTGGTGATCGCGGCAATGATCATCTGCCAATCCTATCGATTGCGATGGATTGTGGATTTGGATCCATCGGGCCGTTCAACCGCGCCTTCAAAACGCAAACGGGCCAAACGCCAAGTGCATATCGACGCAATGCGCAGTCTGGTCCGTAGGCCGTTAGCAACGCCTCGCGTCCTCGATTACTGAGCGCTCGAAATTCGCAATGAGTCAAAACGCAAAAGGCCCAGCCAAAGCTGGGCCTTTTAACATGACACTGCCATTATCCTTAAAGGAAAATGGCGCGAGTGACGGGACTCGAACCCGCGGCCTCCGGCGTGACAGGCCGGCGCTCTAACCAACTGAGCTACACCCGCTAAAGTGTGAGCGCGCGATAGGCGGAACATCACGGGGCGTCAACGCGAAAACTGATAGAAATTCAGTTGAGGCCGAATTTTTTTCGGAACAGCTTCGGTAAGGTGGCTGAAGTGAGCGAATGTGAGGTTATTAAGCGCTCTTCCACGTCATCAGTGGAGAGGCGATCAAGTTTCAACATGACCCAACCCGCGCGCGGCATGTGGGCGTTGCGTTCGGCGACACCCGCCTGGATGAGCAAGTCGGCGGTTTCAGGACTGGCCGTCTTTACGGTGAGTCTAGATTTTCCCGGATTAAGAATCGCAAACATCTTGAACCGATCTGCATCGCCCACCTTATAAACATGGCTGCCCATCCACTGCTCGGTCATATAAGTGGACGTGAGCGCCATCGCGGAGGCGTGGACCTGTTCATCCGTCGTGCTATCATTTTTGTTCATATTTTCTGCTTGGCAGAATTGCCAAGGACTGTGAAGCTTGCCATAGGGCGCATCCCTTGACGTTGTTCAAATGGGGCGGTTAGCTCAGCTGGTAGAGCATCTCGTTTACACCGAGAGGGTCAGCGGTTCGAACCCGTTACCGCCCACCATTCTGACTATATCCCGTGTATTTAGGCCCGTTGGGCATATCATCCACCATGCGATGGCGTCGGTCTGCGGCAATTCTACCCTTTGGCAAGATTGCCTGCTGGGTTAGGATGCGCATGATGACAACTTACAAAAAGTTGCGTCCACCGGGGAGAATATCGGATGCGAAAGACGCTCTTACTGGCCGCGACGGCTTTAATTCTATCAGCTTGCGCTGAGCAGGCAGTGACTGAGGTCGAGCAAACCGAGTATAAACCGATATTTGCCGCCGTCGATGATGCACGGATTAAAACAGCCTCTGCGTCAGAAGAGTGGCTGACCTACGGCGGGACGTATGATGAACAGCGTCACTCGACACTCAACCAGATTAACGCAGAGACTGTGGGCGATTTGGGTGTGGCTTGGACCTATGATCTAGCGACTAATCGCGGCGTGGAAAGCACGCCCATCGTCGTTGACGGCGTCATGTATGTCACCTCGGCCTGGTCCGTTGTCTATGCGCTGGACGCGCAGACGGGCGAAGAGCTCTGGGTGCATGAACCGGATGTGGACCGCGCGGTTGGCGTTAATGCTTGTTGTGATGTCGTAAACCGGGGTGTGGCCGTTTATGATGGCAAAGTGTTCGTCGGTGTCATTGATGGCCGCTTGCAGGCGCTCGACGCGATGACAGGAAAACTCCTCTGGGATGTGGTGACAGTTGATCAAGACAAGCCCTACACCATCACGGGCGCGCCGCGTGTTGTGAAAGATAAGGTGTTGATTGGGAACGGCGGCGCAGAACTCGGGGTTCGCGGTTATGTTTCGGCCTATGATGTGGATTCTGGTGAGAAAGTCTGGCGGTTCTACACCGTCCCAAACACCAATAAACAGCCTGACGGAGAAGCGTCTGACGCGGCGTTTGAGCAGGTCGGTAATGTCAGTTGGGGCGATACAGGCGCTTGGACGACAGAAGGCGGCGGCGGAACCGTTTGGGATTCAATCGTCTATGACGAGGTCAATGACCGGATCATCTTTGGCGTCGGAAACGGTAGCCCTTGGAACTGGGAGCGGCGTGATCCGTCCGGTCTCGATAACCTGTTCCTTTCGTCTATTGTCGCCGTTGATGTCGATACGGGCGAATATGCGTGGCATTTCCAAACAACGCCGGGCGACACGTGGGACTATACCGCCACGCAGACAATCATTTTGGCTGATCTACCGCTGGGCGAAAATGGCGCGATGCGCCGCGTCGCGATGCAGGCTCCGAAGAACGGGTTCTTCTACGTTATTGATGCGGCGACAGGCGAATTTATCCAAGGCGCGCCGTTTGTGCCGCAAAACTGGACAACGGGTTTGACGGCTGAGGGCCGCCCTGTTGTCACGCCCGAAGCCCGTGATCAGACGACTGCGCATTTGCAAACGCCGGGTCCATTGGGCGCACACAATTGGCACCCGATGGCGTATAATCCTGATCTGCAGCTTGCCTACATTCCAGCGCAAGAATTGCCGCAGGCTTATGTGGTCGACCCGCTTGGAACGGATAAACCTGCCAAGTGGAATACGGGCGTTGATTTCGCTGCGGGTGTCCCGCCAGAATTCACGCCGGCTATCCGCGCAATGGTCCGTCCGACACTCAAGGGGCGGCTCGTCGCATGGGACCCGATCGCGAATGAGCAACGTTGGTCTTATGAGCATAATAATGCTTGGAATGGCGGCGTATTGTCGACGGCAGGCGGGCTTGTATTCCAAGGACAGCTTGAAGGCACGTTCGCTGCGTTTAATGCGGCAACAGGGGAAAAACTCTGGTCGCAAGATGTCAAATCCGGAGCAGCGTCCGGGCCGGGGACCTACATGATTGACGGCGAACAATATGTCACGATCACAACGGGGTGGGGCTCTGCTTATGCTCTGTCAGCAGGTTTTGGGTATGACAAAACTGTCTCCCCAACTGTCGGCAAGGTCGTGACGTTCAAACTGGGCGCAAATGAAGTGATTCCCACGGTCGAAATGCCGCCCATTGATATGACGCCAAAAGCGGAACGGTTTGGAGAAGAAGATATGTTGGCGGAAGGGCTCGTGCATTTCTCGCGTAATTGCATGGTGTGTCACGGTCCGTTCGCCATCAGTTCAGGTGTCTTGCCGGATCTTCGGTGGTCCGAAATCTCTGGCGACAGAGAGATTTGGTATGATGTCGTTCATGAAGGCACCCTCGCGGGTAACGGCATGGTCGCGTTCGACGATGTGTTGACCGAAGATGAGATGGAATCCATTCGCGCCTATGTGATCGCGCAAGGCCACGCTGCGACTGAAGGCGGGGCTGCAGGGAACTAAGCCGCCCTCTTTTCAAGGCGCGCCGCAGCCGATAGGGGCGGCGCGTGAGCGACTTAAGCCTGAGATATCAAATATCCGTCGCGCCCATGATGGATTGGACGGATCGGCATTGCCGGTTCTTTCACCGACAGCTGTCGAAACATGTGCGGCTCTATACGGAAATGGTTGTCGCCGACGCTGTTATTCATGGCCCGAGAGACCGCCTATTAGGCTTTGATCCGATTGAACATCCGATTGCCCTGCAGCTTGGCGGTTCTGATCCTGAAAAATTACGCCAGGCGTCTGAGATCGGCGCAGGTTACGGCTATGATGAGATCAACTTGAATGTCGGTTGCCCGTCAGATCGCGTGCAATCGGGCCGTTTCGGGGCGTGCCTGATGGCGGAACCAGAGCTTGTTGCGGATTGCTTCAAAGCGATGGCTGATGGCGCAGGCGACGCCGTTGTGACGGTCAAATGCCGTCTGGGTATTGATGATCAAATTGAGTCAGAGACGTTGCCTCATTTCATTGAGGTAGTCGCGAATGCGGGGTGTGACACTTTTATCGTTCATGCGCGTAAGGCGTGGCTGCAAGGCCTGTCACCGAAAGAAAACCGAACCGTTCCTCCGATTGATTATGACTTGGTCGCGCAGATGAAGCAGACGTTTCCGAACCTCTCGATTATGGTCAATGGGCAGATCGAAACGGTCGCTCAAGGGCAAGAAGTCGCGGGCGGTTTAGACGGATTTATGATGGGACGAGCGGCCTATAATGATCCGTGGTCTCTCACCGCGATTGACCCTGCTTACGGCGATATGGCGGCGGCCATTGATCGTCACGCCGTTGCCGAAGACATGGTTCGCTATTTGGAGCGCATTGAAGATGAAGATCGGTCGGCCAAGGCGTTGATCCGCCACATCATGGGGCTTTTCGCGGGGCAACCGGGGGCACGTTTATGGCGGCGGACTTTGTCAGAAGGCCTAGGTGCAAAGTTGTCTCCGTCTGACGTTTTGCGAGGTGGTATCGACGTGATGCGCCGAGAGCAGGCGGCTTGACCGAACTCCTTCCGCTTATCGCGTTGCTTCTGGCGGTCGGGGCACTCGCCGGATTCACGGCAGGATTGTTCGGAATTGGCGGCGGGGCCGTAATGGTGCCAGCCCTATTCTTCGCCTTCGCGTCGCTGGGCGTTGATCCCGAAATTTTGATGCATTGCGCCGTCGCAACAAGCGCCTCGGTCATTATCATCAATGGGTATAGGTCTACTCGCAGTCATTTTGGCCGCGGTAGTGTGGATATGGAGCTGCTCTGGCCGCGCCAAATTTGGCGGAGCTACGGTCTTTGGATTGGGATTGGTTCGTTCCTCGGTGCTTGGTGGCTGGCGCCGCGTTTGGGATCAGATATGCTCACAATGATTTTTGCCTGCGTTGCGGTCATCGTCGCGGTGCAATTCATCTTTGGACGACCTGATTTCCAGTTTCGAAATAGCGTTCCCGGAGGCCTTGCGCCGCCCTTCGTTGGCGGAGGCGTGGGGGCATTGTCAGCGATTATGGGGATCGGCGGTGGGTCAATTAGTGTGCCATTGCTAACACTATGCGGTGTTCCAGTGCACCGCGCGATTGGGACGGCGGCGGGCTTTGGGCTTGCGATTGCCATTCCGGCGACGATTGGTTTCATCATATCCGGCTGGGCTGTGCCGGGACGCCCGTCGTTTTCGCTCGGTTATGTCAATTTTGCAGGCTTTGCGCTGATTGTCGCGAGCGCCTGGTTTATGGTTCCATGGGGCACAGCGATGGCACATCGGCTAAAAGCTATTCCATTGCGGCGAATTTTCGGAATTTGTTTAGCGTTAGTCGCACTCAATATGGCGCGAAAAGCCGGGTTGTTTTAACGGCGTAGGATAAGCTGGTTCGGCATAACTTCGACTTTTTGAAGCTGGCCCAGATAGGTCATACCAAGCAGCGAAATATGCAGCCCATCCGCCATGACAAGCGCGCGAACATTCGTCACGCGAACACCCCCGATACGGACGTCTTTAAGCATGACTTCGGCGGCCATTGCGCGGCCGTTGGCTGTCGATACTGGGCGATCATAGACAAGGCGGCGAATATCCACGCCTGCGCGCCGAGCATCATCGAGAGTCAGAGCAACCGTAGACGCCCCAGTATCAACAAGAAACCGAACGGAACCAGAATTGACACGGCCCTGAGCGAAGAACTGTCCATTCGTACGGGGAATTGAGACAACGGATCCAGATGACAGAGCGACCTCTTGTTGAGGTCTGATGGGTTCTGCTTCCATCACGGTTTCAGTCTTTTCCTCCATGTTCCCTGCGAGATAGTAGGTCCCGCCGAGGGAAACACCGATAACGAGAGCCGCTTGGAACATGAGTGATGGTGACATGAGAGATGCGATACACGGACGCCGTTAAAGTTGCCCCAAGGATCGCGGTTAATAAACGCCCAACGCCTTAAGATGCTGGAATGAAATGTCACAGAATTATGCGGTGACGCCTGTCGCGAACAGTTCTATGTGTCGGCCTATGACAGAAACTCGCCCCTTTGATGACGTCCGCAATCTCGCCGCGACAGTGCCGCCTCGTGATTCAGCGCTGTATGAAGACCTGATTAAACGCGCTGACGGGTTGGGACGCAGCCTCAACCCGCTCGGTTCATTAGCAGCGCCGTTGGCGCGCATTGCGTCTGTTCAAGGGCAAGCGATGCCGCGCCTCACCCGCTCACTCGTTTCTGTGTTCACAGGCAGCCACGGCACAATGACGGATGCGCCAACCGAAGTGGCGGCGCGGGTGGCGAATTTGTCCAATGGATCAGCCGCTGTGCGCGGCGCGGCGCAAGCCGCAGGGGCGGCGTTCAAAGTCTATGAATTTGGCAATGATTTCCCGTCTGCGGATTACCGCGAAGGTCCATCCTTGACGGAACGGGACTGCGCGGGTGCGATTGCTTTTGGCATGGAAGTTGTGGCCGAAGGGGCGGACGTTATCGTTTTGGGTAATTCCGGATTTGGCTCCGCGACGGCTGCTGCGGCAATGGCGCGCGGGCTTTATGGCGGTGCGGCGGATTATTGGGCGGGCGGCTCGGGCGAGAAAGCCCGCGTTCGGATCGAGACGGTGGCAAAGGGAGCGAAGGCCAATGCAGATCTTCTTTCCGATCCCTTGGGCGTTCTAAGAGCGTTTGGCGGACGCGACATTGCCGGGACGGTCGGGGCTATTTTAGCCTGTGCCCACCAACGCATTCCTGTGATTTTGGACGGCTATGTCGTCTGCGCTGCGGCGGCAATCGTTCACGCGCTGAATCCAGATGCGGTAGCGCACTGTCTTGCGGGGCATGTGACTGCGGAGCCGGCCCATAGGGCGCTGCTGGACCGTTTGGACCTCTATCCCGTTCTGGATTTAGGAATCAATATTGGCGACGGAACGGGCGGAACTTTCGCGTTAAGCCTCTTGCAATCCGCCAGCGCAGGCTTGGCCACCCTCGAACACGGCTAAAACAGGCAAGCCATTGCGCCAAAAATGTTTATGAGGGTTATAAGACATAGTTACATGCGGACATTATGAGCCTTTTTTCCCATCCCGATTTCGATAATCACGAAGCCGTTCACACGTTTTGCGACCCTGAATCTGGCCTGCGTGCCTTTATCGCCGTTCATAACACCAATCGCGGGCCTGCCAGTGGCGGAACGCGGTTTTGGCAATATGCCAGCGATGCGGACGCGCTGACGGACGTTTTGCGGCTCTCCCGCGCGATGAGCTTTAAAAACGCGATGGCGCAGTTGGATATAGGCGGCGGCAAGGCCGTGATTTTGCGCCCCGAAGGTGAGTTTGACCGCGAGGCCTTGTTTACGGCTTATGGGCGCGCGGTTGAGACGATCAGCGGAACCTACATTACAGCAGAAGATGTTGGTGTGTCGCCTGTCGATATGGCGATAATCAAAACACAAACGAACCATGTTGCCGGCCTGTCCGAAGGCGAAAATGCATCGGGCGATCCGTCTCCGGTCACAGCGGACGGCGTCTTTCGCGGCATTAAAATCGCCGCGGAGCGTGTTTTTGGGTCCAATGATCTTTCTGGTCGTCGCATTGCGATCCAAGGTCTCGGCCATGTTGGTTACGCCTTGGCGGTGCATTTGGCGAAAGCAGGGGCTGACCTCAGCGTTGCTGACATAAATTTGGAGGCTTTGTCCAAAGCCAAAGATGAACTCGGGGCGGCGGTTGTGCCCGTCGGAGAAATTCACGCTGTCGAGGCGGATATTTTTGCGCCTTGCGCATTGGGCGGCGCTATCCGTCACGAAACACTCTCGCAGCTCTCTGCGAAAATCGTAGCGGGGGCGGCGAATAATCAGTTGAAAACGCCCGACATGGCGGTGGCGCTCAAACAACGCGGCGTTCTCTATGCGCCGGATTATGTCATCAATGCGGGCGGGATTATCAATGTGGCCGCTGAGGTCTCTGGCCACTATGATCCGAAGTGGGTGACGGGAAAGCTGGATCAATTGGAAGAAACGCTCGCAACTGTTTTTGGTCGCGCGGCGAGCGAAGACCGCACGACGCAAGATGTCGCGGACGAAATGGCACGTGAACGCATGGCCGCTATTCGCGAGTGGCGTTGACTCCCGCCGTAATTGGCGCAGTGTCGCTTCTCATAGTGCGAGAGGATGTGGTCATGGACACAACAGGATTTTTAACGCCGGTCATTGCGTTGATTATTTGGACACTGGTTGTTTGGGCTATCCTCTATGCCAAGCGATTGCCCGCCCTCGCCAAAGCGGGTCCCCTGACCGATGATGTAAAATCGCCAGATGGTGAATGGAAGAAGGTGATGCCGCTCAAGACGCAAGCCGCGGCGCATAATTATAATCACCTGATGGAACAGCCGACGATATTTTACGCTTTTATGTTCTATGCCCTGCTGTCAGGGGTGGGCTCAGCGATGATTGGTATGTTGGCCTGGGCTTATGTTGGCTTGCGGATCGTGCACAGTCTGATCCAAATTTCGGCTGGGCCTGTTATGGCACGCTTCCTTGTTTTCTCGCTGTCGACCTTATGCCTCGTGGTAATGGTCGTCCTCGCATTGCTGGCTTAGGAGCCTTTTATGTCGACAGTTATTGTGAGCTTTCTCGATTTCATCGATCGGGACCATTATGCGACTTACGCAAATATGGCAGCGAAACTTTTTATGCGCGAGGGCGTAAAAGTCATCGTCAACGATGAAGACCCGACAGTTGTCGCTGGGGACCATAGCGTCGACAAAGTCGTTGTTTTGGAATTTCGCGATGATGATCATATGAAAGCTGTTCTCGGTTCCGACGATTATAAAGCCGCAATGATCCACCGCGAAAAGGCGATCACAATGCGCAGCGTCAAAGTTAAACGATTTGAGATGCCTAAATGATCCGCACGGCTCTGATTGCGCTTTCTTTAGCGTTGACGGCTTGCGTGACGCCTGGCCACGCCGGGGATGATCATCACGCGGGGCATGATGACCCAAGACCGTTCGACGCTGACCGCGACGCGAATGCGGATGTCGATGCCGCTCTGGCTCGCGCGACGGAGCGCGGGACGAAAGCACTGATCGTAATGGGCGGGAACTGGTGCCATGATAGCCGCGCTTTTGCGGCCGCGATGGAACAGCCTGAAACAGCGACGCTGATCGCTGATAATTATGAGCTTGTCTGGGTTAATGTCGGCATGAAAGTGCTTAATCAGGACGTTGCGCAGCGGTTCGGTTTGGACGGCACGCCCGGCACACCGACGGTCATTGTGGCGAGCGGTGACGGGGCTATCCTGAACCTTGACGACGCGCCGACGTGGCGCAATTCCGCATCACGCGATCCAGACGACATCCATCAATATTTCGTGGACATGGCCGCCAGAGAATAGCGGCGACGACACACGGGAAGGGGAGCCCATGTTTATCGGTCATTACGGACCCGCCGTTTACGACGTCTTGCGGTCTGGAAAAATCAAGCTCTGGCAAGCCTTCCTGGCCGTGCAGGCGATGGATATCGTCTTTTGCCTTTTGGCGCTATTCGGCCTCGAAGGGGCGGCGAGTATCGTTGATGGGGACCTTGTCTTTGACATCCCGTGGTCTCACTCTTTTGTCAGCGCTATTTTTATCGCCTTTATCGTCGCGTCAATTTACCGTCTGACCCATAGGGATAATCGCAGGAATATGCGGGGCTATTGGACAATGTGGCTGCTCGCATTTTCCCACTGGCCGCTGGATTGGCTTGTTCACCGCCCGGACTTACCATTCTACCCTGGCAGTGATTGGATGATGGGTCTGTCGCTGTGGGATTTCGCTTGGCCCACTTATGCTTTCGAAGTTTTGCTTTTGGGCGGCGCGGTAGCGTTCTGGCTCGTGAAAACAACAGGGCCGAAATGGACGACAATTGGCGCTTGGATTCTTGTGGCCTTGCTTTGCGTTTTGCAATTCTTCTCCATCACGAAGACAACTTTGGACCAGCAAGCCGGAACGTTGGATGTGTCAACTCTGCCAAGCGGAGTGCCGTTTGCGGTGTCAGGATTGTTTTTCTATCTTTTGGTCGCAGGTGTAATCGGCTGGCTCGAAAGTAAACGGACTTACAATTGATCATCTCGGATCTTGCCGGGCAGCGATGTCGCGGACGATTGTTTGGCTTTGGCTAACCGAAGTCCACGCCCCGTGAGAATCGCGTCAGCGCCGTAACGGGCGCGTGCAATATCAGATGCTCGTTCCGCCGCGCCGCGTTTCGACGCTTTCAAATCTAGCAAGTCTGCCGAATCCCCAATAGGCTTGCACAGGGAACTGATACCAGCCCCTATTAAACGGTAGGCGCCGCCTTTGACTTCGGATTCTAGCAAGGGCTCCAAAGCATGAAACAAAGCGTCCGCGAGCTGGATCGGTTGGTTTAATGTCCGTCTTCGTGTGATTGATTTGAACTGTGCGGTTTTAAGTTTCAGCGTTACAACAGAGCCAGCCATATCTTTGGCTTTGCTCCGGTCCGCCGTTTTAACGCAGACTTGCCATAGTTTGTCTTTCAACGCTTCGAGATCACGAATATCATCGGAAAAGGTCGTCTCCGCACTAATCGATTTGCGGGTGTGACGCGGATTTACGCGGCGGTTGTCCTCGCCCCGAGACAGCCGGGCGAGCCGTAACCCTTGATCACCGAATTTCTCCGCCAGTCGTTTGTCGCTCCATTGCCGGACATCTGCGATGGTCTTTAGGCCCGATTTTCCGAGCTTCGCCGCGAACGCGGGACCGATGCCATAGATGAAACCAACGGATTGTTTGGCTAGAAATTCCTGTGCGTCATCGCGGCCTAACACGGCAAAACCGTTCGGTTTGTCCAAGTCAGACGCGGTTTTGGCGAGGAACTTATTATATGACAGGCCTACGGATACTGTGACGCCGACCTCTGTCAAAATCTGGTTTTGCAGGGCGATCAGGCTTTGGGCTGGACTACGCCCATGCAGGCGCGCCGTACCGGATAGGTCAAGAAAGGCTTCATCGATTGAGAGGGGTTCGACCAGCGGTGTCAGCTCTCCCATGAGGTTGCGAATACGGCGGCCTTCGTAGGCGTATTTATCCATATTGCCGCTCACGACGACAGCGTCCGGGCAAAGCTTCAACGCTTTGAACATTGGCATGGCCGAATGAACGCCATATATGCGGGCGTGGTAGCAGGCCGCAGAGACAACGCCGCGTCGCCCCCCGCCAACCAACACAGGTTTATCGCGTAAAGACGGATCATCACGTTTTTCTACGGACGCATAAAAAGCATCACAATCAACATGAGCGATAGACAGTGTAGGCAACTCTGGGTGGGACAGAACCCGTGTTCCGCCACAATTTGAACAACGCTCGCCTTCAAGTCTCTCTACGCCGCAATCGCGGCACAAGGTTACTTTGGCTTTATGATCATCGGAAGGTCGCAATTTTTAGGGACTCTTTAATGTGTTCATGGTATGTTCTTTATAGTCTGAGTAAGCATGGTTAAGTCAAGCTAAAGGCTGGTTCCACGGTTCTTTAAGGATGCTCTGTCAAAGGTGTGGAAGTCAAACAAGACGCGGACCCGCAAAGTTCTCTTAGAAGAGCCACGCGAGAGATCGGCGCCACAGGTGGTTGAAGAAATGCTGCAAATCATGCCGAAAAAGGTTCTGATCGTTGAAGATAATGAGTTGAACATGAAATTGTTCAGCGATCTGCTTGATGCGCATGGTTATGAAGTGCGGCAGACGCGTGAAGGTTTGAAAGCGATCTCTATCGCGAAAGAGTTTGAGCCCGATTTAATTTTGATGGACATTCAATTACCGGAAGTGTCCGGACTTGAAGTGACCAAATGGCTCAAAGATGATGCGGGTTTGTCTGACATTCCTGTCGTGGCCGTCACCGCTTTTGCCATGCGCGGCGATGAAAAACGTATACGGGACGGCGGCTGTGTCGGCTATATTTCCAAACCCATCACGGTCAGCAGCTTTCTGGCGACCGTTCGCAAATATAGTCAAGCCGCTTAGGAGGACGCGAGGATGTCCGCTCGTATCCTCGTTGTTGACGACCTTGCCCCCAACAGAAATCTGTTGGACGTTAAGTTGTCGGCTGAATATTATGACGTTTTAACGGCATCCAGCGGCGAAGAAGCTTTAGAAATTGCTGCCAAAGAACGCCTCGACCTGATTATGATGGATATCATCATGCCCGGTGGAATGAACGGGTTTGAGGCCACAAAACGCCTCAAAGCGGACCCGTCACTCTACCATATTCCCGTCATCATGGTGACAGCGCTCGAAGAAACCAAAGACCGCGTTCGCGGATTGGAAGCGGGCGCCGATGATTTCATTACAAAACCGATTGACGATTTTAATTTAACCGCGCGGGTTCGCTCACTCTTGCGCCTCAAAATGACGACAGATCAACTCATGTCGCATACGGGCAATTCGGCAGAAAACTGTCGTCCGATGTTGGAGAAAATCCAAGATCGAACTGGCCGGGTTTTAATCGTCGGAGATGAAAGCGGGCAGCCTGCAAAACTGTCTCGCATGATTGGCGATGCTCACGAGGTTGTTATCGAATGCGATCCGGCGGAAGCTGTTCGAAAGGCCAAATCAAATTTCGATCTCGTCGTTGTCAGTCTTGTGGCCAAATCCTTTGACGGGCTGCGTCTCTGCGCCTCACTGCGTTTCAATGCGGAAACCCGCGATACGCCAATCCTCGTCGTTGGCGACCAAGAAGATACGCCGACATTTGTAAAAGCTTATGATTTGGGTGTGAACGATTCGGTTATGCGTCCCGTGGAAACGCAGGAATTACGAGCAAGGATGACGACTTTGCTGCGGCGAAAGTTTTATGCCGACTCCTTGAAGGAAAACTTCAATGAGGACTTGGAAATGGTCATTTCTGACCCGCTGACGGGCCTCGGAAACCGCCGTTTCTTTGATCGACAGGTGGAACCGCTCTTCCAGAGCCTTGTTGAAGGCGGCGAAAATTTCTCCATTCTTGTCTTTGACATCGACCATTTTAAGCGCGTGAACGATATGCTCGGCCACGACATGGGGGATCAAGTGCTGAAAGAGGTGGCGGCGCGGATTGTGACTAACATGCGGGCCATAGACATCGTCTCGCGGTATGGTGGCGAAGAATTCATGATTGCGATGCCAGGAACGACGCAAGACGAGGCTTATTTGGCCGCAGAGCGGGTCCGTCAATCCATGGGCGGAACACCAATTTTTGTGGACGGTCAGGGCCTATCAATCACGACAAGTTGCGGCGTTGCGCAAGTTGTGCCGGGCGAACAGCTTCGCGAAGTTTTCCGGCGCGCTGATGCGGCGCTATATCAAGCGAAACGCAGCGGCCGCAACCAAGTGACGATTGCTGATCCTGTTGCCATCACAACAGCGTCCGCCGCATAGAAAAGCCGCCTCGAAGGGCGGCTCTCAATTCCCAAGAAAAATCAGGCGATCTACTTGATCTTGCCTTCTTTGAATTCGACATGTTTGCGCACGACGGGGTCATACTTCCGCTTGACCATTTTCTCGGTCATGGTGCGGGAGTTCTTCTTGGTCACGTAGAAGAAGCCTGTGCCAGCTGTGCTGTTCAGGCGGATTTTGATTGTGGTTGGCTTCGCCATAAGTCTCGTCCGGAAAGGGATGTTATTCGAAGGCGCGCCATTACGAACCGCAGGAGATCAAGTCAAGTGAGCGCATCAGGGAAAGCTCTCTTGTTTGAAAATACCATGCCGTGCGCGGGAGAAGAATATTCCCGGCTCTGGCGTGGGGCGGCGGACATAGTCTTTGAACACGTCCATCATCATCACGGTGGCCCGTTGCAGCTCTAATTTTTTGATTTCATCCAACGAGAACCAACCAACATTGAGTAGCTCCCGGCTGTCACCGACCTCTGGAGGGGCGACATCGCCGAGATGGCGATGGAAAAACCACGCGTCGAATCGTTTATGGCGGTGCGGCGGAGTGATAGCCCGGCCAAACACTTCCAGATTGGAAATGTCTGGTAACTGCCCCGCCTTGCGAAACGCATCATAGGTCGGGTTCTTCATATTGCGGCGCTGGTTTTCAGTCTCCGCTCCGATCATTAATCCGGTTTCCTCATAGGTCTCGCGAATGCAGGAGAGCGCAATCGCGCGGGCTTTTCGGGGCGGTACTGCGGCTTCCAAGACGCGTTGCGTGCGCGCTGAAAGATCGCCTGCAAAAGGCGCGAAACTGTCGATCCGGTCGACCCGTCCGCCTGGGAAGACATAGACGCTCGGCATGAAGTCATGGCGTTTGGACCGCTGACCCATCAAAATTTTCGGATTGTGGCGATCACCAATCGTGAGCACCACCGTCGCTGCGATACGGGGACGCGGTGCTTTCTCCAAGTTCTTCCGTGCAGACCGCTCCTTATCGGTGAGATGCATGCCTGACACTTTGGAGGGCTTCATGGGATCGGGTGACATTGAAGAGTCGAACTCTGTCATGATCGGCGCTTCCGCTTATGTTTAGATCCGCGTGAGCCTTTCGAACCAGAATGCGATCCACCGCGATTTCGTCCGCCACCTTTGGGCGGTTTTCCGGGTTCGGGTTTGCTGACCATATCGAGGATCAGGCCGCCCGTGACGGGTGTCGCTTCAACCAATTTCACGTCAACTTCGCGGCCAAATTTGAATGTTGCGCCGGACTCGGCCCCGATCAGGCTTTTCGTTCGCTCGTCCAAGACGAAATATTCTCGTCCCAAAGAGCGCACAGGTATTAGGCCATCTGCGCCCGTTTCAGACAGGCTTACGAACAGACCAAATTTAGTCACGCCCGTAATCCGCGCTTTGAACGTCGCACCGACCCGTTCTTCAAGATAGGCCGCGATATAGCGGTCAACCGCGTCCCGTTCGGCCACCATTGCGCGGCGTTCCGTCACGCTGATATGTTCCGCCGTTTCGGTCAGTCGGACTTCTTCTTCCTTCGTCGTGCCGCCTTCGCCCAGCTTGAATGTCTTGATCAGAGCGCGGTGCAAAACGAGGTCCGCATAGCGCCGGATCGGGCTGGTGAAGTGACCGTAATGGGTCAGATTCAACCCGAAATGTCCCATTTTATCGGCGGAATAAATTGCCTGTGATTGCGTCCGCAGGACAGCCATGCCGACTGTTTCAACCAAGTCTTTTTCTTTCGCTTGTTCAAGCAGGCGGTTGAACCGGCTTGGCGTCACCCGTTGTCCGGGCGAGAATTTCATATTCAAGGCCGGGACGAAATCCGTGAGATCTTTGACCCGTTGGAAATCTGGCGTATCGTGGAACCGCATAATCGACCGCACGCCCTTGTCTGTGAGCGCTTCGGCGGCCGCGACATTGGCTTGGACCATGAACTCCTCGACCAGCTTATGCGCATCGAACCGGTCTCGCAGCGTAATCGCTGTGACATGGCCTTTGTCATTCACATGGACGCGGCGTTCCGGCAGGTCGATCTCGAGCGGTTCGCGCTCTGCGCGCGCGTTACGCAGCGCTTTGTAACAGGAATAGAGATTGGACAGCTCCGGCAGAACGTCCTGGCTCTCTGGCCCGTTTTGCCCTTCAAACGCGTCTTGCGCTTGGCGGTAGGTGAGGCGTGCGCGTGACCGAATAATGCCGCGATGGAATTTATGCGCGGTTTTATGACCGCCGCTATCAAAGGTCATTTTGACCAACATGGACGCGCGGTCCTCATCGGGGCGTAGCGAACATAAGTCGGATGACAGCTCATGCGGCAACATGGGTTCGACCCGGTCTGGCAGGTAAACTGAATTGCCCTTTTCCCACGCATCTTTGTCGAGCGCAGAGCCAGATGTGACAAAGGCCGACACATCCGCAATCGCAACCCAAACCACCCAGCCGCCATTGTTCTTGGGATTGTCGTCTGGCGATGCGCAAATCGCGTCATCAAAATCCTTCGCGTCCACCGGATCAATCGTCAGTAGCGGTAAATGCCGTAAATCCTCATGCCCGATTTCGCCGACTTTGGGCATGGTGGCGCGTTTGGCTTGGTTCATAGCCGCGTCGGAGAATCCGAGCGGGATTTCGTTTTCGTGCAGCGAGATCAGCGAGGCGGCCCGTTCATCTTTCATGCTGCCAATCGTGTCAAGCACTTCGGCCAATCGCAATTGACCGCGGTTGCGTCGGGTGGACCGGAACATGACGAGGTCGCCGTCTTCCGCGCTATCAGGTAGGCCATCTACGCCGTAATCATGCCGGGCCTTTTTGGACACAGGCTGAATGCGCCAGCCTTTCCCCGTTTTATTCAACACACCCAGATAGCTTGATGCGCCCTTGCCGAGGCGTTTTAGCACATTGCCAATGATGGTCCCATCACTGCGCATTTTGATGCGGACGAGCGCGCGGTGACCGATACCGAGCGCCCCGTCAGATGATCCCCGCGTGCCTGTGTCGCGGATTAGAACGCGCCGCGCTGCCGCTTTGCCGGCCTTGCCCTCCGGTTCGCCCCACATGTCGCCATCATCATCCACTTCGGTCACATTAATAACCATGACGCCGGGCAGGGCGTCGGCGAGGCGGTATGTTTTCTCGGGCGTGTAAACGACCGCGCCGTCCTCGACCATTTCACGCAGGAGCTGGCGCAGTGTTCGCCGATCATCGCCTTTTATGCCCAGCCGCTTAGCGAGGCGTTTGCGGTCATAATGGTCAGGACGTTCGCGGACGATGTCGAGAATGGAATCGCGGGATAGGTTCATATGGCGCAGACATTTCATCTGAGGGATAAAATATCAAGGAACTGCGCACATAGTGAGCGGCTCTGATGTCAATATAAACGCTTTCGTTTTCGTCACACCTCTCTTGTGTCATCCGGGACCTGACGTTTGTGTGCCCAAGTAAACGTCGTTCTCCGCCGTAAGGTCCCGGCTCTGCGCCCTTCGGGCTTGGCCGGGATGACAGGTTTGAGTTCGGCTCTCTCTTTCTCCTATGCACTCGTCCCCGGCATTGATTGCCGGGGCCTTTAGCTTGGGTTTTCAAACGGTTGGTTTCAGTCCCTTTGGTGTTTTACGATAGAGGCCCCGGCAACAGGTGCCGGGGACACTCTCAAGACACACGCCCACGTCCCACCGGACATCAAGGTCGCGGCTAAGTCGCAATTCGTGAGTGACACGAGCGCGGGCTTTACCCCGTGACGGGTAAAGTAAAAATAGAACCGATTTACACGTGGCAAAGCCCGCGCGCTTGGTAGCGCATCCGGTCATTAGCGCCGTGATCCCGGCGGCCCGCAATGGGCGCACGCCGGAAGGAGATAGACGAGTTCGGCCCTTTCGAGGTCCGGCCCGTCGGCTCCGACATATCGGAGGGCGTACGGTACGGAGTGTGTAAAGCTCCGTATTTATCCGCTCGTATCTCGCCCCGATACCTCCATCAGTCGCTTCGCCGGATGGAGCCGCGCGCGCCGTATTAACTCGCCCGCCGCCCAATCCACCAAACCCCCGCCAGCATGAAAGCAATACACTCTCTCGTGTCCGAAACGGGTGAGGGTAAAAGACCACAGGTTTGGAAAGCGGGGATTGGGTTGTGGGGAATGCGGTGGGGGCTGGGTTTACGAGTGGTTATGGCGTGGGTGTTTTTTTTGGGAAGCTCGGTTTTTCCTTCCCTTTTAGGGAAGGTGGCACACGAACGCAGTGAGAGGGTCGGAAGGGTAAAGTGTGCCCAAGTCAGACCACATGACTTTACCCCTCCGACCTCGCTACGCTCGGCCACCTTCCCTAAAAGGGGAGGAAATTCTATCCTCATTTTCAGTCAGTATCTGGCCTCACGTCATCACTCACACTCACCCCACACTCCGCTCATCCCGACGGAAGTCGGGATCCAGCTCGACATTGCATGCAGCCGCGGGACTGCATCCCGATTGTCATCGGGATGAGCGGAAGGAGGAGAGTTCGGTGTATTTCTCTATCATCCTGGCCAAGCGCAGCGCAGAGCCGGACCCTCACGGCGGGTAACTTCGCTGGCTTGATCGTGCAGACGTTAATTCCCAGATCACCGAAGGGGCGTCCGAGATGACAAAAGGGAATGTGAAGTGGCCCGAAATTTCTCAGACAATAACGTCAGTGACTGCCTTACTTGAGGCGACTTTAGGACGCTAAAATTTAAGCAAATCAACTGTTTAAAATTGGGTTCGAGAGTGGGCCTGCGTGACTTTCAACTTTACTTTCTATGGTCACTCGGGGCTCATCAATTGTCAAAACTTCAACGCAATCCCATCCTGTCATCACCATATAAGACCATCCATCATTTGTTCCCATGTGAAAGGAGGCCGGACTCTCTTTTGTCCAACCGTGATGACGAAGTCGGAAGGTGGGAAATGTAGGCCAATGTGTTTTCTTCTCACGAGCGGAGAATACTTCCTGAAGCCCATGCTCATCCAATATTCTAAACCCTCCAACGTTAGAAAATTGTATTTGATAAACCTCTTCACTGTCCACACAAAACACTCTGACAAGCAAATCCGTGAACGTAGGGTTTTGGAAGTGGGAGTTTTCTATCAGGTAGTGTTTTTCTCTTCTTAGGCCTAAGCCAAATTCGTTCTCTTTCGAATATCCAGCGCTGAGGATATGAATTTCTTTCCCTAGTAACGGCGTCGACCATTCACCTAATTCGATATTTTTTGCTGTATCCATTTCATCTAGATTGCAGCAATCTTGACAAAAAGCGAGTGTCCTATTTCTAGGCGCTTAAGACTTAGGGATGACAGCACATTTATCCGCCCAAGTAGGCGACGAAAACATATCAGGATTAGGCAGTCCGAGGGACGCTTTCACAATCCCTCACGCCTTTTTTGTAGGTGCCTTTTTCGCTGCTGGTTTCTTAGCTGCAGTTTTCTTTGCCGGAGCTTTCTTCGCGGCGGGCTTTTTCTTAGCCGCTGGTTTCTTTTTGGCCGCAGGCTTCTTGCGTGCTGGTTTCTTCTTTGTGCCTTTGGCGATTTTCGCGTCAATATATTCAAGCGCCATTTCAGGCGTGACCTCTTGAACATCTTGGCCGTTCGGAATGGTGGCATTGATTTTGCCCCATTTGACATAGGCCCCGTAGCGGCCGTCCAGAATTTGGATGGGCGCTTCGTCGGTCGGGTGTTTGCCGAGGTCTTTGAGCACATTTTGCGTGCGGCCTTTGCCGCGCGAGGCTTTCTTTTCGGCGATCAACGTCACGGCGCGGTTCAGGCCGACGTCCCAGACTTCTTGCACTTCATCCAGCGACGCAAAAGTTCGCTGGTGGACGACATAGGGGCCGTAACGGCCAATGCCGGCGCTGATGGCTTCTCCGTCTTCCGGGTGTTTGCCGATTTCGCGCGGCAAGCTAAGCAGTTGCAGCGCTTTATCCAGATCAATCGATTGCCAATTCCACCCTTTGGGCAGGCTCGCGCGCTTAGGTTTTGGTTTCGGTTTGGCGTCCGGATCGGTATCGGCGGGCAAGGCCAGCTCGACATAGGGACCGAAGCGCCCGTTCTTAAGCCAGACCGCATCGCCAAGCTCAGGATGTTTGCCCAGTTCCGTATCTTCGACTTCATTATCGTCGCCGTCGCCCGCGCCGAACGGGCGGGTGAATTTACATTCTGGATAGTTGGAACAGCCGACGAACGCGCCGAACTTGCCGAGTTTCAGGGATAGTTCGCCGTCGCTACATTTCGTGCATTTGCGCGGGTCAGAGCCGTCTTCTTTTTCAGGGAAGGCGACAGTTTTGAGCGCGATATTCAGCGCATCGAGAACGTGCGTAATCCGCAGCTCTTTTGTGCCGTCAACATGAGTCGAAAATTCATTCCAGAATTCCGACAGCATTTTTTTCCATTGCAGATCACCCGCACTGATTTTGTCGAGCTGTTCTTCCAAATCCGCCGTGTAGTTGTACTCGACATATTTGGAGAAAAATTCTTCGAGAAACGCGGTGAGGAGGCGGCCTTTGTCAGACGGGGTAAAGCGGCGCTTGTCCAGCGTGACATAGTCGCGGTCCTGCAAAACTTTTAGGATCGAGGCGTACGTAGACGGGCGGCCAATGCCGAGTTCTTCCATCCGCTTGACGAGCGAGGCTTCGGAGAAACGAGGCGGCGGCTGCGTGAAATGCTGTTCGGCGTCGACTTTTTTAGCGTCCGTGTCCTGACCCTGTTTGAGCGGCGGCAGGGTTTTGCCGTCGTCCGCACCGTCATCCGTCTTGGATTTCGGGGCTTCGTAAAGTTTCAAGAATCCGTCGAAGCGAATGACTTGGCCCGACGCGCGCAGGGACAGTGAATCGCGGGCATCCGTGACGGTGACGGTTGTGCGTTCCAGTTTGGCGGACGCCATTTGGCTCGCCGTGGCGCGTTTCCAGATTAGCTCATAAAGCTTCTTTTCGTCGCCGGAGAGATTGAGGCTGGACGGGGTACGGCCAAAGCCGGTCGGGCGGATGGCTTCGTGCGCTTCTTGCGCGTTTTTCGCCTTGGATTTATACATACGCGCTGAGGCGGGCAGGTAATTGTCGCCATAATTGGACGCGATAGTCGCGCGGCAATCGCTGACCGCTTCGCCCACCATAGAGACGCCGTCTGTCCGCATATAGGTGATTAGGCCGACGGTCTCGCTGCCGATATTGACGCCTTCATAGAGTTTTTGCGCGGTTTGCATCGTGCGCGTGGCAGAAAAGCCGAGCTTGCTGCTGGCTTCCTGTTGCATCGTGGACGTCGTGAACGGCGGGTAGGGATTGCGGGTGAGGGGTTTGGCCTCGACCGATTTAATCGACAGAGTGGCCGCTTTGACTTTGGCTTCCGCGTCTTTCGCTTTGGCTTCGTTATTCAGGCTGAATTTGTCGAGTTTTTCGCCGTCCAGTCTTACGAGGCTGGCGGAGAAAGCGCCTGACGATGTGCTCATATCCGCGCTGACGGACCAATATTCGCGCGGGTTGAACTGCTCGATCTCTGTCTCGCGCTCGGTAATGAGGCGGAGCGCGACGGATTGGACGCGGCCCGCGGACCGCGCTCCGGGCAGCTTGCGCCACAAAACAGGCGAGAGCGTAAAGCCGACGAGGTAGTCCAGTGCTCGGCGTGCGAGATAGGCGTCGACCAGTTCCTGATCGAGTTCGCGCGGGTTGGCGATGGCGGATAGAACCGAATTTTTGGTGATGGCGTTGAACACAACGCGTTCAATCGGCTTGCCTTTCAGGACTTTCTTTTTGCCGAGCAGCTCTAGCAAGTGCCAGCTGATGGCTTCGCCTTCCCTGTCCGGGTCGGTCGCGAGAATGAGTTTGTCGGCAGTTTTTAGCGCATCTTCGATGTCTTTGATACGTTTGCGAGATCGCGTATCCATCGACCAAGACATGGCGAAGTCCTGCTCTGGGTCTACAGATCCGTTTTTGGACGGCAGGTCGCGAACGTGGCCGAAACTGGCGAGAACGCGATAATCCTTCCCCAAATATTTCTCAATAGTCTTCGCTTTGGCGGGCGATTCGACGATGACAAGGTTCATTGCGGTCCTGTCCGATTGCGCGCGATATATAGAGTAAGGATCACGCAGGGAGTGCGGCGCGCCGTTTGGATGGCGCGGACGGCGATGTCAATCGGGGGTTGCCAGCGGCGCGGCGGGCCGAAGGTGAGTTTACCGGTCGGCGAGCCGCCCAATGCCGCAGGCCGCGCCAAAATCCTTAAACGCATCATCTGCGGGCGGCATGTTCAACGCAATATCATTGGGCCGGGCCTTCACGCGCACATCCGAACCCCGAAGCGTGGCATTATACAAAGCCCGAAAGGAGGCTGTGCGGCGCATGCGGTAAACGTTCATGGCGGGCATATAAATCCAGTCCTCGCCCTTAATCCGGGTCCCATCCACGTCAATTTTCGGCCGCTTGAGTTTCATACGGGTCGATTCTGGCGGATTGCTCATCAGCGCGCGCATATCGGCGGGTTCAAGGGCGAAACTAACGGACGGACGCCCATTATAGCAGTTAAACAGCACGTTGCCCGGCGTTTCGGCTGTGCCGGAATAAACGACCTCAGCAGGTCTTGTTCTATCCAGTTCATCAACCGAAACCGCGCCGCCGCGAAAGGATACGCCAACGGTGAGGGCGGTCCATCCTTGGTCTTGGCCTTCATGATCTTGTGCAGACGCGCCAAGCGGCGCCATAAGACTGCCGATGAATCCGGCGAGAAAGAAAGGGTAGAGGTGTGATTTGATCATAGTTGCTTATAAGAGCGCAGCTTGAGGTTTAAAAGTGAAATGTCTTTTAGGGGCCAAAATGCCGTAGGGCGTCAAGACAGAATTAAATTACAAATACAACTCCTGGTCGTTTGATATTGATTTGCGTTATGCTTACGAAAGCCTGAGTGGGAGGATGAGTGTGGCATCGGATAAGACGCGAATAAGTCTCGAAGACTTGTCTGAAATGGCAGAATCAGAGGTCATAGAGTACCTGCTCGAGTTAGCGGTCGAGCTGTCCGAAATCGCCTTGGAGGCGGGTAAGCCGCAAGCCTCAGCTTTGATGACATTGGCGGCCAGCAATCTTCGAACAGGAACAGGCGGGCCATAAGGCGGCCAGTCAAACCCTTGGTTTCGAACCTTAACTCCGCGAAATACGTCCGTCGACTTCGACGAATATCTCCGCATTTAACTCCATTTCTAATAACGCCGCAGCGGCCAAGCCTGCGGGCACGCCGGATACGCGAATAAGGTCGTCTTTGTGTGTCGGCGTGAATGATGCTGCCGCCAATAATTCGTCCTTGGCGCGGTCCACTTCGGCCTGAACAAGTGCGGCGCTGTATGGGGCGTTATCATATCCGCTCGCCGGATCGAATAGCGACGTCGGCATGACGTCCGCGCGGGCGTCTTCGAGGCAATCCAAGACATCTTGGGCGGTTTCAATCAAGGCGGCTCCATCTCCGATCAGGCGGTTGCAGCCCTTGGTGCGGGGGTCCAGCGGACTACCGGGCGCGGCCATAACTTCGCGGTTTTGCTCCAGCGCATATCGCGCGGTGATGAGCGTGCCGGATCGTTCCGCCGCTTCGATAACGACGACGCCGAGCGATAATCCCGAAATCAGGCGGTTCCGACGGGGGAAATCTCGCGCGGTGGCTCGGTAACCGAGCGGCGATTCAGAGACGAGCAACCCGCGCTCGCGCATATCCAGATGTAGGTCAGTATTTTGTTTGGGGTAAATATGATCGACGCCGCCGCCCAAAACACCAATCGTGCCCGTGTTCATGGACGAAGCATGGGCTGCTGCGTCAATGCCGCGGGCGAGACCGGATACAATCGTGAAGCCCGCATCACCAAGCTCTCCGGCGATCTGTGCGGCGAACTTTTGGCCGATGGCGGAGGCATTGCGGGAGCCGATAATGGCAACACAAGGCTTTCTCATAAGGCTAGTGTCGCCCCAAACGCTAATGAGCGGCGGGATCGGCTCAACCGCGCGGAGGAGGTCTGGATAATCGGGTTCGACGGCGCAGAGTATGCGGACTCCCGCATGCTCGCTCGCGTCCATTTCCGCTTCGACCTGCTCGACGGTGGGCGGTCGGACATCTTTGCGCCTGATGAGCGCGGAGAGGTTTTCCAGCGCTTTCGCGGCGGAGCCATAACGGCGCATTAATCCCCAAAAGGCAACGGGTCCAACGGTGTGGGTGCGATAAAGCCGAATCCAATCGCAGCGTTCCGCAAAGGAGAGTTCGCGCGTTTGCATCAGCCTTTTTGGCCGATTTTGGACTCCGTACGGGCTTTCAACCGGGCAATATTTTCGCGGTGACGCCAAACGATTAGCACGGTCATGAAGGCGACCATGGTGGTCACAGGGTAAGGGAAATACATCGCCGACACGGCTGTCGAGAAAGCCGCGGCGCAAAGAGCGGCCGCGGAGCTATATTTCGTCGTGAAGGCGACAAGGAGCCATGTTGCCGCGGCAACTAACCCAATCGGCCACACTAGGCCGAGCAGCGCGCCAAAGAATGTGGCGACGCCTTTGCCGCCCTTGAATTTTAGCCAGATTGGATAGCAATGTCCGAACAGCGCGGCGGCAGCGGCAATATATTGCATCGGCACGCCAAAAAAGTGCAGCGCAATATAGCCTGCGCCCGCAGCTTTACCTGCATCAAGAAGCAGTGTGAGCGCCGCGATACCCTTGTTGCCCGTCCGCAAAACGTTGGTCGCGCCGATATTCCCAGATCCGATGCTGCGAATGTCGGGCCCGCCCGTGAGGCGAGTCAGGAGGAGGCCGAACGGAATAGAGCCGAGACAATATCCAATGAGGGCGGCGAGGGCGATGGTCATTTAGGTAACTTAGCGGGCGATGCGCTAAGAGGGAAGGGCGTGCGGGGTTAAAGTGAGCCTGCAGGTTAAGGCTCATTTGTTGTGCGAGCTCAGCCATCTTCGGTTTTAGGTTGGAAACTGATTTTAAATCATCTTCAAATCTAAATTCCTCCCCCGTGAGGGGGAGGTGGGTGAGCGGAGCGAAGCCGGAGGGAGACAAAAGAAAATGCGCGCTTAAGTGCTCAGTTTGAGAGGCTCGTTTATGACATATCGGAAATTGCGTCCTTTGGGACGCACGGCCTAGCGGCCCAATTTGCTTCCGGCTTTGCCGGAGACCCTATCGGGAAGCAAATGGATGCTTGGAGGTACCACCCGGAATCGAACCGGGGTGGCTGGATTTGCAATCCAGAGCGTAACCACTCCGCCATGGTACCATCCAAGATGCGTTCTTTACCAAGGGGCGGGGGCGGGGTGCAACGTTTAATGTTCGGGCGACGCAGTTAATCGCGCAAAATATGTGTGCGAAACTGCGGGACCCTCACAGACGATAGGCCGCCATGCGCGCAACGGCGTTGCGGGCACGGCGCGGCGGCGCTAGGGGGAAGATTGAAACCCGTACTGATCCGACTTCTTAAGGACCGATCCTCATGCCCCAGTTCGATTTCGATGCCGCGCGCGAAACAATGGTTGAAAGCCAGATTCGTCCGGCAGACGTCACCGATCTTAATTTGATCGCCGCATTTCGGCGCACGCCACGCGAACGGTTTGTTCCGTCCGCGAAAATGGCACTCGCTTACGGCGACACGGTGCTGGATTATGGTGACGGCCGGAGCCTTTTGTTGCCGCGCGATTTTGCTAAACTGGTTCAGGCTGCTGATATTAAGCCGCATGAAGTCGTTCTCGATATTTCCTGTGCGCGCGGATATTCCACGGCGATTCTGTCTAAATTGGCCGAAACAGTCGTCGGTTTGGAAGTTGATGATGAAACGGTTGACCGAGCGACAGCCCTCCTGACGGATTTGGACGTTTTGAACGCCGCCGTCGTCAAAGGGGATTTGAAACGCGGCGCGTCTGAACATGGCCCGTTTGATGTGATTATTGTCGGCGGCGCTGTCGCCGATGTGCCGCAAGCCTGGTTCGGGCAATTGGCAAACGGTGGGCGTTTGGCCGTCATCATCAAAGATGGTCCTATGGGCCGGGCGACAATCTTTACGAAATCAGGAAACGCCATTGGCAGCCGGGTCGAATTTGACGCTCATGCACCATATTTGTCCGGGTTCGAGCCCGCTCATAGTTTCAAATTCTAGCTCACTTTTCCTGATTGAATCGCCATGCGCGCCTTCCGAACATTTCTGCTGATCACTGGCGCTGTTGTCTCGACGGTCATTGCAGCGCCCGTTGCGGCGCAAGACGGCCAGGTTCAAAATGTCCCCGCGCGTGCGCAAGGCGATACGCTTCAGACGGTGTTAGCCAGTGTCTATAATGGCAATCCGCGTTTGCTGGCGGAACGGGCTCGCCTTCGCGAAGTCGATGAGAATTATATCCAAGCCCGCGCGCAGGGTCGCCCAACAATCGGATTAGGCGGTGAATATTCGCTGCAAGCGGTTCGGACCCCTGAAACAGCATCCAGTTTTTTCAATCCTGGTGGCGGAGGTGGATGGGATGAGGGCACACCTTATACGGGACAATTAAGTGTCGTTCAGCCGATTTATCAGGGCGGGCGGATTAAAGCGTTGAAACGTCAGGCCCAAGCCGGAATTATGGCCGCGCGCGCTGGGCTCGAAAATGCTGAAAACAGTATCTTTTTATCCGCGTCAAATGCCTATGTCGATATTCTGCGCGATGAAGAAGCCGCGAATATTCGCCGGAACAATGTCCGTGTTTTAACGCGGCAATTGACAGCGGCCAATGAGCGTTTTGACGTGGGCGAAGGCACGCGTACGGATATCGCTCAGTCGGAATCCCGCTTGGCGGCGTCCGAAGCCGGTTTGGCGCAAGCGGATGCGCAGCTGGAAATCAGCCGCGCATTGTTCGTTCGCATCGTCGGGCGATTGCCCAACCAACTTGCGCCTGCGCCAAGCTTTGTGCTGCCGCAGTCTTTAGATCAGGCGATGGCCTTGGCCCGCGAAAACAATCCGCAGCTGTTAGCCGCTCATTATAATGAGCTGGCCGGATCGGCTGCGATTGATGTGGCAAAGTCGGCGGGGCGTCCAACGCTCAGCCTGCAAGGCACATTGGCCGGATCACGGCGCACGATCTTGGGCCTGGAAGAAACCGATCAGGCGACAATTGGGGCGCAGCTGAATATTCCGATCTTTAGCGGCGGCGGGAATGCATCCCGTGTTCGCCAAGCCCAACATGTCAAAACACGGCTTCGGTTTGAAACGCGCGATACGGAACGCGCCGTTGACCAAACGGTCGCGCAGGTTTGGGCGCAAATGACGGCGGCACGCCGCATCGTGGCGACCAGTAAGCGGCAAGTGGAAGCGGCGGATATCGCCTTCGAAGGGGTCTCGCTTGAACAACAAGTTGGAACACGGACGCAGCTTGATGTTCTGGATGCCGAGCAGGAAACGCTCAATGCTAAGCTTAACCTCATTAATGCGGAACGTGATTTGAATGCGTCAATCTTTCAATTGCTCTCGACCATTGGCGTGCTCGATGCGGACGGCATTGATTTGCCGATTAATGCCCACAATCCCGACATCTATTTGTCCAATGTTATCTATGATGGATTTAAGGAAGCGGGCGACCGCCTAATCCCCGAGGTCGTGCAAAAAATCGGGCCGCAACTCCCTGATCTTGTCGCCGATCCGGCTCGCGTTATCGGCTCGGGCGTGGGGATGCTTGATCTTGATGAGGGCGCCGCCAAAATTGGACGCGGGCTTCTCGATATTGCGGATACCATGAAAGAAGGCGTCGATACTCTGACCTTGCAAGAGCCATATTATGACCCGCGAATCAATCAACCGGATGTCGAAATCGTGATAAATCCGGATCCGGATTATATCGGTACCGTGTTAATTGGTGATGATATGTTGCCAATTCGGGCGGAGCAGGTCCCGGACTCTGACGTCAATGAAGATGAGACCCCGGACGAACCTCTTGTATTTCCAGAAGTTTCTATTCCCCCAAGCCGCGGGTAAAAAAAGTTAAATTCCCTCGTGGATTGTGGACGACCTTACCTAGACAAGCGCTTAACCTTCGCTTAACTCTTTGTTCCGTAAGGCTCTGTTAACTGATTCCGGGCCCCAGAAGGGGAATGTAAGCAAATATGTCTGAACAGACTCCAGAATCCACGGCGAATACGGCTGATGAAGACGGTTTTGACGCTGCGGATGCAGAGCCGAGCATGGAAGACATTCTCGCCTCTATTCGCAAAATTATTTCCGATGATGCCGATCCTGTTGCCCTAGATGGGCCTGCGGCATCTCCGGTAGACGCCCAAGCGTCTATGTTAGAGGCGTCTGCCCCAGTGTTAGAAACAGCGGCGATGGCTGATGTGGCCGTTGAAAGCGCTGCGCTGGACGACGACGCCTTCGACATCGACGCGCTACTGGGTGATTTGGATATGGCCGAAACGCCTGATGATCCATCAAATTCTTTGGCCGATATGGTTGGTCTTGGTGATGCGGCGTCCCTGGACGACGGTCTCGCCATTCCAGAAATTGAAGCAGAAACTGTTACGCTCGACCAAGACGAAGACGATATGGACCGCCTCATGGGCGAGCTTCTCGGCGATATGGATGAGCCTCAGGCGGATCCGACGCCCGAAGGTCCTATCGCTGCTGCCGTTGCGGTGGCTCCGGTTGATGACGACATGGATGTTGTTAAATCACTCATGGCCGATTTAACGGATGCCCCAATTGAATCTGACGCGCCGCAAGAGGGTCCCGATACATTCGATATGGATGCTCTGATGGGCGATTTTGATAGTTTTGCCGATGAATCGGAAACTGTAGAAGCCGTCTCGCCAGACACGGCTGTGTCTGACGTCGACGATCTTGATGCGATGGAAGATGATATCTTCGACAGTATCCTTGAAATGACATTGGATGATGAAGTCGCAGCTTTCGACGCTCAATCAGAAACTGATCTCGACGTACCAAGCTTGTCTGATATTGCGTCTGCCGCAGAATCCGAAGCCATTGTTGAACCTGCCGCGATTGTCGGCGCCGCAGCGGTTGCGACCGCCGCTGTTGTCGCGGTTCAAACCGCTGATGATGCCGACATTGAAACGGTTGTTACCGCCGCAGAGCCAGCGCCCATTATTCCCGAACCCGCCCAACCCGCCCCTTCCGAAATGGAGATCCCCATGCCGAGCGCTCTTCGCTCCGACGCGATTCTTGACGATGTGACTGAATCCGCGACAATGTCCGCCTTTGCTGAGCTTAACCAAGTCGTTGAAGATAAAGCGATCCTGTCGGAACGCGGTCCTCGCATTGGTGATTTGGTGCAAGACGCGCTTAAGCCAATGCTCAAGGAATGGCTCGACGAGAATATTCAAGGTATTGTTGAGCGCGCGGTTGCCAAAGAAGTCAAACGCATCGCGACTGGCAAGTAACTTTGCTGGCGTGTTGGGCGAAAGCTCGACCCCTCATACTGCGACTTAACAATCGCTATCGCCTGCGCTAAGCGGGCCGTGATCACACCCGCCCCCGGCTGAGGCCGACATGGGGGCGGGTCTTTTTTGTTGAGCGAACCATGTCTGAAAATACACCGGAAACGGCTCTGGATTTACCGAAACATTTCGACCCGAAAGAGGCCGAACAACGCCTCTATGCGGCGTGGGAAGAGGCGGGCTGCTTTAAGCCGTCTATGGATGACGCCAAGCCGCCCTTTTCCATCGTCATTCCGCCGCCTAATGTGACGGGCAGCCTGCACATGGGTCATGCGGTCAATAATACGATTCAAGATATTCTTGCGCGGTTCCACCGGATGCGCGGCTTTGATGTCTTGTGGCAACCGGGCATGGATCATGCCGGTATCGCGACGCAGATGGTGGTCGAACGTAAACTTGCGGGCGAGGGACAAAAACGCTCCGAAATGTCGCGCGAAGAGTTTCTCGGCCACGTCTGGGATTGGAAAGGTGAAAGCGGCGGGATTATCACGGAACAGCTGCGCCGATTGGGCAGCTCTTGCGATTGGTCACGCGAAAAATTCACGCTCGGCAATCCGGACGACACAGACGATAAAATGGCCGAAGCGGTCACGAAAGCCTTCGTCGAAATGTACGAAGCGGGCCTGATTTACCGCGACAAACGTCTCGTGAACTGGGACCCACATTTCCAGACGGCGATTAGTGATCTCGAAGTCGAAAACCGCGATGTGGACGGCCATTTCTGGCACTTCAAATACCCGCTCGCAGGCGGCGAAACCTATACGTATGTCGAAAAGGATGAAGACGGGATCATCACGCTGAGCGAGGAACGCGACTATATTTCTATCGCGACAACGCGTCCTGAAACCATGCTCGGTGACGGCGCGGTTGCGGTGCATCCCGATGATGAACGCTATGCGCCGATTGTTGGGAAGATGGTGCGCTTGCCTCTGTCCGACCGCCTGATCCCGATCGTTACGGATGAATATCCGGATATGGATTTCGGCTCCGGCGCGGTGAAAATCACCGGCGCGCATGATTTCAATGATTACGAAGTCGCGAAGCGCAACGACATCCCGATGTACTCCCTCATGGGGACCAAAGGCGAAATGATCGCGTCCGAGATCATGCCCGACAAATATGTTGGCATGGACCGCTTTGATGCGCGCAAAGCCGTGGTCGCGGATATTGATGCCGAAGGATTGCTCATCGCGGTCGAAGATAAAAAGATCATGCAACCGTTCGGGGACCGCTCCAACGTGGTGATCGAACCGATGCTGACGGACCAATGGTTCGTGGCGGCGGAGAAGCTCGCGGGCGACGCGATGGCGGCGGTCAATGACGGCAAGACCAACTTCATCCCTGAAAACTGGAAGAAGACCTACGATCACTGGATGGAAAATATCCAGCCATGGTGCATTTCAAGGCAACTCTGGTGGGGGCATCAGGTTCCGGCTTGGTATGGTCCAGTAATAGAAAATGAGAGCACTCTCACTCCGCAAAAATTGAAAATATTTGTTGGAAAAAATGAGCAAGAGGCGATTGCTAAGGCGAAGCAATACTATCCAGCTAATGTTAAAATTAAAGTTTCTGAAGACGGGATAGTTGGACGAGCCGTAGAGGACAATTCGACGGAAACAAAGCTAACCAATGTAACTCTATTTCGCGACCCCGACGTCCTAGACACATGGTTCTCCTCCGGCCTTTGGCCTTTCTCGACCCTCGGCTGGCCTGACAATACGGCGGAGCTTGAGAAGTTCTATCCGACCTCCGTGCTTGTCACCGCGTTTGACATCATCTTCTTTTGGGTGGCGCGGATGATGATGCAGGGATTACATTTCATGGATGAAGTGCCGTTCAAGGACGTCTATATTCATGCGTTGGTGTTGGACGAGCAGGGCAAGAAAATGTCCAAGACTGAAGGTAATGTGATTGACCCGATTGATCTGATTGACGGGATCGATATCGACTCTCTTGTCAGCAAAAGATTGCGGTCTCTACGCAATAGTCACTGGTCAGACCGGGTAGAGCGTAACACGCGAAAGCAGTATCCGGATGGGTTCGAAGCTTACGGTGCGGATGCGCTGCGCTTCACACTGGCTGCGATGGCCGGGCAGGGGCGCAATATCAAATTGTCCGTGGACCGTGTTGCGGGCTACCGAAATTTCGGAACGAAGCTTTGGAATGCGGCACGCTTTGCGCAAATGAATGGCTGCCGCTCGCAATCAGGGTTTGATCCCAAAACCGTCGATAGCGCACTCAACAAATGGGTGATTGCCAAAACCGCTGATGCGGTGACAGAGGTGACACGCTGTATCGAAGCTTACCGTTTCAATGACGCGGCCGACGCAGCCTATAGCTTCGTCTGGGGCACAGTGTGCGATTGGTATATTGAACTCGCCAAGCCCGAATTGCTCGGCGACACACCGGGCGAGACGCAGGGCACCTTATCATGGGTGCTCGACCAATCGTTCAAACTCCTGCACCCGTTCATGCCGTTTATGACCGAAGAACTTTGGTCGCAAACGGGCGACCGCGACGGGTTTGTGATGCTCGCGCAATGGCCAGAGATTGAAGCCGCCCCTGTCGGCGACGATATCGATTGGCTCATTCGGTTGATTTCCGCTTTGCGCTCTGTGCGCGCCGAAATGAATGTCCCGCCGTCGCGTAAAGCGGCACTGGTTGTCATTGCGCGTGAGGACGAACGGTTCACGACATTTGCTGACGCATTGGGCCGTTTGGCCCGTGTGGACGGAATTTCCTTCGCGGACGCCGCCCCCGACGGCGCATTACAATGCGTTGTCGACGGCGTGAGCTACGCGATCCCGATGGACGGCTTGATCGACGTGGCGGCGGAAACAAAACGCCTCGACGCCGCGATTGCTAAAGCCGAAGGCGAAATTGCCAAGATCGACAAAAAACTCGGCAATGAGCGCTTCATCAGCGGTGCGCCCGAAGCCGTGGTGCAATTGCAAAAAGACCGCCGTGCCGCCTATGCCGATGACATCGCAAAATTGCAGGAGGCGCGCGCCGCGTTTGGGTAATGCATCAGTTTAATACGAGGCACAGTGAATTTGACGGCTTCTCGGAATTTTTTGACCGAGACGTTCATCCCGAGCTTGTCGCGCGCGACTCGGCGCGGGCCAATGCGGTGCGCAAAGGACTGATTTCCGCCGTCGTTTCCGTGTTGGTTTTGGGGGCTGCGGGATTACTCGTGCTGCTTATTTGGGGTAATTTGCCGGCGGCTTTTGTTGTCTTCGCCCTCGCGGGGATGAGCGCGTTCATGTCGTTCAATTTCATGACGAACGACATTCGCGAAGAGACAAAAGACCGGATCGTGACGGCGATTGTTGGGTATGTCGGCTGGCGGTTTGATGCAGTTGTATCGACGTTCGACCTCATGCCGTTCAGAGATTTATTCTTGCTGCCAAAGAAATATGACCGCGTGGCGTTCGAAGACAGCCTGTCGGGAGAAGCGCACGGCGCGTCATTCTACTCCGTCGAAGCGCATATGGAAAAAGAGACGCGCGATAGCGACGGGGATAGGTCTTGGACAACCGTTTTTCGCGGGCAGTTAATGATACTCGACTTTCCGACAAAGACATTTGGGCGGACGATTGTTCTGCGGGACAAAGGTTGGTTCAATTCGAAAAAACAAGCCGACATGAAACGGATCGGCCTCGTCGATCCGGTGTTTGAGAAAATCTTTGAAGCCTACGGCACGGACCAAGTCGAAGGCCGCGTCATCCTTGATCCGGCGTTTATGCAAAAAATGGTCGATCTGGAACGCGCTGTGTCGGGCAAGAACATCCGCTTCGGCTTTGATCGCGACCGTCTTTACATTGCTGTTGAAACGCCCAATCAGTTCGAAGCAGGGTCTATGTTCAAGTCATTGACGACGCCGGACCGGACGCAAAAGATTTTGGATGAGGTCGGGGCTGTGTTTGATATCGTCGATACGCTCCTAAAACGCGAAAATCGCACATCTTTGCCATACTAAGGCGAAATCGCCACCTCTCGTTAATCACTCGACGTTAACCATGATCCTATGTCAGGATTCGACGATAACAGAACGGTAGATTTACAAGATCTCCGCATCAGGCTGTATGACCATTTGGGTCATCGCTATTCGGCGGTCTCGCCGTCTCCGGGTGCGCTCATCTTACTCCAAGACGCGAACATGCTATCGTCTCCGAATGGGCAGTATGATTGCTTTGGCCGAGTTCGCGGTGTTGGATTTGATGGAACCCGGTTCAGCGTGCAGGAAGTCCGCGCACAAGGTGACGCCGAAAGCCCCAGCTTTGATGGGCTCATCGTTTCTGTTTCGCACAGCCTCTCGATCTATGGACGCACGATTGTCATGCCTAAGCGCGGCGTTGCTAGTCCGCGCCATATTGACGGGATGAAAGAAGTTGATCTGCCGTCGGGCGCGATTGACGAACGGTTTGAGGTCTTTGCAGATAATCAGATCGAGGGACGCTCCCTCATCCGTCCGGGGTTTTTGCGTCAGCTAGCGGAATTTGGTCCGATACTGGCAGAGGGTCACGCCAGTGCCGCGTTTACAGGCCGCCAAATGCATGTTGTTCTACCGACTGGCGACCGTTCACGATTTTCTCAGGACTCTGAATTTTCTAATCATGATGCCGCCGCCGATCATATCGCCAGTGAGGTTGCGAAAATTTTCGATATTGTGGCGCGCGTTGATGCGCTCCATTCAAGTGCCGATCGGCGTAATTCCACGGGGCGGGAAAAATCTCGGATTGATTATTACTTGACCAAGACACAGTCTGCCGCGCCAATGATCAAAGCCGCGATGGCGGCCGGGATTGTGACAGATAACCGACGTGCAAAATATCTGCGGCGCGAATCCGCGATTATTGACTCTGCGGTGCCCGCGTCAATGATGTCGACGGCTTAGGCCTTATAGCGCGCGGCTGATCAGCCAGCCTAAATAGGCTACATACCCAATGACCATGACCGCGCCTTCCCAGCGCATGACTTTGCGGTGCGTGGCGGCGAAGATGAACATTAAAACCGTCGCGCCAAGTAAGACGGCGCCGTCGATGAGAGAGAACCCTGCGGCGCTGGTGTCGAATGTCAGTGGATAGGCAAGGCCTGTCACGCCCAAAATAGCTAATCCATTGAAAATGTTCGAGCCGACAATATTGGCAAAGGCGAGCTGATTTTCCTTTTTCAACGACGCGAGAATAGACGCAGTTGCTTCGGGCAATGACGTGCCAATCCCGACAATCGTAATGCCGACGAGGGCTTCGGAAATCCCGTAACCGCGCGCAATCGCGCTCGCGCCCCGAATCAACCCTTCCGCGCCCATGATCAGCAAGGCGACGCCCGCAACGACGAACATCATGTCGATGGGAAAAGGCTTGAGGATTTTGGTCGGGCTGACGGGTTCCGCAGGCAGGCGAATATCGGCGCGGATTGACAGAATGAGGTAGACGAAAAAACCAAACACCAGCGCCGCCGCGCCGAGGACGGGAATGCCGCCCAGCATAATCCAAGCCACACAGCCGATTGAACTCGCGTAAACGAAACAGACGTCCCGCTTCAATTCCGTCATTTGTGTTGTGATCGGCAGGATAAGGGCCGACAGGCCGAGAATTATTAAGATATTGGCGATATTACTGCCGAGCACATTCCCGAATGCGATATCGTTTGCGCCTTTGGCTGCGGCGCCAAACGTGGCGACAAATTCCGGCATTGACGTTCCGAAACCAAGCAGCAAAACACCGATGAGCGCGCGGGACAGGCCGAAGCGTTCGGCAATGCCGACGCTCCCCCGGATCAGCATTTCACCACCTGCTACCAGCAGGGCTAGCCCGCCAATAACGAGAATCAGGTTCAAGACTTACTGATTTTCTGGGGTCGTGATCTCAATGCCATCAAGATCATCGGACAGCAGGATTTGGCAGCAAAGGCGAGAGTTATCCTGAACACCTTCAGCAAAATCGAGCATGCTGTCTTCCATGTCTTCCTTGGGCTTGAGCTTTTCCATCCAGCCGTCACCGACATAGACGTGGCAGGTTGCGCAGGCGCACGCGCCGCCGCAATCGGCATCAATGCCCGGAATCATATTCGCGACGGCGGCTTCCATCACGGATGTGCCGTTTTTCGCGTCAACTTCGCGGGTCTCACCTGTGTGATCGCGGAAAATTACTTTGGCCACGGTCGCTCCTATTACCACTACGGACTGTGCTGTGAGGTAGTTAAGCGCTTGCCCTCAAAAGGCAAGGCGGTAGATGCGTAGACCCAATGAACGAAATTGAACTGATATCTGCAACGGACACGCTGGCGCTCGGCGCGCGGTTGGCCGCTGCGCTGCGGGCGGGAGATGTTGTTCTGTTGTCCGGCGGTCTTGGCGCAGGCAAGACCACACTGGCGCGCGGGTTGATCCAATCACGCCTTGGTCCCATTGATGTCCCATCACCGACCTACACATTGGTGCAAGCCTATGACTGGGGCGACGTGGAATTATGGCATTGCGATCTATATCGATTGGACCATCCCGATGATGCGTATGAACTCGGCCTTATGGACGCAATGGGCGAGGAGATCGTGATGATCGAGTGGGCAGATAAACTGGGCGAGCATTGCCCGGCGGACGCGCTTCGGATTGACTTAAGCTTTGACGGAACGGGTCGGATTGCAACACTTACCGGATGGGAGGGACGGGATGTCTGAACGGTTGGCATGGCTGGAAGAATTCGTCGCTCGCGCGGGTTGGGGCGAGGCGGAGCGTGAGGCGATCCAAGGCGATGCGTCAACGCGAAGCTATTCACGCCTGTCCATGAATGGCCGCAAAGCCGTATTGATGAACGCGCCCAAGGGCGACGAAGCGCCGGGGGAACCGGACGGTGCGAGCGTCGAAACACGACGCGCCATCGGTTATAACGCGCTGGCACGATTAGCCGGACCGAACATGGAAGCCTTCCTGACCGTTGCGCAGGAACTATCGATGCGCGGTCTCTCTGCGCCGCATATAATTGCGGCGGATGTCGATCTGGGCTTTGCGCTACTTGAAGATTTTGGTGACGGCGATTTCTGGCGTGTTATTCAGGCTGACCCCTCAATGGAACGCCCGCTTTATGAAGCCGCCATTGATGTGTTGGCCGTCATCTATCGATCCAGCTTTCCGTCCATACCGACCTTTAAGGGGAATGCGTGGCACATCCGTGAGTATGACGAAGCGGCCCTGCTGGCGGAAACAGATTTGTTTCTTGATTATTATGCACCGGATGTTGGACGCTCGGTTGGGGATGCCGCGCGGGCAGAGTTTTACGACCTTTGGCGCGCGGCATTTAAACGGTTGGACGCCCATGCTCACGGGCTTTGCTTACGCGATTTTCATGCGCAGAACCTGTTCTGGTTGCCAGACCGTGACGGCCAAGCACGTGTGGGTCTGATTGATTTTCAGGACGCTTTGTTTGCGCATCCGGCTTATGATCTGGCGAGCTTCCTCGAAGATGCCCGCCGTGATGTTGATCTAGCTTTGTTTGAACCGATGAAGCAGCGTTTCTGCGAGAAAGCAGGCTTGCGCTATGATAATTATTTTCAAGCCGCTTACGCGGTGATGGCCGCGCAGCGGAATACAAAGGTCATCGGGTTTCCGGTTCGCGCCCATGTGAAATTTGGCAAACCGCAATATCGCAGCCTTATCCCGCGTGTACGCGATCATTTGAAACGCGACCTATCGCATCCTGCCTGCGCCGATTTGCGCGCATGGTTCGCCGTTCATGTTCCAGAGGTTTTGCTATGATCGAAACAGCGATGGTGATGGCGGCGGGGCACGGCACGCGGATGCGGCCGCTAACCGATGATCGATCCAAAGCGATGGTCATGGTCGCAGGGCGGCCCCTGATTGATCACACGCTCGACCGCCTGGCAGCGGCTGGCGTACGGCGTGCGGTCGTCAATGTCCACGCTCATGCGGACCACCTTGAAGCGCATTTAAAAGCCAGAACGAGCGGGCCGGAGATTATCATTTCTTGCGAACGGGACGAATTATTGGAAACGGGCGGCGGCGTGGTGAAGGCGTTGCCGCTACTCGGCGATGATCCAATTTTAATCTGTAATATTGATGCGGTCTGGACCGAATTCGCGCCTGTCATTCCGGCGCTGATCGAAGCGTGGGACGGCGAGGAAATGGATGATTTATTCTTGCTCGCCCCAACATCCGACTGTCTCGGGTTTGATGGTCCGGGGGATTTCAATATGAACCGGATGGGGCAGCTTGATTGGCGGGATGGCTCTACCGCTCCGTGGGTTTACGCCGGTGTTCAAATTTTCACGCCCGCCCGCGCCAAGGGGTATCCGCAAGAGCGCTTCTCTCGCACTGTGATGTGGCGTAAAACCATTGCACGGCGACGAGTTTATGGTCTGCCGATCCCGGGCTATTGGATGCATGTCGGTGATCCGAATGCCGTCAAAGCCGCAGAAGCAGTTTTGGCCAAGGCCGAAGAACCCCGCTTATGAGCACTGTCTATAACATGCCGTCGGGCGTGCCGTTTCTTCGGTCGCTCGCGCATGGGCTACAGACACATTATGGCGACGACCTACAAAACGGGCTCGTTCTTTTGCCAACCCGCCGGGCCGCCCGTGCGCTAGAGTTTGCCTTTGTGCATGAGGCTGCCGCCCGCGGTATTCAGGCCGCCTTGCTACCCCGCCTGCGTCCGCTAGCCGACGTTAATCCGGATGAACCGCCATTTGAGCCCGGGGAATTGGCGGGGCGGGTCAAGCCTGCGATTGATCCTGTTCAGCGCCGGTTTGAAATCGCGAAGCTCGTGGCGCGCTATCATGAGCGTGCGTCAGATTTACCGCTTGATCCCGCAACGGCGCTGCATATGGCCGATCCGTTGATCGACATTATGGATGATGCGGCGATGGAACAGGTCCGCATTTCGGACCAACCGGAATGGCAACGCGTCTGCGCCGAAGCCGCGGTGCATTTTCAACATGCTGCGCAGCTTTACCAAATTGTTGAGCAATATTGGCCGGAAAGGCTCGCCGAACTGGCGATGATGGATCCGTCCGCGCGCCGCGTTGCCTTGCTGAATGCTTTGTCCGATATTTGGTCGGATACGCCGCCGGATTATCCTGTCATCGTGGCGGGCTCGACGGGCACATTGAAAGCGACTGCGCGCCTGATGCAGGTCGTCGCCAATATGCCGCGCGGCATGGTCGTGTGGCCCGGTTTGCAGGATGATCTGCCGGACACTGTCTGGCAGTCAATCGACGCGCGCCACCCGCAATCCTCGCTCAAAGGTTTGCTCAGCGTGATGGAGATTGAGCGGCAGGATGTGCCAATTTGGCCGTGGGTTGTCGGCGCAGATGATCGATCACTCGCGCGCAAACGTCGCCGTATTCTAGCAGAGGCTTTGGTTCCCGTCGATGCGACGGGGGACTGGCTCGCGCGGATTGGGACGTTGACAGCGGGCGAAGGTGCGGATGTGTTTGAAACCGCGCTCGAAAGCCTATCGCTGATTGAAGCAAATACGGATGCCGAAGAAGCGCTCTCCATCGCGTTGATCATGCGCGAAACATTGGAAACGCCGGGACGAACCGCCGCGCTTGTCACGCCCGATCAGCTATTGTCGCAACGGGTTTGCGCAAGATTATCGCGCTGGGGCGTCGACGTGGCAATGAGCCAAGGCAAACCGGTCGAGCAAACGCCGATTGGGGTGTTCCTCACGTCCATCATGGAATTCGCGCTCGACCCAGAAGGGCCGATAGAAATTGCGCTTGTTCTGGCGAATGATTTTACGGGTTTGGGCGAAACAGACGGCGCCGTGAAAACAGCGTGGGAGCAGATTGAACGCAAAAATTTCAGGGGCCTGCGTCCACCGAAAGAGACTTTGAGTGAATTGGACCTCGTTCAATCCCTCTATGCGGCGACAAACCCGCTACTATCACTGAAAGGACAGGCGACACCGGATGTATGGGCGTCAGCGCTAATCGACACCGCGAATGCGCTGGCATCAACGGACGTTACATTTGGCGCGTCCCGCGTGTGGGGCCGCGACGGCGGTGGGCAGGCTTCGACGATTTTGGATGGCATCATCACGCACGGGGCGACTTTGCCGCAAACTGACGTGGAGGGCTTCGCCCGCTTGCTCAGCACACTCCTACAAGGTGCGGTCGCGCGCCCGATGGGCGGAGCGCATCCGCGTTTGCAAATCCTTGGGCCGCTAGAAGCGCGCTTGCTGGATGTGGACGTGATTATCCTCGGCGGGCTGAACGAAGGCACATGGCCGGGTGGCGTCAATTCAGGGCCGTTCCTATCGCGTGGAATGCGCGAGCAGATGAAACTATCGCTGCCGGAACGGCGCTATGGTCTGGCAGCGCATGACTTTGCGGAACTGGCCGCCAACCCGAATGTCTATCTGACCCGCTCAGAGAAATCAGACAGCGGTCCGACGGTGGCGAGCCGCTGGGTCTGGCGCATGAAAACAATCATCGCGGGCACGGTTATTCCGCAGCCGGATGAAAAGCCGAAAGACTTGGAAAAACGCCAAGATGCCAAGGTTTCCGAACTGCTTGGGTCTGGACAGCGCTATCTCGACTGGGCGCGACAGATGGATATGCCTGAAAGGGTGAAGCCAGTTAAGAGGCCCGAGCCCAAACCGCCCGTTGATAAACGGTGGGCGAGGCAGGGGCGGCAAATTTCAATTACGGGCGTGTCGAAATGGATCCGTGACCCGTACAGCCTGTTTGCGCGCGAAGTGCTTCGGCTCAAACCGCTCGGTGCGTTGGATGCCCCGCTCGACGCGCGCCATTTCGGCTCGGCGATGCATGAGGGGATTGAGCTCTATGTCAGGGCGGCGCTGTCGGGCGACATTGCGGAGTTGCATAATCCAGCGAACGCAGAGCGGCTGCAAGGTTTCCTGCGCTCGCAATTGCTCGCCCACGGGTTCGATGCTGATGAAGTGTTCAAAGAAGCACCTCGCTTAGACGCGGTGACATCGGCTTTAATGGGCTGGTTCGCCAAACGTCACACCGAAGGGTTTGACATTGTCGGGACAGAGGTGAACGCGAAAACTGAACTCGATGGGTTGAGCTTTAGACTCAAAGGACAGCTCGATCTCGTGGAGCGTTCCCCGACGGGATATGCGTTTACAGACTTCAAAACGGGCAGTCCCGCGACCGTTAAAACCGTTGCGGCAGGGTTTGATTTGCAGCTGCCGCTGGCGGCGTGGCTGGCCGCGCAAGGGGCGCTCGAAGGTCATAATGCGGGCGACACGGTTCAACTTGGCTACGTTCGGATCAAAGGCTCGAACGATGATTTCTCGCATGCCCTTGTTTCGGCTCCGGCCCGGAACGCGTCGACCGCTGAGGAGCTAGCGGGCGAAGCTATCGATATTCTGACCAAATTGATCACGGCCTACGATGATCCGAACACGGGTTACCCGTCGCAGCCTCGCGCACAATATACGGATGATTACGGCGATTATGACGATCTTGCGCGGCGCGATGAGTGGTCAGCGATAAGCGGCGGCGAGGCGTAGCATGACTCGGTTGACGATAGAGCAAGCGACCGTCAGGCAGCGCGAGGCGGCGGACCCGTCAAAACCGCGCATCGTCAACGCCAATGCGGGATCGGGCAAAACCAAAGTGTTGGTCGACCGTGTGTCGCGTATTTTGTTGCAAGGGACCGACCCCGATAAAATCCTCTGCCTGACCTATACCCGCGCGGCCGCGTCCGAAATGCAGGAACGCCTGTTCGCGACTTTGTCCAAATGGTCCATCGCCAGCGATGGCATGTTGAAGGACGTTTTGGCGGAACTTTACGGGATGCCATTCGACCAAATTCGGCCCGTTCTGAGTATCAACACAGTTCGGACTTTATTCGCCCGCGCGCTGGAAACACCGGAAGGCCTGAAGGTAATGACCATCCATGCGTTTTGTGAACGCATCATTGGACGGTTTCCGATTGAAGCGGGCATTATGCCGGGCTTCGGTCCGTTGGACGAGCCAGAGACGAAAGCGTTGCTGAGTGACGGGCGGCGTGCGCTGCTCGCTAAGGCCCGCGTTGATGAAACCGTCCGCGCGGCGCTGCACCATATGGCAGCGGCCAAAGCGGATTCGACAATTGACGGTATGATTTTTTCTGCGGCGCGGGATTTTGAAAAAACTCAGAAGTGGTTGAAGGCTGGCGGCGTAGGACCGTTCCGGCAAGAGGTCGGATTGGCGGCCAATGACACGGCGGACAGTATTGCCGCATCGGCTTGGCAGGCGACGGACTTTGGTCACGTCAGAGCGGTCGCGGCGCTGTGCGCGTCCTCCTCTGCCAAGGGCGCGCAGGCGTTTATTGATCTGGTCAAACAACTGGGCGCGGAAACAGACCCTGTCGCGGCCTTCTATCTCTATGCTGATGTTTTCCTGACCAAGGACGGTAGCCTTCGCAAACGCGTGCTCGTTAAAGCGGTCACGGATCAGGACGATTTTATCAGTGCAGGAAGCGCGGAAGCCGAGCGGATTTCGACAGCCGTACAAAAAATCAAAGCTGTTGCGATTGCCGATATGAGCGATGCGCTGTTGACGCTCGGCTATACGCTCGGCCAGTTTTATCAACGCGATAAACACGCGGCGCGCGGCTTGGACTTTAATGATCTCATTTTGAAAACACGCGACCTCCTTATGCGCCGTGATGTGTCGGATTGGGTAGCGTATAAGCTCGATGGCGGTGTGGAACATGTGTTGCTGGATGAGGCGCAAGATACGTCGCCCGTGCAGTGGAAAATTATCGACGCGCTGACGTTGCCGTTCGAACAGGAAAGTCCCGACCGCGCGACGCCGCCGCGAACCTTCTTTGCCGTGGGGGACCCGAAACAATCGATCTACCGCTTCAACGGGGCTGCACCTGAAATCTTTATGGACAGCGTGCGCACGCGCACCGCGCCGGGCGATAGCCCCGTACAGCTCCGCATGTCGTTCCGGTCTGCACAGCAAGTGCTGGACGTGGTTGATGAGTTGTTTTTGCAGCAAGGCGGCATGGCGGCCACGTTTGATGCAACCGTACAGTCTGAACCGTCCGATTTGGTGCGCCATGATGCGGCGCGCAAGGATGAGGGTTTGGTGGAATTATGGCCACTCTCGCCGAAGTCAGAGGCGGCAGACGATAATGCGCCGTGGGACACGACCCCTGTGGACAACCAAAGTGATGGTGATCCACGTGTTAGGCTCGCGCGAGAAATCGCGTCTACCGTCGCGCATTGGATTGACAGCGGAGAACCGATTTTCGATCGAAAACTCCAAGCCCTCCGCCCGATGCATGGCGGGGATGTTCTTATCCTTGTTCAAAACCGTGTCGGCGGCTTGTTTGATGCGCTGATCAAAGCGTTGAAAGAAGAGAGGCTTCCTGTCGCGGGTGCGGACCGTATAGTGTTGCAAGACGCGCTCATCGTTAGAGACCTTTTGGCCATCACCCGTTTCGTCTTGTTATCGAAAGATTGCCTAAGTCTTGCGGAGGCGTTAAAATCCCCGTTGTTCGGGTTGGACGACAACCAACTGTTCGCGCTGAGCGTGGATCGGGAAGGGACGCTTTGGGACGCGGTGCAAGCCCGTGCACCCGACCTCTCGGCCCATATTCAGGCACTACGCGATGATGCCGCGCTCGCGCCTTACGACTTTTTCGCGCGGTTGTTGGACCGCCGCGGGCCGCACGGGAAGACGTATCGCGAATCCCTGTTTTCGCGCTTGGGTCTCGAAGCGCGAGAGGCCTTGGATGCATTTCTGGCCATTGCTTTGGCCCATCAACAGCGCCAAGCGCCCAGCTTGCAGCGCTTTGTCCAAGCTTTCACTACGGACACGGTTGAAATTAAGCGCGACAAAGACCCGGCGGGCCGCGAAGTCCGCGTGATGACGGTGCACGGGGCCAAGGGCCTTGAAGCGCCCGTCGTCTTCTTGCCTGACACAACCCGTGCGCCGCGCGCCTCATCCGGCGGGTTGATCAAGGCTGGTGATAGCTACCTCCTCGCCCCGTCCAGCAAAGACAGTATCCCGCTCGTCGATGCGTATAAGGCCGCCAACGATATTGAGGACCAACGCGAATATATGCGGCTGCTCTATGTCGCGATGACCCGCGCGGAGAGCCGCCTTGTGGTCTGCGGCTATCATCATGGGGCGAAGGACGACGGCTACGCAGAGGGCAGTTGGTATCATTGGGTGAATAAAACGATGCTCTCAATGGATAAGGTTGAGAGCTTCGCCACATCGTTTGACCATGGTGACAAGATTGGGCTGCGCTATGGCGCTCGGCCCGAAAAGGTTTCGGGATCGGTGGTCGAAATCGCGGCGCAGCCAGAGCCTTTACCAGCGTGGATCAATCAACCCGCCGCGACGGAAGGCGCGAAGAACCAGACCGCATCACCGAGTTCTTTATTGCCGCGCAATGAGCCGATTACGAGAACGCCGGGGCGCGGGCGCCTACTGCGCGGGATATTGATTCACCGTTTGCTAGAAATCCTCCCCGACCATGCGCCGTCTCGTCGGCGTGATTTGTGTGACTTGATGCTCGAAGACTATCAGGATTTCAGCGTTGAGGACCGTGACGCGATCCGAAACGAAGTGTTCGGCGTGTTGGATAACCCCGCCTTTGCGACAGTGTTTGCCGAAGGGTCGCGGGCGGAAGTCAGTTTGGCCGGACGTGTGCCGTCTATTCGGGGCGGGGATGTCTATCTGACGGCGCAAGTCGACCGCCTCAATGTGACGCCTGACACCATCTACCTGGTGGATTACAAGTCTAATCGCCCCGTTCCAATGCGTATTGCGGACGTCGATGACAGCTATCTGGCGCAGATGGCGGCCTACCGCGAACTGGCCCGTGCCATCTGGCCGGGGCGGGAGGTCCGCTGCGGACTGCTCTGGACGGATACGCCGGATCTCATGTGGCTTCACGATAATGCGATGGACGCCGTCTTGACGCAGGTGAACGCCGTTCCTACCTCCGACCTACACACCGCTTAAAGGATAGCCTCATGAGCACAATTGCCGTCACCGATGATACATTTCAATCTGAAGTCTTAAAATCCGACACACCTGTGCTCGTTGATTTTTGGGCCGAATGGTGCGCGCCGTGTAAGGCGATGGGACCCGCGCTGGAAGCCGTCTCTGAAGACATGGCTGGCAAGGTCAAAATCGCCAAAGTCAATATTGACGACGCGCCTGACACGCCTATGCGCTACCACATTCGCAATGTCCCAACGATGATGATTTTTAAGGGCGGCGAAGTCGTATCCACTAAGATGGGCGCGATGACGAAGTCAAAGCTCGCTGAATGGCTCGCGGAACACGCTTAGGCCAACTTACTCGGCGTTGGTTTCCGCCTCTAACGGCGCCAGAAAAACAGTCACCGGATTGGGCGTGAGATTTTTATTCGCGCCCGTCACAGCGACGTCGAGAATTGTTCCCACGCCGAGCGTCATAACTCCGCCAAAGAAAACGCGTCCGCCGACCGGAATTCGTTTTAAGAGATCGGCTTGACCTGCGACGACGTGGCTGCCTGGCGGTAATCCGGCAACGAGAGATCCTGTTGGAACTGATGTTGATGATGTCGCGACGGCTGATGTGACTTTAAATTTGATCGGTTGGTGATTGGCAAGGGTGACTGTGATGGTCGGACTGGTCTTGCGCGATATGCTGATCGAACAGGGCGTTGGGCGGCATCCAACATAACCGTCGACCGCATGTCGTCCATTGCTTGCAATATCAGTCAATGCTGTCGCTCCGGCCGGAACGCTCTCCACCCGCAACCCCTCATTGGCGCCTTGAGTCATGGTGGCGCAGGCGCTTAAACTAGACAGTGCGGCCACGTAGAAAAGACGATGAACTCTCATTGTTCCGCGTCCTTATTCGCCTTTATCAGCGCCCGTATTTCGTCATCCCGTTCATTTTCCAAGTCACTGAGAGCGCGCCTCGCATCACGATAAATCAGGCGTGTGTCTGAGCAAGTTTGGCCCGAATCATTTCGGTTTTGTCGGGATGCACATGTGATTTCTCTTTGTCGGTATTTGGCGATGAGATCGTAATAGGCAGCGACAAAAGCGTCATCTTCCGTAGGGGTTCCGGCTTGCGCCATTCCGATGACAACGGGGTTTGGATAAATGTTTGCGTTGGCGGACGTTCCGGCATCAATCAGCATGCTCCCTGCCGCAATTCCAAGTCCGATTCCAGTTCCTGCCGTTGCGCCCGATGCCGTGCTAACGCCCTGATAATTACCGAATCCAAAGGTGAAGATATTTCCAAATGCCGCCGCGAATTGTGAAAAGGCGGCATAGGTTAGCCCGCCCGTCAGGCCTATGCCAAGAGATGTCGATGTTGTCTTCAAAGTGGTCGCATCTAAATCAACGCCTGCGCCGCCGCGAAACCGCGAAGGGCCGACGTAATATTCAGCAGGTTCAAAACCGTCTTTTTCAAGTCGGACAATCCCTTTCTGTGAACGCCTGACTTCGAAAGCGCAGGGCGTTGCCTGACAGATCACACGTTTAACGGCGCCAGGTTGTCTCGTGCTGGATTCGGATGGAATAAAGGTGAACGAAGCTGTTGCGCCTTGCGGGACTGTATCGACCCGAACATAATCAGTAACGCCGCGGTCAATCGTCGAACAAGCCACAAGATTTACGGCGAGACTGAGAAGCGCAAGGTTTCGGATCATACTTACGCTTAGACAGTTTGTTGGCAGTGGAATGTCAGGATTGGTTACTGACCTTTGCGGTCAAAACGACAGCGTTTAATGAGGAATTATAGTCTTTCTAGTCAAATTAAACGTCACTTTCTTGGAACGTCAAAGCGAGGGGCGTGTTGTTTAGGGTGAATAATAGGAGAGATTTATGCCAGACCTTGACCCGCAAGTGACAACATTAGCTGTCGATACCCAAATCGGCGGCGACGCGTACATGCCCGGTTTAGCGAACCCGGTAACAGCTGACTCAATTACCGATATTTATTCCAATCCGGCGATGCCTGTCAGTGAACGGCTCCACGCTTTGCAACAATTGCGCCGTGAAATGGTGGGACGTGCGAGCGCTGATCTTCGCGGCGACTCTGGCGCGCTTGTAACCAAAATCGATGAGGGAATATCTTATTTAAGCGAGGCGGGTGACGGCTCTGCCGATCCGGATGTCCTGCGATTGCGCGACACAGCCGTTAATCCGGATAATCTCTAATTAAGAATATTAGTCACAACCCCCAAGTTTAGGACCATCAACATGACCACACTTATGACCCCGAAATCAGAACTGCCCAATATCGAAGTCCCATTAGTTTCCGGCGGCAAATTCACTCTGGCCGAAGCCAGCCCGGAGAATTTTCAAATTATCGTTGCTTATCGCGGTATTCACTGTCCGAAATGCAGAGTGCAACTCCAAGAAATAGACAAATTGGTCGCAGATATTCGCGCAGACGGTCACGACGTTGTTGCGGTGTCTATGGATAGTGAGGAAAAAGCGAAACAAGCGAAAACGGATTGGGAGATCAAAGAGCTCCCCATCGCGCATAGTTTGGAACTTCTCGACGCGAAATCACTCGGCTTGTTCATTTCAGATTCTATTTCCGACAAGGAACCGCATATATTCTCTGAACCAGGTGTATTCGTGGTCCATTCCGACGGAACCTTATACGCTGAAATCGTTCAGAACACGCCCTTTGGACGCCCCGACATGCAAAGCTTAATTGATGGCCTGAATTACGCTGTTAAAAACGACTACCCAACACGCGGTACGTCCGTCGCTTAGGCGTTTTCGGCCAGCACCAGCCCCGCCAAATAAAGCGATCCACAAATAAGAATTCGCGGCGGGGTGATGGATTCTTCTAGTGTTTGTCGCGACAGGGCTTCGCCCATATTGACCGCCTTTTGCATAGCATCGGTCAGGTTATCCCCGACAACGGTTGCCAATCCGCGCGTTTCAGCGAGTTCCGTTAAAACGTCCGGCGATAGGCTTGAATGGTCCGGAATATCCACGGCCACTAGCCCCGCCGCCAATCCTTCGAAATAATCCAAAAACGCGCCCGCATTCTTATTGGCCAGAATACCCATGATGAGGATGAGAGGGCGCGGTGAGCGCGCTTCCAATGTCGCCATGTGTGCCGATAAAGCCCTCGCAGCATGCGGATTGTGCCCGCCATCGAGCCAGACTTCCGCGCCGACTTCTGCAGCAATATCAACAAGCGAACCATCCGTAAGAGGCTGCATACGAGCGGGCCAAGTGGCAGCGCTTAGCCCGCTCGCGATATCGTCCGGAGAGATACCAAGATCCCGTGCCACGGCAATCGCCAGCCCGGCATTCATGATTTGATGATCGCCTGCGAGGGCCGGAAGCGGTAAGTCTAAAAGTTCGTTTTCTGTCTCAAACAGTAATCGCCCCTGCTGCGCATACGCTCGGAAATCCTGCCCCCAACTTTTAATCGGCGCACCGCACTTTTGGGCTTCGGCGTTTAGAACCGCATTGACCAGTTCTTGCTGCGGGCCTGTGAAAACGGGCATGTGGGGTTTGATGATACCGGCTTTCTCGCGCGCAATGCCAGCTAAGTCCCTGCCCAGAAATTCTGCATGATCATAATCGATAGGCGTGATGGCGCAGGCGCGGGGTGTGAACACATTGGTCGCATCATAGCGGCCGCCAAGGCCGACTTCGATGATGGCGTAATCGGCAGTATGTTCAGAGAACGCCAAAAAGGCCGCCGCTGTTGTTGCTTCAAAAAATGAGAGTGGCTGGTCGTCATTAGCGTCCCGGACACGGCGGAGCACATCAATCAAGACATCATCTTCAATCTCCTGACCCGCCAACACAATCCGTTCATTAAATTGGACGAGATGGGGCGAGGTATAGACGTGGACGCTTGCGCCGGAGGATTCCAGCATGGCGCGCAGTTGCGCGACTGTAGAGCCTTTCCCGTTCGTGCCAGCAATATGGATACTGGGCGGGAGTTTGTCCTGTGGGCGCCCTAGCGCATCAAGGACGTGTTCTATGCGCGAGAGGCCAAGGTCGATCTTTCGTGGGTGTAATCGCCGGAGGTCTTCCAGCGCAATGTCTAAGTCGTTCACGCCGAAATAGGTTCCGGGGCAGGGTCAGCCGTTATTGTATGATCCTTTTGCATCAACACTGCGATGAGTTTGGCCAAGGTCGGACGAAGTTCCGAGCGGGCAACAACTTTGTCGACCATGCCTTTTTGTTCGAGATATTCCGCGCGTTGAAACCCTTCGGGGAGTTTCTCGCGAATGGTTTCTTCAATCACGCGCGGGCCTGCAAAACCGATCATCGCGCCAGGTTCTGCGAGGTGAACATCGCCCAACATGGCATAACTCGCAGTGACGCCGCCCGTTGTCGGGTCACAGAGAACGACAATGTAAGGCAACCCGGCTTCGCGGAGGCGCTGCACAGCAATCGTGGTGCGCGGCATTTGCATCAGGCTGAGCGCGCCTTCCTGCATCCGCGCGCCGCCTGCCGCTGTGAACACGACGAGCGGTAGTCCCTTGTCGAGCGCCACATCCGCAGCCGCGATAAAGCCTTCGCCCGCGGCCATGCCGAGCGAGCCGCCCATGAAGGCAAAGTTCTGCACGAGCACTGTCGCGCCAACGCCGTGAATTGTGCCAACGCCGATACTCATCGCATCATCATTACCCGTTTTGGCACGCGCTTTTTTCAACCGATCCGTATATTTTTGATCGTCTTTGAACTTCAACGGATCTGCGACCACGCTAGGCGTTGGAAAGGTTTCATATTTGCCGTCATCAAACGTATAACCAAAGCGAAGCTCCGGCCCAATCCGCATGTGGTGGCCGCCTGGCGTCACGTGCAGAAGGCCGGGGAGGTCGGCCGCGAAGATCATCTCGCTCGTCTTGGGGCATTTAAGCCAAAGGTTATCGGGTGTGTCCCGTTTCGTAAAAATCGACTTCACGCCGGGAGGAGTAATTTTGGTCAGCCAGTTCATGGCGAGCCTTATGCTGTGCTTATACGATTCCGGCAAGCATCATGGTGAGCTTGTGATGATGTACCGTCCTGCAGCATTAGATGAACGGCACGTCTTGAAAGCAAACCGAAAGGCTCTAAGGCCTATTTCGTGAATGCTAAGCTCAAAGGTCTTATCCCGCTCGGTCTATTTGCTGGGCTTGCCATATTTCTGGCGATTGGCTTGACGCGTGATCCGTCAAAGCTTCCATCAGAGCTGATTGATCGTCCGTTTCCGGCGTTTGAAATGACAACTTTGTCGGGCGATCTCATTACCCGCGGCGATTTGATCGGCGAGGCAGCTTTGGTCAATGTGTTCGGGTCTTGGTGCGTCGCTTGCCTTGTTGAACATCCTGTTTTGATGGAATTATCGCGAGGGGATGAGGTTAAACTCATTGGCGTGAATTGGCGGGACTCACGGGAGGCTGCTAACATATGGCTTGATCGTCATGGCAACCCCTATGATCCCATCATATTTGATGCAAGCTCAACGCTGGCAATTGATTTGGGCGTGACAGGCGCGCCGGAGACGTTCATCATCGATAAGGCAGGGCAAATCCGCTATAAACATGTCGGGCCGATTACGGCGGATGTTTGGGAAGAGACGCTCCGCCCGCTCATCAACAGCCTCAATGCCGAAACCCTCTAGCCGAGGCACCAACGGCTCGTTATAGCGCCGCTACCGGCACCCGTAGCTCAGCTGGATAGAGCGCTGCCCTCCGAAGGCAGAGGTCACAGGTTCGAATCCTGTCGGGTGCGCCAATTTCCTTAAGAAACCCAATTATTGTAGTCCTTTAAGGGATATGTTTTGCTTTGCCTTATTGAAGTTAGATAATTCTTTTACTCAATCGTCAGTGCAGACTGTAGCAGTATCGCTTTTTAGTTTGCAATTCTTGAGTATCTGTTCACATCCGACAGTGTCTTTTGATCTGTTTTGACTCGAATTTTCTGCGATGTGCATCCTGCCTACGCAACAGTGTCGCCGTTGATTTTAGGAACATATACATAAATCGAGACTCTAAGCCTGCTCTCTAATAGTCAGCGCACTCGACTTTGCTCGTTTGGCCAGCTCGGGTATAGTTAGAGCAGTAGCTTGGCTTCCAGTTGCTCCAGTAAGTGTGACTGGCGCGCATCACATCATCCCAAGTCGGTGGTTGAGCAATGGCAACAGGTGGCAGCATTTGTTCATTGTAAACACGCTCATTATATTCATCGATGGCGACATTTCTCGCGGCTTGCTCTGCTTGCCGCGCGACTTCAACACACCCATTTTCATGGCCGAGATCACATGACTTCTGGAAGTATGGTAGGTTGCCGTTCGATGTCAGCCAGAAAGTATTATAACCATATGTGAAACACGCCCATCCATCACCTTCTTCACAGGCGAGTTCGGCATATTTCGTGGTCGTCGCATCTTTTGGACTCGTGGCGTAGTAAGCCGCAGTCAGTGCGCCCGTACATGTTTGAGAATCTGGAGAACTCTCGCAACTCGGCCCATAAATAGTGAGGGCAGTTGCGTAATCTTCTTGTCTCATCAATGAGTGGGCGACAAAATTACAGCCTGAGGACACGCCAAGATCACACGCGCGCTCCGCAGCGACTGCGGCTTTGCTCTGATCTTCCCTGACACCATTAATGCCGTGAAAGAAAGACGACATAACTGTCTCGCACGTCTCCGCATTCCCAAACTGACAACTCCGGACAAAGGCCTCTTCGGCCTTGTCTTGATAGTCAGACCCGCTCTTCACATCCAAACCATATTTATAAGTGAAATAGCACATACTGGCTAAGTCTTTATCGTCGAGTTCAGGGTCGCTGCCCGACTCAACTTGGCAGGCTTGGCTGTAACCGTGCAAAGCTTTGGTCAAGTCTGGCGTCACACCATTGGGTGGCTTATAATCATCATACCAAGGCCCGAGACGTGAACACGATAAGGCGTTGCCTTTTTCGCAGCCAACTTCCAGGCTTTGGCTGACGATTTGCGGCAGGTATGTCGGTTTGTCCGAGTCGGAAAATAAAGCGAAAGCGACCACGCAATAATTATGGTTGCTTTTTAGGCACAAGATCTGAGCCGCTTCACCTCTTATATAAATGCTCTCTGGTCGTGTCTCAGCCATGCCGTAAGCATACTCACACATTTCATAATTCCCGTACTTACAGGCTTGAAGTAGGTAGTAAGCGGTCATGTGCAGACTTGCGGGAATGCCCGTGCCTTTTAAATTCTGGTCGGCTAGATTTTCGCAGGCGTCATAGCCGCCTGTCTGGCCGCACTCAGCGGCCCATTGTGGATTGCCGATATCATCAAGAATAACTGGAATTTGAGCCTCAGCGGTCGCGCTAACGCACAGGCCACTCAACATAAGAAGAATTAATGTCTTCGAACGCGACCCCAGCAATTTCTTTTGCATATCTTGAATTTTTTCTGTGATCACGTGTTTCATTACCGCCTCCATTCTTGTCGCATCAATAGAGTGCGGTCGGGACGGTGTTCAAATGACAAATCTTGTTAGGTTCGCGCATGGCGGTATGCGGACGTTATGAATGTCGGTTTTAATGGTATTTCGGTTGCGAAAAAGGGATTGAAATACTCATTCCCTATTTCTGCATTATACAGCGTAGCGGGCGTCGTTGTTCCGGATTCGGAGATTTGAGTGCAAGACTTTTTAAATTGAGACTTCACGCTAACACGTTTGCGCCGCTCAAATGAAGAAGCCGGCGACCAAGATCGCCGGCTTTTTTTGATTGTTAGATAGGCATTTCTTAAACGGATAAAGCCTAACAGAAACGATCTATTTTCCGCCGGGTATGATGCGTTCGACCAATGTGCGGACGATGGCCATAACGGACGCGGCCGCAAAGACAGCGCCGAGGCCGCCGAGAATTGCGCCGAGGTGGACGCCGACGCCCGGAATGCCATTTAACGACGCTGCGCCGCCAGCCATTAAGAAAATGGCGGCAATAATAACGCCGCGGCGGTGTTCCAAATCGAGGAACCAACCGCTGGCGAGTCCTAAGACTGCGAGGATGGCCGGATCATATCCGGTGTTTACAAAACTCAAGACGATTGCCGCGAGAGCACTCACGAGCCATACAATTTTAGCGATAGACAAAATATTCCCCTTATTGTGAATCTGCGCATATTTTTATGCGTCAGACGCTCATTTATTAACAGATGTTAACGAAGAGTCAAATTTCTCTGTAAAGCGGGCATGGTAGAGGCGCGGGGTCCAGGAGGAAACGAGAGCGCCGGTCGAACATCGCGTTTGCGCTCACGGACATAGCTCGTCATGGTGGTACTGCGCATTTCGGACTATTTATGGCCGCCATGTAGAGGTTGTTGCGCGGTTTTCAGCGGAGTTTGAGGTTTGGAATCAACGTTTACGATCCGCGATATAACGGAAGCCGATTATGACGAATGGGCCGCATTATGGGCGCAATATAACGCGTTTTACGGGCGTGTTGGCCTGACAGCATTGCCTCAACACATCATACAATCAACCTGGGCCCGTCTTCTTGATGAAAGCGAGCCTGTCTACGGGCTTGTCGCTGAACATGATGGGCGGCTTGTCGGTTTGGCTCATTACATATTTCACAGAAATACGATTACAATTGAGAACACGGCCTATCTGCAGGATTTGTTCTCAGACCCAGAGAAGCGGGAGCAAGGGATTGGACGTGGCTTGATTTCAGCGTTCTACGAGCGAGCGCAGCAAGTAGGAACTGTCGGCGTTTACTGGCATACGCAGGGCACAAATAAAGCCGCCATGCGGCTCTATGATAAGGTCGCGACCAATACTGAATTTGTCGTTTACAGGCATAAAGTCGGACGTAAGCCGACTTAGCCGCGCATTCTTTCTATTCCTAAAGCGGGCGCGGGCTGTCGTGGAACACTTCGCGCATTAGCGGAACGAAACTCTCAAGGCTATCGACCTCAAAATCAGGGTCGAACGCAGGCGCGTCCCATTCGTCGACCAATTTGACGGCGAGGGAATACCAGCTTTCATCGACCCACTGTTTGCGTAAATCAGTCGGTGCGCCCAGATATTGGTAGTAATGTTCGCCTTGGAACGCTTGGTGATTGTAAATCACGTGATAGCTGTCTTCGCTAATATAGGGCCGCATCATTTCCGCAGCGATGGGGCCGTGGTTCGGGACATTGATGACTTTGGCGATGTCGTGGCAAAGCGCGATGACGATCTGTTCCGTCGTTGCGCCGTCGCGCCGGGCGAGCGTGCCGCACATGAGCGCGTGCTGTAGCTGATCACAAGCAAAGCCCAATGTGGCGTCTTCAAGTTGTCGCAACATCCCGATGAAACGGTCAGCGGTTTTGCCGAAGTCTTCCTTATGCGCGGCGCCAATGATCTTCCAATCATCGAGCGAGCCATCTTGCATGCGCGTGAATTCGGCTTGTTGACCGTCTGCGGATGCATCCATTTTCATCACGTCATCCATGACGTCCATATCAACTTTCATCGTGTAATCTCCCCGAGCTTTGTTCGCATTATATCAGAAATTTGTGTCGGCCGCCGCGTTTTTTCATCGACGTAAACATGGACGAAGTGACCGCGCGCGGCGGCGGCTTCATCGTGGCCAAAAAGGCCAATTTCATAGCGCACGGAACTGCTGCCAACCTTCGTGACGCGCAGCGCAGCCGTGACAGGGTTCGGAAACTCCAATGGCGCGAAATAGGAGCAACCTGTTTCTACGACGAGTCCGATGGTCTGGCTTTCGCCTAATGTGAGTAGCCCATTATCAATCAGCCAGCGGTTCACCACCGTGTCGAAATATGCGTAATAAACCGTATTATTCATATGGCCGTAGATATCATTGTCGTTCCACCGCGTCGGCAGGTCGAGCGAATAAGCGTAGTCCGCGCGGGTGTCGGGTTGAATTCTCACGCAATCGTCTCGTAAATTTTGACGATGTCGGCACGTGTCATCTCGCGCGGGTTATTGCGCAAAACGCGGTCTTTCAAGATCGCATCATCGGCCATCATGGGGATGGCATCAGCGGAAATGTTCACGTCGCGGAGGCGGCGCTGCACGCGGGTTTCATCTTGCAAGCGTAGAATTTCATCAATTAGAGCTGTCGGCGTGTCGCCAACACCGAGGTCAAGGGCGATCTCGCCATACCACGCTTTTGCACGATCTTCTTGCGCGTTGAATTTCATGACTTCAACCATGACAAGAGAGTTTGAGAGCCCGTGCGGGACATGGAAAAATCCGCCGAGTGGGTAGGCGAGGCCGTGGACGGCGCCGACGGGTGCGTTGCTGAACGCTTGTCCCGCGAGCATGGCTCCGATCAACATATCATTGCGCGCATCCACATCATCCGGCGTGTTCACGGCGCGGCCAATCGCCCGGGTGAGCTTACGTAGCGCCGAGAGCCCGATGGCGTCGCTGATCGGGTTTTTACGGTGAACTGATGTGTAGGCCTCAATCGCATGGACCATTGCATCAATGCCTGTGGCCGCTGTGATATGCGCGGGGAGGCCCAGCGTGAGGTTGGCATCGAGCAATACGCGATCAGCATAAAGCGGGTCAGAGACGACGGCGTTCTTCGACCCTTTGCCCGTTGTAATAATGGCAACATTGGTGACTTCACTGCCTGTGCCAGACGTTGTTGGAATGAGGAGCAGCGGTAAGCGCGAACCTTGCGCGACATCGACGCCGTAGATTTGCCGCAATGTTACGTCATTGTCGGCGAGAAAGGCGATGACTTTCGCGGTGTCCATCGGTGATCCGCCGCCAAACCCGATGATGAGTCCCGCGCCGAATTGCTTCACGGCTTCAGCGCCAGCGATGACGACATCTTCTGGCGGATCAGCCACAACATCATCAAAAATCATTAGTTCGTAACCTGCGTCTTGGAGCGCGGCGAGCCCAGCATCCATCAAGCCGAGACTGCGAACGCCTTTGTCCGTGATGATTGCGATCTTCTTGTTGCGAGGCAAACCTGTGACATGGGCGTCCAGCTTCGCCGTACCGCCCGCCTCAATGCGAATATCCGCAACTGTTTTGAAACTATGCATTGGCGCGTTTCCTTGTTCCAATGGTCGGCGGCGTTTCCGGCGGTCCCGCGAAACATTGGGCGATCTGCATCCATTGTTCTGCCGTGTCGCCGGTCATCTCCAATGATATGTCTACATCTCCAATATTACGGCACTGCGTCACGATCTGGCAAAAGTCTACGGCCATACCGTCAAGGCGGTTATCGTCTTGCAACTCATTCCACTCCCAAATCGCTCCGCCGGGCGCAGTGAGGCGGACATAGGGTTTAGGCTTGGGCGGAACGAGACTATTGACCTTGAAGCTCCAACTATAGGTCGTCACGCCGATATGAGCGACATTTTTCAAACGGTCCGCATTGATGCGCTCGGCGCCCAACACGTCATAGATGGCCTGAGCGTGAGCCCAATGTTCCATTTGCCGCGCGATGATACAGGACCGAACCGACATATCCGGGCCAAACCATTTTGTCCGGCTATCAGGGTCAGCCGTAGCGAAACGGTCGACCATGTCCGGATAAAACGCACGCCACGCCGCGTAAGTTTCAGACGCAAGCGTATCGCCATACCAGGCGCGTTGTAACTGTCGATGCCCCTCGGCCATATCAGGCAAAATTTTCTCGCAAAAGTCAGCAAATTCCGCATCACCCTTCAGGGCGTCATCCGCCGCGATATTGAACAGGTGAAGGTGCTCAATAATCTCCCCAATCGTCCACCCTTTGAACGCTGTCTCGCGGTTGAACTCCTCAGGAGAGAGGTCCGAGAGCAACGCATTGATCGCGTCGCATTCATCTTTGAAATCATAGGCAGCTTGCATGTTGACGTTTTTGACCCGCAGTGGCCAAGCCGTCAATCGTATGATGCGATTATCGGAAGTGTGTAGGGTGCAGTATAGCTTTGTACTAACGCTTATATTTACAACAATTGCAAAAATACCCCAATCATTGTTATCCATTGACTATTTGATTGCGGATCAAATAAGCAAAAATTGTATTTGTGAGGTTTAGTTCATGGGGAAAACAATGAGTAAGAACATATGGGCGACAGCTTTCGTGGCGACTTGTTTGACAGGTTGCGCAACGGCGCCTTCATTTCCTCAGAAGCGTCCAATGACCTCAGAAGCTGTTGCAATGGTTGCCGAAACGCCGGTTGTTGTTGAAGAGAATAACGCGGGTATTAGTAAAACATGGTTCATGAGAGACAGCTCAGCTGCAGGTGCGCAGTATGGACTTATTGGGGCGTTGACCACGGCGATAATGGACGCGATCATCAATGCTGGACCATCCCGCTGGGCGCAAAAAGGCGCGAACGAAATCGTTGAGTTTGTTGATGTGTCAGATTTGAATGCGTCTTTAGTCGCGGCGTTTCAGAAACAAATTTTGAATGCAGGTACGGAGGAAATTTCAGTGTCATCCGTATCATCAGTTCAAACTATGCTGACGACAAATTCTTCAGATGATGCGATTGCTGTGACCGTCAATTACAAAATGGCCGAAGATGCTACGGCTATTCTGATGGTTGCGGAAGCATCATACTCAAATTCGGATATGAATTATACGACACCTTATAGTTTTGAGAAATCCGTACCAAAGAGTGAACTATCTGGTCCGTTATATAGAAATACTTTTACCTATGAATCAGATCAATTCCCGGATCCAGAACTGACAGAAGAGACTCGAGTGCTTTTGGTGGAGTCTATCGAAGAAAGTTATATGGAAGCAGATGGGCAGTTGCCTGTTGATGGGGATGATGATTTTAAAGCTTACTCAAAAGAAATTGAGGATGCACAAGACGACAAGCTTTCAAATTCGGAAGCCTCGATTTTCCTAGTCCGTGAGTGGCTGAAAGATGATGCGATTGCACTCAAAGACGAAATAGAAAGTGCGAATCAATTCTTTGCTCATTACATTCTGACCGACATGAATAGCTCTGTCGTGCCATCAATGGAAGGCGAAGATTCGCTTATCGCAACACTCGATGACGGGCGAGTCATTCGAATGGTTGGTGCGGGTGTTACATCTGGAACTTATGTGAGTTCGCCAGGTACAGTCGTCGCATTTCCAACTTATGGCAACGCATTCCGTATCTCGGATCGAAATGAGGAGCGCCTTAAGATGCTACGTAAAGAAGCAAAAGAGTAGCCACATAAAGATTGTCAGATTGTTTTCTCTTGAAGCTTAAGATGCGAAAATTTTGGCTTATAAACCCCATTCTACTCGGGCTAGTAGCCTGTGCGTCAATAGATACTAGTTATGGGTCTTTAGGGGGGGAAGAAAAGCGAGCGTATGGATATTCAGAGGTCCAGAAAGAAGATGGCAGCTACATCCTGACAGTTAAATTTCCTGCCGCTTCTGACGGTCAGTCAACAATTCAAGATTTTTGGGACAAACGTGCCGAAGAGCTCTGCGATTCTGAGGACTACACAAAAAATATTTATGCGACGAACCACCCTACGGTACTTTATGATACTTATGGAGGGCGACCCAGCGGAGTGTTGCAAATGACGGGGTTTCTCTCATGCTCGACCCGTCAGAGTGATGGCGTTAATCAATCTCAAGATGAGACTCAAAGCTAGCCATTGACAGCATAGTCCTCGTATACCCGCGTGGCCCGGATCTCATGTTAATGTGGTGATACGTTAGCCTGTACTTTTCGATCAAAGCGGTGAGGCTTGACTTGCAGGCTATGTTCAAATCCCTCATTCATTTTTTGTCTGGCGTGAGTCTTTCCGCCTGATCGTTTTTTGAGGTCAAAATGGCTGGTCCATCTGTATCGCCTGAAATCGACCGTTTGATTACCTTGTTGGCGCGGTTGCCGGGGCTGGGGCCTCGGTCGGCCCGGCGGGCGGCGCTGCATTTGCTAAAATCGCCTGACAAACTGATGACGCCGCTGGCGACCGCGATGACGACGGCGGCAGAGCGTATTTCAACCTGTTCCATTTGCGCCAATGTCGACTCGGCCAATCCTTGCCATATTTGTACAGCCCCGGGCCGGGATCAAACGGCGATTTGCGTTGTGCAAGACGTGTCCGATCTGTGGGCGATGGAGCGGGCAGGCGCGTTTCGCGGAACTTATCATGTGCTAGGTGGGACCTTGTCGGCACTGGATGGTGTGCGGCCAGAGGATTTGAATATTGCGGCGCTGATCGGTCGCGTGGGCGCTGGCAAAACAGAAGAAGTCATTCTGGCTATGAACGCGACGGTCGATGGTCAGACGACGGCGCATTATATTACGGAACACCTGGAAAAAACGGGCGTACGAGTCACGCGGCTGGCGCACGGCGTCCCGATTGGCGGTGAGCTTGATTATCTGGATGACGGCACGATTGCTGCCGCGATGAAAAGCCGGCGCCTTCTATAGGGCGGACACTAGGGCGGGCGCTGTTTTAAAGGCATCCTGTTTACGCTTGCGCCTTTGCTAACGCGGTTTAGACAGAGAACAGGAGGGTCGCGCCATGCCGAAAATTTTAAACACAATCGGCTCGGCAGAGCTTCGAAAGCCGTCAGTTCTCATGCTTATCGGCGTGAACATTATTCCTCTCTTGGGCGTTTTGATGCTGGGGTGGAACGTCGGTTTCATCATGCTGCTATATTGGCTGGAAACCGTAATAATCGGGCTGTTTAACATCCCCAAGATACTGACGGCCCAAAAGACCCCGCAAGGGACGAACGCAAAAGTAGGCGTCGGCGGGCGGCTGTTTATCGTGATATTTTTCGCCGTTCACTACGGAATATTCAACTTCGGACATTATGCATTTCTAAAAGATATGTTCGACCTTCCTCCGATTGGTCTGGACGTTTTGATTGCTGTGGCCGGGCTGGGGTTGAGCCACGGCGTATCGCTTATCGTGAATTGGTTCGGCAAACGCGAATATGCGCACAATGATCCAAGCCTTCAGATGTTCAAACCCTATGGCCGCGTAGTCATCATGCACGTAGTTATTATCTTAGGCGGATTTTTTGTCCTAGCGTTCAAAGGCGCGTGGATTGTGCTGGTATTATTGATCGTTTTGAAGACGCTCGCCGATGTTCTGGCTCATGTTAAAGGGCATGAATTCAATGAGATAATGCAAAAGGCGAGTGAGAATTCAGCGCGCTAACCTGAAAGATCAACGCTTACATTTCTTCTATCACGCTAGTTCCGCGTCCACCTGATCCGCGTCCTGATGTCCACTGCCAATTCTCATGCAAACGGATCTTTCCTGATTTGAGAATTTCTGGGCGGCTTTTACACGTGCCTGATCGAAGCGCACCGGACTTTGTAATATGGTGGTAGAGGAAGGTGAGTGAGCCGTCGCCGCGCACTTTGCCGACGATTGATCCGAAATCCACATCTCCGCCGCTATAGGTTCCCATCAAAACCATATCCCGCTGCTCATAGCGAAACACTGTATCAGAGCCCACATCACCGTCGCCCTTGGTTGAAACGGCGCGGAATAAACGGTCTGAATAATGGATCATAGCAATGGCCCGTTATGGGTTGGCGTGGGGTCGGGCAGAGACGGCGCGTCATCTTCGAGATCCAACTGTTCGATCCGGTCCGCACGGCGCGTAATTTTATCCGTACTGATCCGGGCTTGGCGCATCATGTCCAATCCGCCGTCATAATGGCTTTGAAGTTTCGCGATCCGCTCATCAAGCCGCCTGACATCGGCACTCATCTTGGTGACTTCGTCTAATATGACCGTCGCTTGTTCGCGCATGGCGGCGTCTTTCAAGACCGCATTCATGGTGTGAAGCGTTGCCATGAAGGTCGTGGGCGAAACAATCATGACGCGGTCCGTAAAGCCGCGTTCAATGACCTTTGGAAAGCGTGAATGAAGCTCGGCATAGATCGCTTCAGACGGCAAAAACATCAGAGCAATTTCGTGAGTCTCGCCAGGTAAGAGGTATTTGGCCGCGATATCCTTGATATGCTTTGTGCAATCAGACGCGAACTGACGGCGTGCGATGTCGCTGCTCATCGTCTCTTCATTTTCCATCAAGCGCTGCCACGCTTCGAGCGGAAATTTACTGTCCACCGCCACATCCAAATGATCGCCGGGCAAATGGATGAGCGCATCAACACGCGCGCGATTGGAGAGGGTTTGCTGGAAGGAATAAGTCCGCGCGGGCAAAAATTGTTCGATCAGTGACTGCATCTGCTTTTCACCGAATGCGCCGCGCGATTGTTTGTTCGACAGAATTGATTGCAGGCCGGAGACTTCGCCGGCGAGCTCCTTGATGTTGGCCTGCGCGCGGTCGATGACTTCGAGGCGCGTGTCGAGTTTCTTCAAATGTGCTGAGGATTTCTCAGATTGATCCGACAGAGACTGACCCACGCGTTCAGTCATGGCGGCAAGGCGCTCATCCAAACTCTTCTGAAATAAGTCACCGCGCTGCGCTTGTTCGTCTGAGAGTTGCGCTAAGCGGCCTTGTAATTCCGCTTGCTGTCCTCGCATCGCCATCAATTCAGACTTTGTTGCATCATTCTTCGGGCGGAGAAGCGAGCCGAGCCACAGGCCGAGCAATAGCAAAGCTGCCGCAATAACGAGTTCCAAAAGTGTCAACTCAATTGCGTCATATGTTAGAACGGGTTCCATCTTTGTTCTCAAAGCACAGCGAAGAGGTTGAGGGAAGAGCCTCTCTGGCCCGAGTTCAACGTGTGCCCAGATAAGTCCATCGCCGTAGGAGGGCTTCCATGGGGCCTCGCGCGAAGCGTTCCCGCCACAGGCTGGAAAAACTCAGCGTTACAATTCCTGTCAGCAGCGCGATCGCGATACAGCTCGCTGCGCCAAGTTTGGTGTAAAGGCCAAGACCATAACCACAGAATATAAACGACAAAATGAGGGACTGGAGCAAATAAGCCGTCAGCGAGGATGTTCCTGCTCGCGCAAAGAAAAGCTTAAGGCGCGTCATGGGCGACGCGGCCCATTTCGCAATTAACCCCAGATAGCCGAGGGAGGAGAGGGGCGCGCCCAATGTGATGATGGCGGAACCCGTCATGCCTTGCCCACTCATAGGTCCATTGGACGTGATCACAATATAGGCACCGACGCTACTGACGACCAACCCAATGGGCAGGTAGATGCGCCGCGCTTGGTGCCAAAGACGAGCCTCGGGGTCCTGCAGAACGCCTGATTTCACACCAGCCAGTCCGAACAAGAAGAAGCTTAAAACGCCCGGCCCCTGAATTATTCCTGCGAATATTATGTAAGATGTCCACTCATACCAGCGGTGAGCAAAAATATCTGAAAATGACCCATTCTGGTAAACATCTACCGCGCTTGTCATGGTCGTGCTCATTTCTTCTGCCATAACAGTCATCGAACTCTGATCATAAAACTCCCAAGCGGTGAATGCTGCTGCGAAGATTGTTGCGATGAGAATTTGCAAGATAAGGAAACCGATGGCCCATCGTTTCAGTGAAACAACAGACTTATTGCGAAAGAAAAACAGAAGGCTGCCAATGAGGGCATAAACGATCAGAATGTCGCCAATGAAGGCGGCGCTGACATGCAAGACCCCAATCAGAAGCAATCCCAACATGCGGCGGAAATAGCGCGGCGCAAACGCAATGCCGCGCCGCTGCGCAGACATCATTTGATAAGCCAGCCCCGCGCCGAACATAACAGAGAATAGCGTGTAAGATTTCAAGAGGAATAGGGCGTCCACCGCAAAGGCCGCCGCGACGTCTACGTTCGTCTCAAAACCACCATAAAAATAGGTAATCTCACCAGGAAAAGCGAAATAGGCGACGTTGACCAGCACGATGCCGAAAAGAGCAAACGCCCGGACCAAGTCTGGAAAGACGTGTCGTCCGGCTGCTTCGGTCTGCTCAAGATAGCTCACAATATCGTCCCCTGTGCACCTTACGCGTTAGGGCTTTTATGCGGGATTAGACGGAAGACGACAAGCTTTTGAAAATTGGGACCCGTTCGGGATGACCCCCTGACCCGTATAACTTCAGAAGTTTAATGCAGCTATAGATACAAAAAACCCCGCCTCGCGGCAGGGTCTTCGCGTCGTATAGCGACGTGGGATTGTGTGAGGCGTAAGTTACGCGCTCATTTTGTCTTTGGCTGGGTCACGCAGGACGTAGCCGCGGCCCCAGACTGTTTCGATATAATGTTCGCCTTCGGTTGCCGCTGCGAGTTTCTTGCGAAGCTTGCAGATGAAGACGTCGATGATTTTGAGTTCTGGCTCGTCCATGCCGCCGTAAAGGTGGTTGAGGAACATTTCTTTGGTCAGGGTCGTGCCCTTACGTAGAGAAAGTAATTCGAGCATTTGATATTCTTTGCCCGTCAGATGGACGCGGTGGTCACCGACTTCGACGGTCTTGGCATCAAGGTTCACTTTGATGTCGCCTGTTGCGATGATGGATTGGCTATGACCCTTGGATCGACGGATAACAGCGTGGATGCGGGCCACGAGTTCGTCTTTGTGGAAGGGCTTGGTCATATATTCGTCAGCGCCAGTTCCGAGGCCGCGAACTTTGGTTTCAATGTCATTCGTGCCTGACAAGATAAAGACCGGTGTTTGGACTTTAGCCATCCGCAATGTCTTTAAAACTTCGAAGCCCGGCATATCCGGCAAGTTCAGGTCCAAAAGGATAATGTCGTAGTCGTAAAGTTTGCCGAGATCGACGCCCTCTTCACCAAGGTCGGTGGTGTAAACGTTGAAGCCCTCGGATTTAAGCATCAACTCGATGCCTTGTGCCGTAGCCATGTCATCTTCGATTAAGAGAACCCGCATTGTTCATCCCTCCCAGGCAAATCATTTAACCAGTTAAAGTTTGTAAAGCATGGTTAATGAAGTCACCGCTAAAGGAAACGGGTAAACCGAAAGTTAATATCCTTAACGGCCTGTCATGACCGCTTATTCAAATCGGTTGCGGGACGAGTTTGTGGTATGTGCGGCGTCAGAGCGTTATGGTTGAAATTGTTTAACCTTGTTCCTTCACCGGAACGAAAGCCTGCACCCGTAAAGAACACTCAAAGACGCCCGAGAAGTCGGGATAAATTGGGTGATTGGAGAGATGTCATGGCACAAATGTCGGATAAGCAAATTCAGCGTACACGGTTTCGGGTTGGTGAATTGCAAAAACGAATCGCTGTATTGGAAGCGACTCGCGAAGATCTTGAGCGCCAGATCCGCAAATTGTCGGAAAGTGTGCCAGAGGATAGTGTCGATGCCACAGAGCAGCGCGAAGGCTATGTCGCTTACGGCAGCTATGCTCAGTCAGTCATCGCTCGGAAAAGCAACCTACGTCTCTCGTTAGACGATATTGTGTCGCAAACAACGGATATCGCGGTTGAACTCCGTAATGAACTTGATGCGCTGGATAGTTATGAGCGTATTCGTGCCCGCCGCTTGGCACAGCAAGCGGAAAGCCGTCAGCTACGCGCAGGGTAGGCGCGCGGCGCTACTCAACCGCTTCAAACGCGTAGCCCGCGCTTCGAACCGTTCGGATTGGGTCGGGTTTACCTGATTTTTTGAGCGCCTTGCGCAGTCGTCCAATATGGACATCAACTGTGCGGGCCTCAACATACACGTCGCGTCCCCAGACAGCATCCAATAATTGCTCCCGAGAGAAGACGCGCCCGGGATGACGGACAAAATGGTCCAGCAAACGAAACTCCGTCGGGCCTAAATGAATCGACTCGTCGTCGCGCTTCACCCGAAACGCCTGACTATCCACTTCGATATCGCCCACACGTATAATGTCTTGCAAAAGGCTCGGTTTGGCGCGGCGCATTAGCGCGCGCGTGCGGGCGAATAGCTCCGGCATTGAAAACGGCTTGATCATGTAATCGTCAGCGCCGAAATCCAGCCCGGTGATGCGGTCGGTTTCGTCGCTGCGCGCAGTCAGCATGATAACAGGCGTTTTTGACGTTTCTTTTCGGCGTCGCAAACGGCGGCAGACTTCAACACCTGACAGTTTTGGAAGCATCCAGTCCAGCACGATAAGATCGGGCGCACGCTCTGAGGCCAGCAAGAGCGCTTCTTCGCCGTCCATCGCGATGGCTGTTTCATAGCCCTCTTTATCGAAGTTATACTCCAACAATGTCGCCAAGGCGTCCTCGTCCTCAACAATCAGAACATAGGGTTTCATGGGGTCTCTCGACTTTCTTCATTCGTTTTACGTAGCATGAGCTGTACTGTGTCGTCTTCGATCAGAGGGCTTCCGTGAGCTGTAAAATAGATGACTTCACAGACATTCGACGTGTGATCGCCAATGCGCTCAAGGTTTTTTGCGGCAAACAGTAAAGCGGTTGAGGCGTTCACCATATCCGGGTCGGCCGTCATATAGACGAGAAGCTCTCTCAGGATCGCATTGTAAAGCTCGTCAATATCATTGTCAGCCATCCAAATTTGAACCGCCGTTCGCGTATCGTCCCGCAGGAAGGCGTCGAGAGCCGCCGATAGCTGCGCTTTGACCTGACGGCCCATCCGTTCAACGCCGCGCGTCAAATCAATGGGCGGGTGATCATTCAGGTTGATCGCGCGTTTCGCGATGCCTTCCGCAAGATCGCAAATTCTTTCTAAATCATTCGCAACACGGATGGCCCCAATTGTGCGGCGTAAGTCTGTGGCCATGGGATTGCGCAGCGCCAGAATGCGCATGGCATCAGCGTCAATTTTTGATTGGAGTTTATTCGCAAGCTTGTCACGCTGCACAACAGAGCGGGCAAGAGCGTCGTCCCGCCGATTCAGAGCGCGAATGGCGTCAGCGACCATGCCTTCAGATAGGCTGCCCAAATCGGACAGGCAGGTCGTCAATTCATTGAGATCGCTGTCATATCCGCTGACAATATGGTCGGCTAAACTGTTCATGAGAACGGTCCCTATTCAGAGAACCGCCAGTTCGACTCGCCTCTGTTATTAGATTTTGCCTATGTAAGAGATTGACGACAATTTTGTGACGATAAAATGACTATGCTGTTTTAAGGCGCTGGTTTCTTTACGTTTCCAGCGGAATACCGTCTACTCAGTCTGACTCTCTTGATAGACGAGGCAGAATTCCGTGCCGTGACCGGGTTCGCTGCGGACATAAAGACCGGCGCGGTGACGCCTTGCAATATGTTTGACGATGGCCAGCCCAAGTCCTGTCCCTTTTTCTTTCGATGAGAGATCGCCTGCAACGCGGTAAAACCGCTCGCCGATACGGGGAAGGTGTTCGCGCGAGAAGCCGGGACCCGTGTCCGAAATGGTGATTGTATATACGGGAAGCGGGCTGGTTTGCACTGGATTGATCGTTCGCATGTTTAGCGATTTCGGCAATCGTCCGTCGGCGAAGGGGATCGTCGGATCCCATTGGTCAAAGCGCGACAATGTAATGTGAACCGTTGATCCGGATGGCGATAGCTTCGTCGCGTTTTCAATCAGGTTGAGGCAGAGTTGAATCGCTTCGTCTTGGTGACCGGGAACAATCGCGCGTTTCTTCTTCTTATATTTTAGTTTTACACCGCGTGCATCCGCGAGCGGAGCGACGGATTCAATCGCGGCGCGAACGGATAGGTCCAGATCGGCGGTTTCAGTCGGGGCAATATGCTCTTCTTGTTCTATCCGGCGTAGAGATAGTAAATCCTGAATAAGCCGCTGCATGCGCTCCGCCTGCTGCGCCATAATGCCCAAGAATCTCTCGCGCGCGTCAGGGTCATCTTTGGCGTGACCGCGCAGTGTTTCAATGTAGCCGAGCATCGATGCCAGCGGTGTTTTCAGCTCATGACTGGCGTTGGCAAGGAAGTCCGCGCGCCTCTGGTTGCCAAGGAGAAGCTCGGTCACATCATTCATGACGACGAGGACGATCATACGGCCCGATCCATCATCTGTTGGCGTGACGGCGGAAAAAAGAAGGGAGATGTAACTCTCGGTCGGGACTTCGCGGTGAACCATAAGAGGTTCCGGCGTGTAGCCAGCCAAAGCGGTCGCGAGCCGATCAGTAATATCCGAATCCCGGACATAGACGCTGAGGGGGCGGCCGAGCGTATCAATTTCGATCAAGTCTCTGGCAAGCGGGTTTGCATGGATGACTCGCCCATCGCGGTCGAGCACAGCGATTGCCTGTGGAAGGGCATCTGTCAGCGTGGCCGCGAAACGGGCACCGGACAAAAATTCATCGGGATCCACGATATCATTCGTGCGCGATGCCCGGATGGCGCGGCTTAATCGAACAAAAATCAAAGTTGCGATCCAAAACCCGCCTAATGTCGTAAGTCCTATGAGAAGCGGAATGCGGGCCATGACGGCCATCGCAGCAATGGCAATTATGGCGAATAAAGATAGGATTATTATGTCGGATTCGCGCAAATCATGCGCGGGGCGTGTGTCGCTATGATCCTGAGTGGCCATAATTAGGTTTTGGCGCAATGGGTCCGCCGCGTCCAGTCATGGTCGCTTACAGTTGGAGTAAAAGGATAATATGACCAAATGCACACTCGCGATTGGCAGAATTGTCCTTTAGGGCGCTTAACATAGGCTATCATTAGAAATTATCGTTTTTCGATAATGTTTTGTTGACTTGCGGAAAGCAATCTGTTTGTTTCCAGTTGAGGCGACGACTCGTGCCAGAGTTCCAGCCAGTCTATTGTAAAGGGGCGTGAGTGACATGCAGGATAGAGGCGAAATGCACGGTCGGACCGTAATGATGAAAACAGCGTTTATGGTTTTGGCGATCAGCCTATCGGCCTGCGCGAGTATTATTGATCCGGTTGATGACACGGTTGTCGATCTGAGCGCAGCCATCCCATCGCGCGCCAATTGGGCGGAGCCTGCGCCGGATGCACTACCGGAATCAAATTGGGTCGAGAGCTTTAATGATCAAAGCCTTACGGCTTTGGTGGCGACGGCTCGCGCTGATAATCCCTCTATTCGCAGAACGCTGGCGCAGCTTGAGCGCGCGGTCGCACAAAAGAGCGGAAGCCGCGCCAATCTTTATCCGACACTGAACGCGAGCAGCACATTCCGCCGCAGCGAAGGTGGCACCGGGTTCAATAGTGGATCAAGCAGTTATGATATTGGGTTCGGGTCGAGCTGGGAAATCGACGTCGTCAATCGCTTGCGAGACCAAATCGCGTCTGACGCTGAAGGCGTTGAAGCCTCGGCTGCCGATATTGCGGCGCTCGAACTCTCCGTCACTAGCCGCCTGGCAACCAATTGGTTTGATGCCATCGAGGCTGGCTTACTGGTTGAATTGTCCGCCGAAGACATTCGCACGCAGGAACGATCTTTACGTCTCACTCAGAGACGGTTTGAAAGCGGCCTGACCGGGTCGTCCGATGTGCGTTTGGCGCGCTCGTCTATTGCCAATGCCCAAGCGGTGGAGCAATCGCGGTTGCAACAACGTGATGCAACGCTGCGATCTGTTCAGACACTCATGCGGGCCTATCCTGACGCTGAGATGACATTGCCGACAGACCTGCCGCCGTTGCCCGCGTTTACGGGGGCTGGAACACCGGCTGATATGCTAGCTCGCCGTCCAGACATTATCGCGGCAGAACGCCGGATTGCTCAGGCCGGACTGAATGTTGATGTCGCGCGTAAGGCGCTTTACCCAAGTCTTTCGATAAGCGGGAGTGCCGGTGATCAAGCGCTAAATTCTCTTGGCGACATCTTTGATTTAAAGAGCCTTGCATTCTCATTAAGCGAAACACTGACCGCGCCGATTTTTCAAGGTGGGCGCTTACGCGCTCAGGTCGAATCCCAACGCGCGCAGCTTGACTCCCAAGTTGAAACTTACGCGGAAACTGTTTTAACCGCTTACCAAGAAGTCGAGAACGCACTTGACGCTGAAAAGCGGTTGGAACTCCGCGAAGACGCGCTGCGCATATCCCGTGATGAGGCTGTGAAAGCTGAAGAGCGGTTGGAGTTGCGGTATACAGAAGGTCTTGCGACCATTTTGCAACTATTGGACGCGCAATCCCGCCGGTTAAGTGCAGACGGGCAGTTGATATCCGCCCGCGCTGAGCGACTGGCTAACCGCGTTCGATTGCATGTTGCCCTCGGGGGTTCGGGATATGCCGCGCCCGCAAATCTACAGGACGATCCGCCTGTTGAAATTTTTGGAATTGAATTGCCATGACAGATAATATCATTGGGTCTTATGTCGAGCCAGAGTTGTCGGAACACGAAACAGATGGAATGAGTGACAAGGGGCTGACGCGGGCCCCTCTGGTCATTGTGCCACTTGGTTTTGTTCTTGGTATTGCTGCGATTATTTTGGCTGGCGGCGGTTCTGGAGAAGATGTAAGTCCTCCAATTAAAGAGCTAGTATTGCTCTTATTATACATAATTCTTAGTGTCGTTTCGATTGCTTTAGCTATTAGGTTGAGTCGCCCGAAAAAACGACGTGGAATTAGTCGACGTATTCAATCAATTCTCCTGCCTGTTCTCGTACTTTTACTCTTTCCGATGGCAACTTTCGCGATCATCAATGCAAACCAAAAACCGGAAGAGACGCGGCGTCCGTTTACACCGCTTGCTGTGATGGCGGATTATGCAAAGCGTCAGGATGTCCGTTTGACCGTGCAAACGCAGGGCGAGGCGCGTCCGCAAACGGAAATTGATCTGGTGCCGGAGGTCGGCGGAAAGATCGTTTACGTGTCGCCTAACTTCATTGAAGGCGGGATTTTCAAAAAAGGCGAAACACTCATTCGCGTGGACCCGAGCGATTACAATGTGGCTGTCGTTCGTGCGCAAGCGGCTGTGGCTCAGGCTGAGCAAGTTCTGGCGCGGGAAATCGCTGAAGGCGATATTGCCCGGACGGATTATGAAGAACTCGGCCGCGGGGAGCCCAGTGCTCTCGCTTTACGCGTTCCGCAAAAGCAACAGGCGCAAGCCGCATTGCAAGCTGCGAATGCTGATCTAGAAAATGCGCGCCTACAATTGTCTCGGACACGCGTTTTAGCCCCCTTCACCGGACGTGTACGGACCAAAGCATCGGACATGGGGCAGTTTGTGACTCCAGGCTCGCGCTTGGGCCGGATATTCTCGACGGATGTTGTTGAAGTGCGTTTGCCCTTTACCGACGCGGACATGGCCAAAATTGACCTGCCTATCGCATTCATGACGCGTGACCGCGCAGCGGCGACTCCGGTCGTTCTGTCCGCCATTATTGGCGGCGTTCGCCAGAATTGGAACGGCTATATCATGCGTACGGAAGCGACCTATGATACGCAGTCACGGGCTTTATTTGCGATTGCAGAAGTTTTCGATCCATACGGCGAAGGCATGTCGCAGAACGGCGTGCCGATTGCGCCCGGACTATTTGTTGACGCCAATATCGAAGGGAAAATTTTCCCGAACGCGATTGTCATTCCCCGCGATGGCCTCCGCGTTGAAGACGAAATCTATACTGTCGACGACAAAGGAAAAGCGTCTATCCGGAAAGTCTCCGTGCTGGACGCGACGGCCGAACGCGCCGTGTTGTCATCCGGTGTCGAAGCGGGCGAGCTAGTCGTGCTGTCGCCGATGGAACGCTCCCGCGTCTCTATTCCGCTCAAGGTTTTGAACATAAATAATCCTGAGGAGGTTCTGGTTGAACCGGAAGAACCCGAATGGATGAAGAAAGATCGCGAGGGTAAAGGGGACACGGAATCGTCAGGTGACGCAGACGGCGACGATGATACATCTACGGATGAAGGAGCCTCCGAATGAAAAAGCTCATCACATATTTCGTTCGCAACCCTGTTGCGGCGAACCTTTTGATGCTGATGATGTTTTTCGGCGGCATCTGGGGCTACTTCAGCCTGCAACGTGAATTTATCCCGCAGACAACGATCAATGGAATGTCTGTCAGCGTCTCTTGGCCGGGGGCATCTCCGCGCGATGTTGAACAACAGCTGGTCGTTCGGATTGAAGAAGCCGTCGATGGTCTCGACGGCATTGACTATATTGAAGGGAATGCCCGCGAAGGCGGCGCGACCGTCAATATTCGCACTAAAATCGGTATCGATTACGAAAAAATGATCGATCAGGTGAAAGCCCGCGTCGATAGTATTCAGAACCTGCCGCCAGACGCGTTCCGGCCGCAAGTGTCGCGCTGGGATGCGCGTGCGGATATTATGTACCTCGCGCTTTACAGCGAAAACATGGACCGCCTCACGCTCCAACGCGAAGCGACGCAGCTCCGGCAGGAATTGTCCAAGCTTCCGGGGCTTCAGCTCACAAGTCAGATTTCGAAACTCGAAGAACAAGTCACCATTGAAATTTCCGAAGAAGCGCTCCGGCGTTATGGCTTGACCTTTAGTCAGGTCGCGGCGGCGATTTCCGGGAACTCGGTCAATCTATCTGCCGGGACCGTCGAAACGACGGCGGGTAATTTGCAATTGCGCGCCAGAAATCTGGCCAACACGGCTGATGAATTCAACAATATTATCATTCGACAAACCGCCGAAGGCGGAACTGTTCGCGTGCGCGATATTGCCAATGTCATTGACGGTTTTGCCGACGATGACTTCGATGCTCGGTTCAACGGCGAAACGACGGCGATTTTTCAGGTCGTCTCACCGGATGAAATGAACATCACACAATCGGGCGAGGCGATCCGTCAGTTCGAAAAAAATGTCACCGACCGGTTGCCACCCGATTTGAGTTTTAAAATTTGGTTCGACGGGTCGACAATGTTTGATAGCCGGATGGAATTGATCGGCGGTAACGCCCTGTCCGGGATGGTGCTTGTTCTGATCATTTTGATGTTGTTTTTGCGGCCCAAAGTGGCGGTTTGGGTGACAATCGGGATCGGCGCAGCCTTTATGGGCGCCATCGCAATCGCGCCGCATATCGGCATTACGCTGAACATGATTTCGCTGTTCGCGTTTCTCCTGGTTATTGGGATTGTTGTCGACGATGCCATTGTGGTGGGGGAGTCTATCCATCTCCACAATGAAAACGGGATCGAAGGCGAACGCGCCGCTGTTGGCGGCGCTTATATGGTCGCCAAGCCGGTTTTCTTTGCGGTTGTCACAACGATCATCATGTTCCTGCCGTTCCTCTTTATGTCAGGTCCGATCCAGGCGATTTTCAGCCAGATCAGTCTTGTCGTGATTGCGGTTTTGATCTTCTCGCTGATTGAGGCTTTCTTTATTCTGCCCGCTCACTTGCGGCACATGAAACATGTGGAACCGTCTTCAAATAGGTTGATCTCGCTACAAACAAAGATCGCGGATAGTCTCGTGACCTTTGCCAAGAACTACTTCCGCCCCTTGGTGGCGACCTTGATCCGCTGGCGCTATGTCACGCTTAGCGTCTTCGTTGGGATGTTGTTTGCGGCGGGGGCCTTGCTCGTTACAGGCGTTGCGCCGACAGCTTTTATTCCTGAAGTCGAAGGCGACATGGTTAGCGTGGATGCGCGCTTCCCTGAAGGAACGTCGTTCGCTCGCGTAAACCAAGCTCGGGCTCAAATTGATGCCGGGATCAAAGAGTTGAACGCCAATTCGATGGCCGATTTCGGCATCGAAGGCCCTATTATTGATAAACCGGGTACGATTGCACAAGGGCGAAGCATTAATGGCTTCCTGGGTCTCGCAACATCCGAAGCTCGCCGCAAAATATCTACGAAAGCGATTGCGGATAAGCTAGAAGAATATGTCGGACCCATTCCTGATGCATTCCGTGTTCAATATGGCTTTACCGAAGGGGGCTCGGGACAGGGCGGTGGATTATTCTACGGCGTTGCGGCGTCAAACGAAGATGACCTTCGCGCAGCCGTTCTGGATATTAAAAACCAGTTGGAAAGCTATCCGGATATTTCGAATGCCTGGGACGGGCTCGAAAGCTCAGCGCAGGAAATCCGCTTTACGTTGAAACCCGGCGCGGAAACGCTGGGCATAACGTTAGCGGATGTGACGCGTCAGGTTCGCGAAGCCTTCTATGGCCGCGAAGTGCAACGCCTTCCGCGTAACGGTGAAGATGTGCGCGTTATGGTGCGCTATCCTGAAGCCGCGCGTGAGAGTTTTGACAGTCTCAATAATTTGAGAATTCGCGGAGCGAACGGTGTTGAAGTACCGCTCTACTCAATCGCTGATGCGGAAATAGCAGAAGGCGTTGGGCGTATTAACCGCCGAGACCGAAAACGGGTTGAATATACAGGTGCGCGCCTTCGCGGTGAACAGTCTCGTAAGGCTGAGATACAAAAAGACATGGATGAGAACTTCTTCCCGCAATGGGAACTTCGTCACCCGCGGTCCAGCCGCGTCGTTGTCGGCGAAGATGAAATTCAAAGTAACTTCATGAAAGAGCTGAAAATTAGCCTGGTCGCAATTTTGCTGGCGACCTATATTCTACTCGCCATCGCATTTAAGTCTTACGCCCAGCCGTTCCTGATCCTTGTCGCCTTGCCGTTCGCGGCTGTGGGCATGATCTTCGGTAACATCATCACAGGCGTGCCGTTCGGCATGTTCTCAGTGTTTGGGTTCTTTGCGGCGACCGGGGTGGCGATGAATGATAACCTCGTGCTGATCGATTACGTTAATCGACTGCGCGACAAGGGTGTCGGGGCCTATCAGGCGATGCTCGATGCGTGCGTGGCGCGTTTCCGGCCGATTTTGCTCACGTCCGTCACAACCTTTGTTGGGCTCATCCCGATCTTGTTTGAGACCAGCCCGCAGGCTGAATTCTTGAAGCCGATGGTCGTTGCGCTGGCCTTTGGTGTTTTGTTTGACTTCTTCCTGACCTTGATGCTGGTTCCGGCCATGTACGGGATTGGGGTCGATATAAACCGCTTCTTCAAAGGCCTTTGGCACGGGAAAAAATACCCGCCACTCGGATCATCTTATAATCCTGAGCTTGCCTTGGCGCTCGACGATTTCGAAATTGAAACGCGGCCAGCAATTGGTGGATCGACACCGCCTCCTGCTCCCGCAGAATAGAAAGACAGACCATGAAACGTTACCTTATGGCAGGCACCAGCCTGCTCGCGATGCTCGTTGTGGGTTGCACTACAGTGTCCGGGATGGAGACCGACGCGCCAATGGCCACGGCAGAGATGAGCGCCCAACTCGGAACGTTCGGTGTCGCCTTGGATCACATGGACACGAGCGTTAGCCCGGGCGATAATTTCTTCGAATATGTCAACGGAACATGGCTCAAAGACACGGTGATCCCCGCCGACCGCAGCCGTTACGGCGCGTTCAATGTTCTGAGCGACCGCGCCGAAGAGCGCGTACGCGGCATTATTGATGCGGCAGCGTCCAGCACCAACCCCACGGCCGATGAAAAGCGCATTGCTGATTTCTATAACGCTTACCTTGATCTTGATGCCATCGAAGCTGCAGGCCTGTCTCCGATCATGGGTGACTTGGCGCAAATCCGTGCGGCCTTCACTCGCAATGACATTGTTGATTTAATGTCCGATCCGGCGCTGGGTCTTGACGCACCTGTCAATCCTTACGTCTATATTGATGCTAAACAGAATGACGAATACCGCGTCTATCTGGGGCAATCAGGTCTCGGATTACCGAACCGTAACAGCTATTTTGAAGAGGGTGAGCGCGCTGACGAAATTCGCGCGGGCTATGTTGCTTTCGTTGCAACCATGCTCACGGAAGCTGGTGTGCCCAATGCGGCAGAACGTGCCAATGCCGTGATGGCTTTTGAAACAGCGCTGGCTGAAGAGTTTTGGGAGCCTGTGAAGCGCCGTAACCGTGATCTGACATATAATAAGATGAGCATGGACGAACTGGCTGCGATGGCCCCCGGCATGCCGTGGGCGCGTCTGTTTGATAATTTAGGCCTTAGCGGCGAAACGGATATTATCGTTCGCGAAAAATCTGCCATCGTCGCTGCGGCCGCCGTTTTTGCGGATACGCCTGTCGATGTCTTGAAGGATTATCTGACAGTCTCACTTCTGTCGAACAACTCGTCTTACTTGCCCAAACGTATCGATGATGCATCGTTCGAGTTTTACAGCAAAATGTTGCGCGGACAGGAAGAACAGCGCCCTCGTTGGAAGCGCGGCGTCGGCCAAGTGAACGGCACGCTCGGCATGGTCGTCGGGAAGGTTTATGTCGATCAGTACTTCCCGCCGGCATCAAAAGCCCAAATGGATGAATTGGTCGAAAACCTTCGCGACTCCTTTGAGGCCGGCATCGACGGGCTCGAATGGATGGGCGACGAAACCAAAGTGCAAGCGCAATATAAGCTCGCGAAGTTTAACCCAAAGATTGGATATCCAGACGTTTGGGAAACTTACGAAGGTCTCTCAATAGATCGGGATGATCTTTACGGAACCGTGAAAAGCGCCCGTCAGTGGAACTGGAATGATAGCTTGTCTGATCTTGGCGCGCCGATTGATCGTGACGAATGGGGCATGACCCCACAGCGCGTAAACGCCTATTACAACTCCGTGCTGAACGAAATCGTCTTCCCGGCGGCTATTCTTGATGCGCCGTTCTTTGATCCGAATGCTGATCCGGCTGTCAATTACGGCGGTATTGGCGCGGTAATCGGCCACGAAATGGGTCACGGCTTTGATGACCAAGGCCGCAAATCCGATGGCGATGGTATCCAGCGCGACTGGTGGACGGACGCCGATGCGGAAGCCTATATGGAACGGGCGTCAAAATTCTCTGCGCAATATTCCGCATTTGAGCCGTTGCCCGGTGAGTTCTTGGACGGTGATTTGGGTCTAGGTGAGAACATTGGCGATTTGACCGGTGTGACGATGGCTTATGATGCATACCGGAAATCCCTCAACGGCGTCGAAGCGCCTGTGATTGACGGGTTTACGGGTGATCAACGGTTCTTCATGGCGTGGGCGCAGGTCTGGGCGATCAAGTGGCGTGATGAAGCGCTATCCCAGCAAATCAAAAACGGCCCGCACAGCCCGGGTGAGTTCCGGGCCAACGGCATCGTTCGCAATATTGACGCATGGTACGAAGCTTTTGATATTGGACCCGATCACGCCATGTATTTGGCGCCAGAAGACCGGATCAAAATTTGGTAGTGTCAGAATTATAAAGCCCGCCAATTTGGCGGGCTTTTTTATATCGCGTGATCGCGAATAATGCCGGACAGGGTGCGAACATCCTTATCCGGTGTGTAGCTGTGAACAGAAAACCGAAACCCGGTTCTGCGCTGATCATGTAAAATGCCGCGATTGTTTAGGACTTGGCTTAAGGCCTCCTGACGATCTGGTTTGACGACAAATGTCGCTCCGCGTCGCGTCTTATCTGTTGGAGATATCAGCCAGTTCGCAGGAATTGCGCTAACCAAGCGATCCAAATGCGATTGGATTTTCGCGTGAGTTTTGGCTGTGTCCAGTGATTGCCAGAGGGTCAATGCGGCATTGGCGCAAATGAGTGGGGCAGGTGAGGGTGTTCCGCCGAAAAACCGCATCGCATCCTCCGCGTAACGGAAATCCATAATATCCATTTCGAACGGGTTTTCGTGACTAAACCAACCTACATCGATGGGCGCGCAATCGGGCAGGCGCTCAGGTTTGATATAGAGAAAACACGCTCCCGGTCCCGCGCAGAGGAACTTCACGCCTGTACCGAGCACAAAGTCTGGATCCCAATCCGCAACAGGCGTCGGGACGGCGCTGACAGATTGCGCGATATCGACGATAGAGATTGCGCCCGCCGTTTTAGCGGCGGCACAAATCTCGGCGACAGGCAGTAAGTGGGAACTATCTGATAGCGCGTGGGTGACGTGGACGAAGGCCGTCTGCGCATCGATGGCGTTTTGCCAATTAGCGACATCGGTCGGATCACCGTCGACAAACCGGATTTGATATCCGGCCCGTTCCGCCTGTTTCAGAACGAACCCAATGGTCGGGAAATCTTCTTTCGACAGCACAATCACATTGCGTGTTGGATCGAGAGGCAGGGCGTGAATGATCTTGGTCAGCCCGCTGGAGATGTTCATTTGCGGACAGATAGCCTCGGCTTCGACGCCAAGAAGCGACGCTATTCCAGTGCGGAACTGATTTACTATTGGCATCCACTCAGACCAATTCCTGCCGCTTTGCCACGGTCCAAAATAGTTCTGATTGAAAGCCTCTTGAACCGTGTTAGGGAGACAGCCGACACTATGGGATAGGAAGTACGTGTCTGGAACGTTGAAGTGCTCGTGCACTTTAATGCGGTCCCGGAGGCGTTTTTGCAGATGATTTCGGGTCCAGTTTATCGCGAACCTTGCCGTAGGTGCCACCCCAGCGGTCCGTCATGTCGGCCCGCACTTGCCACAGTTCCGAGAACATTTTGTAACGCAGCCCTTCGTCCAAAATTTCGACTGGGCGGCCCTTGAGCGAATTCGCGCCAACACCTATCGAACGATAAATCAACTGCATGTGCGCGCCGCGGAATTTCTGGAATTGTTCGTCAAACTCGGCCAACGCTTCGGCGATCATATAGGCGTCGTCATGACGGTAATCTGTGTCATACACTTGATCGACGGTCCGTTTGCCGCCTTCTAGATAAACATCCACATAGGTCGCCCAGAGATCTTTCGGCATTTTTAAAAGCACTCGAAAACCGGGGCTCTCCTGTCCGCTGCCATTGCCGAGAAGAAGGCGAATACGCTGATAGTCTTTCGGCGACATCGTTTCTAATAGGCTCAGCTGCTGGGTCATCATTTCTTGGCAAATGTGGACGCGGCGAAATAATGTCAGGGCTTTGAAACTATTGCGCGCGCGCATTTCGTCATCAATGTCGAGCAATGTGGTCGCCATCAGCTTCATCCACAATTCTTCGACCTGGTGGACGATGATGAATTGCATTTCGTCAGGGTTACAAAGATCTTCGGGCTCTTTCTGGCACGCCAAAAGTTGCTCTGTGTTCAAATAAATTTCGTAATCGAGCTGGCCATTGCCGCGCATCATTTTTTGGTATTGGTCTCTGTCCATGGGTGGTCTCCTGATTTGATTTAAGTGTTCGGCAGGCGAACAAAAATCAGGCGTGACCAGTCAACCATTTCCGCAGCACATGCTGGGCAAGCAAAAGTGTTACATTAGACATGATGTTATAAGTGACCGTGAAGCCGTGCATTGTAAAGGTGGGATTGGTCAGTGACTGTGGCGGATGAATTAACTGCAGCTGCACAGGTTGGGCGAATAGTCTCTGGCGACACGGTGAGAGGGCCGCCCGATGTCATGCTTCTGAGCAGTGACTTAAGGCCGGATCATCTCAAACCAAAACGGTGGTTCTTCGATCTGAGCGAAGAAGGCGCCAACTTCGCGAGGGTCACCGGATATTACGGCATCCTCGGACTGAATTAATGCGCCCATAGTTGTGTCTTTCAAAAGGATACGGTCAAAGTCAGCTCGCGCCAATGATAGTGTCGGCGCGTCTTCATCCGTCGTGCCCATACGGTGGTGCAGCGCGCCGCCAGAGATAAACAGATGCGCTGTCTCTCCTGTATCAGTCATGACCATATTGATCGCGCGGCCATCGACGGCTGTGTCCGGATTGAGCCGCACAGCCATTAAGTCGAGGATCATGGTGAGGGGGACTGAGCGAATGGTGTCGGCGTTCGCTGACGTCGGAACGGGGAGTTGAGCAATGCCCGTGCGAAGTTCCTGCGCCCCTGTCAGATAGAAATTCCGCCACGGACCACTCTCGGCCGCATAGGCCATTTGCGTGTAAACGTCAGCGAGTGCATTGGCCGCTATTTGGTTTTCAGGTTCTGCAAAAACCAAATGGTTCAATGCTTTAGCAGCATATTTTAAATGACCCGATTGAGCGTCCTCGGAAGCGCGGTCGATGACAGCGTCTGCGCCGCCTGCATAATCAACGAATTGTCGCCCTTCATCTGCAGGCGACAGCGGATCGAGATTGGCGGGGTTTCCGTCGAAATATCCGAAGTATAGATTATATTGCGCGCGGCTATTGTGGCTGACCGTGCCGTAATAATCGCGGTTTGCAAAACTGCTCGCAACACTATCGGGCATCTCAATCAGGTCCGGAATTTCATTGATCGTATGACCCATATTGGCGAGGCGCACTGTCTGATCATGGATGACGCGGTAAAGGTCGCGTTGCCCTGACCACAGGTCGCGCACATCGTCTTCGCCCCAAACGGGCCAGTGGTGTGAGCCAAACGATACGTCCGTTTGATCGGCATAGCGCTGGATGGCTGTGTCGATATAGGTTGACCAAAGCCGCCCATCACGGACCTTCGCGCCGCGCGGTGTATAGAGATTATGGAGCGTGTGATTGATAATTTCGGCCTGCATAAAGGCGCGTTGCTGGGGCAGATAAAACATGAATTCTGACGGCGCTTCTGCGCCTTGAGTCAGCATGAATTCAATTTCGACACCGTCAATGATGTGAGTTTCGAAGTCGTTTGTGATCTCAATCGTGGGCGGCAGGATGCCCGGCGTTCCGGTACTGATGCCCGGGCCAAGCCCAGCGCCGACCATTGCGGTTGGTCCTTTGGGGAGCAGCCCACCAAACATGTAACTGGCGCGGCGGCTCATCGCATTTCCGGCGAGGATGTTTTCAGACACGGATTCTATGACGAAATTATCCGGCGCGATGATCGGCACATTAGCGCCTTCGGGTATGACGCCGCGCACGCCGCCGTAATGGTCGACGTGGCTATGGGTGAAGATGACTGCGGAAACAGGGCGTTCGCCCAGTGTTTCATTCACAAGCTGCATAGCCGCTGCGGCGGCCTCGCGCGTGATCAGCGGATCGACAACGATCCAGCCTGTCTCGCCGCGAATGACGCTAATGTTCGACAGATCAAACCCGCGGACTTGATAGATGCCCTCTGTCACTTCGAATAGGCCGTGCATCGCGTTGAGTTGCGATTGCCGCCACAGCGCGGGATGAACCGTGTCTGGGCGATCGTCTTTGAGGAAGTCAAAGCTTTCGGGATCAAACGCCGGGCGGGGTGACCCTTCAGCGCTCGGAATTGGAAGCGCCGTAAGCGTTCCGAGATAACCACGCCTTGCGCGGTCAAAATCCCGCCTGTCCGTGAAATCGAGTTGGGCTTCAGCGGCCGCATGCCTGTCGGTTACGAACGGACTTATGTCCTGCGCAAAACTGGGTGACGCGAGCAGAAGCGCGGCGATTGCGATAGTGGCGTTCAGCGGTATTTTTTTCAGCAAAGGACAATCCTGTGTTTAAGCGGCCCAGTCTTCTTTGATCATATCGGCGGCTTTTTCCCCGATCATGATCGCGGGGGCATTGGTGTTACCGGAGACGATCTGCGGGATCACGGATGCGTCTGCGACGCGGAGGCCCGCGACGCCGCGCACGCGTAAACGCGGGTCAACAACGGCGGTCTCATCATCCGCTGCGCCCATTTTGCAGGTGCCAACTGGATGATAAACTGTATCCGCACGCGCGCGAATATCCGCGAGGAGCTCAGCGTCATCATCACTCCCTGCTGCATAAAGCGGCTTGGCGTTGGCGCGGTCAAATGCCGGCGCGCGTAGGATGCGTTGCAATAGTTTTGCGCCGCGTAGAAGCGTGTCGACGTCCCGTTCGTCCTTTAGGAACGCCGGATCGATTAGCGGGTGATCTGCGGGATCTGCACTGGCCAGTTTAACCGTGCCTCGACTCTTGGGCCGTAAGACGCAGACATGGCAGCTATAGCCATGACCCATATGCAATTTACGTCCGTGATCATCGACAATGGCGCGCACCATATGCAGCTGCACATCGGGGGCAGGCTCAGTACGGTCCGTGTAAAGAAAGCCGCCGCTTTCGGCGAAGTTGGTGGTGAACAGGCCTTGGCGTTTCGTGCGGTATTTCCACATCTCGCCCAACATGCGGACGCTGCCCATAATAGACACGCCGAACAGGTCTTTCATTTTGGCCTTATAGCACAGGGTGATGTCAATATGGTCGTGTAGGTTTTCGCCGACAGCGGGAACATTCGCAACTTGATCAATACCGTGCGGAGACAATTTGTCAGCCGCGCCGATGCCGGACAGTAGCAAGAGGTGCGGGCTGCCAAAGGCACCGCCGCAGAGGATCGTTTCGCGGCTGCAACGCGCGATGACCGTCTCTTTGCGGCCTTTTGTTACACGGTATTTGACACCGACCGCGTGGCCATCCTCAACGATGACTTTTTCCGTCATTGCGTGCTGAACAATGGTGAGGTTGGGGCGGTCCATGATCGGGTCGAGAAAGGCGCGCGCGGTGCTCCAGCGTTCGCCGTCTTTCTGTGTGACCTCATACAGGCCGACGCCTTCTTGGCTTTCGCCATTAAAATCTTCGTTGATTGGAAGCTGTAAGGATTGTGCCGCTTCAATCAAAATTCCGTTGATGTCTGCGGGACTCCGAACGGGCGCGACGTTTAATTCGCCGCCTACGCCGTGATAATCATCGCCGCCCGCTTCGCGGTGCTCTGACTTTTTAAAATAGGGGAGGACTTCGTCATAGCTCCAACCGTCCGCGCCCATTGCGGCCCAATTATCGTAATCATAGCGGTTGCCGCGAATATAGATCATCGCGTTCGCGCCGGAACTGCCGCCCAGCATTTTGCCGCGCGGCTGATAGCCTTGGCGGTCATTCAGGTTGGCCTGCGGAACCGTCTCATAGCCCCAGTTACGGGCTTTCAGCACGATATTGGCGACGGTCGCGCCTGGAATGCGCACGGACCAATGTTTATGGGTGCCGCCCGCCTCTAGCAAAAGGACGGAGACCGCTGGATCTTCCGTCAGGCGGTTCGCAATGGTCGCGCCGGCGCTACCGGCGCCGACGATGATATAGTCATAAGACTGAGCGTTTGGGGCTGACACCTATTTTACGCCGGCCTGTTTCTTGGCCATGACGACCATTTTTTCCGAGCTTTCGTCATAGGGCGCGTATAGCCCGCCCATGAGTTTGCCCTTGATTGCATGGCGAACGCCGCCCGTGGATTGATGAAACACGCTCTTCATATGGCTGAAAGTTTCAAAGCCTTTTTCGCCTTGATAGGCGCCCATACCGGACGGGCCGACGCCGCCGAACGGGAGTTCACTCTGCGAGATATGCCACATCGTGTCATTGGTGGAGACACCGCCCGCGTGTGTTTCAAGCAGGACACGGTCCTGCGTGCCTTTGTCTTTCGTAAAGAGATAGAGCGCCAATGGACGCGCATGATCTTGCACATAGCCGATCTGATCGTCGAGCGACTCAGACGCCATGATCGGGAGGAGAGGACCAAAAATCTCTTCCTGCATGATCTTCATGTCTTCATTCACGCCCGTGACAACCGTCAGGGGAATGCGGCGTTCTTTGGCGAGTTGCTGCTTGTCATCGCTGCCCGCGACGCGGATCGTCGCGCCTTTGTTTTCGGCATCTTCGAGTAAGCCTTGGAGGCGTGCATAGTGAGCATCGGCGATGACGGACGTATATTGCTCATTGCCTGCGAACGTCGGATACATTTCTTCGGCGCGTTTGATCATGGCGTCAGAGAACGCGTTGATATTAGCTTGCGGCATTAACGCATAATCCGGCGCAATACAGGTCTGTCCGGCGTTCATCATTTTACCGAGCGCGATTTGCGGCACGATCTCTTCGAGTTTCACATCCCCAGAGACGATGACCGGTGATTTTCCGCCGAGTTCCAATGTGCAAGGGACGAGGTTTTCTGCCGCCGCTTTGGCCACATGTTTGGCGACGCTGGTCGAACCTGTAAACAGCAGGTGATCAAACGCCAATCCAGAGAAAGCTTGCGCGACGTCCACGCCGCCTGTTGCGACGAAGACTTCTTCTGGAGAAAATGTGTCGTCCATCATTTTTTTGAACAGCGCCGAGAAGATTGGCGTGTATTCGCTCATCTTGACCATAACGCTATTACCGGCGCCCATCGCGCCGATCATTGGCGAGGCTGCGAGGAAGAGTGGATAGTTCCACGGAACGATGACGCCGACAACGCCGAGGGGCTGCGGGATGATTTCCGCGCTCGCGCCCATTTGCGCGAGTTCGACTTTTTTCTTGCGGCGACGCATCCATTTTTCGCCATGCTTCAGCTGATCAGCGATTTCATTATACGTCGAAACAATATCGGCGAAATCCGTTTCCAACATAGAGCGGTTACCGAAATCATCGCTCAGTGCTTGTTTGATTGCAGCTTCATTCGTGCGGATGACATCGCGGAGTTTTTCCAACCGGACTTTGCGAATAGACCATGCGGGATAGGGGTCGCGTTTGAAGGCGGCTTTTTGAACGGCCAAGGCAGCCTCTAAGTCATTTTTTGTTAGCTCACTTTTCGCGGCGGCCTTTTCAGGATTAATGCGGACCATGTCTCATTCCCCAGTCTGTTGTTATTATTGATTGGTTGATCAGTAGCGGAAACGAAAAGAGGCCGCAAACGACAAGCGCTTGCGACCTCCATTCATTATTGTCGCATTACATGGATGCTGCGATTTAGAAGTCTTTACGGAACGTTACGCCGTAAGTGCGTGGCTCTTGGATGAAGGCCGAGCGCGAACCGGACCGGAAGACCGTGTTGAACGTGACGCCGCGCGTAAGCTCATTCGTCAGGTTGTTCGCCCAGAATTCAAGCGCGAAGCCAGCATCATCATTGATGAAACCGAGACGCGTGTTGATCTTCACATTGCCGTCTTGGATATCGAACGGAACCAACCCTGCAGACGCCACCGCAGCATCGAGGCTACCTGCCGCGGCAATGGCGGCGGCGCTCGGCACAGTTCTGGCTTGTGTCGATGTCCGGCGATCGCTTTCGTAACGAAGCTGACCGCTAAGTACCGCGTCATAAGTCGCGTTCAAACGCTTCTCATAACTGATACCGAAAATACCAACGACATCAGGTGCATTGGTCAGCGAGTTTCCGCACAGCGTGGCCGTGTTCGGAACCGGTGCGCTGCCCGCGCAATCATCGGGATAGCTGGCGTCGAGCACAGTCAGGCCGCCGTTCAGTGTTAGGTTGTCCGTTGGACGCGCCACGGCTTCGATTTCGACACCTTTGGAGACCGCTTTCGGAACGTTAAACGTCGTAAATTGCGCGCCTGTGAATTCCAGAACTTGGAAGTTCTCGAAGTCCTGATGGAACGCGGCAATGTTCAGCGTGAGGCGATTGTCCATCAAGCGTGACTTCAAGCCAACTTCGAACGAGTCGACGATCTCAGACAGGAAGCTCGGGTCTGCACCGCCGGATGCGGCCGTGGAATCGAGGTTGAAACCGCCCGATTTATATCCATGCGTGAAGCTGGCATAGGTCGAAACGTTTGGCGTCAGCTCATATCCAACTTTAGCCGTATAGATAAGCTCATCATCCTTAAACCGCTCGTTAAATGTCCGAGGCAGTGGGAAGACAGCGGCTTGCGGCAGGTCAGCTGGTGCCAAGAAGGCCAGACAACCAAGGCCAAAGACGTTAGACACAAGTGCGCCAGGAACAGCGCCCGCGCCAATCGCGCCCAATGTGGCCGGACAGATTTGGTTGTTGATGTTGGACTGCGTAAAGCTGCCGTCCTTGCTCTCATCCGAGTAACGAAGACCGATTGTCAGCGACAAGGCGTCCGTCACATCAAACGTATTATGCGTAAAGACAGAAAAACTTTGGCTGTCTTGCGCATAATTTTGCGTGATGGATGTTCCGGCGGGATCAATTCCGCCCGTGAATACGGATAAGGGGTTGGCCCCTAGCGCGCCGCCTGTCGGTCCAAAGAATAAGGCGCCGACGAGTTCGCCGTAATCTTCACCCAGTTCAAAGTTCACTGATTGTGTAATATCTTCTTCGGAGTAGTAACCACCCACGAGCCAGCTCAAGCGATCGTCTATTGCAGACCCTTGAACACGAAGCTCGTGTGTCATCGTATTGATTGCAACCGGGCTTTGCACGACATTGAAGACGTCAAGACCTGAGAAATCAGAATCGTAATCCTCAGTCGCGTCATATTCTCGGTAAGACCCGATATAGATCAAATCCATGTTTTCAGTCAGCGGGATTTCGATTTCGCCGGTCAGGCCATATTGATCCATACTTCCGCCGGGTTCAAACGATGCGCCCGCAATCAGGTTGTCGACAGCCGCTTGGGCCAAACCTGTATCTGTTGCGGCCACAGCCACATCAGGACCGACCATGCCGCCGCGCGCGCCGAGGCCGACAGCGCCAAATAGGCCCGCCGTTTCAACAGGAGACTGTTGCACTTCCAGTGCTGCACCAACGGGCGCGTTACTCGCGGAGTAATCTGCGATCAGTCGGCCTGTAATTCCGCTGTTTGTTTCCCAGCCGATTTGTGCCCGGATCATTTCTTGGCTGACGCCATTGGATTCGCCAATTTCGCGGCCGTTGCGATCTTGTAGCTCAATATAGCCATCCCGTTCCCGAAGCGCGCCTGTGACCCGCAAGCCGACTTTGTCCTGAACAAGCGGGATGTTGATCATACCTTGTAGGTTCATCAAATCATAATTGCCGTAGGTTGCATTCACAAATCCGCTTTGTTCGGACACGTCTGGGCGTACATTTGTGATGTTCAGAGCACCCGCTGAGGTGTTGCGGCCAAACAATGTACCTTGCGGACCGCGAAGAACTTCGACGCGTTCAACATCGACAAATTCACCCAGGGCGATACCCGGACGTGATTGGTACGCGCCGTCAATGAAGACGCCGACCGCTGATTCAAAACCGATATTGTTAGATGTCGTCCCGACACCGCGAATACGCAGCACAACAGTACCGGATGCCGTCTGAGCCTGTGAAGAGGCAAAAGACGGCGCGACAATCGCGAGGTCTTGCACATTTACAACACCTTGTTGTTCCAGAATAGCTGGCGAGAGAGCCGTAACCGCGATTGGAACATCTTGAATATCTTGCGCCCGGCGGGTCGCCGTAACGATGATGACATCTTCAGCGAACCGATCCGCGTTGTCGGAATTATCTTGGGCGAAGGCAGGGCTTACAAGCATTGAAGATGCCAGAAGCGCGGCCGCAATACGGCTGGTATGTTGCATTAAGTTTTTCTCCCCGAGCGATTTGCGCTCACACTAATTGATTGGGGTGTGTTCACCCTCTCGCTTGTTATAGCGCCGCCTGTCGGCCTGTCACGGTTTTGTGCTAGATTTAACGGAGTTTATCACATTTGAAGAAAAATGTGACTGCAGCGCCACACTGACAGCGCTGTCAAAGAAAGAATGTGCCAAATGGGGATGGTGGCCTAAGCTGGATCACGCTTGAAATGACCGCCAAGTGCGCTCGCCATAGCGGCGGATCGCTTAGAGAATCGCGGTTCGCACGCGGCAATTTGGCTGTAGCGGCGGCGAATTTTCCCGAGCGCATCACCTGTTTTCTCGCTCAAGGCCAATTCCATTCGGTCATAGCCAGCGGCCAAAGCCCCTGTGGCTGTCGGCAAGGTGATAACGCCGGACGACACATACTTCGCGTGGGTGGCGTATTGGCGTTTATAACCCTCTGTGCCTGAGCCGAGATCAATCACGCGGTAGCCAAGTTCTGGCGCGGCATCGATGAGGGATTCAAGTAATTGGATGCCTGGGGCGTAAGTTAGCAAGTCCGGGTCATAGCCAACGATCCAGCTATGAAAAACATGTCCGTCTGTCAGGCCAAGGTCACAGGCGGCAATACGGCCGCCAAAATACAGGACGTGTAAATCGGCCCGTAACGGCGCTTGTGGCCCGCGTTCCCAGAGGTCTCTTAGCAGTCCAGCCGTGCCGTCATTGGCGAGGACATCAAATTTTCCTGTGTCTTGAAATTTCTGTGCCTTCCAATGCATCAGCGCTTGGTAGGCATCCACATCGCGGCTTTGCACCACAATCCTCGGCGTGCCGATCTCTTCATCGGCTTTGCGAATGCGGCGACGCGTGGATTTCAGGTGACGCCGATAGCTGCCGTCTCGCTCGCTGCGCCATGTGTCTGCGGACGTCAGCTCCATACGGCAAGTTTCGTCCCCATTCGCCGCTGTGTCAGCTGGAATGGCGGTATAGTGAAACGCGCCAACGGACTGTCCCTTTAAGAGTGTGTCGACGGCGATGTTTGTGTCTGGCGCCGCAATGATGGCTTGGTAATCTGAGAGGGGCGCACCTGACGGCCTTGCGAATGCACCGCCTTGCCATGGCAAGATTGCAACAACCGTACCTTCGCGCTTTGCAATCGTGACGCGGCAGCCGCCTTGGTGCTGATCGACGCAGGCATGATAATCAGGGTGATGGTAGGGGCTTTCTAGCGCTGGATTTGCCTGCCGCATTGCGGTCCATGCCGACAGGTCCGCGTCTGTGAGCGCGTTGAAATCAACGGTCTCTATTGTGAGTGAGCCAGTCATCAAAGACGGCATAAGCCATAAGCGCTAAAACCGTCTTAAAGTCCGAACGTTTTTCCGCGCATAGCTGTCTGCCAGTGTGCGTATGACAGCCAGACCGATATGGTCACTTGCTCTTATCACGATTGCTCGCAAGAGAGTGCTTATGAGCGGACATCACCATCACGGTCACGATCATCATGACGGGCATAGTCACGCGCCCAAAGTTGATCAGACGAACCGCCGCCGTGTTGGTGTTGCGGCGGTCCTCACGGGGTTATTTGTCATCGTTGAAATTGCGGGCGGTGTAATCTCCGGCTCGCTCGCTTTGCTGGCCGATGCCGGCCACATGGTGACAGATTTCGCGGCTTTGGCGATGGCGTGGGGCGGTTTTGTAATCGCGCAGCGCCCGGCGACGTGGCGGCACACATTCGGCTATGATCGTTTTTCGATCCTTGTTGCCTTCGTGAATGGATTGACCCTTTTTGCTGTGGCGATCTGGATTGTGTGGGAAGCCGCGCATCGCCTGACCGATCCGGGAGAGGTTCTCGCCGGGCCGATGCTTTATGTCGCGGTAGCTGGATTATTCGTCAACATCGCCGTGTTTATGGTCCTAATGGGTGCTGACCGACAGAACTTGAATGTTCGCGGGGCGATGTTGCATGTGCTCGGTGATTTGCTCGGTAGTGCGGCGGCCATACTCGCCGCGATCATTATCATGACGACGGGTTGGATCGCCGCAGATCCGATTTTATCGGTACTGGTCGCGCTGCTTATCCTGAAGTCTGCGTGGGGTTTGGTGAAAGACAGCGCCCATATTCTGTTAGAAGGCGCGCCGGACGGAGTCGACACACGGGCTATCGCCCAGGATTTAGTCGCCAACGTTGAAGGGCTTGAATCGGTTGAACATGTTCACGCGTGGAGCATTACGCCGGAACGGCCAATGTTAACGCTAGACGCTTATGTCGGTGCGGATACTCGCCTAGGTCCCGTGAACAGTGCGATTAAGTCACGGCTTCACGACAGGTTTGATATTGACCATGCTACGGTTGATGTGATGCGGCGCGGGGAGGGCAGCGAGGGCGGAGAGGTTTAGCCCAATCCCATGCGTTCACGATAGCGCCTTACGAACTCCGCCTGTTCTTGAGTCTTCCCATGAACTTCCGCCACGGCGTTCATCATATCGGCCAGACGGCGTGCGTCGTCTTTATCGATCACGGGCAATAAAATATCGACCATCGGGAAGAGCGTGGCTTCGGGCAGGGTCACGTCGTCGTGGACCATTTCCATTTGGCGCGTCAGCCCGTCCGCATCATCAGCGTCCATTTGCATATGTAAGACAAGCTGTCGTTCAATCCGCGCGCGTTCCCGGGACGAGAGGCGGCGATCTTCGCTCATCCGCGAAATCGACAGCATCAGCACGGTCGCGGCCTCGACGGGTGTTTTTACCAAAGCCAAACCGCGTTTGTTCACCGCCCGTTTGTGGCGGTTTCGCCGCGGCATGTTCGCGAGGTTTTCGGCCACATCGATGACTTCGCTCGCGCCGCGCCCCATCCGGTTAAGCCAGAACATGACCCCAAGCGCCGTGCCAATGATTAAAACGATAATATGCATAGCGCTACTTTAGCGCCCTAACGACAGGATGAATAGGGGCCCATATCGACATGGAAATGGTCGTGGTGGGCCGCATTGTAATCCGGCGACAGAGTGACATTGAACACACGGCAGGCTTCTTGCCGCACGTCGCGCAGGAACTTTCGCGTTTTCTTATCGTCCGAATTCCAGCCGCTTTTGACCGTAATAAGGGTCCCGTCCGCGAGTTCAAATCCCGCAATATCCCACGCATTGGCGAACGCATGTTCGCTCCAACGGCTTGACCCATTGCCGCGCTGCCGCCGGCAAGAATAACTGCCCATATGATGAATTTTGGCGAGCGGTTGATCAAAACGGTTCTGCGCAAGCGCATCCACTTCGCGGATCCATAAATATGTCGCGACCGACAGTGGGCACTGCATATTGGCTTCGCCTGGCGCGAGGACGGCATCGCCGCTGCCATAAACCAGACGCGCGACGTCCCAGCCGCACGGCTCCTGCGCATCTTTCGGGTCTGACGGAATCGTCTCGAATGTTTCAATATCGCGCGCAAGACTCATGCAGACATTGCTGGGCGACACAGAAAGGCGTAAAATTTGTCCGCGCGTGGCCATGCCGATGGGGCGTTCCGGGTCGAGCGGTCGCCACGGCAAATGCTCATTGGGGACAACCTTGTTCAGCGTCCAAGCTGTCAAAATCAACGCAGCAATGATGACGCCGGCTTTAATCCGCCGGAGAATAACAGCTTTATCCATTGAGGCAGACAACCTGCGCGATGCGGCGGTCCCGCCGCAATCGATCCGCTTGCAAGGCATAGCCTTTTAAGGTGAGAGGGACGGCAGGGCTGTTCGTCGGCGCGACAATGCGGCTCAAATTGCGCGGTGATACAGTATAGATACGGCCGCGCCGAGGCGTTTCTGCCGCGACAACGCCGATCAACTCGCCGTCTTTGTCGAGCACCGGGCCACCCGATAGACCGCCGAGCGATCCCATAAGGCCGCGTGAGCGGCTGAGTTCCGACCAAATCAACACGCCCTCATCCGTGCGGTAGCGCCCCCTGACTTGCATCCGCCCGCGTGACAGCAGGGATGCCACGACTTCCCCAGGCTCGCCTTGGGGATAGCCGAAAAAATAGCCTGTTTCGCCGATGGCTCGTTCGGTTCTAAGGTCGGTCGGCAAAGGCGTACGCGTCCAGTCGGACCGCAAAATGGCAAGGTCTGCATTCTGGACCGTCTCAGTCGTTCCGATCCGCAAAAGCTGTCGCGGCGAAATCCGAATGCCGACATCGTCGCAACTATCCACGACATGACGGGCGGTGACCCAATCGCCGTCATCCGAACTGGCGAAGGCTGTTCCAATGCCGGACTGAGGCGCATCGATTTGCACTAAAATCCGTTCGTCGCGCGGGCTTTCGGACGGCAGCAACGGGCCGAGGTCAGGCAAGGGCGGCGCAGGCGCGATATTTGGCTTATCCCAATTGGCATAGGCCACCATCGCGACAACGATCGTCAGGTAAATCAGCCAGTCTGGAATAAGGCCCTTCACCGATTAACCCGCAATGGCGAAAGCCAGAATGATCGATCCTGCGAGCTTGATTGATCCTAAAACCAAGGCAGGCGCGGCGACGTCGCGTTCGATCAAATCGGGAATGCCACGGAAAATAAGATCCGTCATCCGGAACAGGAACAATTGTAGCGCGACCGACAATGTGCCCCACATCAGCACATCGAAAATCGATACTTTGTAAATAAGGCATGCTGCTAAGGGCAGGGACAAAGCAATGATGAGGGACGATAAATGTATCGCCGCCGCCATGTTGCCTTCGCTCACCAATTCGAACTCATTGTGAGGCGTCAGTTTGATGTAGATGTAGAGCGCCACAACGAAAATCGCCGCAACCGCCAAGAGGTAAAAGACGAGCAGAGGAAACCCCTGCGCCAGACTGTCAAAAACGGACGTCATGCCGACCCCTAATGCGATGCTCCCCGCACAGAGTTTCGCGGACAGACCCGCGAGTCGCAAGGGGAAAAGGCGGAATTTGTGAAATTGTGAGCGAAACCTTTAAGGGCGCGGAAAAGTCACTATCTCTAAAGTTGGAGGACGCCCGCGTTGAAACTCACCCCCGATCTCGTTGACGATATCGCTAATCTTAGCTTTAGCTGTAGCGGGCTAGGCATGGGTGTGGCGGCTACGGCTGTCGGCGCGAGTGGCGGCGTCATTGCCGCTGGAGCGGCTGCGGCAGGTGTGTTTGCGTTCAAAGCGCTGGCCGAAAACTGTAAAGCCGTTCCCGATAGTCCGCGCCAGCTCAAACGTATCCAAAAGAGCTTACAGGAAAAATGGGCGATCATCGCCCGCTCCAATCCTGACACTATGGCGGCGTTTGACGCTTGCCAAAAACCGCTACGCGCAGCTTTGCCGCAATGTTCTGTTGAGCCAAAAATGCTGGCTGCGATTATCCGTAATCCCGAACAACTCGATTTCCCATCCAGTGCGACAGATTATGTGCTAACCCGCATTGCCGCCATCGACGCGCGCTTTGCCGACGGCATCGAACGTCAATTCGCCGCTGCCGTTATCCAAGCGGGTTTCGAAACTGCGATTGAGGACCGGCAATATTTCGAAGCGCTGGAACCGCATTTGCTCTTGGGTATGGCCAAGGATGTGGCTGAGACGAAGCGTAATACGGAAGATTTGAAATCGGGCCAAGCAGAGACTCATGCCAAAATTGATGACTTAGCCGAGCAATTGCGCAAGAAAGATGATGTAATTGGTGCGCTGCGAGGACGCGGCATTAGCGACAAAAGTGAACGTCGCGCCATCCGTATGCTCAAGACAATCGATACGGATGACATGTCCGTCGATCAGATTTTTATCGAAATTCTCAATCGGCTCGACGCGGCGGATAAGATTGATGCGCAAGCGGCGCAAACGTCCAATTACGGCTCGGATTTTGACCGCCTTGTTCAGGCGGTAGCCGACGCCTTGGACGCAGATGCGGACGGCAAATCCGCTATTCAACAGGTTGAAGACGCACTCGCGGCTCACGCCGCAGAGCGCGATAAAATGCTCGAACTCGGCATCCAAACCGCGATTGCGGCGGGCCAAGCCGCGAAAGTCGCCACTTTTGAAATCAAGCGTCTCGGTCCACCGGGGGATGATTGGTACGACAAAGTTTTCGGATGCAAAGAGATATATCATCAAGAAGGCTTGGTCCGTGGCGTAGGTCTGTCCCTTCAAATTGCCGCAGAAATCTGCAACCTAGCCGCTGAATGCGCTCCAACCCGCCAGATTTGGGCGGCTCTCAAAAACTCCGAAGCTATTTCTTTATCAATCCTTGGCACGCGTGGGGATGATGCAGCACTGTCGCGGTCTGTGATGGCTTATGATGCGGCGTTGGAAGTTCTCACGCGGGAGGCCGCGCCGATACAATGGGCGATGATGCAAAGTAATTTGGCCATTGCTTTGCAAACCCTCGGCGAGCGCGGGGATGAGGCGGCGCTGTCGCGGTCTGTAACGGCATGTAAGGCGGCGTTAGAGGTTCGCACGAGGGAAGCCGCGCCGATGGATTGGGCGACGACGCAGAATAACTTGGCCAATGCGTTGCAGACCCTCGGCCAGCGCGGGGATGCGGCGGCGCTATCGCAGTCTGTGTCGGCGTATGAGGCGGCGCTAGAGGTTTACACGCGAGAGGCCGCGCCGATGGATTGGGCGACGATACAGAATAACCTGGCGGCTGCTTTGCAGACCATCGGCAAGCGCAGGGATGAGGCGGCTCTGTCGCGGTCTGTGACAGCATATGAGGCTGTTTTGGAGGTTCGAACACGGGAAGCCGCGCCGATGCAATGGGCGATGACGCAGAATAATTTGGCCAATGCTTTGGCGGTCCTCGGTGAACGCGGTGACGAGGCGGCGCTGTCGCGGGCTGTGTCGGCGTATGAGGCGGCGTTGGAGGTTTACACGCGGGAGTCCGCTCCGATTCAATGGGCTATGACGCGGGAAAATATGGGGTTGTTATATCTGTTCCGTGCAGAACGAGGTGAAGGTGATTACCTTAATTTGGGAATTTCCGCCTTTGAAGATGCGTTGTTCATTTTTTCGGAAGCGCACCATCCTTACTATTTCGGAATAGCAACTCGCAGCCTTCAGAAAGCTCTGGCTCTACGCGACGACCCGCCGCCTGACGCATAAATCCGTTCGGCTAAAACCCTTCACGCCATTTCCTGTACAAAAACATGAACCGGATTGCCCGTGTTGGTGGCTCCGCCGAGCACGGAGGGGGCGGTGCGTCCGACTTTGATTGTCTCTTCGAAGATTGACGCGCAGGGGCTTGTGCCGATTGTTTCGCAAATGGATACGGTCACTTGGCCGGCGTCATCTGGCGCGGCGGCATAGGCCAAATTGACGGTGAGCATTCGGCCGCCATTCCCGCCGAGTGAAAATTCCCGCGCTGGATTATCGGCGTTGACGCTATGTCCGAACGCGGAATCGCCAATCGCGCCGTGGACGTAGAATATGGGCTGCGTGGCCGCCGCTTGTTGATGTTTCATCTCATGGAGATGGATAGGAACGAGCGTGAGCCCATGGCCAACTAGCGCCGCGAAAATGATGATCGCGGCGAGCTGCCATTTCGGCAAACGCCGCCGCGTGCTCGGTGAGTTGAGAGCGACATATTTGCCGACGAGTCCGCGTATCAACCCGCTAACACTTTCGCCTTCTTGTTGGGCCAATTCGGCGAGGCGCGTTTTCTCTTCCAGCGAGACGCGGATTTCGATTTTCTCATTGCGTTTCATTTTCCGGTCCTTGCATCAATCTATGACGCCGAAACAAGGGCAAGCGTAGCCGCAAGTCCAACGCTATCGTGTCATGACCCCGTGGTTTTCATGTCATGACATACTTGATCGGGGTATTCGCGCGTTGAAAGATTGCGGCGGCTACAGTAGGGCCGAGTCACAACATTCTTATGGAGACCCTCTATGGCACGCGCCAAAATCGCTCTTATCGGAGCCGGCATGATCGGCGGAACATTGGCTCACATTGCCGCTCGCGAAGAGCTGGGTGATGTGGTCTTGTTCGATATTTTCGAAGGCACGGCGAAGGGCAAAGCGCTTGATCTGTCCGAAGCGTCTCCGGTTTTCGGCAAAGATAGCAATCTTAAAGGCACGAATGATTATGCCGATATCGCGGGCGCAGACGTCTGCATCATCACGGCGGGTTTCCCGCGCAAGCCGGGCATGGACCGCTCTGAGTTGATCGGGAAAAACCTCGGCGTCATCAAACAGGTCGCCGAAGGCATCGCGCAATATGCACCGAAAGCCTTCGTGATCTGTATTACCAACCCGCTCGACGCGATGGTCTGGGCGTTGCAGAAATTCTCTGGGCTTCAGCCGCGCAAAGTTGTCGGTATGGCGGGCGTTTTGGATAGCGCGCGTTTCCGCTATTTCCTCGCGGATGAATTTGGCTGTTCCGTGCAGGATGTTCACGCTTCGGTGCTCGGCGGACATGGCGACACAATGGTGCCGCTCACGCGTTATTCGACCGTGAACGGTGTGCCGCTTCCTGATCTGATTAAAATGAAATGGACAACACAAGAGCGTATTGACGCTATCGTTGAGCGCACCCGCAAGGGCGGTGGAGAGATTGTTGGTCTACTCGGCAATGGCTCGGCCTTTTATGCACCTGCGGAATCAGCCATTGAAATGGCGACGTCATATTTGCGCGATAAGAAGCGTATCCTCCCATGTGCGGTTCGCCTGTCCGGACAGATCGCCGGCGTTCGCGGCCTCTATGTCGGCGCGCCTGCCATGATCGGCTCTCGCGGCGTAGAGAAAGTAATGAATATCCGCCTGAAAGCCGATGAGCGTGAAATGTTCATGCAATCGGTTGCAGCCGTCGAGAAGATCATCGCCGACTGTCAGGAAATGGAGCCTAGTCTTAAAGATTAGGGTTTTTCCAAACCCAATAAGGAAAAGCCCGGCCATTGAGCCGGGCTTTTTTATTGTCTTGGTGAGTGTTTTACCGAACGCCTGGGTGTTGTGAGCCGAACCGTAGGTCCTGATCAATCGTCACTGGCGCAACATTACCGTTTCGGCGGGCCTTATAGACTTGCATATTTTCGAGCACGCGTTGGACGTAATTGCGGGTTTCCGAGAACGGGATTTTCTCGACCCAATCTATCGGGTCGACTTCTCCGGTGCGCGGATCGCCATTGCGTTCGATCCACTGGCTGACGCGGCGTGGTCCTGCATTATAGGCGACCGCTGCCATAATGTAGGAGCCGTCAAAATCCTCCAACAGATCATGCAAATGTAGCGCGCCCATGCGGGCGGCGTAATCACGGTCCGTAATCAAGCGGTTACGATCGTAGGGAATACGGTGACGGCGGGCTGTCGCACTGGCCGTCGCATTGATCATTTGCATCATGCCGTAAGCGCTGGCGGATGAGACGGCATTGGCGGCAAATTCGCTTTCCTGCCGCGCGATGGCGTAGACGAAGGGAATATCAAATTCTGCGCCCAAGGCTTCGATAGGAGCGACAATCGGGTAGCCGTTTTCCGTGAGCATGGATTGGAACCGTCCGGCCTGTTTGGCGGCGCGGATGGACGGCCGCATGAGGCCATAATCAGCGCTGACTTGGCTCAGTAAGGCGAGTTCGTCGAGGGATTCGAGATCATCATCCAAGGCGTAAGCGAAGGCTGAAAAAAACCGTTCCTCACCCGCTTCGCCGAGCAGGCGTAGCGCTTTGACTCGGCGATCATTTTCGAACCGTTGACGAGCCTCGGGCGACACCATTTGCGGGGGCAGTGTCAAGCGAGCAGTTTGCCCTTGCAAGCGTTTCGCCGCCAACTGCCCATAATAAGTGTTCGGATATTGCGCAGCCGCAGCGAGAGCTTGATCACGCCGTCCGTCCTGCATAACTTCCAAAGCGCGTCCTTGCCAATAATGCGCGCGCGAGAGGCTGATCGGGGTTGTTACGCCGGTCTCCAACCTCTGGAAACGTTCGAGCGCCACGCCGGGTTGTCCGAGCTTTGCCAAGGCTAACCAACCGCCAAGAAACTCTGATTCAAAGAATGGCGCGCCGCTTGTGGCGCCGCTGAATTCCGTCATCCGGTAGGCTTCAGCCCAGCGTTGCTCGCCCATCAGCCAATAGGCCATGAGTTTCTTTTCGGTCCACATGCGTTCGCAGCCACGGTCGGTTGTCGCCGGAGACCCGATTTGTAAATACACCGGGAGGGCGTAATCTTTGCTCTTGCGCTTTCGTCTCCACCGTGCGCGTTCAAACAAGAACCCCGCATCATTCGCCCGGCTTGCCGGAATCGCATTGACAGAGGCGTTTATCCGGCGGCCGTTAGACGCGAGTTCCATGCGGGCTTCCATCACGGCGCGGTCTTCGCGGCTCATGTGCGGCAGGAGGGCGCGGGCATTCGCAAAATGGCGAGTGCCGAGCCAGATAAGATGATCCGCGCGTGCGGCATGGTCGGCTTGCGTCAAATGTGAACGATATTCTTGGAAAATCTCGCGCTGCACATCGCGCGTTAATCGGGCTTCACGCCATGCTGATTTTAACCAGCGGTCCGCCTGTTCCCGCTCACCTGCTCTGTAAAGCGCGCGCGCGAGCGCCGCACGGCCTTCACCCGATACAGGTTCCTTGCCGCGAAACCAGTCAATCGTACGCCGGGCCGAGAGAGGGTCATCGAATAGGCGCGCTTCGGCTTTCGCTTGGATGGAAACCATGCGCGGCCAGTTAGACAGATCCTGCACGACATAAGTGAGGATATCCGTCGGTACATTTGGGTCACGGGCAGCGCGAAACCAAAGGAGTAAATCTTTGGCCGTCGGATCTTGGATCGCATCAACCGCTTTTTTGTGTTCACGCCAATCGCCATCACCAGCCGCAGAAATCCCGCGCCGAAGATAGATGGCATCCAAGGGACTTATATATTCGGACAAGTTCGGCGGCGCAGGTTTTAGGCGGGGTAGCGGCACGACCGTCGTTTGCGCGCCTGTTTGCGCAGCATTTTGAGCCATCGTTGGCAAGGCCACGAGCGAGGCGAATCCCATCGCCAGACATAAAAATAATGTCTTCACCCAGACAACTCCTTGAAATCGCGCCAATGTAACCCAGCTTTCGCCATGCTTGCAGGGTAACTGCCATGCTTGCAAGACGGGTGACAATCCGTCAAAGCGCGGCAAATAGCCTGCGTTTCATTCGGCTATAGGAAAGGCGATTATGGTGAAAGGCTCCATCACAGCCCTGGTGACACCGTTCACCAAGGACGGCCTCGATGAGAAGGCATTTCAAAATCATGTCGAATGGCAAATCGCCTCCGGCACGCATGGACTCGTGCCATGCGGCACAACGGGTGAAAGCGCGACATTGACGCATGAAGAACATAAGCGGGTGATCCGTCTTTGTGTTGAAGTGGCCGATGGCCGTGTGCCTGTGATCGCCGGGGCCGGGTCGAACGAGACACGCGTGTCGATCGAATATGCCCAAGTCGCCAAAGATTGCGGCGCGGATGCGGCGCTCGTCGTCGCTCCCTATTATAACAAGCCAAGCCAAGAAGGCATTTTCCAGCATTTCAAAGCCATTTCTGACGCGGTCGACATTCCGATCATCGTTTATAACATTCCCGGCCGAAGCGTTGTTGATATTACGAATGAGACTATGGGGCGCCTGTCCCAACTGACCCGCGTTGTGGGCTGTAAAGATGCGACGGGCGATGTTTCGCGTGTACAGGGTTTGACAGACCGATGCGGCGCAGATTTTATCCAATTATCCGGCGATGATGCGACGGGCTTAGCGCATTTTGTTCACGGTGGTTGCGGTACGATCAGTGTCGGCTCGAACATTGCGCCGAAACAATATGCGGATTTCTACAATGCAATGATGGCGGGCGACTTTGCTAAGGCGCAAGAGCTGAACGCGGCTTTGGACCGATTGCACAAAGATCTATTCCTGGACCCGAGTCCTGCGCCCGCGAAATATGCGCTGACGCTTTTGGGGCGGATGACAGAATATGTCCGCCTGCCGATGACGCCGTGCCGGGATGAGACGAAAGCGAAAGTGCGTTCCGCGATGGTTCGCGCGGGAATCGATATTTAGATGGCCGTTAAGAAGAAACCCATGATTGGCGAAAATGGCAAACTCATTGCTGAGAATCGCCGTGCACGGTTTGACTATGCGATTGAGGACACGTTCGAGGCGGGAATTAGCTTGCTTGGGACCGAAGTTAAAAGCCTGCGTCTCGGTAAAGCCAATATCGCGGAAAGCTACGTTGACGTCGACGGCTCTGAAGCATTTTTGGTCAATGCCAATATCCCGATTTATGAACCTGCTGCGCAGTTTAACCATAGCCCAACACGGGGTAGGAAATTGCTGCTTAAGCGCAAGGAAATCAATACGCTGATCGGCGAGACGCAGCGCAAGGGCCGCACCATCGTGCCGCTCAAAATCTATTTCAATACTGAAGGCCGGATCAAGCTTCTGATCGGCATCGCTGAAGGTAAACAGCAACGCGACAAACGCGATGTGCAGAAAACGCGCGATTGGCAAAAGCAAAAAGCACGTCTGCTGCGGGATCGGGGGTAGAGCTGTTCGGTTTGCGCCGAGCCTTATTTTGTATCCAGCGCTAGATCGAGTGATCGAAAAAACTTACGAACGGCGCAGCCGAAAACGTTGGCTGCCGCATGTGCGCGCAGGGGAAAAGCGACGGGGGAGCCCGTGGGTTGAAATTGACACGCTCTGAAGCGCTACTCAGTGGTTAAGACATCTTTCGTCAAAAAGATGTCAGTGAAAGTTAAGCCCACGGCAGTGCCAGATATTTGGATTTTCACCGTGTTGATAACGCGGTTAAGCTCCGTCTCATCCGGGCGATACGAGGCGTTTACTATGCCCCCTATCACCGATGCACTGATGTCCCGACCCGGAGCAGTTGGCGTCCCGCCCGCCCCCGTCTGCCGGAAAACACTGGATTAAAATGCAGGCATTTTAGTGAAGGTGGATTGAAATGAGGAGATTTGTGAGACGGGATTGAAAGAGTTGGAGAATTTAAGCCGTTTGGCGGGGATGTGTCCGGTTTGTGACGTACATCAGCTCATTAGCAACGCCCGCGCGCGCGCGAACACGTCGAAGAACATCGCCTCAGTCAGTCGTCCTGTGTTCGTGTTGTAGCGCGAGCAGTGATAGCTCGATAGCACTGTGAGGCCGCCGAGTTTGTACTCGCTGCCATGCGCGAATTTCTCCCGCGCAACTTTTCCGCCAAGCGCACGGATCGTGCTGTCATGGGCGACTTTGCCGAGGCAGAGCAGGACTTTCAAATTGGGCAAAGCCTTGAACTGTTCAATCATAAAGGCGCGGCATTCATTCACTTCCGCGCCAACAGGTTTGTTTTGCGGGGGCAGACACCGGACGGCGTTTGTGATCATGGCATTGTGCAGCGCCAGACCATCGTCGATGCGCGCGTCGAAGCGGTCGTTGGAAAACCCATATTTCGCCAATGCTGGGTAAAGCAGATCACCGGCAGCGTCTCCGGTGAACGGACGCCCTGTCTGGTTAGCCCCGTGCATGCCGGGCGCAAGGCCAACGATAAGGAGCTCAGCGTTAGGATCGCCAAAGCTTGGGACCGGACCGTTGAAGTAGCCCGGTACGCGCTCTCGGCACTCTTCTAAAAACTTAAAAAGACGAGGGCAGCGTTGACAAAAATAGGCAGGTTCTGAAAACGATCCTAACAAGATTAAAGCTCAATCATATCCGAAGTCGTCGCTGTCACCGTCTTCATACTCCTCTTCTCCGCCTTCAAAATCATCTTCATCCTTATAGGACGGGCGGTCGCGTTTTGGGCGGCCAACTTCGCGTTCAAGATCATCAATCTCGATAAAGTTATCCGCTTGGCGGCGCAATTCGTCGGCAAGTAAGGATGGTTTTATCACAAGTGACGACACGACTGTGACGCGAACGCCGAGCTTTTGCACGGCTTCAACAGCGGCGCGGAAATCACCATCGCCCGAGAAGAGCAGGATATGATCGACGTAGGGCGCCAGTTCCATCATCCGGACGACGATTTCGACATCCATGTCACCCTTGATCCGAGTCCGGCCATCGCGATCAATAAAGGATTTGGCTTTCTTGGTGACAATATGAAAGCCGTTATAGTCGAGCCAATCGAGGAGTGGACGGAGGGGTGAAAAATCGTCATTTTCTTTCAGGGCTGTGAAGTAATAAGCCTTGATCATACGCCCTTTGGCGCTGAAATAATTGAGCAAGTTCTTGTAATCAATGTCAAAGTCGAGCGACTTGGCCGTTGAGTAAAAATTTGCGCCGTCCACAAAAATGGCGAGCTTTTCATTGGGGTGGAATATCATGCGAACAACCTGTGTCTGAAATCACTAAAAATATGAACCAAAGTATGAGTCGAGCCTATATCGCGTTTGGCGCGAATTTGTCCAATCCGCGTGAGACGTTGATGCAGGCAATCTCTACTTTGAGTGAGGCCGGCGTGGTGATCGACGCTGTGTCGAACTTGTGGCGAAGCCCCGCATGGCCAGCGGGAAGCGGTGCGCCGGATTATTTGAATGCGGTTTTATCTGTTCGGACAACGCTAACCGCATCGGCCTTAATGGAATTTTTGCTGGGCGTTGAAACTGCGATGGGGCGCGTTCGTTCTGTTCGCAACGCACCGCGGCCGATTGATCTCGATTTGATTGACTATGCGGGGCAGGTGTCGACAGATCTTCATTGTACATTGCCGCATCCGCGTATGGCCGAGCGGAGTTTTGTGCTGCAGCCGATGGCAGAAGTTGTCGAGCCGGATTGGCGGCATCCAGAGAGCGGAAGAACAGTCGCGGAAATGATCGCGCGTCTGCCCGACTGATCACGCTTTAGTCGTCTTTGGCCAATTCATGTCCGACATCTTCGGACGTGGGTTCATTCGGCTTATCCAGTGCTTCGATTTCCTGCTGATAAATGCGCATAATCCGCGCGAGATATTCTTGCGTCCATGCTCCGCGCGCGTCGGCTTGGACTTTGGTCGGAACGAACGTGTCTATATCGTCTTGGCTGATGCCTTTGGATTCGAGCAAGCGTTCGACCGTATCCAAACGTTCGCGCATGACAGCGAGTTCTTGGGCAACCGCCATTGTAATCGCCATGACGCGTTCGACGTCGGGATTATCCAAAAAATAGGGACGTTTGCCCTTGGGTTTTGCGCCAGCAAGCGCGAGCGGGTCTATAGTGTGAGTCATGCGGCGGCCTTCTCGCCGCCAACAATATGCCAGGCGGCTTTTCGGCCATAATCTTCAACATCGTCATTGGCATGTTCCGGGAATAGTTCCGCATCGACGACAGCGGCGACCCCGCCATGCAGCAATTGTTCGCGTTTGAACCCAGCATCGACCATCCATTGATCGAGGTCCAATTCGTGGAGCTTCGTCCAGAACGGCTCGTTATTATAAAACGCGTCCCAATCGCGGATCGCTTGCTCGTAAAGTGGCATATCTGCTGAATATTGCGGCTGTTCGACATGCATGACGAGCCCGCCCGGCGCGAGCACGCGGTGGCTCTCAGCCATGATTTTTGGCATCGCCTTTACACTAGTTTCGTGCAGGAACATGGTCGATTGAACCCAATCGAAATAGCCGTCCTCAAATCGTGATAAGTCTTCGGCGTTGGCTTGAATAAAGCGGACATTGTCGACGCCCATTTCTTTCGCGCGTGCGAGGCCGTAGCGTAGAACTGGCGCACCCGTGTCGAGGCAGACGACATCTGCGTCAGGGTAGGCTTGCGCGATGGGGAGGACATTTTGTCCGAGGCCGCCACCAATATCCAGAATACGTTTTGGCGCAAAATCAGGGCGGTTCTTCTTCATCCACGCGACAACCGCATGTCCGCCGCCATCATTAAATCGTCCCAGTCCGCCGCCTGTAGTGACAAAAATTCCGGCGTCATAGTTGGCTGCGCCTGTCACGTCGCCGGGAACCAATTCGTCATGATAGGATCCGGGCATGCAGTGGTGGTCGATACTGGAGAGATAAATCGGCAGTTCCAGCGAAGGGTCGAGTTCCAAGCGCGGATCACCGTAGGTCAGACGGTTTGCTTTTTCATTTAATACGTCGGCTTGGCGTAAGGTCACCCAACGTCCGGCCTGCTGACGCAATTCCATCGTATTGCGCCGATGCGCGGACCAATGCTGGAAGAGCGGATCTTTTAGCAAGTCTTTACGCACTTGGTTGCGGTGATTGGGTGACGGGTTGTTCGGCTCAATTCGGGTTTCATAAGCCGTTTTTACGCCAGGCAGAATGCGGGAGGCCAGATGACGATTGAGATGGGCCAGAAAATTAAACCGGGCCTTTTCATCATGGCTGGTTTTTGGAAACATCCCGTGCTCACCAACAAGGCGGTAATCGGGCGGGCCATCATAAGTCGTTTGGGTCATATTGGGATCCGTAGCGTAATTCTCTTAACCCGCGTTGACGCTTGTCAACTTTACCGCACCGTTTCAGGGTCATAGAGTCGCATAAATTCAGGAGTGTATTATGAGTCAGCGCATCATTGTTTTGTTCAATCTACAGGACGGAAAGTCCAAGGATGATTATGAAAATTGGGCGCGGACAAAGGATATTCCCGGCGTGAATGGTTTGAGTTCGGTCGATGGGTTCGATGTTTTTCGCGCGGAAAGCCTGCTTTTTTCAGATGATGCCTCGCCGTATGACTATATCGAAATTCTCGACATCAACGACATGGGCCAGTTTGGGCAGGATGCTTCGCAGGCGCATATGCAAGCGATTGCGGCAGAGTTTCAAAGCGACATCGCCAAGGATCTTGTCTTCATCAATGTGAGTAAGCTCTAATGCGCCTTAAAGGGAAAACAGCCGTCATTACCGGGTCAGGCCGCCGCGGCGGGTTGGGCGAAGCTATTGCCAAGCGGCTCGCCGAAGATGGCGCGAATATTGTGATTTCCGATATTGGCGTATCACGGGATGCCGCCACGGGCGAAGCACATATCGGCTCAACCGCTGAGATGGAGAGCATTGCTGAAGAATTGCGCGGCATGGGCGTGAAGGCCTCGACGCAGACCTGCGATGTGCGGTCATTAGACGAAGTGCGTACGCTTGCGCGGCACGCTGCAGATACGCATGGCTCGCTTGATATTTGGATCAATAATGCGGGCATTGGTTACATTATGAAACCCTTGCTTGAGGTGACGGAAGAAGACTGGCGGGCTGTGATTGATGTGAACCTGTCAGGATCATTCTTTGGCGTCAAAGCGGCGGCAGAAGTCATGGTGCCGCAAGAAACGGGCGGCCGTATTATCAACATCGCCAGTCAAGCCGCCAAATCGGGTTTCCCCCACGCGCAGGCTTACACGTCATCCAAACACGGTCTCGTCGGCCTTGTACGCTCTGCCGCGACAGAACTTGGCGCGCACGGGATAACGGTCAATAATGTTTGCCCGAACCACGTTACAACCGCGCTCGGTGCATGGCAGAACGAATATTTTGCTGAAGTTACAGGCGCGGCGAGCGTTGACGATTACCTCAAAGCCATGGCCGCGCGCATCCCTATGGGCCGTCCGGGCCTGCCAGAAGACACGGCCAATGCGGTCGCGTGGCTCTGCTGTGATGAGGCGAAATATATCACGGCGGAAAGCATGAATGTGAGCGGCGGCGAGGAACCACATTAACATGGCGCCGTCGCGCGTCGTTGGGTGGGCGTTGTTTTGCGTGTTGAGCGTGATCGCGATTATTCATACCTACTGGGCGTTTGGAGGGGTGTGGCCTGCACAATCCGTTAAGGCGCTTATTCATACTGTGATTGGCGACCCCCGATTTTTTGCCATGCCGCCGACTTGGATGACGTTATGCGTGTCAATTGCCTTGATGGCGGCCGGATGGATCGCGTTGGAGCGCGCGGAGATTGTCCGGTTCTTGCCGCGCTGGATGGTGACCCTTGGGGCCTGGGTTTTATTGATTGTTTTTATCTTGCGCGGCCTTTCGTCCTTTCTCGTCGCCTTTGGCATTCGGCATGTTACGTCCTCACTCACGGAGCCGTTCGCGACTTATGATGTGTGGCTATATGGCCCGCTTTGTGTGTTGATCGCACTCGGTTATTTGACACTCACTTTTAAAAAGATGCGCCGATGACACGTCCACCCGATCCTGCCCCATCCGGCTTCACTTGGCCCGGCGGGAAAACGCTGGCCTTTTCTCTTGTTGTCAATGTCGAAGAGGGCGCGGAGCGCGGGATTTGGCAGGGTGACAAAGCGCCTGAGCCTGTCGACGAATTGGTCAGCGGATTGAAAGCGCCGATCCGTGTGCATGGGAATGAGAGCAACTATCAATACGGGATCAACCGAGGTGCGCCTCGGGTTTTGGACCGTTTGGACCGCCACAAAATTCCCGCGACATGGACCATTTGCGCGCAAGCATTAGAAAAAGCGCCGTGGCTTGGCAAAGCAATTGCCGAGCGCGGGGATGAACCTGCCAATCATGGCTACCGCTGGCTCTTCACGTTCAATAAGACCAAAGATGAAGAGCGTGATTTCGTCCGCAAAGGCACGGCGAGCATTGAGCGCACAACAGGCCGTAAACCCGTCGGGTATTTATCGCGATACCTCCACACGGACGACCTTCGTAAAACCCTCGCGGCGGAAACTTACCTGTACCATATGGATGATTATTCGGATGATTTTCCGCGTTGGGAAACATTTGATGACGGCACGAACCCGATCGTTGTGATGCCCTATGCAGTGGACAGTAACGATATGAAATTTTGGCTCGATCCGAGTTTCACGACGGACATGTGGGTCGATTATGCCAAGGCGACATTTGATGTTTTGCTCGCAGAATCCAAAACCCACGGCGCGCGGATGATGAGCCTCGGCTTGCACTTGCGCATAATCGGGCGACCTGGCCGGATTGGCGCGCTGGATGAAGTGTTGGATTATATCACGGGTCATGACGATGTCTGGATCGCAACGCGTGAGGACATTGCCAAGGCCTTTGTTGCGGCGGTGCCAACCGCCTAGCGAGAAGGCCATTCAGGGAGCGTTCATTCCCCTGCCGATAGCGGCGCCTCACGACTGGGCAAATTGGCAAAACAATGCGTGAATTAACATCAAATCAGAGGGACGCCCTGCGTTATCTCCTCGCAGCAGTTGTGCTCGCCGATGGCCGGATTTTCGAATCCGAGCTGGCGGCCTATGCGGTAAAATTACGGGGTTTAATTGGTGAGGAATCGGACCCTGCGGAAGAATCCCGCTGGTTGCTGGACCATGCCTTAGAAGTCAAAACACATATGTCCGGTCCGGGTGGTCGGGCTTGGTTGGGGCGGCAGGTCTTGGTTCTTCACTCATCAGGCCGGATTGGTGAGCTTTTGGACGCCTTATGGTCCGTTGCTGTGAGTGACCGCGACCTCCACCCGGCCGAGAGCGATATTATTGATTTAGCCTTCTCGCTTTGGCCGTCTGCATCGGCCGCCTAATCAAACACAACGGTTCGCGCGCCGTTCAAAAATACGCGGTCCTCAATCAAAGCTTTCACTGCGCGGGATAGAACGCGCTGTTCAATGCTGCGGCCTTTGGCGACAAGGCGGTCCGCCGTGTCGGCATGAGTTATGGGTTCGACGCCTTGGGCAATAATCGGTCCTTCGTCCAGATCGGGCGTCACGAAATGTGCTGTCGCCCCAATCATTTTCACGCCGCGCCGATGTGCTTGGTGATAGGGCCGCGCGCCTTTAAATCCAGGCAAGAAACTATGGTGGATATTGACGCAGCGACCGGACAATTTGCGCGAAAAATCATCGGAGAGGATTTGCATATAGCGAGCCAGAACCACCAGTTCCGCACCCGTCTCCTCTATCAATGTTGTGATTTTCGCTTCTTGCTGAGCCTTGGTCGCCTTTGTGATCGGAAAATGGTGGAAGGGCGCGCCGTGAAGATTGCTAATGCGAATGGCTTCGCGAGGATGATTCGACACGATGCCAACAATATCCATGTCGAGCTCGCCGAGGCGAGTGCGGTAGAGTAAATCGACAAGGCAGTGATCGAACTTTGAGACAAGGATCAAAACACGCTTTGCACGGCCTGCATCGCGCAATCGCCAATCCATGTCGAATGTCTGGGCGAGCGTGTCGAAACGTTTCCGAAAAGGGTCAACCGCCTCAATATCAAACGCAACGCGCATGAAAAACTGGTCGCTTTGCGTGTCATTATATTGCTGGGCTTCGGTGATGTTTCCGCCCGACGTTTGCAGCAAACCTGTGACAGCGGCGACAATGCCGGGGCGGTCGGGACAAGACAAAGCGAGGATTTGAGAACTGGACATGGGTAGCAAGACATTCAAAGGTTCAGACGCGCGGTTTGCTTGAACGCAAATCGCGTTGATTGCCAGTCTTTAGAGAGCCAATATGCGTTCATCTTTCATACCCCGATCTTTACTATTCGTGCCGGGCAATCGGCCGGAACGGTTTGAGAAGGCCCTCAACGCGGGCGCAGATTTGGTTTGTATCGACTTGGAGGATGCTGTGGCGCCTGCGGCGAAAGAAACCGCAAGGTCATCCGTCGTCGCGTTTCTGACGGAGACGAAGGCGGCTCATGTTTCGCTGCGGATCAATGCGCCGGGAACAGACGAATGTGCAAAGGACCTAGCCGCTATCGCCGCGCTGGATTTGCCTTTTGTCATGATCCCGAAAGTCGACACGGTGGCAGAACTGGACTCCATTAAAACCGATGCGCCATTGATCCCCGTGATCGAATCTGGTCTCGCGATGCTCAATGCAGCCGCGATTATGGCTGATCCGCGCGTTCGCATGGCGCTCTTTGGCGGCGGAGATTATTCTGCTGATCTTGGCGTTCCGATGACGTTCGAGGCTTTTCACTATGCGCGCAGTCATCTTGCCGCGTGTTCCGCCGCGTTCGAAGTTCCCGTGTTTGATGTGCCTTATTTGGACGTCCATGATGTTGACGGCGGGGAGGCGGATACGGGCCGTGTTGCGGGCCTCGGCCTTCATTGCCGCTCTGCCATTCACCCCAAACAAATTGCTGCGATCCATGCGGCCTACACACCGAGCAAGGACGAGATCGAAAACGCGCAAGCCTTGAAGGCCGCCTATGACGAAGCGGGCGGAAACGCGGCGCTACATCAAGGAAAACTCATCGAAGCCCCGATTTTGCGGGCCGCTGAGCGCGTTTTGGTGCGCGCTGGTATAATTTAGGAGATTTGAGAATGGTTGGAACAGTCAAAGAAGTTGGCCCGAACCGCTACCGCGAAACGTTCGGGCGTTATTACGAGGATTTCAAAGCCGGCGACATTTACGAACACCGTCCGGGTAAAACCGTCACCGAATATGATAATCACATGTTCACCCTGATGACGATGAACACGCATCCGATGCATTTCGATAATGAGTTCGCAAAGGCGTCAGAATTTGGCCAATGCCTCGTCGTCTCGCCTTATACGCTCGCGCTCCTCATTGGGATGAGCGTCACGGATTGTAGCCAAAAAGCGATTGCCAACCTCGGTATGGACGAGGTCAAATTCACCGCCCCCGTTTTCGTTGGCGACACGATTTACGGCGAGAGCGAAGTGCTCGCCAAACGTGAAAGTAAGAGCCGTCCGGGACAGGGTATCGTCACGATTGTAACGCGCGGTTACAAACAAGACGGAACGATGGTTTGCACGTTTAAGCGCAATATGCTGATCCCGGGTAAGGGGAATGCGGTTGAGGATCGGGTGGGGCATTATTGAGTGCTGCGGCGTCCTGCCGCCTTTGCGTTCAATCATGCTATTTCAGATCAGAATGATTTAAACCGAAAAAAACAACAATATGAGCCCACCCATGAACGCCATTCCCGACCAAAACGCCTTCACCGCCGAAGACGAAGCCATGATGCTGGACGTTATAGATCGGTGGTGTCGGGAGAAGGTACGCGATAAGGTGATGGAGATGGAACATGCGGATGAATATCCGCATGAATTTGTCGAGGATATGAAAGAATTCGGCCTGTTCGGGGCGACTATCTCTCCGGAATATGGCGGGCTCGGCCTGTCCGCGACGACCTACGCCAAAATCGTCATGCGCATCAGTCAGGAATGGATGAGCCTGACCGGGATTTTCAACTCGCATCTGATGATGGCGACCGTGGTCGAGAAATACGGCACGGATTACCAAAAGGACTATTGGCTGCCAAAATTTTGCTCCGGCGAGATTCGCGGCGGTTTGGGCCTGACCGAACCGAATGCGGGGACTGACTTGCAAGCGATTAAAACGGTCGCGAAAAAGGACGGTGATAATTACGTCGTGATTGGCTCCAAAACATGGATTTCAAATGGGCTCATGGGTGGTGCCGTCGCCCTCATGGTTAAAACTGACCCGAATTCTGACCCGCGTTACAAGGGTATGTCGATGCTGATCGCGCCCAAGGTCGATCCGGATACTGGCGAAGCCTATGCGGGCTACACGACCGGCAGTAAAATGCAAAAGCTGGCCTATAAAGGCATTGATAGCTGCGAGCTATTTTTCGACAATTACACGCTCGACGCCAAACGCCACTTGATTGGCGGCGTTGAAGGCAAGGGTTTCTACATGGCCGTCGGCGGTCTGGAACTCGGCCGCATCAATATTTCGGCCCGCGCCGTTGGCATCTCCCGCCGCGCGCTGGAAGAAAGCACGCGATACGCACAGGAACGCGAAACGTTCGGTAAACCCATTGCAGAGCACCAAGCGATCCAGCTCAAGCTCGGCGAAATGGCGACGAAAACCAAAGCGGCTGAACTCATGTGCCTCCACGCCGCCGAAGCCTATGACCGCGGCGAACGTTGCGATATGGAAGCGGGCATGGCGAAATATTATGCCTCGGAAATGGCTGTGGAAAACAGCCTCGAAGCCATGCGCATCCACGGCGGCTATAGTTATTCCAAAGAATATCCCGTCGAGCGCCTCTTCCGCGAAGCCCCGCTCATGTGTATCGGCGAAGGCACGAACGAGATGCAACGGATCATCATTGCGAAGCAACAGATCGCACGGAATAAAATTTAGGTGAGTGAACGATCTCCACACTCTGAACATTCTTCGCGTCGAGAGAAAATTCTTGAAAATTTATTTATCGGGGAAGTTCTTCGAAACCTTTGGAATAGAGAAGGTTATAATGTTGAGTTGCTTCAAAGTGATATTGATGCGGCTGGCTATGATCTTGTCTTATCGCTACCGAATGGTCTGAGATATATTCAACTTAAAGCCATGACGCGGGCTAAGTCGTGTAAAGTGAACGGAAAAATTAGCGACAAGATTGGCGGCTGCGTTGTTGTGATGATTGTATCCGAAGAACTGAAGTTCAAAAACTTTCTTTGGTTTGGCAATTCTATTAGTAAAAACTGTGAAGATGTTCGGCAAGGCCGTGTTGCTAAACACGAGAAGGGTAACTCCACAGGTTTCAAAGCAGCGCGCAAAGATAGCTATGTTATTAACAGAGGTCAGTTTGATGAGCTCGCGAATTGGGACCAAGTTGTAAACAATCTACTTTCGGAAGAATTATGACTTACAAACCCCTCGACGGAATCCGCATTATCGCGGTCGAACAATATGGTGCGGGTCCTTATGGGACGCAGCTCCTCGCGGACTTGGGCGCGGAAGTGATCAAGATTGAGAACCCCGGGACGGGCGGGGATGTGTCGCGCTTTGTCTCGCCGCACCGGATTGGCGACACGGACAGCCAGTTTTTTCAAACGTTCAATCGCAACAAGAAATCGCTCTCTCTCGACCTCAAAGATGCCGAAGGGCGCGCGCAGTTTGAAACGTTGGTGAGAACCGCGGATGCGGTCAGCAATAATTTGCGTGGTGATTTACCCGCGAAGCTCGGCATTGATTTCGAGACGCTGAAGGCGATCAACCCCAAGATCGTCTGCGCGCATCTGTCCGCTTACGGTCGCGGCAATTCGCGCGAGGCGTGGCCGGGGTATGATTATTTGATGCAGGCCGAAGCTGGCTTTTGTTCTGTGACAGGGGAGCCAGACGGCCCGCCCGTACGGTTTGGGTTGAGCATGGTCGATTTTATGACTGGATCGATGATGGCGACGGGACTCGTATCGGCGGTTCTCGGCGCGCACCGCAATGGGAAAGGCTGCGATGTCGATGTGTCGCTGTTTGATACGGCGCTGCACCAGGTTAGCTATCCGGCGACATGGTATCTTAACGCGGGCCAAGTCGTGACGCGCGAGCCGCGCGGGGCGCATCCGGCGATTGTGCCGAGCCAGCTGATGGAAGCGGGTGACGGGTGGATTATGTTCTGCTGCCAGACGCAGAAGTTCTGGGAACGTGTCGCGGAACGGCTAGGACATGCTGAATGGGTGACTGACGCGAGGTTCCTGAAAGTCGAAGATCGCCGCGCCAACCGCGCCCTTGTGCAAGAGACGATGGAAGCCGTCCTTAAGACCAACACGGTCGCCCACTGGATGGAGCAGTTCGGCGGCTACGTCCCCGCCGCGCCCGTCTATGATATCCAACAGGCGTTTGAGAATCCCTATGTGGCCGAAGTCGAGATGGTTTATGAGACAGAGCACCCGGGCATGGAAAACGGCAAAATTCGCCTGATGAGTAGTCCGTATAAGGTCAACGGTGAGCGCATGAGCGGCGGCATCGCGCCGGAACTGGGCGCGGATACGGCGGATTTGTTGGGATGAATGTCTATTCGCTAAGGGTTAAAAGGGACGTCTAACGTGAAACTATCCGGCATTCGCGTCCTTGACCTCTCCGCATTCCTTCCGGGCCCACACGCCTCAATGATGATGGCTGATCATGGGGCTGAGGTGATCATGGTTGAGCCGGACAACGGGGTCGGCGAGCCAACACGGCATATGGGGGAGCGCTACGCAGATGGAACGTCCGTCTGGTTTTCCAACATTGCGCGCGGCAAAAAGAGCTATCGCGTTAATCTGAAAGACGATGTGCAACATGCCCGCTTTATGGAACTGGTGAAAACGGCGGACGTTATGATCGAAGCTTTTCGTCCGGGCGTCGTTAAACGATTGGGCGTAGATTATTCCGCCGTAAAAGCCGTGAAACCCGATATCATCTATTGTTCGATTTCTGCTTTTGGGCAGGAGGGTCACTACCGGGATAAACCGGCACATGATTTGGTGGTGCAGGCCATGGCGGGCACAGCGGACCTGACGCGCGGGATGGACGGTCGTCCGGCGCTCACGCCGATGCCGAGCGCAGATATGACCGCGTCACTGTTTGCCTTATCCGGCGTTCTGATGGCGCTTTACCGCCGCGAGCAAACGCGGGAGGCCGATTATCTGGATATCTCCATGTACGACTCGCTGCTCTCTTGGGTGCCGAATGTAACGGGCACGATATTTGCCGAAGACCGTCAATCGAACCGCGGAGACATGCGGAGTTTTGGAGGCAATGCGTTTGTGAATATCTACGAGACGCAAGACGGTGGTCATATTGTGCTGGGCGGATCAGAGCCGAAGTTTGTGACGAATGTCCTGACTGCGCTGGGGCGGCCAGATCTAATTGACGATATGAAACTCCCCGTTGGGCAGCAGGACCGGGTCAAAAACTTCCTGATCGTAACCCTCTTGTCTAAATCTCAAGCAGAATGGGAAGTCATCTTTGGCAAAATTGATTGTTGCTGGTCAACGATCCGGACATTGCACACGGCCCTGACAGAGCCAGCCGCGCCTGTTGTGACCGCGCCGGATGGCAAGCGTCACATCAAAAACCCGATCCGTTTCCGCGAGGAGCCCGCGCAACTGAGCTTTGACCTTCCGGAATTTGGCCAACACACAACGGATTTGTCCTAATATGTCACGACTGCCGCGTATTGCTCCTGACTCTATTCCGGATGACATTAAATCGCTGATTGCGAATGGTGAGCAGATCATGGGGTTCACCATGAATGATGGGCTCGACATGGCGCGTAATCCGGCGCTCTTGAAGGGTGTGTCAGCGATGATTTTCTCGATCTATGGTCAAGGAAAACTGGATATGGGCCTCAAAAGATTGGTCGGATACGTCGCCAGTACGGCGGCAGGATGCCAATATTGTCAGCAACATACGGCCCACGGCGCCGGCAAACAGCACGTTGACCCAGAGAAGATCAACGCCGCGTGGGCTTATGAGGACTCGCCTCTCTTTTCGGACGCAGAACGGTCGGCGCTTAAAGTCGCGCATCTTGGATCGCTTACTCCATCCGAAGTCACTGACGCGGATTTTGCTGAACTTCGAACGCATTTTAGCGATGATGAGTGCCTGGAAATCGTTGCCGTAATTTCTATGTTTGGATTTCTTAACCGATGGAACGCAGTGATGGACACGGATGTCGAAGGCGTTCCGGCTGATTATGCGAAGGCGATTGGGCTGGAACTCCGCTAAGCCTTTCGCCAAGGGCCGCGAATGCCTAAAGGACGGCGCATGAGAGCTGACTACACCCTACCGCGATTATATTTAAGCCAGCCGCTCAGAGGCGATATAGATCTGTCGCGTGAACAGGCGCATTATCTCGGCACGGTTTTGCGTAAACGCGTCGGCGACCGGATCAGGGTGTTTAATGGCCGCGATGGGGAATGGGCGGGTGAAGTCGTTTCGGCGGACCGCAAATCCATGAAATTATCCGTCATGGAGCAGTTACGGAAATCGACGCCCGTGCCAGATATCCGTTTATTATTCGCGCCGCTTCGAAAACACCGGACGGCGACAGTCTTGGAGAAAGCGACGGAGCTAGGCGTTCGGACAATTCAGCCTGTGATCACCGCGCGGACGCAATATCCTAAACTGAATTTGGAGCGTGCACGATCTCAAATTATCGAAGCCGCAGAGCAGACCGAACGATTGGACTTGCCGGAACTCTGTGCACCTGTCGCTTTAGACGCTGTGTTTGATGAGGGGCGAGGCGTCTTATTTGCCGACGAAGCCGGGGACGCACCGATGGCTCTGGACACGTTGGGGGCCATGAGCCTCCCTCTCGATATTCTTATCGGGCCAGAAGGGGGCTTTACTGAACTCGAGCGGGATATGATCCGCGCGCGCGCGAAGGTTCATCCTGTTAACCTCGGCCCCCGTATCCTGCGCGCCGACACGGCGGCGATCAGTCTTTTGACGCTCGTGCAGGCGACAATCGGGGATTGGCAACATATCTGAATAGCGATGCATACATTTGCGGGGCTTTATTCATTTGCGAATGCGGTTAGAAGTAAATCATGAGCGATGTTCTTGATTTAGTGATTATTGGTGCGGGTCTATCCGGGATTGGGGCGGCTTGCCGATATGTGACGGAATTTCCGGACGGACAGTTCACAGTCTTGGAAGCGCGCGACGCAATTGGCGGGACCTGGGATTTATTCCGGTATCCGGGTATTCGCTCCGACTCGGACATGCTGACACTTGGCTATGATTTCCGTCCGTGGAAAGGCGCAAAAACGCTGGCGGACGGTCCGGCTATCCGTGATTATGTTCGCGACACATCGCGCGAATATGGCATTGATCCAAAAATTCAGTTCAATAGCCGCGTTGTCTCAACCGACTTTTCATCCGCTGACGATGTTTGGACGTTGAGAGTCGAAACGGACGGCAAAACCCGAACCATCCAAGCGCGCTTCATCCTCTCCTGCGCGGGCTACTACCATTATGACAAAGCGCATGACCCGGAGTTCGCGGGGCGTGACGATTTTGCAGGTGATATTATTCATCCGCAATTCTGGCCCGAAGATTACGATTACGCGGGCAAGCGCATTGCCGTTATCGGGTCAGGGGCGACGGCGGCGACCTTGGTGCCAGTGCTTGCAAGAACGGCCGAACACGTCACGCAAGTGCAACGCACCCCGTCCTATGTCGCGTCGATCCCCGGCGAAGATCCGATCAATAAACTTACGTCGAAAATCATGCCCGATAGTTGGTCAGTGAAGTTCAACCGCTGGAAGAACATCAAACTGGCGCAATATTTCTATAGTAAAGCGCAGGCAAATCCATCGCGCGCGCGCCGCAACATACGCAAGGCGACGCTGAAAGCGCTTGGTAAAGACTATCCTGTCGATACGCATTTCAACCCGCCCTATAATCCTTGGGATCAGCGGATGTGCATGATCCCGGACGGCGATATGTTTACGTCTATCAATTTAGGCAAAGCCTCGATTGAAACGGGCCAAATTGATCGCTTTGTCTCTGACGGAATTTTGATGAAAGATGGCACACACGTGCCAGCGGACTTGATCGTCACAGCGACAGGTCTGGCGCTGAATTATGCGACCAATTATCCGGTCAAACTGGACGGCGTCACACAAGCGCCGAATGATAGCTTCACCTATAAAGGCGTGATGATGTCAGGCATTCCGAACATCGTCGCCGTGTTTGGCTATACGAATGCGAGTTGGACGTTGCGCGCGGATTTGATGACCCGTTACGTGATCCGGCTGATCAAACATATGCAGGATAAGGGGCTGACTCGCGTGGTTCCCATTGCCCCCGAGGGTATGGAACGCCGTCCGATCATGGATTTCCAAGCCGGATACCTCACCCGTGTTCTTGACGAAATGCCGTGCCAGGGAGACCGGATGCCGTGGCTCAATGTCCAAAACTATAAGCATGACCAAACGATTTTGATCGAACAGCCACTCGAAGATGATGCGTTGCATTTCTCTCGCGTAGACACCCCCACATCCGTTGCCGAGGCCGCAGAATGAAGAACTTTTCTCACTATAACGGTAAAGTCTGCGTTGTGACCGGGGCGGCGTCTGGCATTGGCCGGGCTGTTGCTAAAACGTTGGCGGCATCAGGTGCGACATTGGCGCTCTCTGACATCAACGAAGAAGGCTTGAATGAAACGGTCGAGATGATCGGCGGTGCGAATCGACATAAAGTCGACGTGTTGGATATGGCTGATGCGGACGCGATTGCGGATTATGCACCTGCTGTCGAAGCGGCGATTGGTCCGGCGGATTATGTCTTCAACATCGCAGGTTTGGCGCGCGTCGGTGATTTCCGTCACACGCCTGCGGAAAGCTACGAAAAAGTGATGGACGTCAATTTTTACGGCGTCGTACGCATGTCCAAAGCGTTTTTGGAGCAGCTCATCCAAACTAAAGGCGGGCTTGTTAACATTAGTTCGATTTTCGGTATCGTGGGCTGGCCGGGGCAAACACATTATTGCGCGTCTAAATTCGGTGTGCGGGGTTTCTCTGAATCACTCTCGATGGAGATGCAGGAACATGGCGTCAGCGTGTCTTGCGTTCATCCTGGCGGCGTAAAGACCAATGTCGCGCGCAATGCCGAGGTCGACCATATGCCCGTCGCCAATGTTACGCGTGATCAGATGAATGCGAATTTTGACGATAACACGCCGACGAGCGCTGAGCGTGCGGCAGAGATAATTCTCGACGGGACGGCAAAGCGTAAACAGCGCATTATTGTCGGTCCGGACGCGAAATTTATTCAGCTTTGGAATCGGATTTTCCCGACGCGTTACCGCAAGCTTGTCATGAAAAAAGCCCAAGCGCTTACCGCGGACTGATGTCACATGATCGTTACACGCTTGCGCGCGTGTCGCGGCACGATTAGGCGCACCCAATGAGCGGTCCATCTTCCCCTAATTCTCGCCCTATCGAAGGAAAGGCGCAGCTGATTGAGCACTTAGCTCTCGGCTGTAAGCCTAAAGATGCGTGGCGAATTGGGACGGAGCATGAGAAGATCGCCTTTGCGACGGCGGATAACCTGCCGCTTCCTTATGATGGTCCGACATCTATCAAGGCATTGCTTGAAGGACTGCAACGCTTTGACTGGGAGCCTGTCGAAGAAAAAGGGCATTTGATCGCATTGAAACGCGACGGCGCGTCCGTGAGCTTAGAGCCCGGTGGCCAGTTTGAACTGTCCGGCGCGCCGCTAGAGCATGTTCACCAAACCTGCGCCGAAGTGTCCCGTCACTTGCGTGAGGTGAGGGAAGTCGCCGATGAAATGGGCGCTGGTTTTCTATCGCTGGGTTTCCGCCCTGATACACGCCTCGAAGATGTGCCGATCATGCCTAAAGGTCGTTACAAAATCATGCGTGACTATATGCAAAAGGTTGGCACGCTAGGGCGCGAAATGATGTTTCGGACCTGTACGGTTCAAACCAATCTCGATTTCTCAACCGAGGCTGACATGGTGCGGAAATTCCGCGTCAGTTTGGCTCTACAACCCATCGCGACGGCGCTCTTTTCCAATTCACCGTTCACGGACGGCGTGCCGAACGGATATAAATCTTACCGCTCGCGGGTCTGGCTCGACACAGATAATGACCGCGCGGGCATGCTTCCCTTCGTGTTCGAAAAGGGTTTCGGGTTTGAGCAATATGTCGATTACGCGCTCGATGTGCCTATGTACTTCGTCCATCGTGACGGCACCTATCTGGATGCGTCTGGAAAAAGCTTCCGCGACTTTATGACAGGGAATTTGGACATTTTGCCAGGCGAAACGCCGATCATGTCTGATTTCGAAGATCATCTTTCGACAATATTCCCCGAAGTGCGACTCAAACAATTCCTCGAAATGCGCGGCGCGGATACGGGTCCGTGGGATGAGCTTTGCGCGCTTCCGGCCTATTGGGTTGGATTGCTCTATGATGATGCAGCGCTTGATGCTTGCCTCGACCTTGTAAAAGATTGGTCAGCGGACGATCGCCAAAAACTGCGCGAAGATGTTCCGGCGCAAGGTTTTGACGCCATGATTCACGGCCGTTCGGTCCGTGATATTGCGCGTGATACACTGGATATCTCAAGAACCGCTCTCAACAAACGCGGTTATATGAATGGCCATGGTGAAAACGAAACTGTGTTCTTGCAGGCATTGGACGCGATGGTCAGGAGTGGACAGTCTAACGCGGACGTTTTGATCGCGGCCTATAATGGCGAATGGGGCGGAGATATCTCACGCTGCTATTCGGAATGTATCTACTAGCGCGTAGAACGGCACCTTGGAGTGCCAATCTATCGGTTTTGGTGACCTTCAATTGATTCTAAACATCGCTAATCTTCGGATTGGTGATCGAATTATGGCCGATTTTTACCCAAATCGCCCTATTTCAAGGCCTGCATATCTTGAGGTCTGTCTTGCATTTCTGACTAGCTACGAGTGACGGCTGTTTTTCTTGCAGGTCGTCATCTCGAAATGTTTCAAAGTGCGCCCCTAATTTGTTGTAAAATATAGATAAATATTGATTCATACGATTTCATCATCGCGACATTCATACATGAATGTTTGGTTGATGGCGACCGCATACATTAATGCATGACACCTCGCGTCACACATTGGCGGCAATCCATCCTAAATGATGTCCTGCGGCAACCCCCGCCGCGCCCCTCAACTCCCGGACGGATGATCGTCCACCCATTGGAGACACGACATGAAAATCACGACCGCCCTTATTGGTACTGTTGCGCTTATCGCCTTGCCAACATTCGCATCCGCCAGCACGGAAACATCCGAAAATATTTCAACCTGCAAGGCTGAAATCGCAACGCTTATGGAAACATCGGCGACTGAAACCGTCCTCGACTTCAAAAAAGTCAAAGGTAATTCCCGCGTTCAAACGTTGAGCTTCAGCATCAATGCTGACGGCGAAAGCGACAATGTGAAATGTAAAGTTCGCCGCGATAATTCAGTCGAAATCAAATGGGGCAAAAAAGTCCAACCTAAAATGGACATGGCTGTCGAAGTTGAAACAACGACAACTGCTGGCGAGTAATTCAAGCGCCCCAATCCTTGGGGTCGGCTAGCCCTGCTCCATTTTAGAGAGGTCGCCATTCGGCGGCCTTTTTTTATGCATGAGAGGGTGATGAACTTGCCTCATTCTCGCCACACTGCCGCGAAAACAAGGCATCACCCCGCCATAGTCCTGCCAATTCCCAGACTTAGGTCTGTCTTATTCAAGACACGCATCAACACGCCGAGGGGTTTTACAATGCAGACGATGAGCCTAGTGAGAGACCGCAACTACACATCCCGTAAAGTTGGAGGGCGGTCCATGGCGACTATTTTCCTCGTCGATGATGACGAGAACATTCTCACATCTGTATCTATGTATTTGGAAGCCGAAGGCTATGACGTCAGGAAATTTCATGACGGCGTTAGCGCGTTGGAAGCGCTCAAGGTCAGCCCGCCTGATCTCGCAGTTTTTGATGTAAAGATGCCGCGTATGGACGGTATCGAATTGCTGCGCCGTTTACGCCAGACGTCAAACCTGCCCGTGATCTTTCTAACGTCCAAAGGCGATGAGCTTGACGAAGCGATTGGGTTCTCGATGGGCGCAGATGATTACATCACCAAACCCTTCAGCCAGCGGTTGCTTGGTGAACGGATTAAAGCTGTCTTGCGCCGAGCACAATTGACCTCAACCGTCGATCCAATGCCGGAAGAGGGCGACGAGAATGTCATTCGGCGCGGTCAACTCTTGCTCGATCCGAACCGTCATGCCTGTTCGTGGAATGGCGATCCTGTGCGCCTGACAGTCACGGAATTCTTGATCCTTGAAGCGCTCGCCAAACGTCCGGGTTACGTCAAATCCCGCGATCAACTCATGGACGCGGCCTATGATGATCAGATTTATGTCGATGACCGGACGATCGATAGTCACATCAAACGCTTGCGGAAAAAATTCCGCAAGACGGATAAGACATTCGACGGTATCGAGACCCTCTATGGTGTCGGATATAAATACAAAGAAAGCTGATACGGCCTCTATGCCTGATAAAGTTTCGCAGATGCGAAATGGATTTAGGAAGCGTCGGCGGTTTACGCCTCGGCGCTTTCTTCTGTCTTCACGCCTGACGCAGCTCATTCTTGCGGCTAATTTGATTGGGCTCAGCATTCTTGTAATTGGCTCGCTCGCCATGAACCGTTTCGAAGAGGGGCTCATTCAGGGCAAGGTCGATAACCTTAACTCGCTCGCAGCGACCATCACCACGGTTATGGGAGAGCGTGCGACAGGGTCGGGGCAGGCGTCCGCGCTGGATATCGAGAATGCGAAACAAGTGCTTCGCGGCGTTAATGTTCCGCAAGGGTGGCGTGTCCGCGTACATGACCGCGCCGGGCAGGTCGTTGCAGACACAGAACAGCTTGATGACAGAATTGAGGTTAGCCCGCTTGACCCGATCCGGACCGAAGAGGATGACGCGGCACTGACGAACGAGGCAAGTCGTAGGACGCTTAGTGATCGATTCCTGAGTCTCACCCATGATCTTCCCTGGCGAAAATCGCGGCGTGATCGTCTTCGTCGTGATCTAAAAATAGATATTCGTACAGCCTTGGCGGGTGACCCGGTCAGCGGCGCCCGTTATGACGCGAACGATACGTTGATTGTTATGGCGACGCAGCCCGTTACGCGGGTGCAGCAAGTGCTGGGGACAGTCACCGTTGAAAGCCGCGATGTCAGCGGGATCGTCAATGCGGAGCGGCGTGCTTTGGCGCCGATTATTGGCCTAGCCGTGATTGCGGCGCTCCTCTCATCCTTCGCGCTGATTCTGTTCATTACGCTCCCCATGCGGAAATTAGCGCGAGCGGCAGAGCGTGTGGCGCGTAATCCGCAGGACTATGAGGTCATTCCCGATCTCTCGCATCGCCGTGACGAAATCGGTGATTTGTCGGTAGTGATGCGCGATATGACTCGCGGCTTGTTTAACCGGGTCGATGACATTGCGAATTTTGCGGCTGATGTGGCGCATGAAATTAAAAACCCGCTGACATCTCTCAGGTCGGCGTCAGAAACATTACGTGTCGCCCGTACGGACGCGGACCGCGAGAAGTTGATCGATATTATCTCGCAGGATGTGGTGCGAATGAACCGCCTGATTACCGATATTAGCGATGCGTCGAAAGTGGATGCCAATCTCGCGCGAGACACGGCGCAGACGTTGGATGTTGGTGAAATCATCGCCAATATTGCGATGTTTTATGAGCAAACAAAATCCGGACCTGGTGCGGATGTAGTCAATCGGACTGATTTGCCGGATGATGTCTTTATTCGGGCATTTGAGACACCGTTTGCGCAAGTCCTGCGAAATTTGATTGATAATGCGCTGACGTTTTCGTCGGATGATAGCCAAGTCGAAGTCACGGCCAAGGCCGATGACGCACGGGTGACTTTATCTGTTAAAGATTACGGCCCGGGAATACCGGACGGGAACCTAGAGACTGTTTTTGATCGTTTTTATACGCAGCGGCCAGAAGGCGCGAAGTTTGGATCGCATTCGGGTCTAGGCCTCGCCATTTGTCGTCAAATTGTGACCGCACATAAAGGCCGTATTTGGGCGGAAAACTGGACGGATGAAGACGGAAATATCGGCGGGGCTTGTTTCTACGTTGACGTCCCGCGGCAGACCTCTGGTGGCGGTCCGTCATCGTCCAAACGCAATCGCGACTGATGGACAGCGAAGCGAAGCACAGTCTAATGTGAAAAACCGCTTTACGCGGCGGGCAAATCCGGTTTTACCCAAGAGATGGAAAAACGGATTGCCTCATGATCGGATTGGTCATTGTCACTCACGGTGAGCTCGCTATCGAGTTGAAACGTGCAACAGAACACGTTGTTGGGCCGCAAGATGCGATCAAAACGGTCTGTATTGGGCCGGACGATGATATTGAGCGTCGCCGTGACGATATTCGCAAAGCTGTTGATGAAGTAGAAAGCGGCCGCGGTGTCATTTTGCTGACGGATATGTTTGGAGGCACACCGTCCAATCTTGCCATCTCAATGTTGCGCGAAGACAAGGTCGAAGTCCTGGCAGGCGTAAACCTGCCGATGTTGATTAAGCTCGCCGAAGCCCGCCAAACTGCAACATTGTCAGAAGCGGCGCAAAAGGCGAAAGACGCCGGACAACGCTATATCGCAATTGCCTCTCGCATTCTCGCAGGCGAAGGCTAGTGGATTTAGGTTGCGGCATACCGGATGCCAATGGCGCCCCTTGCGCAACCGCAACCTTGCAGCTGAAAAATAAGCGAGGCCTTCACGCGCGGGCGTCTAACAAAATCATGGAACTCGTTGGGCAATTCAACGCGCGCGTCTGGGTTCGTAGCCACAATGATGTCTGCGCGGACACCGTTGAAGCCGATAGTGTTATGGAATTATTATTGCTCGGCGCGGCGTGCGGAGAAAAGATCACACTGACAGCGCAAGGCGTACAGGCTGATACAGTCATCGCAGCCCTTACCGATTTGGTCGACGATCGTTTCGGTGAAGGCGAATGAGAGCGGCCATTCTAACCTGTGCGATTGCGCTCACGTCTTGTGGCTCGACAACTGTTTTCCATCCGCAAAGCCAATATCCACCGGATCCCTATGTCAAAGGATACGCCGACGCTGACGATTGTATCGGCGGCGAAACGCTGGCCGCGATCTCTCTTGATCTGCCAGACTATCCAACGCGAGCATTTCGGACAGGTCGTCAGGGCTGGGTCATTGTGAGGCTTGATGTGGGCGCTGATGGATCCGTGGTGGAGGCTGTGGCGCAGCGCTCTCTACCGGAAGGGTTATTTGAGAAGTCAGCCGAACGCGCGGCGCGGGAATGGACATTCCAACCGCCGGCCAATGGCGGATTGTCAGATTGCCGTGTTCTCATAAGCTACCGACTAGGCGAGGTGCGTTTGGGCGGCTAAGAGCGGTCCATGAAGATTCTGCCCGTAATTTTAAGCGGCGGCGCTGGTAGCCGTCTTTGGCCCTTATCCCGACAAGCGGCAGCGAAACAATTCCTCGCTTTGTCCGGTGACCGGACCATGATCCAAGACACAGCGGCACGAACGGTCGGCGATGAATTTCTTCCACCTGTTTTCATTTGTAATGAATCCCACATCGAGCTGATCCAAGATCAAATCGACGATTGCGGCGCGATTATTGTCGAGCCCAAAGGACGCAATACAGGCCCTTGCGCCATGATCGCGGCTCTGCATGGTCTGTCGTTCGGCCCCGATACGCTCGTCCTCCTTGCGCCAGCCGATCATGTGATTGACCGCCCGGATGCGTTTCTGGATGCGCTGCGCGCAGCGGCCCCGGTCGCTGCGGCGGGGCATCATGTCACGTTCGGCATGACGCCGGATCATCCGGCAACCGGGTTTGGCTATATTCAGCAGGGTGACGCGATTTCGAACGGCTTGTTCGAGATCGCAAGTTTCCGCGAGAAACCGGATGAAGCCACGGCGAGTAAATATTTGGCGAGCGGAAATTACCATTGGAACAGCGGTATCTTCTTGTTCAAACCGTCATTGGTGATTGAAGAAATGCTGAGCCTTGCGAATGAATGCGCGGCACCCGCGAAGCAATCTTATGACCGGGCGGCGCGCGATGGAAATGTTATCGCACTCGACCCAACCGCTTTTGCGCAGTGCAAACCTGAGCCTGTCGATATTGCGCTGATGGAGCGCACATCGAAGGGCGCTGTGTTGCCCTGCGATCTGGGTTGGCAAGATATCGGCAGTTTCTCCGCCTACCGGGAACTTCATGCAGATGGGGCCGACCCCGTCATTAAAGGCGACGGTTACACCCACAATAGCGCCAATAGTTTGATCGACACGGACGGGCCGCTTGTCGCGGTCGTTGGCGTCGACAATGTTGGCGTGATTGTTCGTGATGGCCGCGTCCTTGTCGTCAATCTGGATGCGTCACAAGACGTCAAAGAAATCGTCAACCGGCTGAAGGCCGAGAACCGCACAGATAAGCTTTAGGACCTAATCATGGCACAATATTTTGGAACCGACGGCATTCGTGGCCGCGCGGGTGAAGGCAAACTGTCCGAAGCCTCACTGGAAAAACTAGCTCACGCGATTGGCGCGCATTTTGGTGCGGGCGCGATGGCTGTTATCGGGCGAGACACGCGTGAATCCGGCGACTGGGTTAAGGATGCGCTGACGCGCGGACTAATCAGCCAAGGCGTGAATGTGACCTCTGTTGGCGTGCTGCCGACCCCGGGCACGGCCTCAATGGTGCCGAATCTAGGCGCTGACTTTGGCCTCATGATTACCGCGTCGCACAATCCGTTTCACGATAATGGCGTGAAACTGTTTGGACCGGACGGGCGTAAAATTTCAGATAAGGCTCAAAGCGCGATTGAAACCTTGATTGCTCAGTCCATGTCTGACGGTCTCCCCGCGGCTGAGACATCCGGCAAAGAGCAGCCAGAACAGAACAAGGCGTCAATCTATGTTGATGCGCTTGCCGCCGCGTTTTGTTCCGCCGGCCAAACTGATTTGTCGGGACTAAAAATTGTCGCGGATTGCGCTAACGGTGCGGCGTTTGAAACATTTCCAGCAGCGCTGCTTGCGCTCGGCGTTGAGCCCATCCTTCTTGGTATCACGCCCAATGGACAGAATATCAACGCGGACTGCGGATCGACTCATCCCGAAGCCCTCGCCAAAGCGGTTCGAGAGCATAGCGCCGATATTGGCGTGGCCTTGGACGGTGATGCGGACCGACTCATCATGGTTGATAGCAACGGCGAGGTCGTCGATGGCGATCAGCTCATCGCGCGTCTGGCGACGGATTGGCAGGCGCAAGGACTGCTGCGCGGCGATGCTGTCGTGTCCACTGTCATGTCCAATTTGGGATTGGAGCGCTATCTTGAAGCCAAAGGCTTGCGCCTTGAACGTACTGCGGTCGGCGACCGCCATGTTGCGGCGCGTATGATTGAGCTTGATTCCAATTTGGGCGGCGAGCCGTCGGGGCATTTGTTGATGACAGATTATGGTGTGACGGGCGATGGCAGTCTTGCCGCGCTTATGGTGCTCGCAGGCTTACTCGCGTCGGGACAGTCCAGCGCTGACTACCTCAGCGTTTTTCAACCCTTTCCGCAAATTCTCAAAAATGTGCGGTTTTCTGGGCCATCACCCCTATTACAAGAGAGCGTTCAACAGGCGATCCGCGCCGCAGATAACAGGCTCGGCCAGAGCGGTCGTGTTTTGGTCCGTGCATCAGGAACTGAACCCCTGATCCGCGTCATGGCAGAAGGCGAAGACACGCAGCTCGTTTCGGATGTGGTCGATGAACTTTGTGCTTTGATCGAATCAGCTGCCGAATAGTCGGGTTCGCGCTTTCATCTTTGGGTTTTGATGTCTATCCACATGGATGGGGCGAGTGAATGCCCAACTATTCGCTCAATAATGGAGATAATCGTCTCAAACTGTGCCTATCCTGATGATTGATATAAATTTCGCGATCACTGCCGTCGCCGTCCTCCTCGCCGTGATTATGGGCTGCGTGATGGTCGCTCTGCTTAAACGCATGGGGCGCGCTGAGCTACAATGGAAAAGCCGCGCGAAATCGCTTGATGCTCAAGTCGGTAATTATGATGCTGTTTTCGGCGCTTATCCGGGGCTCGTCCTTGTTTGGGATGACGCTGGCAATATCTTAGGCTTAGACGCCGAATTCGGGGTTCCACGCGTATTCGGGAGTCCGGCAGCTCTTGCCTCTATGATGCGGTTCTCAGAACCTGGCCGCGCCAAAGACCTCGCCATGAGAATTCTGTCCGGTTTGGCGGATTTGGACACTGTATCGGATAAAAGCCGTCCGCCGACGCTCAGAACGCTTCTCGTTGCGCTACGTAAAAGCGGTGAGGCGTTTTCAGCCTCCATCATTCTGCCCGGCGGCAAAATCATTGAAGCTGATGGCCGCGTGGCCGGACAACAAATCGTCTTGTGGCTCCAAGATGCCTCAATACGCGGCGAAGATGAACGCGAAGCGATTTCGCGGTTTGAAATCACCCGTATGACGGCAGAAGTCGAACCCGTTGCCTTCGTCGAAATGATGAGCCGGTCCCCACACCCGGTCTGGCGTTTATCGAGTACTCGAAAGATCAACTGGGCTAATCCGATCTATATTCAGGCTGTTGGCGGCAAAAACCTTGAAGATGTGGTCGAAAGACAGCTCCATCTTGATGCCATGGCGCAGTCCGAAGCGATGAGTGTTTTGGAAACGGGTCATCCGACGCGGTCCGTTCGTCCGATTGTCACGGGGGGTGGCCAGAGAATGGCGATGCGGATCGATTTGTTCCCTGTGAGCGGCGGCGTTGCGGGCATGGCTATGGACGCATCAGAAGCGGAAACGCTCAAACGAATGTTGGACCGCCATCTCGCGGCCCATGAAGCGTGGCTCGGCAAAACGGGCGAGGCCGTGATCTCCTTTGCTCCGGATAAAACACTGCGGAGCTTTAATCCGGCTTTCATGAACTTGTTCAAATTTGATCCAGCATGGCTGCACAGTGGGCCGAGTCATGCGGCTTTGTTGGACCGTCTTCGGGAAACAGATCAATTGCCGCAGCAATCTGATTACCGTCAATGGAAATCAAATGAGCTCGCGCTTTACACGGAATGGCCCAGTGAAGTGCCCGAAGAGACCTGGAGCCTTCCAAACGGGAATATGTACCGCGTTGTCCGGATGCGTGATGCGGAAGGCGGGATCAGTATTTTGTTCTCGGACATTACCGACAAGATGACGCTGAAAAGCAAGCTTGGGACGCTTATCAATGTTCAGCGAGCGACATTGGATAAGTTGAACGAAGGCATTACCGTTGTCGGGTCCGATGGACGTCTGCGGCTCAATAATTCTGCTTTTGCGACGCTATGGAATCTTTCTGAAGACGACTTGAAAGGCAATCCGCGGTTTTCTGACGTGATCCAAATGTGCCTCCCGCTCTATCATGATTTGAATTTTTGGAATGAGCTCAAAGCCCGCGCGACGGACCCGAACCCGGAAGTCCGTCAACAAAAAGAAGATGAGATCATCTGCTCGGATAAACGCGTCATGCATTGGCTGTCACGACCATTGCCGGACGGCGCGACTTTGATCGCGTGGGATGATGTGACCGATTCTCGCCAGACCGAACGTGCTTTGCGCGAGCGCGCAGAGGCGTTGGAAGAAGCAGATCGGATGAAGAGTGAATTTGTCGGACATGTGTCTTATCAACTCCGAACCCCGCTCACGACCATCGCAGGTTATTCTGATTTCTTGCAAAATGGCGGCGCGGGGGAATTGACGGATAAGCAGAGCGAGTATGTTTTTGCGGTTCAAAGCGCGTCTGAAGATTTGGCTAAGGCGATTGACGATATTCTCGACATTGCCGCGATTGATGCCGATAAACTTGACCTTGAATTGGGTGATGTTGATGTCTTTGGCCTTTTGGATCACGCGCTCGACTATGTTGCGACGAAGGCCGACGATACCCGCGTCACACTCGATTTAGTCTGTCATCCAGAAATCGGCATGGTGCGCGCGGATGAGACACGGCTGAAGCAGGTCGTCTATAATCTACTGGCCAATGCGCTCCGGTTTACGAAACCGGGCGGGTTTATCGAATTGGGCGCTGAACGCTCTGCGGGCGGCGGCGTGCGCCTCTGGGTGCGTGATACGGGCGTGGGGATTCCGCTGGACCGTCAAGCGGCTGTGTTCGAGAGTTTTGAAAGCTCACGCGGCGGTGTCGGCCTCGGCCTGACACTCGTACAGCGGATCATTGATCGTCATGGCGGCTGGGTTGAACTGGATAGCGTCGAAGGTCAGGGGACACACGTGTCTGTTTACCTCCCGCGGGAAGCCGATCCGGCGGGCGCGCATGCTGAACTTTTCGCTGTCGTAGATAACTAGCTTTGGTCTGATGACGCGGCTTGCCTTTCCGCGCGGCCTTGCGTAAACGCGGCCACTGATTTTCTTTCATTTACGAGTTCTCTATGGCCCGCGTTACCGTTGAAGATTGCGTTGAAAAGATCCCGAACCGGTTTGATCTTGTTCTTCTCGCCTCACACCGCTCCCGCAACATCTCAGCAGGCGCAAGCCTGACTGTTGATCGCGACAATGATAAGACGCCTGTCGTCTCTTTGCGCGAACTGGCTGGCGGCAATTTGGAATTGGACGATTTGCGCGAAAGCCTCGTGTCAAATCTACAGCGCGTCATCACAGATGATGATATGCCTGATGAGGCCCAAGAAGAGCAGCCGGTTCTGGCGATTGAGCAAGGCGACAGTCAGCCGAAAGAAATGTCCGAAGCCGATCTTCTTCGCGCGCTACAAGGTGACCGTGATAACGATAGTTCAACGCGCTTCTAGCGTCTCGAACATCGGAAACGAATTGCAAGCCACTGGATTTCTCCGGTGGCTTTTGCATTTCCGCCTCTCTATGTTGATGATGTGAACGATCACACGCCGATCCTGCCCGCGCCTAAAAGCGGAAAGCTGAGCTATCTGCGCCAGTTTGAACTGGTTGAGCGGGTAAAAGCTTATGATCCGTCCGCCGATGAAGGGCTGATCAACAAAGCTTATATTTTTACGATCAAAGCGCATGGCGAGCAAAAGCGTCATTCTGGCGACCCCTATTTTGCACACCCTATTGAAGTGGCGGGCATTCTTGCCAACCTCCATCTTGATGTGGCGTCGATTTGTACTGCGCTGCTCCACGATGTTTTAGAAGACACGGATGTCACGCGAGAAGAAATGGCCGCGCAGTTCACGCCTGAAATTGCGGAGCTTGTCGACGGCGTAACAAAATTATCGCAATTGGAATTGAGCCCTTCAGCGACGAAAGAGCGTGCGCAGGCAGAGAACTTCCAGAAATTTGTACTGGCCATGAGCAAGGATGTCCGTGTCTTGCTCGTGAAGCTCTGTGATCGTCTGCATAATATGCGGACGCTCCAATATCACCCGCGGCAGTCATCGCGTGAACGTATTGCGCGCGAAACACTGGAGATTTACGCGCCGCTCGCGCGCCGGATCGGCGTTGACCGCATTTGCTCTGAGCTTGAAAATCTCTCGTTTGAGCATCTGAACCCAGCAGCCTTCGAAGGCATAACGCGCCGGCTCGAAGATTGGCGCGAAAATCAAGGCGAAGCCATCAGCGACGTCTCGACGGGTCTTAGGAACCTGTTCGATGATCATGATTTTCCAGTTCGGATATATGGGCGGGAAAAGCGTCCTTTTGCGATTTGGCGGAAGTTGCAGCGTCAAAATATTAGTTTTGAAGATGTGGCTGACCTCTATGCTTTCCGTATTCTGACTCAAAACAATGCAGATTGTTATCGTGCCTTGGGGATTTTACATGAGTATTGCCGTGCCGTGCCCTCGCGGTTCCGCGACTTCATTAGTGTGCCCAAGCCTAACGGCTATCAATCGCTGCACACCACAATTCGGACGCCCGACAATCGCCGCGTAGAAATCCAAATTCGGACAGAGCGTATGGAAGATGTCGCTGAGCGCGGCGTTGCGGCGCACTGGGCCTATAAGGATCAATCTTACGCTTATGACCCTGCGCGTGCCGAGGCTTCAGGCGGTGATCCATTGCGCCGGATTCGTCCGCTTGTTGAAATGATGGAACAATCTGGCGATGCGGCGGAGTTCCTCGAACATGCCAAACTGGAAATGTTCGCTGATCAAGTGTTTGCCTTTACGCCGAAGGGTGACCTTATTTCGCTCCCACGCGGTGCGACTCCGCTCGATTTTGCTTATGCCGTGCATACGAAAGTTGGCGACACGTGCATCGGCGCAATCGTCAATAGCCGCCGCGTTCCTCTTCGGACGCCCCTGCAAAACGGCGATGTTGTCAAAATTGTGCGCGGCGGTGTGGCTGAGCCGCAAGAGGGCTGGGAGCATATGGTTGTGACGGGCAAGGCTCGCTCGGCCTTGCGCCGCCTTACGCGCGAAGGCGAAGCGGAAGAATTTCGCCGGATTGGTGCGATGCTCGCCGAACATGCATTCCACCGCGAAAATCAACCATTTTCAGAAAAATCACTCGATGATGTCGTTAAGCGGATGGGGATGAGTGACGTCGATGCTGTTTATGAGACGCTGGGTCGCGGTGATCTGTCGATGAATGACTTCATCGTCAATGTTTTCCCCGCTCTAAAAGATCGGGATGCCGACGCGGAAATGGCCAACCGGGACCAAATTAGTGACAGAACAGCCCGGCTCTACGTCAAAGGCGAAGAGCTTCGCCCCGGTGTCAGCTTGCACCTTAAAACTTGTTGTTCTCCGATTCCTGGGGACCGGATCATCGGATTGCAATCGCTTTATGGCGGGATCGATATTCATACGATTGATTGCGAAGAATTGGCCAACCATGAAGCCAACCCAGAAGATTGGATCGATCTAGGCTGGCGCCGCGCCGCAGAGAAGGCAGCCTCAACAGCCCGTATTACAACAACGGTTCAGCATGTGCCGGGGGCATTGGCCGACGTGACACGTATTATTGGCGAGAATTCCGGCAACCTGATTAACATCAAGACATTGCAACGTAGCCCGGCCTTTTTTGACATGTTGTTGGATTTAGAGGTGCGGGATAATCGGCATCTCTTGGCGATCATTGCGGCGCTGCGAACGTCCACCTATGTGGTCGCCGCAGACCGGACACGGTCGCAAATTGATAAAGGCGAAATTGATGACGCAGGCTAAAATGACGACAGATGACGTGCTCGACGTTTTCCGTGAAGCGGGAGCCTTGTTAGAGGGTCACTTCATCCTGTCGTCTGGACGGCGCAGTGCTTTGTTTATGCAAAAAGCGCTCATCTTTCAGAACCCGGTTCTGACGGCGAAAGTCTGTGCGGCGTTGGCCGACAAAGTGAAGAACCAGTTGGGAGTGCTGCCCGACGTTATCATCGCGCCCGCCATGGGCGGGGTCATTCCGGGTTATGAAATGGCGCGGCAACTTGGCCTGAATTCTATGTTTATGGAACGGGAAGGCGGTGAATTTACCCTGCGGCGCGGTTTCGCTTTGGAAGAGGGACAAACCGTTTTAATGGTCGAAGATATTGTGACCACCGGACTGTCATCACGCGAAACCATTGCGGCGATTACAAAAGCGGGCGGGAACGTTGTCGCGGGTTGTTGCATCTTTGACCGGTCTGGCGGAGAGGCCGACATTGGAGTCCCGCTGATCAGTCTCGCCTCGAAGCGGTTCCCAGATTACGATCCGGACGACTTGCCGCCAGAACTGGCGGGAACAGAGGCGGTTAAGCCGGGCAGTCGGGGGCTTAAATAGTGCAGCGAAGCGGTTCGATCCGGCTCGGCGTCAATATTGACCACGTCGCGACGTTGCGAAATGCGCGCGGCGGCATTCATCCAGATCCCGTAGATGCAGCCAAAGTCGCCATTATGGCCGGCGCAGATGGGATCACAGCGCATTTACGCGAAGATCGGCGCCATATTACAGATGATGACATGGCCCGCTTGGCCGCGCTCTGTGAAGAAGAAAATATTCCGCTAAATATGGAACTGGCGGCGACGGAGGAGATGGTCGCCATCGCCGCGCGCCTGAAACCACATGCCGCCTGTATTGTGCCGGAGCGCCGCGAGGAACGCACAACCGAGGGTGGGTTAGATGTTGCGGGGCTGCATAATCGGCTTGTCCCCATGATCGCGCAATTGGCTGACGCGGGGTGCCGCGTGTCTCTCTTTATCGAAGCCCAGCCGCACCAGATTGATGCCGCCGCGTCCACGCGTGCCGAAATTGTCGAGTTTCACACGGGTGCCTATGCGCATGCGCTGGATGATGGTGACGAAGCCAAAGCTGACACAATTCTAGCACAACTTCGCGAAGGCGGACGCATGGCGCAGGCGGCGGGATTGGAAGTCCACTATGGCCACGGTCTCACGTTTGAAAATGTCGTCCCGATTGCACAAATCGCAGAGGCCAAAGAGCTCAACATCGGACATTTCATCATTGGTGAAGCCGTGTTCATGGGATTGCAGCCCGCGATTGAAAAAATGGCGTCGATCATCCGTGATGCACGGGTTGGGTAAGCCAATGTTTGTGACATTCACATCATGATCATCGGTATTGGCACCGATATTTGCGATATTCGCCGCATACGCAAACTCTATGATCGGCATCCCGAACGGTTTCCCGCAAAAGCTTTTACCGAAGCCGAGCGCGAAAAATGTCTGGCACGGCCTGATCCTGTGCCGTGCTTTGCGAAACGGTTTGCCGCTAAAGAGGCTGTCGCCAAAGCCCTCGCAACAGATGAAAGCGGTGCGTTGTCTTGGCACGATGTCGAAGTCTATAATGATAAATCCGGACGTCCCGGTGTCTTACTCTACGGCGGGGCAAAAGCCCGTTTGCAGACGATATTACCCGAGGGCCATACGGCTCACATTCGCCTCAGCCTATCGGACGAGGTCGATTTTGCTGTGGCCTTTGCAGTAGTAGAAGCGCGGCTTGGCTGCTAGGCGCACGCTTATGTTAAAGAAAAAGTCCAAGACAAAGCCGGACGCCAAGGACGAGAAGCCCGAAGGCGGAATTGGCGAGCTATTCTCGACAGTCGCATGGGCGCTGGGCATTGCGCTGATCCTGCGCACCTTTATCTTCCAGCCTTTCACCATTCCAACAGGGTCCATGTATCCGGGGTTGATGGAAGGGGACTATGTTATCACGTCGAAATATTCGGTCGGATATGGCCGCTATGCCGCGCTTCCGTTGCCGTTTCCCGACGTTAAAGGGCGCTTTCTTGCTCGTGGTCCAGAGCGCGGCGACGTGATCGTTTTTCGTCCCGACGGTATTCGTCAGAACTATATTAAGCGTGTCGTCGGCCTTCCCGGCGAACGCCTTCAAATGATTGAAGGGGTATTGCAAATCAATAGTCAGCCTGTTGACATGAATTTGGTTCGTACGGAGATCTACACGCACCGTAATGCCGGACGGATCCTCGGGAGTTATAATGCCGAGCTTTACCAAGAAACGCTTCCTGGTGAAGCCGAGCCGCACTTGATTTATGACGGCATTAAAAACAATCGTTCTGATAATACGTCAGTTTTTACCGTGCCCGCAGGGCATTATTTCATGATGGGCGATAACCGCGATTTTTCCGGCGATAGCCGCGTTCCCATCACGCAGCAGGGCGCAGGATATGTTCCGGCGGAAAACATCATTGGCCGCGCTGAATTCGTGCTCGCGTCTGTCGATGAGGACTTTGTGATTTTCAAACCGTGGACATGGGGCAATTTTCGCGGTGGGCGTTTCTTTAAGGGCATTGAGTGAACTCCGCGAACGCTCAACTTGAGGCGCAACGTTATAAGCGGGTCGAGAAGCTAGAGGAGCGGCTTGGCTATCAGTTTGGAGACCGCGCCTTAGCCATGCGCGCCTTACGCCACAGTTCTTATGGTGATGGTAAAAATGCAGGCGGGAATAATGAACGTCTCGAATTTCTCGGGGACCGTGTTTTGGGGCTCATGACAGCGCGGGCTTTGTTTGATTATTCCAGCGAACCCGAAGGCACACTCGCGCGCCGTCTAAATGCTCTTGTGCGCAAAGAAATGTGCGCCAAAATTGCTCGAAAAATTGGCCTTGGCGATTGTTTGTTGATGTCTGGTTCAGAAGAAAGACAGGGAGGACGTGAGAAAACCTCGATCCTTGGTGATGCGTGCGAAGCGCTCATCGCCGCGCTATATCTGGACGGCGGGATGGAGACGGTCCAAGCGTTCTACGACCAGCATTGGCTGCCGGAACTCGCCATCGTTGTGTCTAAATCGGCCAAGGATGCGAAAACAATATTACAAGAATTGGCAATGGCGCATGCGCGCGGTTTGCCTCACTATGAAGTGACCGACCGATCAGGCCCCGATCATGATCCAATCTTCGTGATCAACGTGACCGTGACAGGAATCGGGACCGCTACAGGAACAGGGAAAAGCAAGCGCGATGCAGAACGTCTCGCCGCTCAAGCGCTAATCGACATATGGACATAACACCGAAAACTGACCCCGCCGGACGGAGTGGCTTTGCGGCCGTCGTCGGCGCGCCCAATGCTGGCAAATCGACTCTGACGAACCGACTGGTTGGAGAAAAAGTCTCTATCGTTACACATAAAGTGCAGACAACGCGGTTCCAAATTCGTGCGATTGCGATGTTGGAAACATCGGATAAAGCAGTCTCGCAAGTTGTCTTGGTCGATACCCCCGGAATTTTTGAACCACGCAAGCAAGACCGCCTATCCAAATCGATGGTCCACGCGGCATGGAGCGGCGCGGACGATTCCAACGCCATCGTCCACGTCGTCGATGCGGGCGCATGGTACCGTCATAAAATTGGCGAAGGCGACGCGCAAGACCGTTTGGGGTCAGAAGATACGGAAATGGTCATGGCTGGCCTTGCGAAACGCGAGCGTAAAGCGGCGCTCGTTCTGAACAAGATGGACACTGTTCCGAAAGAGGAAATGCTTCCCTTGATTGCTCATTTCGATGAGCATGGGGATTATGCGAAGATTTTTGTAGTCTCGGCTACGAAAGGCGAAGGCGTTCCGGAACTCGCGACATATCTGGCTGACGCGATGCCAGAAGGGCCGCTGCTATATCCAGAGGATCAGGCAGCGGACATTCCCGTGCGTCTGATGGCAGCGGAAATCACCCGCGAAAAACTCTTTCTACGTTTACATGACGAACTGCCTTACGCCTCCATGGTTGAGACGGAAAAATGGTCTGAACGTAAAGATGGTTCGGTCAAAATAGACCAAATTATCTATGTTCGTCGCGGCACCCAAAAAGCGATCGTCCTTGGTAAAGGTGGGTCAGCGATCAAGGATATTGGCGCGTCAGCTCGTAAAGAGATGCAGGAATGGCTTGGCCGCAAAGTGCATCTCTTTCTGTTTGTGAAAGTCCGTGAAAATTGGATGGACGATAAAGCGCGCTATACAGAATCCGGTTTGGAGTTTGACGTTTAGTGGACTTTGTCTCTGAGGCGATTGTCCTGCAGGCGCGTAAGCACGGGGAAAGCTCGGCTATCCTTGAGACGTTCACGCGTGAACAAGGCCGCCATAATGCGCTGGTTCGCGGCGGGGTCGGGCGCCGGATGCGTCCGGTGTTGCAGCCCGGAAATGTCATCGAAGTTGAATGGCGCGGACGGCTCGAAGAACATCTCGGCTATTACACGGTTGAAATCGTCGACGCCTTGGCCGGAACCTTTATGGAAAACCGGTTGAGCCTCTCCGCGCTCAATAGTCTGGCGTCGCTCTTGCGCGAAATGCTGCCGGAAAAGCAGCCCCTTCCGCAGCTGTATGACGTGACTAAGATTGTGCTGGAACGGCTAGATAATCCAGATATTTGGCCCGCGCTCTATGTGCGGTGGGAAACGATGCTGCTCGAAGGCCTCGGCTACGGCCTTGATCTGTCGCGCTGTGCCGCGACGGAAAGCACAGAAAACCTGACCCATGTGTCACCGCGCTCGGGTCGTGCCGTCTGTGCGGAGGCCGCAGAGCCCTATCTCGACAAGCTTTTTCGTCTACCGCCATTCCTACGCGGTGAACCCGTGGCAACGCCGCAGGATGTTGCGGATGGGCTGGCTCTGACAGGACATTTCCTTGAAACCCGTGTGCAATGGGAACGAAACCGGACACTCCCCGAAGCGCGGCGCGTGATGATTGAGCGGTTGGTGGCGGAAGAGTTATCCGTTTAGCGGAATTATAGGGAAAACACCGCCCCGCTACTATGGTTTTCATTATTTGTTCTGCTAGGCTTCACGTCTGAATTGCTTACAGGTTTCCTATGGCCAAGACCCGAACACCCAAAACTCCGCCGCCTTTACCACCTAAGCCGGTGATTGAAGAACATATCGATACGGCTTTGTCCGGTCGGTATATGGCCTATGCGCTGTCGACGATTACGCAGCGGGCCTTGCCAGATGTGCGGGACGGGATGAAGCCTGTGCATCGCCGCATTCTCTACGCGATGCGTCAGCTCAAACTGAATCCTGAAGGCGCGTATAAAAAATCCGCACGGATTGTTGGCGACGTCATGGGACAGTTCCACCCGCACGGAGATCAATCAATCTATGATGCGTTGGTTAAGCTGAGCCAAGAATTTGCGACGCGTTACCCGTTAGTCGAAGGGCAGGGGAATTTCGGGAATATTGACGGCGATAGCCCTGCGGCGATGCGGTATACCGAAGCTAAAATGACGGCGGCGGGCATGCTGTTGCTCGAAGGACTCGACGAAGACGCCGTCGATTTCAAAGCGACCTATAATGAGGAAGACGAAGAGCCCATCGTACTTCCGGCTGGGTTTCCAAACCTGCTGGCAAATGGCGCGCAGGGGATTGCGGTCGGTATGGCGACCAGCATTCCGCCGCATAATGTCGCGGAGATTTGCAGCGCGGCGCTCCATCTCATCAAGACGCCCAATGCGCGAGTTGAGACACTCGTCGGGCACATTCTTGGCCCTGACCTGCCGACAGGCGGGATTATGGTTGAGAGTCCAGAATCGATCCTTGAAGCCTATAAAACGGGTAAAGGCGGGTTTCGCGTTCGGGCACGTTGGGCGGTCGAGGATTTAGGGCGCGGCCAATATCAAATCGTCGTCACGGAAATTCCTTATCAAGTCCAAAAGTCGCGTCTGATCGAAAAATTAGCCGACGTGATCGAGAGTAAAAAAGCGTCTGGTCTCGCCGATGTGCGCGATGAGTCCGCCGAAGATATCCGGATTGTTCTTGAACCGCGCAGCAAGAACATTGATCCAAAAGTGCTCATGGAAAGCCTGTTCAAAATGAGTGAGCTGGAGTCCCGTGTCTCGCTCAATATGAATGTGCTTGATGCGAACGGCGTTCCGCGTGTGATGGATTTGCGTGAGGTCATCCAAAGCTGGCTGGATCATCGCCGCGTTGTGCTGCTGCGCCGGACGGAACAGCGGTTAGGCAAAATCGCCGACCGTTTGGAAGTCCTTGAAGGCTACCTGATTGCCTTCTTAAACTTGGACGAAGTGATCCGGATTGTCCGGTATGAAGATCGTCCCAAAGATGAATTGATCGCGGCTTTTAATCTGACGGAACGTCAAGCGGACGCCATCCTGAATATGCGGCTTCGTGCCCTGAACAAATTGCAGGAAATCGAGATCAAATCTGAAAGCGAAGAGCTGCGCGAAGAACAAATCCGTTTGGATACGCTGGTCGCATCGGATGAGATGCAGTGGGACACGATCTCGGGTCAAATTCGGGCGTTGCGAGACCTCTATGGTCCGAAGACGGAAGACGGAAAACGCCGCACAACGTTTGAAGTCGCGCCCGATCTCGACATCGACCTATCGACGGCCTTTATCCAAAAAGAACCGATTACGGTCGTGCTGTCCGAGAAAGGTTGGATCCGCGCACTAAAAGGCCGGGTCGATGATCTGAGTGCGCTCAAGTTCAAGGAAGGCGACACATTGGCTTTCGCTATTCCGGCGGAGACAACGGATAAGATCATTCTGTTTGCCTCCAACGGGAAATTTTACACACTCGGTGGCGACAAATTGCCGGGCGGGCGGGGCAACGGAGAGCCGATCCGCCTCATCGTTGATTTGGAAAACGACCATATTCCTGTTGGCTTGTTCGTTCATAATCCAGAGCGCACTTTGTTGGTCGCGTCGAGCGAAGGCTACGGTTTCCGAGTCAATGAAGCGGATATCATCGCCTCCACTCGGGGTGGTAAGCAGATCCTCAATGTCAAAGGCAGCGCCGAAGCTGTGCGCGTGATCGAAGCGAAGGGCGACCGCGTCGCGATCATCGGAGAAAACCGCAAGCTACTAGTATTTCCTTTGGATGAAGTGTCAGAGCTGTCGCGCGGGAAAGGTGTTCGCCTACAAAAATATAAAGATGGCGGGATGATCGACGTGACGACATTCTCGGCAGACGAGGGCTTGGCCTTTATCGATAGTGCGGGACGCCGAAAAGAGGTCCCTGACTGGCCAAACCATGTTGGATCGCGCGCGCAGGCAGGCCGGATGGCGCCGCGCGGCTTCTCGCGGCAGGGATTATTCGCGCCGGATAAGCGGCTTTAAGGCTCCGTCGGGCTCTCCCATTCGGCGAGGATAAACGGCTCTAAAATCTCAACATCGATGCGCTCAATCCGGAGCGTATCGTCGTCTTCTTGAACAACCCATTTGTGCCGAGTTTTCGCCGTCATCCGGCCGCCAGCCTGCGTTAAACCATCCCACGTCATGATCATATCAACTTGGTGCCGCGTTCCGCCGAGCGGCGTCACGGTCACATCGTGTAGAACATGACGGGCGGCGGACACGGATGCCGCGGGACCTTCGAGCCAAGCTTTGAAACCATCCAATGTGTTGATAGGCCCCGATGAGAAGTTGATCAAAAAGTCGGTCGCGAACAGGTTTTTGATGACGTCTTCCGTCTGGCGGTCGCCTTCTACGACGGCTACGTAACGGTGAACCAAGGCGCGCGCACGGGCTAATGTCGGATTATTGCGATAGGCGGCGCGTTCTGAGAAGTTGGCGGCTTTGTCGCTATTCTCTTTTGCGCTGGCACGGATCAAATCGGGCGTGACAGGTGAGCTTTCCGGGATTTGCATTGGTAGGGCGATGAGCGTCGTTCCTTCGAACACAGGCGCGTCGGGCACCGTAACGCCATCTCCGAATTGTAACATGCCGTCACGGTTCACATCGGCGTGCAGCATGATGATAAATCTCGATCCGTCTGCGAGCGTATCATCAAGTCGGACAATAACATTCGTGTTCACGCCAACTGGAACGAAAGTCGCGCCGGAGTAATCCGTCTGAACGGGGGCGCCGTCTTTGAAGGGGTGGAGGACCAAAAAGCTATCCTGCGCAGCCATAATGCGCGGCACGACCAAGGTCGGCCCGTTGCGAATGAGACCCGTCAGTTCAATGTGGTTAGACACGCCATTGCCGAGTGTGATGTCGGCGGGGTTGGGCGTTGCGGTCTCGTGCTGATGATCCGCTGCGGCTTGTTCATAGGCAGTTTCTGATGTTTCAGCCGCCGGAGAACACGCCGTTAGGGCCGTTATGAGGAGTAAGGAGAGCGGTCTAGTGTTCATCATGGCTGGACTGTTTCACCTCTACGTCACCGTGTCAAAACACCGCCTGAACGTAATTTGAATGACCGAAGTTTCATTCAATGCGGACGAACCTGCCCTTGCTTCGCCACAATTGGCGGGCTTAATGAAACGGTAATGAGTTTAGAACCTATCATGACGAGGAAAGATTGGGCGCGCGCGCTGTTGCGTGATCCACGTCACTATCAAATTGGCGTTCTGTCGTCGCTCATCTTGATCGGTCTTTTTGCGTATAGTTTCCGTCTGCCGTGGTGGCATGTGGTCGGCTGTGTTGGCGCAACGCTGGGCACGCAAGCGTTGGCCGATCGGTTTATCGCCCACCGCCCGTTTGATCCGCGTAGCCCTCTGATCTCCGCCCTATCACTCACACTCCTCCTTCGAACAGGCAGCGTCAGCCTTTCGATTTTAGCAGGCGTTCTGGCAGTCGGGTCAAAATATATTTTACGCTGGCGGGGCAAGCATATCTTCAACCCGGCGAACTTTGGTCTTGTGATTGTTAGCCTTACATTTGGCGCGGCCTGGATCTCACCGGGGCAGTGGGGCGCGGCGCCTATATTCGCCGTACTGCTGCTCGGCTTGGGCGGGATTGTCACGGGCAAAGCGAAACGGTGGGATGTGAGCCTCGCGCTACTCGGAAGTTATGCAGCGCTCCTGTTCGGGCGCGCTTTGTGGTTAGGCGATCCGTTCGCTATCCCTATTCATCAATTGCAAAGTGGCGCTCTCCTGATTTTTGCTTTCTTTATGATTTCCGATCCGAAGACGACGCCTGACGCACGTGTCGGGCGCGTATTATTCGCCGCCTTGGTCGCAACCGTTGGTTTTTCGATCCAGTTTGGCTTGCACAATAGCGCAGGCATTATTCTCGCGCTGATCCTCTGCGCGCCTGCCGTTCCGTTGATCGACTATGTCTTTCGCGGCCACCGCTATGCGTGGCCGAAATTGTTTCTTTCATCCACTAAGTCCCCGTCCAAAGGAGTGTTCCATGACCTTACGCCTGCTGAGTAGCGCTGTCGCGCTGGGAACCATCGCGTTCGCGTCGAACGCATCGGCCTTCTGCGGGTTTTATGTCGCCAAGGCGGACACGGACCTGTTTAACCAATCATCCAAAGTCGCCATGATGCGCGACGGCGACCGAACGGTCATTACAATGGCCAATGATTATGAGGGCGAGCCCGAAGAATTCGCCATGGTTATTCCTGTGCCGACGATCATTACTAAGGAACAAGTTCACATTAGTGATCCGGCATTACTCGAACATTTGGATGCCTACACCGCGCCGCGGCTCGTGGAGTATTTTGACGACAACCCTTGCAATCGGGTGCTTTATGAAAATGAGATGAGAGTGTTTGGCGCGGTTCCGCCGCCAGCCCCTGTCGAGATGCAAGATGCGGCGGCAGCGCTAGGGGTGACGATTGAAGATGAATTCACGGTTGGTGAGTATGACATCCTAATTCTCTCGGCAGAAGAGAGCGATGGTCTACAAACATGGCTAGAAGCCAACGGCTATAAAGTCCCCGAGGCGGCCAAAAGGACGCTCGCCAGCTATATCCGGCAGGATATGAAATTCTTCGTTGCCAAGGTGAATTTGGAAGCGCGCGCTGAGTCCGGCAACGAATATCTCCGCCCCATCGCGGTCGCGTTCGAGTCTCCGAAATTCATGCTGCCGATCCGCCTTGGGACGGTCAACGCGAAGGATGACCAGGACTTATTTGTCTATATGCTGACCCGTAGCGGACAGGTTGAAACGACGAATTACCGGACGCAAAAAATTCCGACTGGGCAGGAAATTCCGCCTTATGTGAAAGATGAATTCGGCGAATTCTATAAAGCCATGTTCCACACAGCGGCAGAACGCGACGGCGGGCATGGCGTGTTTATGGAATATGCGTGGGATATGAACTGGTGCGATCCGTGCGCGGCTGATCCGCTCTCGGACGAACAGTTGCAAGAACTCGGTGTTTTCTGGCTGCCAGAGAATGATGGAATGCCAAGACCCTTGCTACGGCCGGGTGAGCCGCCGCAATCCAAAGACGTGTTCGTCACGCGCCTGCATGTGCGTTACGATGCCGAGAGTTTTCCGGAAGATTTGAAATTCAAGACAACGGGCAACCGCGATAACTTCCAAGGGCGGTATGTTTTGCGTCATGCCTTTGACGGCGAAATGACGTGCGACGCGGCTGAGGATTATAAGACGCAGGTCAATGAACGGCGCGAGACGGAGATTAACACGCTGGCGAATCTGACCCAGTGGGAACGCGGCGACATTCGCGATAAGGTTGAAAATGATACGGGGTTTTTCACGATAGCCGAGGCGACACCAAAACATCGCTGGTGGTCGAAACTATGGGGACGTGAGTAGAGCTACAGGAGTACTCGTTGATTTAGCGGACATTAACTATGCGACGTAAATAGTTTTCAAGAAACTAGTCGTAGCTTATCGCTATGACGAAGAACCAGAAACCCAACTTTTTCCGCGACACCAACGGAAATCTGTCGATTATTACGGGGGTCGTCGGCCTCATGTTAATGACTGCGGTTGGCGCGTCCCTAGACGGGGGGCGCATGTTCTCGACGAAACAAAACCTACAGTCGATCACGGATGCCGCGGCATTAATGGCCGCGACGCCCGAAGGAATTAGTGTCGCTGAACGCAAGCGATTAGCGCAAACATCCATCGCTAGTCATGTAGAACGGACAGGCGAACTGGATATCAGTGCGACGACGATTGAAGTCAATGACGCCGACGGTCAGGTCTATGTTGAACTTTCCGCAAAAGTTCCGTTGATTTTCGGCGGAGTGCTTGGCGATAATTTGCGGCACGTGTCCGCATCGTCACTCGCGGAAGAATCGATGTCGAGCTCGATGAATCCGCTATCCGTTTCACTGGTTTTGGACTTGTCAGACTCGATGGGTGACCGTTTTGATAATGGTAGCAAGCTCGCGTCTGTTAATGCGGCGGTGTCTGACGTATTTAGTGCAATTAACGCAAATTTTGGTGGTGATGTCGCTGCGGCGACAAATATCTCGACAGGCGTTTATCCTTTCAATTGGGGCATGGTGGATGGAGAGACTGTCGCACTTGAACCGGGCACGAATACTGTACTGGATTCACTAAGCTATCTCTCTCTTTCTAACGGAAGTGTTCCAACGACAGCGATGGAACGCGCGGTTCAAGATCAGATTGATGAGATGGCAACACGCGGAACTCGTGATCGCTACATCGTCTATGTGACGGATGGGAAAGTTGATGAAGATAGGGCGGATGTCGCTGGGCAATATCTGTCTCAGCGTGAGATGTTCGAAGTTGACGACGATCAGGCTTGTTTGACTATTGTTCAAGAATTGAATGCGCATGATGAGCTTGTCGCTCCAAATTTGGTGGAAGCCCCGGGCGCTGGAAGCCCTTTTAATAACGTTGTCCCAGATGTAGCACTGCCAAATACGGGTAAGGGGAGTATGAAAGGGACGTTGCTCAAAGATGTCCGGGATCTTCTCGTCAGAGTTAATAACGCAGGCGGTAATGGTATCGGATTAGCGCTAGGGCTAAATGCTGGCGGTGGAGGTGGTGGGCTTGGTGTGGGCCTGAACGTCGGTGGCGACGAGGAAAAACGCGGCAGAAGGTCTGCAGAAGGTAAGAAACGAAGTAATGACCGTCATGCGGGGCATAACCACGACCAACAAGAGGACGTCGACACAGCAGAACGTGTCGACATGGGCGATGATTTTATATCCTTATGTCAGCCAGTCCAACCTTTGAGGGTTGCGGAAGCTTGTGAAATGGCACGGGATAATGGTATCAATATAATCGCAGTAAATCTTTCGGGGGAAGATGGTGTCGCAAGTAATGCAACGGATATGTGTGTGAACGGTGTTCAGAGAGTTGATGATGATCCCAAAAAATCGAAGAAAAAAGTAACAATGCCTCCTGACACTCGCGAGGGCGCTGGCCGCACGCGAACTTTACCCTCAGGCATTCAAATCCGTGTCTCCGCCGATGGCAACTCTTACGCTGGCGACGCCAATAATCTCGACGAGTTGCGCGATATGCTAAGCTCAATGCTTCCAGATGGGAAAAAAGAGCGCCACGTTCGCCTTGTTGGCTAAGGCGCAATCACCGCGCAGGCGATACGTCCTCCTGCGGCGCCGGTTGGCTGTGTTACATAATCGTCCGAACTCGCGTGAATAATCAACGCCGTATTGTCAGTATCGAACAGGGGCGCAAGCCCATCTCTTGCGGATAGCGAAACACGCTCGTTCTGAATTTGTGTTTGAACGACGCCCGATGTTGGCGCGTCGAAATTGCGCATATCCCCCGCATGTGGGTTGGGCGCACTCGCGTCAAACCCGTGATTGACGTCCATCGGATTGTAATGCCCGCCAGCGCTAGTGAAGTCCGGAAGATCACAAGATCCGTTCGTGTGAAAATGGATGGCGTGTGATCCTTCTGGAATAGCGGTCACATCTAAATTTAGCGTGACGCCGCCCTCTGCTTGATCCGTAATCGTCACTGTTCCGATTTCAGCACCAGCCGTGTTGATGACGGGAAAGCTCTGCGTCCTCATGGTGGTCATAGAGGCGGTCAGCGGCGCACCCATTGTATCCGGCGCTGTATCAACAGTCGATTGCGAGTCAGATCCTCCACACGCGGTCAGGGCAATTGCGGCGCTCGCCAGCATCCAGTTTTTCATGATCAATTCTCTCCAAGTTCATCGGCTTATAGCATGTTTACGTCTATAATACGCAGACAAGTTTGCCTGTGTTCCAAGTCCGGTTGCATTTGTGACATGGCCTTGAAAATGTTACGTGAAACTACTCCGGATTGCCGAATCGTACGTCTCTAATTTCGTATGTTTTCAAGGCGGTCGGTTTGAGGAATTCATGTGAGCGACGAAACCGAAGATCAGTCTACGCAACCGCCGGAAATGGAGCAGGGCGTATCCCCTGTGACCATCGAGGAGGAGATGAAACGCTCCTATCTCGATTACGCGATGAGCGTGATCGTCAGCCGCGCGATTCCTGATGTGCGCGATGGGTTGAAACCCGTTCACCGCCGCATTCTTTACTCCATGCATGAAAACGGTTTTACCCGTGACAAGCCCTATAAGAAGTCTGCGCGGGTTGTTGGTGATGTGATCGGTAAATATCACCCGCATGGCGATAGCGCCGTCTATGACGCGCTGGTGCGCATGGCTCAGGACTTTTCGATGCGCCTGCCGCTGCTTGAAGGGCAGGGGAACTTTGGCTCTGTTGACGGCGATCCGCCTGCTGCGATGCGTTACACCGAAGTCCGGATGGATAATCCGGCCGCGCAACTGCTGGCCGACATCGAAAAAAACACGGTCAACTTTCAAGATAATTATGACTCGTCTGAGTCAGAGCCTATCGTTCTGCCAGCACGGTTCCCGAACATTCTCGTCAATGGCGCGGGCGGTATTGCCGTGGGTATGGCGACCAATATTGCGCCGCATAACCTCGGCGAAGTCTGCGATGCGACAATCGCGATTTTGGACAATGGCGCACTAACTGACGCAGAGTTGCTAGAGATTATTCCCGGGCCGGATTTCCCGACAGGCGGGCAAATCATGGGCCGCAGCGGCGCAAAACAGGGCGTTATGACGGGCCGCGGGTCTGTGACTGTCCGCGCTGTGACGACTGTCGAAGAAATTCGCAAAGACCGCTACGCCATCATCGTGACGGAACTGCCGTTCCAAGTGAACAAAGCCAACATGATCGCCAAAATCGCGTCACTCGTAAATGAAAAACGCATCGAAGGTATCTCCGCTGTGCGCGATGAATCAGACCGTGTCGGTATGCGGGTCGTGATTGAATTGAAACGCGATGCCCATGCGGAAGTCGTTCTCAACCAACTCTACCGTTTCACGCCTTTGCAACAAAACTTCAGCTCCAACATGCTTGCGCTGAATGGCGGTAAGCCAGAGCAAATGAATGTGCGGCAAATGCTCGAAGCCTTCTTGGTTTTCCGCAAGGATGTCATCGCGCGCCGGACGAAATTTGACCTATCGAAAGCCCGTGACCGCGCGCATATTTTGGTCGGTCTCGCAACGGCTGTGGCCAATATTGATGAGATCATTCGCCTTATCCGAACGTCTCCGAACCCTGCGGCTGCGCGTGAAGCGCTGACATCCCGAAAATGGCCGGCGCAGACGATGGGCGCGTTGATCAATTTGATCGCCGACCCACGGTCGCGTTTGCAGGATGACGGCACGATATTACTGACGGATGAGCAAGCCCGCGCCATTCTTGATCTGCGTCTGCAAAAGCTGACCGCGCTCGGAATGGAAGAAATCACCGATGAGGCTGAAAAGCTCGCGGCGAAGATTACCGATCTGCTGGCGATTTTACGCTCGCGTGATCGTGTTCGCGATATCATCCGCGATGAGTTAACCGAAGTGCGCGAGAAGTTCGCCACGCCGCGCCGATCCGTGTTCATGGATGGCGGTTTCGATTTTGATGATGAAGACCTCATTGCGGTCTCAGACATGGTCGTGACGGTTACCAATGGCGGATATGTCAAACGGACCCCATTGGATACATACCGTGCGCAACATCGCGGCGGCAAAGGCCGATCCGGAATGCAGACTAAAGACGAAGATTTCGTCACAACGGTTTTCGTTGCAACAACGCACACACCAATGCTGCTATTCTCCTCTAGCGGTATGGCTTACAAGCTAAAGGTCTGGAAGTTGCCGCAAGGCGGCGCTGCGACACGCGGGCGTAGTTTTAATCAGCTGATTCCGTCCTTAGAAAAAGACGAATTCATTACTTCCATCATGGCGTTGCCAGAGAATGAGGAAGATTGGGCCGGTCTCGATATCATGTTTGCGTCTAAATCGGGCGGCGTTCGCCGGAACAGCCTTGCCGATTTCACGCGCGTCAACCGTAACGGTAAAATCGCGATGAAGCCTGACGAAGGCGACGGTATTGTTGATGTGCGCCTTTGTAGCGAACAGGACGATATCGTCCTGACAACGCTGCTCGGCCGGGCCATTCGTTTTCCTGTGACAGATGCCCGCCGTTTTGTCGGCCGCACGTCAACGGGTGTGCGGGGTATCCGGTTGGGGATGGGCGATGAGGTCATTTCAATGGCCGTTGTCCGTCACTTCGACGCGACGAGCGAGGAACGCACAGCTTATCTGAAACACGCCAATGCCATGCGCCGCGCGCTTGGTGATGACGTTGAAGACAGTTCCGATGACGATGAGAGCGTCGAGAATGAGACTGCGCTGTCGGATGAACGCCTCGGCGAGATGGGCGCAGCGGAGCAATTCCTGCTGACCATCGCCGATGACGGCCTCGGCAAACGGGCGAGTTCATACTCCTATCCGGTGAGGGGCCGCGGCGGTAAAGGCGTGATCGCGCAAAATTTGGATCGCGGTAAGAAAGCCGACAATGCAGCCCTTGTACGAAGCTTTGTGGTCGAAGACGGTGATCAGATCATGCTCGTCACCGATGGCGGGCAATTGCTCCGCACAGGTGTCGATAATATCTCGATCGTGTCTCGTAGTTCCAAAGGTGTCTGGGTCATTCGCACTCGCGAAGACGAACATGTCGTCAGCGTGGAACGCATTGCAGAAACTGAAGATGATGATGCAGAGGGCGGAGAGTTGGACGGTTCTGACGAGAAACCTGATAGTTCGCCGGAATGATCCTCTGGTCTGACATGCCTGTACAGTATAGTGTGATGGAGACCCAATGAGACTGACCTCCCTGAGTTTGATCGCTCTCATCGGCCTCTCCGCTTGCGCGACATCTGGAGTAGGGTCGGAACAATCCGCTTCGCTAGGCCCTGTTGATGAAATGGGATTTGTCGCGCGGGATAACATGGCATTTTATCATGTCGCGACAGGACTATATTGTCCGTCAGAGGTGGACGGCCTGCTCAGAAATAACGTGATCGAATACCGTAAAGATGTCGATGTCGGCTGTAATTATCGCAGTGATAACCGGGCGGCGACATTCTATCTTTATGAGACGTCAGAATCTATGAGTTCTGAACTTGAAGGCGCTGTGTCGGCTGCGCTTCAAGGTGGTTTAGGGAATCGGTTGGAAATATCAGAGGACATTTCCGAAGCCTGTCAGCTTCCGGGCATGACTTATAATCTGATGCAATTGATGACGGATTTGGTCAATAATGACGGCTCCGCCGACAATACCATCACGATTGATCCTAGCGGCGCAACCGGACCGATGCCTTATATGGCATACGCGATGGAGGGAACTGGAATACGGAGCTATGCGGCCGTTAGCGAAACAGACATGTTTATGTTGAAAGTTCGATATACGGTGAACAATCCGGAGCTGAGCGACGCTGCAATTTCGTCTGAATGCAAAACATTGCACCGTATGACGGCAACGGCTGTAAACGCACTTAATCGACCTGACGGCCCTGAACTCGATGGAGCAGCCCGTCTTCTTTTAGAGGGCTTGTCTGATCAATCGGGCGATTGATCGGTTTTAGCCATATCCAGGTTGATTGGACGCAGGGCACGTGACGTCAAACGTTTGCTGATTACGCTGAGCTTGATTTTGTAAGTTGCGGATATGGGTTGCCATAGCGCCGGCATCATAATTGATGTTGAGGCAGCCGAGTGTGCGTTTTGTGTCGCCATCAATGACAGCCGCAAAGCCGGTCACGCCCATCCAGCGGTTATATTGTTCGACAATACCGCGATCAAAGACAGCATTTGCGTTCCAAGCGCCCTGATTGTTAGAAATATCGATGTTCACATATTCAATACGAGAATCGTGAAGGTTTCGAAGGGCTTCGCTTAAGCGGGGTTCGACAACCTTACAGGGCGCGCACCAATCGGCGCGAAACATCACGACATAGACGTCAGGAACGGCGCTCACAGTACGGTAGGATTGCGCTTGTGTTGTTGATGACACACCAACACTCGTCAAAAGCCCAAGGCTTATGGTGGCCAGTATTGATTTGAACGCGGTTTTCATCATCTTTTCCTCTTTGGACCCTGTACTCGTCTTTACGGATCTATCCATTCACGTTTGCGCGATGATTCATGTTGGCGTCAAAGCAAGACGCCCGAACGGTGAACCATTCGGACGAAACTCTCCCCAAAGTGCTGTTTTCATTAACCCTATTGTGTGGGCGGTTGATTAAATGTGGCGGGACAAGGTGATCCCGCAGCCCCTGTAGAGGCGCGCGTAATGCGCGGTTGACCTGACGCTGTGAAAGCCATCGTTTTAATGTCGCGCGCCATATCGGACGCTGATCGGGATGCATCCAAGCAACCGATTATGGATTTACTTTTAGCATCGACGACGGCAGCAAAGCCGGGCAGGCCGACCCATTTGTTGAAGACTGGGACGATGTCGCGATTGAATGCATCATGAGCTGATTTTTCCCATTTCGCCGCAGTTGTCGTATCAACAACCACTTCCTCAGCGTTGACCTGAGCGATCTGCAGAGCTGTCGCTAACTGACTATCCAATTGTTGAGAGCGCGCATCTTCGGCGTGACGAAAATTGACGACATAAACGTCAGGAGCGGCGAATGCAGGAGCCGCAATCACAAGGCTAAGCAAGGCTGAAGCAAGGGCGACTGAAGCAATTTTCATGATGTAGTCCTAAGTCTTGTGCCGTGAAATCACGGCGGGGTCGAGTGTTGACCCATGGTATGACGCAGGACGGTGAAGAAAGCGGAAACTGATTAGTAAGAGGTGATTCAGATTAGTTGCTAAAACCGTTAATTTTGATCCTAGAGAGTTGAAATTTATGGATTAATTACCTTCACGGCATTTACATAAAACCTTGAAATTTAGCCACATCGCAGGGTTTGGAAGGGTTTGTTTAACTTAAGTTATAGTCCTCATAAATACTATGGTAACAATCATGGCGGGAAGGTTACGAGAAAACGCGCGCGAAAATCGTATCGACATGTTTCATGTGATAGTGATCATCGAACATCGCATCGATTTGCTCGCCTGAAAGCAGGGCGGTCACGTCTGCATCCTCATGCAGTAGATCGCGGAACGTGCCATCGCCGGCATTGCCGTGTTCGCGGAACATCTCCCAAACCTTCATCGCATTACGCTGAACAAGACGGTATGCGCTCTCGCGCTGCTCACCCGCTTGGGTCAAGGCAAGCAGAACTCGCTGGCTATTATGAAGACCACCGAGACGGTCCATATTGGCCTTCATTTTGTCAGGATAAACGACCAGCTTTTCGATGACACCCGCTAAACGGTGAAGGGCGAAATCCAAATGAATAGTTGTATCCGGCGCGATGCCGCGTTCGACAGACGAATGGCTGATATCACGTTCATGCCAGAGGGCGACATTTTCCATCGCGGGCATCACAGCCATACGAACAAGCCGCGAGAGGCCCGTGAGGTTTTCTGTCAGTATCGGATTGCGCTTATGCGGCATGGCCGAGCTGCCTTTCTGGCCCTTAGAGAAGAACTCTTCGGCTTCCAGCACTTCGGTGCGTTGCAAATGGCGAATTTCTACGGCGATGTTCTCAATCGATGACGCGATCACACCGAGCGCTGCGAAATAAGCGGCATGACGGTCGCGCGGAATGATCTGCGAGGATACAGGCTCAATGGCGAGCCCCATTTTTTCGGCGACATGCTCTTCGACCGATGGATCAATGTTAGCAAACGTTCCAATCGCGCCTGAAATGGCGCAAACGGCGATTTCTTCTCGGGCTTTGACAAGACGGTCACGACCGCGTGCAAATTCCGCGTAGAATCGCGCGAGTTTGATGCCCATCGTAGTCGGCTCGGCATGAATACCGTGACTGCGGCCGATTGTGATCGTGTGTTTATGCTCTTCAGCGCGGGATTTTAGGGCGGCGAGGACGCGGTCCATGCCGACGAGCAAGAGGTCCGTTGCGCGCGCTAATTGAACCGACAAAGTCGTGTCCAGAATGTCGGAACTGGTGAACCCTTGATGCACAAAGCGTGCGTCATCACCAATGAATTCAGCCAAGTGAGTCAGGAACGCGATAACGTCATGTTTGACTTCGCGTTCGATCTCGTCGATCCGCGCCACGTCAAATTCTGCTGCGCCGCCTTTGTCCCAAATAGTTTCGGCGGCTTTGTGAGGGATCACTCCCAACGCGGCGAGCGCATCGCAGCCATGGGCTTCGATCTCGAACCAAATTCGATATTTTGTCGCTTGAGACCAGATAGCGGCCATTTCGGGGCGTGAGTAACGTTCGATCATGGCCGCGTCATAGCGAAGTTCCGCCCAAAATGAAGGGGGCGAACGCGTTTTATCGTTATATCACTTCGGCATTGCGCGCTTCTGCGGCGGCCCAGTCTTTCGGCAGAGTCTTCCGCACCAAAAGATAGGCGACAACGGATAGGCCATAGGCTGCGAAGGTTGTATACATGGCGTACCGTGTTGCCACCAATTCGATATTTCCTGCATTGACAAAGACATCAATCATTGCGCCCGCGAATGTCGGTCCGCCGCCCAAAGCAATCATGTTCAGGATAAAGAAGAATAAGGCCGTGGACATGGCGCGAATACGAATCGGCGCCAGAGTCTGCGCGATCGCGAAGCTAGGACCGAGATAGACGCCGAGACAGAGTTGCAAAAACGCCCCAATCGCGAGGTGCGCGACCACTGTCGGCACAGCAAACGTCGCCAAGGCAAGCGGCAGACAGAGCATAATCGAGATCGCCGGAATTGTGCCATAGGCGCGAATGTCCGTTTTAGCTCTCCAATCAACCAGTTTGGCGCCGAAATAAGTGCCAGCCACATAAAATGTACCGTTAATAATACCGATCCAGATTACAATAGTTCTGAAGTCGAAATCAGGGTCCAGTAAACGGAGGTATTTCGTCTGAAAGCCGGAAATTGCGTAGGACGCGAAGCTAGCAAAAGCGATACCAAGGCACATCCACCACCATGACGGAATTTTCAGCAAAGTTTTGACGGACGGCTGCATGCTGAGCAGGAAAATTGACGTTGCCAAAATGAGTGAAATCACAATGACAAGCCAGCTAGTCACCCCTGTCGCGAGCCCGATGAATAATAGGGTCAACCATGCGCCAAAAATAAGCAATCGGGGTAACATCGCTGAAACACGGATAGATTCAGGAATTGACACATAGCCACTCATCACGGCTGATTTGGCTTCCATTGCGCCTCGAACAGGTTCGCGAATGACAACACGAACGACGATGGCAAGCAGTATGCCAGTGATGCCGAGGATAATGAAAATCCGGCGCCAGTTGACCTCATTCGGGTTCGCGCCGAGCAAGGCTGCGGTAAAGAAATAGGCTGACATAATGCCCAGCGGAATACCCAGCGCATAAACGCCTAAAGCGCCTGCGCGCTCTTCCTTACCGTAGAAATCAGAAATCATGGAATGGGAAGGTGGACTACCGCCGGCTTCGCCAACTCCCACGCCGATCCGCGCCAAGGCAATATGCAAGAAATTCTGCGAGAATCCGGTTAGGGCCGTAAACCCGGACCAAACAGCCAGTGCGATGGCGAGAAGATTCACACGGTTCATCTTATCTGCTAAGAAGGCGAGAGGGATGCCCATGATCGTGTAAAAAGCTGCGAAAGCGAGGCCAATCAGTAGGCCGAGTTGCGTGTTTGTGAGGCCCAAATCAGCTTGAATAAAGGGGGCCAAAATACCAACGATTTGACGATCAATGAAATTGAACCCGTAAACGACGGTAAGAAGTAACAGAACGACTGTTCTGTAACCTTTTTTCGACGCTGGTTTCGGCGTCTCGTTCGCATTTGTATCTGACATTACGTCTCCCCAATCAGGTGCACACAAGACGGGAGATTAGCCGTGCGGTCAAGTGCTACATCAACCCTAACATCTTAAAGCTGGCCACATCTTCGCGTCCAACGATCAAATGATCGTGGACAACGACGTCAATGGCTTTCGCTGTCTCTATAATAGACTGCGTTAGGGTGATGTCTTGGCGCGACGGGGTCGGATCTCCTGATGGGTGGTTGTGGACGAGGATGATTGCCGTGGCCTCATGCACGAGCGCGCGCCGAACAATTTCGCGGGGGTAGACAGGCGCGCGGTCAACCGTGCCGCGGCCCATGACTTCATCGGCGAGGAGGCGGTTTTTACGGTCCAGAAACAAAACACGGAATTGCTCGCGCCCTTCAAATTGCATCGCCGCGCGGCAATAATCCAGCAGCGCGTTCCAACTGGACAGGACAGGGCGGTTGATGACCGAACTTTTGCCAATGCGGATGCTGACTTGTTGCAAGAGTTTCAAATGCATTGCAGCGCTGGGGCCAATACCTTTGACGGTCGTCAGTTTTTCGACGGGGGCTGCGACGACTTCGGCGAGCGTGCCGAATTTGGCGAGTAAAAGTTTGGCGATAGGTTTTGTGTCGATGCGAGGCAGGGCTTGAAATAGGATCAATTCCAACAACTCATAGTCATCGAAAGCGTCCGCCCCGCGCCGCGCAAACTTATCGCGCAGGCGGTCTCGGTGGTCGTGATAATGGGGTTTAGGTTTTTTGGAGGTTGGCTTTGGTTCCGCTGTTTTAGGCTCCGGCAAATGCGAGGCATCAGTGTGCGTCATCATACCGTCCAACGCATCAGTTTGAGCGGCTTGCCGAAACAGAGCCTCAAAGCCCTCAGAGGCGCGCTCGCCCGTGCGCGATCCGTCTTTAGGCGGCATAGGGTTTATGCAGGCCAGTGGGAGACGCGGTGAAAATCTCGCAGCCATCCTTAGTCACGCCGATTGAATGCTCAAACTGCGCGGTGAGTTTCCGGTCCCGCGTCACAGCGGTCCAGCCGTCGGATAGAACCTTGACGCCCGGTCGTCCAAGATTGACCATAGGCTCAATTGTAAAGAACATACCTTCGCGAAGTTCTTCGCCCTGACCGGGGCGGCCATAGTGGAGGATGTTGGGACTGTCGTGGAAGAGCTTGCCAAGACCGTGCCCACAAAAGTCTTCAACAATGGAACACCGCTCGCCTTCGGCAAAGCTCTGAATAGCGTGTCCAATGTCGCCTGTTGTATTACCGGGTTTGACTGCGGCAATGCCGAGCATCAGCGCGTCATAGGTTATGTTCATCAACCGCTCCGCGCGGCGATTAGGTTCGCCCGCGGCATACATGCGCGACGTATCACCATGCCAGCCATCGACGATAACGGTGACGTCAATGTTGACCGTGTCGCCGTCTTTGAGTGGTTTTCCGCCTGGAATACCGTGACAAACGACGTGATTGATTGAGGTGCAAAGCGAATGTTTATAGCCGCGGTAGCCAAGGGTAGCGGGCAGGGCGCCGTGATCAAGGATGAATGTGCGTGCTGCATCGTCGAGCGCGCCCGTGGTGACGCCTGGCTGCACAAGCGGTGCAAGATGATCGAGGCACTCCGCCGCCAGCCGTCCAGCCTTGCGCATGCCTTCGAACCCTGAAGGGCCATGTATCTTAATGGCGCCATCACGAAGATCGGGCGCATCGGTTGCGTCAATGTAATTCATTTGAGGTATCTAGCAGTGGTTCCTAATAATCGCTAGGGGCGTCTTACGTCTGTTTGCTGCTTAGGTTTTCGGCGCTTAGGCGCTCTGCAGTCTCATTTGTGCATACATGTAGACCCGGTGCCGGATCTGCGTGGTGCTGGCTGAGAAATTTGTCGATTTGTGAGTCAGTATAATTCGCTGCGATTGAGCGGATCTGGTCTAAACTATTTTTAAGGCGAACCGAGACCCACCCACATGAAACTCCGATCATAAAGGGCGCGAGCCCAATAATTCCAACGGCCCAATGTGTTTTGAGCGCAGTTAGTGTTATGAGCATGACAATAACGAACATTATAAATGTGACGCCCCAAAGGCATAGGTGGACTAATAATAGAGGCGCTGTCGCACGATCTAAAATTTGTCCCTGCGAAAATCGTAAGGCGAGTTTGGATGCCAGAGCCTTGTCGCGGCGCGCTCGATAAATTTGGATGAGGTCCAATATCATACGTCACCTCTTGCCGGATCGGAGCTGCGGGTCAATCCAAACGAAACGTACAGGTTTTAGTCGAGCTGTCGTCAGGGTGATGCAAAATTGACACACAGTCGAAAATACTTCGAGAAATCTGTCTTACCTCTTGGTCATCGTGGAGGCTTGGTAATAGAGGATCACGTAATTGTGAGTCTTTGGGCCCACAGGCAACGCATTTTTTGAAGGGAAGTTCTCCATGCGAAGAACACTAAAGTCGAAGTTTTTGCTTTCGACCGTTATCGGCGGGATGGTTGCGGCCACCGGCATGACGGCGATGGCGCAGGATGCTGGTGATGATGAAATCATCGTTACTGGTTCACGTCTTAACGTTAACCCAAACCTCACGGCAGCTAACCCTGTCCTGACATTGACAGACGAAGAAATTTCGTTCCGTGGTACTGTTAACATTGAAGACCTAACCAACAACCTGCCGCAAGTCTTTGCGGGTCAGGCTGCTGAAGTCTCAAATGGTTCATCGGGTACATCGACACTAAACCTTCGCGGTCTTGGTGCGGTTCGTACATTGACAATGATCGATGGTCGTCGTCTTCCTTATGGTTCGTCACAGACAACTGCGGTTAACCTCGACTTGGTCCCAACAAATTTGGTTGAGCGCGTTGAAATCCTAACAGGCGGCGCGTCCGCTGTTTATGGTTCCGATGCTGTCGGCGGTGTTGCCAACTTCATCCTGAAACGCGACTTTGAAGGTGTTGAGCTCGACGCTCAGTACTCATTCGAACAAAACAGCAATGGCATTGATCGTTTTGACGACGTTCTTCGCGCAGCAGGTCAGCCTGTTCCGGGTTCTGTGACAGACGGCGAGCAGCTAAACTTGTCAGCCACAATCGGTGTGAACTCTGCTGATGGCCGCGGTAACGTGACTATCCATGGTTCATATCAAAACCGTGAGTCTGCTGTTCAAGCTGATCGTTCGTTCTCAGCCTGTACTTTGGGTTCGGGCGCAACAAACGGTTACGGTTGCGTTGGTTCCGGTAACTTCCGCCTGTTTGCTGGCCCTGGTGGTCTGGCGTTCCAAGAGGAAGATGGCACGATTGTTCCTTACACAGGCGCAGGTCCTCAGACATTCAACTTCGGCGCATCGAATTTCTTCCAACGTCCTGCTGAACGCGTAACGATCTTTGGTAAAGGTCACTACGAGATTTTTGATGGTCACGAGCTGTTTGCTGACGTCTCTTACGTTAACAACTTCTCTGACGCACAGATTGCTCCGTCCGCTTCGTTCGGTTTCGGGGCTTACCAAATCAACTGTGATAACCCTTTGATCCAGACACCAGGCCTGAATTTGGCGACTGACATCTATGGTTGTACAGCTGCGAATATCGCTAATGGCGATACTGTCGGCGGGATCACGGCATCTCACCGTAACGTAGAGGGTGGTGAGCGTAACTCGCGGAATGAAAATGAAGCGGTTCGCATGTCTCTCGGCATGCGCGGTAGCTTCCTTGAAGATAACTGGGACTATGAGGTCTTCACCCAGTTCTCACGGACCAATGATGAGTCAATTTCGACCAATGACTTTGTGATTGCCAACTTGCAAGACGCGTTCTTTGCTGTTGATGACGGCAACGGAAACGTTGTTTGCCGGAGTGGTAACGCGGGTTGCGTGCCTTACAACGTCTTTACTCGTCCTGGCGGCCAAACTGGCGTGACGGACGCGGCATTGAACTACATCCAAGGTATCGGCATCGTTTCGGGTGAAACTGAGCAGCTTGTGTTCGGTGGTAACGTTCAGACAAACCTGTCTGAGTATGGTATCGCATCACCTTACGCGCCTGATACAGGTGTTGGTCTCCTTCTTGGTGCTGAATGGCGCGAAGATAGCTTGGTGGCAACACCTGACCAAATCAGCCAAGTTCCAGGCGGCGGCTTTACCGGTGTTGGCGGTGCAACTCTCCCAGTTGCTGGTGAAGTTCAAGTGTTTGAACTCTTCGGCGAATTGGAAGTTCCGCTCATCACAGGTATGGAATTCGTCGAAGAACTCGTCTTCAACGGTCAGTATCGTTACTCTGACTATGATACAGACGGTAACGGCGTACAGAACAGCTTCTCAACAGATGCTTATGGTCTGCAACTCCGCTGGGCTCCGACTGAGGACGTCAATTTCCGCGGTCAGTTCCAACGTTCTGTTCGTGCACCTAACGTCATTGAACTGTTTACAGGTCAAAACACAGGTCTTCCGAACTTGAACGTTTTCGGTACAAACGCAAACGGCGTTCAGTTGTTTGACGGGTGTGCGTCTAATGCTCCGATCGCATCGCCAGCGGCTTGTGCAAACACAGGTGTTACGGCAGCGCAATATGGTAACATCGCTGACGTTATTGCTGGGCAGACACAGGCTATCACTGGCGGTAACCCGCTTCTGAACCCTGAGACGTCTGACACGTACACTTTTGGTGTCGTCTTAACTCCAAGCTTTATTGAAGGTCTGAATATCACTGTCGATTACTTCGATATTTCTGTGGAAGACTTCATCAATGCGGGTATTCCGGCTCAGACAGTTTATAATAATTGTCTTGATTCTGGTGATGCAACCTTCTGTGATCTTATTCAGCGTGACTCGGCGGGTTCCCTGAACTCCGGTCAAGCTGGCGTCGGTTTCCAGTCGACCAATATCAACATTGCTGAATTGACGACAAATGGCGTCGATCTTCAGGTTGGTTACATGTTTGATCTGGCCGATTATGGCGTCGAAGGTGCAGGCGACTTCGCTCTGCAGTATGCGGCGACATTTACGGAAGAGTTCAACTTCGTACCGTTCCCTGGTGATGCTGGAGTGGATTGTGCAGGACTGTTTGGTAACGCATGCGATATTGCCAACACGCCGGTTGTTCCGTCCTATCGTCATCGCGCGATCTTGACATGGAACACACCGCTTGAGGGTATGCAGGTCAATACAACTTGGCGTCATTACTCAAGTGTTGATAACGAGCAAGCAAATCCAGACCCAGTCGATACTCGCTTGGCAACTCAGGATTATATCGACATTGCGGCGACGTATGAGTTCATGGAAGGTTACACAGCCCGTGTTGGTGTGAACAATGTCTTCCTCGAGCAGCCTCCTGTCTCGCTCTCTGCTGGTCCGCCTTTGGGTAACGGTAACACCTTCCCAACGATCTATGACACAGGTCGCTTTGTCTTCTTCGGTCTGAACGCTAAGTTCTAGACCTGACTGAGATATCAAGTTTTACGGGTCGCCTTTGGGCGGCCCGTTTGCGTTTAGAGTTCAAGGTATTCGAAACTGGATTCTAAATGTGCGACATTGCGTTTCCACCGCTTGCTCCTTGTGATCGCCTTTGCTAAGCCGCGCGCGATTGGTGAGCAGAGATTCCTCTGACTTGCTGCGAACACACGCCGGATCACCTGGCTTTTGCTGACGGACATTTCAAACGTGACATCAGAAGACGTCATTACGGGCGAAGCCCCAACGCGCTATGCCAAGGCGCTAATCGATCTAGCGGACGACGCTAAATCCCTTGTGCGCGTAGAAAAGGACCTCAAGTCCATTGCTGCCGCGTTTAAAGACAGTGATGAGCTTCGTGCCTTTGCCGATAGCCCCGTCTTTAAAACAGAAGACAAAGTGTCGGCGATGACGGCGATTGCGAAATCCGCAAAAACCAGCGTCCTGACGCAGCAGTTCATCGGGACTGTTACGGCGAATCATCGTGCGGGTGACCTGCCAATGATTATTGCGGCCTTTAACGAAATGGTCGCACTGCGCCGGGGTAGCCAAATTGCGAAAGTGACGTCCGCAACAAAATTGACGGCTGCGCAGCTCACGCAACTGAAATCAAAATTAAAATCCGAAACTGGCCAAGATGTTGATGTCGACGTTACGGTGGATCCGGACTTACTTGGCGGCTTTGTCGTTAAACTCGGATCGCGTCTCTATGATGCGTCTCTGAAAACAAAACTCGAGGATTTACGCCTCGCACTCAAAACGGCTTAAAAACCGCTCAACGAATTTAAGACGCGTCTCGCGCACACGATAAAGATCTGAAGAGGACACCGTCCATGGACATTCGCGCCGCTGAAATCTCCACAATCCTGAAACAGCAAATCAAGGATTTTGGTAAAGATGCCAAAGTCTCTGACGTGGGTCAGGTTCTCTCCGTCGGTGACGGCATTGCCCGTGTCTACGGCCTCGACAGCGTCCGCGCTGGCGAAATGGTCGAATTCCCTGGCGGGATCAAAGGCATGGCGCTGAACTTAGAGACTGACAATGTCGGTGTCGTGATCTTCGGTGATGACAAGTCCATTAAAGAAGGCGACCAAGTACGCCGTTTGGGCGAAATTGTTGACGTCCCTGTCGGCAAAGGTCTGCTTGGCCGCGTTGTTGATCCGCTCGGCAACCCAATCGATGGCAAAGGCCCGATTGAAGCGACAGAGCGCCGCCGCGTTGATGTTAAGGCGCCGGGTATTATCCCGCGCAAATCTGTTCACGAGCCTGTCCAAACGGGCATTAAGGCGATTGACGCGCTGATCCCGATTGGCCGTGGTCAACGCGAACTGATTATTGGTGATCGCCAGACAGGTAAAACCGCTGTCGCGATCGATTCAATTTTGAACCAAAAGGCCGCGTTTGACGATGGCCGCGAAGCGGATCAACTTTACTGTATCTACGTTGTGATCGGCCAGAAACGCTCCACAGTGGCGCAACTCGTTAAGACGCTCGAAGAAAATGGCGCGATGGATTATTCCATCGTTGTTGCTGCGACGGCGTCCGAGCCGGCGCCTCTGCTTTATCTCGCGCCGTTCGCTGGTTGTGCGATGGGCGAATATTTCCGCGATAATGGTATGCACGCGCTGATCGTTTATGATGATCTGTCAAAGCAAGCCGTGGCTTACCGCCAAATGTCCCTTCTGCTGCGTCGTCCTCCGGGCCGCGAAGCTTATCCTGGTGACGTTTTCTATCTTCACTCCCGTTTGCTCGAACGTGCGGCGAAAATGGGCGATGATTACGGTAATGGCTCTTTGACGGCGCTGCCCATCATTGAGACCCAAGGTAACGATGTGTCGGCCTTTATTCCGACCAACGTGATTTCCATTACGGACGGCCAAATCTTCCTCGAAACAGATTTGTTCTTCCAAGGTATCCGCCCAGCCCTCAACGTTGGCCTGTCCGTGTCCCGTGTGGGCTCTGCGGCGCAGATCAAAGCGATGAAACAGGTTGCGGGTCCGATTAAGGGTGAACTCGCGCAATACCGCGAAATGGCGGCGTTTGCTCAGTTTGGTTCCGATCTTGATGCGTCCACTCAAGCGCTTCTCGCGCGCGGTGACCGCCTGACAGAGCTACTCAAGCAGCCACAATTCTCGCCGCTTCAAGTGGAAGAGCAAGTTGTTGTTCTTTACGCAGGTACGCGCGGTTATCTCGCGAAAGTTGCTGTGACAGACGTGCAGGATTACGAAGCGAAGCTTCTATCTCACATTCGCTCAGACCAAAAAGCACTGCTTTCTGATATTTCGACACAGAAAAAGCTGACTGACGAGATTGAAGGTAAGATTAAAGACGTTCTCGAAGCGTTCACATCGAACTATACTGCGGCCAAAGGGTAGGGACCAAGCATGGCCTCTCTCAAAGAGCTCAAGAGTCGGATTTCCAGCGTTAAGAATACGCAGAAGATCACGCGGGCCATGCAAATGGTTGCGGCGGCAAAACTGCGAAAAGCGCAGGAAGCGGCTGAGAGCGCACGGCCCTATGCGGAACGTATTCGCGGCGTGATCTCCAACCTCGCCAATTCTATGGGTGACGGCGGTGACGCGCCAAAGTTGCTTGTTGGAACTGGCTCACAAGACACCGTTTTACTTGTCATCGCCACGGCGGACCGCGGTTTATGCGGCGGCTTTAACACGAACATCGTTCGTAAGGCCCGTGAAGAAATTGTCGCGCTGGAGCGTGATGGAAAAACTGTCAAACTCTACCTGATTGGTAAAAAAGGCTACGATCAGCTTAACCGCCTCTATAGCGATAATGTCGTCAAATATATCTCGCTCAAGGAAGAGCGTAAGCTTCATGCGGGTATTGCCCGTAACATTGGCGAAGAAATTACAGCCATGTTTGATGCGGGCGAATTCGATGTCGCTAAGCTGATTTACGCGAACTTTAAAAACGTGATGGAACAAACGCCCGTTGCTCAAACAATCATTCCGGCTAACGCCTCTATTGATGCGCCCGGTGAAGATGCGGGTGGTCCTGATTTGGACGGGGCGATCTATACGTATGAGCCGGATGAAGCCGGTATCTTGCGCGTTCTTCTACCGCGTTCGATTAACACACAAATTTTCTCTGCTTTGCTTGAAAACCAAGCGGGTGAAATGGGTTCTAAAATGGCGGCTATGGATAGCGCCACACGGAACGCCGGTGACATGATCGACAATTTGACGCTGACATTTAACCGGACGCGTCAAGCACAGATTACGTCCGAACTCATTGAAATCATTTCAGGCGCGGAAGCGCTTTAACGTTAGTCGCTGACAGGAAAGACCCGATGGCCACTGCTCCGAAAAAAACGACAGCGAAGAAACCCGCTGCTAAAAAAGCGCCCGCAAAAAAGCGCGTCACAAAGAAAGCTGCGAACGCAAACACCGTCGCGACTGGCAAAGTTAGCCAAGTCATCGGCGCCGTTGTTGACGTTGTGTTTGAAGGCGCTTTGCCGGAAATCCAAAATGCGCTCGAAACGGATAATGGTGGTAACCGCCTTGTCCTCGAAGTGGCGCAGCATTTGGGTCAAAACACTGTTCGCACCATTGCGATGGACGCGACCGAAGGTCTCGTGCGCGGTCAAGCCGTAACAGACACAGGATCGCCCATCATCGTTCCGGTTGGTCCGGAAACATTGGGCCGCATCATGAACGTTATCGGTGAGCCGATTGACGAACGCGGTCCGATTACATCGAAAGTGAAAGCGCCGATCCACAAATCTGCGCCGCCTTTCGTTGACCAAGCAACAGAAACCGAAGTCCTCGCGACAGGGATCAAGGTCATCGATCTTCTTTGCCCATACGCAAAAGGCGGTAAAATTGGCCTATTCGGCGGTGCTGGTGTTGGCAAAACAGTTTTGATCATGGAATTGATCAACAATATTGCGAAATTGTTTGGCGGTTACTCCGTGTTTGCCGGTGTTGGCGAGCGGACCCGTGAAGGGAACGACCTTTATCACGAGATGATCGAATCTAACGTAATCAACCTCGACGGCGAAAGCCGCGCAACATTGGTTTATGGCCAAATGAACGAGCCTCCAGGCGCCCGCGCCCGCGTTGCGTTGACAGGTCTGTCACAGGCTGAATATTTCCGCGATGAAGAAGGTAAAGACGTTCTGTTCTTCGTTGATAATATCTTCCGCTTTACGCAAGCGGGTTCCGAAGTGTCCGCACTCTTGGGCCGTATCCCGTCTGCGGTGGGCTATCAGCCGACTTTGGCGACTGAAATGGGTCAGATGCAGGAACGCATTACGTCGACGCACAAGGGCTCTATCACGTCCGTGCAGGCCATCTATGTACCAGCCGATGACTTGACCGATCCAGCGCCAGCGACATCTTTTGCTCACTTGGACGCGACTACCGTTCTGAACCGTGCGATCTCGGAAAAGGGTATTTACCCCGCCGTTGACCCGCTCGACTCGACGTCGCGTATTTTGGAACCACGGACTGTTGGTAAAGATCATTATGATGTGGCGCGCCGCGTTCAGGAAACTTTGCAGCGTTATAAGTCATTGCAGGACATTATCGCCATTCTCGGTATGGATGAGCTCTCAGAAGAAGATAAACTCGTTGTTGCGCGCGCGCGTAAGATTGAAAAATTCCTCTCACAGCCTTTCGACGTTGCTGAAATCTTCACAGGTTCCCCAGGTATTCAGGTTCCTCTCGAAGACACAATTCGTTCCTTTAAGGGCGTTGTGAACGGCGAGTATGATCATCTGCCAGAGCAGGCCTTCTACATGGTTGGCGGCATTGACGATGTGATCGAGAAAGCTGCCAAAATGGCTGCTAAAGCGGCGTAAGGTCTCCGAAAGAAAATTATGGCCGACACGCTGACATTCTCGCTGGTTTCTCCGGAACGCGAATTGTTTTCAGGACAGGTAGATCAGGTTGATTTGCCGGGTTCTGAAGGCGATCTTGGTGTTCTGCCTAACCATTCGCCGCTCATGGCAGCGATCCGCACGGGCGCGATTACGGTCTATGCGAATGGCACAGAAGAAAAGTTCTTCGTTGAAGGCGGTTTCGCAGACGTGACGCCGGCTGGCCTCACGGTTCTCGCTGAACTGGCGACGCCGCTTGCTGATATTGATCGTGACGATCTTTCAGCGCGTATTGAAAAAGCGCGGGCTGACTTGGAAACATTGTCTGACGAGAAAGCGATGGCGCATCGCCTTCACCTCGATGGTCTCGAAGCAATCTTCAATATGGTCTAATTTGCCCCCGTTTCAGTCACATGATTATTCAAAAGGCGCGGCATGATCCGCGCCTTTTTTGTTTCTGCTATTCTCATCGGCATCGGTTTGCTTGTTTATGCAGGTTGGATTGAACCTAGACAGTTGCATGTTCGTGAATTTGAGGTCGGCGAGGGGGAGCGAACGGTTCGCATCGCCCTGATGACGGATATCCATATTGGCGGACTGCATGTGCCGCCTGATCGAGTCGAGACACTTGTCGAGCGAATTAACGCTGGAGCGCCCGATCTCATTCTACTTCCCGGCGATTTCATTAATGGTCATACGCCGCGCGCAGAAATGAAAGTTGCGCAGAAGAGAGCACTGTCTGAAGGGGTGTCACATTTTACAAACCTTACCACGCCCGCAATCGCGACTACCGGCAATCATGACGGATGGCATAATCGCCGTGCCTTGACACGGATGTTGAATGAAGCGGGCGTAAAGGTCATCGATAATTTGGCGACACAGTATGAAGGTATTTGTATCGTCGGCATCGCTGATGATTTGACCGACAATCCCTCTGCTGATGGCTTTGAACTGTGTGGAGATAATGCGCCTATTGTCGCTTTGATGCATTCCCCCGATACAAGAAATTTCCTGCCCTCGGAAATTGCGTTAGCGGTCGCAGGGCACACACATGGCGGGCAGGTTAATTTGCCTTTCATTGGGCGCCGCGTAACCGCTACTGTTTGTGGGCAACCCTGTGCGTATGGGCTCATCCAATCAAATCCGCCGCTTTTCGTGAGTGCAGGGGTCGGGACATCAATTTTGCCCATTCGTTTCCGTGCACCGCCAGAGATTGTGATGATAACGTTGCATTTGCCGGAGTAGCGTTAAGGCAGAGACTGTAGCGCGTCCGTTACAGGTGGGAGCAGAGCTTTGACCCTTTCATTCGAACTGTTGTTTGTACCGATATAGAGCGCTTGCAAGAAGGCTTTTACATTGTGGAGGCGCGCCAGCCCGGCTTCTGATTTAAACGCGTCGTTCCAACTGTTCATTGGCGCGGGATTAATGAGAGGCGCAAGCCATTCGGTCCAGTCTTGTTCAGTGCGTTCGCCTCGCATGGCGATAAAAAGCACAGGGCGAGCCAGTCGCCCAGACTCACCGTGAATATAGGCGTGACCGGAAGCCGCAGGAACTTGGACACGGACAGTGTCTAAAACCCTGTCGGCTTGATCTGTCGTGAGGGCAGGGTTGAGAGATAGTTGCATCAACCAATCCGCCCCATGGGCGACGCCGTGTCGCCAACCGTCTATGTCTGAAAAACCACGATAATCTTGGACACTGCTAACATAAGTTGTTGCGGCGCCTACGAGTTGATCAAGTTCAGCCTCGGTCAGATAAGACTCAACACGATCAGTTCGTGCCACTTCCGATAAGACGAGCGCCGCAAAAGGTGCTGCAAAGCCGTCTGCATCCTTGTCAGCGACCATAGGAAGCAATTGGTCCTTCAGAGCGCGGACATCATCATTCTCTAGGGCGCCGGATCGTAGCAGCGTGGTGAGGCTTTCATAGGCGAGGCCGTCACGAATTATCGGGTCCGGGTGGCCGAGACATTGGGCCAACGCAGTCGCCATTCTGGCCTTCTCAACGGCGCTCTGCGTCTGGAATGCTTCTGCCTTGGCAGTTCTCACCTCTTCTAATGTGATGCCAGAGGACTGACAGGCTGTTCCGTTCGAAACTCCATTGCCACAGGCTGACAAAGCCATGACTGTGCAGAGGCCAAGCGCTTTGATCGAATAAGTCATGTGGGAACCTTGGCGAAGACAGCCAATTTATTCAAGTTTCAGTGGGCACGCTTGCCAGCTCTTCGGCGGGCGTTGGAACGTCGCTCAACTTGGCGGTACGGTCTTCTTTTGTCGTTACCATGATAAAGGCGACGAACGACAGTGCCGCAAGAAGGGCCGCAAGCAAGAACGGCGCGCCAGGTTTATAGATGGGCGAGGTTTCTGGGTCCGCGAAAACGTAGAACACGCCGGTTAAAACAAGGGGACCAATCATCATGGCAAGACCTTGCGCTGCGCCGAGCGCGCCTTGTAATTCACCTTGTTCGGTGTCGTCGACGCGCATGCTCATCATATTTGTTAGAGACGGTCCGTAGAGGCCAGCCAGCGCCGCGAACGGGCCGGCGGCGTAAACAACCCAGCCCTCATAGGCGTTCCCAAGGATACCATAAGCCAGCACACAACTGCCCATCCCGATAAGGCCGCACCAGAAGAGACCCAGTTTGGGAATGGCAATTCGGATCAAATAGCCTTGCACGAATAGGCTTGCGAGACCGAAAGCGCCGAGCGAGTTGCCGACATCCTTTGGCGTCCAGCCCAGTGCCTCTTGCGTCGAGAGTGTGTAAGTGCTCGGATAGACCGTATGCGCAACCGCGAGCAGAAAATAGACGAAAATCATGCCTTTAACGCCAGATATGCGGCCAAGGCTTTTAAGGGATCCGGCAGCATTAGAGCGCGCGAAGCTAAAGGGGCGGCGCTTTTCCGGTTTATGCGTTTCTGGCAGAACGATGAATCCATAGACGAAATTGAGGGAGCAAATAACGCCAGCCGCAAAGAACGGCACGCGCGGACCAAACTCGCCAAGCCAGCCGCCAAAGACGGGTCCAAGAATGAAGCCAACACCAAAAACTGCGCCGACGAGTCCAAAATTCTGGGCTCGTGTTTCAGGCGGGCTGACATCGGAAATATAGGCGTTAGCTGTCGAAAATGTTGCGCCAAACGCGCCGGAAATGGCGCGGCCCAGATAAAGAAGGGCAACAGTGGGGGCTATCGCCATAAGAAAATAATCCAGAGCCAGAGCGCCCACGGAAAACAACATAATAGGGCGACGGCCTAAGGCATCGGACAGGCCGCCAGCGATTGGCATGCAGATGAATTGCATGACGGCAAAGGTAAACGTCATCCAGCCCAAATGAAGCGCGGCTTGATTGTTCTCTAACCCTGTTAGGGATTTGATGAGATCGGGGAGAACCGGGATTAAAATGCCGAAGCCGATCGAATTGATCGCGACCGTTATCAGCACAAAAACCAGTGCGTTTTTTTCTCTGAATGATGTCGACATTCCGGGGGCTTATCTTAGGCGCGCGGCTCCGCATAGCGCGCAAACTCGGCGACTAGCCGTTCATAAACGTCGCGCTTGAACGGAACGACCGAGTTGGGTGTTTTCGCGAGTTTGGCCCATTTCCATTCTGAAAACTCTTGCGTGCCGTGGGACGTTAAATTGACGTGTTTCTCGCTGCCTGTAAATTCATACGCAAACCAGAGTTGGCGTTGGCCAGAGTAACTGCGGCCTTTCTTTTTTGCCATCCCGGGAGGGTAGTCATAATAGAGCCAATCGCTAATTTGTCCCAAAGGATTGAGGTGGGCGATGGTGATGCCCGTTTCTTCCCATAATTCGCGGAGCGCCCCGAATTCAGGACTTTCGCCTTCGTCCAAGCCGCCTTGCGGGAATTGCCACGAAAACTTGCCCGTTTCGCCGAAGCGGCGGCCGAGCCATACGCGGCCAGACTTATTGAATAGGCATACGCCAACGCAAGGGCGGTAAAGGTCTGGATTTTGTGTCATTGAAGAGTCGCTGTGGCGGGAACGAGGATAAGTCCTTGGCTGGATAGTGTCGCTGTCCAGCCCTTAACGGCATCAATCGTTTGCGGATAGACGAAGCCGACGCCGACCGAACCAGGTGAGGTTTTCGCGTTTTCAGCCAAATTTTCGAGCCGCGCGGCGATGACGCTTTGACTGGCGACGGGATCAATAAGGCCAAAGCCAGCTTTGTAAGGGAGGGATATAGATTGTGCTAAGGCCCCAACGGTTGGCGCATCAAAAGACCCATCGACAAAGAGACCAAGGCCAGAGGCTTTGAACTCAGTCAGAATTGGGCCCGCCGCATCGCTACGGCGCAGCAAAACCTCACCCTGATAATTGATAACGCCAGCATAACCCTGAGCGCGCGAGAGACTGAAATGAAGGTGTTTACGATTATCGTCAGGGCCGAGGTTAGCCCGTAACGTTCGTTCGCTTCCTTGTTCGGTTGCGTCAAAGGAGCTGCCCTCCATTGGAATTTCAAGAAGAATTTCATGGCCTCGCGCTCGGGCCTTATCAATCCAACCCTGAAGGCCGGGCGTCTGGGCCGCGAATGAAAGGGTGACAGCTGCGGGCAATTCGTCAATCGCGCGTTGCGTCAGCGGCCCATTAATGCCGAGCCCGCCGATGATAATTGATACGGGCGTTCGGCCCGATAGAGGGGGCGGAGCGAGGCGATAGGCGTCCAGAGGTGTCTTGCCAGCACGATTGGGGCTGGGAATAGGGCCGAATTCACTATTGCGGGTCAGAGAGCGATCTAGCGGAGGGGCTGCGGGAACTGGCGGAGGAAGCGTAATTGTTCTAGGCGCGGGGTTTGGCTGTCGGCCGACGGGATTTCCGAGGGCATCAATCGCGGCCAAGGCATCCGTCGGGTTTTCTCCCTTGGGAACAAGGTCGGCGAGTAGATCAGGCAGTGCATCGCTCGTTTGATCCAAAGGTGATGGTATTTGATCGTCTGGTAAGGAGGCAACAGACACAGACCCTTTGGATTCAGCGTCGGAGTTTTGGCCAAACAATTTCGCGATAACCATGGGACTGGTAATGAGAATGATGAGGGCAATAAGGGCAAGGCTGAGGTGATGGCGGCGCTTGGGCAAAGATAATGCCTGCCTGCGCCGCGCCGCGACTCGCTTGATGGGATCATTTGAACTCATAGATCGCCCTTAAAGCGAGCCGGGGGGGCTAGTCGAGGTCGGATTGTGCGTCCAACAGCTCTTGATATCGTGAGCCCTTAAGAATTTCGACCGCTGTCCGAAGTTGAAAATCTTCCGTAATTGGAAACTCTTCTGGCGGGAAAATCACGTCTTCATAGACTTCCTCATAATCTGACGTATCCACATTGAGGAGTGCATTGGGCAAGTTGTCCTCGCGGATACGGCGGCGCAATTCACCCGTATCATCCAATGCGGAGACCAGTTGATCGGGCATGATGCCGCGGCCCTGAATGCTCTTCCCGGACGGGGTATAATACCGCTGCGTCGTCATCCGCAGGGCGCCTTTATTACCGGGCAGCGGGATAACGGATTGCACAGAGCCTTTACCAAAGCTGCGGCGACCGACGACGACGGCGCGGCCACGATCCTGTAAGGATCCCGCGAGAATTTCAGCCGCGCTGGCCGAGCCAGGGGAGACAAGAACAACGATTGGCATGTCAGGCATGACTTCACCATCGTCAGCGTGATAGCGCTCTGTATCAACGTCTTTACGACCTCTCACGGACAGGACTTCGCCGCCATCAAGAAATAATCCTGATACGGACACAGATTGCGTGAGCAAGCCGCCGCGGTTGCCTCTTAGGTCGATAATCAAGCCTGGAATTTCGCTGCCGAGTTCTTCTTCAAGGAGTTCTAACGCTCGCTCCAAATCAGTGGTCAGTTTGGTGTTGTTGAAGCTTTCAATCAATACATAGCCCAATCCGTCTTCAACACGGTGCCGAATGGCGCGTCCCCGAACCTGTTCGCGCATGACGGAGAGATCGCGCGGTTCTTGATCCGGCGACAAAACCGTCACCGTAACAGGATCGCCAGCCAGACCGCGAATGCCTTCGACCGCTTCGTCCAAGTCGAGTCCGAGAATGGATTCGCCTTCAACAGCGGTGATGAAATCACCAGACCTTATGCCTGCCCCATAGGCCGGACCTTCTTCTAGGGCATAGTTAATCTTGATCAGGCCCTCTTCCATAATGACTTCGATGCCCAGACCGCCATATTCACGCCGTGCGGCTTTGCGCTGCTCTGTATAGGTCGTAGGCGGGACATAGCTGGAATGCGGGTCGAGCTTTGCGAGCGCGCCATTGAGAGCGCCCTCGATCAAGGTTTGCGTTTCGACGGGTTCGACATATTCCGCTTCGACAATCGTAATGATATCAGCAAGAATTTGCATCTTTTCATATGATGGGGCGTCGATCTCTTTGGGCGTGACGGCGTATGACCATCCGGCCACGAGAGTGGCTGCAAAGGCACCCGTTAGAACAAGACCGTGTTTTAAAGACACTAGTTTTGCATCTCCGCCAAACGTTGATTGTAATTGCCGGATTTGATCAACTCGATCGCGCGTTGCAATTGATAATCATCGGTTACGACAAACCCTTCTGGCGGGTAATCGATGATGAGCTCGTCTTCGGTGGCTTCATCGGCTGTTTCGTCGTCCGCAGGCGCCTCTTCATTTTCAATTGAATTGGGAAGGTCGGCTTCGCTCACGCGTGTGTGGTCTTCGCCGTCATCAGGATAGGACGAGACGAATAGATCCGGATCGATCCCTGTGCCCTGAATGGAGCGTCCTGATGGGGTATAATATCGTTGGGTCGTCAGGCGAAGGGCGCCGTCGCGGCCACCGCGTAGCGGGATCAGCGATTGAACAGAGCCTTTACCGAAACTTGTCATACCCATCACAAGACCCCGATTACGGTCTTGAATGGCGCCGGCAACAATTTCCGACGCAGACGCTGAGGCTTCGTCAATCAGGACAATCACTGGGACACCATTTAGGAGCTGCCCGGGTTCGGCATCATAGCTTTGTTGATCGGAACCATCTCGTCCGCGTGTCGAGACGACTTCTCCGCTGTCGAGGAATGCAGAAGAAATTTTGATCGACTGATCCAAAAGGCCGCCCGGGTTTGTGCGCAAATCCAAAATTACGCCTGGAAGCCTGCCATCGACAGTGCGCTTAAGTTCGGTGATCGCACCCGCAAGACCAGGCGCGGCTTTTTCGTTAAACTGACTAATACGAATATAAGGGACACCGTCTTTAACTTCGTATGTCACAACTTCGCGGTCAACTTCGCGGCGAACGAGCGTAATATCCTGTGGTTCTTCATCAATACGGGCGATTGTGAGCGTGACGGATTCGCCCGCCTCACCCCGAATGATGTTCACGGCTTCCGTCAATGAAAGGCCAAGAACGGTCTTGCCGTCAATTTCAGTGATGTAATCGCCGGATTTAACGCCGGCTTCTTTGGCGGGGGAACCATCAATCGGGGCGACGACTTTGACGTAACCGTCTTCCTGAGTCACTTCCATGCCAACGCCGACATAACGGCCTGAGGTTTGTTCCTGAAGGCGGCGGAAGTCATCCGGATTGACGTAGGAGCTATGCGGGTCGAGCGATTGAAGCATGCCGTTGATCGCATCTTCGATCAGCTCGCCATCTTCGACTTCGACGACATAGTCGCTGCGAACGCGCGCCATAACATCGGCGAAGAGGTCAAGTTGTTCAAACGTATCTGAATAAGACGGCTTCTCAACGGCGAGCGCCGCCTGATTAGCAGACGAAAAGGCAAACAGTCCTACAGCGGCGGCTGTCCCGACAACTGGCAATACATATTTCATCAACGTCTCCTTGCTGAATCATTACCTATAGACGGTAATTCCGCGTTTCCAGTCAAATTGCTGCGATTGCCATGCCAACTTACCACTGTTTAACCCCCAAACCCTTAACTACGTCCGCCCATCCACGGTTCAGGGTCAATAGAGCGCCCATTTCGCCGTAATTCAATGTAAAGCGGGGTTCGCCCCGTGGTGCCGGGCATCTGTCCGACGGGTTCGCCGCGTTTTACGGTTTCGCTCGTCGTCACATATGTTTCGCTCAGGCCTGTGAGCAGCAGATAGTAGCCATCATCCATGTTGAGAATCACAACGCGGCCATAGGTTCGGAACGGGCCGACAAATTCGACACGCCCCGCATAAGGCGCGATGACTTGTCCGCCGCTTCGCGCGGAATATGTTTGGCCTTTGGAGCCGCGTCCAAATCCTGTCGTCATCCGGCCAGACACGGGCCGCACTAAAGCGCCTTTGGCGTCGGCGAACTTGATCGTCCCGGGCGGCAGCGTGACCGGCGGGAGCGTAAGTGAGCCCGCCGACGGCGTTGGCGTTTGTCCAGGTTTGAGGCGAGGCGCGACCGTTTCAGGGATTGCCGCGATTTGGTCCAACAGCTCTCGCAAAGTTGCTGCTTCGCTCGCAAATCGAACGGCATCAGCGCGAGCTTTTTCCTCATTCGTGAGGATCGATAGACGAAGTCTCTCCTTTTGGGCCACGAGGGCTTGCGTGCGGGTTCTGCGCTTAACGAGTTCCGCCGTATTCGCGTCTAGGGCGTCTTGCTGTGCGGCCGCGTCGTCGCGAGCGGCGGTAACTTCTTCTGCGAGTTGCCGCGTAATTTCAGCGCGGGCTTGGAGCTCTGTCGAGAGTAAATCAATCATCGTCGCTGCTTGAGCCGTCCTGACCGCATCATCAGGGTGGGAGAGTGTCGCTGCGTTCGGGGCTAGTTGCAGACGCTGCAATGAAGCGAGCAGTTCCAGAGTTGTGCCGCGTGTTGCCGTCAATTCAACCTCAAGCGCAACCAATCGCGCCGTCGACTCCGAAAGCTGCGCGCTAATTCGCTGACTTTCCCGTTCATAGGCCTGCGTTTGTTGAGTGTCGCGCGCGAGTTCAGCTTTAAGGGCTTCGATTTCGGCCATGACGGTCTCGCGTTCCGCTTTTAACCGCGCTTCCGTGGCGCGCGCTTCAGCTTCGGCTTGAGTCAAACTTTCGAGGTCAGGTGTCTGCTGCGCCATCGCAGGCAAGGCGAGTAGTAACCCGATGACAATGGAAAGTGCGGCACGCATGGAGTGCTATTTGACAAGAGGCGCGGCGCCGTCAATCCCTCGCGTCAGTCTCCCGCGATATAGCGAGAAAATCACCCTATGCGGCGCATTGTAAAGCGGTCGCTTATTCCAGTTCGTTGTTCGAAAACTCGCAATTTTCGGACATCAAATCTATCTTTGTGGTACCTTCAATACACACCCATTGCGTGGGTTCATGACCGTACACTATTCTCAATCTGGCAATGTTTAATGAGAGTTGCTTTATGATGTCCAAGCTTTCGACGGCGTCTTGGTGCGACGCGGTCGATCCGGATGGAATGCTCAAGTCAAAATTGGCTTGAAGATGAGCCGCGTCAAAGGTGAGGAGTGTTGTACGGCTTCTCGTCGTGACAAGCGCTGAAAGATGACCGTCTGTATGGCCCCCGGTTTGGAAAATCTTCAAGGACCCGTCGCCAAAGACATCATAACTCTCTCCGAGCCATGAATCTTCTTTCCAATGCGTATCCAGTAATTCAACACGCATGTCGGACAATAACATGTTGGACGGGATGCCGGCGGCGAAGCGTGTTCGTGACCGGACCTCATCCAAAGATGCGGACGTCATAAGTAACGGAGCATCTGCATACGCAAGTAGGCTCTCTAAGCCGCTAATATGATCTCCGTGAAAATGAGACGGGATGATATGACGAATGTCTTGGGGTAGAATATCGGTTTGCTTTAATTGCGACACCAGATCGCTGCCGGGCGTATTGCGGCACGGCACCCAATAGATTGGCCGCGTCCCGTAATCACAGTCTCCCGCCCGCAAACCTGTATCAAGGATTACAACGCCCAAAGTGGGGTGACGAACAGCATATGCAATTGAAGGGACCCATTGGTCGCGTTTTAAGCTCTCCGGTAGGGTGGGAGCCTTCTGGTCAATTAGGATGTCCGCTGGTGCCTTCACCCACCCGGTCACATAGGCGGTGACGTCTAAATCTGTGTCTGTTCCCATCCCAAGGCGAGAGGTCTCTGTGTCTAGGTCAGTGAGCTCTTGAACAGAGATGGTTCCGATAGGACGTAAGAGAGCGCATCCGACGAGCGTCATTAGACTTAAGCCTGCGAAGGCCCCGAAAACTATTTTGTAAATCACCTGCATGGTATTCTCCTTCATAATGTGAAGGATCCAATGTGCGGTCTCAATGCATATGTAAAATGCATGGATTATATGTTTTAAATGCGTAATGAATATATATGAAACGTCTCGAAGATCTTGATCTCAATCTTCTCCTCTTGCTGCATTGGTTGTTGGAAGAACGGAGCGTCACAAGAGCCGCGAGCCGTGTCGGCATCTCCCAACCTGCAGCGAGCCGGGGGTTACAGCGGTTACGCGAAATATTCTCGGACGAGCTTCTCATCCGGTCGGGCCGTCAGTATACGCTGTCTCGTTTGGCGGGCACCATAAAGGGCGACCTTGCTCGCGCAGTTCAACATTTTCGAATTGTCGCGCACATGGACGAGACGTTCAGTCCAGGGACGAGCGATGAGAGCGTTGTCATTGCTTGCAATGATTATCTTGCGGCCATTTGTACGGAGGCATGGGTCGAGGCGATTAGGCCTCACGCGCCGGCTATGCGGTCAAGTTGGCGGCCGCTTGATCTGGCTGTGATTGACGCGCTGGCGTCCGGACAAGTCGATTTGGCGATTATTCCAGACGCGGCTCTTGCCAACATACCGAAGTCTGCCTTGGCGCAAGACATGGTTGTGAAACCGCTGCTTAGCGATCGGTTTGTGGTCTTTGGCGCTGCGGCACATGCGGCGCTCCTTGTGGATGATCTATCGCTGACAATGTTCGCAGAGGTTGATCACGTTTTAGTCTCGCCCATGGGGACGGGACTTGGACGAGTTGATGGCGCTCTCAAGAAACATGGTTTGAAACGGCGAATTACTCACCGAACAGCGAGTTTTACGCACGCTGCTGACCTCGCTGTCGCGACGGGCGGACTCACGGTGATCCCCGAACGATTGGCGAGGCTCAAATCAAACGGGATTTATCGCCAACTCCCTTTTGATAGTGAACAGCTCTCTAGCAGTGTCGTCTGGCATGCTTCCCGGACTAGCGACCAAGCCCACACGTGGGTTCGTCGTCGATTTCAGATGTTTTTCAACGAGTAGGGTTTAGAAGTCCGCTCAGATTTGTGAATGACCTGCAATCGACGCAGCTAAAGCAATTATAATCAAGACCGTTCTGAGCCAGTGCCAACTCGCCCAACGTTTAAGCTCTCCAGCAAGATCATCGTCTTTTAAGCTATGGTCGGCGAAACTCTTATTCGCTTTACTGAAGTAAACGAAGAATATTCCAAGGGCAGACAGACTGAGAGCCGCGGTGATGTTCCATGCTAAATTGTTGGCTCCGCTTAAAACGGCAGTCAGAACCGCGAGAACCACTGCGCATGTCGTAAAAGGTGCATAGTATCGAAATAGTTTCGGTCCTAATGTTTCATGTAGCCGGAAAAAATCTGCTGGGTCCATACGGCGCCAGTATGGAACTAAGATCATAGCCTCCGTCAAAAGACTCCCAGCGTAAAGACCAACGACCAGCGTTGTTAAAATATTGATGGCCTCAAACATGCGGGGTTTCCTTGTGGTATCACTATTTAATGTACGCGTATATTTTATTGTTTAAACTGTGTCAATCAAGTAAACAGAGTCGGTGGAGAGGAGGCGCGTGATGAAAGAAAGAGTGACAACCACGCCGGGGCGCCCCTCGATTTCAGGCGCTAAAAAGGTGAAGATGAGGCGTGATATCGCCGCTTCCGCAAAAAGGCTCTTCCAAGAGGAAGGCTATGCGAAAATCTCCATAAGACGTATCGCCTCGGAAGTCGGCTGTTCGCCGATGACGCTCTATAAATATTATAATGCCAAAGTGGATATTCTTCGTACGCTTTGGGGCGATGTGTTTCGCGAACTCTTCGACTTGTTAGAGGCGGTGCCGAATGCGGGCGAAGAACGACTACAGCGCTTAGGGCTAACGTATGTCCAATATTGGTTAGACAACCCGGAGTATTATCGACTGGTTTTCATTTCAGACGGGGTGACGCAATCCGACGTGAGCGTTTTTATCGATAACCCTGAGTTGGTGCAGCGTTTCGCGCTTTTTTCTCAAGCTTTGCTGGAATGTTTTTCCGAAGAACCGGAGCCGGACGAATTGAAAGTCAAGCTCGACGCGTTCATCTGTTTTCTCAATGGCATCGCCCATAACCTAATCACCATCAGCAGTTATGACTGGTCTGAACCCAATAAGATGATCGCAATGGCGGTGAGAGCCGTAACGGAATAGGCGTTAATCCCGATGATACGGCGTACCCGCGAGGATGCTGAGGGCGCGGTAAATCTGTTCGGCGAGCATCACGCGAACGAGCTTATGCGGCCATGTTTGTGTGCCAAATGATATTTTGCGCACGGATGTTGGTAAGGCAGACGGCTCGAAACCATCAGCGCCGCCGATGAGGAACACGGCGGCCATATGGCCGTCATCTCGCAATCGGGTCAGTGTTTTGGAGAGTTGTCTGGACGTGATGGCTTTGCCGCGTTCATCAAGGACAAAGAATACAGCGCCCTCAGGCGCGCTTCCTGTTAGTTTTTCAGTTTCTTCTGCGCGGGTTTTGCATTTGCCGAGCTCGACGGATTGTTCTTCAACATCAAGAAAACCGAGCCCGCGCGCCATAGATTGAGCGCGCTTGAGGTAGTCATCGACCATCTCGCGCTCAGGGCCTGACCGCATGGTCCCGCCTGCGCGCAGAATTAGCTTCATTCGTTCGGGTCTGCGGGGGCTTCTTCTGCGACTGCGCGCAAACCATCGGGCAGGGGAACGGACCAGATTTTCTCAAGATTATAGAAGACGCGGACTTCCGGACGGAAAACGTGCAAAATGACGTCGCCCGCATCGACCAGAACCCAGTCTTTGCCTTCTTGGCCTTCGGTCCCAATGTCTTTGAAGCCCGCTTGCTTGAGCCCGCGCAGCACATAATCGGCAAGGGCGCCGACATGGCGGTTGGAGCGCCCAGACGCGACGATCATATAGTCGGCGATGGAGGACTTCTCGCCAATATCGATCTCAAGCACATCCTGCGCAGAGTTTTCGTCCAAAATTGAACGGATATAGGCCGCAAGTTTGGTCGAGTCGGTCAGGAGCGCATCAGCTTCGGGCGTTCCGGCATCAAGGAATGTTTTAAGGGTCGACATAAGAGGTAGTGTGTTTCTTGGAGAGGTTCGACAGTGAACGGTGACGCCCTTATCACACAGAATCCGGTCCGACTATTGTCAGTCCGCAGTCCGCTTCGCCCGGATGGCAGAGGATGACAGCGTGTTGAGCGGCAATGTTAGATAGGTCCAACACGGTGCGTCGCTATCCTTCAATGTGTGTGCTTGCCGCTCGGGTATGCGCGCACTTGCCATCTGACGCGCGACTTGGCCAAGGCGAGCCTTTAGAGGCGCGCCAGGACGAGAAATGACTACGATGGGGACGAGTTCAAACAAGCTCTGCCATTCTCGCCAGCGAGGCATTTGTGCCAAATTATCTGATCCGATCATATAGACGAAGCGTGTGTTAGGATGCCTCTGCCGAAGCTTTCGCAATAGATCGACTGTGTAGCGAGTCTTCAGTATGGTCTCGATATGGCTGATCCGCATTGACGGCGGCAAGTCCATGGCCTCAATTGTTTTGGCTCGTTCGGTGGCGTTGGGTTGCGCAGCTTTTAGCGGGTTTTGCGGGCTGACGAGCCACCAGACTTGATCAAGTTGTAACTCGCGCAGGCCGGCTTCGGCGACATGGCGATGACCCGCATGGGCAGGATTGAACGACCCGCCAAACAGGCCGATAGACGGGCCCGTTCGCGTCATGGACGCACAGTTCCTGTGCCAACCACCTGATATTTATAGCTGGTGAGGTGTTTCGCGCCGACTGGGCCGCGCGCATGCAGCCGACCTGTCGCAATGCCAATTTCGGCTCCAAAACCAAACTCGCAGCCATCCGCAAATTGGGTGGAGGCATTGTGAAGAACAATCGCGCTATCGACCTCAGACAAGAACCGGGTGGCCGCGGCATCATTATTCGTGATGATCGCTTCTGTGTGTCCGGACCCGTGGGCGGCGATATGGGCGAGAGCGGCGTCGATGTCGGCGACGATGGCGAGATTGGCAATCGGCGCGAGATGTTCGGTTTGGAAATCTTGCGGCGTTGCTGGCGTGATATCTGGGGCAAGGTTTTGGCTTTCGGCATCGCCACGAATCTCACAGCCTAAATTCTTCAAGTCTTGAACAAGGCTTGGAACAAATGTTGCGGCGATCTCGCGGTCTACCAAGATCGTTTCCGTCGCGCCGCAAACGCCTGTGCGCCGCATTTTTGCGTTCAACACGATGTTTTTTGCCATCGTAAGGTCAGCATCGCGGTGTACATAGCTATGATTCAACCCGTCTAAATGGGCCAATACAGGGACTCGCGCGTCGGATTGAACGCGCACAACGAGCCCTTTGCCACCGCGCGGAATAATAAGATCAACGGTTCCGGATAGGCCAGCCAGCATATGACCAACGGCGTCGCGGTCTTGGGTCCCAATCAAGTGAACAGCGCTTTCGGGTAGGCCAGCACCGCGCAGCGCGGCTCGTACGGCGTTAAAAATCGCCCGATTGGACCGAACAGCTTCGGATCCGCCGCGCAGGATGACCGCATTGCCCGATTGGAGACAAAGCGCCGCCGCATCAGCCGTAACATTCGGGCGGCTCTCGTATATCATGCCAATAACGCCGATGGGGACGGAAACTTTGGAGAAATGAAGTCCGTTTGGCTGCGTCCATTCTTCCAGAAGCCTGCCGAGAGGGTCGTCTTGCCGCGCAATTGACTCGACACTGTTAGCCATGGCGCCGATGCGCCCATCGTCTAACGTCAAGCGGTCAATCATGGCGGGGGACAGCCCACATTTCACGGCATCGGCCACGTCCAATGTATTGGCGGTCAATATGTTGTCAGCGTTCTGTCTGATTTCGGTTGCTAGACGTCTCAGCGCATCAAATTTTACGCTCGATCTCGTCATTGCGAGCTGTTTCGACGCCGTTCTTGCGGCGATTCCAACGGCTTGCATATAGTCGCCAAGCGTCTCGAAATTATCAGTGTGGAGGCTCATAACATCACCAAATTATCGCTGTGGATCACAACGGAGCCATTGGGATGGTCAATTTGATCGGACCGTAATCCGCAGAGCGGCGCAAGGTCATGGCTGTCATAGGACGATAACCCGCGCGCGATCTCTCGGCCTTTATGTCCAACAATCGCGACAGTATCACCTTTCCCAAAGCGGCCTGCAATCGACACTAAACCCACTGCGAGTAGGCTTTTCCCCTTATCCAGCGCGGTTTCTGCGCCTGCATCAATAACGAGTTGTCCGGAAGGGGAAAGGCTGTTGGCAATCCATTGTGACCGCGCGCTTTTAGGGTCATTGACGGCTTTAAAAAGCGTACGGGTGGCTCCGTTGCCAAGGTTTTTCAATGCTCCGTCGTGTTGGCCATCGCAAATAATCATATCGCAGCCTGCGTTCAGGCAAATTTTAGCAGCCAATAATTTTGTCGCCATTCCGCCTGTACCAACTCCAGTTCCGGCATTCGCGTCTCCGCCCATGGCGATGATGTTGTCGTCAATTTGCGTCACGTTCGGGATGTGTTGCGCGGATTTGGATGTGCGCGGGTCTTCTGTGTAGAGACCGTCCACGTCAGACAGCAGGATCAGTAAGTCTGCGCCGATCATTTGGGCGGTACGGGCCGCCAGCCGGTCATTATCGCCATAACGGATTTCAGCCGTCGCAACCGTGTCATTTTCATTGACCACAGGCACAATGCCAAGGTCGAGCAATGTGCCGAGCGTGGCGCGGGCATTAAGCCAACGGCGACGGTTCTCTGTATCGTCGAGCGTGAGAAGAGCCTGCGCCGATTGATGGCCAAAAGCTGCTAGCGCATCATCATAGGCCCGTGTCAGGACAGATTGCCCGACAGCGGCGCACGCTTGTTTCTGCGCGAGCGTTAAGGATGAGCGGTCCATCTTCAGCACGTCACAGCCCAAGGCAACCGCCCCAGACGATACGACGATGACGTCAGACCCATTGGCTTTTAAATCAGCAACATCCCCGCAGAGGCGTGTCAGCCATGCACGGCGCAGCGCGCCATTCTCGACTAATAGCGCCGAGCCGACCTTAATGACGATCCGGTTGTAAGCGGATAGCACCATCACACAGGTGACCAGCCTTTTTCAACAACAGCCGGCGCGAGTTCGGCCGCGCGACGTTTATCAACATATTGAAAGACTTGAGAGAGCAGCGGCTTCAGCCCTTGCCGCGCGACGGAGGATATCAAGAAGACCTTTTGCCCGCAGGCGGCTTCAAGTTCTTCTTTTGCGGCGCGAATACTCTCATCATCCAGTGTTTCACACTTCGTCAGGGCGATGATCTGTGGTTTATCCGTCAAGCCTTCACCGTAAGCGTCTAGTTCGCCGTGAATTACGCGGTAGCTCTCTGCTGGATCCTCACTGGTTGCGTCCACAAGATGGATGATCGCGGCGCAGCGTTCAACATGGCCGAGGAAGCGGTGACCAAGTCCCGCGCCGTCTGCTGCGCCTTCGATTAGGCCGGGCAAGTCAGCCAGAACGAAGCGTTCCGCAGGGCCTAAATCAACAACGCCGAGGTGAGGGTGCAAGGTTGTGAACGGATAGTCAGCTTGCTTGGGATTGGCAGCCGTGACGGCGGATAAAAATGTCGATTTTCCGGCATTGGGAAGGCCAACAAGGCCCGCATCCGCAATCATTTTAAGTCTTAGCCAGACCCAGCGTTCTTCGCCGGGCTCGCCGGGGTTCGCGTTGCGAGGAGAACGATTCGTGGCAGTTTTAAACCGCACATTGCCCCAACCACCATTACCGCCCCGCGCCAGCATGACGCGTTCCTCATCCTCTTTTAAGTCGATGAGGAGTTCATCTGTTTCAGCGTCGATAACCTGTGTTCCAACAGGGACCATCATGGTCATGTCTTCGCCAGCAGCGCCGTATCGGTCACGGCCCATACCGTGCCCGCCCGTGCCGGCTTTGATATGTTGTTTGAACCGGTAGTCGATTAACGTGTTGAGCGATGAGGTCGCTTCGACGAAGACATGCCCTCCGCGCCCGCCGTCACCGCCGTCCGGGCCACCAAATTCGATATATTTTTCACGCCGGAAAGAGATGCTCCCTGCGCCGCCATTGCCGGAGCGGAGGTAGATCTTGGCTTGGTCGAGGAACTTCATAGTGGGCTCATAAAGGGAATGTGGTGTTGCGGCTAGGTCAGACCCCTGTCTGACGGACCCTGTGTTTGGCTATCGATTACGAAGGTTTGAAAGTTGGGCATGCATGCCGGGGCCAACCCCCGTGCTGGGGCGAACCGTAAATCCGAAGGCTTCGTAAAATGCGGCTTGGCCATCAGCGGCCATAAGGCCGATGGTGGCGGATGGTTGTATCGTCTCTTGCATCCAGTGAATTGCAGATTGGACAAGGCTTCGGCCAATCCCTTGCCCTCGAAACGCATGGGCGACGATTACATCTTGGGTATAGAGGTTGAGGGCCCCATCACCTACGATGCGGATCATTCCGACGGTTTGCGATTTGCTGATTGCTACGGCTCCAAACAGACTGTTTTTCAACGCTAAGTCTATATGCGCGTCCTCTGGTACGCCCCAATGTGTGTCTTGGCGAAGACGCTTGAAACTTAAGATATCTGGCAAACGAAGCTCAATCCGGACTGCAGGGCTCCTATCTAATATATCAGACATGGGTTTTTTCTTCCGGATATATTCCACCGAATTCAAACTTCCAAAGATCATGCGCCGCATCGCGGGCAATACTATAACCTTGGCTGAGATCAGGCTTCTGTTTAAAACCAAGACGTTTCAAAAGATGCGCGCTGGCCGGATTGTCGGTAAACACGCTTGCGACGATTTTGACATCCGGGTTGAGCTTTACAAGGTGGTCGACAAGGCCCGCGACCGCTTCTTTCATAAGGCCTTTCCCCCAAAAGGGCTTACCCAACCAGTAGCCAATTTCCCGCGCGTTGAAGTCGCCGAATAAGCCGACAACACCGATAAATTGTCCCTGCCAGATAATCGCCCAGTGATAGGAATAACCTGTTGCGGCTTGAGAACAAAAAATTTGAACCCGTCCTTCGACGGACCGGGCAGGGAAGGGGTAGGGGAATGTTCCCGTCATTCGGCAAATCGCTTGATTATTCACGAGGCGTGCGAAATCGGCTGCATCCGTTGTTTCTAGCGGACGAAGTGTCAGTCTCTCAGTTGTAAGAACCTCGTGCATCGGTGCCTCCATCGGTATTTGACCTGGGATACGGCAGAAAAGAATAAAGCAAAAAAAAAGGGAAACCGGGTGACCCCGGTTTCCCTGCTATTCGCATCGAGGTCGTCCTATCGGGCGACCCTTATGAAGAGTGATCGCTACTCTGCGGCTTGTGCCATTGGCTCAATCGAAACATAGGTGCGGTTGTTGCGTTTCTTCGCAAACGTCACGCGGCCTTGTTCCATTGCATATAGCGTGTGGTCTTTGCCCATGCCGACATTCGTGCCGGGATAGTATTTTGTACCGCGCTGACGGATGATGATGTTGCCGGGAATGACGGCTTCGCCGCCAAACTTTTTAACGCCTAGGCGGCGACCTGCGGAGTCGCGACCGTTATTGGACGAGCCGCCTGCTTTTTTATGTGCCATGTCGGTCTCCTAAATTGAGAGAGGGCGCGTGAACGCTAACCCTTGATGCCTGTGATACGGACAACTGTTTCCAGTTGACGATGGCCGCGTTTGCGGCGGTAGTTCTGACGACGCTTTTTCTTGAACACGAGGACTTTTTCGCCCTTCCGTTGCTCAATGACTTCGCCCGTGACAGAAGCACCGTCAACGAGAGGCGCGCCAACTTTTACGTCGCCGTCTGCGCCGTGCATAAGCACGTCGCCGAAGGTTACTTTTTTACCTTCTTCAGTCTCTAATTTTTCGACAATGATAATGTCGTCTTTGGCAACTTTGTACTGTTTGCCGCCTGTCTTGATGACTGCGAACATGATGTTCCGTCCTTACTGTTTGGTGGGTCGGCACATGCCTGAGAACCCAAAAATCACGAAAGCCGCGCGCGTGAGAGACTCACCGGGCGGCAGTAGCGGGCGAACTAGCCCTGCCTCACTAAAGTGTCAAGCCGGACCGTCAGCATTCTTAGGCGGTCCAGACATGAAAAGGCCCCGCCGAATGGATCGGCGGAGCCCGCAATCAAAAGGCGCGAGCCTAGTTGTTAACGGATCCGATAACATTGCCTTGCGCGTCCAGGATTTGGCCCTGGTTATTCACGCGGCCGATAACTGACCCTGTTCCGTCGACAACAAAGCCGTCAGAGCGAACTGTGAAGCTCGAAGAGGAGCTACCGGTTGTCATGGAGCGGCCAGTCGTTGTCAGAACACTACCGGAGCTTTGTGACCCGACTTGAGCGCGAGGAAGCACTGATGTCGGGTTGATCCCAGTTGAGGATGATGAGCCGGAGCGCACGACTGTCGAGCCGCCTGTCACAACTGTTGGCAATTGAGTTGTCGTGGTCCGCGTTTGCGATCCAGTAATAACTGTTGGGCCTGATGTTGTGACAGTCGTTTCGCGGCGTGAGCCTGCAACAATTTGCAGGTTCCGAACAACGATGACGCCAGCAGAGTTGATAACGTTGCCTGTTGACGCTTCGTAGCGGCCGACAACAACTCCATTCCCATCAATGACCATGCCGTCGTCACGCACTGTGTAAGACAGTGTTCGTGTCGTCGTTTCAGTCACTGTTCCGGTTTGGACACCCGTCGTTTGGGTTTGTGTTGATGCACCCGTTGTGAAGCCTGTGGTCGTCGTTGTGACTGAACCACTGACCATTGAGCGCCAATCGACCCGCAGCTCGTCCACTGTGCGAAGCGTGAGCCCGCCCGTGGAGAGATTGCGCGACACTTGGAAAGCCTCAACCGCAGCGTAAGTCTCCTGTGTCAGGCGGCCATTGATGGCACCTTGGTAGAAGCCCAGTTCCGTCAAGCGGCGCTGGATCGCTGAGATCACAACCGAGTTGGCATTCGCTTCACAAAGGACCTGACGCCATTCAGAGCGCTGCGGTGTTGTTTGCGTCCGTTTCTCAATCGTGTCGTAGACAGCCGGAATGGTGATCCGCTCTGTCCGTGCAGGCGTTGTGACGCGCTGAACTTCCACAGTCTGATAAACCGCCGGGATTGTCCGTTGCTCGACACGGGCTGCTTGATCGACGACGCGGCGCGTAACCGTACGGGTTACAGCCGGGATCGTTTGCTCTTCGACGCGCGCTGGTTGGGCCACAACACGGCGTTCAACCGTCCGTGTCACAGCTGGGATCGTGCGCTGCTCACTGCGAGCTGGGCTCACAATGCGGCGGCGTGTTTCTGCGCGGGTTACAGCCGGGATCGTCCGTTCTTCGACGCGTCCCGGTGTGCGAACAACGCGGCGAGTGACAGCTTCTGTCACAGCCGGGATGGCCCGTTCGACGGCACTGGCCGGGCTTGTCACGACACGACGTTGGATCGTTTTCGTGACAGCTGGAACAGCGCGTTCAACAGTCCGAGCTGGCGTTGTCACAACGCGGCGTGTTTCCGTACGGGTCACGGCAGGAACAGCACGCTCAGTAACGCGGGCTTCCTGACGCAGAATTTGACGGGACACTTGCTTGGTCACAGCCGGAATAACCCGTTCTGTTACCTGAGCCGGAGTTCTAACGACGCGGCGCTGGATTTGCTTGGTCACAGCTGGGATTGTCTGCTCCGACACAGCCGCGGGGCGTGTGACGACGCGGCGAGTGATCGCCTTAGTGACGGCTGGCACAGCCCGTTCCACAGTGCGGGCAGGGGTCCGAATGACACGGCGTGTCTCGTTCCGCGTAACCGCTGGGATCGCCCGTTCAGTCACAGCTGCTGGCGTCCGTAGAACACGGCGTGTTTCCTGACGCGTGACAGCTGGAACAGCCCGTTCGACGACGCGAGCAGGCTGAGCCACCACACGGCGCGTAACTTGCTCGACAACCGCTGGGATTGTCCGCTCTGTCACGCCAGCTGGCGTCCGCACAACGCGGCGCTGAATTTGCTTCGTGACAGCTGGGACAGCCCGCTCAACCGTACGAGCCGGCTGAGTGATGCGGCGCAGTGTTTCCTGACGCGTAACCGCTGGGATCGCCCGTTCAGTCACCGCAGCCGGCGTCCGCACAACGCGGCGCTGGATCTGTTTGGTGACGGCTGGGATAACCCGTTCGACAGTTGCCGCGGGTTGCGTGACAACACGGCGCGTTTCCTGTCGGGTCACCGCTGGGATGGCTCGCTCAGTGACTGCCGCGGGTGTCCGCACGATGCGGCGTTGCAGCTGCTTCGTGATGGCTGGAACAACCCGTTCAGCCGTTGCCGCAGGTGTCCGTAGAACACGGCGGGTTTCCTGACGGGTTACCGCTGGGATGGCACGCTCAGTGACAACCCCTGGTGTCCGCACGACGCGGCGTTGCAGTTGTTTCGTAACCGCTGGAACAGCGACTTCAACAGTCCGCGCCGGCGCGACGAGACGGCGAACCGTTTCTTCGCGAGTGACGGCTGGAATAGCCCGCTCAACGATGGCGGCTGGTGTCCGGACAATCCGGCGTGTCAGCTCTTTCGTTACAGCCGGGATAACCCGTTCTGTCGTTCCGCCGGGTGATCGTACGACACGGCGTTCTTCAACACGCGTAATCGCTGGGATCGCCCGTTCGGTGACAGCCGCGGGTGTCCGTACAACGCGGCGTTCAATCGGCTTCGTGACGGCTGGGATCGCCCGTTCGACGACGCGCGCTGGCTGAGCCAAGACGCGGCGAGTTTCTTGACGGGTGACCGCAGGGATTGCGCGCTCTGTGACGGCAGCAGGCTGACGCACAACACGGCGTTCAATCTGTTTTGTCACAGCCGGGACAACAAGCTCAACAGTTCGAGCTGGCTGCGCCACAACACGATACGTTTCCTGACGCGTGACCGCTGGGATCGCCCGCTCTGTGACAGCCGCAGGCGTCCGCACGACGCGGCGCTGGATCTGCTTCGTCACCGCTGGGATCGCCCGTTCTACGGTCCGCGCAGGTTGAACGATCCGGCGACGTTCTTCAGTCCGCGTGACCGCTGGGATCGCCCGTTCTGTAACGCCAGCCGGTGTCCGCACGATGCGTCGGCTGATTTCTTTTGTCACGGCGGGGATAACCCGCTCAGTCACGGCGGCGGGTGTCCGCACGACGCGGCGCTCTTCAACGCGGGTCACAGCCGGGATGCCACGCTCTGTGACAGCCGCAGGCGTTCTTACGACGCGGCGTTGAACCTGCTTCGTAACAGCCGGGATTGCCCGTTCCGCAACAGCCGCCGGAGTTCTAACGATGCGGCGTGTTTCCTGGCGAGTGACCGCTGGGATCGCACGCTCAACGGCGCGGGCCGGAGTGCGTACGACGCGGCGTTGAACCTGCTTAGTGACAGCCGGGATAGCCCGTTCTGCAATGGCCGCAGGGGTCCGAACGACGCGGCGTTCTTCCGTGCGAGTGACCGCAGGGATTGTCCGCTCAGTGACAGCAGCTGGCGTCCGAAGGACACGGCGCTGGATCTGCTTGGTCACAGCCGGAACAGCGACTTCAACCGTACGAGCCGGTTGTGTGATGACGCGGCGTGTTTCGTTGCGCGTAACCGCTGGGATCGCGCGCTCCGTTACAGCGGCGGGCGTCCGAAGGACACGGCGCTGGATTTGCTTCGTGACCGCGGGAACCGCAACCTCAACAGTGCGGGCCGGTGTACGAACCACACGACGCTCTTCGTTGCGTGTGACAGCCGGGATGGCCCGCTCGACAACACGCGCGGGTGTTTCAACCACACGGCGTGTGACCTGACGTGTGACCGCTGGGATCGCCCGTTCGGAAACAGTCGCAGCATTCGCAACGACGCGGCGCTGAATTTGCTTCGTAACGGCTGGGATGGCCCGCTCAACAGCGCGAGCAGGTGTTGCAAGAACACGGCGCTCAACTGTTTTAGTGATGGCCGGGATCGCCCGTTCGACGGTTGCTGCTGGACGTGAAACGCGGCGGCGTTCCTCAACACGCGTGACAGCCGGGATTGTCCGCTCAACAGCGCGTGCTGGTGTGCGAACTACGCGGCGTGTTTCCTCACGGGTGACCGCAGGGATGCCGCGTTCAACTGTGCGGGCCGGTGTGGCGACGACGCGCCGTGTTTCCTGACGGGTAACGGCCGGGATGGTGCGCTCGACAACGGATGCCGGACGATCAATCACGCGGCGCGTGATTTCTTTCGTGACAGCAGGAATAGCCCGCTCGACCGTCCGTGCTGGCTGAACGATACGGCGACGTGTCTCGTTACGCGTGACCGCTGGGATCGCGCGCTCAACGGCACGGGCTGGCGCATCAATGACGCGGCGCGTGACATTACGAGTAATCGCTGGGATATTGCGCTCAACCATAGTGGCTGGCGTACGAACGACGCGGGTCGTGATTTCGCGAGTAACCGCAGGAACCGTGCGCTCAACAATACGCGACTGATCGATCAAGCGCTGCACTTGTACCGTGCTGACTTGTTGCGTGTAGTCGCCATTACCGCCGGAACCACCAGCGCCAGGATCAATTTCAACAACGCGGGCCGGAGTTACGAGGCGGCTCATTTGAACTGACTCATAGACCGCCGGGATCGTCACATTGCGTGTTGTCGCAGGGCGATCAACGACGCGTGTCGTCACTTGGCGTGTTACGGGCGGAATAACCCGCTCAACGGCGCGAGCTGGTTGGACGAGAACTGTCTTGGTGAGAGTTTTGTATTTAGCAGGAACGATAACGCGGCAAAGGATTTCGCCTGTTTGCGTCACAATTGTCTGTGTTGATTCAACAACCTGCTCCGACACACCGTTAAAGACGGTGAATTGTCCGCGTGTGTTCGTGTTGACGCGGCCTGAACCACCGAGTTGAGCCGCATTTAGCGCCTGCGTACCCGGTTTCCATTCTTCACGAGCGGGTTCAATGATAACTTGCTCTGTGCGCGTTTCGTAAACCGCTGGAATGACTTCAATTTCGACACGCTCTGGTGAGATGACGATTGTTTCAGTCACATTACGGTATGTCGCCGGCATCACTTCGATGCGAGTGGCTTCATCCTGAAGAAGAACTTGTTCTGTCACAGTTTCGAATTGTGCCGGGATAACGCGGAGCAGGGACGCACCATCGCGAGAGACGTAAGTCTCGTTGATGGTTTCATACTCTGCGGCAACGGCGACATATTCGACTGTTGCAGGTTGTACGACAACAGTTTCAGTGATTGTTTCAAAGACAGCGTCAACAGCAACCAATTCAGTCGTCGCATCTTGAATGACGACAGTTTCTGTCACTTCGCGGAAGGATGCAGGTTGAGCAACGAGCTGAGACGAGGCTTCCTGAACGACAATCGTTTCGGAGAAATCTTCAAAGACAGCTGGCACGCTAACATATTCAACCGTCGCGTCTTGAACGACGACAGTTTCCGTGACGTTGCGGAACGTTGCTGGCGTAGAGACCAATTCAGTCGAGGCTGGTTTCAGAACAATCGTTTCCGTCACAGCTTCAAATTCAGCCGGAATAGAGACGAATTCAGTTGAGGCGTCTTGGACGACAACTGTTTCAGTCACTGTATCGAATTCAGCTGGAACGACGACGAGTTCGGTCGAGGCTGGCTGAACAAGAACAGTTTCTTGATATGTTTCGAACTGTGCTGGAACAGATTGAAACTCAACAGAAGCAGGCTGAACGATCACTGTTTCAGTGACAGTTTCGAACTGTGCTGGAACACTGACAAGTTCAACCGACGCATCTTGAACGACGATTGTTTCTGTCACTGTCTCATATTGAGCTGGCGTAACAACCAATTCGCTGGATGCGTCTTGGACGACAACTGTTTCCGTAATCTCGCGGAATGCGGCAGGCTGCGTGACCAACTCTGTGGAAGCTTCCTGAACAACAACAGCATAATCTTGTGTTTCAAAGACAGCGGGAACTGTTTGGAAGGCAACAGAAGCGGGTTGAACAACGACAGTTTCTGTGACGGTTTCAAACGATGCCGGAACAGTGACCAACTGAGTTGAAGCTTCTTGAACGACGACGGCGTAGTCTTGCTCTGCGAAGGCTGCTGGAAGTGTATCGAACCGAACCGTTGCGGGTTGGACAACGACAGTTTCTGTCACTGTTTCAAACACTGGCGCAACAGTCACAAGTTCGCTGGATGCGTCTTGTACGACAACTGTTTCTTGAACAGTTCCGAAGACAGCTGGGGTCGTGACATATTCGACGCCTGCGGGCTGAACAACGACTGTCTCTGTAACAGTTTCAAATTCAGCTGCAACAGTTTCGAATGCAACGGAAGCTTCTTGGACAACAACAGTGTAAGGCTGGTCCTCATAGACGGCTGGAACAGCTGTATATTCGACAGATGCGGGCTGAACGACAATCGTTTCAGCCACTGTATCAAATACGGGCGGAACAGCGACTAGTTCAGACGACGCGTCTTGAACGACGACAGTTTCTTGAACGGTTTCAAATGCAGCCGGGATAGTGACATATTCAACAGTCGCAGGCTGGACGATAACAGTTTCAGTGACTGTTTCGAACTGAGCGGGCACAGAGATGAACTCGGATGACGCTTCTTGAACCAGCACTGTTTCTGTGAAAGCTTCGAACTGAGCCGGAATGGCTTCATATTCGACGCCTGCAGGCTGTACAACGACAGTTTCGGTCACTGTTTCGAAAACAGGCGCGATGCTGACAAGCTCAGTCGCGGCTTGCTGAATAACGATTGTTTCTGTGACGTCTTCAAAGACAGCAGGAACAACATTATAGTTCACAGTCGCAGGCTGGATAACAACAGTTTCAGCAACTGTTTCAAAGACAGCAGGCGTTGTGATTAACTCAGACGCTGCTTCTTGGACAACAACCGTATATTCTTGGTTTTGGTACGCTGCCGGGATTGTTTCAAACGCTGTTGAGGCGGGTTGAACGACCACAACTTCTGTAACGGTCTCAAAGACAGGCTGGATCGTGACCAACTCAGATGACGCGTCTTGAACGACGACAGTTTCTTGAACGGTTTCGAATGATGCCGGGACAGAAACATATTGAACGGTTGCGGGCTGCACGATGACAGTTTCAGACACAGTTTCGAACTGCGCAGGGACGCTTACAAGCTCAACAGAGGCTTCTTGTAATACAACAGTTTGAGTGACGTTCTCGAACTGTGCGGGAGACGTTTGGTAAGCAACGCCTGCAGGCTGAACAACAACAGTTTCGGTAACAGTTTCAAATACGGGCGCAACAGCAACAAGTTCGCTGGACGCTTCCTGAACAACTACAGTGTAAGGTTGGTTTTCATAGACGGCGTCAGTGCTGACATACTCAACAGTTGCGGGTTGAACGACAACTGTTTCGGTAACCGTTTCGAATTGTGCAGGGATTGCAACCAATTCTGTAGCCGCTTCCTGAACAACGATTGTTTCGGAAACCGTATCAAATTGAGCCGGGATGGCTTCATAAGCCACGCTGGCAGGCTGAACGATGACAGTTTCAGTGACCGCTTCGAATGCCGCTGGAATAGCAACAAGTTCGCTTGACGCTTCTTGGACAACAATCGTTTGAGTGTAATCTTCGAATTGAGCCGGAACAGCAACATATTCGACAGTTGCAGGCTGAACGACGACCGTTTCAGTGACTGTTTCAAACACGGGGGCCGTGGCAACAAGTTCTGTTGCGGCCGCGCGTGTCACAATAGCTTCCGTGACAGTTTCAAAGACAGCCGGTGTGCTAACAAGTTCAACGCTGGCGTCTTGGACGACGACTGTTTCAGTCACCGCTTCGAATGCCGCCGGAACAACGATGAGTTCGCTTGACGCTTCTTGAAGAACGATTGTGTCCGTTACAGTTTCAAATTCAGCCGCAACAGATACATATTCGACTGTTGCAGGCTGGACGACGACTGTTTCTGTCACAGGCTCGAAAACGGCTGGCGTAGCAACAAGGCGGCTAACAGCTGGCGTGACAACGATTGTTTCGTCAACAGTCGCAAAAACAGGCGCTGTTGTTACAAGCTCCGTCGTTTGATCTTGAACGACAACGTTTTCGGTGACGGTCTCAAAGACAGCCGGTGTGACAACTAATTCGGATGACGCTTCTTGGACAACAATCGTTGTTGTTCTGTCTTCGAAGATCGCTGGGACTGTTTGGTATTCAACTGTGGCGGGCTGCACAACGACGGTTTCAGTTACATCGTTGAAAACGGCCGGCGTGATCACAAGTTGGCTGGCCGCGTCTTGGATGACAACGTTATCAGTCACTGTTTCAAACACAGGCGGAACGGCTGTGAAGGCTGTCGACGCTGTCTGGACAACAACATTATCAGTGAAATTCTCAAAGACGGCAGGAGTTGTCACATATTCAACTGTTTCTGGGCGAACCAAGATCGTTTCAGTTCGCGTTTCATAGACAGGCGGGATTGTAACGAGTTGAGTTGACGCTTCCTGAACGACGACAGTTTCAGTGACATTACGGAAGGTGGGGGATGCGGACACAACTGCGCCGCCCGAACCGTTAGAGAAACTGTTAACTGCATTGGCGACGATAACGCGCCCGTCCGTCGCAACAATAGCGCCGCGATTATTAATCGTGCCGATAACGCGGCCCGATGCATCACGAACGCCGAAGCCGGAGTCGATACCAAATGTGTTGCCGCCGATGCTCAGACGTGTCTGAACACCGTTTGCAAGACCGATATAAGTGACAGGATCGACAGCGCCGGCAAGGATCAAAGATCCGTTGGCCGCGACGAGGTCGCCATTCGCATTGACGGTGCCGACGCGGTTGCCGCTCGGGTCGATCAGGTTGCGGGCTGGGTCAATTGTATATGGAACGCCGCTATAGATGATTTGGATAACGCCAGTACCTGGGATCAAGACAGTGCCTGTGCCGCCGCCAGCAGGGACAATCTGCGTGCTTTCCGGTTGAACCAGAATTTGCTCAGTAACTGTCTCTATAACAGGCGGGAATGCGCGGATTTCGAATGATTCTTCACGCAGAACGACTTGCTCGGTGGAGATTTCATATTGTGCCGGAACAATGACCCGGGCGAAACATTCGCCGGGCAGTGGATTACCCGGTGGTAATTCCTGTGCAACGGTGGGCGCGGCAAGCACAGCAACGCTGGCTGCCATCAATAAAGTGCGTTTCATATATAAGACCCCCAAGTCTCCAGTAAGATATTCTGCCGAGGCGCAGTTAGGCGGACGCATACCCAAACCTCGGAAAGATGGCTAGGCGTTAATACAACGATAGCAAATCGTTCAGCTACGGTTCAAGAAATGACCGTCGTGAGGCGAAATTAAGGCGAAGCGGTCCCGTGAAGGGGGTTTAATCAAAATAAGTGTGCCTAAATTGTACAGATATCGTGGTACAAAGAACGCGTTATCGGGGAATACGTTCCATGAGGTTGAAAAATATGGTTTACATTGCCCTAAATCGTGCCGGGAGGCCGAATTTTTTCTCTTTAGCTCTGGAAGCTCGTAAAACGGTCTGAATCGCCGATAAAATCTCATTCTTTGGTCCGTAAATATCTGGATTACGTCTTGAGAGTATTCGCGTTTTGCGCGTGTCTAGGGCTGTTATATCTCTTGCAAAGAGAAATGCGCCAAATTGAACCGGAATGATTCGAGTCTGATCCGCTGCACAAATGTTTAAAATTTGGCTTACAGAGTACAGAGGGCTGAACCCTCTTATGTCTCTCTGACCGCATGACAATCGGGCTTGTGGTGAAGCAGGATAATAAGTCATGGCTGTCTGCCTAACAGCTCAAAATTCGACCCTTTAAGGTAGTACTATGACACGATCTGGTTTTTTCGCGGCCCTTCTTTTGTCGACCGCGGTCATTGTGTCTTGTGCTCCGAAATCAAACTCGCAGGACGCTGAAAATCAGGTTGTTTTCCCCGCCGTCGATAGTGTTGATTTTATCCATCAGGCGAGCGATTTGCCGATGGACGAAGACATCTTATATGGGCGCTTCGCCAATGGTCTTCGTTACGCGGTCATGAGTAATGACACGCCATCACGCACGGCGACACTGCTTATGCGAATTGATGCCGGATCACTCGATGAAACCGATGAGACGCGAGGCATCGCGCATTTTCTTGAACACATGGCGTTTAACGGGTCAGACGCTATTCCAGAAGGCGAAATGATTAAGCGTTTGGAACGGTTAGGGTTGGCCTTTGGTCCTGATACGAATGCATCGACTGGATTTGATCAAACCAGTTACCAGTTGGAATTACCGGATGTGTCTGACGGCCTTATCAATGAAGCCCTCTCCATTTTTCGAGAGACGGCGGAGCGCTTGACTCTGGCTCCTGACGCCATTGAACGTGAGCGAGGAATCATTTTGGCAGAAAAACGCGCTCGGAACAGCCCATCATTCCGAGCTCAAATTGCATCTTTGAAATTTCAGACGGAAGGCTCCGGTCTCGTGGACGCTTTGCCAATTGGCACGGTCGAGACGATTGAATCTGTCATGCCGGAACAATTTCGGGCATTTTATGATGCGCAGTATCGCCCCGAAGACACATTTATCGTCCTTGTCGCTGATCGGCCGAAAGAACAGTTGGCGCAGGCGATTGAAACCGCTTTCTCTGATTGGACTAATGATACGCCGTCTGTTGATGATGCCACAGTGCCGCCCATTCGTTTCGATGAGCCTCGTTTCGGGGCCTTTTTTGACCCTGAAGTGCTCAGCTCGATTTCGTTATCGACTATTCGCGATATCGCACCGGAATCAGAGCGCCGCGACACAATCGCTAATCGGGCCAAAAGCCTACCCATTTATTTCGCCAATGCGATGCTGAACCGCCGGTTTGCCAAGAAGGTTCGTGCTGGAGAGGCCAACTATACGGGCGCGGGGACGGGCGTCAGCGACTTCTTTGAATCGGCTGAAATTGCGAGCCTGCGCGTGACCGGAGAGCCGGATAAATTACGCGATGGCTTCATCGAAGCCGAACGCATTTTACGCCAAGCCTTGGATCATGGGTTCTCGCAGTCAGAACTCGACGAGCAAATCGCGAATGCGCGGAAGAGCTGGGAGGTGGCCGTGCAAACGGCGCCGACACGCCGAACTCCGTCGCTAGCGCGTCAAATCTTGGGCAGCTTTGCCAGCGAACAGGTGATGACGAGTGCCGCGAGCTCTCAGGCCCGATTTGAAGCCTCGATCGCTGACCTGACGCTCAGCGATGTGGAAGCGGCTTTGCGAGAGGCATGGGTCGATCTGGAAACGGCGCCGCAACTCTATTGGCAAGGCGACACTGTCATCGAAGACCCTGAGGCTTGGCTTCAAGCGCTTCTCGCCGACGCGCAGTCTGTGGCACTTCCGGCTGACATTCAGGAGGACGCCGGAACATTCGCTTACTCCGATTGGGGGACAGCGGGGCAGGTGGCTGAGCAATCTTCAATCGATGACATTGGCATTACAACCGTTCGATTTGAAAACGGCGTTCTTTTGAATATGAAAACAACACCTTACGAAGAAGATGTTGTCCGCATTCGAGTTCTCACAGGGTCAGGGTCCGCCTTTTACCCGCAGGATAAACCGGCCTTCGGTATGCAGCTAAGGTCGGTCTTAGGCTCATCTGCTGTTGGCGCGCATACGGTTGATCAGCTTTCCACGCTGACAGCGGGCAAAACTGTGGGCGTTGGACGTGGTTTCGGGATGCGGTCCATGAGCTTATCTGGTGCTACAGTGCCAAATGATCTGGAAATGCAACTGCAGTTGATGACAGCGTATTTGACAGATCCGGCTTACCGCCCCGAAACTCTCCCTCCTTATGAGAGCCGCATTCGCTCTGTATGGTCAAAACTAGACGCAACACCCGGCGGCGCAGCCAGCCTTGAGGTGCCGTCTATTCTCACGAATAACCACTGGAGCGATGTTCACCCAACGGAAACGCAGGCCCTAGACGTTGACCTGGAGGCGCTTTCATCATGGTACGATGCACATGTCAGAGGCGGCCCTATTGAAATTGGCGTCGTCGGCGATTTTGATGAAGCCAGAGTGATTGACCTCATTGCAAAGACGTTCGGGACGTTACCGGCTGTTGATGACTCGTCAGCAGAGCTTCCGCTCAGTTCTGTTGATCAAACGTTCCCTGACGGGCGTCTTCGCCCTTACAGGGTGACTCACGCAGGAGAGCCTGACACGGCTCTATTGCGCGTTTACTGGCCCATCGCTGATCACTCAGACATTTTGACGGTGCGGCGATTGGGAGTCCTTTCACAGGTTCTGAAATTAGAACTGAATGAGGTTCTGCGCGAAGAGGAAGGCGCCACCTATTCGCCGTCCGCCTTTACATCATTGCCAGACACCATTCCGCAATGGGGCTACATGGCTGTGAGTATCGAAGCGTCTCCGGACGAATTGGACCGTCTGACCGCTTTGATTGAGGGCGTCGCCAATAAACTTGCACTGGACGGCATAGATTCTGACACATTTGACCGTGCTATGACTCCAACGCTTGAAAATCTTGAGACCAGTTTGGAAAGTAATAACTATTGGTTGGGCGTTATCGATGAAGCTCAGGGGCGTTCTGAGACTCTCGATCGCCACCGGACGCGTGATGCGGCGTATCAGAATATGACAGCAGAGGAAATTTCGGCCGCGGCTGCGAATGTGTTCAATCCTGATGCCGCGATCCGGGTTCATGTCGTTCCTGAAAAGTAAACAAAATAGGGTGTAATCTCTATTTTGTTAGGGCGAGGTTAACTCTATCATTTCGCCTTATGGGCGAAATTGAAACGGTCCAGTTCAACTGGCAGACGATCTGCAACTCTCTTGTTTCATACGCGGCGCTGTGCCGCTGGAACGGAGACCGTCATGAAATTGTTCAAAGCTGCACGTCGGATCAAATCTTTGAAGCGTGACGAGCGCGGGAATATCTCAGTTTTAACGGCTATCGTGGCGGCGGTACTTGTCGCGGCTTTAGCTGTCTCAATCGATATTTCTAGTGGCGTTAATAACAAATCCCGATTGTCAGATGCCAGCGATGCTGTCTCTCTCATGCTCGCCAAGTCTGAACTCACGTCTCAGGCTGATATGCAGCGTGCGGCCCGAACCTATCTCGATAGCCTTTATCCGGGGGCCCAAGGTGCCCGTTTGGAAATTTTGAGTATCACGCGCGACGGCGATGCCGTGACAGTCAAGCTATCGGACGTTTCTGACGCTGAATTCAGTGCTGTTCTGGATCGCAACACAATTCAAACTTCTGCAGCGTCGACAGCTGTGTTTTCTCGTCGCTCCATGGATATAGCCTTGGTTTTGGATTCAACAGGCTCAATGAGCGGTTCCAAAATGGCAACGCTTAAAACCGCGGCCACTGATATGGTTGACACTATTGATAGTAATAGCCGAGCCAATGTGCGGATGTCGGTCGTTCCATTTTCCAATTACGTCAATGTCGGGACGTCTCAACGCGGCGAAAGCTGGTTGGACGTACAGCCGAATGCGGAGGGCCGGACATGGCGAGGCTGTGTTGGGTCGCGCTTGGCGCCTCACAATACGCGGGCCGCGCACAATGGCCGCCGTATTCCTGCGCTATATGATAACCAAGTGAATTGCGGCGTAGAAGTTCGGCCCCTGACGACCAATTTCAATGCAGTCAAATCAACGATTAACAACCTCAACGCCTCGGGCTGGACGTATATGCCGTCTGGCTTAGCGTGGGGATGGCGGACGTTGGAAGAGAGCGCTCCATTTGCGCAGACCGCTCCAAACGGCGTTGAAAAAGTCCTCGTCCTTATGACCGATGGTGAGAACACGCGCGCCAAAAACGGTATCATGCACAACCAAGCGGGGCAGAATAATAAGGCCGATCAAACCACGCGTGATTTGTGTAATGCCATCAAAGGTCAAAACATCACGGTTTATACGATTGCTTATGACGTCGACAGCGTCTCCACACGTCAACTCTTGCAAGGGTGCGCCTCTGAAATGTCGAATTATTATGATGCTCGGAATGCCGCCGATCTCAATCAAGCGTTTTCGGATATTGCTAACGCCTTAAACCAGATCCGTATTAGCGCGTAATCTCTAAATCGGAGCGGCATTAACGTCGTGGAAAGGATGTTGTTAGACGCGATTTTAAGCCTCCTGAGCCTATGAGGTCTGAAGTTTGGCTTAACCAACACGCGTTGATTTTGCCGTTCACAGACTATGTGGAGATTTTAGTGGCAAGCCGTATTCTTAATCTGGCCCGATCCTTCGTTCGGAATGACGCAGGCAATGTCGCCATGATGACGTCGGTAGCCTTACTTGTGATTGTTGGCGCGATTGCCATGGCTCTCGACATGTCCAAAGGGATCAACAATAAGTCCCGTTTGGCAGATGCGACGGATGCTGTGGCTTTGGTGCTCGCAAAATCAGGTTTGGACAATCAGTCAGACCTAGAAAGATTAGCGACAAACTATCTTACCGAGCATTATCCGGGTGAGGCTGGAACATATTTGAAAATCCTCAGCATTACCAAGGACGGCGATGCTGTGACTGTGCAAATGATCAATGAATCTGAGAACTCGTTCGGGGCGTTTCTGGGCGACGAAACCGAGGACATCTCTGTTTCTGCAACGGCAGTCTGGTCCCAGCGCGCACTGGATATGGTCCTTGTTTTGGATACGACTTTATCGATGGAAGGGTCTCGTTTGACTTCCCTAAAGACGGCGGCCGCTGATATGGTTGACGTCATAGAGGGATTTAATAACGAGGATTTCCGTATTTCTGTTGTGCCGTTCTCGAACTACGTCAATGTCGGCATGTCAAACCGGTATCAGTCGTGGATGTCCGTTCCGTTGGACTCATCTTCAACAACAAATGTTTGCCGTATGAAGCGGGATGTCACATCGACGAGCAATTGCCGGACAGTTTCAGGAACCTATGATCGGGATGGGGTGAGTACGCCCTATTCACGACAACAATGCGACCATACCTATGGGCCTGAGTATGAAGAATGTGGCCCGAGTACCTCAACTCAAAAATGGTACGGATGCGTAGGTTCCCGCGATGAACCGTATGACACTCGCGTCGATTTTAACGGTCGTAAATTTCCGGGCCTTTTGAACATACGATGCGGAGCCGAAGTTCTGCCTATGACGTCAAACTTAACAAGCGTTCGATCCAGAATTTCAAGCCTGAACGCCATCGGGAACACCTATATGCCAGCAGGCTTAATGTGGGGGTGGCGTACACTGACCAGTGATCATCCATTCCGTCACACGGCCGAGCCAAAAGCCCAAAAAGTCATGGTTTTAATGACCGACGGCGACAATACACGATCCAAAAATGGCGACAGCCATGAGGGCGGAGATACGGCTGACGCGAATTCGAAGACGACGGCGATCTGCGAAGCGATTAAAGACGAAGACATTCTTGTCTATACAATCGCTTATGAAGTGAAGGACAGCGCTACGAAATCTTTGCTTCGGGATTGTGCGACAACGCGGGCTTTTTACTTCAATGCGCGTAACGCGAGTGAGTTGAACAAAGCCTTTGAGGACATCGCCAACTCACTCACTGAATTACGGATCAGCGCATAAGCGCTGAAAGGGCGGCGCTACTCAGCGTCGCTTACGCGGTTTACTGCGATGAGCTGCATGTTGAAGACGAGTGTGCCCGTCGGGCGTCCGCCTGCACCGCTATTGCCGTAGGCAAGGTCTGCCGGAACATACAGCGTCCGGGCTTCGCACACTTTCATCTCAGCTAAAGCTTCGTTCCAGCCGGAAATAAAAGCGTTTGACGCATAGACCAAAGGATCGTCACGTTCGTAGCTACTATCGAAGACTTCGCCGTTCGGGAAATAGCCATGATAATGGGCAACGATTTCTTCGCCCGGCACTGCAACGGCGGCATTGTCTGCACCCTCTTGAATCACTTTATACTGAAGGCCAGATTCAGTTTCCTGAACGCCATCACGGGTGGCGTTTTCAATATGCCATTGCTCAAAGTCAGTTGTATCGGGCAAAGTTTCTGCTGAGTAGGCGTCAAGGCTGACAACCATGGTCTCCGGGCAGGTCGTGAAAACTTCGGTTGTCATAGCGGCGTCATCACCATCAACTGCGTCTGAGGCGGGGGAGCAGGCGGCTAATAGGGCCACCATCGAGGCGGCGGCAAACATACGAGTCATGATTTATCTCCAAAAGGATGTTTTTAAGTCGGAAGGGGTTGGCTAGCGGGCGAGTTCCCGCATGGCATTTTCAAGACCTGTGAGGGTCATTGGGAACATACGTTCCGCGCCGATGATCTGTTGGATCATCTGTGTGGACTGGCTGAACTCCCAATATTTTTCTTGCGTCGGGTTGATCCAGATGAGGTGCGGGTAGATGTCAGCGATGCGTTGCAACCAAACTGATCCCGGTTCTTCGTTCCAATGTTCAACGGATCCACCGCGCATCGCGACCTCATAAGGACTCATCGCGGCGTCGCCAACGATCACGACGCGGTGATCGCTCGGGAACTTATGCAAAATATCCCATGTCGGCGTGACTTCGGACATGCGGCGGCGGTTGTCTTTCCAGACTTGCTCATACAGGCAGTTGTGAAAATAAAAATATTCGAGCCGTTTGAACTCGCTCTTGGCTGCGCTGAACAGGTCTTCGGCCTGCTTCACATGCGCGTCCATTGATCCGCCAATGTCGAAAAATGCGAGCACTTTGACGGCGTTACGACGCTCAGGTCGCATGCGAATGTCGAGCCAGCCCTGTTTGGCTGTGCCATCAATTGTGCCGTTAAGATCGAACTCTTCTGCCGCGCCTTCGCGCGCAAACTTCCGCAAACGGCGGAGCGCGACTTTGATATTGCGCGTGCCGATTTCGCGGTCTCCGTCGAGGTTCTTAAACTGACGTTTGTCCCAAACTTTGACCGCTTTGCCGTGCCGCCCTTCGTTTTGGCCAATCCGAACACCTTCGGGATTATAGCCATAAGCGCCGAAAGGTGATTTTCCTGCCGTGCCGATATTTTTATTGCCGCCTTCGTGGCGTTTGTCTTGGTTCTCGAGCCGTTCTTTGAGGGCTTCCATGATTTTATCGAGATCACCGAGCGCTTCAATTTCAGCCATTTCTTCCGGCGAGAGGTGAAGCTCCGCCATTTTCTTGAGCCAGTCTTCGGGAATATCGTGTTCGCTTTGCCCGAAAATGTCGCCGAGATAGTCAACGCCGCGAAAGACATGGCTGAAGACTTGGTCAAATTTGTCGATGTCGCGCTCGTCTTTCACAAGAGCGGTACGCGACAGGTAGTAAAATCCGTCCATACTGTCTTCGGGAACGCCTTTATCCAACCCTTCAAGCAAGGTCAGATATTCCCGGATCGAGACAGGGACAGAGGCACGGCGGAGTTCGCTGAAAAAGTGGTGAAACACTATTGAGCTCGCTCTTCAGGCAGGGACGGGTCAGGGTCTGTTGGTACATCAACATTTCTGCCGCTATATTTGAACACCACGAATTCTAGCGGGCTGTCATCAGCGGCGCGAATGCCGTGATAGTCCCACGCCCGCGCAAACAAAATGTCGCCTTCATTTGCGGGTGTCTGCACACCGTTCAGTGACCAGATACCGCGCCCTTTAGTTACCATCAAATATTCTTCATCGCCATGGCGATGCGGTGGATGGATTTGCTGTCCGGCGTCAATTTTGGCGACACCGACCAATACAGGGGATAAGACATGCGTGTCCTGCGTAAAGTAGGGCAGAAAACTGCCCCAATCTGCGACATCCTCCGTCACCTCCGAAGCAGACATAATCGCCGATGCGCCTGCCGCGTTGGCGGTGTCAGGCGTTTCAGTCACCGCAGGGTTGCAGGCAAGCAGAGTGGCTGAGAAAGCACCAATCAGGGTGCGGGCTAAGATCGACATGGGCCGCGATAGGCGGCGGAGACGCCCGATCCATTTGCATTACATTCATTGCCGTAAGTGCGTCCGTCGCAGCCACACACGGGCGCGTATTCTTGTGTGCAAACCTGTGGGATCGGACGGCAAACACCCGTTTGGTCGGCTGCGCCGCATTGCGCTTCGACCGTGCGGTAGCAAAACTCCCCTTGAACGCCGCAGGTCGATCCCGTCATTCCGCCGCACACGCGATCACCCGGTTGGGTCACGGGCGGCTGCGGAAACGGTGTGTGATCGACTGGCGGGTATGTCGGATAGGTCACAGGACCTTGGTCGTGACCCTGATGTGGCCCATGATCATGATAGGGCGGGGCCTGAATGCAGGACACCAATAGGGCTGCAAAGCCAATCAAGAATAAACGCATCATCCAGTCCTCACTTCTGTTTCAATCAAGGCCGCGGCTTCGGGGTCAAGGCGAAGGGCCATCGCCAAGCGGTCGAGATAGTCCCGTTCCGCCTTATTCGTTCCGTCTGCAATACGGCAACTCACCGCGTAAATTTCTGCGCCGCATTGATCAGATGTTGCTAGCGCGGCAATGTCGACCGGATCGTCTTGCTTGGCCAGTAATTGGGTGAGGCTGTCCATGTCCGCTTCGGGATAGGCTTCAATTAAGGCGCGTTCATCGGCGCTGATTGTGTCGTCCGCACGCGCTGCCGCGATCATAGCGCGCAGTAACATATTTGACCGGCGATCAGAGTCGTGACCCGTCAGCAAGTTGATGGCATCTTTAAAATCTTTTGGCATCGCGCCGCGTTTATGGCCTTTATAAGCAACAGCGCCGAGGGCGGCGAGTCCGCCGAATGTGGCAAGTTTGCGTGTCGAGCGAGAGCTCAGCAAGAGCGCGAGCCCGCCGGCGATTCCCGCATATTTCGCTTGCTGACGAATCTGGTCACGGCTGGCGTCGCTGTCGTCCATGCCGAGCTTATCGATGAGGAAGTTCTCGCCCCGTTGCCCCAATTCACGGGCCTGTTTCGTTAGATCACCGGACCGCCCCGTGAGATTGAACCCGCCGCCAAGAAGCTGCGTCAGCAGGTCTTGCGGTGAATTAAGCGACCGTTTGGGCGTATCTGTCATGAACTCTCCTTACATCATGCATATGCTGTTCGTCGCTGCGTATCAAATGCAACCTTGCCGTTGATGACATTTCGCGCAAGACAGAGCGCATGAAGAAAATTCTCCTCTCCCTTGCTGCGGCTTATATTGTTCTCGCTCTGCTCGAAGTGGCTATCCATCTCTGGACTCCTGAGGCTCGGCAGTTTGATGCTGACGCGGCAAGAGATGTCGCCGCGCAATATGATGCGCGGATTTTGCGCGATGAATATGGCGTGGCCCATGTGTTCGGAAAAACCGACGCGGACGCGCATTTTGGCTTCGCCTACGCTCATGCCGAAGATGCATGGGAGGTGATGGAAGAAACACTGATGGCAGGGCGGGGGATGTCCAGCCAATATAATGGTCAAGCAGATGCGCCCGCAGATTACCTCTATGATTTGTTTCGCGTTGAACAGGCTGTCGCCGCAGGCGATCTCGGTATTCCCGATGACGTAAGTGCTGTCGTCCAAGCCTATGTTGCCGGAATGAACTTGTTTGGAGCCAACAATCCAGACCGCGTGACACCTGGATTGCTGCCTGTCACTGAAGATGACGTCAACGCCGCCGTCATGTGGCTGACCCCGTTTTTCTACCGTCTAGATGGCTATTTGGAGCCGTTGTTTAGCGAGACAGATAAACCCCAAGTCTCCCCTTGGGCGCAGACATCCAGCCTAGAGTTGGAAGAGGTCGTGCGCGGGTCCAACGGGTTCGCAGTCGGGCCATCGCGGAGCGAGGACGGCCACACACGACTTGTTGTGAACTCGCATCAACCCATGAATGGCCGCTACGCGTGGTATGAAACCCATCTTGTCAGCGAAGAAGGCTTGAATATTTTCGGCGGTGTTTTCCCTGGGACACCTGTTATTCCGCAAGGAATTACGCCCAACACGGCATGGACCCACACGGTCAATCGTCCGGATGTGATCGATATTTATAAACTTGTCGTTGATGATGAAGACGATCCACAAACCTATAAGTTGGACGGCGAGTGGCTCGAATTTGATCGTAGCGAGTCAAAATTCCGCGTTAAGCTATGGGGACCGTTCTCATTGCCTGTGACGCGTGATGTGCTCTGGTCTGAACACGGGCCTGTCCTGTCCACGCCCAACGGCCACTTTGCTTTGCGGTTCGCGGGCATGCAAGAAACCGCCGCCGTTGAGCAGTGGTTCCGCATGGCGAAAGCGCAGAATATGGATGAATGGCGCGAAGCGCTCGAAATCAATGGCGTGATGTCGTTCAACATCGTTTACGGTGACCGCGACGGTAACATCGGGACAATCTATAATGGCCGTATTCCTGACCGGATCGAAGGTCCGGATTGGGAAAGTATTTTGCCGGGAGATGATCGCCAACTGATCTGGAACAATTTTCGTCCTGTCTCTGACTTACCGCAATATTGGAATCCGAGTTGCGGTTGGCTTTTCTCCGCTAATGCAACGCCGTTCAAGGTGACGGACCCAGAATGCGATTTGAAGCGCGAGGACTTCTCGGCGACGTTCGGGATCGAAAAACGCATTACAAATCGCTCTCGGCGGGCGAGGGCATTGTTTGTGCCGGATCCGTCGATCACGCGCGAAGAATTATTGGCTTATCGCGCCGACACGTTTTACGCGCCAGAATCACTCCTGATGGGATTGGTTGTGGAACTCGTGGGAATGCCCAGCGATGACCCGGACATTCAAGCCGCGCAAGACGTGCTTCGCAACTGGGACGGCAACACTATTCAATCGTCACGCGGAGCGGCCTTGGCCGTCATCACGGGCACACGCACGCTGGGTTATGAATATACGGATGATGCCGAGGCATCGCTGGACATGTTGCTCACAGTTGCGAACGAACTAAAGGCGGCGTTCGGGCAAATTGATCCAGAATGGGGTGAAGTGAACCGCATTGTTCGGGGTCAAGAAAACTGGCCGCTGGACGGTGCGCCGGACGTCTTGCGTGCGATTTATTCTGATCGCGACGGCGTCGCGAAAGACGGCTACCTGAACGCGTTTGCAGGTGACACGCACATTATGGTCGCGGATTGGTCACCTGATGGGACACTGCGGGCCGAGAGTATTTTGCAATATGGTTCCGCAACTGTGGACGAGACCTCGCCGCATTATGCGGATCAGGTTGAAATGTTCTCAAAGGGAGAATTTAAGACGCTCCAGATGACATTGGAAGACGTTCTTGCGGTCGCCGTGGAAGACTACCGTCCAGGCGATACTCGCCCTTAACTCCCTATCGGCGGGGTTGGGAGCGTCTCGGCGGGGATGACCGTTTTGGCGGCGCAGATCGGTTAACCGGTTTGTGACCAGATTTTGAGGGTTCCTGCGGTGGTTTCCAATAATCGCGGCGAACCCGCTGTCCGAGACGCGCAAGAAGCTCGTAATTAATCGTTCCGGCTTCGCGGGCGCGCTCTTCCATATGTTCACCCAAAAATTCCACAACGCTGCCGACTTGGACGGGCAAGTGAATATCGGTCGTGTCTAATGTTGTTAGGTCCATCGAAACACGGCCCACAACAAGGATGGGCGTATCGTGAATGATGGCATGGCCATTGTTGCTTAGCGCGACGGGAACACCGTCCGCATATCCCGCGCCAACAACCGCAAGCCGCATATCGCGTTTCGCCGTGTGGGTCGCGTCATAACCGATATTCTCTCCGGCCTTGATGTAGCGAACCTGCAAAATCGGTGCGAGGAGTCTGACGACAGATTTGCCTAACTCTTTATCCGGTCGATCCGTGGCTTTGCCACCATAAAGTCCGATGCCGGGACGCACCATTTGTAGATGGTAGTTTTTGCCCAGATAGATGCCCGCCGTATTGGCGATGCTCATTGGCGTTGGCGGGAGTGCTGCCGACAGGCGTTTGAACATTGTCAGTTGAGCTGAATTCATAGGGTGATCAGTTGTTGATGAGCAAGCGAGATGGCTCATCACCCATTCAGGCTTAATCGCGCGCCACAGATCTTTCTCCTGAGCCAGCGTTTTGACGTCATGCTCAGTTAGTCCAAGGCGGTTCATGCCCGTATCGATATGTATGGCCGTGTAAGGCGGCTCGTTGGTTTCGCGGCTGACGTCGGCCCAATAGCGCGCTTGATCGATTGTGCTGATCACAGGTTTCAGCTTCGCGCCGAGTAATGTGCCTTTGTCGCGCGGGGCCGGGCCGTTCAGAACGTAAATCGCCCCATTCGGGCCAATCGCGTCCCGTAGAAATTTGCCTTCACCAGCCGTCGCGACGAAAAAGATACGGCAACCCGCGCCATAAAGCGCGCGCCCAATAGATTCGATGCCAAGGCCATAAGCATCCGCTTTGACCGAGGCCGCGACTTTGGCGCGTGGCGCGAGGGATTTCAGCGCCTCATAGTTCGCCTTAACCTGCGTAAGGTCGACGCGAAGGGTCGGGCGAGTGGAATAGGGCGGTAAGGTCATCGCCGCGCGCCTAGAGCCGCAATTGGGCGATTGCAAGGCGAGCGGGCTGTTGTGATCCTAAAGCGTCGTCGCGATTTTCGCGTTTTGTGTGATCGCTGCCCAGTCTTTTGCAGCGAGAGAGGCTTTATCCGCCACCCATGATCCACCGACGCAAATGACGCTGGAGAGGTCGAGATAGCGCCGGACATCATCGCGGCCAATGCCGCCCGTTGGCATAAAGCTTAGCTGTGGTAGCGGGCCGCCGATTGCTTTAAGCGTATTCACGCCGCCCGCCGCTTCTGCCGGGAAAAACTTCACCGTATCATAGCCGCGTTCCAGCATCGCGACGGCTTCGCCGACTGTGCTGATGCCAGGTACACAGGGAAGATTATTGGCCGTAATCGCGTCAGCGAGGCGCGCTGTTGTTCCGGGAGTCACGATGAAATCCACACCAATGGCGGCAAGGCGTTCGACCTGTTCGGTATTGATGACTGTGCCCACGCCGAGGAGGATATCGTGGTTTGCGGCTTTCAAGGTCTCAACCACTTTAAACGCATTCGGCGTGCGTAGCGTCAGTTCGATCACATCGACTCCGCCTGCCATGAGGGCGTCTGCCAAAGGCAAGACGTCGTCCGGCGTGTCGAGCGCAACAACAGGAACGACTTGGCAGCGTTTCAGACGTTGAATGTCCATGAATAAACCTCGATTATGCGATGCCCCTTTATGGAGCTATCGGAACGGTGATCGGGGCTAGGGCCACTTGACACCGCTGTCAATGCCGCCAACGTCTGCGTTAATGTCAAATGCTCATACCTTTGATTTTATTATTCGTGTTGCATTTTGTTGCGTCCTGAGGAACTTGCTGAGGTTATGAAAACGACTATCACCGATGTGGCGAAACACGCCGGCGTGTCGATGAAGACCGTCTCTCGAGTTTTGAATAATGAGCCTAATGTTGCGAAAGCCACGCGGGAGCGCGTGACAAAGGCCGCAGAAGAATTGCAATATCGCCCAAATCTTGCCGCGCGCGGTTTAGCGAGTTCACGCTCCTATTTGATTGCGCTCCTGTACGATAACCCGAATCCAAACTATATTATTCAAATTCAACGCGGGGCGATCGAAGCTTGCCGTCGTAGCGGTTACCATCTTTTGCTGGAACCGATGACGCGTGAACAAGCGTCAGGTCCGAATATTAGATCGCTGCTTAGCCGACTCGGCGTTGATGGGGTTATCCTAACGCCGCCTTTGTCAGACTACCTGCCACTTCGCCGTGAAATGGAAGCCCTTGGGATTCGTTATGTCGTCGTCGCGCCTGGCGAAGCCGATAATGTGCCCAGTGTTCGGATGGATGATGCGAAAGCTGCAACCGAAATGGCGACCTATCTGATTGAGCAGGGGCACCGCGATGTCGGGTTTATTATCGGTCATCCGGATCATGTTTCCAGTCAAAAGCGTCATGAAGGGTTTGTAGCTGCGATGACGCAGGCCGGTTTGGCCGTGAATGACGCGCGCATCATGAAAGGAGACTTTAGTTTCCGCTCAGGTGTCAAAGCGGCCGAAACACTTCTTGGTGATCCCAATGACAGACCGACAGCCATCTTTGCCTCTAATGACGATATGGCGGCAGGTGTGCTCAGCGTCGCTGGGAGATTAGGGATTGATGTTCCAACTGAACTGTCTGTGTGCGGCTTCGATAATACAGCAATCGCGCAAATCATTTGGCCTAAACTAACCACCGTTGCTCAACCTATTCGCAAAATGGGAATGAAAGCGGCTGAGATATTGTTAGACCGAACCTCTGGCGACGAACCTGTCTCTCATACTTTAGATTTTGAAATTATTGTGCGGGAGTCGACTGGAACACCCCATTAGCGTGTGATTTGAGTTCGCCTCATATCGTTGACAGCGCTGTCACAGTTCAGCATAGCGAAAGGTGACTCATCGGTCTGTCGACCGGTTTTTTAAGGGAAGAGCATGGCTGAGCGCGATCCTAATGTGACGCAACAGTCGGACGCCGCCGGGACATCCGGTTTCGTTCCGGTCGATCCATTTGAACTTGTGGTTTTTGGGGCCACCGGAGATTTAGCGCGGCGCAAACTTATCCCATCGCTCTATCACCGCTATTGTGACGGCCAAATTCCAGAAAATTCGCGTATTATTGGGGCGTCCCGCTCTGATTTGAACCGCGATGAGTTCGTCAAACTTGTCACAGACGCTTATTATGAGTTTGAGGATCATCCAGATTTCAAACCTGAATCCTTTATCCGTTTCACGAAATTGCTCGACTATGTCGCTGTCGATGTGACCGACAAAAAAGGGGGGTGGGATAAGCTCGCAGAAATATTGGGTAAAGAATCGGATTTGATCCGGATTTTCTACTTGGCCATGCCTCCACCCCTTTTTGTACAGATTGCGCAAGGGCTGAAAGCCGCAGGTGTCGCACATGATAAAAGCCGCGTTGTGCTTGAAAAACCGCTGGGCAAAGATTTCGCGTCTGCGGACGAAATCAACGAGGGTGTCGGGCAGGTTTTTGATGAGAACCGGGTTTACCGGATCGATCATTATCTGGGCAAAGAAACCGTTCAAAACCTGATGGTTCTGCGGTTTGGCAATATTTTGCTCGAACCGCTGTGGAATAGCCGCGCCATTGAACATATCGAATTTACCGTATCAGAAAGTCTCGGCGTCGAAGGACGCGGGAGCTATTATGATGGGTCCGGCGCGCTTCGCGACATGGTTCAAAACCATTTATTGCAACTTGTCTGTCTCACAACAATGGAGCCGCCGTCTTCCATGGATGCGGATGATCTTCGAACTGAAAAAATCAAGATACTCCGCGCGCTGCGCCCCGTTACGGCGGAAAACGTCAAAGAGACGACAGTGCGTGCGCAATATGTTCGCGGGCAGGTCGAAGGCGAATCGGCACAAGATTATTTGTCGGATGCGGAGACGGATGAGTCCAAAACGGAAAGTTTTGTCGCCATCCATACGGAGATTGAAAACTGGCGCTGGGCGGGTGTTCCGATCTATATTCGAACTGGCAAGCGTATGGCGAAAAAGCGGTCTGAAATCATCATTCAGTTCCGTCCTGTTCCGCATTCAATTTTCCCGGAAACAACCCATGTGAACCCCAATAAACTTGTTATTCGTCTACAGCCTGACGAGGCGGTGACTTTGTGGATGGAAATTAAAGAGCCTGGTGCGGGTGGGCTGCGCCTGAAGACGTTGCCGCTTAACCTGTCTTACGCCGATAATTTTACCGTCCGCTATCCAGATGCTTATGAACGGCTTTTGATGGATGTTGTGCGCGGGAATCTCTCGCTGTTCATGCGGCGGGATGAGGTTGAAGCCGCATGGCGCTGGGTTGATGGTATCATTGATGCGTGGGCGGAAACGGATCAACGGATTAGCCTCTATCCGGCTGGATCCGATGGTCCTGATGCGGCGAACTTTATGCTGGAACAGCTCGGCGACCGTTGGTCAGACCTCTGATGCCGGATATTGACCTTAGACTTTTCAAAAGCAAAGCGGCTCTCATTGAGGCGGCAACAGATCATCTTGCGAACATCCTTGCAGAAGCCCTCAACGGACGAGGGCGGGCCAGCGCCATGCTGTCGGGCGGATCAAGTCCGAAGCCTATTTATGAAGCGCTCGCGAAGATGCCATTGGCCTGGAACGGCGTTGGCTTAAGTCTTGTCGACGAACGTTGGGTGCCAAGCGGCGCTGCTGGGTCCAATGCTGATTTTATTCAAGACTGCTTCGCGGACACGCCAGCGCAGACCGCATTTTTTGTGCCGCTTTATAACGGTCATGCGACGCCAGAAGCGGGGTTGGACGCCGCAGAGCAAGCGCTAACCCTGATGGCGCAACCCTTTGATTTATGCGTGCTCGGGATGGGCATGGATGGCCACACCGCGTCTTGGTTCCCGCGCAGCGCCGGTTTGGACGCATCCCTTGATCCGAGCAGCACAGCGACACTGGCGGCTATAGACGCCACAGGCTGCGCGGTTGCGGGTGATCATACGGACCGGATCACACTCACATTCTCCGCTGTCTCAGCCTCTCGAAACATTATCCTGCTGTTGCCAAGTGTAGAAAAACTAGCAGTCTTCAAAGACGCCGCTAAAAAAGACGTGCGGGACGCGCCCGTGAAAGCGCTTCATGCGCTACAAAACCGTTTGACTGTGTTTGCCTTGGAGGGGTCACAATGAGCGTGAAATCCGAGCTTCAAGCGGTCACGGACCGTATCATAAAACGGTCGGCTAAAACCCGTTCAGCTTATATGGACGCATGCCGCGCCAATATGCGTCCGGGTCCGCGCCGCCGCCGTTTGTCCGAAGGGAATATCGCCCACGCCTCAGCGGCCTGTCCGGTTCTTGAAAAAACAGAACTTCTTGGCGCGAGCTGGCCCAATATCGGTATCGTGACAGCGTATAATGATATGCTCTCCGCGCATCAGCCATTCGCAACATATCCTGAGATCATCAAACACGCCGCGCGCCGCAATGGCGCAACCGCGCAAGTCGCGGGCGGCGTTCCCGCCATGTGTGACGGGGTTACGCAGGGTCAAGACGGGATGGAGCTGTCGCTGTTTTCCCGCGATGTCATTGCCCGCGGGACGGCAATTGCTTTGTCGCATGATTGTTATGATGCGGTCATTCATTTGGGCGTGTGCGATAAGATTGTTCCCGGACTTCTGATCGCTGCGCTTCGTTACGGTTATCTGCCGCATATTTTTGCACCCGCAGGTCCCATGCCGTCCGGTATCCCAAACCCCGAAAAAGCGAGAATTCGGCAGTTGTTTGCAGCGGGTGAGGTCGGCCGCGATGAATTATTGAAAGCGGAGGCCGCGAGCTATCACGCGCCGGGAACCTGTACTTTTTACGGGACGGCCAACACCAATCAGATGTTGATGGAAATCATGGGGCTCCAACTTCCGGGGAGTTCCTTTATCCATCCGAATACGCCGATGCGCGATGCCATGACGGCGCAGACAACACGCCGCGCGGTTCAGATCACGAATATGAAAGACGAATTCACGCCCGCCTGCGACGTCATTGACGAACGCGCGATTGTGAATGGTCTTGTTGGACTTATGGCAACGGGCGGATCGACTAATCTGACGATCCATCTATCTGCAATTGCGCGGAGCGCGGGTATTATTATCAATTGGGATGATTACGCCGATATTTCCTACATCGTCCCGTTGATCTGCCGCATTTATCCTAATGGCATATCGGATGTGAACCACTTCCACGCGGCTGGCGGTATGGCGTATCTGATTGGAGAGTTGATTGGGTCGGATTTGTTGCACGCCGACGTCACGACGGTTGCAGGCGGTGAGGGGCTTGTCGAATATACGCGCGAACCTATCCGAAACAAGCATGCCGAAGCGGACACAGTCCTGTTCCGCGCGGGACCGACCAAGAGCCTTGATAAAGACGTTCTCACGTCAGTTGACGCACCTTTCCGTGCTGACGGTGGCCTCGCGCTTATGTCAGGCAACTTGGGTCGCGGTGTGATGAAAGTCTCCGCCGTGAAAGAGGAAAACTGGCTCGTCGAAGCTGCCGCGATTGTTATTGATAATCAGAATGATCTGATCGCTATGCATCAGGCCGGAGAACTGGAACGTGATTTCGTTGTTGTACTTCGGTTCCAGGGGCCACGCGCGAACGGAATGCCGGAACTTCATAAGTTGACGCCGATTTTAGGGTTGCAGCAAGATAAAGGCTTCCGCGTCGCTTTGGTTACTGACGGCCGCATGTCGGGTGCATCAGGCAAAGTACCTGCCGCGATCCATCTACATCCTGAAGCGCTGCTCGGTGGACCGTTATCGCGCGTTGAAACGGGCGATTTGGTTCGCATTGATCCTGCAAACGGATCGGTCGAGGTTTTAGGTGTTGATTTGGAAAACCGCGTTCCAGCATCGGGGCCGAAACGGACAAATCTTTCGACATTGGGCATGAATATGTTTGCGCCGCAGCGGGCGATTGCTACGGATGCTGAAAGCGGTGCTTCGACATTGGGTGAAATGGACGCATAAATAACAGGAGTGGGTAAACCACTCCCAATAAGGCCAAAGGCCAAAACGAGGGGCACAGTGTGGATCACACATTAGTTGGCGATGTTGGCGGAACCAATGCACGTTTTGCCTTGGCCGAACGGACGGCGCAGGGAACGATAGAACTGCATCATTCCAACCGTTATGCGGTTAAAGATTTTGCACATTTCAATGATGCGGTCGGCGCTTACCTTGACACTATCAATGTCAAACCGACCCGCGCCGCCTTTGCCTTTGCAGGCCCTAAGTTTGATGACGAAATCCGCATGACGAATGTTGACTGGATCGTTTCTGAAAATAATCTGGTATCGACATTTAACCTCGAAGAAGCCGTGGTGCTGAACGATTTTGTTGCGATGGCTAATGGCGCAACGGTTATTCCGGATGATGGGTTTCAGACATTGATCGACGGGAAAGTCAATTACGCCAAACCTGTCGCTGTCATGGGGCCGGGCACAGGGCTTGGTCTGTCTTGCATTCTTCCCGGGCGTCCGCCGCGCATTGTCCCGACTGAGGGCGGCCATACGGCCTTCTCTCCGCGCTCAGAACTCGAGATTGAGGTGATGCGCTATTGGGATAGCCGAATTCCTTATGTCTCGGCTGAGTCGCTCATTTCCGGTCCAGGCTTGTTCCGTCTTTACACGGCCCTTTGCGCCGTAAGGGGCGAAACAGCGATTTGCACGAAGGAAGATGAGATTGTCGCCGCAGGACAGGCCAACCCGAATTCTGTTGCGCGCCTCTGTGTGAAGACATTTTGTGACATGCTCGGCACGTTTGCGGGTAATGCTTGCGTCACGTTGGGAGCATCAGGCGGCGTTGTCTTAGGGGGCGGCGTGTCTCGGCATATTGCGCCGTTTATCGCTGAATCTGACTTTACGGCACGCTTTCATGAGCGTGGAAACGGGTCATGGTTTGTCAAAGAGGTACCTGTGAGGCTCATTCAGGCGCATTTCGTCGCCCTTTACGGCGCGGCGGCGATGGTTTTATAAATAGCTGATTTTAAAGGATAGACTATGAAGCGACTTCTTCCACTGCTCCTTCTCTCGGCATGCGCAACGGCGCCAGAGCCGTCCTTTCCGACGATTGGGTCATTGGAGGATGTTGAACGCGGCATACTGGCCCGCGGTGCAGTGATCGAAGATTTAGGGGGTGAGTTTGGCTGGTCTGAAGGGCCGGTCTGGATGGAAGAAGGTTACCTTCTTTTCACTGACGTTCCAGGAAACTCGATTTGGAAATTTACAGAGGCGGAGGGTCTAGAACTCTGGATGCTTCCGTCTGGCTCGAAGGCAAAAGCGGATTACACGTCCTCGCCCGGTGCCAACGGCCTCTTCCCGTATGGCGAGGGAACAATTCTTGTGCCGGATCACGGCAATCGTGCCCTTTATTCAATGGATGTTGAGACGCAGGTCAAAACGCCCCTTGCCGAGACTTATGAAGGTAAGCGTTTTAATTCACCGAATGATGTCGTCGTACACTCATCCGGCATGATCTACTTCACGGATCCGCCATATGGTCTGAAAGATCAGGACGATAATCCGGCCAAAGAACTCGACTTTAATGGTGTCTTTGCGCTGGCACCCGACGGGACTTTGACCGTTATTGACCGGACGCTCACGCGGCCCAACGGTATAGCCTTATCGCCTGATGGAATGACGCTTTATGTCGCCAACTCCGATCCGTCTGATTCTAAATTTATATCCTATCCCGTGGCACAGGACGGGACTGTTGGCGCCGGCAGTTTGTTCCTTGACGTCTCGTCAGAGCGTGAGAGTGAAGGCTTCGGTAACCCTGACGGAATGGCTGTCGCAACGGATGGCACGATTTTCGCGACAGGCCCCGGCGGGGTCTGGGTAATTTCACCGGAAGGTGAGAAGCTCGGTCTTATTCGCACAGGAAAGCCTGTGGCGAACGTAGCCTTTGGTGATGAAGACCGAAAAACGCTCTACATGACAAGTTATGACCGTCTCACGCGCATTCGTACACGTAAGACGGGGCTTTAAGAAAACTAGAGCCTAGCTTTCCAGCGCGGCTTCAAGCAGCGCGTCAAGCTTTGGCATATTCGCACCGGAAACATATTCGCCATTTAGAATAAAGAACGGCGTTCCTGTGAGGGCCGGAATACGATTGCCGATGGTCAGGTTATCTTCGATCTGACGTGCAATCGCTGGGTCTTCCATGTCGCGCTTCAACTGCTCGACATTCATGCCCATGTTTCCGGCCAATTCCATAACACGGTCTTCATTGATGGAACGCTCGTCCATCAATGCGAAATGCATTTTCTTATATTTGCCTTGGCGGGCCGAAGCGAGTGCAGCACGCGCAGCCATGTGAGAGGCGCCCTCACGGCCTGTCAGAACTGGAAGTTCCTTGAAGACGACACGAACATCATCGGGGTATTTCGCAATTGTCTCTTCCATCCAATCGGTGGAACGTTTGCAGAAACCACAATTATAGTCGAAAAACTCGACTAATTGAACTCTCGCATCATTGGGGCCGATGGAATAGTCGCGCGGGTCGCGCAAAATTTGATCCGAAAGGTCTGCAATCGCGTCTGTCGTTTTCTGCTCTTCCGCGTCGGAGTCTTTCCTCTCGAGTTCAATAAGGGCTTCGCGAATGATTTCCGGATTTTCAAGCAAATAGGCGCGCACAATCTCTTCGACTTCGGCCTTGGACACATCACCTGGTCCAGCTTGCGCGCAAGCGGCAAGCGAAAGAATAGAAACAGCTGCAGCGGTTCTGAAAAATAGTTTCATAGGGTCATCCAAAATAAATGTATCGGCGCATTACCCGTGAAGGTTATCCGGCAGGTTTCGCAATTTCGTTAAGGTTGAATAGTTGATCCGGCGCGCCAACGCGATTCATTTTGTCGATCTGCCGATGAAGAAACCGTGAACGGCTTGCCGCGCCTTTGATTGCGGCGACTTCTGTCGAGTTGAGTGTCCGCAACCACAATGATGTCAGATGCGCGCCGCCATTGCGGGATATCACGGGGAAGGTCTTGCTGAGCGCGTCCGGCAAAGGATCGCGCGGAATTCAGATCGCCTAAAGCATAATAGCGTTCTGCCGAGGCATATTTAGCCAGAGCATCTTCGTTCTGTTCAGCATAGGCAAGGGACAGGAGATACCATCCGAAAGAGTATCGTTCTTCTTGGCGAAGGGCGGATTTCAAAAGGTCTACAGCGCGCGAAACGTTGGCATCATCGCGGGTTTCAATCAAAGACTGCGCCAATGCGACCTTCAAAAGCATAGCGTCGGGTTTGAGTTCAAGCGCTCGTTCCGCAGAGGGTAAAGCCTCTTCCCGTTTTCCTGATTCGTAAAGCATCTGCGCTTTCAGCTCATGAAAATAGGGATTTTCAGGCTCTTCCAAAATTAGGGAGTCAATTTCGCGAACAGCATTGCGAATGTCGCCTGCACGGAAATGCGCGACTGAGCGAGCGTAACGGGCGGTGTCAGACATGTCGCTGAGTGGAAAGCGGTTGAAGACTAACTGCGGCGCATCCAAAAACCCGCTCAGCTTCGCCTTCATCATTTCGTGACGATGAATATCTTCATCGGAGTCCGGAGTGTTCGTGTAGGGGCTTTCAGCAACACGTTCCCGTAACTTATCAATCCGGTTGGCGGACAGAGGGTGGGACCGGAAATACTCATAGCGGCGGCTTTGCGACAGGACTTCCTGAGCGCGGAAGTTGTCGAAGAAATCAATGAGGCCTTGGCCTGATTGTCCGGTCGTTTCCAAAAATTGTGCTGCATATTGATCGGCGGACGACTCATTCACGCGGGAGTAGGCGAGGGCTTCGACCGCGCCGAATTGGGTCGCGCCGCCGAGGATAGCGGCACCAGCGCCGCCTTCACCCGCAAGAATCGCGGCGAGGCCAACGCCAGCCGCGAGGAGCATCGCGCCGTAAGCCGAGCGGTTGCCATAGTCGGATCGCACAATGTGGCCACCCACAATGTGTCCAGCTTCGTGCGCAATGACGCCCTTAAGCTCATTAGGTGTCTCAGCCCGCATAATCAGGCCGCTGTGGAGAAAGATGTTCTGTCCCCGCGTGACGAAGGCGTTCAGTTCAGGATCATTGACGATGTAGATATCAACGGATTTGGGGTTCAAGCTACCCGCCCGCAGAAGGGGATCTGAAAATTCGCGGAGTGTCTCTTCGATCTCAGTATCCCGCAACAGACTTTGCGCTTGGCTTTGCGCGACTAACAAAGCCGCTATGACAAAGCCGCCTAACAAACGAGCCAAAGCCTTTGTGAATATTTGTGGCGCAATCATACGAGCCTTGTCCACTGCGACCGAGATGGGGTCAAGTTACGCAGGGGTCACAATTCAGTGTAACCCCTGCGGTTTATATTCAGTTCAGAAAGCTACTCTTTACCCATGAGGCGGTCGAGTAAGCCGCGTTTGCGGCGGGGCGGCGCTTTCCGGCGGCGCTCGTCAGCCGGAGCCGGGGCAGGTTTTTCCGCTGCGGGTTCTGGCTTTGCAACAGGCGCGGCTTTTGGCTCAGCCTGCGGCGCAGGCTTGCGGGTTGGAGCTTTCCGGCGAGCCGCTGGTTTGGCAGCCGCTTTAGGCGCAGTTTCAGACGCGGCCTTAGCCGGCGTCTTTTTCGCGGGAGCTTTCTTAGCCTGAGCTGTCTGGGTAGATGCCTTTTTCGCTGGAGCCTTTTTAGCCGGAGCCTTGGCCTTGGTGGCTGTCTTCGCAGGCGTCTTGGGCTTAGCCGGAGCTTTCGCTTTTGGCGCTGCAGTTTCTGATGAAGCCGCCTTGGCAGGGGCCGCTTTCTTCGGCGCAGCCCTTTTGCGGGCAGGCTTCGGCGCGGCTTCAGCATTGTCAGAAGACTTTGCTTTCGCAGGCGCGCGGCGGCGGGCAGGTTTAGGCGTTTCAGCCGCGTCAGTTCCGGCCTCAGCCTTTGCCTTCGACGGTGCGCGGCGGCGGCGAGCCGGCTTTGCATCCTCAGTTTTAGCCGTTTCAGTCGCAGCTTTAGCAGGTGCCTTGCGGCGTGTAGCCGGTTTTGGCTTAGCGTCGGGCCCTGACGTTGCGTCTGCTGCCTTAGCGGGCGCACGGCGACGGCGCGCAGGTTTGGCGTCATCCTCGACCTTTGCGTCGCGTTTTGGCGCGGCGCGGCGACGGGCGGGCTTTTTCGCTTCGGCGGGCTCTGTCTCAGCAGTGTCTGCTTTGGCTGGCGCTTTGCGGCGATTCGCCGCTTTCGGTGCGTCGGCTTGAGCCGCTTTAGCGCGTGACGGGGCCCGGCGGCGACGGCCAGACTTCGGTGAGTCGTCTTGGGTCGCAGCTGTTACAGCCTCTGCATCTGTTGTTTTTTCTTCAACAGGCGTATCAGATGCCGTTTTGGAGCCATCGCGAGACGGCGCTTTGCGGCGTGACCGACTACGGCGTTTACGCGGAGCCGGCGTCTCGTCTGTGGCCGCTTCATTGGCCACGGGGCTGTCATCCGACGTTTCGTCAGATTTTGTGTCTGCGTCTGATGATTTAGCAGGCGCACGGCGGCGACGGCGACGGCGTGGTTTTGCGTCCTCATCAGTCGCTGTGTCGTCTTTGACCTCTGACGCATCATCATCATCTGATTTCGTATCAGAATCATCTGAATCAGACTCATCCGAATCTGTTGGGCGGCGTTTGCGATTGCGTCCGCCCCGGCGCCCCCGGCGGCGACGCGGTTTGTTTTCGTCGTCCTCTTCGCGGGCCTCAGTCGTTTCACCTTTGGCGTCGACCTCTTCGTCATCATCTTTGTCTTTAGGCTCAGGTTTGGCTTTTGCGCGTTGACGTTCCTGTTCGGAGCGTTTCGTCTCTTCAAGAATGTCTTTCTCGATCTGAACGAGCGGGTCTTTGCGCTTATCGTCACGTTTTTCGATGATTTCGATGGTGAAGGATGGACGGATCAGATTGTCATCATGTTCAACAACGGTGAACACGTCAGCATTCTCATCGACTTTCGTCAGAAGATCCCGTTTTTCATTCAGCAGGTAAAGCGCAACGTCTTCCGGACATTTCAGCTTAATTTTCTTCGCTTTCCCGCGAATCGCGAACTCCTCGACGGCGCGAATCGCTGCGAGAGCAGCGGATTCAATCGTGCGTTTTCGGCCGACACCATTACAATGTTTACAGCCCGCCGTGCTGCCTTCGAGCAGAGAACGGCGGCGACGTTGACGACTAATCTCCATCAGGCCGAACTGGCTGATGCGGGATGTTTGAATGCGGGCGCGATCCTGCGACAGCATGTTCTTCATTTTATTCTCAACCGTGCGGTTGTTGCGGCTTTCGTCCATGTCGATGAAATCGACAACGATTAGGCCCGCCAAATCACGCAAGCGCATTTGACGCGCGAGTTCTTCGGCGGCTTCGATATTGGTTTTGAGGGCTGTGCGCTCGACATTACGCTCTTTGGTCGATTTGCCTGAGTTCACGTCAACAGAGACAAGCGCCTCGGTCGGGTGGATCACGAGGTAACCGCCGGATTTTAACTGAACGGTCGCATCAAGACTATTTTCGATCTGGCGCTCAACGTCATAACGCAGATAGAGCGGTATTTGATCATCATACCGTTTCACAAATTTCGCGTGGCTCGGCATAAGCATTTTGATGAAAGCTTTGGCGTTTTTATACGCATCTTCGCCTTGGACCAGAACTTCCTCAATATCCTTATTGTAGAGATCGCGGATTGACCGTTTTACAAGGTTACCTTCTTCGTGAATCAGCGCTGGCGCGACGGACCTGAGAGTTGTGTCGCGGATTTCGTCCCAGAGGCGTGACAGGTAACTATAGTCGCGCGTGATCTCGGCTTTGGTGCGTTTCGCGCCCGCTGTACGAACGATCACGCCCATGCCTTGCGGCACGTCGAGTTCGTCCATGACGGCTTTTAGGCGCTTCCGGTCAGAGCCATTCGCAATTTTACGGGAAATACCCCCACCGCGAGGCGTGTTCGGCATCAGGACGCAATAGCGGCCCGCAAGCGACATATAAGTCGTCATCGCTGCGCCTTTATTGCCGCGTTCTTCTTTGACAGCTTGGACCAAAAGAATTTGGCCACGCTTGATGACTTCTTGAATTTTATAGCGGCGACGACGCATTTGTTTGCGGCGATGGCTGGCAACTTTTACCTGTTCGTCAGCAACTTCGGCATCATTTTCGTCAGACGCATCATCTGCGTCCGGGTCAAGGTTTTCGTCTTCTTCGACGTCTTCGTCACTATCGGACGCATCCGCGAGTTCTTGCTCGTCCTGCTTTTGCAGCGCGAGTTTATCCTCGTAGGGGATTTGGTAATAGTCCGGGTGGATTTCGGAAAAGGCGAGGAAGCCGTGGCGGTTGCCGCCATAGTCAATAAAAGCCGCTTGTAGCGATGGTTCTACGCGCGTGACTTTGGCGAGATAGACATTGCCGCGTAGCTGACGCTTGTTGCGGCTTTCAAAGTCTAGTTCTTCAACACGGGTTCCGTCGACGATGACGACCCGGGTTTCTTCCGGGTGGGCGGCATCGATTAACATACGTTTCGTCATGGGAGTCTCCTGCGGCCCAGAGATAAGTTTGCGGCGCCTCACCACGGCATAGCGTGGGGCGTCCTCGCAAAAGGGGGCCAGTTGTAAGGGATGGTTTAGGGGCGCGTGCAGGCAGGACGACTGTCGATCTTTCAAACAGCTTTGTTAGTCTCGCACGACGCATGAATTCTCTCAGATAGGGGACGCCACGCAATCATTCGCGCTGTCCCATCAGATCCGTCGCGTGGCAGGGCGTCTCATCTGAAACATTGCCGCGACTGGATTGGTTGTGTCCTGCCTTAATTCGCTTGCGTGTGCAAAGCATTTGTCAGCGTGAGGCCATGATGAAAATGTAATGGTCAATCAGCGTGGGCAATAAGACTTTATTCACTCTGTTACGAAAGGGTTGGGTGCATGTTGTTTCGGGCCATCATGACTGCGATCCTCTTCGCGCTATTCGCCCTGCCAGCGATGGCGTCGGGCCCCCGTTACTTCGATGATGCGGTGCCCTATCCCCGTCTGAAACCTACACCCGGCGCAACGAAGCCTTTAATTGTGATCGATCCCGGCCATGGAGGGAGAGACCCCGGCGCGGTTGGAAAAAAGGGTCTGTTAGAAAAAACAGTCACCACAGCCGCAGCAAAAGAATTGAAAGCGTTGCTGGAAGCAACAGGGCGTTATGACGTTCTTCTGACCCGAAGTGGTGATACATTTGTCGATCATGATGACCGCGTTCGAATCGCGCGCGAGCAACATGCCGACCTCTTCATCTCCATTCATGCTGATTCGACGGGTAGCCCCTCAACGCGCGGGGCGTCCGTTTATACGCTTGCGGACCGCGCCAGAAACCGAAGCCGGCGCATCGTTAATGGGCAGAACTGGATCATGGATGTTGATCTGGCTGAGCAAAGCGATTCTGTCGGCGATATTTTAGTCGATCTTGCGCAGCGCAGTACGGAGAACCAATCTGAGGCCTTTGCGGACATTTTATTGGAAAATCTCGAAGGCAAGACCGTTCTCGTTGGGAATTCTCACCGTCGTGCGGGCTATTACGTGCTTTTAGCGCCTGATGTTCCAGCGGTCTTGCTTGAACTTGGTTTCCTGTCGAATGTTGATGACGAGAAACTTCTTAAGACCAAATCTCACCGTACGAAATTGATGAAATCTGTCAGACGCTCCGTCGATCAATATTTTGCAGGGCCGGGCCGCAGAGGATAGCGTGTGTTCAAGCGACGCGTGAGGCGGTTAGAATCCGACAATTGATGCAAAATTAGCACAGCTAGACCTCGACCTCGCCACAATTCCCTATAGATGTATCGCCGTGTCAGAGACTGTATCAGAAATAATCGAAACGCCTGAAGCGGCGACGCCTGCGCCGAAAAGGTCGCGGCGTGCGCTTTACTTCAAAATTGCCAAGTGGCTGGTCATTGCTGGGGCCGTGATCGGCGTTATCATCGCCATTGCATTAACGGTATGGACGATCCGGGCGACGAAAGATTTGCCAAGCGTTGAAACCTTGTCTGAATATACCCCTGCCGTCATGAGCCGAGTTCACGCCGGTGATGGGAAGCTCATCAGTGAGTTTCGGACCGAAGCTCGCGTATTCGTGCCGATTGAAAGTGTCCCGACGCTCTTACAACAGGCTTTTGTCTCCTCAGAGGATAAACGATTTTATACGCATAACGGCTGGGACCCCATCGGATTGACTCGTGCGGCGCTCTCAGTTCCTGGGAAAAAACTTCGCGGGCAGCGGATCGGCGGAACGTCCACGATTACGCAACAGGTCGCGAAAAATTTCCTCGTTGGTGACGATTACTCGATGAAGCGAAAAGTGCGCGAAATCTTCATTGCGCGGCGGATGGAAGAAGCCTTTGAAAAAGGCGAAATTCTCGAGCTTTATTTGAACGACAACTATTTCGGACGCGGCGCGTATGGCGTGGCCGCTGCGGCGCTCAACCATTTCGGCAAAGAAATGGATGATCTGACGATTGGGGAAATGGCCTATCTGGCCCTCGTCGTAAAAGGTCCGTCCAATTATGAACTGGACAAGCCTGATGAGTACGCGTCGTCAAAAGCGCGTCAACGCTATGTGCTTAACCGTATGGCTGAGGACGGCTTTATTACTCAGGCGCAGGCGGATGAAGCTTACGCTGAACCCTTGGTCTGGGCCGATCGTTTGTCTGGCGCAGAATATCTGGCGGCGGAATATTTCGTTGAGGAAGCGCGTAAGCAGATTTTCTCTATGTATGGGTCGGATGAGCTTTACTCCGGCGGACTGTCCATTCGCACGACACTCGATACGGATATGCAGTTATCAGGTCGCCGCGCCCTGCGCCGTGGCCTTGAAATGTTGGACCGCCGCATGGGTTGGCGCGGGCCGCTGAGTACATTTGAGACAATGGATAGTTGGAACGATCAACTCGCCGCCTATGCTGTCCCGAATGATATTGGTGATTGGCGCGTTGCCGTGGTTCTTGAACGGTCAGATACAAGCGCTAAGCTTGGCTTAATAGCGCAATCCGATGATACAGATGAAGAGAGCGAACTAGTCACGGAGACGGGGACACTTGATCTCGAGGATGTGACGTGGGCGGGTAAAGCGCTTAATAACGGCGTGCGAGGAGCGCCGCCAAGATCACTTGAGGCCGTTATCTCTGTTGGGGATGTTATTTTAGTCGAAGCGCATTTGTCGAAAGAAGGCGCTTTTAACCTTCGGCAAATGCCAAGCGTCAACGGCGCTTTGATTGCCATGGATCCGCACACGGGGCGCGTGAAAACTTTGGTCGGCGGTTACAGCTTCGATCAAAGTCAGTTTAACCGCGCCACTCAAGCGTATCGCCAGCCGGGATCAAGTTTCAAACCTTTCGTCTATGCCTCCGCATTACAGGAAGGGTTCACCCCGGCCTCACAAGTCCTTGATGCGCCATTTGTGATCGAACGGTCTGATACGGAATGCGAAGTTAACGAATTAGGCGTTCTCGAACTGCGGGGTACGGATGAGAATCGCAGTGTAGGGGGGTCATCGACACAGCCTGCTCTTCGGGATCAGTGCGAGCGCTTCTACAAGCCTGAGAACTATGATGCGGGGCGCTATTACGGTCTGTCGACATTGCGGCTCGGCATTGAAAAGTCCCGTAACGCGATGACGGTCCGGCTTGCCAATGATATTGGCATGGCCCCGATTATGCGTACGTCGAAGAGTTTCGGGATCTACGATGACCCGCGTCCGGAATTGGCCTGGGCATTGGGGGCAGGCGAAACGAATTTGCTTCGTTTGGCGACAGCTTATTCCATGATGATCAATGGCGGAAGGCGGATCGTCCCGAGTATATTGGACCGTGTCCAAGACGGGCAAGGCAATACGATTTTCATTAACGCAGACACGACCTGCCCTGAGTGCCAGCAAGACGAGTTTTCCGGCCAAATGCCGCCCGTCTTGCCGGATGATCGTGAACAAGTCATCGATCCGATCACGGCCTACCAAGTCACCTACATGATGATCGGCGCGGTCGAAAACGGTACAGGCGCCAAATTAAGAGCGCTGGGCCGACCAGTCGGCGGCAAGACGGGCACGACCAATGACTCCAAAGATAACTGGTTTATGGCCTTCACACCTGACTTGGTTGTCGGAGTTTATGTCGGCAAGGATACGCCGCAACAAATGGCATATGAGACGGGCTCATCGTCTGCGGTCCCGATTGTGCTCGATTTCATGACTGAGGTTTTGGAAAATGAACCGCCTGTGCCGTTTCGCATTCCGGATGGCCTGACCCTTGCCCCCGTTAATCGCGATACGGGGGAGCCCAGCTTTATTGGTGCGCCAAATGTGATTCTTGAAGCCTTCCGCCCAGGAACTGAACCCCAAGTCGGGTCGCTCGATTCAACGATCCGTTACGGGTCTGGTGGCGACACATTTGGCTCCGGCTTCTTCGGCTCCGGCCCGGATGAACTTGACGGCACGGTTCCTCCTGATTTGGGTGAGGGTCCTCCGTTTCCGGATGATGAATTAGTTGCAGGTCCGGTTGAAGGCTCTGACGTCGAAATAGAACGCCCAACAGAGACACCAGAGCCGGAGCCTGAAGAGGATCTGGACGACGGTCTCTACTAGGTTGAAGGGAACACTCGATGCGCGCTGACATCGAAAAGCTGAAATCCGAAATCGAGCAGTCTGTTGAACTGCTGAGGAGGCGTCTTTGACTGGGAGACCAGTGAACGCCGCCTAGCGGAGCTCAACGCCTTATCACAAGAAGCGTCCTTTTGGGATGACGCGCAAAAAGCGCAGGTTCTAATGCAGGAACGCGCCAAGTTAGAGGGCGCATTCGAGGCTATTAATTTCATCACGACCAACCTGTCGGAAAATGTCGAATTGGCTGAATTGGCCGAGATGGACGATGATGAGGATTTGTTGAACGCGGCTGCGGCGGCTCTGGGCAAAGTTCAAGCCAAAGCCGCGACAGCTGAGCTTGAAGCGCTGCTATCAGGCGAAGCGGACGGCAATGACTGCTTCGTTGAAATCCATCCCGGCGCAGGCGGGACAGAGGCTCAAGACTGGGCCGAAATGATGATGCGCATGTATTCACGCTGGGCCAACGCACGCGGCATGAAAGTCGAGGTTCTTGAAACATCCGACGGCGACGAAGCCGGGATTAAATCAGCCACATTGCGCTTCAAGGGAACGAACGCGTTTGGCTGGATGAAGACTGAGTCCGGCGTGCATCGCCTTGTCCGCATTAGCCCGTATGACTCCAGTGCGCGCCGGCATACCAGCTTTGCCAGCGTCTGGGTTTACCCACAAATCGACGATACAATTGAGATTGAAATTAATGAGAGCGATTGCCGCGTCGATACATACCGCGCATCAGGGGCAGGCGGGCAGCATATCAACAAGACTGACTCCGCCGTGCGGATCACCCATGAGCCGACGGGTATCGTGGTGCAATGCCAGAATGACCGCAGCCAACATAAAAACCGCTCGCAAGCGTGGGATATGCTGCGAGCGCGCCTCTATGAGAAAGAGCTGGCAGAACGCGAAGCCGCAGCACAGGCCGAGGCTGATAGTAAGTCAGAGATCGGCTGGGGGCACCAAATCCGCTCTTACGTCCTACAGCCCTATCAGATGGTCAAGGACCTACGAACGGGTGTGGAGACGTCGGACACGCAAGGTGTTCTCGACGGGAAACTGGATGAATTTATGGCTGCGGCCCTGTCCGCGCGGGTCGGCGATCAAGACGACAGCGCTTAGGCCGTGTTGAGGTAAGGCTGAAGGGCCGCATCAATATCGGGGCATTCGGCTTTGATAAAGGCGAGCAAAGCGGTTTCGTTCTCATCCTGAACCCCATCGGCCAATATGCGGTCGATCACCCATTGGGCTTCTGTCAGGTCAATCCGTTCGGCCCAGTTCACATTATTTGTGTCGAGGTTCGCGTACCCACTGGAGCCATCTGTCGTTTTAGCCTCTATGCGTTGGTCAGACAGGGCTTTGAATGATCGGAAAAATGCGTTTCGTTTTGTTTCAGTTTCGCCAGAAAGCCAGCGTTGGCGGGCTAGAGCGGCGTCAGGGGATAGCGTTACCGGCGCGCTAATAACCATCAGGTGATTGGCGATGGCTTGGACGAAGAGTGTTTGCCATGACGAGTGATTGTCTCGGCCGGATGTGGCATCATTCAACGCATAAAGCGTTTCTGCTTCAGTTCGCGTAATGCCGATGCCTCCATCACTGGATCCCGCGTAGAGAACGCTCCGTAGTAAGGCGACTTCAGCTTCGCCAATAATGCCAGGCGTCAGCATTTTCCCGGCGATCACGCCTTTGCCAGACACGACAGCATGTTGAACTTGGGTAAGTGCAAATTTCTCTAATGAATCTGGGACATGCTTCGCCGTCTTTAGAACATTGAGGAGAAGCTTGAGCTCAGTCTCTGTCTCGACAACGCCGTCAGCGCTGATCTTGTTTATCAACCAAGCGGCACTATCCTCGGAGACGTAATCCTGCGGGGAATGGCGGTCATCGACCCAGGCGGCAAGGACGGATGTAAAGTAAGGAGGCCAACTGTCCGGTTTGTGAGTGACGCCATTCAGATCGAATAGAGCATCGGCTTCGGACGGCGAAAACACGAGGTCACGGCCAAAGGCACGCCGAATGTCGAGAAGATCATCTTTGCTCATTATATCGGTGCGTTTGATTGTATCGATAAGGGTCTGCACGTCTTGCATGGGGCTTCTCTTCCTGGGTCGGGAAGGGAATTAGCCTATCTTATTGAAAGAAGGTCTAACAACGCAGACAAATTTTACCGTGAAATTCTAAGGAGGTCGTTCGACCAATAAAGCCCCAATTAATGAGGCTTTAGGACGGGCTTTAGGCTGTTTTCTTGGCGGCCGCTTTGATCGGAGTCGGCGCAGAGGATTTACGCGTACATTTTCCATCAAAAAATGCACCATTTGCGATCACAAGCTTGTCTTGAATAAGATCGGCTTGAACATTGGCTGTTTCAGCCAGTTCAATGCTCATAGCGTCGATTTTACCGGAGACTTTACCGCGTACCATAACCAGAGCGCCGACAATTTTCCCGTTCACAGCGCCTTGCTCACCGACGGTGATTTTTCCGGCGATAACATTTCCATCAAGGCGGCCATCAATCTGGACTTCGCCATCAGTCTTGATGTCGCCCGTGATGATCAGGTCACTGCTGAGCAGGGATGGGACAGCCGCGGACCGATTTTGGGTCGGCGCAGTGTTAGAGGCTTTTTTCTGCAAGGCTTGATCAGATGCGGATGTGGTTGAACCGGATGATTTACTGAACATAACGTCCTGCCTTAAGAAATTTCTGAGGATCGCGGGCACGACCATCGAAATGAACTTCGTAATGTAAGTGTGTACCAGTGCTGCGGCCCGTAGAGCCCATACCGCCAACTTGATCGCCCGCTTCGACTGTTTGACCGCGTTTGACGTTTAACTTTTTCATATGGGCATAGCGCGTGATGAAACCGTTGCCATGGTCGATTTCGACCATATTGCCGTAAGCGCCGCCCCAACCTGCGAATTTAACTGTGCCTGGCGCCGTCGCGACGATGGGCGCGCCGGATCCGCCAATGAAGTCTAGGCCGCTATGATGTGTCGGGCGCTTGGTGAAGGGGTCACGGCGAACACCGAATTTAGACGTTTGAACTGTCTCGTTTAGAACGGGGTGTCCGAGCGGTAGTGTTACAACAATCTCTGACAATGCTTCAGCTTCGTAAAGGCGGGCTTGAATGGCTGTTGTCCGGAGTTGGAACTCGCCTTCCAGTAGGGGCGCGTCGGGCCCATCCAGTGGAATGTAAGGGCCGCCCTGACCTTGAGTGCCTTGGGCCATAACCGCGTCCAGATCCATGTCGGTCGCTTCGATAAGGGATCGGTTAAAATCGATTCTTTCAAGGAGTTCGGCTTCGGCGGATAAAAGAATATTGTTTTGCGTTTGATCGAGTGAGGTGAGAGCGTGGTCAAAAGGGAGCCCCGTGGCAATGTCGTGACTCTCGATGGATGCGCGGCGCGCAACGCGGTCGACACTGTCCCTGCGTGTTGGCGCCATCAGAATTTCTGCGTCGGCAAATTTAAGCGCCGGCTCCTCACCCATTATTGCGACGGCTTCGGTTCCAACGATCTCTGATAGTGTATTATGTTTGACTTCAATATTCGCAGCCATCGTTTCAAAGCTCAACCGCTGCTCTGACAGCAGGAGCTCAACATTCTCAATTTTCGCCTGACTGTCGGCGAGCTGGCGTTGATAGTTTGTTTCGAGTTCGACGATGCGTTCGTCTGTGCTGGCAAATGGCGAAACGCCGAATGCGAGATTAATCAGGGTAAGGACACACCAAACGGCCATGATAGTAATCGCGGCCACAAATCCGGCCTGCAGACGGGTCGACAAATTGTAATAGGTGACCTCTCCGCCGGAGCGAAGATAGATTTGACGTTCGGGGAATATCTGGAGGACGCGTTTTCGCACATCCCCAATAACGTCAGCAATCATGATTCCCCATCCGGCTTTTGCAGCTTTCATATCTTACACCATAGCCAGGACCTGAACGTAAAGCGATTTTGCCACTAAGTGTGGTTAACATCCCTTTAAAAATGCAATTACCCGACTAAATCTTTATAATACCCTAAACTCAGACCTGCTTTTGCCCTTGCTGCATGATTAAAGGGCGGTTTGACAGGCCCTGCAAAGTGTTCACGAACCATGCCACGAAAGAGTTTTTGAGAATCTTTTCCGCGGTGTGATGCGACATGTTGCAACCAGTGCATGCCGATGGCGACGTGGCCGACCTCTTCTTCATAGATAATTTCCAGAACAGAAGCGCTGTCGCGGTCCCCCGCTTGGTCAAGTTTCATGATCATGCCGGGTGTCACGTCCAGTCCTCTCGCTTCTAAGACCAAGGGCGCGATTGAGAGCCTCGCGGCGACATCAAAACTGGTTTTTCGCGCTGCGTCCCACAGCCCATCATGAGCGTGAAAATCACCATAGGAAAAACCAAGCTCCTTGAGACGATCAGAGATCAAACCGAAATGGCGAGCCTCATCATCACACACGGACGACCAATCATTGATAAAATCATCGCGCCGATCTGCGACGTCCGGCGCATCTGCGAACCGGGCAATCATGTCGGCGGCCAGGTCAATCGCGTTAAGTTCAATGTGCGCAATGGCGTGTAGGAGCGCCGCGCGCCCCTCTTGCGATCCAAGCCGTCTACGCCGTAATTCCCGTGGAGAGACGAGTTTTGGTAGGTTTGGGCGGGCAGGGCGATCAGGCGCCGAACCGCAAGACACAGCATCGCCGTTCAAAACGCCGCGCCGGAACTCACGTGCTTTCTGCGCCTTTGTCCAAGGGTCGCCTTCCTTCAGAACGCTAAGCGCACTGAGATTACCCGGCATGGTCACGCACGGCTTGGACAACCTTATCGACATGTCCTTTGACGCGCACTTTTGGCCAGATTTCGAGGATTTTTCCATCCGGCCCAATCAGGAATGTTGATCGCACAATGCCCATGTAAGTTTTGCCGTAATTCTTCTTCTCCTGCCAAGCGCCGTAAGCCTCTAACGCGCCGCCCTCTTCATCAGAGGCCAGGCGGATGCCGAGGTCATGTTTGGCAATGAATTTATCATGTTTTGCGGCCGTGTCTTTAGACATACCGATGACAATGGCATTCAATGCCGCAAGCTCGTCTTTGGCATCCGTAAATTCTTTGGCTTCTGTTGTGCAGCCCGGCGTGTCGTCGCGCGGGTAGAAGTAAAGCACGACATATTTGCCGCTGTGCTCTGATAAAGCGACATCACTGCCGCCATCCCCGGGTAGGGTGAAATCCGGGGCCATATCTCCGATTTTTAGCTCTGACATAAATGTGCTTTCCAACTGAAAATTAAGGCTATTCATTGACTCCCTCTCTGGACGCCAAGGCAGGCCTTCGTTAGCGAACTGGCTTATGGCGGATAAGCCCACAGCCGACAAGCGACAGACGGACGCAGATCGCAAGACTGTGTCGTTTCGCTCATTTTTTCGTCCGCAAGCGCTGCGGACGATGGTTAAACGGCTGGGCTATCGTCTTTATCGGCTGGGCGGAGAGACGGTTTCCGTTCTGATGGCGCTTGGTATCGCCGCATTGTTCTTTGCCGGGGGATTACTGTCACGACAGTCCGCGGATTTGACCGCCCTTCGTCCGAACTTTGAACATTGGTTCTCACAAGGGTTTGACGGCGCGCGGGCCGAAATGGGCGATTTGGAGTTACGCTGGAATCCGTCGGACGACACCATTTCTTTCACGGCGACAGATGTTATCGTGTTTGATCAGGATGGAACGATCATCCAAACACTGCCTAAGCTTAAAGCAACATCGCCTAAGTCAAGCCTTCTGAAGCGGCAAGCGTCGCTCAGGAATATTGAAATCATTGGCGGCGTTGTTACGTGGCTGCAGCGCGAAGACGGTTCTGTTGTTGCCGGATTAGGAACACCTGAGACCGTTGGGCGGTTTGGCCCAGTCTATCGGGGAGAGAGCGACAGTCCGCAAGAAACGAGGCTTGATTGGTTGAACGATTTTGAATCCGTCACTTTGACCGATAGCCGCGCGCATATTGTCCGCGAAGAGGACGGGTTGAATGTTGTTTTGGATGTCGAAACGTTGGAGGGTCAACGTGATACGCAATCCGTGCTTTTGGATTTAACAGGCCGACTTCGCTCCGAAGACCGAGAAGACGCAGGGCGTATATCACTGGGTTTTCGTACGGATGATAATTTCGAAACAAGTTTTTTTAGTCTTGAGACCGATGAATTCGTTCCATCTCGCATTGCACCTGACCAAGGCCGGCTCTCTGTTTTTAGCGCGATTGATGTGCCGTTTGATATGGAGTTCGCCGCAGAACATAGCCGCACAGACGGGATCGAATCTGCCTCGCTTGATCTTGTGGCCAGTGAAGGCGTCGTTAGAATCGCAGGTGAAGAGAGAACGCTCAACGACGGCCGCTTTCGCGGCGAGCTTAAACCCGGCGATGAAGAAATGCGCGTTGAAGCCCTATCTATTGATGCGGATCGCCTGCGCCTGACTGGTGAAGGCGTCATTCGTGACATTGGCCGCTGGAACGATGGCGATATTGGCACATCGCCCAAGTTCGACCTCAAACTGACGGATAGTCAACTGGATCTCCGGCCGATTTTTGAACGCGCTCTGACAGTTGAAACGGCGAATGCGATTGGCGAGTTGGATCTTGATGCTCGCACGCTCACGATCGATCAATTGGAGGCTCAATTTAAAGGGTTTGCGTTGGAAACCAGCGGGAAAGTCGCATCGGGAGCCGATGGCCTAACCCTTGTGCAACTGAGCGGCGGCATAACAACGCCGATCACAACGCCAGAGCTTCTATCGCTTTGGCCTGTGAATGCCGCAGACGGGGCGCGGCGCTGGATTGATCGGTCAGTACTGGGCGGCACGCTTCATAATGTCCGCTATAAAGTCGATTTGGATGAGGACTTCTTTGAGACGCCGACACTGACGTCCGAACGCATTCAGGTGGATTATGATGTGCGTGACGGAGTCGTACAGTTTATCAGTACGATGGACCCGCTGAGCGAGGCCTTCGGGACTGGGCGGCTTGATGGCAACAGATATGGTTTCGTCCTGACATCGGGGATGATCAACGATGTTGAGATCGTTGGCGGCGACGTCGATATTCCGCGGCTTATCCCTAAAGGCGGCGATATATTGATTTCTGCGGAGGCCAACGGAAAGGTCAGCTCTCTCATGACCCTGATTAATCAACCGCCTTTCGGTTACATGGACCGCTACGGCGTCAGCGCTGACGGATTTGGAGGCACGGCCAACGTGACCGTCAACATCAAACGGCCTTTGCTCGAATATTTCGATCAAGATCGAATAGAATATAGCGTCGACGGTACATTCACCGATGCCACCGCGCCGTTCAGTCTGGGCGGTTTTGGAATCTACGACGCAGACGTGTCGATTCGCGGGGGAAAAGACGGGCTATTTGTCGAAGGTCCGGCCAATTTTGGACCCTGGCGCGCAAATTTGTCATGGGCAGAGCGGTATGGGCAAAATGGTGAACCGACGCGATACCGGATTTCAGGGCCTATGGACCGCAAGACTTTGGACGGGTTTGGTTTCGGATTTCGCCAGTTTTTCGGCGGCGAAATTGATGTCGATGTTAAAGCGTCCGGCAGAGGTTTGGAGGTCTCCGACGCGGTAATTGACGTTGGGCTGGAACAGGCTGAAATCACATTTGGCGAAATTTGGTCGAAGTCCATCGGCGATCCAGGCGCCTTTAGTGCGGTCCTCGCGCGCTCTGAGGTTGGGTTTTCGATTCCAAAGCTGACGATGGACGCGCCGGGACTATTGTTAGACGGCTCGGTCCAACTGAGAGAAGGAATGGCGCTGCAAGAGGCCCGCCTCGATACGGCCCGCATTGATGGGTTGATCAACGGACAATTGGTCCTTTCGCGTGATGATGCGGGCAACCGCTTGGCCCTGAATGCGAGTGGTGAGAGCCTCGATGTGTCCGCTTTTGTCGATCAAGCGCTTGCCCGCGCGGGTCAGGAGAATGCCAATATTCCACTCTCTTTCGATGCGGCGTTCGACGAGATTATCCTGTCGCCCGGATACGCGCTGAGCACAGGAACCATGAGTTATCGTCATAATGGCGATGCAGTTGAACGCATGTCTTTAAATGGCGATAGAGCGGACGGTCCCCTTAAAGTCCAGCTTGAACAAACAGAAACAGGCGCGCGGAAAGCGACTTTGATTATACCAGATGTGTCGGAAGCCGCCGCGAAAATTTTGAACCTTCAAGCAACATCCGGCGGTGCCCTGACGATGGACGTTTCAATGCCAAAGTCAGGGGACGATGGCCCAATGATCGGCCGCGCCTTTGCCACGGACTTGACCGTTAAGAACGCACCGTTTTTGGCGCAAATTCTCTCTCTCGCGTCGCTGACGGGTATCGTGGACACGCTATCAGGCGGCGGATTGGGGTTTGACGAACTGGTCTTTGACTTCGCGATGGAGGACAGAACGTTGTCTATTCGCGATGCCAAGATGCGGGGTCCTGCAATCGGTATGACCGGTGAAGGTGACATTGAATTGGACGAGAAAACCGTCGATTTTAGTGGAACATTGGTTCCGGCTTATACGGCAAACTCGATATTGGGCGATATTCCGCTCATTGGCGGGCTTCTGATTGGGAAAGACGGAGAGGGCGTGTTCGCTGTGAATTATGCCGTCAAAGGCCCGTATTCCAGCGCGCTCATTTCGATCAATCCGCTGTCGGCTCTGACCCCCGGTTTCATTCGCGGGATATTCCGAGAAAGCCGCGATGAGCTCCCAGACAGCGTGATTCAGGACATCGAATCGGTCCGGCCCCCAGAAGAGACCGAACCAGAGGATTTGGATTAGGCGCTGCGCAGCAATGCGTGGCGTTTCTTGCCGACGGATAGTTTCACGACACCGTCTTGAATGTCATCCGGCGTGATTGTCGCCTCGTGAGAGCCGACGGCTGTGTCGTTCAACTTTAAGGCTCCTGCCTTGATGTGACGACGGGCTTCGCCGTTGGACGCTGCCAAACCAGCGGTTACGGCAGCATTTAGAATGCCCATGCCAACCAATTCATCTTGCGCGACATCGGTGGTCGGAAGGCCATCCGCTGCCCCGCCCGCAAAGGTTTCTTTCGCCGTTGCTTTCGCACGTTCAGCCGCATCGCGGCCATGGAGTAGGGCGGTGGCTTCATCGGCAAGTTTCGTCTTGGCCACGTTAATGTCCGCTCCTTTCATCGCCTCATAGGTAGCGATCTCGGAGAGAGGCAAATCGGTAAACAAACGCATGAAACGGCCGACATCGGCGTCATCCGTGTTCCGCCAAAATTGCCAATATTCATAAGGGCTTCGCGTGAACGCTTCACCTAATTCAGGGTCACCGTTGAGCCATACGGCGCCGTCCGCCGTCTTGCCCATTTTACCACCGGACGCAGTGGTAATGAGCGGCGTTGTGAAGCCGAAGACCTCTTCGCCTTCCATGCGCCGCGTTAGATCAACACCTGTCGTGATGTTGCCCCATTGATCCGAACCCCCGAGTTGGAGGCGGCATTTGTGGCGGCGGTTCAGTTCAACAAAATCGTAGCTTTGTAGCAGCGGGTAATTGAATTCTAAGAACGTCATCGGCTGTTCGTTTTCCAAACGGCGTTTGACCGTATCCATCGTCACCATCCGGTTGATGGTAAATTCTGTGCCAACCGTGCGAAGGAACTCAATATAGCCAAGACCGCTGAGCCAATCGTCATTGTCGACCATGATCGCTGCATTAGGGCCGTCAAACTTCAAAAATTTTGCAAAAACCTGACGAATGCCATCTTTATTGGCGTCGATCTGATCTTGGGTCAGCATTTGGCGGGATTTGTCTTTGCCCGATGGGTCCCCGATTTTCGTCGTTCCGCCGCCGAGCAGCACAATCGGCGTGCCGCCGGACATTTGTAAAATCCGCAACATCATGATTTGTACGAGCGAGCCGACATGTAAAGACGGCGCTGTGCAATCAAAACCAATATAGCCGGTCACGCCGTCTTGTGCGGTTTCGTCTAGTCCCGCCTCATTGGTGCACTGATAGAGAAATCCACGCTCGGTTAGCGTTGTCATCAGGTCTGATTTGTAATCGGTCATAACTCGCGGCTTCTAATCACCGTAAAGATCGTGTCAAAGGGCGTTATGAGCAAAATTTACACAGCACTGGGTTTGATGAGCGGCACATCGCTTGACGGGGTCGATGCTGCGATCATTGAAACAGATGGTGAGCAGATACATGCGTTTGGGCCGAGCCTGACGGTTGAATACACCGCTTCGCAGCGGCAGATTTTGATGGATGCGACGCAAGAGGCCTTGCGGTGGAACTTTAACGGGCCTGCGCCGAATATTTTCGCGGAGGCCGAAGACGCGCTGGACGCCGCGCATCGGACAGTGGTCAAGGCTTTGAACGCAGGATTCGTCAATGTGATTGGTTATCACGGGCAAACAGTCTTGCACCGTCCCGATCGACTCAAAACTTTGCAGTTAGGCCGTGGGCAGGGATTGGCGCAGGCGTTTGACTGTCCAGTCGTGTTTGATTTTCGGACGGAAGACGTTGCAGCAGGCGGACAGGGCGCGCCGCTCGCGCCGATTTATCATAAAGCGTTAGTTAGCCACGCGGGATTGGCAGGCGTGACAGCGGTGCTAAATCTAGGCGGTGTCGGTAATGTGTCGATCATCACGCAGAACGATCTGCTCGCGAGCGATACCGGGCCTGCGAATGGTCCGCTGGATAGTTTTTTGGAACGCCGTGGAGTCAGTATAGATCGGGACGGCGAAATGTCCCGTGACGGCGTCCCTAACTTTTCGACAATTGATAGATGGCTGCAGACCAGATTTTTCCAAAGGTCGTGGCCAAAATCTGCAGATCGCTATGATTTCGATGTGATCGACGATTTGGCTCACAGTGACTTGGCTGATGGAGCGGCGACTCTCTGCGCCTTCACAGCCTTATCAGCCGCGCGAACCATTCGGGACATGGGCGTTGCGCCTGATAGGGTTATTGTCTGTGGCGGTGGGCGGCGGAATCCGACGATTATGACAATGTTGCAGTTAGAACTCGGCTGCCACGTCAGTCCGGCTGAAACTGTCGGATGGGATAGCGATGCGATTGAAGCGCAGGCCTTCGCTTATCTGGCGGTGAGGGTGGTGAAGGGTCTGCCGAATAGCTTCCCGGCGACAACAGGTGTGCCGAAGCCGACTGTTGGCGGTCGGATTGCACACCCTGTATGACCCCGTTCCCGGCATTTATTGCCGGGACCTGTCACGTTTCAGTTCAATTTTGGTAGAGGTTACGGCAATAAATGCCGGAGGAAAATCATTTATTATCAGCCTTCTAGAAGACGTTGTTCACGCGGCGGGGAATAACGGGGGTCGAGATGAATATCGAGATAGTCTTCGATAATGTCGAGCGCCTCATCAAGGTGGTGCGTGTAGAAATGGTCTGCGCCTTCGATCAGATGCGGCGTAATGATATGGCCTTTTTGGACTCGGATCTTCTCGACAATACGCACAACATCTTCGTGCGGCACAATCGGATCTTCGTCGCCGTAAGTGATCAGGCCAGAGGCCGGGCATGGGGCGAGGAATGAGAAATCATACGTGTTGGTTGGTAGGCTCATCGAAATGAACCCTGCGACTTCTGGACGGCGCATCAACAGTTGCATGCCGATCCAAGCGCCGAAGCTATAGCCCGCAACCCAAGAAAACGGTGCGTTCTGATTGAAACTCTGCATCCAATCCAGCGCATAGGCGGCGTCTTGCAATTCGCCTTGGCCATTATCGTAAGTGCCCATCGAGCGGCCGATACCGCGGAAGTTAAACCGCAAAACAGAGAAGCCCCGGCGCTTATATTGTTCATACATGGCGACCGGAATACGGTGATCCATGTGTCCGCCCGCTTTCGGGTGCGGTGACAAGATCAGGGCGCAAGGCGCCGCCGGATCGTCCGCTGGATGATAACGACCTTCGAGACGGCCTTCAGGACCGGCAAAAATGACTTCAGGCATAAGGGGAGCGCTCTATCAAACTATGCACAAATGCCGATGCGGCTTTGCGCGTGTTATTCTTGACTGATTTAGTCGGAAACCTTACGGCCCCGTCTGGATCAAGTTGTATATGGTCTTGCTGCCGCCTCTAACAAGGCAGCAGTCATATTGCAAAATAAATGGCAGTCGCGCCCAAATCAGACAGGATGTCAGTGAAACTTAGCGCAAAAGGACGAACGGCGGTCACCGCCGTGGCTGATTTAGCTACTCAGACGGCCATTGGCGGTCCGGGATCGCGTGTGCGCTTGAATGAAATCGCGGAACGGCAGGGTTTGAGCCAATCTTTCCTCGAACAAGTGTTCGCCGATCTCCGCCGTGCTGGACTGGTCGATAGCAAACGCGGCCCGACAGGCGGTTACGCCCTGACCCGCGCGGCGAGCGAAATGGCCGTATCTGATATCATTGCCGCCGTTGAAGAAGAGGTTCGTGCCCACGGATGCCGCCCGGATGTCGCGCTGGGCTGTACGGGCAGAACGGCGAAATGCCTCACGCATAGCCTTTGGGGTGCATTGGAAGATCATATTGGCGGTTTCCTAAATTCTGTCACCGTGCAGATGGTTGTCGATGGGGAGCTGCCCCAGTGAGCCGCATCTATCTCGACCATAACGCGACCAGTCCCGCGCCGCAGTCTGTTATCGACGCGGTTAGCCATGCGATGAGTGTTGTCGGAAACGCCTCGGCGCAACACGGCCATGGCCGCTCGGCAGCCAGCCTGATTGCGGACGCGCGCGAAGCGGTCGGCATGGCGATGGGACAATGCGCGCAGGATGTGCTGTTCACCGGATCGGGCACAGAGGCGCTGAACACGGCCATCCACTCCGCTGTGATGAGCGGCTGCCAGCATTTGCTGATCTCCTCACTCGACCATCCCGCGACGATTATGGCGGCAGAGGCCAGCGGCGCGCGGGTGACAATGCTTCCTGCGACCACGTCTGGGCAAACCAACATGGACGCGCTTGCCGCTATTCTCAAAGGTTGGGACACGGGCGAGGGGCGTCCGTTTCTGTCCTTAGTCGCGGCTAATAGTGAGACAGGCGTGATCCAAGACACAGACCGCGCAATCGATCTGATGCAGGACGCAGGCGGGCTAACGCTCATCGACGCTGTTCAAGCGCTCGGCAAACTTCCGATGGCTTATCCGGCTGATTACGTCGCTGTGGCGGCGCATAAAATCGGCGGACCGCAAGGTGTTGGCGCGCTTTACGTGTCACCGGACGCGCCGTTCACCTCGCTATTACATGGCGGCGGGCAAGAACGCCGCCGCCGCGCGGGAACGCTGAATACAGCGGGCATTGCGGGGTTCGGTGCAGCGGTTGCGGACATCGATACGCGCTATGCTGGACTGTCTGAGTTACGCGATGCGTTGCAAACCGCTTTGATCGACATTGATCCAGAGATTGTCGTGTTTGGCACTCGGGAGGATCGACTGCCAAACACGCTTTTCGTCTCCGCGCCCGGCCTGCGCGCCATGACCGCTATGATGAATTTTGATCTCGCTGGAATTAGTGTCAGCACAGGCACGGCCTGCTCCTCCGGCAAAGTCGGAGAAAGCAGAGCCCTCCGCGCGATGGGCCGTATACAAGATGCCAAGGACGGCGCGATCCGAATTAGCTTCGGTCCCGGCAATACAATGAATGACGTGCAAGCCGTCGCCAAAGTTTGGGCGACGCTGCGCAGGAAAGACAGGGAGGCAGCGTAATGACTGAAACAGTGACTATGTTTCGTCCCGTTGGGAAAAACGAATTGAAGCTGATCGAGGGTAGCGGTTTTTCCGCTTATCCGCCGCGCTTGCTGGATCAACCCATCTTCTACCCTGTTCTAAACGAGGGCTATGCGCGACAAATCGCTAAAGATTGGAACTCGCGCTTGAACGACGACAAAGAAGGTTATGTGACTCGTTTCAACGTATTGAAATCGATCGCGGATCAATATGCCGCTGAAGTCGTTGGCGGGAAAGAACACGCAGAAATTTGGGTGCCAGCTGAAGAGCTGGGCGCTTTCAATGACGCTATTGTCGGAAAAATCGACGTAATCGCAAAATATGCGCACGACGCATTGGTGTGGGAAGAATGACTGACACAAATGTAAAAGACGGCATTGATGCCGAAACGGTTGAGGGCGTTCGGGCGCTTGAGGCGGATAAGTACAAATACGGCTTTGATTCCGATATTGAGCAAGAGTTTGCGCCCAAGGGCCTGAACGAGGATATCGTTCGCTTTATCTCGGCCAAAAAGGACGAGCCGCAATGGTTGCTGGATTGGCGGCTGGAAGCGTACCGCCGTTGGCTGACGCTGGACGAGCCGAAATGGGCGATGGTCGATTATCCTGAAATCGACTTTCAGGACATGTATTACTATGCCTCGCCCGTGAAGAAGAAAGAGTTGGAATCGCTCGATGAGGTCGATCCAGATATCTTGGAAATCTATAATAAGCTGGGCATTTCTTTAAAAGAACAAGAGGTCCTCGCGGGCGTCAAAGGCGCGCCGAAAGTGGCCGTCGATGCTGTGTTCGATAGTGTGTCTGTTGTGACGACATTCAAAAAAGAATTGGCCGAAAAAGGCGTAATTTTCTGTAGCTTCTCCGAAGCCGTCAAAGAGCATCCGGAATTGGTTCGCAAATATATGGGCTCTGTCGTGCCTGTGACGGATAATTATTACGCCACGCTCAACAATGCTGTCTTCTCGGACGGATCGTTTGTTTACATTCCGCCGGGCGTGCGCTGCCCGATGGAGCTGTCGACCTATTTCCGCATGAATGCGCAAGGTACAGGACAGTTTGAACGGACGTTGATCATTGCGGACGAGGGGTCTTACGTGTCCTATCTGGAGGGTTGCACCGCCCCGATGCGCGATGAAAACCAGCTTCACGCCGCCATCGTCGAAATCGTCGTGCATAAAGACGCGGAAGTGAAATATTCCACCGTGCAAAACTGGTGGCCAGGCGACAGCGAAGGCAAGGGCGGGGTTTATAATTTCGTGACCAAACGCGCCGACTGCCGCGGTGAAAACTCCAAAGTTAGCTGGACACAGGTCGAAACTGGGTCCGCCGTGACATGGAAATACCCAAGCTGCATCCTGCGCGGCGATAATAGCCAAGGCGAGTTCTATTCCATCGCCATCACCAATGGTCATCAGCAAGCCGACACCGGCACAAAGATGATTCACTTAGGCAAGAACACAAAATCACGCGTGATTTCCAAAGGTATAAGCGCGGGTAAGTCCAATTCGACCTATCGCGGCCTCGTGTCTGCACACCGCAAAGCCAAAGGCGCGCGGAATTTCACGCAATGCGATAGCCTCCTGATCGGGGATCAATGCGGCGCGCATACCGTGCCCTATATTGAGAGCGGCACGCCAACGGCGCAGTTCGAACATGAAGCGACAACGTCGAAACTGTCTGATGAGCAGCTCTTCTATTGCCGTCAACGGGGCCTTTCCGAAGAAGACGCGGTCGCGCTCCTCGTCAACGGGTTCTGCCGTGATGTGCTTCAGAAATTGCCAATGGAATTTGCGGTCGAAGCCCAAAAGCTTGTTGCGATTTCCCTTGAAGGGAGTGTGGGCTAATGTCTGCTGCGAATACAGAGAGCTCCGCGAGAAAAGGTCTGGTCTGGATCATTGGCGGTGTCGGCGCGCTGCTCATCGCGGCCATGCTGATCGTCAAAATCTGGTTTGCAGCCTCGGTTTTCGCCCCGATTGAGGATCCCGCCCTGACGGAGCCGCTCGACCCCGAAGAACAGATCGTACGCGACATGGTGACGCCCGTGACCCCGGGAACGCCCGTGATGCCCGATACGGAACCGACGCTCGACCCGTCCGATTACTCTCGCGACCTTTCGCGTTTCATTCCGATTGAGGTCGGGATGGACCGCTATATCGCCAAGGATGAGCTGCTGCTGCACTATAACTCTGACCCCATGACGGCAGAAGTCCGCGCAAAGGTGAGCTCGAACGAGACGATGATCGACGGCGCGACGCTCTACGTCATTCGCCGCAGCGGCATGGCCGACGACTCGGTTGCAGCGGAAGAAACCTATGCCGTGTTTGACAATGATGTGTTGGTCGATTTCGGCACGCGTATCCAATGCTGGCGCGGCGAAAACGCGAACCAGTGGACAACCCAACTCTGCCCGTAAGGAGATAAACGATGGCGAAAAAAACACCCGAACCTAAACGTAAGCTGATTTCCCTCTCAGAGGGCGAAAAGACCTATGCCATGAGCCGCGCCGTTGTGCAGGGCGATTGGTGTTTCGTGTCCGGCACAGTCGGCTATGACTATTCCAGCGGCGAGATGCCGGACGATGCGGCGCAGCAGGCGATGAACACATTTGCCAATATTATGGCCGCGCTGAAAGCTGGCGGGTTCGAGCTTGGCCACACAGTGCGCGTTCAATACACCCTGTCCAGCCGAGACCATATCGCCAAAGTCCTCCCTGTGATCCAACAGCATTACGGCAACATCCTGCCCGCCGCGACAATGGTCATCGCGGATTTGGTCGACGAGTGCATGAAAGTCGAAATCGAAGTGACGGCGTTTCGCGGTTAACTCCCTCTCCCTTTACGGAAAGGGTGCCCCAAATTATTTGGGGGCGGGTGAGGGTTTGCCCAAGCCAGTTTGGAACACCCTCATCCGAGGCTTCGCCCCACCTTCTCCCTCAAGGGAGAAGAAGAAACACGAGAGATATGATCCACAAAATCAACATCACCGAGAAATTCGACCTCATCACCGAACATTTCCGTCCGAAAACGGTCACGGAATTGAACGGGCAGGCGTTTCAGCTGGCTAAGATCAAAGGCGACTACCCGTGGCATGCCCATGCGGAGGAGGACGAAATGTTCTTCTGTTGGAAAGGCACGTTCACGCTCGACATCGAAGGCCAAGACAGCGTGCATGTCGGGGAGGGCGAGTGTATCACCGTCCCCAAAGGTACCCGCCACCGCCCGCGCGCGGACGAAGAATGCTGGATTTTCCTGATCGAACCTGTTGGGACGAAGAATAACGGCGATGCGGCTGTAGACGCGAAATATGACGCGCCTGTGGGGGCTTGGGTGTGATGAATCTTTTCTCTTATGTAGACTTTCTGCCCCACCTATTTACTCTCGCTATTGCAATAATTGCGTCCACAATAACTTACATTGTAAGTAAGAGGCGAATTAAACTCGAAGCTACAGTTGAAATCTGTCGCTTTCGACAGAAGTGGCTTGAGCAGCTAAGAGATGAAGTTGCTCAGCTTACAGCCGTATCTGTTAAAGCTTTGAAATCTAATTTGTCAAACGACGAAAAAGACAATTTTTACCTGCGACTAAGTCGGGTAAGTTTGCTTGTTAATGAGAGCAATCAACATTGGCCTGAATTAAAAGAATCTATGGGTGTGATGTTCAATCGTACGATGGGTGAGAAAGGGCTTTCTGAGAAAACCGATATTGAGCCCTTTCTAACTGTGGCCAAAAAAATTCTCAAAGACGAATGGGATGAAATCCAAGATATTCTTTACGAAAAGAACCGATGATAATGCTTAAAATAAACAACCTCACCGCCACCGTCGATGACGGGGCGAAGACCATTTTGAACGGTCTGTCCCTCTCTGTCCCTGCGGGCGAGGTCCATGCGATTATGGGGCCGAATGGGGCGGGGAAATCGACGCTCTCTTATGTGCTTACCGGACGGGACGGCTATGACGTGACGGACGGGGCTGTGACGCTGGACGGCGAAGACCTGCTGGCGATGGAACCCGAAAAGCGCGCCGCCAAAGGCCTGTTCCTGTCGTTTCAATATCCGCTGGAAATCCCCGGCGTTCCGACGCTCACGTTCCTGCGCACGGCCATGAACGCCCAGCGTAAAGCTCGCGATGAAGAGCCGATTAGCGCGCCGGAGTTTATGAAACGCGCAAAGGCGCTCGCCAAGCAGCTTAAAATCGCGCCGGACATGCTCCGCCGTCCGCTCAATGTCGGGTTTTCCGGCGGCGAGAAGAAACGGATGGAGATTTTCCAAATGATGATGCTCGAGCCGCGCTTTCTCCTCATGGATGAAACAGATTCGGGCCTCGACGTGGATGCGTTGCGGATTGTGGCGGACGGCGTGAATGCGCTGAGATCAAAGGACCGCGGCATGCTCATCATCACGCACTATCAGCGTTTGCTCGACTATATCGTGCCGGACGCCGTGCATGTGCTCGCTGAAGGCCAGATCAAAGCCAGCGGTGATGCGGACCTTGCCAAGACGCTCGAAAAAGAGGGTTATGACGCATATGTATGATGTCGTGACCCATCTGCCCCATCGCGGGCTCGAAGAATGGAAATGGTCGGATTTGAAATCCACTGTGGAATCGCAAAAACCTGACGGTGTGGCAAGAGCGATGCGTGTTGACGTAGCGGCGCGTGATGGTTTGAGCGTAGCGCAAACAGAGGCAGCGGACGGCACAGACCCCATGACGAAAATGGCGGCGATCCTGTCGGGCGGAAGCACGACAATATCAGTGCCAGACGGTGTGCGCCATGACGCGCCGCTTATACTAACAGATTTACAGTCCGGCAACGGCCAGATCGTGATTGAGGTTGGCAAGGGCGCGTCGCTTCACGTCGAAGAGCATCACAGCGCCGATGCGGGTTTCGTCAATCTCAACTTGCGTTACCATGTTCGCGAAGGTGCGTCCCTGACCCGTTCCGTCGTCACACAAGACGGGGCTGATGTGATCCGCCATGTCCGCGCGTCCGTGACGCTCTGGGCCGATGCGACGTTCAAACAGACGCAGCTGACCTTTGGCTCCGCGTTGACCCGTCTGGAAACGCGTGTCGCCTGTATGGGCAAGGTCGATATAGAGATGTCAGGCGCCTATTTGCTCGACGACAAACGCCACGCGGACATCACCAACTATATTGATTTCGCCACGCCGGGATCGACGGTTCGGGATGCGGTCGCGGGTGTCGCGACAGGTAAATCGCGCGGCGTGTTCCAAGGTAAATTCCACGTCCGCCGTCCGGCGCAACAGACGGATGCCGTCATGCGTCACGACGCGTTGATGCTATCCGACACGGCCAAGATCAACGCCAAACCGGAACTCGAAATCTACGCGGATGATGTGCTGTGCGAACATGGCAACACCATCGGGCAATTGGACGAACAAGCGATGTTCTACATGCGCCAACGCGGTATCCCCAAAGCGCAAGCGCGGGCTTTGCTGATCGAGGCGTTTGTCGTCGCGCGTTTGGGCGATGATGAGGCAATGGTGACTTTGGTGCGCGATTGGTTGGACGCGCAGTCATGAGCCTCGCTCTCGCTGCTGCCGTCAGTTCAATCCTCTTGCTCATCGCGTCGCAAGTGAAGCGGCGTATGCCGGGTAATGCACCGTGGCTTGATTGGCTTATCAAGGGCTTAGTGGTCATTGTTATTGTGATCGTGGCCGCGTATTTCTACCAGCGGATGATGGGATGACCGTGTTTGACGTCCAAAAAATCCGCGCCCAATTCCCGATCCTATCGCGCGAAATCAACGGCTACCCATTGGCCTATCTCGACAATGCGGCGTCTGCACAGAAGCCGGACGCGGTGATTGATGCAATGGCAGGACAAATGCGCTCGTCTTTCGCCAATGTTCACCGCGGCATCCATACGTTGGCCAATGAAACCACCGAAGCGTTCGAAGCCGCGCGCGTGTCTGTCGCCACGTTCCTGAACGCGCCATCCCCGGATAATATCGTGTTCACCCGGGGCGCGACGGAGGCGTTGAACCTTTGCGCTTACGGCCTCGCGCATATGATCCAGCCCGGGGACGAGATCGTCATCACTGAGATGGAACACCATTCCAACATTGTGCCGTGGCATTTCTTGCGCGAACGCTATGGCGCAGTGATCAAGTTCATTCCCGTCCTGCCGGATGGAACATTGGACATGAAAGTGCTGCGAGAAACCATTGGAATAAAAACAAAAATCGTTTCCGTCGTTCACATGTCCAACGTGCTGGGCACGGTCAACGACATCGCGGAAATCGCGCGCTGGGCCAAAGCGGCGGGCGCGGTAATGATTTCTGACGGCACGCAAGCGGCCATCCATATGGACGTCGATGTGCAGGCGCTCGGCGTGGACCTCTACGCTATGACGGGCCACAAACTCTACGGCCCCACGGCCATTGGCGCGCTTTACGGCACGTCCGAGATCTTCGAGACAATGCAGCCGTTCAATGGCGGCGGAGAGATGATCGAAGATGTCTATCAAGACCGCATCACTTATGCCGAAGCGCCCGCGAAATTCGAAGCGGGAACCCCGCCGATCCTTGAAGCCATTGGCCTCGGCGCGGCGATCAATTGGTACTCCCAATATGACATGGCCGACGTGCATCAGCACGAAATGGCTTGCTACCACGCGGCGCGTGACGGGTTGCGGGATATGAATAGCGTTCAGATTTTCGGCGAAGCGACGAACAAAGGCCCTGTGCTCGCGTTCAACCTACAAGGCGCACACGCGCATGATATGGCGCAAATCCTCGACAAATACGGCGTTGCCGTGCGGGCCGGACAACATTGCACCCAACCTTTGATGAAAAGCCTCGGCGTTCATTCGACTGTGCGCGCCAGCTTTGGTATTTATAATACGCTGGATGAGGCTGAACGCTTCGTCGCTGCGGTGAAAAAGGCGGCGCTCTTCCTTGGCTGATCAAAACACCCTATATTGGACCCTGTAATGGATAACCAAACGAACAGAGAGCGCCAAGCCGAAGCCTTGGCCAATTCGCAAATCCCTGGCTATGTGCCGGAGGAGACGAAGACGGTTGCCGGGACGACGCCGTCAAAGAACCCGCCTGTCGCTGTGACGCCGGACCGCGATGTGATTGACCTGTCAGGCGCACCGATTGAACCGCCGACGGATGCCGAGATTGAACAGATCACGCAAGACGTCGTTGAGCAGATCAAGACAGTCTATGATCCCGAAATCCCGACCGACATTTATGAACTGGGCTTGATCTACAAGGTCGAGCTGGAAGACGACCGCACACTATTGGTCGATATGACCCTGACTGCGCCCGGTTGCCCGGTTGCAGGCGAAATGCCCGTCTGGGTTCAAGAAGCCTGTCAACGTGTTGAGGGTATCCGCCGCGTTGAAGTCTCTATGGTGTTCGATCCGCCTTGGACTCCGGACCGAATGAGCGAGGAAGCTCGGCTTGAGCTAAACATGCTATGACCTTGGAAACAAAAACAAATCCCCGTCGTGTTCGACCGAAACTGGTGACGTTGACTGATGACGCCGCTGATCAAGTGCGTGAAATTTTGGCAGAACGGGGCGAAGGTTTTTTGCGAGTCGGCGTCAAAAACGGCGGCTGTGCCGGCATGGAATATATGATGGACTATGTGTCCGAGCCAGCCAAGTTCGATGAAGTTGTCGAAGATAAAGGCGTGAAAATCGTTGTCGATGCGAAGGCCGTCCTGTTCATCCTCGGTGCCGTCGTCGATCATGAAACAACGCTCCTCCACAGCAAGTTCGTGTTCCGAAACCCGAACCAGACGGACGCGTGCGGTTGCGGCGAAAGCGTTACGATTGTGCCCGCTTTGGGCTAATGCCGCCGCGGTTTTCAGCCGTGATCAGATGTTAAAATCGTCTTCAACAATAGCTCTGAATGACTTTTTCGCGTTCCGGTCGCGATCATATAATAGTGGTTCATTTCGGCGTGTAACTGGGAAGCCATTCAACCAGGATTGAGCATCCGATACACCCCATGTTATTACTGATGTCACGCTCGGGCGCGTTGCAAATCCGGTATAGATATCCCGATATTTTTGCGCTTGGTCATCAATGACGGATTGCGGAACGTTGCTTCCATAATCGGCGGCGCAATTCGTCTGCGATGCAAAACACGATACGGGATCATTATAGATCGATATATCCAACTCGGTCACATGGTTGACCAATCCCATGAACTGCGCATCCACATCATCTATGGCGGCCAACACGTCCGCAGCGGGCGTTGCGGCTTGTATATGCATTTGATGTCCGACGCCATCGATGAGAATACCGCGATCCTGCAGGTCTTTGACGACTTGCAATAGGCGCGCGCGTTTCCCGCTTAGCTCCGTATTATAATCATTGATAAAGAGTTGCGCGTCGGGGTCAGCCGCGCGGGCGGCCTCGAAAGCCCAATCAATATACTCCGGCCCGCCTGCGGCTTGATACCAATTTGAGTTGCGGTACGGCGCGGTGACCCCGTCATCATCACTAATGACTTCGTTCACAACATCCCACGCGTAGACTTTGCCTTTGAAATGGGTGACGACGTCGGTCACGTATTTTTCTAAACGAGCTTTGATTTCATCGCGCGTGCCTTGAAAGAAATAGTCTGGCGTGGCGCGGTGCCAGAGAAGCGTATGGCCCCGCAACGCCATATTATTCGCTTCAGCAAAGGCGAGGAGGCTGTCCGCAGCCTCAAATGTGTAAGTGTTTTCCGTCGGTGCAAGCGCCTCAGGCTTCATAATATTTTCGGCCGTGATGGCGTTAAATTGATCTTTTAGAATATCAGCATCTGCCTGACCGTCCGCAATTTGCGCAGGCTCTACGGCTGCGCCAACGACGAATTTGTTTCTAAATTTGTCTCGAAAGACCCCGCTGGCAGGCGTGTAAATCGCAGGGGGAGGGGTCGGCGCTACGGGAGGCGTTACCACAAAAGATGGAGCCACAGCGGCGCGTCCGCCTCCACAACCGCTGAGCGTCAGGCTGGCAACTCCGGCGAGTAATTTCAATCGGTCCCGGGCTGTGAATTGCATTCTCGCTCCTGACATAACTTTATCTGACAGCGCTGTCAGGAGTGTGTCTTATGAACGATAAGCGATTTCAGGCAAAGTATAATTTTGAAGGGAGTAAATGAAGGAGATCTCAAACTTTTCAACAATAAGTTGCCATACCATATGCCCCTCAGGCGATCTAAAAGATTGCATTTTATTGACTAAGTCAGAGATGTTTCCCACCGCAAGGTCCCGACTCTGCGCTTCGCTGGGTAGGGATGACAGGGGATAAACCGCACTCTCCTCTTCCGCTCATCCCGATGACAATCGGGATTCAGTCCAGCGTCGGTATGCAGTATCGAGCTGGATCTCTGCCTTCGCAGGGATGAGCGGGGTGAGAGGTGTGTGTGATAGCGAGAGGCAAGAACTCGACTTAGAGTAACGAAAAAATTTCCTTCCCTCTAAGGGAAGGTGGGACATGAGCGTAGCGAGTGGGTCGGAAGCGTAAAGTGTGCCCAAGCTAGACCGAGTGACTTTACCCCTCCGTCTTCGCAAAGGGCTCAGACACCTCCCCTTAGAGGGGAGGAAAAGACAGACATTCTTAAAAAGCATCCACGCTATTTTCCTCTTCAAACCCAACCCCCACTGCAATCCCCACAACCCCATCCCCGCATACCTAAACCGTGCCAGTTTACCCTCACCCGTTTCGGACACGAGAGAGTGTATTGCTCTTATGCTGGCGGGGGTTTGGTGGATTGGGCGGCGGGTGATTTAATGCAGCACCTACGGCTCCATCCGGCGAAGCGACTGATGAGGATTTGAGAGCGTGAACGAGCGGATAACGTATGGCCTTACAAACCATACGCCGTGCGCCCTCTCTTGTTCGGCGGCAGGTGGATTTGGTCTCGAAAGGATCAGGTCTACCTCACCGTCACTAACGTGCGCCCATTGCGGGCCGTTAGGTCACGGCGCTTTTGACCGGGTGCGCTCCCAAGCGCGCGGGCTTTGCCACGTGTAAATCGGTTCCTTTCTCACTTTACCCGTCACGGGGTAAAGCCCGCGCTCGTGTCACTTTCGACGCAAATGCGATATTGCCGACGCCTCGATGCGCGGTGGGACGTGGACGTGTGGAGAGGTCAAAGCCGCACGCCAATAACGTAAGAAGCAGTTTCACTTTTCCATCAACCCGCTTAGGGCACTCTCATGAGAATTCTTCTGACGAATGATGATGGTGTGCGGGCAACGGGGTTGCAGGTGCTTCGCCGGATTGCGGCTGAACTATCCGATGATGTCTGGGTTTGCGCGCCCGACAGTGAGCAATCCGCCGCATCGCGCGGGGTGAGCCTTCATAATCCAGTGCGGCTGCGTCATCTGGATGATCGCGTTTATTCCGTCACCGGAACGCCGACAGATTCCGTGATCGTGGCGATGCGTGATTTGCTGAATGATCATCCGCCGGATTTGGTTTTATCAGGTGTAAATCGCGGACAAAATTTAGCCGAGGATGTGACGTTCTCCGGCACAGTTGCTGGCGCGCTGCAGGGGATGCAAATGGGCGTACCGTCCATCGCGCTGAGCCTTGCACGGGGGTTTCAGGGCGCGGCTTCGCTGCCGTGGGAAACGGCGGAAGCGCATGGCGCGCGGGTTGTGCGGAACTTGCTGGATAAAGGCTGGCCAGCGGATGTCGTGCTGAACGTTAATTTTCCGGATACGGAGCCAGATGATGTGCGCGGCGTGCAATTCACGCGGCAAGGCAAGCGCGACTTCGCCATGAGCCACATTGATAAGCGCGACCATCCGCGCGGCGGTGATTATTACTGGCTGACCTACGGCGCAAAGAAGTCAAATCCTGACGCAGGCACGGACCTACGGGCAATCTATAATGGCTATATTTCCGTCACGCCGTTGCACACGGATTTGACCCATGCGGAAACGCTTTCAAAGCTCCGCGGCGCGTGAGTTTCGATCCACGACTTGTTGATATGGTCATGCGGCTTCGGTCGCGCGGGATCAGTGATGCGGCGACCTTACGGGCCATGGAACTTGTGCCGCGAAAGCGCTTCATTGCGCCGGATTTGTCCGAACGTGCTTATGAGGATATCGCCTTACCGATTGCGTGCGGACAACAGGTGAGCGCGCCCATGACGACGGCGCTTTTGGTGCAAATGCTGGCGTTGACGGATCGCTCTAAAGTGCTTGAAATCGGGAGCGGTTCGGGATGGATGTCGGGTGTCATGGCGCAGCGTGCGCGGCGCGTTTATGCGGTTGAGCGCTATATCGGATTGGTGGATTCTGCTGAGCAAAAATTGCGGGACTTTGGTATTCACAATGTTGAAATCCGGCACGGGGATGGGCGTTACGGCTGGGCTGGGCAAGCGCCCTTTGACCGGATTGTGCTGGGCTGCGCCGTGCGGGCTGTCCCGCAAAAAGTGCTGGAACAGCTCGGGCCGAATGGGCGTTTGGTCGGCGTTGTGGACGGGACACTGACGCTGATTGAACGGGCGCGCAAACATGTAACGGAAACGGAATTTATGCCGCTGGATTTACCCATGATTGAATCGGGAAAGTCGAAAACGCTCTGATGTTAGTCGATTTCAAGGCGGTGTTCGCGGGACATTAAATCCGCCATCGCGTCATCGACATTGATCTCTCCGGCCAGAATATCGGCAAGGGCAAAGCTGATCGGCATATCGACGTTGTGTTGCTGCGCGAGCATTTTCAAAGCGGGAGCCGTGGCAACACCTTCGGTGACAGCAAGGCGGCCTTGCATGATGGTGTCGAGCTGTTCGCCGCGGCCCAAAGCGAGACCACAGCTCATATTGCGGCTCATTTCGGAGCTACAAGTGAGGACCAGATCGCCGAGGCCGCAGAGACCCGTGAGTGTTTCAGGACGCGCGCCCAGCGCAATACCGAGGCGGGTCATTTCCGCAAACCCGCGCGCCATAATGGCCGCATGGGCGGAACGGCCAAGCCCTTTGCCAAGGACAATGCCGCAGACGATAGCGAGCACGTTTTTAACCGCGCCGCCAATCTCTGCGCCAATGACATCGTCCGTGAGGTAGGGGCGGAAAGTCGGTGCGGCGCAAGCGGTGACAAGGTTTGCGCCGATCTGCGCATCTGCGCAAGCCAGCGTGACGGCCGTCGGCAAACCGCGCGCCACATCGGCGGCAAAGGACGGACCTGACAGTACGGCGGGAACAGCGCCCGGTAGAACATCGCGTAGGACATCGGCCATGAAGGCGCGGCTGCTAATTTCGATACCCTTGGAGCAAAGGAGGACAGGGGTTCCATCAGCGATATGAGGAGCAAAAGCTTGAAGTGTGCCGCGCGTATGTTGCGCGGGCGCGACGGATAAAATCGCGTCTGATTTGGCTAAGTCCGCCGGGTTGGACGTTGCGCGTAAAGCGGGGTCGAGCGGGACGCCGTCGAGATAGCGTGTGTTCACATGATCCGTATTAATCGCGTCGGCGACGTCAGGTTCAAAACTCCAGATCGTGACGTCACGACCGCTGGACGCCAAAGTCTGCGCCAGAGCTGTGCCCCAAGCGCCTGCGCCGATCACGCCAATGGTTTGATAGCTCATCGTGGATGCTCCGTCGCGATAACGCTGGGCCGGGTAAGTTGCGCCTCATACCAAGACGCAAGCGATTCATGCCCAGTCCGCCAGTCAATGTTGGCGTGGCGAAAATCGAGATAACCGAGTGCGCAGGTGAGCGCGATGGCGCCGGGCGTGAATGTCGCGGGCGTTCGCGTTTCCAACTCCGTGATCGTGGCGAGGATGGCGTCTGTCCACCGCGTGATCCAGCTTGGTGATTGTTCGTGCGATGGTCGGCGCGACTCTAGTGTGATCGAGACAGCGCGATCCGTCATCCCGTCCGCCAGCGCGACGAGCGTCCGGTCGGCCCAATCATTGGGTCCAGACGTGTTGCCCAGAGATTGTAAGTAATCGCAAATCAGCGGGCTATCGACAATCAACTCGCCCGCGTCAGACTGAAAGGAAGGAACCAAATTCAGGGGATTGGGGTGATCAGCTTTGGGGTCCATCACCACTGTGTTCACGAACTCAAGGCGGTCATCGACCCCGGCTTCTAACGCTGTAATGCGGCACTTGCGGACGAAAGGTGAGGTGAGCGATCCGTAGAGTTTCATGACTTCGGTCCTTTGCGGCCTGAGCCTGAGGCGGGTGCGTTGAGTGCGGCCTCGCGGTCGAGGGGCCACCTTGGGCGAGCCGGGGCACTCAATTGATCAACGCGGCCCGCTTGCAGCCGTTCCAATCCCGCTTGGGCAATCATGGCCGCATTATCGCCGCAGAATTTTAACGGCGGGAAAATAGGTGTGAAATTATGGTCTGCGGCCGTGTCGATCAATCGTGTGCGGAGTGTCTGATTAGCGGCAACACCTCCTGCGACGACGAACCGGTGTGGCCCCTCATGCGTCGCCGCGAAGAGCCGCATGGCTCGGGCGGTTCGATCCGTAAGGCAATCCGCAACGGCGGTTTGAAACGAGGCTGCTAAGTCAGCTTTCGCCGCATCAGATTTGTCTGATGCCTCATAAGCCCGAGCGACAGCGGTTTTAAGGCCAGCAAAGGAAAAGTCGCAATTGTCGCGGTTCAGGAGCGGTCGAGGCAGGCGGATGGCGCGGTCATTGCCGTCCTTGGCCCAGCGTTCAACGTTCGGACCACCGGGAAACCCTAGGCCCATGACCTTCGCCGTTTTGTCAAAGGCTTCGCCCGCTGCATCATCAATTGTGGAGCCGAGGCGTTCATAGTCGCCAAGCCCGTGGATCGCGAGCAATTGCGAATGACCGCCGGAGACAAGCAAGAGTAAGTAAGGAAACGCGCAATTCTCAGTTAGGCGAGGCGACAGCGCGTGACCTTCCAGATGATTTACAGCGATCAGGGGGACATCAAGGCTGGCGGAGAGGCCCTTTGCGGCCATTAATCCCGTTATCACACCGCCAATGAGGCCGGGGCCAGACGTGGCGGCGATGGCAGAGAGGTCGGCATAACTCACGCCTGCATCTGTCACAGCTTGATCGATAATCGCTTCGATCTTGCTCATATGAGCGCGCGCAGCGATTTCGGGAACGACTCCGCCGAACGGGCGGTGCGCCTCGTCTTGGGAGGCGACAATGTTCGAAAGGAGGCCGCGCTTTGAACAAAGCACAGCCGCAGCCGTTTCATCGCAGCTACTCTCAATTCCGAGAATGAGGGATGGCGCATCATTCATTTGCGTCGGGCTATGGGTCGCGGTTAAAGGCACACCGCTCACCTAGAGAAGGCCCGCTCGACTTGCAACAGACCCGACATATCGGCACACGCGGCAGCCCGCTCGCGCTCTATCAAGCCAACTGGGTCAAAGACCTGTTGAGTGCGCGTGATCCTGAGACGGATTGGCAGATCAAAGTCCTGAAAACGACGGGCGATCATATCAAAGGCGAGCTGAAAGATTTCGGCGGCAAAGGCTTGTTTACGCGGGAATTGGAAGACGCGCTGCTGGACGGCCGTATCGATCTCGCGGTTCATTCCATGAAGGATGTGCCAACCGTTGGGCATGAACGTTTGATTATCCCGGCGCTCTTGCCGCGCGAAGACCCGCGTGATGCGTTTATTTCAATAAATCATGCGTCAATTGACGACCTACCCGAAGGGGCCTTGGTCGGATCTGCGAGTTTGCGCAGGCGCGCGCAGCTTGCGGCGCTCCGCCCTGATATCAAATTCTGCCTTTTGCGGGGGAATGTGCAGACGCGTTTGCGGAAATTGGAAGAGGGTGTTTGTGATGCGACGTTCCTCGCTGTGGCGGGATTAAACCGTTTAGGGCAAGGCGCACGAATTACACAGGCTGTACCGACGGAACTGATGCTGCCTGCGCCCGCTCAAGGCGTCGTCGGTGTTGAGACGCGGCGCGATGAAACGGCCCTTCGAGAGACCCTCAGAAAATTGAACGATTCGAATTCTGAAATGGCGATCACGGCTGAGCGCGCTTTTCTGCGCGCGCTGGACGGGTCTTGCAGAACGCCCATCGCGGCACTCGCTGACTCTGTTGGAGCGATGCTAGGGTTTCGCGGCGAAGTGCTCGCGAAAGATGGTAGTCTGCGTTTTAGCTGCGCAGAAGGCCGTGATGTCGCGACAGTCGGTGACGCGTATGATTTTGGTTATACGCTCGGCGAAGCGCTCCGCACAGAAATCGACGGGCGGATCACTTTTGACGACTAAAATTTGGATTACGCGAACGGAACCAGCAGCAACGCGAAGTGCAGCGGCTTGGGCTAAAGCGGGTTTTTATCCGGTTATCGCACCGCTTCTCACCGTGACGCCTCTAGACGGTTTAATCGATGTTCCAAATGACGCGAGATTGATCTTTACCTCGGCTCATGGCGTTCGCCATTGTGGTATCAGAGGCGATAGTCGCCAAGTTTACTGCGTGGGCGATGCGACGGCGCGTGTTGCGAAAGACGTCGGTTTTACATCGGTCGTTTCCGGAAGAGGTGACTGGAATACGCTGATTGAGGTCATTGAAAAGACACAGAACCCTATCATTCATGTGTCTGGATCGATTGTGCGCGGGACAATTGTCGAAACTCTTCGTGAACGCGGGTTCAAGGCGAGCAGGCGCATTGTTTACAGGGCGAACCCTATAAAAAAGTGGCCCATCGACGTGAACCAAATTGAGGCTTTCGCGCTATACTCTCCTATGGCCTCTGAAACTTTGATGAAATTACCTCTTCGCGATTTGTCCCACCTGACGGCTTATTGCCTGTCAGAAAACGTCGCTGCTCCTTTGCGAGGCATGGCTGTAAAAATTGCCACGGCACCGAATGAACGGGCGTTGATTGCTTGCAGCCAGACGTCAGTCGCTTAGGATAGGGGTATGACCGACTCTGAAGAAATTTTGGTTCTGGAACCTGTCGAAGACGGCGAAGGCTATGATTACGAAGACGTGCCCGTTGAAGAGGATGCGCCCAAACGCCGTTTTCCGTGGCCGCTCGCGCTCGGCGTTGGTTTACTGGTTGGCCTCACCATAGCATTCGCCATCAGCTGGTTCCTGCGGCCTGTGCCTTATGATTCCAGTGCGTTGGAAACTCAGATAACTGACCTCAGGGAAGAATTGACGGCGCTACAAAATCGCCCGGTGCCCGTTATACCGACTGTAAATTTACAACCGTTAACGCGCCGCATTCAATCACTGGAGTCCCGCCCAACGGTTGATCCGCTCAGTGAGGAAATTGTCTCGCGCTTGGAAACGTTGCAAGCGAACGGCTTCGAATTACCGGACATGCCGGACCTCCCGGATTTTGAGGCGATGGAAGCCCGCATTGTTGCGCTTGAGGCCCAAGCGCAGTCCCTTAATTTAGAAATGCAAGCTCAAGCGGCGGCCATTGCGGCTTTGCCTTCTGCTAGCGCGCCCCTTCCAGCACCTGCGTCGGAACCCTATGTTGATGCTGACACATTGCCCCGCTTTCCAGCTCAAGTGTTGAGAGATGGCGCGGCGGAGTTAGGGGGCAGCGGGTTTTTTAAGAGGACATTTTCGCGTCATGTTCGTGTTCGAGGCTCTAATGCGCCAGACGTTCTGATTAGCGGGATCGAATCCGACCTTGCCAATGGCAAGCCTCGTGCAGCCTTGGCGAAATTTGACCGTTTGCCGCCGCAAATTCGCTCGCTCGCGCGGGCGTGGCGCGCCAATATGGAGGAGGCCTTATAATGGCTAAATATATCATCACCTTCCTACTGTTCGTCGCCATACTCGCTGGCGCGCTGCTCTACATTGGCGACGATGCCATGCTGACGCTCAGCTCATCAGGGGCGAAATGGCCGATTGCCTTTCCGGATTTGGAAATGAGCTGGCAGGCTGTGATTTTCCTCGGCACGCTACTGATGGTGGGAACAATTACGCTCTGGTCGCTATTATTGTGGATCTGGCGACTGCCGCGCCGCCTTAGATCGGGTGTTGGGATGCGTAAACGCAATCGCGCGATTGATGCGATGGAAGAAGCGCTCATTGCCGGCGCTGAGGGGGATATGGACCGCGCCCGTAAAGCGTCTGCGCGCGTTCGAGATTTGGCGGGCTCAACCGACCTCGGTCACATTATTAGCGCGACAGCAGCCGAAGCCTGCGGTGATCAGGATGAGGCGATTATTCATTACTCGGCCATGCTGGATAGTCCGAAAACACGCCCGACAGCGCAGCGCGGCTTGGCACAAGCTAAGCTTGCCACTGGCGACTTACCAGGTGCCGTCGAGGCTGCGCGCGAAGCCTTCGATCAAAATATACAGGCGCGCTGGGCGTTTGATACGTTGTTTAAAGCCCTCGTCGCGGACTACCGCTGGACTGAAGCACGCGATGTTTTGGAAAAAGGACGTGCGGCCAAACACATGTCCTCTGACGTCTTTAATCGCCGCCGCGCAGTCTTACTAACGGCTGAGGCGGATTATTGGATGGATATGGGGCAACACGACAAGGCTTTGGAATTGTCGCAAGCCGCCCTGAAAGACTCGTCCGATTTCGCGCCTGCGGCGGCGATTGCGGCTTATGAATTGGCACGGACAGGCGGGCAAAAGAAGGCAGCAAATTTACTTGAGAAAGCGTGGAAAAGCGCGCCTCATCCTGCACTCTCGCTGGCTTATTTCGATCTCTATCCGGGCGAGAGTGAGGCCACACGCGGTAAGCGATTGGAGCGTTTTATCGCGTCTGATCCGGATGCGCGGGAAGCCCGTTTACTGATGATTTCTCACCATTTGCGATCCAATAGTCCTGTTGATGCCCTGTCGCTTCTGGCGCAAATATTGGACGACGAAGACCCGACGGCGCGCTTGTGTCTCCTTCATGCCGAAGCAGAACGGGCGTTAGGAAATCCGGCCGACGCACGCCTTTGGACTGAGCGGGCGGCCACAGCGCCGCATGAACGTGATTGGTCAGACCTTGATCCTGAAGGGCCGGGGTTTGCCTATGAGTCCCAAGACTGGCGACGGTTGGTGTTTTCCTATGGCGACACGGGCGAACTCGTGCATCCACGTGCTGAACGCCAAGATGCAATCCGTCGCCCCACGCCGGAAGCAGATGCGGCCCCGCTCCGCCTCGAAGCGCCCAAGGACGGGGATGTTGCAGCTGACGATCCCGATCCCGACAGTGATCTAGCGCGCCGCTTTGATGATCTTATGGATGGGCAGTCGGGTTAGCTTTCGCAACTATTCTCATCTTTGAAAACAGTTTTTCTAAAAGGCTCTTAACCCAATAAGTTCCACAAAAACGACCCAATTAGCCAACTCTGAATCCACCAAATCGCGATCAGAGCGAAAACGTAGGATAGATCAATTTGCTGCATTTGCGGCATGATCTTCGCTTGAAGGTCGCGAACGGGGCGAAGGATAGGCGCGTTGAACGCGCGTAGGGAGTTGTAAATCTGTCCTGCCATGCCGCCGCGCGGGTTCAATATCCCGAACATAAACAAGTACGACATGATAATCTCAATGATCAGCAAGAAGCTGATCGCGCTGAGAACCATGGAGATGATTTGGAGGAGGGATTGGGCAAAGCTCATAGCGTCGCCCTAGCTTATCGGGCTTATGACCGACAAGACCCTTTACACTGTCTTATTGGCCCTTCTGGCTAACGCGGTAGATCGTTGGCACATTGGCTTCGATACATTCGATGATCGCCCCGGCAATATCTTTCTTCGTGGCTTCCTCGATTCCCTGCAGCCCGGGTGATGAGTTCACTTCGAGAATTTTCGGACCGGAATCAGAGCGTAGGATATCAACGCCCGAAACATCTAAGCGAAGGATTTTTGCGGCGCGGATGGCGGATCGGCGTTCCTCTTTGGTGAGCTTCACCGTTTTGACGCTGCCGCCTTGGTGGACATTGGAGCGGAAATCCCCCGGAGCCGCCGTGCGCATCATGGATCCAACAACTTTGCCGTTAACGACGAAGGCACGAATATCGCTGCCGGCCGCTTCTTTGACGAATTCTTGGACAAGAAAATGTGCGTTCAGGCCTCTAAATGCGTCGATCAAAGCGGACGCTGATTTTCGGGTTTCTGCCAAGACAACCCCGCGCCCTTGGGTCGACTCCAGCAATTTCACGACGGCCGGACTGCCGCCAACGAGGTCCAAAATATCTTTGGTGTCCCGCGCGCTTTTGGCGAAGGCCGTCGTTGGCATGCCCAGGCCGTGCTGCGCGAGGAGTTGGTGTGCGAGCAGTTTGTCGCGGGATTTCCCGATGGCATCGGCTGTGTTGAGTACATAAACACCCATCGCTTCGAACTGGCGCACAACCGCCATGCCGTAGAATGTCAGCGATGCGCCGATACGCGGAATGATCGCATCATAACGGGCGAGGGGTTTACCTTTGTAATGAACTTCCGGCTTATGGCCGTTGATCGCCATGTAACAACGCGATGTATAGATCGTTTCAATCGTATGGCCCCGCGCTTCGGCGGCTTCGATCATTCGCAAGTTGGAATAATTCTTTGGGCTTTGCGTCAAAATACCAATGCGAAGTGGGCGGTGTTGGACAGCGGACTTGCGGCGTTTTTTGTACACAGAGTAAGACAAAGCGGGTTGCAGAAAGCTCTCTGTCGGGCGCACGCTCATATCGTCTGTAATCGCAGAACGGCCTAAGAGCATGCGATACCCCATTGTCTCACGATTAGTAAGGCTGATTTCAATGGGAGTGACTTTGCCGCCAATTTTCGCCATTGATTCGATAACGTAACGCAGTTCTGTCTGCCCATTCGATGATGTCACCATACGCTTGTCTTTAACAGGCGCAGAGCAGACAACTTCGATGGAGTGATCGTCCGGGTTCGGGTGCATGATGAAACGAACTTGCGGTTTCGCTTCAGTACCGAAGGGTTCCACGCGAATAGCGTGAAGCGCCGACGTTTTCGCGCCTGTATCAACTTTCGCTTTGATCGCGGGCAGGCCCAAATCAGGCAAAGCGATCCATTCTTCCCAGCCGAGTGGGAATTTTGGCGGCTGAATGGGCTCGGATGTCATGAAAGACCTCTTAGGTGTGTCATAGCGTAGCTTGTCGAACGGATCATTAGGCAGTAGTCCACTCTTCGAAAAGCTAAACAAATTTTACGCGGGATGTTCTCTTCGATGGATAGTAACGACTTAAACGGCACAAACGAACCCGTCACACGCGAAAGCATGGAATATGATGTGGTTATTGTTGGCGCGGGTCCGGCGGGCCTTGCCGCGGCGATCCGCTTGAAACAGCTCAACGCGGACACATCGGTCGTTCTGCTGGAAAAAGGCTCCGAAGTTGGGGCGCATATCTTGTCCGGCGCTGTGCTTGATACGATTGGACTGGAGAAGCTGTTCCCGAATTTCCGGGATGATGCATCCTGTCCCGTGAAACAGAAAGTGACGTCTGATCACCTGACCGTCCTCGGTAAAGCCGGATCAGTTCGCGTGCCGAATTTTGTGATGCCGCCACTGATGAATAACCACGGCAAATATATTGTTTCTATGGGCGCTGTGGCGCGCTGGATGGGTGATCAAGCTGAAGCCCTTGGCGTTGAAATCTTCCCCGGCATGGCCTGTTCTGAATTACTCTACCGCGAAGATGGCAGCCTCAAAGGCGTTGTAGCCGGTGAGTTCGGATATGAGAAAGATGCTTCCTCACAGGATGGCATCAAAGGCCCGAACTATGAGCCGGGTATGGAGCTTCACGGCAAATATGTGCTGCTGGCCGAAGGTGCTCGCGGGTCGCTATCGCAAATTGCGATGGAAAAATACGGCCTTCGCGATGGTGTTGAGCCGCAAAAATTCGGCCTCGGCATGAAGGAGGTTTGGGAAGTCAAACCTGAAAATCACGAAGCCGGTAAAGTCTATCACTCTGCGGGCTGGCCATTGGGCATGAAGCGCGGCGGCGGATCATTCCTCTATCATGCGGAAAACAATCAGGTGTACCTCGGCATGATTGTCGACCTGAATTACGATAACCCGCACGTCTATCCTTATATGGAATTCCAACGCTGGAAGCATCACCCGGACCTTGCCTCTGTGCTCGAAGGCGGGAAGCGTATTTCCTATGGCGCGCGCGTCGTGACCAAGGGGGGGTATCAGTCTCTGCCGCAAGCGGCATTCCCGGGCGGTGCATTGCTTGGCTGTTCTGTTGGCCTTGTTAATTTGCCGCGAATTAAGGGTAATCATAACGCAATGTTGTCCGGCGTTGCGGCGGCTGAAGCCGCCGATAATGCGCTGCAGGCAGGCCGCTCTGCCGATACGCTCGCCGATTATGACCGCGAAATTCACGAAGGCGAGATTGGCGCGGATTTGAAACCTGTTCGTAATGTCGCGGCTTTGAACGGCCGTTTCGGTCCGTTCCTCGGCGGTATGGTTTTAGGCGGCGCGGATATGTGGTGCCAGACACTCTTTAAATTCAGCCCGTTCGGGACGTTATCGCACCGCAAAAACGATGCGAAGTCCACAGGGAAAGCCGCCGATCATAAGCCAATTGATTATCCGAAACCTGACGGCGTGTTGTCGTTTGACCGCCTGACGAACGTAAGCTTCACAAACACCTATCACGGCGAGAATCAGCCGAGCCATCTCAAGCTTCTTGACCCGACTATTCCGATTGCCGTCAACCTTCCCGTCTTTGATGAACCCGCACAGCGCTATTGCCCGGCAGGTGTTTACGAGGTCGTGGTTGAGGACGGTAAGGATCCGAAATTCGTCATCAACTCGCAAAACTGTATTCACTGTAAAACCTGCGACATCAAAGACCCGTCCGAAAACATCCTTTGGACGGTGCCTGAAGGCGGCGGCGGCCCGAACTATGCGGGCATGTAGTCAATCAACAGGTCTCGTCTGACTGAAATGTAAAGCCGCGCGGCCTATTAGGCCTCCGGCGATCCTGCTAGGGCTTGTCCATGAATTTACGCGCGCTATTCCTCACAGCTACCCTTGCTCTTGTTCCTTTCGGTCAATCCGCGGCGGCGGACCGGTCAGTGGATGAACAGCGTGCGCGCATGTTGGGCGACTATTTGTCGGGTAGCTATGCGCGTTACCTCAGCGATCCGCGCGCCCAATCCACTTATTTTCAAGATGCCTTCTCAATTGCGCCTGATGACAAGCGTTTAGGGCGTTTGGCGCTGTATTCGGCTTTGTTTTCCGACAATCAAAGATTGGCCAAAGACACAGCAGAAGATCTCTATGATCTGGAGAAGACCGAGAGTATGGCGCGCGCCGTGTTAGCCGTCGATGCCTTTTCCAAAGGCCGAACGTCCCGCGTTCGTAAATATGCGACGGATCCGACTGCCGACTTCACCATGGGGTTGGCTATGAAAATCCTATTGGGTTGGACACAAGTCGATGAGGGGAAATATGAAGCTGCGCGCGCGACGTTCAAATCGATGAGCGATAGCAGCTATTTTAAAGCGTTGGGCGAGCTTCAAATTGCAAAGATGGAAGCGCGGCGCGGTAATGTCGAAGCGGCGATTGAAATGTTCGATATTGTTGAGTCCAGCGGCGTCGCACCATTGGAATATAGCCTGTCGCGTGTTCGTTTTGAAGCGTCCAATCGGATGAAGGACGCTGCGATTGAGCGATTAGAAGACATGATCGCTGATAATCCCGCTGCAGAAATTGGTCCTGCGGGCGCTTATTTAAAGCGGTTGCAAGCGGGTAAAAGACTGCCGAGACTGTCTGAACGGGCCGAAGCCGCCCGCGCGCTTACCGATCCATCCTTTGCTTTTTTTGTTCGCAATCAATCGGTTGACGGGGCGGAGACATTTTTGCGGTTTGCCCGTTGGATAGACCCTGATTTTGATCGGTCAGCAATCTGGTTGGCCGGGTTATTGGAAGAAACGCATCCTGACATGGATCCGGCAACCCGCAGCGAGATCATTGCGCTATATGACTCTGTTGATGAAACAGGGGCGTACTACGTCAATGCGCGGATGGGGCTGGCCAATCAGCTGTTTGATGAAGACCGCGATGACACAGCGATTGAAATTCTTGAAGAGCTCGCGGATAGCCATCCGTCATATTTCACGCGCGAAGCGCTAGGTCGCGCGCGTTTTTTCCGCGAAAACTGGGAAGAGGCATTGCCGTTTTATACGGAATTGGTTGAAAGTCTGTCTGAAGACGATTTGTCCGCCAATCCTGAACCCTTACGCTTGCGGGCGATTATCTATGAACGACTAGACCGTTGGGACGAGTCAGAAGCCGATTTTTTGCGGGTATTGGACTATAAGCCGGATGATACAGATACGCTCAACTATCTTGGCTACACATGGGTAGACCGTGGTCTGAATCTGACGCGAGCCTTTGAAATGATCGAGAAAGCTGTTGAATTAGAACCAAATTCCGGCGCAATTGTCGATAGCCTCGGCTGGGCGCATTATAAGTTGGGGCGTTACGAAGAGGCGAAGAAATATCTCGAAAAGGCCGTTGTTTTGACTCCTTATTCAGCCACGATTATTGATCATTTGGGCGATGCCTATTGGCGGGTGGGCCGCAAACGTGAAGCCACCTATCAGTGGAGGCGGGCGTTAGAGTTTGATCCGTCCGAGGAAGAGGTTGTGACGATTCAAGCCAAGCTTGATGCGGGTCCAGACGCTGTCCCCGCGTCTTAACGACTGCTGCTGATGCTCTGCCGGGCCAAGGTTAATCTGACACTCCACGTTGGCGCGCCCATGCCGTCCGGGCGCTGGGCAGGCTATCATCCCGTTGAAAGCCTGGTTGTGTTCGCAGAGGTTGGAGACCTCATTGAGTTTACACCGAGCGCCAAACACTCTCTGTCTATTGATGGGCCTTTCGGTGTTGGCCTTACCGTGGGGTCTGACAATCTCATTTCGAAAGCTTTGAGCGCTTGCGGTGCGCCGCCTCACTTTGTTCGCCTGACGAAACAACTGCCGGTTTCATCCGGCCTTGGCGGCGGCTCGACGAATGCAGCGGCGGTTCTGAGGATGTTCGATCCAAGGGGCCGCGTGGATGACGCCGCATTAGGGGCCGATGTGCCTGTTTGCCGCCTGTCTAAAACTGCGATGATGGAAGGGATTGGCGAGCGTATTAGTCCAATCTTGGGCTTGGGCTCAGTTGCGGCTGTGCTCTTGAATCCTAGTGTTCCTGTCAGCACGGGAAGCATCTTTCAGAGCTATGACGCCCGGAATCCGCCTGTTAACCCGCGTCAAACGGCCCGACGCGGAACATTGTTAGAACGAGCGATTTCCGGGGTAAATGACTTGGAAGGTGATGCCATACTTAAAGCGCCCATCATTCAGACAGTTCTGGAGGCTTTACGAGAACAGCCGGGATGTGACCTTGCGCGAATGAGCGGGTCTGGCGCGACGTGCTTTGGCCTGTTTGCTAGCGACGCCGCGGCAACGCGTGCTGCGGAGATTTTATCGAAGCGGGGATGGTGGGCCGTCGCAACGCGGCTTGGCGATGCATTCGGGGGTGATGCAGTATGATGCCACTTGAGACCTTCATCGCCTTGCAGATCGCAGGGTTCGCGTTCTTTGTATCAATGGCCGTCACGGGGTTTGCCCGATTGGGCGGCCTTGGCGACATTCCTGATCACAGATCAAGTCATGCGCGCGTGACGCCGACAGGCGGCGGGCTTGGAGTCATTGCAGGGATTGGCGCGGCGCTCCTCATCGCCGCTTTGTTTTATCAAGACCGTTTACTAACGCAGCCGGGCAGCGCGCAGAAACTGGCAACCCTGTTATCACTGACTTTTTCCATGTCGTTCCTAGGTTTGCTGGATGACCGCTATGTGCTGTCATCGAAGCTGAAATTCGGGATGATATTGGTCATTTCGGTGTTTGGAGTCTTAGCTGTTGGCCCTGTGACGATGCTCCCATTCGGGTCTGATCATATCTATCTACTGTGGTGGTCAGGACTGCTCGGAAGTGTGTTATGGTTGTTCACCGTGTCCAATGCCGTCAATTTCATGGACGGGATCAATGGCTTGTTTGGATTGTCGATGGCGATTGCCAGCGCGGCTTTGTGCGCCTTGGCCTTGAAGGCCGGGGCACCTGTTACGGCTTTGATTTCAGGCGCTTTGGCGGCCAGCTTGTTAGGCTTCTTGCCCTATAATTTGCGAGCAAAAGCGACTGTGTTTTCAGGGGATTGCGGATCGCTTAGCGCGGCGTTTCTCTATGGTGGCGCCGTTTTGTTTTTGGTGCATGAACAACCGGAATTGCGGCTTCTCTACGCCGGGCCGCTGCTGATATTGCCGTTGCTGACCGATGTTCTAGTAACTTTGGTACGGAAACCCTCAAAGGGCATCCGCCTTATGGATCCGCATAACACGCATATCTATCAACGTTGGGCGCGGTATTACGGTGGCCATGTTCGGGTCACGCTGATTTACGGTTTTATGGCGGTCCTTATGATGGCCCTCGTTCACCAAGCTTATGGGCGCGGAACGCTGGGATCGATGCTCGGATTTGGCCTGATGACGGGGATTTCCGTCAGCCTGTATTTCGCGCGCTCGGCGACCCTGCCGGATTAAGACGCGCGTGAAACCACATAGGCGGCGAGGTTTTGCAGGCAATCGCGTAGCGGCGAGGCGTCGAACACATCCATCGCTTCAATGGCTTCAACAGAAAACCGCCGCGCCATTTGTATGGTTTCTTCCAGCGCGTCAGTCCGTTTCAGGATCGAAATTGCGCGTTGTAAGTCCAAATCATCCTGATCGCGGTCAACAATGACTTTGCGCCAGAAGGCTGTTTCCGCTTCATCCGCTTTGCCGAGGGCGCGAATGACGGGGAGGGTCATCTTGCCTTCGCGGAAATCATCGCCGAGCGATTTTCCGAGTGAGCTTTGTTGTCCGCCATAATCAAGCGCATCGTCGATCAGTTGGAAGGCGAGGCCGAGTTTCATACCGTAATCACGTAGGGCCGCGCGTTTTTCCGGCGCTAGTTCTGCGATGACAGGCGACACTTCGGTCGCGGCAGCGAAGAGCGCAGCGGTTTTCGCCTCAATCACGCTCATATATTCGGCTTCGGTCATGCCGATGTTGCGCAGGCTTGCGAGCTGCTGCACTTCGCCTTCGGCAATCACAGACGCGGCATTTGATAAAATCCCAAGCGCTTCCATCGATCCGGTCTCAACCATGAGGTTGAACGCGCGGGCAAAGAGGAAATCGCCGACCAAGATTGAGGCGCTATTGCCCCAAATCAAATTCGCGGGTTTCTTACCGCGCCGCAAATCTGATTCGTCGACGACATCATCATGAAGAAGGGTTGCGGAGTGAATGAATTCAACCGCAGCCGCCAATTTATGATGGGCCGTGCCTTCATATCCGCACAATTGCGCCGTCGCGACGGTTAGCAGCGGACGTAGACGCTTACCGCCTGCGCCAACCAAATGCTGCGCCAGATCGGGGATCATGCCGACAGGCGAATGCATCCGCTTAACGATCAGCGCGTCAACCGCAGCCATATCGTCTTCGCAGAGGGCCCAGAGGTTCTGGGCCGGGGATAGCGCGTCGTCGCGTTGAATTTGTGCCGGAGCGGTCAAAGCGGGGTCCTTCGTTATGGCGCATAGTTAAGAGGCTGGCCGCTCTCGCACAAGTGACAAAGGCGTGTCGGATAGCAGGGTTGCATTTTTGTACCGCTAGGACGACATTATTCGCATGATAGCCATTATTATAACCACAAACCCCGCCACAATCTCCTTTGCTGAGGCCGTTCTGCGTGACGCGCAGATCGAAAGCTTCGTCATGGACCAGAATATGAGCGTGCTCGAACCGGGAATTATGATCCCGAAACGAGTCATGGTGCTGGAAGATGATGCGGCGGATGCACGTCAGGTGTTGACGGATGCGGGTATCGGAAATGAGTTGGAGCGTTAAACCCCAAAAGATCTGCGTGAGCAGGGCATTCGGGTTGAACTTCACGCGCAAGCCGCTAAAGCCGCGACCATGACGAAGACTGCCGTTAAACCCGCATCCTTTCAGGATTTCATTCTCGCTTTGCAGATCTATTGGTCGCAGCAAGGCTGCGCGATCTTACAGCCGTTTGATACGGAAGTTGGGGCCGGGACATTGCATCCGGCGACTGTTCTGCGGTCGCTTGGGCCAAAGCCGTGGAATGTGGCCTATGTGCAGCCGTCCCGCCGTCCGGCGGATGGCCGTTACGGCGAAAACCCGAACCGCTTGCAGCATTATTACCAATTTCAAGTCATCATGAAGCCGAATCCGGTCAATTTGCAGGAACTCTATCTCGGTAGCCTTGATGCTATCGGTATCGACCGGACCATGCACGATATCCGTTTCGTCGAAGATGATTGGGAAAATCCAACCGTCGGCGCGTGGGGGCTGGGCTGGGAAGTCTGGTGCGACGGGATGGAAGTTAGCCAATATACCTATTTCCAACAGGTCGGCGGGCTCGACGTTGAATTGGTGTCTGGGGAGCTGACTTACGGGTTAGAGCGACTCGCCATGTATGTGTTCGGCGTCGATAATGTTTATGACCTGCCGTTCAACGCGCCCGGAACGCCGCATAGCCTGACCTACGGCGATGTGTTCCATCAGAACGAAGTTGAGCAAAGCACCTATAATTTCGAACATGCCAATACGGAAAATGTGTTGGAGCGGTTCCAAATGGCCGAAGCGGAATGCAAGGCGCTCCTCGCGCTCGAAACGCCGCTGCCGCTGCCCGCCTATGAACATGCGCTCAAAGCATCGCATAATTTCAACATTCTCGACGCGCGCGGTGTTGTGTCGCCAACGCAAAGGCAAGAATATATCAAGCGGGTGAGGGACCTCGCTAAAGGTTGTGCGGAAAGCTGGGTCGATGGCGAAAAAGTCAGAGCTGAGGGAGCGGCGGCATGAGCATGAAAGCCACTTTCCCTGTCGCGGCTATGGCGGCGCTCGTCGCGCTGTCAGCCTGCAGCCGTCCGTCGCCAGCAGAACTCACTGGCGAGTTTGAAACTCTGTCTCTTGGGACGATTGAAGCACCAAAATGCGTGTTTCGCGCAGCGGACCGGATGGATGATGATGAGGCGGTCATTTTTGCGACTTATGACGGCAATCTTGATCATATTGCGGTTACCCGCTATAAGGGCGAGACGATTAAGCTGGTTCCGAAAGAAGTGCCGGACCTGTCCAGCGATACGTTTGATGTCACCTATGAAGTGATCGATTATTTGAATTGGCAAGTCCGCGCCACGGCGATGGACGGTATCGGCCAGTTGCAATTGATCCAAAGCGGTGAACCAACCGACGTCACCTCCCTCATGATTGGGAGCTGCGTGAATTAATGTCCGAACTTCTCTTTGAAATTTTCTCCGAAGAAATTCCGGCGCGGATGCAGGTTCGGGCCGGCAATGATCTGGTCAAAGCGATGGATGCCGGACTGAAAGCGGCGGGCCTATCGCCTAAAGATAGCTACGCCCTGACGGGGCCGCGGCGTCTGACCTATGTGACGGATGTTGACCTGCGTTCGCCGGATGTGTCCGAAGAACGCAAAGGTCCACGGGTTGGATCACCGGAACGCGCGCTCGAAGGTTTCATGCGCGGCGCAGGCATTACGGATATATCGCAAGCGGAAACGCGCACGGATAAGAAAGGCGACTATTATGTCGCTGTGATCCAAAGCGAAGGCCGCGATACGGCGGATGTTCTGTCCGCTTTGATCCCCGATGTTATGACGGGTTTCTCTTGGCCGAAATCGATGAAATCCGGCGATAGTGATTTTCGCTGGGTGCGTCCTTTGCGGGGGCTGACGGTCCTATTGGATGGGACAAGCTTGGACGGCATCACGGTTGGCGGGATCACGTCGAACGCGGTTGTTCACGGTCACCGCCAGATGGGTGCGGGCCCGTTTGAGGTTGCGACCCTCGCGGATTACCGCGCGAAACTTGAAGCCGAAGGCCACGTCATGATCGACCGCGCGGCGCGACAAGCGCGTGTGTTGGAACAGGCAAAGGCCGTCTGTGCTGAGGCCGGATTGGAATTGGTCGAAGATGCGGGACTGCTCGACGAGGTCACAGGATTGGTCGAATGGCCCGTCGCGCTGCTCGGTGATATGGACCCAGCATTTTTGGAATTACCCGACGAAGTCATTCGCCTGACGCTGAAAAGCCATCAGAAGACGTTCACGGTGCGCGGCCCTGACGGCAAACTGGCTCCGAATTTCGTCATCATGGCGAACTTGGAAACGCCGGACCACGGCGCGATGATCAAGGCTGGGAATGCCAAAGTCATATCCGCGCGCCTGTCCGATGCCAAATTCTTCCAAGAGCAAGACCGTCAGAAAAATCTGATCGATTATTATGATCAATTGGATGAGGTGGTGTTCCACAAGAAACTTGGCTCTGTGCGCGACAAAGCGGACCGCGTGGCTGCGCTGGCCCGCGAAATCGCGCCGCATGTCGGCGCTAATCCGGATTTGGCCGAACAAGCCGCGAAACTCGCGAAATGCGACTTGGTGACGCAAACAGTGATTGAGGCGACATCGCTACAGGGGCAGGTTGGCCGTTGGATGTATGAAGCGGAGCAGGAAAAAACACTGTCCCCGGCACCTGTTGCCGGGGCCTCTGTCGGCTTGGACATGAACGCGCAAAAGGCCCCGACAATAAATGCCGGGGACGGGTTCTCTGCGTCCGACCACGCCGACATCGCCGCCGCTATTGAAGACCACTATAAACCCCAAGGCCCAAGCGACGCTGTGCCGACGAATCTCGTCGCTGTCGCTGTCGCGCTGGCGGATAAAATTGATACACTGGTTGGTTTCTGGGCAATTGATGAGAAGCCGACGGGGAGTAAGGATCCATTTGCGTTGCGGCGGGCGGCGCTAGGGGTGGTTCGATCAATAATTGAATTGAAAATCACATCAAACTTGGAAGTGCGACTGGTAGCTCAGTTGTTATTGATAAGTGTTCAGCGAGCGATGAATTACGAACCATTGGGTGAATTCGGCAACAATGTTTTCACGCAAGATTTTGCAATTGATGATTGGGAAGATAATGTTCAGAGCAATAAAGCTCTCTGGACTCGTCTTAAAATAAGTCCAGATTCGTTTGTGGATTTCACCCATAGTTTTCGCCCTATCGTGCGGAGTTTGCTTGAATTCCTCCTAGACCGTCTCCGCGTCTATCTCCGTGATCAAGGCCAACGCCATGACGTCATAGATGCGGTTATCGCGCAAGGCGGGGATGATCTTCTTGCGATTTCCCAACGGGTCGAAGCGCTAGGCGCGTTCCTATCGAACGCTGACGGTGAAAACCTTGTTCAAGGCTATAAACGGGCGGCGAATATTTTGCGGGCTGAGGCGAAGAAAAACCCCTCTCAATCCGCTCATCCCGACGAAAGTCGGGATCCAGCCGACGGTTCGCGTGACGCTCAAACTGGATACCAAATCAAGTTTGGGGTGAGCGAGTTGGGAGAGTTTAGTGCGGTTGAAGCTGCTGCGCTCGCAAAAGCTCTCAACGACACTCGCCCGTCCATCGACACGGCACTCTCCAACGCTCATTATCCCGCTGCTCTCTCGTCGCTCGCAAACTTGCGCGAACCCATCGACGCGTTCTTCGAAAACGTCGTGGTGAACTCGGACGACGCGGATGAACGCGCGCGGCGGTTAGCGTTATTATCAGCTGTGGTCGGGACATTCCACCGGATCGCTGATTTCTCGCGTCTTGATGGGTAATTTACCGTGATGACATAGATGCGAGTCTGACAACGTTGTCAGACTTGCAGTGATAGGGTGCATCCCTATTGGGCTGTTAAGACGGGTTCGGTACAGCCGAGGCGTAACGACGAAGGACTGAGTAATGAGCCAGTGGGTCTATAAATTCGGCGGCGGATCGTCCGAGGGCGACACCTCGATGAAAAACTTGCTGGGCGGTAAGGGGGCCAATCTGGCCGAAATGGCGAGCCTTGGCTTGCCGGTCCCGCCCGGATTTACGCTGACGACTGATGTCTGCACTTATTTTCATGATCACGGCGAAGTCTATCCGGATGATATGGACCCACAGATCGAAACGGGTCTGGCCCATATTGAAGAACTGACAGGCAAGACGTTTGGCGATGCGGTTAATCCGCTGCTCGTCTCTGTCCGGTCCGGCGCGCGCGCATCAATGCCGGGCATGATGGACACGGTTTTGAACCTTGGCCTGAACGACGAAACCGTCGAAGGCCTTGCGGAGCTCTCTGGCGACCGCCGCTTCGCGCTCGATAGCTACCGCCGTTTCATCACCATGTATTCTGACGTTGTGATGGGCGTGCATCATCATACGTTCGAAGATATTCTCGAAGATGCCAAACTGGATGCGGGCTACAGCCAAGATACGCAGATGACGGCCTCCGATTGGGAAGGCGTGATCAAGCAATTCAAAGCCGCCGTGCGCGACGCACTGGGCCGCGACTTCCCACAAGACGCGCGCGAACAGCTTAAAGGCGCGGTTGATGCCGTGTTTGGCAGCTGGATGAATGACCGCGCAGTGGTCTACCGCAATCTCAACGATATTCCGGCAGCGTGGGGCACGGCGGTGAATGTGCAGGCGATGGTGTTCGGCAATATGGGCGACACATCGGCGACGGGCGTTGCGTTTACGCGCGACCCGAGCACAGGCGAAAATCGCTATTACGGCGAATTCCTGATCAACGCGCAAGGCGAAGATGTCGTCGCGGGCATCCGGACGCCGCAAACGCTCACGAAAGAATCCCGCGTTGAGATGGGCGACGAAGCTCCGTCGATGGAAGAAGCTCTACCAGACGTCTACGCGCAGCTGGCAGAGACATTTGTTGCGCTTGAAGCTCATTACCGCGACATGCAGGACATTGAGTTCACCGTTGAACGCGGCATGCTCTGGATGTTGCAGACGCGGACCGGCAAACGCACGGCCCGCGCGGCGATTAAGATCGCGGTGGATATGGCCGAAGATGGCTCGATCACGGCGGATGAAGCCTTGATGCGGATCGAACCGCTCGCGCTTGACCAACTTTTGCACCCAACGCTCGATCCTGATGCGGCTCGCGATTTGATCGCCAGCGGTCTTCCGGCGTCTCCGGGCGCAGCTATCGGGCAAGTTGTGTTCACGTCGGATGAAGCCGAAACTTTGTCCAAAGCGGGCCACAAGGTTATTCTTGTGCGGACCGAAACGTCGCCCGAAGATATTCACGGCATGCATGCCGCAGAAGCCATCGTCACGTCGCGCGGTGGGATGACATCCCACGCGGCCGTGGTGGCGCGCGGCATGGGCACGCCCTGCGTCTCCGGTGCAGGCACCATTCGGATTGATTATGCGGCTGGGGAATTCAGTTGCTTGGGCCGCATCGTGAAAGCTGGCGACACCATCACGGTGGACGGCGCAACGGGGCAGGTTTTTGCCGGCGAAGTCGAAATGATCCAGCCGGAGATGTCCGGTGATTTCGCCAAGGTCATGCAGTGGGCGGATGACGCCCGGACGATGGCCATTCGCACCAATGCTGAGACCCCCTTGGATGTTCAGACAGCGCGTGATTTTGGCGCGGAAGGTATTGGCCTCTGCCGGACGGAACATATGTTCTTCGAAGCCGACCGCTTGGCGCATTTCCGCGAGATGATCTTGGCGAGCAGCGAAGACGCGCGCCGTGATGCACTCGCGAAAATCCTGCCCGTGCAGCGCGAAGACTTCGCGGCAATTTTCCGGATCATGGAAGGCCGTCCATGCACGATCCGCTTGCTTGACCCGCCTCTGCACGAATTCCTGCCGCATGCGGAAGCTGATATCGAAGCCTTGGCCGAGTCGCTCCGACTGCCCGCCAGTGAGCTGATGGCGCGGGCGAGGGAACTGGCTGAAACCAACCCGATGCTGGGCCATCGCGGTTGCCGTCTTGGTATTTCCTATCCGGAAATCTACGAAATGCAGGCTCGGGCAATTTTGGAAGCGCAAGCGCTGGTGCAGAAAGAGAACGGGATTAACCCGATTGCCGAGATCATGATTCCACTCGTGAGTAGCGAAAAGGAATTGGAGCTTCTGAAAGCGCGCATCGACGCCGTTGCGGCCGACATTGGCGTTTCTGATTATACCGTTGGGACCATGATCGAATTGCCGCGTGCTGCGTTGCGTGCGGACCGGATCGCCGAAGCTGCGGCGTTCTTTAGTTTCGGGACGAATGATTTGACGCAGACGACTTATGGCCTGTCCCGCGATGATGCGGGCAAGTTTCTGCCGGATTACGTTCGTGCCGGGATTATGGATAAAGACCCGTTTGTGACCTTGGATCAGGACGGTGTGGGCGATTTGATTCGGATTGCTGCGGAGCGCGGCCGCGCGACCAAACCGGACTTAAAGCTCGGCATTTGCGGTGAACATGGCGGTGATCCGGCCTCTATCGACTTCTGTCAGCGAGTCGGATTGAACTATGTGTCTTGTTCGCCTTACCGCGTTCCGATTGCGCGCTTGGCTGCGGCGCAGGCCGCAATTCGCGCAAAAGGCTGATTTAGAAGGAAAAAATTCCTTAATTAGTCATGACTTTCTAGTGATTGGGCCGTCTCTTGCAAAAGAGGCGGCTTTGCGCTACATAATGGGCAACAAAAAGTTCAAGACTGCCAGTGATAGTTTGGCGGCCCCGCAAAATGCGGGCTCAACTTAGAATTAACCTTACACCCTGAAACAGCGTGGCGAAACGGCCACACTTGACGTTCATCTCTCCGGATGCGTTTCCTCATTGGGGCGCAACACTTGCAGAGACGACAGGATGTGACACAGGAGCGACGGTATGAGACCGAAGCGACAAATTTTAGCGGGATGGGCCACGGGCCTCGCGGCTGTTGCTGCGGGTGCTTTAGCTTTCCCTGCGGCTGCCGATAAGGCATCCAATCAGCGCGTCGAAGTCGTGATGACTCAGACGGCGACTGATTTCCGCAACATGCCCGAACCCACAACAGATAGCGCGTCCATTCGCCGTCTGGCTGACCTCTATGGTCCCGACGCCTTGGGCGAAACGCCCCTTCAACGGGTCGACTATGATTTAGGGACGATAGACTTGGATACATCGGTTCTACGGAAGCAGAGCGAAGCGACGATGCGCGAAGCGACCTGCTTGGCGGAAGCCATTTATTACGAAGCGCGTTCTGAGAGCCGCTCCGGGCAGGTGGCTGTGGCGCAAGTTATTCAAAACCGTGTCTATTCGAAACATTTCCCAGATTCGATCTGCGGCGTTGTGTTTCAAGGCTCTGAGCGATCAACAGGGTGCCAATTTAGCTTCACGTGCGACGGTTCCATGGACCGGACGCCAAAAGGTAAGTCTTGGGACCGTTCTGTGGATATTGCGCGTTATGTGCTGACGGAATCACCGAGAAGCCTCGTGGGCCGTTCAACCCATTATCATACGACTGAAATCAACCCCCATTGGTCCGGTTCGCTGCATAGAACGGCGCAAGTTGGGAGCCATATTTTCTACCGGTTCCCATTCTTTGAACGCCCTGCGACAAGCGTCTCACTACGCGTCGCGCCGCCGAGCTAAATAAACGGATATCTGAATTGAAAAAGGCGCTCCGATTGGAGCGCCTTTTTTATTGGTTTGCCAGTGAGCTTACTGCCCGGTCCAATCGTCGGAAATTTTGTGCTCATCAACGAGTGTACGTGAGATCAGCGCGTCGCCTTTAAACCATTGCCAAACACGCGCGCGTTTTTGACCACAATCGCTGATCTGAATCATCTCATAGAGATAGAGGTCCGGTTCTCCCGTCCGTGTCCAATTGAGCATCGTCGTGCGGCCAAAGTCGTCGAGATTGACGTCAGCAGCCCAACCTTGAATGAATTCATTATCCCAACGCAAACGTCCTTCCGACACAGTGGCCGGGAAATCACGCGTTTCGGTTTTGCCGTCGTCCCATGTGTAATAGTTGGTTTGGTGATAGGGATGTCCGTCTTCCGGGAAGCGGCAGACTAATTTCGATTTGTGTTCGTCAGTCTTATTCCCGTCGGCATCATAATGACGGTACATACCTTCCCACACGCCTTCATGGCGCGCGAGCGTGGGCATTTGTTGTTTGAGCGGATTGGTGGTCATGGGTCTCTCCGGGTTGACGTAAGGAGACTTTAGCGAGTCCAAAAAAGCTCACGTTGACATTTTCCAAGCAGATGTCGCGAAATACAAAAAAACTTTAAGACGCTTATGCGCGGCCGCGATGTTCTGTGAAGTCTTCCCGTCCGCCGAGTTCTCGTATGCGTTCGATGTTCAAGATTTCGCACGAATGACTATCTTTGAACGCGATCGTTTCTGACCGCTTCAGGGACGAAAACGCGCGGCTAACAGTTTCAATCGTCAGTCCGAGAAAATCCGCAATGTCCAAGCGCGTCATAGGCAGATCAATATGCGTTGATTTATCACGCGGCCCGACGGGATCAAATCGGGCTTGGTTAGACCGAAGGTAGAGGAGGAACGAGGCGACCCGTTCAATCGCGCTGCGTTGACCAATCGTATAGACATGATCATGCGCGCTTTCGAGAATACGGGTCAGCACAACCCGAAACTTCGACGCAAAGCCGGGCGTTGTTTCGAGTACGCGTTCTAGGGCTGCGCGCGGGTAGCAGATCGCAGTGACGGGCGTGAGAGCTGTCGCGAGGTTCGGATAACGCTGCGTTGAACTTGCGCCTAAAAACTGACGCGCGCCGAGGAAAGATAGAATCTGGCGACGTCCATCGCGGCCGTTCCTGGCTAAGGCGACCGTGCCGTCGATCACGTCGAAGAAATAATCTGTGCGCTCACCTTCGGTAATGAGGTGTTCTCCGGCCGCGAAATGACGTTCACGGCCTTCTGCAAATAGAAAGTCGAGTTCGGGGCTACAGGCACCTTCGGCCATTTCTGCCAGATGTCCACTACGTTGGCTCACACTCTTCCCTCTATAATATCTATGGCGGCACGTTCGCCTGATTCCATGGCCGCTTCCATACCTGTATGCAATAGACCGAGATGTTCGCCAGCAAAATGAAGATTTCCGATTGATTTACCCATGTCTGTCGCAAATCGCTGTGCTTGGCCTGGTTTCCAATGATAATAAGCTCCACCTGCATAGGGATTTGCAGCGGTCCAGTCGATTAAGGCCAAAGGGTTCATAGCGCCGCGGGTTGCGGGGCGTAAGGCCGCTAATCGGTCAGCATAGGCGGCTTTGGGGTCGGGTTTTGACATCCATGCCTCAACCCCTTCGCCGTTGACCCATCCCGTGTGGAAATTATTCAGCGCCCCTGTGCGGTCTGTATTGGCAAAGACCCGTTCAAGCTCCGTGTCTGTCCAAATACTGGGTCCAATTTGGTCCGCTTCCCAGAACGGCGCGGAAGACTGCATGTGGACTTCCATAATTTGCGTATAGGGCAGGGCGGCAAACGCTTGGCGCTGGACCGCTGATGCCCCTATAATTCCGCCAATTTTTTGCAATGCAGGGAATGGGAGTGTGCAGACCGCGTGTTTTGCGCGGTATGTTCGGGATTGAGTTTGAACTTTGCAGTCTGTGTTTGAAACAGAAATGGCCGAAATGGGACTATTCATTATGACAGGCCGCTTAAGGCTTGCGGCCATCGCTTCGGGGAGGCGTTGACTGCCGCCTTCGACATATTGCGTCGCGCCCATCCCGCCGCTTTGCTTATACAGCTGCCAGCTTCGGTGAAGGTTCAGCATGGAATATGTATCAAGCTGGTTGGCGTTCAGCGCGCGTTCGATCAGCGCTTGTGCGTCCGGCGAGAACCCGCGCTCGGTCAAGAACTGCGCCGCCGAAATATCGAAAGCCTCTGGCGCGGTCAGCCAACTATCAGCTGATTCCAAGCCGGGTTCATTCGCGAGAAGGCGAAATAGAACAGAAGACGGCGGAGTTGATTCAAACGCTGCGGGGAATTGCGGGACTGTTAGAGTGTCCGTCGTCCAAGTCTCATTGAGGAAATATCCTGTGTCTGGGCCGCGCGCTGTTTGTTCATACAGTGGTACATTGAGCGTAGCCGCGACATCCAATAGGCGCGCGTAGCTTGCCCCGATTTGTTGTCCGCCGCCTTCGGTAAAGCCGCCGTCATGGTTGAGCGTGAACATGCGCCCGCCGACACGGGGCAGGGCTTCGACGACCAAAACATCCAGTCCTTCAGCCTCTAACAACATAGCCGCGTAGAGACCGGACAGACCCGCCCCCATAATGATGACGTCGGCGTCGAGTGATTTTTCTGTCTGGCAGGCGGGTAGGGCGGCGATAGCGGATAGGGCTAAACCCGCTTTTAACGCGTTCCGGCGGGTCGTGTGTCTTTTCATCAAATCGTTCCCTCCCTTGTCATGGCTCAAGCGATGCGTCGGAGTCATAGGCAGAAGATGGACAAACGCTATTGCGGCATGGCAAACAGACCATGAAAGACAGATAAGGGGACATCATGGCGAAAACTGCCGTGGAAACGCGAAATGGTGAATGGTCACGGGGGTGGCCCATTGTTTTGGCGAGCCTTGTGGGCATTGCACTTTGCCTGTCGCCGCTACCCTATTGGGCACTGATTATCATTGGACCTGAATTGGCCCAGGAATTCGGCTGGTCCCGGCAAGTCATCACTGCGGGATTCCTCTTCATGACATCCGGCGTCTTGATCGGGGCCCCCGTCGCAGGGCAGTTGGTCGACCGATACGGAGCTCGTAAAGTCCTTCTGCCATCTATTGTTGCATTGGGGTTAGGCACAATGGCGTTTTCGCAAATGACGGCTGACCCCCGCGCTTTCTATCTGATTTTCTTTGTCACAGCAGTGTTAGGGTCCGCGACCTTGCCGATCACTTGGACCAAAGCGATCGTCAATAATTTCGATGTTCACCGGGGCTTGGCGCTCGGCATTGCGCTGACAGGAACCGGGTTTTACGGATTCATCGCCTCGCCATCGATCCAAGCCATGATCAATGCCTTTGGATGGCGTTGGGCGTATGTGGGCGTGGGGGCCTTGCCATTGATCTTTTCTCTGCCGATTGCCTTGGCCCTCTTTAAGGACGACAAGGAAGACCGCCAACTCGCTGATGTCGATGTCTCAGGGGAACGGTCCTTGCTGAGCTGGATTTGGGTGCCCATCCTGATTGCCGTGGCGCTTTGCACTGTCGTTATTACAGTTTTGGGTCAAGACAATGGAGCCGTCAAAGCCATCCTTTTGATGGCGGCTTTCTTGCTTGCCTATCTCGGCTATGTCTATTTCAAGGCTGGCCAGCAAGAATTGAACCCTATGCCGGGCCTGACCGTTCGCCAGATTTACGCGGACTATCGGTTCTGGATCATCCTGTTTTGTTTTCTTATTCTCGGCGCGGTTGTGTCCGGGATCATCGCCAATTCCAAATTCATCCTGCTTGATAAAGGCTACACAGCCAATCAATCGTCCAGCTTGTTGATCGGTGCGGGCGTGATTGGATTATCGACGATGGCGGGCCGTTTAGTCGGCGGTTATCTTGTTGATCGCATCTGGGCGCCCCTGATCGGGTTTGTCTTCTTAACGGTCCCTGCCGCAGGCTGTTGGATTTTGATGGGTGATCATTCGGTTGGGGTGAACGTTATCGCGCTGGTCCTTGTCGGACTGGCCGCGGGCGTCGAATTTGACCTGATGGCTTATTTCATCAGCCGTTATTTTGGAATGAAATCCTACGGCCGGATTTACGGTCTGACTTATGCAGCCTTTGGACTGGGGTCCGGTACATCGCCGATCATTTTCAATCTTATTCGCGGCACAGACCCAGATTATTCGAACGTGCTGATGATTGCGTCATTCGGGTTCATTATCGGCGGCGCGCTCCTGCTCACCCTCGGAAAATATAAGGATTTCGGCCTTGATCCGCACGCTCATCCTTAGTGCCGCGCTTCTGACGGGCTGCGCGACGGCAAACTCATATCCGGCGCTGATGCCGGAGCAGCCGGAGCGAACTGCAGAAGATATTATGCGCGCGGCCCACATGGCGGCGGGCGGCGATAGCTGGGTGCGGCCGGAGACCTTGGCGATGGACGGGTACGGCATTTTCTATCGTGACGGTCAAGCGACGCGGCATGAGCGCCATAGGATGTACCGTGTTTATGATGCCGGAAAGGCGGATGCGCATCGGGCCGATGGCAAGGTTCGGATCACGTCCGTACGCGGCGGCATTCCGATCATCGATGTGGCCTTTGACGGCTCAACAACCTCAACCGCCGCAGGCCCGCGTCCGCAATCGGAAGCGGACAAACAGTGGGCATCGAACTTCGGATTTGGCGTAATCCGTCATGCGCTGGATGATGGCTATAGCCTGTCACGACTGCCCGATGATCTGATTGACGGAAAGCCAGCCTATCTGATCCGAATTACCGACCCCGTTGGCGGCGAAACGCAATTTGCCATTGCCCATGCGGACCATGCCATTCTGAGTGTGGCGTTCGACACGGCCCGAGGGTGGCACGAACGCATTTACTCAGACTTTTATTCTAATCCTGGTGTTAGCTGGGTGCAGCCGCGTCGTGTCAGGCTTTATTATGACGGCGTCAAAGCGAATGAAGTGATTTGGACGCGGCACATGATTGATGCCCCGCTGGATGATTGCTTGTTTACTCTTCCTCAGCGTGATGGTTGCCCGGGTCCGTTTGACACTGCGGAACCTGCCCCCTAGCCCTGCGGGTAAGACAGCGTTGAGCTGCATCGGGGAGACGGGCCTATGGGGCCGGAACGCTTTGAGACGATCATCATCGGAACGGGATTCGCGGGGCTTGGCCTTGGCGCGAAGCTGAAGGAGTCTGGTCAATCGGACTTTATCCTACTGGAAAAAGCGGACGCCATCGGCGGCACATGGCGTGAAAATACCTACCCCGGCGCGGAATGTGATGTACCGAGCGCGCTCTATAGCTATTCATTTGCGCCAAACCCGACATGGGATTTCAAATGGGCGAAGCAAAAGCAAATTCTCGAATATATTAACGGTTTCGCAGACGATTATGATCTGCGGACGCACATCCGGCATGGCGCGCACGTTGTTAGTGCCGAATTTGATAACGGCGAATGGGCCGTAAGCTTAGCCGATGACAGGCAAATGCGGTGCCGCTATCTCGTCTCGGCCATTGGGCAGTTGCATCATCCGCGAACGCCTGAATTCGAAGGGATGGATGCTTACAAAGGCCCCGCGTTTCATACGGCGCGGTGGGATCATTCAGTAGAGCTTGAGGGCAAAGACATTGCCTGTGTTGGCAACGCTGCCTCCGCCATTCAACTCATTCCAGAAGTCGCGAAAGTCGCCAAAAAACTTACCGTTTATCATCGCAGCCCGAACTGGATCATCGACAAAGGGGATCGCCCCTATAGCCGGTTGGAAAAATGGATTGGGAAGACATTTCCGGCATTTTCGAAACTCTACCGCGCATCGATTTGGGCGCAGGGTGAATATGGTCTTTGGCCCGCCATTCAGGGGAAAAAGCTGCAAGGCGCGGTGCTCAGAATGCAGCATAAAAAGAAGCTGAAGACGAGTTTCCCGAAAAACCCTGAAATGTGGGAAAAACTTACGCCTGATTATCCGATGGGTGCGCGGCGAATTTTACTGTCAGACAAATATATTGAGACGTTGGCGCGGGATAATGTGGAGGTTGTCTTCGACCCGATTGAGCGGTTCACCCCGGCGGGGATTGCCGCAGGAGGAACTGAGCGCAACCATGACGCTGTTGCATTGGCAACGGGTTTCATCACCAATCCGTTCCTGATGGAGATCGACATCACGGGTGAGGCGGGGCAGACTCTCAAAGAGCGTTGGTCCGATGGGGCGGAAGCCTATCTCGGCGTTATGACGGCGGGCTTCCCAAACCTGTTCATCCTCTACGGTCCGAACACGAACACGGGACACACGAGTATTGTTTACAAACTTGAACAGCAGTTCGAAATGGTGACGCAATTGATGGCAGAGGCGAATGGCGCTTCCGTCGCGGTCAAGGCCGACGCTGAAGCGGTTTATAATGAAGAGGTTCAACGACGTCTTCGCGATACGGCGTGGGATAAAGTCGATGCGTCTTGGTACAAGGACGGCGAAAAAGTCACGAATAACTGGCCCGGATCAAGCAGGGAATTCAAACAGCGTTTGACCCATCCGATCTTCGAGCATTTTAGTTTCTCAAAAGGATAATCCGACCATGGCCACAACATTTCGCTATAAGACTCTGCAAGGAATTTTCCGCGCCACGCGTTACCGCAATAATATGATTAAAGACGCTGCCAAAGGGGAGCAACGAAACGCACTTCCCAAGGGTAAGCAGGCTGCGCGGTGGACCCAATCAGATTTTGAGGGCCGCTCCGTCTGGACTTGTCACCCTAAGACGGGCGCAACAGACCGGGTTTATGTGCATCAACATGGCGGCGGTTATGTGTACGGGATTGCTGCGATCCACTATATGTCTTTGCAGGAATTGGCGGATCATGCGGGCATGACCGTGATCATGCCGGATTATCCGCTGCCACCTCAAGCCAGAGCGCCAGAGATTTTAGAGTGGTCGGATCGGCAATTTTCGTCCGTGGTCGAGCAATATGGATTGGACAATGTTGCTCTGGGCGGATGTAGTGCAGGCGGCAATATGACCCTTGCGTTGCTACAGCGCAGAATCGCGCGCGGTGAAGCCAATCCGGAGATCATTACGCTCTGGTCGCCATGGGTGGATTTGACTCCGGCTGACACCGCGCCGATCAAAGCGGATGATACAGAAGCGTTGATTACGCCCTTTGGCCTTGAACCGGCTGTTAGCACCTATCTTGGAGACAGCGGGATGGACCGCGCGGACCCCGTTATTAGTCCATTATTTGCAGATGTTAGCGCCATGCCAATATTGAACATCATCACGGGTGAGCAGGATATTCTCTTCCCGTCGATCGTCGAATTTGCAGATAAGGCCAAGGCGGCTGGAAAGCTCGGACACTATATTACTGAACCGGATTACGGGCATTACTGGATGTTTTACCCGGTTCCAGATCGTCACCGGACGCTTAAACAAATTGCTGCAATGCTCGCATAAAAAAGCCGCCTCATGGGCGGCTTTTTCATTGAAATGTATGACGCTTTAAGCGGCTTTTTTACCCGCTTGAGCGGCGAGAATTTTGGCGATTGTGTCGGCTTTCAAATCATCAACGCTGGCCGCGATGCCCATGCCATTGGCGATCTTAACAACGTCTGCTTCCAGCATCCGCTCAAGAGCGGATTTGGAATAGGCTTTCTTCGTACCACCATAAAGCGTGTCGCCATTCGCGGCCATATCACGGAACAGTGTCGGGACATTGAACCGTTCACCGTGGCGCTGTGCGAGCATGTCTGCAGTAGCGACAAATGTATCGACGCCGATGGTGTCGATGTAGCTCATCGGGCCGCCAGTCCATGCCGGGAAGCCCCAACCAAAGATCGCGCCCAAATCCGCACTTTGTGGATCCGGAACAACACCTTCGGAGAAGGTGCGAGCTGTCGGGATGAGCTGTGAATACATCAGGCGTTGTTGGACTTCGGCCTGCGAAGGCTGCTCATCGGCGAGTGGATAGTGATCCGACACGCCTTTCCAGAGATCAAGGCGTTTGCCGGACTCGTCATAATTATAAAGCCCTTTGCCAAAGCGGCGCCCAGAGCGACCCAATTTTTGGACCATGAGCTCGTAGAATGCTTCCGTGCCATTGGGTTTGTAAGCATCGCCAAGTTCTTCTTTGGTCGACTGCATCACATCATAACCAAGCTTGAGCGTGGTTTCGTCCTGAACGGCGAGCGGACCAATGGGCAGGCCCATATTGAGGGCGCTGTTTTCAATCAATGCCATTGACGTGCCTTCCATGATCATGCTGACAGCTTCGCCAATGTAGGGCGGGAAGACTTGATTGGTGAAGAAGCCGCGGACGTCTTTAACAACAATCGGTGTCTTGCGGATCTTGCGGTTATAATCAAAGGCCGCCGCTAAAGCCCGGTCGCCCGTGCCCTCGTGCGGAATGATTTCCAGCAGAGGCATGCGTTCCACCGGAGAGAAGAAGTGCAATCCGATGAAGTTCTCCGGACGTTCACTGTTCTCGGCAAGTCCGCCAATCGGCAGTGTTGATGTGTTAGAGGCGAAGATCACGTCTTTGCCGATGACGGCTTCGGTTTTCTTGATGACGTCCGCTTTAACGTCAGGGCGTTCAAAGACGGCCTCAATAATCAGGTCGACATCTTTGAGCATATTATAGTCGCTGGTCGGTGTGATGCGTGCGAGGAATTCATCGGCTTTCTCTTGCGTCATACGGCCGCGTTTGACACGCTTGTCGAGGATTTTCTGAGTGTAAGCGACAGACTTCTGTGCTTCCTCATCGCTGCGGTCGAGCGAGATGACCTGCATCCCGGCTTTGGCCGTCACGTGCGCAATGCCTGAACCCATGAGGCCCGCGCCAAGGACGCCGACTTTTTTGATCTCAATCGGCGCGATGTCTTTCGGACGTCCTGCGCCTTTTTCCGCCGCTTGCTTGTTTACGAACAAGGTGCGGATCATGTTTTGCGCAACCGGATCAGCAAAGAGAGAGAGGAAATATTTCGTCTCAACTTCGATGGCTTTGCTCATCGGCAACATTGTGCCTTCATAAAGGCAAGACATGATGGCTTTGATGGCTGGGAAATTATCTTTGGATTTGGCCAGTGCCATCGCGTTGGCGACGGAGAAGAACTGAACCGCTTTCGGGTTCATTGCGCCCGCACCGCCGGGAACACGGAAGCCTTTAACGTCCCACGGCTGTAATGTGCCGCCGAGGTTTTCTTTGACCCAAGCGGTCGCCGCATCAACCGTTGTGCCAGGTTCGACAACATCATGGATGAGGCCTTGAGCTTTCGCTTTGCCCGCATTCATGGATGCGCCGGACGTGATCATCTGGGCCGCGTTTTGCAGGCCAATGAGGCGAGGGACGCGCTGCGTACCGCCGCCGCCCGGCAGGAGACCGACGAGGACTTCAGGCAATCCGAGTTGAACTTTTTTGCTGTCCGCCGCGACGCGGTAGTGACCCGCGAGCGCGAGTTCGAGACCGCCGCCAAGGGCGAGTCCTTCGAGGGCGACAGCCACAGGTTTGGCTTTCTTGCCTTCGCGCGCGATTTGGCGGTCCGTGTGACCACCGGTTTCCAGTTTGCGAAGCGCGCCGTTGAGGGTCATCGCGTCGTTGAATGTCTCTTTAGACAGTTCGCCAGATTGTTTTTCGAGCATGCGCAAGTCTGCGCCTGCCATGAAGCCATTCGCGCGGCCAGACGCTATAACGAGGCCTTTCATGTCGTCTGATGCGATGAATTCATCGACGAATTTCGGGAAGTCCGCCATTAAGGCTTCGTCCCAGACATTCATGCCTTGGTTCGGCACATCAATTTTCAAAACGGCGATGCCGTCGCTATCCGTTTCGACGGAGAACGTTGTATATTTACTCATGATCTTTGTCCTGTCGTCTTGTTCTTAAACGCGCTCGATAATCGTCGCGATGCCCATGCCGCCGCCAATGCAAAGCGTGACGAGAGCGGTTTCTTTATTGGCGCGTTCCAACTCATCGACCATTGTGCCGAGGATCATGGCGCCTGTTGCACCGAGCGGGTGGCCCATCGCAATCGCGCCGCCGTTAACGTTCATAATCGAGTGATCAACGTTCAGCGCCTGCATGAAGCGCAAGACGACCGCGGCGAAGGCTTCGTTGAGTTCATAGAGGTCAATGTCGCTGGCGTTCATCCCCGCCGTCTTGAGCGCTTTTTGCGCCGCAACTTCAGGGCCTGTCAGCATGATTGTCGGCTCTGAACCGATTGACGCCATGGAGACGATACGCGCGCGGGGTTTGATGTCCAAACGCTCGCCAGCCGCTTTGCTGCCGAACAATAACGCAGACGCGCCGTCAACGATGCCGGAGCTATTGCCCGCATGGTGGACATGTTTGATCTTCTCGACTTCTGGGTAACGCATGGCTGCGACCTCGTTGAAGCCAAAGTTCTCGCCCATCATGGCGAAAGACGGGTTCAGCGCACCGAGGGCTTGCATGTCTGTCTTAGGACGAATCGTTTCGTCGCGGTCTAGAACGCTGACGCCCATCACGTCTTTAACGGGCAAGATGGATTTGCTGAAACGACCTTCGTCCCAAGCTTTCGTGGCGCGCTTGTGGCTTTCGACAGCGTAAGCATCGACGTCATCACGAGAGAAACCGTATTTCGTGGCGATCAAATCAGCGGAGATGCCTTGCGGGACGAAATATGCGTCGAAAGAGGCTTGCGGGTCTGTAACCATCGCGCCGCCGTCGCTGCCCATTGGGACGCGTGACATAGATTCGACACCGCCGCCCATCGCCATTTGGCATTCACCGGACATGACTTTCGCCGCGGCGATGTTGGACGCTTCGAGGCCAGAACCGCAGAAGCGGTTCACTTGAATGCCGGCCGTATGGTTTGGGAAACCCGCCGCGAGTATGGCGGTGCGGGTGATGACCGCGCCTTGTTCGCCGACTGGGGAAACACAACCAAAGGCCACGTCTTCGACTTCGCCTTTATCAATGTTCAAACGATTGGGAATCGCCTCCATGACTTGGGCCGCAAGCTGCAGCGGTGTGATCTCATGGAGGCTACCGTCTGTCTTACCTTTACCGCGCGGTGTGCGGACCGCGTCGTAGATGAATGCTTCGGCCATTGTCGAAACTCCCTTATTAATGAGTCAAATCCTATGAGTTGAGGAGCCTCTAATACGCGCAAGGTAGGCATGGGAAGGGCGCAGGGCTGCGATTTCTGCCTTCATCGCTGATGTGTTGACCGCCAGAAACGCATAGTCTGTGTCCTAAATCGGGCGTTTGGCGATGAAAACTTGTTCTGTGACAAGAAAACAACAGATAGGAACAGATTTCTGTAGGTTTGGAAAGATTGCTTGCGACTCCGCAAAGCGCCGCCTATTCGGATGTTAAAGCCACACCAAGTGGTTCACAACAAATACACCGGGAACCTCATGATCAAGACACGCTCGCTTCTCGCGGCATCAACAGCGACTTTAGCTATGATGGCTGCACCAGCTTTCGCCCAAGACAATATTGATGACGAGATCATCGTTACGGCGACAAAACGCCAAACAACACTCCAAGATACGCCCGTTGCTGTCACAGTAACCCGCGCTGAAACAATCGAGCGCGCGCAAATTCAAGATCTGATCGATCTGCAGAGTGTTGTTCCGTCCCTTCGGGTGAGCCAGTTGCAAGCCTCGACGCAAACAGACTTTGTTATCCGTGGTTTTGGTAACGGCGCGAACAACCCGGGCATCGAGCCATCTGTCGGTGTCTTCGTTGATGGTGTATACCGCTCTCGCTCCGCTGCTTCGATCGGCGATTTACCAAAGCTAGAGCGCGTCGAAGTGCTTGCGGGCCCACAATCTGCACTTTTCGGTAAAAACGCCTCTGCGGGTGTCATCAGCATTGTGACGCAAGCGCCGCAATTCGACACACAAGGTTATATCGAAGCCGGTATCGGCAACTTCGACCTCTATCAGGCAAAAGCTTATATTACGGGGCCGATTTCAGATACAGTCGCATACTCCATTGGTGGTAACTACCAAACGCGTGACGGTTATACTGCACGGACTGATGGATCATTGCCGCGGTTGAATGATCGTGAACGTTACAGTCTCCGTGGTCAGCTGTTGTTTGAGCCTAGCGACGCGATGTCGATCCGTCTGATTGGTGACTATTCTAATATTGATGAAAACTGCTGCGGGATTTCAACGGTCCGAACATCAGTGACGTCGAATATTCTCCAAGGTATTGGTTTTGCAACCGCGACTGGCCAAGTTGCTAGTGATCCAACGAATCCATTTGCCCGCGTATATTTCGGAGATAAAACGCCGACAAACGCGCTGGATGATTATGGTTTTTCTGCGCAGGTCGATTATGACTTTGACAATGATTTGACTGTCACTTCGATCACGGCTTACCGTGAAAACGAGAGCGATTCAGACATCGACGCGGACTTTACAGCGCTTAACCTCTTGGACAGCAACGTTCGGAATGCAGAACTCCAAACATTCACGCAAGAATTGCGTTTGACATCGAACTATGATGGTCCCTTTAACTTTCAAGTCGGCGGTTTCTATTTTAATGAAGACGTCACAAACCGCGAGACAATTGCTTATGGCTCTGATCTTCGCGCCTATATTGATGGCTTAACAGGCGCTGTTGGCATCCCGAATGTTCTCGCAACAATTGAAGCGTTTGATCCCTCTGTTGCTGCAGGCGAACTCTTTGGTGACCAAGTCTTCATTACTGAAAACTTCACGCAAGAAGACGAAACTTACAGCTTGTTCGGGACTGTTGATTTAGAGCTAAATGATCGTTTCACTGTCACAGGTGGTATGAACTACACGAAAGTGGCGAAGAACGTTACGGGTAGCTCTGACAATAACGACACATTCAGTAATCTTGATCTTGTGAATAATCCGGGTCTTCGCGCTTATGCGACGGGTGCCGTGACAGCACAGGTTCCAGGCTTTGCGACATTCCCTGCTGCAACGCAGGCGGCTGTCATTGCAGGTCTTCAACCTCAAATCATTGGAACACAAAACGCGATTGCTGCGGGTCTGTTCGGCTTCCAATTCCAGCCTCAGTTCCTCGCATTCCCGAACCCGGTTGAAAACGGTAAAGTTACAGATGACAAGCTAACCTACTCTATTCGGGGTAACTTCGCACTCTTTGACAATGTTAATGTTTACGGGGCTTACGCGACGGGTTTCAAAGCCTCGTCTTTCAATATGTCTCGCGACTCACGTCCTTTCATTGCTGATGCAGCCGCACTGCAAGCGGGTCGATTGCTACCAAATAATTATACCCCAGCAACGGCGCGTAACTTCGGGACACGTTTTGCTGAACCAGAAGATTCATCTGTCTTCGAAATCGGCGCAAAAGGTCGATTTAGCTTTGGTACGGTAAATATCGCCTTGTTTGATCAGACTCTTGAAAACTTCCAGGCGAACTCATTCGTTGGCACATCTTTCGTTCTTAGTAATGCGGGCGAAACCAATGTGAAGGGCGCGGAAGTTACCGGACGTCTTAACGTCTTCGATAGCTTGTCAGTGGACTATGCGGCGACTTACCTCGACGCAGAATATATTGACTATGCAAATGCGCCTGGCCCAGCGGGTCCAATCGATCTGACAGGCACGAGACCAGCAAACATCAGTGAATTTAGTGGGTCAATTGGTGTGACCTATGAGCATGAATTCCAGAACGGAATGACAGGTTTCTTGCGCGGTGATTATCAGTACGAGTCAGACACAACGATCTCAGACACTCTCAACCCTGCAGGGCAAGCGATACTCGCGGCAGGCAATGGTCTTGCGACCGGCACGTTCGAATTCCCAGGTTACTCAGAGCGCGGTCAAAGCATCGTCAACATGTCAGCAGGTCTTGAACTCGAAAACGGTCTGGCTGTTCAACTTTGGGCTCGGAACGTCTTTGGCGATGAGTATTTTACAACCTTGTTCCCAGGTGTTGCTCAGTTCGGTGTTGTGAACGGCTATCCTAGCCCGCCAGCAACATACGGTCTGAACCTGCGTAAAAACTTCTAAACATCTTCCGGGGGGAGGCGGACCTGAAATCAGCAAAAGCTGACAGGTTCGCATAATGGGGAAAGGGCTGTCCGAGGGGCGGCCCTTTTTTCTTTGGTTAAACGTCAATGAGCTGTCCGGACGTGAAGGTAAGCTCTACGCGGATATGATGGCGGATTGGAAAGCGTTGCTGTTCGCCTCTGATCTGGTAGGTTTTCGTAAGGAGACCTGATGCTGATCAATCCGTTCGACACTGACGAACGCCGTGCCTTTCGCGGCACGCTTCGTAATTTCATGGACAAAGAAATTGTCCCTCACGCCTTTGAGTGGGACGAAGCGGGCCATGTGCCGTGGGACGTCCACGCAAAGTTCGGCGCACTTGGACTTTGGGGTTTTGGTATTGACGAGCAGTATGGCGGCCACGGTTTCGATGATCCGTTTATGCGGCTAGACGCATCCATTGAAATCGCCCGCTGCGGTGTTGGCGGCATCGGCGCGGCCATTGGCGGTCGAGGTATTTCTCTCGACCCGATTCAACGTCTTGCGAACGACACTATTCGCAATGAAATCCTCCCAGAAATTATTGCGGGCCGCGTTGGCTCTTCCCTCGCGATCACGGAACCCAGCGGCGGATCCGATGTCGCGCGTATGAAAACATCGGCAAAACTGGACGGTGATCATTGGGTTTTAAATGGTTCCAAAACGTTCATTACTGGCGGCATGGAAAGCGATTATTTCGTGGTCGGAGCCCGAACGGGCGGTGAGGGACTGGCTGGAATTTCTCTCTTCTTTGTTCCTGCCGACACACCGGGGTTTTCAAGAACACCGCTGGGCAAGAAAATGGGCTGGTGGGCATCCAATCAAGCCTCGCTTTATTTCGATGATATGCGTGTGCCGACCGAAAACCTCATGGGGCAACAAGATTACGGCTTTCTGCAAATCGTGCAGAATTTCAATTATGAGCGCCTAACCTTGGCAGGCATATCTTTGGGCATGATGGAAGCTGCGCTTGAGGATAGTATTGCGTGGGCGCAACAGCGCGAAACTTTTGGTAAGCCATTGATTAAGCACCAGGTGATCCGTCACAAGATCGCGGATATGAGTTCTAAAATCGATGCGCTGCGGAGTCTTCTTTGGACAATTTGTGCGACGATTGAAGCAGGCACGATGCCTGTTGCGGAACTGTGTAAGGCGAAGTTCTTTGCGACCAAGTCTTTGGAGTTTGTGGCGTCAGAAGCCATGCAAATTCTCGGCGGGGCAGGTTACCTGCGCGGGAACCGCGTTGAATCAATCTACCGCGACGTGAAAGTCATCGCTATTGGCGGCGGTTCAGAAGAAATAATGAGAGACCTAGCGGTCCGGCAAATGGGGTTATGATTATGGCGCAGCAAACACACAGCACATCAGGTCAGGTGATTGATTGGATTGAGTATCACGCCTCCACAAAGCCTGATGCGAGGGCCATGGTCGATCTGGCGAGCAACCGCATCTTCACCTATGGCGATATGCATGAACGTGTCGCCAAAGCGGCGGGTATGCTCAAATCGCAGGATATTAAGCCCGGGGATAGGGTCGCTTTTCTCTGTCTGAACTCAACTGATATCATGGAGCTTGTTTTCGGCTGCTGGCGTGTTGGTGCGGTATGTTTAGCGTTGAATTTCCGCCTGACCCCGCCTGAGCTGGCGTTTATCCTTAATGATAGCGAAGCTTCGATGATTCTGTTCGATGACCCGTTTCATCAGGTTGTCGAAGCGACGAAACCGCTTTGCAAAACGGTTGACCATTGGGTTCAGACTTCTGGTGTGGGCAAGGATAGCGAATATGAGCACGGCCTGGCTAAGGCAGAGCCAGTCTATGACTTCCACCCGCAAGGCTATGATGATCAGTGTTTGTTGATGTATTCGTCCGGCACGACGGGGAAACCCAAAGGCGTTATCATCACCCACGGTATGGTTGAATTCACGAATGCGGGCGCGATGCGCGTCGGCGATGCACGTCCGGATCGGGTTAGTCTCAACAATATGCCGCTTTTCCATATTGGCGGCCTCGCCGTCACAGGGTTGCCAGCCCTATGGATTGGCGGTTGTTGCGTTATCATGCGCATTTTTGATGTCGATGCCACGATGAAGGCTATTGATAATGATGACCTAAATATCGCTGTCCTTTTCATGGTTCCCGCCGCTTATAATGCCATGCGAATGCATCCCGAAATTGATAACATAGACTTTTCGCGGATTGAGATTGCCTTGGGCGGCGGAGAAACTGTCCCTGAACCGCTGACCCATTTCTGGTTGAAAAAAGGCCTCGTGATACAAGAAGGTTACGGGATGACCGAAACCTGCGCAGCGGGAACAACCCTGCGTAAGGAAGACATTCCGCATATGGTTGGTAGCGCGGGGCGGCCTTTGTCCCATTCGCGAGTCAAAGTTGTCGGTGAGGATGGCGCGGAAGTGCCGCGCGGCGAGGCGGGCGAAATCCTGTTCAAAGGCGCGTCCGTGACGCCGGGTTATTGGCGGAACCCGGAAGCAAATGCCCAAAGCTTTACGGCGGACGGCTGGTTTCGATCAGGCGATATTGGCCGGATGAATGCGGAGGGATATGTCTATATTGAGGACCGGGTGAAGGACATGTATATTTCTGGCGGCGAAAATGTCTACCCGGCTGAAATTGAAGGTATTTTATATGAAATGCCGCACTTTGCAGAATTGTCTGTAATCGGGGTTCCACACGAAAAATGGGGCGAAATCGGATGCGTTGTTGCTGTCTTTAAAGAGGGCAATCCGTGCGAGCTTGATGATATTCTGGCCCACCTGAAAGACCGTTTGGCACGCTATAAAATGCCGGCGCATCTCCATGTCGTCTCAGAATTGCCGCGGGGTGGGTCGGGCAAAGTGTTGAAGTACCAACTCCGCAAGAGTGTCCCTGCGGAGCTTGGATAACCTAAAAGAAAGACCCGCTTTTAAAGCGGGTCTTCGTCTTTAGGCCTAGAGACTGCCCTCGGACGTCATCCCATTCGGGTTGATTTCCATATCGCAAATATCTGTGATTTCCGCGCCTTCGCTATTCACAAAGATCGTACGCGCTTCTTCGATAACGCGTGTCATCTTTTGCTTGTTCTGAATGGGCTCATAGGGCGGGTTGTCAATTTCCGTGATCGCATAATAGGTTTGAGTTTTTTCCGGGATCATAACGCGGGTGAGGGCGCTGATCGGTGTACAGGTCCGCATGGGCGGAATGTCGACAACGACAGTCTCCTGAACCGGGTCTGGAACGGTGTTGCACGCCGCCAGCGTTAGTAGGCCGAGGGAAGTCAGAGTGAGTTTACGCATTGTGTCTCCAGACGGAATTTCGTGAATGTGTTCTTAAAGTCCCTAATAGACAAGATTATGACATAATCACGGCGCTAAAGGGTTTTGTTCGGTTTTCTTTTAGCTCTCGACGTTGTTAAGGCTTTCTTTCTTAAATCAGGGTGAATGACACGTTATAATCGCTTAACGACAGCCTTACCGGGCTTTAAGTTGGCGTAGCGGCAGTTGCACACCATGACGACACTGTGAGCCCGATGGTCACGACATAGCACAGGAATGGATAATTGTGAGCCTGATACATTTAAGCCTCTCGCAAATTCAACCAATGGCCGTTGGTGATTACTCGTTTTGGTCGCTCTTCATGCGATCAGATTGGGTCATCAAGGCGGTGATGTTCATCCTTGTGGTGTCATCAGTTTGGAGCTGGGTCGTCGCCGTTGATAAATTTATCATGGTCCGCATGTTGCGACGCCGTGCGACCGATTTCGAAGATACGTTCTGGTCTGGCCGAACGTTGGATGAGCTAAACACCGCACTGGGTAGCGATATGCGTGATCCAATGGCCCGAGTTTTTGCCGCTGCGATGCGCGAATATAATGAAAGCGCCAATGCGCCGCGTGTCGGCGCGCAATCATCGACGCATGAGCGGATCGACTCCGTCATGAATCTTGTGATTAACCGTGAAATGGCGAAGGCGGAGAAGGGGCTGCCCATTCTTGGGACTGTGGCCTCAATCTCTGTGTTTATCGGACTATTTGGGACGGTTTGGGGAATCATGAACTCGTTCCGCGCGATTGCCGCATCAGAAAATACAAACCTTGCCGTTGTCGCGCCCGGTATTGCAGAAGCTTTGTTTGCGACGGCTCTCGGCCTCATCGCAGCGATCCCGGCCAAAGTGTTCTACGATATGTATATCACTGACCTCGATAAATATGGCGGCCGCCTTGAAGGTTACGCGGATGAGCTGTCAGCCATCTTGGGACGCAAGCTAAGCAAGGGCGGCTAAGGTGGGGATGACCGCACAACGCGGCGTTGGCCGCAACAGTGGCCGGAGGCGCAATCGCCGATCTCGCGTGAACTCCGAAATCAACGTGACGCCATTAGTTGATGTGATGTTGGTGCTCCTGATCGTCTTCATGGTCGCGGCCCCGTTATTGTCCGTTGGCGTGCCGATTGATCTGCCGAAGACAGACGCAAAAGCGTTGCCGTCGCAACAAGAACCTCTGACGATTAGCGTTGATTCCGAAGGTCGGGTTTTTCTGCAAGACGAAGAAGTTTTGATGGAAGATTTGATCGCGAAGCTCGTGGCTGTGTCGGACACAGGCTATGACGAACGTATTTTCCTGCGCGGCGATGAGAATTCCGATTACGGCGCAGTGATGAAGGTCATGGCGCGAATTAATGCGGCTGGATTTTCGAATCTCAATCTTGTCACGGACCCGATTAGCCAGTGATGCGAGCGGGCCTGCCCATATCGCTTTTTCTCCATGCGGGGGTTCTGTTTGGGGCTAGTTTTGCATTTTCGACGGTTGAGCCGTTGGAACAAGGCCGCGTTGTTCCGGTTGAACTTATAACCGTTGCAGAATTCACGGATATTCGCGCGTCGTTGGAACGCCGTGAGCCCGCCGTGCAACCTGAGCCCGAACTGCCGATGCAGGTCGAAACGTCCGCTGATAATGCACCGGATGTGGCCGACGTAATCAATGTCGCGCCGGATGAGGAAGCGTCGGTTGAGCCTATTGCACTGCCTGAGACGATTCCCGAAGAAAGCGACACGCCTGAGACCGAAGTCGTTGCCGAAGCCACGCCGAGTTTTGATCTCGACCGTATTTCATCGCTCATTGACAAATCGAAAGACACATCGACTGTGGCGGACAGTCAAATTGCGGATGAGGGCGCGGAAGAGCGCTTGGTTTATGCCGACCGTGCGCGCGAAGGCATTGGCAGCGGCACAAGGATGACTTTGTCTGAGCTGGATGCTCTAAATAGCGCGATGTACCGCTGCTGGCGCAAACCCGTCGATGCGACGGATCTTGAGAAGCTGGTCGTGCGTTTGCAGGTCGACATGCTGCCTGGCGGCTTCATAAAGGATGTTCGAGTAATTGATAGGGCAGCGTCTCGCCGTGCAGCCCCCGGAAACCCGTTTTGGGATGTTGCTGAAATGCGCGCCGTTCAAGCGGTGACGAAATGCGCGCCTTATGATTTCCTGCCACAGGAAAAGTTCGACCAGTGGCAGTCTTTAATCCTGAACTTCCGCCCGAAACTGTGATCTAATATTATGACCAAGGCGATTATGACGCGATATTTTATACTTCTGCTGACCCTCATCGGGTTCACTGTGCCGGTAACCAGCGCCGCGCAAATTGAGATCGATATTACAGAAGGTAATGTTGACCCTGTCCCCATCGCGGTGCCTGATTTTTTAGGGCAGGACGCCGAGACACAAGCGCTTGGTGCGCAAATCGCGGCCGTTATTCGCGCTGACTTGGAAAGTAGTGCGCTTTTCCGTTCGCTCGACCCAGCCAGCTTTCTCGAAACACAAACCGATATTGATTATGAGCCGACCTTTGCCGATTGGCGCGTGATCCGTGCTGATGCGCTGGCGTCCGGCCGGATTGTGCGGGACGCGCCGGGGCGTGTTCGGGTGGAATTCCGTCTCTGGGATGTGTTTGCAGGTAGCCAGCTTCAAGGTATCCGTTTTTCAACAACGACATCAAACTGGCGGCGTACGGCGCATAAAGCGTCGGATGCGATCTACAAGGCGCTGACGGGCGAGGACGGGTATTTCGACTCGCGCATCGTTTTTGTTGATCAACGCGGCCCGAAGACTGATCGCCAAAAACGTTTGGCCATCATGGATCAAGACGGGTTTAACCCGCAATATTTGCTCGGTGGATCTGATCTTGTGATTAGCCCGCAATTCGATCCGAGCAGTCAGACGATCACCTATATGAGCTATGAGACCCTGCCGCCGCAGGTTTATTTACTCAACATCGAAACAGGCCGCCGTGAGATGCTTGGGAGTTTCCCCGGCATGACATTTGCGCCGCGGTTCTCGCCCGATGGCCGCAATCTGATCCTGTCGATGGAGCAGCGCGGGAATATTGATATTTACCGTATGGATTTGATGACTAGGTCGACGGAACGCCTGACAACCGATCCGGGGATTGACGTGTCCGCAAGCTTTGCGCCGGATGGCCGCCGTCTCGTCTTTCAAAGCGACCGCGGGGGCACACCCCAGCTTTACACAATGAATGCTGATGGGTCGTCGCCCAAACGGATTAGCTTTGGTGATGGACGTTATAACCAACCCGTCTGGAGCCCGCGCGGCGACAAAATTGCATTTGTGAGACAGAATCGCGGACAATTTTCGATTGGTGTGATGGATGCTGACGGCCGTAACGAACGTATACTGACGGATGACTATTTGGTCGATATGCCGAGCTGGTCACCGAATGGACGTGTGATCCTCTTTACCAAAGAAACGCGGGGGCGTGATTCTCGCGCAGAATTGTGGTCCGTTGATCTGACAGGGCGCAATTTGAAGCGCGTTGAGACGCCGGGGCAGGCAACTGATCCGGCTTGGTCCCCTATTTTAGATTAAAACTCGGATATTTTGGCTAAAATCAGGGCAATTGCCTTAATTTGGCCGCACCCTTTTCAAAGTTTCACCAAACGGCCTTTGACCTCAGGCGCAAGACATTGTTCAACGTAGAAAACGACTAGAAGTGGACGGATTATGACCCAACCCTTGTTTATGACTCCTCGGACGCTCGCTGTTGCCGCTATGACGGCGTTGCTCATATCCGCTTGCGCGTCAGCACCAGAGCCAATGCCTGAGCAAAGACCTGTCGTTGAAGAGGTCGTTGAGACGATGCCGGAACCCGAAGCGCGCCCACAAGTCATTGCGCCCGTGACGCCGCGCACGACAATGATCGCGCCGAACCAACCGATTCCTGGATCGCTTGAAGATTTCGCCTATTCAACAGGCGGTGACGCCCGCATTTACTTCTCATATGACCAATTCACGCTCTCGCCCGCAGCGAGACAGACTTTGCGACAGCAAGCGGATTGGCTGAAACGCTATAATAGCTACACAGCTGTTGTTGAAGGCCACGCGGATGAACGCGGGACACGGCAGTATAATATCGCGCTCGGTGCCCGCCGCGCCAATAGTGTGAAAGCCTTCCTCGTCAGCCAAGGTGTTTCACCATCGCGGTTGACGACAGTGTCATACGGGAAAGAACGTCCGATTGACGCGCGCAGTAATGAAGACGGCTGGGCGCGTAATCGTAATGGCTATACAAACCTACGTCCCGTTGGACGTAGCTAGGACCGACCGTACTTATGTCACTCATTATTCGAACACTCTTGTCGCTGGCCTTGATTGCGTCAGTGGCGTCGCCTGCATTCGCCCAAAGCCGGGCGGAATTAGGCGCGCGGAACGAGGCGCTTCGTCTTCGTATTGAGCGGCTGGAGTCGCGTATGCTGACGGGTGATCCAGCGGCAGAGCGTTTGATGGGGCGTGTCGATACGTTGGAAACGACAATCCGTACGTTGCGCGGCGAAATTGAGCGCTTGTCTTATGAGCGGGAATTGGCGGAAGCCGAAGTCGATGCGCTCGAGTCCGATATTCGGATTTTGCAAACGCTCTCGACACGGATGCAAATCCATTTGGATGCGGTTGATCTGGTGGAGGCGCAAAATGCGCCTAAGGTTGACGACACTTATGTCGGTGGGCCGGCTATTTTGAGCCAAATTCCGGGACCGCCGACAAGACGGACTGAGACGTTTGAACTTCCGCCGGCAACGACGAATGACGCGAATGATTTGGCGCAGCTTCTGGACATGGGGAAATCCCTCTTGGCCGAAGGTGATTATGCGGGCGCGGAATCGGCGCTCAGTCAATATCTACAATTTAATCCCGAGGCGACGGATCGCGGCGAAGCGAACTTCTGGTTAGGCGAAAGTTTGTTCGTACAGGGGCAGTATAACGCTGCCGCTGAGTCCTACATCGCGTCTATGCGCGCGTCAGGGGATGGGCCGAAGGCACCGGACGCTTTGGTGAAACTCGGCGCGTCCTTACGCGAGATGGGACAGACGGGCGAAGCGTGCACAGCGCTCAATAGCTTTGATGTCCAGTTTCCAAACGCATCTCAAGCTGCCCGTGACAAGGCCGTGCGTGAAGCGTCCCGGACGGGCTGTTGAGCACAGACGTTTACGACAATATCGCGGCGAACTTGCCGCCAGACGATGGGCCTTTCGCACTCGCCTTTTCGGGCGGGGGCGACAGTCTCGCGCTTCTAAAATATCTCAAAGATCACACAGGCCTGAAAGCCGTTCTGCACGTTGATCATGGGTTGCGCGGCGGCTCGGAAGACGATGCGGTACGTGCTGGTGAGCTTGCAAAATCACTCGGTTATGAATTGACGGTTTTGCGGTGGACGCCAGAGGGTTTGAAGTCGGGACTGCAGGAAAAAGCGCGCAACGTTCGATACGGCCTAATGGGCGAATATTGCCGCGCGCATGATATTTCTGCGCTGGTGACAGCGCATCACGCGGATGATCAGGCCGAGACCGTTCTAATGCGCGTGAAGCGCGCGTCTGGCTGGCGCGGCGCGGCGGGCATTTGGCCTCAACGTTATGCGCCTGTCTGGCCGGAACTGGCGGGCGTCACGCTGTATCGTCCCGCGTTAAATGTCTCGCGTTTTGATTTGCGCGCAAATCTGGGTTCATTGAACCCGGTGAATGACCCGTCAAATTTGAATACTGATTTCGCACGAGTCCGAGCGCGTGAAGAACTGTCGAGTGATCCACAACTCACACAGGATATGCTGGAGCTATCCGCTGAAATGACGATCGGTATTTGCGCTGAATTAGACCGTATTCGGACAGAGTTGCGCGGCTACCATTTAACTCATGAGGGGCAGTTCAGCGTACCGCGACTCATTGGTGCGCCAGCCTTGGCGCTAATCGTGCCCATCATTGGCGGGCAAAGTGGTCCCGCGAACCGGATGCGGGTTACAGAGAAACTTGCGCCGCTCGCGTCGGGTGAAACCGTGCCGATTGGCGGCGGCTGTATTGGACAATGGGACGGCGAAATTCTCACGCTGTCGCGTGATCCCGTCGCGATAAGCGGGCGAAGGCAAGGCCGTGTGGCGCCTACCGCGATGCCCATACAAATTGTTCCAGAGCCTTTTATCTGGGATGGACGTTTCCTTGTGAGCGGTTCGGCAGGACAATTGCATCCAGAGAGGCGAGGGCCGCATGTTGGATTTCGCGTTCTTTATGGGCGCGGGGTCAAGGTTCGAAACCTTGTCAAAGAGCGGCTCGACGCGGCGCTGACAGGAATGTGACCTTTTATGACGGTTGAGCCGTAAAAACTTTGTGGGCGTGTCACTCCGCCCGCTTTTATTATCAGGCGAAAACCCTATGTAGAGGGTTACCCGTCTCTAACTTGGAAATTTCATGGCCGAGAAGAAAACACCGCCCCCCAACAACCAACGGCAATTTGCCGTTTGGGGGATCATTATCATGTTGCTTTTGATCGTTTTTGCGGTCTCGCAGAGCAATACAGGCGCAGCCACGGCTGGCGATGAATTTACCTTTTCCGATTTTCAGTCCCGCGTTGAAAGCGGTGACATAAAATCTGCGAAGATCGATATTCCTGGCGGCGAAGTCACGGGCGAACTCGCCAGCGGCGAAACCTATACCGTCAATGTTCCGCCTGTATCGGCTGATCCGGCGGGAACTATTCTGAAAGGCTCCGGCATTCCATATGAGTATGCAGAAAAGACGGAGCCGTCGCTGCTCGGCAACTTGCTGCTGTCGATCTTGCCGCTTTTGATCATTATCGGTCTTTTCTTCCTTGTTTTCCGCAATATGCAAGGCGGCGGACGCGGCGGCGCGATGAGCTTCGGAAAATCCAAAGCTAAATTGCTGACGGAAAACACCAAGCGCGTGACATTTGAAGATGTTGCAGGTGTTGAAAGCGCGAAAGAAGACCTCAAAGAGGTTGTCGAATTCCTTCAAGACCCGAGTAAATTTACACGCCTTGGCGCGCGTATTCCAACGGGCGCCTTGCTCGTCGGTCCTCCTGGAACTGGTAAAACCTTGCTGGCCCGCGCGGTTGCGGGTGAGGCGGGTGTGCCGTTCTTCACAATTTCAGGCTCTGACTTTGTTGAAATGTTCGTCGGCGTGGGTGCGTCGCGGGTTCGAGAAATGTTCGCCGAAGCGCGCAAACATGCGCCGTGCATCATCTTTATCGACGAAATCGATGCGGTCGGCCGTCATCGCGGTGTCGGCACATCCGGTGGCCATGAAGAGCGCGAACAGACGCTGAACCAGCTCCTCGTCGAAATGGACGGGTTTGAGGGCCAAGAAGGCGTGATCATCATTGCGGCGACAAACCGTCCTGATGTGCTTGATAAGGCGCTGCTGCGTCCGGGTCGTTTTGATCGCCAAATCGAAGTGCCTTATCCGGATATTCAAGGCCGCGAAAAAATCCTTGAGGTCCACATGCGCGGTAAGCCGATTTCTGCCGAAGTTGACGTGAAATATGTTGCACGCGGAACGCCCGGTTTCTCTGGGGCTGACCTTGCTAACCTTGTGAACGAGGCCGCGTTGCTTTCTGCGCGACGCAATAAGCTCAAGATCACCATGCGCGAATTTGAAGATGCCCGTGATAAAGTGATGATGGGCGCGGAACGCCGCACGCTTGCCATGTCGGACGAAGAAAAAGCGATGACCGCCTATCACGAAGCCGGACACGCGGTTGTTGGTTTGAATATGGAAGGTAGTTTGCCAATCCATAAAGCGACCATCATTCCACGTGGCCGTGCGCTCGGTATGGTGCAGTATATGCCCGAGCGGGATCAGATCAGCCAATCGCGGCAGGAAATGATTGCGCGTATGGCAATGGCCATGGGTGGCCGCGCAGCAGAAGAACTTCACTTCGGTTATGACAAAGTCACGTCGGGTGCGAGTTCCGATATTGAACAGGTCACGCGTATCGCGACGGCGATGGTCACAGAATGGGGTCTATCCGACAAAGTGGGACCGATTGCCTATAAGGACACGGATCAGCAAAGCTTTACATCCGGTATTGGCCGAGGGTCGTCAATCTCGCCAGAAACAGCGAAAGTGATTGAAGGCGAAATCAAACGCTTCATCATGGAAGCCCATGAGAAAGCCCGCGAAATCCTGACGGATAAGAAAGATGATTGGGTCGCATTGGCCGAAGCCCTGTTGGAATATGAAACGCTGTCTGGCGATGAAATCACAGCGCTGTTAAAAGATGGTACGACGCCCAAACGTCCCGAAGGCGGCTCGGGCAGTCGTCCCGCCGTCAGCGCCGTGCCAACGACGAAAAAACCCAAACCCCGCCCCATTGGCGGAGCAACGGAAGCATGATCGAAAGGCCGGGGCGACCCGGCCTTTTTCTTTGTCTTGATCCGACTTTCCTCCCCATTGAGGGGAGGTGTCTGAGCGCAGTGAAGGCGGAGGGGTAAAGTCATGTGATCTGGCTTGGACACACTTTACCCTTCCGACCTCGCTGCGCTCGCCCCAGTACGCTTCGCTACTATCCCTGAAAGGGAAGGAAATTCTTTAGCCTATGAAGGTTTTGACGTAACAGAGCCTATGTTTCGTCGACCGAAAATCATGGGCATCCTGAATGTCACGCCGGATAGTTTTTCCGATGGTGGGCAGTTTACTGATCTTGATGCGGCAGTCCGGCAGGCGCGGCGTATGATGGATGAAGGCGCCGACATTATTGATATTGGCGGCGAAAGCACGCGTCCGGGCGCGAGAACAGTGCCGTGGGCGGAAGAGCGTGACCGCGTCGTACCGATTATTCAAGCCATCCGAACGGCCACGCAGGACGATGATCCGGGGCCGATGATCAGCATTGATACGCGCAAGCCCGAAGTCGCGGAGTCGGCGATCCTCGCGGGCGCGGATATTTGGAATGATGTGTCGGCGCTGACCTATTCAGAGGATAGCGTTTCGCTGGCTACGGACCTCGGGTGCCCACTCATCCTGATGCATGCGCAAGGGACGCCGGAGACGATGCAGGACAGGCCGGACTATACGGATGCCGTGGAAGAGGTGCTTACGTTTTTGCGCGCGCGTATCGCCTTATGCGAAGATGCTGGAATTGACCGAGACCTTATTATGATCGATCCGGGTATCGGGTTTGGCAAACGGCTAGAAGATAATCTCGCGATCCTCCGTCACACAGCCCGGTTCGCCGACCTCGCCCCAACCTTGATCGGCACATCGCGAAAAAGTTTTATCCAGATGATTGACGGCAGTCCGGTTGAGCAGCGGCTAGGCGGTTCACTGGCCAGCGCGCTATTCGCGGCGAAAGATGGCGCGGCGGTGCTCCGAGTGCATGATGTCGCGGAAACACGGCAGGCGTTGAGGGTTTGGGAGGGGATAAGCAATGCGTAGAGTATATGCCCCGCAGAAATTCGGCTCTCTCGACATCTCTGACAAGGGGTGGCAGCGCTACACTCATCTAGAAGGTGAAGAGCGCGCGACGTTTATCCAGCTGATAAAAAGCCCACGCACGGCTTTCCTGCTTGCACTCTTCTTCGGCGGATTGGGCGCGCATCGTTTCTATCTCGGCCATGTCCGGATCGGGGCGGGCCTGCTTGGTCTGACTATTGTGTCGTTCGTCACCGGGTCGACACCGCTGTTTCTGGCGACGAGCGTCATAGTCCTGATCGAAATAGGTCATATTGTTCGCACCACCGAACAATGGAACGATAGTATCGAGGGAGCGATTATGCTCGGAACCCACAACAAACCTCTTTTCAAGGATGCAAAACCGTGACTTCAGATGCGACCATCGGGCGAGTCCTTATCATCGCCGGCTCCGACTCCTCCGGCGGAGCAGGTATCCAAGCTGACATCAAAGCTTGCGCGGCGTTTGGGGCATATTCCATGACGGCCATCACAGCGATTACGGCGCAGAATACGGTCGGCGTTCACCGCGTTGATCTGGTCGATCCGGACATGGTCACGGCGCAGATTAAGGCCTGCGTCGACGATATCGGCGTTGATGTCATCAAAATCGGTATGTTGGGGTCCGAAGCGATTATCCGCGCGGTCCACGACGCGATTGAACCGCTGGATGCGCTGGTTGTGCTCGACCCTGTCATGGTCGCGACAAGTGGGGATCGGTTGCTCGAAGAAGGCGCTGTCACCTTGATGAAAGAGTTGATGGTGCCGATTTCTGATCTGGTCACGCCAAATGTTCCCGAAGCCGAAATTCTCGCGGGCCTGACAATTACCGATACAGATGAAATGTCCCGCGCGGGCGAAGCTTTGGTTGAAATGGGCGCTTATGCGGCGCTGATGAAGGGCGGGCATTTGGACATGAAATCTATCGTCGATATTTTGATTTCTGACGACGGAGCCTCTGTCATGACAGGACCGCGCCTCTACTCCCGTCACACGCATGGCACGGGCTGTACGTTGGCGAGCGCGACCGCCGCCGCTTTGGCGCTCGGCGCGAATATGGAAGAAGCCGTGTCGTCGGCGCGTGATTATGTGTTCGAAGCGATCCGAACGGCGCCGAAGCTAGGGCAGGGCAATGGTCCGCTTAATCACGGTTTGGCCGTACCGCCGGAATCGGAGGACGAGGACGCCCCTGATCCGGGGTCTGCAAACCCGTTCGCCGCGCTGAAGAGCCTGAAATCCGACTAACCATCACGCCGATAATAATCACGACAAAAGCGACGACCAATTTCCAAGTGAACGGTTCCGAGAGGAACCAAACGCCGAAAATAACGCTGACAATCGGCGGAAAATAGTTGAGCCGCGCCATCGCGCTCGGTCCGACGCGGTCGATAAAAAATAGATAGAGAATGGTCGCGACGCCGGTCGAGCCAAATCCCAATATCAAGATCATAGTCAGTGCTATGCGGTTCGGCACGTGCCCACCAGGATCTACGATCAAGGCGGCCGTCAGTCCGGCGATGCTGGCCGCGATCATCATGATGGCGGATCCAATGGGGGCGGATGTTTTCGGCGCGCGTTTCGCTGCGACCGTGGTGCTGGCATAACACACCGCAGCGCAAAGGATGATCAGCTGCGCTTTCCAATCACCGGTCAGGCCAATCGCTAACTCGTCGGGCATGAACAGGATTGCGACGCCGAGCAAGCCGATGACCGCGCCGATGACTTTGAACGCTGTGAGTCGCTCGTCTGTGAAAAAATGCGCCAATATAATGGTGATAAGCGGCATGGTGCCGACTATGACGGCGGTCAGCCCGCTATCGACCGTCAACTGCCCTTTGGCCATGAGAAGAAACGGAATGACAGCGCCGGAGAGGCCCAAGACCGAATACCAAATCCAGCGTTTGTCACTCAAAGGCGGAAAACGGTGACCTGTGACGCGCGCATAAAACGATAAGAACAAAGCCGCCACAACTAACCGCCATGCGGTCAACCAAAACGGGCTGATATGATCCACAGCGACGCCGACAAAGTTAAACGCACTGCCCCAAATCAAAATAAGGGCGAGCGAGAGAGCAATTAGAGCCGGGCGGCTGAGAGGTGTTTGTTCCACAGTTTGCCGTTGGCACTCTGCCGCAAACGGGTCAACGTCTAGCCTTATGTTACTGTTATATATCAGCGGGATGATTGCGCGTTGGGCGTCAGACCTTATGTATCATCTATGATCAAATCAATCTCGGCGGGTCTCGCCCTCTCTCTATTTATGACGGCCAGCGCATTTTCGGCAACGCCGGGTCCCCTTCAACCGCTCGCGCCAAACGCTATTGCGTCATATATTGGCGGGGCCGAGGTCGTTCCGGGCCCCGTGATGGCGAAAACGGATTTATTGACGGCCCTGCAAAGTGTGGAGGCACACGGCCTAAATCCGTCTGATTATCATCTCGCCGCAATTACCGAATACGGAACCGAAGGAGACATGGCGCGCTATGCCTTGGACGCGTGGATGAGCGCGGCGTCGCACATTGCTTTTGGCAAACTATCACCGACATCGGTTGAGCCCGATTGGACAGCCAAGGGACGACAAGCCGATTTGGTGACCCATTTGCGAGACGCCTTGTCGAATGGAACACTTGCGACCAGCTTGGACCGTTTGGCTCCGCAGCATGAGGCTTATCAATCACTCCGAGCGGAACTGGCTGGACGTTTGGCAGGGACGTTAGCCGATCTTCCGCTTGTCCCAGCTGGAGAGACGCTCAAGCCCGGCATGTCAGGATCGCGCGTAACGGTTCTACAAACGCGATTGGATGTTGAAGCCACTGGCTTGTTTGATGAGGATACTGAGGCGGCGGTGAAACTATTTCAGCAAGCCAATGATCTGGATGATGACGGCGCGGTCGGCCCTGCGACATTGCGGGCGCTGAACCGTAGCCGGATACACGAAATGGATCAGCTCCGCGTGAATTTGGAACGCTGGCGGTGGTTGCCGGATGACTTGGGTGTCAAACATGTCCGCGTCAACATTGCGGATTTCTCCGTTCAGGCATGGCGTAACGGAGAGATCGAACGCGTTCATGGCGCGATTGTTGGAAAGACGTTTCGGAAGACTCCCGTGTTTTCCGACGATATTGAATATGTCGTTCTGAACCCGTGGTGGGAGACGCCCTATAGTCTTGCCAGTAAGGACAAGCTGCCTTTGTTCAAGCGCGATCCCGCAGCCGTAAAGCGGTTGGGCTTTCAAGTGCTTGACCGTACTGGAAAGGAAGTGGACTCCTCGACGATTGACTGGACGGCTATTCCGGCGGGGACAATGCCGTACCGAATTCGTCAATCGCCCGGCGCTTTGAATGCTTTGGGTCAGGTGAAAATTATTTTTCCGAATGTCCATAATGTTTATCTGCATGACACCCCGGATCGGGGACTGTTCGCACGGCGGCAGCGGGCCTTTTCTTCGGGGTGTATCCGCACGCAAAACCCGCTCGACCTCACAGCTTGGTTGCTATCCGATAAGGACGGTTGGGACCGTGGGCGGATTGATGAGGTCATTGACGGCAAGCGCGAAACCCGTGTTGATTTAGCAGTTAGAGTACCCGTTCATGTGCTTTATATGACGGCTGTCAGCGATGCAGCGGGCGTTCGGTTTGTCGACGATATTTACGAGCGCGATGCCGCTGTCCTTGCGGGATTAAATGTGAAAGCGACGGCGCGATGAAACGTGTGACTGCCGGGGTATTGCTGATTGGTGACGAACTGCTGTCAGGCCGGACGCAAGACACGAACCTCGCGACGATCGCCACGTTCTTAGCGCCGCTCGGCGTGTCTGTTGGTGAAGCCAGAATTCTGCCTGACAATGCAGAGGTTATTGCCCGCACAGTTCGCGCTTTTAGTGAGCACTTTGATTATGTCTTCACGACGGGCGGGATTGGTCCGACGCATGATGATATTACGGCGGATTGCATCGCCGCAGCTTTTGGGCTCGGAATTTCTGAACGGGAAGACGCACTGGATAGTTTGCGGCAGCGTTACGCAGATGACGAGTTAAACGCCGCTCGCCGACGGATGGCGCGTATCCCTGATGGGTCGAGCCTAATTGACAACCCTGTGAGCCAAGCGCCCGGGTTCCAGACGCGCAATGTTTTCACGCTGGCGGGCGTTCCGCAAATCATGCGCGGCATGCTCGCAGATATTGTTCACCGGATTGAAGGCGGCGCAAAAATCTATCAAATTACGGTCACCTGTTCCGGTATCGGAGAAGGGGACGCAGCCGCGCCTCTAGCGAAAATAGAAGCGGATCACTCCGGCGTTTCCCTCGGCAGTTACCCATTTTTCAATGATGATTTGCGCGGCGTATCTTTTGTGGCGCGCGGTCCCGATGAGGCACAGTTGGCGCGTGTGGAAAGCGACCTAAAGGCTCTTGTGGCGTCGCTCACACGCGGCTAGAGACGCCCCGTCTGCGGGCGTGGCGAAATGGTAGACGCGACAGACTTAAAATCTGTTTTCCGCAAGGAAGTGCCGGTTCGATCCCGGCCGCCCGTAGATGACGTTTGTGACCTGAGGCTTGCTTTACCTCTGTCATGGCGTTGAGCGCGATAAGCGCTATAACCACCGCATGAAATCCGAACGTTTTACATTTCCCGGCGCTTTAGGCCATGATTTAGCCGGACGGCTTGATCTGCCAGATGATGGTGAGGTGATTGATTTTGCCGTGTTTGCGCACGGTTTCTCAATTGGGAAAAACTTCAAACCGCTGCATACGATTGCCAAGGCTTTGGTCGATGAAGGCTACGCGATGTTGCGGTTTGATTTCACGGGACTTGGCGACTCCGGCGGGGAGTTTTCGGACACAAACTTTTCGACCAATGTGCAGGAAATCAAAGCAGCAGCAGTCTATTTGGAAGAGAATTACCGCGCGCCAGGTCTTTTAATCGGTCACAGTTTCGGCGGAACGGCTGCGTTACAGGCTGCGCAGGACCTGCCATCCGTATCGGCTGTCGCAACGATTGGTAGCCCGTGCAGCACGACCCATATCGTGCATAATTTCGGTGATAAACTCGAAGAAATTATCGAAAGCGGGCAAGCGGAAGTGATGCTTGGCGGACGGCCGTTTGTGATTAAAAATCAGTTTTTGGACGATATCAAAAAACACGATGTGGCGCAGGGTCTTGAAGACTTAAATCGCGCGCTATTGATCTTTCACAGTCCGCAAGACCGTGTCGTTAATATCGACAACGCAGGCCATATTTTCCGCTTCGCCAGACATCCCAAGAGCTTTGTGAGTCTGGACGGCGCTGATCATCTACTGCTGAAAAACGATTGTGATGCCGACTATATTGGCCGTGTCTTGACGGCTTGGGCGCAACGTTATGTGCGCGGTAATTCTGATAGCGAGGCAACCAGCGCCTGATAGTCGGCTGGCGGCGGTGTCTCGAATAAAAGCTCTTCTTTCGTGACTGGATGAACGAACCCTAGCGAACGGGCATGAAGTGCTTGCCGCTTAAAGTTCGCAACAGAATCTCGCACGCGGGCTTCGACGTCAGATTGATCAGAAAGGAACGCTTTCTGATTGCCGTAAAGGGGATCACCGAGAAGCGGGCAATTCAAATGCGCCATGTGGACACGGATTTGATGCGTTCGGCCCGTTTCTAAGCGGCATTCGACTTCGGCCACCATTGGCGTGCCTACGCTGGTGTTTTTCCTCTGACCAAACCCGCGTAAGGTTTCGTAATGAGTCACAGCATGACGGCCATGATCTGAAAAATAGATATTATTATGTGTTCCGCGCACAACGGCTTGTTTTTTCCGGTCATGTGGGGCCCTTGCGAGACGTGTTTCGACGCGCCCTTTGCGCGGATTGGGGCGGCCCCTGACAAGGCAAATGTAAGCGCGGTCCATCGTATGTTTGGCGAATTGTTTAGCGAGACCTCGATGCGCTTGATCGCATTTAGCAACGACCATGACGCCGGACGTATCCTTATCAAGACGGTGAACAATCCCGGGGCGCATGACGCCGCCAATGCCGGACAGGCTGTCGGCGCAATGATAGAGGAGCGCGTTAACAAGTGTTCCGGCCCGTGTGCCTGGGGCAGGGTGGACCGTCAGGCCTGACTGTTTGTCCAAGACAATAAGATATTCGTCTTCATATAAGATAGAGAGTGGGATATTTTCGGGTGTCGGCGTGTCATCGACGGGCGGCGGGACATAGACGGCATATTCACGGCCGGGAACGATTTTACCTGTGACTTTGCCGATAATATCTCCGTCCACGCGCACTTGACCATCCTCGATAAGGCCCTTGATGCGCGCGCGTGAGAGTTCAGTCCAACCTGATAGCCATCGGTCGACGCGGAGGCCCGCATCGCCGTCTTCGGCGGACCGTGTTTCCCAATGCCCGGCGGGTTTCGCAGGGGAGCTGTCATCGATCATGAGGCTGAGAGTGCCGCCGCGCAGAGGAGGTAAGCGCGGCCATTGGCGCTCGCCAATTCCGAGCGTAAGCGTGAGGCATCAGACATGTCGTTGAGGTATCCATTATAGCTGCGCCGGAAACCTTCAGCCCTAAGGCGGAATTCTAGGTCGGCAGAAAGAACGCCGCGTAAATGGATAACGGGAGAATTTAAACGAGAGAAGACAGCCTCTGACTGAGCCGCTTCGCCGCCTTTCGCGCGGGCGGCTCCAGCGTCCGAAATGGTCCCATCATCAACAACAGCGCTCGGCGCAAGCTTCACCTCACAAAGCCGCGCCACGACATCAGAGCCTTCTGGTTGTGGGGCTTTGCTAGACGGCATGGTCAGCGGCACACCAGGACCTGGGCGGTCAATCGTCGGCGTCGGTTTAGGCGGTGGTGTATTGGACGCGACCGGATCTTGATGGGTAATGGGATCAATCGACCCTAACATATCGCGCCAGCGCCAGTTCTTCTCCGGCTTCTCAGGTTTTCCGCGGCCAAAGACACGGTCTGACGCAGCATCATCGCCCGGACGACGGATGAGATCGGCTTCAGGCGGCATGGTGCTCAGCGATAAATCAGGGTGCTTGTCATCAATAGGGTCAATCAGGTCGAGTGTTCCGTCTTCTTCGGTCTCTGGTATAGCGAGATCATCCTGATCGAGCGGCGGGAAGTCGGTATCAAGAGGTGTCAGGTGAACCCGCTTTGGGGCGGGTGTTGATTTTGCCGTTGACTCAAGCGGTAAAGCTTTTGATTTCGCGCCGTCCATACGAGATTGTAGGGCGCGCAGTTCGCCTTCCATGATCGAAATCTCGCGGCGGGTTTGCGCGACGCTATCACTGACACGGTCGGCAATGTCTGCCGTAAAGGCGCGGGACCGCTGATCCGCGTCCGACAATGTGCTGTCGATGTCGGACAGCCGCGCGGTGAGCTGCGCTTGCACATCTCCGGCATGATTGATCAAATCAGTGAGGCGGGATTCCGTAATTTCGAGCTGGGCATCGACGGCGCCCAGCTTTTCAGTTTGGCTGTAAAGCGCTGTCTCGGCCAAGCCCTTTTCATTTGAAAGTTTCTCTGAAAGCTCGGTAAGTTGTGACGTCCGGCGCTCATAAAACGCGTCTAATTCCTCAGCTTGCGCTTTAATACGGTCTGAGAGTGAGCCCAGACGCGCTTCGGCTTCCGTCACAGACGCATTGGCGTTGGCGGCGGCGGTGGCAATGGCATCGCCATGTCCAGCGGTTAGTTTGGTCGCGTGATCGAGTGCTTCGCTGGCGTCGCCGACACGTTTTGCAGCGGCTTCGCTGGATATATCTAGGGCTTCGCGCTGCGTCTGAATGCCCAAAGTCAAATCTGTCATACGTTGGTCGAAATCTGCGGAGAGCCCAGTGAACTCATCTCTCTGCGTGATCATGGCATTCGTAATCGTTTCAGAACGATCTGACAGGCGCTGTGTCATTCCGTTCATTTCGATAGATTGGCGTGAAATCAACGCTGTGAGCGTATCTAATTCGTCGCGAGATTGGGCGAGGCGGCTATCAACGAGCGCGAGTTCCCGCCGGATTGCGCTGGACATGCGCGCGACGTCGGATGTGACAGCCTCGTCCGCGCGGGTGAGGCGGTCGGCGACTTCGGCCAGCCGGACCGTTTCTTCACGATTGCTCGCAAGCGCGCGCAAGGTCGCCCACAAGGCAATGACGGCGATCATCGGCACGATGACGGCCATGATAAGCCCTGCAAAGCCAATCGGTGAAATAACCTCCGTATTCGCGATATAAGCGAAAACGAGCGCGCCAATGGCAAGACCTGTCGCGATGGCCAGAACAGGTCCAACCCAACGAAGCCTCGTCGCGGCTGGCGCGGGCGGAGCAATATATCCGGGTTGAACAGGGGATATAGGAGCAACCAGCGGTACGGGAGCCGGAGAAAGATTGAGTTTTGGCGTGTCTATTGGCTCGGGCTGAATGTCGGCCGCACGGCTTATAATAATGTCTTCGGAGTCGAAGTCCAAGTCACTGTCTTCCGACACAGCGGCATCAACTTCGGTCTCCTCGGCGACATCAAGGGAATCTACCTCTAGAACTTCAGAGAAATTTACGTCAGTAGTATCTTCATCATCCTCATTGTCTTGAACCGTGTCCTCAAGTTCGCTCTCAGAGATGTCATCTTCATCGATGGCTTCGACAAGTTCAAAAATTGGGCGCTGGGCGGAAGAGGTGCGTTCAGATGTCGAGCGAACGAGGAGAGGTTTGATCATATCCAGAACGCTATCGTCCTGGCCTTCGACGGGCTCAGGAACAAGCGCAATTGGGTCTTCATCGGCTTCAGGCTCGATAGAAAATATCTTTTTGCTGATATCGGACACGGTCCCCCTTTCGACCCCGCTCACGGGATTCGCATGTTTTGGCTACCACAGGACGGCGAAAGGGCAAAGTCGGTTCGGTTCCGTTATCAGTCTTAGATTGTAGATCGGTCCGGACGGGCCTTCCGCGTTACATAGAGAAGCGCCAAGACAACGCTGAGCAATATAATGGTGGAAATGGCATCACCTGTCGGCTCGGCTTTGACTTGCCAGATAGACGGCGTTGGCAGGACCGAGTTCTCATAATTGACAAAAATCGCGGCAAACGTGTTGTTCGCGGCATGGACACCAATCGCGGATTCGAGGCCATCATCAATAAGGACCATCAGGCAAGCCGCAAAGCCAAAGAAGAAATAACCACTCATCACAATAGAGAGATTGCCCGCTTCCGCGCCCGCTTGAGCTTCGGGGTTGGCGAGATGCAGTGCCATGAACAGGCCGCTGGTGAGGACGAACGCGACCCACTTATTACCGAACCAATGAATGAGCCCTTTGTTCATGTAGCCGCGCACAACGATTTCCTCGGTCGCGCTCTGGATCGGCAGCAAGAGGAGCGACAAGATCGCGTAAGGCAGGAACCGCGCCGCATCGAACACATATTCGGGCGGGTTGGCGCTAAAGCGGCTCATGATGAAACCGTAAGTTCCCAAGACGGCCCACATGATGATGAAAGCTTGCAAAGCGCGTGTCCACCGGAACCGTGAAAATGACGTATGTAGGGCTGTCAGAGGAACTTTGTGGACGATTTTCCAGCCGAGATAGAGCCCAACGAGAGCCGCAGGGAACGTAAGCAGCATCAGCATGTAGGCGACGGGCGAGAGGCCGATAATGGAAAGAATGAGCGGATTCGCTTCATTCATGCCACTTGAACTCGACACAAAAAGCGCGCCCCCGGCAAATGTAATCAGGGCACCAATCAATCCCGTGATCTGTGACGGCATCTTTTTTTCGCCGAGATAGTGCACCCCGTAACCGATTGCTGCCATGAGCATTCCGATGACGACCAGAAGCATACTAATCATCATCATGATCAAGGCTTGTTCGGTCATGGATGACGTCATGATGTCGTTAGCCTGCGCGGCCGCTTCAGGGTCTAGCGTCTCTAACATTGAGATAAATGGGGAGGTGAACGCGATCTGTCCGATGATCCACACGACGATGGTCAACCAAAAGACGGCGATCCAATCATACCAGCGAACATCACCATTTTGAGAGCGGTCGTAATAATTCATTGTTAGTTTCAGTCCAATCGGGTGGTCAGTCGTGCGTATGCCTAACCGCATCCGCATAATTCGCAAGCGATAGGGGCGCACCATGAGTGAACCGCAAATAGATTTCGATCATTTAAATTTATATGTCGGCGGCGACGTTGGTTTGACCCGCGAAATTTTTGGCTTGTTTATCCATCAAACGGAGATGTGGGGGCGGGGTCTGGATGCAAGCGCCGATGATGAAGTGTGGGAGTCGGTCACGCACTCATTGAAAGGATCAGCCAAAGCTGTCGGGGCCGTCAAATTGGGCGAATTGTGCGAAGCGGCGGAGGCGTTGGTTGGCGAGAACCGGCGAATGGGCGCGCGCGATGTGGCTGTGCAAAACATCGAATTCGCGATTGAACAAATCCGTATTGAAATCCAACGCTGGGAACATGCCCAAGGCCTCAGAGATTTACGCGGCGAATGAAAACGCCGCCGTCCCGTGAAGGACGACGGCGAAACAGAGAGATTGCGTGAACTCTGTATTCTGTGAGCCCTTGGGGGAGGGCTGTTCGGTCAGCGAAAGCCGCCGATGAAAAGTACCTAATAAAGGTCAAAACTTACTGTTGGGCTGAAGGACAGGGTTAACATTGTCCCAAACTGTTCAACCAAGCCCGAGCTCGAATCAGCCTAAAACCGCCAAGGTCGCGCCGTAATCCCGACAAACTTGCCTGTCATCACTGATGAGCGCATAAATGGCTGCGTATTTGGTAAGGCGAGTCGGTATGAGTACACAAAAGGGTTGGATTCTGGGGCTGTCACTGGCGTCAATATTGGGCGCGTCTGGTGCGCTCGGCTATTTTCTCGGGTCTGACAATGGTGGCCCCATTGACAGGACATCCCAGACCGCTCCAATTATTGATGTTGAACGCCCCGCATCAAATGCATCCGATGCTGCCGATGTAGAAGCCGGATCAGCTTTTAACAATGATGACGGTCCTGCTCGGCTTAATTTTCTAGGTCTTACGGCCACAACCGATGATGGATCCCCTAAAGCCTGCCTTCGCTTTTCAGCCGCACTCAATGCAGACGCCGTCATCGACGATAAAGCCTTTGTCCGTGTCTCGCCTGACACGCCATTTTCATTGGATGTCGATGGCCGCTCACTCTGTCTCTTGGGGCTGGACGAAGCCATTGAGCAGACGATTACAATTTTGCCCGGGTTTACGGCGGCAAACGGATCAGAACTCGCCAATCAAATCATTGAGACGGTCACATTTGATCCTAAACCCGCGATGGTCGGGTTCGTCGGTGACGGCATAATTTTGCCGCGCACGGATGATGCCGTTCTTGGCTTGAAGGCCATGAACGCCGACGCCGTTAATCTGACACTCTACCGTGTGAACCACCGCGCGCTCTTCGACCAAACGCCGGATGTTGGTGAAACGACGATTGAGGGTAACTGGTCTTGGAACAATGCGGCGTGGAACACGCGCGTCGAAATCCACACCGATCAAATTGATATGTCAGGCGGCGTCAACGCGTTGGTGGAAGTTGGCTATCCGTTGGAAACCATTGTGGCGGAACATGGTTCGGGCGCTTACGTGGTCGAAATTGAACGCGCGACAGACGCCAACCGCGCCGCGTCTGCGTGGCGCTGGCTTTATGTCACCGATCTGGCTCTGGCATCCTACCGGACAGAGGATGCGCTGGACGTGACTGTCCGGTCCATCGAAACAGCGCAGACCGTGGGCGATGTTAAACTCACCGTGATTGCGCGTAATAATGACGTTCTGGCCGAAGCCCGTTCAGACGCTAATGGCCGCGCCCGTTTTCCGGGTGCTGCGCTACGCGGCACAGGCAATATGGCTCCGAAAATGGTTCTGGCCTATGCGGGCGATGAGGACTTTGCCGCACTCGATCTGGCGCGAAGCCCGCTCGACCTCACCGCCTATGACGTAACGGGCCGAGAAGCGTCCGGACCTGTTGACGCGTTTATGTTCACTGAACGGGGCGTGTACCACCCCGGCGAAACTGTGCACCTGACGGCGCTTATTCGCGATGCCCAAGCCAAGGCGGCATTTGATCGCGACGGAACGCTGACGATTCGCCGTCCAGATGGCACAGAGTTTTCCGAAGCCCGCGTTAGCCCGCGCGACCAAGCGGGCGCACTGATCCGTCAAATTGCCTTGCCGAAGTCCGCTGCGCGCGGTCGCTGGACGGCAGAGCTTTCGCTCGACGGTCTTGATACGGTCGGGACGGTTCGATTTGCGGTAGAAGACTTCATTCCTGAGCAGCTTCGCCTAGATTTGCGCGCCAATGACGCGCCCATGCGCTTGGGAACGCCGCGGTCACTGACCGTTGCGGCGGACTTCTTGTACGGAGCCAAAGGTCGGGGACTGGATGCCGAAGCCGAAGCGCGGGTGTCCGTCGATCCGAACCCATTCCCGCAATGGGCTGGGTATAGTTTTAATGATGCGGTCGAAACATACCGCGAGCAATATGTCACAATTGGCCAAGGCGTGACGTCCGAAGATGGCTTGTTTCAAACGTCTATTGATCTTGCGGGCGACGAATTCCGGTCAAGCTCACCCTTGCGTTTATTCGTAACCGCGGGCGTGGCAGAACCGAGCGGGCGATATGTCCGCGATAGTCTCTTCCTGCCACTACGTTCGGAACCCGTTTATGTCGGTTTTGATCCGGCATTTGATGGCGGTTACGCCAAGCGCAACACGCCCGCCAATATTGCGCTGATTGCTGTCGATGCAGCTGGTGAGCGGGTTTCTGTGGACGGGACAGTCTCTCTGATCCGTGAGGATTATGATTATCATTGGTACCGCGAAGACGGCCGCTGGCGTTATCGACGCGACCGCCGCGATATTGTGGTTGAAGAAGCGTCATTATCGCTTGCTGCCGATGAGCCGTTTCAGTTCTCAAAAGCGTTGCCTTACGGCGAATATCGCCTGCAGTTTGTGACCGAGGCCGGAACTCAGTTTTCCTACCAATTCGGGTCGGGTTGGCGACGGGCTGGCGGCGACGCCGATACGCCTGACCGCCTCGAAATGGGATTGAGCCAAACCAGCGTATCGCCCGGCGATACGGTCGTCTTGACTGTGAACTCACCGTTCACGGGTGTTGGCGAACTCGTCATTGCGGACCGAGCCGTGAAAACGGTGCAGACGATCCGTATCGATGAAGGCGAGAGCGAAATTCGATTGCAGATTGCGCGGGGGTGGACGACCGATCTCTATGCGATGTTGACCGTCTATACACCGGGTGCCGAGGCACAGCCCCGCCGCGCGGTGGGCTTGGTCCACATCCCAATGGACCGCAGCAATCAAACATTGGACGTGTCACTCGATTTACCCGACCGGATTTTGCCGCGCACACAGCAAGATGTCGTCGTGAAAGTGGCGGGCTTGAGCGGGGAACAAGCGTTCCTCACACTCGCTGCCGTGGATACAGGTATTCTACAAATCACGGATTACAGCCCGCCAGAGCCTGAGGCGCATTATTTCGGAAAACTCGCGTTTCCAATCGACGTGTTTGACGATTACGCCCGTATGCTGGCCCCGTTTTCATCGCGTGATCGTGTCGGCGGTGATGGGCTGGGCGGCGCTGGATTATCCGTCGTTCCGACGACGGTTGTTAGCCTGTTTGAAGGCCCGGTGAACATTCGCAACGGGAAAGCAACGGTCACCTTGGACGTCCCAGACTTCCAAGGCGAGCTTACCGTGATGGCGGTGGCCTGGTCCGAAACGAAACTCGGCAGCAGCTCCGCGCGCCTCGTTGTCCGCGACCCCGTGACGGCCCAACTCGCCTTACCGCGCTTCTTGGCCCCCGGAGACCGCGCGATAGCGACGGTTGCGATGGATAATGTCGATGGGCAGAGCGGCGATTATATCGCTCTTGTCAGTCGTGACGGTTTGGACATTGGCGAGGCGACGCAAACGCTGGCTCAAGGTGAGCGTAGCGAAGACGGCATTTCAGTCGTTGCTGACGGCCTCGGCGTGTCGACCTATACGCTTGCGGCGCGGGGACCGGAGTTTGCGGTGTCGCGTGATTATCAAATTGAAACCCGCGCGGCGAACCTCCCCGAAACGCGCACGCGCTTTGTAAAACTTAAGGCGGGTGAAGACCTGACGCTCGATTTCTCAGCAGACCGGAGCGGGCTCTTGCCTCAGAAAATGGAAACGTTGGTCTCGGCTAGCTACTCGCCGGGCCTCGACCCGCGTCCACTGATCGCGTCGCTGCAGCGTTACCCGTATGGATGTACAGAACAAACGGTCAGCGTGGCCATGCCGCTGCTGCTGTCCGAAGGCCTCGGCAATATTCCAGGCTTCGGCGATGACCAGCGCCGCCGCTCTGTGCAGGCCGCTGTCGATACGCTGCTGAGCCGTCAGGGCCAAGACGGAGCCTTTGGGCTTTGGCGTCGCGGCGACGGTTATGCGAGCCCCTATCTGCAAATCTACGCGAGTGACTTTGTCTTGCAGGCGGAAGCCGATGGCTTAACCGTTCCTGCGGGCGCAAAACGCCGGACATTGGACGCCGTCCGCGCCGTCGCTAGCTTGGATCAAAATTCGAGCTTGTCGCTGGACTATAATTTTGGCTTGGACGATGACTCGCCGGATTATGAGCTTCGGTCTGCGGAACGCGCGGCGATGGCCTCGGCCTTATTGGCGCGTCACGACCGCGTGAAGAAGTCTGACCTTCTATATCTGGACCGCCGTTTTGGTGAGCGCATGGAAAGCTCGGTTGCGCAGTCGCACTTGGGCTTTGCTCTTGCGGCAATCGGTGAAACGAACCGCGCTCAAGCGGCCTTCAGGCGGGCTGCCGACCGCATGAATGAGTCTGGCCGCACATATTACGATAGCGATGTGCGGAATGCAGCGGCGCTCGTGGCGCTGTCTGACAATTTACCGGATGCGGCCCTGACCTCTGCGATGCTGACTTTGCAAGTCGATCAACCGGAAAACCTCAACACGCATGAGAAATCTTGGGTGCTTCGCGCCTTGGCAGGGCGGCGCAGTAGCGGCGTTCCGTTTAGCGGGAACTCTGACTGGGCTGTCTCTGGTTCGGCGGCCAGCCGTTCTGTTTCCTCCGAGGCCGGAGCGCTGACGCTCAGCAACACGGAAAACGCGCCTGTTTGGGTTCAAATCTCGGTCACGGGACGGTCTTCCGGCGTTACGCCCGCCCGCTCTCAAGGTGCGTCATTGGCGAAAGCGATCTTTGATATGGATGGTAATCCGGTCTCAACGGGCGCTGTCGCGCGCGGGGAGCGGCTTGTCGTTCTGCTGGACGCAGAAGCGCGAAGCCGCGACTCGGCTATGTGGGTTGTCGCAGATCTCTTGCCCGCTGGATTTGAGATCGAAACGATCCTCACGCCCGATGATGCAGGCGATAGCGGACCGTTCGCGTGGCTTGGAACTTTGTCGAATGTGGACATGAGCGAAGCGCGCGATGATCGGTTTATCGCGTCTTGGCGCACGGCCTCTCGATATGGCGATAGCACGCGCCGGGTCGCCTATGTCGTCCGCGCGGTTACGCAGGGTGATTTCACACTGCCGGGCGCGCATCTGGAAGATATGTATCGTCCAAACCGCATGGCGACGACGGCGAGCGGCCGTATTTCTGTGACGCCGCAACCCACTCTGTGAGGACACGCCGCACCATAATGGCGGGCGTTGCGGCGCTCGTCGTGGGTTGGTTTTGCCTTCCGGTTTTACCGGAAAATGCTGACGCCGTGTCCTCTGTCTTGCGCGACCGGACGGGGGAGGTCTTGCATATTGCGAGTGTTGAAGACGGCCGCATCCGGCTTCCGGCTGACCTGAACCGGATTGATCCTGCTTATATTGAGGCCTTGATCGCGATGGAAGATCAGCGGTTCTATAGCCACATTGGCATCGATCCGCTCGCGATTGGCCGTGCGATCAAGAGTAACTTTAGCGCAGGCGAAGTCGTGTCCGGCGCGTCCACCATCACCCAGCAATTGGGGCGTCAATATAGGCCGCGTCCACGAACGCTGCCGACAAAAGCGATTGAAGCGATTGAAGCGGTCCGACTTGATCTTCGCATGAGCAAGACCGAGCAGCTAGAACGCTATCTCACGCGAATTTCTTATGGCTCGAATATCGAAGGGATTGAGGCCGCATCGCGTATCTGGCTCGGTAAATCCCCGCGCTATCTAAGCCCCGACGAAATTGCCTTATTGCTCGCGCTCCCGCAATCCCCTGAGGCGCGCCGTCCTGACCGCAATCCTGTCGGCGCGAAGGCGGGCCGTGATTTGGTGCTCGACCGCATGGTCGCGGCGGGTCTGCTGGATTTAGAGGCAGCAGACATGGCGAAGGCCCAACCTGTTCCAACAGGCAAACGGGACTTACCCAACCGCGATATTCTCGCCCATCAAACGTTCGGCGATGGGGTGAGCACATTGGACGCGGCAGAGCAGGCCCGCGTGGCGCGCCATCTGGCGGATTGGACGCGCAAACAGCCGACACCTGTGAATGCGGCGGCGATGATTGTTCATGTGCCGACGCGCGAAGTTCGCGCGCTGGTTGGCACGGGCGCGCGGGATCATTCGGGCGGCTGGATTGATATGACGGACCGCGTGCGCTCGCCAGGGTCGACCTTGAAGCCTTTTATTTACGCAATGGCTCGCGATGACGGGGCGCTGGATTTTGACAGCGATGTACGCGATGCGCCGACGCGGTTCGGCTCTTATCGTCCGGAAAATTTCACCCGCCGCTATCACGGCACAGTCACCGTTCGTGAGGCCTTACAGCATTCATTGAATGTCCCCGCCGTAACCGCCTTGCACGAAGTTGGCGCGGACCGTTTTCGCGCGGCTCTCTCTGCCGCAGGACCAAAAGCGAGAGGCCGCGTTGGTGATACAACGGGTGAGGGGTTGGCGTTAGCGCTCGGCGGTACCGGCCTATCAGCGCGTGATCTTGCGGTGCTTTACACCGCGCTTGGGAATGGCGGCGAAGCCGGACCTTTGCGGTTCAAAGCAGACGCCCCTGAGGGCGACACTTACCGCCTTGTGACCGAAGACACAGCGGAAGAGCTTATCGACGCCTTACGCGGCGCGCCTGTGCCGCGAGGGTTTGCCAATATGTCGGGCATTGGACGGATCGCCTATAAAACCGGAACGTCCTATGGCTTTCGCGATAGCTGGGCCGCTGGGCTGGCGGGGGATTATGCGGTTATCGTTTGGACCGGACGCCCCGACGGCGCGCCGCGTCCAGGCGCGACGGGCCGAGGCTCATCTGCACCGCTTCTTTTCGATATTGCCGCGACTTTCGCAGATGTCCGGCGTGATGGACGAGGCGCAGACGCGCCGTCCGCATTGCAGACAGTCGCGGCGCAAACAGATAACGGTCCGATCATTTTGTTTCCGTCCAGCGGGACCGACGTGATTTATACGGAACGCGGGATGTCGATTTCGGTGGATAGTGAGCTGCCGGTTCAGTTGTTTGTGTCTGGTGAACCTGTGCCGCGAGAGGGCGGACTGGCGGTGTGGAAACCACAAGAGCCAGGATTTTACCGAGTCAGCGCCATCGACACACAAGGACGATCAACGAATGCCGATATCCGTGTCGTCGCGCGTGATCAGCTCACTGACGCGCCGCCGCAGTTCCGTTAATTCTGCCGCGAACCAGTCATGCCGCTTGATCCAACCATTATTGCGCCATGATGGGTGCGGTAGGGGCATGATCTCCGGTCCATAGGCATGCCAATTACGGACCGTTTCAGTTAAATTTCGCTCGCCTTTCGATCCCAAAACATGTTTCACGGCATACATGCCGACGAGTAAGGTGAATTCGACCGACTCCAACTGGGTATCTAATTTCGATTGCCATAGCGGCGCGCATTCGCGGCGCGGCGGCAAATCTCCACCTTTGGTGTCCTGCCCCGGAAAGCAAAACCCCATCGGCGTAATCGCGAAATTCTCGACATTATAAAATTCAGCGGGCGTGACGCCGAGCCAGTCACGAAGACGCCGCCCCGATGGATCGTTAAAGGGCAAGGAACTGGCGTGGGCGATCGTGCCGGGCGCTTGGCTAATGATTCGAATTTTTGAACGAGGTCCGACTTGAAGAACGGGGTTCGGCTGTACGGGCAGCGGCGGGGTCGCATGCGCGCAGACCTCGCAAGACCTGATTTCTGTCAGGAGGCTTTCCAACTCTGACATGTGAGACCTCACTTAAAAGGGCAAACCATTCCATAAAATGGCAAAGATAATGCGTGAATTTCGCGCGTCTTTCCGTAATGACTATTTCATGTCTGATAGCTTCTTCTCCCATATTTCCAATGAACTCGAACAGATTGAGGCTGACGGGCTCTATAAGCGCGAGCGGATCATCACGAGCGCGCAGGATGCGGAGATCCAGATCAATGATGGCGGCAGCAAAGATGTCCTGAATTTCTGCGCCAACAACTATCTTGGTTTGGCCGATGCACCGGAGTTGATCGCCGCGAGTAAACAGGCGCTCGACAATCACGGGTTCGGTATGGCGAGTGTACGCTTTATCTGCGGCACGCAGGGCCAGCATCGTGATTTGGAAAAGGCGATTGCCGACTGGCTCGGCTATGAAGACACGATCCTTTACGCGGCGTGTTTTGATGCCAATGGTGGCTTGTTTGAACCACTATTGGGACCGGAAGATGCCATCGTGTCGGATAGCCTCAACCATGCGTCGATCATTGACGGCATACGCCTCTGTAAGGCCAAGCGCTACCGCTATAAAAACAACGATATGGTCGATCTTGAAGTGCAGCTTAAACAAGCGCGCGAAGATGGCGCGCGGCATATTCTGATTGCGACAGACGGCGTGTTTTCAATGGACGGCACGATCTGTAATCTGGCGGGCGTTGTGGCGCTTAAAAAGAAATACGACGCCTTGTTGATGGTCGATGATTGCCACTCGACGGGCTTTATGGGTGAGCAGGGCCGCGGCACGGCGAGCCAGTGCGGTGTTCAAGGAGGTGTCGATATTCTCACAGGCACGCTTGGCAAAGCGCTGGGCGGCGCGATGGGCGGGTTTACCTGCGCTCGGCAGGAAGTGATCGACATTTTGCGTCAGCGCTCGCGGCCATATCTCTTCTCCAACAGCCTTGCGCCAAATCTTGTCGGCGCGTCTCTGAAAGCCATAGACATGGCGAAAAATGGCGATGATCTACGGGCGCGCCTGTTCGATAACGCCAAGCGGTTCCGTGCGGGCATGGCGAAAGCGGGATTCGATCTACTCCCCGGCGAGCACCCGATTATTCCAGTCATGCTGCACGATGCCAAACTCGCGCAGGAAATGAGCACGAAGTTGCTCGATGAGGGGATTTACGTCATCGGGTTTTTCTTCCCCGTCGTGCCGAAAGGCCTCGCGCGAATTCGCACGCAAATGAGCGCCGCGCATACGCCAGAGCAAATTGACCGCGCGATTGCCGCCTTCACCAAGGTGGGCCGAGACCTAGGAGTTGTGTCATGACGCAAGCTTTGCCGTCGACAATGAAAGCGCTGGTCAAAGCGAAGTCGGAAAAAGGCATATGGATGCAGGACGTTCCAGTCCCGGAGATCGCGCCCAATGAAGTGCTGATCCGGATTGAACGCACGGCTATCTGCGGCACTGACATGCACATCTATAAATGGGATGAATGGGCGGAGAAAAACGTGCCTGTGCCCATGGTTGTTGGCCATGAGTATGGCGGGACTGTCGTCGCGGTCGGGAGCACAGTTACCCGCGTGACAGTCGGGGAACGCGTGAGCGGCGAAGGCCATGTCGTTGGCACAAAATCCAGAAACGCGCGGGCGGGGAAATTCCACCTCGACCCCGATACAAAAGGCATTGGCGTCAACCTACCGGGCGCGTTTGCCGAATATTTGGCGTTGCCAGAATTCAACGTCATTCCATTGGGCGATGATTTTGATTTGGAAATTGCCGCGATCCTCGACCCGCTGGGCAATGCGGTCCATACGGCATTAGCGCAAGATTTGGTCGGCGAAGATGTTCTGATTACGGGCGCAGGCCCTATTGGCATTATGGCGGCGCGCGTGTGTGAACGCGCTGGCGCACGGCGGGTCGTCCTGACGGATATTAATGATTGGCGGTTGGACTTTGCTAAAAAGATTACGTCGCGAACAACAATGGTCAACTCGCTTACCGATGATCTGAAAGCCATCATGAAAGACCTCGGCATGACCGAAGGCTTCGATGTCGGTCTGGAAATGAGCGGCGCGAAGACGGCCTTTGACCAAATGCTCGACACGATGCTGATGGGGGGCAATATTGCGATGCTCGGCATTCCATCGACGCCTTATCCGGTCGACCTCGGCACGATTGTTGGCAAGGCCCTGACGATCAAAGGGATTTACGGGCGGCAAATGTATGAGACATGGTTCAAAATGCTCGCGATGATCGACAGCGGTCTAGACATGAAAGCCATGATCACGCACCGCTTCGCAGCGCGAGATTTTCAACAAGCGTTTGACCTGATGGAAACCGGTAAGACGGGCAAAGTGATTTTGGATTGGACGCAAGTGTGAGCTCTGAAGTCGTCCCGCTTACAGGCTATGCGCGTCTTAGCGACGCCGAGATGACGGCGCGCCTGAATGCGTTTCAAGAGCATATGGCGAACCGCCGCACGATCCGTGATTTCGCCGATACGCCCGTACCGCAATCGCTGATTGAGACGGCGATTAAAACTGCGGGAACCGCGCCGAGCGGCGCAAATTTTCAGCCTTGGCATTTCGTCGCCATCTCCGATCCTGAGACAAAGCGCGCGATTCGCGAAGCCGCGGAAGAAGAAGAGCGCGCATTTTATAGTGGCCGCGCTTCAGACGAATGGCTGGACGCCCTTGCGCCGCTTGGGACGGATGACCAGAAACCATTTCTCGAAATTGCGCCGTGGTTGATTGCGGTGTTCGCGCAAAAACGCGGGGATCACGGGAAGAACTATTACGTCACAGAATCCGTTGGTCTTGCGGCAGGAATGTTGATCACAGCGCTGCATAATGTGGGGCTTGGTACGCTCACGCATACTCCCGCGCCGATGACATTCTTGCGTGAAATTTGCGGGCGGCCTGTGACAGAAAAACCGTTCGTCCTTTTGGTGGTCGGTTACCCAGCGGAGGGTTGCACCGTGCCAACTCACGCGCTTGAGAAAAAGTCACTCGCCGAAATCGCGACGTTTAAGGTTTAAAGCGCCATCGCCCGGTCCAAAACAGCCGGATCGACATTGCCGCCCGATAAGACCACAGCCACGCGCGCGTAGGTTTCCGGCAACCGTCCCGTCACTATCGCGGCCATCGCGGCTGCGCCGCCGGGTTCTAACGTAATATCCAAATGCTGCTTCGCGAGCTTCATCGCGTAGAGGCAATCGTCGTCTGAGACATCATAGACATCTTTAAGCGATTTTGAATTGATCGGCCAGGTGAGGGCGCCCGGCATGGGCGTCATGATCGCGTCGCAGAGTGTTTCAGGCGGATGATCACCGATGCTCTGCCGCTTGCCCGCGCGAAGGCTCATCTGATGGTCATTATATCCGACAGGTTCAGCGCCGAAAATGTGAGTATTGGGGCTTTCCGCTTGCAAAGCGAGGCTAATGCCCGCGCAAAGGCCGCCGCCGCCGAGGCAGGTGATGAGGGCATCAAAATCCAATTCTGATTGCACGATTTCCAAACCCACAGTCCCTTGTCCGGCAATAATATAGGGGTCGTCATAGGACGGGACGATAATCCGTCCGTCGCGTGCGGCGATATCCGCCGCAATGTCTTCGCGGCTTTCTGTTATGCGGTCATAGCTGATAATTGCCGCGCCATCGCGAAGCACGCCTGCGACTTTTATGGCGGGCGCGTCCGTTGGCATCACGATGATCGCGTCGATTCCAAGCTCTTTGGCAGCGCGCGCCACGCCTTGCGCATGATTGCCGGATGAAAACGCGACAACGCCTCGCGTGCGCTCGGAGTCGCTCATCGCCGCGAGACGGTTTCGCGCGCCGCGATATTTAAATGCGCCGACATGTTGGAGGCATTCAGCTTTGAAGTGAACTTCTACGCCAACGATAGCGTCAATCTCTGGTGAATTGAGTAAGGGGGTGCGCAAAGCATGGCCACTCAACCGCTGGGCGGCCTTTATCACATCCGTGTAAGTTGGTGCGCCCATTTGGCTCTCCATATTGACCGCTCCCCCCTTGTCTGAAAAGGACACACACAATCAAGATAAACCGTAAACGGGGAAAATATACATGCTGGGACTTATGATGAGCCGCGAGCTCATGATTTCGGATTTGATCGAACATGCCGCGACTGTGCATTCGAAACGCGAAATCATGTCAGTCAATGCGGACATGACGGAACACCGTTATGGTTGGGCCGATTGCGCTGTTCGTGTTCGCAAACTGGCGAATGCCCTCTTGGATGCCGGCGTAAAAACGGGCGACCGTGTCGCGACAATCGCGTGGAATAACTATCGCCATATCGAAATCTACTACGCTGTCAGTTCCATCGGCGCTGTCGTCCACACGATCAACCCGCGCCTGAAACCGGCGCAGATCGCGTGGATGGTCAATCACGCCGAAGATAAGTTCGTTATGTTTGATTCGACTTTTGCGCCAATCGTTGAAGGTGTTCACGCTGCGTGTCCGACGGTCGAGCGTTGGATCTGCCTGACGGACAAAGCGGGCTTGCCGGCCGGAAAAGCGCCTGTTGAGGATTATGAAGGCTTCATCGCTGACGCGTCGGATCAGATTGAATGGCCCCGCTTTGACGAAAACACGGCCTGCACACTCTGTTATACGTCTGGAACAACTGGCGATCCTAAGGGTGTTCTCTACAGCCACCGCTCAACAATTCTGCACGCGATGGCAGGCTGCGCGACGGACGTTATTGGCGGCGGCGGTGCGGATACAATTCTCGGCGTTGTGCCAATGTTCCACGTTTCGGCTTGGGGTCTTGTTTATTCGGCGGCAATGGTCGGCGCGAAACTGGTTATGCCAGGGCCTGCGCTTGATGGTCCAAACCTCACCAAAGTGATCTTGCAAGAAGGCGTGACTTTGATGGCTGGTGTGCCGACGGTCTGGCTTGGCATTTATAATCACTGCAAAGCGAATGACATCAAATTGCCGAAAGTGAACAAAGCGCTCGTTGGCGGATCGGCTCTGCCGGAAAGCCTTCTTCGTGCCTATGAGCTCGAGCTTGGCATTCCGATGCAACAGGGCTGGGGCATGACGGAAACGTCGCCGCTTGGATCCACCTATGCGCCGCATCCGGAAACAGATTTGAACGATTACGAAGCGACTGTACCGCATAAACTTCTCGCGGGACGCCGGATTTACGGCGTTGAAATGCGTATCGTCGACGATGAAGGTAATGAGCTTCCTGCTGACGGCGAAGCAACGGGCCACTTGCATGTTCGCGGCCCTTGGGTTGCCTCTGGCTATTTCAAGGGCGCTGGGTCTGATGCATTTACGGATGATGGTTGGTTCGCGACGGGCGATGTTTCCGCGCTTCATCCTGAAGGCTATATGGAAATCACGGACCGTTCAAAAGACGTCATCAAGTCAGGCGGTGAGTGGGTGTCTTCCATTGAGATTGAAAACGCCGCGACCGATCATCCAGAGGTCGCGATGGCGGCTTGTATCGGCGTGCGTCACGAAAAGTGGCAAGAGCGTCCGATGTTGATCGTCCAACCTGTTCCGGGCACAACTCCGAACAAAGACGAAATCAAAGCCTGCATCGCGAATAAGTGCGCGAAATGGTGGATGCCCGACGCCATCGTTTTCCAAGACGAGTTACCCGTCGGCGCAACTGGCAAAATCCTGAAGCGAGAGCTAAAGGTTCAATACAAAGACTTTGATTTGGAGGGTGAGGCTTAGGCCTTACCTGCCCCCAATTCGAATAACTTTCCTCGCTCGGTGATCAATATAATGCTGAGCGAGGCTAACCCCAGACAGACATAACCGATCAATAGCGGGATGACGGTGCCATTGAATTGCTGGGCGATGGCTAAGCCGATGAGGCTCGCGCCTGTGGATGTGAAGAAGCCATAAACGGCATTGGCCGTTCCCGCGATATCGCCCATCGGCTCTAGCGCGAGCGACGCGAAGTTCGCCCCGATCATGCCAAAGCAGGCGAAGCTCACAATGAACAGGCCATAGAAAACCCAAAAGCTCTCGCCAATGAAATACATATAGGCGAGATTAATCGCGCTGGACGCAATGAACAGTAAAACCATCGTGTGGCTAATGCGGCGCATGCCGAGCTTCTCGACGAAGCGGCTATTGAGGTAATTCATCACGGCAAGACCGCCTGCAATCCCCGCGAAATATGCCCAGAACATTTCGCCGCGGTTGAAGACTTCGTCAAAAACCTGTTCGCTCGCCGCGATAAACGCGAAGAGTGAGCCGAAGATCACGCCCGACGCACACATGTAGCCAAAGCTGGTCCGGTGGCCGAGAACACGTTTAAATCCGTTCAGGACCGAAGCGACGCTAATTGGACGCGCTTCTTGCATGGTCGGAGGCAGGCGAAACCCTGTCCAGATAAAGACAAGGGTCGCAAACACACCCAGCACGCCGAATGTCCAAGGCCAGCCGAGGGTTGCAATGACAATCGTCCCAAAACCTGGCGCTAAAATCGGCACAATCATAAAGACTGTGAAAACGAGGCTCATGATGCGGGCCATAGAGCGGCCAGACGCGACATCCCGAATGATCGCGCCAGCGCTGACCCGCGTGCCGGAACAGGCGATGCCCTGACACAACCGGAAGAGGAGAAGCATCTCAAAACTTGGCGCAAACATACAGGCGATGGCAAAAACCGCATAACCTATGAGCGATAATTGCAGCAGAATTTTACGCCCGTAGCGATCAGCAATCGGCCCCCATATCAGCTGAGGAAAGCCAAAGCCGAGGACAAAGCTGACCACAATCCACTGTTGATCGTTCGGATTGCTAATCTCGTAGAATGTACCGATTTGCTCCAAAGCAGGCAGCATAATGTCGATACCGAGCGCCTGTAGACCAAAGATCGCGGCCATCATGGTCACGAATTCACGGTGGCCGATGGAGAGCTTTAGGCTGGTCTGATCAGGCGTTGTTACGGGATTACTCATTGTGTGCGACTAGGCGCGGCAGTGATTAAAGGCAATTTAATTTCAGCGGAAGAAGAGGTCATCAGCCTTGCGATAGTGCCGTGCCTACAACTGAGTTTGCGTCATGTCATCGCATCTGTCTTCAAGGTCTAAATGACCCGTTAATCATTTTCGCGCAAAGAAACCTTAACTGCTCATTGACCATATCAGGTGCGATTCGATGCCCATTAATTTTAAAATGCCGGAATCAACGGAACTTAAGCCACGGATCGTCGTTATCGGCGTCGGCGGGGCTGGCGGTAACGCGGTCAATAATATGATCGAAGCCGGTTTGGACGGTGTTGAATTTGTTGTTGCCAATACAGATGCACAAGCGCTGTCATTATCGCGCGCGGATCGTCGTGTGCAAATGGGCTCTGGGATTACCCAAGGCTTGGGTGCGGGTATGCGCCCTGAAATCGGTGAGCAATCAGCCGAAGAAAGCCTTGATGAAATTCTCCAGCATATTGATGGCGCGCACATGCTCTTCGTTGCAGCCGGAATGGGCGGCGGCACTGGGACAGGCGCAGCGCCTGTCATCGCGCGTGCAGCCCGCGATCGCGGTATTCTCACCGTTGGTATCGTCACAAAACCCTTTATGTTCGAAGGCTCGCGCCGGATGAAATTGGCGGAGCAGGGGATCGAGAACCTCTACGCATCTGTCGATACAATGATCACTATTCCGAACCAGAACCTATTCCGCGTCGCGACAGAGCGCACGACAATGGCGGATGCGTTCCAATTGGCTGACGAAGTACTATATTCCGGTGTTCGCGGTGTCACTGATCTGATGGTCGTGCCGGGCCTCATCAATCTCGACTTTAACGATGTTCGCACCGTGATGGACGAAATGGGCAAGGCGATGATGGGCACAGGCGAAGCAACGGGCGAAAGCCGCGCTGTCGAAGCCGCGCAAAAAGCCATCAACAACCCGTTGCTTGATGATGTGTCACTCGCAGGGGCCAAAGGCGTGTTGATTAACATTACGGGCGGCGATGACCTGACCTTATTCGAAGTTCACGAGGCGGCTGAAATGATCCGCGGTGAGGTGGACGAAGACGCGAATATTATCGTCGGTTCTGCGCTAGACTCCGCGCTAGACGGTGTTGTTCGGGTGTCCGTTGTTGCAACAGGCGTTGATGCGGTGTCCCGGACTGAAAAGCCGGGTCGTTTCGCAGAACCTGCTGCGGCGATCACGCCAACACCAAAACCAGCCCCGGTCTTAGAACTTGGCGTGCATGAAAAAGCTGAGGCTGAAGCCCGCGCCGCCTATGCTGATTATGGTTTTGACGATGAAGAAGCGGTTCAAGCTGAGCCGATTGCCGTAAATGGTCCACCGCCTTTTGATGCGCGCAATGAGACGGCTTATCCCCCTCGCGTTCAAGGGGGGCGTGCCCACCCTACGGCCACGGCCTTTGCAGAACCTGCTGTTGAAATCACGCCTGTTGCGCCGGCTCCTGTACCCGAAGCGCCTGCGGCCACGGCAGCCCGCCGTCCGTTTGGTCTATGGGGCCGTAAACCGCGCCGCTCTGTCGCGACACCAGCGCCACGTCCGGTCCAAGCCGTAAAGGATCCTGGCGACTTGTTTGGTGGCGACATGGATGATGAACTTGAAATTCCAAGTTTCCTGCGCCTTCAAAACCGATAAACTCGATCTTCACGCGACCCGTGTCGCATGAATTCTCCTGACAAGAGAAAACCTCTAAGAATCAAAGCGAACGGTCCGTAACATTGAGTCACGGACCGTTGCTTGTTGCAGCCCTCTATTGTTTCTAAAAACTGAAGCGAGGAGCTCAATGCCAAACGTAAGACGACAATCGACATTAAGAGCTCCGGCAGTCTGCGCCGGAATTTCTTTGCATGGCGGCCGCCAAACACGATTGGTCATGACACCTGCGGCTCCGAATACAGGTCTCGTCTTTCGCCGCTCTGATGTTTCAGACCGCTATAACCTTATTCCCGTTGTGCCCGAATCCGTCACAGGTGTTCGAAATTGTACGACGATTTCAAACTCCGCCAACGTCACGGTTTCCACGATTGAACATTTACTCGCGGCACTGTGTGCGGCTGGCGTTGATAATCTTCTCATGGATTTAGATGGCCCGGAACTTCCCGCGCTCGATGGATCGGCTGAGCCGTTTTTGAAGCTGATCGAACAAGTCGGCCTGCGTCGTCAGGCGGCTCCGCGCCGATATATTCGCGTTCTAAAACCTGTCGAAGTTGAAGTCAGGGATATGATGGCGAAGATTGAGCCGTGTGATCGATTTGAATTAGATGTCACGATTGATTTTGATGACGCGGCGATTGGGCGTCAGCGCGTTGAAATTACGCCCGATGTCCAAGCCTTCCGCGATCGTTTGGCGTCAGCGCGAACATTTGCCCGCAAACATGAAGTCGCAGCCTTGCAAGAGGCTGGATTATCTAAAGGTGGATCGTTCGATAATGCGATCATCGTTGACGGTGACGAAGTGCTTAATCCGGGCGGGCTCCGCTTCGCCGATGAATTTGTCCGCCATAAAGCGCTCGATTTGATGGGCGATATGTATTTGGGCGGCCCTATTTTAGGACGCATAACGACAATGAAGTCAGGGCACGGCCTCAATCATGACCTTTTAACTAAATTATTCGCAACGAAAGACGCGTGGGAATTCGCCATTCTACCGGGGTCTCGGGCCCTTATTGCCATGATGGGCGACAAGAATCGGGCGAATGTTGTGGCTAATCCTGCGATTGCTGTCTCAGCTTAAGATATTCTCACTTTCACGTGGTGGCTCTGAGGGTTAAGACCTCAACAACACGATGAGTGCTGACGGGATTCCCATGACCTCGATTTTTGCCAAAAGCGTATTTGCGCTATCGGCCACACTACTTCTTTCCGCATGTTCCACTTTGGGCATTGGCGGAGACCGCAAGGAAAAGCTCGCCTATGTCGAGCGACCGGCGGAGCTGATTTACAATGGCGCGGTTGAGCGCCTTGAGAAAAACCGTTGGGACGAGGCGAAACTCTATTTTGAAGAAGTTGAGCGTCAACACCCGTTCTCTGAATGGGCGCGCCGCGCTCTATTGATGAGTTCATATGCCTCTTATCGGTCAGCTGATTATGAAGACAGTATTATCACGGCGCAGCGTTACATTGGTTTGCATCCTGGGTCTGAATCAACGCCCTATGCTTATTATCTGATTGCTATCAATTATTACGACCAAATCTATGATGTCGGTCGGGACCAGGAAACGACTGTGAACGCGGAATCAGCTTTGCAACAGGTGATCCGTCGCTACCCAGAATCAGATTATGCACGTGATGCCCGGCTGAAGCTCGAACTCACTGAGGATCACTTGGCCGGGAAAGAAATGTCAATCGGGCGTTTCTATTTGAAACAAAACCAGCCTTTGGCGGCCATTATCCGTTTTAAGAATGTTGTTCGCGAATATGAAACGACATCGCAAGTTGAAGAAGCCATGCACCGGATGGTCGAAGCTTATGTTACGCTTGGCGTCGTCGAAGAGGCGAAGAAAGTCGGGTCCGTTCTTGGGTATAACTACCCGTCGAGTGAATGGTACAAAGATTCCTATGAATTATTGGCGGAATATGGCGTCAATCTTGATGATGAAATTGCCAAGCCGCGTAGACGGGGCTATTTCGAAAGGCTCAAAGAGCGTCTTTTCTAAGCCGCCGCTTTTGGGGGAGCCATTTCCATGTTGAGCGGACTATCAGTCCGGAATGTCGTTTTGATCGAGTCCCTCGATCTGACATTTTCGCATGGGTTAAGCGCACTCACGGGGGAAACGGGCGCTGGTAAATCTATCTTGCTCGACGCACTCGGCATGGCCGCCGGCGCGCGTTCTGATCGCGGACTTGTGCGCGCGGGGACTGACAAAGCTTCCACCACAGCCAGTTTTACCTTGCCTGGAACGCATCCGGTCTGGGCGCTTTTAAGCGAACAGGATCTTGACGGTGATGCGTCTGAAGACCTTCGTTTGCGCCGCGTCGTGTCGGCGGACGGCCGTTCTCGTGCCTATGTGAATGATCAAGCAGTTGGCGTGAAAATCTTATCTGGAATTGGGTCACTGTTGTTGGAAGTCCACGGGCAGCATGATGGCCGCGGTCTTCTTGATCCTAACACGCATCTCGGCATGCTTGATAATTTCGGGAGCTACGCGTCCGAATTATCGGCCGTTAAAATAGCCTATAAAGATCGCCGCGAAACGCAAAAGGCGCTCGACGCCTTACTGGAGCGTCAGGCCAAAGCGGGTGATGAGCGCGAATTTCTCGGTCTTGCGATTGCAGAGATGGACCGCCTCGACCCTCGTCAAGGGGAAGACGAGGCGTTGGCCGAGCAGCGGCGTTTCCTGCAAGGCGCAGAAGGCGCACTGAGCGAATTGACCGCTGCGCAAGATACGCTGGGTGAGGGCGGTGAGTTTGAAGAACGACTGGGCCGTGCCTTAACGGGTATCGAGCGGGTCCGGTCTAAGTTTGGGGATAGTGAGAGCCGCGCCTCAAAGGCCTTGCAAACCGCCGCAGAGAGCCTTGAACGCGCCTTGCTGGAAACCAATGATGCGCGTGAAGCCGTTGGTCTTGCGGCGGAAGCGTTTGATGTGGAGCCGGGAAAGCTCGAAGAGGTTGAAGAAAGATTGTTCGCTCTGCGGGCAGCGGCGCGGAAATATGGTGTTGGAATTGATGCGCTGCTGACAAAACGGGCCAGTTTTGCCGAAGAATTGGACGCGATTGAAACGGTAGAAGCCGATATTGCGGCCACGATGAAACGGCGTGATGCTGCGAAGGCTAGCTATGACCGTGCGGCACAGGCGCTGACCGCTGCTCGTAAAGCGGCTGCAACCGCTTTGGATAAAGCCGTCGCAACCGAACTCCCGCCGCTCAAAATGGAACGCGCTCAATTCGTGACAGAGGTTTCTGACGCGCCTGAGTCGTCCGTTGGAACAGATTTAATCCGGTTCACTGTATCGACCAACCCGGGCACGCCCCTAGGGCCGCTCGATAAGATTGCATCTGGCGGAGAAATGGCGCGGTTCGCCCTCGCGATTAAAGTGGCCTTGGCCGCTAAACCGCAAAGCGTGATGGTGTTTGATGAAGTGGACCAAGGGGTCGGCGGATCCGTGGCGACAGCCGTCGGGCGTCGTTTGGCGAAACTCTCAGAATCAGCGCAGGTGTTTGTCGTCACTCACAGCCCGCAAGTTGCCGCATCTGCGGATCATCAATTTCGTATTGAGAAAACCTCGACCGGCACAGCGACGAACACCCATGTTCACGCAATTTCCCAATCAGAGCGCGAAGAAGAAATTGCGCGTATGCTCGCCGGTGATACGATTACCGACGCCGCCCGCGCCGCCGCGCGACAGCTTATGAGCCGTTAAAGTGGCCGATAAACAAGCGACATATGACGCGCTGATCGCGCAAATTCAGGCGGCGGATGGCGCTTATTATCAAGATGATGAGCCTGATCTCACTGACGCTCAATATGATAAAATCCGTATGGAACTGAGGGCGATGGAGAGCCTCTATCCAGAGCTCGTTCGCGCCGACAGCCCCACGCAAACCGTCGGGGCGAAACCGTCTGGCCGCTTTGGTAAAATTACACACCGCGTTCCGATGCTTAGCCTCGATAATGCGTTTACGGATGAGGATGTTCAGGATTGGACGGCCCGGGCGCGCCGTTTCCTTGGCCTTCCGGAAACTGAGCTGATGGCGTTTACGGCGGAGCCGAAAATTGACGGCCTATCCGCCGCTGTTCGCTACGAAAACGGCGTCCTGATCGAAGGGGCGACACGAGGGGACGGGGCGGTCGGGGAAGACATCACGCGTAACCTTCGCACGCTTGACGACGTGCCAAAGACACTCTCCGGCTTTGGCTGGCCAGATGTTTTGGAAGTGCGCGGCGAAGTCTATATTGAACACGCCGCCTTTGACGCCATGAATGACGCGCAGGAAGCCAAGGGCGATAAACGCTATATGAACCCGCGCAATGCCGCCGCTGGAAGCCTGCGCCAGATAGATCCGTCCATCACGGCGTCCCGCCCGCTCCGCCTGTTCGCCTATGCTTGGGGCGATGTGAGCGAGCCGATCGCGGACACGCAATTTGGTGCGATTGAAAAACTGTCGGAGTGGGGGTTCCAGACGAACCCGCTTACGGCGCGGTTTGAAAATGCGGACGGTCTTATCGCGCATTACCGCCAGATAGAAGCCGACCGCGCCAATCTCGGCTACGATATCGACGGCGTCGTTTACAAGGTTGACCGTTTGGATTGGCAAGAACGGCTCGGCTTTGCAGGCCGCGCGCCGCGCTGGGCTATTGCGCATAAGTTCCCGGCCGAGAAGGCGATCACGAAACTGCTGAGTATTGAGGTGAATGTTGGCCGCACGGGCGCTCTGGCTCCGTTGGCGCATTTACAGCCGATCAATGTGGGCGGCGTGCTCGTATCCAAAGCGACCTTGCATAATGAAGACGAGATTGAGCGTTTGGGCGTCAAACCGGGCGACACAGTCCGCATTCAACGCGCTGGCGATGTTATCCCGCAGATTCTAGAAGTTGTCGAAGATGGCGGCGGTGAGCCGTATACGCTCCCGACGATCTGTCCGTCTTGCGGCTCTCCTGCGGTTCGCGCAGAGGATGAAAAAGGCAAACGTGATGTCATTCGCCGCTGCGTCAATTCCGTGGCGTGTCCGGCGCAGGCGAAGGAATATCTGATCTATTTCGCGTCGCGTCCGGCGTTCGATATTGACGGGCTTGGTGAGAAACAAATTGAGCAGTTTTTTGAACGCGGCGACGTGCGCGAACCCGCCGATATTTTCACACTCAAAGCACGCAATGACGATTTAAAGCTCGAAGCCCGAGAAGGTTTTGGCGAGAGAAGCACGCAAGCCCTATTCGACGCGATTGAAAGCCGCCGTTCAGTCGGGCTTGCGCGGTTTATCCGTTCGCTCGGAGTGCGTCATGTCGGGCAGGGGAATGCGAGCCTTCTAGCTCGGCATTTTGGCAGCTGGGCTGCACTAGACGCCAGTGTTCGCGCAGGGATCGACGATATGCTGACAATTGATGGAATTGGCGCGGCGGCGGCCAATTCCATCCATGATTTCCTCGTCACCGAGCAATCTCATTTGGCTTTGGAACGTTTACTCGCGGAAGTGACTGTGGAGGACGAGGCCGCCGTTCAGACGGATTCTCCTGTCGCCGGAAAAACCGTTGTCTTCACCGGCAAGCTCGAAAAATTCACGCGTGATGAGGCGAAAGTCCGCGCGCAATCACTGGGCGCGAAAGTGGCAGGGTCCGTGTCAGCGAAGACGGATTATCTGGTCGCAGGGCCGGGGGCGGGGAGTAAACTTAAAAAAGCCGAGTCGCTCGGCGTGACTGTTTTGACCGAAGACGAATGGCTCACCCTCATCGCGACTTAGTCCGGATTGACTTCGCCGAATTCACCGGAATTATTCATCATGAGTAGCCGTGCCGAGATGATCGAGAAATAAGCGCCTTGTAGCTTGAGCTCACCCGCTTCCACCGCCGACCGGATAAAGTCATAACTCATCAGATTGCCTAGGCTCTGCCGGACACCTTCGAGTTCCAGTTCGAATTGTGAGGCTTCCGGTGACAAACCGCGTGACAAGATGCGGTCGCGAGCAGAGCTAAGATGGCTGATCCAAGCCCCAACATAGCCTTCTGTGATGTCGTCCAAACAGCCCCGGATACCTCCGCAACTCTCATGACCCATCACCACGATAATTTTAACTTTTAATATTTTAACGGCATATTCTAAGGCTGCGGCTGTGCTGGGCGTTCCCATCTCGGCGGCTTTGGGGGGAACGATATTGGCGACATTGCGAAGGACGAACATCTCGCCGGGGTAAGCGTGAAAAATATCAGTCGGATCGACGCGAGAATCCGCACAGGAAATGAGCATGACGCGCGGCGATTGGCCAGACTTCCCGAGTGTTTCGTACAAGTCTTTTTGTTGGGCGAAATCCGAATGCCGGAATTCACGATAACCTTCGATCAGTTTGTCCGGCATAATCTCCGCCTCAAAATCATTACGCTGTTCATAGAACCCATCTCATACGCGTCAACCGTCCGGCGTCGTTGACTTGGATGTCATCCCCGCGCAATTTGGATTAATGGGAGCGTCTGCAACATATATTCCGCGTGATACGGTGAGAACCTTATCTCGCCGCTCTGATGTCTGGGGCGCGTGGCTGACATTGCATGTTTGGGGCGTAGTCTTCGGCGCATGGGCATTGGCCATAATCTGGACCAATCCGATCACGATTTTGCTCGCCATCCTTCTTGTCGGATCGCGGCAGCACGGCATGGCCATCCTGATGCATGACGCGGCGCATGGCGTGTTGTTCAAAACGAAAGCGCTCAACGAATTTGCGGGGAAGTGGCTGCTCGGTGCGCCCTATGGCGGCGATATGCTCGCTTACCGTCACTATCACCTCAAACATCACCGCTACACCCAATCCGAAGATGATCCGGATTTGCCCCTGTCAGCCAAATTTCCGACCACGAAAGAGAGCTTGCGCCGTAAGTTTATCCGCGATCTCACCGGACAGACATTCTTTCGCCTGCGGATGATGAGCCGTAGCGCGGTCAAAGAACCGGGCATGGAGGCGTTTGAAAAAACCTCGTCATGGCCGTCTCTGATCACGAATTTAATTTTGTTTGCAGGCCTTGCCGCGCTTGGACGTTGGTGGGTCTATCCCGCCCTGTGGGTGTTGCCGCTGATGACGTGGTTTTTGGCTGTGCTGCGGAACCGCAATATCGCAGAACACGCACTAACGACGACGGATGGCAATGTGCTGACACAGGCGCGTACAGTTCACGCCAATTTGATTTCGCGGATTTTCCTCGCGCCCTATTGGGTCAATTATCATGTTGAACATCACGCCTATATGTTTGTGCCCTGTTGGCAGTTGCCGCATCTGCACCACGCGATGTCGGATCATCATGATGACATGGAAATGCAGCCTAGTTACGCGCGCGTTCTAAAACTCGCTTCAGCAGGATAAATTTATGCGATCTCTTCTCGTTATTGGCGCGTCTTTGGCGCTATCCGCTCCAGCTTTTGCGCAGGTGGCGCCACCCGGAGAAGTCGATAAACTCTATGATGTCGCAGTGGCTCCGAGCCCAGACCGCATTCGTGCGGATATTCAGACGCTCGTTGATTTTGGCACGCGGCATACGCTGTCGGAAACACAATCCGATACGCGCGGTATTGGCGCGGCGCGGCGCTGGATTTTTGCAGAGTTTGAGAAAATCAGCGCGGAATGCGGCGGGTGCCTCGAAGTCATCTATGTGTCGGATACAATCAGCGGTGAACGCCGTATTCCAGAGCCGACCGACGTCGTCTCCGTCCTCGCTATTCAACGCGGAACAACGGATCCGAACCGTTTCGTGATGATGAGCGGCGATATTGATAGCCGCGTGACGGACCCTTTGAATGGCACAAGCGATTCTCCCGGCGCGAATGACAATGCGTCCGGCATGGCGGGGGCAATCGAAGCGGCGCGCGTGCTTTCCAAACATAAATTCGCGGGATCGATCATCTATGCTGGATTGTCTGGCGAAGAGCAGGGACTCTTTGGCGGCAAAATCGTCGCCGATTACGCGCTCGCCCAAGGGTGGGAGATCAAAGGCGTTCTCAATAATGATATGATCTCAAACATCTCTGGCATTGACGGCGTCACTGACAATACAACGGCCCGCGTCTTCTCCGAAGGCACGCGCTTTGTCGAAACCGCTGACGAAGCCCGAAGCCGCCGCTTTACGGGCGGAGAAGTCGATAGCCCGTCACGAAATTTGGCCCGCTATGTCAAAGCGCAAGCCGACCAATATATGACCAATTTAAACGTTATGATGGTCTACCGCCTCGACCGTTTCGGCCGCGGCGGCCACCACCGCCCGTTCAACCAAGTCGGTATTCCCGGCGTGCGCATAATGGAAACGCACGAGCATTATGATCGGCAGCATCAAGATTTGCGGACTGAGGATGGTGTCGTCTACGGCGACACAATGGACGGCGTGAACGAGCACTATGCTGCGAAGCTGACAGGATTGAATGCAATTACGCTCGCTGGTATGGCAGGCGCGCCGCCATTTCCGGCTAACGTCTCAATCGAAGGGGCGGTGCAACCATCCGCGAAGATGACGTGGCAAACCCCTGATAACGCATCAAACTTGGCCGGATACCGCGTCCATTGGCGCCTCACGACCGAGCCGGAATGGACCCGTTCGCGCTTTATCGGAAATGTGAATGAGTGGAGCTTCGATAACCTCGTAATCGACAATTACTTCTTCGGCGTGAGCGCGGTTGCCAAAGACGGCAGCGAAACGCCTGTGGTGTTTCCAGGGGCCGCGGGACGGTTTTAGGTCGCCTGAACTTCGTTGAGTTTCAGCGCCAGTCCTGCAGCAGCGGCGCTCATGGCAGCCATTGTCGCAATCGTTGTGACTGCACCAAAAAAGTGAGCGATCAATCCAAAGCCGGATCCTGCGATTAGTACAACCCCAATTACTGTATTCGATAATGCTGTGTATGCGGCTCGCGTCTCAGCGTCAGCCATATCCACCAGGTGAGTGGAGCGGCCAAGTCTGACGCCCTCATACGCTAGCATGAGAATAAACAAACAGAGTGGTAGTACGAAAGCGTTATCCGTACGTCCTGAGATAATGACAAGTGATACAAAACTTAATATCGCCGCAGCGATAAAGCCTGTTGAAACAAGGACTTTGCGGCTTGACCGGTCAGATAGACGGCCCCAAACAAGTCCACTTAAGAGGCTCGCTGTTGCAGAGGCTAAAACAAAGAAACCCAAAGTCTCTAGCAATGACCCCTCCGATTGGCTGGCCGAAGCGACGATGAATGGCGGCGCAAGGGCGGTGGCGGTTAGCAGAGCGCGAACAATAATGAAGAGTCTTAACTGCGGGTCAGTTTTTAAATAAGACAGATTAAACAGCGCATCTTTGAACGCGGACGCCCCACCATCGGTCGCGCCTTTATCTTCTGATAAGGTCGCAAATATAGCGGATGATAGTAACCAAGCGGCTCCCGCCAGCGTGACCGCGCCAATGACCAACGTGTAGCGATCAACCCATCCGAGTATGAGAAGGGCTGCGAAAGCCATTGTGCCGCCTCCCGCGATTGACGACGCAAGTCCGGTTGCTGCGCCTCTGCGGGATTTTGATACGGTCTTTCCCAAAACATCCTTATAGCAAACTGAACAAACACTTCTCGCTAGCGATAAGGCCGTTAACGCGATGAGTATCAGTGCTGGGGCTATTGTTTTTGGCGCAAATAGAGCTGTGGCAGCGATCGCTAATGCCATTAAACCTTGAGTAATTGCGCCCAGACTCCAAGCCCACTTGCGTTGCGACAAGCGGCGAAGCCAAGCTGCCGTAAAGAGTTGTGGCAGAAGTGCTCCTGCCTCTCTGATCGGTACGAGGAGACCCACCAACCCGCTCCCTGCGCCAAGTTGGGTCATTAGCCAGCTCAGTATGAGTTTGGGATCAATGAGCCCATCAGAAATTTTCGTGAGAGACAGTGCAAAGACATGCCGTTGAAAGTTGCCTGGTTCGTCGTTGCAGGCAGAGTCGGGTATGTCTTTGCAAGACCGACCGCTATCATCGATTGCGAGCCGGTATATAATTGTGTCGAGTGATTCAGTGTTCGCCATGAGATGAATACGCAGTCACGACATTTCAGATGAATAAATCTGAAATAATTTGCGAGGCAATCAAATTGAGAAGCTCGTCCCGCAACCGCAATTGGCCGTTGCGTTGGGATTGTTGATCTTGAACGCGGCGCCGATCAGCTCGCGAGAATAGTCGATTTCTGATCCTGTCAAAAATTCGAGGCTCATTTCGTCAATCACAACCCGCGCGCCGTCCCGTTCGATCAGCAAATCATCATCATTCGCCGCGTCGGCGAAATCGAACCGGTAGGAAAACCCCGAGCATCCGCCGCCATCGACGGCCACGCGGAGCAGGCGGTCGACGCCTTGTTTGACCATGATGGCGTTGATTTGCTTTGCGGCTGATGCGCTGAGCGTGATCAGTGCGGTTTCGGTGGCGGTTTCAGTCATAGAGCCTATATAGCGTGTAAATATTCAAGTGAAAGGTCGCCGTCCCGTTCGGCGTCCGAATGAAAGGTAGACTGTGACAGTCTTCAAGCCGACCCGTCAAACCCGCGCGCCTTATGCGTCCGACCCTTATAATGCGAGAGGGCGCCTGATCCCGCAGCCGAGCCAATCAGAACGAAGCCCGTTTCAGCGCGACAAAGACCGTATTATTCATTCCTCAGCGTTTCGCCGTCTCAAAGGCAAAACACAGGTCTTTGTGGCCCATGAAGGCGATTATTACCGCACGCGCCTGACTCATTCCATCGAAGTGAGCCAGATTGCGCGGTCCATTTCGCGCGTGTTAGGTTTAGATGAAGATTTGGCGGAGTGTTTGGCGCTGGCCCATGATTTGGGCCACACGCCCTTTGGTCATTCCGGCGAAGACGCCTTGTCCAAAGTGATGTCGCCTTACGGCGGCTTTGATCACAATGCGCAGACACTGCGGATCGTGACGCATTTGGAGAGCCGTTACGCCGAATTTGATGGGCTGAACCTGACGTGGGAAACGTTGGAAGGTATTGCCAAACATAATGGCCCTGTCGTGGTTCGCGAAGCAGATTACAAAACCTTGCCGTGGGCGCTTCGGGCGATTCCGGATTATCAGCGATTAGAGCTCCACACTTACGCAGGCCCTGAAGCGCAAGTCGCGGCCATCTCTGACGATATTGCCTATATTAATCACGATATTGATGATGGGCTTCGGGCGGGATTGTTCTCGGTCGAGGACATTATGGACGTACCGTTTGTGGGCGAGGCCTTTGCGGATGTACGTCGACGCTATCCGGATATTTCACGCGACCGCATGATCCACGAAGCTGTGCGGGACATGATCGGTTATATGGTTGCGGATGTTCTGGCCGAGACACGCCGCCGTCTCGAAAAACATGATCCGAAAAGCCCGGATGATATCCGTCATCTGCCGGAAGCGATTTGCGAATTCAGCGCCGAGTTCCGCGAAAAAGAACGCCCGCTACGGGAATTTCTAATGACTCGTATGTATCGTCACTATCTGGTCAACCGGATGATGGGGCAGGCGTCTCGCGTGGTCGAAGGACTGTTTGAATTGTTCATATCCGATCCGTCACTGCTTCCGACAGAAGTGCAGCTAAACTGCGCGGGACCGCATGCCCCTGAAACAGCGCGCGTCGTTTGCGACTATATCGCGTCCATGACTGATAATTATGCGATTGCGGAGCACCGTAAATTGTTCACAGCCACTGGCTATTTAGGCGGGTAGGCTGCAATAAGCCTTTAACCCGAGCCTGACATTCCCTACGGTCGTCATTAAGACGCCGTATTTCGGTTGCGATATAGTTTTAAAGCATGGGCGATTCGCGAGCGCGATAGCCAATGAGGGGATAGATGAATGAGCGCGAATGGGCCTGAATTCAATCCGGTCATGCAACCGGACGAACCGTTAACGCCGTTCGACGTGACGCGGACGTCCGAACGCGCTGGATTGCTAAAGCTTGTTATCGGTTTTGGTATTTTGCTGGTGCTCGCCTTTATCGTGCTGAAACTTTATCAACCTGGGGTTCGTGATCGCGGTGATCCGCCTTTGATTACCGCTGAAAACACACCGTTTAAAATTGTCCCTGAAGACGCCGGCGGAATGCAGACCCCGGATCAGGACAAGGAAGTATTCGAGGTCATGTCGGGCAATGATCCGAGCACAGAGGTGATTACGCTTCCGCCGCCGGAGCAGCCTGTTGAACGGCCAACGCCATCACAGCCGCAAACGACAAATCCTGAACCTGTGGTCCAACAGCCTGAGACCCGTCCTGTCGTGACGCCGCCGCCAACCCGTCCCGCCGCGACAACGCCAGCCACGGGCAATTCGGAGTGGATTGTCCAAGTAGCATCATTACGAAGCCAAGCAGAAGCTGAGACCACATATGCCACGATTCGCGCCAGAAATAGCGCGATCCTGTCGCCTTTTCAGCGCGATATCGTCAGAGTGGATTTGGCTGAAAAGGGTATTTACTACCGCGCCCGTGTCGCGGGCTTCGGGTCCAAAGCGGACGCCAACGCAACATGTGAGCGTTTAAAGGCGGCAGGGCAGTCTTGTTTCGTGACTCGGCGCTAAAATGGGCGAACTTGCCGCTATTCTTGGCCTATCGAGCCTTCGGTTAACAGTGAGCGAGAAGACGTTTTTCCGCGACGCCGATCCGTGGGGCTTTATTCTGTTCTCGCGCAATGTCGATAATCCTGACCAAATCTACCGCCTCTGTAGCGACCTTCGCAATGCGGTTGGCCGCGATGCGCTCGTCTTTGTCGACCAAGAAGGCGGACGGGTTCAGCGGTTGAAAGCCCCGCACTGGCGGCCCTATCCGACGGGGGCAACCTACGCGTCGCTCTACAATGATGACGAAGAGGTTGGAAAACGCGCCGTATTTCTTGGCCACCGCTTGATTGCGGATGATTTGCGTAAGGTTGGTATTACAGCCGATTGTGCGCCTGTATTGGACTTACCGCAACCTGGCTCTGATCCCATCATATCTGATCGTGCCCTCGGTGATCGCACGGATCAAATAATTGACTTGGCTCACGCCGCCATGTCGGGTTTGATGCAAGGCGGCGTTGCGCCCGTGATCAAACATATTCCCGGTCATGGCCGAGCCACGGTCGATAGCCATCTGTCGCTTCCACGCATTGATACCAGCCGAGAGTTACTAGAGCACACAGATTTCGTGCCATTCCGTAAACTGGCCGAGGCGCCGATGGCGATGACGGCCCACGCGGTTTACACGGTTGTCGATGACCAACCGGTCACGACGTCTGCTACGGCTCTAAAAGATTTGATCCGTGACACGATTGGGTTTGATGGCCTGCTGATGTCCGATGATCTCGATATGAAAGCGCTGACGGGCGATAGTCTTGTGTCTAAAACAGAGGCGGCTTTGTCGGCGGGTTGCGATATTGCATTGCAATGTTCGGGTCAATTACCAGACATGATCGACGTCGCCAAAGGGTGTAAACCCTTGACGGGCAAGGCGTTAGAACGCGCTAGAATTGCAGAGAATTCAACGCTTTATATGGAAGACTTTGATCGAGTTGATGCTGAAGCCGAGTTTGATGACATTCTGTCGCCATCATTCGTATGACGAGCGTGCCTGAAGATTTTGAAGAAGACTTGTTCTTCGACGCGTCTGAAAACGCAGAAGGAAGCGACGAAGCGCTTTTGCTCGACATTGATGGCTACGAAGGCCCGCTGCACTTATTGTTGGAGCTGGCGCGAAAGCAAAAGGTTGATCTGGCACGTGTGTCGATCTTGGAACTCGCTGAGCAATATCTGCACTTCATCAAGACCGCGAGTGACCTCCGGATTGAGCTAGCCGCAGATTACCTCGTCATGGCGGCGTGGCTCGCTTACCTGAAATCTCGCCTGATCCTTCCGAGCGTGAAGGCGGAAACCGAAACGCCCGAAGCGCAGGAAATGGCCGCGATGCTAGCCTTTCGGCTTGAACGCTTGGACGCGATGCGTCGTGCGGTGAGCGGTTTGATGCGATTGCCAAAAACGGGTCAGGAAATTCTAGCGCGCGGCGCACCAGAAGGACTTCGGTCACGGACGACACCGCTTTTTGAAGCAGAAATCTTTGACCTCTTGAAAGCCTACGGCACATCGCGGTCACGCTCCGCATTTCAACATCATACGCTGCCCAAGCCTAAGGTTCTCAGCATGGACGAAGCGCGCAACCGTTTGAAGCGCGCGATGGAGAGGTCCGGCGTAGATTTGTCTCAATGGACGGACATGGACAGCTTGATCGATCGCCGCAATCTCTCGGACGATGTCCCGCAGAGTTCAGTAAAAGCCTCATCTCTGTTGGCTGGTTTAGAACTGGCAAAAGAGGGTGATATCGAATTGAGGCAAAGTTCGGCCTTTCAACCGATTTATTTGCGAACAGCGCGCCCTCAGGCGAATAATCAAACGACACATAAGAGCGGATCATGAGCCGACCCACATCAGACCGGCTCGATAAAGCCACAGCTGGAATTGAAGACGATATTGTTCGTCTGACTGAGCGGTTGAAACAGGCCAGTGAGGGCGATCCGCTTGCGGCCGAACTTCGCTTACTCGAAGCGCTTTTGTTTGCCGCGTCTGAACCGATTGATGTCGCTACATTGCGTGAGCGCCTGCCCAAGGACACGGATGTTGGTTTGCTGCTTTTGCAGTTGCAGCGTGACTATGCGGGGCGGGGGATTAACCTCGTGTCTGTCGCTGATCGTTGGCGGTTCCAAACGGCGCCAGATCTAGCAGACAATTTGGTCGATGTTCGCGAAGCGCCGCGTAAACTCTCGAAAGCGGCGCTAGAGACACTCGCCATCATCGCTTACCACCAACCCGTGACGCGGGCTGAAATTGAAGATGTTCGCGGCGTTGCTGTCTCCAAAGGAACGTTGGATGTTTTGATGGAGTTAGGTTGGATTCGGATTCGAGGTCGCCGCCGGACTCCGGGCCGCCCTGTGACCTATGGAACGACAGAAGGGTTTCTGGGGCACTTCAACCTTGAGGAAATCGGTGATCTGCCTGGTCGTGATGAGTTGAAAGCGGCTGGCTTGCTTGACCCCCGTTTGCCCAAAGATTTTGAAATGCCAGAGCCTACCATGCTGGACGCGCTTCAGAATGATGAGGATCCGTTAGAACTGGAAACAGAAGAAGCCGAATTCTTCGAAGATTTCTTGGCCGATGATGACGATTGAGTGAAACTGACGTCCGCCCGCAAGAGAACGCAGGCCACGCGATTGACCCACTGCCTTACGCCGATTAGAGGAAAACCATGTTAACTGCACACCCACTCGGCATCATTGCCATTCTCGTCATCGCGGTGCTCGTCTTTGGCGGACGCGGTAAAATCAGCAATATTATGGGCGACCTTGGGAAGGGTATTACGTCTTTCAAAAAAGGGTTGAAAGACGAAGTCGGAGACGCCAAAGCTACGGACGCTGATCCAGCGGACGACGCGCTCGACGTCACACCTCGCAAGAAAGACTAGGCCCCTCCCATGCTCCCGTCCTTCGGTTTCGGGGAAATGGTGGTCATTGTTCTGCTAGCCATCATCGTGGTTGGTCCGAAAGACCTGCCGAAAGTCATGCGGACAATGGGTAATTTCATGGCCCGCATTCGTGCAATGGGGCAGGAATTCAAAGACGCTTTCGATGATATGGATGCGGATGATGAGATCAAATCCCTCCGTGAAGAAATCGAACAGATGAAGAGCCTCGGCTATTTGGACGGCGACTTGAAGGACGATATTCGCGACTTGAACACAGAACTTCGCGACGCCACTGACATGTCCTCTGATAAAACATGACGGACGCCCCGAAATTGGAAACATCTGAGGCGGATGTCGATGAGGTTGAATCCTCCCGCGCGCCTTTGCTGGAACATTTGAATGAGCTTCGCTCTCGTCTGATCAAGTCCGTTTTGGGGGTTGTTGGCGGGATGATCCTCTGTGCACCCTTTTTGACCTATATCGTCGAATGGCTTCTCTGGCCGTTTGAGCAGGCGTTGATGCGGTATAATTTGCGCATGATGGAGGTCGGTAAGCCGATCATTGATATGGAAATCATCGCAACGCAGCCGCTGGAAACCTTCTTTGTGAAATTGAAAATTGCCATGTTTGGCGGCATTGTGATCGGTTTTCCAATTCTGGCGTACCAGCTTTACCGCTTTGTTGCGCCCGGGCTTTATCGAAAAGAGAAGGGCGCTTTTCTGCCTTACCTGATCATGAGCCCCATCCTATTCATCGCAGGCTCAAGCCTCGTGTTTTTCTTCGTTTTCCCCTTCGTGATGGAATTTGCCTTGGGGCAGCAAGCCATTGGCGGGGGGCAGGAAATTAAATTGCTGCCGCGTATTTCGGATTATCTAAAGCTTTCTACCACGCTCTTCTTGGCCTTTGGCCTGTCCTTCCAACTTCCCGTGATATTGTCTCTGTTGGGTCGAGCCGGAATCGTCACATCCACACAATTGCGGGGTTGGCGTAAATACGCGTTACTCGGCATTGCAATCTTCGCCGCATTTGCAACGCCGCCTGACCCAATCACGCAGTTCATTCTGGGCGGCGCGATTTACCTTCTGTACGAAATTTCGATTTTGGCGGTTAAGGTTGTGGAAAGGAAGACTGTAGAAGATACGAGGACTTAGCGTTTCTTTAACGTGGTTCATTCAATCTTACGGCGTAACTAAGATTGGACATACCATGCGCCAGATAATTTTGGCCGCCTTCATTGCCTCGGTTGCTCCGGCGGCATTTGCACAGTTTAATGATTTGCCGTCGCCCGATGCCTCGACGCATGACGCGATGCATCCTGGTAATTCTGTGCCGCATGAAACAGGTAAGACTGAGCTTCAAAGAGAAGCCGAACGGGTTGAAGCCTATCGGCGCGCTTATGGGCTGAGTGGAAGCCCGGCTCCAATTATGCCGCCTTCGTCGCAGACGTCTGCGCAGTCCCGAACCACAACACGTACCCCTTTGGCGCCTAATGGCATCGAGAATATCTCCCTATACAGCACGCCAGCATCCGCCGTTGTTCATACCGTCGTGAAGGGGGATACGCTTTATAATATCTCCAAAAGGTATGATATTGAGTTGAACGATCTTCGCCGTGTTAATCAGATTTCCGGATCGCGAATTGGGCTTGGACAAAGCTTGATCATTCCGCCGAAACGGGCTGCGGCTGTGAGCGGCCGCGTTGCGCCGACACCAGATGTTCGCCGCGTAAATGAAGCCGTCAACGCAAGCCCGAGAGACGAAACGAGACTGGCCGCAGATCCAGAGCAACGCCGTTTGATCAGATATGCCGTTGCACCGGGGGATACGATTGCCGCCATCGCGCGCCGGACATGTGTGTCAGAAAACCAATTGATTAATGAGAATGAACTCAGCGATCCAAATTCGCTTCGTCCCGGTCATATGTTGTCGCTTCCTGACGACCATTGTCTCGCGCGATAGCGCTTTAAAGCTGACTTGCGTGACGCGATTGCTTGCGGTTCGCAGGATCGCCCTTATATAGCCGCCAGACACACAGTGCCGAAGGGACGTTCTTCGGCATAATTTGCAGGCGGAGCCCCCTATGTTCATCACGCTGATCCAACAAGCTGCGCCCGCTGGCGGGGCTGGCACAGCCGTCGGCGGCCAGTTTCTCATGCTCGCCGTCATCGGCTTGATTTTTTACTTCCTTCTCATCCGGCCGCAAAGCCAACGGATGAAAAAGCACAAAGCCATGTTAAGTGAGATTTCTCGCGGCGATGAAATTGTCACTAACGGTGGCCTCATCGGCAAAGTCAAAAAAGTGAATGAAGACAGCATCACTCTAACTTTGGCAGCCAATGTTGACGTTAAAGTCGTCCGGTCCATGATTGCGGATGTGCGTAACAGCAAATCCGCGGCGAACGATTAGGCCGCGCGACAATGCTCTTCTTCTCCCGCTGGAAAACTATTTTCATTCTCGGGCTCGTTGCGCTTGGCATAATGTTTGCCGCCCCCAACGCTATCAAACCCGACACGCGGGCTGATCTTCCAAGTTTTATGCAAAAGACCATCAATCTGGGTCTCGATCTGCAGGGCGGGGCGCACATGTTGCTCGAAGTCGATCTGTCGAGCGTATTACAGCAAGCATTGGTCAATGAACGCACGGGTATCCTAACAGAATTCCGGGATGCGGGCCTTCGGGCGGACAATGTACGGATCACGAACGGCGTTGTTGTCGGTAAAATGCGCCGCGCGGAAGACCAAGCGGCTGCGCTGGATGTTATTCGCCAGTTGAGCGTTCCTGTTGATCCGACACAGATCGGGTCTCCACGGACGACAATCGTGAATGCGGTTGGCAACGACGGGTTTTCTGTAGAAATTACAGAAGCGCAGATCGAATTCATTCGCAAACGGACGATTGATCAGTCGATTGAAGTGCTTCGTGACCGGATCGACCCATCCGGCACAACGGAGATGACATTGGTTCGTGAGGGTGATGATCGGATTTTGCTACAAGTACCTGGCGCAAAGAACATTGATGAGATCAAAGAAGCCATCAACAAAACTGCCAATCTGGCGTTCCACTTGGTTCATGGCGATAGCAATAATGAGCGCGCGCTCCGTCAGGCGATGGAGAGCTATAATCCTGAAAATGGTGAAGCGCGTCTTGCCAGTATTGGCACACGTTACTTCCCTAATGAAGACGGCGCGGGCGGCCTTATTGTTGAAGAAAGCACGCGGATCACAGGGGCTTGTCTTGAAAATAGCTCTCCGGGAGTTGATCCCGACCAAGGCAATCCCATCGTTAACTTCAAATTCAATTTCCGTTGCTCACGCCTTTTTGGTGAAATGACCGCGCGGAACATCGGGCGTCCATTTGCTGTTGTTCTGGACGGTGAAATTATCACCGCGCCAAATATCCGTTCAGCCATCACAGGCGGCCGCGGTTATATTGAAGGTAGCTTTACACCGGAATCAGCCTCCGCTCTGTCGCGTCTTCTGAACGCGGGTGCGTTGCCAGCGAAACTTTTGATTGTTGAAGAGCGCACCGTGTCTGCGGAATTGGGCGAAGCCTCGATCCGTGCGGGGCAGGTGGCGTCTATCATCGGCCTTATAGGCGTCGCGCTCTTTATGTGGCTGTCTTACGGGATACGCTTTGGAACGATTGCCGTGCTGGCACTCGCAACGAACATCATTCTTATTGCTGCAGCTCTCACCATTCTAGGCGCGACACTCACGCTTCCCGGAATTGCAGGTATTATCCTGACAATCGGTATGGCGGTGGATGCTAACGTATTGATTTTTGAACGTATTCGTGAAGAGACGTATAATGGCCGTCCGCCCGTCAATGCGATTGAAACGGGTTATCGTCTCTCACTGGCACCCATTTTGGATGCGAACATCACCACGTTGATTGCGGCGATTACGCTTTACTTTGTCGGCTCCGGCCCGGTCCGAGGTTTTGCCGTGACGCTGGCCATCGGGATTATCACATCGGTCTTTACGGCTGTTGTCTTCGCTCGCTTGCTGACTGCGACTTGGTTGCGTGGGACGCGGCCAAAAACGCTGCCGATTTAGGACAGACCCATGCGTGATATTTCACTCGTTAAAATCCTGCCCGTTCAACCGCGTGTGCCATTCGTCAAACTTCGGATTGTAGCTGCGGTTCTCTCTGCGATTGCCGTTATTTTCTCGCTCTTTCTGTTCGTTACTGAAGGCTTGAATTACGGCATCGATTTCTCAGGAGGGGTCGTCACCGTCGTTGATTTCGGCGAAGCGCCGCCTGAGGGCGTGCAGGATTTTGTGCAGAGCCGAATTGACGATGGCGCAATTGTACAAAATATCTCGCAGCCAGCCGGGTCGCTTATAGATCACGACTACCTGCGGATCGGTTTGCCGCTTCAGGTTGAAGAAGTCGATGCATCTGAAAATGCCAATGCGGATGAAGAAAACCGTCAAGCTCAAACAGATGCACAGCAAGTCGCACAACAGGCTTTGATCGCTGCTCTCGAGGCAGAATATGGCGAAGTTCGCATTGATGCGACTGAAACTGTATCCGGTAAAGTGTCTGGCGAACTTCGCCGCAAGGGTCTACTCGCGGTCGTTCTCGCGCTTGGTTTCGTATTGGCCTATATCTGGTTCCGGTTCGAATGGCAGTTTGGCGCTGGCGCGGTTGTTGCTTTGCTGCACGATGTCATCCTGACACTCGGCGTGTTCGAGCTGTTCCAGATCGAATTTAACCTCGCGATCATCGCGGCCATTCTGACCATTGTCGGGTACTCACTCAATGATACGGTGATCGTGTATGACCGAATTCGTGAGAATTTGCGTAAGTTCAAGAAAATGCCATTGATCGAGGTCATCAATATTTCGATCAATGACACGTTATCGCGCACCATCCTTACCTCTGTCACGACGCTCCTCGCGCTCTTGGCGCTCTATATTCTCGGCGGACCGGGCTTACGTGGTTTCTCATTCGCTATGATTTGGGGCGTGATTGTCGGGACTTATTCGTCAATATTTGTTGCGAGCCCGATGCTGCTGCTGCTTAATTTGAAACGTGGTTCCCGGATCGACGCACCGAAAGACGGCGCAGCCCAGACGGCGTAATCGCCAAAACGGCGATGCCTATAAGCGTCGCCGTTTCATACCGTCCCAGATCATCTTCTGATGTTGATTCAGGGCCGTCACCGGACAGGTTGCCATCATCGTCAATGCGTTTGACAATTGTTCCATATCTATCGTGTGACACCACGACGACATCGCCTTTAACAGCCTGTCTCCTGCGCAACAGGAGCACATCACCCGCCGATAAGGTGGGCGTCATAGAAGGGCCTTTGACGCGGTAGAGCTGGAACATAGGCCTTGGGTAACGGATTACGAGGGCGGTCAAAAGCCTCGACAACCGTCGTTTCGCTCGTAAAAGCTAAGCTATGGAACTTGCGACCCACGAAAATTTTAGCCGCACCCGCGATATGCGCGCATGGCAATCGCGCGGGCTTCTGGCGCTTTATGGCTTTGGCGTCGCGAGCCTTATTGCGGCGGTTGTGACCTTCATTGCCCATAATTGGACCTATCTCGGCACAGGTGTGAAACTGGGCGGAATTGGCGCTGCGATCATAATCTGCGCCGCTGTCTGGGTTATGAAACGGTTCGATAGTTTGAGCGCGCAGAGTTTCGGCATTGCGGCGCAAGTTTTGATCGGCGTGTGGTTGGCGGCAGCAGGGCAAATCTATCAGGCGCCGGGCGGCCTACAGGACCTCTTGCTAATATGGGCTATTCTCGGATTACCCTTCGCTCTTGCATCACGTTCAGCGGCGCATTGGGCAGTTTGGTTCGCAATTATAGTTTTGGCGGCTGTTTCGCCCATGGGGTTGCGGCTTCTCTCTGCCATCGGACCGGATTTTCAAGCGATGATATTACTGTTGGGAGGATTGATCCTTGGGGCGGGTTTGGTTGTCGCGTTTTATAAACAGGCCCCAATCTGGTTTTCAGCATTACTCTCAATCGGCGTAAGTGTCCTGTGTGTCGGCGCGAGCTGGTCTGGCCTGTTCGATGCTGATTGGCTGGGTCATTACGGGCCGTCATTCATCGCACTCATTGTTGTGTCTGTTCTTGGATGGCGATCCTATATGAAGAGAGTTGTCTCAACGTCGGCAATTTTATCGAGCGCGACGACGGTCGTGATTGTCTCAATTATCGCGTATTTTTTAGCCGAACTTCTTGATGATGGGTTCCTATTCTTCTTCGTCATGACAGGTCTTGTTTGCGCTGGAACCTACGGGATGGTGTTGGTGTTCAAACACCTTCGTACCTTCATTGAGAATGATGCAGAGAGTGAAACCGCACCAGACGATAACCCTTGGTATATGGATGCTCTGATCGGCGCAGGCGGCGTGGCAACGACAGGGTTTGCGAGCGGTTTGATCGCCATGATTATCGGCTTATCAGGTCTGCTAGAGGATAATTGGGAGGTTTCATTATTGGTGATCGGCGCAGGCGTTTATGGTCTGTCGATCTTCATCCGGCGGACTACGTCGGGTCAGTTTATCCGGTTCGTGTTTGGCACGTTTATTTTGGTTGGGATTGGGTGCTTGGCCGTAGGTACATATGGCGTGATGAGTACGGAATTGGTCACAGGTTTAGCGTGTTTGGTTTTAGCGGTCACAACAGTGTGGCTTGTATCTGGTGATCGTATCTTGTCGGCGCTAATGGCCGTTACGGCGTGTTTTGGAATCTTAGTTATCTTCTTGCCGATGGATGTTTATAGTTTGAACAGTGCTACGCTGTTGGGCATTTACCTTGCGCTTGGGGTCGCTTTCGGGACGATAAAGTTTCGAGGTCGCCTACATCAAAGTTTTGCGGCCATTTTTTTATTAGCGGCTATTTCCGTGGGATTGGTAGCCGATGTCGGTCAATCTGATATGTCGGGCACAGGATGGACTGAATTTGATATATTGAACATCGTGTTTGCCGTTGTTGCGGGTCTTTGGCTATGGTTTATCTTTTGCCGTAAATTGGGGCCGAGTTTGCCAGTATTTATGGCCTTACTGCTTATCGCTATCATCCTCCCCATCGGTGCAGTGCCAGCCATGCTCCTGCTCCTGCTCGCTTACGTCATTGGATCACGCGCCTTATTCCTCATCGGAGTAATCGCTATGTCGTGGTTCCTGTTCTCCGCTTATTTCGACTTGTCCATGACTTTGATGGCCCTATCGGGTGTCATGGCGGTGACGGGCGTTGGGTTGCTCGGTCTATGGGCTTTTGCTCGCCGCCGCGTGGAGGTCATGACATGATCCGTCTTGCACTCGTTATCGTGGGTCTTGTGCTTTGTAGCTGGAAGTTCGTGACAGGGTTTGTCGCGGCGGAGACAATTCGTACGGACGGCGAAATTATTCTGTTCGAACTTGCGCCCGTTGATCCGAGAGAGCTGTTCCTCGGTGACTATATGACCTTGAGATATAATTTGGGGTTGCGGCGCTTGGATGATGGTTCTGAACCTGTTCCCATTCCAGAAAAGCTGAAAGGATCGGCGGTCGTGCGGGTTGAAGACGGCGTTGGAAAAATTATCCGCTTTGATCAAACTGAGACACTCGCTGCAGATGAACGATTGATTTCTTATACGCGTCTGAATGACTGGCGGCCGATCCGGATCGGTGGAGACCGCTATTACTTCCAATCTGGAACGGGTGATCAATTCTCAGATGCAGAATACGGCATTTTCCGCGTTATGCCCGACGGTCGTGCGCTTTTATCCGGACTCGCAGACGAAAAAAAACGCCCCATCCTGATTGCAGGAGAGGCGCCTTTAGAAGCCTTGGAAGACTAAGTCTTAGAGCGCAGGCTCAACAACTTCGACATTTGGTGCGTAAGGGGTGGTGACCTTTTTGGTCGCGACGCCTTTGGATGCCCAGAACATTTCCGCAAATTCATTGCAAAGCGAGACGAGCTTTTCGCCGTCTTCGCGGTGCAGGTCCTGTTTCACAGCTGAGCCAGCCAGCATGATTGCGTGCGCGACTTCATTGGCTTTCGCCATGTCGGCCATGTTCTTTGGCTTCATATAGTCGCCCCAGATGATGCGAGTTTGGTGCTTGCAGTTCTCAGCCATTTCTTCTTTTTTGGCCGTGTTTCGCGCAACCTGCATCGCGAACGCAGTGTCTGACAGACCTTTGTCTTTAAGGCTGAGCAGGATGTCCATCTGGCGCAGAGCAGAGACGGCGTAATAAGTGACGATGCGGGCATCATAGATACCGCATGGAATGTCACAGTGAGCGTCCGCCGTTGGCAGATCAAATTTTGAGAGAAGTGTGTGCAACATGGGGCTTAGCCTTTCCGCTTAAGAACGATGACTGTGCCTGCCGCGATAACAGCGAGAGCAACAAGGCCAGCGGCTAGGCCATGATTGGCCATAAAGTGAGCGGCGCCATGTTCGCCGTGGTCCCCAACGTGAGCCAGGGCAGGAGTCGCGAGCAATGTTGCTCCGAGTCCGATAAATGTTGATGTCCGGCGCATAACCAGTCCTTTCAGTGAGTAAAACTTGCTTCGTGCGTATGGGATAGGCATTTGGCCCTCGTTCCGCAAGACGTAGCAAGGACGCATGTGACCATTGATATCAACAGCTCAGTTATTGATCGTTTGGACTCGGTCGATCCAGACCGGATGCGGGCTGCGCGTTTGGCCGACCCAGACGTCCGCGACTGCCTCTTCGCGCTCTACGCCTTTCACGCGGAATTGGCCAAAATTCCGGAATTGGTAAGCGAGCCGATGATGGGACAGATTCGGTACCAATGGTGGCGCGATTGTTTGGACGAGATTTATGGCGCGGGTCCGGTGCGGTCCCACGAGGTTAGCACGCCGCTAGCCGAGATGGTCGCGCAAAGCGGCATCAGCCGTTTCATGCTTGACCGTATTATTGACGGCCGCGAACGCGATCTCGACCCGACACCCTTTGCGTCAATTCAAGCGGCGACCGATTATGCCGATGCGACATCAGGAGCCTTGGCGCAGGCGGCCGTCATGCTGTGCGGCGGTGAGGGCGGTTTGAACGCAGGGCGGGCGTGGGGTTTGATTGGGCTGGCACGTAGCTACCGTTATTATGCGGACGGGATGCTGAGCAAGGTCGTGTTTGCAGACGTGTTGGCGGCGAGTTCTGAGGCTTATTTCGAGGCGCGGGCTGATGCTTTAGACACAACCTTGCCCGCCGTAGCCTACACAGCGCTCGTGCCGGGGTTCATTAAACGGATGAGCGGTAGCGATTATGACCCTAAAACGGATGTGCCGAGTTATGCCCCATTTGCAAAGCAGCTCAAATTATTCGTGACGACTTTGAAGGGGCGGCTCTAAGCGGACCATGCCTGAATGTCCGTCAGCGCCCGTTCGGCCATCACGCGCCGTTTGAGGCGTGTCTTATCCTTGCCTCGCACTCGTGATCCATCTGGGCGGCGGAACGATAGATTGTCGACGGGCGGAAAGAGGCCGAAGTTCACATTCATCGGCTGGAATTTGGCTTTGGGTCCGGACATAAACCCGCCTGTCACATGTTCAACCAGCGCGCCGAGCGCGGTTGTTACAGGCGGTGCGTTCACAGTGTCGCCTTTGGCTTGAGCCGCTGCCATACGGCCCGCGATGAGGCCGAGCGCAGCGCTCTCTACATAACCCTCAACGCCCATGATTTGTCCGGCAAAGCGAAGATCAGGACGTGATTTCAGTCGCAGTTGACCGTCCAGCAATTTCGGGCTGTTGATAAACGTGTTACGGTGAATGCCGCCGAGACGGGCAAAAACGGCTTTTTCCAAGCCGGGGATCGTGCGGATCACGTCAGCTTGCGCGCCATATTTCATCTTCGTTTGAAATCCGACCATATTATAAAGCGTGCCGAGGCCGTTATCTTGGCGTAGCTGCGCAATGGCGTAGGCTTTTACGGTGGGATTATGCGGGTTGGTCAGGCCAACGGGTTTCATCGGACCATAACGCAGTGTTTCCGGTCCGCGTGAGGCCATGACTTCAATCGGCAGACAGCTTTCGAAATAGGGCGTGTCCTTCTCGAAATCTTTAAATTCAGTCTGTTCAGCTTCAATCAAAGCGTTGATGAAGCCGAGATATTGCTCCTTATCCAGCGGGCAGTTGATGTAATCTGCGCCGTCGCCGCCGGGGCCTTTTTTGTCATAGCGGGATTGAAACCATGCTTTGTCGAAATCGATACTGTCTTTATAAATGATCGGTGCAATCGCATCGAAGAAGGCGAGGGAGTCGACATCTGTTTCGTCTAAAATAGCATTCGCCAACGCGTCGGATGTCAACGGTCCGGTCGCAATGATGGTGTTACCCCATTCAGCAGGCGGAAGGCCTGTCACTTCGCCATACTCTATCGTGATATTCGGGTGCTGGCTCAGCAAAGTCGTAACAGCGTCAGAGAACGCCTCACGGTCTACGGCCAAGGCGCCGCCGGCCGGAAGCCGGAACAAATGCCCCATGCCCATAATAACGGACCCATTGCGGCGCATTTCTTCATGCAGAAGGCCAACCGCATTGCCGAGGTGATCATCAGACCGAAAACTATTGGAGCAGACAAGTTCGGCGCAGCCGCTCGTCTGATGCGCGTCGGTCATCCGGTGGGGCCGCATTTCATGCAAAATGACGGGCACACCCGCTTCGGCAATTTGCCAAGCCGCTTCTGATCCAGCGAGGCCAGCACCGATAATGTGAACGGGTTTATACATGCCGCGCGGGTTAGGCCGAGGACTCTAACAGAGCAAGCGCCCGCGGCAGACACAAGAGTCGCATCAGGCTGGACGCGTGCCTATCATCTTGTTAACAAACTATAGGTTGAGGGATATGAGCTATGGAATTTAATTACGAGAACGCGTCATTGCATTTCCTGAGGACGGGCGGCCCCCGTGGGTTCGTTTGGAAATACGCGTTGGCTTACACAGTCCTATCAATCGCCTTTCTTGGTTTGATGATGTTGATGTTCAGCGGTTTTTATATGACCGTTTTCGGAAGTATCGCGTCGGGCGATACATCGAGTTTGGAATCGTCTCAGAATATGGGCGGCGTTATTCTGATGTATCTTGTTATGATACCGCTCAGCCTCATTTTTTATGCCGTCTTTGAGACCAGTTACCTGCGGCGCTATATGCATGGTGACGGGTTCAAACTCCGTCTTGGCCGTGATGAATTGAATGTCTTTGTTGTCTTGTTGATCTGGACGGCGATCATGATTGGCTTGTTCATTGTTTTTGGGATTATCGTGGCGATTGCTGGCGTGTCATCCATGGCAGGATTTTCAGAAGAGAACCCTGCGGTTAATCCTATCGGGTTTATGGTAATGTTTTTCGCGTACATTGCGCTCTTCGGTGCGATGGGGTTCTTAGGTGTCCGGTTTGGTCCTGCGGCAGCCCTGACTGTGCGTGATGGTCGTATCCGTTTCTTTGATGCGTGGGACGTTACACGCGGGCGCTGGTGGGTGCTGTTCGGGGCGTATTCAGCATGGTGGATGATGGCTTTCATTGCCTATTTCTTTGTCGTGATGATCCTTGTCGGTTTTACGCTTCCTTTTTCGATGGCGATTGAAAATGGCAGTCCAACGGCTGGAGCAGGCGCGTTAGTTGGGATGTTCCTCTTCTATCTCCTTCTGCTACCGGCCGGGGCTTGTTTTTACTATATTTGGGCGGGTCCTGCGGCTTTGGCGGCCAAAACGGACCCCCGTTATCTCGCCTCTCAGTCCAGTGGAGATGAATTATAATAGCCGTCATAGTGTCCTGCGTGCTTGTGGGCCGTTTTGAAATGAGAAGCCCGCGCGATAGTAACTTTAGGAATTTTTAGACACATGAGGTTGATTTCTATGCGATTTGAAAAACTACTTCTGCCAACTATTGCGGCCTTCGCCTTTCCTTTCCTTGCGAACGCCAACACACCACCTGAAGTCTTGAATGCGTATAAAGACTATCGCGCAGCGGTCGAAGCGGGTGATCCAGCTGACATTCGCCGTACGGCGAAAGCGGCTTGGCAACTGGCTGAAGCGAGCGTGGGAGACTCTAAGCTCACGGGCGATCTCGCGTTCAACTACGCAAATTATACCCAAGGCAATGTTGAGGATGAGCAGTTGGACGCCATTGACCGGAGCATGGAACTGGTCAGCGGTTACGGTGTCGATGCAGAGACGATCTACTTAGAACGGGGGATACGCAAGCTCACTATTTTGACGCTTCTCGGTAAATCCTCGAAACGTTTGAAAGTCTCCAAGCACTTAATGGAGTTCGCTGAAGAAAAAGGGTTGGGCAGCAGCACATTTGCCGCAGAGGCGATGACAGTGCTTGCCGGAGAATATGCCGCGCAGGGCCGAACGAGACGTGCGGCAGAGCTTTCAGAGCGCGCGTTGAGCGTTTTCGAGGCAGCTGAAGACGGTATTCAATCGGCTTACCCAATTCAAGCCAATCTCTATCGGGGTTATGCTTTTGAAGCGGATGATGACCATATGCAGGCAGCTTTAAGCTATCAAAAAGTGATGGAAGCCACCGATGGATTGGATCCAGCTGTTTACCCGCTCGTTGGTACGGCGCTCGGTCGGTGGATTCACATGCGTGGGTCTTTGCAAGTTGCGGGCGATCTGGAAGACGCTGAGCAAGCTGGGCTTTGCCAGTGTTGGCCCTATGACAAGCCGCGTAATGAAGATGTCACGCCCATTAAGCGGGTTCCGCCAGTTATGCCGCGTAATGCCGTTCAATCTGGATATGTTGTTGTTGAATTTGATCTGACAGATGAAGGACGACCCACCAATAAGCGTGTGATCACGTCTTGGCCAGATTATTACGAGGAACCAGCACTCAAATCTTTGGAAGATTGGGAATATAGTCCGCGCACCGCTGAGCAGACTGATCAAGACCGAGAAGATATTGTTACAACCATTCGTTTCCTTTTAACGTCGCAAAATGGGAAGCCTATTTGGTGATGACCCTTATGAGAAAGAGATCAAATGGTCTCCTTCGTGCGTATATCTGAGGACGAACATGAACTTACACCCCGCACCTTATTCGAAAGACTATGATATCACGGATGCCATGTTTGGTGTTTTCCGAACACCCGGTGGCATGCCGTTTTTTTGGAAACTGTTTGGCTTCGGAACTTTGCTATTCGCGATTATTGGCGTTTTGACTGTGCGCCCAATTTTGTCCTCTTATGTGGACCTTATCCGAGCCTCATTTCTTCTTGAGAGCGACCCCGATGTTGCTTTGCAGGCTCTGGCTACAATCGGTCACTTTTTCTTTGTCATGATGCTGTTCACAGTAGGATATGCAGCCGTGGCCGCAGTCATTCGTTCCGCATTCTTTCGGGGCTATTTCTTTGGCGATCTTGGCGGGTCAATACCGTTTAAAGTCGGCAGAGATGAAGTCAGGCAATGGCTATCCTATTTAGGGTTTTATGTGATTGTAACGTTGACCCTGACATTGGCACTTATCGCTTTAATGGTCCCTTTCATGATCTTGATGTTCATAACGGGGGGGGATTCAATGGGCGTGATGGTCCTTGGAATTGTCGTCGTCTATACATTTAGCTTTGCAGCCTTTATATGGATTGGTGTCCGTCTTTCTACGGCTGGAGCGCTGACGGCATTACGCGGTAAAACTCATCTTCTGGCAGCGAGATACGTTACAAAAAACCGATTTTGGCCTTTGCTCGGATCAATTCTCGTCGCGGGACTTTTCGGTTATGTCTTGTCTTATATCGCGATGACGATGGGTTTAATGGTGGCGTTTCCGGGCTTGGAAGGCAGTGACCTAATAACCATTATGATGGGGACTGATCAGGAGGGCACTCTGGAAGCACTTGACCGCGCGTCTGACAGTGCATCCTTTAACTTGAAATCTGTTCTGGCGATTGTTTTAGCAAGCGCAGGATACTCGTTTTACGTCTTAATACTGGCGGGTCCGCAGGCGTTTTTCACGCAGCAATGGGCGGAAGCTGGCGGCGAGCGCGATTAGAATAAGCTCGCATGAGTGCAATATTAGCGAAGGCCACTTATTTTGCAGCCTTCCGCTCGGCGACTTTTTCCAACATGGGTTTGAGGTAGCGCCCCGTCCAACTCGCTTCAATATTGGCGATATCTTCGGGAGTGCCGACGCCGACAACTTCGCCGCCGCCGTCTCCACCTTCAGGGCCAATGTCGATGACCCAATCGGCGGTTTTCACAACGTCGAGATTATGCTCGATGATGATCATCGTATTGCCCGTGCCGACGAGTTCCTGCAGCACAGTCAGGAGCTTATTGACGTCTTCAAAGTGGAGACCCGTCGTTGGTTCATCAAGGATATAAAGCGTTCGGCCTGTGGCGCGTTTAGAAAGCTCTTTGGCCAATTTGACACGCTGCGCCTCACCGCCGGATAGGGTCGTGGCTTGTTGCCCGACCTTAATGTAGCCAAGGCCGACGCGTTTAAGCGTGACCATTTTGTCGCGAATGGACGGCACGGCTTTGAAGAAGCTAGCGGCTTCATCAATGTCCATATCCAGCACGTCCGCGACTGACTTGCCTTTGAACTTAATTTCCAACGTTTCGCGGTTATAACGCGCGCCGTTGCAGACATCACAGGTGACATAAACATCCGGCAGGAAATGCATCTCGATTTTAATGACGCCGCCGCCTTGGCAGGCTTCGCAGCGCCCGCCTTTGACGTTGAACGAGAAGCGGCCCGGCTTGTAGCCGCGGGTTTTTGATTCCGGTAAGCCTGCAAACCAATCGCGAATGGGTGTGAACGCGCCTGTGTATGTGGCGGGGTTGGACCGGGGCGTTCGTCCAATAGCCGATTGGTTGATGTCGATGACTTTGTCGAGCTGGTCGAGACCGAGGATATCGCGGTGCGGCATCGGCGGTTTCGTCGCTTTATTGAGCTTCCGCGCGGCCGCGTTATACAGCGTCTCAATCGTGAGCGTTGATTTACCGCCGCCGGAAACGCCCGTAACGCAGGTCATCACGCCGAGGGGGAAGTCGACATCGACATTTTTGAGATTGTTTCCTGAAGCCCCTTCGACGCGGATCACTTTCTTTGGATCAATCGCGCGGCGAGTATCCGGAATTTCAATTTCTTTTTTCCCCGTCAGATATTTCCCCGTCAGAGATTTTTTCGACCGCATTATTTGTGCCGGCGTACCGCTCGCCACGACTTCGCCGCCATGAATGCCCGCTTTCGGCCCCATATCGACGACATGGTCCGCCGTCAGGATCGCTTCTTCGTCATGTTCAACGACAAGGACTGTGTTGCCGAGATCCCGTAGTTCCTGCAGCGTTTCCAGTAGCCGCGCATTATCGCGCTGGTGCAGCCCGATAGACGGCTCATCAAGCACATAAAGGACGCCTGTCAGGCCCGAACCGATTTGGGAGGCGAGGCGAATCCGTTGGCTTTCACCGCCCGACAATGTGCCGGACCCGCGTCCAAGCGTCAGGTAGTCGAGCCCAACCGCGTTAAGAAACTTCAATCGGTCCGTGATCTCTTTGAGAATACGTTCCGCGATTTCCATGTCTTTAGCGGAGAGTTTGGTTTTTAAGCCTTCGAATGTCGTGAGCGAATTCGCGATGCTCATATCGCCGGGCTCAGCGATATCCATCATGTCGACTTTGACCGATAGAGCTTCGGCTTTGAGACGGCGGCCGTTGCAGCTATTGCAAAGCGCGTCAGACATATATTTGGACAGCTCTTCGCGCCGCCATGTGCTTTCCGTCTCGCGGTACAGGCGCGACAGGTTCGGCACGACACCTTCGAAGGACTTTTTCGTTTTATAAGTGCGGCGGCCGTCCTTGAATTCGAATTGAATTTTAGTTCCGCCTGTGCCGTTCAGCACAACTTTCTTGGCGCTCGCAGGGAGATCCTTGAACGGAACGGTGGTCGAAAATTCGTAATGGTCCGCCAAGGCCTGGAGCGTTTGAGCGTAGAGACCGGACGGCGTCTTTGACCACGGTAGGATAGCCCCGCCAGCGAGACTGCGGCTATCGTCAGGGATAATGAGGTCCGGATCAAATTTCAATTCTTTGCCAAGACCGTCACAGGTCGGGCAGGCCCCTTGAGGGGAGTTGAACGAAAACAGTCGCGGTTCAATTTCGTCCAAGGTGAAACCAGACACGGGGCAGGCGAATTTCGCAGAAAATGTTGTGCGTACGGCCGCGTCATCGGCATTCTCCGCAATCGCCAGCCCGTCTGCGAGGCGTAGGGCCTGCTCCAAGGAGTCCGCTAGCCGTGTTTCGACACCGGGCCGCACGACAACGCGGTCAACGACGACATCAATGTCCTGTTTGAATTTCTTATCCAGCGCGGGCGCGTCTTCGAGGCGCACGAGCTCGCCATTGATCTTGGCGCGTTGATAACCTGCCTTCATCCACTCGGCGATTTCCTTGCGGAATTCGCCTTTGCGATTTCGAACCACGGGGGCGAGCAGGTACAGCTTGCTGCCTTCTGGCATGGCCATGATCAGATCGACCATCTGGCTAACCGTCTGGCTTTCGATGGGAAGCCCCGTCGCGGGGGAGTAAGGGACGCCGACACGGGCCCAGAGTAGGCGCATATAGTCGTAGATTTCAGTCACGGTTCCGACGGTTGACCGTGGGTTTTTTGATGTCGTCTTTTGTTCAATCGAAATCGCGGGCGAGAGACCGTCAATACTGTCCACATCCGGCTTGCCCTGCAGTTCCAAGAACTGACGCGCGTAAGCCGAGAGGCTCTCGACATAACGCCGTTGCCCTTCCGCGTAGATCGTATCGAAGGCAAGGGACGATTTCCCCGATCCGGATAGGCCCGTAATCACAACCAACTTATCACGCGGCAGGTCAATATTGAGGTTTTTGAGATTATGCTCGCGGGCGCCGCGCACTTGAATATGTTTACTCATGGCCATGTCGTCATTCCCGGCGGTTGGACTCGTACGCGATTATAGATGTTTACGGCTGAGCGGTGGAATCGTTCATAGAACATTGCGTGAACATGATCCGATAGTCAAATTATGCCTGTTATGACTGTCATGCCATCAAGTTCATGTCGTGTCAGACAGAAATAGGGATTGCCCACACTGTTTTGTAGGGTGGCTCTCGACTCTTCCTGCAGGCCTTTGCACAAGGCGCTGCCGGACGGTCTTGCAATGAGAACGAAACCGGAACATAATAATGTCAACGCACGCTGGGCGAAGTGATCCAGCGACTTAAGATAGGTGAAGGAGCGTAAAATGGCAGGTTCAGTCAATAAGGTCATTCTGGTCGGTAATGTCGGCAATGACCCGGAAATCAGAACATTCGGCAATGGCGGTAAGGTTGCGAACCTATCGCTCGCGACGTCAGAAAGCTGGCGCGATAAGCAAAGCGGCGAACGTAAAGAGAAAACTGAATGGCACCGTGTGGCTGTGTTCGGTGAGGGCCTCGTGGGCGTGATTGAACGTTACGTCAAAAAAGGCTCGAAGCTTTACATCGAAGGCAAACTACAGACCCGCAAATGGCAGGACCGCGACGGCAATGACAAATATACGACCGAGATCGTCTTACAGGGTCCGGGTACGAACCTGACAATGCTCGACAGCCGCAATCAAAGCGGCGGTGGTGGTGATTATGGCGGCGGCGGCAATGTTGGCGGTGGTGGCTATAACCAAGATAATCGCGGCGGCGGCGGTTACGACCAAGGCGGCGGCTCACGCTCAGCGTCTAATATGGACGGTCCGAAGCAGGACTTCGATCTGGATGATGAAATCCCGTTCTAGAGTTTTGAGCATTGATTTGAGTTAGGACGCTTCGGCGTCCTTTTTCATGCGCGGTGATATGTGGTATGAAAGCCGAAAAGGGGATGAATATGACTTATATCGACGTCTTTATTGCGGCTGTGCCGAAGGTAAACAAAGCTGGCTACGTCGCCCATGCTGAGGCGTTCGCCGAAATGTTTAAGCGTTTAGGCGCGATTGGGTATTCGGAAGCTTGGGGCGACGACGTGCCTGACGGGGACGTCACGTCAATGCCGATGGCCGTTCAGAAAAAAGACGATGAGGACGTTGTCGTCGGTTGGACATTATGGCCGGATAAAAAGACGCGTGATGCCGCATGGACCGCGGCAGAGACTGATCCTGTCATGGCAGAATTCGGCTCAACCATGCCGTTTGACGGAAAGCGAATGATCTTCGGCGGATTTGATCAGATTGTGAGCGCTTAAGCGGAGAGCAACTCCGGATTCTCAGCGACAAACGTCTCAAGTGTTTTGAAGAAGTTGAGAATGTCTTGCGTCTCATTTGTTGCATTAATGGTGACTAAGCGCACGAATGTGTCCTCTCTGAATGATCCGTAGCCGACGAGCAGTTCGGAGTGTTCATACAATGCAGTGCAGAGGTCGGTTGCGGGTATCCCTTTGTAATTAAAACAAACTGCGACCGTGTCATCAACGCTGTAGTCTGTGTAATCGGGATGGTTCCTGACATAGTCTCGTCCTGTGTCGGCGAGGTCAAACTGCGTATTGACGATGTCTTGTAAGCCGTTTGTCCCGACACTTTTCCAAAGCGCCCAGAGTTTCAACGCGTCATTTCGACGGCCACATTGAATGGAGGTCTTGCCCGGATTGAAGCCATCATGATCCGTTTGGTAGAGGTAGCTCGCATCATTGGAGAAGGAATTGTGGAGGTTCTTTTTGTTTTTCACGACGATGAGAGAGCAGCTTAGCGGTGTGCCGAGCATTTTGTGGGCATTGATTGTGAAGGAGTCGACGAGTTCTACGCCTTCAACCAGATGCCTGTATGTGTCGCTGAAAAGGACAGACCCGCCATAAGCACCGTCGACGTGAAGCCAGATATTGAATTCTTTGGCGATTGCGGCTGCTTCGACTAAATTATCAAACGCGCCCAGGACTGTTGTCCCTGCTGTGCAGTTGATCAGAACAGGGTGAAAGCCATTGGCAATATCGTCCTGAATGGCTTTGCGCAGCGCGGCATTATCCATACGGCCTTTCGTGTCCGTGGCAATCATGCGGACATTGTCGCGGCCAATGCCAGAGAAGGCCGCATTTTTCGGCGTGCTATAATGGCTTTCAATTGACGTGTAGACGGTCATTTTCTGATGAACGCCCGCGAAACGCGTTGTCTCGTTAAACGCATCTCGCGCCATCAACATGCCCATGAAATTGGTCATGGAACCACCGGGTGCCAAGGTCCCGTCTGACTCTGGCCCCCAGCTGATCATGTCGCAGACTTCGCGCAAGACGGCCTTCTCTACAGCGATCTGCGGGCCCGCGGCCTTATAGGTCGCCATGCTGTTGTTGAGAATGACAGAGAGTAAATCGCCGAGGATCGCCTTGTCCTGCCGACCACCAAAAAGTTGATTGAAGAATCCGTTTGTCGCTGTTCGGGGAGAGGTAAAAATAAGGTCTTTAAGAGATGCCTCAAGTTCAGAAGCACTGATGCCCTCATTCTGTAGTTTCAGATCAAGCCGTTCGTAAACCTTCCCTGAGGGAACATGTTCAGCCACTGGGTTTTGAGCTTCATCCGCCAAGAGATCACGGACCAATCGATCAAAGACTTCGAGTGTGTTTTCCATGGTCTGCGTTCCAGTTTTGTAATTTGTACAGCCGAATAAGCGGCCAGCATCAGCCAAACAGGCTGACGACATGAATTTTAAATATTGTGATGCGTTAGAGAGGGCGGCAGGCTTGTTCGAGCCAGGCTGCAATGTCGTCATCCAATTCAGGTCCGATCTCTTTCAAGACGCGCGCGTGGTAGGCATCGACATAATCACGTTCCGCACGGGTCAACATATCTGTATCAATCAATGCATTACAGAACGGCGCCAATGTGAGTGTATGGAACCCATGCATCGGGCGTTCGCCGCCAGAAATTTCTTTGGCTTCAGTGACATATTGTAGGTTCTCAATGCGGATGCCATATTCACCCGCTTTGTAATAACCAGGTTCGTTCGACACGATCATGCCGGCTTGCAAAGCTACATTATTAGGCGTTTTGGAAATGCGCTGAGGTCCTTCATGCACGCCGAGGAACGCGCCAACGCCGTGGCCTGTACCGTGATCATAGTCCAAACCTGCTTGCCAGAGCGGGTAGCGGGCAATGGCGTCAAGGTTTGACCCAGTTGTGCCCTCGGGGAAACGGATGGTCGCCAGCGCAATGTGACCTTGAAGGACGAGCGTATACCGTTCGCGCATCTCTTGCGATGGCTCTCCAATAGGAACCGTGCGGGTGACATCTGTTGTGCCGTCTACATATTGGCCGCCACTATCGACGAGATAGAGAGTGCCAGGCGCAAGAGGGAGAGTCGTCGCCGTATTGACACGATAGTGGCAATGCGCGCCATTGGAGCCTGCGCCAGAAATTGTCTCGAATGAGAGGTCTTTGAGAACGCCCGTGTCGTGACGGAATGTCTCAAGCTTTACAGCCGCATCAATTTCATCAAATTCACCGGACTGTGCCTCTGTATCGAGCCAATGAAGGAAACGGATCAATGGAACCGCATCGCGGCGGTGCGCCGTTTCTGTGCCGCGTAGCTCCGCATCGGATTTAATGGCCTTAGGCAACGCCACCGGATCATCTTGGGCCAAAACGGTCGCGCCGGCATCCTTCAGGGATTGGGAGTGCCAAGCAGAACTGGTTGTCGGATCAACGATCAGAGTTTTGCCCGACCAATTGGACATATCTGTGGCGAGCATGTCTTCAGGACTGACGCTCACTTCATTGCCTAAGTGTGTGCGAATGTCGCCGGATAGCTTGTCTGGGTCCGTATAGAGCGACACGCGGCCGTCTTTGTCTATAATCGCGTTGGCGAGCATCAGCGGTGTGCAACTGACGTCAGAGCCGCGTAAATTTAGCAACCAGGCAATAGAAGCAGGAGCCGTTAGCATTGCGGCATCAGCGCCGGCGTGGGCAATGGCCTTGCCAATCTCTGAGCGTTTTTCCGCATGGGTTTTACCCGCCAAATTGTCGGGTTGAATGACAACCAAGCCTTTTGGAGCCTTCGGACGGTTCGTCCAAGCCGTATCGATTGGGTTGGTGTCTAACGTGACTAATGTTGCGCCTGCGCCTTCGGCGGCTTTGCGCAAGGCTGAAACAGCTTTGGGCGGGTGCAGGCGAGGATCATAGCCGATTGTCTCGCCTGTTTTCAAATTGGCGCGAAGCCAAGCGGGGATACCCTCTTCAAGACGAGCGAAGCCAAATAGGTCTTCATCGACCTGTTGCCGGACTTGTAATGTGTAGCGTCCGTCCGTGAACATTGACGCACGGTCACCCAAGACGATTGCGGCGCCAGCCGACCCTGTGAATCCCGTCGCCCACATCAGCCGCTCATTATAATCCGGCAAATATTCGTTATTATACTCATCCTCATGCGGGATTAAAAGGCCATCGAGACCAAGTCGGACCAATTCCGCACGCAAGAGCGGAACATTGTCGCGGCCCATTTGTGGCCCTCCAACGATCTCGAAATTTTGTATCATGTTCACTGTCATATTTCCCATGATCACTCCCTAAGGGGTTTGGGAAAGAAGGGAAAGCGGTGTGCCTGTGATTTACGGATTGTCTAAGTCTGTCGAGGTATCGGTGCGGGGGCCGTCAAGAAAAACATGTTTAACAAGAGTTTAACGAGCCACCCGTTTTTGCATGGCTCTAATGGCGCACTGTCTGTTCAATGAAACGGCGCCAATACCTAAATACGAGGCATCAAAGAAAACACGGCTTCGCAATGAGGCAAAGCCGCAAAGACAATGGAAAGACGTCATGTCCTATCAATTCGATGCCAGCACGCTTCGCCCGCAAAGCAAAGTGAAGATTGGCGGCGAAACTTCAACTGTTCGCCTTCTGGCCCGCCGTACGGTGCGTCAAAACCGCCGTGCGCAACGCGCGATCTAAGGCTTAAATCAATTTTGAACTTATAACCCGGGCCTATTGGTCCGGGTTTTTTCATGCGGAATCGGTGCTTTTGTGTGCGAGGAGGGACGTCCATCCTTCAAGGCTGGCTTGGGGCGTCACAGTGAGGCCCTCCGCGCGAAACGCATTCGCAACCGATTCCGTCTGCTCATCCAGAATTCCGGAAAGGATCACGGTGCCGCTCATATTAAGCGCCGCCGAAATATCCGGCGCTAGTCCTCGCAAGGGTCCTGCGAGAATATTGGCAATAATCAGATCGAATGTTTTATCTTTCAGCGCAGGCGTGTCGAACCCGTCAGCTGTGACGGATTGAAACTGAACACCATTAATCGCTGCATTAGCATCGGCAACATCAACGGCAATTGGATCAATATCGGTTGCGAGAATGTCCGAGTTTGGAAAGAGTTTCGCTGCGGCAATGGCGAGAATGCCTGCGCCTGTTCCGAGGTCAAGAATTGTCGTCGGCTGCGCGCCCTGCGCTTCAAGACGGTCAAGCATCAGAAGGCAACCCGTCGTCGTCCCATGGTGACCCGTGCCAAAGGCTTGACCTGCATCGACGAGGACAGGAAAGACGGCGTCATCCAACGGTGTATCATGACTCCCATGGACGAAAAACCGGCCTGCCTTAATCGGCGGCAAGCCTGATTGGCTAAGGCCGACCCAATCCTCATCCGGCAGTTGCGCAACCGTGCTTTCGAGGTGAGCGGGAATATCCGTTTGGGCGGCCTTCGCTGTCACTTCCATTTCATAGAGCGCTTGAACACTGACGGCATGTTCGCCCTCATCAAAGATGGAGACGGCGAGCGCTTCTTTCATCTCATCAAAGCCCAGTTGCTCAGCGATGTCATAACCAATGTCACGCGGCGCGCGAACGGTAAGAGCGTAAGGTGAAGTCATGGGGACGGGCTCCGGTTGACGTCACAGTTCTTTAACCGCGCGTCATACCCATCTGCACCACACAAGATGAAGTCCATGATTTCCGGTTGTCTGACGTGACCATTATGCGCGAATTCTGGGTCAACGAAGCTGCTCACAAAAGGAATGAGTGGTTTGGCAAATTCGACGCGCATATCAATCGCGTTGAATCCGAGGCGGTTGACCAAACGTCTGCGATCCAGCGAGTCCATGTCTGGTTCAGTATCACCAAAGGCGGGGTCTAGCTGGCTGAACTTGTAAAGCTGCTCATAAAACGGGACGAGTTCATAGGTCAAAAAGTCGTTGATTTCGGAGAAGGCAATCAAGGTGGGTCGATCCTGCGGTGCATAATCCGACGGACGAAACGCACTGCCATCCGATAAATCCGAGAGGCTGAGCAGCGGAATTTGGTTAGCCAGCATGAACACTTGGGTCTTACGGATCATGAAATCATGCACGGTCTCACGTCCGTCTGTCATCGCGTCTCGAACAACGTCCAGCGCAATTTTAGAGCCCAGCGACTCTGCAACAAAGGCGAACGGATCAATATCCATATCGGCTTGCCCGGCGGCAGCGCAAATTTCCTGATAATCGACCTCATGACCAATATCTTGAAAGGACACGCCGTTCGCTTCCAGCGCCGCCGCGCACATAGCCCCTCGAATAGCATCGCGAATTTCCTGCCCTGCAGGGCCGAGGTACATGACAGCGTCCGAAAAACCGTAATTCACAAATTTGTCTTTTAAATTGCGGTTCAATGATCGGCGAAGGCCCGCAAAATCAAGCGAGTCCCCTTGGCTATCGTCCTGTCCGACATGGGCGAATTGCAAGCTCTCCCACATCACCTCATCCCAAAAAATGCGGTAGATTACATAGTCCAAATCATCCGTCGCGGGCAGAACTTGCCGATCCATACACAGGAGACGGTCAAGTTGAAGCTGCCGTCCGGGTATCGACGTGCGGTAGCGTTTTGGCGTGGGTGATTTGATATAGACGTGGTTATGCAGCGACAGATCTTGGTCTTTTGTGTCGCGTCCACATAGGGCGCTCACGGCCTTTCTCTCAACGTTCAAGCCGTAAGCATCTGCAACACCCGCAATGAACGCATTGGCAAGCGGCTTATCTTCCGGATTTTCGACCCAGCCAATTCCGTGCAAAAAGATGATGTTGACCCGGCGTTTTTCTGAACGGGGGCTACGATCCGCTAAGGCTTCGAGGCCGTCAAATGACCCGACACCTGGCTCCTCTGCGGCGAGAGAGTTAACCTCCAGAACATTGAAAGGGACGCTAGCGCAGGACGTTAGCGCCCAAGTCAGAGCGATTATGAACGCACGTTTCATGGTCAAACCTCGGACGCCCGTTGCACGAAACCGTCCAACACCATTTTCTCTCCGGCCTTTTCGAAGTCGACCGTTAGCTTTGTGCCTTCGGCTGCGGTCACGGCACCATAACCGAATTTGTTGTGGAATACCCGCTCGCCGACGACATAATTGGATGTTTTACCTTTCGCCGGACGGCGCACGGCGTGACCTTCAATATCTTTGGGGGCGCGGCCAAAATTGCTATTTTTATTATCCTTGTAGCGTTGCCATCCGGGCGAGGTTCGACCTGCACTTTGCGCACGTGAAAAACTACGGCCGAAATCCTCTTGTACCTTATCGGCGATGAGGGAGGGGTTATATTGATTGGCTTCACTCTCCACATCGACATGCTGGATCGGGAGCTCATCAATGAAACGGGACGGCAGGGAGCTTTGCCAGCTGCCGTAAAGCTGTCGGTTTGCCGCGAAGTAGATGCGAGCCATTTCGCGTGCGCGCGTGATGCCAACATAGGCGAGGCGGCGTTCTTCTTCGAGGCCCGCCATACCGGACTCGTCCAGTGACCGCTGGCTCGGGAATGTCCCTTCTTCCCATCCGGGGAGGAACACGAGCGGGAATTCAAGTCCTTTAGCGCTGTGCAGCGTCATCAGGCTGATTTCGTCTTCTTGCGGTCCGGTTTCGACATCCATCACGAGGCTGACATGGTCCATATAGGCGTCGAGCGTGTCGAATTCGGCCATCGCATTGATAAGTTCTTTGAGGTTATCGAGTCGCCCTTGGGACTTCGCATCCTTATTATCGCGCCACATTTGCGTGTAGCCGGATTGATCGAGAATACGCTCGGCCATTTCCGTATGTTTCGCGTCTTGTGCCTCTTTGCGCCAGCGGTCGATGTCCAAGATAAATGCGCGAAGCGCGGACCGCGCTTTACCGCGAATCTCATCTGTCCGGATAATCCGCCGTGTGGCTTCCTCAATCGAGACATTCATGGCCCGCGCGGCCTCTTGCAGCTTACGCACAGAGGTCGCGCCAATCCCTCGTTTCGGCGTATTAACAATACGTTCAAACGCGAGGTCGTCCGTATCAGACCGCAGCACGCGCAAATAGGCGTGGGTATCGCGGATTTCCAACCGTTCGAAGAATCGTGGTCCGCCGATAACGCGGTATGGCAAGCCGAGCTGAATGAAACGTTCTTCAAAATTACGCATTTGCCGTGAGGCGCGAACGAGAATGGCGACATCATTATAGGATCGTTCTTTGGACTTCCAGTTTTCGATCTCGCCGCTAATGACACGGGCTTCGGCGGGACCATCCCACACACCGGTAACGGCGACTTTGTTGCCGCCCATGTCTTCGGTCCATAGGGTTTTGCCAAGGCGGTCTTTATTGGCAGAGATCAGTCCAGATGCCGCGCCGAGAATATGTTCTGTCGATCGGTAATTTCGTTCCAATCGGATGACTTTCGCGCCCGGAAAATCTTGATCAAAGCGCAGGATATTGTCGACTTCCGCCCCGCGCCACCCATAGATGGATTGGTCGTCATCACCGACGCAGCAGACATTATTCGCGCCCGTACCGCCTGTATTTTGCGCCAGTAGACGCAGCCAAAGATACTGCGCGACGTTCGTATCCTGATACTCGTCCACCAATAGATAACGGAACTTCTCGTGATATTTGCGCAGAACGTCCGGATGTTTCTGAAAAATCGTGATGTTGTGCAGCAACAGATCACCGAAATCGGCAGCGTTGAGGACCTTCAAGCGGTTTTGGTAAGTCGTATAGATGAGTTTGCCTTTGCCTTCGGCAAACGCAAAAGCGTCGTCCGCCGTGAGCTTGTCCGGTGTGAGGCCTTTGTTCTTCCATCCATCAATCAGGCTCGCCATATAACGCGCCGTCCAGCGTTTATCATCAATGCCCGCCGCTTGGATTACTTGTTTAAGCAGGCGGATTTGGTCGTCCGTATCCAGAATGGTGAAGCTACTTTTCAACCCGACGAGTTCCGCATGGATACGAAGAATTTTCGCGGCAATGGAGTGGAATGTGCCAAGCCATGGCATGCCTTCGACCTGTTCGCCCATTAGTGTGGCGACCCGTTCACGCATTTCGCGGGCGGCTTTGTTAGTAAACGTCACCGAGAGAATTTGGCTGGGCCACGCGAGGCGGTTGCGGATGATATGGGCCAGACGTGTGGTTAGGACCCGTGTTTTCCCTGTGCCGGCACCCGCCAAAACCAAAAGAGGCCCTTCCGTTGTCATCACGGCGTCGCGTTGCTCTGGATTCAAACCCTCAAGATAATCGCCCTCGTGCACGCCCGTCCGGACTGGCATGGCGCGCGAAGAAATCGACCCATGTTCAGACGGGGCAGGCGGCGCGGGCTGAAACGAATCGGAAGAAGGCATAACAAGCGGAACATAGGGACAACACAAAGGCGTGGCGAGGGGGGCAATACGGCGCAGGATGGCTTTACGTGGGGGCGGAAGGTTCCTAAGTCATCACCATGCTCGGCACTCTCTACAGCTCCGATATTTTGACCCTGTCTTCGACCTTGAAGAACGAAGCTTTGGACGCGCCTGACGGAACGTCGCGTAAGCTAAGTAAGCTGTGCGGGTCATGGGTGGAGATTGATGTGAATGTTGACGGCGATGTCGTACGCGATGTCGCCCTTCGCGTTCAAGCGTGCGCGCTCGGACAAGCAAGCGCGGCGATCCTCAAAGATCAAATTATCGGTGCAAGTCTGGACGATCTCGTCGCGGCGCGTGATGGTTTGCGCGCGATGCTGAAAGAAGACGCCGCGCCGCCCACCGGACGGTTCGAACGCCTCGCACTGCTGGAAGGTGTTCGTAACTACCCGGCCCGGCATCAGAGCACGATGTTGGCGTTTGAAGCGGCGGTGGAGGCGGTGGAGGGATCAGAAAGAGGAACTTCATGAGACATCTTCTCATAGGGGTAGGCTTGTGTCTTGCCGCGTGTGCGCCGGAGGCAAATCAGTCTTCAGAACAGACGTTTTATTATGGAGAAACGTGGCACCTCCACGCTGATGCGAGTGATTTAGCAGAATCCAAAGATGCGTTTTTAGATAACCGAATGGATGTTCGTGTTACGTACCCCGATGGGTCTGTTCGACTAATTCCGGGCTATCTTGCTGCCGCCGAGGATGATGACGGCTTAGCATTTCATGCTAATTTGGTCGTAGATCAGCTTGGTTATTATGACGTTCAAATCATGCGTTGTGCGGGCGAAAATATTGCCATCAGGCCAAGTTCATGTGATGAAAAATCAATCATTGATCGCAGCCAATGGGTCGCGAAAGACAGAGCACGCGAAAACCTCCCGCCAATTCAGGTACTTGCTCAAAGTGACCATCGTTATCTGACGCAAGATGGGTCTGTTGTCCTCAAAACTGGAGCTGGTAGTCCCGAAAACATTCTTGCCTACGCTGATTTCGACGGCACGTATGACGCGGGCGGCGCGAATTTTCCGGCGCTTGGCGCGGATCAACTTCATAGTTTTGAACCGCATTTGAGAGACGCGCGTGCCGACGACCCAACATGGGACGGCGGAAAAGGCGCGGCGCTGTTAGGGCTGTTCAACTATTACGAAGAGGTGGGCGTCAATTCGCAGTATCTCGTCGGGATGAATATTCACGGGGACGGGTGGGACGTGTCGCCGTGGGTGTCCCATGACGACCCATACGTGTTTGATGTGTCTAAGTTGGCGCAGTGGCAGACGGTTTTTGAACATGCGAATAATCGCGGGGTTGCGATCCATTTCCTGTTTACTGAGACTGAAAATGAGAGTTTTTTCGAAGTCCATGACGGTTTGACCGTGGGCAAGGACTTCGCACCATCACGGAAGCTTTATTACCGCGAAATGGTTGCACGGTTTGGGCACCTGCCGATGATTATCTGGAATTTGGGCGAAGAAAACGGCGTGGTTGGGAATACGGGCGAGGATCCTTACCGCCAACCGACATCACCGGAGCAGCGCGGCAAATTTGCAGATTATATTGCGTCGCTGGACTCACGTGATCATCCCATCGTCAGTCATAACTGGCCTGATGAAGAAGAGGCGCTTTACGGGCCTCTGCTTGGACGCTCCAGTTTTTCCGGCATTAGCCTGCAAGCGCACGACAATTACTTCGATAAAATCGTCGAATGGACTGAAAAGTCGGCAGCGGCTGGGCGGCCCTGGATGGTGAGCGTGGATGAGCCGCTTGGATGGGAATATGGCGCGCGTCCTGATGCGGATCTGACGCGGCGAGACGAAATTCTAACAGTTCTCTGGCCGACGCTTTTAGCGGGCGGGGCAGGTGTAGAATGGTATTTTGGATGGCAGAATAACGCGCCAACGTCCGATCTTTCGAATGAGGATCAACGCAGCCGCGATCGTTTGTGGCGAACGAGTGCTAAGGTTCGTGCGTTTTTCGAGACACTCCCTCTATTGGAGATGTCGGCCCGACGTGAGGGGGAGGCGATGATCTTTGAAGGTGCAGGGCATCGCCTCGAAATGGTTGGCGAGGTCGTGAATTACACGGCTCCAAATCGTGCACCCCGACAGCTTGATCCGTTCAATCCAATCTGACGCTTCCAAATCCTTGCTCGGTATGTTATAATATCATATAATTGGTGAGGGAGAGTAGGATGAGACGTCGTATACGGAGAACTGATGACGATGCAGGTGTGGACATGACGCCCATGCTGGACCTTGTCTTTATCCTACTCATTTTCTTCATTGTCTCCGCTGTCTTTTTAGATGAATCCGGCATCGCATTTGCAGAAACACCGGATACAGATACGCCGCCAACACCCATTCAGACAATTTTAGTGCAGCTCAATGCCAATGATGAAGCCTTCATCGACGGTGATCGCGTGACCCTGTCTTTTATCCCAGCGAGGATAGAAGCGCTTCGCGCTCAGGCTCCTGAAGCGGCTGTTTCAGTGCGGGTTCAACCTGAAACCAGCGTGGACGCCGTCGTGTTTGTTAAAGATCGAATGGATGCGGCCAGCATTCCGGTGACGATTAAGGTCGAGGATTTGCTTTGAAGTCGCGGTAATTGTCTAGGACCGTCGGCCAAACACGGTCAAAATACGCGCGTCCCTCATCCCAACTATCGCCGGTTCCATACCCTGTGTGAAAAAGTCGAACACGGGTTTTATTATCGCCGACTGGGCTCAAGAGAACTTGCACAACGGTTTGGTGAGGTCGAATTTCCGTCATATAAGGCGGCATATCCCACGTGAAACTGATCATTTCGTTTGGCTGAAGGGCCAAGATGCGGCCACGATCATTCCCGCACTCACCTTCAGGCGCGTCTGGTGCAAAGCAAAGTTTATAGAGCCCGCCCTGTTTTGGCTCTATCGTGGCTTGCGGTGCGAAAAACGCCTGAATGGAATTTGCCGTGGTCCAGTCCAAAAAAACGTCAGATGGTGAGGCTTCAACCGTGGTCTCGGCATAGGTCATGGGGCGCATTTGCGCGGTCGCAGATGCACTTATCCCAGCACAGAAACTGAGACTTAAAATCGATTTTAGAAGTTTCATATGGTCTCCTAGAGAGCATCAATTTTAGACGGGGGCGTACCCACTCTCAATCGTTACAGCAAATGAACTTGATGGGTTCGTCATAAACTTTGGAACGAATTCTGCCGTGTGTTCGTTTCATTACTGAGAGCAACATCGCTCGCACTATTTGGGAGAAACTAATGTTACGTTGGGCTATTATCTTTTTCGTGATCGCAATTGTCGCCGCCGTCCTTGGCTTTGGCGGAATTGCTGGAGCTGCGTCAGGCATCGCCACTCTATTGTTTTATGTCTTTATCATTCTGTTCGTAATTGGCCTGATCATGCATTTAGTCAGAAAAGCCTAGGTGAAGAACAACAACACAAATGAAAAAGCCCGGACAATTGTCCGGGCTTTTTTATGCGAGAACCGTTTATTCCTCGACGTCTGATCCAGTTTGATCAGCGAGGGGGCCAATCTGAATTGTACTGGGGCCGCTAGGTTTCCCGAAGTCAGCATCGTCAACGGTCTGAATGTCTTCAATCGTGACGGAGCCAAAGAGACCGCGGCTTCTAATGCGGCGGAACTTCTCGGTTTGCTCTAGGAGAGCGCGCTGCATAGCATTGGGCGGACCAACGCTGAGACTACCGGCTGAGCTGACGATTGTGTAATCGCCTCTGTTGCCTTCGCCTTTGGTCAAGTCTGCAACGGCTGTTTCATAGCTGGCAATTTCGAGTGGATTAGTCGCTTTGCCGAGTTGCTCACTGACATCTTCATTGGTGAGGCCCAGCATATGGTTGCGGACATCTGCATCAAAGTTCGCGAAAAAATAGGGAGCGGCGTCTTCGTAATGACGGGAAATGTGGGCCGTCTTACCATATACCATGACACCGCGAAGAGAGTTAGCGAATTCATCGCCTGAAAACCGCAACGTCTCGCGAATATTGTCGCCCGTATAGGCTTTACGCTGGAGTGAAGGGGATCCGATGTCGCCATGGAAAAACCCATAGATCACAAGGGGTTCAGCCCAATTTGAATAGACGATATCCTGCCGGATATTCCGTAATGACAGGGCGACGCCGTCAATTGTAATTCTTGGCGTGTCGTGGAAATTGCGTCCCATATCATCCGTCACGCGGGATGGATTGCCCATGGGATAGTCATTCGCGATTGCTTGTACGACCAATGCATTATGTAGATTTAGCCAATAGGCGAGCTGCTCATTACGGGGCAGGGTCGATATACCAAGATCATTCCCAATGGCTCCTAAATCCATAACATAGTCATCGACAATTTGTTTGAATTCAGGAACGAATTTTTCGAAAACAACCTTATTGCCTTCAAGGCGATAAGGAGATGTATGGCCATAAACTCTGCGGGTTCCGACGACAGCTTCAGGTCTTGCGGCCCGCTGTCTCAAACTTGGTCCCGTATAATAGACCATTTCTTTAAGCATCTCATCCCAGACTGTGAAGTCGAGTCGTACGGCTTTGGATGGGGCTGGGATGAATCTGTCAAACTGCGATTGTGCTGAGATGGCGCTAGAATTGAACGCCGTCGTTCGAACCGTTTGCGCCTGAGCGAGAGCCGAAGCGCTTCCCGCTAGCGCGATAATCAATGAAAGGGATAAGGTTGTGTGTCTCATGGGCACCGTAAAGCACATTATGAGACAGAAATCCAGTTAAATTATCGAAAAACGATAATAATGAGCGTCGGAAAGAATAAGCTAGTTGAGCGTTCCGCCCATTTGGCCGAGGCCTTCTTTGAACAAACGTGTTTTATCTGCGGCGCTCATGTCCGAACGAATAATCTGTTCTGCCATGTTCACAGCGAGGTCTGCGGCTCTGGATTTGACTTCAGCCATCGCTTGAGACTCCGCAGAAGCGATTTTGGCTTCTGCTTGGGCGGCCCGGCGTTGAAGGCGGTCGGTAAGGTCTGCTCGGGCCTTGGCGGCCATCGCTTCGGCATCGCGGCGGGCACGTTCAACAATCTCTTCAGCGAGAGTCTCTGCTTCCGCTTGTTGCCGCTGGTATGATGCGAGAAGCGTTTGGGCTTCCTCGCGCAGGCGGCGGGCTTCATCAAGTTCATCGCGAATAGCGTCAGCGCGTTTATCAAGCGCAGAGCCAGCCGTTTTGAAACCGCCCTTCCATGCCACAAGGGCAAGAAAGAGAAGAACCGGGACAAGAACCCAGAATTCCGAGGCGAGGTACCAGGCTTTACCGCCGGCAAGAATGAGGTTGGCCGTCATGGGATCAAGCCTTGTTCAGAGCAGCCGTCAATGCGGCTTTGGTGACAGTCTTGCCTGTCAATTCAGACACAAGTGTTCCGGCAACATCAGCCGCTACAGAGTCAATGTTAGAAAGAGCAGCAGTTTTGATGTCGCGAATACGGGATTCGGCAATTTCAGATTCGCGTTCTGCGTCAGCATCCGCCGCATCCAGTTCAGATTGAATCTCGGCGTCAAGTGATTGACGAGTACTCTCCGCGACATTTGACGCTTTGGCCCGCGCATCACGCAAGGATTGCTCATAAGCTTTACCGGCCTCTTCGGCTTCCAACTTCATTCGCGACGCACTGTCGAGATCATCGGCAATCCGGTCAGACCGATTGGCGAGCGTGTCCCGCAAATTCGGTAAAATGAAGCGTGATAAAGCGATGTAGAGGACCGCAAAGGTCAGGGCGAGCCAGAATATCTGGCTCGTCCACGTGGAGAGGTCGAGTTGCGGTAAGCCCACAGCAGAGGCTTCTGCCGCAGTGTCGCCGTCGTTATAGATGGTTTCAGCCGCCATCGACTTAATCTCCAGTAAACTGACGAAACCGTCAGTTGATCAAAAAGTCTAGACGAACAGGATGATCATCGCGAGAACGAAGCCGAACAGGCCTGTTGCTTCGCAAAGCGCAAAACCGAGAAGCAGGTTTGTCTGCTGGCTGGCGGCTGCGGATGGGTTACGCAAAGCGCCTTCGAGGTACTTTGAGAAGATCGAACCGATGCCGATGCCGGCGCCGATAAGGGCTGTTCCGGCCAGGCCGGCACCAATGTAACGTGCTGCTTCTTCCATTTTATTTCTCCTTGGAAAATCGCGTGAATTGAGAGGTAAGCTTAGTGATGACCGACGTGGTAGACGTCGTTCAGATAGACGCAGGTCAGGATTGCGAAAACAAAAGCCTGAAGGGCTGCGACAAGAAATTCTAGGGCAACAATACCCAGTGTGCCGACAACTGGCAAGATAACGCCAACCGACATGATTCCGCCTTTGGCGAGCAGGAAGGCTGCAAAAATCGCAAAGAGTTTAAGCAGGACGTGGCCCGCAACCATGTTGGCGAATAGTCGAACCGCAAGCGTGACAGGGCGCGACAAGAATGAGATGATCTCAATCGGAACGATAATAATATACATCGGCAACGGCAGACCGGACGGCGCAAAAATTTTAAACCACCCTAAGCCATTCTTCCAAATACCAGCAACCATAACCATCAAGATTGTAAAGATCGCCATCGCAGCCGTAACCGCAAGATGGGACGTTGTTGTAAAGGCGTAAGGGTTCATTCCGATAAGGTTTGAGAAGAGAATGAAGAAGAAAATGGCAAAGACATAAGGCATAAAGCGCATGGCTTCGGGCCCGACCGTGTCGCGAACCATGTTCGCGATAAATTCGTAGGATAGCTCGCCCATTGACTGCATACGTCCGGGGATGAGCTTACCGCGCATCGTCAGGACGAAGAAACCAATGATCAAAACAACGGATACAACCATCCAGAAGGACGAATTTGTCCAAGACACGGTCTGACCTGCGATCTCAAAGAGATCAGCTTCAGATTCGATTTTGAACTGCTCCATGGGGCCAGCCATGTCACGCTCCTTTAAACTTCATCGTCCGACTTTAAGTCCGGATCAGCCGTTGGAACATGAGCTGATTTCGCATTCATGGCATCCGCCGTGCGAAAGACACTCATAAACCCGGCAGCAATACCGAACCCAAGCCCTAAAAAAAGCCCCCAAGGTTTCGTCCCAATGAGTGTGTCGATCCCAAGACCGAGGAACATTCCCACTAAAACGGACACCAGAAGCTCCGTGCTTAATCGCCATGCCATTCCAAGAAGGGAATTCTCTTCGCTCTTATCCGGTCTGATTTTTGCGTCGCGGCGCGCCTGAGCGGCTGCGAGCTTACTCTCGAGCGTGTCGAGATCAGTCGAGGAAGAGGGGTCGGATTGTCCGTTCTTGTCAGGCATTAAAACCAAGCGTGATACTTTGCAACGAACGCCATGAGAGCATCCTTTGAAAGCGCGCACTACCTAGCCAAGGGGGTAGGGGAAGTCAACACGGGCTATTGTGTCTTTAAGCTCCTGTTATCACATAAAAATATGGATTTTCACCTGTGATTTGTGAGACTTTTTTCATAGCCATGCGAATGCGGGGCGAGTCAGCCGTCGAGTGCTTCGATTTTGAGGGATAAACCAGCCCCACTTTCTGAGCCCGTCAGAAATTGCGCCGTTTCGCCTACGCCAACAATTAATGTCGGGTTCGCGACAATTGTGCCCCCCGCCATAACGCGCATTTCAATGTAAATGCCTCGATTAGTTTGTGTGGCTTTCAAATGGATGGTTTCGCTGTCGGCGGCTAAAGTGTTGGGATCGCAAGCTTGAGAGCTGACCAAGTCGAAACAGAGACTCTCACCAGAATCAATCTCAACTTCCGTATTATATCGCCGCGTGCGGATACCTCGTGTCTCTTCGCCATTATCCAAAGTTTCGGTCACGGCCGACATATGTTCGGTTTCTACAACCAATCGTAACGGTTCAGCATACGCGAACGGCGTGAGAATGAAGGCCGCGCCTATAAGAGTGCCTATAGCGGCGAACGTTTTCACGGGGTGCTTGATGAGTGTCATGGGTGTTATCGTGTTTGCCAGTGAAGACACGGCAGACTCAGGCTGACGTAGATAATCTGCAATCAACCGCCGCACTGCCGCGCTGACCGTCAAGCCTTCAGAGGCCGCTTTGGCGCGAAGGGCGTCCTTGTCTTGAAGCGACAGGCGAACTTCGAGCATTTCGGATTTTTTGGACCGACGTGTCATGCGCTCAGGCCTTTGCTGATTTGCCGCTTTCGCCAATCAAAACTCTGTCGGGACGGACAAAAACCGTGTCCCGACAAACCTATTCTGCGGCGACGAGTTCTGTTGCGCGCGCGAGCTCGACCGACAGGAGTTGGGAGACGCCTTGTTCGGCCATCGTTACGCCAAACAAACGGTCCATACGGCTCATTGTGACGGGATTATGCGTTATGGCGATGAATTTCGTGTTCGTCAGGCGCTTCATCTCGTCGAGCACATCGCAATACCGCCCGACATTATAATCATCCAGCGGCGCATCGACCTCGTCCAAAACACAAACGGGTGCGGGATTGGACAGGAAGACCGCGAAAATCAAGGCTGTCGCGGTGAGGGCTTGTTCACCGCCGGACAGAAGGCTCATCGGTTTGAGCGTCTTACCTGGCGGGCGGGCGAAAACTTCGAGTCCAGCATCCAACGGATCATCGCTCTCAGTCAGGCTTAGCCACGCTTCTCCGCCACCGAAGAGAGTGACGAAAAGTTTGGAGAAATGGCCGTTGACGACGTCGAAGGCTTCAAGAAGGCGCTGACGCCCTTCGGTGTTCAACTCATCAATGCCTTCACGGAGGCGTGCAATCGCTTTGATTAAGTCTTCGCGCTCTGTCTTCATGACGTCGAGGGCTTCTTCCTGCTCAACGGCCTCTTCGTCCGCGCGTAGGTTTACGCTCCCGAGCTTTTCACGTTCAGAGGCGAGGCGCTCCAATTTTCGTTCAATATCATTTTCGGACAAGGACGACTCGGGCGAAAGCTCGCCGAGATGCTCGTCTAATTGAGACGGTTCGCATTGCAGCGTCTCATTGATACGGGCCTTCGTCTCGCCAATCCGTTCTTTTGCCGCGACAAGACGCGCTTCGGCACCTGCTCGTGATTCGCGAGCTTCGCCAGCCAGACGCTCCAGATCGCGGGCGTTGATTTCGGCTTCGCGCAGTTGTGTTTCTGCGCCTGCGAGAGAGTCTGCTGCGTCTTTCCGGCGAGCTTCCGCATCGGCGAGTTGGGTGAATAAGTCCTTGCGGCGGTCTTCGAATTTATCCGGGCCTTCGGTGGCAGCCTTGTAATTCATCTCTGTCGCGTCGCGGCGACCTTGCAATGTGGCGACGCGGTCTGTGGCCTGTGTGCGGCGGCGGTTCCAATCGGTCCGCTCGGATTCAACTGCCTTCAGGCGTGTTGTTCGGGCCTCAATCGCATTGCGAAGCGACCGATAGGTCGTGTTTTTCTCATCCGCATCGGCGCGAGCCGCGAATAGGCGGTCCGAGAGCGCTTCGCGCTTCGGAGCCAGGGTTTCATCGCGGTCCGCGCCGTCCACGGCGGCTTTGGCGGTATTGGCTTGTTGGCGGAGTTCCGCGATTTCAGCCTGAAGGCGTTCAATACGTTCTTCCAAAGACCGTCTTTGTGCGTTCTCGCGGGCGACATCCGTTTCATATTGGGCGGCGGCGGCTTGGGCAGCGCGCTCTTTGCGCTCTAGATCAGGGAGAGCGGCGCGCGCCGTTGCGGCCAGATCTTTGGTTTTATTGCGGTGTTCACGGGCCTGCTCGAAGGCAGCTTGCGCTGCAGACACCGCCTGTTCGGCAGCCTCAATCTCAGCGACCATGTCTTGCAATCGGCCTTGTTGTTTCAACCGCACAGAGGCCGCTGTTTCCGCGCCCGCTTCCATGACGAACCCGTCCCAGCGCACGACATGACCGCCGCGCGTGACGAGGCGTTGTCCGGGTTTAAGCTGCTGCGCTAGTTCCGCCGCGCTGTCCGTAACGCCAATTTGGCCCAATCGCGCCACCAGTTCGGTCGGACCGCTGACAAGGTGTGACAACGGCGTTGCACCGGAGGGTAGGGCTTGGGTTACTTCCGTTGCGCCCGTCCAGCGCAGTTTCGCATTCCCGCCGATGCCCGCGTCCAAATCTTCGCCAAGGGCGGCGGCTAAAGCCTGCTCATAGCCTTTTTGAACCGTGATTTTTGAGAGAGCCGTCGCATGATCTCGTGGTCCGCGGTTCACAATCCGGTCGAGCGCGGTGCGTTCCGACGTGAGGACACCCAGCGCAGATTTCGCGTCTGACAGGGCTTCCCGAGCGATTTGATCGGCTTCATCCGCGTCATTGCGACGGGCAGCCGCTTCGCGCTCTGCGGTTTTGGCCGCGTCGAGTGCGTCGAGTGCGTCTTTTGACGACGCGGCAAATAGATTGGCTGACGCGCCATTATCGGATGACATAGAGGCGAGTTTGCTTTGTGCGTCTTCGAGTTCCCGTAATCGGCCTGCAAGGCGGCGTTCTGATTGATCCAGCTCCCGCGCCGCGCTTTCCGCGCGGGCGGTTTGTCCGGCGATGAGCGTCGTCAACTCATTCATATCCGCTTCGATTTGATTACGAAGGCGCAGGGCGACTTCCGCTTCATCTTGCGCCGCGTCCAGCGCCGCTGATTGATCACCGACAGAGGCGAGATTGTCATACTCGACTTTAAGGCGGGCTTCGGCGGTTTCCGCATCGACGAGAATACCGCTTTCGCGCTCAATATCCGCCGTTAGTTGTTCGACTTGGGCTTTTAATTTCCGGACTTCACTGGTCGCAGCTTGTTCGTCTGCTTCCAGCGCATCTTTAGCGGCGTTGAGTCTCGCGAGAACGGCGGCCGCGATGAGTTGTTCTTCTTGCTTCGGCTTAAGTGTGCCGGACAGATCAGCGGCGAGCCGCTGAGCCGTTGTCGCTTTGAGCGCGCTTTCTTGCACGTTGGCTTCACACGCCCGCAGCGCATCTGTTGCGCCGGACAATGTATCCAAGGCTGCAACCCAGCGTTTGCGCCAAAGCAGCGCCTTATATTCATGAATTTCGCCCGCGAGACGTTTATAGCGCGCGGCTTGGCGCGATTGACGGCGCAGACTGAGCAACTGGCTTTCAATCTGCGCGACAATATCTTCAAGGCGGTCGAGGTTGTTTTCTGCGGCGCGAAGGCGAAGCTCTGCCTCATGTCGCCGGGAATGAAGACCCGAAATCCCGGCGGCTTCTTCGAGCACACGGCGGCGGTTTGCGGGCTTTGCGGAGATCAGTTCGCTAATCTGGTTTTGCCGGACGAGGGCCGGGGAGTTCGCGCCTGTTGAGGCGTCAGCAAAGAGAAGCTGCACATCCTTGGCGCGGACCGTTTTGCCATTGATTTTATAAGTCGAGCCTTTGCCCTTGGTGATAACCCGCATGACTTCGAGCTGCTCGGAGTCGTTAAAGGCAGCCGGCGCGACGCGTGCGCTATTATCGATATGAAGCGTAACGTGGGCCTGATTGCGGCCTTGGCGTTGGCGCGTTCCCGAAAAGATGACATCTTCCATTTGCGAACCGCGCATGGCTTTGGCGCTATTGGCCCCCATAACCCAGCGGATCGCTTCCAAAAGATTGGATTTCCCGCAACCATTGGGTCCGACAACACCTGTCAGACCCGGTTCGATTATGAAATCAGTCGGCTCGACGAAGCTTTTAAAGCCTGTCAGATTGATCTTGTCGAAGACCAGAGAGCCCATAATTTACTCAGCAGACTCTTCGGCTGGAGCGTCTTCGGATGGAGTGTCAGCCGGGGTTTCGCCTAGAAGACCCATGAGGACTTCGTCCATTTGCTCAACTGAGCCAATGCGAACAGACTCGCCGTTTACGAAAAATGCCGGCGTGCCGCCAACGCCTTCGTCAAAGCCTTGTTCCATCTTGCTATTGATATGATCGCGGTGCGCTTCATTGGCCATACAGGTCGCGAATTCCTCTTCACTCAAGCCGGAAGCTTTCGCGAGATTGACGTAAGCTGTGCGGGCATTTCCGGCCTGCGCCATTTGCGTGATCTGCTGCAAACGATCAAATTGCAGCTTGATATTCTGAAAATAATCGTCGGGATTGGCACAAAGCGCGATTTTGAAACCTGCTTCTGCGAGCTGCGGGTTTCCTGTCAGGAACTCGCGAAAGACGAAGCGAACTTTGCCCGTATCAACATAACGGGCTTTAAACTCAGGATAGACAGTCTGGTGCCAATAGGCGCAGCCCGGACATGTGACAGAAGCATATTCGACAACGACAAGCGGCGCATCAACGCGGCCAATGGCATGGTCATCATCACGCTCATAAGAAGTGCGGTCTCCTGTCACAGTCGGTGCAGACGTCGCCGCGCCATTCGTGTTCGGGTCGGCATTGCCGCAGGCCGCGAGCAAAGCTGCTGTTCCGATGAGAAGTGTTGTGCGAATCACTGAGGCCATAGTCGAGCATCCCGAATTGGAGGTGGAGTTCAAGTCACCCCTAAACGAATCAGGGGCATAGATACCGCTCAGAGCGGTCGTCTTTGTGGATATTGATTAACGGCGAGCGGAAGAGCGGCCTTCGACCCAGCCTTGAATGGCATTGGCATCATGGGCTCCGCTCATGACCGTGCCGTCGAAAATGAAGGACGGAATGTTTGAAATTCCAGCCGCGCCAGCGCGAGCAGCAGAGGTTTGCAGTGTTTTCATATGTGTCTCTTGATTGAGGCAGGCCGCAATACTGGCTTGATCTGTTAAGCCTGCGACCGCGGCAAGAGCATCATACTGGGCTTTGATAACGGCGCCGTCATTGATTCCGACGGCGCGTAAAATCGTATCCTGCCGTGCAAATTGATCTTCGATCACAGCCATATAATTATCGTCTGCGGCGCACTCGGCCATCAGAAACCCGGTCAGCGACAATTGGATGGGTTCGCTGGGGAGGGGGCGGAAAACCACGCGCAACAGTCCTGTTTCGATCAGGTTTGTTTTGATGGCGGGCCATTCATTGGCGAACCATGAACCGCAGTGTGGACAGACGTTAGACGCATAGACGATAAGTGTGTGATCGGCCTCTGCGCTGCCCATAACCCGGTCAGTCGGTGCCTCGCTATGAATATATGTGGGTGTTTCGTGTGCGTGGCCGCCGCCTGTTGGGGACGCTAAGGCTGGCGTCGCGAATAGGGCGAATAGGAGTGAGACTGCGAGAATGGACGCGCGGATCATGGTTGGTTCCTGATAACTTCGCGGCCAAGCCGCCCCAAGACATCCTTTAGACGCTCATTACGGACTTGTGTAAGGCCTTCATGCAGTGAGCGAGCTTCTGACGGGGTTAAACCTCGTTTAGGTTTCTCGGTCGCCGTCGCGTTAGGTTTCGCCGCTGCCTGGACGACTTGAATACGAGAAACATGCCCATCGCCCAAATGCGCGTTGAGACGCTCTAGGATCGGGCCAGCGGCTGCGAGGATGAGCGAGGCGGCGGGACCGGGCGCACTAATGACGAGGGTCCTTTCGCCATGATTGGCGCGAAATCGAACCGGGCTACTGATTTTTGACCATCTAGGCCCCATGATTTCGGGCCAAATGTCGGCAAGGGCGAGGGCGGAGCTGCCGCGCTTCGTCCCGCCTTTCTTCGCCAGAGGCCGCATCACGCGGTTAACCGCCATGCCTACACTGGGTAACATGCGGGCTTGTGGCCGCGCGCGGCGGGCTTCGAGATAGCGCTCGACTTGAGCGCGCTCAGGCGGAGTGAGAGGACGGTGTGTCACACTCTGCTTATCCGGCATTGCAAGGGCGAGGTAAAGCGGACAGGTCTGCGGACGAAATGTGGACTGATCAGCAAATCACCGACATGCGCGCTGCGCTCTTGCAATGGTATGACCAACAAGGCCGGACATTGCCGTGGCGCGTTAGGCCCGAAGAGCGCGAGCGGGGCGTTATTGCCGACCCTTATGCCGTGTGGCTGTCGGAGGTTATGTTGCAGCAAACCACGATTCCGCATGGTACGCCCTATTGGTTTAAGTTCCTCGGCCTTTACCCCATTGTTGAGGATTTAGCCGCCGCGCCGCTGGATGATGTTCTGACGCACTGGGCGGGACTTGGATATTACGCGCGCGCCCGAAACCTCCATAAATGCGCTGTTTTGGTCGCGACGGAATTCGGGGGGCAGTTTCCGCCAACAAAAGCAGAGTTGATGAAACTCCCGGGGATTGGCGATTATACAGCTTCGACCATTGCCGCGATCTGCTTTGATGAAGCCACGAATATCGTCGACGGTAATGTCGAACGCGTCATTTCGCGGATGCACAGGGTTGCAGCGCCGCTCCCGAAAGCCAAGCCTACTATAAAGTCACTCGCGGCCGTTTTGGCAGATCCGTCAAGGCCAGGGGATTATGGTCAGGCGATTATGGATTTAGGCGCAACTGTCTGTACGCCGAAGTCGCCTTCATGCTCGTCCTGTCCGTGGACTGCGTGGTGCGAAGGATATGCGGCGGGGGATCAACAAAGCTATCCTAAAAAGACACCCAAAAAGAAACAGCCCGTTCGATATGGCATCGCTTATGTCATGATCCGGGACGGCCAAGTCTGGCTGCGCCGCCGCGCTGATAAGGGTTTGCTCGGCGGTATGATGGAGGTGCCAACGTCAGATTGGGCTGACACGCTCCCAAGTTTTCAGCCGCCTATCGATTCGGATTGGGTCCGCAGTCCTTCGCCCGTAAAACATGTTTTCACGCATTTTGAGTTGCGCTTGGATGTGTACCGCGCGGAAATTGCTGACGGTTTCGATAAAGACGGTGTTTGGGTTTATGAAACCGCGCTATCCACAGTCGCATTGCCAAGTCTTTTCAAGAAGGTACTAGACAGTCTTAATTTTTAACGGTCTAAAACCTTGAGCGAGGTCGTCCCACATCGGCCTCGCTCAAGTTCCTTAAAATGATCGTATTGATCGACTAGCTCTGCGCCATTTCAGCGCGAATTTCGCTGCGATAGGCATCAATCGGGGTAAGGCCTTTTGCGCCCATAAAGTGCCAGTAAGTCCAGCCGTTACAGGACGGGGCATCGGTCACATGTGCGCCCACTTTATGAATAGAGCCTTCAAAGCCGTCTTCTGTGGCCAGGCTGCCATCTGCGCGGACGCGGGCTGAAATTTTGCCTTTGGCAGAGAAGAGTTTCGTCCCGATATCAATCATGCCGCGTTCAACAAGATGCGCGAAGGGAACCCGCGGTTCGGAGCGTTTAGAGCGTGTGATTTTGATGGCTTCTGTGCCGGCTGGGCGGACTTTGGCAATACGTTTGCGGGCGTGCGCGATATAGTCGTGTTCACGTTCCAGCCCAATATAGTTGCGTCCGAGTTTCTTTGCGACAGCACCCGTGGTTCCTGTGCCGAAGAATGGATCAAGGATCACGTCGCCCGGATTGGACGTCGATAGAATAACGCGGTGTAGCAAGGATTCCGGCTTTTGCGTCGGATGCGCCTTGCCGCCGCCTTCTGTCTTAAGGCGTTCATGACCTGTGCAAATTGGAAGCGTCCAATCAGAGCGCATTTGCACACCGTCATTCATCATCTTCATCGCGTCATAGTGGAATGTCGGACGCGAGGATTCAGATTTGGTCGCCCAGATCATTGTCTCATGAGCGTTGGTAAAGCGTGTGCCGCGAAAGTTCGGCATCGGATTCGTCTTGCGCCAGATAATATCGTTTTGGATCCAAAACTTCTGATCTTGCAACACCGTGCCGACACGGAAAATATTGTGATAGCTGCCCATGACCCAGATGGAGCCGTCATCTTTCAAGACACGCCGCGCCGCTTGCAGCCAATCGTGACTGAACAGGTCATACGCATCCATAGAATCGTATTGATCCCAATCATTGGTCACGCCATCGACAACGGAATTGTCCGGACGCGATAAATCACCGCCAAGCTGTAGGTTATAAGGTGGGTCCGCAAAGATGAGGTCAACCGAGCCAGCGGGGAGGCTGTTCATCAAATCCACGCAATCGCCTTGCAAGATTTGATTGAGGGGGAGTTCAGCACGGGCGTCAACATGGGGCAATGACGCGGAGGCATCAGCCTGAGCAGAGGCGGGGGCACTATTATCGGAAACGACGCGAAGATGGCTCATGGGGGTCCTGACGAAGGTGAGTGTCTCAATTTCGATCAGAGTGGCGCCAAGAGAGTAAAGGCGATCTTAAAGCGTGGAAATTCCAACGGTTAACGGAAATTAGCACTGGTAAATATCCACAGGCTGGCGCGTTAACTTTTAGCGTTGCATTCGCGCCCGTCAGGAGGCCATAAGGCAACCCTGAAGGGAAATTTTATGAAGACCACATTGCTCGCGACGGCCTTGTTTATAGCGGCTACACCTGCTTTTGCATCTGATCTGGGGGCCGATATTCGCGCCCATGTGCAAGAGGATTACACTGCAAACCTATCAAGCCTGTTTGTTCACCTTCATGAAAATCCGGAGCTTTCCTTCCGTGAGTTTGAGACATCAAAGCGTATCGCTTCCGAACTGACTGCGCTGGGCTATGAGGTGACAACAGGCGTGGGACAGACTGGAGTTGTCGCTGTTTTAAAAAACGGCGACGGGCCGACCGTTATGATTCGTGCCGATATGGACGGGCTTCCGGTGAAAGAGGACACGGGATTGCCTTATGCGTCGACGGCGCGGCAAGTCGGGATCGATGGAATCGAAAACCCCGTCATGCATGCCTGCGGCCATGATGTACACATGACGTCTTTAATCGGCACGGCGCGGCAGTTGATGCGGTTGAAAGATGACTGGTCAGGGACTTTGGTCCTCGTCGGTCAACCTGCCGAAGAAATTATCTCTGGCGCGCGGGCGATGATTCAAGACGGATTATATGAGCGGTTCCCGAAACCGGATTATGCGATTGGCTTCCATGTCGGGGCTGCGGGTCCGGCGGGCATGGTTATGGTGCCAAAGGGACTCGCCTATTCGAGTTCTGACAGCGTTGATATTCATGTCCACGGCGTCGGTACGCACGGGGCTGCACCGCACCAAGGCATTGATCCGGTCCTGGTCGCCAGCGCCATCGTGGTGAACCTGCAAAGCATTGTCAGCCGGTCCATTAGCCCGCTTCAGCCCGGTGTGATCACCGTTGGGTCATTCCACGCGGGAACAAAGAACAATATTATCGGTGATAAAGCCGAATTAAAACTGACTGTTCGGTCGGATGATCCTGATGTTCGCTCTACATTACTGGACTCGATTGACCGCATCGCGAGAGGGACAGCGATCGCTTACGGGGTGCCGGAAAATCTATTGCCAGAAGTGACGCGGCTGGACCGTAATACGCCGCCGCTTAAGAATGATCCTGAAACAGCGATGTTTTTGGAAGAGGCTCTCATGCCTGAAATGGGGGCGGACAAGTTCATCGAACCGATCCGACTTGGTATGGGCGCGGAAGATTTCGCGGAATTCATTGCGCCGGAACATGGGGTGACTGGCGTTTATCTCTCCGTCGGTGGAACGCCCTTGGATGAGCTAGAGACAGCCGCGTCGCACCACTCGCCTTTCTTCAAAATCGCGCCAGAACCGTCGATTACGGCAGGGACAGAGGCGATGACATTGAGCGCGATTAGCCTGTTTAATCGTGAGTAGGGGTTTATGGGCCGCTGCGCGGGCTTGCTATATTAAAGTCCCCTCCGTCACTCGGCCTTCGGCCATTGTGACATCCCCGCCTTGCAGGGGAGGAACTTGACGGCTTCTCGAAATTGAGTTCCTCACCCGCGAGGGGGAGGTGGGCGAGCGCAGCGAGGTCGGAGGGGGACATATAATTATGGCGCGCTTGCGCGACCAAAACCCCCACCTGCGCTCCAATCCTCTCCATCATTGCGACTCACCCATAAACCGCTAAACCCATCCTATGCGCCAATATCTCGACCTTCTCGCCCACGTTATGGACACCGGCATCGACCGCGGTGACCGCACAGGCACGGGTACGCGCGGGATATTCGGGCATCAAATGCGGTTCGACCTCGCGGACGGGTTTCCGATGGTCACGACGAAGAAACTGCACCGCAAATCGATCATCCACGAACTCCTCTGGTTCGTCGCGGGCGATACGAACATCACTTACCTTCAGGAAAATGGCGTCAAAATTTGGGACGCATGGGCGGATGAAGACGGCGACCTCGGCCCCGTTTACGGCAAACAGTGGCGCCGTTGGGAAGGGCCGGACGGCAAAGTCATCGATCAGCTGAAACAAGTGATCGAGCAGATCAAAACTAATCCGAATTCACGGCGACACATTGTGAGCGCGTGGAATCCAGCGGATGTCGAGGATATGGCCCTGCCGCCCTGTCACTGCTTGTTTCAGTTCTTTGTGGCGGATGGCAAACTCTCCTGCCAACTCTATCAACGTAGCGCCGACATTTTCCTTGGCGTGCCGTTCAACATCGCCAGCTACGCGCTCCTGACGCATATGGTTGCGCAAGTCTGCGGGCTGGACGTGGGCGACTTCGTCCACACATTCGGCGATGCGCACATCTATCACAATCATTTCGACCAAGTGCGGGAGCAGCTGACACGTGAACCGATAGCCCTGCCACGGTTAGAGTTGAATGCGGATGTGACGGATATTGAGGGCTTTACCTATGCGGACGTGAAGCTGGTGGGGTATAAAGCGCACGCGCATATTGCGGGGAAAGTGGCGGTTTGAAGCTGGAGTTCAATAAAGGCAGCGCTTTCAATACGTGGGAGCCAAACCCTTATGGAGCTTCTGATGAAGTAGTTGAAAAGCAAATGGCCGCTTACATTGATATGACAACTATTCCAATTACTTGGAAGTTCAGAACTAGATCGCAAATATGTTTCGATTGGAGCTTGTCTGACCTTAGTATTCTCCAAATTGACTTTATCGCCGAGAGCGAATCTTGGAAAGTAATGTTAGGAGATTACCCATACCATGGTTTTCCGGATCCACCGCGTTGGGGGTTATACCGATGCGTCGTTGAAAATTCTGATAAATGGGAGCGTTGTGGGTTTTTCTCTACCTTACCAAAAGTTTGGAAATTCCCCTCTTCAGGCATTTGAAATAGGTTTTAGCCCTGTTGCCTAAGCCTTTTAACGAACGTCGCCCTGATAGCCTCTTTGATTAGCGCGACCATCTCATTCTTGTCATCCCGGACAAGCGTAGCGCAGAGCCGGGACCTAACGGCTACGAAATCCGCTCGCTTGGTCACTCAAACGTCAGGTCCCGAATCGGCGGCCTTTGGCCTTGTCCGGGATGACAAAGCATAAATGGGTTTGTTTCGCGCAGCCGAAAACCCGAACTGCGCCCAGACAGTGAAATAAAATGCGGAGGCGTCCGCGGATCAAGGGGCCGTTTCGTCACGGCCAATGGCGTTGGCTATTGGCTAGCCTTGTGGGGCGAAACGATCATTTGATCCGCAGCGATGTTTCGACCAAAATCCCCCAGACGTTCTCCTGACCGCCCCAGTGCGGCCCATCCGGTTTCATTCTATGCGGCGTGCTGGACTGCTAATCCAACCCGCCGCGAAACACCGACCTTTCGCGGCAAAAGCAACTAGCGCATTGCTGCCTCCGCTGCCCGAAAGGAACAGTCTTAAAAGATCATGGATTTGGATGGCGGAGGTTGAGTTGGTGGAGAAATCTTTAAGCCCTTGAAATGTCGGGCAAAAAGAAATGCGGAAGCGAGGATGTATCTGGTGGGTTCGTATTTATCCGCTGCGTTCGGGCTAAAGCCCTCTCTACGCGTCTCGACCGTCAATCGGTCCCCCGCACCGATTGACAGGTCAAGCCTTCTTAACAAACTCCGTCTTCAACTTCATCGCCCCAATCCCGTCGATTTTGCAATCAATGTCGTGATCCTCATCGACTAAGCGGTTGATCCGCACCTTCGTGCCGACTTTCACCGTTTTGCTCGTGCCTTTGACTTTCAGGTCTTTGATGAGCGTGACCATGTCGCCGTCTTCGAGCACATTGCCATTGGCATCGCGGTAGACTTTGGGCGCGCTGTCTGCGGCGGCCCACTCAAAGGCGCATTCGGGGCAGATCAGTAGCGGGCCGTCTTCATAGACATATTCGCACGCGCATTCAGGGCAGGGCGGGATTTCGGACATAGGGATCAGATCAGGGCGAGAGGGATATAGGGAATACTGGCGATAATGATCGTCAGGCGGGTGAGCATACTTCGCCCGATACCAAAGGGCAGGGCCGTGAGTTTGGCGGCGAGCCATAGGACAAGCACAAACACAGGAAAAAACCAGAGCGGCAATATGGCGAGCGATAAGATCGCCGCCGCTATTAGCAGTAGCGCTAACCCCGCCACAGCTTTCGTGACCGAAAGTTCGCCCGCCGCAATCGGGCGGTTCGGTTTTGCGTCGCGTCGATCTTGATGAATGTCGCGCAGATCATCAATCAGCGCGAGCGCGGCGACGGTGAGCATCCAGACGACGGTCGCCCAGACTGGCAACCATAGGTTCGTTGCGACACCTTTATAGACGGCCGCGAAGACAAGGATGAGAAGCGGGAGCGGAAACCAAAGCCGCCACGGGCGCATGGCTTTCAAAAGTGTGCCGATTTCTGACCCGCGTTCTTCTAAGATCGTCACGGTTTCACCCGCTGCGCTCCGGGTTTTATCTGTGCCTTTGGGCGGGCGCATGCCGTACGCGCTTTGCGCGGCTTCCCAGACGGCGAAATCTTGCGTGCTATTGCCCGCATAATCGAACCCGTCCGGAAAACGCTCTTGCAGGAAGGCGGCTTTATTCTCGGATGTCATATTATAGGTCGGGGATGTCCCGAAACTGTCGGTAATGAAGTCGAGGCGTTCACCCAGTCGCGTGACGAGGGATTGTTCAGACCCAGAGCAAAGATAGACCTCACGACCGTCCGCCACGGCCCGCTCGGCCAACGCTACGATTTTCGCCTCTAACGGCGCAACATCCATGTCCAGTGTGTCGCCAATGCGGGCAACCATTTCCTGCTTCATTTGGGGCTTATCTTCCTTACCGACGCGCGCATAATGAAGCGCCTTGTTCGGGTCGCGCATCACGGCGGCGAGGATCATTTCATGCGTCAGGTCACTTTTCAGGAGCGTCCCGTCGACATCGAGGATGAGCGGGCGGGTCATGCGGACACGGACTCGGGATGGGTTGTCGCGATCAGCACATCATCAACTGTGATGGCCAATTTAATGCTCCAGTCGGCATCCACAAATATGCGGAGAGTCTCAACACCGTCGGCCGTGGTCAAATCATGCGTCACAAACGGCACGTCCCGATCGACATGCACCCACCGCGTATCTTCGGCGGCCAATTCGCCATCAATCATGAGGCGCAGGCCCTTGAACCAATGATTGCTCACGACGATCTCGCGGCCTTTATAATGAGTATGAAGTTCTTTCAGCATAAGGGTGAGGTAAGCGGAACAGCGCCCCCGTCAAGATGGTGAAGACTGATCCGAGGTTTCTATACCTTTTTCGAGTGTCTTGCGAATGATCCACCAAATCACGAGCGCGCCGAGCATTTTACCGCCAATACTCATGACAACATTGGGCAGAGTGAATTGATTATCTCGGATCGCTTCCGCGCCGAGCAAGAAGACCGATGTATCAACGGGCGCAGCAATCGCAGACGATAGGAGGACGCGGGTCGAGAGTTTCAGCCTCGTGAAGGTGAAAACAGTCCAATCCACCAATTCCGATATGGCGAAGGCCGCACCGGAGGCGAGCGCCAATTCCCCGCCCGACGTCGCCCATGTCAACCCGAGGGCGACGGCCATCGCGAGCAAGACCCAATGCCCGATTTCGCGCTGCGCGAAGTCCCGCACGACAAGGACAAGCCCGGTGACGATGGTTACTGGGTTAAACGCCCAGCCCAAGCCGGGCAGCTCCACCATGGGCGCCCACGTAAAGCTCCAATTGATGAAGGGGATCAGCAGGACATAGATCAGCGTGATGATGACCGCCCGCGTCGGGGTGGAGAAGGGCTCTTTGGCGGCGTAAGTCGACATAATTTCGTCTATACGCATCGCGCGCGGGACTGTAACCCTTATGACTATGAATAACTCTGATCCCCTCATTCTGGCGGCTATCGTCGCGCGGTCTACCAATCGCGTGATCGGACGCGACGGCGATTTGCCGTGGCGGCTGCGGTCTGACTTGCAGCATTTCAAACGCGTGACGATGGGCAAGCCCTGCCTCATAGGTCGCAAGACGTGGGAGAGCCTGCCGTTTCCGCTGCCTGGCCGCCCAAACCTCGTTTTGACGCGCTATGAGACTTACAGAGCCGAAGGCGCAGAGGTGTTTTCTGATTTGAACGCTATGGTTGGGCGCGGCGCAGAACTGGCCGGATCGCTGGGCGTTGATGAGGTCATGATTATCGGCGGCGCGCAGATATATACGACGCTTATGCCGCATATAGGGCGAATCTATGAGACGGAAGTCGATGCCGTGATCGACGGAGACGCGTATTTCCCCGAACTACCGCCGAAGATTTGGTCTGCCCGCGACGAATTGCACCACTCAGCGGGCAAAGGCGACGACTTTGCCTTCAAAACCCGCGTTTTAGAGCGTCGATTGTCAGTCAATCCGTCTTGAAAGCACGCGCGGCCTTCTCCACATAGAACCAGATTCGATTGGAGACCATGAATGGCTGACAATAACTCTCCCTGGGGGCCCAAAGGCGGCTCAGGCGGAAATGGTAATGGCAACTCACCGTGGGGCAATGGCCCAAAGGGGAGCGGCGGTAAAAAACCGGGCGGAAGCGGGACTGACCGTTCTGCCGATCTCGACAATGTGATTGAGGGCTTTAAAACCCGCGTCAAATCCGGCGGCCCACGCCGACCGAATGGCGGCGGCGGTGGCGGCGGTGCACCCAATTTCAAAATTGGCCCGTTTGGTCCGCTTGGCATTGCACTCGCGATTGGCGCGGTCCTGATGATCTCGACATCCGTTTACACGGTTGATCAGACAGAACGGGCGCTGGTTATCCGCTTTGGTGATTATGTCAGAACAGAAGGTCCGGGCCTTAAGTTCAAATTCCCGAGCCCGATTGAAACAACCTATAAGCAAGAAACCGAGATCATCCGGAAAGATGCCATCGGCGGGAATGATGCGTCATCCCTAATGCTGACAGGCGACGAAAATATCGTCGATATCGACTTTACCGTCCTGTGGCGGATTGTTGATTTAAAAGATTATTATTATGAGGTCGAAGACCCATCTGAAGCCGTTCGGGCCGTTGCCGAAAGCGCGATGCGCGAAGTGATCGGGCGCAATGAGTTGGAAGGCATTATTACGACGGATCGTTTGGCGATTACGACATCGGTGCGTGATTTGATGCAGACGGTTCTCGACGAGTATAAAGTCGGCGTTCGGATTGTCGAAGTGCAGTTGCAAAAAGCGGATGCGCCGGATCAGGGTAATGTTGTTGATGCCTTCCGCGACGTGGTCGATGCCGCGCAGGAACGCGAAACGACTATCAACCAAGCGACATCCGTACAAAATGATGTGGTCCCGCGCGCCCGTGGTGATGCCGCTCAAATTTTGCAGGAGGCCGCAGGTTATCGGGATTCCGTGATTGCGGAAGCTGAAGGTGAGGCGGAACGCTTCAACTTGATTTATCAAGAATACCGCCTTGCGCCCGTCGTGACGCGCCAGCGGATGTATCTCGAAACCATCGAAGATGTGTATGCGCCTGCAGAGAAAATCATCCTTGATAGTGACGGTGGATCGGGCGTGATTCCCTATCTCCCACTCGACAGACTGGGGTCTAATACTCCGCGTGGAGGTCAGTAATGAAAAACCCTCGTCTTATATTGATTGCCGTCCTTGGCGGCGCTGTCATCCTCGCCATCATTGCGTCGCTCTTTACTGTGGAAGAGCATGAGCAAGCGATTGTCTTCCAATTTGGTGAAGCGCAGCGGGTTGAAAACCCGTGGGGGTCTGAACCGAATGCAGGCTTAAAAATGAAAACGCCGTTTATCGAAAACGTCGTTTATCTGTCTCGCCGTAACCTCGAAGTTGACCTTCGTCCGGTTGAGCTACTCGCCGCGGACCAAGAACGCCTCATCGTTGATGCGTTCGTGCGTTACCGTATTACCAACGCCATCCGTTTTTATGAAAAATTGCGCAATGAGCGCGGCGCGCAAGATCAACTTCAAGCGATCTTTGACTCGACACTGCGCGATGTTTTGGGCCGTGTGGATACGCCAGAGATTATCTCGGGTCGCCGGAGCGAATTGATGGCTGAAATTCAGTCCGTGGCGAATGGTGTTGCGCAAACGGAAGATCTTGGGATCGATATTATCGATGTTCGTATCAAACGTGCCGATCTTCCCCGTGAAAACTATGATCGCGTGTTCCAACGTATGGTCTCGCAGCGGAACCTTGAAGCATCATTGCTTCGCGCTGAGGGCGAAGAGCAAGCTCAGGAAATTCGTGCGACGGCGCAAAAAGAAGCCCGCGTTATCCGCGCGGAAGCGCAGCGTCAGGCGGAAATCATTCGCGGTGAGGGCGATAAGCAGCGGAACGCGATCTATGCGGCGGCCTATACTAAAGATCCTGAGTTCTTCGCCTTTTACCGCTCGATGGAAGCCTACAGAAAAGGTTTGGGCGAAAACACGACTTACGTCTTGTCACCGGACTCTGACTTCCTCGGCTATCTCGATGATCAAGGCGGTGGTCGCTAGGTTTTTGTAGCCGACTGACGCCGTGAGCGCGGCGACTGTTATCCTCCTCGTTTTTGGCGGCGCCTTGGCCGTCGAAGGCATTGGATGGGCCCTGGGTCCGGACGCGATGCGCCGGACCTATGAAGAGGCCATGTCCAAGCTTGATTCGCAAAGTCTCTCAAAGCTTGGATTGCTCTGCACAGCTTTGGGACTTTTGCTGATCTGGATCGGTATTCGCCTGCACGGCTAGCCTGACATAATCGTCATGCAAACGGGCGGTTCGCCGCCTTGGCAAATCACATAAATTACCGCACAAGCGCTTCATGCTTCGTACGATCTGCCTCGGCCTTACACTCTCTCTCGCTCCGCTTGCGACGGCTCATGCGCGGCCTATCCCCGATAATTTCGTCGATCTGACGAAGCGCCTGTCCCCAGCCGTTGTGAACATCTCGACCGCGCAGACGGTTGAATTTGCCAATGAAGATGTGCCGACGTTTGAAGAAGGCTCGCCGCTCGAACGGTTCAACGACTTTTTCGGCAACCGTCCCGGCCGCGACGGCCGCGTGTCCAAATCGCTTGGCTCGGGCTTTGTGATTGATGCGGGCGGCTACATCGTCACCAATAATCACGTGATTGAAGATGCTGATATCATCGAAGTGACGTTCCCAAACGGCGACACATATGAGGCGGATTTGATAGGCCGCGACCCCGCGACAGACATTGCTGTGCTTAAGATCGAATCCAGCGACGCGCTTCCATTTGTGTCGTTTGGCGATTCAGATGCCTCCGAAGTCGGGGAGTGGGTCATCGCGATTGGGAACCCGCTCGGATATTCAGGCTCCGTCACGGCGGGCATTATTTCCGCGCGGAACCGCGATATTTCAGCCGGCAATTATGATGACTTCATTCAAACGGATGTCGCAATTAACCAGGGGAACTCCGGGGGTCCTTTGTTTAATATGGACGGCGAAGTCATTGGCGTGAATACGGCGATCATTTCGCCGACGGGCTACTCCATCGGCCTTAGCTTTTCTGTTCCCAGCGATCTGGCCAATAGTGTCTCGGCGCAGCTCATCGAGTTTGGCGAGACGCGGCGCGGTTATTTAGGGGTCCGGACCCAGAAGGTCAGCGCTGACATCGCGCGCTCCTACGGTTTGGATAGTGCGCGCGGCGCATTGATTAGCGCGCTGGTTGAGGATGGGCCTGCGGCGAAGGGCGGGCTGGAGCGAGGCGATCTCGTTCTTCGAATTGGTGACCGCGATATTGACGACACACGCGTCATGTTCCGCGCTGTGGCTGAAGCGCCCATCGATACGGATGTTGAAATTGAGTATATTCGCAAACGTAAACGCCGCACGTCGATCATTCGCATTGAGCGCCTGGCGGAGAATATTAGCGATGAAGATAAGCTGCAGTTAGAAGTCGAAAGCGGTAACGCGGAGCGCACGATTGGCGGGTTGTCTGTCGAAGCACTGACGGATGATGTGCGCCGAACCAACCGGATTAAACCTGATGTTGACGGCGTTCGCGTCGTCAATATTGCAAGGCGATCCCGTGCGTCGGGCAAGATTTTAAAAGGCGACATTATCGAAGAAGTCGCGTTCGAGAGCGTGAAAACGCCCGCAGAGTTTGAAGCGGCCATGGAAACTGCGTTAGAGACCGGAGAGCCTGTGACGCTTCTGATCAATCGCGGCGGGAACTATATTTTCTTCGCGCTGAACGGCTAGTCTTCAACGATATCATCGTCAGAATAGCCTTGAAAGTACAAGGCTGTAAGGAGGTCGGTGCAAGTAATGGCGCTATGCGACGCTGCTGCCACGGCGGGTTTCGCATAGTATGCGAGGCCTAGTCCCGCTGCTTCGATCATCGCCAGGTCATTGGCTCCGTCGCCAATCGCAATCGACTTTGAAGCATCGCCGCCGCAGATTTCCATCAACGCATCATATTTCGCTTCGCGCCCCAAAATCGGATAACCGACAGCGCCTGTGAGATATCCGTCCGCTTCAATCAACGTGTTGGCTTGATGACCCGCAAATCCGCAAGCGGCAGCGACGCGCTGCGTAAAAAATGTGAATCCGCCCGATACGATTAAGGTTTTCGCGCCGTTCGCAGTCATTGTTTGAGCCAAGGTCCGCGCGCCGGGATTAAGCGTAATGCGCTCTGCAAAACATTGTTGCAACGTTTCGACGAGAAGCCCTTTGAGAAGGCCAACCCGTTCTTCCAATGCGCCATCAAATCCAATTTCGCCGCGCATGGCGCGTTCTGTAATGTCTGAGACGCGGTCTTTGACGCCTGCAAAATCAGCCAATTCGTCGATACATTCCTGCCCAATCAGAGTGCTGTCCATGTCGCAAACCAGAACTGACTTACGGCGGCCCTCAGCGGGTTGAACGCAAACATCGGCAGTGATTTTCACGGCAGCGAGGATAGCGCGCGCATCGGCGGTGTCTTTCGCGGTCGTTACGCCTTCTATGGCGCGGCCTGCTGAAAGCGTTGTCGCATGACGAAAACCCAGCGCCTTTGCGGCGGCGGCCAAATGCTTACCGCTGAGGTCCGGGAGGACAATCGTTGCGATTTGTTCTAGGGGCGCAGTCATGACAGAGCTCGTCCAAACGCTGGAGGAAATTATCGGAGCGATGCCTCCGGTCTTCTGTATCGCAGGCCCAACGGCCAGCGGCAAGTCGGCCTATGCTGTCCGGATTGCGAAAGCCGTGGACGGCGAAATTATCAATGCCGATGCGTTACAGGTTTACGCGGATTTACAATGGCTGTCGGCCAGGCCGACTGAAGCGGATATGGGCGGAGTGCCGCATCATATGTTTGGATATGTGCCCGGCGAAACCCTTTATTCGACAGGCGATTGGTTGCGCGACGTTGTGCCTGTCATTCTAAAGGTTCTGGGCCGCAACAAAACGCCAATTCTGACTGGCGGAACGGGGATGTATTTCCGCGCGCTTTTAGAAGGGCTGGCCGATGTTCCGGCTGTGCCGCGCGATTTGGCGGCGGAGGTCGACCAAATTCCTATCGCTGACATGAGGCGTGATGCCGAAAGCCTTGATCCTGTCGCGGCAGCGCGCGTGCTTGGTCATGACCCGCAACGTCTGGCCAGAATTATCGGCGTTCACCGCGCAACCGGGCGGACCCTCTCTGATTGGCAAGCCGAGACGCGGCCCGTGATTCCGGCGCGGTTTACGCGCCGTCTGACGTTGATGCCAGAACGCGCAACATTGTACGACCGAATCAATAAACGGTTCGACCAGATGATTGAGGCGGGCGCGTTTGAAGAGGCAAGGGCGGTCTATGCTCGCGGCTATCCGGCCCGTGCACCGATGCTCAAGGCGATCGGTCTGTCACATCTTCTGTCATATCTCGACGGGGAGTGTGACTTGGAAACTGCGGTAGAGACGGCCAAACGGGACTCCCGCCGCCTCGCCAAGCGGCAAATGACCTGGTTTCGCAATCGCTGCGGTGATTGGACCCGGCTTAACACCAAGGCGCAGAAGGATGAATTTGCTCTGACCCTATGAAAGGCCCGCTGTACGATATTGGTTTGCTGATTGGCTTAAGTCTGATCACGGCCTTGCTGGTTTACCTGTTCCGCGACCAAGCGAATGCCGCCGTCGATTTAATGGGGACTTACTCTGGGACACCGATGGCTGTTGGGGTGGCGGTTCTCGTATTTTTAATCGGATCAGTTTTTTTTGTGCCGCAATGGGCGTTGATTGCATCTGCTATCGCGGCGTTTGGGTTGGTGGAAGGGTCCGCCATCGCATGGCTCGCGACGATGGTGTCTGTCACCGCCCATGTACTTGCTGCGCGGGCTCTTGAAAAACGGTTCAAAGAGCGCCTCCACATTCAGCGGCTCAATTATCTTCGTGAATTATTTAAGCGTAATAGCGTTCGGGCGGGCTTTATTGTCAGGCTCATCCCGACAGGGCCGGCAATTTTGGTCAATGTCGCGGCAGGCCTCTTTGGCGTGAGTCGCAGTGGGTTTTTGCTGGGCACAGCAATCGGAATTGTGCCGAAAATATTGCTGACGGGAATTGTCGCGTCGGAGCTCATTTCATCCGCGCAGGGCAAGCAATTTAGTCTTTGGTTGGCGGCTGGGGCCATCGGACTGATTGCGCTCTCACTGATCACGCGCCGCGCGCGACCGCCGCGTGCCGAAATCCCCCCGAAATAGCAGTGATTTTCGGTTGTTAGCGGATAGAAGGCTTGCAATTCGCGGTCGAGATTTCCATTACCAACACACTACGCGGAATTTCGGACGGATTCTCGACGGCAGCATTCAGTCGCTGTTAAGACGCTAGCCCTGACGGGTCCGACCAACGCATCTGGAACAGAACCGGACGGAGCCCTCATGTTCTCCTCATTGATGGACGCATTTTCGTCCGACATTGCAATCGACCTCGGCACGGCGAACACGCTGGTCTATGCCAAAGGCCGTGGAGTCGTGCTTAACGAGCCGTCGGTCGTGTCATTCTCGATCAAAAATGGCCGCAAAATTGTTCACGCTGTCGGCAATGATGCCCGCATGATGCTAGGCCGGACGCCCGGAAATATCGAAGCCATTCGCCCGATGAAAGACGGCGTGATTGCCGATTTCGATGTGGCCGAAAAAATGATCAAACACTTTATCGAAAAAGTGAAATCGGAAGGCGGCTTTCTGCGAAGCGCCAAGCCCAAGGTCGTGATTTGTGTGCCGTCCGGTGCCACGGCTGTGGAAGAACGCGCGATTTATCAATCTGCGCAGCAGGCGGGTGCGCGCAAAGTTTACCTCATCGAAGAACCAATGGCCGCGGCGCTCGGCGCAGGCCTTCCGATTCACGAGCCTGCAGGCTCAATGATCGTTGATATTGGCGGCGGGACGACGGAGGTCGCTGTGCTATCACTCGATGGGATTGTTTACTCGCGGTCTGTGCGTGTTGGCGGCGATAAGATGGATGATGCGATTATCCAATATGTCCGCCGCACGACGAACCTCTTGATTGGCGAAATGACCGCCGAACGCGTGAAGAAAGAAGTCGGCTCCGCGACGATGCCGGCTGATAATGAAGGCATGAGCGTCCTCATTAAAGGCCGTGATTTGATGAACGGTGTGCCGCGCGAAATTCGTGTGTCCGAAGCTATGATTGCTGAAAGCCTCGCGGAACCTGTTGAACAAATTGTTGAAGCTGTGAAAACCGCTCTCGAAGCCACGCCGCCGGAATTGGCGGCAGATATTGTCGATAAAGGCATCATGCTGACAGGCGGCGGGGCGTTGCTTCGCAATCTGGATATCGAGCTGCGGAACCGCACTGAGCTGCCCGTCTTTATTGCGGACGATCTTTTGTCTTGCGTTGTGCGCGGGTCAGGAACTGTCGTCGAGAATCTCAAAAAGTGGAAAAGCGTGCTTAAGACAGACGTCTAGTCACACTCATCCGCGACCAGCGGGAAGGGCATTGTCAGCGTGGCCCGATCGGGATCGAATAATTCTGAAGGTCGGATTGGCCTGCTTCTGATGATCGTGCTGAGCGCGGTTCTTTTGTTTACGCAGCGCGATGCCGCGACAGAGCGCCGTTCAACCCCATTACTTGCCAGTGATATTCAAGCGCCCGTGGCGGCGTGGCTTGGCGCGCCGTTTCGACAGCTCGAAGGGGCCGTCGAAGATGTCGAGGATGGACGCCGCGCATTACAAGAAAACAAAGCGTTACGCGAAGAGCTGACGGTGCTTCGAGCGGATAATGCGCGCTTGAAAGCGCAACAGGCGCGGCTCGTTCGCCTTGAAAAAATTCTCGCTGTAGACCGCACGGGCGATATTCCGGACCGCCGTATCTCTGCCCGCGCTGTGTCTGACCCATCCAGCCCGTTTGTCCGCTCACTTCTGATTGGGGCCGGACGCGACGCGGGTATTCAAGACGGCTATGCGGTCCTGTCGGATGCCGGACTTGTAGGACATGTTGTGAGCGCCGGACGCAGGTCCGCGCGCGTCTTGCGTTTGGATGATTTGAATAGCCGCGTTGCTGTGACGAGCGAACGATCTGGTGCGCGCGCGATTTTGGCGGGCGCGAATGATGACCGACCCACGCTGGCTTTCGTGGCGGATGTTGACGGTTGGCGGCCGGGTGACCGGGTGTTGACGTCCGGTGATGATGGCCGGCTTCCGCAAGGCATTCCCGTCGGAACGGTCTTGCCGGGCGGTAGACTCGCCGTCGATCTCGATTTCCTCGCGAAGCCTGTCGACTGGGTGTTTGTGCTTCCTTATGAAGGGCTCGCCGATGCTGACGATGTTGATGTTCCCGATGACGTCCAAGAGATTGAGCTTGAGGCTGACGTCTCCATGGTCGAGGGCGGCGAATAATGGCCTATCTTGGCGTCAGCCCCATCCTTCGCAACGAACGCCTGATCCCTGCGGCCATCGCCCTGTTGATCGCGGGACTGATCAGCGCTGTCGATATTCGCCTTTTCGGGCAAAGTTGGCCGCTGACTTGGGTCCCGTTCGCGGCTGTGGCTCTGTGGCCGCGCCGCGTCGGACTATGGGCCTCGGGCCTTCTTTTGTTTGTCGGCGGTTTGTGGGTCGATTGGACCACGTGGGGCGCGCCGGGACAATGGCCGCTCGTCTTTTTGCTGACCTACGCGCTCATTCGTCCGGATATCCGCGAGGGTGCGCGGGGACTTACGGCGGGCATGACGCGGTTCACCTTGGCGCTTTGTGTCGGCGTACCCGTTTTCATTCTGAGTGGGTGGGCGGTTTATGAAAGTTGGCCGGATTGGGGATCACTCGGGCGCGGCGTTGTTGTGGCCGTAATCCTTGTGCCCGTCATGATTTTCCTTCGTGACAAACTAGCTGTTCGCATGAGCGGAGACGATTGAGCGTGGCGCGTAAGCCCCAACAGACAACGCAGGCCGATAAAAACAGGTCAGATGCGCAAATGACCCGCCGGACGGCAGTTTTGGGGGCTGGCGGCCTCGGTGTGTTCGGAATTTTGGCCGGGCGGTTTTACCAACTCCAAATACAACAAAGTGAGAACTACCTCGCATTGTCCGAGAATAATCGGTTCAATTTTCAAACCATCGTGCCCAGCCGTGGTATTGTGCGTGACCGTTTTGGAGAGCCGTTGGCGACGAATACGCTGGACTATCAAGTTGAACTTATCGCTGAGCAAATCGATGATCTGGACCTGACGCTTTTGCAACTCGCGGACGTCATTCATTTGTCAAACGGAGAGGTAGAGCGGATTAGGCGAGATATTCGTCGCCGCCCAGATTTCGTTCCGATCACTGTCAAAGACCATGTCGATTGGGATGATTTCGCCGCTTTGAACATGCGCGTTCACGCTTTACCGGGGATCATCCCAAAGGCGGGTGAGGGGCGATCCTATCCCGATGATGGCCTATTTTCCCATGTGATTGGCTATGTCGGCAAAGCGAATGACGCAGATGTAGCGCGCGATGATGATCCGCTTTTGCTGCAGCCCGCGTTCCGGATTGGCAAAACAGGGGTCGAGCAAGCGGCGGATGCGCGGCTTCGGGGTAAATCCGGCAAATTGAAAGTCGAAGTCAACGCGCGCGGACGTGTTGTTCGTGAATGGCCGGACCCGCGTGATGCCGCCCTACAGGGCGAGGATGTTTATCTCACGCTGGATGCGGATTTACAACGGTTTGCGGCGGAGCAATTTGAAGACGATAGCGGTGGAATCGCCGTGATGGACGTTATGACGGGCGAACTCAGGACCCTGCTGTCCATGCCGACGTTCGACGCGAACCTTTTCGTGTCCGGCCTCACGCAGGCCGATATGGACGGCTTGAATAATGATGAGAAACGTCCGCAATATAATAAGGTGCTGTCCGGCGGCTATGCACCGGCATCCACTTATAAAATGGCGGTCATGTTAGCGGCGTTGAAAAGCGGGCAAATCGATCCGGATCGGCGAATTTTTTGCGGGGGTAAGACGCGCGTTGGTAACCGCCTGTTCCATTGCTGGCGGCCAGAGGGTCACGGCCCTGTGGACATGCGCTACGCACTGAAACAAAGTTGCGACACTTATTTCTACGAAGTCTCACAAGTGATTGGTGTTGACGCCATTGCTGATATGGCGCGCCGTCTGGGACTGGGACAGCGATATGGCATTGGCATTGCCGGAGAAAAACAAGGTATTGTGCCGGATCCGGAATGGAAGCGTGACCGCCTCGGCGCGGGTTGGCGCATGGGCGATACGCTCAATGCGTCCATTGGACAGGGGTTTGTTCTGGCCTCTCCGATGCAGCTTGCCGTTATGTCGGCGCGCCTCGCCAATGGAACAAAAGCCGTGACGCCAAGCCTGTTTGCGGGCGAAGAGCTTACCCCCTTTAGCGATCTAGACATTGACCCCGGGCATCTCGGTTTTGTGCAAGATGCAATGTGGAGTGTGTGCGAGGAACCGGGCGGCACCGCCTATCGCCCGAATGGTCTTGGGCTGACGGGGTTGGACATGGCGGGGAAGACCGGAACCTCTCAAGTGCGCGGGATTTCGCGCGCCGAACGGGCGTCGGGGGTTCTCTCTAACGCGCAATTGCCTTGGAAATATCGCGATCACTCGATTTTCGTCGGATATGCGCCTTATGCTCGGCCTCGGTTTGCGGTTGGCTGCGTTGTCGAACATGCGGGATCGGGCGCGGGCCGCGCGGCGGCGATTACGCGGGCGGTCTTGGGCGAAGCGCTACGCCGTGATGGGCTCGGGCCGCGTACGGATGCGGCTGTGGATTCGACCCGGTTGTGACAGCACGGTTTGAAGAACTCGAAGGGCTGAGCAGCAAACTGCATCAGCTCAATTGGTTGCTTCCTGTTTTAGCGGGTTTGCTCGGCTTAGTTGGCGTGATGGCGATCCTGTCTGCGAATAATGGGATATGGCGGCTCGGCGCTATGCAGCATACGATGCGGATCGGTTTCGCCTTTGTCGTGATGATTTGTGTGGCGATGACGAATATTCGCGTTTGGTACACGCTGGCTTATCCGGCTTATTTCGGCGCGTTACTCTTGCTCGTCGGCGTCGAGTTTTTCGGGATTAATGTGAATGGCTCGGTGCGCTGGCTTCAATTGGGTCCGATCCGTATTCAGCCTTCAGAAGTGATGAAACCCGCCGTCGTGCTTGCGCTTGCCCGCTTTTATCATGATTTGCCCACCTGGCGCGTGTCAGACCCGATCGGCCTTATCGGCGTTCTGTTTCTGATCGGGGCGCCGATGGCCTTTGTGTTGCGCCAACCAGACTTGGGAACATCGCTTTTGATTTGCGCGACAGGCGCGGCGATCATTTTCTTGGCCGGGGTGAGCTGGCGCGTGATCGGACTTGGCTCCGTGCTGGTGGCAGTCAGCGTGCCTTTGGTTTGGCAATTTGGGTTACGGGATTATCAACGCGGACGGATTTTGACATTCTTGGATCCGAGCCGCGATCCGGCGGGCGCGTCCTATCACATCACTCAGTCGAAAATCGCGCTGGGGTCGGGCGGGTTGTCCGGAAAAGGTTATATGCAAGGCTCGCAGCGGCAAGGCGGTTACGTGCCTGAAAATAGCACTGATTTTATTTCGACCGTAATCGGCGAGGAGTTCGGCTTTATCGGCTCGCTTGCCTTGATGGGGCTTTATATTGCCGTGATCGCGGCCTGTATCCGCTTGTCGTTGCAGTGCAAAGCGGTCTTCTCCCGGCTCTTGATCTTGGGCCTGACGACCACGTTCGGGCTCTATATTTTCATCAATTTGGGTATGGTGATGGGCTTGCTGCCTGTTGTGGGAGTTCCGCTTCCGCTTGTGTCTTATGGCGGTACGGTCATTTTGGTCGTGATGGGAAGTTTTGGCCTGATGCTGTCCGCGCACTTGCACACGGATACGCCGCTTCCGCGAAGCGACTAAGCGTTAGGCGATATCCAACAGAGCCGTTTCTAGCTCTGGCAAGCTATCGCGCACCGCGTGAAGGAGGCGCGCGACGCCGTCGATAATTTCATCACGCGGTAAATCGCGGAGTTCTTTGGCAATATAAGGCGCGCGGTTCATGCCGACAGTCAAAGCACTACTGCGGAGCGAATGAAGCGCGTTTAGGAACGCGGCAACAGACCGCGTGTCCCGCTCTAAATAACCGGGCAGGGCGCGAGATAAGTCCTTGAGCGAAGCCGACAAGCCCGCACGGTAACTGTGCCAAATTTGCGCTCGCGTGAAATCGTCGGCTTGTCCTGCGCCGTCGCGGATAATAGCATTGTCTAAAAGGGGGCGCGATGTTGCGTCTTGTGCGTTCGCGGCCACGCCCGTGAGTGTTGGGCGGCCGGCCTTTGCGCCAATCGACATGGCGGCTTCGAGATCGCCGGGGCGCAGGGGTTTGGCAATCAGGCCGCTAAATCCCGAGGCTTGATAGAGGGCAATATCATCGTGTGTATCGTAAGCGGACAAGGCGAAGACATACGGGGGTTTTGACGTGAGCTGCTGAAGGTATTGGACGGTTTGAAACCCATCCATGATCGGCATTACAATATCGAGTAGCAAAATATCGAACGGTTTCGATTGGATGTTGATGATAGCTTCCGCGCCGTTTGCAACGAGGGTTACCTGATGGTTTTCGCGTTCCAAAATGGATCGCGCGATGAGACTGTTTGATAGGTTGTTTTCAGCTATTAAAACACGCATAGGTAGCGTTTAGAGGTGATGCCTTAAAATTCATTAAATATGGATTGCATCCTTTCGGTCATGCTCGCTTGACGCCACGGCAGCAGCCCCTAATCAGTGTTTTAAATTCTTGGGGGAGTTTGAATATGCCTGCAGCACCCGGGACGGCACAATGGTCGTCACGTTTCGCCTTTATCATGGCCGCCGTCGGTTCGTCCGTCGGACTCGGTAATCTATGGCGGTTTTCCAGTGAAGCCGGACAAAATGGGGGCGGTGCCTTCATTTTGATCTATCTACTGGCTGTCGTCTTTGTCTGTATACCGGTTTTGATGAGCGAATATCTGGTGGGACGCGCAGGTAGCTCTGCCAATGCGATTGATAGTGTTGCCGAAGTGGCGATCCAATCCAAAGTCACAAAAAACTGGACGGTTCTGTCATGGATCGGAATGATCGCGGGCTTTATGATCGTGACATTCTATTGCGTCGTCGCCGCATGGGTCGTTCGTTATATCTTCAAGTTCCTTGGGAATGATTTCGCGGGTCTTGATGCTGATGCCGTGGGCGGCGTGTTTGTCGAATTCATCTCCACGCCGATGCAGGTTCTGCCTTGGTTCCTCTTATTTGCGGTGATTACCATTGGTTTGGTGGCGCGGGGCGTAAACCGCGGGATTGAGCTGGCGGCCAAAGTTTTGATGCCAGTTTTCTTTGCCCTACTGATTGGTTTGGCAATTTTCGCCATCGTCAGCAATGTTGGTAATGGCGGGACAGCCGAAGCGCTGAGCTTTCTCTATTCTCCTGATTTCTCGAAAATCAACGGAAGCGTCGCGAGCGCGGCGTTGGGGCAGGCGTTTTTCTCCGTCGGGATTGGCTCCGCCATTATGATTACTTATGGCTCCTATCTGCCGCAGGACATTTCTATCCCGAAAGCGTCCGTCATTGTTGGCCTGACTGATACAGGCGTGGCTCTGATCGCTGGTTTGGCGATTTTCCCAATCGTCTTTGCGTTTAATTTGGAAGCGGGTTCGGGCGCGGGTCTGTTCTTTATCACCTTGCCCAATGCCTTTGCCTCAATGGGAGCTGTTGGCCCGATTATTGGTGCGGCCTTCTTCTTCCTCGCTTTCTTTGCGGCCATCACGTCGTCTGTGAGCCTGTTGGAGCCTTCAGTCGCGTTTGTCTCTGAGCGGTTCAAAATGAGCAAAGCCAAGGCCGCTTGGGTTGCAGGCGCGGTGATGATTGCTGTGGGTCTTGTTAGCGTCTTTGGTGTTGCACCGGGCGGTGATACATATGCTCTGGACGCCATCGACACGTTCACGGGCCAGGTTATGTTGCCTCTCGCGGGCTTGCTGATTGTTCTCTTTGTTGGGTGGCGCCTTGATCGGGCGATCATTGCGACAGAATTTGCAGGCAGCGAAGGCCTCGGCAATGTTCTCCTCATCCTGACGCGTTTCGTCGCCCCGATTTTCGTGGCCGTCGTGTTCGTTTCATCCGTTTATGGCGCTTACTTCGCGCCATAAGGGAAGAGAGTTGCATCCGCTGACCTAACGACCTTTTAACTGTGTTGTTCAGACAATGTTCAAACGGGATATGTAGGGTCATTATAAGGCGCAATTGAAACGTAATGGAGTCTTTGGCTCTAGTTCGGGAACGATTAATGAGAACCGGGTTTATTCTTATCGCCACATCCGCGCTCGTTTGCACGGGCTGCGCGACGGTTGACCTACAGAACATGGCTGGCTCTGCCGACGTCGCCGCGACCACGCAGTATGAATTAGAGAGTAATGTGGTTCAGCGAGCGGTCGACAAACTTCGCGCGACGTTTGCGTCCCGGGGTTTCGGGGCCAAATCATCGCAACGCAAAATGCAAACCGCCGCGAATATGCTTCTGAACGGTTTGTCGGCTCAAACTGTGTCGTCGCAGGACGGCGATTATGACCTGTCGGCGAAAACGCCCGCTATGGTCATTGAAGATATTCAAATTGCTCGCGGCCATGTCGAGCAGACAACGCGCGCCGCCGAGGTTTATTTGGAAGTCGCACCAAGCGGGCGTAAATTTGATGATGAACTCGAAAGTCTTGAAGAGGCTCTGCTGGCTTCAGAGCGCGCTGTTCATATGTTTGACACGGCGCTGTCGACTGACTCGAAAGCCGAACTCGAATCGTTGCGGATCTCCGTCGATAGTCTTCGCACAATCACGAATGAGTTCGGCGCGCGGGTGCGAACGTCACGATCCAATCGCTCAGACGTCGATACGGCGTCATCGATTGGCTAAAACGCATAACCCTGGCTAACATGACGGTCTTTGTCAGACTGTTGAAGGTTTTGCACTCTTGACCCCGTCAGGGGGCTGGCGCAATCCTGCGCTATGCTGACCACCCCAGCGAATTATGATGTCTCCCTTCAAGGCTCTCGCCTGATCGTCAAAGCGCATGGCCAATGGACAATCGAGACGGTGGCCTCAGTTTTCGAAAATTTGGAATCTGATTATGATTCCATGACCTATGAAACTGTCGAATATCATCTTGGCGGGATCGAAACGCTAGACACGGCCGGGGCTTATCTTCTGACAAAAGCTGTGCGCGTCAATGATGTGTGCAAAGCGTGGCAAATCATCAACGGAACGACAGGGCAACAAACGCTGCTCTCTGTGGCCGCTGATTGTCAACTTGGCGCGCCGCCACGTGTCAAACATCAATGGATAGATACGCTGGACCGACTGGGCCGGGCAACCGTTCGGTTCTGGGATGAGCTTTACGCAACGCTCGCCTTTATAGGGCAGTTTTTCGTTATGTTTATGGGCGTTATATTGCGCCCAAACCGGCTTCGGATCAAATCGATCGTCGCATTGATGGAAGAGATCGGCTTGGATGCAGCGCCCATTGTGGCGGTTTTGTCCTTCGCGATTGGGGCCGTCATTGCTTATATGGGCGCGAACTTGCTTGGCGCCCTCGGCTTTTCAGTCTTCATGGTGGATTTGGTTGGCTTCTCTATGTTGCGAGAACTGGCGGGCGTGATTACGGCGATTTTGATTGCCGGGCGATCCGCATCCGCGTTCACGGCTCAAATCGGGGCGATGAAAATGCGCCAAGAAATTGATGCGATGACCGTGATGGGGCTGGATACGTTTGAAACATTGGTTATCCCCCGCGCGATTGCCTGTCTTTTGACGCTTCCGATCCTCACGTTCCTTGCGATGATGAGTGGTATTCTTGGCGGTTTGATTGTTGCGTGGGTCACGCCGACACAGATATCGCCGATCTTGTTTCTAAGCCGCCTTCAAGAAATGGTGGGTATTCAGCACTTCTGGGTGGGTATGGTCAAAGCGCCGTTCTTCGCGCTGGTGATTGCGATTATTGGGTGCCGTCAGGGTCTGGCTGTCACAGGGTCCGTCGATAGCCTCGGCTCTCGCGTGACGACCTCGGTGGTTCAAGCCATCTTTGCGGTCATCTTTATTGATGCGCTGTTTGCAATCCTATTCTTCCAATTGGGGGTCTAGGGATGGACTCTAGCACTCAGATCGAAACGCCGCCGATTGCCGCGCGCGGTATCCTAACTCAGTTTGGCCCTAATGTAATTCACGAAAATCTCGATTTTGAGATTAACAGCGGGGAGATTGTCGGGCTTGTGGGCGGCTCCGGCACAGGCAAATCCGTGCTGATGAACACGCTCCTCGGCCTCAAGGAACCAGAAGGCGGAGAGCTCCGCTATTTCGGAAAACGCCGTGATGATTTAGATGATGATGAGGAAATGCGGTTGAAGAATGAGATGGGCGTCTTGTTCCAAGGGGGCGCCTTATTCTCTTCATTGACGGTGCGTCAAAACGTGATGGTGCCGTTGATTGAGCATCACAATATGTCGAAGGACTTGATGCACGAACTCGCCGATATGAAAATTCATATGGTTGGTCTTCCTCCGGAAAGTGCTGTTCTTTACCCGTCGGATTTATCGGGCGGGATGAAGAAACGCGCAGGTTTAGCGCGTTCATTGGCGCTCGACCCACAAATCCTGTTTTTGGATGAGCCAACGGCTGGGCTTGATCCGATTGGGGCGCATGCGTTTGACACGCTGATCCTAAAGCTTCGCGAGGCGATGAATTTGACCGTTCTGATGGTGACCCATGATCTGGATAGTCTCTATGCGATCTGTGACCGCGTCGCAGTACTGGTGGATAAGAAGATTGCAGTCTATGATAGCCTTGATGTGGTGTCGCAATATGATCACCCGTGGGTCAAAGAATATTTCGGTGGTCCGCGGTCTCGCGCAGCGATGGCAACGCCGGGTCATAAGAAGAGCAAGCCCAAGGGGCTTAGCAAGAAAGGGGCCGCGCCGTAGGGCGCGACCACAGGGCGTTAGGGGATGGAAAACAAGGCAAACTACGCCCTGATCGGTGTGTTCATGCTGTTCGCGTTGGCCGCGACGCTGGGCTTTATCCTATGGCTCACGGGGTCCCAATTCGATCAACAATTCGACGAATATCAAGTGGCGTTCCAAGGGCCCGTTCGTGGATTGTCACCGGGTTCTGAAGTGCGGTTCAACGGGATTGGCGTGGGCGAAGTTATGTCCATCCGACTTGATCGGGATGATCCAAATACAGTCCTGTCTTTAATTCGGATTGATGCCAACACGCCTGTGGATACGGAAAGCTATGCGCAACTTGAACCTTTGGGTCTTACAGGTTTGAATTACCTGCAAATTTTTGCAGGCGGCGAAAACTCTCCCTTGATCCGAGATATGCCGGGCGGAAGTGATATTCCGAGAATTGAAGGGCGAACCGACGCTTTATCAGAGATTATCGAAGGGGGCGGTTCTGCGGTTGAGCAGGCGCAACTCGCGCTGACCCAGATCAATAAGCTGTTCAGCGACGAAGCTGTGGCCGACGTTCACGGCATTTTGGCTAGCGTGAACCGACTGGCGGCGGAGTTGGATGTGTCGGATTTTGACATGGAAAACGTCAATGGTTTGGTCAGCGATACGCGCCAGACAATGCGCAATGTCGGCAACCTCGCTGTGTCAGCACAAGATACGTTGGCGCTCGCTAATGGCGTGATTGAAAATGATGTGTCGGCCCTCATGGACCGCGTGCAACTGACGATGAATGAGGTGGACGATGTCCTCAATGCGTTTGAGGCTACGGCCGGGAATGCTGACGAGTTGATCGTCGACTCGCGCGATGCTGTGAACCGTTTGTCAAATTCTGGTCTCACTGATCTGGAAGAAACAGTTGATGCCGTTCGCCGTTTGGTTCTGTCCTTGGGCCGTGTGGCCGATGCGTTGGAACAAAGTCCGCTGGAATTCATTTCCGGAACCGAATCTGATGTCGTGGAGCTACCGCAATGATCCGTTCTCTCGCGCTAACTGTGGCGGCTCTGTCGATCACAGGCTGTAACATCATCCCAGATCCAGCCCCGGCGAATATTGTTTATCGTCTCTCGCAATCAGGGGATAGTGTCGCCGCGAATGCGGATGCGACCGTTATTCGTGTGGATCGCCCGTCTGCGACATCGGTTTTTAACACGCGGTCAATTGTTGTCTCGCCGGACGGACGCCGTCTCTCAACAGCAGCGCAAGCGCAATGGCCCGAAGGCACGCCAACAATGTTGCAAGCCGCGCTTGTCGATGCGTTCTTACGAGAGCCATCGATTGTCGCCGTGCTTCCAGAGTCGGGGACGAGAACCGATACGCGCGTTCATTTCACGATCAAAAACTTCGAGGCGCAATTTGACCGCGGCGAACTGGCGGCGCCTCTGGCCGTGGTTCGCTATAATGCGACTCTCGCCAATGCGACGGACCGGCGCCTGATTGAAACATTTTCGACGCGTCAGGAAGTCCGAGCCGATGCGGCCACAATTTCGGAAATCGTTGAAGCGATGGAAAAGGCTAATGACGCCGCAATGACAGACATTGTCGCTTGGGTTGTCGAATCAAACCGGAAAGGTCTGATTGAAGCGACGAATTTGAATGGGCTATCTGACTAAAACGCGTCTATCCGTCGGCGCGCTTATCCCGCCTTGCGCGCCGGATCCCAAACGATAGCGCGGCGATCGCCGCGACAACGACGCCGATTGAGATCATAATCATTTCGATTCGATCACCGAAGACTTCGCCAAGGCCATGGCATAGCGCGAATATTGCGCCGCAATAGAGCAGGGCGGTTAGAAAGATGAAGACACAGAACTTCGGGTAGCCGACCTTAAAATAGCCGCAAGCCACATAGACGGGCACGCGGGCCAGCGGAACGAACCGCGCTGTCAATAATGTCTTCAGCAGATTGCGCCGGACTTTCCCGCTTAATTCCGCGACATGTTCACGTTCGGCATAGGCCCGTGCCCGCGACGATGTGTGCGCCGCATAACCAATCCAGTATTTCCAAATGTCGGAGAGGAATAAGCCGCCCAAGATCACAAAGAAGATAACCGGAAAATGGCTGGCATCTGCCGCCGACAGGGACGCAGCCGCAATTACGGCGGCATCTTCCTGCACAAACGGGCCAAAGAAGATGCCGAGGTACAATATCCAGCTTGGGTCCATCATGTAGGCTCCTATGCCGGAAGAGGGTTAAGTCTGTCTTGGAAAAAGTGAAATGGCGCGAAAAAGTGATTGTGCTATGAAACGGCCCGGAAACGGCTAAAAATTTTTGCTGAAATTTGCTGGTGCTTGATTGTTGAAACGTTGCGTCCCGCGTGGCATAGCGCGCCGAACCTCAATCCGAGCCCGGCAGACACCTGACCCGGTATTAACCGGGCGCAGACGCTTTGCCCACAGACTAGTCAGAGACAAGAGCATGGACATCAAGGAACTCGAAGCCGACGGCTTGACCAAAAAATATCAGGTCACCGTTAAAAAAGAAGCGCTCGAAGAGAAGCTTCAGGCGAAGATCAAAGAAATGCAGCCGCAGGTAACGTTGAAGGGCTTCCGCCCGGGTAAAGTGCCTGTGAATCATATCCGTAAAATGTTCGGTCAGAGCATCATGAAGGATGTCGTCGAAGAGGTTTTGAACGAATCAAGCCAAAAAGCGATCAACGACAATAAGCTGCGCCCGGCGGGTCAACCGCAAATCGACCTCCGCGCGAATGGCGAAGACGTCACCAAAGGCAAAGCCGATCTCGAATATAATATGACGGTCGAGAGCATCCCGGAATTCGAAACAGTTGACGCGACAACATTGAAATTCACAAAACTCGTCACGGAATTGACCGACGAGTCCGTTGATGAGCGTTTGGCTGAACTCGCAAAAGGGCAGAAAACTTACAAGAAGAAAGCCAAAACGGCCAAAGCGAAAAAGGGCGACGCTGTCCTGATCGATTTTGTCGGTTCTATTGACGGTGAAGAGTTTGAAGGCGGCGCAATGGAAGGCCACCAGTTGGTCATCGGCTCTGGTACATTCATTCCGGGCTTTGAAGACGAATTGATCGGCGCGAAGGCCGGCGACGAAAAAGACGTCAAAGTCACATTCCCAGCCGATTACCAAGCGGCTGAACTGGCGGGTAAAGACGCCGTGTTCAAAACTGTCGTTCACGAAGTCCAAGGCGAAAAAGACGCTGAAATCGATGACGCGTTTGCGAAAAACTTCGGCATGGATGATCTGGACGCGCTTAAAACAGCGATCAAAGAGCAGATGGAAGCCGAACTCGACGGCCAGAGCAAGATGAAGCTAAAACGCGCCATCCTAGATGAACTCGACGGCAAGCATGAGTTCGAACTGCCAAAGGGTATGGTCGAGACTGAATTCACAAATATCTGGAATCAGGTCAAAGCTGAGAAAGAAGCCGGTCAACTCGACGAAGATGATGCGGCCAAGTCTGATGAAGACCTAGAAGCGGATTACCGTAAAATCGCCGCTCGCCGCGTTCGCCTCGGCCTCGTTCTGGCTGAAATGGGCCAGAAAGAGAGCATCGACATCACAAATGAAGAGCTCCAAGGCGCTCTGATCGCTGAAGCTCGCCGTTATCCGGGGCAAGAGCAGCAAGTCATCGAGTTCTACCAGAAGAACCCGCAAGCGCTCGCACAGCTTCGTGCGCCGATCTATGAAGAGAAGGTCGTCGACCTGATCACGGAGAAGGCCACAGTCAAAGAGAAGAAAGTCGACCGCGACACATTGTTCGAAGAAGACCCGATGCTCTAGCCTTCTAGCTTAAATCAATATTGTATCGAAGCCGTCCCAATCGGGGCGGCTTTTTTCATGTCATGTTAAAATGAGTGCTGCGCATTCACACTTATGGAACCCTTGCGCGCGATGGCTTACGTCGCAATATAGAACATAAGACTCACCCCACTCTGAAAGTCATCAATGTACGATCCGATCGAGAAACTAAATTCCGTCACCAATTACCTGATCCCGAATGTTGTGGAACAAACTTCGCGCGGCGAACGTACGTTTGACATCTATTCCCGTCTATTGCGGGATCGCATCATCTTCCTGACAGGCCCTGTCGAAGACAATATGTCCGCGACGGTCTGTGCCCAGCTGCTGTTCCTTGAGTCCGAAAACCCGAAGAAAGAAATCAGCATGTATATCAACTCGCCGGGCGGCGTCGTCACGGCGGGCATGGCGATCTATGATACGATGCAATATATCCGTTGTCCCGTGAGCACCGTCTGTATCGGCCAAGCCGCCTCTATGGGCTCGCTTCTGCTTTGTGCAGGCGATCCTGACATGCGGGTCGCTCTGCCGAATGCGCGCATTATGGTGCACCAGCCGTCCGGTGGTTTCCGCGGTCAGGCGTCTGATATTCAGCGCCACGCCGCCGATATTGTCGCCATGAAGAAGCGCCTCAACGAAATTTACGTTAAACACACAGGCAAAAAATACGCGACCATCGAAAAAACACTCGACCGCGATCATTTCATGACGGCTGAAGAAGCCAAAGATTTCGGTCTTGTTGATCATGTTTACGCGAAACGCGGCGAAGACTGATAAGAGTTTAAAACCGTTTTAAATCCACGCTGTATTGGCGTGGGTTTATGGGCTGGTGGCCTTGCGTGGACGTGTTTATCGGTGTCCTATGGGGATTCGAAAGGCGATGTTTACGAATATCAGCCATAGAGACAGTAGGCCGATTCTAAAGTCGGCATTCGGATTGCAGGGGGTCACAGTGGCGAGAGCCATGCTGGGACTGGAAACGATATGAGTAAGACGACCGAAAGCAAAAACACGCTGTACTGCTCGTTCTGCGGTAAAAGCCAGCATGAAGTGCGCAAATTGATCGCGGGTCCAACCGTTTTCATCTGCGACGAATGCGTCGAACTCTGCATGGATATCATCAAGGAAGAGGGCAAATCCTCTCTGTCGAAAGGCACAGAAGGCGTCCCAACACCCAAAGATATCTGCGCCACGCTGGATGATTATGTGATTGGGCAGGCTTACGCGAAACGCGTTCTCTCTGTCGCTGTTCATAATCACTATAAGCGGTTGAACCACGCAACAACCAATCCTGACGTCGAACTTGCCAAGTCCAATATCCTACTCGTGGGTCCAACAGGGTGCGGTAAAACGCTTCTGGCGCAAACATTAGCCCGGATTCTTGACGTTCCATTCACGATGGCAGATGCAACGACACTAACCGAAGCCGGTTATGTTGGCGAAGATGTCGAAAACATCATTCTGAAACTGCTGCAATCCTCCGATTACAATGTCGAACGCGCGCAGCGCGGCATCGTTTATATCGATGAAGTCGATAAAATCAGCCGCAAGTCTGATAACCCATCCATCACCCGTGATGTATCGGGTGAGGGTGTGCAGCAAGCGCTTCTCAAGATCATGGAAGGCACTGTGGCCTCTGTCCCGCCGCAAGGGGGGCGGAAGCATCCGCAACAGGAATTCTTACAGGTCGATACGACAAACATTCTCTTTGTCGTGGGCGGCGCGTTTGCCGGATTGCACAAGGTGATCGCGAACCGGGGCGATAAAGCCAGTATCGGTTTTGGCGGCAGCGTTAAAGAAGACGATTCTCGCACTGTCGGTGACATTCTTCAGGGCGTGCAGCCAGAGGACTTGCAGAAGTTCGGCTTAATCCCTGAATTCATTGGTCGTTTGCCCGTGATCGCAACCCTGACGGACTTGGATGAAGAGGCTTTGGTCACCATTCTGACAAAGCCGAAAAACGCACTCGTCAAACAGTATGAGACTTTATTCTCTATGGAAGACGTAAAATTGACATTCACAGACGAAGCTCTTGACGCAATTGCAAAACAAGCGCTGGCCCGCAAAACGGGCGCGCGCGGCCTTCGGTCCATCATGGAAGGCATTTTGCTCGATACGATGTATGATCTACCGTCTTATGAAGGCGTCGGCGAAGTGGTTATCAATGCCGATGTTGTGGACGGAGAAAGCGACGCCAAGCCGCTTTTGATCTACACAGAAGCACCAAGTGAAAAAGAAGCAGGCTAGGGCCGGTGACATTTGAATAAAGCGAGCCGCCCTTTGGGCGGCTTTTTTGTGGGCGGCTTTTTTGTTGTTCGGTACGCGTGCATTGAGCGGGGCGGGTCAAAACTACAAAATTCTGGCAGGCGTGGATCATTTACTGAAACTCCCGCGCGTCATCTAAGGGCTCCTTCTAGACACTCTGGAGCTTGCGGTTGAGCAACCAAGCCAGAGATGTTTTCCGCCGTAAGGTCCCGGCTCTGCGCTCCGCTGGGCCGGGATGACAAGGGATAAACTGCACTCTCCCTCTTTCGCTCATCCCGATGACAATCGGGATCCAGTTTAGCGGAGTGACGCAATGTCGAGCTGGACCCCTGCGTTCGCAGGGATGAGCGAGGTGAGGGGTGGGTGTGAGTAACAGTGAGAAATTGGATGCTGACTGAAAGCGAATAAAGAATTTCCTTCCCTTTTAGGGATAGTAGCGAAGCGTACTGGGCGCGCGAGCGTAGCGAGTGGGTCGGAAGCGTAAAGTGTGCCCAAACTAGACCGAGTGACTTTACCCCTCCGACCTCGTTTCACTCGGCCATGCGCGTCCCGAGGCTTCACCTCGCTTTGGCGCAAACCCCTCAAAGGGGAGGAAAAGCCGAACTTCCCAAAAAACATCCACCCTATCACTACCCGCAAACCCAGCGCCCACGGCGTTCCACACAACCCCATCCCCGCATACCTATTCCCATGCCAGTTTAGCCTCACCCGTTTCGGACACGAGAGAGTGTATTACTCTTATGCTGGCGGGTGTTTGGTGGATTGGGCGGCGGGCGAGCTAATACGGCGCGCGCGGCTCCATCCGGCGAAGCGACTGATGACAGTGTCGAGTGCGCTATGAGCTTTGTGAGGTGACGCCCGCATTGTGCATCCCTCGATGCTGGAGGCAGGCAGTGCAGGCTCGAAAGGCCTGCATCTGCCGCACCTCTCCCGGCGTGGGCTCACGGGGCCGTCGGGACACAGCGCTGACGACCGGATGCATTCACTGAGCGCGCGGGCTTTGCCACGTGTAAATCGGTTCCTTTCTCACTTTACCCGTCACGGGGTGAAGCCCGCGCTCGTGTCACTTTCGACGCAAATGCGATATTGCCGCGACCTTGATGTCCGGTGGGACGTGGGCGTGTGGCCAATATAAAGCTGTCCCCGGCATTTATTGAGCCTGTCCCGCACTCGATGCGGGAGGGCCTCTATCAACAAGCTCCGAAGGAACTGAAACCAACCGTCTGAAAACCCCAGCCAAAGGCCCCGGCAATCAATGCCGGGGACGGATGTTATGCTGAAAAGGAGCCAAACTTAAACTTGTCATCCCGGCCAAGCCCTAAGGGCGCAGAGCCGGGACCTGACGGTGAGAGCAACGCTGGCTTGGATACACAAACGTCAGCTTTCGGATCACCAAAAAAGCGTCCGGCGTGACACAAAAGACAGTTAAGACTGAAGGTATGGCATAAAATTAGAACCATATGACTAGGAACCTCCATTTGACTCCACACTAGGCTTGCATCCCGGCGGAACCCCGTTATGGCCCGCGCCATGTCCGATACGATCAAATACCTTCGCAACGTCGCTATTGTTGCTCACGTTGACCATGGCAAGACGACCCTTGTCGACAAGCTTTTGCGCCAATCAGGCACGCTGGATGAACGCGGCACGCTTGATGAGCGCGTGATGGATAGCGGCGATATTGAGCGCGAGCGCGGAATTACGATTCTGGCTAAAAATACAGCGCTGCGTTGGACGGCTCCGGACGGGCAAGAATGGCGGATTAACATTGTTGATACGCCCGGACACGCGGATTTCGGCGGCGAAGTTGAACGCGTTCTGTCGATGGTTGATAGTGTTGTCCTCTTGGTCGATGCAGTCGAAGGTCCAATGCCGCAAACGTCATTCGTGACGCGTAAAGCGCTGGAACATGGCCTGAAGCCGATTGTGTTGGTCAATAAGGTCGACCGGGCTGGCTCGCGTCCGGATTGGGTTGTTGATCAGACGTTTGATTTGTTTGATCGCCTCGGCGCGAATGACGAGCAGATGGACTTCCCGACGGTGTTCGCTTCTGCGATCAATGGCTGGGCCACGCATGAAGCCGGCGAAGTCGGGACGGATATGATCCCGTTGTTTGAGACTATTGTGCAAAATGTTCCCGTGCCGCCCGTTGATATGGACGGTCCGTTGCAGTTGCAGGTCAGCGCCCTTGATTATGATAGCTACAAAGGCGTGATCGGGATTGGCCGTATTCAGCGCGGAACATTGCGTAAGGGCCAACAGGTCATCGTCGCACCCGCCGATGGTCCGGACCGTAAAGCGAAAGTCGCGCAGATTTTTGGATTTATGGGCCTCGATCGTGTCGAAACTGATACGGCGACTGCGGGCGATATTATTACGTTCACAGGGATTGAAAAGCTCGGCATTTCCGACACGATTTGTGACCCTGAGACAGTAGAGCGCTTGCCAGCTTTGAGCGTCGATGAGCCGACTATTTCCATGACTTTCCAGGTCAATGACAGCCCGTTTGCGGGCCGTGAGGGCAAATATGTGACCTCGCGCAATATCAAGGACCGCCTCGACCGCGAACTAATCCACAATGTTGCGCTTCGCGTTGAGCAATTGGCCGAAGCCGATAAATTCCGCGTCTCTGGCCGCGGTGAATTGCACTTATCGATCTTGATCGAGAACATGCGCCGTGAAGGCTATGAAGTCGCGATTTCGCGCCCACAGGTGATCAATAAGGATATTGATGGCGTGCTGTGTGAGCCGTGGGAAACATTGATTGTCGACCTTGAAGAAGGCACCGAAGGCGCCGTTATTCAGCGTTTGAACGAACGTAAAGGCGACATGAAAAACATGATGCCGGATGGCAAAGGCCGTGTGCGCTTGGACTATGAAATCCCGACGCGCGGTTTGATTGGCTTCCGGGGTGAATTCATGACGCTGACATCGGGTAATGGTCTGCTGTACCACACATTTGATCGCTACGCACCGCGCGCAGAAGCCGGCATTGGCCGCCGCCAGAAGGGGGCGTTGATTGCCAATTCAACGGGTAAAGCGCTCGCCTTCGCTCTGTGGAACTTGCAGGAACGCGGCAAACTGTTCATCGGTCACGCAACGGATGTTTACGAAGGCATGATCATCGGCGTGAATGCGCGCGAAAATGATCTGACCGTGAATCCGCTCAAGGGTAAAAAACTGACCAACGTGCGAGCGTCCGGAACGGATGATGCGGTTGTGTTGACGACTCCTGTCGATATTACGCTCGAAGTCGCGCTTGAATTTATCAATGATGACGAGCTGGTCGAAGTCACGCCAGAGAGCATCCGCGTACGCAAACGCTTCCTGCTCGAACATGAGCGTAAGAAAGACAGTCGCGCCAAAGGCACGCTGTAATCAGGGTCTAATTCCGCGTGATTTTAATCGGCGGGCGTTGAAAGCCGTAAAGAGCCGCGGCTGATTTGATCAACCGCGATTCTTCAGGGACATATTCCTTGTCGGCGACAGTGATGGTTACAAGCGCATCATAAATCGCCTCGCAATGCTTTTGCTCGCGGAAACGGGCGAGGGCACGAAGAACGAGCGTGTTTCCGCCTTTGTCCCACAGTTGATCTTCTAGGTCAGACTTATGATTGTCGAACCACGCCGTGATGTCGCTCGCCGACATTACGGGTTTGCCAAACAGATCCAACAGCCCGTTCGAAAGCTCAATAAACACGGCTTGCTCAACCTCGCGAATTTTATGGTCGATGACCACGGCAATCGCCAAGGGCATCAAAATATCGTCAACGGTGAAATCAATCGCGGTCATATCAAATCATCCTCACGCGAATCGGGGCAAGCCCCTCAATACCGCCTTCTAACTCATCGCCCGCCACGCACGGGCCGACGCCATCTGGCGTTCCCGTATAAATTAAGTCACCAGGTCCAAGATCCATATCATCGCCAATTTGGCGGATGATGTCATCAATCGACCAGATCATATCGGATAGTTTTGCGTGTTGTACGATCTCACCATTCTTGCGGAGAACGATGTGGGCCTTGTCGAGAGACACTTGATCAAGGGGCGTAATATCAGAGCAGGGAGCCGAAGCGGCGAAATCCTTTGCCCGTGACCAAGGCGCGCCTTTGGACTTGGCTTGGCTCTGAAGGTCGCGGCGAGTCAGATCAATGCCGACGGCGTATCCAAAGATACCGTCCGGTCCGATGGCCGCGACAAGTTCAACTTCGTAATGCATGTCTGTTGTATTGGGAGGATATTGAATTTGTGACCCATTCTCGACCAGCGCTTCAGCGGCTTTGGTGAAGATCACGGGTTCGGATCGTGTCGGATCTCCGCCCATTTCTTTGACGTGCGCAGCATAGTTTCGTCCGACACAGTAAATTTTGCGAACGGGGAACCGCGCGTCAGTTCCGACAATCGGTAAGGACGCTGGATCATGTGGCTGAAATGCGTAATCGGTCATTGTTGTGTCCAAATCATGAGCTTAGTCTATCAAGCAAGATAGGAGCGGTCATGGAAAAACGACGCACACCCGACGAGAGATTTGCAAAACTACCGGATTATCCTCTCAAGCCTCACTATTCAGAGCTGAAAAACGGCCTGCGGTTGCACTATGTTGACGAAGGTCCGCAGGATGCGCGGCCCGTATTGATGATGCATGGAGAACCGAGTTGGTCTTTTCTCTATCGCCATATGATCGTGCCTGTCGCGGATTCGGGTTTGAGGGTTATCGCGCCGGACTTAATCGGGTTCGGAAAATCCGATAAGCCGATGAAAACAAGTGATTATAGTTACACGTCGCATGTCGATTGGATGTTGGAATGGTTCGATAGTCTGAACCTCAACAATGTTGTTTTGTTTTGTCAGGATTGGGGCGGCCTAATTGGATTGCGGCTTGTTGCGGCTCGTCCGGATCGATTCTCCGCTGTCATCGCAGGAAACACAATGCTGCCAACGGGCGAGCATACGCCAGCGGAAGCGTTTCTGAAATGGCAGGAATTTTCTCAAACAGTGCCGGAATTCCCCACAGGGAAGATTTTGCAAGGCGCAACAGTCCGTGAATTATCGGGCGCAGAACTGGATGCCTACGACGCGCCATATCCGGATGAGAGCTATAAAGCGGGAGCGCGAATTTTCCCCGCTTTGGTTCCAACATCGCCGGATCAAGACGGCGCAGCGGATAATCGCGACGCGTGGAAAGTTCTACGGGCGTGGGATAAACCGTTCGTGACCTGTTTCTCAGATCAAGACCCTGTGACCAAAGGCGGGGATGCCCTATTTCAAAAATTGGTTCCAGGGACAAAGGGGCAGCCGCACCGAACAATCAAAGGCGGCGGGCATTTCTTGCAAGAAGATAAGCCCGGCGAGCTAGCCGCGCTTATCCTTGAGGTTGCAGCGACGCTTTAGTCGAGGATGGCGTAGCTCATCGTCACAGTTGCGCCGATTTCGCGCTCACCCGCCGCGAGAGGCGGCGCGGAATCTGCGCTCACGGATCGGGCCATCATGCCTTCATTGTAACGAATGGGGCTTGGGGTTGATCCTTCTTGCAGAGACAGAAGGCGGCCCAAGCGAACATTGGCCGATTGCGCCATCATGCGGGCTTTGATTTTGGCTTTTTCAATGGCGGCGGCGCGGGCTTGGGCTTGGGCGGTTTCAGGTTCACTCACAGTGAAGTTCACACCGTTAATATTGTTCAAGCCGGCTTGCAGCAACGCATCGATTAATTGCCCCGTTCGGTCAAGGTCGCGAGACAAAATCGTGATTTGATTGCTGGCGCGATATCCGACGAGGAGCGGTTGACCGTTGGTCCGCTGCTCATAATCATAGCGCGGGCTGAGGTTAAGGTTGGTTGTCGATATATCTCTTTCGGCAATTCCATTCGCCGCAAGGGTTAGGAAAACATTACGCATTTGCTCAGAATTACGGGCCATGGCGTCTTGGGCCGTTTGTCCATCACTCTGAACGCCGGCTGAGACAGACACGCGATCAGGTACCACATCTACATTGGCGGATGCCGTCACATGAATAACGCCGGGAGCGCTAGTGCTCGGGGAGTGTGCGAGAGCTGCGGTTGGTAAAGCCATGGCAGCAGATACGATAAGCGCGGGAAGAAGACGAGACATAATAGACCTTTCGTGACGGTTCACCTTGGCAGATCAACGCATGACTGCCAAAGATGGATGCGTGGATTATACAGGCAAAACAGTTTTTATTACAGGGTCGGCGCGGGGGATCGGCAAGGGCCTTGCTATCGCAATGGCCAAATCGGGCTGCGATATCATCGGGTGTGATCTCCGCTCCGATACGCAAGACGCCATAAAAACGGCCGTTGAAGCCGCAGGGCAGACTTATCACGTGATTGAAGCGGACTTGTCCAATACCGAAGAGGCTGTTGCCGCGACGCAAGAAGCCATCGTAATTGGGTTTGATATCCTTGTGAATAATGCAGGCATTGCAACATCGGGAGAGTATGACGCCGTGCCGTTTGAACGTTGGCGCAAAACGATAGATTTAAATGTGATGGGTCTGATGGCGATTACCCATACCGCGCTCCCGCACCTTCGAACGCAATCTGCAGCGCACATCGTCAATATGAGTTCAATCGCGGGCGTTGTTGGATCCCCCGGGACAGTGGCCTACTCGGCGTCTAAATTCGCCGTGAACGGATTCACGCGGGCGCTTGATTATGAACTTCTGGGGACATCAGTCGGCGTGACAAGTATTCACCCCGCAATGGTTAAAACCCGTATGATTGAAGGAGTATCTAGACCGAAGGCTGCCCCGGAAATTGAAGTGGAGGACGTCGTTGTCGCCATACTAGACGCCATTCAAAATAATAAACCGCAGGTCTTCGTGCCTAAATCCGTCCGATGGAGCCTCGATATTGGATCGCGATTGTTTCCAGCACTGACACGGCGGATGATGAACCGCAATGACAATCAAGGTTGGAAAACAGCCGACAAAGGCGTGCCAGATGCCTAAACAACCCATGGATTGGTCTTCAGAGCTCGACCATAAAGCTCTGCGTGAGAGTTTTGCTGAAGAGATGGGCGGAGCGGATAAAGTCGCGCGGCAAAGAGGCCGCGGAAAGTTAACCGCGCGTGACCGGATTGACGGAATTCTAGACCCGGGGAGTTTCCGAGAAATCGGGAAGCTCGCGGGGTCCGGGACTTATGATGAAAATGGAAAATTCATCTCTTCCGCTGCATCCAACTTCATCTATGGTCAGGGCGCGATTGGCGGGCGGCCTGTCGTTGCGTCAGCCGACGATTTTACGGTTCGGGGCGGTGCATCCGATGCCGCAATCTATCGAAAGTTTATCCATGCGGAGAAAATGGCATCGGAATTTGGCATCCCATTAATCCGAATGATCGACGGGACGGGTGGCGGTGGCTCGGTGAAGTCACTTGAATCAATGGGTTACACCTACGTTCCTGAAGTTCCTGGGTTTGAAGCCATTGTCGAAAACTTGCAAACTGTGCCGGTGGCCGCATTGGCGCTGGGCCCATGTGCCGGACTCGGCGCGGCGCGGGTCGTCGCGTCGCATTATTCCGTCATGGTCAAAGGCTTATCTCAAATTTTCACGGCGGGCCCCGCGATTGTGGCGCCTTTGGGCGAGAGCCATGATAAAGAAGGGCTTGGTGGTTCAGCTATTCATACACGCAATGGCGTGGTTGATGATGAAGCCGCCAGCGAAGCCGATGCGTTTGCTCGCGCTCGCGCATTCTTGTCATTTTTACCGAGCCGAGTGGGCGATCCACTGCCATACGCCGCACCAACGGATGATCCAGCGCGGACGGACGAGGATCTACTCTCCATTGTTCCGCGCAATAAGCACCAAGCTTATTCTATGCGCACCATTGTTCGTTCTGTCATGGATGAGGGCAGTGTTTTTGAAATCGGCCGTAAATGGGGCCGTGCGGCGATTACGGCGCTGGCGCGGCTTAATGGGTGGCCCGTGGCCGTCATTGCGTCTGATCCGAGTTTTTTGGGCGGTTCATGGACGGCTGATACGGCGCAAAAGGTAAAGCGTCATGTTGAGCTGGCCGAACAGTTCGGGCTTCCAATTGTACATCTTGTCGACAATCCCGGTTTCATGATCGGATTGGACGCAGAAAAGGCGGCGACTATTCGGCGCGGCGTCGAGACGATGGCGTCGATCTATAATGCCTCCGTGCCGTGGGCGAGCGTCATCATTCGCAAGGCCTACGGCGTCGCGGGTGCAGCGATGAGCAATCACACGCGTTATCAATATCGCGCGGCATGGCCGAGTGGTGATTGGGGCAGCTTGCCCATCGATGGCGGTGTTGAGGTGGCCTACCAGTCCGAACTGGCTGCGAGCGACGACCCCGTGGCCGAGCTCGCCGCGATCAAAGCGCGTCTGGCTGAGGTCTCATCGCCGTTTCGAACGGCGGAGCGTTACGGGGTCGAAGATATTATCGATCCCCGCGAAACGCGGCCATTCCTGACCAACTTTGTGAAGTTAGCCATGATGCGCCAGCGATAGGCCGCGTCAGTGCGACGACGCTAGTAAAGCGTCGTCAGGGCCTTGGCATCATAGTCTTTCAATTCATCGTCGCGGCCTTCCAAGACTTTAGTCGCCCATTCTGGATCCTGCAGAATGGCGCGGCCCACGGCGACGAGGTCAAATTCATCTTTCTCAAGACGTTCGATCAAGTCATCAAGTGATCGCGCCGCAGAGTCTTCGCCTTGGAACGCGCCGATAAAATCAGATGACAAACCCACACTACCGACTGTGATGGTTGGTAGGCCTGTGAGTTTTTTCGCCCAACCCGCAAAGTTCAGGTCCGAATCCTTAAATTCAGGTTCCCAGAAACGGCGCTGTGAGCAGTGGAGGCAATCCACGCCCGCGTCGGCGAAGACTTTCAACCAATCGTCCATTTCCTGTGGTGTTTCCGCGAGGCGGGCCGAGAAGTCTTGTTGTTTCCATTGTGAAATACGGATGATGATTGGCATGTCCGGGCCGACAGCTTTCCGGCATTCCTTGATCACATCCGCAGCAAATGTAGACCGTTCCGCCAATCCGCCACCAAAGCGGTCTTCGCGTTTGTTCATCACGTCCCAGAAAAACTGATCAATCAGATAACCGTGGGCGGCGTGAATTTCGATTGCGTCGAAGCCCAGTGCCTTGGCGTGAGCGGCAGAGCGTGCGTAGCTATTGACCATATCGGCGACGTCTTCGTCGGTTGGAGACGGTAACACAGCTGTGCCCGTGTGGGTGACGCCGGATGGGCTGTCCGAGGGTGCGTCAGGGTAATGGCCTGTACCGGGTTTGCGCATCATGCCAACATGCCAGAGTTGCGGCGCAATAAAGCCGCCCTCGGCTTTGACGCCTGAAACAACGTTTTTCCAGCCGTCTAGCGCTTCTTCGTAAAATTTCGGGACATTGGCATCATTGCCAGCCGCTTGGCGGTCTGTGACCGTGCCTTCGGTCACGATGAGGCCAACATGATTGGCCGCGCGGCGTGCATAATAATCCGCAACGTTTTGGCCGGGGACACCATTAGGCGAGAAACTGCGCGTCATGGGGGCCATGACGATACGGTTGGGAAGGTCCAAGGACCCGAGCGAATAAGGCTTAAAGAGAGGATTTGTCATGAGAGCCATGTGGGCAAAGCAAAGCCTTCGCGCAAGCCCGCGCGAAGGCTTATCCGTCCTGCGATATGTACGTTACAATCCGATGATATCCCGCATTGCGTCGAGATACCTTAGCCACGCCTTACGGCCCGTGTCGGTCATATGGACGAGAGTTTGTGGGCGCTTGCCATTGTAACCCTTTTCGAGTTCCACATATTTTGCGCCTTCAAGTTTCGTGAGGTGTGTTGAGAGGTTCCCATTCGTCGTCCCGGTTTTTTCAGTCAACTCCGGAAAACTCGCAGGGCTGACCGCTGACAGGTAAGCCATCACGGCGAGCCGGATGCGGCCGTGAATGACCTCGTCAACTTGGCTAATATCGAAATTGGGTTCGGTTGACATCAGTTCGCTCTACGCGTTTCTATGAAGGCTGGGATAACGCCCGACACGATGAGGAGCCCGCCTGCCACGAAATACATTTCTGGTTGGCGAACCATTATTAATGTGACGGCGGTCGCGACGCCGCTCATAATCGCACCAAATTTTAGATATCCATATCCTGTCAGTTTGGCGAGCATACCATTGATCACGGCGGAAATGGCGAAGGCAGCAGGAGGGATAAAGTTGAAATCGACAACGTCAATTTTACCCATGAACATCGCAACAACAAGCGAGATCGCAAAAGTCGCAATCATCATGCCGCCTGCAACCCAAGCGCCCTCAGCAGCGCGGTTAGCGAGGCTATGACATCCGGGTTTTGAGGATATTCTTCGGCCCAGAAGAGCGCTCAAGATTGTCCCCAAGATACCATAGGTCGCCCAAATCAACCCCGTCATGGCGACTGGAATGTCGATCCAGCCTGCGAGAACTGCGCCATGAGCCATAAGGGCGATGGTTGCGAGGCTGGCCCACATTAGCCCGATTGACCCACCGAGAAGGGGGGCGCTCTCCGCTTCGCGGGCGATACGACTAGCGTTCTCTAAGTCCTTTATGAGAGTTTCATTCGCCATGTTGTTTTTCCAATCAAGTTTGAATTACAAACTATACTTGACATGCAAACTAAATCCAGTCAAGTTTGTTTTGCAAACTTAATTGCAAACTTAATTGCAAAGGAGACGAAAATGACTGCAGCTTACCAAAAGAGACTAACTCAAGCACTGAGTTCGGCGCTCATCATGATGTTTGGGGCAGGCCACGCCCTCGCGGATGATGCGGCATCAACAACAGTTCCTTTAACCATCACCGTCACTGATGTGATAGAAACAACTGTACCGCTCTATATTTCGGTTCAAACCAAAGCGGATTATCGTTCGATGAAAGGGTCCGGGACGATCTTGAAAGAGACGAGCTCCGGTACGCTTACCGAAACAGTTCAACTTCCAGCAGCCGGGGATTACGCGATCTCAATCTGGCATGATTTGGACAATGATGGCCGGTTTTCGATGAACGAGCGCTACGAAATTTTAGATGGCTGGGGATCGTCCGGTGTTACTGAGATGGCCGGAGGGCCGACATTCAGCTCATCGAAGATTACTGTTCCTAATTTTGGTGCGGAAACATCGGTCGCAATGGTCTACCCAAAAACATAGACTTCGAAACGCAAATAGCGACCCGTCCGTGGAGACGGGTCGCTACCTTTGTCTCAAAGGGCTTACGCCCCAAGAGAAAGAGCGACCTAGTGTATCGGTTCTGCGTGAACAAGCGCGGTCCCCAGTCTTATTTCGCTGAATGAGTTGCGTCTGCGAGGGCACGAACCAGCGCGAGCGCTGCATCCTTGCCATCTTCATGCAACGCTTTGACAATCGCTGTTCCGACAACCACCCCATCGGCATCCCGCGCAATCTCTGCGGCCCGTTCGGGCGTTTTCACGCCAAAGCCGACGACAACGGGAAGGTTCGCGGCTTCTTTGACGCGCGCAACTTGATCTCTCACAGAACCACCGCTCGTCAAGGCGCCGCCGGTGACGCCGTTCATGCTCACATAATAGACAAAGCCGGAACTTCCAGACACGACTTTCGGAAGGCGATTAGCGTCTGTTGTTGGCGTGGCGAGCCGGATAAGCGACATGCCTTTGGCATCCATCGCATCACGCAAAGGGCCATCTTCTTCCGGCGGTAAATCAACAATGATCGCGCCGTCGACTCCTGCCTTAGACGCGACGTCTGAAAATGTTTCATATCCTATGTGATAAACGGGATTGGCATAACCCATGAGGATGATGGGGGTGTGATCATTCGTCTTGCGAAACGTCTTGGCCATACCGATGACTGATGCCAACGTCGTTCCGGCTTCGCGGGCGCGAATTCCGGCTTCTTCGATGACAGGGCCATCCGCCATCGGATCGGTAAACGGGAACCCAAGTTCGATAATGTCCACGCCCGCATCGGGCAGCGCGTTCATGACGTCCTGTGCCGCCGCCAAATTAGGATCACCGCCCATGATGTAAGCGACGAAGGCGGCGCGGTCTTTGGCGAAAACGTTTTCAATACGGGTGCTCATCCGTCTGTCCCTGCCGCAATATCTTCGCCAAGCGCGTCAGCAATCGTGAAGACGTCTTTATCGCCGCGGCCGCACATATTCATGATGATAAGGCCATTGCTGCCGAGCTCTTTGGCGAGGTCGAGGGTTCGCGGGATCGCGTGGCTGGGTTCTAGCGCGGGGAGAATACCTTCAAGTTTGGCGCAAAGTTGGAAATGCTCCAACGCTTCGTCATCCGTCGCGCTGACATATTCCGCGCGGCCCGTGTCGTGGAGCCACGCATGTTCAGGTCCGATGCCAGGATAGTCGAGGCCTGCGCTGATGGAATGGGCGTCAGAGATTTGGCCGTTATCGTCTTGAAGCAGGTAAGTGCGGTTGCCGTGCAAAATCCCCGGCTTTCCGCCTGTTAGTGACGCCGCGTGAAGGCCGCTTTTGACGCCGCGTCCGGCGGCTTCAACGCCGATCAGGCGCACGCTCGTTTCAGGGACAAAGGCATGGAACAGGCCCATTGCGTTTGATCCGCCGCCGATACAGGCGACGACAGCGTCGGGCAGGCGGCCCTCTGCGTCCATGATCTGTGCTTTAGCTTCATGTCCGATGACGGCTTGGAAATCCCGAACCATGACGGGGTAGGGATGAGGCCCTGCCACTGTGCCGATGCAATAGAATGTCTCGGCGACATTCGTGACCCAATCCCGAAGGGCTTCGTTCATCGCGTCTTTAAGCGTCGCTGTCCCCGAATGGACGGCGCGGACTTCGGCGCCGAGTAGCCGCATGCGGAAAACATTGGGCTTTTGCCGGACGATATCTGTCGCGCCCATGTAGACGATACATTCCATGCCAAGGCGCGCCGCGACCGTCGCTGTTGCGACGCCGTGTTGGCCTGCGCCTGTTTCAGCAATGATCCGTTTTTTGCCCATGCGTTTGGCGAGTAAAAGTTGACCGATGCAGTTGTTGATCTTGTGAGCGCCCGTGTGGTTCAGTTCGTCACGTTTGAAATATATCTTCGCCGCGTTACCCGTGTCTTTGGCAGCATGTTCGGTTAGCCGTTCCGCGAAATAGAGCGGCGACGGGCGCCCGACGTAATGCGTCATGAAATAGTCGAGTTCGGCCTGAAACGACGGGTCGGCTTTCGCTTCTTCGTAAGCGGCTTCCAGCTCCAAGATCGGCGGCATCAGCGTTTCGGCAACGAACCGTCCGCCGTAATCACCAAACCGGCCGCGTTCATCGGGCCATTGTGCGTTGGTTGCGCTATCCATGTCTGTCAGTTCCCTTCGCGTTTGCGATAAACGCTTCAATCAAGGTGATATCTTTTATTCCGGGCGAAATTTCTACGCCAGAGGCAACGTCCACCATGGGGGCTTTCGTCCGAAGGATCGCTTCCGAAACGTTGTTCGGATTTAGCCCGCCTGCGAGAGCCCAGCGCTTCGGCATCGCTGCGCCTTTCAAAATTGACCAGTCGAATGTTAGCCCGTGACCGCCGCGCGGCGCATCTTTTGGTGCGCCGGGGGCAGGTTTGGCGTCGAACAAGATGAGGTCAGCTGCGCCGCTGTAATCCGTCGCAAGCGCAACTTCGTCGCGGCTATCGACCGGAACGGCTTTAATGACAGAGAGACCACTGCGCGCGATTTCTGCGACTCGGGCGAGGGTTTCCCAGCCGTGAAGCTGAATGTGCGAAAATCCGGCGGCCTTAATGTCGGCGACGAGCTGATCCGACGGATCGCCTGTCACGGCGACAGTGCTGGTTTTGACGCCCTTGATGAGAGCCGCCCCTTGCGAGGCGGACAGTCTTCGCTTGCTTTTAACTTCGACGATAAAGCCGAGGAAATCAGCACCCGCAGCTTCAGCGGCTGCGACGTCTTCCGCGCGGGTTAACCCGCAGATTTTGACCAAAGTTTCCATTGTGAGCGCCCATAGCGGCGCTCACGGGCAAAGTCACCCAACCACGTCGAACCCGTGCAGTTCGATGTCCGGCGACAGATAGCCATCGCGGACCGGTTCAACTTTGGTAAGATCCGTCGAGAGGTATTTTTTTGAATCATCACAAAAAACTGTCACCACATCACCGCCCGTCATTCCGGCTTTTACGGCGCCAATCAGGTTCGCGCCGGAACTGATCCCAACGCCGAGGCCGAGTTCAGCGGATAATCTTTGTGCCATGATGATGCCGTCACCGTCATTGACGGAGATGACGCTGTTGAGGCTTTTGAGGCAGAGAATGTCCGGAATGAAATCATCCGATACGCCTTGAATACGGTGTTTGCCGATTTTGTAACCCGTGGACAGGGTCGGGCTTTCCGCCGGCTCCATTGGATGAATGCGGATGGTTGGATCGGCGGCGCGGAGGGCTTTGCCGACGCCCATCACGGTTCCGCCAGTGCCAACGCCCGCGACGAACGCCGCCGCTTTTGCGCCTGCGGTTTGAAGCTGGGCGAGGATTTCCGGTCCGGTGGTGCGGCAATGGGCGTTGCAATTATCCTCATTTTCGAACTGACGCGGCAGGAACACGTCGTTCCGGCTGCGTGCCATCTCTTGCGTTAGGGCAATACTGCCCAGAAAACCGCCGTCCGCGTGGCTGACGAGCCGCACATCCGCGCCGTAGCCTTTCATGAGCGCGACCCGCTCTGAACTCATCCAGTCGGGCATGTAGATCACAACGGGATGGCCGAGCGCGCGGCCAAGCGCCGAAATCGCAATCCCGGCATTGCCGCTGGTTGCTTCGACAATCGTGTCACCCGGACGGAGCGCGCCAGTTTCATAGGCTTTGCGGAGCACTTCCAACGCCATGCGGTCTTTGATCGATCCAGAGAGGTTGAAATATTCCAGCTTCGCAAAAACCCGGCGTCGATCCCCTTTATACGAGAGGTCAACCGCGATCATCGGCGTATTTCCGATCAGTTTTTCCAAACATCGAAACGGCTTTGGCTCCGCAAAGGGAGCGGCGATGTCACGGATGAGGGTCATATCGGTCATGCACACATCATAACCCATCACGGATGTTAAAATCATCGCAGTTGATCCGCTTTCACTTCCCCTTTGTCAAAAAATATCCTACATATTGATCATGTTACCGAAACTAGACACCACAGACCGCGCAATCCTCGCTGCGCTTCAATCCGATGCGTCGCAATCGCTCGACTCGATTGCGGAAGCGCTTAATGTCTCGCTTAATACAGTCTGGCGGCGGGTGCGCAGGCTAGAATCCGACGCCGTCATCGAAAAACGTGTGGCGTTGATCGACAATGAAAAGATCGGCCTGCCGCTGACCGCTTTCGTTCAAATCAAAACCGATAATCACTCCGAGCAATGGGCGGCGGATCTCGCGGCGTCCGTGGACGCCATTCCGGAAATCGTCGAATTCTACCGCCTCGCCGGCGAAGTCGACTATATCCTTAAAATGATGATCGCGTCGGTTGCGGATTATGACCGCGTTTATCAGCAGCTTATCTCCCGCGTGAAAATCAGTAATGTGTCGGCGAGCTTCGCGATGGAAAAGCTCAAATTCACGACGGAATTGCCGCTATAGCGCCTCCAAAATAACGTGCGCCGCGTTCTCCGTGTCCGAATCCATAAACCCAAAGCCCCAATCCGCCTGATCCTGCACCCGCCCGTTTTGCAGTAGCGGTGCAACGCGCGGCGTGAGATCATAGAGCATATCGTTCGGGTTTAGCACCGTGATCTTGTGCGGCAGACTCGCGACGCGGTCCGCGAAGTAATCATTATAGCCGAAGGCGGCTTTATGCCCCCATTCATAGGCTTCGCCCGCGCGTAAATTCTCCGCAAAACTGGCGGCGAGATCGATGAGCGATACGCCAGGTCCGCGGTGCTGGATCGATGCGGCCCACATTTTTGTAAACCGCGTTCCGGCGGCATCCAAGGCCACTTCCTGAAACTGGTCCTTAAACGCCGCCACTTCCTCGGCTGTCAAAACCAAGGCAGACACCATGACGATGCCGCCGACATGATCGGGCCTTTGGTAAGCCATTTCCGTGGCAACTTTTGCACCCGTGTGATGACCGAGAATGTCGATCTTGCCCGGAAGACCCAGCGCGTCCACCGCTGCCCACGCCGACTGCGCGTAATTGGGCACTGTCGCGTCTGCTTCCGCGTTCGGCACATCGCTTTCGCCGTGTCCGGGATTGTCGACGGCTACCACAAAACGATCTTTCGCCAAATGCGGCAGGATGTTCACAAATTCCCGGCTGCTTTTCGGAGATTGATGCAAACACAGAAGAGGGCGCTTCGATGATGCGTCCCCACAGGTGCGCACATGCACTTGCCCGAACGGACCATCGATAAAGTGGCGGCGAATAGGGGGGAGTGATTGGGTCATAGGCGTCTCTAACCGCGCGCCCTATCCCGCGCCTAGACTTGGCGCAAAGATCAACGCGTCCATCTCGCCCGCCGCATAATCTATGCGTTCCAATTCGATGAGCGGATCAACACAGGGTAATTTGACATTGCCGCAATGCGGGCAGCTGCCGAAATACTCGCGGCCTTTATTGATCAGGCGCGTGAACTGAACTTCCATATGATCCAGCAAGCGATGGTAGTTTTGGGCGTGAGTGGGGGTACGTTTGATGGGCGGGGGGCGATTAATGAGCGCGAGTTCATTGCGCAGCGCGCGGACTTCGGCCTTTAATCCAGTGATTTGATCCGCTTGGCGGATTTCGCGCGGCGTCGTGATCTGGCGTCGGCGGCGTTTATGATCTCTGTTTTCAGAGTGGCGCGGCATGGGAGTCTCCGGTTTGGGCTAAGAAAAAGTAAGGGGTGAGACAGGGGCAAGCGCCAAGGTTCTGCCGGGTATCGAGACCACGGCCAAAGTCCAAAAGCGCCTGAAGTGTCAGTGAAGTGACACGAGCGCGGACCCTGTTCCCTGATGGAAACAGATAGAATTATACCATTTTACAACGAACAGGGTCCGCGCCCTGAACCCTCAATCTTTACCGCCGGATCGTCGCTGGGCCCGATGAGCGCACCAGCCAATGGCCGAACGCGATGTTCAGCACAGGCGACAGCGGGCGAGGCGGCTTTCGACCACCCATCCATGTGCGCCGGACCGAAAAGGGATGCACCGAACGGCTGTCGGCCGCGCGGCTCATGGCGCACTTTTCAATCTGATCCACCGGGTCCAACCAGACGCCATCGCCGCAACGTAATCTCGGCCATGTCGCCAAACAGCGCAGATAAGCACGCCAAACAGGATCCAGGCCCACCAAAACCGAGGTCTACGTAACCCCTCGTGTCTGGGGTGGGAGTAAGGACAATGGGGGAGGAATTGAAAGGGGGGATTAGGTTTCTCGGAACGTACTTGATTCTAATAAATGTAGAGTGCGTTAACAAGGATTGTATGTTTCAATTACCTACATAGTAACCTTATAAAGCCTCAAAATAATGCAAGTGTTATTTTTGATTGCAACCTTGAGGTTTCATTTTGCAGTTGTTAAGGTTTAATTACATGATTGTTGTTTGCTTTTTGCAAGCGTTAATCCAACTACTCTATAACTTTGGGATTTAGACGAATGACAAGAGAAGATTATATACTAGCGTTTAAGTCCATACATGACACCCTTAGCCATCATAAAGTTATAACCATACTGACTTCACAACTTCGAAGATCTCCTAATTCAACTAAGGATTTAAAATCTCCGCAAGTTATAAAAAGAATTATGAGGTTATACTCAGATTTAGATTCTTATCTTGCCAATGCTGATGACACATCTGTTGAATTAGTAAAGTTGATGGGTTTGGAGCCGATATTTAGCCTAGAGTTCTGGGTCGGCACTTTTCAAATTCAAGACGAAAATAGTGATAGGTCAGTGAGGGCCGAGTATTTTGAAGTGCTAAATTTAATGAGCATGTTCCTTGAGCAAGGCCCGAATTTAATTAAACCTTTAATGCGAACGTCAAGTGAAAATATTGATCAATCTAAAGATGATTACTCAATCGAAGACGAGAAAATATTTCAAGAAAAAATTCTAAAAAATCCAACAGAAACATTTGTTTTCCCTGACTCAGGAAAAGGTTTTTTGGTTAAAGATGTAGCAGATCGATTGAGTTCTTTGGAGAAAACTTACCAACTTATATGCAAAATCCTTGAGTTAGACACTGATAAGTTGTTTGTAGAGTATATAGAATCAGGCAGTCCGGTCGAAATAAAAATTCGTGGTAATGGTGAATCCATGCAAGCCCTTAGAGGGCTAATATCTGATATTTTTAACTTTCTTGTTTTTAAGAGTGAGATGAAGGAGTCCGCCAAAAATGATGTTCTGATACAAAATTTAGAATTAATAAAAAAAATAAACTCTGATGAGAAAAGCGGTAAAATTACATCCGAGCAGGCTGATTTATACAGGCATCAACTAAATCTTCAGGTGAATAGTTTGGCTGACTATACCGTCGTCAGTAAGAGAACTATGTTGGGAAGAAAAAAGGAAGTCTTGAAAATTGAATCTAAGTCACGGCGTTTAATTGCAGGCCCGAATAAAGTTAATGAGTAATAATGGGCTTAACTTTATTTCATCTCCTTTTTGATAATATGTTTTAACTAAACTCAAAAACCCGCCGCGCCTTTCGGCACAGCGGGTCTAATCATCGCGAGGTGTGAAACTATTGCGTGATCGGGATTCTTTTAGAAGCGGTAGCGCGCCCGGAGATTGACAGGAACTGTCAGGTTTGAGCTGCCGTTGTTAATGCCAGACAGGATGGCAACGCCGCCGCCGGGACCGAAATCCGTTGTGTCTGCGTCGAGCGAGCCGCGATAGCGAATGCCTGTTTCAAGGCCGAGCGTGGCGCGTTGGAAGATAGGGGCTTCGACGCCGATCATGCCAGCCGCCGTTGGGACCCAGCCGCCTTCGTAGAAATTCGCTGAGCCGCCATTGACCGCGCCGTTATTATCGCGGAGATTTTCGATTGTGATGTCGTCGATTTTCGCGGCGCCGAGGCGCGCTTCGACATAGGGACGCAGGCTGTGGACGAGCGGGGCTTGGCGTGGGCGGAAATATTGGCGGACGCCCGCTTCGAGGCCAAACGCGTTATAGTCACTGGCGGTGCCGCGCAGCGTGTTAGCTGGCGGTCCTGCAAGGGTGCCAAGGGCGACATCATTGCCGGATGCGCTGGAATATGACGCCATCGCCGTGATTTTCCGGTTCGGATTGACTGTATAGGAGCCGCCAAGTTCATAGCGTGTTCCAGCGTTATAAGCGTCTTTCATAGAGACTGCGCCGGGCGTGAGGCCGGGGAAGGCGGCGACGTCACCCGGCGTCGTGAAGTCTCCGTCGACCATATATTCTTGGCCAATTGCGCCTTCGACGTTCCATGTGCTGGTGCGGGTGCAGGCGGCGTTGCCGTTCAGGCCTGCGTATGGGTTACAGCGGTCATAGCTGGGAGCCAGTGCGTGGCCGTAAGATGGGCCGTGGGAATATCCACCCGCGCCAAGGCCAAGGAAGGAACAGCCCGAGAGGGCGATGGCGGCGGTGCCTGTAAGAAGAATGCGCATGATGGACCTTTTGAAACTTTTGGCGTTCGTTGTGTGTTGGGCCAAGCGATGCAAACTGCAGGCCAGAGGCGCGGCGCGGCGGGCAGGACTATGTTTCATGGTTAATGCGCGGTTAACGGGGTGCGTGGGTAATTGGGCACGAAAAAGGCCGCCCCGAGTGGAGCGGCCTTTCTATTGTTAGGGGTTGCGGTTGCTATCGCAGGGTAGATGAGAGCCGCTGCGGCGGAGCTAAAGCCCCGCCTTCGCGGTGGACGAAGATTTGAATGCGACGCCTAAATTTGATTCACTGGATCAAATTCTTCACGGCATCGAATTCAAATACATTCAGGGATGATGAGAATTTCGCTATCGCGAAATTACATCATCCCTCCCATGCCGCCCATTCCGCCCATGTCAGGCATGCCGCCGCCTGCGCCGCCGTCTTTCTTCGGCGCTTCGACGATTGCGGCTTCTGTTGTCAGGATGATCCCGGCGACAGAGGCTGCGTCTTGGAGGGCTGTGCGGACAACTTTGACCGGATCGATGATGCCAGCTTTGACCATATCGACATATTCGTCATTCTGTGCGTCATAGCCGTAGTTGGCTTTGTTCGCAGAGATGATGTTGCCGACGACAACGGCGCCTTCGACGCCAGCATTGTCAGCAATCTGACGACACGGGTATGCGAGCGCCGCTTTGACGATTTCGATACCGGACTGTTCGTCATCATTGGCACCTTCAACGTTGATGAAGCGTGACGCGCGGAGGAGGGCTGTGCCGCCGCCGGGGACGATGCCTTCTTCGACGGCTGCGCGCGTGGCGTTCAGCGCGTCATCGACACGGTCTTTGCGTTCTTTCACTTCAACTTCGGTGCTGCCGCCGACTTTGATCACGGCAACGCCGCCAGCGAGTTTCGCGAGGCGTTCTTGCAGCTTTTCGCGGTCGTAATCAGAAGACGTATCTTCGGACTGTTTGCGGATCTGGTCGACGCGGGCTTTGATGTCTGCTTTTTTGCCAGCGCCATCAACGATGACAGTGTCATCTTTGGTGATGTGGACGTGCTTGGCTGTGCCGAGGTCTTTCAAGGAGACGTTTTCGAGCTTGATGCCGAGGTCTTCTGAAATTACAGTGCCGCCGGACAGGACCGCGATGTCTTGCAACATGGCTTTACGGCGGTCACCGAAGCCAGGCGCTTTAACAGCCGCGATTTTCAGGCCGCCGCGCAGTTTGTTGACGACGAGTGTCGCGAGCGCTTCACCTTCGATATCTTCCGCAATGATGAGCAATGGCTTGCCGGTTTGCACAACAGCTTCGAGGATCGGCAGCATCGCTTGCAGGGAAGACAGCTTGCCTTCGTTCAGCAGGATGTATGGATCGTCGAGCTCGACGCGCATTTTTTCCGGATCAGTGATGAAGTAAGGGGACAGGTAACCACGGTCGAACTGCATGCCTTCAACGACTTCAAGTTCAGTTTCGGCCGTTTTGCCTTCTTCAACTGTGATGACGCCTTCATTGCCGACTTTACCCATGGCTTCAGCGATCATCGCGCCGATGGACGCTTCGCCGTTGGCTGAGATTGTGCCGACTTGAGCGATTTCTTCGGATTTGCTGATTTTCTTCGCTTTGCTAAGCAAGTCTTGGACGATTTCGGATGACGCTTTGTCGATACCGCGTTTCAGATCCATTGGGTTCATGCCAGCGGCAACGCGCTTCAGGCCTTCACGAACGATGGCTTGAGCCAAAACTGTCGCAGTCGTTGTACCGTCACCGGCTTTGTCATTGGTCTTAGACGCCACTTCGCGGAGCATCTGTGCGCCGAGGTTCTGGTAGCGATCTTCGAGTTCGATTTCTTTAGCGACAGAGACGCCGTCTTTTGTCGAACGCGGGGCACCGAATGATTTTTCGATGACAACGTTGCGGCCTTTTGGACCCAATGTTGTTTTAACGGCATTGGCGAGGATATCGACGCCTTCGAGCATACGGTCGCGTGCGTCCGAGCCGAATTTAACTTCTTTAGCAGCCATGATGGTTACTCCAGTAGAATTGATTTTAGGTGAGGGTCCCGGCTCTGCGTTGATCGCCTGAAGTGGCGATCTGCCTAGTCCGGGATGAGCGGTTTTCTAAGGTGTCAGCTGCGCCGACTAGCCCACGATTCCCATGATGTCGGATTCTTTCATGATCAGCAGCTCTTTGCCGTCGATCTTGACTTCTGTGCCGCCCCATTTGCCGAACAAGACGCGGTCGCCTTTTTTGACATCGAGCTTGGCAACAGTGCCGTCGTCTTTACGAACACCCGGGCCAGTCGCGATGACCATGCCTTCGGATGGCTTTTCAGTGGCGCTATCAGGAATGATGATGCCGCCAGCGGTCTTTGTGTCTTCTGCGACACGTTCGACCAATACGCGGTCGTGGAGGGGACGAAATTTCATGCGTCTTCTCTCTTCTTCGAGGTTTAAGATATGACTTGGCACTCTCAGTACGAGAGTGCCAACGCCGTGCATGTATGAAGAAGAGCCGCGGGCTGCAAGGGGATGCGTTAATAAAAAGTTGGAAAGTTTTCAGCTTTCATACCCGACAGCATGTTGCGAAACTTCGCGCATTAGTTAGGGGTGAAGTGACAGTATTCAAGGATATATCATGACATTTCGTACGCGTCTTCTGACAACCGTGACCGCAGCTCTTCTTGTGGCGTGTGGAAATGCGGCTGACGAGACGAAAACTCGGATAACACAATCGACCACAGTCATGGATGACGCGGGCGCACAAACGTCCGCTTTCACCCTCGATTATGAAACGTTTACGCTCGACAACGGCCTGCAGGTCATCTTGCAGCGTGATACGTCCGATCCGATTGTCGCGGTCAGTACGGTTATCCACGCTGGCTCGTCGCGCGAAAAACCGGGGCGGACGGGCTTTGCGCACTTCTTTGAACATATGGCGTTCAACGATAGTGAGAATGTCCCGCGCGGGTGGAACCGCGGCCAGATCCCAAAATGGGGCGGGCAGCGTAATGGCGGGACGTGGAACGATGGGACGATCTATTACGAAGTCGTCCCCAAAGATGCGTTCGATAAAATCCTCTGGATCGACAGTGACCGATTGGGCTTTATGATCAACACCGTCACGACCGAAGCGCTTGAGCGTGAAAAGCAAGTCGTCAAGAATGAGAAACGTCAGCGCGTCGACAATGCCGCCTATGGCTACACGAATGAAGTCATCCGCGCCGCCCTTTACCCAGCGGATCATCCTTATAATTGGCCGACCATCGGGTCGCTGCCAGATTTGCAAGCGGCGACGCTCAGCGATGTGCGCGAGTTTTATGATGACTGGTACGGGCCAAACAATGCGACCCTGTCGATTGTCGGCGATATTGATATCGAAGAGACCAAGCGAAAGGTCGAGCTATGGTTTGGCGAAATCCCGCGCGGCCGCGATATTCCGGCCCCTGTGCCGCAAGCCGTTACGCTAGACGAGACTAAGAGCCTCTATTTCGAAGATAGTTTCGCCAAATTGCCAGAACTTCGCCTCACATTTCCGACGGTGGATAGTGCTGATACAGACAAATATGCTCTGTCTGTCTTAGGAGAACTTCTCGGCGGCAGCAGAACATCGCCGCTATATGTGGAAGTCGTGGAAACGGCGAAACTCGCGCCAAATGTGTCCGCGTGGAATAGCGACGGCGAATTGGCTGGGACCTTTACGATTTGGGTGCGCGGCAAGCCGGGAACAGATTTGGACGATGTCATGACGGCTGTGAATGCGGCCTTTGTTCGGTTCGAAACCGACGGGATTGATGAAGACACGCTAAAACGCATTAAGGCCGAGCAGGAAACGCAACTTTACGCGCAATTCTCAACGGCGCTTGGCAAAGCCAATGCCATGGCGCGGAGCAACGAATTATATGGTGACCCCGCTTACGCCATTCGGTCCGCTGATGGTATCAAAGCGGTCACGGCGGAAGACGTCCGCAGTGTCTATGACCGCTACGTCAAAGATAGACCCCGCATCATCACCAGTTTTGTGCCCACGGGCGAAACTGAACTGGCTGTCGAGGGGGCGGAGCTCGCCACGGTTTGGATCGAAGAAGTCAGAGCGGACGTGTCGAGCGAAGAGGTGAGCGCGGGCGATATCGCTGAATATGAGAAGACGGTCACTGTGCATGATCGATCAGAACCCCCGTTTAGCGATCTACCGCTACTGGAAATGCCCGACATTTGGACGCGTGAGCTTGAGAATGATGTCACGCTTCGCGGTATTGAGACAAATGAAATTCCATTGGTTCAGTTTGAAATCGTTCTGCCGGGCGGCCGCTGGACAGAAACGCCGGACCAAAACGGCCGCTTGGCCTTACTGTCTGATCTGATGAACCAAGGGACAGCCAACAAGACCGCAGGCGAATGGGAACAGGCTGTCGGGCTTCTAGGCTCTGGCATTTCTGTATCGGCAGGCTCTGATTCATTGACGATCCGGGCGACCAGCTTGACGCGCAATTTTGAAGAAACGGTTGCATTGGTCGAAGAAGTCTTGTCTGCGCCGCGTTGGGATGCAGAGGATTTCGAGCGCGTTAAGTCCGCGCAAATGACGTCCATTAAAGGACGCGAAGGGGACGCGCGGTCGATTTCGTCGATGGTCTATGACCATTTGATTTACGGTGACACGCATCCATTAGGACGCCCGAGCGGCGGCAATGCGCAAAGCGTGGAGTCCTTGACCTTGGATGATTTGAAAGCGGCTCACGCGAATGTTTTGGAGGCCTCCGCCCAAATCCACATCGCGGGGGACATTGGTCCGGATAGAGCGGCGGAAGCCGCGTCCCGTTTGGCCGCATTGATGGCCCCGACATCGGCGGACCGTCCGGCTTATGCCATCCCCACGCAAGAATACGCAGGACGCGTCATCTTTATTGACGTCCCAGAGGCGAAACAGTCAGTCCTACGGATTGGCGCTCTCGTGCCCGATTCCAGCCACCCGGATTTCAAAAAAATTCAGTTCGCCAATGAAAAGCTCGGCGGCGGTATTGCGGGTGATTTGGGCCAGATGTTGCGGATCGAAAAAGGATATACGTATGGGGCGGGATCTTTCATTCCGCGAAATACGGTAGAGCGGCCCTTTACGATCAGCACCAGCGTTCGCGCCAATGCAACCCAAGCTTCGCTAGAGACAATCCGCGAGATGGTGCGAGCCTACCCCGATACATTAGACGCGGCCGCTGTGGAGACAACGCAGCAGAAGATCATCAAAGCCTCTGCGAGAGCCTTTGAGAGCTTAGGCGCAAAGCTGGGCACTTTATCGCAAATCAGCCGATTGGGTCTGTCTGACCGCTACGTCGAAGACGAGCAGGCATTGCTGGTGTCGATGACGCCGCAGGAGTTTCAGCGCATCGCGCGTGAATATTTCAACGAAGACGATTTCGTTTATGTGATCGTGGGCGACCGCGAAACTCAATTGGCTCCGGTGCAAGCTTTTGCGAATGAGGCGGGTAAGGGTGAGGTCATCGAGTTGGATATATTTGGCGCGCCAGTTCAATAGGGCGGCCAAAGGCAGTGTTAAGTGTGAGCGCTGCAGATGCAGCGCTCACTCCCTTATGTTTGATCCGGTGCGGCTCACGTGGTGCGCTTACAGTTTTCCGGAACAACGCCATGCTCACCGAAAGACGAAAATTTACCTTCTTCGGCTCTGTGATGAATTTGCAGATTAAATAGGACGCCTTTGAAGGGCGGAAGAAGAAGTAGGATCGATCCAAGGCAGACAATCGACATCAGCGTCATCGAAAAGATGAAGCCGATTTGTGTCTTAGGAATGAGCGCCGCGATGACAAAGGCGGGCGTGTAGATAATCAAGGCCAGAAATCCGACGAAGAAAGCAGGACCATCCGCCGTATCTGCAACGGAAAAACTTTGTCCGCAGATGTCGCATTCGTCTTTGAACTTCAGATAGCGCTTAAAAAGCTTACCCCGACCACAATTCCCACAGCGGCATTTGATGCCAGCTTCAATAGGAGATTGCCCGTAATACCGCTTTTGCATGATCGTGACCTTTGAGTGTCGTGATGCGATGCAGGTTAGGTGGGTTACGCTGTTTTGGAAAGGCGATGAGCGCGGAGCTGTCTTGCAGAAATGTGGGGGCTAAGACCCTGTAACGAGGCGGGTCATCCAGACACCGCCTGCCGCGCATGTAGCGGTCAGGACCGTGCCCCAAACAATGTCAACTGCAACCATCTTGACTGGCCAGCCTTCCAGAGTGGCAAGGTTCGTCAGATCATAGGTCGCGTAACAGAAGAATCCGAACAGTGCGCCGTAGAGAGCGGCTTTACCGATACTGCCGCCAGAGAGGCCGTGAACGCTCGCGAAGATGAGAATGCCAACAATGTAGAGCGCGTAAAAGGCAATGGCGACGCCCCAGCGAACATTCTCGGCCATCAAGCTGCCAAGTTGTCCAGCGTAGAAATTTTTCGCAACCAAACCGAGCCAGAGCATGTCCACAACCAAGAAAACGAACAGTGTGGCGACATAACAGATGAGCCAAGTGGGAAGCGGGATTGTATCGGTCATGGTGTTCTTACGTTTAGGTCACGGGTTTCGATGGGTGCGCGGGACACAGCTTTGCATCTTTGCGGTATAAAAGGGAAGAAATGTCGCACCTGTTTAACTCTGAATCGTGCCAGAAGAGCCTATGTTTGAAAATCTGGATGCTGTTCTTCTAGCGCGAATTCAGTTCGCCTTTACGATTGCTTTTCATTTCCTTTTTCCGGCGTTCACGATTGGCCTCGCGAGCTATCTCGCCGTTCTCAATGGGCTATATCTGCGAACAAGGAACGATAAGTTTCTGACATTGTTCAATTTCTGGGTGAAGATATTCGCCATTACCTTCGCGATGGGCGTCGTGTCTGGCATCACCATGAGCTATCAATTCGGCACCAATTGGTCGGTTTTCTCTGACCGGGCTGGCCCTGTCATCGGGCCGTTGATGGCCTATGAAGTCCTGACGGCCTTTTTCTTGGAGGCGGGGTTCCTCGGCATTATGTTGTTTGGGCGGTCGCGTGTTGGGCCGGGACTGCACATGTTTGCCTGTGCCATGGTTGCGTTCGGGACTGCTCTGTCCGCGACATGGATCCTGTCTGTGAATAGCTGGATGCACACGCCTCAAGGTTTTGCGATTGCCGAAAATGGGCAGTTCGTCCCCGTCAATTGGATTGAGATCATCTTCAATCCGAGCTTTCCTTACCGTTTGTCGCATACATTGACGGCGGCTTACCTGACGACAGCCTTTATCATCGGCGGCGTTGGCGCGTTTCATTTGTTGAAGAACCATGGAAATGACCGTCAGCATGAGGGCGTGAAGACCATGTTCTCTATGGCGATGTGGATGGCGGCGATTGTCGCGCCGTTGCAGATTGTCCTAGGCGATCTGCATGGCCTCAATACGCTCGAATATCAGCCGCAAAAAGTCATGGCGATGGAAGGCCATTATGAGAGCCATCCGGACGGCGCGCCGCTCTATCTGTTCGGGATTCCGAATGAGGACGAGCAACGGCTGGATTATGCCATCGGTATTCCCAAAGCCAGTTCACTGATCCTCAAACATGACTTGAACGCGCCGCTGGATGGGCTCGATACCATTGCGATGGATGAGCGCCCGCCTGTCGCAATTGTCTTCTGGTCATTCCGCATCATGGTAGGAATTGGATTTCTTATGCTGTTTGTCGGCCTCTGGTCACTTTTGGCGAGATTTCGCGGGACGCTCTATTCCAGCCGCTGGCTGCACCGTGCGGCGTTATTGATGGGGCCGAGCGGATTGGTCGCTGTGTTGGCGGGATGGATTACAACTGAAGTTGGGCGTCAACCTTACACGATCTGGGGCCTCATGCGGACGAGCGAAAGCGCCAGCCCTCTGGCCGCGCCTGCCGTCGGTGCGTCGCTCCTCGCCTTCATTATTGTCTATTTCTTTGTTTTCGGAGCTGGGGTGTTTTACTTACTTCGCCTTATGAAAGCCGGACCGAAAGTTGGCGAAGAGGGCATGACAGAGACAGACGGTCCGATCCGGACATCCGGCACGACGCCGGCGCAGCAATCAACCGCGCAAGACGATCCTAAACTGCGCGAAGAAGAGGGCTAGAGCATGGAAATCGTCCCGTGGCTTGCCTACAGCTGGGCTTTCCTTCTTGCACTCGCAGTTTTTATCTATGTCGTCTTGGACGGTTTCGATTTGGGCTTGGGCATCCTCTATCCCTTTTACCCCAAAAAGCGTGACCGCGATTTGTTGATGAATACGGTCGCCCCCGTTTGGGATGGTAATGAGACATGGCTTGTTTTGGGCGGCGGCGGATTATTCGCGGCGTTTCCGATGGCTTACGCCATTATCATGCCCGCGCTCTATGTGCCGATTATCGCCATGCTACTTGCGCTCGTGTTTCGAGGCGTGGCGTTCGAATATCGCTGGCGGACGAAACGGTGGCTGAAATACTGGGATGCGGCCTTTATTGGCGGTTCCGTTGTTGCAGCCTTCTCTCAGGGTATTGCGCTGGGTGCACTTGTTCAGGGTGTCGAAGTGTCGGGCCGTGCCTATGCTGGCGGGTGGTGGGACTGGCTGACGCCGTTCTCATTGGTGTGCGGCGCAGCGGTTGTGATCGGCTATGCGCTGCTCGGCGCGACATGGCTCATCATGAAAACAGAAGGTCCGGTGCAAGACCGCGCCCGTAAACTGGCGTGGGCGTTCGGGATTAGCACGATGATTTGCATCGCCATCGTGAGCGTCGCGACGCCGTTTTTGGATAGCGTCTACTATCACCGCTGGTTCGAGATGCCCGGCCTCATCATTAGCGCGCCAATCCCGATCGCATTGCTGATCATCGCTATTTTGATGTTCCGCTCCCTTCACGTACATCATCACGAATATCGGCCATTTGTCCTCGCCTTGATCCTGTTTGCGCTCTGCTTCGTGGGGCTTGGGAAATCCATCTTCCCGGATTTGATCCCGCCAGATGTGACCATTCTGGATGCAGCGACGCCGTATAACTCGCAAATTTTCATGTTTGTCGGCGCGGTTGTCTTATTACCCCTTATCCTCGGCTACACGGCTTATGCTTATTACGTCTTTCGCGGAAAAACCGATCCTGACGAAGGTTATCATTAGTGCCTAATGAGGTGGAACAGAGCTGGCTGAAACGCGGCGCGTGGTTCATTGGGCTTTGGCTGGCCGGAGTCGCGGTCGTGGGCACGGTGGCGTTCATCATTCGGTCCATGATTTTGTAGGAATATTTCGCGAAAACTGAAGATCGGCGAATAGCGGGACTTGCCCCGCGCGGTGCGGCTGGTAAGGCGCATTTGGGCCAATATGAACTTCGCATCCGTCACATTCTTGTTTTTCTATCTGCCGCTTGTTGTCGCGCTGTATTTTTTGCTGCGCGGACGCGGCGCGCGCAACGTGCTGTTGCTGGCGGCGAGCCTGTTTTTCTATGCGTGGGGCGAGGGGATGGGGCTTGCGCTCCTGCTTGTCTCCATCGTGATGAACCACGAGTTGTCGCACAAGATTGCCAAGAACCGAAAACCGTGGCTTGCCATCGGGATCGCGGCGAACCTTGGACTGCTTATCGCGTTCAAATATTTCGGCCTGATCACCGAGACATTAGGCTTTGCGCGCATTGAACCGCGCTTGCCGCTCGGCATCTCATTCTTCACCTTCCAAGCGATGAGCTTGCTCGTCGATGTCGCGCGCGGGTCTAAGCCAGCCGCAAATCCGCTTCGGACAGGTTTATATATTAGCATGTTTCCGCAGTTGATTGCCGGCCCGATTGTGCGTTGGGACGAAATCCGGGATCAGATTGTTGAACGTAGAGAGACGTGGGACCGGTTCTGCGACGGGACGCGTTTGTTCATGTTGGGGCTGGCACAGAAAGTCCTGATTGCAGATAGTGTCGCGCGGATCGCTGATGCCGCTTTTGGCGCGGATGCCGCGACTTTGGCCCCTGGCGCGGCGTGGCTCGGGCTCGCGGCCTTTACACTGCAGATCTATTATGACTTTGCGGGTTATTCGAACATGGCCATTGGGCTCGGCCGTATCTTTGGCTTCGAGTTGCCGCGAAACTTTGAGCACCCTTATAGCTCTGCCTCATTCCGAGAGTTTTGGCGCCGCTGGCACATGACCTTGTCGCGTTGGTTCCGTGACTATTTGTATATACCGCTGGGCGGGTCGCAGGCTGGCGAACGCAAGACCTATCGCAACCTATTGATCGTCTTCGTCCTATGCGGTCTCTGGCATGGGGCGGCATGGACGTTCCTGCTGTGGGGCTTGTGGCATGGTATTTTCTTGATTGGGGAACGATTGGCGCAACGATTGAGCCTGCCAAAAATCCCACGCGTGATCGGTGTGGCTTACACGGTCTTATTCGTTGCGCTCGGCTGGGTGTTATTCCGGGCGGATAGTTTGGGGCATGCGCTCGCGTATTGGCGGGCTCTCCTGCCTGGGGGCGATGTTATGATCGAAGTTCCGTCGAGCGCAGTTTATGCGCTGGTGTTCGGCGGTCTGTTTGCTTGGGATGGTTGGAAAAACGTTGGTGCGCGTATTCCCACGCCTGCGCCCGTTGGATCCGCGATCCAGTGGAGTATGATCGCGGTACTCGCCTTATTCTGTTTTGCGGCTGTCGCGTCGACGACCCATCAACCTTTCCTGTATTTCCGGTTCTAAGATGGCACGCTGGATCAGAAATATCGCGGTGATAGGCCTGTTAGCGGCGTTCTTGATGCCCGCCATCGGCTTTGCTGTGAATATGGTGCGTGGATCGGACGGGGTCAGTACAACAGAGAAGCGCTTACTCGCTCAAATGCCATCCTTTGATGGAGACGCACGGACTTATACGACCGAGTTCGATCAATTTCTTGAAGACAATTTCGGCTTCCGGATGATCATGATCCGCATGGCGCGTAAGATTAAAGATAATCTCGGTGAAGACCCGCCGCAGGTCGTTACAGGTCAAGATGGATGGTTATTTTTGGGCAGTAATGCTTACCGCGATGAATTCGAAGGTCACGGCCGATGGGACGCGTCGAATGTTCAAACGTGGGTTGATTCCCTTTCGGAGGTGAAAACGACACTGGCGGAGCAGGGCATTCCCTTTGCGGCTTTCGTCGCCGTCGATAAAGCACGCGCCTATCCTGAAAAACTCCCCGTAGACTGGCGTGAGGGTGACCGCCGCTTCCGCACGGCACTTCATATGAGGGCTGATTTTACCCAAACAGGGTTGATCGATGCGGAACCGTTTGTTCAGTCTGCTAAAGAGCGGGGCAAGCAGACATTCTACCTTCGCGATACGCATTGGACCTCGGATGGGACTTATGATCTGGCGATGGAATTAATGGATATCTTTGATCCGTCTGTGACACGTCCGCGATTTTTGCCTGATCCGCCCGTCGAACAGCCTGCGGACCGCCTGTTTGACCTCGAGGCGATGGCTGGGTTCGAAACCTCCGAAGAACCGACGCATATGATGATCAAATTTCCGCCAACGCGCCCCAATTTCCGTGCGTCTATCACGCTTTTGGAAGACGGCACGCCTGATCCCGGTCAGTTCGCAACGTTGAGGATATTGGGCACGGAAGACGCGCCGCAAGGGACTTTGGTGATTGTCGGCGATAGTTTCGGGGATGCGATGCTGGGTCACTTCCGTCCAAGCTATTCGGAAATCATCCGTATTCATCACGGCGCGCATTTTAAAAATGTCGCATTGGAAGAAGCGCTAGCTTATAATCCAGACGCTGTTTTGTTTGCGACGGCAGAACGCCAAGCTGTACGTAAAGACCGCCCGTTCGCGCCATTACATCCCGAAACAACCGCCCCTGAGTAGGCCTGCAATAGACAGTCATCCAATCTTGTGGCCGCGCGCAATATATTGCTAAAGACACGTTTCGGTGCGGCATAGGGATGCGCCGAAAGACAATAGGACATCGCATCATGCAAAAATGGACCCCGTCCAGCTGGCGCTCGAAACCCGCTTTGCATATTCCGAATGATTATCCGGATATGGACGCGCTTAACGCCGTTGAAACCACATTGGGCGGCTATCCGCCGCTTGTCTTTGCAGGCGAAGCGCGTCGGTTGAAATCACGTCTTGCTGACGTTGCAAAGGGTAAAGCGTTCTTATTGCAAGGCGGTGATTGCGCCGAGAGTTTCAAAGAATTTCACCCGGATAATCTGCGCGACATGTTCCGCGTCATGATGCAAATGGCTGTTGTTCTAACTTATGGCGGCGGACAACCCGTAGTGAAAGTCGGCCGCATTGCCGGACAGTTTGGCAAACCACGCAGTTCACCCGTGGAAGTGCGCGACGGGATTACCCTGCCGAGCTACCGCGGAGACAATATCAACGGTATGGATTTCAATCCAGAATCCCGTATTCCGGATCCGGAGCGCCTGTTAAAAGCCTATGGACAATCAGCATCTACGCTCAATTTGCTGCGCGCCTTTTCATCGGGGGGTTATGCCAACTTGCGCAACATCCATAAATGGACTTTAGGCTTTGTGTCTGACACGGCGGTCAGCCAACGTTACGAAGAGCTTTGCAACACGATCAGCGACGCGCTCGATTTCATGGAAGCGTGCGGCGTGAACCCGCAATCAACACCGCAAATGGCGGCGACGGATTACTACACATCTCACGAAGGCCTTCTGCTTGGCTATGAAGAGGCGATGACTCGGATCGATAGTACGACGGGGCGTTGGTATGACACGTCGGCGCACATGCTCTGGATTGGCAACCGCACGCGGCAATTGGATCACGCACATATCGAATTCTTCCGCGGTATTGAAAACCCGATCGCCATGAAAATCGGTGAGGGGCTCGACCCTGACGAACTTCTGCGTCTTACGGATGTTCTCAACCCTGAAAACGAACCCGGACGTTTGACCCTGATTTGCCGTTATGGCCATGACAAGGTCGCCAAAGGCCTGCCAACTTTGGCGCGCGCGATCAAATCCGCTGGCAAACACGTCGTCTGGTCCTGTGATCCGATGCACGGCAATACTGTCAAAACGGAATCCGGTTATAAGACCCGGCCCGTCGATAATATTATGAGCGAAGTTCGGACCTTTATGCAGGTTCTCCATAGCGAGGGCTGTTGGCCGGGCGGCGTGCATTTCGAGATGACGGGGCAGAATGTAACGGAGTGTGTGGGCGGTTCGGCCCGCGTTGTGCGCGAAGAAGATTTATCATCGCGTTATCACACCCATTGCGATCCGCGCTTGAACGCCGATCAGGCATTGGAGCTCGCGTTTATCATTGCTGAAGAGCTGAAAAGCTACCGCAAGGCAGATACTGTCCAACTCGCGGTTTGATCAGCGGCGCAATAAAAAAGCCCCGGCGATTGGCCGGGGCTTAAAACTCTAAACTCTAAATGACCTAGAGGTCTTTTAGGCCAACGCTTGGCTTGAACTGAGCGGATGTTTTCGCCTTGCTCATCATTTCTGCGCCAGTTTGCGGGTTACGCATTTTGCGTGATGGGCGGTGCTTGGCGATAAACTTGCCGAAACCTGGCAGATTGACTTCATTGCCAGCTTTGAGTTCAGCCGTGATGATGTCCAGCATACCGTTGACCATGTCGCCTGCGGCGGCTTGGCTTGTGTCACAGTGGTCTGCCACTTTGGCGACGAGATCTTTTTTATTCATCGGGGGGCTCCTTCGATGGATTAGGCTCGGCGACGTGCCGAACGCTGTTGTGTAGACTCTACGCAATTCGCGACCCGTGTCACGAAAATGCCAGCAAAAGCGGGGTTTTTCGGCTGTATAAGCTGATTTTTCCCCACCAAACCTCTTCTGAGGCCGCAGCACCCCATGAGAATCGCCCTGAAATCACGCAGAAGCGACCGAATCGCTTTGTAACGAAAACTGTTCTTGTTCTGTCACGCCCCGCCCCTAAGACGAGCGCATGAGCAGTCAGTTGAAGGTTGGAGTCGTTGGTGCGGGAGTCTTTGCGGGCTACCATGCGAATAAGGTCGTGGGGCATGATCGGGCGATCCTTACAGGGATCGTTGATCAGAATGATGTGTCGTCGAGAGAGCTCGCGGCGAAACACGGTGTCCAGTCAATTTCAACAGTCGCGGAACTGGCCGAAATGTCAGACGCCCTCATCATTGCGGTTCCGGCCAGCTATCACACAAAGGCGGCTTTGACTGGATTGGCGCAGGGCTGCCATCTTCTTGTGGAGAAACCTTTAGCGTGTACGGTCGATGAGGCTGAGCAAATAGTCAGCGCCGCTTCTCAAGCTAAGCGCATGTTGCAAGTTGGGCATCAAGAGCGGATTGTGACACAGGCGATTGGGCTCCATGATATCCAAGAGCGCCCCACGCAAATCGATATTATCCGTCACACGGCGCGCGCCACTCGCAATCTTGATGCGAGCGTTGTGATGGACTTGATGGTCCATGATTTGGATTTGTTGAACGCGCTTTACGGTGCGCCGGATTGGATTAGCACAGAAATGGCCAAGCGAGTTTATTCGGGCGAGTTAGACGTCGTTCGGGCGGAAGCCGGATTTGGAGGGATGACCGCTTATATATCTGCGTCGCGTGATGCTGAGCCCGATCGACGTTGGACTCTCCGATATGAGGAAGGCACGATTGAGATTGATTTCGGAGCGAAAACTATCCGCCACGATACGCCGTTTGACTTGGATGAAGGTTTTGGAGACCGTCCGCGTGTGCAGGACAATCTCGCTGCGGCGTTTGATTGTTTTGTTTGCGCCTGCCTTGACGGCACACCGCCTCTGGCCACAGGAGAGGACGGGCTTGCTGCTGTCAAAGCCGCCGCGAAGATTGAGGGGACGCTATGAACCGTTTTTTGAAGATCATCCTAATTATCATTGGGGCTATATTGCTCTTAGGTGTTGGCTTGTTCGTCACAAAGGGCGATGACATCAAGCGCCTGTCGGCTGTTACGACGATGTTTGATGCAGATAAAATCGTCGATAATTTCTCAAATATGGATCGCGGTTTCCTCATTCATCCGTTGAATGTTTTGATCGCGGATGACTTGGTCGTTGAAACCGTCGCTATCCCTGAAACCGTTGATATTGCCGGGGCAGAACGCCCCTTGGCAGATGTTCTGGAAGAACTTGATACGACATCTCTCGTAATCTTGCGCGACGGTAAAATCATTCACGAAAGCTATTACCTTGGCACAGGGCCAGATGATCGCCGCATAAGCTGGTCCGTCGCAAAATCATTTATGTCGGGCCTTTACGGAAACGCGCTCGCGGATGGCGATATTGCGAGTCTGGATGATGAGGTCACGACCTATGTGCCGGAGCTCATCGGCACGGCCTATGAAGGCGCGACACTCCGCAACATCCTGAACATGAGCAGCGGCATTCGCTATAATGAAGATTATCTGGATCAAGCTTCAGACATCAATAAAATGGGCCAAACAATCGCACTCGGTGGGTCTCTTGATGATTACACAACAGGTCTAAAAGAGCGTCAGTTCGAGCCGGGGAGCGATTGGCAATATGTGTCTATGGATACGCATGTTGCGGCTTGGGCGCTTCGTAAAGCGACAGGGCGTAGCATTCACGACCTTTGGGAAGAAACATACAGCCCGCTCGGTTTCCGTCAGCAGCCTTACTACCTCGTTGACGGCGAAGACGCGGCTTTTGCTCTCGGCGGGTTGAACCTAACAACGCGGGATTACGCCAAATTTGGCCAGCTATTCCTGCAAATGGGCGAATGGAATGGAGAGCAGCTCATTCCCGCGGATTGGGTCGCCCAATCAACCGTTCACTCCGCACCGGCCATGTCTGATCGCGGCGTCGGTTACGGCTACCAATGGTGGGTCCCGATGCCAGCCGACCAAGATTACTTCGCTGTCGGTATCTATGGCCAATATATCTATATCGATCCGAAAACGAACATTGTAATTGCCAAAAACGCGGCGGACCGTGAGTTTATGTTCGCGGACGAAGTCGGCACACATTCGATGAATAAGAATATCGCCCTGATGCGTAGCTTGGCCGCGCAGTTGGCGGAATGAGTCCAACCCGCCGCGTTCAACGGATTGGTCTTGAGCTCTTATGTAAAATCTTACGGCGCTACGAAGACATTGTCCTGAAGCTCTGCGCCAATTGACGTGTTTGCGCGAATGACGCGGCCGAGGGTGGTACCTCGGACGCGGTTCATCTCGTCGGCATTCAAGTCGTTTTGGTACCAAAAACGATCACCATCCCGAATTTCCGTGAATTGCCGGACGATGATGGCTTGGAAGAGCGGTCCTAGGTTTGATCCAGACACTGAGTCTTCCGCCAAGCCGCCGATCCATAAGTCTATATCATCAACGGACGCGTAACTTGTCGAGAGGGCTGCCACTGTCGCAGCATCTGACGAAATTGCATCAAAGCTAGCGATCCTCGGCAATCCCATTGCAACGCGCATTGAATTATAATCTGGTAAGCCGTGGTCGCGGCCACGTTGGATGTTCAGGGCTGGTAAATCCAGGCCGCCGTCACCAGGGGCGCCGAACAAGAAATTTCGCAAGGGATTGGCGACTTTCGCGTCCACAGCTTGATGCCTTTGTGTAGCTAGCCCTCTCAAGATCGGATCCAGAGATGTTTCGGATGTCAGAAGCATGGGCGCTGTAAAGAACGCAGAGGCCAGATCTAAATGACCCTCACTAATTGTATCCCCATTCGCGTCGAGCCGTAGCAATTGATCATTCAACATCGAGTGACCCAGACGAAAAGCAGCGGCGCTGAACTCGTTGTAAATACTAGGATTTAGGCTGGAATCATATCCGCCATAGGTAGGAATTGCATTAGGCCCTAGCAAAGCCGGGAGCCATTCTTCGAAGGTAATCATTTGAACCTTCGCAATTACGAGGCGTCGTGTGAGCTCGAAAATTTCATCGCCTGTGTTGCTAGGAAAATCACGCTCTAGCTCTGCAGCCAGGCGATTATGTTCGCGAACCCACAATGTATGCAGGGTTGCGAGTGCCAACTGCTCATTCACCCGAATGTCTCCGGCGAGGAAGAGCTGCGTCGGATCAGAGATAAAACCATTCGCGTTGACCAATGAATCTTCATTGAACGGAAGAAGGTTGCCGGCACTGCTCTTCATGTAAGGACTATTATTGCCAACGCGGATTGCCGCATTACGGGTATCGTCAGAGCCATAGATCATAGATCCGTCAATCCAGCTGGTGATTTCGTTTTCCTGCTCACGCGGATTGGCTGCCGTAATACCTGTATCGGGATCGAATAAGGCGCGGTTAAAGCCCATTTCAACTGTCCCGGTTCCATCCGGGTCGAAAAAGACGTCACCGCTTGGAATCGCGATACTGGCGGCTTCTTCCGCGCCGTCTGTCAAGTCCAGATCATGATCGATGAACTGCCCCCATTGCCAAACGAAATCGCTGCCTGAGAGTGAGTTGGGAATTGTTTCCCCTGCGTCCTGGTTGACAATATCATTTGAAATCACACGTGCGCTGACACGCGAGCTTCCGGCGAGAGAGCTTACTCCGTCGCTGTATGCGCTGGGGGCTAGTCGTTGAAGATGGATGAAGGTTCCGCCCCAATCGGCTTTCGCCACGTTATTGCTGGTTCCATCATAGGTGCGGACTTCGCGGCTATCGAACATACGCCGCGCATCACGACCACCCCGCGCATCTCGGCGACGATTTGGCCCCGTGTCGGGGATGCCTTGCGGGGATGGACCGACAGGACCGTTAGCTTGGTCGGTGATTGTGATACGAACTTGCTGGGATGCGGTTTGTCCGGTGCTGTCCTGTGCTGTGAGTTCCAATGTCACCTCAGTATCATTCCGAACACTCGGCGCGGTGATGTCAGTGATCGACGTTTGCGCATTATCGAATTCAACCATGGGGCCCGAGACCTGTGACCACCGCACAGTGACGCCTGATCCGCCTGTCACAGTTCCTTGTAAAGTCAGGCTAGACCGCTCTGGCGTCGTCATGGCGGCGCTGACAGAGACGCTCAAAGGCAGAGTGACAACGGTGCTGCTGGCGGAATTACTGCTATCACTCTCCCCACCACAAGCCGCTAAGAGAGCGGTCATGGCGAGAATTGCGGGTGATGAAAGGTAGTGTTTCATAATCAAATCTCCTGCGTGGACCTTTTGGCTAACAGCAGGAATTTGCCCGTAATCTTACGGGTTAATGACGTCGGAGTCATAATAAGGGTTTAGAAACAATCTGTTACAAATAGGAGAAAACCGTCAAATCTGGAGATCAACCTCCAATCCATCTAAATGGCTCGATGATGTGGACGCGATGCCAGAACCCATTTAGAACGCTCTCATGACCGCGACCCTTCGTATTGCTTCCTGCCAACTCAACCCTGTCGTCGGGGATATTTGGGGGAATGAAGCCAAGATTAACGCGGGTTATGCGCGCGCGAAATCAGACGGCGCGGACATTGCGGTTTTTCCGGAATTAATGATCATAGGCTACCCGCCCGAAGACCTCGTGCTGCGGCCGACGGTTGTCGACGATTGCCGGAAAGCTTGTGTCCGGCTAGCGGAAAAAACCGTTGATGGACCAGCGCTTTTACTGACCGCGCCGTGGCATGTAGACGGAAAACTCTATAACGCTGCGATATGGATGGAATCCGGTGAAATCAAACACATACGCCTGAAACATCATCTCCCGAACTACGGCGTTTTTGACGAAGCCCGTGTGTTTGCGAAGGGGCCGCTCCCACACCCTATCGACTTTAAAGGCGTGTCCATCGGTTTGCCGATTTGCGAAGATTTATGGCAGCCGGGTGTGGCCGAGCACCTCGCCGATAATGGCGCTGAAATCATGCTCTCGCCGAATGGATCACCATGGCGGAGAACAGCCCATGCGGAGCGGACAGCGGCGCTTGGCGAAAAGGTATTCAACGAAGGACTTCCCCTCGTTTATGTCAATCAAATCGGCGGGCAGGATGAGTTGGTCTTCGATGGTTCAAGCTGGTCGATGGCTGTTGACGGGACCATCGTTCAATCGCTTAAAAGTTTCGTTGAAGATTATGACGTTGCCGATTGGAAGAAAATTGACGGCAAGTGGACGTGCGTGTCGGCCAAAACCGAAGCTCACCTGTCGGGCCTAGAGGCCGACTGGCGTGCTTGCTGTCTCGGGCTTGGGGATTACGTCAAAAAGAACGGGTTCAAACAGATCGTTCTCGGCCTGTCAGGCGGTGTCGATAGCGCCATCTGTGCGGCCATAGCCGCCGATGCACTCGGTCCGGACCGTGTGTGGTGCGTGATGATGCCGAGTGAATACACGTCTTCAGACAGTCTGGAGGACGCAAAACTCTGCGCAGAACAGATTGGCATGCGTTACGACATTATCGCCATCCGTCCGGCGCGCGATGCGTTCACAGAAATGCTCGATCCGCTGTTTGAAGAGCTAGAGCCTGATACGACGGAAGAGAATATCCAATCGCGTATTCGCGGCCTGACTTTGATGGCGCTGTCGAACAAATTTGGGCCAATGCTGGTCACGACAGGCAATAAGAGCGAAATGGCGGTCGGTTACGCGACGATATATGGAGACATGTCTGGCGGATATAACCCGATCAAAGATCTCTATAAGACTGAAGTTTTTGCGCTGTGTAATTGGCGCAATGCACACACGCCTGACGACCTTCTGGGCGGCGACGCGCCGATTCCGCAGCGGATTATCACCAAGCCGCCGTCAGCCGAATTACGTGACGATCAGAAAGACAGTGACAGCCTGCCGGATTACCCTGTGCTGGACGACATTTTGCTGGGCCTGATTGAGCAAGAACTGCCTGTCGAAGCAATAGTCGCGCGCGGCCATTCTCGCGATGATGTCGTGCGTATCCAGCGCTTGCTTTACATTGCTGAGTATAAAAGACGCCAAGCGCCTCCCGGCGTCAAAATCGGCTCGAAAAATTTTGGCCGTGACCGCCGCTACCCGATCACTAACCGTTACCGCGATCGTTTCGACGATTAGAGATATTGGTCATTCGCAGAGTGTGAGCTTGCACACGGTTTACGGCTCACGACTGACCCTATAAGGCCGCGCCATGACCACAAACCTCCCAACGCGCGTTCGCTTCGCCCCCAGCCCTACGGGCAAACTCCACGTCGGCAATGTCCGCACGGCCTTGATGAATGTTCTTCATGCCAGGAGCACAGACGGCGTCTTCATTTTGCGCATTGACGATACGGATGTCGCGCGCGGCACACAAGAAAATGAAGACGCGATCCGCGATGATTTGACGTGGCTTGGCCTGCATTGGCAAGAGACGTTTAGCCAGTCGCAACGCTTCAAGATTTACGATGAAGCCGCTGAAAAATTGAAAGAAGCCGGATTGCTATATCCGGCCTATGACACAGCGGAAGAACTGGATCGTCAACGCAAATTGCAGGGTGTTCAGGGCAAACCGCCGATCTATGATCGCCGCGCGCTTGATCTAACGGATGATCAAAAGGCGGCATACGAAGCCGAAGGCCGTAAGCCACACTGGCGGTTTAAACTGTCCGGTAATTCGGTCAGTTGGGTCGATATGGTTCGCGGTGAACAGTCGATTGAGACAAGCAGTATTTCCGATCCGGTTCTAATCCGCGGCGACGGTTCTTACCTCTACACGCTACCGAGTGTGGTCGATGATATTGATGCCAAGATCAGCCACGTTATTCGCGGTGAAGACCATGTCACCAATTCCGGCGCTCAGATTGAGATTTTCCGCGCGCTTGGCGGCAGTGAGCCGACCTTTGCTCACACGCCGCTCTTGGTTGATAAAGATGGCGGTAAACTGTCCAAACGCCTCGATAGCCTCTCTATGCGTCAGTTACGCGAAGAGGGTTATGAGCCAATGGCAATCCTGTCTTTACTCGCAAAGATAGGCACGTCTGACCCTGTCGAAGAACGCATGACGATTAAAGCTCTCGCCAGCGAATTTTCATTCAGCAAAATCGGGCGGGCTCCGGCGCGGTTCGATGATGTAGAGCTGCGGGCGTTGAATGCAAAAATCCTTCATGAAACGCCATACTCAGGTGTCAAAGATCGCTTGGACGCCCTAGGTGTTCACGGCGGCGAAGAATTCTGGCTGGCGATCCGTGATAATGTTGAAGTCGTTGATGATGCGGCGGGTTGGAATGCGGCACTCTACGCGCCAATGGCGGGCGTCATTGATGCGGATGATAAATCGTTCTGCGCAACGGCGGCTGAACTCCTCGGCGATGATACTGATTGGTCTGAGCTGGTTCGTAAGTTGAAAGACAATACGGACCGCAAGGGCAAAGGCTTGTTCATGCCCCTTCGTAAAGCGTTGACGGGCCGTAACAATGGTCCGCAAATGGGTCCGCTGCTCACGCTTATGGGCGCTGAGACGGCGAGGGCTCGACTGCGCGGCGAAACCGCTTAAATGACCGATGCCCTCGCACAGCAAGGGCGCGCCTCGATCAAGGCGGGCAGCAAAAGCTTTGCTCTCGCCTCCAAAGTCTTACCACCGCGCATCCGTGATGATGCTTCCATGCTCTATGCATGGTGCCGCTACTGCGACGATGTGATTGATGGGCAAGAGATGGGGCATGGTCAGGTTGTCGATTACCGTGATGGGCAAGCGGAACGACTCGCAGACCTTCGCACGCAAACGACCGAAGCTCTGGCCGGGCAGGCGACGGATCCGATATTTCAAGGTTTAGCCAAAGTGATGGCGCGTAATGACATCCCGCATCGTCATGCGTTCGAGCTCCTCAAAGGGTTCGAGATGGACGCGGAAGAACGCGTCTATGTCACGGTCGATGATATTCTCGATTATTCTTACCATGTGGCAGGCGTTGTTGGCGTCATGATGGCCATGATCATGGGAACGCGGGATGAGGCGACACTGGACCGCGCCTGTGATCTGGGTCTGGCCTTTCAGCTCACAAATATCGCGCGCGACGTCATTGATGACGCCAAGGCGGACCGCGTGTTTGTGCCTCAAGACCTGCTCTTGGCTAATGACGCGCCGATTGAACCGGATTTGATGAAGCAACCGCAGAATTGGCCCGCTGTCCATGGTGCGGCAACAGAGTTACTCGATGTGGCTGAAGACTATTATCGGTCGGCCCGCACGGGCATTCGCGATCTGCCGTTCCGCTGCGCGTGGGCGATTACAGCCGCGTTGAAAGTCTACCGTGAAATCGGGCAAGTATTGCGCCGCAAAGGGCCTGACGTGTGGCAAGTCCGTGTTGGCGCGAGTTCGTCGCGCAAAATGCAGTTGGCATTGGATGCAAGCCGCCCAGCAATGTTGCGCGTTTTCGCAAGGGATACGTCGCGTGAAGGGTTCTATCAGAGACCGCGGTAGTGCCTCTCTGTCATCCCGGACGCCACAGGCGATCCGGGACCTATCGGCGAGAAGAGTTATGGCTTGCTTTTGATGTTGTAAGGTCTCGGCTCTTCGCCTTTCAGGCTTGGCCGGGATGGACTAATTCCGATCAAACCTCACGCTTTGCTCCGCCGCCTTGAACAATGCCGCCGCTTTATGTTTCGTCTCGGCCCATTCATATTCAGGCGTTGAATCTAGGACTATGCCGGCGCCAGCGCGCACATGCAGTGTATTGTCTTTCACAATCCCGGTTCGAAGTGCGATGGCTGTGTCCATATCGCCATTCGCGCTTATGTAACCGACTGCGCCCGCATAGATACCGCGTTTCTCGTCTTCCAGCTCGTCGATGATTTCCATCGCGCGAACTTTCGGCGCGCCAGAAACTGTCCCGGCCGGAAAACCCGCCATGAGCGCATCGATACAGTCGAGCCCGTCCTGTATTTCGCCTTCGACGTTGGAGACGATATGCATAACATGGCTATAGCGCTCGACGATGAAGCGCTCTGTCACGTCAATTGTGCCCGCTTTCGCGACGCGCCCGACATCGTTACGGCCGAGATCAAGCAGCATTAAATGCTCGGCACACTCTTTCGAATCAGCGAGTAAATCGCGTTCGTTTTCAACATCTTGTTGAGATGTCTTTCCCCGAGGACGCGTACCCGCAATGGGGCGGATGGTGACAACACCGTCGCGTAGGCGAACAAGAATTTCGGGGCTACTACCGACAATCTGGTGATCGTCAAAATCTAGAAAATAGAGAAATGGTGACGGGTTCATCCGGCGCAAGGCGCGGTAGAGCGCAAAGGGGCTGGCGACCATGGGCGCGGAGAGCCGCTGTCCAATGACGACCTGAAAGACGTCACCAGCGAGAATATAGTCGCGAGCGGCTTTCACACGATCTGAGAAAGCGGGAAGCGGTGTGCCGAGTTTCGGCGCGATTTCAGGAATTTGAACGGTGGAGCTAGGCGAGGCGGGCGTTGGCCCGTCAAGGTCGGCAATCGTCGCGTCTATCCGCGTCACTGCGTCATCATAGCCGCCGCCAGGCGGGACCAGTGCTGCAACGATGATTTCCTGCTTTACCTGATCGAAAATGCAAACCGTACGCGGACGAACCATGATCGCGTCAGGGGTGCCGATTGGGTCGGGGTTTGGCATGGCGAGTGCTTCGACATGACGGATCATGTCATAGCCGAGGTAGCCAAAAAGCCCCGCCGTCATCGGCGGCAGATCGTCCGTAAGCTCAAACGCACATTCCGCGATCAATGCACGAAGCGCATCGAGCGGTTGCCCATTCATCGGCTCGTACGGTCCGCCATCACGGGACAAGGACGCTTCGTCCCCATTACTCCGCCAAATCAAATCCGGGTCAAAACCGAAGAATGAAAAACGTCCGCGTTGTTCGCCGCCTTGGACGGATTCAAACAGGAACGCGTAGGGCTTACCGAGCGCCGCCTTGATGAAGGCGGACACAGGCGTGTCGATATCATTAATGACCCGCGCAAAGACGAGTTGCGGCGTGTCAGAAACCTGAAAGGCCTCTCGCGTGGGCTCAAGCGTGGGGGTCATGTGTGGTGGTTAAAGCTAGTTCACAGGGTCAAGATTGAGCGCTGCGCGAACTTGGTCGTCAAAGACCATTTGCGGCTTATCATCGAGAATTGCGTCTTGGTAAGCACGGCTAATATCCAAAGCGATCTGTTCAGATACTTGGCCGCGAATGATGTCGAGCATCTGTCCGCCGAGGCGCTCGCTTGCGTTAGAGATCGTATCCAGAACCGCGATTTCGTAGCTGCCTGGCGTACGGCTAACGCCGCGCGATACATCTCCAACGTCGCCGTCGAGCATGCTGATGAGAACAGCCGGAGACACGTCCTGCGGCGGAGCTGCCCGCTGTAGTGCGATCTGTTCAACGTCGACGCCCAATTCGGCTGCGAGTGTTTCCAAACTTTCGCCATCACGCACACGTTTGGCTAAGGCCACGCCTCGTTGGGTCATGGCGTCAGACAGTTGCTCGGCCTTCCAAAGCTGCGACGCTTGTTCGCGAACGGTTTCAAAAGTCTTCGGCGCGCTGTCAATCGTATCGGTGACTCGAAGGATCGCTAAACCGCCATTGGACGACGCAATGATGTCGGATTCAAATCCAATATCCGCCGTGAAGACTGCCTGTAATAACTTGTCGTCGGAAGCGATGCCTGGAATAATGGTAAAGCCAGACATGCTGATGCCGTCCTGTGTCATTCCGTTACGATCAATATATGGGTATGAGGAGAGCGGAACGCTGAGGTCTTCAGCGATCTCTTCAATTGTCGCGCCTTCTAAGAGGCGGTCATCGATCACACGTTCATAATCATTGATCGTGCGAAGGGCTTGGCCTTCGACGACGTCTGTTGTGAGCTCTTCGCGCATGCTTTCGAAATCAGGAACATCAGCGGCATTGATTGCCCGTACGAAGATGACTTCAAATGTTCCGAAACCCGTCGGTGCAACGGACGCCGCGCCTTCCGCCGTATCAAATGCGGCGACAGAACTATCAGGATTGATGAGGCCGTCGACTTTAATGCCGTCAAATTCATCCGCTGATGGTAAATTCAACTCAGCAATGAGCGCCGCGAGGTCTTCGCCAGCGGTCAGACGCGCGGCGACGCTATTAGCTTGGTCCTCGGTTGCGACAGAAATAACGCTAACATCGCGTGTCTCGACGGCACCAAGTTCACCAGCGCCGACCAAAGTGTCAAACCGCTCGCGTAGCTGCTCATCCGTGACTTCGGCGTCCTGACGGAAATCGAACGGTTCAATACGGATCATGAGGAAGCGGCGATATTCTGGTGCGGTGAAGCGGGCTTGGTTTGCGGCAACATATGATTTCAAATCCGTATCTGTCGGCTCGGGCAAGCTATCCAATGCGGTGGTGTCAAACCGGATCAATCTGGCGCGGCGGATTTCATTGACGAATGTATTGTAACGCTGCGCATAATCACTCGGCGCGCGTATGCCTCCCATAATCGCGGGAAGGGTTTGTTGTTGGCGTAGCGCGTTAATGACATCATTTTCGAAGTCTCTCTCTGTCATACGGTTTGCAGCGAGGACTTGGCGAAGCTGCTGGCGGTCAAAGCTTTGTGTGATGTCGTTGCGGAACGCGTCAATGTTTTCAGCATAACGCGCGACATCACGATTATTTACGCCAATGCCTAGATCGGACGCATCGGATTCGATGGCCAGTTTTTGTGTGAATTCACTGATGAGCTGCTGAGGGATACCGCGGTCATAGGCTTGCTGCGGGGTTAGGCCTTCACCGTTTTCTTGCGCATAGTCGCGCATTTCATCGTTGAAACTATCCATAAACTCGGTCTGACTAATTTCTGCCTCACCGACTTTCACCACGGCATTCGTATTATTGGAGGAAAATACGTCCGTTACGCCCCAGAGCGCAAAGGCGAGAACCAGCATCCCGACAAGGATGCCAACCAGAATGTTCTGGAGTTTAGCAAAAGGGCCCTTTGGGCGGTCATAAATATCGTCAGCCATAGCGCTCAGCCTGTAGCAGACCGAGCACGACCCGCAAGCGGTTGCGTTCAGTCGTAGAAACAGTCAAATTGGATATATGAAACAACTGATCGCCGCCAATTGGAAAATGAATGGTCACCCGGATTGGGCCAGTAAGGTTAGGCAACTTGCCCGGCTCGTGACTGAACCTGCGGCTGAAATGCTGATCTGTCCTCCGCACTTGATTCTCGATACGCTGGCTAGCGCGGCGGAAGACACAGCGGTCCTGATAGGCTCGCAGGATTGCTCAGAGTATGACGCAGGCGCACACACGGGCGAGACTGACGCTGCTTTGCTTGCGGAAATGGGCGCAAGCTACGTCATTTTAGGGCACTCAGAGCGACGTGCCGCGGGTGAGACCGATTCTCGTGTTAAAGCGAAAGCCGAACGCGCCATCGGGCAGGGACTACGGCCGATTGTCTGTGTTGGGGAAAGTTTAGAGCAGCGCGAAACAGGTCAGGCGGTTTCAGTCGTGTCGAGCCAGCTATCCAACAGTCTCCCAGCCAACGGCGAGTTTGACATCGCCTATGAGCCCATTTGGGCCATCGGTACGGGTAAAACTGCAACCGCTGACGATATTGCTAAAATGCACGCCGCGATTCGCAAGGCCGTCGGCGATGGCCCGCGCATTCTCTACGGCGGCTCTGTAAAGCCTGCGAATGCTGTGGAAATTCTAGGCACTGACAATGTCGGCGGCGCATTGGTTGGTGGGGCTAGTCTCGAAATGGAGAGTTTTGCTCAGATTGTTCAGGCGGCACAATAAGTCTTTCCAACAAGGTTAACGGCTCGCTAACCATAGAGGGGCATTCTCGCATTAAACGACTCGCGAGATTCTTATGCGCCTGACTCTTTTGACATGTACTGCTGCCCTTGTGGCTGCACCTGCTTTTGCAGCAGACCTAGGCACTTACCGGCCCGGTACGCCTTATCACTCGGTTATCGTCCCGACTGCTAATGTTTGCGAAAGTCAATGCGATGGCGACGCGCAATGTCGCGGCTGGAATTATGTAAAGGCCGCGCCGCAAGCGCCCGGTGTATGCGAATTTCAATCGACGATCAGCAATCCAATTTCCAGCGCGATCTCAATCAGCGGCGTGAGCAATTCTGCCGTTGCGATGTCATCGCGTGTGATTGAAGGAAATACGAACACAATTCGCGTTGGCACAGCCGTTACTCCGCAGCCCTCAGCTGTAACGCAAACAACCCAAATTGGGCGGCGGATTGTCCGTCAACCTATTCCCGGTCAATATCCGAGCCCTTATCCGGCCCCGCAAGCAGGACTTCGTCCGGCTCTTGATGGCTACACAGGTCCACAACCGCAAATAACGCAGCCTATTGTCGCGCGCGGTCCTGCGCGCCGATCACCGCAAATGCGAAATGCGCGTCCTGTCACGCCACAACCGACCTATGCGCAACCACAATTTGTTCAGCCTTATCAAGGCCGTCCGCCGATCGGCCAACCCATTGCGCCTGCACCGCGCCAGCCAGCGCCAACAGCAGTTCAGAGACCTATACAGGGGCAATATACGGCCCCATCGCGCTCTTCTCAAATGATGCAAGAGCCTCAAACAATTCAAGCGAGGACGCAGCCACAATCTTATCCGGCGCCCCAAACATACGGACGGCCTTCGCCACAGCCTATGCCGCGGTCATCAGCCAGCAATCCTGTGAGTTGGACGTCCGCCCCGCAGACACCTTATACTCCGCAACAGCCAAGCCTTTATGGTCACTTAAATGATGATGTGAGTGCGCCTGTGCCTTTGACATCGCAGGTACCAATGCCGACGGCTCAATCTTATCCCACGCAACCCATCACGCAGATGCCCTTAGCGGGGGGTGTTCAGCCGCGTTAGTCGGCGCGAACACGAATAAGGCGACGAACGCCAGCGACAAGGGCGGCTCCGCTAAGGCGGAACCATGCAAAAATTACAAATAGAACAAAGCAGACTGATACGGATGTTTGTAGGCGAATGGCCAATTCAGGTGATTCCATTCCGGCCAGCATCACCGTTTGTTCGCCGCCTGCGATAGCTGCGATTAATCCGATGAATAGCCAGAGACCAACCCAGTAAAAATTGAGAAGAGGTGACTTACGCTCATAAGTCGCAGGGAGAAAGCACAGCGCCACAACGACAACCGTAATCGCAAACATGATTAGCGGGGGTAGAATTGACGAGAGCGACATAAGCAGACCTTCTTTAGCGTGTCCGAATTACCCTGCAAGTCCTTTGCCACTCTCCGTCGTCAGGCACTTTTCATTTTACCGTCGTTCCTTGGTCGTCAAGAATTTGATGTCCGGATTTTTCTCTTGCGCATAACCAATGTCCCACGCTGATTTCGCGAGGAAGACCGGGTCGCCGTCAATATCTTCGGCCATATTGACCGTATTTTTGTCGACGAAATATTTGAGCTTCGCAGCGTCATCTGAACTGAGCCAACGCGCCGTCTGATAAGGCGGGACTTCGAACTGAACGCCGAGCCCATATTCGGTTTTGATCCGCTCTCGCATCACATCAATCTGCAGTGATCCTACTGCGCCAACAATCATGTCGGCGCCAAGCGCAGGCTTGAAGAGTTGAGTGACGCCTTCTTCTGCGAGTGATTCCAACGCCTTGCGAAGATGTTTTGCCTTCAACGGGTCTTCCAAACGTGCGCGCCGTAGAATTTCCGGGGCGAAATTCGGGATGCCCGCAAATTTGACTTTCCCGCTTTCTGACAGGCTATCGCCAACGCGCAAAACGCCGTGGTTGGGTATTCCAATCACGTCGCCCGCGTAGGCTTCTTCTGCGAGTTCACGATCTTGGGCAAAGAACATGACAGGGTTGTGGACGTTCAAACTGCGGCCATCAAAGCTTTTCAATTTCATGCCGCGTTTAAACTCGCCGGACACCATGCGGTAAAAGGCGACACGGTCACGGTGGTTCAGGTCCATATTCGCTTGGACTTTAAAGACGAAACCTGTGACTTCTTTGTCAGTTGGATCAATCTCGATATCTTGGCCTGCTTTGATCGCAGGTTCAGGTTGTGGTGATGGAACAAGTTCGGCGAGCGCGTCAATCAATTCTAAGACGCCGAATTTCCGCAAAGCCGAGCCAAAATAGACCGGAGTCATATGGCCCTCGCGGAAGGATTGTTCATTAAAGTCCGGATATTCGCGTGCCAGTTCGGATTCTTCACGGAATTCTTCAAGCAGATCTTCGTCGTTGAAGTGGGTTTCGATGACGCTGCCGGCCATTTCTGTCCAATGATGTTCTTTGTCCGAATCGGGTTTCTCAAAGGCCAAGAATTTTTGTGTGCGGAGGTCTACAACCCCTTTGAATCGACGCCCAGAGGCGGCAGGCCACTGCATGGGAACGACGTCTAGCGCCAGTTTGTCTTCAATCTCGCTGATCAAATCGAACGGATCGACACCGTCGCGGTCAAGCTTGTTGATGAACGTGACGATTGGAATGTCGCGCAAGCGGCAGACTTCGAAAAGTTTCAGCGTTTGCGGCTCAATGCCTTTCGCCACATCAAGGACCATCACGGCACAGTCGGCCGCGGTTAAAGTGCGGTAAGTGTCTTCAGAGAAATCTTCGTGACCAGGAGTATCCAGCAGGTTGAACGTCAACCCTCGATGCTCAAACGTCATCACGGAGGAACTGACAGAAATCCCGCGTTCTTGTTCGATTTTCATCCAATCAGATTGCGTGCGGCGGGCTTCACCCCGGGCTGCCACTTTACCGGCTTGGTGGATCGCCCCTGACGCCAGCAGCATATTTTCTGTCAATGTTGTTTTACCCGCATCGGGGTGAGAGATGATCGCGAAAACGCGCCGCGTTAGCGGCTCTGTCTGGAGGGCTTTGGACATGGGGGCGAGGTAGCGGGGCGAAGGCGAGGGGTAAAGGACGTGATGCCGTTCAATCTTGCTATATTGGCAAGCTGCCGCGATCTAGCGGTCTTTTTCGCGAGAGTTTTTGACACGGTGTCCTTGCCCTGCAAGGTGGACTCATGAAGCGATTGTCGAATGCGAATTATCAGAAAGCCGTCAAGGCAGGGAAACATTTGGATAAGGCGGCGGGATCACTGCGCGTCTTAAGCTCTATCGCGTGGAGCCCCGCGCTCAAAACGGCCTTTCTCAGCAAAGGCACATTGCCCAATCCGGTCTATGCGCCGGTTGATACCGGCAAAGCGCGCGAAGAGGTTTTAGCGGCGAAAGCACTGATCGACGGGGATCATGTAATCTCAGAATGGCTCGGCCGATTGAGCGATTCTTTGACGAGTACAATCGGACTGATCGAGACTCGCGGAACGCCCGAGTTCTTTGCCTATTCGACAGACCTATATGGCCGCCCGACACGCCTCATGCTGGATGGCCAGACGAAGGTGCTCGATATGGCTCAGCATATGGACCAATCCTTAGAGGGGTTGGATTTTGAACGCTTGGTTATGGAAGGCAGTGAAAGGCACCTCACGGATGCCCAATTTGCACGTCAATTACGCTCGCGCCTGTCCCGTCATTTCGCAACGGATGCGCCCGCCGTCATCATCAGCCCAACCGTGACGGCCAAAGCGGCCGCATCATCAACGCGCATTCGTATTCGCCAAGGAGCGACCTTTACCGAATCTGATGTTGACCAATTGCTCCATCACGAAGCCCTGATTCACACAGCGACGGCGTTGAATGGGAAGGCTCAGAAGGACTTCCCGATACTGGGGCGCGGGCATCCCGGAACGACGGAAATTCAGGAAGGCCTCGCCGTCTTTGCGGAAATTATTACGGGTTCAATGGACCCGCGACGATTCAAGCGTTTATCCGGGCGCGTCTTAGCGATTCAGATGGCCGTTGATGGTGCTGACTTTAAAGATGTCTACGAGTTCTTTCTCAACCGAAATGATGACCCGTCACAATCTTATGAAAATGCACGGCGGGTTTTTCGTGGTGGTGTCATTTCTGGTGGTGCGCCGTTCACCAAAGATATGGTCTATTTGAACGGCTTACTGCGGGTTCATAACTTCATGCGGACAGTTGTCCGTATGGGGCGCTCAGATCTGATCCGTGTATTGTTCGTTGGAAAAATGGATATTGAAGACGTGCCTGCACTCGCGCATTTGGCCGCGAATGATAAGCTGCAGAGTCCGAAATTCATGCCCCCATGGGTCAAGGATTTACGCTTCCTCGTGAGCTACATGGCCTATTCGGGTTTCCTCAACCGTGTGAAAATGCCCGGCTTTCAAAGCTATTATGAGGAAGAACTGAAAGGTGTCCCAGACGTCTGGTCGCTAGTGCGGCACGACCGAGTAGATCAATCGGGCGAAGATATTATCGGAGAGTGATGACACAGTGCGTAAATCAAACGTGTCATCTGTCTTGATCAAAAACTGACCTGGCAGAGTGGCTACGTTACGAGAAAAAATCAAAATAGAGCCAGAGGGAAATCCACTCAATTCATGAGCGTCAAGCGCGAACAACTGACTGACATCTGCCGCGACAGCCATGTAACGGATTGGCTGTGTCTCTGTCGGGTCTGTTGTGTCACGCGGCCATTCATAAACAGCGATATGATGAATAGGCTTCGCCAAGTGCTGATGGGCTGGATTGCTCTTCGCGGGCATTTCGCCAGAGACAAGCCACGCAGGGTCAGTGCCGAGCACATCCGCGATCCGGGCCAATGCATCAGGACGCGGGATATGGCCGCCGCGTTCCCAGTTGGCGATTGTTGGCTGGGACACTTCGACCTTTTGGGCTAATTCGGTCTGTGAGAGTCCGTGTTTTTTACGGGTTGATTTAAGACGATGCGCCAAGGACATAATTTAATTTATATTTATTTCTGCCCCATCCATCTCTGCATTAACCAAAAATGTGATGATTCAAGGGATTGGAAGAGCTATGGTTCTTTATGAACGTCGCCTGAACCATAAAAAAAGTGATAAGTCTTACGAATATTACATAAGAAAAACAAAAGGCAGTTGTTGTGTTTTTGACTGCGTTTCCCTAAATGAGGCTTCGGGAAATGCTAAACATATCGCTTTGCCGTGCTGATGCACCAAAGCTGACAACAAAATATAGGAAACAACACCATGAAGGGTGATTATTGCACGCGCGAAGGCGCTGAACGTTTGAAGCAGCAGATTGAGGCCTATTGGGCTGAACGCGGCCACGACGTTAAAGTAAACCTCGTACAAGGTGGCTTCTTGGCCTCTATGCGTTCGGCTCGCACTGACGTGCGCTCGAATCTTGTCAACGGCGTTCCAGGTCGTGCCAAGCAAGACTTTGGCTAAATAATTCGATTAGCGCGCAAGCGCTGATCCATATCGATTTATAAGGGCTGGTGTGAGGTCGCGGAAGTTCCGCAACCTCGCATCGGCCCTTAGTCGTATTTGGGGGCTGTGGCTGTAGCCATAGGTCATCAAAATTGCGTACGCGCCAGACCGTTGGGCCGCGACCATATCCGGCTGGCTATCCCCGACCATTACAATTCGGGAACTATCTCGGTGTCCGGCGGCCATAAACACGTGGCGCGGATCTGGCTTCGCGCGCGGCGCTTCGTCTCCGCCGACGATTGTATCGAACCAATGAGTCATGGCCAGTTCTTCTAACAAAGGCCGTGCAAGCCAACCGGGTTTGTTCGTACAAACGCTCAGACTGGCCCCGAGTGATTTTAGGGTGCCGAGTGTCTCAATCACGCCGGAGTAGGGATTGGACAGCAGCGATATATCGTCCGCATAACGGCGTAAGAAATCCTGCTGCATCTCATCGACTCGCGCCGTCGTTACGCAGTGATCCGCACGGGCTAGAGCGTCGGTAATCAACCGACGTGAGCCAAAGCCCACAACTGACCGCGCCAATTTATAATTCGTTTCCGGCAAGCCTTCAGTGCCGATCACCTCGTTCGTAACCCTGACGAGGTCAGGGGCTGTGTCGACTAACGTTCCGTCTAGATCGAAACATATAGAGAGGCCTTGAAGAGGCGTCTTTGACGTCGCTAATTTTTTCACTGAATCCACCCGTGTCATCCGCGTTTCTATCGTTTATGTGCGCCAGTATGACAATGACTGATCAAGCTTCACGGCCCCGCGCGGCTATTATTCTCGCAGCGGGTAAAAGCACCCGCATGAAATCAGCCAAATCGAAAGTCCTGCATGATCTCGCGGGTCTCAAACTCATCGAGTGGGTGAGAGCTTGCGCTGTTGGAGCTGGCTGTGAGCGCATCATCTGTGTGGTGGGCGAAGCCAATGCCGATGTGCGCGAAGCGGCAGAGGCGCTTTCAATGGAAATCGCGGTACAAGAGCCGCAAATGGGCACGGGTCATGCTGTTGATTGCGCAAGGGATGCGATTGGCGATTTTGACGGTGATGTCGCCGTCCTCTTTGCCGACACGCCGCTCATCACCACACAAACGTTGAATTCCGTGTTTGACGCTTTGGCCAGTGCGGACGTTGCCGTCCTTGGATTCGAGGCCAAAGACCCTGGGTCCTATGGCCGCTTGATCGAACAAGACGGAGCCTTAGAGAAAATCGTAGAAGCCAAAGAGGCTTCACCGGACGAACTTGCGGTCACACTGTGTAATAGCGGTGTCCTCGCCTCTGAATCCTCACGGCTGTTAAAAGCGCTAACGCAAGTGACGAATGATAATGCCAAAGGCGAATATTATCTGACCGATGTTATCGAAATTATGCGCAAAGACGGTGGACGCGCCATTGCTGTTCGGGGTGATGAAGGCGAGATGCTCGGCGTGAATTCCCGCGTTGATCTGGCGGCGGCCAATACGTCCTTTCAAGCGCTTCGACGCCGTGTAGCTCTCGAAGACGGCGTGACACTACGCGATCCTGATACGGTATATTTTAGTCACGATACTATCGTCGAACGCGACGCGGTCATTGGCGAAAATGTCGTCTTTGGCCCCGGCGTCACCGTAAAGTCTGGCGCGACGATTCAGCCTTTCTGCCACGTTGAAGGCGCGGTTGTGGGTGAGGGCGCATCTGTAGGGCCTTTTGCGCGCCTGCGTCCTGGCACAGATCTTGGCCCTGATAGTTTCATTGGAAACTTTGTCGAAGTGAAGAAAACCAAAATGGGCCGCGGATCAAAAGCGTCACACCTGACTTATCTGGGTGATGCTGACATTGGAGAGGGATCAAACATTGGCGCTGGTACTGTGACCTGTAACTATGATGGCTTTTTCAAACATAAAACCACCATTGGTGACGGCGTTTTCATCGGTACACACACGTCGCTCGTGGCGCCGGTTACGATTGGCGACGGCGGCTTTACGGCCACGGGAGCTGTCGTAACCAAAGATGTTCCTGCTGATGCGCTCGCGATTGCACGGGCCGAGCAGGTGAATAAGCTGGGCTGGGCGGCACGCTTCCGTTCTGCGATGCAAAAGCGCAAAGCTAAATCATGAGCGTCGCAAAGGAAAACGCCGCGCTCGCGGCCCTCGAATTCGTCAAGGACGGTATGGTTCTGGGCCTCGGCTCCGGCAGTACAGCGGAGATATTCCTTGAAAAGCTCGGCGATAAAGTTGCCGGAGGCCTGAAAATCACGGGTATCCCAACCTCACAGCGAACAGCCGATGTTGCGCGTGACGCTGGCATCCCTTTACTCGATCCGGACCGTGTCGAACATATCGATCTAACCATCGACGGGGCCGACGAAGTTGATCAGGCTTTCCACTTGATCAAAGGCGGCGGCGCATGTCTGTTGCGTGAAAAAATCATCGCCAATGCGTCTAAAAAAATGCTGGTCATCGTGGATGACCGCAAGATGGTTGAGACGCTTGGTGCATTTGAACTGCCCGTCGAAGTCGATCCATTCTGCCTAGGTGTCACGGCCAAGCAAGTCTATGACGCGCTGTTAGCATCAGGATGCAAAGATGGCGTCACGACACTGCGGCAGATGAAAGACGGGTCTGGCCCGCTCGTCACGGATGGCGGACACTATATTCTCGACTGCCGTTGCCGCGAAATTCCTGATCCTGTGGCAACAGCGCGGGCGCTGACCGCCATTCCGGGTGTTGTGGAATCCGGTCTGTTCATTGATCTCGCCGATGTGATTATCATTGGCGAGGTGGATCATGCGAAAGTGCTGGAAATCAAGCGAGATACACCATGAGTGATTACGACTACGATCTGTTCGTTATTGGCGCGGGTTCCGGCGGAGTGCGGGCAGGGCGTCTGGCGGCGCAACTCGGGAAACGCGTCGGCGTTGCAGAAGAAAGCCTTCCTGGCGGCACATGCGTCGTTCGCGGCTGCGTTCCCAAAAAATATCTGGTGTATGGGGCCGATTTTGGTGAAGCGATTGCGAAGTCAAAAGGCTTCGGGTGGACAGCGGAGAACGTGTCCTTTGATTGGGGGCTCCTTCGGGACTCCATTCAAAAAGAAGTCAACCGCTTGTCCGGTATTTATTCGACTATCCTAGAGAAGAACGGCGCAGACCTTTACCGGGACCGCGCCGAATTGGTTGACGCGCATACGGTCCGGTTGATGAAAAGCGGAGAAACGAAAACGGCGGAAACAATCCTGATCGCTGTTGGCGGCTCGCCATGGTCGCCTGATCTAAAAGGGATTGAGCACGCGATAGTCTCCGATGATATTTTTCATCTGCCCGAACAACCTAAACGCATGCTCATCATTGGCGGGGGGTACATCGCCTGCGAATTTGCCGGCGTTTTCGCAGGTCTGGGTTCTGATGTCATCCAAGCTTACCGCGGCGGGCGTTTGCTAAACGGTTTTGATGCCGAAGTCCGAGACGAAGTCGGCGATTTGCAAATTCGAAATGGGATCGACACACGATTCAACATTAGCCCGACTGAAATTCGTAAAACGGATGGCGGTTTGATCGTGTCATTCGATGATGGATCAAAAATTGGCACGGATTGCGTTTTAATGGCGACAGGACGTCGTCCCCTGACGGACTCATTGGGCGTTCAAGCGGCGGGGGTTGAGGTAGAATCAAGCGGCGCAGTCAAAGTTGATGAGTTCTCGCGCACAACACAGCCCAATATTTATGCCGTTGGTGATGTCACGAACCGCGTCAATCTAACGCCTGTTGCCATTCGTGAAGCGGCCGCTTTCATTGAAACTGTCTACAAAGACAATCCGACAGCGTATGATCACGATAACATCGCTTCTGCCGTATTCACGCGACCGCCAGTCGGGACATGCGGGATTTCAGAAGGTGAGGCGCGCAAGCGTTTTGGTGATGACGTCACTGTTTACACAACAAACTTTCGTCCAATGAAAAATGTTTTGTCAGGAAGTGAGCACCGCTGCTTCATGAAAGTCATCACAAAAGGCAAAGAGGAAACTGTCATTGGCGTGCACCTTGTCGGCGATGACAGCGCAGAGATGATTCAAATGGTGGGCATAGCGATTAAAGCGAAACTCACCAAAGCTGACTTCGATGCGACCTGTGCTGTTCACCCGACAATTGCCGAAGAAATAGTGACGTTGAAGCCGCGTGAGCTCAATAAAACCACGGTCGTGACATAGTTTTAGCCCATAAAAAAACACGGCTCTAGGGCCGCGTTTTTTATATATAGCCTAATCGGCTAGCTCTTCTTGCTTCTCAACTTCGGCATCTTTGCGTGTGTTGAACTCTTTAAGCGCCTCAGTCGCTTGTTTGTCTGAGAGCGTGTCCTTCGCATCAGGGAAGAAATCCTCTTCTTCCTCATCGACGTGGTGAATGACTTTGTGAGCGAGTTTTCCAAACAAATCGTCCCAGACGTCGGCGTTTTGATCCATCGCGTCTAGCTTTTCGATCATCTCGTGCATCTGCTGATGCTCCTCGACGGCGTGGCGCGTGTCATCTGTGCCTTCCGGTTCAGCCATCAGTTTTGAGTAAAATGCTTGCTCTTCAGCGGACGCATGGGCTTCCAGTTCGACTTTTAATTCTGACCATAGGTCTGAACGTATATCGGAACCGGGCTTTGAGTTTTTAACGGCGTCAATCAGCTCGCGTTGTTTGTCGTGATCTTTTTCAAGGCGTTTATAAATATCCATGATGTTCCTTTCCAGAGGCGTTGCGTTCACACAACCAACGGCCTCCGGAGAGGTTAGGTTCCAAAATTGATCAGTCGGCTTCAATCAATCCAACTTTGTCCGCGGCTTCGACCATCGCTTTCTGAATTTTCTCGAAAGCACGCGCCTCAATCTGGCGAATACGTTCGCGCGAAACACCATAAACCGTGGCGAGTTGTTCCAGCGTAAAGGTTTCTTCTGAGAGACGGCGCTTCATAAAAATATCGCGTTCTCGGTCATTGAGGTCTGCCATCGCATCGCGGAGCAGGTCCATGCGAGCATCATGTTCTTGCGTACCGGCTAGCGTAGCCTCTTGGCTTTCAGCATCATCTTCCAGCCAATCCTGCCATTGTGCCGACCCATCTTCCGCGCCGATTTGAACATTCAGAGATGCGTCGCCACCGCCCAGCATACGCCGGTTCATAGAGATGACTTCTTTCTCTTTCACGCCCAATGTCGTTGCGATTTTGGTGAGGTGTTCTGGCTTTAGATCGCCGTCTTCAATCGCTTTCATCTCGCCTTTCATACGGCGGAGATTGAAGAACAACTTCTTTTGAGCCGCTGTCGTGCCCATTTTAACGAGCGACCAAGAGCGCAGCACATATTCCTGAATGGCGGCCCGGATCCACCACATGGCATAAGTGGAGAGGCGAAAACCACGATCAGGATCGAACTTCTTCACGGCTTGCATGAGACCGACATTGCCTTCGGAAATGACTTCCCCAATCGGCAAGCCATAGCCTCGGTAGCCCATCGCAATTTTCGCAACGAGGCGTAAGTGCGACGTAACCATCTGCTCTGCGGCGTCGGTGTCGCCATGTTCAGCCCAGCGTTTTGCTAGCATGAACTCTTGCTGTTTCTCCAACATTGGAAACTTCCGAATTTCCTGAAGATAGCTATTGAGGCCTTGCTCCGGCGACAATGTAACAGACAGCCCCCCCGTATTACCGGACTTCTTTTTGGTCGTGTCTGTCCCGCGTCTTGCGGATAATGTTTTGGTATCAACCATAAGGTGATCTCCCTCCTGACGGAGATATATAGGTGTTTCTAAGGCCCGTTTAAAGGGCATCCTCATCGCAGGAAAGACGCGATATTGTGATGACCCTCTTCAAAATTTAACGCGATAACATTCGAGCGCTATATTTCGTCATTAAATCAAAGTTATATCTTAGAAGTACATCGCATCATATGTCGCCCAACGCGCCGAGCAGTGGACGCGTCGTATCCACCGCGATAAAGCGCGAACTATGAGCCGTTACGAAAAACTTGATCAATTAGGGTCTGATAGCCCTCTTCCTGCGTCACCGGATGAAGCGGAATTAGAACGTGTTGTGAACCCTTGCGCCGAGAACTACATGGTGCGGCTTGTTGCACCTGAGTTTACCTCGATTTGCCCTGTAACCGGGCAGCCGGATTTTGCCCATCTTGTCGTCGATTATTGCCCTGATGAATGGATTGTCGAAAGCAAAGCCTTCAAGCTATTTCTCGGCAGCTACCGTAATCACGGTGATTTTCATGAAGCCTGCACGACGGGGATTGCCCAGCGTTTGGTCAAGGAAATTGCGCCGAAGTGGCTTCGAATTGGGGGGTATTGGTATCCCCGCGGCGGTATCCCGATTGATGTTTTTTACCAATTTGGCACGCCGCCAGAGGGTCTTTGGATACCGGATCAGGGTGTCCCGCCTTACCGTGGTCGGGGTTAATGTCTGGGTCACTCGCGAATAAGTGAACGGCAGTCTGTCGGAATTGTGGGTTTCAATGGCCGTTTTGAACGGCTAGGCGACAGTATGAACCAGTCAAATACACCTCTAAATCTTGTGTGCGATGAAGCTGACGACGTTTGCGTCTGGTCCGCTATGAAGCGCGAAGCTGCAGCTTATGCAGTCAAAGAAGTAGCGTTATCATCACTCCTTCACGCAACAGTACTTGATCAAGACGATTTAGGGTCCGCCCTCATCAATCATCTTGCACAAAAGCTATCAAGTGACGATTTTTCGGCCCTGAAGATGCGCACGGTCTTATCTGAAGCCTTAGATAGTGATCCGTCATTGGTTCCTTGTGTGGCGCGTGATTTACAGGCCGTGGAACAACGTGACCCGGCTTGTCACTCACACCTACAGGGGTTCCTTTATTTCAAAGGCTTCCTCGCCATTCAAACACACCGCCTTGCTCATGCCCTCTATAAATCTGGCCGAGACTTGGTCGCTTACCATTTGCAATCGCGCAGCAGCGAGTTGTTTGGCGTCGACATAAACCCTGCAGCCAAAATTGGCTGCGGAATCATGTTGGACCACGCGACAGGCTTTGTCATGGGCGAAACGGCGCGGATTGGCGACGATTGCTCAATCCTACAAGGGGTGACTCTCGGCGGAACGGGTAAGTCAGACCAAGATCGTCATCCGAAAATAGGCGACCGCGTTCTTATTGGGGCGAATGCCTCGGTTCTTGGTAATATCATTATTGGAAACGGGGCAAAAATTGCGGCGGGGTCCGTGGTTTTGAAACCTGTTCCAGAAAACTGCACTGTCGCTGGCGTTCCGGCCAAGCCTGTCGGCGGGTCTTGCGGTGATCCGGCTTCCGCGATGGATCAATGTTTATAATTGGACTTTCGTCCTCAAGACAATCAAGGAATTAGAATGACACCCGTACAAATCAAATCCGTCCGCGACTATCTGTGCAAGCGGTTCAATACAGACGCGATCCGCATTACGCCGCGAAAAGTTCAAGACAGTGTCGAGGTCTATCTCAATGACGAAATTCTTGGTCTTCTTTATATTGATGATGAAGACAAAGACGACATTTCCTACGATTTGAACATATCGATTTTGCAGCAGGACTTGGACGCTTAATGGCCGTCTACGCACTCGACGATTTTACGCCCGATCTGCATGAAAGCGTATGGGTTGCTGAAACGGCGTCAGTGATTGGCAATATCGTGATGGCTGAGGAAAGCTCTGTCTGGTTTGGCGCGGTGCTGCGCGGCGATAATGAACCGATCCGCATTGGCGCGCGCTCTAATGTTCAAGACAATGCTGTTCTTCATTCCGACCCAGGCCAACCGCTAACAATTGGCGAAGACGTTATCGTTGGGCATCAAGTTATGTTGCATGGTTGCACGATCGGGGACGGCTGTTTGGTCGGTATTGGCGCAACAATTCTGAACGGCGCACAAATTGGTGAGGGCAGTATCATCGGCGCTCACGCGCTGATTACAGAAAATAAAGTCATCCCGCCGAATAGCCTCGTTGTCGGCGCGCCGGGGCGCGTGATGAAAAAATTGGGTGAAGCGGAAGCGAACTTCCTCAAGTTAAACGCGCAGGTCTACGTCTCAAATGCCAAGCGTTTCCGCGAAGGATTGCGCCGGGTCGACTAAATATTGCCTTGCTGGGCGGTAAAGATGTCTTTCAGCTGATCGTCCACGTCAGCGCCTAAATTATACGCTGAGAATTCTGCGTAGGTCGCATCAACAATGAAGAGCCTGTCACTAACCGATAGCGTCGGCCCGAGCACTGATTTCATCTGCTCCGGATCTGAGTTTGATTGCAGCAACCAGACACTATCGCCGATCCGTTGAGCTTCACCCAGCGTTTGCAAGGTTTGGAGGAATGCCATGGACCGTCCAGACCGAATTTCCGCCATCACAAGCATCAGGGACGAGAATTGTGGTTGAGCGGGCGGAGCAGGGATTGCGGCGACTGTTGGGTCAACCATCGGTGCTTGGAACCAATGTGTGATTTCCAACCAGTTTTTAGCAGGTTGGTAGCCATTATCAGGACGGGTCGAGAGATCAGACATGGCCGTAACTCGGCCTTCCTGAACATAAGTCCAAACCGTGCGGTCATCAAACGGACCATAGACGGTTCCTGATACACGAATGTACCATAAGCGTCCCGCCGCCGCACCATTGCCATCGTTGGATTTCATCGAGTGTCTATAATCTTGGTTCATGGAACTGAATAGCTATTAAACTGAGTTTTGGCGGATATTGCGCGGGTTAAGCGCCATCACGACGGCCAACCCCATTGCCAGTCCAGCACATACAAGTGCCGCCAAGGCAACGTCGAAGTCACCGGTTGCCAGCCGCATTCCGAAGATGATTTGGATCATTAATGTCATGGCCGACAGGGACGTTAGAATAGGGCGATCTGCTAGCCAAGATTTGTAGAGCATCAAACCCGCAAGCCCGGCGACAATGACCCCGACAAATCCTGCCAAAAGTAACGAGGGATCACCGACGCCGATCCGCTCTAAACGCATTGGATCAGCGATGATCGTGCAAACTAAGCCAAATATCGCCTGTGTCAGCATAACATCCGCAAGGGACAGACGGCGTGCAAACCATCCAACCAAAGATACAAAGAGAACCATACCTTGGATGCCAATCAGGATCATGACGCCGAGATTAGGCAGGGGTGTTGCGAAACGTCCGGCTTGACCCGCAAAATCGCCCATTAGGAATAATTGGAAGCCAATTGCAGCCAACGCAAACACGACCCCAGACAGGATCATTGGTAATTCAGCGGCGCTGTAGCCGCGATAGACATAAGCCCTAAGTGCGAGTGTGACAGCGATTGCAAATACAGATAAAATCGCTAACGCACCCGGTGTCGGAATACCAAACGAGGCCATAAGTGTCATGGTTGCGCCCATGACAGCCACTAACGATACGCCGGCAATGATCCGTGATCCTGCCATGACGCTGCCGCACAGGCCGATAGCAAAGAGTCCAAGCGTTGCGACTTGAGCGTCTAGGCGCATTCGGGTCAGGCCGTCAGAGTCGATCATAAGTCCAAATAAGGCGATGATCGCGAGGCTTAAACAGGCACGGGATTTTGTGAGTGTACCGACTATTGCGAAGATCATCGAGAACAGAAGGGGGCCGCCGCCGCTGGGCCAGAGATTTAAGGCGGGCAGCAAGATTAGAACAGATAGGCAGGAAAACGCGCCAGTGGCCAAAGCTAAGACAGCGCGGGCAACTATTTGCCAATGAGGAAGGCCATAAAGGACGCCTGCGGCTGCCACGGCGCTAAGCGCGCATAACAGACCCGTTGTTCGCGCCGGAAGGCCGATCCGTAACGAGAAGAGCGCGAGCGCCGTCGATACAATAAAAAAGGTCAATGCCGTCAGTCGGCTTGTTGTCCAGACAGAGCCTGGATCAACAGGTTCTTCAATTATTGCAATCCGTTCGTGCGGAAAGGGTGGGGGTGTTTGTGATGGCTGCTCTGACGCAACGGGCAGGCCGGCCGCAAGGGCCAGCTTCTGCCGTGACACGACATTATCGTTCGCCATACCTTTTCGAGTAAATCCGTTCATAAGAGGCGCATATCAAAGCGGGAGAGTGATGTCCTGTGCGGACACCGTGCGCGCGAGTTCGCATCGTTAATTTTCCCTTAATTTCAGCGTACATTTACCACGTTTATTTACTCCTCCTCGCGTGATCCCGGAGCCGATGTCGCGCTGGGCATATCACCGAGGATATCTATGACAGACCGGATGAGAGGAATTTCGTGCTGCATGGCGCGATAACCGCGTTCGATGAGTTCTTCGGCGCGCGTGAATTCTAACATGCCAATGTGGCCGATACGCGGAGCCACAAAGACATCCGGCGGATCCCCCGCCAGACGTGAACGAGAAATCCGGTCCATGACAATGTTCAACGTTCCCATCATAACGGAACCGATGCGAGGGCTTTTCCCTGGCTTCGTTCCGCCAAGTAATGATTTCAATAAGATACGGTCGGGCCTTAACTTGTTTAATGACTGTTGAGCCATAATGGCCATTTCCGACATATCGTGTTCTTCATCGCCTTCATTATCAAAATCAACCTCGTGACTTGTGCCGACAGGACCGAACGCATCGCCGTTGAGCGAAACTGCGATAACGAGATGCGCACCAAGCGCGCGGCAGGCAGACACAGGGACGGGATTCACAAGTGCGCCGTCAATCATATAACGGTTATCAACTAAAATCGGCTCAAAAGCGCCCGGCAGCGCATAGGAAGCGCGAATGGCTGGTATCACAGGTCCTTGCTGCAACCAAACCTCGTAACCCGTGCGCAAATCACAGGCGACAGCTGCAAAAGGGCGGTCAAAATCTTCAATATTCACGTCCTTCAGATAGCGGTCGAGAACTTTGACAAGACGCGCCCCTTTCATGAGGCCTGAGCCGCCCCATGATAGGTCCATATATTGAATAACGCGCCTTTTATCGAGCGAACGCGCCCATGTTTCAAGCGCGTCCAAGCGTCCGGCTAGATAGGCTGCGCCAACAACGGAGCCGATAGAAGTTCCAGCTATGATGTCCGGCTCAATATCGGCTTCAATCAACGCCCGAAGCGCCCCAATGTGTGCCCACCCCCGCGCAACCCCGCCGCCAAGAGCGAGCCCGATAGGGGGGCGTTTGCCAGTACCAATTTTAGCTGAGTCGAGACGCATGTGTTAGCTAAACCACGGACGCCGTGATGCGGCAAGTGGAACTCGGTTTATGAGCGCCCGCTGAACGATTGCGTCATGGAAGCGCCATGTCCGCGGTGCTATGCAATGACAAACTTAGGGGGAACTCATCGTGAAAAAATCTGTCGCAACACTTACTATCGGTCTTTGCTTTACAGCGAGTTTAGCCGGATGTCAGACCATTTCCGAAGACGCCTGCCTGTCTGGTAGTTGGGAAGATATTGGCTTTAAGGACGGCGAAGACGGGCGGTCACGATCTCGTTTAGCGGATATCGCTGAGCGTTGCGCCGAATTCAATGTCACACCCGACCGCAACGCCTATATTCGCGGCTTAGAACTTGGCCTGCGACGCTATTGCGGGCCTAATAACGGTTACGAGGCTGGGCGAAGCGGCCAAGCTCCGAATGCTGAATGCGAAGACGGCGGGTTTGTCGACTATTTGGACGCTTATACAGATGGGAATGATGTTTATCAGTTGGAAGCCGAGCGGGATCGTTTGGTTTCGCGCTGGGAAGACCGCCGCGAGGCATATCTCAATGTCACAGGTCGGCTGACTAACGATGAGCTTGATGCCAGAGAACGGCGCCGTTTGGAGACCAAAGCGGCAAGACTGGCCAATCAGATGGATGATTTAAGGATAGATATTCGCGCTATGGAACAATTACATGGCCTGACACGATGGGCCCCTCCGACGGATTAAACGCTTGGAGGTTCACATTCGGGAATTTCGCCCTCGTGAACACTTCGCGCGGTAAATGCACCGCCGCCAAAGCCTGACCGCAACCCAAAGTGATAGAAACAATTGCCCTTCACATAGATATTGAAGCAGGCATCATGTGTGCCGCCGTCCCAATTTGTATAATGAAAGCAGATCACATTCGCTTTCACTTTCCATGTGCCGACATCAACTTTATCGCCATGAGCATGACGCGTTGTTCCGTCTGCGGCTGTCGTTTCAACAAAGGCGAAGCTGTCAATATTCGGGCGCTTGAAATTATAGGTGCCGCGATGGGTCATACCAGAGAAGGCAGCAAGAAGGTCATTGCCTGACAGGGGAAGCTCTTGTGAAGGATCGGGTAGGTAATCGCCGTCCAAATTGGGCGTCATCGGTATGTTTTTGTCTAAATCTTGAGCCAATGATACCGCCGGGCAGGCTGTCAGAGCGATGGCAATCAGAGTATGACGAAATTTAAGCAAAGGACGGCTCACAATCTGGAATATCTCCATCCAGAACACTGATCGCAACAAGGTCACTGGAAAAAGCTGACATGGCATAATAACAATTCCCGCGTTGATAAATTGAAAAACAGCCTCCGTTCAAGTCATCATAGGTAAAACAAACGACATTGTTTTTCGTGCGCCATTGTCCTGAGGATATAACACCGTCGCGTTCATGAATCGCTGATCCGTCGGCTTTCATTTGCTCCGTAAAAGCAGGGTCCGTGTTTTCCCAGTCACCGACTTCATAATAGCCACGGTGGGTTCGATCCATAAAAAGAGCCGTTAAAGCGTCTCCGTCAAGAGGGAGTTCCTGACTAGGGTCCGGCGGCCCATATGGGTCAATTTCTGAGGTTTGAGCGAGCGCAGAGCCCGTTAATGCCCCCCAAGCGCTAAGACTGATAAGAAGAGAGATCAAAAATCGCATATGAGACCTTTACCATGACGACGACGGATCGCCATGTTAAGTCGCAGACATGAATGACCCTAAGCCCACTCCCAAACCCCGCTCACGAAACCGCGGCAATCGCTATCAACGCGCGCAGGAGCGCCGGATCGCGCAGAAAAAAGCGGACCAACGTTTTTACAACGGCATATTCGGGATTATCAGCGCATGCGTTCTTGTCGTGCTTGGCCTCGCGATGATTGCGAGTTCGGGCAATGTCCCGCAAATCGGGGGCGGGGAGGCCATATCTCAAAATACGTTTCTGGGACTCACCCTGCTGGAAATTGGTGGGTTGGTTATTGTGGCGATCATTGGCTTTGTTATGTGGCGCCGCATCACAAAGCGCTAAGGCCGGATGAACCCGGTTGAATCGGCGGGCATCATCTCTTAAGTGGCGCAACTTACTATTGTTAGGGACTTATCATGGCGACCAATTTCGCGATCGTCGGCGCGACCGGCAATGTCGGAACAGAAATGCTCCAAATCTTGTCCGAGTCGGACATTGAATGTGGCGAGGTTTACGCCGTTGCCTCGCGTAATTCTTTGGGCAGAGAGGTTAGCTTTGGCGAGAAAACGCTGAAATGTTTCGATATTGAATCATTCGATTTCAGCAAAGTCGATATTGCCCTGATGAGTGCTGGCGGTGACGTTTCGAAAAAATGGTCGCCAAAGATTGCCGCAACGGGCGCTGTTGTCATTGATAATAGCTCTGCATGGCGCATGGACCCTGACGTTCCATTGATTGTTCCTGAAGTGAACGCGGATGCCGTCGAAGGTTTTACGAAGAAAAACATCATTGCCAACCCGAATTGCTCGACCATTCAAATGGTTGTTGCGTTAAAACCCCTGCAAGATCGTGCAGGCATTAAGCGTGTTGTCGTTTCGACTTACCAGTCCGTCTCTGGGGCTGGGAAGAAGGCGATGGATGAACTGTGGCTGCAGACAAAAGGTGTGTTCACCAATAGTGATCTACCGGCCATTAATTTTCCTAAGCAAATAGCTTTCAACGTCATTCCGCAAATCGATGTCTTTATGGACGACGGTTACACAAAGGAAGAATGGAAAATGAAGGTCGAGACGATGAAAATCCTTGGCTCTCAAATCAAAGTTGCTGCAACATGTGTGCGCGTTCCGACGTTCGTCGGCCATGCCGAAGCCATTAATGTGGAACTGGACAGCGAACTCTCTGCTGACGACGCTCGTGCGCTCTTGCGCGAAAGCCCGGGCCTGATGGTCATCGATCAACCGGAGAGCGACGAAGCGAATTACATTACACCGATTGAATGTGTCGGCGAGTTTGCGACTTTTGTATCGCGTATTCGCGAAGACAGCACACAGGATAACACGCTCGATCTGTGGGTTGTATCTGATAACCTTCGTAAAGGCGCCGCTCTCAACACGGTTCAAATCGCTGAATTATTGGTTCACCGTAAGCTTCTAAAAAAATAAGCGAACGCCAGTTCACCCCATAAAAAAGGCCACTCCTCGGAGCGGCCTTTTCTGTATCTAGGGTTTCGGAAACCTACTCAACCGGGGTGCCGTCTGAGTCGACTTCAATAATTGGCAAGCCGAGTGTTTGAAGTTTTTCCATCTGTGTGGCTTTATCACCCACAATCACGACGAACATCTCGCTCAGATCAAGGTGCTCAGCCGCCAGCGCATCCGCTTCGCCTTCCGTAAATGCTTCAAGAATGGCCTTCTGCTCTTCAATATGTTCCGTGCCGACACCATAAGTGTCCATCCGGGCAAGAATGCTCAGTTTTTGGAACGGTGTTTCATAACGACGGGCCTCTGATTGACCGATGGCTGCTTTAGTAAAGGCGATCTCTTCGGCAGTAGGTCCGCTCTCGTGATAGAGCGAAATTTCCTTGAAGAACTCTTGGACCGATTCAGTCGTCACATCAGAACGAACGCCTGAGGATGCACGGTACTGTCCGCGGTCCTGCTGACCAATAAAGCTACCCCGCGCGCCATAAGTATAGCCCTTATCTTCACGAAGATTGAGGTTGATACGGGAGTTGAAGGCACCGCCGAGGACATAGTTCATCAGCGTCGCGCGGTAGAACTCACCCGTTGGGTTATAGGCGAGGGACGCTTTACCGATCCGAATTTCGGATTGAGCCGCCCCTGGCTTATCAACAAAGTAAATCGTTCCGGGGACACCCGTTGGATTGACGTTGATTGTTGCCAGCGCAGGCTCTCCGCCTTCCCACTCACTAATCGGGGCGAGCGCCGTTTGAATTGTGCTTTGCGGTAAGTCCGACACCACCAAAACACTTGCGATCGACGGTGTCACATAGGTCGAATAGAACTCACGAACATCGTCTAATGTGATCGCCTCAACGGTTTCGGCAAGACCTGCACCCGCATAAGCGTAAGCATTATCAGACCCGTAGACTAATTTGTTGAACAAATCAGTCGCGGTTGATGATGGGTTCTTCTTGGCTGATTCAATGCCTTGTAACTGATTAGCTTTCACCCGGTCGAAGTCGGCTTGATCAAATCTCGGGTTCAACATGGCATCCATCGCAAGGGCAATAGTTTCGTCCAAGTTATCGGACAAGGTTCGGATGGTCATAGTCGAGTATGTATCGCCTGCGCCGCCATTGAAAGATGAACCAAGTTTGTCGAGCGCATTAGAACGATCTTCGACGGACATGGTTTCAGAGGCTTCTGCCAACATTTGCATTGTCAGAGACGCCAGACCCAATTTGTTGAGGTCTTCATCCTTCTGACCTGCATTGATGCGGATTTGAATGGTGGTCGTGGGAGTTTCGGAATTGATCGCACCAAAGAGTGGGATACCCGCCACATCGCCCGTGTAAACGTCAGGCGCTTTAATCGTGGGCGGCTCACCTGGGGCCGGAACAATTGATCGATCAAAGTCATCCGTTGGCGCAACCCAATCCAGTGTCTCTCCGGCAGCCGACGCAGGAATTGTGCGCTCATATCGTTGCCATGTATCGGCACGGGCAATCATGTCTGGTTTGCCTTCTGGTACAATCGACATGATTACGGCGGGCTTGTCCTTGATATATTGGTCATAGACGCGTTGAACATCTGCGGCCGTCACATTGCGGTAGCGTTCAACATCGGACGAAATTCCGTTCGGCGTGTCGCGATAGGTTTCATAGGCGGCGAGGCTGCTGACCTTGCCAGAGACAGATTCCAGACCATAGATCATACCGGATACGATACCGGCTTTCGTCCGTTCAAGATCATCGTCAGTGACACCGCGTGTTTCAAATTCAGCCAGTGTTTCACGCACAAGTGGTTCGATATCAGCCAAAGAGCTGACAGATGCAGGGTTGGCAAGAACGGTCATGGTGAAAGAACAATGCAATTCTGAGCAGCCGTGGCCCGCGCTCGCATTAACAGCAAGGCCTGGTTTTTCGAGGTTTTTATAAAGCAGGGATGATTGTCCACCGCCAACAATGTCCATCAACACATCGAGTGGCGCTTCGTCGGGATGGTTCGCATAGACTGTCGGCCAAGCCATGCGGAGCAGGGGTAGCTGAACATTGTCTTCCAGCGAAATATAACGGTCAGCATCAAGCGTGACAGGTGGTTTTTCTGGCTTTTCGACTTCAGGACCGCGAGGAACTGAGCCAAAATATTTCTCAATCATGCGAAGCGTTTCCCCACGGTCAATATCGCCGCCAATGGTGAGAGTCGCATTGTTGGGGCCATACCAGCGTAAGAAGAAGCGTTTGAGATCGTCCAAATTGGCGCGGTCCAAGTCGACCAAATAGCCGATCGTTGACCAGCTGTAAGGATGCCCCTCAGGATACATGGCTTCGCCCATACGTTCCCACAAAAGACCGTAGGGGCGATTATCGACACGCTGCCCACGTTCGTTTTTGACGGTATCGCGTTGAACTTCAAATTTTTCTTGCGTCACTGCATCGAGGAAATAGCCCATACGGTCAGCTTCGAGCCACAACATGCGCTCTAACTGATTGCTAGGGACAGTCTGGTAGTAGTTGGTGCGGTCAGAATTTGTCGAACCATTCAGCGTTCCGCCTGATTCAGTAATGAGTTTAAAGTGCTGCTCATCGGCGACGTTTTCCGACCCTTGGAACATCATATGTTCAAAAAAGTGCGCAAAGCCGGATTTGCCGACCTCTTCGCGGCCAGAACCGACATGATAGGTCACATCGACGTGGACGATGGGATCGCTTTTGTCTTCGTGAAGAACAACGGTGAGGCCGTTGTCGAGAACATATTTTTCATATGGGATCGCAATATCGTCGCCTTCACCTGTATAACGCTCAACCAATGTAAAACGTGCGGGAACATTAATGTCGGCCATGACCGCGGCAGGATCAGATGAGCTGGATGCATCACCCTGAGGCTGGCAAGCTGCGAAAGCAATTGTTGCCGTGCCGAGAAGCAAAAGGCGGGCGAAAGGCATCTTCATAATTTATCCTATAGGTCTTAGAGTCTTATCGATTAACAGCTAGTTTGCACGACAACCGTCGTCTGTCCACATAGGATCGATCAATTTACGGCACTATATGGGTAAATGCTTCTAGCGAAGTTCAATATAGAGGCATGTATGGTTCTGATAAGGCGTAGTGGGCCTCGAAAAGAGTATGGGGCATAAAGCTAGCCGTCAAACCAAGGATTTTTAGTGGTTTCCGAGGATGATGAGGCCGCAGCGTGGCCGGACCGATGCACCGGACGACTTTGAGTCCCAACACGCCCTCCGCCAAATTTGACGAGCGCTTGAATGCGTTTTTCGATGGGTGGGTGGGTCGTAAACAATCCCGCTAAGCCGACACGAGGGTTATAGATCGCCATTTCGCGCACTTCATCGGGGACAGTGGTGAGTTCAGCGTTGCCGGAAATTTTCTGCAGGGCACGGATCATGGCATCCGGATTTTTCGTCAGTTCGACTGCGCCCGCATCCGCCATATATTCGCGTTTTCGGCTCATGGTGAAGCGGATCAATAGTGCGAGGACATAAGTCAGAGCAACAATCGCGAAAGCAACGAGAATAAGCACTCCTGCACTCCCGCCACCCGATCTTTGATGTTTACTCGTTCGACCCAAATTCACGCGAAACATATTGCGAAACAGGCTTTCACCCACAAATGCAAAAATGCCGACAAAGATCACGGCAATGATCAACATCCGCACGTCTTTATGGCGAATGTGGCTGAGCTCATGCGCGATAACCGCTTCAAGTTCTTCATCATCCAACGTGTCCATCAGGCCCCGTGTGAGCGTCACCTGATAGTTCTCTGCTCGGATACCGGAGGCAAAGGCATTGAGCGCCTGCGTCTCCATCACCATGAGGCGCGGCGTTGTCATACCCCGCGAAATGGAGAGGTTTTCGAGCATGCGGTAAGCGCGAGGCTCTTGACTGATTGTGACGGGTTTCGCTTTCGTCGCGGCGTTGATCATGGCGTTATGACCGAAGAACGCGATCCCGAACCAAACGCCAGCCCCGCCTAGCGCATAGGGCGCGGTTGTCGGCAACATGTTTGCGGCTTGGGCAAAACCCGTATCCAAAGTGGCGTCGCCGCTCATGCCTAAAAACCCGATGAGCAATCCGTAGAAAAGCACTAAGAGTAAGACAGGAAAAAACCCCAGCAGCAGGACGCTGCGGAGGTTGTTGTTCCAGATATGAGTCCGAAGACCCGTCGCACTCAACATTGGGGATTGGCCCGCATTGTCGAAACAGCGTCCTTATGCGCCGAAATCGACAGAAGGCGGTGTTTGCAAGGCTTCGCGGCCTTCTGGCGCTTCAAAGAATTCACGCTCTTGAAAGCCAAATGGACCTGCAATGAGGACAGCCGGGAATTGCTCGCGGGCCGTGTTATATTCCTGCGAAGCATTGTTGTAGAAACGACGCGATGCGGCGATTTTGTTTTCAATGTCGGCGAGTTGATCTTGCAACTGCAAGAAGTTCGTGTTGGCCTTCAGCTCTGGGTAGGCTTCGGCGAGCGCGAAGAGTTTGCCGAGCGCTTGAGATAGCATGCCTTCAGCCGCAACTTGTCCGCCAACAGAGTCGGCACTGACTGCGCGGTTACGGGCTTCGATGACTTCGCGGAACGTATCTTTTTCGTGCGCCGCATAGCCTTTTACCGTGTTGACGAGGCTTGGAACAAGGTCTTGGCGTTGTTTGAGCTGCACCTCTATGTCGGACCAGGCTTGGTTCGTGGTCTGCCGTAAGGAGACAAGGCGGTTATAAATGCCGATGATCAGAACGGCGAGGACGGCAACGATGCCGAGGATCACAAAAAGAGTTGTCATAGACACTAACTAAAACGGGGACCGTCTGGGCGCAAGTCTAATCCAATATTCCCGTAACAAGCCCCGGAAAGAAGATTAAGAGGGCAATCAACGCCAGTTGAATTCCGATAAACGGAATAACGCCGCGATAAAGATGTCCTGTCGTCACTTGAGGTGGGGCCACGCCGCGAAGATAGAAGAGCGCAAAACCGAACGGCGGCGTTAAGAAGCTAGTCTGTAAGTTAAGCGCCATAACGACCCCAAGCCAAACCGGGTCAATACCAGCCGCCAGCAACGGGGGCGCAACGAGAGGCACAACAACAAAAGTGATTTCGATGAAGTCGAGGAAAAATCCGAGAACAAACATCACAATCATAACGAGCGTGAACGCGCCCCATGTTCCGCCCGGTGCAGACGCCATCAAATGCGCCACCATTTCATCACCGCCCAAGCCTCTGAACACGAGGCTGAAAATCGTCGCGCCAATGAGGATAACAAAGACCATGCCTGTTATATGCATGGTCGAGCGAGAGACATCCGCGAGTTGACCGTTATTGAGCAGACGGCCCGTGCCGATTAAAACCCCAATTATGCCTATTGCGACTAATATAGCCGCTACGCCGCCTGACGCTGCTTCGGTCGTCGTCCAGTCTGATTGCGCTAAACGGAGGTCAACACCCGTCAAATCTAACGCGACCACGCCCAAAAGGGCTAATGCACCCCAAAGCGGCCACTTCCGACCCTCTGGGAACAATCGCGTGGCGGCGAGAAGCATCGCGCCCAACGCACCGAGCGCTGCGCCGCGCGTCGGAGTTGCGTAACCAGATAGGATGGAGCCGAGCACTGCGATAATGAGGAAGATCGGCGGGATCATCGCTTTGGCCGATTTCCAGAGCAACGCTTTCGCGTCCGTATCATCCGGCCAAGGTTGAGCCGGAGCTTTCGATGGCGAAAGAACTGCCGTCGCGAAGATATAAAGCGCGTAGGCCCCCACAAGAATGAGGCCGGGAATCAACGCCCCCGCAAACAAATCGCCGACAGACACGACGGCGTCTGTTTCCAAGCCATAAGATCGCTGCGCCTCTTGGAACGCATTGCCGATCTGATCACCCAATATGACGAGCACGATAGACGGCGGGATAATTTGCCCGAGTGTTCCGGACGCCGCGATTGACGCTGAGGCGAGGGGAATGTCATAACCGCGTTTGAGCATAGTGGGGAGGCTTAGGAGCCCCATTGTCACGACGGTTGCGCCGACGATTCCGGTGGACGCCGCGAGCAGAGCCCCGACGAAAATGACGGATATACCTAGGCCACCGCGTAATGGTCCAAACAGGTCGCCCATGTTTTGTAACAACTCTTCTGCAATACGGGATTTCTCCAACATCACGCCCATGAAGACGAATAGAGGCACAGCCATCAGGATTTCACGGGTAATGAGCGGATAAATGCGGGCCGGTAGGGACAGGAAAAAACTGGGATCAAACAGACCAAGCGCGCTTCCGATACCTGCGAAAATCACGCTGACACCTGCGAGGGTGAAAGCGACGTTATAGCCCGCCATCAGTCCGGCGCAGGCCGAGATAAACATTAGGGTCGCAAGGATTTCAGCCGGACTCACAACGTGTCCTCACGCGTGACCTGAAAAAAGGGTGCGACGCCCTTGGGCCGCGTCGGTCGAACCTCTCCATTCAATGCCATCGCGGCGCGTAAAGCGATAGCAAGACCCTGCATAATCAGGCTCAGGGCGAACACGGGAATGAGTGTTTTTAAAAGAAAAACACCGCGGATTCCGTTGCTTTCGGTCGATCCCTCAAGTGTCATCCACGCAAACCCGACGAAAGTCTGACTGTTCCAAATGATTAGGAGGCAGACAGGCGCCAAGAGCATGTAAAAGCCAACCAAGTCGACACGGGCGCGGGCTTCAGTGCCCATGCGTTCGTGAAATATATCGACGCGCACATGTTGACCCGCCAGTAAAGTCGCCGCCGCGCCGAGCGTGATAACGATGGCCTGAAAATAGAACGCGCTTTCGAGCCATTTGACCGTCGCAGCTCCAAAGATGGACAGCGCAAAGACTGAGGCCGCAACGCTAATCACAAGCATGGGGAGGGCCCATTTTACAATTTCACCTAACGCAAAGACCGCGCTGTCTATCGCACGGATCAGCCCGCAAACGAGACTGCGCAGCCACGGCTTTGGCGTAAGCATATAGAGCACAGGCAGCACCAGAGTGGGTAAGAACGCCCACCCAATCGCTTTGATCACATCGCCCCACATGACCGCTCAGCCCCGGCTTAAGGTGCGGGCACGAATGAACGCGCCATCGCTGATTTCGGTCCAGCGTGCGCTTTGGTTGCGTGAAGCGAGATAGCTGTCGAAAATACGGGTCACGAGCGGATCAGATTGCGTGATGTCACCGACAATCTGATCGGACACGCGGCCTACAGCACGTAAAATATCGTCCGGCATGAGTTGCGGCTCTATCCCGTAGCGATCGCGGAGAGTTTCTAACGCGCGCGCATTCATGATTGTATATTCGCCGAGCGACTGATCATTGGCGCTTTTGCAAGCATGTCGGATGATAGCCTGTTCTGATCGGCTGAGCGTGCCCCAGCGGTCCAAATTGACGCCGACAGCTAATGAAGCGCCGGGTTCGTGAAATCCGGGAGCATAATAGTTCGGCGCTTCGCGATAGAAGCCAAGCGCGAGATCATTCCAAGGGCCAACCCATTCGGTTGCATCAATCGAGCCGCTTTGTAGCGCTTGGTAAATTTCACCGCCCGGCAGCAGAACAGGCGTCGCGCCGAGTTCTGAGAGCACGCGTCCTCCGAGCCCCGGCATCCGCATCCGCAATCCACGAAGATCTTCGAGCCCTGTGAGTTTCTGTTTAAACCAACCACCCGTCTGATGACCCGTGTTGCCGGCTTGAAAGGCGATGATGTTGGACCTTGCAGACAGCTCGTGCCACATTTCCTGACCGCCGCCCCAATCGATCCAGCCCATTAATTCGACCGCTGTCATACCCATCGGCACGGCGGTGAAGAAGTTGAATCCGGCCGACACGCCTTGCCAGTAATATTCAGCGGCATGGTACATATCCGCAGCGCCCGTACTGGTCGCATTGAAACATTCCAGCGCGCCGACGAGTTCGCCTGCGGCGTAGACTTTAACGTCTAAGGTGCCGTCGCTCATCTCGCGGACGGCTTCAGCGAAGCGTTCTGCCATGATGCCTAAGCCGGGGAAATCCTTTGGCCAGCTCGTTGCCATACGGAACTGTTTGATCCCGCGATTAATGTTGGGCGCGCCGATTTCGGCGGACGGCGCGATGGCGGTTTTTTTGCCGCGTGTCCCGGACAAAGCCCCAACGACACCTGCGCCCGCTGCGAGCGCGCCAGCCCCAAGAACGATATCTCGACGGCGCGTCATGAGGCTGTCTTTGTCGTTACTAAGTCAGAAGTCATGGGCATCCATCCCCGATGGCCAAGTGTTTCAGCGGGCTGAAATCGGCTTTTGTAATGCATCTTCGGACTGCCCGGAACCCAATAGCCGAGATAGAGGTAGGGGAGGTCTTCACTATGGCAGCGCGCAATCTGGTCTAAAATCATGAAGTTGCCGAGTGACCGAGCCGAGGCATCCGGATCAAAAAAGCTATAAACCAAAGACAGGCCGTCATTCAGGCGGTCAATAAGCATACATGCGATCAGGCTGCCGTCTATATCCCGATATTCGACGATTTCCGTTTCAGAGGCGCATTCTTCAACCATCATCTCATAGCGCGTGAAATCCATATCGGACATGCCGCCGCCAGCGTGGCGAGAACTGAGGTAGCGTGAGAGTAAATCAAACTGTTCTTGGCGCGCGATAGAGGGCGCGATTGTGACTGACAAATCAGCATTGCGTTTCAAGGTCCGGCGAAATGTTTTGCTGGGCGCAAATTCGGCGACCCTCACGCGCAAAGACCGACACTCACGGCAGGTCTCGCATGCGGGCCGGTAGATGACGTTCTGACTGCGGCGAAACCCTGCGTGGGTCAGATAGTTATTGAGGTGCGGACCATCGAGCGGATCAAGCTGCGTGAAAATTTTTCGTTCCATCCGACCCGGAAGATAAGGGCAGGGCGAAGGGATCGTCAGAAAAAACTGTAGCTGGTTCGGATCGAACGGATGGCTCATGTGCGTCTGTCTCCCCTTACTTTTTGTTCTAAAGACCAAACATCACGGGAACGAGCAAGACGTAACTGACCCACAAAAGCAGTATAAGCGGAACTCCAAAACGCGCGAAGTCGCTGAAACGATAATGGCCGGGCCCCATAACCAGTAAATTTGTCTGATACGCTATCGGAGTCGCAAAGCTACAATTAGCAGCGAAAATGACGGTCAGCACCATGGCAATCGGGTCAATGTCCGCCTTATCCGCTATGGACAATGCAATAGGCGCAAAGAGGAGCGCCGCAGCGGAATTGCTGATGATATTGGTGAAAATCGCAACCAATAAAAAGACAGCGGCTATCAAAGCCTGCGTCCCAAACGGGAGAACGGCCGTTACAACGCTGTTGCCAATGAACTCTGCCCCGCCTGTGCGTTCTAACGCTAACCCCATCGCAAAGGCCGCGCCGATAAGCAGGAAAATACGCATGTCGAGTGCGCGCACGGCTTGGCGTATGTTGAGACAGCCCGTTGCAATCATTCCAATAGCGCCGCCCAAGGCGGCAATTTCGATTGGAACGATGGACAAGGCCGCCGCTGCAATTGTGGCAACAAAAACAATGCGGGCAAGTTTAGCTTTGCGAATATCCGGCAATTCAGCGGTGCTCCAGTCTAGCAAAATTAGATCACGATTCTGTCGCAGCGCACTGATATCGCTCTCATATCCAAAGAGGAGGAGCACATCGCCTGCTTCAAGCCGGATATCCAGCATCCGTTTGCGGATCATACGAGAGCGCCGCTGAATACCGAGAACAAGGCAGCCAGTCTGACGGCGAAAACCGATCTGTTCAATATTGCGCCCAATCATGCGAGACCCTGGCGCAATGACGGCTTCGGAGAGCATGATTGAGCTGTCCGGTGCGTTGCTACCTTCAGAAAAACCGCCAATGTCGAGCATGCCGTGCAAATATTGCGGACGCGTTTTGAGCAGCGCGGATAATTGCGGACGCGTTGCGGCGACAATCAAAACATCACCGACTTCTAAACTGTTCTCAAACGGAGGGAGGAGCGCCGTCTCGCCGCGCTGCACCATTCTGACGGTCACGTCTCGGAGTTGACGGTAAAGCCCCGCGACAGGCTCAACACCGTCAAGCGGATGATCTCGCGTCACGCGAATTTGTGCAATATATTGTTGTCCAGTTGATTGTAGTGCTGGTTCCTCTGATTCACGATTTGGAATCAGAAACGGCGCCGCCACGACGATGTAGACGGCCCCAATGGCGGCCAGTGTCATGCCAGGAACAAATTGCGTGAAAAAAGATAAGGACATGTCAGTCGTTCGCATCAACACGTCATTGACGAGCAAGTTGGTCGAGCTACCGATCAATGTTGTCATCCCGGCGAGGATGCAGAGAAAAGAGAGCGGCATCATATAGCGCGACGCTGTGACGCCCATCTTACCGCTCATGGCGACCAAAACTGGAATGAACATGACGACGACGGGCGTATTATTCATGAACATCGAGACAGCAAAGGCGACGCCGAAAACGAGCGCTAGGGTCCGGCGTGGACTGTGATCCAAAGCCTTGTTTATGGCCACCGTCACGCGTTCTAGCGCGCCCGTTTGAAAGAGCCCCTGTCCGACCACGAGTAGGGCCATGATCGTAATCAGGGCGGGAGCAGCGAAACCAGAGAGCATGGACGCACTGTCGAGCCCTTGATCGGCGGGCGTAAACAGGTTGCCAAAGGCCATCAGCGCAAAGATCAAGCCGACGCTAATCGCCTCAATGGAGAACCGCTCACTCACATAGAGGTAAACCCCAACGGCGACGATGGCGAAGACGGCCCACATTTGAATAAGGTCGGGCAAGGCCCACATTGTTTGATCTCAACTTTGCTTGCGTTGGACATCCGGTATGAGCGATAGGTCTCGGTAACTTCAAGCAAATTCCGAATAGAATTAAAGGATACGATATGGCGAGCTGTGCATTTCTAGGGCTTGGTGTGATGGGCCACCCAATGGCGGGCCATCTCAGAGCCAATGGACACGCGGTGTCAGTCTGGAATCGCACCGCAGAACGCGCAAAGTCGTGGGAAGCACAATATGGAGACGGCGCGTTTGATTCGCCCGCTGAAACTGTGTCCGGTGCCGACTTCGTAATGCTATGCGTCGGGGCCGACAGAGATGTGTTCGACGTTATCGAACGTATCCTACCATCACTGAAGCCGGGCACGATCGTCATTGATCACACGACGGCGTCGCCTGACTGCGCTCGGAAAGTGTCGAAAATTCTAGCCGAAAAGGGGGTTGGCTTCTTAGATGCGCCTATTTCCGGAGGGCAATCTGGAGCAGAAAAAGGCGCTTTATCGGTCATGTGCGGCGGCGAAGTAACGGCGTTTAAAGCGGCTCTTCCCATTATGGGGAGCTATGGCCGCACAATCACGCATCTTGGGTCCGCAGGCGCTGGACAAACAGCAAAGTGCGTCAATCAGATCTGCATCGCAGGTACTTTGCAGGGGCTTTCCGAAGGTATTCGCTTTGCTCAAGCCGCAGGGCTTGATGCGGCAACGCTTCTATCCGCAATTGGCGGCGGCGCTGCACAAAGCTGGCAGATGGATAATCGCCTGCTGACAATGGCCAAAGACGAATTTGACTTTGGTTTCGCGATTGATTGGATGCGCAAAGACCTTGCCATTGCAATGGAGGAAGCCGCCCGAATGGGCGTGAGGCTGCCTGTCACGGAGCAAGTCGATGCGGCCTACGCGGACATTCAGAATAATGGCGGTTCGCGCCAAGACACCTCCGCTCTGATACGTATCCTTCCGAAGGTAAGTCGTTAGCCCGCGAGCAACTTCGCCGCACGGATAGCACCATATGTCAGGATTGCATCACATCCGGCGCGGCGAAACGCCGTTAGCGTTTCAAGCAGAAGCCGATCACTGTCCGCCCAACCATTGTCTCCCGCGGCCTGTATCATGGCGTATTCGCCGCTGACCTGAAAGGCGAGGGTGGGAACACCAAACTCGGTTTTGATCCGGTGGCAAATGTCGAGATAGGGCAGGCCCGGCTTGACCATGACCATGTCTGCGCCTTCTTGTAGGTCAAGCGCGACTTCGTGCAAGGCTTCTTCGCTATTGCCCGGATCCATTTGATAGGTCCGTTTATCCCCGCGCAGCGCTGAAGACGTTCCGATAGCATCTCGGTAAGGGCCGTAGAACGCCGAGGCGAATTTTGCCGCATAAGATAAGATCATCACATCGCCATAGCCTGCATCATCCAATGTATCTCTTATAACCCCGACTCGTCCGTCCATCATATCTGATGGCGCGACGATATCCGCGCCGGCTTCGGCTAGAATAACAGCGCCTTTGGTGAGCATGTCGAGCGTTGCATCATTCACGATGATATCACCGTCCATTAACCCGTCATGGCCATGATCGGTGAAAGGGTCGAGCGCGACATCAACGATAACGCCAATATCGGGAACGTCGGCTTTCAATCGCCGAATCGCGGCAGGAACAAACCCATCGGGATTTAAGGCTTCGCTGGCGCCGGCGTCTTTTCTCGCGGGATCAATATGCGGGAAGAGCGCGATCGCAGGAATGCCAAGCGACGCCGCTTCTTTCGCCTGTGCAACCAAGGCGTCAAGACCCAGACGCGAGACTCCCGGCAAGCTAGGAACAGGGCCTTCTGCGGCCTTAGAGTCAGTGATGACCGTCGTAAGAACAAGATCATGTGCCGTGAGCCGTGTTTCACGCACCAAGTTGCGGGACCAAGGAGATTGTCTCTTGCGACGCATTCTTATCTGGGGGAATTGGCTCATTTAATTAAAGTCTTTCAATAACTTAACGAATGTGTCTTGCGTCACAAAGACACAATTTATTGCGCCCGTTTTACTAGCGTAAAAGGGACCGCTGGTCTATATCAAGCGAAGTACGAAGTAAGTAGGTGCGCTGTGACACACGTGACGAGATATCGGGATCAATTCCAAGCCGCCGTCGATACGGTGCGCCAAGAAGGTCGTTATCGAATTTTCCGTGACATTCGTCGTAAGAAGGGAGCTTTCCCGCGCGCGACTTGGTTCAAAGACAATCTCGACGAGCAAGACATCACTGTGTGGTGTTCGAACGACTACCTCGGCATGGGTCAAAACGACTGTGTTGTTGAAGCTGTCAAATCTGCGGTTGATGCCGCAGGCACGGGATCCGGCGGTACGCGTAACATCTCCGGCACCACCCGTTACCATGTGCAGCTAGAAGAAGAACTCGCCGATTTGCACGGTAAGACGGCGTCATTAGTCTTCACGTCCGGCTATGTCGCCAATGAGGCGGCGCTATCGACCATGAGCAAAATTCTTCCGGGTTTGCATATTTTATCGGATGAGATGAACCATGCGTCGATGATTTCGGGTATTCGGAATGCTCGCACGCACAAGCATATCTTCAAACATAATGATTTGAACGATTTAGAAGCCAAGTTAAAAGCCATTCCAGCGGATGCGCCGAAACTTATCGCATTTGAGTCTGTCTATTCGATGGACGCGGATATCGCGCCGATCAATGAGATTTGCGATCTGGCCGACAAGTATAATGCGCTGACATACATCGACGAAGTTCATGCCGTTGGCATGTATGGACCACGCGGCGGCGGCGTTAGTGAACAACGCGGCCTTATGGATCGGATCGACATTATTCAGGGCACACTTGCCAAAGCTTACGGCATGATTGGCGGTTATATCGCGGCAGATAAAGTCATCGTCGATGCCATCCGGAGCCTTGCGTCTGGCTTCATCTTCACGACGTCGATTCCCCCGTCCACCGCCGCTGGCGCGCTCCGGTCTGTTCGGATTTTGAAAATCACGCCTGAAGTTCGTGAGCAACATCAAGAACGAGCCAATTCACTGAAAGCGCGTTTCCGTGCTGCGGGCTATCCGTTCATCGATGGCGACACACATATTGTCCCGCTCATGGTCGGCGATCCCGTCAAATGTCAGGCGATCAGCGACCGATTGATCGAAGATCACGGCATCTATGCCCAGCCAATCAACTACCCAACCGTGCCGCGCGGCACAGAACGCCTTCGCTTTACGCCGAGCCCGTTCCATTCCGATGTTATGCTAGATGAATTGATGGACGCTCTCTCTCTTGTTTGGGCAGAGTTCGAATTACCACGGGAAAAGGTAGCCTAATTTTGTCTCGCTTGCGTTGTCGAGCGAGATTGAAGTGGTTATAGGCGGGTCGTCTTTTCTCTGACGCAAGGTTTGCCATGTCCGCCGCCAAAAACCAGTCATCTGACTATCAAAATCAATTTTTCACGCAAAGCCTCGCAGAGCGCGACCCAGCACTCTTCGCCTGCATGCGGGATGAATTGCAGCGTCAGCAGCAAGAAATTGAACTGATTGCATCTGAGAACATTGTTTCTCACGCCGTCATGGAAGCTCAAGGGTCTGTTTTAACAAACAAATATGCCGAAGGTTATCCCGGCCGCCGTTATTATGGTGGCTGCCAATATGTTGATGTTGCCGAGCAGTTAGCGATTGACCGCGCGACCGAGTTGTTTGGATGCGGCTTTGCTAACGTTCAGCCCAATAGCGGATCACAGGCCAATCAGGGTGTGTTCTTAGCACTACTACAGCCCGGCGACACGATTCTTGGCATGGACCTGGCGTCTGGTGGCCACCTGACGCATGGCGCACCGCCGAACATGTCGGGCAAGTGGTTTAACGCTGTGTCTTATGGCGTGAAGGAAGACGATCACCTGATCGATTACGATCAAGTTGAAGCCCTTGCGATTGAGCATCAGCCAAAAATGATCATCTGCGGTGGATCCGCCTATAGCCGCGTCATTGATTTCGCTCGTTTTCGCGAAATTGCGGATAAAGTCGGCGCTTACCTTCATGTCGATATGGCGCATTTCGCGGGCTTAGTCGCTGGTGGGGCACATCCTAGCCCGTTCCCACACGCCCATGTCGCCACGACGACAACGCATAAGACACTTCGCGGTCCACGCGGCGGCATGATTTTGACGAATGACGAAAAACTAGCGAAGAAATTCAACTCTGCAATTTTCCCAGGACTGCAAGGCGGCCCGCTGATGCACGTCATCGCAGGGAAGGCGGTTGCCTTCAGAGATTGCCTGCAGCCGGAATTCAAGACCTATGCCGCGCGCGTTATAGACAATTGCAAGGCGATGGCTGGCGCGCTTGTTGAGGGCGGTTACGCTGTCATCACTGGCGGGACTGACACGCATCTGGCGCTGATCGATCTGTCACCTAAGGGTGTGAAGGGCAATGCTGCCGAGAAGGCGCTCGGACGCGCTTATATCACGTGTAACAAAAACGGCATTCCGTTTGATAAAGAGAAGTTCACAACCACGTCGGGTATTCGCGTTGGATCTCCTGCGGGCACCACGCGCGGCTTTGGTCCCGATGAGTTCAGGGAAGTGGGGCAATTGATGTGTGAAGTGCTCGACGCGCTCGCGGAAAACCCAAAGGGCAATCCGGACATTGAAGCCAGCGTTCGTGATCGCGTCAAAGCCCTAACGGCACGTTTCCCGATTTATGAGGATGTTTCGGCATAAACGACACCTTAAAACCCTATTCTCAAAAGCCGGCGGTAACGTCGGCTTTTTTTGTGCATCAATCGAAACCTTTTTATTTCAAGTGATTAGTAACTCGAATATTCCAAGCCTTGCATAAACGCAGGTCTTAAATCGGGTGCTATAAGTGTGACTTATATTTCTTCGAGCGCCCTCATCGCGTGTTCGATATAAAGAACGCGCGCAGCCTCGCGCCTTTGCAACTCTTACAAACATCCCTTATGTCATCGATATGCGCTGCCCATTTTGTTCCAGTGAAGACACGCAAGTAAAAGACTCGCGTCAAGCCGAGGATGGCAATGCCGTTCGTCGCCGTCGACTCTGCTCTAAATGCGGCGGCCGCTTCACAACATTTGAACGGGTACAACTCCGCGACCTTCAAGTTGTCAAAAACTCTGGAAAACGCGTGCCATTTGATCGTGATAAGCTAATGCGATCTGTCCGTATTGCTTTGCAAAAACGTCCCGTCGAGGAAGATCATATTGAACAAATGGTGTCCGGCATTGTCCGCCAATTGGAATCGTCCGGACAGGCCGACGTGACGTCTGACTATATTGGCGAATTGGTGATGGAGGGTCTCTCGGGGCTCGATAAGATCGCTTATGTTCGTTACGCGAGTGTCTACCGCGATTTCCGTGCGACGGAGGATTTTGGCCAGTTCATCGAATCCGAAAAACTTCGCGACGAAAGCTAGAGCGCATGTTCACCGGAATTATTACCGACGTCGGTCGACTGCGCGAAGTTACGCGTACAAAAGGGTCAAAATGGGGCGATACTCGTATGATTGTCGAGACATCTTATGATGTCGAGACAATCGATATTGGCGCGTCCATTGCTCATTCAGGCGCCTGCATGACGGTCGTAGAGAAAGGCCGAGACAAAGATCAAAACTGGTACGCGTTTGATGTATCAGATGAAAGCCTCGACAAAACGACGCTCGGGGATTGGAAAGCCAGACAGGCAATCAACTTAGAGCGCGCATTGACTGGCTCCGATGAATTGGGTGGCCATATGGTGACAGGTCATGTCGATACCACGGCACGGTGTGTCTCGCGGGAAACTATCGCTGGATCAACGCGGTTCCGGATTGAGGTTCCAGAAGAGCTTGGTTTTGCGATTGCCCCGAAAGGGTCCGTGACTGTGGATGGGGTGTCTTTAACCGTGAATGATGTCAGCGACGGTACATTCATGCTCAATATCATCCCACACACGGCAGAGGTGACAACATTGGGCGGATTACAGCCCGGCGAGCAGGTAAATCTGGAAATTGACGTCATCGCCCGCTATGTCGCGCGGTACTTAAGTCACATGAAAGCCTGAAAGGCTAAGCATGACCCAACTAAACGAAACGACATTCCAAGACGTGTATAACCTCGCGACTCCCGAAGAAATCATCGACGACGCCCGTAATGGTAAAATGTACATCCTTGTCGATGCCGAAGACCGCGAGAATGAAGGCGATCTGATCATTCCGGCCCAATTCGCAACTCCGGACGCGATTAACTTCATGGCCAAGTTCGGGCGTGGTTTGATTTGTTTGGCGCTTGAAAAAAAGCGCGCGGAAGAACTCGGCCTTAAGAACATGAGTACGGACAATGCGTCGCGCTTTGAGACGGCATTCACACAATCGATTGAGGCCCGCGAGGGCGTCACGACAGGCATTTCCGCCGGTGATCGTGCGCGCACGACCCAAGTTGCGATTGATCCCGACAGCCGCGCCGACGACATTGTCAGCCCCGGCCATATGTTTCCGATCATCGCTAAAGAAGGCGGCACGCTTGTCCGCACGGGTCACACGGAAGCGTCCGTCGATATTTCACGCCTGGCTGGTCTTAATCCATCGGCTGTTATCTGCGAAATCATGAATGATGACGGCACGATGGCACGCCTCGATGACCTTGTCGTTTTCGCGCAATTTCACGGCTTAAAAATCGGCACCATCGAAAGCCTTGTTGCGCATCGTTTAGAACGTGATCATTTCGTGAAACATATCGCGACATCAGATTTCACTTCACAACGCGGCGATGATTTCCGCATTCACGTTTATCGCAACCTACTCGACGGCAAAGAACATGTCGCCTTGTCACGCGGCGAAGCCAAAGACGCCGAGCCCAGCCTTGTTCGCGTCCATAAAATTGATTTTGCAGGCGACGTTTTATCAGAAGATAGCCCGCGCTCCGGGCTGATTTGGGATGCGATGAAAGCACTGGCAGAGCATGACGGTTATGGGGTTCTTGTCCTGATCCGCGAAGGGTCGATTGACTCACTTTTAGAACGGCTTGGCGCGCATAAATCGACAATTGATCGTAAAGAGCAAACCGTGCGCGAATATGGCGTTGGGGCACAAATCTTGACTCATTTGGGTGTCACTCAGATGACGCTCCTGTCGAATTCCATGCCGAAGCTGATTGGGCTTGACGCCTATGACCTTGAAATCGTCGGCCTGCACCCACTTACACATACACGGACCTAAGCCCATGAAAGTGCTTGTTATTGAGGCGCGGTTTTACGAGCCTATTTCAGACATGTTGCTAGATGGCGCGCTTGATGCGCTGGGCGCGGCGGACGCGGATGTGTTTCAAGTTACCGTACCGGGCGCGCTCGAAATTCCGCACGTCATTAGCTTCGCCGAAGCAGCTGGTGCTGGATACGATGCCTATGTTGCCTTGGGCTGTGTTATTCGCGGCGAGACGACTCATTATGATTATGTGTGTCAAGAAAGCGCGCGTGCGATCATGAATTTGGCTGTGAACCAGCAGCTCGCCATCGGTAACGGTATCATTACCGTTGAAAACGAAGCGCAAGCCAATGCACGGGCCGACAAAACCCAAAAAGATAAAGGTGGCTTTGCCGCTCGCGCGGCCATCACCATGGTCGGCATTCGCGAAGAGCTTGCTGAAAGCGTTGAGTCATGAGTGGTTCGACGCCAAAGCTGAGACGCGAAGCTCGTCTGTCTGGCGTCCAAGCGCTCTACCAAATGGAGCTCGCAAACGCGAAATCCAAACATGTCATTTATGAATTCTTGAACCACCGTTTCGGCTTTGAGGGTGAAGACGGAATGGTCACTGCAGACGAGAAATTCTTTGAAGAACTGGTCGAAGGTGTTGTGCGAGAGCAAGAGCAAATCGACACGAAGTTAGAGGCTCAACTCCCTGATAAATGGCCGCTTCGTCGTTTGGACATGACCTTACGGGCGCTTTTGCGGGCAGGTGTTTTCGAAATCACACAGCGCCCTGATGTTCCTGCGCTCGTCGTCATTGACGAATATGTCGCCATTGCATCCGATTTCTTTGATGGAAAAGAACCCGGAATGGTCAATGCCGTTATGGATAAGATCGCGCGGGCTGTACGGGCCGCTGAATTCGGTTTGACTTTACCACCCGCCATTTCGCCTGCCGCAGAAGACGCGGTGGCTGTTACTGACAAAGCGGGCAGTTGAACGAACGCGACTTTATTGCGTTGCTCCGCCCGCTCGCCGGGCCTGCGGGGCTCAATCTGGACGATGATGCCGCGATTTTATCGCCGCCGCCTGGGCAGGATCTAATTCTGTCCAAGGACACAATGGTCGAAGGTGTACATTTCCCTGCAGGCCGTATTGGCGGCGGGTTCTCTGAACGCCTCTTGCGTACCGCCTTGTCTGATCTAGCTGCAAAAGGGGCAAGACCTATTGGTTATATGCTCTCCGTCGCTTGGCCGAAAGGGCGTGACCCGAAATGGCTCAACGGTTTTGTGCGCGGCTTACATGATGCGCAAGAGAGCTTTGATTGTCCTTTAATCGGCGGAGATACGACGTCCACACATGGCCCTCTTGTCGCGAGCGCAACCGTATTTGGCCTTGTCCCTCAAGGTGAAATGGTCCGGCGAAACGGTGCGAAACCGGGCGATGATGTCTGGTATACAGGTGTTTTAGGTTTAGCGGAGATGGGGTTGTCGGTCGTAACAGGGCAGGCCATTGACGCGGCGCCGTCAGAACGGCTCGCCGCGGAGAACGCTTATTTGCGGCCTGAACCAAGGTTCGCTTTCCGCAAAATATTGAGCCGTTATGCGACAGCAGCAGCGGATATATCAGATGGGTTGTTGAGTGAGGCTGGACATATAGCCTTTGCGAGCAACGTACAAATCGACCTAACGGCTAAGCTGACACGTAACGCGAGCTTTGGTGATGATTACGAATTATTGTTCACAGCGTCAGCTGAAGACCGACAACAGATCATGAAACGTTCATCGCAAATCGGAATGCTTGTCACGCGATGCGGGCATGTTCTGGACGGGAGCGGAGTGACGCTAGACGGCGAAGCCATTGAGGCTCAAGGCTACCGACATAAATTGTCGCCTTAGCGGGGTCCACCGCTGCCACCCGGAGCGTTTTGCTGCTCACCGCCGAGACGATCGGTAGGAATACGGCCAATCGTACCAAAAATCTGTTCCAGAACAGAAAGTTCGCGGCCACGAGTCGGCGTTTCGCGATTTTCATAATTCACAACGCGTCGGTCATCGATCCCATATTCAGCAACCTTCGTGACCTGACCATCTTCATTGAAAGAGATGGCTGTGATGGTCTGTTCTTGAATTTGCGGGCGAAGATAGGCGTAACGTTCGCGCACTTGGTTGATGTAATACCAAGTATCTTGCTCGACTTCTTCGTCGAATGTTCCCTCGATAGACGGGCTGCCGAGTGCAGCGAGCACACTTGCTTTGGTGTCGCTATTCGGATTTATTTCCTGCGGCTTTGCGTCCGCTGTCGGCACATAACCATGTGTGCGAAGAATAGGGTTACATCCGGTCGCAGCAAATGCGCCGATGATCATGAATAGTGCAACAGAATTGCGCATGAGCCGTCTCTCGATTAGGGCGCTTAAAATCCATCGCAGCCCTAGCCAATGCATCTGGGGTTCGCAAGTATTGCGCGCTGTATATGACGGAGGCTTAACATGGGTCTATTTGACCGACTAATGGGACGCGATTTGCCCGAACGGCGAGACGCGCGAAAAATTTATTTGCGGCTGATGGAGCAATCCCGAACGCCGGCCTTCTTTGGCGAGGGGCGCTTTGCGGATGATTTTGATGGGCGGATCGATATGATTGCCTTGCACCTGACGCTTATTATGGAGCGGCTTCGTTCTGAAGGCGAAGACGGGAAACTCCTCAACCAAGCCTTGTTCGACGAGATGAAAGACGACTTCGAAGTGGCGCTGCGTGAAGAAGGTATCTCTGATACAGGCGTGAAACGCAGAATAAAGCCAATGATCGGTCATTTTTATGACCGACTGAAAACCTACACGGATGCACTTAAAGCCGATAATCCACAGAAAAGCCTAGCGGACAACTTCGTCGTGGATAAAAATGATGAAAACCCATCCGCTTTTGCGCTTAAAATGGCTGACTATTCGTTAGATTGGTTGAAGGAGTTGCGCGGTATGTCCATGAAACAGATCACAAATGCGCGCTTCTCCTTTTCTGACGTTTTTTAGACCTATCCCATTCGCAACCAGAGGCTTATGACACCCCAATGTTAGACGGGTTGGTTATATCAATTGATGCCATGGGCGGGGATGATGCCCCGGGCATGGTAATCCGCGGACTTGAGTATTTCCTGACTCATGAAGGGAAGGGACGCAAAGCGCGGTTCCTCCTTCATGGTGATCAAGTCAAGCTTGCCCCTTTTTTAGCCAAAGCGCCGCGCACTCGCGAACGATCTGAAATTGTTCACACGGAAAAAACCGTGTCTATGGATGATAAGCCCTCCCAAGCCCTGCGGCGGGGTAAAGACAGCTCTATGTGGAACGCCGTGGCCGCCGTGAAGTCCAAGCGAGCGGGTATCGCTGTGTCTGCTGGGAACACTGGCGCGCTTATGGCGATGAGCAAGTTGCAGCTGCGTATGAAACAGGGCGTTCAACGGCCTGCGCTTGCTGCGTTATGGCCCAAAGAAAATGGTGTCTCTGTTGTCCTTGATGTCGGCGCGAATATTGAAGTCGATGCCGCACAGTTGACCGAGTTCGCGATTATGGGCGAGGCTTATTATAAGGCGCTTTACAAAGTGGAGTCCCCGTCGATTGGTCTCCTTAATGTTGGTACCGAAGATCAGAAGGGTAATGCCGTCATCCGCGCGGCCCATGAACGTCTGTCCGAAAGTCAACTTGATCTCAATTATGCTGGTTATGTCGAAGGCAACGATATCTCTGTCGGCAAAGTGGATGTGATTGTCACCGACGGATTTACGGGCAATATTGCGCTGAAGACGGCTGAGGGCACAGCTAAACTTATCGGCACGTTCTTCTCCGAAGCTTTGCAAGGCAACCTTTGGTCCAAAATTCTCACGTTTCTCAACGCCTACGCTTTGTTTAAGTTGAAACGTCGTATCGATCCACGGCGCGTGAATGGGGCTGTTTTTCTGGGTCTCAACGGGATTGTCATCAAAAGTCATGGCGGAACGGACAAGGTTGGCTTTGCCAATGCCGTAAATATTGCCATAGGTTTGGCGGAAACAGATTTCATGCACGTGATCGACAAGCGGTTGGACGCGCTGCACGACGAAGACGACAATATCGGGTTTATAACATGACAGTCAAAGCGGTCGTCCGGGGCATCGGCAGCTATCTTCCAGAGCGGGTGATGGAAAATTCCGAGTTCTCTACTGAACTCGGATTGGAAACATCCGATGCTTGGATCCGCGAACGTACAGGCATAAAACGTCGCCATATCGCCGCAGAAGGCGAAACAACATCTGATTTAGGTTTAAAAGCCGCTGAGAGAGCACTCGAACATGCCGGAATGACGATTGATGAAATCGATCTCATTCTCGTGGCAACGTCTACGCCCGATCTAACATTCCCATCAACGGCCACTATGATTCAGCACCGCCTTGGTATGACCCATGGCGCGGCCTTTGACGTACAAGCTGTCTGCAGCGGGTTTCTCTATGGTATTCACACTGCGAATGCCCTTATCCAATCGCGCGCCCACAAAGCCATTCTTCTGATCGGCGCAGAAACATTTTCGCGTATTTTAGATTGGGAAGATCGCGGGACTTGCGTTCTTTTCGGTGACGGCGCAGGCGCGATTATCCTGCAAGGGCAAGAGAATACAGATGACGGCGTGATCCATTCCGTCATCCGGTCGAACGGCGCCCATCGTGATATGCTCTATGTTGATGGCGGGCCGTCATCGACGGGGACAGTTGGCAAACTTCGCATGTTAGGGAATGCTGTCTTCAAACATGCTGTAACAGATATTGCCGGAATTATCCGAACCTGTGCGGATGAAGCAGAGTATGACGTGCCAACGATTGATTGGTTTGTCCCGCATCAGGCGAATCAAAGGATACTATCGGCCGTGGCTCGCAAGCTAAAGCTTCGTCCGGACCAGGTTATCTCTACTGTGGCTGAACATGCCAATACATCGGCGGCCAGCGTACCACTCGCATGGGACGCCGCGATGCAGGATGGCCGGATCAAGCGCGGCGACACAATCATGCTGGAAGCCTTCGGCGGAGGCTTCACATGGGGAGCTTGCTTGCTTCAATATTGAATCTGCAAAGTTTTTCCTAAAAATCAGTCTATTTTTGACTTGCACTAAGCCGCTTCGATTTGCTTTAAAGGGTTTATGGGAAGCAAGACCATTAATACAGGTACGGTGACGCGAGCAGACCTCGCTGAAGCGCTCTATTCTGAAATCGGTCTTTCACGATCTGACTCAGCCGATTTGGTTGAATCCGTGATTAATCACGTGTCCGACGCTCTCCTTAAAGGCGAAAACGTCAAATTGGCCGGTTTTGGGACTTTTCTTCTTCGAGAGAAAAATGAGCGTATCGGCCGTAACCCGAAAACAGGGGTCGAAGTCGCGATCACACCGCGACGCGTTCTTGTTTTCAAACCGAGCCAAGTTCTTCGCGAAAGAGTCGATTCGTCACTTAGCCCTAAAAAGTGATAGGGTCTGATTCGCAACAGGACTAATCCATGCGAATGAAGACGACGCGTGCTTTCAGAACTATTAGTGAAGCCGGTGATGAACTCGGACTGCAACCGCACGTCTTGCGTTTCTGGGAATCTAAATTTTCTGATATCACGCCGATCAAACGCGGCGGCGGGCGCCGTTTCTATCGCCCGGAAGACATTGAATTTCTGCGCGGCATCAAAACGCTTCTGCATGACGAAAAACACCCCATCAAAGACGTTCAAAAACTGATCGCGAAAAGTGGAGCGGCGCGCATTGTTGAATTAGGGCGATCCGTTGAAGAAGCGTCGCGAGAGCGTGATCTATCTGACACGACACTTGTGCCAAAACGTATTGAGAAGCCTTCGAAATCTGCACCGAGTTCTACTCAGGCGAATACATCGCCTCAAACTCCCAAACCTGATCCCGTAGCCAAATTTTCTCCGGCGCCGCCACCCGAGTCAGAGCCGATCCCAGAACCAACGCCAGCCCCTGAACCGCAAGATTTGTCGGGTCTTCAGGATGCTTTGGGGCGACTGCAGGCACTTAAAGGGCAGTGGGATAAATTTGATGCGTCTAAATAGACCGCGTTTCATCTCTTGCCCCAACATACGCGGCTGAGTATAGCCGCGCGCATAAGTGGAGCGGAGTATGGCGCAGTCCGGTAGCGCACACGCCTGGGGGGCGTGGGGTCGCAGGTTCGAATCCTGCTACTCCGACCACTTGTTGTTCAGCGCCTCAAGTCTGTCGTTGAGTCTCACATTTGTGACTGAGAATGTCGCAGCCCATTCACATCAGGATCGGCTATAAGACGCACATGGCTATTTCCTTTGATAAGCGAGCTCCGATTTGGGTGACGGCTTGGTTGGGTTTCATGGTTTTGCTTGTCATCGCCATGATCGTGATTGGCGGTGCAACGCGACTAACTAATTCAGGCCTATCAATCACTGAATGGTCACCGATCCGCGGCGCTTTACCGCCGATGTCATCAGAGGCTTGGCTTGCAGAGTTTGAAAAATATAAGCAAATTCCTGAGTTCGAAGCTGAACACCCTGATATGGATATCAATGGCTTTCGCTTCATATATTTTTGGGAATGGGCGCATCGACAATTAGGGCGGATCATCGGTCTTGCTTTTGCGGTGCCATTTTTAATTCTCGCGATCCGGAAACGTCTGCCAACAGGACGCGGATTGGTCCTCTTTAGCGTACTCGTCCTGATTGGCCTCCAAGGCGCAATCGGTTGGTGGATGGTCCATTCAGGTTTGCAGGACGGAATGGTGTCCGTCAGTCAATATCGCCTTGCGACCCATCTGGGCATGGCCTTCATCATTTTAGCGATCTTGCTGTGGCTCTTTTTGGACTCTCTACGCGATTGGCAGCGCGACAGAGGGCAGGGCGTGGGTGTGATGACACCGGCTTTATTAGGTGTGGTCTATTTGCAAATCATTGCCGGCGCCTTTGTCGCGGGCACTGACAGCGGGAAAACATATAACACTTGGCCGCTTATGGACGGCCGTTTCGTTCCGTCAGGTTATTGGTTTCAAAGCCCCGCTTGGCGTAATCTGTTTGAGAATAGCGCTGCAATCCAATTTAATCACAGAATGCTCGCCTATGTAATTTTGATCATTTTCACCGCGCTCGTGGTGAAATTCCGCCGCAATATTGAATTACGCGCGCCTTTCGTCATTCTCGGTCTCCTTCTCTGTTGGCAGGTGATCCTCGGAATTTGGACATTGCTTGCCGTCGCGCCGCTCAATCTCGCGCTTTTACATCAATTCAGCTCCGTTCTAGTTTTCATCGCAACTGTATGGCTTACGCATAAGTGGAAAAGACACGGTAATTAAATACCGTTTTTGTAAGCGATTGTTTTACATGAATAAATTCAGGTGCATTCCTGATAGTGAGTCTTGACGTGCTCTGCGCCCATACGTATTGGGCGCTCAACCTAATTCGTAGGTCCGCACATGTTGCGGGCCTTTCGTTTTTTCTGAGGACAGACATGAAAACCACGAAATTCCTTAAGACGGCCGAGGTCGAAAAGACCTGGATCGTCGTTGACGCGGAGAACGCCATTGTTGGCCGTCTTGCGTCATTTGTTGCGATGCGCCTGCGTGGCAAGCACCGCCCTGATTACACACCTCACATTGATTGCGGCGATAACGTCGTCATCATCAATGCGGATAAGGTGAAGTTCACAGGCAAAAAGCTGACGGACAAGAAATACTATCGCCACACGGGTCACCCTGGCGGCTTGAAAGAAACAACCCCTGAGAAAGTTCTAGGCGGCCGTTTTCCAGACCGTGTTATGCGTAAAGCTGTGCAGCGGATGCTCCCAAAAGAGTCACCATTAGCGCGTCAGCAACTCTCCAATCTTCGTGTTTATGCTGGGTCTGAGCATCCGCATTCCGCACAAAACCCCGTCACGGTTGATTTCAAATCTATCAACCGCAAAAACGTCAAGGGAGCATAGATCATGACTGACCAAGATACAGTCGTCGCGACGAGCCTCGAAGACCTTAAAGCCGCTATGGAAGATCAGGGCGCTGAAGCCGCGGCTGACATGCCGCTTCCGGATCCAAAAATCGACGAACACGGTCGGTCTTATGCCACAGGCAAACGGAAAAACTCCATTGCCCGCGTTTGGATCAAACCCGGTTCTGGTAAAATCATCGTCAATGGCCGCGACCAAGAAGTTTACTTCGCCCGTCCCGTTCTTCGCTTGATTATCGCGCAAGCGTTTCAAGTTGCGGACCGCGTTGACAGCTATGACGTTATGGCGACTGTCAAAGGCGGCGGCCTATCCGGTCAAGCGGGTGCGCTTCGCCACGGCATCACAAAAGCGCTGACTTATTATGAGCCAGCCCTGCGTCGTCCGCTGAAAGCCGCTGGCTTTATCACGCGTGACTCACGTGTTGTTGAGCGTAAGAAATATGGTAAGGCGAAAGCGCGTAAGAGCTTCCAGTTCTCGAAACGCTAAAAGAATACAAACTTTTACGGTTTATTTTAGAGGCGCTTCGGGAGACCGAAGCGCCTTTTTTATTGGCCAGATGGCCATAAGGATGTCGACATGAAGAACGCGGCGATTTTCGGAGCGAGTGGATATACGGGCGCGGAAGCGGTCCGTCTTCTGCTGAATCATCCCAAAATAAAAATCAAAGCGCTCTCGGCCCACAGCCGAGCGGATGAAAATTATGGTGACGTGTTCTCCAACTTCGCCGGACAAGACTTGCCGCGAACGCAGAAGATTGATGATATTAATCTGTCAGACATTGATGTGGTGTTTTCCTGTCTTCCGCATTCAACAGGGCAGGCGGCTATTGCCAAAGCACTTGAGCATGTTGAAACCGTCATCGACGTATCAGCCGACTTCCGTCTCTCAGACCCGGCTTCATTTGAGCAAGTTTACGGCGCAACACATCGTGAACCGGAACTCCTTAAAACCCGCATCTACGGCCTGACGGAATTTGCGCGAGATAATCTGCCCGGTGCACGGCTCGTAGCTTGTCCGGGCTGTTTTCCAACCTGTTCACTGCTCGCGCTTTTACCAGGCGTGGAGTCTGGCGTATTCAAAAAAAGCACGATCATTGTTGATGCGAAAACGGGCGTTACAGGCGCTGGACGCAAAGCGACTTTAGGCCTTCATTTCTCTGAGGTATCTGACGGCGCCCATGCTTATGCCGTAGGAAATCATCGCCACGCCCCTGAAATGGAACAAGAACTGGCGCGGTTTGGACACGAATCACCCATTAGCTTCACGCCGCATCTCGTGCCCATGAACCGCGGTATGATTGCGACATGCTATGTCGAATTATCGGACGATGTCTCTGTTGATGAACTTCGCTCACTTTACGCTAACCGCTATGAAAACGATCCGTTCATTCACGTTCTGCCAGACGGTGAAACCCCTCAAACCCGTCATGTTCGCGGTTCTAACCAAGCCCGAATCGCTATTTGTGCGGACCGTGTTCCGGGACGAGCAATCATTCTCTCTGTCATTGATAATCTGGCAAAAGGGTCCAGCGGGCAGGCGATCCAGAACTATAATCTGACCCAAGGGTGGGATGAGACGCTAGGTCTGGAAATGACGGCGCTATTTCCATAGCGGCACACCCAAACTTTGCCGTTTCATCAGCAAAGTTTCATATGACGCCGCGCCTAAATGCGCTACGGATTAGATATGTTAAAACGACACACCGTGCTTGCCCTTATCGCCGCCTTGGCCCTTTCGGCCTGTGCCTCCGTTGATCTTCCGAGTGTTGAATTCATGGGCGATTCTGAAATGAATGATACCGTCTCAGAGCTAAAACCAAGTTTTCCGAGCCCAGATGAAGTCCCGAACATGCCGGAAGGTGTACGCAGTGCAGCCGAATGGGATAATTCTGCACGCGAAATGCAGTCGCTATATGGTGAAATCGACGTGCCACAACTCGAGCCGGCTCTAACCCCTGAAGAGTTTGATCGTCAGTTTGAGGCCGCGCAGAATTCAGCCGAAGCCTATAAAGACGATGATCCCTCATGAACTGGCCTGTTCCTGATAAGACGTTCCGCGAGGAATTTTACCGCATTCAACGTCTGCCGCCCTATGTATTTGCTGAGGTCAATAAGCTGAAAGCGGAGCTTCGCGCCGAAGGTCAAGACATTATTGATTTTGGTTTTGGCAACCCCGACCTTCCAACACCGCAACACGTTATCGATAAACTTATCGAAACGGTCCAAAAACCGCGAGTCACGGGCTATTCAGCGTCCCGCGGCATCAAAGGACTGCGCCAAGCCTGTTCGCGTTACTATGACCGCCGCTTTGGCGTTGATTTCGATCCGGATACGCAAGTTATCGCGACCATGGGATCCAAGGAAGGTTTTGCCAATTTGGCGCAGGCCATTACCGCTCCTGGCGACGTTATCTATGCGCCAGACCCATCTTACCCGCTACATGCCTACGGCTTCATCATTGCAGGCGCGACGATCAAGGGCATTCCGGCCATCACAGCGGACGAATATCTCGCGGGCGTGAAAAAAGCCCTCGCTGAAGACGAAAAACCGCCGATGGCGATTGTCGTCTGCTTCCCGTCTAATCCGACGGGTATGATGTGCGACTTAGCTTTCTATGAAGAGATTGTCGCCATCGCAAAGGCAAATGATATCATCATCTTATCGGACTTAGCTTATTCTGAAATCTACTTTGGCGAACCGCCGCTTTCCATCTTCGAAGTTCCCGGCGCGCATGATATCCTAGCGGTCGAGACCATTTCACTGTCCAAGACCTATTCAATGGCAGGCTGGCGAATGGGGTTCGTCGTTGGGCATGAAAAACTCATTGGCGCGCTCACACGCGTTAAATCTTATCTGGATTACGGCGCTTTCACCCCCATTCAAGTCGCGGCTTGTGCCGCTTTGGACGGCCCGCAAGATTGTGTTGAACATGCCCGCGCGATTTATCGTGCAAGACGTGAAGTCATGATTGATAGCTTTGGCCGGGCCGGGTGGGATAATATCCCGTCACCCGATGCATCTATGTTCGCCTGGGCCCCTTTACCTAAGGCTTATGCCCATATGGGATCATTGAAATTTTCGAAATATTTAATGCAAAATGCGTCCGTCGCTGTGTCTCCTGGTAATGGATTTGGTGACAATGGCGAAGGGTTTGTGCGCATCGCTTTGGTTGAGAATGAACAACGCATCCGCCAAGCGGCGAGAAACATTAAGCAAATGATGCTCCGCGATAATGCGATCGCCGCAGGCTAATATTCGCCTTATACCCCGATAGAGTTGATTAGGAACGATAATGACAAAGCTTAGATTTAACGCCGGATTGGCGATTCATGCGGCACTGGTAACAGAGCAAGCAGCGATTGCGGCGTCGGAAATGGTCGGGCTTGGTCGCGAGAAAGCGGCTGACCAGAAAGCCGTTGACGCTATGCGCACCGGTTTAAACTCACTTGATATTCGCGGCCGCATTGTCATCGGTGAAGGCGAACGCGATGAAGCCCCGATGCTCTACATCGGCGAGGAAGTCGGCACGGGGCAGGGGCCTGAGATTGATATCGCGCTAGACCCGCTTGAAGGAACAACCCTGACAGCGAAAGCGATGGCAAATGCTTTGGCTGTGATGGCCTTTGCGCCGCGCGGGGGACTTCTATTTGCCCCTGACGTCTATATGGATAAGATCGCGATTGGACCGGGCTATGAAGACGGAATTATCGATTTGAACGATAGCGCTGCTGATAATGTCAAACGTCTGGCCAAGGCCAAAGGTGTTAAACCGTCCGACATTACTGTTTGCGTCTTGGACCGCTCTCGCCACGCCGACATCATCACCAGCCTTCGCGATATTGATGCGCGCGTCCGCCTGATTACAGATGGCGACGTACAGGGCGTTATTGCAACGACTGATCCTGAAACACAGACCGACATGTATATCGGCCAAGGCGGCGCGCCAGAAGGCGTCCTCGCCGCAGCGGCACTGCGCTGTATTGGCGGCCAAATGCAGGGGCGGCTGCATTTCCGCAATGACGATGAAGTGGGCCGCGCACGCCGTGTCGGTGTTGATGATCTAGATAAGACCTATAACCTTGAAGGTCTGGCTTCTGGCCCGACAATTTTCTCAGCGACTGGCGTCACGCAAGGGTCTTTGCTGGACGGCGTAAAGGTCCAAGGTGGCCGCGTTCACACACACACGCTTGTCATGAACTCTGTCGACAATGCGGTTCAAAAACTCCGGTCTTCACGGCCCTATAAAGCCGGATGAGTGAAGCCCAAGCCTTACTCGGCGTTGAACACTCCCTTTTAGGACGCAAATGGATCGCCCGGGCTGCTGACGCGGACGTTACGGCGGTTCAGCAAACCTCGGGTCTTGATCGTGTCCGTTCGGCTTTATTGGCCGGGCGCGGTATTCAGGGGGCTGACGCCGACCGCTATCTTAACCCCAGCCTTAAAACCGATCTTCCGAACCCGTCCGTTCTCAAAGACATGGATAAAGCCGCGGGCTTAATCCTCGACGGAATAGAGGCCGGACACAGTATCACGCTGTTTTCTGATTATGATGTGGATGGCGGCACATCGGCGGCCCAAATGATCCGTTGGGGACGCGGCCTTGGTTATAGTTTTGGCCTGCATGTCCCGGATAGAATTCGCGACGGTTACGGTCCTTCTCGCCAAGCTTTTGAAAAACTTAAAGGCGAGGGGGTTGATCTTGTCATCACGCTGGATTGCGGCGCAGCGGCGCATGAGGCTTTAAGTGGCGCGGCAGAGCTGAACCTCCCCGTCATCGTCATTGACCATCACCTGATGGACGGTCTGCCCCCTGCTGAGGCCATCGTGAACCCTAACAGGCCCGATGATGAGAGCGGTTTAGGGCACCTTGCGGCGGCTGGCGTGACTTTTATGCTCGTCGTGGCGTTAAACCGCGCCGCGAAGCAGCGTGGGATGTCGCCTCAGCTTGATATACGAGAATTACTCGGCTTGGCTGGACTTGGTACTGTTTGTGATGTCGTCCCGATGATTGGCCTTAACCGCACATTGGTTCGCCAAGGCATGAAAGTCATGGACAGCCAGCGAATTGCAGGGCTCAACGCGCTGGCCGCGGTTGCCAAAGCCACACCACCTTTCACGACTTATCACTCAGGCTTTGTCTTAGGTCCAAGAATCAATGCGGGCGGCCGGATTGGTCGGTCAGAAATGGGCGCAGAGCTTTTATCGACTGATGATCCTACAGTTGCGACAGCGCACGCCTACGAATTAGACCGTTTAAATCGTGAGCGCCGCGCAATGCAGGACGATATGTTGCGCGCGGCAGCTGAACAGGCCGAAAGACAAGACAATCGCGCCGTCATTATTGCGTCTATGGAAGGCTGGCATCCCGGTGTGATCGGCATTGTTGCGGGCCGATTAAAGGATCGTTTCGAACGCCCCGCGATTGTGATTGGAATTGACGAAGACGGCGTGGGGAAGGGCTCTGGCCGTTCTATTCCGGGCGTTGACCTTGGAACATCCTTCGCGAAAGCTAAAAAAGCCGGCTTACTTGTCTCAGGCGGCGGCCATGCCATGGCGGGAGGGCTGACCATTGACGGAGATCGCATCGGGGAACTGACCGACTGGCTCGAAGATGAATTGTCCGCCGATGTTGCCGCCTCGCGCGCAGCTCCTATCTCAAAAGTCGACCTCAGCCTCGCTCCAAGTGCTGTGGATCTAGCGCTTTTAGATATTATTGATTCGGTTGGCCCTTATGGCCCACAGAATCCCGGACCAATTTTTGCTCTATCAGACGTTCGAATCACTTTCGCTAAAGCTTTGAACGGCGGTCATGTCCGCTTTACCGCTGAAGGGCGGGGAGGAGACCGTATTTCAGGGATACTCTTTAGGGGCGACGAGACTGATTTGGGGCAGGCTTTGCTCAGCGCAGGTGAAAAACGTGTGCATTTGCTCGGTCAAATCAAACGAAACAGCTACCAAGGGCGTGAATCAGCAGATTTTCATCTGCGGGATTTGGCGTGGACCGCGTAGCTTTTACGACTCTCTGCAGTTTATCCTGCAATATTGCATCTTTTTCGCTTGAAAGCCGCGAGCCGCTTTCATATATGCCGCTTCGCAACTGCGTGGTCCCTTCGTCTATCGGTTAGGACGCCAGGTTTTCAACCTGGAAAGAGGGGTTCAATTCCCCTAGGGACTGCCAGTTGCTTTTTCCTTCCAGTGCGATTTTCACCTGACAGTCATGCGATGCAGGGCTACAGCCTCCGTCATGAAACGCGCTCTACTCTCTGCTCTCTTTATGGCTCTCTCGTCGCCAGCCTTTGCCCAGACGGCTCAGGATGATGTTGTCGATTTCGGCACGCCCGCTCCGTTGACCATTGTGGCGGAGAACGGATCGCATGAATTCCTTGTTGAAGAAGCTAAAACTCTGGCTCAACAGGCACGCGGTATGATGTGGCGCGAGGACATGGGCGAGAATGAAGGCATGATCTTCGAATTCGCTGAACCAAAGGTCGCGACTATCTGGATGAAAAATACTGCGATTCCGCTCGATATTTTGTTTGTTCGTTCAAATGGACAGATTTTGAAAATCGAACATATGGCGCAACCCTACAAACTTCGTTCAGCGAGTTCAGAGGCTGTGATCGCTGCTGTTGTCGAATTGAGGGGCGGACGGGCGCTAGAATTGGGGATCAAACCCGGTGATGTGATTCAACATCCATTTTTCGGCAGTTAGACGGTTGCGCCCAGCGCGGATTGGCGTATGTGGGCCATCGTCTGGAACGGGGAGTAGCGCAGCCTGGTAGCGCATCTGTTTTGGGAACAGAGGGTCGCAGGTTCGAATCCTGTCTCCCCGACCAGACCTTTAGCCTGATGATTAATTCGTCAGGCTCCCACAAACCGTAAGCCCCTCTTAATCCCTCACGCTTAGCGTAGGTCCAAAGAGGACCTGCGTATGATTCCCCAACAAACCGGACAAAAGCAGGCCCTTGCCCCTGGTCGCCCTCTTCGTCGCCCACAAACGCAAGTCGAAGTCGGCCGAATTTTGAATGTTGGCTCATCCGAAGCCATTATTTCGATCAATAAGTCGGTCATTCGGGACAATAAGCTGAGCCTCGCGCAAATCGGTACGATGCTCAAAATTTTAACAAGCGATTCGATTGTTGTTGGAATGGTATCGTCACTCAAGATTGGCGCGACCGATAATGAAGGAATGGCAGACGGTTGTCACGCGACCCTCAATATTCTCGGCGAAATCAGCACCAACGCCACAACGCGCGAAACAAAGTTCAACCGCGGCGTTCGGACATTCCCGGTTCTGGGCGAAGCTGTTTACACAATGTCAGCCACAGATCTTCAGGTTATCTTTTCAAAAGAAAAAGAGCCCTGCATTGAAATTGGTCGTCTGCAGCAAGATAATTCAATTGTCGCCAAAGTGCGTATTGACGATATGTTGTCCAAACATTTCGCGATCATTGGTTCCACGGGGTCAGGGAAGTCCTGTACTGTTGCGCTGGTCCTGCAAGCTATCCTTAACGCTAACCCGGCTGGGCACGTTGTTCTCTTCGATCCTCACAATGAATATTCCAAAAGCTTCGGTAATCGAGCTGAGGTGATTACAGGCGAAACGCTGGATCTTCCGATCTGGATGTTCGACTTTGTCGAAACGGTTGAACTCCTAACCTCTGACATTGCGGATCAGGCCCGCGAGGAAGAAGAAATCCTCAACGACGTTATCTTGATGGCAAAGCGCCTATTTGACCGCTCTATGAGCCGAAGTGATACGAGCGCGCAGGTCAAATTGGATGATGTTGAGATGGAGTTGCAGCGGTCTACGCACATCTCACTCGATAGTCCTGTGCCATATCGCATTCGCGACGTGATCAAGTTGCTTGATCACGCTATGGGCAAACTCGAGAATACGTCCAATTTACAGCCCTATAAGCGGCTGAAGCGCCGTATTCAGTCACTTATCGTGGACCCGCGCTACGCCTTCATCTTCCGCAACCAAGCTAAACCAAGACCTCTTGAGGAGACGATAGGCCGAATTTTCCGTCTTCCTGTCAATGGCAAACCGATTTCGATTCTTGATTTTTCATCAATTCCGTCGGAAACTTTGAATGTAGTTGTCTCCGTCGTGAGCCGTTTGGCGTTCGAGTTGGCAACATGGTCAGAGCGAAAAATCCCGATTCTCCTCGTTTGCGAAGAAGCCCACCGTTATATTCCACGGGATGCAAGCCAAGGCTTCCATGCAACGCGCCGAATCATTTCGCGAATCGCGAAAGAAGGCCGCAAATACGGTGTGTCTCTCGGCATTATCTCTCAGCGGCCTTCAGAGTTGGAACCCAGCACTTTATCGCAGTGCTCAACCATCTTCTCGATGCGGCTCTCGAACGAAATTGATCAAAATTTTGTTCGTGCCGCTGTGCCTGATGGGGCGGCAGAGCTGCTGACCTTCTTGCCATCATTGGGGACCGCAGAATCAATGGTTTTCGGCGAGGCCGTGAACTTGCCGATGCGCGTGCTGCTGAACAATTTGGCCGAAGAATATCGTCCGCACAGCTCTAGCGCATCCTTCACCAAGCTCTGGGCACGCGATACATCGACGCCTGAATTGATGGAGCGAGTCTTCGCCAGCTGGAAAACACGGTCACATGTGAATCCATCTGATACTGCTGTAAAACCAACCTATCAGGCAGTACCGCAACACAGTGCTCCAAGCGCAAATGAGCAGACGTTAGCGCAGCGCGTCGCCGCCGCGCCGTCTTTAAGGCGGACCGCTGAACCCGCTCTCAGTAAACTGAGTGCGCTGAGAGGGCATACACAAGAGGCTAACCCAAACGCACCCCGCACAGGGAGTGATATCAAACAACTGCTCAATGCTGCGTTCCATCGGGATAATTAAGAGAGTAAACTGAGCCACGACGATGCGGTGTCTTGCATCAGGCGCAATGCGGGGTTAACGCGATCATATGTACGCAAAGATCTACAGACCCCGCCCGTCGGCCATGAGTTCAGGCCGCGCTAAGACGCACAAATGGTTGCTGGAATTTGATAGCGCAGCACCGCGCTCAATTGACCCGCTGACGGGGAATGCTGTGTCTACGGACACGCGTGAACAGCTACGGATGTCTTTTGATACGCTGGAAGAGGCTGTGTCCTATGCCAAGTCCAATGATATCCCGCACCGCGTTCATGGATCACAGGATATGAAGCGTATTCCGCGCTCTTACTCAGAGAACTTTGCGTTTGATCGCAAATTGCCTTGGACGCATTAGGTCCTAGCCAAAGCTTAAAGGCGGTCAAACAAACGGGGTCCCGTAGCTCAACTGGATAGAGCACCTGATTTCTAATCAGGATGTTGGGGGTTCAAGTCCCTCCGGGATCGCCATTTTTTTTCAAATATTAGACGTAAAAAGGGGCCAGAAGGCCCCTTTATCATTCGCATTATTGTTTGGTCTTAGGCCTTCTTAACGACCTTGATGATGACGAGCAGAATGATAGCCCCGATTGTCGCGTTTAGGATCGAGGCAATAATTCCGCCGCCGATAACAAAGCCAACCATAGGCAAAACAATGCCCGCAATAAACGCACCAATTACGCCGACCACGATGTTTCCGACAATGCCCATTCCTGAACCTTTGACGACCAAAGATCCAAGCCAACCCGCAATGCCGCCAACGAGTAAAAATACAAGTAAGCTTTCAATTCCCATGATTTCCTCCAATTCTATTGCTTTAAGAATTTAGCCTTTCGAACGTGAGGGAAAATCCCAACGCTGTCCAGTCTGTTAACAATGCCTCACAAGGCATAGCTATACTTTTCAGTCAGTTATAGAGATGTTCGAATCTAAGAAATTAAGGAATGCGGGCCAATCCTCTTTGACTACACCGTGTGTTCCGGGGCGCAACCAATATGCTTTCGCGTCAAACGGGCGAAAGTCAGCCGGATCGAGAGCGCCGAACTCGTCTCCCCAAGCAACCTTTGCTTCAGTGAACGCGCCCCAAGGATCAGACCACACGTCCCGACGCGCATTGCCGAGTAAGACAGGTTTATCACCCAACTGCGCCAGCAAATCAGACGGGCGCACAGGAAGGCTGTTCGGGCGGTCACTGTAGCGATTTAAGCCCGGCCCGGCCCAATGCGGGTAGCCATCCAATAGCGCGCCTAACGGTTCGCCATCTTTGTCATCCATTGCCGACGCACCCAAAGTTCCGCTTTGATGAGCGATGACCGCGTCAATGTCGCCAGACCAAGCACCCGCGAGCAGAGCCGTTTTTCCGAAGCGGGAATGACCATAAGCGATCATTGGGCGCTCACCTAATTCGGCCTCAATCGTTTGAGCCGCGACATTGAACAGGTTTGACCAGACCGCTAACGCGCCGGGGCGATTAGGCGTTTCAGGAAACAATGAGTCCAATGTCTCAATACCTTCAACACTGCGGTCTGGCACGAACTGGCTAGGATACATAGCAGCGAAGCCGTAGCCACGATCCAGAATGTTTTGGATGGGCGGCTGCACAATATAGCGGCCGAAAACGTTGGTCATTAACGCGGCGAACAGCCCGCCGCCAGAGCAGCCAGACCCAGCGCCATCCGGCGATCGAACGCCGTTGAGAGGAACGACATCATTATTGGGGCAAAAGTTTTGCGAGAGTATGACGGGCGCGTTGGGTCGGTCTTCGGGCATTAAAAGCACAACATCCAAATCACGCGCTACGGCGCCGTAATCGACCCTCAGTCTCCACTGCGTTACTTTGGCGCGTGCAAAGTCCGTGGGGAGCGTCTCAAATGACAGCACCTCAACCACTGGCCGAAGGTCCATTTCGCCATAAATTTCGCTTTCAAGCAAAGCACGGGCACGCGCTGCAGGTAGGTTGAGGCGCTCTGAGGGTTGCCAATCCTTTGGTAAATCGACGGGTGCCTGTTTCAAAATTGTTCGCGCCGTTGTGCAAGAACCAAGCGCAATGACGCCAGCAATGATGGCCAGCTTGAAAGTCACCCAAATAGAGTCAAGAAACCAACGCAAAAGCCTGTTCCATATCCGCTTTAAGATCATCGACGTGTTCTAGCCCGCAAGCAAACCGCACAATGGGGCCAGCGAATGATACTCCGAAGCGCCGTTTAAGTTGCGGATCACAGTGAATAGCGAGGCTTTCAAAGCCGCCATAGGAAAAGCCAATTCCAAACAGCTTTAACGCATCGACAAAACAGTTCACCTCATCCGTTGAACGCGGCGTTAGGATGACGCTGAAAAGAGCACCCGCCCCAGAAAAGTCTCGTTTCCAAACCGCGTGATCTGGATGCGTCTCTAACGCTGGATGTAAGACATCCGTGACCTGTGATTGTGTCTGTAGCCAGCGCGCGAGCGTTTCTGCCGTTTGTTCCTGTTGCGCAAACCGCGTGCCGACAGATCGAAACCCCCGCAATACTTGATACGCGTCATCCGGTGAGCTGGCGACGCCCATTTGTTTTGCCGTAGCCGCCAGTTTCTCACCGTGTTTCGCGTCGGCACAAATCGCAGCGCCAAAGAGCAGGTCACCGTGACCACCAAAATATTTGGTCGCCGAATGGGTCGAAATATCAGCGCCGAGCAGCAAAGGATTACATGTCAGGCCAGCGGACCACGTATTATCGACAATGGAAATGACGCCCCGCTTTCGAGCCGCAGCACAAATTGCTGGAATATCTTGTACCTCAAATGTGAGCGACCCAGGGGACTCAAGTAAAACAACAGCCGTGTTATCTCGGATAAGCGTGTTGATACCCGCACCGATCCGCGGATCATAGAGTTCAGTTTCAACGCCCATTTGTTTCAGGAACGTCTGGCAAAAATGACGCGTCGGCCCGTAGGCGCTATCTGTCAAAAGAACATGATCACCCGGTTTCACAAATGGCAGTATCGGTTGCACACACGCCATCACGCCAGATGGGTAAAGCTGGCACGTTACGCCTTTTTCCAGTTCGATAAAAAGGCTGCACAGCGCATCATGAACATTTGTTCCATGACGGCCATAGCCCCGAATATCCGTTCGGTAGAGGTCTTCTGATTTCTCAAACAATAGCGTGGACGCGCGCTCAACACCCGGATTGACGGGTGTTCCCAGCCGAGGCGTTGGCCGCCCCATATGCGCGAACTTCGTGCTTACATCGGTCATGCGCCTGTCTCTATCGGCAGTGTGTAATCAGGTCCCCATTCGGACCATGACCCCTGATACACACGGACATGTTTCGCCCCGCAGCGCGTGAGGGCGAATGCTAAGCCCGACGCTGTCACGCCGGAGCCGCAAGTTGTGATAATCGGGCTGCTCAGATCAATCTCTTGATCGTCAAAAATGTCCCACAGGGCTTCTTCGCTCTTAAAGGAACGGCCAGATTTTAGAGTTGGGAAGGGGACGTTGACGCTTCCCGGAATATGACCCGCGCGGCAGCCCGGGCGCGGCTCTTCGGCGCTACCAGCAAAACGGGCAGCAGGACGCGCGTCGATAATTTGGGTGTCTGTGCCTAGCACGGCCAGAACGTCATCCTTGGACGCATTCATCAGCGCATGGTTGGCGTTAGAGCCAAAAAATGATGCCGTGGTTTGCGGACCTTGCGGAACAGTCTCGTCCCAGCCTTCGACCAAAAGAGCGTTGCACCCGTGCGACCGCAACATCCACCAGACCCACGGGGCCGAGAACAGCCCTGCGCGATCATAAACGGCGACAGGCTGCTTTCCCCGCAATCCACATTGGCCGAAGACTTTAGCCGCGCCGCTGAGGCGTTGATCTATCGGGAATGCTTTGATCGCGGTCGTGTCAATCGAATGGGTCGTGCCCTGTAGATAATTATCAAGTGGCTCGGTCCGGCTAGGCATCACCCACGTTGCATCAACTAAATCATAGCCATTAGGAATGGACGTTGCGTCGAGTGAAATCATAGCCAGCACGGGACGGGCAGTCCCTTTTCCTTCAAGAACTCGGGGTTATACACTTTAGATTGATAGCGTTGCCCATAGTCGCAGAGGATCGTCACAATCGTATGACCTGGCCCCATTTCGCGGGCCATATGGATCGCGCCAGCGATATTGATGCCAGATGATCCACCCAAACAAATGCCTTCTAACTGATTGAGTTCAAATATAATTTGCAATGCTTCTGTGTCGCTGATCCGGTAGGCGCGGTCGACAATAACGTCTTGCAGGTTCGCCGTGATCCGGCCCTGTCCAATGCCTTCAGTGATAGACCCACCTTCAGTTTCAAGCTCGCCATGATCATAATAGGCGAACATTTTAGACCCGTAAGGATCGGCGACACCAATTTGAATATCAGAATTATGAGCCTTTAGCCCCATCGACATACCGCCGAGTGTGCCGCCCGAACCCACGGCGCAGACAAATCCATCAACTTTGCCCTCAGTCTGGGTCCAGACTTCCTGCGCCGTACTATCAATATGAGATTGTCGGTTCGCCGTATTGTCGAACTGATTGGCCCAAATCGCGCCGTTCGGCTCTGTCTTATTCAGCTCGGCCGCAAGGCGCTCTGACACATGCACATAATTGCCGGGGTTGGCGTAAGGGACCGCGTCAACTTCGATCAATTCTGCGCCGAGAAGCTTTACAGCGTCTTTTTTCTCTTGGCTCTGCGTGCGGGGCATCACGATCTTGCACCGGTAGCCGAGTGCGGAACACACCATAGCGAGACCAATACCTGTGTTACCCGCTGTTCCTTCTACAACCACGCCGCCGGGACGCAGCGCGCCGCTGGCTTCGGCGTCGCGTACGATCCAAAGGGCCGCTCGGTCTTTCACCGATTGACCGGGGTTTAGGAATTCGGCTTTGCCGTAAATGTTACACCCCGTCATTTTCGAGGCTTCTTGCAATTTGAGCAGAGGCGTGTTGCCGATAAGGTCGATAACTGAGTTTGCTAACATAGCCGCACCTTTGCCAGCGTCCGCGCGCTATTTCTAGCGTTTATCACCATCAGATAATTGTGATGTCGGCGGGCGGTCCGTCGCGGGAACGACCGGGCTGTCTTCCACCTCAATCATATCGAAGCCGTCCAGCGCCACCGCGCGCTTCGGCAACGTGTCCGATGCAATGAGCGCTTCAACCCGCGTAACCGCATTCTGTTTCAAATCCTCATAAAAGAGGTTCGACGGCAGGGTACGGAACTTCGCGCCGATTTGCATAGGACGGCGTAGGGATCGCGACCGTGGTTTATCAACCAATAAAACGCCGCCCTGACATTGCGCGCCGACCTGATTGGGACGGGCCGCAGGGCGGATATCAGGCTCCAAACCTTCCGCCGCGACCCCGCCGAGATGTAACCGCTCCGGCGCATAATCTTCTGTCCGGCTCCATGTGAGTGGGTTTGTGCAGAGCAAGTGACGACCATTGACGCTGCGGTAACGATCTGTCTCATGCACGAGAAGCCGTTCCGTAAACCGCTCCGCAATGACATGTTCGCCCGGCATAAAGGTGCCAAAAGCAACAACACAATTTGTGTCTTGGGCCGTTTCACACGGCGTCAAAGGGGCAAACGCCGTTTGAAACAAATCGAGAGGGACAGGATAATCAATCACATAAGCAACAGCCAAACGCGCGGTCAGCGCTTCATCGTCGGCAAAGTAATCCTGTAACAGCCGAATCAAATGCGCACCGCCTTGATTGTGCCCAACCAAAACGATGGGTCGCTCCGGCGGGCTCTGCGTGAGGAAGACTTCAAATGCGCGTTTTACGTCCTGATAGGCGAAGTCTTGCGCCAGTCTCGCGTCTTCGCGTGTCGTCATGTAACTATAGAGCGATGCTTGGCGATAAAAAGGCGCGAACAACCGCCCTGCATCGCCGTAAGGCGTGACGTAATTAGGCCGAACAATACGTTCCAGCTTCGACTTTCGGCGCAAATCATCGCTCGGCAGCACATAATGCTCTCCGCCGCGGTAAACGCTCGGCACGATGACGAACACATCGCCTTGCTCATCCAAAGTGTACGGATCCACAAATAGATCGGGCTGACTCAACCAGCTGTCTGCTAATGTATAATTAGGGGCGGCGGGCGGCGTATAAGTTTGAAACGGCTGGCGCGGGTCTTGAATCGTCTGGAATATATCGTCGCGATAAAACCAGGCAAAAGCGACCGCGATAGTGAGGGTCGCGATAAGCGCCCCGATGACCATCTGCCAGGCTGCAAAACGGCGGCTGCTATTATCGCGAATTGCCATCGATCCTTACGACCTTCCCACTTTCATTCGCCCCTGCTTGCAGTCATAAGCGCGTAGGGGACAGGCGGCAAGCAGACAAGGTATGGTATGACGGACGCGCATCCTGAAATTAAAGTCGTGCCAAAGGCACCGCGTTTCCGTGTCGTACGCTGGTTTCGAAACCGTTTGATCGCAGGCATCCTCGTCGCTTTGCCCATCGTTGCCATTGTTTGGATGGTCAGCAAGTTGATCGGCGCGATTGATAATGCTGTTTGGAACATTGTTCCAAGCGCGCTTGACCCCTCGAACTATTTTGACTTTCCGTTCTTTTGGTTGCTGTCGCTGATCTTGGCGGTGGTCGGACTAACCCTGTTGGGGATATTTGTGTCCAACCGTGTTGGCACGAGCATTTTGCGCGCTGGCGAAGCTGTTCTCGCGAAAGTTCCCGTGATTTCCCCCGTTTACAACGGCATCAAGCAAATCCTGAATACGATTGCCCAACAGAAGGATCGCGCCTTTCGCGATGTGTGTTTGATTGAATATCCGCGCAAAGGGATTTGGGCGATTGGCTTTGTGACGGCGGATTTGTCGGGTGCACCTGAGGCGACTTTGAAAGACACAGGCAAAGATTTCGTCTGTGTTTTCGTCCCGACGACACCAAATCCGACATCCGGTTTTCTTCTGTTCGTGCCTACAGACGAGATCAAATTGCTCGATATGACGCCGGAAGAAGGCGCGAAAATGATTATTTCAGGCGGAATGGTGTCCTCTAACGAAGCGCTGGAAAAGTTTGAGAAGAAGAAACCGAAAGTTCCGCTGACGGACGAAACGTTGTCTCCTTAACTTGCTTACCCCGCGCGCATCATCGCGATACCGTAGTCCTGTTCGAACAGATAGAGAAGCACACGAGCCGCTTGTCCGCGTTCGCTTTCCAATTTTGGATCTTTCTGCACGAGCAAACGGGCATCTTGCGTCGCGGTCTCCAAAAGGTCGCGGTGTTTATCAAGATTCGCGAGTCGAAAACGCGGAACTCCGGACTGTGCCGCACCCAATAGATCACCGGACCCGCGTAACTCCCAATCTTTCTCCGCAATCAAGAAACCATCTTCGCTTTCGCGCAATATGTTGAGGCGTTCCTTGCCATTATGACTGAGCGGCGATTTATAGAGCAGAATGCAGCTGCTCTTCTTATCCCCGCGTCCAACGCGGCCCCTAAGCTGATGCAGCTGGGCCAAACCAAACCGCTCGGCATGTTCAATCACCATTACGGTCGCGTTGGGAGCATCCACGCCGACTTCGATGACTGTCGTCGCAACGAGAATGTCATACCCCCCCGCTTTGAAGGTCTTGCTGATCGCTTCTTTGTCCGCCGCAGACATTCGGCCGTGGAGCAAGCCGATCCGATCACCAAAAATGGCTGTGAGTTGGCGGTGACGATCTTCTGCCGATGAGAGGTCGCTGACTTCACTATCTTCGACGAGCGGACAGACCCAATAGACTTGATCGCCTTTTTGAACCGCGCGGCCCGCTGCATCAATCACATCATCAAGGCGCTGTAAGGGCAGGGCGACAGTTTCTATCGGTTGCCGACCCGCTGGTTTCTCGTCCAAAATCGAGATGTCCAAATCACCATAACTGGTGAGCGCCAATGTGCGCGGGATCGGCGTGGCTGTCATGACGAGGAGGTCTGGCGCATCGCCTTTCTCTGTCAGGCGCAGCCGGTCACGAACGCCAAAACGATGTTGCTCGTCAATAATGACTAATCCGAGGCGATCAAATTCGACGCCGTCTTGGAATAAGGCGTGCGTGCCGACCACCACGTCAATATGACCTTCGGATAGTCCGCTATTGATAGCTTTTCGCGCTTGCCCTTTATCGCGTCCTGTCAGCGCTTCGACCACCAAACCCGCTGGTTCCAGCATCGCGCTAAGCGTATCGGCATGTTGACGAGCAAGGATTTCTGTGGGGGCCATAACTGCGACCTGCGCTCCCGCTTCGCAGGCGTACGCGCTGGCAAGCGCAGCGACGAAAGTTTTACCTGCACCTACATCGCCCTGTAGCAGCCGCGCCATGCGCGACGATGTGCTCATATCCGCCTTGATTTCTTCAAATGCGCGCGCCTGTGCGCCTGTTGGCGGGAAGGGCGAAGCGCGAAGCACATCATCAACATACTCGCCTTTTGCTGTCAGGGCTTCCCCTTTAAGCGAGCGGTTTCGTTCCCGCACCAAGGCCATCGCCACTTGTTTGGCGAGGAGTTCATCATAGGCGAGCCGTTTGAGCGGCGGCGCGCTAGGTGATGCGTCGACGATATGGCTGGGTTGATGCAGCCGCAGAACGGCTTCGTTGAAACTTGGCCATTCGTTTTGCGTCAGAAAATGCGGATCAATCCATTCCGGCAAGGCTTTACCAAGACTGACCGTTTTCAAAGCGGCCCAAACAGATTTTCGCGCGATCTTGGGCGAGAGCCCCGCTGTCAGCGGATAGACGGGTTCGAAACTGGGTAACTCGTCCGCATTCTCAGGATTGAGCGCATAATCTGGATGGCTCATTTGGGCTTGGGCGTTGTAAATCTCCACCTTACCGGAAATGAGTTTTTGCGAACCTTCCGGAAATTGGCGCTCCAAGGTCGAACCATAGGCCTTGAAGAACACGAGCGTCATTTCGCCTGTCTCGTCATAGACACGGATACGGTAGGGTTGAGAGCGTGTTTTCCCCGGGGAATGGCGTCCAACCGTTACAAGGAATGTCGCCACATCGCCTTGCCTGGCGCCTGAGATACCCGGGCGGTTCGAACGATCAATGAGACTACTTGGAGGCGTTAACAGCAAATCGCGCAATCGCGCGGGATTTCGGACTGAAAATGCCCGCTCCAAGCCTTCGCCGACTTTATCGCCGACGCCATTTAAGGAACGGACGTCAGTAAACCAAGGATTTAGAATAGTCGGCCTCACAGGCCTGATTTGGCGCGGCAAACGCGCCCATGCAAGTGTTCAAACAGGCAATAGGCCGTGACAGAGCAAACGGCTTTCATTAGGGCCACGCCCATGCCGGATAGCAACGAAACGATAGATTGGGAAACCCGCCGTAAACGGTTGATCCACCGCGCGCATTACCGCGGTTTCAAGGAAGCTGACCTGATTCTCAGTGGCTTTGCCCGCACGCATGGCCCTGACTTCTCACATGACGAGATTTTGACGTTTGAAGAACTGCTAGGCGCGAAAGACCATGATATTTACGCCTGGATCACCCAAACACTCCCTGTTCCAGCGATTTACGACACGCCCTTATTAGAACGACTACGAGCGTTCAGACCTACGCTTTAAAATGCAAATTCAACTCTCCCGATATGTCGGGCCGGATCATCGGCTAACGGCGGCTGGCCTGCCGGAGGGCGCGGATGCGTTGGTTGTCACGCGTGCGGCTGTCAAAACATCGGGGCGCGTTCTTTTTGTCGCGCAAGATGATGCGCGGGCTGCGGCTTTCACGAATGCCTGCCGATTTTTCCAACCGGATGTACCGGTTTTGAATTTGCCTGCGTGGGACGCGCTGCCCTATGACCGCGTCTCGCCAAGCCGGGTTTTGGCGGCCAAGCGCGCTGGTGCCCTTTACAGCCTTCTCGCTGTCAAAGCGTCTAAACCCCTGATCGTCGTCACAACCGTGTCAGCGATGTTACAGCGGGTTCCACCCCGCAAAGTTATCAAGGCCGCAGGCTTTCGCGCCAAAGTCGGCGATGATGTCCGGCGTGAGGACTTGGAAGCTTACCTCTCCCGTAATGGCTATGTCCGCGCTTCGACAGTCGTGGAGCCGGGAGATTTCGCGGTGCGCGGTGGCTTGATCGATATTTTCCCGCCGACACGCAAAAACCCGCTGCGTTTGGATTTTTTCGGCGACGAGCTCGAAAGCCTGCGTGAATTCGATGTGGATTCGCAACGCACGACCAACGCGCTCAAAAGCCTCACACTCGCGCCCGTCAGCGAAGTCTTCATCGAAGATGACACGATCGGCGAATTCCGCAAAGGCTACGTAGCGGCTTTTGGCGGCGGAGTCAGCCGCGATCCGGTTTATGCTGCTGTGATCGATGGCATTCGCCCGCAAGGGATTGAGCATTATCTACCGCTCTTTTACGCACACACAGAAACGATATTTGACTATGTCGGCGCGGGCGCAATTATTGCGTTTGATGGGTTAGCCAATGAGGCGATGGCTGAGCGCGAAGCACTGGTCGAGGACTTTTACACCTCCCGCAAAGAGCACCAAGACGCCCGCGATAGCGGCTCTGGCGATCCGGCCAAGTCTGCAGGTCTCTATCGGCCTTTACCCGTCGATTCCCTGTATATACCGCCTGTCGAACTGACAGAAATCACCGCACCTTTGCGTGTCCGGCAGCATACGCCGTTCGATGCTCCGGACGAAGGCGAAAAAGTTGATTTCGGCGCGCGGATGGGACGCAGCTTCTTAGCCGAACGCCAAACTGAAGGCGTGAACGTCTTCGACAGTGTTGCTCGCCACGTTGAAGCACTTCGCGCAAAAAAGAACCGTGTCTGGCTCGCCGCTTGGTCCGAAGGATCGCGCGAGCGGCTGACCAATGTGCTTGACGATCAGGGTTTGATTGTTCCGAAAGCGCGCGATGGCCGTGCAGCCTTAGAGGTTTCGCCCGGTGAGGTGAGGGCTGTTATACTGCCGCTTGAGCAAGGCTTTGTGATGGGAGACCTCACAGTCATCTCGGAACAGGATATTCTGGGCGACCGCCTCGTCAATCGCGGACGAAAACGCCGCGCGAAAAACTTTATCGCTGAAGCCAGCGCGCTCAACCCGACTGATCTAATTGTCCATATTGATCATGGTGTTGGTCGTTACATTGGCCTCAAAACGCTCGAAGTTGGCGGCGCGCCGCATGATTGTCTAGAGCTGGAATATGCGGGTGAGGCGAAGCTCTATCTACCCGTCGAGAATATCGAACTGCTCTCGCGCTATGGTAACGCCAATGAAAACGCAGTTCTTGACCGTCTCGGCGGCGTCGCGTGGCAATCGCGCAAGGCTAAAGCCAAGGGCAAGCTGCGCGAGATGGCGGCTGAGCTTATCATTATCGCGGCCAAGCGCGCGATGCGGACCATCGATCCGATTGAAATTGATGAGGGCTCCTACAATGAATTCGCCGCGCGTTTCCCTTATGCGGAAACGGATGATCAGTTGAATGCGATCAAGGACGTCTTTGACGACTTGACGTCGGGCCGCCCGATGGACCGCCTCATCTGCGGTGATGTGGGCTTCGGAAAAACAGAAGTCGCCTTACGCGCGGCCTTTGCTGTCGCGATTACGGGGCGTCAGGTCGCGATTGTTGCGCCGACTACGTTGCTATCACGCCAGCATTTCAAGACGTTTACAGAACGGTTCCGCGGGATGCCGATCAAGGTCCGCCAACTCTCCCGCCTCGTTCCTGCGTCCAAAGCCAAACTGACCCGCGAAGCCCTCGCCAAGGGCGAAGTGGATATCATAATCGGGACGCATGCGGTTCTCGCTAAAAGCGTTGCCTTCCAGAATCTGGGCTTAGTTGTGGTGGATGAGGAACAGCGCTTTGGCGTCCGTCATAAAGAACGCCTCAAGGCACTACGCGCTGACATTCATATGCTAACGCTGACGGCGACACCTATCCCGCGCACATTGCAAATGGCGCTGACGGGTATTCGGGACTTATCCTTGATCGCGACGCCGCCAGTGGACCGTTTGGCCGTTCGTACTTACGTCCTACCTTTCGATGAAGTGTCGATCCGCAAAGCGCTGCTGCGAGAGAAATATCGCGGCGGCCAGAGCTATTACGTCACGCCGCGCATCGCAGATATTGGCAGTATCGAAGAGTTCCTGCGCGAACGCGTGCCGGAAGTAAAATATGTCATCGCTCACGGGCAAATGGGCGCCAGTGCGCTCGACGATATCATGAGCGCTTTTTACGACGGCCAATATGATGTGCTCGTCTCGACTTCCATCATTGAAAGCGGGATCGATATTCCGACCGCCAATACAATGATTATCAACCGCGCCGATAAATTCGGTCTGGCACAGCTCTACCAAATGCGCGGACGCGTCGGGCGGTCAAAGACCCGCGCCTATGCCTATCTCACCATGCCGGACGCGCATGTGGCGTCCAAAGGCGCGATCCAACGTCTCAAAATCCTGCAATCGCTTGATACATTGGGCGCAGGCTTTTCCCTCGCCAGCCACGATCTGGACATGCGCGGCGGCGGGAACCCGCTGGGCGAAGAACAGTCTGGTCATGTGAAAGAACTCGGCGTCGAGCTTTATCAGCATATGCTAGAAGAGGCCGTTGCAGAACTTAAGAGCGATGATAGCGTGTCGGACCAAAACTGGACGCCGCAAGTCAATCTGGGCATCGCCGTCCTTATTCCGGAAGGCTATGTCGAGGACCTCAACCTTCGCATGTCGCTCTATCGCCGTATTTCCGATCTGGAAAATGACGAGGACAATGATGCGTTGACCGCCGAAATGATTGATCGTTTTGGTCCACTCCCCGATGAAGTCGATGCGCTCTTAAAAGTCATGAAAATCAAACGACTATGCCGTCAAGCGCATGTCGCAAAAGTCGATGCAGGGCCTAAAGGTGTCGTCCTAACAATGCGTCATGAGGACATAAAAGACCCGTCCGTTGTCATGAATGCGATCACGCAAAATAGCGGCTGGCGTCTAAGGCCGGATCAGACAATCTTGGTCCAAGGGAATTTCAACACGCCTAAAGCCCGCGTTCGCGGCGGAGAGAAAGCCGTAAAAGCGCTCATCCTTTAGCCGTTAAGTTTGTGTTCAATGAGAGTGATGTTAGGCTCAGGACATGAAACCCCGCACGTCTTTACCTTTGTACCTGTCCATCATCAGTTCCGCTTGTTTGGCGTTGAGCAGCGCCTCTATGGCGAACTCTTCCGAAAGCCTGCCTGTTCCGGCCAGTCAATTTGATTTGAGCCATTGGAACATCACCTTGCCCATTGATCTTGATGGAGATGGGAAAGTTGATAGTGTTACTGTGAAGGATTTAGAGGACTATTCCCATCCTGATTTCTTTTATCTGGATGCTGACAACCGAATGGTCTTCACGGCGCCTAACATGGGCGCGCTGACGTCTAACACGAGCAATACGCGTAGTGAGCTTCGCTATATGTTACGCGGGAAAAACAAACGGGTAAAAACCCACAGCGCGGCGAATAACTTTGCGGTTCAAGCCCGTAAAGATTCGGACAAATTTGGGGCTGTCGGCGGACGAATGGACGCCACCCTGCGCGTCGATCATGTGGCTGTGAATGCAGGGCACCCCGACAAAAAGGCGGCTTATTCAGCCGTTGTCGGGCAAATCCACGCCGTGAAATATGAGAGCACACGCAGCGGATTTGGGTTCGGCAACGAACCGCTGAAGATCTATTATAAAAAGTTCCCGGGTCACGGAACGGGATCTGTCTTTTGGACCTATGAGCGCAACCTCGCCAAAGATGACCCTAATCGGACGGATATCGTCTATCCTGTATGGGGTAATACGTGGGAAAACCCGGCTGATCCGGGGTCAGATGGGATCATGCTGGGTGAAGATTTTAGCTACACAGTCAATGTCCACCTCAACACGATGTATCTAACATTCGAAAGCCCGGGCCATCCGACAGTCCGACATCAGATCAATTTGGCGAATAACATCGACGCGAATGGAAATGTTGATGAGCTTGACAATCTCTATAGTTACGGCGGCGACTCGCTCTATTTCAAAGCCGGCGTTTACAACCAATGCAGCACTAAAGATGAGCCCGGTATTTGGTATGTCGCCTGTCCGGGGACAGGGGATTGGGATGTTGATCGGGCGAATGGCGACTACGCCCAAGCAAGTTTTTCGCGTCTTGTCGTCGGTCCATCGACTGCGCCTTAAACTAAGCTAGAGTGCGACAGCAACCCGATCAGGGGATGAGCGCATAGGCTGAACGTCAGGCTCCTCTCCTTGCTCAACAATGGCCGTTTCTGCCTTCATGCGAAGGCTATCGGTGAAGGTCGCAGTTTCGATCATATCATTAATTCGCGCGGCAACACGCGCCACGTCCGTCCGGCGTTCTTCGGGGAAGGCGACGACGACTTTATCTTTATCGATCCGCGCGACAATATCCTGCATCCGCACGACGCTCGCGATCATTTTAACCGACTGTACATAGGCAAGGCTCAGCGCATCACCGGATAGAGCCGACGTGAATTTCGGTGTTAGCTTTATAGTCATGATGCTGAGCGGCACTTTGCGCGCCCGGCAATCACGCGAAACACGTTTGAGGTGAGCTTGTAAGAACCGAGCGTTCAACACACCTGTTTCTGGGTCAGAGCAATCAGACCCTCCCAGATTCTCAAACTCATTCTTCAGCTGTTGATGCAGGCGGCAATCATTGGCGAGTTCGAGAATACGGCCGCTCAATTCTTCGGGCGCGGCGTCAGAAGAGATTAGATCTTTAATCCCATTATCATAGGCGGCGTCAGTGTCGCGGAACGTATCCTTATTGACCAAAAGAAGAGTCGGAACGTGGAACAGGCGAGGATTGCGGCGCATGGTTTCTGCAATCGTCATAGCGGGCTCTGCGCCCTGCAGTGCGTTCATGACGACAGCGTCGAATGTACTGTCATGCAAATAATCGAACGCGGAAAAGGACGTGAAGGCGGCGACGACATTGACGTTTTTGTCCTGCAGCGCATTGACGACGGCCATATAGGCGGGATCTGCCTTACCAATGAAGAGCACACGGAATGGCTGCCTGAGCGGAGCATCAGGAAGGGTGATTGTCTGCCCGAATGTGTCGCGTAATGTGTCCATACGGCGCACAATTTCCGCTTCCATCTGCCCCAGACGGATCAGAGACGAAACGCGGTGAGCCACCTGTACGGCATGAACAGGTTCATAGAGCACTGAATCGTACGGGTGATCGCCTTCGGTCTCGCGCATGAGACGACCAAGGATCGGGAACTCACGCGGCGCATAACGCGTACGCAGTTGCGCGACAATCTGCGGTCCATGTTCAACATAATCTGATAGAAAACAAAGAACGGCAGAGGGCGACCGCTCCGGCAATTCAATGTCGCCAGATCCGTCGTAACCCGTCAGGCTGACATCCAGAGACAAGGCCCGCAAATGTTCGACCAAAGCGATCGAACCGCTCGCATCATCTGTGACGATGAGAACGCGGCGGTTTAGCCGCGTGCGAGCCGGTGAGTGAGTCTGTCCAGTACGATTCGACATGGAGCGAGACTTACCGACTCGCTCCTTTCCGGTTCGTTAACCAAACTTATTCTGAACCGTTATCCCAGCCGCATGTGCGGCCTTCATTCTGTTCCTGAAGATATGCCATCAGCGGCGCATAATATTCAAGAATGGCGGAACCATCCATGTCGCGCGTCCCCGTGAAGGCTTCAAGCGCATCGGGCCACGGTTTAGATGAACCCATTTCCATCATCGCATTGAAATTTTTGCCGACCTCTTCATTCCCATAAACGGAACAGCGGTGCAGCGGACCATCAAAGTTCGCTTGATCACAGGCCGCTTTATGGAATTGGAACTGCAGGATGTGGGCGAGGAAATAGCGCATATAAGGCGTATTGCCTGGAATGTGATATTTTGCGCCGGGATCAAAGGCGTCAGCCGGACGATCCGCAGGCGGGCGGATACCCTGATATTCCGTCCGAAGCGCCCACCAGCCGTCGTTATATTCGCTCGGGCTCAATGTGCCGTCAAAGACCTGCCAACGCCATTTATCAACCATCAGGCCGAAGGGAAGAAACGCCACCTTATCCATCGCTGTTTGCATAAGAAGCGCAATATCAGCGTCCGCGCCGGGCACATCGTCAGCATCGAGCAACCCAATGTCGACGAGATATTCGGGCGTAATGGACAGCCCAATCATATCGCCAATCGCTTCGTGGAACCCATCATTCGCGCCGTCTTTGTAGAAGACGGGCTGCGCATTATAAGCGCGTTGATAGAAATTGTGTCCGAGTTCATGGTGGACCGTCTGAAAATCTTCGCCCGTCACTTCGGTACACATTTTAATGCGGACATCTTGAATATCATCCAAATTCCAAGCTGAGGCATGGCACTGGACGTCTCGGTCCTGCGGTTTCGTAATCAGTGACCGTTCCCAGAATGTGTCGGGAAGCTCTTGAAAGCCCATCGAGGTGAAGAAATCTTCAGCTGTCTGAACCATTTTCAACGCATCATAATCATTCGCGAGCAGTAAAGCTGTTGTATCAACGCCTGGGGCCGCATCGGCGGGCGCAGCGAGTTCATAGACATTGCCCCATTGCTGGGCCCACATATTACCCATTAGATCAGCCCGGATCGGTTGATCGAGTGGTACAACATCGCTGCCGTAAGTTTCGTTCAACTCTCCGCGTACATAGCAATGAAGTTGCTCGTAGAGCGGGTTCACCTGGCCCCAAATACGGTCAACTTCAGTCGCAAAATCATCCGCATCCATGTCGTAGCCCGCACGCCACAATGCGCCTGCATCTGGATAACCCAGTTCTTGCGCGCCTTCATTGATCAATTCGACCATGCGCGCATAATCATCTTTCATCGCTGGGCTGACCGTGCGCCAACCTTCCCAGACCTCTTGCAGGATTTCCGGATCGCGAACATTCGCCATAAGGCGCGTTGCTTGGCCTAAGTTGATGACATTACTATCCAACTCACCCAGTTGATCGGTGACTTGCGCGTTGCTGGTATCAATTTCGAATGATCCGGTTGCGTATGTCCCGTCCAAACCTGCCATAATCGTCGCAAGCTCCTCCGCTGCGCCGTCTCGGTTCGGGGCCGGAAAGTTTGACCCGCGTTTGAGCATGTCGATTTTGCGGCGCATATCGGCGGGCAGATCAACATCGTTAAAACGTTTCGCTTCATTGGACAGGCGTGTGCTGAGAATTGACCCTGCCGCTGAAGCATCTGCAACCAGGCTGTTTGTATCATATGTGACGAAGTTTGCATTAATCCACGCGGCGCGCGCGCCGACCCGGTTTACTTCGACGATGTCGCGTTCTGCTGCCTCTAGAAACTCCCGCGCATCTTGGACTGTCGCACGATTTTCAACGGGGGTCGTGGCCGCGGCTGTGAGCGCGTCAACTGTGCTTTCGGAACTTTCAATCTGCCCGCCCGTGCACGCGCCAAGCGCGAGAACCGCGAGGCAGGAGGACGCAAGAAAAAAACGTTTCATAAATCAGTCTCCGAAAATATTTACCGGGTTGCACGTACATCCCGTCGTCTGCATGGCTACCTTATGCGTAAACAGCGCAGAGCCGTGATTCAACGGCACTTTGTAGCGGTTTCACGATAAAATGGAGCAAAATGTGCCCGTCGGACTTCTAATGGTCAATCTTGGCAGCCCTGACGCGCCAACAGCCGAGGCCACACGGCGTTATCTAGGTCAATTCCTGCATGACTACCGGGTTGTGGATACGAGTCGTTGGATCTGGTGTCCGATTCTTCACGGGATCATCTTGCGCATCCGTCCGGCTCGGTCTGCCAAAGCTTATGCCAGTATTTGGGGCGAGAAGGGCGCGGAAGCGCCGCTTGTGAGGATCACACGTGCACAGGTCGCAGGTGTCCAAGACAAGCTAGGCGACGAAGTTATGGTCGAAACAGCGATGCGTTACGGCAACCCTTCAATTGACGCCGGGCTTGAAAAGCTCATGGCGTCAGGCTGCACGAAGATCGCAGTCTTGCCCCTATATCCGCAATATGCGGGCGCAACGACCGCATCTGTCTATGACGGCGTTGCCAAAGCTCTGGTCGGAAAATGGAATGTGCCAGAGCTTCGGTTCCTACGCGACTATTACCGCGAACCTGCCTTCATTACGGCTTTAGGTGATAGTCTGTCAGATCATTTGGCGACACTGGATTGGACACCTGACCGCATTTTGTGTTCCTATCACGGTTTGCCGCAAACCTATGTCGAGGCGGGCGATCCGTATCAGGATGAATGTCTGGAGACCACAAAACTATTGCGCGCACATACGGGATATAGCGAGACCGATTTACAATCGACATTCCAGTCGCGTTTCGGTCCTAAGGCTTGGTTGCAGCCCTATACAGACAAGACATTGGAGGCTTTACCGGAACAAGGCATCAAAAAGGTCGCGGTTATGATGCCGGGCTTTTCAGCCGATTGTCTCGAAACCCTCGAAGAAATCGCGATAGAAGCCGCAGAGAGTTTTCATGAGGCTGGCGGCACGCATTTCACCGCCGTTCCATGCCTCAACGACCGGACGGATCACATTGATATGTTTACGGATATTGCCCGCGACAGACTGCTATCCGGTTGGCTTGACGAGGTCGAATAGAGTTTCGACGTCGGGCGTCAGGATATCAATAGAACTGATCGTGTGGTCGGCAAGAGCGCTATAATCATGGGCTCTTGCCGCCAATAAGTCCGGATAGCTGGCGAGTAACGAATCTGTCTCGTCCATGCCGTCCCGTTTTCGATAATGACCGTGCCACGCCAGCGGTTTGGGCTGCGCGAAATACTGGCTCTTTAGACGCTCCAAATGCTCTGGCGCGGCTTCAATATAGACCACGAACCAATCGCGGCGGATTTTCGCCAAAACCTCTGTATCCGTGTAAATCACGGATCCCGTTGTATCGAGCAGGGGGTTTCGCGCAGATGTGACCAAGCTTTTATCGGTCGCGTCGCTTTCCATCGCCATGGACTGCCTCTCGCGCGCCTCATAACCTTCACTATAGGGCTGCCCCTGCCACTTCGCGAACGCGTCCATATCGGTTTCGCCGAGCGCGTCCCAAATCAGGCGGTCCACTTCGATTAAAGTGAAATCGTAATGGGTCGCCAAACGCATGCCGGAATAGCTTTTGCCAATGTTCGACATGCCGATCAGAGCGAGTTTCAAATCACCTGCTGCAAAACGCCGCTCAAATTCCGCGCGCATGAGCTTCACCCCAGTTCGCTTGCGATAAAGTCTGACAGCGCGTCTAAGGTTGGCGTCAACGTCGTGACGCGGGGCTCGCGCTCCATCGCCGCGGCCAGCGGCGCTGGCAGAGCGATATCTTCGTGAATAATACCCTCAAGGCTATCGGCAAACTTCGCGGGGTGCGCAGTTCCGACGGTCAGGAACGTCGCGTCAATATCATGACGCTCACGGAAGGTCAGCGTCCCCATGTGGCCCACAGCCGTATGCGGGCAGAGCAGGTAACCTGTCTCTTGATAGACGCGGCGGATGTGCCGCGCTGTTGTCTCGTCATCAAATGATGCGCCCCAACAGATGCTGCGGATAGCCTCTAAGTCTTCGCCGTAAAGGCTGAGAATACGCGGAAAATTATTCGGACGCCCAATATCCATCGCATTGGATAATGTCGGCGTGGACGGGCGAGGGCGGTATTCTCCGTCGACCAGATAATCGACGAACGGGTCATTGGCATTATTGGCAACGATAAAGCGGTCGATCGGTGCGCCCATCGCCTTTGCCATCAAGCCGCCCGTCAGATTGCCGAGGTTCCCAGAGGGGATAGAGACAACCAATTTGCGCATTGGATAGGCCGCTTTTGCTTGGAGCGATGCCCAGACATAATAGAAACTCTGCGGAACAACGCGTCCGACATTGATCGAATTGGCGCTCATTAAATCGAAACGCTGTGTCATGGCCTGATCGGCAAAAGCAGCTTTCACAAGCGTTTGGCAGTCATCAAATGTGCCATCAATCGAGATTGCACGGACGTTCGAGCCTTCTCCGCCGATTGTGCAGAGCTGCCGCTCTTGAACGGTGGACACGCCGCCTTTCGGGAAAAGGATGAAAACCTCGACCCCGTCTTGACCTAAAAACGCGTCACCGATCGCGCCGCCCGTATCGCCGGATGTCGCCACCAAAATTGTTCGGCGTTCGCCGGATTTCTTCATCAAATGCGAGGCGGCCCGCCCCATAAAACGAGCAGCGAAATCTTTGAACGCGAGCGTTGGGCCGTGAAACAGCTCCAGTACAAATTCGTCCGCTTGAACGGGCATGGCCGGATCAAGACGCTTGCCGTCGAATGTGACCATTGGCAGATCGTAATTATAGGCATCCTGACAGAGCGCTTTCAGAGTCCCCGCATCAAACCGATCATCGGTAAAATATGCCGCAAGTTCCGCTGCGCAATCCGCAAAGTCCATTGCGCCGAGCGTTGCCATTTCATTCGGCGTGAAATGCGGAATTTTGTCTGGCATCCACAAACCGCCATCGGGCGCTAGGCTGGCCAATAACGCGTCGCCAAATTCGGCTGTGACGCCCGTATCAAGGTGGGAATGGTATCTCATCAGAATTTTGCCCTAACGCGGCTATCAATGAAGGCAAGTCGAGATTGCCATAATTGCGTTCATTCAGCCGACACGGACACTGTGCGCGAGGATGTTGACCATTGTGGCATGGGCAGGTTGGTCCGAATGGTTATGAATACTATGCGGTCGATCAGCATGGTAGCGCAGTGTTTCGCCCTCTTTGACAGTCCAACGTTCCCCTTCGACCCGAACTTCCAGTTCTCCGACCAAAAGCGTCAGGTTTTCGACCGACCCCGCAGGATGAGGAGAGCTAATGAGTTTTCCGCCTGGCTTCGCGCGAAAGTCATAGACTTGAACAAATTGAACTGTCTCTATCGCGCCAATAATACGAAGCTCGCAGAGACCATCATCAGAGGTGATACGCGGAATGTCCTGTACATGCGCATGCTGAACGAGGGCCGTTTCAGTCGGAGTTGTCGCAAACATCGCTTCGACGCTTGTTCCCAAAGCTTGTGAGAGGCGGGAGAGTGTCGCGACGGTCGGGTTAGATTCGTTCTTCTCTATCTGGCTAATCATTGACTTCGCCACGCCTGACATTTCGGAAAGTTCGCCGAGCGAGAGTTGATCCGACTTTCGAAGCCGCGCAATCGTCTCGCCGAGTTTTTCGGACAGAGCCTCTGTTTCCGGACAGGCGGGCCGTTTTGCGCGTGTTTTTCGGGTCATGACAGCTTCGTGAGGTTTTGGGGCTGGAAGTTTTCTAACTGTTCTATATATAGAACGCAACGAACTATCAAGAGAACGACCCCGTGATGCGCTACCTTCCTATCCATATTGATCTGCGTGACAAGATCGTGATTATTGTCGGCGGCGGCCCTGCGGCTGAAGCCAAACTTCGCACGCTTATCAAAACAGAAGCTCAATTGGTTGTGCTCAGCGAGTCGCCGAGTGCGGAAATCTTACGATGGGCGGATGAAGGGCGGATTGAAATCGCTGTTGATGAGGCATTTGAGACAGCAACCCTCATCTACGCAGCAACTGAATCACCTGCTGAAAATCTCGCGATAGCCGAACAAGCCCGCGCCTTGGGCATTCCTGTCAACGCCGCCGACCAACCCGCCGGATGCGATTTCATCACGCCGGCGCTTGTCGACCGCTCGCCTGTTGCGATCTCAATCGGCACAGAAGGCACAAGCCCCGGCTTAGCGCGCGCCTTGAAAAGCGATCTGGAATCGCGCTTGCCGTCCGATCTTGGCGACACGGCCCGCAGGATCAAAGGTCTGCGGGACGCGCTCAAGCAAGACGAACCTGATATAGCGAAACGCCAAGCTTTATGGGCCAAAGTTCTCGGCTCAGGTCTTGGTGATTACGCGAGTTTGGACTCTGATGCGGTGACGGCACGTTACACTGCGGCGCGCGAAACATCAGAGGCGACAGATGACAAGGCTGGGTATGTCCACATTGTTGGAGCAGGGCCAGGTGATCCGGACTTGCTAACCGTCGGCGCATTGCGCGTCATGCATAGTGCGGATGTGGTGATCTATGACCGCCTTGTAAGTGAAGAGGTTCTGTCCCTCTGCCGCCGTGAAGCTGAATATATTTACGTCGGCAAAATCCCCGGCGGTGTCTCCACACGCCAAGAAGAGATCAATCGTATTATGGTCGAAAAAGCCGATAGCGGCGCGACTGTTGTGCGGTTGAAAAGCGGCGATCCGTTGGTCTTTGGACGCGCGGAAGAAGAATTCGCCGCGCTTGATTCCGCTGGGATAGATTTCACGATCCACCCCGGTATTACGGCAGCTACGGCGGCAGCGGCATCCTTGCGCCATTCCTTGACAGTGCGCGGTGAAAATACCGCTGCAACGCTGGCGACGGGTCATGACGAAAACGGTTTTGCAGAACTCGATTGGACCGCGCTTGCCAAGCCGGATGCGCGTGCGACCATTTATATGGGATTGCGCGCCGCGCGCTTTATTCAGGGGCGTTTGCTCTTGCACGGAGCCGACAGCGCGACGCCTGTGGCCGTCGTTGAAAACGCCTCTCGCCCCGACGAAATTATCCTCAGCACAACAATTGGCGGCTTGCCTGACGATCTTGCGGCGCACGGTATCAAAGGTCCTGCTGTTGTCATGATCGGCTATGACGTTCGCCGCAAAAGCGCCGCCTTGAAAGCAGCTTCATGAGCACCCTGAAACATAAGGGCAAAGGCCCGCAAGCCATGACGGCGAACGAGCTCGTGTCCGGCCTTAACGTCTGGATGACGGCTGATTTCGGCTGGTCGCGCGATTATACTGATGCGCTTCTCACTGAGGACGAAGATCAAATCGCGGCGATGGACGAAGCGGCGAAAGCCGAAGAACACGCCAACACGGTCGTCGGCGCCTATTTCATTGACACGATCGACGGGAAACCCGCGCGTTATCGCGAACGGTTCCGGACCCACGGCCCATCTTATGACACGGCGGAGCTCGTCTAATGTATCGCTATGATGAATTTGACGCGGAGTTTGTAAACTCTCGCGTGGCGCAGTTTCGCGGCCAAGTTGAACGCCGTCTTGATGGCCGATTAAGCGAGGCAGAATTCCGTCCGTTGCGCCTCATGAACGGGCTCTATCTGCAGCTTCATGCCTATATGCTGCGCGTGGCCGTTCCTTATGGAACGCTGCGCACGGATCAGCTCCGCATGCTTGCCCATCTCGCGGACAAATATGACAAAGGCTATGGCCACGTCACGACACGCCAAAATATGCAATTCAACTGGCCCATCCTCAGCGATGTGCCAGACATGCTCACCGATCTTGCGACGGTGGATATGCACGCGATTCAAACGAGCGGGAACTGTATCCGCAATGTCACCTGTGATCCCTATGCAGGGGCCGCAGCGGACGAGATCGAAGACCCGCGCCCAATGGCGGAACTCATCCGCCAATGGTCGATGTTGCACCCAGAATTCACCTTCCTGCCGCGTAAATTCAAGATCGCCGTGACAGGCAGCGCGCAAGACCGCGCCATGATCAAAGGCCATGATATTGGTATCCAAATCGTGCGTAATGATGCGGGCGAAGTCGGTTATCACATCATCGTCGGCGGCGGTTTGGGCCGCACGCCAGTCATTGGCCAAACGCTGCGCGCATTCTTGCCGAAAGACGACTTGCTGCCTTATTTGGAAGCGACAATGCGGGTTTATAACCGTTTTGGACGGCGCGATAATAAGTACAAAGCCCGGATCAAAATCCTCGTGCGTGAAACCGGAATCGAAGAGTTCACGCGGCTCGTCGAAGACGAATTCGCCGCACTCGACGCTAGCGAAATTGCTGTTAGCGCCGATGAATGTGCGCGGATTGCGAGCTATTTCGCGTCTCCGGCTTTTGAGGCCGGCATCAATCCGCTCGATATGACGAACCAACCTGAAGCCTTCCGCAAATGGGCAGATACGAATGTTGTCGCCCATACGGCGTCTGGCTACGCCATCGTCAATATCTCGCTGAAGGACCCAGACCGCGCGCCGGGCGATGTGACAGCGGATCAAATGCGAGCTGTCGCGGACCTTGCTGACGCGTATAGTTTTGGCGAACTTCGCTTTACCCACCAACAAAACATGGTGCTGCCGCATGTCCGCCAAGATGCGCTACGCGCTGTTTGGGACGGGCTTGTCGCGGCAGAATTGGAAGACGCGAATATCAACCTGATCGGCGACATCATCTGCTGCCCCGGTATGGATTTTTGCGCACTCGCGACGGCGCGGTCCATCCCAGTCGCGCAAGCGATTGCGGAGCGGTTTAACGACCATGATCGGCAGCAAGCCATTGGCGAAATGCAGATCAAAATTTCCGGCTGCATCAATGCCTGTGGCCATCACCATGTTGGTCATATCGGCATCCTTGGCCTCGAAAAAGCGGGCGTCGAATTTTACCAAGTCACGCTGGGCGGCGACGCAACGCAAACCGCCGCGATTGGCGACAAAATGGGCGCAGGGTTCAGCCAAGACGAATTGATCGACGGGATCGAACGGATCGTCGATTTTTACATGGGCGAGCGGGCAGGGAGCGAACGCTTCCTCGACACATACCGCCGCCTCGGAACAGATGCCTTTAAGGAGGCTCTCTATGCCAACGCTTGATTTATCTCTCGTCCGCAGCACGGGCACAGCCGCCAATGACGTCACGCCGTCCGATTTGGACGCGCTGACACAAAACACAGATATTGAAGCTCTGCGGCTAGCGCCCGATGCTGACCTGTCGAACATTGTCGACGCTTTGCCGCGTATCCAGTCAATCTTTGTCGAGTTCGCCGCCTTCACGGACGGACGCGGCTTTAGCCTCGCGCGCCTGCTACGCAAACGTCACGGTTTTACGGGACTGCTGGTTGCAGATGGACAGTTGATTCCGGATCAGTTTGCCTTCGCCCTCCAATGCGGGTTCGATGCGGTTCGGATCGCGGATAGTGAGCTGAAACGCCATACGCCGGAAGCTTGGGACGCCGCGCTCGACGCGTTCGACCTGACCTATCAACGGGGATATGCCGTCAAATCCGGTCCGGCCACATCCATCTTTGATGCTCGCCTGTCGCGTATGGAGGATCAAAAAACCGACGACCCTTTTTTCGGGCTGGGGGCTGAAGCCGCCCTTCGCCGCGCGATCGAGTTGCATGAAGGCGATTTATTCCTCGCCAGTTCGCTCGGCGCAGATAGCGCTGTCCTGCTGCATATGGTCAGCCGGATTCGTCCTGACTTGCCGATTTACTTCCTCGATACGGGGAAGCATTTTCGGCAAACGCTCGCCTATCGTGACACATTGATTTCACAGCTCGGCCTGACGAACTTTATCAATGTGCACCCTGACCCGGCGCAGCTCGCCGATGTCGATCCGACGGGTAAGCTGAACGAAACGCATCCTGACGCCTGTTGCGCCGTGCGAAAAGTCGAGCCGTTAAAGCATGCCGTCGGTCATTTCGGCGCGCAGATTACGGGCCGCAAACGGTATCAAACGCCGGAACGAGCCGAGATGCCTATCTATGAATATCTGGACGGCCCCGATGGCGGAATGAAGAAAATCAACCCGTTGGCCTATTGGACAGCCAAGGATGTGACGGCCTATATCCGCCGCCATAACCTCCCGCCGCATCCGATGTTCGCGCTCGGCTACCCATCCATCGGCTGCCAACCCTGCACCACCCGCGTCGCCGACGGCGAAGACCCGCGCGCAGGCCGCTGGCGCAACCAAGGCAAGACCGAATGCGGCATCCATATGGTTGACGGAAAATGGAAACCGCTTGAGAAGAAGGAAACGTTTGAGGCGTTTTAATTGATGATGGATATTGAGAATAAAAGCCCGGTTGCAGGCTGCATTTCTGGCAGTTTGCTCTTCAGCGTCGTCGTTATCGGCTTGGTCGCTCTTGGTAGAGCTGTTCTTGCGTTACCAAGTGACCTGTTTCTCCTTGCCATACCCGCATTTATTCTTGGGGCAGTTATAGGCTGGAGGCGGCCACGGCTTTTCAACTTCATTTTTGAAATTTTGCCGTAGGCAGGCGGCTTCAGTTTACGTTGTAGAGAGTTCAAAACTTTGAATTCACTTAAATAAACATTCAATCTTGTGTCATTTCGGCCAAGCACAGCGCTGAGCCGGGACCTCGTGGCAAGATAAAGGCTAGCTTGAGTCCACAAACGCTAGGTCCCGGATCAGCGGGCGTTGCCCATGTCCGGGATGACAAAGATAGGTCGTTTTAGTTTAGGCAATAAAAATCTTATAAGTAGTTTCAATGAGAATCATAAAATCTAGAATATACATCACAATCTTCGTCTTAATTTCAGCCGCCATCTCGGCATGTGCTGGACCTCGCGTTACCGTTTGGGAAAGTGATACGGCAAAATATGAATGGGGTTCAATATACGTTTGGCTCTCCAACGGCCTCAAGCCGGATGATCAAAGAACGGACGTTCTCGCAACTGTACTGTTTAATTTTGACTTAGACCAAAACTTTATGAATGACGGATGTGAAGCTTACTTCAACAATTTGACGCTAGTAGAAACTAAGAACGAAATAACAGTGTTGGATATTGATTTTCAGATAAGCCAAAGAAGAACAGTCCGCTTGGGTGGCCAAATCAACCTTGCCGATCATAAATTTCATCACCTCAAAAATCATGATGCATACGAGGTTATTGCCAGCTTAAATGTCGTTTGCGGCGATAGAGAAACATCTTACGCCTTCAACGAAGTTATTGAACCGCGTCTTGTCCAGCCCATGATGTGGGAACAATAATTCACACAAGCGCCGACGTCCAACCGCTGGCATACGGCAAATAATGAGGAGGCGTCCGCGGATCGAGGGGCCGCTTCGACACGGCCTGTGGTGGATCATGTTTGTAAGGCATAATCCGGGCCAAAGGCTGGCCTTATGGGGCGAAACAGACAATCGATCCGCGGCGACGTTCTGACTGGCGGCATCCGAATGGTCTATTCAGGCCGCCCCGTGCGGCCTCATCCGGCTTCCGTCCTGAGTGCTCCATTGGGCTGCAAAACCCGCAAGGCCACCATGAACGCCGACCTCTCATGGCAAAAGACGACGAGCGCTTCGTCTGCCTCCGCTGCCTGAAAGGTACAGCCTAAAAAGACCACAGGTTTGGATCGCGAGGATTGAGTTTTATATGTCACATTAAATTAAACGCTTACATGAAATTTAGCGAGGATATATCATGTCCCCGGCATTTATTGCCGGGGCCTTTAACGGAATCATCCCAAGTTTCGAGAGACCCCGGCAGTAAATGCCGGGGACGGTCTTAGGTCTTAACCAGCCTACTTATGACGATCCTGAAGCACTTCAATCACGTCCTCAAACGGCATATCCTTCGCCGCTAAGAGCACCAGTAGGTGATAGATCAGGTCCGCCGCTTCGCCCTTAAACTCCGCGTCTGTTTCAGCCACAGCGGCGAGCGCAGTTTCCACGCCTTCTTCACCGACTTTTTGCGCAGCTTTGACGAGCGGGCCTTGCAAGAGTTTCGCCGTATAACTGCTGCTTGGGTCAGCCGCTTTACGGTCACGGATCAGCGCATCCAAATAACCCAAAAATCCAACACCCGATGCGCCTACGTTGCCAAAGCAAGACACTGTGCCTTCGTGGCAGGTTGGCCCTTTAGGGCGTGCTTTCACCAAAATTGTATCAGCGTCGCAATCGACGGTGAGACTAACGAGCGACAGCGTATTCCCGCTGGTTTCGCCCTTAGTCCAAAGCGTACCGCGACTACGCGAATGGAAGCTAACGAGGCCTGTGTCTTGAGTTTTCGCCAGTGCGGCTTCGTTCATATAACCGAGCATGAGGACTTGGAGCGTGTCCGCATTTTGCACGATGGCAGGGACAAGGCCTTGCCCTTTTTCCCAGTCTATTTTTTTGGTAATTTTCATATCCGCATCTCCAATCCGGCAGCAGCGAGATCGCGTTTTAAGTCAGGGATCGCTATCACTTGCTTATGAAACACAGACGCGGCCAGCGCGCCATCAACGTTCGCCTGTTTGAAGACATCTTCGAAATGCTCGGTCGCGCCAGCCCCGCCCGAGGCAATCAAAGGGACATCGCAAACGGCCCGTACAGCCGTAAGCTGCGCGATGTCATAGCCTTTGCGGACGCCGTCGCGGTTCATACAGTTCAGGACGATTTCACCTGCGCCGCGCGCTTGAGCTTCACGAACCCAATCCAGAGTTTTGCGGCCCGTTTCGCGGGTTTTTCCGGGGTCACCCGTGTGGCTTTTGACGCGGTAAACGCCGTCTTCGGCAAATGTGTCAATGCCGACGACAATACACTGCCGCCCGAATGCATCATGCAGTTCGTCAATCAGCTCAGGGCGGAGCAAGGCGGGGGAGTTGATCGAAATTTTATCTGCGCCCGCTGCCAATCGCGCGCCAGCGACCTCAACACTATCAATGCCGCCCGCGACGCAGAACGGAATATCAAGTTCGCGGGAGACCTTGGAAATCCAGTCTTGGCTGACTTGGCGGTCGTCCGTGGACGCGGTGATATCATAGAAGACCAATTCATCGGCGCCTTCGTCGCGGTAACGCGCTGCCAATTCAACAATATCGCCAACGTCTTCATGATTGCGGAATTGCACGCCTTTGACGACGCGGCCATCGCGGACATCAAGGCAGGGAATGATCCGGCGGGCTAACATGGGCGCAAAGCTAGCATTGAATGGCGTCGGCCAATTCGAAGTTACCCTCGTACAGCGCACGTCCAATGATGATCCCATAAGGGTTCATTGCTTTAAGCTCGCGGACATGTTCAAGTGTTCCAACACCGCCGGATGTGATCAGGTTTAGCGTCGGGTAGTTCTTAAGAATTGTCTGATAAAGCTTTGTATTTCCGCCTGTTTCCGCGCCGTCACGGCCAATGTCCGTCACGAGAATTGTGCGTAACCCCGTTCCAGAGTAACCGTCAAGAACGTCAAAGAAAGGCGTCTCAGTCGCTTCGGTCCAGCCTTTAATCGCCGGATAAGCCACACCATTGTCATCCAGATTGACGTCAAACGCGAGAACGATTTTTTCTGGTCCGAGTTCATCAATCCAGCGGCGAACCATGATGGGCTGCGTGACGGCCAGGCTCCCGATGACGACACGCTCGACACCCACGTCCAGCAAACGGCGGATTGTGCCGATATCGCGTAGTCCGCCTCCGGTTTGGACTTTCAAACCGCTTTCCTTCGCGATTTCACCAATTAGGGCCGCTTGTGAGGATTTGCCAGACTTCGCGCCATCCAGATCAACCACATGCATCCATTCAGCCCCAGCGGCCGCATAGGCACGCGCGACGTCAATCGGATCGGCGGCATATTCGGTTTTAGCGTCAAAACGACCTTTCAGCAGGCGAACACACTTACCGTTCATCAAATCAATGGCAGGAAAAATCATAGCGCAGCGAAGGCCTTCAAAATGCTCGCGCCTGTCTCGGCGCTTCGTTCCGGATGGAACTGACAGCCGCGCACATTACCGTGTCGGAGCATTGCCGTGAAGGGGGTGCTGTAAGTAGTCGTGGCGAGCGTCATATTTGTCACAGGTGCCGCAAATGAGTGGACGAAATAGGCATGGTCGCCCTCGCTGAGGCCCGCCGTCAGAGGATCATCCCCTAATTTTGTCAGTCGATTCCATCCCATGTGCGGAGATGGGAGGTCGCCCGTGTCGAGCGCTGTGACCTGTCCGGGGACAAGGCCAAGCCCCGCAACAGTCTTTCCGCCTTCTTCCAAACTCTCAAATAAGAGCTGCATGCCGAGGCAAATGCCGAGAACGGGTTGTTGGAGCGACTTCAAAGTGTCCAAAAGGCCCGCATCCGTAATTTTCTTCATCGCATAGGGCGCGGAGCCAACGCCGGGGATGAGAACGCGGTCAGCGGCGCTTATCTCCGCCGGAACATCGCTAATCTTTGTCGGAATGCCGAGCCGTTCGAAGGCAAAGCCCACCGACGCCAAATTGGCGCATTTTGTATCAACGATGAGCACGCTCATTCTAGAGCACGCCTTTTGTGGAGGGCATGTCCGTTCCGCTCACAGCGAGAGCAGGGCGCAAAGCACGGCCAACGCCTTTGAAACAGGCTTCGATCATGTGGTGGCTATTACCGCCTTGCACATCGATTTGGATCGCCGCGCCAAGCGTTTGCGCAAGGCTTTCGAAGAAATGCGGGCACATTTCGACAGGAAATTCACCGACATGATCAGACGGGAAATCGCCTTTGAATGTCGCCGCCGGACGACCGGATAGATCGATGGCCACACGGGCTTGCGTTTCGTCCATCGGCATGACGAAGCCATAGCGGCCAATCCCGGCCTTATTGCCGAGCGCCTGTTTCAAGGCTGAACCAAGGGCGAGGGCGGTATCTTCGACCGTGTGGTGTGCATCGATTTCTAGGTCGCCTTTGACGACGCAGGTCAGGCCAAGGCCGCCATGTTTGGCGATCTGTTCCAGCATGTGGTCGTAAAAGCCGAGGCCTGTGTCGATCTTGACGGCGGATGGATCATCCAGATTGACTCGGATCGCGACGTCGGTTTCTTTGGTCGTCCGGAATGTCTCGCCAACACGCTGCGGCGCATCTTTGGAGGTCAAAACGCCGAGGGCCGTGAGGGCGAGATCATTCTCCTCGGGCGTTCCGATTGATAGGCGGAAGTGGCCGGGGACCTTGCTGCGAAAGTCCCGAATGCGAATGTTCGACGCTGTCAATTTGGCGAGCATCGCTGCCTCATCAACGGCTTCAAATAAGATGAAGTTTGCATCAGAGGCGTATGTTTTAGCAACGTATTTTGATTTTCGAAGTAACGGGATCAAACGGTCCCGTTCGGACATTAGGATCGACCGTCTCTGTTCAACGACAGCCATCGCGGGCGCAGCCAAGGCTGGCAAGACTGTGTCGATTACAGGTTTCGGAATCGGATAAGGCGGGATCACTTTGAGCATGAGGTTAATCACCTCAGGATTAGCAATGGCCGCGCCGAGGCGTACGCCTGCCAAGCCATAGAGCTTGGACAATGTCCGCGTCACAACCAAATTGCGCGGACGATTGGTGGATAAGCTCGGCTGTTCTGAGAATTCAATATAGGCTTCGTCGAGCACGATAAGGCCGTTGCTGGCCTCACACACGCGCAAGACATCTTCTGCCGCAATCGACGCGCCTGTCGGGTTGTTGGGGGAGCAGAGGAAGGTGATTTTTGGTTGCTCATCACGGACGGTTTTGACGATCAAATCCATTTCAGGACGCAAATCCGGGCCGCTCGGTACATCAATGACGTCGCAACCTTGCAGGTCCGCGACAGTTTTGAAGAATGAGAATGTTGGCGAAGAAAAGAGGATGCGGTCTTTGCCCGGTTCACAAAATGTCCGAACCAACACGTCCAGCGCCTCATCCGCGCCGCGGCCCATCGCAATTTCGTCCACCGTCACGTCGTAAATATCGGCCAGACGCTGGCGCAAAGCACCCGGCTGCTGCGCGGGATAACGGTTATAACCGGAGACAGATGCGGTTCCCGGCGGCGGCGCCCACGGGCTTTCATTCGCGTCCAAGTGCAGCGCACCCGTGGAGGCTCCGCGCGCGGAATAGGCCCGCATGGCCACGATATTTGGACGGGCAATCGCTTCTGCCCAATTCAGACCATCTGTACTCATTGCATCGACTCCAGACGCAGCGTGACCGCATTGCGGTGCGCGTCCAATCCTTCCATCTCGGCCAGCCGTTCAACCACAGGGCCAAGCCGTTTCAGACCTGCCTTCGTCAAGCGTTGAACAGAGACAAATTTCAAGAAACTCTCAATTGTAATACCGCTATAGGCGCGCGCGGCGCCATTCGTCGGCAGCGTGTGATTGGTGCCAGACGCGTAATCGCCGACCGATTCCGGTGTCCACGGGCCGAGGAAAATTGATCCTGCATTGCGGATGGCCGGCACGAGTAATTCCGGACGATCCATTTGCACAATCAAATGCTCGGGCGCGTAACGGTTGACGATATCGACAATATCAGCGCGTTCATCCGTAACAATCATACGGGCATGGGAAAGGGCATCTGCCGCTATGTCCTTGCGGCTTAAAGCCTGCAGCTGCTTGTCGAGTTCAACTTCAACGGCCTCTGACACATGCGGACAACAGGACACACAAATCACTTGCGCAACACGGTCATGTTCCGCTTGGCTCAGCAAATCGGACGCAATGAACGCAGGATCTGCGGTCTCATCACAAATGACCATCGCCTCGCTGGGACCCGCAGGCATATCAATGGCCGGGCCGCCTGGAGCTGAGGAAACCATAGACTTTGCCGCCGCGACATAGGCATTGCCTGGGCCGAAGATTTTATCACAGCGTGGGATCGTCTCTGTACCATAGGCGAGGGCGGCAATGGCCTGCGCGCCGCCGACCGCGAATACGTCCGTGACGTTACAGCGATAAGCACAGGCGAGAATAACAGGATCAATCTGTCCGTTTTTGCCGGGCGGTGTCACGACAACACGCCGGCGAACGCCTGCGACTTTGGCGGGCGTGGCGAGCATTATGACGGTCGAGACTAACGGCGCTGTTCCGCCGGGTATATAAAGCCCAGCCGTATCAATTGCGCGAACTTCGCGGCGACAGACGACGCCCGGCTCCGTTTCAACTTCAATGTCGGCGGGCATTTGCGCGGTGTGGAATGTCTTCACGTTCCGCCGTGCCCGCTCAATCACGGCTTGATCAGACGCGTCGAGCGCGTTCCACGCGGCCTCTAACGCTTCTTGCGGCACGGAAAGCTGAACCGACGCATCGGTATCGAACCGCGCTGTGTAGTCCGCCAACGCGGCATCCCCGCGCGCTTTCACATCCGCCAGAATATCCCGAACACGCGCCATTAAGGCGTCGTCCGCAATATCTATCGGGCGGGCGAGGGCGCTACCGCGCTCCTCCGCATTCAGGTCTGTCCAAGCGAAACGGAGCATTAGCTCATCATCTTCTCAATCGGCAGCACCAGAATTGACCGCGCGCCGAGCGCTTTCAAATCTTCCAGCGTTTCCCAAAAGACCGTTTCCGTACACACGGCTTGCATCGCGACGAGGTCGCCCGCTCCGGCCAGCGGAATAACTGTCGGGGAGTCTGATCCCGGTAAGAGCTCAGTAATCGCCGCCACTTTCTCTTTCGGCGCGTTGAGCATGATATATTTGGAATCCGAGGATTTGATAACGCCTTCGATCCGCCGCATCAACTTATCCAGCAAATCCGCCTTATCAGCCGAAAGCGTTCGGCCACTGCGGATCAAAACCGCTTCTGAATTCAAAATTGTCTCAAACGCACTCAATCCGTTGGCTTCCAACGTCGCGCCCGATGAGACCAAATCACAAATGCTTTCCGCCACACCGATAGACGGCGCGAGTTCTACGGCGCCCTTCATTTCGACCAATTTGGCTGAAATGCCGCGATCTTTCAGGAAGCGCGCTGTAACCCCCGGATAAGTCGTCGCAATACGCGTTCCCGCCAAGTCTTCCGCGCTTTGAACAGGCCCCCGGTCCGGCGAGGCGAGGCAGAGGCGACAGCGCGAGAAGCCCAGCTTCATCGCAACATCAGCATCAATGTCGCTCGTGAGTTGTTCTTCGACCAACACATTTTCGCCGACAATCCCGATATCAGCGGCATCATTGGAGACAAAAGACGCAATATCGTCGTCGCGAACAAGCAACAGATCAATCGGCATGTTTTTCGCGCGGACGAGCAGGCTTCCGCCGCGCACAGAGAAACGCAGGCCACAAGCTTTGAGCAGCGCAAAGCTGTCATCAGCCAAACGCCCCTTTTTCTGCAAGGCAATTCGCAAGCGATCGCTCATGTTTCTGTCTCCAACGCCAAAGTCTCTAATAGAAGGCGGTATCCGCCGTGTGGTTCGTCTTTCAAAAAGCGGGCGACGCGTCCGATGGTTGTCGTACTCACGCCCGTCTCCGCACTTATGTCCCGATAACTTTTATCCGTCCCAGCCAACATTTGCGCGACCCGCCACCGTTCTGCCAACGCCCGCATTTCAGCAGGCGTGCAAAGATCAACGATTACGGACCGCATGGCGACAGGACCATCAATACGCGAGAGCGCATCACAAAGTTCATTTAAAGATGTATCTGTCATAACGTCCGTCTGAATGTGTTAGCGCGCTAATACATTTCTGCCGAATGAGATCAAGCGCCTATGCTGCGTACGACTGCACTAAATGCAGAAGACCGCTCACGTTCAAACGACAGGACCTTGACGTTAACTGGAAAGGGTTATCGGGTGCGAAGACGCGCCAGAAAAATAGAATTATGATATTCTTGAGGGGTCATCGGACGAAGGTTCGGCGACTGCGGCCAAGGGTCCCTGACGCTTATCCCCGTAATTTCATACTGGCCGAATCTATCTTCGATATATGACATATGGGTGAGCACAGTCGCGTGGCCGTTGGAACCGACAATCAACGGGTAGTTATTCGCCAGATCATTCACCGCAATGGCAACCCCGTTCGGATTTGCATATCCAATTGATCGATCAAGCAGAACTTCGGCTTCGGCTGTAAACACATTATTTTGGTTATCCCGCCAGCGACCATTGATGGCATTGAAAATCTCGGCTCCCCGCGCGGGTTGATCAACCATGCCGCCATAGACTTTACGAACGAATTGGCTCTGGTGCACATCGTGACCGTGGAATCTGAAGATTGCGGAGATGCAAGCCGCCCAGCACCAATTCTGCATGACCTGCCGCGATCCTTGCGCGACATGATCCATAGCAACAAAGGGAATGCCAATGTCGCAGCGCTGGACGTTCGGCGATATTAAATTACAGCGCGCGGCCGCTTGGGCGATAGAAGGGGACAGTAAAGCCGCCGAAGATAATCCCGTTACGATGGACCGTCTGGACCATGTGTCTTTATTTTCGGACATTCTACTCCCCTTTAGGAATACTTTGAGAATGTGCACCTTGGTTTTGCTCTTAGGTACATCTTCCAACAATTTTAATTGCTTCGCCATCAGGTTGGTCCGCACTCACCCCAACAAGCGCAGTCGCGACCATCTCACCATCGCCATTTACGACCACGGATAATGAGGACCCATAGGGATATTGCTTGATGCCCCCTACGCCGCAAGACATTAGGAACCTGTTTTGAACCACACTTTCAGTACAGACCGCAGGTCCGCCAAAGATATCTTCACCTTTGTAGAGCAAGTCTGTTTCGACGTAAAAACAATGATATCTCGTTTCATCAGTTAAGGATTGTCCCTGCGTTCCCAACGGACAATCTTCGTCGAACGGAGAAATTGTGACGCGAGTTTCATCTCCTTGAGGTGAAACTCCCGAACAATACATCCGCGTGTCTCTCGGCCAATAGTCCTGAGCAAAAACTGGACCTGTGGTCATCAAGACCGCGACGCCATAAACAAAGTATTTCACGCTGACACTCCCGACATTGTTTTGAGACACGACTGCGCCGCTGTCAACGCGTGTCAGAATCGCAGAAAACTATTGTGACGTGGATATAAGGAAGTGGCGGGCGGGGCGGGATTCGAACCCGCGAAGGAGTTGCCCCCTTGCCGGTTTTCAAGACCGGTGCATTCAACCACTCTGCCACCCGCCCGTTGCGGTTGATCGTGGTTTGCGCGCCTTAGCGATGGATTCGCCGCGCTTCAACAGGGAATTTCGTTAACTTGCCTCTAACCAAAGATTTTTGCCATCCGTTACCCCTGATTCCGAACGTGGTTTTAGGACTGATTGGCTAATCCGTTCCTCAATGACACGAAACGCGAGGTGGAATCCCGGACAGTTTCGGCATCGAATTAGCGAAAGCAACTCGTTTGCTCAACGCGTCAAGGAATGGTGAGGTTTATATGTATAGTCGGTTATTGAAGATTGCGGCCGTTGTCACTCTGACAGGTACGATCACAACAGGATGCGCGTCAACAAAAGTAACGCGAACAACAGCGTCCGCCCCGATCACGTATAAAATCGGGCAGGGCGACGCCCAATACGCGTCCTTGGATTATGGCGATAGATCAAGCCGCTCTTCAATGCCGCGATCACACAATCCGATTGGCGGGCAGGGCCGTGATTTTGATCCCGGTAGAATTGATCGTAACCTCTATAGCCACCAAAAAGTTGGGCAGCGCTATACGATTATGGGCAAATCCTACACGCCCAAACACGATCCCGATTATAATGAAACAGGTGAGGCGTCTTGGTACGGCCCGCAGTTTCACGGAAAACCAACGGCAAACGGCGAAATTTTCGATAAGAACGCCATGACGGCGGCGCATAAGACGCTTCCGCTCAATTCACTTGTTCGCGTAACGAATCTTGACAATGGCCGCGCCATTACTGTCCGTTTGAATGATCGCGGACCTTTTATTGGTGAGCGCATGATTGATTTGTCCGAAGCCGCAGCCACGGCTCTCGGGTACACGCATCAAGGTATTGCCAATGTTCGCGTTCGCTATCTTGGACCTGCAAACCCGTCTGCCGGAACACGGGTGTTACCGCCCAGTACGCCGCGCCAAGCCGCGCTCCCGCGTGAAAACCTGACGCCAGCGCCGCGTCCTGTTGCGCCCAACCTCGGCTCGCCATACAGCGCACCTCGGCACGTCTCACCCCATGAAATTTACGAAGGCCCGACGACACCGCAGCCGACTGCGCCGCGCCTCGCAGAACTTCCATATGAAGATCTGCCAGCACCGCGTCCGACAGTTCCTTCCCTGCCGCCTGTGCCGCAATATCAGTCGCCAACGGTTCCAACACCGACGCCGCGGTATTCCGGCCCGTCTTTACCCGCACCAATCGCGCCGAATAATCCACGCCGTGCGCCCGAAGCTGACTTGCCGAGCGGTGGTGATATTACGATGACCATTAAAGGCCCCATCCATATTGCCCGCTCTACGGACGACTATGTGGAGCCGGAATTTATCGCGGAACCACTAATCACGCGATAGGCTCAGCCTCCGCCTTGCGGTGGCCACAGTTTCAAGGCATCCCCTACGGGCACCATTTCGGTGCCCGTTTTCGATTCCGTTACAGAGCATGTTCAGACCTTTTCTTCTTACAGCCCTTTTCCTCCCTTTCGCGGCTCTTCCTTTCTCGGCTCAAGGCGCACCGATTGAGACGGATGCGACACAAGCCGTGATTATCGATCACGCGACCGGAATCGTTCTGTTCGAAAAAGATGCGCGCGAGCCAATGCCCCCCGCCTCCATGACCAAAATCATGACGGTTCAAATGGTTTTAGAGGCCGTGCAGCGCGGGGATATTACTTACGAAACGACATTTCGCGTTTCTGATGATGCGTGGCGCCGCGGCGGCGTAACCTCTGGGTCCTCAACAATGTTTCTTGAGCCGCGATCCGACGTCCGCGTCGAAGACTTGCTTCGCGGCTTGATCATTCAATCTGGTAATGACGCTGCTATCACTTTGGCAGAGGGTTTGTCTGGCTCGGAACCAGCATTTGCGGATGCGATGACGCGCCGGGCGCGTGAAATGGGACTAAACAGTGCCACATTCCGCAACGCCACGGGTTGGCCGAATGATGAACATGAAATCAGCGCTGTCGACCTCGCCGCACTGACGCGTCAGCAAATCGACGATTTCCCAGAGGCTTACGCGATGTATGCAGAGCCCGATTTCACGTGGAACGGGACAAAACAAGGTAATCGCAATCCGCTACTCGGATCATTTGAAGGGGCGGACGGCGTTAAAACCGGCGCGACATCGGTGGCTGGGTATGGTCTCGTCGCGTCCGCAGTTCGCGGTGATACGCGGCGTATTGTTGTTTTCAATGGCACGGACGGAAAATCACAACGGTCCCGCGTGGCTAAAGAATTGATGAGCGCCGCGTTCAATGATTTCGGCGTCCTCAACCTCTATGTCTCCGGCGACACGCTCGGCGATATCCCTGTCTATATGGGTAAAGCCGAAACCGTCGGCCTCGTGCTACGTGAAGATGTCCGTGTCGGTTTCCACCGCTCAGAACGCGATACGATCAAGGCGCGCGTTGAATATATCACAGCGCCAGCACCTGTCGAAGCTGGAACGAAAATCGCCGATTTGGTTGTTGAAAAATCCGGCGGCGAAATTGCGCGCTTTCCACTATACGCATCAGATAGCGTCGCGCGTAAAGGGTTCTTTGGCCGCGTTGGCGCATCACTTTTAAAGAAAATCAGAGGATAATCGGAACGGTCATGGCGGGACAACTCATCACATTTGAGGGCGGCGAAGGCGCGGGAAAAACAACCCAAGCTAAGATGCTCGCCGACGCATTGGAAAAGGTCGGGGTCGAAACCATTCTGACCCGTGAACCAGGCGGCACCTTCGGCGCAGAATCGATCCGTAAGCTTGTTCTGGAAGGCACAGATGACCGTTGGTCCGGCATGACCGAACTTCTGCTCATGTATGCGGCGCGGCTCGACCACGTCGAAAAACTCATCAAGCCGGCGCTGGAACGCGGCGCATGGGTCATCAGCGACCGTTTCTCGGATTCCAGCCTCGCTTATCAGGGCTATGCCCGCGATCTCGGCGCGGACCGCGTACGGTCCGTGCATGATGTCGTGATGGAAGGGTTTAATCCTGACCTTACACTCGTTTTCGACATGGACGTCTATCTGTCGCTCAAACGCGTCGAAACCCGTGCTGCGCAAGATGATGAAGTGCTGTCGCGTTTCGATAAAGCCGGACAAGCGTTCCACACGACCATCCGCGAAGCCTTCCTCGACATCGCCAAGAAAGAACCCGCACGGGTTAAAGTGGTCGACGCCGATGGCTCTCGCCAAGCCGTGCATGCCCGTATCTTGAATGCACTTACGGCCCAGTATCCGGAATTCGCCGGGAAACTCGGTGGCGCGTGACCCTCAGTGGCGCGTGAAGAGAGCCTAATTCCGGAGCCTGATCGATCTGAAGGCTCACCGCACCCCCGCGAGGTGTATGAGCTGCTTGGCCATGCGGAGTCGGAAGCCCGCTATCTCGAAGCGCTCAATTCCGGCCGTCTGCATCATGCGTGGCTCATCACGGGTCCGCCCGGCATTGGTAAAGCGACGCTCGCTTACCGGATTGCTAGGCATCGTTTAGGCGGGATGAGCCTACTCGACCAAAGTCTCGATATTCCGCCCGCCGACCCCGTCGCGCAACGAATTGAGAGCCAAGGGCATGGCAATCTATCAGTGCTACGACGCCCCTATGATCCGAAATCCAAAAAGCTGAAACGCGACATTCCTGTCATCGAGGTTCGGGCCTTGTCTAAATTTTTCCAAAGCACAGCGGCGGAGAGTGGGGATTGGAGAGTGTGCATTGTCGATAAAGCTGATGATTTGAATACGAATTCTGAGAACGGAATTTTGAAATTACTCGAAGAACCACCTGCTAGGACATTGTTTTTATTGCTCGCAGATCAACCCGGACAACTTCTGCCGACCATCCGGTCACGCTGCATGCATTTGCCGCTCCGCTCTGTGCCGGATAGTCAACTTTCCCGCTGGTTAAGCGCGCGCACAGACGTACGTCCTGAGTTTCAACAGGCGGCCATTGCATTGTCGCGCGGCGCACCGGGTAAAGCGCTCGCGCTGGTTGGTCATGTCGAGACTGTCCTCAACCCGCTCAAACGTCTGATGCAAACCCTGTCCGGTGAGGGCGATGATATGGCGCTCGCGAAATCTCTCGCCAGTGCGAAGGAAGCCACGTCGCGGGAGCTATTTTGGGACGCTCTAATCGACACGCTGCAAGCTCAAGCTATTCATGCGGGCACGGGAGCATGGTCCGGCCCGTTCGATCCAATCGCGGCCCGCAAATCGCCTGCCAGTTGGATCGCATTGTCTGAGCGAGCCCAATCCACGCGGTCCGCCGAAACGGGTATCAACCTCGATAAGACGGCGTCACTGTTTGACCTCTTTAGCCGGATACGGACCGCATGATCATTGATAGCCACGTGAATTTGCACGGCGAACGTTTTACCGAAGATCTGGACGACGTTATTGCGCGAGCGGCTGAGGCAGGCGTGAGCCATATGCTCAACATTTGCTGCAATATCAAAGACTTCGACGCCGTTGTGAAGATTGCAGAAGACCATGATAACATCTGGGCGACAGTCGGCACGCATCCGCATGATGCCAAGGAAAACCCCGACATCACGGCGGCGCAGTTGATCGAATTCGCGTCCCATCCGAAAGTCGTCGGGATCGGCGAAACCGGCTATGATTTCCACTATGGCTACTCGTCTCAAGACGAACAGGTCGCCAATTTTGCGGCCCATATTGAGGCGGCGCAGCAGACCCAATTACCGCTTGTTGTACATACACGAGAAGCAGACGACTTGATGCTGAAAGCCTTGAAAGAGAGCGGCGCGGGGCGGGATTATCCCGCTTTGCTACATTGTTACACATCTGGACAGGAGCTCGCCGATTGGGCTGCTGACGCAGGGCTCTATTTCTCCGTCTCTGGCATCGCGAGTTTCAAGACGGCTCATGATGTTCGCAGCTGTATCAAAACCATGCCAGACGACCGCATTATGCTCGAAACCGATTGCCCCTATCTTGCGCCCGTTCCGTATCGCGGGCGGCGCAATGAGCCATCCTTTTTACCGCATGTGGCTGAAGCCCTCGCGGGCGTAAAAGGTTGGACGATGGACGAGACGGCCGAGCGGACCAATGCGGCGTTCTTCCGGCTCTTTTCAAAGGTCACCCCATGACGCTTCGCGCGACAATTCTTGGCTGCGGTAGCTCTGGCGGCGTGCCGCGCGTCGGCGGTGACTGGGGGTTTTGTGATCCGGGTGAACCGAAAAACCGCCGCACACGAAGCTCGCTTCTCGTCGAGAAAACAGGCGAGGGTGGCACGACTTCGGTTTTGATTGATACCTCACCGGACCTTCGCGAACAGCTGCTGAGCGCAAACGTCAAACGGCTCGACGCCGTCTTTTATACGCATGATCACGCCGATCAGACACACGGCATCGACGATCTTCGCGCGATTGCTTATCGTATGCGCACCCAAATACCGACTTATATGGACGCGCCGACCGAGACGCATATTGTCGACCGTTTCCGCTATTGTTTCGAAATGCCAGAAGGCCGCGTTCATCCGGCCATTTTATCGCTACAGCCCTTACTTGAAGATGGCCAGACCATCGACATTGACGGTCCAGGCGGCGTCATTTCCGTCCACGTCATCGCCGCATCTCACGGTCCAACACCCGTGCTGGCTTTCATCTTTGACGGAACACTGGCCTACAGCCCAGACGTTTGGGACTTTACAGAAGATGGGCTCGAGCGGCTTACGGACATCGATACATGGATCTGTGATGCGCTGCGTTATAATGATCATCCAACCCACGCTCACGCGGACAAAAGCCTATCTTGGTTCGCTCGCACGACAACACGTCGCGCCATTCTAACGAACTTACATATTGATATGGATTTCAATGTGTTGACGGATGAACTTCCAGCGATTGCAAGTCCGGCTTATGATGGAATGATTGTCGACATTACGTAGGTTTGATCGAGTTTATTTCTCATAATTATCATTATGCGAGAAAAAGAGGGCGCTTGTTCACGTGGGGCGCGCGTGTCGCGACGTGGTTCAATGCGCTAACCGCCTTTGGACATTCGCCTTTAACCGCGCCCGCCTACGGTTAGCCTGATATAAACTTACAGAACCAACGTTTCGCCGAAACGAAAGAAAACTCTCCGGCTTATAGCGTTTGAACTTTTAGCGAGTTCAGAAGATTTTTGAAAATGATGCTAAGAGCAAAGGTCAGTTCTGCGAGGATCAGAGTAAATTATATGCCCCTGCCCGGGTTTGCCATTAAGCAAATCGAGAACTCCCACTCATAAAATGCACTTCGTATTGAGACTGAAGGCTAATAGTCCGCGAGATTATTTTGAGCGTGTACATTTTGGCTTTCAGCTTGACGGCCAAGCATTTTACCCGCCGCCTGTCCCCCCTTCTCCATACAAAAACCCAACCCTTATTGGCCAAAAGCCGAGAAGGATTGGGTGATAACAGTTCGGTCTGGGTTTAAGACCCAACGCGTTCAGTTTGCTAGACGCGCCTTCTTCAAGACGCGTCTATTGTTCAGCGTTCCGCTTCGCTTAGCGGGACACGACAAGACGGCGATTCATCACCGGCATGTCGCGAGAGACAGTGGTTTGTGACTGCATCTTGTTGAAGCTGACGGTTGCAGGAGCCTCGGACGGCGCAACAACCGGGGCTTGGACGGGTTCGACAACGCGGTTGACACGGCGTGTTTGCGAATATGTCTGCACACGAGATTGCGTCAGCGTTGCTTCGGCGCGAACAGGTGCCGTGCGCTGCGTCTGTGTGGTCGTTGTCGCTTGTTGTGTTGGAAACTTATTGAACGCGTCTGCGGCGTGAGCGGTTGAACCGAAACACACAGTTGAGAGCGCAACAAAAGCAACGAACTTCTTGTTAAAAGTAAAGGTCATTTAAGGCTCCTTTCAGAGAGGCCAAAGGTGCGATGGCCGAAACCATCATGTTTTAAGTTTTAGTTTTGGAGGTTTTGGCGCGAATCTTTTCGGCCGAGCGGAAGGTTTTAGCCAAGTGTCAACGCACGCGGACAGAATTATCCGCTGAACCAAGACATGGGCAGAAAGCTGATAGACTATCAGCTGTCTAGGACTGCCTTACTGGCAATCCGTATCTAAAAACTTCGAGCACTCTGTGAGCTTTGTCCTATGGACCGTCACTGGAGGGAAAGTGCAAACTTTAAAGTCAAAGGGCAGAGCGACCAAACATTCCGGGTGTTCGTCAAACTGATCTGAGACATAAGTTATCCCTGAAGACATCTTTAAACTGATTGGTTTAAACGGATGTCAAAGTTCGAGGTTAAAAAAGTCTTGAAGTGAAATTGTTCCCACTGTTTTGAAATTCACCCCACATCAGCCCTTATCCGTCTAGCAAGCTGATCTAGTGTTGCAAAAACCTTACGCCCTCTTCATGATTTCGGAATAAACTGAACCTTATGATGTTACGCCCATCACATTTAAGTAGAGAGAGGCACAGATTATGAAACGTTTCCTCCTCGTTGATGATGATGAGCATGAGTTTATGTTCGTGAACTTCCTGTTGAAAGACAGGTATAAAGACGGTTTCACCCTCGGATACGCGAAGAATGTTCCTGACGCGCAATCTTACCTGTCAGAGAATGGGGTGGACGTCATTTTATTGGACGACCGCCTCTCGGGCGGCATTACGTCTGCAGATTCCATTCCACAGCTTCAAAAAAACGCGTTCCACGTTCCAATCATCGTCGTGACGAAAGACCCAAACGGGCGACATCTTAAAGATCGTGTCCGCATGGGCACCAATAGAGTCGTCGATAAGTTCAAGTTTAAAGAGGAATTGGCGAACGGGCTATTGGATTAAGTGTCCGCAGCTGCGCACTCCCCTTACTTGTTGTAAGACTAGAAAATCAGTCGACCCAACCGACACTATCGAGAATTTGCTGAGCGACTTCAGGTTCACTTTCAAAAATTCGGCGCATATCCGCGACATCTGTCGCCGCCTGCTCTGTTTGACCTAAGACTTGCCTAGCGCGAATTAACCGCGCCCATCCAGACGCATCGTTCGGACTCTCTTCAAGCCGCGCCGCGAGGCCATCAACCATCCCTTGGATCATAGCTTGGCGATCCTCATCGCTCATAGATTGCGCATCGCGTACATCCGCATCCGTTGGGCCGCGTTCCGGGCGCGCGTCAATCTGAGGTGAATTGGGCGGCGTTCTCCCGCGGGCTTGGGCTACAAATTCCACTGCCCTCGCCCGCTCATCAATAACGCCCAAGTTGTTCTCTGTGAGCGCGATAACCCGGTCATAGGCCGTGACTGCGTCATCAAAACGACCGAGGCTCATCAAACTTCGAGCATAAATCAGCCAGCCTTGAGGATCATCTGCCCGCTCATTGTTTAGCCGAAGTTCAAGCTGCTGGACAAGATTAGCCAGTTCTGCCGCGCGCTGAGTGTCGTCCGGAAGCACATTTTCGGACTCGGCTCGGCTCGGCACTTCTGCCTGAGCCATATGGTCCATGCCGATAAGGTCTGGACGTCCCTGCGAGAAATATACGCCGCCGCCGATGATCGCAATCGTCAGAAGAAAAATTCCGCTGAGAACAACTGAAGACTGCGCGGATTGACCGTCTTGCTTGCCCAAGATTTGCCGCTGCAACCCCGCGATCGCGTCGTCTGCATCAAGCGGGTCAATGTCTTCATTCGCTTTGATCGCATCAATTTGCGCGAAATAACTTTTCACTTCCGCATCCTCTTCGGGCGCGATCTCAGTGAAAAAAGGCGGGGCCAAAAACAAAATGACGCCTAGCGCCATTAGAGCAAACAACATCCATGTGAGAGTCATTGATCTGATTTCCGGAGCGCAGAAAGCTTTGCTTCGTCTTCATCGGATAAGGCGGCAATAGGCGCTGCCGTCTGAGGCTTACGGCGGACCGACATCACCCACCATAATAAAAGCAACAACAATAAGGCCGCAGGACCCGCCCACAAGATGATCGTGTTTCCTTGCACGGGCGGCATCAACAAAACATAGTCCCCATAACGGTCCCGCATAAGCGCGATAATGTCGGCTTCGCTATCGCCTGCTACCAATCTGTCCCGAACGACCTTGCGCATGTCTGCCGCCAAGGCAGCGTCGGATTCTTCAATGCTCTGGTTTTGGCAGACAACGCAGCGGAGCTGCCGCCCAATATCACGAGCGCGCGTTTCAACGGCTTCTGGATAGTCCGCTTGTGACTGCGCCATAACTGGAAACGCCAATATCACGGCGAAAACAATCGAGATTAATAATTTAAAGGCGGCAGTCATTCTGCTGGCGCCAAAACTTTAGAGTCCGGCGTCACAGGATCTGCCTCTTTTTTTGGGTTTGGCAGTCTCAATCTTTGGTCGGCCATGCTAATAAAACCTGCGAAAGCCATCATCAAAGCGCCGATCCAAATCCACACCACACCCGGCTGATAATAAGCCCGCACAATAATGCCATTCGACAAATCCGTTCCCGTTCCGCCATCCCCAATCGCCGCAAATAAAGTTGCGCCGAATGACGGCCGGAAGCCAGCTTCGGATGTTACCATACCGCGAATAGGGTAGAACCGCTGCTCTGCCCAAAGTGACGTGATGGGTTTCCCGTTTTTGGTCACAGCGATATCCGAGCCCATATACTGATAATTGTCGCGTGCGCCTAGCCCCAACTCGCCCAAGGTGAATGTGTAGCCCGACACCACCAGGCTTTCACCCGGCTGCAATCGTCCGAGGTCTTCATGCGCGCCAATGCTCATAGCTGTCACGCCAATCGTGAATATTGCCACGCTAATATGGCTAATCACGAAGCCCCATGTCCCCGCCGGCTGGCGGCGTATGCGCGTCCATTTTCCGTCTGTACGACGATAAAGCGTAATGAGTGTCCCCGCGATCAACCACGCCGCAAATCCAACGGCGATAGCCCCCAGAACAGATCGTCCAATCATCAAGGTTAGAAACAGTGCGGCGAGAACGAAGAGCCCCGCTCTGAAAAAGGAGGTCTTATAACGCGACAGACTATCTTGGCGCCATTTTAACATTGGCGCGATGGCCATAACGGCAAGGAGCGCAATCATCATCGGCGCGAAGACTCTATCAAAATAGGGCGCGCCAACGCTGATTTTCTCGCCCGATGTTGCATCAACGAGAAGTGGATAAAATGTCCCCAAAAAGACTGTCGCCGTAGCGGCAACGAGGAACAGGTTATTGATGACTAATCCGCTTTCTCTCGACACGAGGTTGAGCTGCGTCCTGCGGATAATGTTGCCGGACCGGAACGCATAAAGGGCAAATGCTGCGCCTGTGAAAAATAAGAGAAGCGCAAGAATGACGACGCCTCGTGCTGGATCAACCGCGAACGCGTGGACACTCACAAGGATCCCTGACCGCACGACGAATGTCCCCACCATCGCCAATGAGAAGGTCGAGATCGCCAAAAGAACGGTCCAATGCGCAAAGCTATGGCGTTGCTGTAGTGTCAAGATGGAATGGAGCAGCGCAGTTCCCGCCAGCCATGGGAGGAAGGATACATTCTCGACAGGATCCCACATCCACCAACCGCCCCAGCCGAGTTCATAATAAGCCCAGATAGAACCAATCGTGATGCCGAGCGTCAAAAAAGACCATGCAAAAATTACCCAAGGACGAAGCCACCGCGCCCACACCGCATCAACACGCCCTTCAAGCAAGGCTGCGACAGCAAAGGAAAAGGCGACCGAAAACCCGACATAGCCGATATATAAAAGCGGCGGATGGATGGCGAGACCCGGATCCTGAAGGAGTGGGTTGAGCCCCTGCCCGTCCGCTGGCACAGGAAACAAGCGCTCGAAAGGGTTTGAGGTAAAGATCACAAAACCCAGAAAACCGGCCCCCAGCAAGCCTTGAACCGCCAAGGCTCTTGAGCGCAAAGACAGCGGCAATGAACGTCCAAAAATTGGGATGGCAGCCCCATAAAGACCCAAAATTAAAACCCAAAGAAGGATAGACCCCTCATGATTGGCCCACACACCTGTAATTTTATAAATCAAAGGCTTCGCAGAATGGCTATGCATCGTCGCCAGTTTCACAGAAAAATCAGACTGAATGAACACCATCGTCAGAGCGGTAAATGCATAGATCAAAAGGACCGCTTGCAAGATCGCCGCTCGGTCCGCGAACAACATCCAGCGTGTGCGCTTTAAATGGCTACCCACTAACGGTAATAGGCCCTGCATCACCGCGACTGCGAACGCGAGAGCAAGAGCGATTTGACCAGTTTCAGGAAGCATACCAGTTCTTTACCCGAGCGCTATCCAGCGAACAACCGCAGGCATGAAACTTAACCTGCGGCATGACGCGTCTCGCTTATGGTTACGGATCATCCGCATGTTCAAAAGAGAAGTTTCAACCTTCGTCTTCTCTAGGTTCTTCGATCGCACCACCTGCAGCGACTAACGGATCAAAATTTGATTTGCTATCAAAGGACGGAGTTCTCGTATCTTTCGGACCACCGGGTCTAAAATCTACGTCAATACTCTCACATGGCAATCGCGGCAGAGCTCTTATAAACGTGGTTTCGTCCAAAACAAAATTTGAAAGCTAGTTTCAGCTAGCCAACCGATATCGTCGCGAAGGAAAACATCCTCTCTGACCACTTATGTGCGAATATCTTGGCCTAAATTTTGAGTCGTGACGGTTGCTTTGAAAGCAGAATTTTTAAAACAAACGTCTTGGGCGCAACCTTTTATTGCAACATCAGTAGGCGTTAAAGTAGTGAATGCTATTACGACCGAATTAGTTTTTATGAGATGCTAAGCCCACACATACGTAGGTTGATAACCTTATCATTGACAAAACCCCATCGGCATCAACTCGGATAAAATCTCGACAAACTAAGGCTTTCCAACTCTTCTGGTGATAAATTACATGTTTTGATAAACGTGAATTTTAGACTGGCTCGCTTTAAGGTCTTATAAGTTCGAAAGAACAAATGCTGCAGGTCTCAAAGACATTTTCGCTGTACTGTATAGCCACCCTATAATGATTGGCACCATCTATCGACTTGTGATGATTATCCGTACTTGGCTGAGCAAGTCCAAACGATCATAAACCAAGAGTTCGTAAAAGCTCGGAAACTAAGCATTGGCTATGACAGATACATTTAAAACACTGTGGTTAGAGCATTACAAATTTCAAGAGAATTATCGAGCTGAGGATTGGGACGGTGTCTTTGTTGCAACGAGTAAGTGATCGTTATCCTAAATTCCCTTGCAGCAACCGTAATTCAAGGACTTCACCTGCAAGATCATAACGCGTTGTGATTTCCGCGACGATGGATTGTTCATAGTCCAAACGTATCTCTACGATTTCGCGAAAAGTTACCGTACCTGCACTTTGTTCACGCTCAGATGCATCAATCAAAATAGCTTTCTGACGGCTGGCTTCTTGACGTGCCGCAAGTTGCTTTTCTAGAATTTCAATACGTCTTTGGGTGATTTGTAGAGTTTGGCGTAATTCTCTTTCTGCAATCAAGATTTCACTTTTCGCCTGCTGTTCTCTTGCAGACGCCCTTTGCGTCGCCGCCTTGATACCGTTTCCAGAATAAAGTGGAACGTTTACGTCCAACCCAATCCGATCTCGATATTCGAATTGGTCAAAACCACCGATTGAGGCGTAAGAACCCGTCGCGACGACAGACAAAACAGGTAACCGCGACCGTTTCTGGCGGCGTGTTTCCGCTGTTAGCGCATCAGCTCGACCGCGCAGCGCAAGAAGTTCTGGGTTATTGTCGAGAACAGTCATTTCATTGCTCAGAAAACGAGCCTCAAACATCGCTTCATTGTTCTCGCTCTGACATGGCAAGCGCTTCAGGCCCGTCGCAAGTTCCAATGTAATCCGAGCCTGCTCCATTCGAAATTCAAGCTCAAAGGCATAAGTCTCCGCATCTGATACTTCAGAGGCTGCTGTCGCCCGTTCCGTTAGGGTTGCACCGCCAATTTCCAAAAGGCGATCCAATGATTCCAGTTGCTGGACGAAATGACTTCGCCGCTGACTCGTCTGTTCGAACTTCTCTTTTGCGTCGAGGAAGGTCAAAAAAGCACCGCCAGCGGTGCGAGCGGCGTCTAGCCGTTCAGCTTGCGTATCAAATCGCGAGGCTTCTGAGTTAGCTTCGGCAGCTTCGCGAGCAAAGCGAGAGTCACCAAAGTCAAAAACCCGCTGCGACAATCGAAGCCCCACTTGATTAGAGACTTGGTTGTCGACGACGCTTGTGTCGCCAAAGCCGGACCGCCCAAAAGCTGACAATGTCGGACGCCGTAAAGCCTTGGCCTCCGTCACACGCGCTTCAAAATCCGCTTCTCGCGCTAAAGCGCGCATCACTTGCGGGTCACGCTCCGCTGCAAGTTGCAGCGTTTCATTGAGCGTCAAACACGTATCCAGACTCAAATTGTTATCCCAAGCCTCTTCTGCCGCAACAGGCGAAGCCCACATCAGCCCTATACTCAATATGGAAACAGACGCTTCTACAATCGCTTTCAAAGCCATACCGACCTACCCTTCCCGTAGCCCTCTGAAGAGAGAGTCGCTCAGCGGCTCCATCAAATATTCAAGTAATGTCCGGCTTTTTCCGGAGTAAATGAACGTATCCACCGGCATACCCGGCAAAATATTTGCGTTCTCGACGCGCGCGATCTCCGATTGTGGGATCAAAATCCGAGCCTCATAATAGGATTGACCGGTAACCGGATCAATTTTTAGATCAGCCGATATCCCAACGACTTCACCGTTCAACCGAGGGGCTTGCCATCCTTTATAAGAAGAAAGCTGGGTTCGAACCAATAAGCCATCGTAAACTGATGGACGATCCTGTGGCAAAACTTGTACGGCGGCTGTAATTTCTGTCAGCGACGGAACGATCTCCATCAGTGTATCGCCAGACCGAACAACACCGCCAATGGTCGTTGCCGTAAGATTTAAAACTTCGCCAGACACTGGTGCAACGATAACAGAACGGTCCAGCACATCCTGCGCAGACTCAAGCCGTTCTTCGGCAGTTTGAAGTTCGGCATTGATGGCTAAATCCTCGGTTGCCCAACGTTGCCTCATACGTGCCCGCGCTTGTTCAATTTGAGCCTGTAGATCGACTTCGTTGGACCGTGCATCAGCAACATCACCGGACATGCGGGAAATATCACCCTCCAATGACGCGACCAAGCGATCCGCTTCTGTCAAACGGTCCCGCCTCGCCAATCGTTCTTCGACCATTGCCGCAACAACATCCCGTTCTGATTTCGCAGATTCTAACGCTCGTTCGGAAATTTCAATCTCAGATGTCTTCGACATCCGCACTTGCCGCGCGGTCCCAATTCGCGCGCGTAGTACAGCCACATCAGCCGCCAATGTCTGCAGCTCCTGACGAAACAAGGCTGTTTCGCGCTGGACAATATCGTCGCGCTCAGCCGAGCCCAATTCTAAACCGTCCAATAGCTCAAAAGACGGCACGATAGACTGTCCAGCCCTGAGCGCCTTTAAACGTTCTGCAGACGCGGTTAGCGACGCATATTCTTGCACAATTTGATCACGATTTGACCGCGATGCGGTTGTTTTCAAAACAAGGAGGGTATCACCCGCGTTGACATATGCGCCCTCACGAACCCGTATTTCTTCGACGATTCCGCCTTCAAAATGCTGCACTTCCTGACGGTTATCTTCGATAATAATTTTACCCGTTGCGGCGATCCCTTCTTCTAACGGCGCAATCGCCGCCCAAGCGGCAAATCCGCCAAACCCGATCAGACAGACAAAGCCCATGCGGCGGACAACTGAATCCTGTCTTGGATTACCTCGCTTTGTCACGGTCATGCGATCTGTCCTGTTGCTCTGGGCGGTGAAGCTTGTTCCAAGCTTTCAAGATATCGCTTCGTATCTGCCGCCACAACGCCGCCATCCCGAATAGCCAAAACAGTTTCGGAGACGCGCAGAATGCCCAAGTCATGGGTCGCAACAATCACGATTGCGCCCCCATCTGCCGCCTCGCGTAGCGCAGCAATTGTTTTACGTCCCGCATCAAGATCAAGGTTCGCCGTCGGCTCATCCAAAATTAGTAAGACAGGGTTGCCAAACAAAGCGCGCGACAGCCCAATAAGCTGCCTTTGGCCCGATGATAGTGACGCAATACCGGGAACACCGACTGAAGTGTTGTAGCCTTCCGGCAAACGTAAAATAACTTCGTGAGCGCCGGCACGTTGCGCCGCTTCAATCACTTGTTCAGGGTCACATTCGCTCATCCGCGCAATGTTCTGCGCGATAGAGCCAGGCAAAAGTTCAACATGTTGCGGGACGTAACCCACATAAGGCCCGCGGTCATCGCTATTCCACGCATGAAGTTCTCGCCCGCCCAAATTAATGTGCCCCGAAAACGGACGCCATGCGCCGGATATTGTCTGCAAAAGGCTCGTCTTACCGCTCCCAATCGGACCGATTAATGTCACGAGAGTTCCGCCCTCCAAGCTTAGCTTGAACGGCCTGACTAACGGCGCTTCGCTCCCCGGCGGCGCAACCGACAATCTGTCAAAGAGAACGGATGCTTCTGGACGCGGTAGTGGAATTTCTGGTTCAGTGGCGGGCGCCGGTAAAATTCGATCAATTTGCGCGGCCCAAGCTTGTCGAACCGAGGCTATATTGCGCCATCCGCCCACGATTTGATCAATCGGACCGAGTGCTCGGCCCAGGATAATGGACCCCGCGACAATCGCCCCGGGCGAGACTTGTTGTTGCACGGCCAGTGCGCCGCCTGCTCCCAGTACGAGGATTTGCAACATCTGACGAATTGACCGCGACGAGGCGGCAAAACCGATTTCGCGCTTCCCGCCCGACAGTGCGGTATCCTGCGCATCGCTTTTTATGGCGCGCCATTTCGACAACGTATTTTTTGTCAGTCCCATCGACACTATTGCAGACCGCTGACGACTTAAGCCGAGCGCGAGTTCAAAGGCTTGGCTGTCTTTTCGGATAGCGTCGTCATGGGCGTTGCGCGTCAAGCCTTCCGCGGACGCGGCCAAAGCGACCATCAAAGCCGCTCCCACAAGGCCAATAATGCCAATCAATGGGTGGATGACAAACAACACAGCAAGGAAGAACGGCGCAAACGGTAAATCAAAGAACGGCAAGATCGCTTGATTGGCAAAATAACCACGCAAACGCGCCATTTCGCGCAAGTTTGTTGGTAAGTCCGCACCTGCTTCGGGGCGATCCGTAAAGTCCAGAAACGTGTTTTCGGAGAGACGATCATCTAAATCTATCGCTGCGAGTGTCGAAAGACGTCGCCGCCCAACTTCTGCGGCTCCATAAATCACCAGCAGAAAAACGGAAATGACGGTCAACCAGATAAGCGTATCAATAGAGCCTGACGTCAAAATACGATCATAGACCTGCAACATGTAGAACGGCGAGACGAGTAAAAGTAGGTTCGAGACAATGCTAAAGAGCAGTATTGGAACGATGTAATTCGGGATCGCAGTTCCAACCGACCTAAGCCAGGCGAAAAGCGGTAATGTTGGCGCTGGAGTCATCAGGTTAACCAAATTCTAGTGGAGAACTGAATGAGGACAAGACCAGAGCCGTGCCCATATGAAATATTTTCGTAGCTAAACTAAGCCATGCGCTGAACATCTCGCTCGGCAGAATGCCCCTACAAGAACGTCGATTCAAGATTAAGATGTCTACGAATTTTCATTTACACAGACCTAATTCACCCGCAACAAGCAATAATCGACTAGCGGAATAAGGCAAAAGTACGACTACTATCTGCGAAAAGTAAAAAGTCTTCAAGAATACAGATGCAACCCTTCATCCATGAATTGCATGTTCGAATTCATGGTTTGATAGCGATGATTAATCGAAACGATCTCAAATACACTTGACACATTGAGCTAGGCGAGATCGGAATCAACAGAAAGATTGCAGAAGACATCATCTTTAAAACTCGTTTAATAAATACCCTGCTCACTCTATTCGAGCATCAATGGTGTGATGTCTTCTACGAAAATTAAAATCACCAACAGTCAGATCGATCAGAGATTACCGGCGATCTGAAAATAGAATTTCGATCCCATCAAGCATCGCAGGTCCAACAAACTCGTCGATGCCACAAGGTTCACCTTGTATTAAAGCCGAGACTGCCAATATGCGACGTCGAAAATTACAACCGTAAGACAGTTAATCGCCGTAGTTCATTAAAAGCCACTTCCCCCAAAGCCCAAGGTTTGATCGGGCTTCCAACACCCGCTAACATACACCTAATCATTTTATACGATGCGAACTCGACTTATAGGGTCATATCAACGATCTATTTTTCTCTCCGGTTGCATCCCCACAATGTCGCTTTAAAACAACGATTATGAGACTATTGTCGTGAATTCGGAGCATTTTCAAAGAGACATCGCCGCAGGCAGGGCGATGGTGGATGCTGGCAATCTTGAAGCTGCGATCCGGCATTGTAAATCCGCGCTGGATCAAGACCCAACGCATGTCGATGCTTACGCGTTGCAAGTCAGTATTCTCTTCGCAAAAAACCGTCCCGAAGAAGCCCTTCGGATCACGGAACGGCGAATGGAGTCCGTCCCAGATTGCCGCTACGCGAGCCTCCAACGTATTCGCCTGCTCGGGTCAATGAACCGCGCGGGGCTTGCTAAAAAAGCGATGGAGGACGTTCGCAATAGTTTCTCTGATGACCCTATGATGATTCACGATTGCCAGCTGATGCATGATGTGACGTTGGACCGAAATATCTATGTCCTGAAACGGATCCAGCACCTGCGCGAAACGGGTTATTGGGGCATTCTCGACCTTAATGACCTCGAACAGACAGCGCGCGCCAATGCGGGCCACATCACGACGTTAGGGCAGCTGCAGCAGGCCGATCTAGAGCGCGGCGACATTGATCCAGAAACGCTGCATTTACAAAGCGTTGTTCGTTATCTTCAAGGGCGTTTAATCTCTGCCCGGCGATTGGCCGCACAAGCGTCGGATTTGGATCCCTTAAATGCGCCCGTTCATGCGGAAACACGGTTTGCAGCGCTACTCGGTATGATCCCACTTCTGTGGCCCGCGCAGTTCTTCATTGTCCTCACAGGATCCTTCACGTCACGATTTCCGTGGTGGGTAAGGATGTTTACGAACTATATTCTTGCACTTGGCGCCCTCCTCTTTTTAGGTCTCGTCCTGACACTCGTCCAGACTCTGCCGTTCTTCTCCGACAGTGCGCTCGGCATTATTTCGGGCGGCGTCGCGCTTATCAATGTTGCGTGGGCGCTTTACGTCATTTGGGCCTTTGGGTCCTTCGGGCGTTGGCGCGCCAATCGATCAAAAAAGTTTAAAATCTCAGGGGATTACTAGCATGAGCGTATCTGGGTTTAATGACAGCCTACAACAAATGCGGGCCGCAGTCCTCGCAACGCCGGGGCAAAGCGGGTTACTCGCGGGATATACGGCCTTGGTTGAAACGGCCCCGGATAGCGGACTGATCGTATCCGCATTTGAGGGCATAGACCCCGATAATTATGTCGATGACGAATTACGCCAAAAGATCGCCGGATTGCTCCGCGACGCAGGCGCTTTAGAAATTGCGGGTCATTGGGACCCAACTATGTCCCGCCTCGCCAAAGGCGGCCCGCCAACTACAGTGCCCGCAACAGGAAGTATGAAAGCCAAAGGACCGAGCCTAAGTTTTGATGACATCGGCGGCTTGGAAGACGTAAAGAAACAGGTCCGCCGCCGGATCATCAATCCGTTTTTGAAACAGGAACTCTTCGCTCGCTTCAAGCGCAAATCAGGCGGCGGTGTACTCATGTACGGCCCGCCCGGATGCGGGAAAACCATGCTGGCCCGCGCTTTGTCGCATGAATGCAACGCTCACTTCCTGAATGTGAAAGCGGCTGACCTCCTCGATCCTTATACTGGCGTGACAGAGCGCCGGATCACAGAAGTGTTTGATGAAGCCCGCCGCCGCTCGCCGACTGTTCTATTCTTTGATGAGGTCGAAGCGATCGCTCAGAAACGCCAGCACGATAGCCACGCGCGAGTGAATACGGGCGTGTCATCTCTTCTAACGGAAATGGACGGGTTTGAGGGGCAAAATGAAGCCGTGCTTCTGCTCGGCGCAACCAATGTGCCGTGGTCACTCGACGGTGCTTTCCGCCGCCCGGGCCGTTTTGGACGCACCATTTTCGTCCCGCCGCCGGACAAGGTCGCGCGGAAATTCATCATGAACCGCGCTCTCGTTGGGCGGCCCGTCACGGACGGCTTAGACCTCTCTGACATTGTCGCGCGAACATCCGGTTATTCCGGCGCGGATTTGATCGACATTGTCGATACGGCGCTCGATTACGCGATTGAGGATAGCGACCGCGCGGATGCGATTTGCCCTCTAAACGGCGAACATTTCCAAGACGCCCTCGCCGAAGTTCGTCCGTCGACGGGTGAATGGTTCAGTCAGGCCAGCGCTTACGCCACTCATGCTAATCGCGACGGGCTTTACGATGACCTCTCCGCTTTCTTGAAAAAACATCGTAAGTAATCCGCTCCACCTGCGCCCGCCCCCTTGACCCACAGACTCAGTCTGTGGTTTGAGAACGAACACCGAACAAACAAGGTTCGGCATTGTCGATAAGTCTGAGGGTAAGTCTGTGGATAAGTGCGGGATAAAAGGATGAGCCGCGCGCACGCTCTTGATCATGTTCGCGCAGAACAGAGACGTTTTCGTCGGGCTAAGTCAGGCAAATCATGGCAAGTTCGTGAACTTCCACAGTTTTATTATCTCACCCATTTCAATAGTTTCCTCAAAGACGTTCACGCAAAGAACTTTGATCTACTTGGCAAAATCGAGTTAAAGTTCATTGCGGCGTATGAAACTCTGCCCCGCAATGCCAAAGCCACTTACGTCCGCATGGCGAACCGCCGTGGATATGTCTTTGATCGCGACAAGTTCGCCTATGACGAAATCACGGAACAAGATGCCCAATGGCAAATTTTAAAGCAAAGCCAATTCGCCGAACCGATTGACGCAAACTTGTACCGGGATTGGCTTATCAGCCTTTCGAAGCCTGATCTCGCCGCGCTTATGGCGGACAGTCTTTGCCCAACTCTATTCAAGAAAAGTTGGAAAAAAGACCGACTGATTGATGTGGCTCAGACACATATTGACCCTGATGAGACTTTTATTCCGGATCGTTACATCGCGCAAGGACGGCGCGAGTCGCTACAATATTTGCTGTTTCTCTATTTTGGACGAATTGAAGATAACCTCCAAGTTCTCACGCACCGCGACCTCGGTCTTATAAAGCGCGCCCAAGATGGACAAAATGAGGCTCGGTTTGATACGTTAGAAGATGCAAAAACGGCTTTTTTCTACGCCAAAGCCCTGCACGACTTTCGGCACGGGACTGATCATGACGCGGCGCGGCTTTGCCAAGCGTTTGAAGATTGGCCGACGCCCACTTGCGATCTCTCGACTAGGCATCGGGACAAACTCCTTCAGAAGTTAGGCGGATGGTCGGAACGGCATGATGAACACGACCAAGCTTTGCGGCTATATACGCAAAGCGATGCACCGCTTTGCAATGAACGCGTCATTCGTATTCGCTGGTCCCGTGATGGCGATCATGACCGTCAGTGGTGCAAATTGCGGCTGGAAACATTGATCGAAAATCCGGGGTCGGATTCAGAAGCTGACTTCGCGGAAGATTTTTATGCGCGTAAGTTTCGCAAGAAACGGACATCTGCGACGACTGATCTCCTTCGATCAGCGACCGTCGTGACGCTTGATGAAGCTTTCCGCAATCAACCCGAACGTGCTGCGCTAAAACATTATAAAGACAAGGGTATTGAAACATACCGAAGCGAAAATGTACCGTGGCGAAATCTATTCGGATTGCTGTTTTGGGACTTGTTGCATGAAGGCGCAGGATCACGCCTCCGTATCCCTGAAAAACTCCGCGCGGGCGTGTTCTATTCTGAACATCAGGTCGAAATCGAAGCTCGCCTCACCCTGTTGGATAACCCATCGCTGGCGCTACTCGACCTCCTTAGAATCTTGTCTATGCATTACGGCGAAGACAATGCGTTAGTCCATTGGGGGTCACGATCGCTAGACCGGATCAAGGCTCTTTTGGTTCACGCCCCGCGAGGCGGCGTTGCCCACTTGCTTCGACTGATGGCGCAGGATTGGCGCGGGACGAAAGACGGATTTCCCGACCTCATGCTGATCGATGATGGCCGCGTAAGCTTTGTTGAAATCAAGACAGCCGGCGACAGTCTTCGGCGCAATCAACTGACCCGTATGCGGCAACTCTCTGCTGCGGGGTTTCCTGTCAAAATTGCCAAAGTCCAATGGGCTGTCGATCCGAACCAACCTTATGTCGTGGTTGATGTCGAAACAACGGGCGGCCGGCCGGGCCTGCATCGCCTCACAGAAATCGGCGCAGTTAGAATGATTGGCGGTGAAATTGTTGATGAGTTTCAAACCTTGCTTAATCCGCAGCGGTCCATTCCTCCCAACATCACCCGCATAACCAACATTACCAACGAAATGGTCGCGGGCGCGCCGTTGTTCATCGACGTGGCAGAGCAATTTCGGGACTTCATGGGTGACGCTATCTTTGCCGCGCATAACGTCAATTTCGACTACGGATTCATTTCTGCAGAATATGAGATGATCGACCAACGCTTTCGCCATCCCAAGATTTGCACCGTCGCGTCTATGCGCAGACTATATCCCGGACATCGGTCCTATTCTCTCAAAAATCTGTGCCGCGATTTTGAGATTGATTTGACGAGCCATCACCGTGCGCTGTGCGATGCAAAAGCGGCGGCGGAATTGCTCAAACTCGTCAATGAAAAGCGGATGATGGGCTAGTCGCCCCAACTAGCCTGTGCCAGAGATTGTATATAAGAGATGGGATATGACAGTCACCGCATTTGATACAAACGACGATAAGCTCTCGCACATCGATGCGATGCGCGGACGGATTGATGCATGCCTCGCCGATCTTGTCCCGAGTGCAGAGACCTGGCCTCGGCAGCTCCATGAAGCCCAGCGCCACGCGCTGCTCTCTCCGGGCAAGCGCTTCAGGCCCCTCCTCACTGTCTTTTTAGCTAAAGCTTGCGGGATTGACGAAACGCGTCTTGTCGCCGCGATGGAGGTCGGCTGCGCTGTTGAAATGGTTCATGCAGCCTCCCTCATCCTCGACGACCTTCCCTGTATGGATGATGCGGATTTGCGTCGAAACCAGCCGACCACACATGTCGCTTTCGGTGAAAGCACGGCTATTCTATCGGCCACGGCCCTTCTTAACCGATCATTCGGTGTGGTCGCCCGCAATGGAGCGCTGGACGCAGAACAGCGTGCCGAGCTGTGCGATCTTCTATCCTATGCGGTCGGCTCAAGCGGCTTGATCGCGGGGCAAATGGCCGACCTTGATAATACAGGCAGCGCCAGCGTGTCAGAAATCGAACGCGTGAACCGCCTCAAAACAGGGGCTTTATTCGACTTTTCTGCTGATGCCGCTGCCATTATGGCGAATAGTCCGGCGGCTCAACGTGCCGCACTTAAGGATTTTTCACGCCAAATCGGACTCGCCTTTCAATTACTCGATGATGTGAAAGACGTGCTGCAGAGCCCCGCGATAAGCGGAAAAACATCGGGCCGCGATGAAGGCAAAACGACATTAGTCGCCAAACACTCCATGTCTGAGACCAAGGCGATGCTGGAAACCTATCTCGCCAACGCTAAAATCGCGCTGACGCGGGCTGGATTGAATGAGGTCGGAACGCTCTCGGCCTTGATCGACCGTCAGTTCTCATTCCTTCGCGACCTTTGAACGTATCTACGCTTAGGGCAGTTCGTCGCAAGCGGTTTCACGCATAGGCGGTTTCAACACATGAGAATCTGACCTATACCATGACAGAACAGACACCGCTTGAGACGCTATTATTTCTTCTGCCGCCAACATCTCAGTTACGAATAGAGGCCCTTTATTTGCGGCGCTTCTCGGCGCAGCTTGGATCATGGCTCATGGATATGCGGTTTTCTTTCACGCGATTAGCGATCCGTGGTGGATCACCCTCGCCTTGATTGCGGTTCAGCTTTGGCTCTACACAGGCTTATTCATCGTCGCCCATGATACAATGCACGGCTCTTTCGCGCCCGGACGTCCTGCGCTTAATAAATGGGTCGGGCGCGTTATTCTGTTTTGGTATGCTGGCTTTTCGTGGGACAGGATGCGCACGGCGCACCACCAACATCATGCGACACCCGGAACGGAAGACGACCCTGACTTTTACGCGGGCAACCCCATAAATTTTTGGCCGTGGTATATTCAATTCTTCCTGCGCTATTTCGCTTGGACACAGATCCTCGTCCTCGCCGGTATTGGCGCTGTTTATATGTTGCTCGGCGCGAATTATCTAAACTTGGTCGTCATGTGGGCCATTCCTGCGATCCTGTCCTCTGTGCAGCTTTTCTATTTCGGGACTTACCTCACCCACCGCCACGGCGATGCATTTCCGGATGAGCATTTAGCGCGGACCAATGATTTTCCCCGCTGGCTGTCGCTGCTCACTTGTTTTCACTTTGGCTATCATCATGAACATCATCTCTATCCGTATGAGCCATGGTGGCGGCTTCCGTCCCGTAAATTAGAGCATAAATCGTGAGCATTTGGGCCGCGACACTCACAGTTCTTGTATCCATTATCGGCATGGAGATTTTTGCCTGGGCGATCCATAAATACGTCATGCACGGAGTTGGTTGGGGCTGGCACGAAAGTCACCACACAGACACGCACGGTGTGTTTGAGACCAATGACCTCTATGCCGTCGTGTTTTCCTTTATCGCCGCAGGCCTTTTTATCGCCGGATCAATATGGTGGACACCGCTTTGGTTCGTCGCACTTGGCCTGACAATTTATGGCTTACTCTACGGCTTTGTGCATGACGGGTTGGTTCATCAGCGTTGGCCGTTTTTTGTCAAAGTGCGCGGGCGCTATATGAAACGCCTCGTTCAGGCTCACCGTCTCCACCATGCTACACACACAAGGGATGGCGCCGTATCTTTTGGGTTTTTGTGGGCGGAAGATGTCCGCAAACTGAAAGCCAAGTTGAAAGCCGCCGCTAAATCGTGAGCGGTTTTGGTCCCGATGAACTTGTCGCCTGCTATCGACGCGGCGTCTTTCCGATGGCGGATAGCCGCGACGCAGAGGGTCTTTACCTCATGGAGCCGGAAGACCGCGCAGTGTTTCCGATCGACACATTCAAACCATCAAAGTCCATGCAGAAGTTCGCGCGAAGAACACCGCTAACCGTCTCAATCAATCGCGCTTTCCCAAAGATGATTGCCGCCTGCGCTGACCTGCGCGACGAAACTTGGATCAGCTATGGGATCGAATGGCTCTACAGCATTTTGCATAATCGCGGCGAAGCCCATTCCGTGGAGGTTTGGGACGGCGAAACATTAGTCGGCGGGCTCTACGGCGTGAGCCAAGGCGGCGCATTCTTTGGCGAGAGTATGTTCTCAACCCGAACCAATGCGTCAAAACTCGCCCTCATGCATTTGATCGAAAGGTTACGGGCGCGAGGCTTCATCCTGCTCGACGCACAATTCATGACGGATCATCTCGCCACGCTCGGCGCAATCGAAATCACCAAGGCTCAATATAAAAAACGACTTGAAACAGCACTTTTGATCGACACTTCCTTCGTCTGAGGGTTGCGCGTTGAAAACACGGCGTTACGGTAAACGTTATGAAGACATTACGCACCTGCCTCGCCCTGTCCGCCGCGCTCCTCGTGGCCTGTACCGCTGCCGATGACGGTGAGAAGGAGACGATTGCTTTCGAGCTGCCAACAGCCTTCCCGAGCACTTATGAACCCATGCCGTCTGTAGCGACGCTAATCACCAATGCTGTTATTATCGACGGCACAGGCGAAGCGACAAGCGCAAATTCGATGCTGATGACGGACGGCCGGATTACAGCCATCGGTACGGACCTTAGCCCCAATGGCGCAACAGTCCTCGACGCGGGCGGACGCCACGTTACGCCCGGCATTATCGACATTCACAGCCATCTCGGCAACTATCCAACGCCAAGCGTCAACGCACACGGCGACGGCAATGAAGTCACCTCGCCTATCACATCCGAAGTGTCCGCCGAACATGGCGTTTGGCCACAAGACCCGGGGTTCGATGAAGCCCTACAAGGCGGCGTGACTACCCTCCATATTCTTCCAGGCTCCGCCAACTTGTTTGGTGGCCGCGGCGTCACCCTTCGCAATGCGCCGTCCCGTACGGTTCAAGGCATGAAGTTCCCGAACGCGCCTTATACGCTGAAAATGGCCTGCGGGGAAAACCCGAAACGCGTTTATGGGGATCGCGGTGGGCCCGGATCTCGTATGGGCAACATCGCAGGTTACCGGAAGAACTGGATCAAAGCCGCTGAATATAAAAAGAAAATTGAAGATGGCGATGAGCCAACCCGTGATCTCCAGCTTGAAACACTGGCCGGCGTTCTGAACGGCGACATCCTTATTCAAATGCATTGCTACCGCGCCGACGAAATGGCGCAAATCATCGATCTGTCAAAGGAATTCGGCTACCAAGTCACGACCTTCCACCACGCCGTTGAAGCCTATAAAATTGGTGACCTTCTCGCGGAAAACGGAATTTGTGCGGCCATGTGGGCCGATTGGTACGGGTTTAAGATGGAGAGTTATGACGGCATTTTGGAGAACATCCCGTTCGTCCATGCGGCGGGCGCTTGCGCGATGATCCATTCGGATGATGATAAAAACATCCAACGCCTCAATCAAGAAGTCGCCAAGGCTTGGGCCAATGGCAATCGCGCCGGACTGGATATCTCCCGCGATGAAGCGTGGACGTGGCTCTCGACCAATCCTGCGAAAGCGCTCGGAATTTTGGACGAAACCGGAACACTCGAAGTCGGCAAACGCGCTGATGTTGTTATCTGGAACGGTGACCCCTATTCCACCTTCGCCCGACCAGACCAAGTTTATATGGACGGTGCCTTGATGTTTGACCGCGAGTCAGGATTGAAACCGCAATCCGACTTCCGCCTTGGTACGGAGCTAGCCCGATGAAACATTTTCTCCTCGCCTCCGCTGTCTCAATCCTGACAGCTAGCTCTGCTTTCGCCCAAGACATGTTTTTGGACGATGTCGCCTTGCTGGCCGCAGACGGAACGAATAGTGTCACCGACATTCAAATCAGAGACGGCATTATCACAGCGATGGCTCAGGATTTGGTGGCTGTTGACGGCTCAACTGTGATGGCCGGCGTTTTTGTCAGCCCACCACTCGTAACGGCTGTCTCAACACTTGGCATTGTCGACATTGGTGCCGAACGCGATACGAACGACACGACTGCAAACACCGATCTTGCGTCTGTGTCTCTTCGCGCCGCAGATTCTTTTAACCCCCACGAAGTTCATATCGCCAATGCCCGTCGCCGCGGTGTCCTTTATGGCGCGATTGTTCCGAACCCGACGGGTGACACCATATTTGGCGGCACGGGCTTGGTTGCTGTGCTGGATGGATCTGACGCGTCCATTTTAGATGATACTGGCCTCGTCCACATTGCATTAGGCGAAGCCGGTGCACGCCGTGCTGGCGGCTCTCGCGCCGCAGCCATGGCGCAATTACGCGGCGCGCTGGATGATGTTCGGCGCACGTTCCAAACGCAAGGTGAAGGCGATGTTCTGCGCCGCCGTGACGCACGCGCCCTTCGCGCCGTTGTTGCGGGCCGCGTTCCGCTCATGATCAGCGCCAGCCGTGCGTCTGACCTTTTAGCCATTATCGCCCTGAAAGCCGATTATGCGTCACTCGACATCATTGTCGTTGGCGCAGAGGAAGCGCATTTGGTCGCGGATGAGCTGGCCAGCGCAGGAATAAAAGTGATCGTTGACCCCCATGAAAATCTTCCCGACTCCTTCGACTCCGTCAACGCATCCCTTGATAATGTTATGGTCATTGATGAAGCGGGTGTTGATTACGCCATTGTCGGACTGTCATCCTTCCGCACGATTAAAGCAGGCGGATTGGCGCAACATGCGGGCAATGCGGTAGGCAATGGACTTCCCTTTGAAGCCGCTTTCCAAGCGATTACGGGAACACCGGCGCGGTGGTTTGGTATTGATCTAGGCGATATCGAAGTTGGACAGCCGGCATCACTTGTTGTCTGGGACGGTAATCCACTTGACGCGATGTCTGCACCCATTGCCATTTATCGCAATGGAGAGGCTCTCTCGCTCGAATCCCGTATGACGGCGCTCCGTGACCGTTACAATCCAGCAACCGACGATGATCGGCCATACAAATATCGGTAGTTAATTTCGGCCTAAACTCACGTATAGCTGCACTTGATATTGCCGCGCGCCTGTGTAGGGTGCGCGTGCCTGAGAGGTGCGTGCGAGAGTCGCATGCGATGCCGCCATCAAGACCGATGATGCCCGGCGCCTGGCCCGAAAGAACACCCACGTGAGCTCCAAAGACTCCCCGACTGAAATATCACCTGACGCACCCGTCGACGTCACCTTCGCAGAGCTTGGCTTTGACGCGAGAATTTTGAAGGCGCTGGGTGAAATCGGCTACGAAAAGCCGACGCCAATTCAAGCGCAAGCCATCCCGTCCGCGATGCAAAACCGCGACGTCCTCGGCATTGCCCAAACAGGCACTGGCAAAACCGGAGCCTTCGTGCTGCCGACGATGGAGAAGCTGGCTAAAGGCCGCGCACGCGCACGCATGCCACGCTGCCTCATCATTTGCCCAACCCGCGAACTTGCGGCGCAAGTGGCCGAAGACGTGAAAACTTACGGCAAATATTTAAAGCTCGAAATGGCGCTCTTGATTGGCGGCGTCTCTTTCGCGGAACAGGACAGAAAACTCACAAAGGGCGTCGATATTCTTATCGCGACGCCGGGGCGTTTGTTGGATCAATTCGAACGCGGTAAAATCCTGATGACGGGCGTCCAAACGCTTGTTGTCGATGAAGCCGACCGGATGCTCGATATGGGTTTCATTCCCGATATTGAACGCATTTTCCAAATGACGCCCTTTACGCGTCAGGTTCTATTCTTCTCGGCCACGATGCCGCCCGAAATTAAACGGCTTGTCGATCAATTCCTGCACCAACCCGTCACAGTTCAAATTGCACGCCGCAACTCGACCGCCAAGACTGTCCGCCAACGCATTGCGCGCGTTCCCTCCTCTGACGGAAAACTCAAACGCACAGCGCTTCGCCAAATCATTGCGGGCGAAGATGTCGATAGCGGCATTGTATTTTGTAACCGCAAAAAAGACGTCGATGTCGTTGCGAAATCCTTCACTAAACATGGCATGAGCGCTGAGCCGATTCACGGCGACCTCGCGCAAAGTCTTCGCACTAAAACGCTAGAGCGTTTCAAAGAAGGTGACATTAAGTTCCTTGTCGCGTCCGATGTTGCGGCGCGCGGTTTGGATGTGTCCTCAGTCAGCCACGTCTTCAACTATGATGTGCCGTTCCATTCCGAAGATTACATCCACCGGATTGGCCGGACAGGCCGCGCCGGACGCAAAGGCGATGCGATCATGCTCGTCGCGCCATTGGACGACAAGAACTACGAGAGCATTCTCAATCTGATCGGCAAGGATTCGATTGAAGAGATCGACATAGAGAATGTTGATGATTTACCACGCGGTGGAAACAAGCGCGGTGGTCGCGGCGGACCCAAAGGCCGATCATCCGGATCGTCACGCTCCTCATCCTCACGCAGCGCAAAGTCTAGCCGAAGCGATAATTCTCGTCGCCGAGCTGCACCGTCGTCCTCGCCCGCAAAAACCGAAACGCCCGTCGTTGAAGCTAAAGCTGAAACGAAGCCACAAACGAAGCCTAAAACCAAGACTCAGCGCACGCGTAAAGCACCCGGCCGTAAATCTGACACGGCCAAAGAGGCCCCTGTTAAAGCTACAACTGAGGCCCCGGCAACTCGCTCTAAAGAACAAAAGCCAGAACCTAAACCCGCAGAACGTAAGCCGTCTCGTTCGCGATCCCGCGGTCAATCGGACGATCAGACCCAATCTCGTTCCAAAGATCATTCTAGGTCACGTGGAAAGTCTGAACCTGAGAAAAAACCAGCCAGAAAAACGGCGTCAAACTCAAGCGGGAAATCAAACTCCCGTGGGAATTCAAAGGGTGGATCTAGCAAAGAGGCTGGATTCGGCGGCGATATGCCAGCGTTTTTCAACCGCTAGCAAACCTTGAACCACTAAGAGAATAGTCGCGCTGTCGCGATTATTCCCATTCGATTGTTCCGGGCGGTTTGGACGTTACATCATAAACGACCCGATTCACGCCGCGCACTTCATTGATGATCCGTGTTGCGGTTTCCCCCAAAAATTCGTGGCTATACGGATAATAATCTGCCGTCATGCCGTCAGTTGACGTCACAGCGCGTAGTGCCAGCACAAAATCATAAGTCCGGCTATCGCCCATAACGCCGACAGTCTGAACAGGTAGCAACACGGCGAACGCTTGCCAAATATCGTTATAAAGCCCGTGTTTTCGGATTTGGTCGAGATAAACGGCGTCCGCTTCACGCAGGATGTCGAGGCGCGCTTTTGTAATTTCGCCCGGACAACGAATAGCGAGGCCGGGTCCCGGGAACGGATGGCGCTCCACAAAATCTGTGTGCAAACCAAGCTCACGGCCGAGCACCCTCACCTCATCTTTGAAGAGTTCGCGTAATGGTTCGACCAATTTCAGGTCCATACGTTCCGGCAAGCCCCCCACATTGTGGTGGGATTTGATTGTCACGGACGGACCACCATCAAACGACACAGATTCGATCACGTCCGGATACAGTGTGCCTTGTGCCAAAAACTTGGCTCCGCCAACTTTCTTGGCTTCGCGTTCGAAAATATCAATGAATGTCCCGCCGATGATTTTACGTTTCCTTTCGGGATCGGACACACCTTCGAGCAGGCCGAGAAACTCATCGCTGGCATCCACATGGATCAGCTTGATATTATAATGATCACGGAACAGCGCCGTCACTTGCTCGCTCTCGCCTTTGCGCATCATGCCCGTATCGACATAGACACAGGTCAGCTGATCACCGATCGCTTCATGGATCAGAACCGCGGCAACGGAACTATCGACGCCGCCAGATAGGCCGCAAATGACTTTACCGTCACCGACTTGATCTTTGATGGCTTGAATCATTTCGCCTTTAAACGCGGCCATCGTCCAATCGCCATCAAAGCCGGCTATTTCATGCGTGAAGTTACGCAAAATTAGCGCGCCATTTTCCGTGTGAACGACTTCGGGGTGGAACTGAACGCCGTAGAAACGACGGCTCTCATCCGCGATGGCAGCCAGCGGCGCGTTTGGGCTTTTTGCAATAATTTCAAAGCCGTTCGGCATATCTCTGACGCGGTCTCCGTGGCTCATCCATACTTGTTCACGGTCTGTTAGACCTGCAAATAAAGGCGATGATCCGGTCTTCTCAAGATAGGCGCGTCCAAATTCCTGTTCATCCGATTTTTCTACCGCGCCGCCGAGCTGCGCCGCCATTGTCTGCTGCCCGTAACAAATTCCGAGCACGGGAACGCCAAGATCAAAGATCGCCGCATCAGCCCGAGGACTGCCAGCATCCGCCACGCTCGCCGGACCGCCAGACAGAATGACGGCTTTTGGCTTGAACGACTTCAGGAACGCCGCATCGACTTTATTATAGGGGTGAACTTCCGAATATACGCCGCTTTCGCGGACACGACGCGCAATCAATTTTGTGACTTGTGACCCAAAATCGACAATCAGCAAACGCTCATGTTGCTGAATAATGTCGTCGTGTTGTTCGCTCATTTCGTTCGTTCCATCACTGCGAAGAAGAAGCCATCCGTACCTGTTGAGGCCGGAGTCATTGTCAGGGTTAGCCCGTCTTCGGACCAAGGCTTAGGGCCATCAACGCCAAATCGTTCCTCAAACACTTCACCCGCGCTAAGAAGCGAGAAGTTTTCATTGCGTTCAAGGAAAGCATAGACTTGAACTTCGTTTTCCTCGGCTAACATCGAACAGGTCACGTAGAACAGAAATCCACCGACTTTGACAAACTCAGACCCTTGATCCAGAACCGTGACTTGTTCCTTACGGCGGCGTTCAAGCGCATTTTCAGTCAGCCGCCATTTAGCATCCGGTTTCCGGCGCCACGTCCCGACGCCTGTACAGGGCGCATCAATTAATACACGGTCCATTGACCCTTTGAGAGCGGGCAGCGTTTCTGCGGGCGGCGCAATCACCTCGATCATTGACGCACCAGCCCGGTCCGCGCGTTGCCATGTCGGCGCGAGGCGGCGTTTGTCGATGTCGTAAGCGTATATTTCGCCTTTATTGAGCATATCGCCCGCAAGTGCGAGCGCCTTACCGCCGCCGCCTGCGCAGTAATCCAAAACCTTATCGCCGGGCTGAGCCGCACACAGGAGGCTCACCAGCTGGCTGCCCTCGTCCTGCATTTCGATTTTACCGCGTTGATAATCGGCGGTCGATTGCACATCCGGATGACGGCCAAAGCCATCAATTGGTGGATAGCGTAACCCGACGGGCGATAGCGGGGTCGGAAGAGCCGACGTTTCGATATCAGATCGTTTGGCTTTCAGGGCATTAACCCGCATATCCAACGGCGGGCGCTTAGCGAGGGCTTGGCCTTCGGCAATCGCTTCGTCCGTGAAATTATTCTCAAATGAGGGCCATATCCATTCAGGGACATCCGCCTGAATCCAATCCGGCGCACTACTCAAATCAATTCGCCCAGCAATATTCGCCCGCTCATTTTCTGTTAGAGCCGACGGTGAATGCTTATCGTCCTTATCAAAGGCCAGTTGTTCCAAAGAGACGCCGCAGCCCCACACCGCGCCCGCCAGCGCCAAAGCCCGCGGGCTATCATCGTCCATACGGTACGCGTAACTGCTCCGGTGACGCAGCGCGTCATAGACGATGTTACCAATGGCCGCGCGGTCCTTGGACCCCGCAAAACGGTGTCCTTTGGCCCAATCACGAAGCGCCAGCGCAACAGGCGTGCGTTGAGATAGAATGTCCTGCAGAACTTCTTCTGCGGCAGCAATACGTCCACCGAGTCTCATGAGATAACGATCTGAACAATAGCGATTACGTAAAGGCCCACCAACGCCATCATGCTCAGGACGAACGTGCCAAACCGCCAAGGAAATATAGTATTATGTGTCAATTGGATGCCGGCGTGTACAATGCGTAGAACGACATAGGCCCATGCTAATATGAGCGCGACGAGGGTCGTCTCTAGTCCATTCAGGAATAACAGCGCGATAACGTAAAACAGGACCGGCGCTTCGAACTGATGTTTGAGATTGGCGCTCGTCTGCTCAATCTTGGACGGAAAACCGTCCTTTAAGACGGTCTGAAAACCCACTTTACGAATATGAAACGCCCGCGTTAGGCCAAGCCGCATAACCACTAAGAGCGTAAGCCCGACTTGGACTAGCAAAGGGACAATCATCGGATACTGCGCGATCGTCATCCCGGCATCGAATAGTTAGGGGCTTCACGAGCGATGTGAACATCGTGGACGTGACTTTCGCGGAGACCCGCGCCCGTAATCCGGACAAATTCTGCATTGGCATGAAAGTCATCAATCGTTTCGGACCCCGTGTACCCCATGGAGGCCCGCAGGCCGCCGAGGAGTTGATGCAAGATCGGCCCGACAGGACCCTTATAAGCAACGCGGCCTTCGATACCTTCGGGAACGAGTTTCATCGTGTCCGAAACTTCTTTTTGGAAGTAACGGTCAGCAGACCCTCTCGCCATCGCGGCAACAGATCCCATACCCCGGTAAGCTTTATATTGGCGGCCTTGGTAGAGAAAGACTTCGCCCGGTGCTTCTTCGGTCCCGGCGAGCAGTGAGCCCACCATCGCCGATGTGGCCCCAGCGGCGAGCGCTTTGGCCATATCACCGGAATATTTGATGCCCCCGTCAGCGATGACTGGCACGCCTGCAGCGCTAGCCGCTGTGCAAACATCCATGATGGCGGTGAGTTGCGGCACGCCAACACCCGCGACGATGCGCGTGGTACAAATTGATCCAGGACCAATCCCGACTTTAAGCGCGTCCGCGCCTGCTTTGATAAGCGAAATCGCCGCCGCTTCGGTCGCAATGTTACCCGCGATGATTTGCGTGTCCGGATAGGCCGCTTTAATCCGCTCAACTTGCGCGCCGACGGCAGAGCTGTGACCGTGTGCCGTATCGATAACAAGTGCATCCACGCCTGCCTCAATCAAGGCCACGGCACGGTCAAAGCCCGCATCGCCAACTGTGGACGCCGCCGCAACGCGAAGGCTTCCAGAGGAGTCTTTACAGGCATTGGGGAAGTTCTCGGCCTTCTCCATATCCTTGACCGTGATCAGCCCGACGCAACGATAGTTTTCGTCAACGACGATCAATTTTTCAATCCGGTGCTTGTGCAGCAAAGTCCGCGCTTGGGCTTGCGTGACACCGACGGTCGCTGTGACGAGTTCCGTCGTCATCAGGTCACGAACCTTTTGCGACGGGTCATCGGCAAAACGAACATCGCGGTTGGTAATAATCCCAACCAGCTTTCCGTTTTCTTCCGTCACAGGAAGTCCAGAAACACTGTGTCGTTCACCCAGTGCAGCCAGTTCAGCGCGCGTAGCGTCCGGCCCGATTGTCACCGGATTGACGACCATACCCGCTTCATACCGTTTGACCTTACGGACTTCTTCGGCCTGTTCTTCGATCGTCAAGTTACGGTGAATCACGCCGATGCCACCGATCTGCGCCATCGCGATTGCGAGCGGCGCTTCCGTGACAGTATCCATGGCCGCACTAATGAGCGGCACATTCATGTTTATCCCACGCGTTAAACGCGTGTTGAGCCGCGCTTGTGCGGGTATTATATCGGACGCCTTGGGTTGCAGTAGGACGTCATCGAAGGTTAAACCTTCTCGAATCTCCATGGGGGAGCCTCCGTTCCATTTGCGAGCCGCACCTATCAGGCATCAGGTCATCCCGCAAACCCTATTCAGCAGGTCGGAAGCCTTTTGCGACAAGATAAATCTCTGGAGAGCCTTTGCGAGAGCTTTTAGGCTTAGCGTGACGGACGAAGTCGAACTGTGTCCGGAGCTTACTGAGCAGTCTCTCTTCTGCCCCGCCTTGAAAAACTTTGGTGACGAAATGTCCGCCTGGAGCCAGCACATCAAGCGCAAATTCAGCGGCTGCTTCGACCAAAGCAACGGTTTTCAAATGATCCGTGTTTTTGTGACCCGTTGTATTCGCCGCGAGATCGGACATGACCAGATCAGGCGCACGGTCGAGGTGTGATTTTAACTGCTCCGGCGCATCATCCGCCATAAAGTCCATATGCAGGATTTCAGCATTCGGCACGGCCTCAACCTGAAGAATATCGATGCCGACGATTCGTTTCGCGCCGCGTTTAAATGCCGCTTGCATCCAACCGCCTGGCGCGCAGCCGAGGTCAACGATTAGAGAATCACGTGAAATCAGCTGATACTTGTCGTCCAACTCTTCCAGTTTGAAGGCAGCGCGCGACCGATAGCCCAGTTCCCGCGCCCGTTGGACATAAGGATCATTGATCTGACGCTCGAGCCATAGCTTGGAGCTGATCTTACGACCCTTGGCCGTACGCACCTTTTTATGGAGCATCCGCGTGGCATTATTGGCATCCGGTTTGGTCCGGCGAGAGCGTTTCTCACCCGACGGCTTGCCGCCATACATTTTGTCGTCGCTCTTGTTATCACTCTTATTATCGTCGGTCATTCGGCAGCATCCTTTGCGGGCGTTTGCACGTCTTCGACACGCCCGGATCCGATCAATCCGATCAACATCCCTTCGCGCAACCCCCTGTCGGCTACCCGGATCATTTTAGACGGCCACATTTCGCAGACGACATCAATGATCGCGCAGCCTGCCACAAGCATACGCGCCCTGTCTTCGCCGATACACGGCTCTTTGGCGCGGTCCTCTGGGGATCGTGACGCCATATCACGCGCGACCGCCACGGCATCATGCGAACGCAGCCAGAGCCCATCGACCTTATTTCGTTGGTAATAGGGAAGTTTCAGATGAATGCCAGCCAGCGACGTGATCGTCCCGCTGGTTCCGATTAAATGGCCGCGACCTTCTTCGAACGCCCGTGTGAACCGCGTATCTGCGCCCTGCTCACGAATGGCTTCGCGGATCGTCTCTTTCATGTTCGCGTACCAGCTTTCGCGGTCCGCGTGCTCAGGCACCTTGTCAGACAGTGTCACGACTCCCAACGGGATAGAACACCATGCGCTGATCGGCGGGCGGTGAATCGGATAATCACCACCATCGCGGAGCTTACGAACATCGACCCAAGACAATTCGGTCGATCCGCCGCCGATATCAATCACGAGCGCAACATCTTTCGTCGGATCAACTAGTTTCACGCAGCCCATAACCGCTAGACGTGCTTCGACACGCGGAGAGATGACCTCGAGCGCAATGCCTGATTCTTTTTTGACACGTTCAAGGAAATGATCGCCATTGCTGGCGCGGCGGCAGGCTTCTGTTGCAACGCAGCGCCAGCGCTTCACATGTTTGGACTTCATTTTGCGTGCGCAGACTTTCAGCGCCTCAACAGCGGCGTCCATGCTGTCTTGGGATAGCTCACCCGTATGCGCGAGATTATGACCAAGGCGGACGACCTTGGAATAGCTATCGATAATCCGAAAACCGTCGGATGTTTCGCGCGCAATGAGGAGCCGACAATTATTCGTACCCAGATCGAGGGCCGCAAAGGTCCCTGAACGGCTCCCGCCCGACCGGGAACCCGACCGCCGCGAAGTCTTCTGTCGCCTTGCCCGTCTCTGCCCTGTGTCAGACGCACTACTCCCGTCGGGTGCAGGCACTGAGGCAGAGCCGGACGGTTCGTTGTCCGGCATGGCCGTGTCTTTCCTTGGCGGCCGTCGGTTCGCGCAATCCGAATTCGGAGCGCGGCGCCTGACGTCCTGTAAGTCTGTTGTTACAGCGTTGTTAGCGAGACGGCTCACTTGGCGCAAGCCAATGATGTCAAAGCGGTTTAAACCCCTCAGTGCATATCGATATGATCATCAAGGAAGGACCAATCAGGGGCAGGTCGAAGTGATTCCATCGCCTCATGCTGCGACAGAAAAATCTGCCCCGTGAGGCGGTCCAAGAACGATGATCGAAACAATCCCTCTCTGACGCGGCTTTGCATATCAGAGAAATGAAGCCTGATATTCGCGGCCTTGAGGCGATTATTGACAGTTTCGAGTGAACTCAGTGCCGAGGCGTCAATCCGGTTCACAGCGGTACACATCAAAATCAGGTCTGTGAGGTCCGGATTTTCAGACACAATCGTCGCGACACGATCCTCCAAGGTCCGTGCGTTGGCGTAATAGAGGCTCTCGTCGATTCGCATGGTTTTTACTTGCTCATTCGTCTCAACCACGAACCGTTGCGCATCGCGGTAATGTTCCGTGCCGGGAAAACGTCCCACAAGCGGCATGTGCGGGTTCACCGTTGTGCGGATGTGCAAAGCCATCGCCAGCACAACACCGACAAGAACGCCATATTGCACGCCCAACATCAAGACTGAAAAGAACGTCGCAAGCGCGGTTAATCCGTCAATTTGTGAATAAACCCACGTTCGCCAAATCGCTTTGAAATCGAGCAAACTGAGACACGCAATAATGATCAATGCGGCAAGCACCGAAAGCGGCAAAGGCTTTAAGAGCGGCGTTAAAAACATCGCGGTCAGCGCCATCAAAGCAGCAACGATAATGCCTGACAAAGGCGTCTCCCCGCCCGCTGCTGCATTGACGGCGGACCGTGACATAGAGCCGTTGACCGCATAACCTGCAGCAAGTCCGGCCGCGATATTCGCCGCACCCAACCCGAAGAGTTCACGGTTAGCATTAATAGACGCCCGCTGACGCGCTGCTAATTCTTGAGCCGTGGAAGTGCTATCGACAAAAGCCACAATCGCAATGACCGCCGCAGGTATAGTCAGCGACTTCATCAATGAGGTCTCAATCATTGGGATTTGGAATGGTGGCAGTCCCCCGGGGACAGTGCCAACGATGGCAAGACCTTGTTGATCAAGCCCCGTCGCCCATGTCAAAATGATGAATACGGCGATGATAAAAATCGGCGCCATTCGCGACACCATTTTTGCACGCCCGCTGGAAACACCCAACTTCACCAAACGATAGGCAAAATTATTGCGCGCCAAATAAAACACCAAGAGCGCAGCCGCGCCGACAACTAATGTAATCAAGCTCGTTTGACTAACTTGATCTCTCAAATTACCCAGCATTGAAAACGCTGTGCGCCCGCCACCAACTACGCCAAATATGTGCCGCAACTGACTGATAATAATCAATAATGCAGCCCCTGTGATATAGGCGGACACGACTGGGCGAGAGACAAAATTCATCAAAAACCCGGCTTTCAAGAATCCCGCACCAATCAACATGACACCCACCATCAAGGCCAAAGCCGCCGCGCCGACAATTCGTAACTCTTCAGGTAATTCAGAAATCGTAGCGGCTGTCATTAATGAAATGACGGCGGTTGGGCCAACATTAAGCTGCCTCGAACTTCCTAAAACAGCATAGGCAAGAAGCGGCGTGATCGACGCGTAAATACCAACTTTGGGCGGTAATCCGGCGAGCAAAGCATAAGCCAAAGATTGGGGCACCAAGAGGATCGTGACGACAATCGCCGCAACGAGGTCACTTGAAAAGTGGGAGCCAGAATAGCCCCAAATCCAACCCCATTGTGCTTTTGCGGCAGACGCGATCCGGCCACTCATTTGAGCGGCTCCATTAGATTGAATGCGGCTAGGCGCGTCAGCTTTGCTCTCTTGCAGCAAAGTCAGTGAGCGGCGCGCGCAATTGTTCCAACTGATAGCCAGCAGAACTCACGGCCTCCATGACCGCGTCAACACCAAGCTGTTCAACATTCGCGAAGGCCCACAACGCGGCAGACCGCATTCCGGACGCACAGAAGGTGACGATAGGTCGGGGTGCCGATTGGTAAGCCGTGACAGACGCTTCAATCAAGCCCGGCGTTAAGCCGCCAGCCATTGGGATGTGAAAATAATCACGCGATGCTGCCATCGCGGCCTGCTCCATCTCTTCAGACATAGGCTGCATAGGCGCTTCTTGATCTGGGCGGTTATTGATGAAGCTCATCACGCCTTGATCCGCCAATGCTTGCATCTGAGCCGGCATCAACTGGCCCGTGACGAACACATCTCCCGGTAATTCTTTCATGAGGCGAGCTGTGCTTTCGCGGCTGCGACAACCGCATCCGTTGTGATTCCAAAGTGGTCAAACAAAGCAGAACCGGGGGCCGATGCGCCGAAGCTATCCATACCCACAAATGCGCCCTGGCGCCCGATGAGCGCATCCCAGCCTTGGCGAATACCCGCTTCGACAGCGACTTTTGGTAAGTCTTTGCCCAGAACAGAGCGAATGTAGTTCTCGTCCTGCTCCATAAACACATCCAAACACGGCACAGACACCACCCGCGCAGAGATACCTTCAGCAGCCAATCGCTCCGCCGCTTCGACGCAGAGATGGACTTCGGACCCTGTTCCAACGAGCACAATGTCATCCGCGCCCGCGCCCGCTTTCAAAACATAGCCGCCGCGTTCGCACCAGTTCGTTGACGCATCATCGCGCACGGCTGGCAAACCCTGACGGGTCAGCGCCATAACACTTGGACCGTCTTTGCGCTGCACGGCCAACTCCCAACATTCAGCTGTCTCCAACGCGTCAGCAGGACGGTAGGTATAAACGTTGGGTATCGCGCGCAGGCTAGCGAGATGTTCGACAGGCTGATGCGTCGGTCCATCTTCGCCAACGCCGATAGAATCATGGGTCGCGACGTAGATGGATTGAATACCCATGAGGCCTGCCAATCGGACCGATGGGCGGCAATAATCCATGAACACCATGAACAGGCCAGAGTATGGCAACATGCCGCCATGCAGCGCCATACCGTTCATGGCCGCCGCCATGCCGTGTTCACGGATACCGTAATTGACGTAACGGCCTCCATAATTGCTCGCTTGAATTTCGTCGGATGTCGCTGGCGTCTTCGTCTTGTTTGACCCTTCCAAATCAGCAGATCCGGAAATCATATCGGTCAGCAATTCTGTCAACGGCTCCAGCGCTTTACCGGAGGCGGCGCGAGTCGCCATTGAGGGCTTATCGGCGGCGACTTTATCTTTGTAAGACTGGAAGCTTTCCAACCAACCGTCATTCAATTCGCCCGCCATAGCGCGTTCGAAGTCAGCTTTTTGATCTGAGGTTGACAGGCGTTCGGCCCATTCGCGGTGATCTTTGCGGCCACGGCGCGCCGGACGTTTCCAGAGCTTGTAAATATCATCAGGAACTTCAAACGGGCCATGATCCCAACCAATTGCAGCGCGAACGCCAGCGATTTCTTCATCGCCGAGCGGAGAGCCATGCGCTTTATTGAGGCCCGCTTTCGTCGGCGCGCCTTTGCCGATGGTCGTTTTACAAGCGATCATCGTTGGTTTGTCAGATTTCTTCGCTCGGCGAAGGGCACTCGCAACCTGTTGCGGGTTATGACCATCAATTTCGATGACTTTCCAACCGCTCGCTTCGAACCTTTTCTTCTGGTTCGTCGAATCAGAGAGCGACACAGGACCATCAATTGTGATATTATTGTCGTCCCACAACACAGTCAGTTTGTTCAGGCCCAAATGACCGGCCAAGCTAATTGCTTCTTGGCTAATGCCTTCCATCAGACAGCCATCACCCGCGATGACATATGTGTGGTGATTAACCAGATCATCGCCGTAACGCGCATTCATGTGGCGTTCCGCCAGCGCGAAGCCAACCGCGTTGGAAATTCCCTGCCCGAGCGGCCCTGTGGTCGTCTCGACGCCGGGAACATGGCCATATTCTGGGTGACCCGCCGTAATGGAGCCTAATTGACGGAAATTTTTGATCTGATCCATCGTCACGGCTTTATAGCCCGTGAGGTGAAGCAAGCTGTAGATCAACATCGAGCCATGGCCCGCTGACAAGATGAAACGGTCGCGATCCGCCCAATTCGGATCAGCCGGATCGAATTTTAAGAATTTCGAAAACAAGACAGTCGCCGCATCGGCCATACCCATCGGCATTCCGGGGTGGCCGCTATTCGCGCGCTGCACAGCGTCAATAGAGAGGGCTGTGATGGCATTGGCCATATCGCGGTGGTCGCGCTGGCTTTGAGAGAGTTCGGTCATTTGCGCCCTTTGCCACGAATAGCGGCAAAGGTTAACCCGTTAGGATGCAGGATTGTGGACTAACCGAGCCCAAATGCGACGGCTGTATGATAGGTCACCGCCGAACCAAGGTAGGCGAGCACAAAAAGGTAGCTAAACGCGAAGATTGGCCACTTCCAACTATTTGTCTCTTTGCGGATAATCGCAAAGGTCGAGAGACATTGCGGCGCGAAAACAAACCACGCGAGAAAGGCTAACCCTGTCGCCATGGACCATTGGCTAGCAATGACGGCCGACATTTGCCCTTCAACCGCATCGCCAGAGACAGCGTAAATGGTCGCCAAACTCGATACAGCGACTTCACGGGCCGCCATGGCGGGAATTAAGGAAATTGTCATTTCGAGGTTGAAGCCGATGGGCTGGAATATCGGCAGGATGACATTCCCGATCATTCCTGCAAATGTCTCGTTGATACTCAGCGCATTGCGCGGGAAGGTCGTCAGGAACCAGATCGCGACAGACGCCGGCAGGATGATGCGCCCTGCCCGGTTCACAAAGATCATCGCGCGGTCATAGAGGCCACGCAGGTAGTCTTTAAACACAGGCGTTTTGTAACTCGGGAGTTCGATCAACAGGCCCGAGCTTTCGCCCCGCGCCAAGGTCCGTTTGAAAATCGCCGCCATAATGAAGGCGAAGACAATCCCGACGATAATCAATCCAAAGGCTACAAGTCCTTGTTGCGAAAACATGCCGACGCGGCCTTCGGGAATGAACGCCCCGATGATGAGGAAATAGACGGGCCACCGCGCAGCGCAGGTCATCAAAGGCGCAATCATGATGGTCGTCAGGCGGTCACGCTCTTGCTCAATCGTTCGCGCCGCCATAACGCCCGGAATGGCGCAGGCAAAGGACGACAAAAGCGGGATAAAAGCGCGGCCATTTAACCCTGCCTTCGCCATGATCGTATCAACCAAAAACGCAGCGCGCGCCATGTAACCAGACGCTTCGAGCAAGAGGATGAAAGCAAAGAGTATGATGATTTGCGGCAAGAAGACGAGCACAGCGCCAACGCCCGCAATCATCCCGTCAACAATCAGAGACTGCATAAGACCTTCGGGAATTATCGCAGAAACAATGCCCTGCAACCAACCGATACTCCCCTCAATGGCGTCCATCGCTGGCCCTGACCATGTATAAACGGCTTGGAACATGACGAACAAAATACCGAGCAATATGACAATACCCAAAACAGGATGGAGAACAAATTTGTCGATCCGGTGGGTGAGCGTTTCGACCTGTTCAAGCCGCGAGACGGCCATACGCGTTGCCGAACGCGCGCGCTGCTGTAACGCCTTAATATCGCCGGGTTCTGGTTTAGGGATTGCGGCGCTACCGTGATCAATATCGCCGGTCCAATCGGTCAAATAATCCAGCAAAGGCGCACGGCCTGACGCACGGACGGCGACGCAGTTAATGACTGGAATGCCGAGCTCCTGCTCCAAGGCAGGAATATCGATGCTCATCCCGTCGCGCGCAGCCATATCCATCATATTCAGAACAAGGATAACTGGCAGTCCGTAGTTTTTGGCTTGAAGAACATTATGGAGGTGCGTTTCGATATGCGCCGCATCGAGCATGAATAGGAGCGCGTCAGGCGCGCGTTCGCCGCTGAGTCGGCCATTAACCGCATCAATCGCGATCCGCTCGTCCATGGACTTACCTGTGTCGCCATAAACACCGGGCAAATCGAGCAATTCAACCTTGTTCCCGTCAGGAAGTTCGAATTCCCCTTTGCGGTATTCTACGGTAACGCCCGGATAGTTGGCCACTTTGGCTCGGCCGCCCGTGAGTGCGTTGAATAGTGAGGTCTTCCCGCAATTCGGCGCGCCGAGTAGAGCAAGCCGGACAGGACGGGTCAATGTTTGAGTATCAGACATAGGGAGCCGTCTAGCGTTTTACGGGTTCAACAAGGATCGCCTGTGCGTCCTGACGGCGCAGCGCGATAATCGCGCCGTTCAGCCGGACACTCATTGGGTTACGCCCAAATAGTCCAAAATGAAGCGGCTCAACACGGTCCCCCTCTGCAAAGCCGATATCTCGCAACCGCGTTTCCTGTTCGGGCGTGTCGGCGGAAAACCCCAAAATGCGAGTCGCACTCGATTTGGCAATATCCGTTAAGCGAGTTGGCATTGAAGACATGCGCCAGCCCATAGTGAGAACCACTTGCAACTGCAAAGGAAAAGGACATCACGTTTCGATCAAAATCCGTCCGAAAACAGACTGTGTGAATTCTTCGGCGAAACAGAGTGGACAGCAGACTTTTGCCTGACTATAGCGCGGCTCGGAAACGAGGCCCGAATAGCTCAGTTGGTAGAGCAACGGATTGAAAATCCGTGTGTCCCTGGTTCAAATCCAGGTTCGGGCACCATTCCCCTTCCCGCCAAGATCGTCTAATCAGCCTTATGGCTCAACTTGATCAAATCATTTCTCATCGTTTTCGCGGTTTTTCGGATCATGAGAGCACAATGGAGGGTTTGATCGCGGCGCTCGACTTTGGCGTAAAGCAAATCGAATTCGATATTCGCCTGACGCGGTGCGGCACGCCCATCATAACCCATGACGAGGCCGCCCACGATTCGCAGGGCAAGCTCCATAAAATTTGCGACATACTCGCGAGAGATTTACCGGCGCTGGGTGGTGATTTCGCGCGCATGCCGTCGGCTCCAGAACTCTTCGCGGCTATCGCTCAACACGATAATAATGACTGCCAACTTCTCATCGATGTCAAAGACGCAGGATTTGAGGAGATGCTATACGCGCTCTGTGCAGAGCATCGACTGCGCGAACGGTCAGTTTGGGTCTCATGGCTGCCAGAAGTGCTCTACGCCGTCCATTCCATTGACCCTGCAGCCCGCAAATGCCTATCGCATTGGTGCCAACCACCCGACGCCCCCACGCGCGCTATTCATACGATCTACTCCGCCATACTGGGCCACATAGACCGCCCTGCGCGGCGCTATGTCCACGGCGAGCGCTCAGGTTGGTTTGTCGACGGCCCGTTGCAAGGCCGCTTACGAGACATTGTGAATTGGGTTTGCGTTCCGGCGGGGCAAATCAGCGCGAATTTAGTCGAAGAATACCACCGCGACGGAACGCAGGTCAGTGCGTTTTCCTATATGACCCACGAAGCGATGGAAGACGCGGAGCAGCGCTACGGCCATGATGCGTTCTTTAGCGACGCCAAAGAGCCTTTTGTAGCAACAGCTTAATCGTTGGCCGCAATCGGAGGCAATTCGCCCTCTGGGACATGTTCGTCCGTTGGGATGGCATAGCCACCCTTAAGCCAACGGCCCAAATCAACATCCGCGCAGCGCTTGGAGCAAAAAGGACGATATGCCTCTTCGGCATCTTTCTTTTTGCAAATCAGGCAGACCGCACTCATCGGTCAGCTTTCACATCTAGTTGCTCGCCAAGCTCAACCGTGAAACGCGCGCCGAGGCGTTCTGTCATAGGTGTGCGCCAATCGAAAGGCGGCTCTTCCAGCCACGCCCAAACGACCGCATCGACGGTCAAGACCATCTGCGCGCCCGCCGAAGCCTTCGCCTCACGTTCCAATCGGCGCAGTGCGTGTATGGCACGGGTTTCAACCGTCGGTTCCCCAAAACGGTCATTTAACTGGGCATCCAAAGACGGGCCATCCTGCCCGCGTGTCATTTCGACCACGCCAAAGCGCGAAAATGGTGCGACGCGAATCGATGCGGGATCGGCGTCCGCCATATCTTCCATCGTTCGAATCACAGATGCGCGATGTCGAGGCTGCCGCAAATTTGGAAAATCGATCACAATCAGGCCGCCCAGTCGGCGCTGTCGAAGCTGCGCCATGATCAATTTCGCGCCATTGACGCTGCAATCCATTACGGTCTTCGCGCCGCCTTTGTCGACGTCCACGGCAATCAAAGCCTGCGTGCGGTCAATTGCAATGGATCCGCCGCCGGGGATCGCAAGATGGCGTTCGGTCGATGTGTCCATCCCAACAGATGATTCTTCAAAGGTTATGTCTGGAAACCGCTTCGTTAGCCGCTCGCGCAAATCGAGCGCCATAACAACGCCCGGTTTTTCACGGGATGGTTCGCCGGCATAACGAACGACGGGGCCTTTTTCAGCGATGGCTTCCTTAGCAACGACGACATCAATGCGTTCGCCTTCTGTCAGGCGCGGCATATCCTTTTGCCCTTTGAACGACAGGAGCGCGTCAGGACCTTTTCCCATTTGAAGCCACATACCGCCGACGGACGGATCAACGGCCCCCACCTTTGCACACCATTGTTCGCCAATGCGGGGTTTGTTGAAATCAGACCAACGGTCGAGATGAAGTTCGACCAGTTTTCGGCCTTCGTAAACAGCGGCGCGGGTCTCTCCAACCAGCTCTTCGATAACGGCGCGACGTTTCATGACGTGATTCCTGCGGTGCGAAGCATGACAGATGTCTCATGAACCGGAAGGCCAACCACACCTGTATAAGACCCTGAAAGAAAAAGGATAAAAGCCCCTGCTTTGCCCTGAATACCGTAGCCGCCAGCCTTACCGTGCCATTCTTCGCTATCGAGATAGGCTGTCAGTTCCTGCTCGGTCAGGCGTTTCACCTTCAGCCGTGTCTCACTCACTTTAGCGCGGGACACGCCGTGCGCATCAATGACGCAAACACCCGTAAACACACGGTGCGCGCGGCCGCTCATGAGCCGCAAACAGGTTTCAGCTTCGGACCGTTCTAATGTCTTAGGTAAAATACGACGCCCCACACCAACAACTGTATCGGCGGCCAGAATGACTTTTCCGGGGAAAAGCGCACTGACAACTGCCGCCTTTTCCTGGGCCAAACGCATAGCATGCGGCCGAGGCAATTCGCCCGGAATAGGATCTTCGTTAATGTCAGCGGGATGGACGTCGTCGGGTGTTAGCCCAATTTGAGCCAGCAATTGCAAACGCCGCGGACTGGCACTGGCCAGAATAAAGCCGTCACCGGACATGACGGTCAAGCCCGTCTATTTAAAGCGGTAGGTAATCCGACCTTTGGTCAGATCATAAGGAGTCATTTCAACGGTCACGCGGTCACCCGCCAGAACGCGAATCCGGTTCTTGCGCATCCGGCCCGCTGTGTGGGCAATGATCTCGTGATCATTCACCAACTTTACGCGGAAAGTTGCATTCGGCAGAAGTTCAACAACTTCGCCTTCGAATTCTAAAAGTTCTTCTTTGGCCAAAACTTATCCTTATTCATCGCCACGACATGTGGCGGCAATACGCGGGCTATATAGGGGGTTTGCCCGCGACTAAAAGGGTAAATGCACTAGAAGTGGCGATCTATGCGCGTCGATATTACGGTGCGAATAGCGCGGTAGGTGTCCATAATCGCCCGAACGTCGTGACTTCCCATCGACGGCATCGGGATAGACCACTGTTCAATCGGCGCATCCTCGCCAAAAATTGCTGTCGCCGCCGCCTGACTATCGTCTGAAAACGTAATGATCCGGCTGAATGTTTGGTCCGCGACATCGTGAAGAGACCGCGGTTCGTGCTGGCTCATATCAACACCGACATCTCGCATAACAGACATCATGAGTTCGTCGCCTTCCGCGCCCGGCTCAATCCCGCAAGACACCGCGTTCAGCCCTTTCTTACGCGCAAGACCTTCTGCCATCGGCGAGCGCACCATGTTCAGCTGACACACAAAGAGAATGGAATCGCTCATGTTGGCCGCCGATGCAGGGAACAGATTAGGGTGAAGATACGCCGCGAGGTATTGAAACTCATCTCGGCTTGGTTTCTGAGGCTATCGGTCAATAGCCGTGATCCTTCATTGTGAAGACCCCGCCGTCCCATATCGATAGCTTCGATCTGCGCGGATGTCGCTGTCCTGATCGCATTGTGATAACTCTCGCAGATCATGAAATAGTCTTTCACGATGCGGCGAAACGGCACCATTGAAACGCTAAATTCTGCGCGAGGAACCCCCAAGGTCGTACTGACATCAAAGTGAAGCCGGCCTTCATTCAGGGCCAGACGAACCATGTAGGGACCATTGGCAGAGTCCAAAGGTTTGAATTGATTGTCTTCGATCAGGTCGAAAATCGCGACGCGCCGTTCATGCTGCATTTCAACCGATGTTACAGGCAAGCTGGAATCATCAATGTGAAATTCGGCAATGCGGTGCTCGCCTGTTTCGAAATCAGTCTCTTCGATCATGCAGCGCCGTGATCCGGTTTAGATTTTGTTTTGCGGCTGTCACCAATGTCGGACAGCAGCAAGTCCAAGCCTTCAACTGTCAAACGTAACGCGCCGCCGCCCGCTAATGTGATGTCAATGGAGCCAGCGGGGGCATCGGAGGCTTCGAACGTCATATCCAGCATGACCATAAAAGCGTCCGGCTTGCCGCGTTCAATGCCTCGGCTTTGTAATCCCATGACGCCGTCTATCCGAACGCCGCATTCCACGCGTTCGGCTTTCTTCGTCTCATGACGAAACCGCGTCATGCGTAACGAGACGGAACGCGCGACAGGATCATAGCGAATATCACCGACGCGCAGGATCGCATCCTGCAACGCGCTCGCGATAATTTTCAGATCGTCCGCATCATTTGCGAGAAGTTTCAAACTCATATCCCAGCCACCCTAGCTAAATCTCAGTCATCCGGCACGCGTTTAATACGCGCACCACATTGTCCGAGCTTTACTTCGATATGCTCGAAGCCGCGATCAAGGTGGTAGACCCGAGAAATGTGAGTCTCGCCGCGCGCGGCTAGGCCCGCATTGATGAGGCTGGCCGACGCGCGAAGGTCTGTCGCCATCACGGGCGCGCCGACATATTCAGAGACGCCGCGCACGATCGCCTCGCGGCCGCGGACCGTAATGTCCGCGCCCATACGGGACAGTTCCGGGCAATGCATAAAGCGGTTCTCAAAGATATTCTCGCGAATGATCGACACGCCGTCTGCGATACACATCATCCCCATAAACTGCGCCTGCAGATCCGTCGGGAAACCGGGATAAGCAGAGGTATCAATATCGACGGGGCGCGGGCGTCCTGTTCCGCGTTCAATCAGAACAGAGTTCTCATCCATCGTCACGCGCGCACCCGCCTGTGCGATCAAAGGCCAAAGCGAACCAAGATGATCAGGGCGCACATGGGTCAACCGAACAGACCCTCCAGCGGTCGCCGCAGCCAGCGCATAAGTCCCGGCTTCGATCCGGTCCGGCACAACGGAATGCTCAACACCGCCCAGTGAAGCCACGCCCTCAATGCGAATATCAGACCGCCCTGCCCCTGTAATTTTTGCGCCCATCGCATTCAGGCATTCTGCAAGGTCAACAATTTCTGGCTCTCTCGCCGCGTTCATCAACACAGTTTCGCCCTTGGCCAGAACCGCAGCCAACATCGCATGTTCCGTCGCGCCGACAGAGACGAAGGGAAAGCTGATCTCCGCGCCAATCAATCCCGATTTAGCAGAAGCAACAACATAGCCTTGCTCAAGCTCAATTTTTGCGCCGAGCGCTTCGAGCGCTTTCAGATGCAGATCAACAGGACGCGCACCAATCGCACAACCGCCCGGCAAACTCACGCGCGCATGACCTTCGCGCGCTAGAAGCGGGCCGAGGACATTGAATGAAGCCCGCATTTTACGCACAAGATCATAAGGCGCTTCCGTCCCAGATAATTTCGGCGCGTGAAGTTTCAGCGTCGACGCGCCCTCAAGCTCAACCGACACACCCAAATGTTCCAACAATCCGCCCATCGACCGCGTATCGCGCAGGCGCGGCATATTGGTAAGCGTAACGGGTTCACTCGTCAGCAGGCTAACCGCCATCAGCTTAATCGCTGAATTCTTGGCCCCGCTAATACGGATGTCGCCGCGCAGCGGAAAACCGCCTTCTATAACTATCTTGTCCATATGCGGCGCATGACGCGTGGGCGGGGCGCAATCAAGGCTATGGTGCGTCTTTTTTCGGGCTATCCAAAATAGGTGTCTTTCGGGCCGCCGTTTTCCGCCGCCGAAGATTGGCGCGAAGCTGCTGCGCCAGCCGCTCCTCACGCGTAGGCTTTGGTTTTTTTGCGGGGGGTGTTTCGCGCTCTGACATGACGCTGTTGTAAGCGCGCTTAGGGGCTTTTCAATAGGCAGAGTGCAAGCTATAGCGCGGCGCTTCCTGTAGGCTCACCCTGCATTTCGGAACGCCGCGGTAGCTCAGTGGTAGAGCGCATCATTGGTAATGATGAGGTCGGGAGTTCAATTCTCCCTCGCGGCACCAGTCTTTTCAACAACTTAGTGAACTTAGACCAAAGCCGAGTGTAGCAATATTACGCCGTTTAGCGGCTTGGTTCATTTTTCAACAGAGCAAGAAATCTTAACGCTGTCTTTGGATTTCCCTGCGAAACCTTAATCCCATTGAAACTGCCCCCCGGAGGCATTTAAGTGCCGATTGGTTCTGACGACATACAGAACGGCGAACAGTTTGATCGCCGCGTTACCGTAAGACGCAAAGAAGATTTCTTCTGGTTAAAACGCCTTTCCGACTTAACAGGCGAGGCCTGCCTTCTCGTCAATAGCCGCCTTGGCATCGAATATGTCGACGAGAAAATTTTCGATATTTTGAAAATGCCGCCCATGCAGCCGGGTGAACTGACTCAGCTCGGTCAGCTCACAGGCATTATGGCGCAAAAGGGTTATTTCGGTCACGGCGACCCGAAAATGTTTGAAGCCTTGATTTCTGACCTGCTTGTCAATCAGCGTCTTAAGCAAGCGACCGCAACACAAATCATCAACGCCGTCACGCCTAACGGACAACATATTGATATCCGCGTGAGCCTGGGCCGTGACGACAATTACCTGTTGCTCATGCGCGATATAACGGACGAAGAACTTAAAAAACGCGCGCTTAATACTGCGCTGCAAGTCGGGCAGAGCGGATACTGGTTCTACAACCTTAATACTGGCGAATACAGAGTTCGCGCTGACTCTCTCCAAAGTCGTTTCTCTGCGGATAGTATTGAAATAATCAATAAGAAGGGATTCATGTCGTTCTTGGACCCTGACGATCAAAAAACAGCGCATGAATCCATCGAAAAAGTTATCAAAACCTGCAAACCCGTTATCACAAAAGTCCGTATTTTTTGCGACGACGGGACTGAGCAGTGGGTTAAATCCCATGTTATGCCCAATGTCGACGAAGGCGGAAAAGTCAGATCACTGTCCTGCTTTTTCACAACTGTCACGCAACAGGTCCAAATTGAGCAGGACTTAAGAGAGGCTCAATCCGAATCCGAAGCCGCATTAAAAGCTAAGAACGAATTTCTTGGCCGCCTCTCACACGAAGTTCGCACGCCTATGAATGCCGTGATCGGCATGGCCGATGCCTTGGTACACAATTGCAAAGACGAGAGCATTCGGCCGCAATTGACATTGATTCAAACCTCTGCCGAGCAAGTTATGGACATGGTCGATAGCACGCTTGAACACACCAAATTGGCAAATTCCGCTGTCGAGCTCAACTTACGCACCTCGTCGCCTAAGGAAATCGTGGAGTCTGTCTGTCGTAAATGGAAAGACAGAGCTGCCGACAGCAATACAGAACTGTCTTTTGTCATTCATCCGGATGTTCCGCAAACATTAGAATTTGACGATTATCGCTACGAACAATGCCTCAGCAATCTTTTATCCAACGCCATTAAATTCACGCCCGGCGGCAAAGTCAAAGTTGTTTTAGCCCCCAATGGTAAGGGCGCAAACCGTCAACTCGTTCTCGCCGTTCGCGATAATGGTATTGGCATCTCAAAAGATGCCCAGGCACAAATTTTCTTACCGTTCAAACAGGCTGACAATTCAATCTCCAGCCGTTTTGGCGGAACGGGTCTTGGCTTGTCGATTGTCAAAGATCTTGTCACTTTGATGGGTGGCCGCATCAGTGTGAATTCTGAGACGGGTAAAGGAACATTGTTCGCCATCTCAATACCCATTCCAACTCAAGTCGAGAGCGCCAAACCTGTGAGCGCCCCAGCTGCACGCCCTGTGGCAGCCCCCGACCCGACACCATCGGCAAACCAGATCAAGGCCCCTCAAAGTAAAACTCCAGAGAGAGCGCCAGCGCCCGTCTCAGATGATCCCGCGCCAGAACAGGTGGCGATCCAAAAAGAAAATCGTGCCCCAAGTCCAATTCCTGTCCCAAAACCTCAAAAGGCGGCGGAAGCGACACAAAACTCATTGGTTGATACGCTACTCCAAACTGAGACAAGCGATGATGCGCCATACGGCCACCTTCGCGTTTTGATCGTTGATGATAATGCGACGAACCATATTGTGGTAAGTTCCTTGCTCTCTCGCGTCGTCGGGGAAATCACGACAGCCTTAAATGGTCAGGAAGCACTCGACCAATTGAAGCTAAAGCAATTTGATCTTGTCCTCATGGATATTCACATGCCGGTCATGGACGGCATTGAAACCACATTGGCCATTCGTAGCGAACCTTCGACCTACCAGAATGTTCCGATTATCGCTCTGACGGCTGACCCGCAATATCAACAAGCCCGCCTTTGCCGAAACATTGGTATGAATTCATCGCTCGGAAAACCCATCAAACTCACCGGCCTGCTGCAAGCTTTTGATGAAGTTCTGTTCAGCGAAAAAGACGGCGTCGCTTCGGCCGCGTAATCTTCGCTTTATCCCCTGACACTGAACGTTTTGCGCGGTAAGGGTCAGTATGACCAGAACACTCCCGACTCTCTCCGCTCTCCTCCTCCTGTCTGCGTGTGGACAAGCCAACGCGCCTGCCAGCCCTGAATTAGCCTCAGTTGACGGTTGGTGTCTCAGCGGCGGAACTATACACACGGCCAATGACGCGCAGCCGTCAGCCGAAGCCGTTGTCGTCATTGGCGATAAGATCACCTATGTGGGTGCAGACACTGGCGATTGGTGTCCTGAAGGCGCTGCGCCCTATAATCTAAACGGATACGCCATGTATCCCGGCCTCACAGACGCGCATGCCCATTTGATCGGCATTGGCAAACGCGAGATGGAGCTTGACCTCTCATCCGTAAAATCCGTCTTAGAATTGCAAGACCTTGTCCGCGACCAAGTCGAAACGACACCCGTTGGCGAGCCTATTTATGGGGATGGCTGGATTGAAACTCATTGGCCCGAGGGCCGTTTCCCGACACGGCAAGATTTAGACGCCGTCACAACAGATCATCCTGTCATTCTACAACGCGCTGATGGCCATGCGGCCGTTGCTAACAGCTTGGCTTTATCCCTGTCGGGCGTGGATGGATCAACGGAAGCGCCCTTCGGCGGCGCAATCAACCTTGATGCCGACGGACAACCGACAGGTATGCTGATCGATAATGCGCAAAGTCTTGTCTGGGACCTAATCCCAGAGATGGACGCTGAGACGCGGGAACGCGCGTTTAAACTGGGCTCTCAAGTCTACGCGTCACGCGGTTGGACCAACATCCATTCGATGAGCGTGGTTCCTGACAATGTCGATATGATCAACCGCTTGGCCAATAGTAGTGACATCGGCATTCGTGTTTATAACTCGCTCGGCCTTCCAGAAAGCGCGCCTGGCGAGGCTGTTTCTGTCATGAATGGCGGCTTATCGAACGACGCGCCGCATGTCGTGACACGCGCGATCAAACTTTATGCTGACGGCGCGCTTGGCTCTCGCGGGGCGGCACTGCTTGCGCCTTATTCTGATGATCTTGGCAATAGCGGTCTGATGACGCTCGACCGCGAACGCGCGATCCCAATTTTTGAGACAGCGCTCCGCAATGGTATCCAAGTCAACACGCATGCCATCGGCGACAAAGGCAACCAAGAAACACTGAATTGGTACGAAGAAGCTTTCAATAATGTGCCGAAATCAGAATGGGCCGTGCAAGAGCCGCGCTGGCGCATTGAGCACAGCCAAATTCTCGACCCATCTGACATTGCGCGGTTCAAGAGCCTTGGCGTTATTCCGTCGATGCAACCCAGTCACGCAATTGGCGATCTGCACTTCGCCGTCGACCGCCTCAGCACCGACCGCCTTGAAGGCGCCTATGCGTGGCGCGCCCTCATCGATAGCGGTGTAATCATTGCGGGCGGCTCTGACGCGCCTGTAGAAGTCGGCGATCCGCGGATCGAACTTCATGCCGCGATCCAACGCACAGACTTACAAGGCTACTCTAATGAAAATTGGAATCTTGATCAGCGGGTCACACCGCAAGAAGCGTTGAAAATGTTCACACTCTGGCCTGCTTACGCCGCGTTTCAGGAGAACGAGCTCGGATCCATTGAAGTCGGTAAACGTGCAGACTTTTCAATTTTCGACAAAGATATGCTCGACCCTGATGTTGAACCGATGGACGCAAATCCCGTCATGACCATGGTCGATGGCAAGGTTATTTGGAGCCGCTAGGCTGATTGGCGAGTTGATCCGGCATGCCGCTCGATCAACTCACTTTGCTTAGTCGCGGAAATTCTTGAACTGAACGGGCTGCTCTAGCCCTAAGTCTTTCACGAACTGAATTGCCCCTTGAAGGTCGTCGCGTTTCTTACCCGTCACGCGGAGTTCTTCGCCCTGAATCGCGACTTGAACTTTCATCTTAGCACCCTTGATATCTTTGACGATTTTACGGGCCATGTCGCGGTCGATCCCTTCCTTAACGACGATCATCTGGCGAACGCTTGCCCCCGCCGCAGGATCGACTTTCTGATAGTCCAACTGCCCCGGACCAATGCTGCGCTTCTGTAAGTGACCGCGAATGAGCTCGTGCATTTGTTTGAGCTTCATATCGTCATCGGCAAAGACTTTGATCCCGCCATCAACAACTTCAACCGTGCTTTTGCTTCCCTTGAAATCATAGCGCGTGCCAACTTCGCGCATAACATTTTGCACGGCATTTTCGACTTCGGACATGTCGACTTCACTGACGATATCAAAGGATGGCATGTGGGTTCCTAACGGGCTTTGTTTGAGCGTCTAAAATAGGGATCATTGGGAGCACTCGCAACAGCGGAATACGCAACGAAAAACGCCGCCCGATGGGGCGGCGCATGATCGGTATGTCGAGAATTGTTAGACCGTCTGGTTCGTGTAACCACGCAACTCTTTGCGCGCGACTTGCATCCGGTGAACGGCATCCGGACCATCTGCATAACGCAATGTGCGCATTTGAATGAACATTCCGGCCAACGGTGTGTCTTGACTAATGCCAACACCGCCATGCATTTGCATCGCCTCATCAATGACTTTCAGTGCAATATTGGGCGCGGCCACTTTAATCATCGAGATGTAAGGCGCAGCGGCGCGGTGATCACCTGTGTCCATCATGCCCGCGGCTTTTAGACATAGCAGGCGCGCCTGTTCGATCCCAATCCGGCAATCCGCAATAATGTCATAGTTTGCGCCGAGTTTTGCTAGCGGGCGGCCAAAGGCTTCGCGAGACGTTGACCGTTTACAGAGCAATTCCAGCGCGCGTTCCGCCTGACCGATGGCACGCATACAATGGTGAATACGGCCAGGGCCGAGGCGGCCTTGGCTGACTTCAAAACCACGGCCTTCACCGATCAGAAGCGCATCAGCCGGGATGCGGACATTCTCGAACTTCATATGCAAGTGACCATGCGGAGCATCATCCTGACCAAAAATTGTCATCGCCCGCAGTTTGGTAATTCCTGGTAAGTCAGCCGGGACAACAAACATGGAGTGTTGCTTGTGACGGCGCGAACGGTCATCGCCTTTGGCCTCTGTTCGAGCCATCAAAATATAGACTTCACAACGTGGATCACCGGCCCCGGATGACCAGTATTTTTCGCCATTCAGAACCCATTCGTCGCCATCTTTGACGGCATTAAATTCCAGATTAGTCGCATCGGAACTGGCCACATCCGGCTCGGTCATCAGATAGGCCGAACGGACTTTCCCTTCGAGCATCGGTTTAAGCCAGCGCTCTTTATGCTCTGCGGTTCCGTATTTTTCGAATACTTCCATGTTGCCCGTATCAGGCGCGGAGCAGTTGAACACTTCTGGCGCAAGGTGGGACCAACCCATTTGCTCAGCAAGGTGAGCATATTCAACCGTGGTGAGACCAAAGCCTTTATCCGAGGCCGTAAGACCCGTTTTCGTCAGCCAAAAATTCCAAAGATTTTTTGAGCGAGCTTTTGCTTTTAATGCCTCGAGGGTTTCCAACTGCCACGGCGTATGGGCCCAGCGGTCAGGCGCGTTGGCCGTTTCTTCATGCCATTTGCCTTCAATCGGAAGCACATCGTTCTGAACGATTTCGCGTACGTCAGCGAGAATTGGCTTCAAGCGCTCGGTTATTCCGAGGCACATATTATCACTCATCTTAGTCTCCTTGAAAATTAGGTCTTGAGGGCAGCTTAGAGGCTGCCCGTATTAATCTTATGGCGCGCCAGTGCGCCCAGCGCTTCGACGGATTTATCCATAACGGCAAACCGTTCGTCCTGCGTTTGACCGCGGACATATCTGGCGTGAATTTGCTGAATAATCACAGCCAAACGCCAGATACCATACACAAAATGGTAGTGGATATCGGACACGTCATATCCGGTTTTTTCGCCATACCGATCCGCGAATTCGCGGCGGCTTGGCATGCCCGGCGCAGCGGACGGCTGGCGGATCATCATATGCATCGGCGCAGGATCAGAGGCCTCAATCCAATAGGACAGTGTATTGCCCAGATCCATCAACGGATCACCAATCGCGCAGATTTCCCAATCCAAAAGCGCCGCGATTTTGCGCGGATCATTGGCGTCTAGAATGGCGTTATCCACGCGGTAATCCCCGTGCAGAACCCCAACATTGCCCGACTCAGCCGGCATTTCGTCTTCGAGCCATTTTTGAACATCTTCGAACTTTGAAATTCCGTCCGTCCACGCCTTATTCCATCGACGGTTCCATCCATCGATCTGGCGTTTGACATAGCCGTCTGGCTTGCCAAAATCTTCAAGTCCGAGGGATTTATAGTCCAGTTTATGGAGCTTCGCGAGAGCATCGATGAAATTCTCGCCCAGAACGCTCGTATCTTCTTCCGACCAGTTCCATTCCGGCGGAATTGTCTTATGGATCAACGGGCCATCAACCCGGTCCATGACGTAAAATTCCTTACCGATAATGCTCTCATCATCCGTATAAAACACCGTGTTCGGAACTTGATCAAACGCGGGTTTAAGGTCGCGCATAATCCGGTATTCACGGAACATATTATGACCCGCTTTTGGCAACGGCCCAAATGGTGGGCGGCGGAGCACCATACGGCGCTCCGGATAATCAATCGCGTAAGTCAGGTTTGAATTGCCCGACGGGTATTGCGTGACCTTAGGCGTGCCAGACAGGCCTTTGACACTCGCCTTCAGGGCCGCGTCAACGGCATCGACATCAAGACCTTCGCCTTTGCGGACGTCAATCGTCGCATTGTCTCCAAGCTTTGGCGCGTCACTCATTAAAGGGTCGCTCCACCATCAACGACAGTACATTGACCTGTGTAGAAACTGGCTTGGTCAGAGACCATAAACAGGACGGCACCGACCATTTCTTCGGGTTGCGCAAAGCGTTTTATCGCCATGGTCATGTCGAGATATTTATCAATGCCCGGCGCGTTTTTGAGCGCCGCAGCAAGCTTCGTATCGACGGGTCCGGGCAATAGCGCATTGACGCGGACACCCTCACCCGTTTTGTCGTCTGAATATTCCTTCGCCATGCCTTGCGTCATCGAGATCAGAGCAGATTTCGTCATCGCATAAATCACGCGGTTCGCCGCAGGCTGCAGACCGTCAATCGACGCGACATTGACGACAGAGCCGCCGCCGTCACGTTTCAGCATTGGATAGGCTTTGCTGGTTAGGAAATAAGGGCCCCGTGTGTTGACCGCGAATGTTTTATCATACGCCTCTTCCGTCGCGCTATGCGCCGGACCGAAATGCGGGTTCGTCGCGCCGTTATTGATAAGAATGTCTAACCGCCCATGCTCGGCTTCGATCTCCGCCAGAACTTTATCGTGATGAGAGAGATCACCGAGGTGTAGTTCTGCAAAACTAGCGCTACCGCCATTGGCTTTGATGTCATCTGCGACTTTGGCGCAGGCTTCGGGTTTGCGCGATGTACAAACGACATGCGCGCCTTGTTCCGCCAAACCGTGGGCAATCGCTTCGCCGATACCGCGAGATGCACCCGCAACGAGCGCAACCTTACCTGTGAGATCAAATCTCTTTTGTCCGTCCTTGGCCATTATGCGCTGTCCTTAAAAATGTAGCTTTTGGTTTCTTTGAGCTTCGCCAGCATCTTACGCATACCGGACAGCCAAGCATCAGGATTTGCAGCCCGGTAAGCGTAATATTCGCCCGCAACCGGATGCGGAAGAACGAGAAACTTTTCGTCCTCTATCGCTTTGCGAAGTGCTTCGGCGACGTCTTCTGGTTCGAGTAATTTCTCGCGCTGGCCGGAAAAATCGACTCCCGCGGTCATATTCGTGCGGACATATTGCGGGCAGATACAATGGCTATGGACGCCCGCGTCGCCGTGTTCGATTTCGATGCTTTCTGCGAAAGAGACTGCGGCGTGTTTCGTTGCGCTATAGCTGGCAGAACCGACTTGGTTGAGCAGTCCGGCTGCCGATGCTGTGATCACAAAGCGCCCATCACCGCGTTCCAACCATCCTGGCATCAAGCGGCGCGCTGCATAAACACTGCCCATGACATTGACTTGCCAACTGCGCTCCCAACCCTCGTTGGAACCGCCTGCGACATGGGGGCCGTTGCCATCCCCAACACCTGCGTTGGAAATGTAAATGTCGATAGGGCCTAAATCGACTTCGGCTTGATCGATAAAGGCGATAACAGAGTCTTCTGACGACACGTCACACTCATAAGCTTTTCCGCCAATATCAGCGGCAGAGGCGGTCGGTGCAGATAGGTCTGACAAAGCGACTTTCGCGCCATGTTTCGCGAACATCTCCCCGATTGCCCGCCCAATACCACCTGATGCGCCGGTTACGGCGACTATTTTATTTTCAAACATATGAGTGTTTTAACGGCGTAGATAGTCTGTGCAACTCCATCCGCGCGACTTCACATAGTCGATACTTGTGTCATAAGGTGAATTATGGGGAGCGAAGAACAAAGCCTGTTAAATGAAGTGTCCGCGCGCGATACGAGCTTGCTCGATGCGGACGCCATCCCCAATGCCAACCAATCCCTCACCTGTTTTTCTTGCGAAGAACCGATGACGGGTCTGTATTGCTACGCCTGCGGGAATAAGAACGACAACTATCGCCGCTCTGTCTGGTCCTTGGGATCCGAACTCTTTCAGAGTTTAACGGCCTTCGAAGGTCGTATCTGGCGAAGTCTTTACAGCCTGATATTTAAACCCGGCCGGATGGCGCGCGAATATGCCGATGGTGCGCGCCAAAAATGGACGTCGCCGATCCGTCTCTTTCTAGCAACATCGCTACTCCTATTTGGTTATATTGCATTTTCCGGCACACAAATTATTGCTTTGGGAGACATCGAAACCGGTCCTGATCGCTCGAAAAATGGAATCAATTTTGTTGCCGATGAGCAGGATTATAATCAACGCCTGCTATTCTTTGTCCGTCAGTCGGATTTGAAAACGCCGCCTGTGTCATCCATGATCGACGGATTTAGTCTGAGTTTCGGACAAAACCGCACCCCAGAGTCTCTGCAAGACAGTATCGATTCACTAACAGCCGAAATAGAGGCGGCTGACTCAGCTATTGCCAAAGCGGCGCTGGCAGCAACACGCGATGGGCTCTTAACTGAATTGAATGAGTTAGAAGCCGAAATGGCCGCTTCCACGGATGGAACCGAAGCCGACGGCGATAACAACCCGGAGGATGCTGACCGGACCATGACCTTCAACGGATTGTCAGGCGAAACGATAACGCTGAATAATGAAGGTATATCAGAGCTTTACGCGCAAGTGCTTCGCAATCCGTCAGTCATCAACAATCAACTGAACACGAAACTCAAATGGGCGATGTTTTTCATGATGCCCTTTGCGATGTTTATGGGGGCTTTTTTCATCCGCGGGCGCGAGACAGCCATGCTCTATGACCATCTCGTTCACGCCGCATACGTCCATTCTTTCTCATTTTTGCTGCTGTTTGTTTTTATTCTATTGGCTCAGTTCACGTCGATAAAATGGCTTATTCTTTGGTACACTGGATTGCTTCTGCTTTACTTGCCTATTTCGGCTAAAGGCGCTTTCAAACGAGGGTGGTTCAAATCAGTTCTGACGGCTTATGGGGTTGGGTCAGTCTATACTTTAATCATGTTTTGCATTGCGGCGTTAATCGTTGCTGTGGCCCTTCAAACTGTGGCGGCAGACATTTCGCATCGTAACGAGGCGCAGCCCGTCATCCAGACGGACGTGCCGGGGGCTTAGGGGCGCGATCTCCAAACCACCACAAGGTGGCTGCCGTCGCCGCGAACACAGCCGCCTCAATAACACTGCCATCACCCGTCTGCGCAAAAATGAAAGCGGTGATGAGCCATAGCAATAGCGTCAAAGTGGGGCGGACAAGACGAAGTGTGTTCACGACCCATCGGCTCCCTTCTCCGATCGCGGCGTCCGCCAAGATAGACGCTTCAAGTCCTTTCCAGCTGCCAGCCTGCGCAATAAGCGCAAGTTCGGCTTCAGTTTCCTGCGCATCAGCTTGCAGTGTCAGTTCATGCAGTTTCAGCTCATGCGACCACCGCGCTTGTTCTTGATTGAAGGTTTGCTTACGTTCGAAAAACCCTGCCACACGGCCAAAGGCCGTTCCGATCAATCCGAACAATCCGCCAGCAGCGGCATCCAGTGACAAAGCGGCTAATCCAGTTGCCATTGTGTCCTCGCTTTCTGAGAGCCGAACCATTGCCGCGTCGGGCCCATGTCGGCGTGAATAAATGTTGTGTAAAAACCGAAGCCCGTGAATCCGGTGTGTTTAAGCGCAGCATGAAGTGCGGTTGGATCATGGCCTCGCAAGGCAATATCGACGGCAAGCCGCAAATGCTGCGAGTGTGGAGCCCCGCCGACTCGCGCATTATGCAAGGTGCAGCGGTGCGCCGATAGGATATGAAAGGGCCGTCCGACCCTATCACGCGCCGCCTGCAACGCGTCCATAAAGTGCGGCCAAGAATAACCCTCGCCGCAATGACGACAGTTCATTTCATGATCGCTGAAATGTGGCCAACGCCAGACACGCGTCGGGGGGGCGTGACTTATAGGTATAGGGCTCAATCGGTTCATGCTTGTAACATGACCCATCCTGAGTGACCGAGGATCAGTCTCTCATCGCGCATAAAAAAACCCGCCAAAAGGCGGGTTTAGAAAGGTTTGTAAAAGCGCTTTCGCGCGGATCGACTATTTGAACAGATCCAGCTTCTTCACTTTTTTCGCCGCGAGATAGTAGAATGTCACGCGTGATTTCATGCGTTGATCCTTCATCTGCACACAGACATCTTTGACGAGGTCCATTTGGCCTTCAGCAATGCCGAGTTTCTTCGTTACGAAACCCTTGGCCACAGTCTGCAATTCTGTTTCATCAGAACAGGCCACGAGGCTGCTATCGCGAGAGCGGAGTGAGACACCGCAATATTTGACAATGTTCTCAACAACAGTGCGAGACGCTCTGCCGTCAAACTTTTTCACATTCTCATAATATTTGTCCATCTTCGCATCTTTCGCGGAAGATGAGGCTTTTTTGGCGGCAGGCTTTTTAGTGGCAGCTTTTTTAGGCGCAGCCGCTTTCTTTGGAGCCGCCTTCTTAGGCGCAGCTGCTTTTGCCGTCGCTTTCGCCTTTGGCGCGACACCCTTCGCAAAACCTTTGGCCTGTGGAATCCATTCGTCGCGATCAATCCGCCCTGGGAAGCTATCGATGACACCTTCAACCATTGCGACGTCCTTGCGTTTCCACGCGCCGATTTGGCGGTAATAATAAACGCCCTTATCGTTCAAATCTTTCTCAAACTTCGGACCAATGCCCTTGATTTTCTTTAGATCGTCCGGTGTTCCATCTGTCGGACCATCCGCATAGAGAACTTTGGGCTTCGCGGCCGCTTTAGCGGCTGACTTTGGCGCGGCAGCCTTCTCAGGGGCGGCCTTTTTCGCCGGAGTTTTCTTCGCCGGAGCCTTTTCAGGCGCGGCTTTCGCTTTCGGTTTGGCCGCTGCTTTTGCCGTGTCCGTAGCCCCCGCATCCGCCAAACGGCTGTCGAGATATTTCACGCGCGCTGCGAGATAGCGGTTCTGCCACTCTAGTGCGTAAGTGTCGTCAGCTTCGGTTGTTTTCGCCGTGACATCCCCAGCAGCGGCAGCGGCAGGAGCCGCGGCAAGCTGGGTTTTGAGGTCTGACACTTGAGAATCACAACCCGCCAGACGGCTTTCAAGATCCTGAACACGGGCTCGCAGAGTGTCGGCTTCGGCACGAAGCGCGCCCTCGCCCTCAATGCTTAGGTCACCCGCCTGTTTCGTGGATGGCTTCAAAAACCAACCAAGAATAAAACCGATCATTCCAATGATCAGCGACGGAATGAGGTAATAAGCCCCTAAAAATCCAAAAAAGTTATCCATTGTTTCTTCCTATTCGGCTCTGCTCAGGATGAATTCGATCCGGCGGTTTTGTTCGCGCCCCGCGAGTGTCGCATTATCTGCAATTGGGTTGGCTTCCCCAAACCCGTGCGCCGTCAAACGCGACAAGTCGATTCCGCCCTGTTCATTCAGATGAAAAAGAACCGCATTGGCGCGGTCTTCAGACAGTTTTTGGTTCAACTCGTCCGGACCTTCGCTCGACGTATACCCGTTGATCGCAATACGAAATAATGGGCATAGGTTAGCGGCGCTAACGAGGTCTGCTAGAAGATCAAGATTTTCATCCCCCCGAATAGCGGCCTCACCCGACTCAAATCCAATTTTGCGCCCCTGACGAAGTTCATCCATCAGACTTTGGCAGATAGCTTGCGAGCCAGACTGACCGAACACAGCTGTTGGCGCTTCAGGTACGATTATATTCCCAACGAAATTATAGTCACTGACAGACCCTTCGCCCATTCTGGCATAAAGCGCATTCTGAACATCAACCGATGTCGATTTGCCTTGCAAAGACCCTTCAAAATCTTCCAGTTGAAGCCGGCCTTCATCAAGTTGCGCCAACTTAGGCATGTAAAGCTTGATGACGTCGGCCCAGCGACCGTCAGGAGCGCCGTCAGCCAAGACCATGCGGTTATCGGAAACATTGTCATTGCCGAACACTTCAACAGCGCTGAGAAGCAAATCACCCCGGACCTCTTCAGACGGTACAAAACCACTCAGAACCACAGACCCGTCCACGGCTTTACGAGCGAGGAAAGTGTATGGGGATTGCGTCGGAAGCGCTGCGATTTCAATTAAATCCGTTGCGTCTTCAACCGTGTGCCATTGATGTTTATCCTTACACGCTGAACAATAGGCGTTAGCCGCAACCACGATCGCCGACTGTTGTTCTGCAAGGCTCGGCGCTGTGCCAGAGACACGCGCTTCGTTTCCGTTCATTTCAACTGAAGCCCAGCTATATCCCGCGGCATTCAAGTCAGATGTAATGTTGGCTTCCATATCGGTTATTCGGGACTCGCCGGTCAAAAGACCGTAACCGAGCCCAACGAATAACAAAATGATCGCGCCTAATATCCAGCGACCCATGACTTAACTCCCAGTTCCCCGCCCCAAAATCCGTTCCGGACTCATGACGAGATGGTAAACGATAGATGACGCTATCGTAAACCCTTAATGAGATGAAAGCTCTAAGGCGTATGTCGAAAGACGCGCCAAAGCAGCGTTAAATTCAGTTTCCAGCGTGTCGACGACATCTCCAACGGATGGTGAGCTATCGATTGTGCCAACGCCCTGCCCGGCGCCCCAAATATCTTTCCACGCTTTCTTATCTGTATTACCGCCGGATCCGAAATTCATCGAAGTTTTATCCGCCGTGGGAAGATTGTCCGGGTCCATGCCCGCTTTCTCGATTGATCCGCGTAGATAGTTCCCATGAACACCCGTGAAGAGCGAAGAATAAACAATGTCTTTGCCGGAGCTTTCAACGATCTCTTGCTTATAGGCCGCGTCTGCATTGGCTTCATCTGTCGCAATAAAACGTGTGCCCATATAGGCCATATCAGCGCCAATTCCAATTGCGCCAGCGACAGAATCGCCTGTGCTCATCGACCCGCTACAGAGGATTGGGCCGTCGAAGAACTTCCGGATTTCAGGAATGAGCGCGAAAGGCGACATTGTTCCGGCATGTCCGCCAGCCCCAGCGCATACGGCGATAATGCCGTCAGCGCCCATGCTGAGCGCTTTCTTCGTATGACGAATATTGGTCACATCATGAAGGATAATCCCGCCGTAAGAATGAGCCGCGTCATAGACCTGTTGGTTCGCTTGAAGCGACGTGATGATGATCGGCACTTCATGCTTCACACAAACTTCCATATCGTGCTGCAAACGATTGTTCGACGGATGGCAAATCTGGTTCACAGCGAAAGGCGCGACAATCGCATCTGGATTTTCACGCTGATAGGTTTCAAGTTCGAGTTTAATACGAACGATCCACTTTTCGAGCATATCCGCCGGACGCGCATTCAGCGCCGGAAAACTACCGATAATACCCGCTTTACACTGCGCGATCACTAGCTCGGGACCTGAAACAATGAAGAGCGGCGCAGCCACAACGGGAATTCGCGTCTGCTTAAGAATATCTGGAAGAGCCATTATCTAGTTACCTGTATCTGAACGGAAATCTGTGTCGGCATTGGCGGCTAGCCACGCCATGAGAGCGAAGGCTGCAACATTTTCGGCAATGTCGTCGGGATCGATTTTATCCAGCGTATCGTCAGGCGTGTGGTGCAGATCGAAATAATCAGTCCCGTCCTGTTGGAAACGCATTGTCGGCACACCGCGCGCTGCAATTGGGCCAATGTCCGGACCGCCATTTGTGCCGCGCTCTCCGATTGGAAGGCCCAACGCTGCCGCAACACGGCGTATAACGTCTTCACCTTCGGTCACGCCTAGAAGCACTTCGTAGGCCGGCGTCGATCCAAAATCTGATTCCGTGGCGAGGACATGCTTATCCAAATCAGCGCTGTGTAGATCACGATAGGCAAAGCCGCCCAGCAGGCCGACTTCCTCTGCGCCGTAAGCAACAACGCGAATAGTCCGCTTGGGTTTTAATCCAGCCTCGATCAAGACTTGCGCCGCGCCAGCACTGATCCCGATGCCTGCGCCGTCATCAATAGCGCCAGTGCCGAGGTCCCAGCTGTCCAAGTGGCCGCTAATGAGGACGATTTCGTCCGGACGCTCTGTTCCGATGATTTCGCCGATCACATTACCGGACGGCATATCGCCTGTTGCGCGCGGTTGAATATTCAACGCCATTGTCACGTTCTGCTCGCGCTCGAACATACGCTCTAATTGATCCGCGTCTGGTGCGGACAAAGCCGCAATCGGAATTTTCGGCAGATCATCGGCATAACGCATTTGTCCTGTATGCGGGAAACGGTGTGAGTCGGTGCCGACCGAGCGGATCACGACAGCCATAGCGCCGCGTTTTGCTGCTTCAGATGCGCCTGAACGGCGTTTCTGGTTGGCTGGACCATATCCCGCCCCGTCAGGTGCTTTTTCCATGAGGCCAGAGATAAAGACAATTTTGCCATCCAAACCACCCATCGGTGCGGCCGCAAGGTCTTCGAAGGTCGGGAAATAGGCGATCTCCGCTGTGACGCCGCCCATTGGGGTCGCAACGGACCCACCAAGAGCCGTGACCAACATATCCTGCGGATAGGGGCTAATGATGGTCGCTGTTTCAACACCGCGTTCCCATCCAGGAATTGTAAATGGCTCAACGCGCACGTTCATCAGGCCAATCTCTTTGAACTTTTCGACTGTCCAGTCGCGAGCGCGCGCTTCGGCTTCGGTTCCGGCCAAGCGTTGACCCACTTCGGTCGTGAGCCCTTCCACAATCGCGTAGCCTTGATTTCCGGATCGAGCCGCGTCCAAGATTTGTTGTTCTACCGATCCAATGGCATCGGATTGCATCGTCGGCGTCGCGCAAGCTGTGACACCAATCATGAGGGCCAGCATCGCGCTTCCCTGTTTCACCCATTGACCCATCGACATGTTAAACCTCTTCTATGATTTTGCGGGCTTGATAAACGGTCCGACGACGTTAGCAACTGTGTCAAATCGAATGGGAGTCCTAAAATGACGAAAACTGCTCTTTTGGCGAGCGCCTGCGCCGCCTTGACCCTCACCGCTTGCGGACCTGTATCCTCTGATACGGACAATACGGTTGTTATGGATCCCGCCACATTAATTTCGGCGGCTGATTTGGGACGCCGGATTGAAACGCTAGCATCCGACGAATTTATGGGCCGCGCCCCTGGAACCGAAGGCGGACAAAAAACGCTCGAATATCTTGCTGCAGAAATGGAATCTGCGGGTCTTGAGCCAATGGGCGAAAATGGCACATATTTCCAAACAGTCGCCTTGGCAGAAGCCACGCTAGCCGCGGACAGTATGATGCAAATTACCCATGACGGCGACGTTGTTGTCGCGGCCAACGCAACACAAACAGATGACGCTGTCTTCTGGACAAAGAAAACAGACAACGCATTATCCTTGGCGGATAGCGAACTTGTCTTCGTCGGTTACGGCGTTGTCGCGCCGGAATTTGGCTGGAATGATTACGAAGGTCTTGACGCCGAAGGTAAAACAGTTGTCATGCTGGTCAATGATCCAGGTTATGCGACGAAGGACGCGGCACTGTTTAATGGCGACGCTATGACCTATTATGGCCGCTGGACCTACAAGTATGAAGAAGCTGGACGTCAGGGCGCAGCGGGCGCGATTGTCATTCACCAAACAGCACCTGCCTCCTACCCTTGGGAAGTTGTCTCTGGCAGTTGGACCGGGCCACAGCTCGATGTTGTTCGTGCTGACGGCGGCGCTGACCGGACAGTTATGGAAGGTTGGGTGACTGAAGATACTGCCAAAGCCATGTTCACTTCTGCGGATCTGGACTTTGACACACTGACTGTCGAAGCGGCGACACCGGGATTCAAACCCGTCGATATGGGCGGCCTCGAACTCAACGCAACACTCACGCAATCCGTCACAACTGTCGAAAGTGCCAATGTTGTTGGCGGTATTCGCGGAACGGTTCGCCCGGACGAATACGTCATGTATATGGCCCATTGGGACCATCTTGGTAACAACGGTGTAGGCGAAGACCATATTTACAATGGTGCGGTCGATAATGCGACAGGCACAGCCGCGATTATTGAAATTGGCGAGGCTTTCGTCGAGGCGGGCGCTCCGGAACGTTCCACTGTCTTTATCGCCGTTACAGCGGAAGAAAGCGGCCTCCTCGGCTCAGCCTATTACGGCGCAAACCCGCTCATTCCTTTGGAGCAGACAGTTGCTGGCATCAATATCGACGCCATCAGCCCTGTCGGCGAAACTAAAGATTTGATCGTCGTGGGTTACGGCAGTTCTGAATTAGAAGATCGCTTAAATGACGTTCTAGCGCCGCGCGGTATGCGGATCGAACCCGATCAAAATCCATCCGCCGGTTACTTTTACCGATCAGACCATATCAGTCTCGCAAAGAAAGGCGTCCCGATGCTTTATGCCGATGCAGGGGTTGATCATGTCACCAAAGGCAGCGCCTACGGCGAAGCATTTGGGAAGGAATATACCGAGCTTCGCTATCACAAGCCTGCGGATGAATATGACAATAGCTGGGACTTGTCCGGTATCGACCAAGTCACAGAAATCTTGTTCGAAATGGGTTATAACCTCGCGGATAGCTCTGACTGGCCAAATTGGTATGATGGCAATGAATTCCGCGCGCTTCGTGATGAGCAGCGCGCAGGCGCGGACGACTAATCGCGATAATGCAGACTATTATCTGTATGAAATGGGGCACGCGTTATGGCCCTGAATTCGTCAACCGCATGTGGGCCGCTGTGCAACGAAACACGGCGCGCCCCACGCGGCTTGTCTGCCTGACTGATGACGAAACAGGCGTTGATCCCGCCGTAAAATGCTATCCGATCCCAGATATCGATCTGCCGCCTGACCTTATCAACACGCCGTGGCGGAAACTCACCTTGTGGAAGTCACCTCTCGCGGACTTGTCCGGAGACGTCCTTTTTCTTGATCTCGATCTCGTCATCACAGGTTCTCTCGACGAAATGTTCGATTTTGAACCGGGGCGTTACTGCGTGATCGAAAACTGGACACAAATGGGTCAGGGCAATGGTAATACATCAGCCTTTCGCTTTCCGGTCGGGACATTCGCCGGGATATTTGACAATTTTCAGGCTGATCCGAACCGCGTCTTATCAAGTTATCGGATCGAGCAACTCTATATATCCCGTGAAATCGAAGACATGGTCTTTTGGCCGGATCTATGGTGCGCATCGTTCAAACACACATTAATGCCGCGCTGGCCGATAAACTTTTTTAAAGCTCCGCCCTTACCGGCTGAAACCCGAATCGTCGCTTTTACCGGCAAGCCTGACCAAGATGAAGCCATGCGCGGCGAATGGCCCGTGACGGCGGGTTGGAAGAAACTCTATAAGCATGTTCGTCCGACGCCTTGGATTGCGGAACACTGGTGAGCACCCACCCCTCGAACGATATAATCCGCATCAAATTCGTCTCAAAAACAAAACCTGACGAGATTGACGCACTCTGGCGTCCGCTCTTGCCGTCCGGGTCTGATAGAATTGGCAATTGCGTTTTCACATTCGAGGCGGACGCGGCCGACTATGACTTTCTTGTCGCGTATGAAGATTTACCGCCGTTAGCAGGCAGCAAGAAAATAGAGCGCCGAGAAACACTCGCATGTGCGCCGATTAACACGCTTCTTCTCACGACCGAGCCATCCTCAATCCGCATTGATGGCCCGCATTATTTGCGGCAGTTCGGCCATGTTTGGACGGCGAAACATCCGAACCTCGTCCGTCATCCGCGTCAAATTCGCGAAACGCCGCCGCTGCGTTTTTTCTACGGGCGAAACATGGCGGGCGGGGCGCATTTAGACATTCCAGAGCAACCGCCCAGAAAGACGCTAGACCTATCTGCCATGTCGTCAACCAAGGCGATGGCGCATACGGTTCACGCGCAACGACTCACCTTTATGTTGGCGCTGAAGGAACGGCTCGGAGAGGACTTACAATTATTCGGTCGCGGACTTCGTCCCGTTGACGACAAGGCCGAAGCCATGACCCCTTACCGCTACCACGTTGCCGTCGAAAATCACGTTGAATCTGGACATTTCACTGAAAAACTCACGGATTGTTTTGTGGCGGGCTGCCTCCCCTTTTACTTCGGTGATCCAGCCTATGATGCGATTTTCCCGAAAGATGCCGTCATTCCCATCGACATTTTCGATCTCGACGGCGCGATTAAGATAATGCGAGAGGCTATCGCGTCTGACCAATTTAGAAAACGGCAGCAGGCCTTACGCGACGCACGTTCCATCACTCTGGACCATTACAACACGCTTAAAGCCGTCGCAGCGAAGGTCGAGGCCTTGTATGAGTCCGGCGCTGCCCGCGGAGGCGCCGTTATGGGACGTCATGCATTTAGACGTGCACACCCTTTTAAAGCCCTTTCGGACGCTACTTTCAGTGCGAAATCGCGTAAAAGTCCACAGGCAGCGTCCATTCAGCCATTGATTGCATATTAGAGACTTCCCCCGACGCGCGAACGCGCTATGAAACATGGCAAATGAATCCTTAATGTGCCGCCATGCGTACGATCGTTCCGGAGTCCCTGATGTCCCACCTGACTTATGCCTTTAAGCTTGCGACCTTGACGGCTGGAACCCTTGTCCTGACGCTTGGCGCCACATCTGACGTTTTTGCGAACAATAATAACGCGCCGGGCCGCGGTGTGGCGGGTAGCGACACAGATGCTGCCGCCAAATTTCGCCAAATGGGCACAGAGTTTCGATCTCCCAATATCTACCGCTCTGCCTCCGGCGCGCCTGGCCCTGGCTACTGGCAGCAACGGGCCAATGTCGACATCGACGCCACGCTTGATGAGGAACGCCAGCACATCACGGCGGAAATGGACATTGAATATATCAATAACTCGCCTGACACGCTCAACTATATCTGGCTCGCGCTCGACCAAAACCGGTTCAAAGACGGTAGCCTTGCGCGCGAAAGCGCCACCGCGTCAGCCGCAGGCACATCACGCGGGCAAGGCAGCGGCGGATCGGATCGTTATAGCTTCGGACAGCTTCGCTATGAGCAAGCGATGGAGGACCGGGAATACGGGTTCGAGTTTAATCAAATCGCCGATATGTCTGGCGGAGAGCTCGCCTATTTTATCAATGACTCCATGCTGCGGATCGACCTGCCAACGCCTCTGGAACCTGGCGAGACGTTCAACTTCCAAGTCGACTGGGAACATAATATCATTGACGAAGTCGCCGTCGGGGGCCGTGGCGGGTACGAGTATTTCGAAGACGAAGACAATTACATTTTCGCGATGGCGCAATGGTTCCCGCGCCTCGCGGCTTATACAGATTACACAGGCTGGCAGAACAAACAGTTCTTAGGCCGCGGCGAATTCACACTCGAATTTGGCGATTATTCCGTCGACCTCACAGTTCCGTCCGACCACATTGTCTCTGCTACAGGTGTTTTGCAAAACCCTCGTCAAGTAATGACAGCCACACAGCGCCGCCGCCTCGCTGACGCGCCAACCGATAAGCCGATCTATATCGTCACGCCGGAAGAAGCGGCGGAGAATGAGAAGACAAAAGCAACTGGCACGAAAACATGGCAATTCCAGGCTGACAATGTGCGTGATTTTGCGTGGTCCAGTTCACGCAAATATATCTGGGACGCGATGACATTTGAGCAAGACGATGCCGATCATCCGACTGTTCTTGCGATGAGCTTTTTCCCGAAAGAAGCCGATCCGATCTGGTCACAATACTCGACCCAAGCCGTTGTTCATACGATGGATGTCTATAACCGATTTTCATTCAACTACCCTTACCCGACAGCGCAGAGCGTGAACGCGTGGGAACGCGGCGGGATGGAATATCCGATGATCACATTTAATGGATACCGCCCCTATGAGGACGAAAAATCCGGTGAGGTCGTCTATTCCCGTAATGTGAAATACGGCCTGATTGGTGTGATTATCCACGAAATCGGCCATATTTACTTCCCGATGACGGTCAATTCAGACGAGCGCCGTTGGACATGGATGGACGAGGGTATCAACACCTTCCTCGAATATATGGCGGAATATGAGTGGGAGGAAAATTTCCCGATCCGCCGGAATATGCAAAACCCGCTGGATGAAATCAGCCGCTATATGACGAGTTCCAATCAGGTCCCGATCATGACGCAGTCTGACTCAGTCTTACAGTTCGGTCCTAACGCCTATGCTAAGCCCGCTGCCGCTCTAATCGTCCTGCGCGAAACGGTCATGGGCCGCGAAGCCTTTGATTTCGCCTTCCGTGAGTATTCAGAGCGTTGGAAGTTCAAGCGGCCAACACCGGAAGATTTCTTCCGTACGATGGAAGATGCGTCCGCCGTGGACCTCGACTGGTTCTGGCGTGGCTGGTTCTTCGGCACGGATTATGTTGATATGGCGATCACGGACGTGCGCGAATATCAAATTGGAACCAATGACCCGGATGTGGAAGATAGCATTTCCCGCACAGACGACCTTGTGCGCTATCCTGAAAATATCGTGCAACGCCGCAACCGCGAAGAAGGCCGTGTGACCCGGCTGGAGCGTTTTGAAGAATTGAACGATTTCTATAATGAGAATGATAAGTTCGCGACGAGCAATGCGGATCGCAACAAATTTTCAGCCTATCTTGAAGGTATGAATGACTGGCAACGCGCCGCCTATGACCGCGCGATGGAAGACGGAAAATATCTCTATTTCATCGACTTTGAAAATATCGGCGGATTGATTTCACCGCTTCCTTTGACGCTGAAATTTGCGGATGGAACGAGCGAAGATGTCATGGTTCCAGCCGAAATCTGGCGCCGTGATAGCCAGCGGGTGAGCAAGCTCATTATCCGGGACAAACGTGTTGAAAGCATCTTGCTCGATCCGGCCCACCAAACGGCTGATGCGGATTATCGCAATAATGGCTTCCCGCAGTCCATCGTCTCTGACCGCCTCACATTGGCCAGTTCAAACTCCACATCACGAAGTATGATGGCGGATATGCTGCGAGAATTGAAATCCGATGAAAAGGATACACCGGTCAGCGATGATGACGGATCCGTTCCGTTGCAGCGTTCAGAAGGAACGGACGCGCCGTCCAATGACAATGACGTCGTTACGGAAACGCCTGAAGCCGGCGCTCAGACAGACGACACGCCGACAGAAACGCAGGCAACCCCTGACGAAGAAGCAGCAACCCGGACAACCATACGCGACACACTTCGCCGGATGTTGGGTCGTGGCGATTAAGCGTCCTACCCGCCGGGTTATATTAGGTGGAATCGCGGCCACAATGGCCGCGGCCCCGTCCTTTGCACATCGTCTCGCCCGGACCGAAACCGAGGTCCGGATTTCACCAGACGGCACCATCGCCGTCATCCATGTCTATCATCTGCAAGATGCGCAATCAGCGTTGTTTCACGCCGGGCTGATTGATCAACCTGACTTAAGCTCGCTTCGGGCCCGTGCGAAACTTGCTCTCTATACAGAGCGGAATTTTGCTGTGGCCGCTGGCGATGTCTCGGCGACATTGGAAATCATCGGAGCGGAAATCGAAGGCGATAGTGTCTACATCTATCAAGAGGGCCAAATTGGCGGCGGCCCTTTGACCGTTGATGCCCGCATGCTGCGCGATTTGATCAAAACACAAAGCAATAGCGTCAATATTGTTCAAGGCGGGCAAACAATCACGCTCGACTTCTCAGGTGATGACGGCCCGAAACAGGTTGCATGATACGCAGCCCCTGCCTAGTCGTGTGACATGCTTACACTACACCACCTCAACAACTCACGCTCGCAACGGATACTCTGGCTCCTTGAGGAGCTGGAGGTGGATTATGATGTCCACGCTTACCAACGCGACAGCGAGACCAGCCGCGCCCCTGCTGAACTGAAGGCAATCCATCCGCTTGGCAAAAGCCCGGTGATTGAACATGACGGTAAAGTTGTGGCGGAAACCGGCGCCATTATTGTTTATCTGCTGAATGAATTTGGGACGGATAAAGACGGAAACCGCCGCTTCCGGCCGAAGCAAGGCACACAGGAATATGTCGATTACGTCCACTTCCTACACTTTGCGGAAGGCTCCGCCATGCTGCCGCTTCTCCTCGCGCTTTATACAGGCTTCCTCGGCAACGCCGCACAACCAATCCAGCCTATGATTATGGACGAAATCAAAAAAGTGCTCGATTATTGCGAATATTCACTCGTGCGGAACGAATGGTTCGCTGGCGATGAGCTGACAGGTGCGGATTTCAATATGATCTTCCCACTCGAAGCGGCGCGGGCACGCGGGCGTCTCAAAGGCTATGAAGCCTGCAACGACTATGTTGACCGCATCTGGGCGCGTCCGGCCTATCTGAAAGCCTTAGAGCGCGGCGGAAACTATGATTACGGCCCGAAAACATGAGCATTCCCTTCCATCTTGCGGCCCCAATCCGCGACAAGGAAGAAACTCGGGACTTCTACACATCAATACTCGGGTGCAGCGTTGGCCGCGAGGCCGATCATTGGATCGACTTCGATTTTTTCGGCCATCAAGTCAGCTTCCATGTCTGCGACGAGGCTGAAAACCTTGCGACCAATACAGTCGATGGAAAAAAGGTCCCAGTCCGCCACTTCGGTGCGGTTCTGCCTTGGGCCGACTGGCACACACTTCGGGACCGCCTCATCAAAGCGGAAACGGCTTTCGTGATCGATCCCTATATTCGGTTTAAAGGCGAAACCGGAGAGCAGGCGACCATGTTCTTTTACGACCCCAGCGGCAATGCGCTGGAGTTCAAGAGTTTCAAAGATCCAACCCAGCTTTACGCGACCTAAAAACTTTTACCCACGAATATACGGAGTTGATTATCATCAGAACTTGCCGTCAAGCCATGCAAAGTCCCGATATAGACATCAACGCTATCACTTAGATCGAAGGAGACAAACGGACCGATGTCTGCCTCATTACCATTTAGGACGCGAAAATCGCTCGTATCACCAAAATCTACGAAACTATGCAAACCCAAACGGACACCGCTGGATATTTTCCGCGACAACCCAAATCGACCTGCGAATTGTAGGGATTTATTTGTGCGATTAGAAACCTGAAGTGTGTTCATCATTATCGCTCTAGCGCGCCAACCATCGCCTAAAGACCATTGATTAATCCAGTTTGCGCGGACCTCAGCAGGGCGCCCGTCCCCTCTGATGCGACCTTCGAACCGAACACCAGATTGATAACTGTTTTGATCTGGCGTCACTTGCCAAACCGCTTCGAGACGCGCGAAATCAAAATCCATTTCTGAACCATTCGTTTCCCGCGTGGCTAATATTCCTCGCAATCGAAGATCGCCGCTCACCGCTTTTTCATAATGAAATCTTTGGCCCCAATCAAAACCATCAGCCGCATCCTCATCGATGATAGCCGCCATACGGTATTGAACACCGTGATCGTCAACATTCACAACAGGACCGAAAACACCGGAGGTGTTTTGTGCCATAGACACAGAAGTCAAAGCCACAAAAGCCAGAGCAACAGAGATCAAGAAAAACAATATATTTCGCATTAAACAATCATCTCATCCGGAAGTGGAATGAACTCGTCCTCATCGTCAATAACGGGAGGGAACTCTCCCGCTTTCCATTCGTTTGCGGCTTGCGTGATACGGTCCAATCGAGACGACACAAAATTCCATTTCATGTGCCGTTTTCCTAATGGAGCGCCGCCAACAACTGCAAACCTAGTACGGCCCCGCGCCGTGACTAGATGTTCCCCGGTCTCCAAAATTGAAAAAACAAACCGTTCGGACGCCTGATCCCCAATCATAGCTTTGCCTTCGACGACATAAAGAGCGGCCTCAGGCGCTGCTGGAAGCATAACCGTCGCTCCGTCCGGCAAATCAACCTCATAGTATAGCGTTTCTGAAAACGTCTCGACGGGTGACGTGAGACCAAATACTGAGCCCATCATCACGCGAACTGTCGCGCCGCCCGGCAGCGCCGCTTCCGGTATTGTGTCCGCGGGATGATGGTGAAAGCTGGGCGCCCGTTCTTCTTCTGATTCCGGCAAAGCATGCCAAAGCTGCAGTCCATGAAGGCTGTAGCCAGATTCCCGCAACTCATCGCGTGTTCGTTCGCTGTGAACAATACCGCGACCTGCCACCATTAGGTTGACGGCACCGGGCCGGATCGGCGCAGAATTACCGAGGCTGTCACGGTGCCAAATCTCGCCTTCGAAGAGATAGGTGACTGTTGCAATCCCAATGTGAGGATGCGGGCGAACACTCATGCCGTCGCCCGGTTCAAAATCGACGGGCCCAAAGTGATCAAAGAATACCCACGGCCCAACAGAACGATGCCCGGGGAAAGGAATGGCCCGCCGAACGGTAAACCCGCCCAAGTCTTTGACTTTGGTTGTGAGCGAGGTCTTGATTGGTGGGTCTGAGGGCGTCATCATAGGGATCAATTTAAGGAAACCTTCGCCAATGCTCAAGCTCTACGATTGCTCTACCGCCCCCTCACCGCGCCGCGCCCGGATGTTTTTGGCTGAAAAAGGTATTGAATGGGAAACGATTGAGGTTGATCTGCGTACTGGCGCGCAAATGTCACCTGACTTTTTGGCCGTAAACCCTCGCGCCACAGTTCCGGCCCTGGTCACAGAAGACGGCGACATCATTAGCGAAAATATTGGCATCGCCGCCTATGTCGAAGCCCTGCACCCGACGCCGCCGCTCCTTGGCTCTACAGCCTTAGAAAAAGCCCGCGTTCTCGAATGGGATTTCCGCTGCACGATGGAAGGATTGGCCGCTATCGCTGAAGTCCTCCGTAACAGCTCGCCGCATATGAAAGGCCGCGCCCTGCCCGGCCCGCGTAATCTCGACCAGATCGCCGCTTTGCCAGAACGGGGTTTGAAACGATTGGGATGGTTCTTCGAGGATATGGAAACGCATCTCGCAACGTCAGACTTTGTCGCGGGCGATCACTACTCCATGGCTGATATCACCATGACAGTTGTTTTCGACTTCTCGAAATGGATTAAGGCACAACCGGGTGATGACCACGCCGCCCTTAACGCCTATATGGAGCGCATGCGCGCACGACCGTCATACAATCTTTGAGGGTTGAGTCATAATTTCATGCGTATATCTACAGTCATATGACCCAGACGATCTCCCTAGACGCTATCGAAGTTCCGCGCATGCGACGCCGTTGGTTCAAGGCGTTGCGACACTTCCGCAACCTTATTGCGGATAAAGAAGACACGACTCAGGTCTTCCACATCACAAACGCACTCAATGGCAACGATCTCTATAAGCAATTCAACCGCTTTATCGCGCATCCTGAAGGACGGAAAAGGTTTGAAGAGCGCGTTCACTTGCCGCCAATTTTGGATGACCGAGAAACATTGCGCGCGATGCCAAAAGGGTCCCTCGCCGATGCCTATTGCAACTTCATGGACCGCGAGGGTCTAACCGCACAGGGCCTAGTCGATGAATTTGACCGTTTCGCCAAAGAAATTGACGATCCCCGCACACCTGAATTCAAATGGTACAATAACCGATCCCGTGACACGCATGACATGCTCCACGTTCTAACAGGCTACGGCCGTGACGCCTTGGGTGAGACGTCTGTGCTGTCCTATAGCTATCAACAAACATCTGGATTTGGCATTCAGTTCATTGCTTATATGGGCGCATTAGAGGTCAAACGCTGGGCTCCGAAGGGATCGCCAACTATCGGCGCCATCCGCGAAGCCGCGCGCCGTGGTAAAGCGGCGAAGAACATCATGCTTTATGATATTCAGGATCTATTGCCCCGCCCGCTCGAGGAAGTCCGCGAAATGCTCGGCGTGACCCCGATGGAAGTTTATCCCAAAGTTCACCAGATGATGCGCGATGCAGGCCTTGACCCCTACGCCGCCGTCGGCGGACCGATGATTGACGCAGGGCAGCAGCTCAATGCCGCCTAAGTCAAACGCGCAATAATCTCTTTTGCATCAGGCCACGTTTTTAACAGCGTGGCCTTTTTTGCGAGTTCAAATCCTGGAAATTCAAAACCTGGACTGACCGTGCAGCCGACAAGGCAATAGCTATCAGTCTGCGCCAGCATGGCTCCGAACCAAAGGCCCGCTTTGACTATGACCTGTGGGTTTTCCGCGCTGAGAGTTTCGACGTGAGCTGAACCATCGGGCAGCAGCGAGTGTATCTCAAGCGCGCCGCCCGCATGGAAATGCCAAATTTCGTCGGCATCAATTCTATGGAACCGCGATACGTCGGTTCCGCTCAAGAGATAGAGAATCGCTGTTCCAGATGATCGCGGACCCGTGTCCGTCTCAACCATGATACTTGATCGAAACGTCTCGCGGTAAAACCCACCTTCCGGATGCGGTTGCAATTCGTGCGTCTCAATCAGCGCTTTCGCCGCGTCAATCATCCATTCCTCCAAAGAAAAAGCCGCCCGGAAGGACGGCTGTTTCATCGATTAAGGTCGAAACGCCTAGTAGCGTTTCTTTTTCTTGCTTGGGATCAGACCTTCGATCTGAGCGCGCTTGCGCGCAAGTTTACGGGCACGACGAACGGCTTCAGCCTGTTCGCGAACACGTTTCTCGGATGGCTTTTCATAATGTTTGCGCGCTTTCATTTCGCGCAGGATGCCTTCGTTCTGCAGCTTTTTCTTCAGCGCACGTAGGGCTTGATCAACATTATTCTGGCGGACGTAAATTTCGACCATGTGTCGGTTCAACTCTCATTTTTATCAATAGCAAAAGGCCTCGGGTTGCCCGCGAGACCTACGTTCGAGCGGGGCTTAGTGGCGATTCCTCCACTTTGCAAGACCTCAAGTCATTGCAAGGCCATACAGATCGATATTTTACGGTTGGCAGGCGGCATATACATGCCATTATCGGCCAATGAACTATAATGACCCGACTTTCGTAACCGCCGACGGCTTCCAAGTCGCCACCTATCCGCATGGTCCCGAAGACGGCATCCCTATAATCCTGATTCACGGCTGGCCCGAATTGGCCTATAGTTGGGCCACAACAGTGCCCGCACTGGCCGAAGCAGGTTACCGCGCCATACCTTACGACCTTCTCGGTTACGGAAAATCTGACGCGCCGCGCGGGCTAGATCATTACCGCATTGAAAATGTCGTCGGTCATCTCGAAGCGGTTCTGGATCACTATAAAATCAAGAAAGCAATCATTCTAGGCCATGATTGGGGCGGCATTATTCTGTGGCACGCGGTTAGGATGCTAAAGCACCGCACGCTCGCGGCCATCAGCATCAGCACACCGCATGTTGGCCGCGCCCCCGTCGATCCGATGAGTATTTTCGAGAAACGCTTCGGCCAGGACCACTATTTTGTCGAGTTTCGCGATCGGACAGACGCCGTTGAAGCGCTTTACAATTCCGATCCGGATGCATTTTTCCGTATGATGTTCCGCGCGTCGCCTGTGGGCCTCAAACTGACGCCAGAGCTCACTCATTTACCGCGGCGTTTTGAAGCCTACCTCAAGGCCGGCGCGCCCGATAACGGGACCATGGTCGTAACGCCAGAGCAACGCGCCGTCTATTCAGACGCCTATGCGAAGACAGGCTTCCTCATGGGCATGAACTACTACCGCAACACAACGGCCAATTGGGAATTAGCCGAAGGCCTCTCCACCACGATCGAAGTTCCGTCCCTGATGATCAGTCCGGAAGACGATTTCTTCCTACCGCCAAGCACAACTGACAGCATGGTCAAAACAGTCCCAGACCTCACCCGCGTCACAATCCCGGCCTGCGGCCACTGGGCGATGTGGGATCAGCCAGATGCCGTGAACGCAGAGATATTGGGGTGGTTAGAGGAGCGAGGGTTTTAAAGCCCAATTCGGATCGACTAAACCACAGCGCCGCCGCTATCGCGGCGAGCCGTTTGCTAGAGCTCACGGAGCTTCGCTACTTTTAATTATCAATCAAAAGTCCGACCTTTGGTCGACCGCGATCACTCCCACCAATACGGTAAACGCTGCGACGTTCCGGTCTCAACCTCATTCATCGTCGCGCTCTCATAGAGCCGTCCGCCGATCATAACATGAGTTAGGCTTTCTGCATTGGCAATATCGGCCAGCGGGTCTTCGTCCATGATGACAAGATCGGCGAGTTTGCCCGGCTCGATACTCCCCAAATCACGTGCGAGGCCCAAGTGACGCGCGGGTTCCGTTGTTGCCGTCATCAACGCTTGCAGAGGGCTCATGCCGCCGCGCTGGAAGCTTTGCATTTCCCAATGCGCCGCGAGGCCCTCACGTTGACCGTGCGCGCCGATGCTGACCGGAACGCCGGCTTCCATCAAGCGCTTCGAGACAGCCCCGGACGCCGCATCGGAATAATCCTCAATCGGCGCCATTTGACGGCGCACAGACCGCGCTTGCAAAATCGTTGGCGGAACGTGGAGTGACAGGATCGGGTGCTTCCAAACGTCTGTCGTCTGGTAGTAGTAATCCTCACCGCGAACGCCGCCATAAGTCACGGCCAAGGTCGGCGTGTAAGCGACATTCGTCTGCGAATACATTTGGATCACATCGTCATAGATCGCGAGCGTCGGAAGGTTGTGTTCGACGGACGTGTTACCATCCTGAACCAACGCCATATCCATATGATATTGCGACCCGCCTTCGGCCACGACGAGAATGCCGGCCTCGCGCGCAGCTTCTACAACTTGTTGACGTTGATCCCGGCGCGGTTGGTTATAGTTTTTCACCGCAAGCGCACCTTGGGATGCAAGACGATCAACATGCTCCGCCGCGTCATCATAGCTTTCGATCGACGCGTAAAAACCCGGCGCTTTCGCCCCGTAAATCACTTCACCCGTTGAGTAAATCCGCGGCGCAAGCAGTTTCCCGGCCCGCTGCATTTCTGCGGCTGGGAAAATCAACTCAGCGCTAGAACTCGGGTCAAACACAGTGGTCACACCCAATGCCAGAGTCGCGACCGTTTCCCAATTTTGTTGCGGGACTAATCCGGCCACGCCTTGCGGACCGTGGGCATGGGCATCAATGAAGCCCGGCGTGATTGTCTTACCCGACAGATCAACCGTTCTCACGCCGCTTGGGATGCGAACACTTGCGCCGACTTTTTCAATCCGGTCGCCGTTGATCAGGATCGTTCCGTTTTCGATCACACCGCCATCATCACCGTCCATTGTGACGATCCGCGCATTGATGAGCGCAATTCGGCCCGTCGGTTTATCCGCCGCCGCCATTGTCGAAATATCCATGCCATCTGTAACAGGTTCGAAATCATCCGATTTCAAATCGTCCATTGAGACAGAGAAGAGGTTCGCCCCCAGCGTCCAATACAGATCACCGTCCGCCGTCCAGCTTGGATAGGTCGCCCCGCCTTCGCTGACTTTCGTCACAGGTAGTGCCTTGCTAGACCGACCTGCTGCCACGTTCTGCGGTCCCGGAAGGAGCGGCATAACATAGAGGTTATAGTTTTCACGGAAGGCAACATTGCGGCCATCCGGACTGACGACAAAGGTCTGCGCCATCTTATTCGTCGCGTGAATACGTTCTTCATTGCCCGATAGGTCGACACTGACCAATTGGCTCTCACCGCCGCTAGAGCGTGTGTAGAATAGGCGGTCATTATCGCCGTCGAAATGTGCACTGCCGCCAGATGTTGCGATCCGAACTGGTGATCCGCCGAATACAGGTTTGACATAAAGGCCCGTATTGTCGGACCATTCCGGCGCGACGAGGTTACCGCCGCTGCGCTTTTGATAAACGACATGACGCCCGTCAGGAGACAAGCGCGGATTACGGTAGTGACCCGGATGAGACGTAATATTCGCAATACCGCGGCTCGCCAGTGAAATTGTATGCACGGTCCCAAGCTGCGCATCGTCCCAGCTTATGAACGCGATGGTTTGCCCATCACGTGACCAGCTTGGCTGAATTTCACGCAAGCTATCCGGAAGGCCCGTCAGCCGCGCAACTGCGCCTGTCGCAATATCGCGCGTATAAAGCTTGCCGAGGCTTTCATAGACGAGCGTGCTGCCGTCTGGTGAAATCTCTGCAAAGCGCGGCATTTTGACTTGGAAATTATCCGGCGATACGCGTGTCTCGTCGCGCGGCGCGTCCAAGACCTGACGCGTATCATTCACGCGAAATTCGATATGGTCGATATTATCCGTGTTCACATCATAGCGGTGAATTTTACCCTTCGCCCAGAAAAAGATGCTCTCGCTATCGGGGCTCCAATCCATGTTTGGATAGACGCCCGTGATCGCCCACGTCTCTTGCATATCCTGATCCAGATGATCAAAAATCATCCGTTCTTCGCCGCTCTCAATATCTCTGAGGAACAGACGCGACTCGGCACGAACACGTTTCACATAGGCGAGATATTTGCCGTCCGGTGACGGTGTCGGGCGCACGGCCCCGCCTGCCCCGCCCGCAGCAACAGTCGTTTCGCCCGTTTCCATATCATAGCGCTTGATCTGGAAAAGCTCAGTGTTGCTGTCCTGCGCATATTCGAAAATTGGGCCGGAGGTGATGTTTTGACTATAATAGAGCCCATCGCCATCTGGCGTGAACATGGGTTCGCCCAGTTCCTTTTGGTGCGCTTCTGACGGGCGTTTCACAAGCTGCACGCCTGAACCACCTTCCGTCGAATAGAGCCAAATTTCGCCCACGCCGGCCGAGCGAGACGTTGTATAATGCTTACGCGCCGCAATAAAGTCGCCGGACGGGTGCCATGTCGGGTTATTGAGGAGCCGGAAGCTCTCGTCCGTCACTTGCTCCATATCGGAGCCATCAACATCCATTGTCCAAATATTGTCTCCGCCTGCCCGGTCCGACGTAAAGGCGAGGCGCGATCCGTCCGGCGAGAAGCGCGGCTGAAATTCCCACGCAAACCCTGATGCGATGCTTGTGGCTGTCCCGCCAGTCACCGGAACGGTGTAAATATCGCCGAGCATATCGAACGCAATCGTTTGCCCATCGGGCGAGACATCAAGGCTCATCCACGTCCCTTCGGTGACATCGATTTTGATGGAACGTTTATCCCCCGGAGGGTTAGTGACATCCCATTTTGCATCATCGTCCCCACCTCCGTCTTGTGCGAATGCCCCTGTCGCAAGGGAGAGAGCGGCTGTGCAAAGCAGGATTTGTCGAAACATGGGGGTCCTAAGGATATGGAGTGTTGATTCTTGCTAACAGCCTCTTTGGGGTAAATCATCCCCTATCCTAAAAATCCGCGATCAAAGTTTTGAGGCTAAAAAAAAGCCCGCGCTTTCGCACGAGCTTCAAAAGTAGAATGCTAAGCTGCTTAGAAGCGTTTCGTGACCTCAACACCATAGATGGACGGCTCGTTCACAAACCCAGTGAAATTGTTGAAATCAACGGCGCCTTCCAACTCTGTCACGCCAAAGGCGTTACGAACATAAGCGGCAAGTTCCAAATCATCGCCGTGAACATAACCGGCCCGCAGACCGACTTCTGTCAAGCTATCACTCCGGAACTCCGCACTATCATAAAGGAAGAAATTCACCGCACTTCGATGCGCAACATCGCCAAAGAAGAAAAGTTCTCCGTTATCGGAAATCGGGAATCCGAACCGGGCCGACGCATTGGCGATATATTTCGGGGCTTGCGGAAGCGCGTTACCGTCAATCTGCGCATTTCCTGTAATCGGATTGACCGGATCAAGAATCGTACACGGCGCGCCGCAGGCGCCGACCTCAAGTGAACCATCATAGATTTCCGTATCATTGATACTAAAGCCCGCCGTGAGTTCGATATGATCCGTCGGCGCGAGGCTGGCATCAATTTCGATCCCCTTTCCGCCAACTGCTTCAGCGTTCAACAGTTGGTTGAAGTTCCCTGCCCCGCCAACGGCTGTCAGCTGCTGATCCTGAGTCTCAAAGATAAAGGCCGTCGCGTTAAATGTGCCGCGGCCATTGAAGAAGCGGGACTTGAATCCGACATCGATCGAATCGATGGTTTCTGTGTCTGCAACGGTGACAGCATCACCAAAGACGATCCGGCCTTGCACGTTCGGCGCGCGGAAACCGCGTGAGTACCGAGCGAACAGATTGACCGCTTCATTCAGTTCATAATTGACCGACAGATCACCCGTCAGGACTGTGTCATCCAAGTTGGCTTCAACCGGGCCCAAGGTGCCGGACCCGAATGGGCCAATTGTGCGGGAGGCGACGAAGTCCTTGTTCTCAATCGAAAGACGCACGCCGCCTGTCGCCGTAATGCGGTCGCTGGCTTGCCACACAATGGATGTGAAGACCGCAAAGGCTTCCGTATCTTGATCCTGAACCGCGCGGCCATTCACGCCGCCGCCGAAGAGCGTGTCGAAGGACAAGCTTTCGATTTCTAGATTCTCAATGAAGGCAAAGCCGCCCAAGGTGACATTGACGTCGTCTGAGGCGTCGAAATTGTATCGCAGTTCTTGGGTCAGTTGGCTGTGGCCTGTGATGTTATCCTGGCTTTCAGCGGCGAAAGGGATGAAACCCGGGCCTGAAGGCGGCGCGAATACGGCACCAAAACCCCCATCAACATCGCCGCGTGCATCAACGCGTACACTTTCAACGGCAGATATGGACGTAAGTGTTCCTGCGCCGAACGCGCTCTCGATTGTCAAAGACGCACCGAGGTTTTCAACATTGAGAATTTGTCCCGCGTCCTGCGCTGCGGTGAAACGGTCAAAGCCAGCGACAAGGCCGCCCGTGCCCGGCTGAATTGCATTGGCGCGGAAGGTCCGTGACCCACCGTCCAGCTTACGGCCATGAAGGTTTAGCAGGAACGTTGTGTCACCGGCTGGCTCGAATAAGAATTGTACACGGCCCGCATAGTCCACAAACTCTTCGTAAGCCTCTTCAGACCGATTAGGCGCCGTGTTGTCGACATAATCATCGCGGCTTTGGAATAGTGCTGACGCACGCGCGGACACTGTATCCGATAAAGGCCCGCTGACCGCGCCTTCGAGCTCCACAGTATCAAAACGTCCGTAACCACCGCGCACATAACCTTCGAGATCACGAGTCGGACGCGCGCTTTCAAATTTGATCACGCCTGCCGGAGTGTTGCGTCCAAACAATGTGCCTTGCGGCCCGCGAAGCACCTCGATCCGGTCCATATCAAAAACTGGAAAGCCCTTCAAAATTGGGTTTTCAAGAACGACACCATCGTAAACGAGGCTAACGGGTTGGTTCGCGTTCAAGTCAAAGTCCGTATTGCCGAGGCCGCGAATATAAAATCGCGGGAATGTCCGGCCAAATGAGCCTTCCGCGTAAAGGCTTGGGACGCGGGCTGATAGAAATAAGATGTCATCACCGCCCGTTCGGGCCGCATCAAGCTCTTCGCCGCGTACAACATCAAGGGAAAGAGGCACATCTTGGAGGCTCTGTTCGCGTTTTTGCGCTGTGACGATAACTTCATCGCCCAGTGAAGATTGCGCGAAGGCGCTGGACAAGCTTGTTCCAGCGAGAAGAGACGCGGCAAGAGCTGCGCGCGAGAGTTTACGGAAAGTCATATGGGGTCCTGATTGGGCGGTTTAATCACGCCTTTAAGATGGCTTTCTAAGCCCGAGGTCAATGTGATTATGACAGGATCGTAACAACTTCTCGTGAGATTCTACGTGATCTCATAAAAATCGAAAAATTAGACCAATCGAGATTGCTCGACAGCAGCCCCGATGAACCCCTTAAAGAGCGGATGCGGATCAAAGGGACGACTCTTAAGTTCCGGATGGAACTGTACTCCAACGAACCACGGGTGGATATGTGTCGGAATTTCTACGATTTCCGGCAAAACACCGTCCGGCGACAGCCCTGAGAAATGTAAGTCCGTGGCTTCTAGTTTTTCACGGTAGTCTATGTTCACTTCATAGCGGTGGCGGTGGCGCTCACTGATTTCTGTAGTGCCGTATGCGTTCGCTACGAGTGACCCTTCGGTCAAAATCGCCGGATAAGCGCCGAGACGCATTGTCCCGCCGAGATCCCCCGCTTTACTCCGCTCAACGCGCTCATTCCCCTTGGTCCACTCCGTCATCAAGCCGACAACGTTTTCGCCGCCATCACCAAATTCCGAGGAACTTGCGGTGTTCATTCCCGCGAGATTTCGCGCGGCTTCAACAACAGCCATCTGCATGCCGAGGCAGATCCCGAAGTATGGAATTTTCTTTTCGCGGGCATATTGAACGGCTTTTATTTTGCCTTCGGTTCCGCGTTCGCCAAAACCGCCAGGAACCAGAATGCCATTCGCGCCGCGAAGCACGTCTTCAGGCTCTTTAGTCTCAAAGTCTTCGGCTTCGACCCAGCGAATTTTGACTTTCACTTGATTGGCGATTCCGCCGTGCACAAGCGCTTCGGTGATAGATTTGTAGGCGTCAGGCAGAACCGTATATTTCCCGACAACGGCAATTTTAACTTCGCCGTCAGGGTTAGACAGGGTCTCGTTAATCGACTCCCACGTGCTAAGATCGGCCTTTGGCGGCGAGAGAATGTCGAAATGGTTGAGAACTTCGCTGTCCAAACCTTCCTTATGATAGGCGAGCGGGACGGCATAAATGGATTGCGCGTCGAGCCCTTGAATGACCGAAGTCTCGCGCACGTTACAGAAACGCGCTATTTTTCGGCGTTCGCCTTCGGGGATTTCACGCTCAGATCGGCACAGCAAGATATCTGGCTGAATACCAATAGACCGTAGCTCTTTGACCGAGTGTTGAGTCGGTTTCGTCTTCATTTCGCCCGCAACCGCGATGTAAGGTAGCAGGGTTACATGTAGGAAACAGCACTGACCGCGCGGCAATTCCTGCCCCAATTGACGTAAGGCTTCGAAAAACGGCAGGCCTTCAATGTCGCCGACGGTTCCGCCGACTTCGCAGAGAACGAAATCAACATCGCCTGCATCTGATAGGACGAAATCTTTGATTTCATTCGTGACGTGCGGGATGACTTGAACTGTTGCGCCCAAGTAATCCCCGCGGCGCTCTTTGGCGATAATTTCAGAGTAAATCCGGCCCGTGGTAATATTGTCGGACTGCGCCGCCGACACGCCTGTAAAGCGCTCATAATGACCAAGGTCGAGATCGGTCTCAGCCCCATCATCGGTGACATAGACTTCGCCGTGCTGATACGGGCTCATCGTACCCGGATCGACATTCAAATAGGGGTCAAGCTTACGCAAACGGACTTTATAGCCGCGGGCTTGCAGCAAAGCACCAAGCGCCGCAGAGGCCAAGCCCTTGCCGAGCGAGGACACAACCCCGCCAGTTATAAAAATGTAACGCGGCTGTTTGGCCATCAAAGCAAAATCCCGACACTCGGCGACGAGCGCAAGATCGCGCATTCGCCGAAAAAATTACTCGTCTGTGTCGGTGGGATCTGCTGGCGCAGGAATCTCTTCCAACGGGGTGACCTCTTCGGGTGACTCGGCGGGTGACGTCAAGCCACCGACTTCGTTGTCCACATTATCAAGTGCACCTTGATCCTGATTTTCCAGTGCGAAAACGACTGACAGCAACAAAGAGAGGATAAGAAAGATCGTACCGAGGATGGCTGTCATCCGCGCAACAGATGTCGTCGCGGCCCGGCCAGACATAAATCCATTACCCCCGCCTCCACCGCCGCCGCCAATACCCAGTGCGCCGCCTTCGGAGCGTTGAATCAGGATCAGGCCAGTCATAATGACCGAGATGATGAGGAGAATAACAAGAAGTACAGTGGACATAGTGGGTCGCAGTCAACGGCAATGGCTAGCCCGTGAGGGCGTCAAATGTAAGGCGCGCCAATAGACCGGACGCGCGAGAACTTCCAGCCTGAATGTCTGCAATTGCTTAGAGGCCGCAATCCATCTGTTTCGCCATGCCCTTAAGATAAGCGCGCCTTACAAGTCCGCGTTCATAGGCATCTCGTGCAGCGCGTTGGTTGGCGGCTGCACCGGACAAAGTCCTGACGACGCCGCGAAAGGGAATAAGGACACTTCCAAGCGTGCTGGACGCTGCATTTAATGCGGTTTGTTCGCGTTGCTCTGCGATCTCGTCTGGAACGTCCAAATCATCGCCAAGCAGTCCATTGAGCTTGCTGACCTCTGCCCGCAACGACGGGCATGTGGTTGGAGACTGGGAATAGGGGTCGTCCATAAGACCTAAGTAATCAGGAATTTCAATTTGATTGAACCCTATATCACTCACAGGTGACATGACGGCGGATTCCACATCCATTGTGTCGTCACCGCGAAACGTTCCCTTATCAGGCGATGTTGCACACGCTGACAGAGCGGTAGCCGCAGCTAAGACGATTAGGGATTTGTGATTCATATCGACCTTACGCCTCGCTGGGCGAAAGGTTTCGCGTATTACTCAATAATACTTGCTAATCAGCAGCCTCTAAATCAGGCCCGCGAGCGGCGAACTCGGGTCCGCATACATTTTCTTTGGCATTCGTCCCGCCAGATAAGCCTCGCGCCCCGCGATAACGGCATGTTTCATCGCGCGCGCCATGCGAATTGGGTCTTTTGCGCCAGCAATCGCCGTGTTGGCGATCACAGCGTCACAGCCCAACTCCATCGCGATCACGGCATCGCTGGGCGTCCCGATACCGGCGTCGACGATGACGGGTACAGACGACTGTTCGATGATCAACCGGATGTTAACAGGATTAAGGATGCCCAGACCCGACCCAATCGGCGCGGCTAAGGGCATAATCGCGTCGGCGCCTTGATCTTCGAGTTTACGCGCGAAAACCGGATCATCCGTGCAATAAACCATAACGTCGAAACCATCTTTTTTAAGTAAAGCAAGTGACCGTAATGTCTCTTCCATATCTGGGTAGAGATGTTTGGGGTCAGAAAGGACTTCGAGCTTAACAAGGTTCCACCCGCCGGCCTCGCGCGCCAACCGCAATGTCCGAACCGCGTCTTCGCCTGTAAAACAGCCGGCCGTATTTGGTAGATAAGTCGTGGCGTCTGGATCAATAAAGTCAGCGAGCATAGGCGCGGACGAGTCCGACAGGTTCACACGGCGGATGGCAACTGTGACGATCTCGGCACCGCTAGCCACTAGTGCATCGGCGTTTTGCTGATAATCTGCAAACTTGCCCGTACCGATGATAAGCCGCGAGCGAAATGTGCGCCCGGCAATGATCAAGGAGTCTTCAGTATTAGCCGACACTTAGCCGCCTCCGATAAAATGAATGATTTCGAGCGCATCGTGATTGTTCAAGACAACTGTTTCAAACGTGCTTTTAGGAATAACTTCAAGATTCCGTTCAATCGCGATTTTGCGTTCGGGTAGACCCAGATGCGCAATCAGCTCTGCAACGGTCAGGCCGTCCGGCAGGTCGTCATGATCTTTGCCGTTAATGATGAGATGCATCGTCGTCCTGCTGATGGGTCTATTGATAATCGTGTTTGACTGACCGCTTGTTGAACGGCGCATCGGGCGTTATCATGCCTGCACTAACGCGCAAAGGTTCCAATGCCGCCAGAGCGCCCTATAAAATCAGAACGCCTCATGAATAAAACCATTCACATTATCAATGGACCGAATCTCAACCTCTTGGGGACACGCGAACCTGAGATTTACGGCTCACGAACCTTGCCCGATATTGAAGCCCTCTGCCGTGCTGAAGCAGGAGACATCAATATCGTGTTCAAACAATCGAATATCGAGGGTGAACTTGTCGACTTTATTCAAGCCGCTGGCCGCGACGCCGACGTCATCATCATCAATCCAGCCGCCTATACGCACACATCCATTGCTTTGTATGACGCGATCAAAGCGGTTGGCATTCCAACGATAGAAATCCACCTATCACAGCCTGCAGCGCGTGAGAGTTTTCGGCGTCGATCTTATGTTTCAGAGGCCGCCGTCGGGACGATTAGCGGCTTTGGTGAAAATTCTTACCTTTTAGGGCTGCAAGCCGCGATCAAATTGGTTATGGCAGACGGATAAATTTCGACGGAGAATCCCTATGGCCGCCTCCAAGGGCAATGACGATCTCGCACTCATCCAAGAACTTGCCAAAGTTCTTGAAGGTAGCGACCTGACTGAAATCGAAATGAAAAAGGGCGATCTGAAGATCAGAGTGTCAAAAAACGGCGTTGCTTCACCGCAAACTATGATGTCCGCGCCAATGACCGCGGCTCCGGCTGCCGCAGCCCCCGCGCCTGCCGCAGCTGTGCCCATGCCCGCCGTTGCTACCAAAAACGAACATGCCGACGCGATAACGTCCCCAATGGTCGGAACCTGCTACCTTCGCCCCTCACCCGATGCGGATTTATTCGCGGAAATCGGGGAGCAGGTTAAAGAAGGCGACACGATCATGCTGGTCGAAGCCATGAAGACGTTTAATCCCATCACAGCGCCAAAATCCGGCACATTATCCGCCGTTTTCATCGAAGATGTTTCGCCTGTCGAATTTGGCGACTCACTCTTCGTCATCGACTAGGCCCGCCCGATGGTCACTAAGGTTCTGATTGCCAATCGCGGGGAAATTGCCCTTCGGATTCACCGCGCGTGTAAGGAAATGGGGCTCTCGTCGGTCGCCATCCATTCCACCGCCGATAAAGATGCGATGCATGTGCGCCTTGCTGACGAATCCGTCTGTGTGGGTCCTCCGTCTAGTACAGATAGCTATCTGAACATTCCGGCCATCATCGCGGCTTGCGAAATCACAGGCGCGGACGCCGTTCATCCTGGCTATGGCTTTCTGTCAGAAAACGCCCGCTTCGCAGAAATTGTCGAAGCGCACGGCCTCACTTTTATTGGACCCACTGCGGAGCATATTCGTATCATGGGCGACAAAATCACAGCCAAAGCGACCGTTGCAGCCGGCGGTATTCCCGTCGTTCCCGGCAGTGCTGGCGAAGTCCATGATTTTGAAGAGGCGAAAGACATCGCCAAGGACATTGGTTTTCCTGTCCTCATCAAAGCCGCCGCTGGCGGTGGCGGCCGCGGCATGCGCCTTGCTGAGACCGAAGCTGATCTTGATGAAGCCCTCCGGTCCGCCCAAACCGAAGCTAAAGCCGCGTTCGGGAACGGCGCAGTTTATTTAGAGCGCTACCTCAAAGGCCCACGCCATATTGAAATCCAAATTCTTGCTGATACGCATGGTAATGTCGTGCATTTGGGTGAACGGGATTGTTCGCTCCAACGCCGCAATCAAAAAGTCCTCGAAGAAGCCCCGTCTCCCGTTCTGACGCCCAAAGAGCGCGCTGATATTGGCGAAATCACGGCCAAAGCCGTCCAAGCGATTGGCTACCGCGGCGCTGGAACAGTCGAATATCTTTATGAGAACGGCGAGTTTTTCTTCATTGAGATGAACACTCGCCTGCAAGTCGAACACCCTGTGACCGAAGAAATCACAGGCATCGATCTCGTTCGCGAACAAATCCGCATCGCGGCGGGCTTGAAGCTTAATTACAAACAAGACGACGTGAAATTTAAAGGCCACGCCATTGAATGCCGCATCAACGCAGAGCATCCATTCACCTTCGCGCCAAGCCCTGGCAAAGTCGCTGACTTCCATGCCCCCGGCGGAATGAACACGCGTCTCGATAGCGGACTTTACACGGGCTATGTCGTGCCGCCGCACTATGATAGCCTGATTGGCAAATTGATCGTTTGGGGCAATACCCGCGAAGGCGCAATATTGCGCTTGCGCCGAGCGCTCGGCGAAATGGTCGTGTCGGGCATTACGACGAACAAAGCGCTTCACGAAGCCCTGATCGAAGACCCTGAATTTCAGTCGGGTGATTACAATATCCACTGGTTGGAAAGCTGGCTCAAGGAACGCGATAGCGACGGAAACCTAAAAGACTCCTGATGCTTCTTGTCATCGACAATTACGATAGCTTTACTTTCAATCTCGTCCATTACGCCCAAGAACTCGGCGCGGAGACGAAGGTTGTCCGTAATGATGAACTAAGTGTTGAGGAAGCCCTTGGGTTTGGCGCAAAAGCGATTTTGCTTTCCCCAGGGCCCCGCACACCTGATGATGCCGGGATTTGTCTCGATCTGATCAAACACGCGCCCAATGATCTTCCGATGCTTGGCATTTGCTTAGGGCAGCAAGCGATGGGACAAGCCTTTGGCGGCCATGTCATTCAAGCTAAAGAGATTATGCATGGAAAAACCTCCTCTGTTTTTCACGATGAAACCGGACTTTTCAAAGGCTTAGATACACCTTTTGAGGCCACGCGCTATCATAGTCTTGCTGTAGACCGCGAAACCCTTCCTGGCGAACTGCTCGTCAATGGTTGGACTGAGGACGGCGAGATTATGGGACTTCGCCATGCGACGCGGCCGATACATGGCCTTCAGTTCCACCCTGAGAGTATCGCGTCTGAGAACGGTCACGCTTTGATCGCTAACTTCCTTGAAATTGCAGGTATCAAGTGAGTTTCGACGCGACCATCCTCAAAATCCTGTCGAATAATGAGCGCCCAAGTGAAGACGCACTTCAGGCTGCGCTGACCTCAATCCTCAACGGCAATGCACAATCGGAACAGATTAGTGCGCTGTTGCTGGGCCTTGAAATGATTGGTCTGACCGCGCGTGAAGTTCGCGTTGGAACAGAAGTCATGCGCGCGAATATGGTTCCTGTTGATGTCCAAGACGACGTTATCGACATTGTCGGAACAGGTGGGACTGGGCTGCATACCCTGTCGATTTCAACAGCGACTGCCATTGTCTGCGCGGCAGCCGGAGCCAAAGTTGCCAAACATGGCAACCGCGCTGCCTCGTCCCTAACGGGTACGGCGGACACCTTATCAGAACTCGGCGTTAACCTCGCCGTCTCGCCAGAACAGACCACAGACATTATCCGCGACGTGGGCCTCGGCTTCTTATTCGCCCCGAATCACCATCCTGCCATGCGGCACGTCGGCCCTGCCCGCCGCGCGCTTGGCATTCGTACGCTTTTCAACCTGCTTGGCCCTATGAGTAATCCGGCTGGCGCGCGCCGCATGTTACTCGGCGTGTCCAATGATCAGTGGCGACGCCCAATGGCGGAAGCCTTGCGCGATATTGGCGTTGATCATATCTGGGTGGTTCACGGCCATGATGGTTTGGACGAAATCACAACGACTGGCCCGACATCTGTGACCGAAGTGAAAAGCGCTGACATACGCGATTTCACGATAGCGCCGCAGTCATACGGATTCGAGTTGGCGACTTTGGATAGTCTTCGCGGAGGAAAACCTGCCGAAAACGCTAAAGCGCTGACGGAACTTCTCGACGGGCAAGCCAGTGACTATCGCGACATTGTTCTTCTGAACGCTGGCGCGGCTTTGATGATCGCGGGTCTCGCGGCTGACATTCCCGCCGGAATTGATCTTGCAGCAGACTCGATAGACAGTTTCGCCGCACGGCAAACGCTCGCCAACCTCGTCACAGCGACAAACGCATGAGAGATGTGCCGGACATTCTCGCGAAGATCGCGGCCTACAAGGTTGACGAAGTCGCCGCGATTGATCGCCAGACCGTCGAGAATGCCCTTAAAATCACGCCTGCTCCACGTGGGTTTTTCACCGCATTACAAAACCATTCGCAACCGGCGCTAATATGCGAAGTCAAAAAAGCCTCCCCGAGTAAAGGCGTCATTCGCGAAGATTTTGATCCTGTGGCAATTGCTCGGGCTTACGAGGCAGGCGGTGCGGCATGCCTCTCTGTCCTCACGGACGGCCCTGGATTTCAGGGTAGCAAAGACATTTTTAACGCGGTTCGAACGGCTACTGACCTTCCGCTTTTACGCAAAGATTTCATGATCGACCCGCTCCAAGTCCGCGAAGCCCGCGCAATGGGGGCTGACGCGATTCTTGTGATCCTTGCCATGACCAATGACACGGTCTCCAAGTCACTGATTGAAGAAGCGCAGGCGCTCGGTATGGATGTGCTCGTCGAAACGCATGACGCGGATGAGCTCAACCGCGCGATTGCGCTCGGCGCGACCCTTATTGGGATCAATAACCGGGATTTGCGAACGTTCGAAACTAGTTTAGAGACCTTCGACAGACTCGCGCCGTCCGTTCCAGCAGACGCATTACTCGTCGCTGAAAGTGGAATTTTCACGCCGCAAGATATTACTCGTTTGAAAAACTCTGGGGCGCAAGCCTATCTCATCGGCGAAAGCCTGATGCGACAGGATGATGTCGAAGCGGCAACACGCGCGCTTCGGACCCCCGCCCAAACTTAATAAGAGACGATAAAGACGAGTGGCCAAGCCAAGGTGACGAGAACAGCCATTACGAGCATCGGCCAAAACGTTGTTCTCCAACGTTCAAAACCGCGCATCACGCCATCAGAAATGATCCCGTCCTCATCCGGCGTCGGTACAGGCGGACGAAAAACGCGAACGAGAACAACCAGCAGCCATGCTGCCAAGACGAAATAAACCATTGTGTGGCACCCCTACCCTGACTGTCAGTAACCCGTAGGAGCCAACAGAACGAATAGAATATAATTCAACACCTTACCAAACGTCAACAAATCATAACGGGTAAATTCGCTGCTCAAGCCCTAAATTTGAAACTTTAATTCGCGAGTTCTCGCATTCTCGTCCCAAACTCATCCTTGACAAAACCAGAACATTCGCAGAACAGGTGGGATGTTGCCGCTTTGTTCGAGGACGAAATCATGCTGACCAAAAAACAAAAAGACCTATTGGTCCTAATCGATACCCGTATCCGCGCCGTTGGAGTCCCTCCATCTTACGACGAGATGAAGGATGCACTTGGTCTGGCGTCAAAATCAGGAATTCATAGATTAATCACGGCCTTGGAAGAACGCGGCTTTGTACGCCGTCTTCCCAATAAGGCGCGGGCGCTGGAAGTCATTAAGATGCCTGAAGGTTTGCAAAAAGATAAACCTCTTGAGCCTGTTGCGGCTAATGACAGTTACGAAATTCCTTTCGTTGGCAAGATTGCTGCGGGTTTACCGATTTCTGCGATTGAAGACACTCATAACTTAATGGCTGTTCCACCCTCCCTTCTCGGCAGCGGCGATCATTACGCCCTAGAAATTGAAGGCGAATCGATGATTGGCGCGGGTATTATGGATGGCGATTTCGTTGTTGTTCGGAAGTCTAATACAGCCCGCAATAATGAAATCGTCGTGGCACTGGTTGATCAGGAAGAGGCAACGCTCAAACGCATTTATAAACATGATGGCAAAATCGATTTGATCGCCGAGAACCCTGATTTCCCTACAAAAACTTACGGTCCGGACCGTGTTGAAGTTCAAGGCATTCTCGTTGGTCTCGTTCGAAATTATAACTAAGGTCTAGCGATTCGACATTCGCCCCCATAATCGGCGTGCGCGATGCTCACTCAAGATCGGAACAATCCTTACAGGATGTTCTGTCTGAATATGGTAACCACCACGCCGCGCGAGTTCGCGAACATCTAACAAGATGGCGCCACAAGCACGCCTAGCCACGGGCCCAGCGGGCCGTGTTGCGAGAACAACGATATCACTATCCAGACACGCTTGTGGCACTTCTGATGGCTCTTCAACGACCGTGACTGTAACTGCATTGATTTCAAACCGGCAAGCCAGTGCGTCACAGGCCGCAAATTCATCACGGTAATTTGACCATTCAATAGCGGGCGTGCCGCCTGCCCTTGAAAATTGATCGCGCCCATAACGGTCCGCGCGGAGCGATGTTGTGACGCCTTGATCATCCGCGATCAAACTGACCCGCCCCTCATCCGTTATTCGAAGATCGTAAATTGGCGCGAACATCCACGCCAATGTGGCGGCGGCCATTGCCGTCACTCCAACCATAACAGCGCGACGGTTGGACAGGCAGGCAACCGCAAACCCCAAACCATAAAGACCGATCACCCAAGGCTGACTAGCTTTAACGGTCGCAACCGCGCCCGGAAGTCCGCTGACCCAACGCGCAACAGTTAGCATGAATTCGATCATCCACCCCATCACCATCAAAGGACCGACTTCCAATCCAAATGGCATGAGTAAAAGTGCAACGATCCCGAGTGCCATAACGGCCGGAAACACAGTCATCGCCGCCATGTTCGCAATCAATCCGTAATTCGCAAGACGGCCGAAATGGAGCAGAGCAAAGACACCCGTCGCAAACCCAGCCACAAAGCTGGTCCCGAACAGTGAGCCGTAAAAGGCCCGCACACGATCCCGAAATCCTTGGGCTTTCTGTCTCGGCCAGCGGTCCTGCCACGCCCGGAAAATTACGACCATCGCAGCCACTGCGGCAAAAGACATTTGAAAGCCGACGCTCAGTAGCGCCTCAGGTCTGATCAAAAGCGTCAGCACGGCGGCGACAGCGACAGACCGTAGGCTAATCACGCGCCGATCCAATATAACAGCCAAGAACGCGATACTGACCATAATATAGGCGCGCTGCGTCGCGACAGACGCCCCCGAAAGCCCTAGATACGCCGTCGCCGCGATGATTCCGATTACAGCAGCGATCTTCCGGACATCCCTCGCCCGCGCAAGTCGCTCTATCGATGCAAGAAGAAGTGACGCCACGACATAAATGCCAAAGGCGACCATTCCCATGTGCAGTCCTGAGATCGCTAGAATATGCGCCAGCCCTGATGCGCGGAGGCTCTCGGTCTGATCCTCTGGGATGTGGTCCCGAATACCTGTCAGTAAAGCCGCTTGAAGTCCTGCCGTATTCTCTGGCGCTGAAGCAAGGACTCGGGCCGCGATATTCCGCCTCATTGTCTCGATCTTAGCGGATAGATTTTCTTGCAACGACAAGGTTGCTTCAACCCGCTGGCCATCCGCAATCGCAAATCCAGTGCCCGCTAACCCATCAAAGAAAGCCCTGCGTCCGGGGTCATACCCATTCGGAATCGCGGGACCCGGCAAAGGGCTGATCACTGTATCAACAATGATGCCGTCACCGATTTCAAACTGTGGGAAATTACGCCCGACTCGAATGCGAACGCGATTGGGTAATCCCGTCTGCGGGAGTGGATCGCTATTCACGACCTCAATATGCAATCTCCGCATCCGGCCGCCAGTATCAATGGCCGACACCCACCCTTCGATCTCGAAGCGCTGTTCGCTTTCAACCGGATTGGGCGATGTGATCTGGGCATGGACTGCTGACCAAGAAAACGCTCCCGCGATGATTGCCAGTGTCGTGAATCCCACCGAACACGCCTCAGATACGCGCCAAGTCAGCAAAGACAGAATAAGCGTCAAAACAACGGCGATATAGGGGTTCGGTTCAGTCGGCCACGCGAAGTAGGCGACGATACCCACCGCAAAAGCCACAATCCCGGCCTCAAACGTCAAGACATAGTGATCCACACCCAGACGCCGAAGGCTCCGCCTGAGCGCAGTTGTTGCATTGATTTGGCTTTCAAAGCCGACCATGGTCTTGCATAGAGCGTGCCCTGATGAATGTCGCAAGCGACTTCCGTGAGATCCAACACATGACCCGTCCCATACGCACCCGTTTCGCGCCTTCGCCGACCGGGTTTTTACATATTGGCGGAGCCCGCACGGCTCTGTTTAATCGCTATTTTGCTGACCGTATGGGCGGCGAAATGATGCTGCGGATTGAGGATACAGATCGCAAACGCTCGACCCCCGAAGCCACGCAAGCCATCATTGACGGCCTCGACTGGCTCGGCGTTCGCCATGACGGCGACATTATCTTTCAAAGTCAAAATCAGGACGCCCATGCGGCGGCGGCGCAGGCAATGCTAGACAAGGGCGCTGCTTTTAAATGCTATCTCAGCGCTGACGAACTCGACGCCTACCGCGAAGCATCGCGAGAGGCTGGAACAGCATTCCGGTCTCCTTATCGCGATGAAAAAGACGGCGAAGGCGATTATGTTGTTCGATTCCGTGTGCCAGATGGCCAAACGCGAATTCATGATGAAGTCCAAGGAGACATCACTTGGGAAAACGCAAACTTTGATGACCTTGTCTTACTACGGGCGGACGGCACGCCGACCTATATGCTCGCCGTGATTGTCGATGATCACGATATGGGCATCACCCATGTTATTCGCGGCGATGACCACTTGATCAATGCGGGCCGCCAGCAGCAGCTTTATCAAGCACTCGGCTGGGACGTGCCTGTGTGGGCGCATGTACCGCTGATCCACGGCCCTGATGGAAAGAAACTCTCCAAACGCCACGGCGCGCTCGGGGCTGAAGCTTATCGGGATATGGGCTATTTACCGTCAGGCCTTCGGAACTATTTAGTCAAACTCGGTTGGGCGCACGGGGATGAAGAAATCTTCTTGAATGACGCAGACATCGCCGCTGTCTTCTCTCTCGACGGCATTAATTCCGCGCCGGCGCGGCTCGACTTTGATAAGATGGATTATATCAACAGCCAGCATATTGCTGAAATCGACTCAGACACGCTTGTCTCTGCGGCAGAGCCGTTTTTAGTGACTGCGACTGGCGGTGCACTATCCGATAACGTGGCAACGCGGATCAAGGCCGCCCTCCCGACACTCCGCCCGCGCTCCAAAACACTCGCCGAACTGGCCGCCAACGCCGCATACTTATTTGACGGACGCCCCTTAGAAATCACTGGAAAAACGGCTAAACCGCTCCGCCGTGAGGGAACAGCAAATCTTGTCAGCGCTTTGACATCCCGGCTGGAATCTTTAGAAGACGCCTCGTGGACGGCGGATAATTTGCAGTCGGTTTTGGCCGACTTCGTCGCTGATCAAGAGATAGGCTTCGGCAAAATTGGTGCGCCCGTGCGGGCTGCCCTCACGGCCGGAGCTCCCTCGCCCGATCTGCACGAAGTTCTGGCCCTATTGGGCCGGACTGAAACACTTGGACGCCTCAGTGATGCAACCCCTTTAATGGGCTGAAAACGAAGAGAAACATGGAAAACAAAGTCAAACAAATCGGTACCTCCAAGATTGCAATCGAAGGAGGAAAGAGCGCAGAATTTCCAGTCTTAACTGGAACAATGGGGCAACCCGCTATTGATGTCCGCGCGTTGTCAAAACAGACGGGTCACTTCACATTTGACCCCGGTTTCACATCGACTTGTTCGACCGAATCCCAAATCACCTTCATTGACGGCGGCAAAGGACAACTCCTATATCGCGGCTACCCGATTGAACAATTGGCGGAACAATCGACATTCCTCGAAGTCGCTTATCTCCTTGTGAACGGTGAACTTCCGGACACGGCACAATATAGCAAATTCCAGAACACCATCACGCATCACACGATGCTGCATGATCAAATCGAAAGTTTTTTCCAAGGCTTCCGTCGTGATTCTCATCCGATGGCGATGCTCACGGGGACTGTTGGCGCGCTATCCGGTTTCTATCACGATGACCAACACACGACAGAAGACGAAGCGCGCAACATTGCTATTCATCGGATTATCGCGAAAATTCCGACGCTTGCGGCCCGTTGCTACAAATATCGTATTGGGCAACCGCACGTCTATCCAGACAATAGCCTGTCATATGCAGGCAATTTCCTACGCATGTGTTTCGCCGTTCCGGCAGAACCCTATGTGGTCAATCCGGTCATCGAGAAAGCGATGGATAAAATTTTTATCCTCCACGCCGACCACGAGCAAAATGCATCAACATCGACTGTTCGCTTGGCCGGGTCATCCGGGGCGAACCCTTACGCCTGTATGGCGGCGGGCATTGCCTGTCTTTGGGGTCCAAGCCACGGCGGAGCCAATGAAGCGGCGCTGAATATGCTCCGCGAAATCGGCACAGTCGACCGCATTCCAGAATTCATCGCACGCGCCAAGGATAAGAACGATCCGTTCCGCCTCATGGGCTTTGGTCACCGCGTTTATAAATCAGTCGACCCGCGCGCGACGGTTATGCGCAAAACAACGCATGAAGTGTTGGGCGAGCTGGGCATCACCAACCCAGTTCTTGAAGTCGCAATGGAACTTGAAAAAATTGCGATGAACGAAGAATACTTCGTCTCACGCGGTCTCTATCCTAATGTCGACTTCTACTCTGGGATCGTCTTGTCTGCTTTGGGCTTCCCAACGGATATGTTCACCGTCCTCTTCTCGCTTGCGCGGACAACGGGTTGGATCAGTCAGTGGAATGAAATGCTCGAAGATCCAAGCCAGCGTATCGGTCGTCCGCGGCAGCTCTATACAGGCGCAACGGAACGCGATTACGTTCCGCTCTCGAACCGCTAAGCGATCAGAGCTAATTAATCAGCGAAAGGATCGCGGCTGCGGCCCGATCCGACGCATTATCAGATCCGGCACCCATGCGCCGGGTTTCTTGTATCAAGCGCTCTCGTAATGTCTCGGCCCGAAGCGGATCTTGGAGAATATGGATGAGCGCGTCTGATGGCGCATTCGTCATAATGTCATCTTGCACAAATTCGGGCATCAACGGTTCGTTAAAATCCTCGTCATGAGCATCGGCGGAAATATTCACCAAAGAGATAAAGCGCGGGCTAAACATCCGGCTCGCAAACCAATAGGTCAGTGGCAAAAGGCGGTAAATGACGACTGTAGGAACGCCTGCGGCCGCTAATTGGGTTGTAACCGTTCCAGAACACGCCAGCGATCCATCCATAGCCGCAATCGCATCCAAAAACTCTGATTGCGGCACGCGCAAAACATCTTGGCCTTCCAACATAGGGTCGACGAGTTCGCGAACCGGGTCGGCGATCACGCAGATGGATTGAATGTCGGGAATGGCGTGTTTTATGCGGTTCAAGGCCAGTAATATGGCAGGCCCAACGCTATTGATCTCAGACGGGCGGCTTCCGAAAAAGAACCCTATAATCGGCTTGGTTGGGTCGAGTGAGTGACGTTGACGGAAACTCTCCGCATTTCCTGATTGGTAATCTTTATCCAAAACAGGATTACCAACAAAGGTCTGTGCTAACCCAACGGCTCGAAAATGAGGCTCATCCATCGGCTGCGTCGATAAGAGGTGATCGTTATGCCGGGCCAGAATTCTCGCGCGTTTCGGGCGCATTGCCCAGACTTGCGGCGCGACAAATTTGATGATTTGGCCATTGTAATCAGCCGCTTTCAAAGCTTTCGCAACACGGACCATAAAACCCCAACTATCGATCAAAACAACAGATTTAGGGTTAGCATCCAAAATTATCTGCGTGGCTTCCCGAACCTTCCGCAGGACAAAACCATAAGCCTTCAGACCTTCGATAAATCCCAAAATTGCGAGACCATCAATATCCATACGTGTTTTCAGTCCCGTGTCCGCTAATACCGGACCGCCAATCGCGGCGAGTTCAATGGATGGGTCTTGTTGTCTTAAGGCAACGGCCAACGCCGCGCCAAGTTGGTCGCCGGACGGTTCTGCCGCGACGATGAAAACATCAGGCCGAGCCATTATTCACCTTTTGGGAGTCCAACGACGAACATGCCGTGTTCATCAGCCAACCGAATTGTCTCAGCACGGTCAATCACAAATGCCTCGCCTTCATCCGCAATGATGCCCGCGAGTCCTGCGGCTGCGGCCAGTTCAACTGTTCGCGGCCCAATGGTTGGGAGGTCAACGCGATTATCTTGCCCCGGCTTCAATCGCTTCGCGAGAACTCCAGCACGAGACATCGTGTTCCCCCGTATCGCGGCAGGAAGTTGCCCAACACGCGTCAACATCGCATCTGTTCCTTCTTGCGCCTCGACAGCCAACACGACACCGTTAGCAACGACGGCCCCTTGGCCGATATCTTTATCTCCAATCAATTCGGCGACTTCCATCGCTCGCTGCGCGTCCGCGCGTTGGTCTTGCGAAATTGAATGCAGGCCAAGTGGCCCTGCTTTCAAAAGCAGAGTTTGGCAAAGTTCTTGAGCGGAAACAATTTCAAATCCGCGCGTTTCGAAAATTCCCATGACGTGACGAAGAAGTGCATCATCCCCCTCTTTTGCGGCTTTCAACGTTCCTGGCAGATAGCGCATCGCGCTTAAATCCGGCTTGAAATTAGCAAAATCTGGACGACCGACTGTTCCGGCAAAACAAACATGCGAAACACCGGATTTTTTCATGACTTTTAGCAATTTCCCAAATTTTGCTAAAGGAAATCGCTCTGACTCAATAAACCGTCCCTCTGGACAATCCGGGTCAATTTCGATCACAGTCAGTTTGTCACCGGATTGTTTAATAGAATTTGCAACATGCAGAGGTAAATCTCGGCCACCCGCAATAAGACCGATATGACGAGGTGTAGGCATTATCAGCGCCGCATATCGGGTAACGTCAGGTTTCGGCCATTGCTTTGCGACTGAATGAAATCGATGATTTCCATCACGAGAGGCTCATCCGCATAAAGTTGAGTCGCATCTTCAACCCGTTCTGCGAGTGTGCCCTCATAAGCAAAGAGCTGCCGATACGCGGCCCGCAACCTATGAATTTGAGCGCGGCCAAACCCACGTCGTTTCAAACCAACAATATTGAGGCCGTGCAAATGCGCGGCGTTCCCCATCACAAGGCCGTAAGGAATGACGTCATTGGTGACTAAGGCCATGCCCGCAACGAAAACGTGATCACCGACGCGCGTATGTTGGTGAATGACACTCACCCCGCCCATTGTGACGTAATTGCCAATTTGAACATTGCCCGCGATTTGAACATAATTAGCAAGCGTGACGTGGTGACCAATCCGGCACTCGTGAGCAACGTGAGCCCCGACCATCAAGTAGCAATCGTCCCCAATTCGCGTATCCAGTTTCCCTGCGTCTGACCCAGGGTGAATATTTGCCATTTCTCGAAATGTGCACCGGTCACCAATGACGATTGAGACATCATCACTGCCGGAATGCTTAAAGTCCTGCGGCGGATAGCCCATCGAAACTTGCGGATATAAGAGGCAATCAACGCCAATTGTTGTTTTCCCGTCAAGCGTCACATGGCTGATGAGTTTTGTCCGGTCACCTAGCTTAACATCTTTGCCAACAATACAGAACGGCCCAATTTCGACGCCATCGCCCAATTCAGCGGATGGGTCCACAATGGCGGTAGGGTGGATTATTACACTCATTTACTGACCATCAAACGCAAGGGGGCTGGCAAGGAATTCAACACTGAGAGCGCGCGTACCGTCAACGGCAGCCATTCCTTTGAAACGATAAATATTACGGCGGACTTCGAGAAGCTCGGCATGCAAATCTAGCGTTTCGCCCGGAACAACTGGACGCCGAAAGCGAGCTTTGTCAATTCCGGTAAAGGCCAAGAACGCGTCATCAGCCACCCGGTCTCCGAGCACCCCGATCAAAGCGCCTGATTGGGCGACCATTTCGATCATAAGCACACCGGGAAGAATTGGCCGACTTGGGAAATGACCCCGGAACACGTCCCAATCTGGCGATATGTGGACTTGGGCATGGATTGATGTTCCATCGAAAGAGATGACGCGGTCCACGAGTAAAGCCGGCGGCGCATGAGGAAGAAGCGCTGCCACCGCCTCACGTTCTAGGGGGTAGGTCCGCGTCATTTCCGAAGCGCCCGCTTCGCTTGAGCCACGATTTTCATATGGTCGCGGATTGGCATGGCCGGAATACCAGACCAAAACTCACCTGCTGGGACATCTTGCATAACACCGGCAAAAGCCGCAAGTTTTGCGCGCGCGCCAATCGTAATATGATCTGCGAGCCCCACGCTACCGCCCATCATGACGCCTTCGCCAATGTGACAAGACCCAGATAGGCCGACGCGCCCCGCTAGCAGGCAGCCGCGCTCAAGAACGCAATTATGGCCGATTTGAACGAGGTTATCGATCTGACAACTCTCAGATATGACCGTGTCACCTAATTGCCCACGGTCAATACAGACGTTGGAGCCAAGGCGAACATTGTCGCCAATCGTGACGCGGCCCACATGCGGAACTGGAAATATCTCTCCATTAGGGCCGAAAGATACACCAAAGCCGTCGCCGCCGATGACTGTACAGGCCCCGATTGACACGTTATTTCCAATAACAGCGTGAGTGATAACGGAATTGGGACCAATTTTGACATTGTCGCCAATGACAACCCCCGGTCCAATATGGACTGACGGGTGAATATTAGCTGTCGAAGAAATATTAGGCGCTGTTTCGGACGGACTAACCAAGAGCGCTGTCGCCCGCGAAAGTTCATACTTCGGGGACTTACAGACGATTGGAATAATATTCCGCGCAGCGACTTCGTCCACAACGGCTTCTGTCACGAAACACGCCGACCCTTTGGCTGTTTCAAGAGCCGAAACATGGCGAATACTCGCGAGGAAACTAATATCCCCCGACACAGAATGGGACAAAGGCGACGGCTGTCGAATGACCGTATCAGCCAAACTGCCGTCCGGGGCAGTCAGATCAAGCCGCGAGCATAGATCCGCCACAGTCATGACGGAATCAGATAAAGAGTAAAATCGCAGATCAATCATATGAAACGAATAAGGGGCCGCCCCCTGCCCCTCAAAACACGTCCCGTGTCAGCACGTAACCAGTCGTTTTAGCCAGGTTGTTGTGGTAGTCTTTCGCGCGTGACAGGCACTGTCTGCATTTGCGAGTTCAATCGGGACAGAACAGTATCCGTAATATCCGCTGGCGCACCATAAATCACGTTCGCGCGATCAATGACAATATCGGCATTCCGTTCTTCGACAATCGTTCTGATGATGGCTGAAACTTTAGCATCAACAAGTTGAACTGCCTTGATTTTAGCGACTTGAATCTCTCGTTGCGCGACAGCCGCATCTTGTTGGAGTTGTTGCTCACCGCGCTGCTGCATTTGAAGCTGCGACACGAGCGCAGCATCACCGGCGATTTGCTCACGGGATTTACCGTCCATTTGTGTCATCAAGCTTCGACCGCTTGTTTGCAACGGCGCACCTTGAGCTTCCAATTGTGACTTAGACGTCGCCGCCATCGTCGAAATTTGTCGTTCAATATGTTGGCCCACTTGGCTCTCACTATAGACTTTGCCTGTATCCACGACGAGAACAGTGCTTTGGGCAAATGCTGTGGCTGCCGCAAAGAGCGATACGGCTCCACCTGCGACAACTTTGAGCGCTGAGCGGCGTAAAGTTTGAAAATTAGACATTCTAGAACCTCGTACGGGTAGTAAACTGAAACGACTTTCTGTCGTCGAAAGGTTGCTTCACGATCGGTTGCGTGAAGTCGAAGCGGATCGGACCAAACGGGCTTTCCCAGAAGATACTGGCCCCAGCTGTCACACGCGGATCAAGTGTATCGACAGTGCGCTGACAGATAACACTCACGTCCGTGACACCATCACAGCTCGCACCAGTTTGAAGCCCGGACGTTCCGGCGCTCGTAATAATATTGTACTGGAAGTCCTCATCCAGAAGGCCAACTGTACCAGCCTCAATGAAGACTGACCCGAGAAGTTGCGGCAAACCAACCGGAAAACTCACCTCAGCTGCAGCAAGGGCGAACAGATTGCCGCCCAAAGCTTGCTGACGACCGTCAACGCCGCCAGTGCCTGTCGGAATGAGCGTTGATCCTGTTTCAGCAACATAGTTCACAACGCGCGGACCAATACCGGCATTATCAAAGCCGCGGAAATCAAAGTTCCCTTTGAAATACCTATCATTCACCTGGATCGGATCACCGCCCCAGCCGCGTATATAACCACCAGATAGGGCGGCAGACGCGATTACGCCGGGGAACAAGCCTTTGTAATAGTTACCCCGGACATCGGTCCGTAGGTAACGCACATCGCCCCCAACACCCGCAATATCTTGACTAAAACGGAAGTCAAAGCCGCCAGTTGGGGTAATCGGATCATTCCGACGATCCCATCCAAACGTATACCCAACAATTGAGGACAACCGTCCGCCAACCTGCTGACACAGCGATAAAAGTTGCGTGTTCTGCGCAGACAAAGTGTTATTCAGAGAGCTTGCCAAAACTGCATCACATTGACTTTCTTGAGGAAATTCAATGGATTCAGATCGTAGAGAGTAACGCGCTGAGAGACTTGTATTTTGCGTCAATGGGAAGGCAAGGCCGACTTGTCCCCCCGTCCGTGTTGAACGGAAACCCGCTTCATCAAGGAAATCGATAACAACATCAAAGAGTTCGACACTCCCAGCTAAATTTCGTCCCAAGAAACGAGGCTCAGTAAAGCGAGCATCAATTTCGCGGCGATTTGAAGACGCCCGGATCACAAAGCGAAGAAGTTGTCCACGACCCCGAAGGTTACGCTGCGTAATCGACAGATCGACAAGGAATGCATCAGCGGAGGAGAAACCGGCTGAGAAAGACAGTTCGCCTGTCGGCTGTTCTTTTACTCGAACTTCGACAACCGCCCGATCTGGTGAAGACCCTTGCGTTTCGGTAATTTCGACATCCTCAAAGAATCGAAGCGCCCGAACACGGTTTCTGGAACGATCAAGCAAAATCCGGTTAAACGCGTCACCTTCGACAAGTTCCATCTCGCGGCGGATAACATAATCAAGCGTTGTTGTGTTACCGATGATGTCGATGCGCTCGATGTAAACACGAGGTCCCTCGACAACATTGAAAACAAGATCGACAGTCTTAGTTTCACGATCCAAACGAAGGTCTTGCTGAATATCAACAAAGGCGTAGCCACTTGTTCCAGCCGCAAAATTCAAATTATCAATCGCGTCTTCAATCTGCGAGGAATTAAAGACTTCGCCTTCTTGGATGTTAACGAGACGTTTTAGGAAATTTTCGTTGAGCGCTTCAAGTTCAGTTTCGACTGAAATTTCGCCCCAACGATATTCTCCACCCTCATCGACCGTAAAAGTGACGTAAAAGTCTTCTTGGTCAGGTGTTAACTCGGCCACGGCGGACACAACGCGGAAGTCAGCAAAACCACGGTTCGTATAGAATGTGCGCAACTGCTCACGGTCAAATTCTAGCCGCCCTGGGTCATAATTGTCGTTAGAGCTAAAGAATTTCCACCAGACAGATTCTGTCGTTGCAATTTCCTTACGCAACTTACGGTCAGAATATTCGGCGTTCCCGATAAAGTTGATCCGTTTGATCCCAGTGACAGGGCCTTCAGAGATTTCAAAAATCAGATCGACACGGTTTTGAGGTTGTTCAACAACTTTTGGCTCAACAGTGGCACCAAAACGGCCTGACTGACGATAAAGCTCGATAATACGCTGCACATCTTCTTGGACCTGCGCGCGGGTAAATAGCGAGCGCGGTTCGGCGCTGATTTCGTCATTAATCTTATCCGCTTTGAGAGACTTATTGCCTTCAAAAACGACCCGGTTGATGATTGGGTTTTCAATGACTTGGATAAGAACATTGCCATCACGGGGGTCAATCACGACATCCGCGAACAAACCCGTCGCATAGAGTGTCTTCAGACTCAGGTCGATGCGTTCTTCAGAATAAGGATCGCCAGGAGCAAATAGCAAATAGGACGCAACCGTGTTCGCTTCGACACGCTGATTGCCCGTCACTTGAATAGTGCGAATACGCGACGGCTGTTGCGGCCCTGTAGCTGCACCAGCCTGGGGGATTGGGGTTTGTTGGGCGTAAGTCGTTGCAGGGAGCACTAAGCAAGACAGCATAACCGCTATCGCTAAGCAGACTCCGGCCTGCATTTTTAACAGACGCTGTTCTATCCATGTGTGGAGAGGTCGCATTCGTGGCTATCCAGTTAAGAGAGTAGGCTTCCGATATAGCCAATGTCGTTGATTGTCAGGACGATAAATAACCCCAGAAGTATGGTCATTCCGAACCTGAACCCGATTTCCTGCTTCTTCTGGCTTAGCGGTTTTCCCGCGATTGCTTCATAGCCGTAGAAGACGAGATGTCCACCGTCCAGCATGGGGATCGGCAGTAAATTAGCGAATCCTAATGCGACGGAAATGCCAGCGCCCAGATTCAGCAGCACAAAAAGGAGATTCCTGACGCGTTCGCGCGGCGGACGTTCAGATTTAGCGACATCAACGGTCACTTTTCCAGTCATCGCCCCGATCCGCAAAATAGAACCTAACTGTTTGCCGTCTTCTTTTCCTGTGAAAATTCGCCCAATGTAGCTTCCCGTCGCAGACAATGTGCTTCCGACTTGTTTCGTTCCAAACAAAAGTGCGGTCGCTGGATTATATCGGCGCGTTTCGAACTCTGCCTCAGGCGACAGACTGACGCCAAACTGTCCCCGGGTCATACGCCCGCCGACAAAATCTTCGTCCTCAACCATGCGCGGCGTAACCGTAAGAGACACGGGCGCCCCTCCGCGTTCAACAACTGTCTCAATCGCTGTGCCACCGCGAAGCTGAATATGCTGGCTCATCTCCAGCCAATCATTAATCGTTCGGCCATCCATCTCAATAACGCGGTCACCCGCCAAAATACCGCCCGCCTCGGCGGCACTGCCGGCGACAACATCGCCGATCAGCGCTTCGGGATGACGTGTCCCAACCCAAAGGACGGCAATGCCAAACAAAATGGCGGCGAGAATGAAATTAGCTATTGGTCCCGCTAAGACGACTAACGCGCGTTGCCAAACAGGTCGGAAATGAAAAATATCAGAGATATCAGATTGCTCCGACCGGATCTTTTCAAGCGCTTGCTCATCAGGGTTTGACGCCGCACCTGCATCACCTGCAAATTTGACATAGCCACCCAAAGGGATGTTAGAAATTGCCCACGTGGTTCCTGATTTAGCCGTCCGTTTCCAAATCGGTTTTCCAAAACCAATCGAGAAACGATCAACCTTCATCTTGAACAACCGAGCGATGCTATAGTGGCCAAGTTCATGAAAGAAGATCAGGCCAGAGATAACGGCAAAAAAAACAAAGGCCGAAAGAAGGATATATAGAATGTCTAAAAGCACTGCATCCTGCAAGTTACAGCCCGATTCCGAGCACCAAAATTGATTGCCCCGATTGACGGCCGCTTACAAGTTTACAATATGCCCATGCGCAGTATCACGGGCCCGTTGATCCGTATGAATCACGGCCTCCATATCCGCGGGAGATCGGCTAAAATCACCAAATCCGGCCATTTTTTCAAGCGCCGCCTCGCATGTACGAGCGATGTCAAGGAATCCAATATTCCCCTTTAAGAAGGCCTCAACCGCTACTTCATTTGCAGCATTCAGGACACAGGCCGCCTGCCCGCCTGCTTCCAAAGCTTCCCGCGCCAAGCGCAGAGCTGGAAAACGTTCCAGATCAGGGTCGAAAAAGGTCATCTGACCAACTTTTGCGAAATTGAGTTGCTCGACCGGAGTTTCCATACGATCCGGCCATGCCAAGGCGTAGCCAATCGGTGTTCGCATATCCGGCGACCCCATCTGCGCCAGAACAGAACCATCTAGATACTCTACCATGGAATGGATTATCGATTGAGGATGTACAACGACATCAATTTCAGATGACGGACGTTCAAACAGCCACGCCGCCTCAATCAATTCCAAACCTTTATTCATGAGCGTCGCAGAATCGATACTGATCTTTGCGCCCATGCTCCATACGGGATGCGCCAGTGCATCTTCGCGGGACACGGTTTCTAAAACTGAGAGCGGTGTTTCGCGGAACGGGCCGCCCGATGCCGTCAAAATTAAACGGCGAACGCCTTGGGGGCGCTCTTTGTCAAGAACCTGAAAAATCGCGTTATGTTCTGAATCTACGGGCAGCAATATCGCCCCGTGGCGCTTAACCGCATCCATAAACGTCTCGCCCGCACAGACGAGACATTCCTTATTCGCGAGCGCGACCGTATTTCCTTGGCCCACTGCGGCAAGAGTTGGCTCTAATCCAGCGGCACCAACAATAGCCGCCATTGTGATATCGGCCGTCCGTTGTGCCAATTCAATCAGCCCCTCAGGGCCAGACAAAATATCAATAGAGTGTGCCGACAGCCTGTCTCTTAGCGCCACCACGCACGACGTATCGGCGATTGCAACCGCGTCAACGTTGAATTCAATCGCTTGTTTGGCGAGAAGGTCAACATTTCGATGAGCGGTCAGGCCGATAACCTTAAACGCGCCGTCCTCAGCACGCCTCAACAAATCAAGCGTGTTGACGCCGATCGAACCCGTCGAACCCAAAATCGAAACAGACCGCGTCATCCGATCGGCCACCGATCCCCGATAAGCATGAACATGATCGCCCCACCCACAACTGCCGCCATCAAACTATCAAGACGGTCAAGCAAGCCGCCGTGTCCAGGCAATAATGTCCCAGTGTCTTTGACGCCCAGCTTTCGCTTCACAGTACTTTCGACCAAATCTCCCCCAACCGAGAGAATAACCAAAGGCAGCGCCAATAAAACCGACATCCAATAGGGCAGACCTATAAAGACCCCAGTGACCACGGCCACGATAGACGCGAAAATGAGCCCGGATAGAACACCCGACCATGTCTTGTTGGGTGACAGCTTTGGCGCGAGTTTTGGTCCACCTATCGTTGACCCCCCGAAATAAGCGCCAACATCCGCTGCAATCACGACCAAAATAACAAAAATTAACTGGGTGAAACCCCGTGTTTCAAAACCGACTTCCGCGCCTCTTAGCAATATTATGAGGACTGACGGAACGATGATATATGGGAGTCCAAATGCCGTCCAACCCACACCACCGCGTGATAACCGTTCAAAAACAGCAGCGATTGTTGCCAGTACAAGGGCCCCCATCGCCCAGACTGGCAATCCCTGCACAGCATATAATAGGGCGATCAGAAGACCCGCAATCGCTAGCCACAAAGCCAATGAGGTCGCATCGGGGTCCGCCATGCGAACCCATTCGTACATCATACGCGCTGAAAATATGGCCACTAACGCGGTCCAAACGTAACCCCCAAGATAGAACGGCAGGACACAAACGAGGACAACAATGACCGCCGTCAAGAAACGCGGCATCAATCCGCTGAGCCGCGGTTTTTTGCTCGCGTCAGACACTAAGCAACCTCGGAAGCTTCGGAGGCTCCGAAACGGCGATTTCGACGTGTGTAATCTTCAAGCGCTGCGACCAGTTCTGTTCGGTTGAAATCAGGCCAGAGCACATCTGTAAAAACAAATTCCGCATACGCCGCTTGCCACAACAGATAGTTTGAAATCCGCTTCTCACCACTTGTTCTGATGACAAGGTCCGGGTCAGGGAGACCATCTGTATCAAGATACCTCGCAAAATCCGTTTCGCTCATTTCTTGGACATTTTCGCCTGCGGCAACGGCGCGTTTCATAGCGCGCAAAATTTCATCCCGGCCGCCATAATTAAAGGCGATGTTGAGGTTGAACGCCGTATTGTCCGCGGTCTCAGACATTGCACGATCAACTAATTTCAGAATATCTTTCGGGAGACCTTCACGGCGACCGAGAATTCGAACGCGGACTCCTTCGCGCTTCAAACGATCCAAATCCGCTTCAATATATTCTCGCATCAAAGCCATAAGTGCAGCGACTTCGGCCCGCGGGCGCGACCAATTTTCTGTCGAAAAGCTATAGAGCGTTAGGCACTTAATCCCAATTTCGGACGCATCCTCGACAATCCTGCGAACACTTTCCACACCTGCCCGATGTCCAAAAGCTCGCGGACGATGGCGTGCCTTTGCCCATCGGCCATTACCATCCATGATAATGGCGACATGTTGAGGGATCGCGCCCCGATATGTGTCAGCGTCAGAAATCTTTAGACCTGCATAATCTCATCGGTTTTTTGCGCGAGCGCATCATCGATATTTTTGATGACATCATCCGTCGCGGACTGAACGTCCTTTTCATGCGATTTTTGCTCATCTTCGCCCATATCGCCATCTTTTTCGAGGCGTTTAAGCGTCGTCATAGCTTCGCGTCTGACGTTTCGAACAGCGATTTTGGCATTTTCAGAATAAGTCCCAGCAACCTTCGTAAGGTCTTTGCGGCGCTCTTCCGTCAGTGGCGGCATGGGAATGCGCAGGTTTTGACCATCCATAACAGGGTTCAAACCCAAGCTACTCTGACGCAGCGCTTTATCGACGGCCGCGACCATTGTTTTATCCCATACGGATACGGTTAGCATTCTCGCTTCTGGAACCGTGACAGACGCCACTTGGTTGATTGGCATTTCGGAGCCATAGGCTTTGACCACAACCCCATCGAGCAATCCCGCATTAGCGCGCCCCGTCCGCAGACCGCCAAACTCTTTGCGGAGCGATTCTACCGCGCCGTCCATACGTTTGCGATAATCTGAAACTTTGAAACTTGTCATTCGTCTGTCCTCCACTGTCTTTATGCGTTCATCAAGGCCGAATCAGGCCTTTATGATGGTTGATGTACCATGTCCGGCCATAACCGAGTCGAGCCCACCTGTTTCATGTAATGAAAACACAATAATCGGAATATTGTTTTCGCGCATGAGGGCAATAGCCGACGCATCCATAACTTTAAGGTCATCCGACAACACCTTGTGATAGCTTAGTGTTTCATAACGCGTGGCATCAGGGTTTTTCTTAGGGTCAGCATCATAGACACCGTCGACTTGCGTGCCTTTGAGTAACGCATCGCATTCCATCTCTGCCGCGCGCAGAGCCGCCGCCGTATCAGTCGTGAAATAGGGATTGCCTGTCCCGGCTGCGAAAATCACCACACGGCCTTTTTCCATATGCCGAACAGCACGGCGGCGAATGTAGCTTTCACAGACCGTTTGCATCGGAATCGCTGATTGAACACGTGTTGCGACGCCAATCTGTTCGAGCGCACTTTGCATAGCGAGTGCGTTCATAACAGTCGCGAGCATGCCCATATAATCCGCTGTGGAACGTTCGATCCCTGTCGCCTGCGCCGACAACCCCCGAAAGATGTTTCCCGCACCAATCACAAGCGCAATCTGTAGACCCTTCGCATGGGCGGCGGCCACCTCACCTGCAATCCGGGTGACAGTTGGCGTATCAATACCGTAATCCTGATCGCCCATCAGGGCTTCCCCGGAAATTTTGAGCAGGACCCGATTATATTGATAGTCTGCCATAATAGCCCTCAACCCAATTCCCGATGTTTACGCATCGGTTTTTGCGGCTCTAGCGTAGCGCGCAAGCATATCCAAGCAGCAGGCACAAAAAAGCCTGCTTCGAATGAATCGAAGCAGGCTAATGTCTGAAGCTTCAGAGCCTTAGCCTTTGACAGCAGCAGCCACTTCTTCAGCGAAGTTTTCTTCTTTTTTCTCGATGCCTTCACCGACGGCCATACGGACGAAACCCATGAGTTTAATGTCGGCGCCGAGGGCTTTACCTTCGTCTTCGAGAACTTTTTCAATTGAGCGTTCGCCGTCCATGACAAAGATTTGCGTCGCGAGTACGCTCTCTTTGAAGAACTTCTGCATCCGGCCTTCGACCATTTTGTCAACAATTCCTTCCGGCTTACCGGAATCAAGAGCTTCAGCTTTCAGCATTTCGCGCTCTTTAGAGACAACAGCGTCGTCCAGATCAGCAACCGTATTGGCCAATGGCGACGTCGCTGCGACATGCATCGCAATCTTCTTCGCCAGTTCTTCCAACTTAGCCGTGTCACCGGAGGATTCGAGCGCAACAAGCACGCCGATCTTGCCCATGTCAGTTGCCACAGCATTGTGAATGTAAGACGCCACGACGCCTTGGCTAACTTCGAGCTTTTCCATACGGCGGAAGGACATCTTCTCACCGATTTTACCGACCAGTTCGGTCAGGAATTCAGTGACAGACTTGCCGCCTTCCAATTCAGCTGCAGCGAGTGATGCGCTATCGGCCACATCCAGACCGCGTGTCGCGATTTTCGCAACAGTGGCTTGGAAGATTTCGTTACGGGCAACAAAGTCAGTTTCAGAGTTCACTTCAACGACAACACCTTTTGTACCAGATGTCGCAGCCGCCACGAGACCTTCAGCCGCGATACGCTCAGCTTTCTTGTCCGCTTTCGCGATCCCTTTGGTACGAAGCCAATCAACCGCGGCATCCATGTCACCATCAGTTTCTTTGAGTGCTTTTTTACAGTCCATCATGCCTGCGCTCGTAATATCGCGCAGTTCTTTCACCATTGCGGCAGTAATCGCCATGGGTCTTCTCCATCCTTAAGATTTCATTGGGTTCGCGCCGCAGATAAGAGCGGCGAGAGGAGATTTAAAGGGCTAGCCTTCGGCTGGCTTTTCAGCCGCCGCTTCAGACGTAAGCTGTTCAGTCGCGTCCAACATTGGGTTCACCGCGGCAGTCGCTTCGACAACAGCAGGCTCAGTCGTGACAGCTTCCGCAGCCGGTGCAGGAGCCGCTGCTTCTTCCGGAGCCGCCATATCGAGCGCGAGCTCTTCCGGATTTTCGGCCGCGCCGATATCCATACCAACAGACGCCGCAGCTTCGGTCATGCCGTCGAGAACAGCGTCAGCCATCAGCTCACAGTAAAGTTGAATCGCGCGAGCGGCATCATCATTGCCTGGAATCGGAATATCAGCTTCTGACGGGTCGCAATTTGTATCAAGGATCGCAACAACAGGGATACCCAAACGGCGGGCTTCTTTAATGGCGATGCTTTCCTTGTTCGTATCAATGACAAACATAAGGTCAGGCTTGCCGCCCATATCTTTGATCCCGCCAAGTGTGCGGTCCAAACGCTCACGTTCGCGCGCGAGGTTCAAAAGCTCTTTCTTGGTCAGGCCCGCTTCATTCGGGTCCATCGCGTCAAGCTGCTTGAGGCGAGCAATTGACTTTGACACAGTCTGCCAGTTCGTCAGCATTCCACCGAGCCAGCGGTGGTTGACATAGTACTGCGCACAACGACCAGCCGCTTGAGCGACAGGCTCAGATGCAGCGCGCTTCGTACCAACAAAAAGAACGCGGCCACCTTTAGCGGCAACATCGCGGACTTCTTTTAGCGCTTGGTGCAACAAGGGAACTGTCTGCGACAGATCCATAATATGAATATTAGAACGAGCGCCGAAAATATACGGAGCCATTTTGGGGTTCCAGCGGTGTGTCTGGTGACCAAAGTGTACGCCTGCTTCGAGCAGTTGGCGCATTGAAAATTCTGGAAGAGCCATGTGATATCTCCTTCTTCCGGTTAACCTCAGTGCGGGGTTGAGAGACTCTCGTCTCACCGGAACTGACGTCTGTGCTATATGCACAGGGCCAAAACCCGCACGCGAATTGATAGAGCGCGCTATAAAGCCCCATAAACGTGATGCAAGAAGTTTGTGCGGTCACCGTAGACCGCCAAGCGTATTTATCGCAAAGATGCCCGGCTTAATGTCCGACCTGCAGGGCTCAGTGCTTCAACGCGTCGGCCTGTTACGAGCAAAGACCTTCTTTGGGCCGACATAATTATTGCTATGGATGCATCTCATGCAGATCGCCTGCGCCCCCTCATGAGGCGCACGAAATCATCCGCGGCCCTACACACGCTCGACATTCCAGACCTCTATCAGTTCATGGACCCCGAATTGGTCACCATGTTGAAAGACAGAATAGAGCCAATCATCGACTAAGCGGCAATCTCCTCAATTGTTTCAATCGCGCGATTGGCCTTAAGCGCTTTACGGATATTGGGATCAATCGCCCAACTGCCGCGCAATTGCCACCGAGCCTCACGCGCATCGCTCAAAGGTCCCGAGAGTTCAATAATACCCGAAACAAGATGCGGTGCGTCGCGAAGCCTGCAAAGCATCGCTTCCAACTCATCCAATGTCGACGCCTCCACGTTACGCAACCGGATACGCAGCCCTTTTGGTGGAAGGTCGTCATCCGTTTGCGACGATGATCCTGCAATCAATCGCACAGTTTGCGCAAAATAGCGCAGATCGCCATCTTCGCCCTCGACCCGAACTTCACAGATCACTGCATTCCCAACGGTCATGACATCACGTTTGGAGAACAAGAGGTCTTCGCGCACAAAAAGCTCAAATTCCCCACTCGGATCAGAAAGGCCGAGGTAGGCGAAACGCTTACCATGTTTTGAGCTTCGTTCTTGGCGACTCCGAACGATACCCGCGACGCGGAAGTTCCGTTTCCCTGAAATAGCCAAATCTTCGATTTCTTCTGATGGGACGATTTTCTCAGTGACCGTTTTGAGATGCTCAACAAGTGGATGACCGCCAAGGTAAAAACCAACAGCCCCAAACTCATGTTCCAGCGCTTCAACAGTTTCCCAATCAGGGCTCACAAGCAAATCCGGGTCCGGCGTTGCCTCTTCGATACCGCCAAATAGATTCACTTGAGCCGACTCACGTTCCTGAGCAGCTAATGTACCGACTTTTTGTAGCATTCCTGCAGAAGCGAGCGCCGTCGCACGCGAAACCCCCAAACAATCAAATGCGCCTGCGCGGGCAAGGTTTTCCATGGCGCGTTTGTTGACGATCCGCATATCCACCCGCCGCGCGAAATCATAAATATCAGAGAATGGCCCGCCAGCTTTTCGAACTTCAACCACATGTTTCATAGCTTCAAGACCCACGTTCTTGAGCGCCCCCAAAGCATAGAGAACTTTACCATCTTCAACGTCAAAATCGGCCATGGAGCGATTCACGCAAGGCGACACAATCTCGACGTCGATCCGCTTGGCTTCTTGGAAGAAGAAAGAAAGCTTTTCGACAACGCTCAGATCAAGACTCATCATCGCGGCAATGAAATGAGCCGGATAGAGGGCCTTCAGATAGGCCGTCTGAAACGAAATCATCGCATAGGCAGCCGCGTGAGATTTGTTAAACCCGTAGCCTGCAAATTCATTCACGAGATCAAAGATACCGGCCGCCTGATGACGGTCCACATTGCGCGCGACCGCACCGTCGATGAACTTATCTTTCTGGCGGTCCATTTCCGCCTGATCTTTCTTACCCATCGCACGGCGGAGTAAATCCGCATCTCCAAGCGAGAAGCCAGACAAAACTTTGGCGATTTCCATCACCTGTTCCTGATAAATAATAATACCGTAGGTTTCTTCGAGTAGATCGGTCAGCGATGGATGCGGATAGGTGATCTCTTGGCGTCCAAACTTCCGCTCAATAAAGTCTGGAATGTTGCTCATGGGACCTGGACGATAGAGCGAGATAATCGCTGTCAATTCTTCGATGGAGTCCGGCGCCAACTTTCGAAGCGCATCGCGCATGCCGGAGCTTTCCAGTTGAAAGACGCCCGCCGTTAGACCTTTGGCCAACGGCGCATAAGCCCGAGGTTCTGTCGTGCCAATCGCGGCCAAATCGACATCAATCCCGTCTTTACGAAGCAGTTTCAGACAGCGGTCAATCACTGTCAGCGTTTTTAAACCCAGAAAGTCAAACTTCACTAAGCCCGCCTTCTCCGCCCATTTCATCGTAAACTGCGTCGCAGGAACTTCTGATCTGGGGTCACGATAAAGCGGGACAAGTTCCGTCAGAGGACGATCCCCAATCACAACACCCGCGGCGTGGGTCGACGTGTTTCGGTAAAGCCCTTCAAGCGACAGGGCCGTATCAAGCAAACGCTTTACTTTCGGGTCTGAGCGCCGCGCATCTTGTAGCGACGATTCCATATTGATCGCTTGTTGCAACGTGACAGGGTTGGCCGGATTACTCGGAACCATTTTAGCAAGACGATCCACCTGCCCCAACGGCATTTGCATAACACGGCCGACGTCGCGTACTACAGCACGAGCTTGCAGGGTTCCGAAGGTGATAATCTGTGCGACCTGCCCGTCACCATATTTTTGCCGCACATAGTCAATCACTTCGCCGCGTCGTTCTTGGCAAAAATCGATATCAAAATCGGGCATCGAGACCCGTTCCGGATTGAGGAACCGCTCAAACAGCAAACCATAATGGAGTGGATCAAGATCAGTAATCGTAAGCGCCCACGCCACAACAGACCCCGCACCGGACCCCCGCCCCGGACCGACTGGGATATCATTGTCTTTCGACCATTTGATGAAATCGGCAACGATAAGAAAGTAACCCGGAAACCCCATTTGCGTGATCACGCCTAATTCATAATCCAGTCGCTCGAAATAGGCTTCGCGTGGCTCAGCAAGTTCAATGACGGCAAGCCTGTCTTCAAGCCCTCGCCGCGCTTGATCCGCAAGAATGTCGGCTTCGGATTGCGAACCATCACCAAAGTTTGGCAGAATAGGGTCACGTTTATGCGATCGATACGCACACCGCTGTGCGATCACGAGCGTATTGGCGATGGCTTCGGGAATGTCTTCAAAGAGCGGGATCATCTCTTCGGAAGATTTGAGATAATGGCGCGCTGTCAGCTTTCGGCGGTCCTGCTGCAGTACATAAGACCCCTCTTTCATGGCCAGAAGCACATCATGTGCGTCATACATTTCAGGGCCAACGAAATAAGGCTCGTTCGTGGCGACAAGTGGAAGCCCTAAACGATAAGCCATCTCAATCAGAACAGGCTCCGTTACCGCTTGTTGCGGTAGTCCGTGACGCTGCAATTCGATATAAAGCCGATCCGGAAACATCTCAGACAGCTGCATCAACCAGCGCTCAGCTTCTTCAGGACGCCCGTCAGCGATCAGTTTGTCGAGCGCGCCGTCCAGTCCGCCAGTCAATGCAATGACGCCGTCCGTCCGGCCTTTCATCGCACTGACTTTGACATGCGGCAGATCCATGGGATCAACATCAAGGAAAGCGGCGGATGAGAGCGCCATCAAATTATTATAACCCGCTTCGTCTTGCGCGAGCAGAACAAGTGATCCGTCTGGATCTTTACGAATTTGTCCGGGTTGACGCTCTCCCTCTAGATCCAGAAACAAAGTCAGACCAATAATCGGCTGAATACCCGCGCCCGTCATGGCTTCCGAGAATTCCAAAGCCCCACAAAGGTTATTCGTATCCGTAATGGCGATGGCGGGTTGGCGGTAGGTCACCAACCGAGAGGCCGTCTCTTTCATCTTCAGCGCGCCTTCCAACATCGAGTAGGGAGACCGCATACGCAGATGAACGAAGTCACGGATCATGGGCTGAACTATCCTCCGATTACCATCATCCAAACCGACATGACGGTGACGAATGCTGCCAGAACAATAGCGGACCCGAGGTCTTGTGCGAACTGCTTCATCATGGTTATCCCCTTTTCTCTTAAAGTGTTGCCATTTTGTTCTGTTCTTATTTTGTTCTTGAGTCAATCATTTAGGAATTCTTTCCCTGATTCGGGTGGGTGACGTGTGGATAAGTGGGCCTGAGCTTGCGTTCTGCCGTGCCCGGCCTAACGCTGTAAGGATGAGCGCTACCTTTCGCCCCAGTACAGCGACTGCCGTTATTGTCGCCAATATGATCGGCACAGGTGTGTTTACGTCGCTTGGCTTTCAGCTGCTCGGCATTAGTTCCCCTTTCGCGATCCTCATTCTTTGGAGCATAGGCGGCCTTGCGGCGCTCTGCGGCGCACTCAGCTATGCTGAACTGGGAACTCGGATGCCAAGGTCTGGCGGGGAGTATAACTTTCTCGGCGAAATCTATCATCCGGCGGCCGGGTTTGTATCGGGATGGTTATCTGCGAGCATCGGTTTCGCAGCCCCCATCGCCGCGGTGGCCATCGCTTTTTCAAAATATATGGCGGCTGTCCTCCCGTTTAACATTACGCCGTCCATGCAGACCGCAATGGCCGTTGCGCTCGTCCTCACGATGGGAAACCTTCATTCGCGGTCTAGAAATATGTCCAGTAAATCCCAGACCGCGCTTACCGCGATCAAAGTGGTCCTAATCATCGCTTTCATTGCGGCAGGGCTACTACTCATTCCCGATCCACAGCCTATAAAATTCGGGCCGCAATCCGGCGACGGAGCGACCCTGCTCTCCCCCGCTTTCGCCGTCTCTTTGATCTATGTATCTTACGCCTACACAGGATGGAACGCGGCGACCTATATTTCCGGCGAACTCGCAGAACCGCAAAAATCACTTCCCGGAATATTGATCAAGGGAACGCTGTTGGTCGCCATTCTTTATATCCTGCTTCACATTGTTTTCTTACGCGCAGCTCCGATGGATGCCATGCGCGGCGAAGTCGAAATCGGTTACATTGCCGCGCGCGGTATTTTCGGGGACAATGGCGGGCGTATCGCGGGCGGTATGCTGGCGTTGCTATTGATTAGTTCCGTATCGGCCATGACCTTAGCAGGCCCGCGGGCATTGCAAGCGATTGGAGAAGACTTCCACCCGCTCCGCTGGCTCGCCAAAATTAATAGTGATGACGTTCCGCGCAATGCTGTCTGGTTGCAAACAAGCATCGCAGCGTTTTTCGTCCTTACGCAAACATTTGAAACCATCATCGTTTTTGCGGGAAGTCTTTTAGCGTTCAACAGCTTTTTAGCAGTCTTAGGGCTGTTCATTTTACGGCTTAAGCAACCGAAGAAAGATATCCCATTCAGGGTCCCGCTCTACCCAATTGTTCCACTCGTCTATTTAGCGATCACAGCATTCACCTTGGTCTATGTCGTCGCGACAACCCCGAAGACGGCTCTCGGAGCACTCATACTCATTAGTATTGGTTTTGTTTTTTACGCGATTAGTAGGAAACAGGTGCCGGAATAAACGGCACGATCATACCTTCGCGGACAGTCAACAAACGGTCCATGTAGCTCGCGAGTTGCATGTTGTGTGTCGCGACAAGTGCTGCGACGCCTTCTTGGCGCGTGAGTTGATACAGTTGGTCAAACACAACAGCACTCGTGGCCGGATCGAGGTTCCCAGTCGGTTCATCAGACAGCAAAACTTGCGGACGATTGGCGAGCGCCCGTGCAATCGCGACGCGTTGTTGTTCCCCGCCGGACATTTGGCTCGGACGGTGCGTCATTCGTTCGCCCAAGCCCATAGCCATCAACAAGCGACGAGATTCAGCGCGCGCAACGCGGGATGTTTTGCCGGAGATCATCTGCGGAATCATGACGTTCTCTTCCGCCGTAAATTCCTTTTGCAGGTGATGGAATTGATAAACCATGCCGATGCGTTCGCGCCGGATCGCTGTGCGTTCATCGTCGGGCAGTTTCAAACATTCGCGGCCATTGATGAAGACTTCGCCCGCATTCGGTTTTTCGAGTAAGCCCGCCGCATGAAGTAAAGTCGATTTACCCGAGCCAGATGGCCCGATCAGGCCGACCATTTCGCCCGGGAAAATATCGATATTTGCTCCGGCCAAAACTTTAAGCAGGCCCCCGCCTGACTTGTAGGAGCGGTGCAGATTACGAACAGAAAGGACAGGCCTAATCATAACGAAGCGCCTCAACCGGGTCGATTTTGGACGCCTGCCAAGCCGGCCAGAACACGGCCATTGCGGAGATCATAAAGCCCCAAAGCGCAACAGATGTCACTTCGGACCAGACGATTTTAACGGGAATTCTATCCGTGAGTTGATAAACGTCCTGCGGGAATAGCTGCACGCCCATAATGCCTTCAATGAAAAGCTGGATCGAGTAGATGTTCAGGCAGAACAAGATTCCCAAGACCAACCCGACGAGCGTTCCAAGAACACCCACAGTGGCCCCGCTCATCAAGAATATCCGTAATATTCCCCCGCGCGTCATGCCGATAGTTCGCAAAATCGCAATATCGCGGGATTTGTTCTTCACCAGCATGATCATGGATGCCAACACAGGAAATGCCGCAATAATGACGACGATCATAAAGATCAGGCGCATCGCAACTTGCTCAACGCGTAGCGCACTGGCTGTCGATTGATTGCGGTCTTTCCATGTATTTTGACGAATGGGCTGGCCAGCTCGCTCAAAAATCAAAGTGCGAAGGTCGTCAATTTCATCCGGATCCTCGAGCCTCAGCTGAATGTCGCCCTGCAGCTCTCCGCCCTCAAACAAGAGCGTCGCCTCATCAAGGTCCATGTAAATATATGTTTGGTTAGTCACAAAAAGACCGACATCAAAGATCGCTCCAACCGTGTAGGTTTTACGCACCGGAACCGCGCCAGAAATCGTCTGCCGTGTCCGAGGAGAATAAACGAGCAGTCGGTCGCCAGTTTGAATGCCTAATCCCATAGCCATTGCGGACCCTATCGCAATGGCTTGGTCAGAGCCCTCGCCCTCACCTAAAGATCGCAGGTCGCCTTGAATAACACCATCCGCGATCAATTCGAACGCCATCAAATCATCTTTGGCAATACCAATGACCTGCGCCAGTGCGAACTGCCCATTGGCTTGAACGCCTGTGAAATGCTGCGTGAATTGGAAGGCATTTTCGACACCGGGAATGTCCTGCATTCGTGATTCAAGTGCCTCAATATCTGCGACGCTAATGTCCGGTTGTACGGGCTGCACGTAAATATGGCCTTCACTGCCGATCGTCAGGCGGATCATATCTGACCGAAAACCGTTCATGATCGACATAATGATAATCATCGCCGCAATCGCGAGCATGATGCAAGTGAAGCTGATGACGGCAATAAACCCAACCCCGCCGTGGGTCTTTTTAGCGCGCAGATAGCGCATCGAAATCTTGCGTTCGACCGAACCAAACGGAGTGTTTTGGGTCACCTCGGTCACGATCTAGGCTGTCAACTTGGCCAAAGCGGCCTCAGGTGACAGGTTTTCGCGCTCGCCTGTCCGGCGGTGTTTGACTTCAACAATCCCGTCTTTGAGGCCGCGAGGTCCGATAACGACCTGCCACGGCAGCCCAATCAAATCCATGCGAGAGAATTTCACCCCGCCCCGGTCTGATGTATCGTCATAGAGCGGGTCGAGGCCAGCAGCGACCATCTTGTCATAGAGATCACTCGCCACGCGGTCGCAATCCTCATCGCCAGCTTTCAGATTGATAATACCAACACCAAATGGCGAGACGCCTTCCGGCCAAATAATTCCATTCTCGTCATGGCTGGCTTCGATTATGCCGCCGACAAGGCGTGACACGCCAATGCCGTAACTGCCCATTTCAACCGATGTCGGTTTGCCATCAGGGCCTTGAACCTTCGCATTGAAAGGTTCGGAGTATTTCGTACCGAAATAGAAAATGTGGCCGACTTCGATACCGCGGGCTTCCATGCGTTTATCTTCTGGAATCGCCGCAAAAGCGTCCGGGTCATGCATTTCATCTGCTGCTGCATAGAGCGCCGTGCGCTCATCGACCATTGATTGCAAATCGCCTTCAAAGTCTATGTCCGTTCCAGGCGCGCCCATTTCCACCAAATCGCGATGGGCGTAGACAGCACTCTCACCGCTATCGGCCAAGATTACAAATTCATGTGATAAGTCGCCGCCAATCGGGCCCGTATCCGCGCGGACAGGGATAGCCTTCAGGCCCAGACGGTCGAACGTGTTCAAGTAGGCCACGAACATTTTATTATAGCTCTTACGCGCGTCTTCAGGCGTGAGATCAAAACTATAGCAATCCTTCATAAGGAATTCGCGTCCGCGCATCACGCCAAATCGAGGGCGGCGTTCATCGCGGAATTTCCACTGCACGTGGTAGAGCATTTTCGGCAAATCTTTGTAGGACCGGACGTCCGACGAAAATACGTCAGTCAACATTTCCTCATTGGTCGGCCCAAACAGCATTTCGCGGTCATGGCGATCGGTGATCCGCAACATTTCCGGACCATAGGCGTCGTAACGCCCCGACTGTTTCCACAGATCCGCGGATTGAATCGTCGGCATGAGCATTTCGACCGCGCCGGCGCGATCTTGCTCTTCACGGACGATCTGTTCGATCTTCTTGAGAACTTTAAATCCAAGGGGCAACCACGTGTAAATCCCGGCACTATTTTGCCGAACCATCCCCGCACGCAACATCAGCTGGTGGCTGGCTATCGTCGCATCCGACGGGGTCTCTTTAAGAAGAGGAAGGAAATAGCGTGAGAGTCGCATTTGATGCGCTTAGCGGCGCATAGCCCGACGAGCAAGCGAGCGCTTGCAGGCAAATTCAATAAGTTATCGTAAGAAGATTTAGGAGTCGCGTCCCAAGCCGAAAATCACGCCCATCCGTTCCCACGTCAGCCACCCCGTCGAGAGGATCACACTGAGCAATAGGAAAAACGCGATAGCCATTCCCGTTGCCCACAAGGCTTTACGGATCATGTTGGGACGTGTCGGCGCCCCCGGCTCTGTTCCAGGTTCAACGGCTTCGGCCTCGGCCTGACCGCGCACCCCAATAGGTAGCACGACAAACAAAGAGAGCCACCAAAGGATGAGAAACGTTGCGAGTCCGGTAAACCAATTCATGATGGCGACCTAATGCGCGTCTTTCGGTGTTTCCATGAGTTCGATCAGCACACCCCCGCTATCGCCGGGATGAAGAAACACAACGAGCGTACCATGCGCGCCAATTCGCGGTTCATTTAGAACACGCATCCCGCGCTCTTCCATTGTCGCTTTGGCCTCATGGATATCATCAACTTCGAAACAGACGTGATGTTGTCCGCCTTTTGGGTTGCGCTCTAGAAATTTCAGGATCGGCGACGTCTCACCATAAGGTTCGATCAACTCAATCTGCCCGCTGGGCAGTGTCACGAAGGCGTAAGTTACGCCTTGCGGCGGAAGGTCTGCAGGTTCAGTAATATCGGTCGCGCCGAGCACATCGCGGTAAAACGCGATCGCCTTGCGGATATCCGGAACGGCGACACCAACGTGGTTAAGTGGACCAATCATTTACACGGCCCCTTTGACCATATGCGCATGAATTTCGACGATGGACCGTTTGTCCGTCATATCTCGCACGACACGTTTTACGCGGCCGCGAAGCTTATCTTCAATTGCGTCCAAATCCTTACGCGAACGCGGTGCAAGTTCATTGAACGCTCGTTCCGCCATATCAGCGACAGCATCGAGCAATTCGTCCATGACGGCGCCGTCATCGCCTTCCGGGAACCCACTAATGCGAGGCTCTGGACCACTGATCAACTTGCCCTTGTCATTGATAACAAGACTGACGGCGACATGACCAGCGTACGCCATTTTACGGCGCAGCCGCATACCATCGTCGGTCGACGAGACGATCTTGCCACCATCTTCATAGAGACGTCCAGACGGCACGATATCAATCACGCGTGGACCGTTAGGCGCCAGCAAGATCATTTCGCCATTGCGCGCCGGTATGGATTTAGTCGCGCCAACTGTCTTCGCAAATCGCGCATGTTCTAATAGGTGACGACGCTCACCATGCACAGGAATGGCGACCTCTGGCCGAACCCATTCATACATCGTTTTCAACTCGTCCCGGCAGGGGTGGCCAGACACATGGATGGGTCTATCTTTTTCCGTGATGATCTTAACGCCGTCTTCTGCGAGAGAGTTTTGCAGTGCGAAGATCCCCAACTCATTCCCAGGAATGACTTTGGAGCTAAAGATCACGACATCACCAGATTTAAATTTCACAGTCCGGTGCGATCCTGCGGCAATGCGTGAGAGCGCCGCGCGAGGTTCGCCTTGGCTGCCTGTGCAAAGGTAAAGCACGTGCGCGGCGGGCATGGCCGCTGCTTCATTTTCGGACAAGATATGGCCGACGTCGGACAACATTCCGACAGCTTTCGCCGCCGCCGTCATCCGTTTCATCGACCGTCCAATCAGACAGACAGAGCGATTATTCTCTTTCGCCGCATACATAATCGATTGCAAGCGCGAGACATTGGACGCGAAAGTCGCGACAGCGATGCCTTGGCCTTTATGTTCTTGGATCACCTTGTTCAGCTCTAAGCGAACGCCCTCTTCGGACCCACTTTCACCGGGCGAGAACACATTTGTACTATCGCAGATCATCGCGAGCACACCTTCGTCGCCGACGGCTCTTAGCGCATCTTCGTCAACAGGATCACCAATTTGCGGGTTCGGGTCGATCTTCCAGTCACCCGTATGCAAGACCTGACCGAGCTCTGTCTTAATCACCAACGCATTGGGTTCCGGTATTGAATGGTTCAGCGAGATCAGATCAAAATGGAAAGGACCGAGATCAAAACTCGCTTCAAGAGGGATTTCTATCAATTCGACTTGGTCCAAGAGCCCTGCTTCGGACAAGCGGTCTTTGACGAGCCACATTGTAAACGGCGTCGCATAGACGGGACACCTCAGACGCGGCCAAAGACGCGCAAGCGCGCCCATGTGATCTTCATGCGCATGCGTCAGAACGATGCCAAGCAAATCATCCTTGTATTCTTCGATATAAGCTGTGTCCGGCATAATGATATCAACGCCCGGCGTTTCAGCATTACCGAAGGTTACGCCAATATCGACAATCACCCATTTGCGGCGCGACGGTTTACCATAACCGAACAGGTTAAGGTTCATCCCGATTTCGCCGGACCCGCCCAATGGCAGGAATACAAACTCGTCTTTATTATTAGCCATTCGGTTTGTTCAACTTCCAGATTTCCAGCAAACCTCGGATCGTTAGATTCGGGTCAAAGTGCTGAATTGTTTCGCTCGCGCCTGCAAACAGACTGGCAACGCCGCCTGTTCCTATCACGGTAAAGTCCCGTCCGTCTTCTTCGCGTATGCGCTTCACTAGCCCGTCGATCAGTCCGATATAACCCCAGAACACACCGGATTGCATCGCGGGCACGGTGTCTTTGCCGATGACACTGTCGGGCCGCCGGATTTCGATGCGAGGCAGTTGCGCGGCTGCTTCGTGAAGCGCGCGCATGGACAGGTTAATGCCGGGGCAAATCACGCCCCCTTCGAAATACCGGTCCGCAGAAACAATATCGAACGTCGTCGCCGTGCCGCTATCAACGATAATCAAAGGACCCTCGTAAGACTGTACCGCGCCTAGCACAGTTACAAGACGGTCAGCCCCCACAGAGGCCGGATTATCAACCCGAATGCCAATTCCAAGTTCGACGCCCGCTTCGCCAACCACAAAGGGCTCAACGCCAAGGTGCCGCCTCACCAAATTACGCTGATTAAACAAGGATTGCGGAACTACAGTCGAAATCACGCAACCTTCGATGTGATCAAAAGATAGGTTCGACATGGACATGAGTTGATAGAACCAGACCGCGAATTCATCCGCTGTGCGCGCCGCGTCCGTCGCGATGCGCCATTCACCGACCCATTTATCGCCATCATGAATGGCGAACAATGTGTTCGTATTTCCGGTATCAATCACAAGCAGCATAGATTTATCCAAACGCAACGTCGCCTGCATGGACGCGGCTCTCTGTGCCATCCGGCAGGGTTAGACACAACGCACCATCGGGTGCCAAGTTGGTGAATGTTCCTGTTAGGCCATTCACAACCACTGTTTTACCGAGATGATGGGCCCGGGCGAGCCAATCTTTGCGGATTGGGTCAAATCCTTGTTCGCGCAACGTTTCGATCCGGCGCATCACGTGGCTAGATAAAAGGGAAAGAATAGCCTCAGCACCCGTAAAGGGCGGCTCGGCTTTGTCCAATATTTCTGGCCTCATTATGTCTAACAAATGGGTCGCCGGATAAGGCGTATCAGCGGGGTTAGAGACGAGGTTAATCCCGATCCCGATCAATAGCGCTTCGGGTTCACGTTCAATCAGCAGGCCACTAATCTTAGCTCCGCCGACCAAAACATCATTTGGCCACTTCAAAGTGACAGGAAGAACCGCATCATACGTCGCAAGCGTGTCCGCAATCGCTAATGAAGCCGCAAAGCCGTGCAAAGCCGATTGCGACGGGTCGGTTGCGTTTGGGAGCAATAAAGTGGCCGAGAGGTTTCCAGCGCGGCTCACCCATTTACGGTCGCGGCGTCCCCGCCCCTGCGTCTGGACATCAGCGCGAACCCACACGGGTCCGCGTTCACCGGATTTATACAAGGCACGGGCCTCGTCCTGCGTTGAGCCAACGCTATCCAGATGGATAAATTGCAAGAGCTAGAAGAGCGCTGCTGCAGCGCTTTCCAACAAGTCCTGCGCTGGGATCGTGATGAACGGCAAAAGGAATAGGAAGCTGATGGCCAAAGCAGAAGCTGTCGTGATCCAACGTAAGGACGCAGGTGCATCGACGAACTCAACGGACGGCTCATCAAACCAAATCGTTTTGATGACGCGAAGATAGTAGAAGGCACCGATAACAGACGCGACAAGCGCGGCGACAACTAACCACCACAGGCCCGCCTGCAACGCCGGAGCAAAAGCATACCATTTGCCTAAGAAACCTAAGAAGAACGGAATACCCGCGAGCGAGAAGAAGAACACCGTCATAACAAGAGCCATCGGGCGGTTCGTCTGTGACAGACCAGACAGATCCGAAATTTGCTCAACCATGCCATTGCGAATACGCATCTGAAGGATGGCGGCAAATACACCGATAGAGGTAATGAGATAGATCGTCATGAAGATCAGCATACCTTTGACGCCAAGCACTGTGCCCGCCGCAACTGGAACCAGCGCGTAGCCCATATTGGCGATAGAAGAGTAAGCCATCAGGCGTTTGATATTGGTCTGGCTCAACGCGCCAATCGCGCCGACGAACATAGATACAAGTGCAAGCGAGGCCACGATCTGTTGCCACTGATCAAACATGCCTTCGAGCGGTCCAAACAAGAGACGCGCAATGAGAGCCATCGCTGCAAACTTTGGTGCGGAGGCAAAGAAACCTGTGATTGGCGTGGGTGCGCCCTCGTAAACATCAGGCGTCCACATGTGGAACGGAGCCGCAGAAATCTTGAAGGCTAAGCCACACATCATAAAGACCATGCCGCCGACGAGACCGGTATTAAGGCCGCCCGTTTCAATCACAGACGCAATGCTTGTGAAATCGAGGTGACCCGTAAAACCATAAATCAGGGACGTGCCGTAAAGCAGCAGACCCGATGAAAGCGCGCCAAGAACGAAATATTTCAGGCCCGCTTCGGAGGAGCGAAGACTATCGCGGTTGAACGCAGCCATGATGTAAAGTGAGAGAGCTTGAAGTTCGAGGCCGATATAGAGCGCAAGAAGGTTGTTGGCGCTGACCATGATTGACATGCCGAGGACGGCATAGATCATCAAAATCGAGAATTCGAAACGATCCAGTTTTTCCGCTTTGAAGTAAGACTTGGTAAAAACAAGTGCGAGCGCGGCCGTCAGGCCAATGATGAGCTTTGCATAATGTCCAAAGTCATCGACCTTTAGCAAGCCATTGAAAGCTACACCTTGGGGACGACCCAAAACAAAACCGACCAGAGCGAAAGCAACAAGCATGGCTATTGCGATCCAACGCATCACGTCGGCTTGTTTCTCGCCTTTGACGAGCAAGCTCATGATGACAACGACAATCGTTTGTGACGCGAGCAAAAGCTCCGGCGCCATGAGGGACACGGCTTCCATCTTAGTTCCCCTCACCCAAAGCAGGCACAGCCGTGTCCGCTTTGAAATCTGTAATGAGTTGAGCCACGCTGGCTTCTGTGACGTCCGTAACGAGCGACGGATAGACACCGAGCAAGATCGTGAAGAATGCCAGCAATCCAAGGATCAACCATTCGCGTATGGTTACATCCGTAATCACGTCGAGCTTCTCGTTCACTTGCTCACCAAAAACCGTTTCGCGGTAGAGGTGCAAGGCATACATCGCCGACAGGATCATCCCGATGGCTGCACCAGCGGCGATCCATGGGCTGACTTGATAAGCGCCAACCATTGTCAGAATTTCACCAACAAAACCGGATGTCCCAGGAAGGCCGACATTCGCCATTGTGAACAACAGGAAGAAGGCGGCAAAGATCGGCATACGTTTCACAAGGCCGCCATAAAAAGCAATCTCTCGCGTGTGCATCCGGTCGTAAATTACGCCGACACAGAAGAAGAGCGCGCCAGAGACTAAACCGTGGCTGATCATCTGGAATATACCGCCCTGAATCCCCTGAAGATTGAAGGTGAAAATCCCCATCGTCACGAAACCCATGTGGGCAACCGAACTATAGGCAATCAACTTCTTCATATCCGTCTGACGGTAAGCCACGAGCGACGTATAAATGATTGCAATGACGGACAATGTGAAAATCATCGGTGCGAACTGAACAGATGCTTCTGGGAAATAAGGGAGTGAAAAACGCAGGAAGCCGTAGCCGCCCAATTTCAACAAGATACCCGCCAGAATAACTGAGCCCGCCGTCGGCGCCTGAACGTGCGCGTCCGGCAACCAAGTGTGAACAGGCCACATCGGCATTTTGACCGCGAAAGAAGCGAAGAATGCCAAAAAGAGCCATGTTTGCACGCCGCCCGGAATATCGAGCTCTTTCAGAGCGCGCATATCCGTTGTTGGGTCACCAAACTGCACACCGCTTTGGGCATAGAGCCACAGGATCGCGGCCAGCATTAGAACTGATCCCAGCAAAGTGTAGAGGAAAAATTTATAAGACGCGTAAACTCGGTTTGCACCACCCCACACACCAATGATGATGAACATTGGGATTAAGACAGCTTCGAAGAAGATATAGAACAGGACCAGATCAAGAGCACAAAACACGCCGATCATGAGACTTTCCAACAGCAGGAACGCGATCATGTAATCGGCTTTACGCTCTTTGATCGATGTTTCAGACGCCAAAATACAGAGCGGGGTTAAGAAGGCTGTTAAGACAATAAACAGAACGGATATCCCATCGACGCCCATACGGAAGTCGATGCCCGCTCCAAGCCATGGTGCTTCGTCAACAAACTGAAAACCAGCGTTCGCAGGGTCAAAATCAATGACCAACACAACCGACAACAGTAAAACGATCAAGCTAACCAGCAAAGCCGTTCTCGGAGCATTGCGTTCTGTTTGCTCGCGACCGCTTGAGCGGGTTAGGCGAGACACCAAAGCGAGGAACAAGGCCCCAATAAGTGGAATAACGACGAGCGCCGGAAGAATGGGTAGGTTCGAAAACATGGTCTTAGCCCCCCATTCCGCGCGTACCGATGATCACCAGCAAGGCGACACCGATCAACATGATAAAGGCATAGTGGAATAGTTTCCCGGATTGTAGTCGGGACAAGCGGCGGGATGCCCCCGCGGTGAAGGCTGCGATGCCGTTAGGTCCGAAGCGGTCAACAATTCCGACATCGATCACTTTCCAGAAGAAATCACCCAGAGCACGTGCACCGCGAATGATTGTCACGTCATAAAGCTCGTCAATGTACCATTTGTTGAGCAGGAAGCGATAAAGCGGAGATCCGCCAGTCTCCGCCGCATGCGCGATCCGGCGTTCTGTTCCGCCATTGCGGTACATGAAGAAGGCCAAGACAAAACCAAGAACAGATACAACGAGCGGCGAGAACAAAACCCACAGCGGGAAGTGATGCCCGCCGCCGTGATCGTCGCCCGCACTCTCATAACTCTCTGCCGCAGCATAAAGGTTCGTCGGGGCCAGGGCCGCGTGATCGCCGCCTTCAATTGGAAGCGCGCCGTGCCAGAAACCGCCATAGCCATACATGAAGCTCTTGTAGAAAATCGCGCCTGCGAAAATCGCGCCGATAGACAAAACGATCAGAGGAATACGCATGGACCACGGGCTTTCGTGTGCATGTTCCAACGTATGGTGATCACTCCGGAAACGACCGTGGAAGGTCATAAAGATAAGGCGCCAGCTATAGAAGCTCGTCATAAACGCTGCGATAAGCCCCATCCAGAAGGCGAAGACCGCCGCATTATTCCCGCCGCCTGCGCCAACCGCGTAGGCCGCTTCGATGATGGCGTCTTTCGAGAAGAAACCTGCGAATCCCCAACCGAGCAACGGCATACCAATACCCGTCAGAGCCAGTGTCCCAATAATCATGCCCGCATAAGTCCAAGGAACCTTGCGCCAGATACCGCCCATTTTCCGCATATCTTGTTCATGGTGAAGCGCATGGATCACAGATCCGGCCCCGAGGAACAAAAGTGCTTTGAAAAATGCGTGCGTGAACAGGTGGAACATCGCCGCATTGTAAGCGCCGACACCCGCGGCAAAGAACATGTAACCCAGCTGCGAACAGGTTGAGTACGCAATGACCCGTTTAATGTCGTTTTGAACCAAGCCAACAGTCGCCGCAAAGAACGCCGTGAAAGCGCCAAGCGCGGTTATGAAGCCAGCCGTGAACGGCGCCGCATCGTAAATCGGGAAAGCGCGGCAAACGAGGAACACGCCCGCCGTGACCATTGTCGCCGCGTGGATCAAGGCCGACACAGGGGTCGGGCCTTCCATCGCGTCAGGCAACCAAACGTGCAACACGAACTGAGCTGATTTTCCCATCGCCCCAATGAAGAGTAACATCGCGATCAATTCCATCGCGTTGAAATTCATCCCGAGGAAATCGAGGCGGCGGTCGCTATTCTCAGCAATCGCCGCGAATACGACATCAAATTCCACAGATCCAAAGACGAGGAAGATCGTCATAACACCAAGAGCAAGACCGACGTCACCGACGCGGTTGGTCACGAACGCTTTAATCGCGGCCGCATTCGCGGACGGTTTCTTATAGTAATAACCGATCAGCAGGTAACTCGCGAGGCCAACGCCCTCCCAGCCGAAGAACAGCTGGATGAAATTGTCACTGGTGACGAGCATCAACATGAAGAACGTAAAGAGCGAGAGATAAGCAAAGAAACGCGGCTTATACTTATCGTCACTCATGTAACCCCAGCTGTAGAGGTGAACGAGCGAGGACACGGTCGTCACGACGATCAGCATAACAGCCGTCAGCGTGTCCATCTTCAGCGCCCAATTGGCTTTCATACCGCCAATATCCAACCAACGCATGAGCGTGATCGTTTCATCTGGCGCATCACCAAACGCGATGCCCATGAAGGCGAGCCATGACAGGATGGCCGACAGGAACAAGAGCCCCGTCGTCACGACCATACTGGCTTTTTCCGGCAGGCGGGCTCCGCCAAACCGTGTTCCGGCAAGACCGGCGATGATGGCCCCAATCAACGGGGCAAAAACGAGTGTCTGATACAACACGAGATCAGCCCTTCATCAGGTCAGCGTCTTCGACCTGAATGTTACCGCGATTGCGGAAGTAGACGACAAGGATAGCGAGGCCGACAGCGGCTTCAGCAGCGGCAACAGTCAAAATAAACAGGCTGAAAATCTGCCCATCAATCGGATTTACACCGGGCGCAGCCGGCATATGCGCCGAAAACGCGACGAAATTTATGTTCACCGCCAAAAGGATGAGCTCAACGCACATCAGAATGACAATAACATTTTTACGATTCACGAAAATGCCAAACACACCGATGATAAACAGCATCGCGGCAACGATCAGGTAATGTGATAATCCGATGACCATGTCTTCCCTCCCAGCCGAACGCGGCTAACCGAGCCCCTGTCCAGGTTCGATATCAACCAATTCAACGCCGTCTTCACGGGTTCGCGCCATCTGCGCATTTGCATCTTGGCGGCGAACGCCGTCACGGTCCCGCAAGGTCAAGACAATTGCCCCGATCATCGCGACCAACAGAACAAAGCCAGCCGCTTCGAACGCGCCAGCATATTCTGTGTAGAGCACAGCTCCAAACGCTTCGAGATTGCTCATTGAACCGTCAGCAACAACTAGCGGGCGGCCTCCGTCTGAGAAATACGCCGCGCTCAATGTAATCATTTCAAGCAATAGAATCCCGGCAATGATCGCACCGATAGGCGCGTAGGACAGAAAGCCTTTCTTCAACTCGACGAAATCAACGTCCAGCATCATCACAACAAAGAGGAAGAGAACAGCAACCGCTCCTACATAAACCATGACCAAAAGGAGCGCGAGAAATTCTGCGCCCATGAGGATAAACAGTCCTGCCGCACTAAAAAACGTCAGGATAAGGAACATCACCGAGTGCACAGGATTTCGCGACGCGATCACCATAAAGGCAGCCGCGATGGCAACAGTGGCTAGGATATAGAATGCGATGGCCGCGATCACGTCAGCTCTCTTCTCTTTCCTCCGCATCGGTGAGCCGATAGCGGATTCGCGCCCCCTTAACGGTAGGGCGCGTCCATTTCTAGGTTCTTGGCGATTTCAGTTTCCCATCTGTCCCCATTCGCGAGCAGCTTATCTTTATCATAGTAAAGCTCCTCCCGGGTTTCAGTGGCAAACTCGTAATTTGGCCCCTCAACAATCGCGTCAACAGGACACGCTTCTTGGCAAAGACCGCAGTAGATACATTTGACCATATCGATGTCATAACGTGTCGTTCGGCGTGAGCCGTCTGGGCGTGGTTCTGCTTCGATAACAATGGCTTGCGCAGGACAAATAGCTTCGCAAAGCTTACACGCAATACAGCGTTCTTCACCGCTCGCGTAGCGGCGCAGCGCATGTTCACCGCGGAAACGCGGGCTCAAAGGACCTTTTTCAAAGGGGTAGTTGAGCGTCACTTTCGGGCGGAAGAAAAACTTCATTGCCAACCAAAATGCGCTGACAAATTCCAGCAGCAAAGCCGCGCGAATAAGTTGTTTAAGGCGAGACATTAGGCAGCTCCCGCAAAGACAACAACGCCAGACACAATCATCACGGCAACGAGCGAAGTCGGTAGAAACACTTTCCACCCCAGACGCATCAATTGATCATAACGATAACGCGGCACGATCGCTTTCACCATCGCGAACATAAAGAAAATGAAGGCTGTTTTCAGGAAAAACCAGAAGATACCCGGCAAAAACTGGAAACCCACATCAATCGGCGCGTGCCAACCGCCAAGAAACAAGATCACCATCATCGCAGACAGCAGCATGATGTTCACATATTCCGCGAAGAAGAACATCAGAAACGGTGTAGACGAATACTCGACCTGATAACCCGCAACCAATTCTGATTCCGCTTCAGGAAGATCGAACGGCGGACGGTTTGTTTCGGCCAGCGCGCTAATAAAAAACAGAACGCCCATGTAAAACAGCACGGGTGTCAGAATATAATTGGCGAGACCGAATTCAGTATTCCAGTTCAAACGGAACATGTTCCAGTTATAAAACCCACCCGCTTGCGTGTTCACAATTTCTGTGAGGTTCATCGATCCGGTGACGAAAATCACCGTCAAAATGATAAAGCCAATTGATACTTCGTAGGAGACCATCTGCGCCGCAGAACGGAGTGCACCCATAAACGGATATTTCGAGTTCGACGCCCAACCGCCAATCATGATGCCATAAACACCGAGCGAGCTGATCGCAAGAACGTAGAGAACCCCAATATTAATATCGGAAATCACCCACCCATCCGCGACTGGGATGACGGCCCACGCCAAGAACGCCATAACAAGGCCGAGGATAGGCGCAAGGATGAAGAGGAACTTGTCTGATCCCGCCGGAATGACGATCTCTTTCAAGAAAAACTTCAACGCGTCGGCCATGGTTTGCAACAAACCAAAGGCGCCAACCACATTCGGGCCACGGCGCATTTGTACAGCGGCCCAAATCTTACGGTCTGCGAGAACCAGTGCCGCGACGAGCAACGCCAGAACCACGACAAACCCCAAAACCTGGAGCATCTTCAGCGCGAACCAAAGACCCCAACCAGATGCCGCACCTTCGGCAGCAGCAGCTTGCATAATGGGCAAATGAATGAGGTCGATCATTCTGCCGCCTCCGAATAAGTCGGCGCGTCCATGCCAGCGGAACACTCCGCCATGACGTTAGACGCGCGTGCAATCGGGTTAGTCATGTAGAAATCTGTTACGGGGCTTTTAAGCGGCGCGTCCGAGAGCGGACCTTCAGAACCCAGTTGGGTCATATCAAAGTCAGCCGCGCTCATTGCGCCTGGCGCATAGCCTAAAGCACCAAACGTCGGGTGTTTTTCGATCATTTGGTCGCGAAGTGACGATTGATTATCAAACGGCAGAACGCGGCCGACTGCTGCAGATAAAGCGCGAATGATCGCCCAGTCTTCTTTGGCCATGCCCTTAGCCGGAACAGCGCGCATCCCCATTTGGACGCGGCCTTCTGTGTTAACATAAAGACCGTCTTTTTCAGTGTAAGCACAACCCGGTAGAATAATATCAGCAACATGAGCACCCGCATCGCCGTGGTGACCCTGATAAATTACGAACGCATCTTTCAAACGATCCGCGTCAAATTCATCTGCACCAAGCAAGTAGACGGTTTCAATGTCACCTGCCTCAGCGCCAGCCAATATCGAGTCTGTCGATTGGCCGCCCTCACCCGGAACAAAACCAAGATCGAGACCTCCGACACGCGCGGCTGCGGTATGGAGCACATTGAACGCATTCCACCCCTCACGAACGAATTTCGGACCAGACATCAAATTGGATAAGGCGGAGAGCAAAGCCAAGCCTGCTTCACCGACAAGCGCACTAGCCCCAACGATAACCATTGGGTTTTCTGCTTTCTTAAATATCGGCGCAAAGCCTTTGCGGGCTTTACTAAACTTAGCGAGATCAGCCGCCGATATTCCGGCATGGTGATAATCGTAAGTTAGGTCGACAGCGTCGCCGATCATGCCGACTTCTAATTCGCCCGTGATCCAGCGTTTGCGGACACGCGCATTGATGATCGGGGCTTCGAGGCGCGGATTTGTTCCGATGAACAAGATCGCGTCGGCTTCATCTATGCCCGAAATTGTCGAGTTGAACAGATAGCCCTCGCGCGCGCCTGTTCCGATCAAGCTGCCGTCTTGGCGGCAATCGATATTCTTGACGCCAAGCGAACCCATGAGTTCTTTGAGCGCAAACATGGATTCCGCATCACAGAGGTCACCGGCAATCGCTGCGATCTTCGCCGGGTCACCTTTTAGCTTTTCAGCCGCAAGACCGAGAGCTTCGTCCCAGCCTGCTTGGCGGAGCTTGCCATTTTCACGGATGAACGGACGATCTAGACGTTGACGCGCCAAACCGTCCCAAACGAACCGCGTTTTATCGCTGATCCATTCCTCATTCACATCATCATTGATCATCGGCAGGATGCGCAAAACGGCATCACGGCGGGAGTCGACACGGATGTTGGAACCAACGGCGTCCATCACGTCGATACTTTCGACCTTATCCAATTCCCAAGGCCGCGCGTTAAACGCGTAAGGTTTGGAGGTCAGCGCGCCCACGGGACACAAATCGATCACATTGCCGGACAGTTCAGACGTGAGTGATTTCTCAAGATATGTTGTGATTTCAGCATTCTCGCCGCGATTGACGAGGCCGATTTCTTGTACGCCCGCAACTTCAGTAATGAACCGCACGCAACGCGTACACTGAATACAGCGCGTCATGATCGTATTGACGAGCGGACCCATATGTTTGTCATCAACGGCGCGTTTATTTTCCTCAAAGCGGGAAAAATCGCGGCCATAAGCCATCGCTTGGTCTTGCAGATCACACTCGCCGCCTTGATCGCAAATTGGGCAATCAAGCGGGTGGTTGATAAGGAGAAATTCCATCACGCCTTCGCGCGCTTTTTTGACGATCGGTGAATTCGTCTTAATATGTGCGGGAGAGCCGTCACGGTTCGGACGCAGATCTTTGACTTGCAGCGCGCAAGAGGCTTGCGGCTTCGGTGCGCCTTCCCATTCGACCAAACACATGCGGCAGTTGCCCGCCACAGACAGGCGTTCATGGTAACAGAAACGCGGAATTTCCGCGCCGCCATATTCCTCACACGCCTGCATCAGCGTGTATTCCGCAGGCACTTCGTGCTCGACACCGTCGATTTTAACTTTGCGAAGGTCGGTCATAACTATTCAGCTGCCTGCACGAAAACGGGACGATTCGCACGATAAAGGTTGATCCGGTCTTCGATCTCGTGACGGAAGTGCCGGATGAGCCCTTGAATCGGCCATGCGGCCGCATCGCCCAGCGCGCAAATCGTATGACCTTCAACTTGTTTGGAAACGTCGAGCAACATGTCGATTTCGCTGATTTCGGCTTCACCGCGAACCATGCGTTCCATGACGCGCCACATCCAGCCCGTGCCTTCACGGCACGGTGTACACTGACCGCAGCTCTCGTGTTTGTAGAAGTAAGACAGACGCGCAATGGCTTTGACGACGTCCGTGCTATTATCCATCACGATCACAGCCGCAGTCCCAAGACCGGATTGATGTTCACGCAGCGCGTCAAAATCCATCAAGACCGTGTCGCAAATTTCTTTCGGCAAGAGCGGAACAGATGAGCCGCCTGGGATAATCGCTTTCAGATTATCCCAACCACCGCGAACGCCGCCCGCATGGGTCTCAATCAGGGTTTTGAGCGGAATAGAGAGTGCTTCTTCGACATTACACGGCGTATTGACGTGACCAGAAATTGAGAAGACTTTCGTCCCTTTATTATTATCGCGGCCAAAGCTGGAGAACCACTCCGCACCCTTGCGCAGTATTGTTGGCACAACAGCAATGGATTCAACATTATTCACGGTTGTCGGACAACCATAAAGACCGGAGTTCGCCGGGAATGGCGGCTTCAGACGGGGTTGACCTTTTTTGCCTTCGAGGCTTTCAAGCAACGCCGTTTCTTCACCGCAAATGTAAGCGCCAGCACCATGGTGAACATAGACATCAAAGTCCCAACCGGACCCACAAGCATTTTTGCCGATCAGTCCAGCTTCATAGGCTTGATCGACAGCGGCTTGGAGCCGTTGACGCTCAAATGTATATTCGCCGCGCAAATAGATATAGGCCGCGTGAGCTTGCATCGCAAAACTCGCGATCAAACAGCCTTCGATCAGCAGATGCGGATCATGACGCATCATTTCGCGGTCTTTACAGGTACCCGGTTCGGACTCATCAGCATTGACGACAAGGTAGTGCGGGCGCTCGCCCACTTCCTTCGGCATAAAGGACCATTTCAGCCCAGTCGGGAAACCCGCGCCGCCGCGACCACGAAGGCCGGAGGCTTTGACTTGATTGATAATCCAATCACGGCCTTGCTCCAGCATCGCGCCAGTGCCTTCCCAAGCGCCGCGATTGCGTGCGCCATCAAGACCCCAGTCCTGCGTCCCGTAGAGGTTTTTGAAAATACGATCTTCGTCTTTGAGAAGCTGCACCATTATAGCTCTCCTACCGTCGCTTCAGACGCTTTGCGCTCACGCACAAATGCAACCCAGAAGAATGTCGCGCCTGCGGCAAACATTGCGATGACCACAACATAAACAATCGGGAATCCGTCATCCTTTGGCGTTAAGACGAGCGCAGCCACCCACGCCAAACAGGCAAACGTATTCAGCAGTGCGGACAAAAGGTTGCGGCGCTTCATGATGCGGCCTTTGCCAAAGCTTTGGCCTGCGTCACCCATTCGTCACGCGTAATTCGTCCCGGGAATTTTTCCAAGATCACTTCGACGTCTTTGACATCCTTGGCTTTCCACGCCGCGATTTGGCGGAAGTAATAGACACCTTTAGCGTTCAAATCAGATTCGAACTTAGGACCAATACCTTTAATGCGTTTCAGATCATCCGGCGAACCGTCCGTTGGCCCATCGGTGTAAAGAACCTTTGGCTTTGAGACTTTTTTACCAGCAGGCTTTGTCGCGCGTTTTGGTTTAGCAGCAAACGGGGCAGCCTCTGCGGCACGCGGCGCAGCACCCTCTTCCGTGGCGCGCTTTTCCTTTGGATCAGGATGAAGTACAGCTCCCGTGCTTTTCGGAGGCTTTGTGCGCTTAGCGTTCGCACCAACAGGTTCACCCGCATGGCGGACTAGTTTGACCTTCTTTTCTTGGTTAGGGAGCTTTGTAAGCTTGCGAGCCTTCTTATACAGGTCCGCCGAATTCAATGTTTTCGCACCGCCTTCGGGCGCGGAATTGATCCGGTCGTTTTGCGGGCCACGCGCAGGCGTTTTACCCGCTGCGAGGTCATCCAAAATCGCTTCGAGCGAGTCTGCCGTCAAATCTTCGTAATATGGGTCTTCGTCCACATTGGCCGAGACTTGCATCATCGGTGCATTGGAACAGGCCCCCAGACATTCAACTTCGAGCCAGCTAAAATTACCGTCTTCGCTGATGGAGTTTTGCGGCCCAACGCGGCGCGCGAGAACCTCTTTCAACGCATCCGATCCGCGCAACCAACACGGCGTCGTGCCGCACAGCTGAATGTGGAATTTCCCGACGGGCGAAAGATTATACATCGTATAGAAAGTCGCGACTTCGAACACGCGAATATAGGCCATGCCGAGCATATCGCCGACTTCGCGCAAAATCGCTTCCGGCAACCAGCCATTGGCATCTTTTTGAGCGATCCAAAGCGCCGGAATCAACGCGGACCGCTGACGACCCTCGGGGTATTTCTGTGTCCACGCAAGGATGCCAGCCTTTGCATCAGCCGAAAGGCTAACGTTGGTGGGCTGCATCGCTGCAGGCGCGAGGCGGCGAGCGCTCATCGGTCAATCTCCCCGAACACAATGTCGAGCGAGCCAATAATGGCGGAAACGTCAGCGAGCATGTGACCCTTGTTCAAATAATCCATCGCGGCCAAATGCGGAAAGCCCGGCGCGCGGATTTTACAGCGGTAAGGCTGATTGGACCCGTCGGAGACGAGGTAAACCCCGAATTCACCCTTCGGGCATTCCACGGCGGCATAGACTTCGCCTTCGGGAACTTTCAACCCTTCAGTGTAGTGTTTGAAGTGATGGATCAGCGCTTCCATAGATTGCTTCATCTCGGCGCGGCGCGGCGGCACGAACTTATTGTCCGTCGTCATGACGGGACCTTCAGGCATCATTTCAAGCGCCTGCTTCATGATTTTGACTGATTCATACATTTCATCAACGCGGCATAGGTAACGATCATAGCAATCGCCGTTTTTACCGAGCGGAATTTTGAAATCGAGCTCATTATAGACTTCATACGGCTGATTTCGGCGTAAGTCCCACGGAATACCGGAGCCGCGAACCATGACGCCCGTAAAGCCGAGATCGTAACAATCCTGCTTTGACACGATACCAATATCGACGTTCCGCTGTTTGAAAATCCGATTCTCCGTCAGCAGTGTTTCGATTTCTTGTAGCTTCTCTGGAAACTGTTCGCACCATGTCAGCAGATCAGCGACCAACTGAGGTGGTAAATCTTGGTGAACACCGCCGGGGCGGAAATAGTTGGCGTGCATGCGGGATCCGCACGCACGCTCATAAAACACCATCAGCTTTTCACGCTCTTCAAAACCCCAGAGCGGCGGCGTCAGCGCGCCAACATCCATCGCTTGTGTCGTGACATTGAGAAGGTGCGAAAGAATGCGGCCGATTTCGCAATAGATCACGCGAATAAACGACGCACGGCGCGGCACATCGATGCCTGCCAGACGCTCAATCGCCATACAAAATGCATGCTCTTGGTTCATCGGCGCAACATAATCGAGACGGTCAAAATAAGGGATCGCTTGCAGGTAAGTCTTATGCTCGATCAGCTTTTCCGTGCCGCGGTGCAGCAAGCCAATATGCGGATCAACCCGCTCCACAATCTCGCCTTCGAGCTCCAACACAAGACGCAAAACGCCATGTGCCGCCGGGTGCTGTGGTCCGAAGTTAATCGTAAAGCGACGATCCTGCTCGTCGGTGATGAGGGCTTCAGTGGTGGCCATTATTCGGCTGCCTCACTCTTCTCGTCACCCGGAAGAATGTATTTCGCACCCTCCCAAGGGCTCATGAAATCGAAGGATCGGTATTCTTGTTGCAGGACGACCGGTTCGTAGATCACTTCTTTGCGCTCTTCGTCGTAGCGCACCTCGACAAAGCCCGTCAGCGGGAAATCTTTACGGAGCGGATAACCCTCGAAACCATAGTCGGTCAGCAAGCGGCGCAAATCCGGATGTTGGTCAAAGACGATGCCATACATGTCAAACGCTTCGCGTTCGTACCAATCGGCGTTTGGAAACAGTGACACGATGGACATGACAGGCGTTTCTTCGTCCGTCGTGCATTTGACGCGAATGCGCGTATTATGAGCCATGCTGAGCAGGTGATAGACAACGTCGAAACGGCGCGCACGGTTCGGATAGTCGACACCGCAAAGGTCAATCATCTGATTGAATTTGCAGATCGGATCATCGCGTAAGAAACCGATAATGTTCAAAATCGCAGCGCGTCGGACGGTAATCGTCAACTCACCATGCGCTTCAGACATATCCCGCACATCATCGGCGTGATGGGCTTCGATATGGTCGCGAATGTCAGCGAAGTCAGTCATCGAATGATGCTCCCCTCACGGCGAATTTTCTTCTGTAGCTGCAAAATACCGTAAATCAGCGCTTCGGCTGTCGGTGGGCAACCCGGCACATAGACATCAACAGGAACAATCCGGTCACAGCCGCGCACGACGGCGTAGCTATAGTGATAATAGCCGCCGCCATTAGCACAGGAGCCCATGGAAATCACGTAACGTGGGTTCGGCATTTGATCGTAAACTTTACGAAGCGCCGGCGCCATTTTATTGGTGAGCGTTCCCGCAACGATCATAACGTCGGATTGGCGGGGGGACGCGCGCGGCGCAAAGCCGAACCGTTCGAGATCATAGCGCGGCATAGACGCCTGCATCATCTCAACGGCGCAACAGGCCAAACCAAAGGTCATCCACATGAGCGAGCCTGTGCGCGCCCATGTGACAAGGTCGTCCGACGCCGCCGTGATAAAGCCCTTATCCGCCAATTGATCGGACAAGCCATCAAAGCCCGCATCATGAACGCTTGGATTATAGCTGGGTGAACCGAGGTCCCTCGCCGCCATTCCAGCAGGGACAGGACCGTTTGGCATAAGAATATTTGTCATCAATCTATTCCCAGTCCAACGCGCCGATCTTCCACGCATAAACAAGCCCCGCGAGGAGCTCGAGCAGGAAGAGCATCATGATCCCCCACCCATAAACGCCGACAACATCAAGGCTGACCGCGATAGGGAAAAGGAACGCCACTTCGATATCGAAAATAATAAACAGGATCGCGACGAGGTAGAAGCGAACGTCAAACTTCATCCGCGAATCGTCGAACGCCTCAAAACCACACTCATACGTCGAGACTTTTTCGGCATCCGGACTGGACGGCGCAACGACCAAGGGGACCACAAGGAACACAAGCGACAGCACCAGAGCGATGGAAAACATCATTACGACGGGAAGATATTCGATCAAGAGATCGGGCATTTGACCCTCAAAGGCTTGTTAAGGTCGGCGCGCGTCGACATGACTCGCGTGGGCCTTGAAATTCGGACCGAACCTAGTTTGACCGTTTGCTCATTGCAACGGCGTAATCAGGGGAAAATCCGTTCAAACTGCGACGAATTCTCCTGACTTATGCCTCAACGCCCAGTCGGAGCAGCGAACGATTTGCATTTACAATATCGCACTCAACTCCAAGGCACACATCTGTCTACCACTGGACATACGTCCGATTGAGTCGTTTGCCCCCCGCCCATGAATAAGCGGCTGAGTAAAACGCTCATGACCCTTGAAATAACACGATTTGTAATGGCGAAAACAGCAACATCCATGGCCGAAGTAATTGACAGACCAATTATCGCCAGAATAGGTTGTAAGTGCATTTCTAACCGCGAAGGGAAAACCCATGAAAACTTTGACTGTTACGGCCGCGCTGCTGGCCACTGTCGCCTTGGCGGCTCCGGCGCATGCACAAATGGTGAACCCGTCAGATCCGAGCAGTGTCGCAAATGCGATGCAAGCCATCGGCTATCGCGCTAAAATGGATACTGATGCTGTTGGTGATCCGATGATCCTAACAACAATTGACGGCAGTCGTGCATCCGTCATGTTCTATGGCTGCAGCAATAATGAAAACTGCAAGAGCCTTGTGCTTCGCGCTGCTTTCGCAATGGCGGATGGCCCAAGTCACGAAAACCTAGGTGACTGGAACCGCCGTAACTACGTTGGCCGTGCCTATTTGGACAGTGATAAAGACCCTGTCTTGGATATGGCCTTGCCCGCGCGCGGTAGTTTACCAAGCGACACATTCGAGCATTCAGTTGAGCTTTTCGAAATGGCTTTGAATAGCTTTAAAAATGATATCGGTTGGGAGTAATTTGCTTCGGCGGCTCTAACGCCGCCTTAGAAAGTTCAAGTCGGCTTTAAATTTATAGCTCAATATAGAGTGTGCCGCCTAATCGCGGCGCGCTCTTTTCGTTTGCGGCACGCTTACTCATCCCAGCCCGGCTCGCCCGGCCAAACGGTAATGCGAGACATTAGCGCCTCTTCACTCAAGCCTTCTTCGCTGATTGTTGCGCCTTGCACACTCATCCCAGCCTCATGAACTGTTTCGACTGAACCCGATTTCAAGTGATGCCAATCCGGCAATTCTTTTCCTTCAGACAATAACCGATAGGCGCACGTCCTCGGCATCCATTTCAACGCGGCGACATTATCGGGTTTCAAAATCACGCAATCATGGACAATAGATTTGCGATTTTCGTAATTCGAGCAACGACAGGACCCGTTATCGAACAACTTACAATGGGCGTCGGTCGTATAAATTTCTTCGGTCTCGTCATCTTCCAACCTAATAAGGCAGCACTTACCGCAACCGTCGCAAAGACTTTCCCATTCGACCGCTGACATTTCTGCCAATGTCTTAGTTTGCCAGAAAGGCTTCGTATGTAACGGATCGGTCATGATGAATGCGGTTATCAAGCAGAGAAAAGGCAGGTAAGCGGCCCTATGGCGACCTATCGGGCCGATATCAATGTTGTAGAGACAAGCCATCGCAGGCGGCGGTCTGCGTGGGCGCTTGGGATTCTCGCGTTTCTGACAGCAGCCAGCGCGACGACATTCGTGATTGGGCGCGCCTACCTCATCGACGGATTACCATCCCTGCCTGATAAGGAAACGATGTGGCAACTCAATCTGCAAAATACGATTACGCTTATTGACCACAAAGGCCGCATGATTGGTCACCGCGGCCCTTGGATCGGACAGCCGCTCAAGCTTGACGATATGCCCGCGCATTTACCGAATGCTGTGCTCGCGATTGAAGACGAGCGCTTTTTTGAACATGAAGGCGTTGATAATCGAGCCATTCTCCGCGCGCTTGTCAGCAATGCACGGTCAGGCGGACGCAGCCAAGGCGGGTCAACTCTGACCCAACAACTCGTCAAACTGATGATTTTAACACCGGAAAAAACCTATCGCCGGAAATTCCAAGAAGCTCTGTTAGCGCGCGACATGGAAGCAGTCTTATCTAAGCCGGAGATTCTCGAACTTTACATCAACCGCGTTAGCCTAGGCCCCCAAATTTTCGGTGCGGAAGCCGGCAGTCAAATTTACTTTGGTAAAAGCGCCCGGGACCTGACCCTGTCGGAAGCAGCAATGCTGGCTGGCTTGGCCCAAGCCCCAAGCCGCTTTAATCCGCGTCGCCATTATGACCGCGCCCTCACCCGTTCGCATTTGGTCCTCCGCAGAATGCGCGCGAATCTCTATATTACCCAAGCCGAACATGACGCCGCCGTCGCAAACCCGCCGGAAATTGTAGAAGAACCTAATCTCGGCGTTGATGAAGATATTTTGGGATATGCGTTTGATTACATCTCTGAACAAGCCAGGGACTTTGCAGGTCTGAGAAATCCCGACTTAGTTGTCACGACTACCTTGGACGCAGAGTATATGCGCGCTGCGGGCACAAGTTTGAATGCTGTTCTTGACGAGAGTGAGACAAGTCGAAAAGTTTCGCAAGGATCCATTATCACTATTGATAACGCCAGTGGCGGCATTCGCGTTATGCTTGGCGGACGGAGCTATAGCGACAGCAAGTTTAACAGGACCGTTCAAGCGCAGCGCCAACCCGGATCGAGCTTCAAGACCTTTGTCTATGCCGCCGCTCTTGAAGACGGCTTCACACCTGGAACCGTACGGGTTGACCAGCCGACCAATATAAATGGCTGGCAACCCAAGAATTATACCCTGCGCTACCGGGGCCCCATGACATTGCGCGAAGCGCTGAAACTCTCAATAAACACGGTCGCTGCTAAAGTTGGAGCCGAAGTCGGGCCGGACCGAGTTGCTGAAACAGCACGGCGCTTTGGTATAAGTTCAGAACTCCGCCCGAATCTTTCGCTCTCACTTGGCGTTGCCGAAGTCAATTTACTTGAGCTTACGAGTGCTTATTCGGTCTTTCCAAATGAAGGCGTACGGCGCCGCCCCTACATTATTCAGCGCATTGAAAACACGAGCGGAGAGGTGATTTACACCAAACGAGATGATGAAGGAGCTCGTGTCTATCCGATCCCTTACGCTCAGCAAATGACGGGTATGCTGCAAGAGACCGTCGAAAGCGGTACAGCTCATGGCGCGCGGTTGCTTCCCCGATTAGCTGGCGGGAAAACCGGAACATCGCAAGATTACCGCGACGCTTGGTTTTTAGGTTTCACGAACCAGATGACGACCGGTGTTTGGATGGGCAACGACAATAATAGCCCGATGAATAAAGTGACGGGCGGCCTTCTTCCTGTTGACGTCTGGAAAGCCCTTATGACAGCGATACATGACGACTTGCCCGAAGAAACGCTTCGCGTTCCTGAGATCAACCCTGACGATTTGGAAAATGCCCGAACGGTTATTTTCTACTCAGGATTAGCCGATGAGTTAGAGCGTGAGCGTGATCTTGCGTCAGGTGCGGGCGGCGGCGGAACTGTTACCGCAGGTCGGTGAGCGCTGCTGGAAACAGACAACCCAACGGGGAAACCCCTTAAACTCTTCCAAATAATTGCTGATATTTAACGGGTAATTCAACGATTTCCTAGGATTTAGGCTGCCTAATGGTGTCTCGATCTACAAAGGACCCAATATGTTCAGCGCAAAGAAGTTAGGCAAATTCGCGGCGTTTATGTTGCCAGTGCTTGCTCTAAGCATCTTGCCTGCATCTGCAAAAACTATTTCGACCAACATTACGTTCAAACCCGATGACGGAACTTATAAAATTGTTCCGATCAGCCTTCCGGGTGAATGCTCTACAATTTGCAAAGCAGACCCCAATTGTCGCGGCGCCGTGACTTATCAGCCTGACGTGACAAAACCTGAAGCTGTCTGCCGCCTCAACAATGGCTTTGGGTCAAACCCTGTCTTTCCCCAAGTCCCGCCGCAACCGCTCGACATTCGCCAAGCCGTCGCAGATTTGAACAATTATCGAGCCCAATATGGCCTCAACCCTGTAACGATAGATACGCGCTTGATTGAAGCATCGCGTATTCACGCCGACGATCTCGCCAAAGCTGGGATTATCTCTCACAGTGGAACGGACGGCTCCTCCCACGGAGACCGCGCTAATCGCGTCGGTTATAATTTTACAATCGCTGGTGAGAACGTCGCCACGGGTCAGAAAAGCTGGGATCAAGTCTTCAAAGCTTGGCAAGACAGTCCCGGGCATAATGAAAACCTACTTCGCCCGGATGTATCAGAATTCGGCATCGCACTCGTTTATGAACCGCGGACAACCTACTCGACTTATTGGGCGATGTTAGTCGCTGAACCGATGGATATGGGGTTCTTGAATTCAGGCAACGTCTTTTAGGCGTATGCCCCCCATAGCTCTAGGTAAAGCTTAGGTAACAAGAGCTTTCTTTTGCCATTCGCGTGATAAGGCGTATGGCACGGTCTCTGATCTGGAGACCCTAATGCGCCGCTTCATCATTCCTAGCCTTATTGCCTTAAGCGCCTGTTCGACCGTGCCTGATCCAGCAGAGGTCTGTACCGCTGCCTGGATTGAACCACGCGCTGAGAGAGCTGTCGAACGTATCGAAACGCGACTAGAAAAAGCACTGACCGCTTTTCGGAGTGTCGGCGAAAGCTGGATGAGCGGGCGAACTCCCGGCCCCATTCAAATGTTTCGTCTCTCCAATGCCGCGAGCGCGCTAAAAAAGAACTTAAGGAAGGCCGCGGCGTTCGTGATCTTCGGACCTTAGCCAGCACCTGCAATGATCCCGACCTTATTCGTGAACAAGTTTACGGTCTTCTCGGACGCGAAGGCCTTCCGGCACCTTTACTCGACTTCCTCGACACCACAGGCATCCTCGAAGGCCTCATTGAGACCGCAGAGGGCCGCAATTCGAATGACCGCAACGGTTGACCAATCAGCCGTCCCTGCCCTAGCTCGCCGTCATGCGTTACACCGTCGCCGCTCTCTATAAGTTTGTCAGTCTCCCTGATTATGCCGCGCTGCAACCATGGCTAAAAGCCATGGGAGAGCATCTTGATATTCGCGGCACGATCTTGCTCGCGACTGAAGGCATTAATGGCACTATCGCAGGAACTGACGACGCCATTCATGCGCTCCTTCATTACCTGCGCGCCGACCCGCGCATGTCAGAGCTCGACGCCAAATTTAGCGGTAGCGAAGAGCAACCCTTTTTACGCTTCAAAGTTCGATTGAAACGCGAAATCGTGACCCTCGGCGTAGAAGGAACGGACCCCAACAAACAGGTTGGCACCTATATCAACCCAGATAATTGGAACACGGTGATTAGCGATCCGAATACGGTCGTGATCGATACACGTAATAGCTACGAAATCGGTGTCGGAACATTCAAAGGCGCGATCGACCCCAACACAGAATCCTTCCGCGATTTCCCGACATGGGTTGAACAGAACCGCGCACAACTTGAAGGCAAGCGCGTTGCCATGTTTTGTACGGGCGGTATTCGCTGTGAGAAGGCGTCTTCTTATATGTTGTCTAAAGGTTTTCCCGATGTAATGCATTTGAAGGGCGGCATCCTGAAATATTTGGAGACGCAACCCGAAGACAGCAGTCTTTGGCAGGGTGATTGTTTCGTTTTTGATCAGCGAGTTGCCGTCGGCCACGGTCTATCAGAGACGAATTGGACGCAATGTTTCGCCTGCCGGACGCCTCTGTCGCCCGATGACTGCCAATCCACTCACTATGTCAAAGGCGTATCCTGCCCCCATTGTTTCAAACCGGATTCGGACGTCACCCGCTTCGAAGAACGCCAGCGCCAAATTGATCTCGCTAAGCAGCGCAGTGAGCCGCACCTTGGACGAAAGGCGTGAGCCAACCTATTCTTTACTCTTTCCGCCGCTGCCCTTACGCCATGCGCGCGCGGATGGCGCTTGATGTATCTGGCATTAAAGTCGAGCACCGCGAAGTGCTTCTGCGCGACAAACCTGCCGCCATGCTGACGGCTTCGCCAAAAGGGACGGTTCCAGTTCTCGTAACTGACAGCAGCGTCATCGATGAAAGCCTCGATGTTATGATATGGGCTTTAGAACAGAATGATCCAGAAAACTGGTTGGCGGAGAAAGACCAAGATCGATTAGATATTGAGACCTTTCTAGACACCTTCAAAGACAGGCTCGACCGCTATAAATATGCGAGCCGCTATGATCCGTCAGTTCAACGCGGTGATGTTGATGTTAAGCAACGTGCTGCTGCAATGACAGTCCTAACCCAATTTACATCATCACTAGACGACGCTCAATATTTGCGCGGAGACCAGCCGCGTCTGATCGATATCGCGACTTTTCCCTTTATCCGGCAATTTGCCGCGGTCGAACCGGAGTGGTGGAACGGATCCGCCCCGAAACCTCTGCTCCTCTGGCTCTCCGAATGGCTTAATTCTGAGCGTTTTAGACGAATCATGACCAAGCACCCCAAGTGGGAAGAAGCGATGCCAAATGGTTAATGCTAACCGCTAAATCCGGTTATCAACACGCGACTGAGCCGTAAAACTTGTCACGACCCCGAAATTGCTTAGCGATTACGTTAAGAGATTCGTGGGATGTTCAATGGCTTTTGCCGATGACAGATGTATTCGGCCATTGCCGAGCCTGAAGGCCGCAACCAACGTACGCGCGAATCCAATTGAAACATTCGTCCGTATCGCAACGGCTGAGAATTACGCATACGAACGGATCGGCGAGCACGAGGTTCATATCAGCCTCACTGGATTATGGTGCGACCATGATTTGTCCCTATCGTGGAATACGGCTGACGAACACCTGTCACTCTTCATTTTATTTGACGGCAAGGTTCCCGGTGGACGGACAGATTCGATTTGCCGTTTGCTGTCACTCCTCAATGAACAGCTCAACGCGGGGCATTTCGACTTCTGGCAACGTAATAGTACGCTGGTTTACCGCCATGCTGTCTCACTTCGCGGCGGCGCAAAACTCTACATCGACCAGGCACTCGACCTGATGAGCCAAGCGCTCGACGCTGCTGAACGCGGTTATCCTGCCGCGCAATATGTCATTTGGGCCGGCAAAACGCCTGAGGACGCGCTTGCGGAAGCCCTTGTCGATATCGCCTCTCACGGGTAGCAGCCCCATATGGCGCAGACACATCTTATCATTGGCGCGGGCAATATGGGCGGCGCGCTGCTTTCGGGTTGGCTGAGCAGCTCTCTCATTAACGCCAGAAATCTTGCGATTCTTGACCCAAAACCAGGCGTTGAAGCCGTCTATGCGATTGAACGCGGCGCAAAACATCTAGCCGATTTCGAAGACATATCTCGCAACACGGACATTGTTTTACTCGCCGTAAAACCACAAATGTTTCCGCAAATTCGACGCCAGCTTTCTGAGGCTTTCGACGACGGCGTTATGATTGTGTCCATCATGGCTGGCGTTTCGACGGAGGACCTCAGAACAACGTTTCCGACCGCAAACGTCGTTCGCGCCATGCCGAATACGCCAGCGTCTATTGGCAAAGGTATTACGGCCTATGTCGCCGATTCAGACATTGAATCCAAAAAAGTCGAAATCATTGAAGCTTTGTTAGGGGCTAGCGGAAAAGTCATCCGCATAGACACAGACGAGCAAATTAATGCGGTCACCGCTGTTTCCGGGTCTGGCCCCGCTTACGTGTTCCACCTCTGCGAAGCCTTAGCAGGCGCAGCCCAATCTATTGGCCTGCCGCCAGAAATCGCGGCTGAATTGGCCCGCGAAACTATCATCGGGGCAAGCGCGCTACTCGAAGCCTCCGACCGCTCCCCAACGGAACTCCGCGAGGCCGTCACATCACCCGGCGGAACCACGCAAGCCGCACTTGATGTGTTGATGGATGCGGATGGCCAAAGTCAGTTAATGCGCCGCGCCGTAAAAGCCGCGGCGGAACGGGCGCGCGATTTATCGGCCTAACGCGGCAATTGAATCGTTACGCGAAGCCCCCCTTCAGGACTATCATCTAACCGCAACCGTCCCCCGTGAACCTGAGCGATATCTCGGGCCACGGCTAGTCCAAGCCCGACTCCCTCGACATTTTGTGTGCGCGCATCATCCAATCTCGCGAAAGGCCGCAGCACTTCTTCGCGCTTATGTTCTGGGATACCGCTCCCGGCATCATCAATATGAATTTGAACGTGAGTCAGCGTGGTTTCGAGACGAATTATCGGTTCACCCGCATATTTACGTGCATTATTGATCAAATTAACGACCGCTCTGCGGAGTTGCTGCGGCCGTGCCTCAATGCTGACAGGTTCTGACAAGACCGCCTTAATCGACTCTTCAGCAGCAATCCCGATCAAAAAATCATCCAAACTCAAATCCTCAGGCGCGCCCCGTCCCGCCCCATGCGCGAAATCGAGATAGGCGGACAACATCGCCTCCATCTCGTCCAAATCCCGCTTGGCGTCCGCGATATCCTCTTTCGTCTCTGCCATCGACAAGGCGAGCTTCAGACGCGTGAGCGGCGTTCGGAGGTCATGACTCACGCCCGCCAACATCAATGTGCGTTGATCCAAATGACGACGAATCCGTTGGCGCATCTTTAGGAATGAATGGCCCGCTCGCCGAACCTCTGCCGCGCCGTGCGGTTTATAGGCGCCAATGTCTTGGCCTTTACCAAACGCATCTGCTGCGTCAGCAAGCTCCCTGATCGGGATGCTTTGGCGGCGAATATAGAGCACAGACACAAGTGTCAGCAGGATCGTCGCCGTTACGAGCCAAAAGATAAACACGAACCCGGTCGGCGCAAACACACGGTCACGCGCCGCGTAAAACTGTAACACGCCTTCATCCACTTGCACGCGAATATCAACGTGATGCGGGTAGCGCGTTGTGTCGAACCAGAACGGCAAATCAATCGCATTCGACAAAGCCCGTCCGATGGATTGGTCCAAAACGGAGAAAATATTGCGCCGCCGCGCTGTCGGTAGTTCTTCGCCCGGTTTCAGCCTAACCGATAGTTGCATGTCAGGGCGAAGGAGTGCGTCAAGCGCATCAGCATTTTCAGCAGTAGGATCACGGCTGTAAAGCTGCGTCGCCACGGCCACATCGGCGGCCACTGATTCGGTCAAATTGGCGGTTACTGTCGCCCAGTGGGCATTGAAGAAGATATAGGCGACAATCATTTGCATCACGATGATCGGCACAATGATGATCAAAACACTGCGCCCAAAAATAGATTTGGGTGCAATCTGACGCAGGGTTAGCGCCATATTAGTGCTCAGTCTCCGGCTCAGCCACAAGACGGTAGCCTTTGCCCCGGACAGTCAAAAGGTAGCGCGGTTCTGAGGGGTTTTCTTCAAGCTTCCGGCGAAGGCGCGTCATCTGCACATCCACGGCCCGTTCGCTTTCGCCGTTCACATTTTCCGAAAGCACATGTCGCGATACAGTCCCGCCCCCTTGCCGCGATAGCAGGTCAAGCAGCGCTGTTTCACTTGTTGTCAACCGAACAGTGTCTCCGTCACGTGTCAGCACGCTTTGCTTTAGATCGTAGACAAATCGGCCAAATGAGATGCGATCACTGACGGTTTTACGGCCTGTGCGACGGAAAATCGCATCTATACGAAGCAACAACTCTTCGGGCTCAAACGGTTTCGCCAAATAATCATCGGCGCCCGCTTTTAAGCCCCGAATACGGTGAGCCGGATCGCCGAGCGCTGTCAGTAAAATGACAGGAATGACAGAGTATGACCGTAAATCGGCGACAAGACTTACGCCATCCTCGCCTGGCATCATCACATCAACAATGAGAAGGTCATATTCAATGCCCATCATTTTTGCGCGGGCTTCAGCCGCGTCTTTTGCCGACGACACACGGTACCCAGCGCGTCCTAAATATCGCGATAAAAGATCGCGAATGCGGTTGTCATCATCGATGACAAGCACATGCGTGTCGCTGCGGTCGAGATATGTTGCTTGCTGTTCCAAATAATGTTCCTTTCACTCCCTTATGACGGTTGACTTCCCGCTCTCCAAGTCAAGAATAAGACAGACTTAATGGAGATGAGTTTCAATGTTGGAAAAACCCTATCACGATCGTGACGGCCACATATGGGTCGATGGTGAATTCGTCGATTGGCGCGATTCAAAAGTCCATATTTTGACACACTCGCTCCATTACGGTGCGGCGGTGTTTGAAGGCAATCGCGCCTATAATGGCGAGATATTCCGGCTCACGGATCATTCCACACGATTGAAAAAATCAGCGGAACTTCTGGGCTATGAAATTCCCTATTCAGTCGAGCAAATTGACCAAGCATGCCGTGACGCGCTTGCGAAATCTGGCCTGAGTGATGCCTATGTCCGCCCTGTCGCATGGCGCGGGTCGGAAATGATGGGCGTTGCGTCTAAAAACAATGTGATCCACCTTGCCATCGCGACGTGGCATTGGGGCAGTTACTTCCCGGACAAAATGAAGGGTATCCGCTTGATGATTTCCGATTGGAAACGTCCGGCCCCAGATACTGCGCCTTGCAAATCCAAAGCGGCCGGCCTTTATATGATCTGTACCTTAGCCAAAGATAAAGCGGCCGCCACAGGCTGGGATGATGCCTTAATGTATGATTATCGTGGGCGCGTCGCAGAATGTACGGGCGCACACATTTTCTTTGTACGTGACGGCGAATTACATACGCCGACGAATGACATTTTGCTAGAGGGCCTGACCTACGACACAGTCATTAAGCTAGCCGAAAAGCGGGGCATCAAAGTTCACCGCCGCGATATTTATCCCGGTGAAATGCCTCATTTCGAAGGCTGTTTCGTTGTGGGCACAGCCGCTGAAGTGACACCTGTCCGCGAAATTCAGGGCAATGATTATGTTGTTTGCGACACGATTAAACAGCTGGCATCAGATTATGATGACTTGGTTCGAGGTAAAATTTCGCTCTGAAGTCCGCCGGAGAAACCCTAATCAATTACAATCAAGGCTGGCTGCGCGCCAGCCTTTTTTTAATCCCTTATCGCGTCGCGAAGATATAGCGACCCTGTGTAAACAGACAGACCCGCAGCCAGCCAAATCAAGGCCAAGCCAAGATTGCGGGAAACGCTTACAATATCCAAAATCAGGGTGTCGATAGGCAGGTAAGCTCGTGTGAGAACCCAAACGATTAGCACGGCAATTCCGAGCAATTCGAACGCTGTTTTCCATTTCGCAAGTTTGGTGGGCGACATAACACGTCCCGTTAACGCCGCATGTTCACGCGCACCGCTCACTAATATATCGCGGAAGATAATCGCTATTCCAGGGACGAGAAAGAGCCACAGACCCTTTGAAGCAATCATAAACGCGATCAGGCACCCTGCGACCAAGAGCTTATCCGCTATTGGGTCAATCATCCGGCCGAACCCAGTCACAACATTCCAGCGACGCGCTAAAAACCCGTCAAGCCAGTCCGTAAAAGCCGCGAGCGCAAAAAGCGGGCCGAGAACGACCATCCTCCCAAACGGGCTGTCCCAGCCAAATTCAAGCGACAGAATACCAATGATAAATACCGGGATCACAATAATGCGCGACACGGTCAGCGCATTAGGGAGCCAATAAAGGGAGTGGCGTGAAGCGGCGTCCAGATTGGTCATTGGGTGTCACTTTCGGCGCGCCGGTGAGTTAAAATTCTATAGGCTGAAACCAAAGAGAATATGACCGCGATCCAAAGGCAAGCCTGACCAATAACCCAAATCAGTGGCGACCCTGCCGCATAAATTTCCATGACTTGATCGTCGCCCGCTCGCACCCTGTCGAACAATTGTGTTAGCCAAGGCGACCCCACCAAAAGCGCCGTGCCAAGCATTGCAAATCCGGATTTCGCGTTCGACACCCAATTATCTGGCCAGCCATAACGCGTCAGCTCAAACCCTTTGATCAAACCGACAATGATTTCCCGCGCAATGAGTATAAAAACCGGAACATAAAACGCCCAATGAAGAAGGCCGCTTCGGTAAATGACAATTGAGAGTGCAGACAATGACCCCACAACCAAAAGCGTGTCTGCGACGTCATCGAGGTAGCCGTAGCGACGCATCAAGCTCCGAGATGAACCACCGAACCAATCATCGAAAATATCGGTCAATGCCGCAATGATGAACAGAAAACTGGCTAGAATAGCGATCTGTGGATCCGGCCACTTCCATATAATGAGCGCCATCACGACAGGGGTAACCATGAGGCGAACCAATGTCAGAGCATCTGCAAATGCCCCGCCGCGCTCTCGCGAATCTAACGTATCAGACCCAATCGTTCCGCCAGTCTCATTCATGGAAGTAGTCATATATTTTTTGCGCTAGCTTTCCACTAACGCCCTCCACACCGGATAACTCGTCCAACGCCGCGTTTTTCACGCCCTTGGCCGATCCGAAATGCGCCAGAAGTGCGCGTTTTCGGCCGGGCCCAACACCATCAATACCATCCAACGGATTGGATTTCATGTCTTTCTTTCGGCGAGCCCGATGCGTACCGATCGCAAAACGGTGTGCTTCATCGCGTAACCGCTGCAGATAATACATCGCTGGGTTCCGAGGCGGCAGTGTGAACGGGTCGCGGTCATTCATGTAAAACGTCTCGCGCCCTGCATTCCGGTCTGGTCCCTTGGCAATCGCTACCAGCGTGATCCGGCCTAAGACGCCCATGTCTTCCAAAACACCCGTCACAGCAGACAATTGCCCCTTTCCGCCATCAATGATGACAAGATCAGGCCATTCGAGCGTCTCGTCCTTGACCAGCCTTGAAAAGCGGCGGGTGAGGACTTCTCGCATCATCCCAAAATCATCATTGGTTATTGTTACATCTTTGATGTTGAAGGTCCGGTAGTCGCGTTTTCGAAAACCTTCTGGCCCTGCGACAATGAATGCACCGATGGCATTTGTGCCTTGGATATGGCTGTTATCATAGACCTCGATACGATTGGGCGGCTGTTCCATCCCGAATAATTCTCGGACTTCTTCCAGTAACTTCGCTTGATTTTGCGTCTCAGCCAGCCGACGCCCGTGCGCTTCCTGTGCATTACGCTGCGCTGTATCGAGCAGTTTTTTCTTCTCGCCTCGCAACGGCACATGAATTTGGATGTTCCGATCGGCTCTCTCGGATAAGGCACGCTGAATAAGATCTAAGCTTGGCAGTTCATGCGAGACGAAAATATCCTTCGGAATGGGTTTGTCGGAGTAAAACTGCGCCACAAACGCGTCGAGCACCTCTTCTGGCCCGTGATCTTTGTCATGACGTGGGAAATGGGCGCTATTGCCCCAGTTTTGTCCCGCACGGAAAAAGAACACTTGTACGCAGCTTTGCCCGCCCGCCGTATGGACAGCTATCACGTCGCCGTCGCTGAAGGTCCTTGGATTGATTTTGCCAAGATTGGTATTGTTGATCTTTGCTAGCGCCCGCAAACGGTCGCGCAACTCTGCCGCTTTTTCGAAATTCATTGCTTTAGAGGCCGTTTCCATATCGGCTTGCAAACGTTGGCGCAAAGTGTCGGAGCGGCCCTTGAGGAAATCTTCTGCATCCATGACAAGCTTGCCATAATCATCCAGCCCAATAACGCCCGTGCAAGGCGCGGAGCAGCGCTTGATCTGATGTTGCAGACATGGCCGCGAACGCCCCTCATAATAACTATCCGAACAGTTACGAAGACGGAAGGCCCGCTGAAGCGTATCTAGCGTGCGGTTAACGGCCCCTGCGCTCGCAAACGGGCCGTAATAATCACCCTTAATTTTACGCGCACCGCGATGCTTGACGACCTGCGCTGCCGGATGGGTCTTGCGGACCAGGATGTAAGGAAAACTCTTATCGTCGCGCAGGAGAATATTATATCGCGGTTTAAGCTTTTTGATCAATTGCGCTTCGAGCAAAAGCGCTTCGACTTCGCTTTCAGTCACGACGAATTCCATATTCGTCGTTGCACGGATCATCCGGCGCAACCGTGTTGGGTGACGGTCATAATTCGTGTAAGCTGTGACGCGTTTTTTAAGGTCTTTCGCTTTGCCGACATAGAGAACTGTGCCGTGTTCGTCCGTCATGCGGTAAACACCCGGCTTATGCGGCAGGCGTTTGACGTAATATTTGATACGGTCAGGCCCGAACTTTGGCGCATCCGGCGCACGCGCCGTGGCTTTCTTAGGCGGAGATATCGATTCGTGCGGGTTCACCCACTCTAGCTAAGTGTCTCTCGTACCCACTGCAAACGCTTGAAGTGTAGAAAGTGTGAGACGTTCCAGAGCGATTTGGTGCGTCGCGTCCAGAACCACCTTCGGAGCACACTCGGCGGAATGTGCTTCGCGCCACCGTTCCAGACATAAACACCAACGATCACCCGCCTTGAGACCCGGAAAGCGGAACTCTGGACGCGGCGTCGACAGGTCATTCCCCTGCTCTTTGGAATAGGCCAGAAACTCATCTGTCATCACAGCGCAGACAATATGCCGTCCGCGATCTGATGGCCCTGTTTCACAACAACCATCACGGGAAAAACCTGTCATAGGTTCCGTCGAGCAGGCTTGTAAGGGCGTTCCGAGAACGTTGAGCGAGCGCGACGACGTCACCGCGACTTCACCACTTCCACGCCCGCCGTATCGGCTTTTAATAAGGCTTGCGGTTTTGCGATGGACACCGCCACGCGCTGCACGCGGGTATCCGCCTCCAAAGCCCAGTCGGCAATACGTTCAGCCAACGTTTCGACCAATTGCACGTGAGCTTCCAAGGCCAGCTCTTCTGCTTTCTGAGCGACAAGACCATAATCCAGTGTTTCATGCAAACGGTCGTCTTTGGGCAGTTCCATGCCGCCCATATCGAGCTCTATATCAATGATAACAGGCTGGGTGGCCTCGTGTTCGTGCGCATGGACTCCAATGCTGGCCTGAATCAGCAAGCCACGCACAAAAATGCGGGTCGACGTGTCGCGCTTATGGCCAAAACGACGAAAGATGGAACGGCTATTCATGATCGGTTCTCATTCGCTGAATGGGTCATCAAACATCAAATGTTGGCCGCCATCGACTGCAATCATCTGACCTGTCACCGATGATGCCCCTAATAAGTAGCGGACGGCATTCACGATCTGATCCGGCGGTGAGCCATTACCGAGCAACGTTAGACGCTTTTCACGCTCAAACTCATCAACAGATTGCGTGTGATTGCGAAGCGTTGGTCCCGGTCCGACTGCATTGACGCGAACGTCCGGTGCAAAAGCCTGCGCCATCGTTTTCGTCGCCCAGTAAAGCCCGGCTTTCGCAACGCCGTAAGTAAAGAAATTCGGTTCAGGGCGCATGACACGTTGATCGACTATATTAATGATGCTGCCCTGCCCTGGTGCTTGCGCGGCAAAGTCTCGTGATAAAGCCAGCGGTGCGCGCAAATTCACATCCAAATGATGATCGAACGTCCCGTTGGTAAAATCACCTGCGCGATCTGGATCAAAGGTCGAGGCATTATTGATGAGCGCGTGAACCGGGCTACCCAACGCTTGCCGCGCGGCCTCCATCAGGCCAGACACATCAGCCGGGACCATCAGGTTGGCTTTGACGATCACGCCCTGAATTTCTGCGGCTAAAGCTTTCGCAGGCGCTGAAGACGTCCGGTAATGGACACAGACAGCCCAACCGTCGGCGGCCAACCCACGGGCAATATGCGCGCCAATCCGCGTCGCCCCGCCCGTAATGAGAACAGTTTTCACTCCGCCCAAACTCTGGCGCGTTCGCCGCAAGAGGGTCGTCCAACTTCGACGCAATGCAACCCGTCAAGCTGAGGCTGTAACCGTTCAAAAATCCAAATAGCGATTTGTTCAAGTGCGGGCTGTTCCAGCCCTTCAACATCATTCAGAAGGCTGTGATCGAGCGGTTCAACAACATCTTTGATGACTTGTTCGATTTTCCACAAATCTCGCACCCAACCTTTTTCAGCTTGGGCATGGCCACGCAAAGTCACACGCCCAGAAAAACTATGTCCATGGACTTTTTTGAAGAGATCATTGGCATCGGCATGGCCGAAGTAATGGGCGGCCTCGAACTGAAAATCTTTCTCGATTTCAAACAGCATAGCCGGATCAATTGTAACCGAGCACAATGGCCAGCATGTAGAGACAGTAAGCCGAAACGAATATCGCACCCGTTTTTCGGCCAATCGGCTTTCGCGTTAGGACGAACATCATCAGGACCAAAGTCGCGATCAACATGACCCAAAAGTCAAAACGGTAAAGATTAGATTCAATCGCGACAGGTCCTGCCAAACCGGCAGCGCCCATAACGGCGAAAATGTTAAAGACATTGGAGCCAAGCACATTACCGATTGCGACTTCGGAATGCCCCCGCATTGTCGCCACAACCACTGTTGTAATTTCAGGCAGTGATGTGCCGATTGCGACAATCGTCAAACCAATGATTGTTTCAGATACGCCGAGGCCGGACGCAAGGGTCACGGCATTATTAACGATCAATTCGCCGCCTAAAAACAAACCAATCAAACCAACAATCACGTAAACAATATCGGTCAGCACTGACTTCGGAAGGCCGCTTTTACCTTCTTCAATTTCAGCCATTTCTTCTAAAATTGACTCATCAACGCCAGCACGCGCCAACATCGCCATCCACGTTAGGTAAATGACAATTCCAGCAAAAAGGATCGCTCCTTGCCACCAAATTAGTGGATTGCCGAGGAAAGCGAGAACGATAAAGAGGACTGTCGCAACCACGCAAACAAATGTGTTACGGGCGACACCGCTTAAATTAGTTGGAATTGCCATGATCAGCGCTGGAAGCCCTAGCGCCAGCAAAACATTGGCGATGTTGGAGCCTACAACGTTGCCCGCCGCCATATTACCGACCCCGTCTAGGACTGCGCCAACACTGACGACGAGTTCAGGGGCGGACGTGCCAAACGCAACGATCGTCAGACCAACAATCAACGCCGGCACACCCCAATGACGCGCAAGCGCCGCCGCGCCGCGGACGAGCACATCCCCAGCCACAACAAGAATGATGAGGCCAAAGCTCAGTAATAAAATCGGGGCGAGAAGCGCCATTTGAACGAAGCCTTAGTCGATCCGTTTTTTATCGATGTAGTTCAGCAAGGCAAACACGCCAAAAATCATGAAGAACGCTAAGAGAGCGGGGTCAATGGTGAACAGGCCAAAGACACTAACGCCGGCTTGAATAAGGTTGATCATGGGAACGTCCTTAGAGAATCGCAATCGATAAAAGGACAATCATATCGCCTTATGAGTGTCCACATTTACAGGGCCAATAGCGAACCGCCCGCCTTAGGCCAATAGCTGAATGCGTCTCGTCATGGCTAGAATTCGTTTGATCGGAAAATCTGATCTCGAAACAATCCTTGGCGCGGCGCGTTACTCCTCTTAAGCAGAAGATAACATCAACGGAGAGTAAAATATGTTTGGTATGATTCCATTTGTGAAAGCCGCAGGCCGCGGTTTGGGAAAAATCTTTAAAGGCAAAGAAGCAGAAGAGACGTTACAAAACGAGATCAAAAGCTACGACCTCAATACAGAAGGCCTTGACATCCAAGTTGATGACGACGGCGTTGTAACTGTTAAAGGCGAAGCTGTTAGCCAAGAAATGAAAGAGAAAATCATTCTGGCTGTTGGCAATGTCGAAGGCATCGGCGGCGTTAATGACGAGGCTTCCACACGCATGGAAGGCCGTGCATCACGCTTCCACACAGTTGCAAGCGGCGACACATTGTCGGCGATTTCAAAAACATACTACGGTACGTGGAAACTCTATCCGGAAATTTTCGAAGCCAACAAGCCGATGCTGTCTGACCCGGACAAAATCTACCCGGGCCAAGTTCTCCGTATCCCGGATATCAAAACGGCCTAACCGGTCACACACTCTAATATTCAGCCGGCGCGTTATTCGCGCCGGTTTTTTTGTGGCTACTCACCAGTTTCCGTTAGATCACCATCATCTTCCATCGCAGCAGCATCGTCATCCCACTTATAGATTGCGTCAATTTGACAACGGTTAAACGCAAAGCGGTCTGCATCTGATGGACCAAATGCACTTTGATATACGCGAATATTGTCTTGGCGGCGCAAACAGCCGCTCTCACTATCAAGACGAAGACTGCGCGCCATGTCGAGATTTGGGCAACTTCGCGTAACGACGAGATACTCATCATTCACACCGCGGCGAAGGACGACGGAGTTTCGTTTTTCTTCGGAAAAACTATCGATCCCGCGGGTAAAACAAATTCGGTCGACTTCTTCACCCACCCGGACATCGGCAAGCGTTTCTGCGACAGCGTCGCTTCGGCTAGATGTACCGTCCGTCGCGCAAGCGCCAAGCGCGATCATCGCGGCGGCAGAAAAACTGATAAGCGTTAGGGGACGTGTCATTATGGACTCCTGTGGCGATAGACTTCCAATGTATCAGAATTTTAGCTGCGCCGCGAGGGCTGGTCCAAAATCGTGATAGTTTGGCTATTTAAGACTTATCGAGCTTGGCTTTAAGCACCTCAATTTCTCCCAGCGCTGCATCCAATCTTGCTTTAAGCACATCAAATTCATCGCGTGACACCAAGTCCATATCAGCAATGAACTTCTCGGCTTGTGAGCGTGTCACCGCTTTGAGTTCATCGCCCACACCCTTGGCGGCCCCCACAGCATTCGCCATCAAGTTCGAAATATCGGCGAGAGGTTTATTACGCGATTGCATGATCGTCTCCGGTTAGGTCTGCATTCTATCTAGGAAACCGACAGCGAGATTGCCAGTTGCCGCTTTAATCCCGCGCTGCGCTTCGCTAGAGAGACCCTATGATTACACTCATCGATCTTTTTGGCGCCATCATCTTCCCGTCCTGGCTCAGCGAAGATGCGTTCTCGATTGGTCCGCTGACGTTGAAATGGTACGGCATTGCCTATGTGGTTGGGCTTTTCGGGGCCTACATGTACGCAGCCCGTGTCGCGGAGGTTGGGAAATACTGGTTGCCGTCTGGTTCAACACGAGGATCATTGATCGTTCCAAATCGTGAAGATCTGTCTGATCTGATGTTTTACGCCTTTATTGGCATACTTGTCGGCGGACGATTGGGCTACATACTTTTCTACTCGACCGACACGATTTGGAACGCACCGCAGGACATTATCAAAGTCTGGCAAGGCGGCATGAGCTTCCACGGCGGGTTCCTCGGCGTCTGTGCCGCCATTGGCTATGCTGCGTGGCGAAAGAAAACGACCTATATGCGTGTCGCCGACTTTGCCGCGATCAGTGCCCCGATCGGCCTTGGCCTTGTTCGAGTCACAAACTTTATCAATCAAGAACTCTATGGCCGTCCAACGGAGGTCGCATGGGGCGTAATTTTCCCCAAAGCACCTGACAGCCTGCCTCGTCACCCCAGCCAACTCTATGAAGCCTTCCTTGAGGGCCTGATCCTCTGGCTAATTCTTCGTATTATGACAACGCGGTTCAAAGCGTTGAGCAAGCCGGGTTTAGTGACGGGCGCGTTTGTGCTGGGTTATGGTATTTTCCGTTTTGGCGTCGAATTTGTCCGCACACCTGACAATATTCCGCAGTTCGGGATGCTGACACGCGGCATGGCCTATAGTCTTCCGATGGTGGTTGTCGGACTGGTTGTTGTGATTTGGGCTGCGCGTCGTGAGGCTGTCAAGCCAACCTACGCAAAGTCAGCGTCCACCGACGATGACGTCGTTGAAACGGCCTAACCCTGTGACTGAGACCGCGCTGTCAAAGCGTATTAAAGCCCGCATCCGCGAAACTGGGCCCATGAGTGTGGCTGAATATATGACGCTGTGCCTCCTTGACCCTGTCGACGGGTACTACCCGACTCGCGACCCGCTTGGGTCAGAGGGTGACTTCATCACGGCACCTGAAATCAGCCAGATGTTCGGCGAATGCCTTGGTCTTTGGGTTGTGCAAAGCTGGATCGACTTGGGATGCCCTGCGCTGTTCAACCTTGTTGAACTTGGCCCCGGTCGCGGCGTCATGATGGCAGACATTCTGAAAGCGGTCGCGCTAGAACCCAAATGCCTCAAAGCGGCGCAGATTATTCTCGTCGAAGCTTCGGCCGCTCTCCAAGCCGTGCAGGCCAAAACACTGGGCATGAGCGGCGCGCAAGTCAGTTGGGCCGACCGATTAGAAGATGTTGATGACGCGCCGTGTCTGATCTTAGGCAATGAATTTCTCGACTGCCTCCCTATCCGGCAATTTGTCTGTACGGACCCCTTTGCTGGTGACAAAGGCTGGAGCGAGCGGAGCGTTGGCGTATCCGATGGACAGCTTCGGTTCGAAACTGATGGCCAATCCGCACCAGAATCCCTCACCACAACGTTCCCCGGCACACATGGTGAAGCTCGCAAAGATGATTTACTCGAAATCTGTCCGGCAAACGCACAGCTAGTCGATCATTTGAAACAGAGGTTTGCAGCCACATCCGGGCGGGCGCTTTTTATCGATTACGGCCCTGAGACAACAGAATTTGGTGACACGCTGCAAGCGCTCAAGCGCCATGAAAAGGTTGGTGTGTTTAGCGCACCCGGCGATACGGATTTAACGGCGCGCGTAGATTTTGAGGGCTTGAAAGCGATGGCCGGCGCAGCAGGATTATCAACGCACGGCCCAACGGCACAACGGACATATTTGTCCAAACTTGGTGTTGAAGTACGAGCGATGGCTCTTTTACGCGGTAATCCTGATGCTCGGCCAAAACTCTTACGCCAGTTGCATCGACTCCTTGATGAAGACGAAATGGGGCTTTTGTTCAAAGCGATTTGTCTGTCTGCCCCTGACCTCCCTGCACCGCTTGGATTTTCTGAATGACCCTGTTCATCACCCACCCCGCCTTAAAAGCGCCTCACCTGTTCGCAGGACGGCAAGGCGGTGTGTCCAAAGGGGTTTACGCATCCCTGAATACAGGAATGCATTCTGATGACGACCCGCAGGCCGTTGCACAGAATAGAGAGCTTATTCGTGAACATCTTTCGGCTGATCACCTTATAAGCCTCCAACAAATCCACAGCGATACGGTTGAAATCATCGAAGGTCCGCCAGCAAGGGCGCTCTCCGCTGATGGCCTTGTGACGAAAACGCGCGGATTAGCGATATCGGCCCTGTCAGCGGATTGCGGACCCATCTTATTTGAAGATGCGGATGCCGGAGTAATTGGGGCTTGCCACGCAGGGTGGCGAGGGGCGCTATCCGGTATCGTCGAGAGCACGGTTGCTGCGATGTGCGAAATGGGCGCTCATCCTGATAATATCGTCGCCGTTCTCGGCGCTTGTATTAGCCAACCCAATTATGAAGTCGGCGACGCTTTCATGACTGAATTTACCGATATCAACGAAGACTACGCCGCATTCTTCTCGCCGGGTCCGAAAAGCGGCCCCCATTTTGATTTACCAGCCTTCATTCTATCACGGTTAGACAGTTGCGGCGTTGAGAATCGCCATTGGACCGGAGACTGTACTTACGCTGATGAAACGCGGTATTTTTCCTATCGTCGCAACACCCATCAAGGTTTAAGCGGTTACGGACGGAATATATCTGCGATTGCCCTCCCCCATTAGCGCAATGGCCCACTGAATTATGGGGCCACCTGATTTACAGCTCGCATGTTGGGCGTTAGGGGAGCGCGTACTCTGTCCTTGGGAAGGGACCGCACCATGAAACTGATTAGCGGAACAGCCAATGTCGCGCTCGCGCGGGATATTGCGGACGTTCTCGACGTTCCCTTGACCGATATTGATATTGAGCGGTTTAGAGACCAAGAAATTTTCGCCCGTATCAATGAAAACGTTCGCGGGGAGGATATCTTTTTAATTCAACCGACCAGCGCACCCGCCAATGACCATTTGATGGAGCTCTTGATCCTGATTGACGCGCTCGTTCGTGCCTCAGCCCAGCGTATTACAGCGGTTATTCCTTATTTCGGATATGCGCGTCAGGATCGGAAAACAGGCGGCCGCACACCGATTTCTGCCAAACTCGTCGCGAATTTGATCAGTAAAGCTGGCGCGCACCGCGTCCTGACCGTTGATTTACATGCCGGACAAATTCAGGGGTTCTTTGACATTCCGACGGATAACCTTTTCGGACAGCCTGTCTTTATCAATGATATTAAGGATCAATATTCGGCCAAGGACCGCAAAGACCTCATGTTTGTGTCGCCTGACACAGGCGGTGTGGTGCGGACACGGTCGATCGCAAAAATGTTTAATGCAGACATTGCCATCGTTGACAAACGCCGCCCAAAAGCCGGCGAAAGCGAAGTCATGAACATCATTGGTGATGTCGCGGGACGCAATTGTATCATTTATGATGACATCATCGATTCCGGCGGCACCATTGCCAATGCGGCAGCGGCTCTAAAAGATCATGGTGCCAGTTCTGTATCTGCTTACATCACCCACGGCGTGCTCTCGGGCCCAGCTGTAGAGCGGATTACAAATAGCGAGCTGAAAGAAGTCGTCATTCTCGACACTATTGCGCAACCGGACGCCGTGAAAGCCTGCGATAAAATTCGCGAGCTTTCATCGTCAACACTTCTTGGCGAAGCGATCCGCCGTATCGCCAATGATGAGTCTGTCTCAAAACTTTTTGAGTAGGCTGACGCTACCCCTTGCATCGGCCCGACTCGTTGGGTATGGCCGCGCGCAGCTGGATTTGGATAGTGTAACCGCTATCCGTGACCGCCCGTTCAGATAACTCTGGGGGCGGTTCATTTTTTAAATTACTAGGATAGACCCATGAGCGTTGTTCTTGACGTTGTCGTACGCGAAGAAACTGGAACCGGAAATGCCCGCGCGGCACGCCGCGACGGTAAAGTTCCCGGTGTGATTTATGGTGGCGACGAAGCCTCCGTATCTGTTGCCGTGAAAATGAATGAAGTTCTGAAAGCGCTGAATACTGGCGATTTCCTTGGCTCCATGATCGAATTATCTCACGAAGGCAAAAACCAGAAGGTCTTTACAAAAGACGTTCAGTTCCACCCTGTTACAGACTTCCCTGTTCACGTCGATTTCTACCGCGTGACGAACAAAACACTGATCGACGTTGAAGTGACTGTGAACTTCATCGGCGAAGAAGAATCACCTGGCATGAAGCAAGGCGGTACATTGAACGTTGTTCGTTACAGCATCGAAGTAAAATGCCCCGCGGGTGACATTCCTGACAGCATCGAAGCTGACATTTCTGCTCTGGACATTGGTGATGCGATCCACATCTCTGACATCAAACTGCCAAAAGGTGTCAAACCAACGATTACGGACCGCGACTTCACAATCGCTACCCTCATTGCTTCGCGCGCTGCTGTCGAAGAAACTGATGAGGAAGAAGATGTAGATGCCGCTGACGTGCCTGCCACTGAGCAGACAAGCGACGAAGACTAAACACAATGTTTAGCTGGCTGCGCCGCAGAGCGGAGCCGTCTGCGTCCAAACACGACACAAAGGAGGCCCAGAACATGAAGCTCTGGGTCGGACTCGGCAATCCGGGCGCGAAACACGCGCTCGACCGACACAACATTGGATTTATGGTTGTCGACGCAATTGCGGACGATCATAAATTTGGTCCCGAACAAGCCAAATTTTTAGGATTGGTCCGGACAGGTATTATTGAGGGCGAAAAAATCCTCATCCTCAAACCCACCACCTTTATGAATAAATCCGGCGACTCGGTGCAAAAGGCGATGGCATTCTACAAAGTTCCTTTGTCTGATGTGACTGTCTTTCATGACGAGCTCGACATCGCGCCCGGCAAAGTTCGCGTCAAAATGGGCGGCGGCCTAGCTGGGCATAACGGCCTAAAATCCATCAACCAAATGTGCGGCGGCCCCGATTTTGGGCGCGTCCGATTGGGCATTGGCCATCCGGGACATAAGGACCGTGTATCCGGCTATGTCCTCTCAGGCTTTGCTAAAGACGAAATCGATATGCGCGACGATATGTGCAACGGTATTGGTCGCTACGCAAACCATTTAGCAAACGGCGCAACTGACCTGTTTCAGAACCGCGTCGCAGAATATATAGCAAGGTAGCTCATCATGGGTTTCAAATGTGGTATCGTTGGCTTGCCCAACGTTGGGAAATCAACGCTTTTCAATGCGTTAACCAAAACAGCCAATGCCCAAGCAGCGAACTATCCGTTCTGTACGATTGAGCCGAATGTCGGCGACGTGGCTGTGCCCGAGCCTCGGCTGGATGTCATCGCGGAAATCGGCGGCTCTGCGACCCGCATCCCTGCGCGTATGAACTTCGTTGATATTGCGGGCCTCGTCAAAGGCGCGTCCAAAGGCGAAGGCATGGGCAATCAATTCCTCGCCAACATCCGTGAAACCGATGCCGTGGTTTATGTGCTGCGCTGTTTCGAGGATGATGACATCACTCACGTTGATGGCCGCATCGACCCGATGTCGGATTTTGAGACGATTGAAACAGAGCTGATGCTCGCAGATCTGGAAAGCTTAGAGAAACGCAAACCGGGCTTGGATAAAAAGCTGAAGCAAAACGATAAAGACGCCATCCAAACGATGCGCCTCATTGAAACTGCGATTGCCGTTCTCGAAGATGGCAAACCCGCGCGGACCGCCGAAATTGACGACGACGACAAGAAAGCGTGGAACATGCTCCAGCTGCTGACGTCCAAACCTGTTCTCTATGTCGCTAATGTCGATGAAGACAGCGCCGCGACAGGCAATGCTTTCAGTGAAAAGGTTATGGCTCACGCTAAATCTGAGGGTGCACAAGCCGTTGTTATTTCAGCACAAATCGAATCAGAAATGGCGGTTCTGGATGACGATGAACAAGCTGAGTATTTGGACGCCATCGGCCTTGAAGAACCCGGCCTGAACCGCCTCATCCAAGCGGGCTACGCCCTGCTCGGCTTGCAAACTTACTTCACCGTCGGCCCAAAAGAGGCCCGCGCCTGGACGTTCATTGACGGCTGGACGGCGCCAAAATGTGCTGGCGTCATCCACGGTGATTTCGAAAAAGGCTTCATTCGCGCCGAAACCACGGCCTATGACGACTATGTTGAACATAACGGCGAACAAGGGTCCAAAGATGCGGGCAAGGTTCGTCAAGAAGGCAAAACCTACGTCGTTAAAGACGGCGACATCATGCTGTTTAAGTTTAACGTTTAGCGACGAGCTTCGCGGCTTGCTTTCGAGCGACCCAACCGTAAGCCAGATGCATCATAAGATAGGTTAGCCCTGCAAAAATCATCAGAAAAAGCACGACAATAAATACCAAAAGCCCCGTGGTTTCAGGATACTCATCTAGCACATCTGTAAACACCATAAAGATTGCCCCGATAACGATATTAAATACAAACCAAACAATCATGCTCCCATTGGTCAAAGTATTTCTCTCTTGGTCTGTCGGTGCCCGCCCTTCTCGTTTCAAATAACGACCCGTGACGAGGCTCGCAGCAGCAAATGCAATCAAGAGACATGCCGCGGATCCGAGATCAACAAAGCTTGAAATGATTGCCCCAATTATGGAGAGGCCAATATACCAAAGCGCAAAACCCCTAACATAGCTTTTGATTGGCTGTATGAGTGGTTGCGTTTCCATATTCGTCAGTCGCCTTCAAACGCGACCAATGTCGTCACAGGCACATCCATTGCGCGTATCACATCTGCTCCGCCTAAATCCGGTAAATCCACCAAGAACGCGGCGCCTGTGACGTCGCAACCTGTTCGGCGAAGCAGCACTAGGGCAGCGGCAGCCGTCCCGCCCGTCGCGATTAGATCGTCAACCAACAGAACCTTATCATCTGCGCGTGCCGCGTCAGCGTGAATTTGTAGCGTGTCCGTCCCGTATTCTAGCGCGTAATCCTGTTCCAACGTTTCGAATGGGAGCTTTCCAGCTTTGCGCACGGGGATAAATCCGACGCCCAATTCAATCGCGACAGCTGTTCCAAAAATAAAGCCGCGCGCGTCGATGCCCGCCACCGCTGTAAGACCTGCGTCACGATAAGGCTCCGCCAATCGCTTTACGGAGTCTGCGAGAGCCTCGGAATCAGACAGCAATGTCGTAATATCGCGATATTGCACGCCGGGTTTCGGGAAATCCGGAACAGTCCTGATGGCAGCTTTCAAATCACGCATTGACCGCATCCGTCTCTGGCAGAACATGGGTTTCGGCGAAGGCGAGGGCTTCCCATTCTTGGAAGTGTTCGTCACTCATCAATTCAGAGATATAAGTATCGGAACGGCGTGAACGCGGCAGTCCGTAGCTTTCAAACCGTGTCGCGACAGGGGCGTAGAACGCATCGGCAATCGACCATTCGTTGAACAAATATGGGCCATCATGTTTGGACAGAAGGTCATCCCACATCTCAACAATAAGAGCTGCGTCCTTAAGGCAGGATTTCGGCATCGGCCCATCCGTGCGGCGTTTGAGGTTCATTGGCGCTTCTGCGCGGAGCGCATCGAAACCCTCATGCATCAAATGGGTGACGCGGCGCGCTTCGGCACGGTCGGCTTCATCTTTAGGCCAAAGGTTCGGCACCATTTTGGCGCAGAACTCTGAAATGGCGAGACTGTCAGGAATACGCTCGTCCTGGCCATCCGACGTCGTAACATCCAAGACGGGGACGGTACCCATTGGGCTAATCTCCAACAAACGCTCTTTGAACCCCGGCACGTCCAAATCGACCATTTCGGTGATGAACGGAACGTCCATTTTTCGAAGAACTAACCAAGGGCGCAGCGACCAACTGGAATAGTTGTAGTTCCCGATAAAGAGTTTCAACGCCATGCTAATATCCTAACAATTTTAAGGCGGCCAAGAGTTGCGGCTTCTCGGTCGAAAACCCAGACCGGACCCATAAGGCTTCGAGTGCTGCGAGGGCTTTGCCAAGCTGCGGGCCTTTGGGGACACCTGCCGTTATCAAGTCCGCCCCGCGGAGAGGGAATGTGGGAGGCGTCCAGCCTAATGCAAGGTCGGCCAACACCATCCAGTGGGCTGACTCAATCGCCGCCTCTGCGCCTGCGGCCCGCAAGCGGGCGCGGTCCAAGATGACTTGTTTGCCCGACCGGTAAATCGCCTGCATCCGCGCCCGTTCTGGCATGTCGTGCGAGAGCGTTTCGCCATCAGACGCCCACCCCTTCAAGCGCGCAGCTTCTTTGTTTGAGAGCTTCAACCGCTTCGCGAGAAGTGCCGCCGAGAGCGCATCCCGGCCCATCATCGCCATCAAGCGAAGCAACGGGTCGGGTTTAATATTCTCACGCGCCTCCAGCGCGACGAGAGCGACCAGCCCGTCGACATTACTCGCCTCCGGCAATAGCGTGTCGAGCAACTCGTGTTGCAACATAATCCGTACAGACCGGACTGGATCCCGCGCGGACAAGAGTTTTTTCGTTTCAGACCAAACCCGCTCGGCAGAGAGTGTTTTTAAACCGCGGCGATTTTCGCGGCATGCCGTCAGGGCTTCCTTCGTAATTTTAGCGTCTTGTCCGTACCATGCGACAAAGCGGAACAGGCGCAATATGCGTAAGAAATCTTCGCGCACTCGCGCATCAGCGTCACCGACAAAGCGGAAACGGCGCGCCTCAATATCGGTAAGTCCTTCGCCCGTCGGGTCATAAATTTGTCCGTCCGCGTCAGCATAGAGCGCGTTGACCGTGAAATCGCGGCGTTGCGCGTCCTCGGCCCAGTCTTCTGTATACGCAATGACAGCGCGGCGACCATCGGTTTCGACGTCACGGCGGAGCGTTGTGATTTCATAGGGCTTCCCGCCCACCACTGCCGTCAATGTGCCATGCGCGATTCCAGTAGGAACAGTTTTTATCGACGCGGCCTTCAGGGCGATTTGCACATCCCGCGGTGATATCTTTGTCGCCATATCAATGTCGGCGACTGGCAAATTCCATAGAGCGTTACGAATGCACCCCCCCACGAATCGCGTAGAACCTTCCGGTAATGCCGCCAATATGGCGGTCGCCCCTGCATCGGTCATGAAAGGGTAAGTGTGACTCGGGTCTAACATTGCCAACCCCTTAGACAAGCGCAGAGCCATAGCAAAGGACGCGACATGAAAAGCTTGCGCCTAATCCAAGTCTAGCGAATTAAAACCCCGATTCCAGACTCGGCGAGTCATCCCTGCGGTCATACCCCATATGTTACGTTCAATATCATCAGCGCCAGTATAGGGCATGTAATAGACGGTGAATGTCTCGCCATCGAAAGCAACCTCTTTGGGAATATGATTGTCAGGGTCCATCAGAAAATCGAGCGGAACCTCGAATGCCTCAGCGACTTCATGCTCATCAATCGTAAGCACCGCTGACGGGTCGACAATGCCGGCAAAAGGCGTGATCCGAAATTGTCCCATTGCGTCAAAAGACGGCAACCGGCCGATAACTTCAATGGCCTCCGCGGGGAGTCCGATCTCTTCTTCAGTCTCGCGCAAGGCCGCCGTCAGAACGGTTTCGCCCGTTTCGGCTTTACCCCCCGGAAAACTAATCTGTCCCGCATGATTGGGCATTGTTTCGGGCCGCTGCGTATAGATTAAATGCCAGCCCGACGGCCGTTTGACGAAAGGAAGCAACACCGCGGCGACGCGTTGCGTGTCCTGCGTAATTTCATCCGCACCATCCGTAATTCCGATCGGCAGGAATGCACCGCGAATACTCTCTTCAATCGGATCACTCACGCGTCATGCGCTCCTTTTGGACCAAGGGGAAAGAACGCGCCTCCCGCCCAGACGCCAAGCGCTCCATCTTTTTCGACAGCTAAATCGACGAGTTCATAAAACGTTGCGCGCGTGATCGCAGCTTCTAACCGTCCGCGGACGCCGACATAAGGATCGGGTTCCATTGTTTCGACATCAGTTTCTACGCGGATCGGGTGGTTCGGCCCCGCTTCAACCGTTTCGTCCAAATTAGTTTTGAAGAACAAACGCTGCGACTCGCCCTCACCTGTAGCATCCACACGGATCGCGAGAAAATGCGCGCGTTCAACCTGTATGCCAAGCTTCTCAACAGGTGTGACCATATAGGTTCGGCCATCTGCGTCTTTACGGAGGACGGACGCGAATAAATCGACCATACCGCGCCGCGTAATGCGCGAGCCTTCATGCCACCAACTGCCATCAGCTTTGATGATGAGGTCCATCTCGCCGCAATAATCCGGGTTCCACCGCTCGACAGGGCGTTCGCCATCCGACGTATCGGCAAGCGCATCCATCAAATCTTGAAGAGAAAAGGGTGTCTTACCGCCATTTAACGTGTTTTCGATGGTCATAGGCCTTTCCCGTCGGCAGCCGCATTGTTACGCAACCTAACAGATAGGTTACGCACGGACACGCACAATGGGCCAAATCCTCGACACCACAGTCGATTCTGCCACTGAAAAGGCAGCACAAGACGCTGTAGAGACGCTAAATACAGCGCGCACGAACATTGGGCAGGTGATTTACGGGCAGGACCGAGTCGTTGATTTGGCCCTCGCCGCGATTCTCTCCGGCGGTCATGCGCTCCTTGTTGGCGTCCCGGGATTGGCCAAAACATTGCTTGTCGAGACATTGAGCACAGTTTTAGGTCTCAAGGACTCGCGCATTCAATTTACGCCAGACCTCATGCCCGCCGACATTTTGGGGTCTGAAGTGTTGGAGCAAGATGAGAATGGGAAGCGCAATTTCCGCTTCATCAAAGGTCCAATCTTTACGCAGCTACTTATGGCTGACGAAATCAACCGCGCTAGCCCACGCACCCAATCCGCCCTCCTCCAAGCGATGCAGGAACGATCCGTCACAATTGCGGGTAAACCGCACGCCCTGCCGAAACCGTTCCATGTCCTGGCCACGCAAAACCCGATTGAACAGGAAGGCACATATCCCCTTCCAGAAGCACAGCTTGACCGTTTTCTGTTCCAGATCGACGTCGGCTTTCCAGAACTCGCCACCGAACGCGAAATTCTGATTGCAACGACAGGGTCGAACCTGCCCGCCGCCAAAAAGGCGATGACGTCAAAAGCCCTTATGGATATGCAAAGCCTCGTCCGCCAACTCCCCGTTGGCGAGACAGTCCTCGACGCCATCCTTACGCTCGTTCGCAATGCCCGTCCGGATCAGACAGAGGACGATGTCATCCGCAAAACAGTTGCATGGGGACCCGGCCCGCGCGCCGGACAAGCGTTGATGCTAGCGACTCGCGCCAAAGCCCTTATCGATGGCCGCGTCTCACCCTCTGTCGACGACGTGATTGACCTTGCCGGCCCCGTCCTGCGCCACCGTATGTCGCTAAGCTTTGCCGCGCGCGCAGAAGGCGCGACGATTGACGACACGATTGAGCGCCTTGTGGAGCGTATCAAATAACGCCCATGCCAATTCAGACGGCTGCCCATACTTTAAGATCAGACGCCGACCGCCTCGCGTCCGGCTATCCGGCGCTTCTAGCTGAGGCTGACCGTGTGGCCGCATTGGTCGCTGCGGGCGTGCACGGACGCCGCCGCGCGGGACAGGGCGAAAGTTTCTGGCAATATCGTCCCTATGATGTGTCTGACCCAACCAACCGGATTGATTGGCGTCGATCAGGACGCGGCGACGCCGTCTTCGTCCGTGATAATGAATGGGAGGCGGCCAATTCTGTTTACCTCTGGCGGGACGGCAGGCCCGGAATGGATTGGCGATCCGACAAATCCCTTCCGACGAAGCGGGACCGCGCTAGCGTGTTATCTCTTGCCCTCGCGTCACTGCTGATGCGCGGCGGTGAACGCTGTGCCGTTATGGGGGAAAGCGACCGCCCTCGGTCCGGGCGTGTGGGATATGAGCGGCTAGCAGAGCGCCTTGCGCGGTCTGGTGGTGACGCCGTTCATCTGTCTGGAAAAATCCCGGCTCACGCGAAACTTTTGCTTTGCAGCGACTTTCTGACAGAACCGACAGAATGGCCTGCAAAACTAGCTGCTCTAGCGGCGCGGCCTGCGTCCGGCGTTATATTGCATATTGTAGATCCAGCGGAAGAGAGCTTTCCTTTTAAAGGCCGCGTTGAATTTCAAACGCCGGGCGGTTGGCTAAAGCCCTATCTGCTCGGCCGGGCTGAACGCGCCAAAGAGGACTACCGCCAGCGATTTGCCGCCCATTGCGAATGGATCGAAGCCAGCGCAAGGCACTTGGGCTTCACCGTTATTCGTCACCGTACCGACCAACCGCCCGGCCCGGCACTCACCGCGCTCTATCAAGCTTTTGAAGGATCGCTCTGATGGGGTCTTTATCCTTATTGGCCCCGCTGACACTCGTCGGCATCATCACGCTTCCGCTTGTCTGGTGGATCTTAAAAATCAGCCCGCCGTCGCCCAAACGCCGGATGTTTCCACCACTCGCAATTCTGCAGGGCGTTGAAACAGATGAAGAAACGCCGAACGCCACACCAATCTGGGTCTTGCTCTATCGCTTGCTGATGGTCGCAGTGGCCGTCTTTGCCCTCAGTATGCCTTTGCTTCAGAGCGAAGACCCATCAGGTGACCTTCCCTTGACGCTAATACTTGATGATAGCGCAGCCTCCGCGCCAATTTGGGATGACCTCACGGATGATGCGCGCCGCCGCGTACGTGACGCACAGCGCAATAATCAAGACGTTGTTTTGATCTTGGGCCCTGAGCCCGATCCGATGCCTATTCCTGCGGCCGAAGCTCTGCTTCGACTACGGTCCGCGTCTCCGCAGTCAAAAGTAAAACCTGTCGTCATTCCGGATTTACCCGGTGGAAGACAGACAGTTTTTCTCTCTTCGGGAACAAGTTTCGGAGATGATGGAGTTCGGGCCGCCCTGAGAGATCAAAACGCCATCGTTATACTACCCACTCTTTCCGACACGATTATTGTGCCCGGTGACGTCCGCGAGACAGCCGATGGGTTTGAAACCGATTGGTTCAGCGCCCAAACGCCGCGTAGCGTCAATGTCGAAGCCGTATCCGCGCGCGGTGATGTCCTTGCCGTCGAACCGCTTTTATTTGCGCCGGGGACGTCACTGGCGACTACGAAAGTATCTCTCCCCCCACAGCTTCGGTCCCAAGTCGCGCGGTTGCGTATTGCCGGCATGCGGGCTGGCGCCGCAACGAAACTCTTGGATGATGCTTTCGGGCGTCCCTTAGTCGGCGTTCTATCGCCGCCGTCAGGCTCTTCCAGCCCATTATTGTCTGAAGACTTTTACGCCGAACAAGCCCTAACGCCTTTTGCGGACCTTTTCATCGGCAATGTCGAGACCGTTCTGTCGCTCAACCCAACAGTGTTAGTCATGCCGGATTCGATGAGTTCAGATGCGCCGGAAATTGTAGACTATGTCGAAAACGGCGGCGTATTGATCCGCTTTGCAGGGCCGCAACTCGCGCGAAATTCAGATAGCCTCGTGCCTGTTGCCTTACGCCGCGGCGGACGGTCAATCGGCGGAGCGTTAGCGTGGGAAACCCCGCAAACATTGGCTCCATTCGCCTCAGAGTCGCCTTTTGCTGGGCTATCGATCAGCCAAGACGTGACAGTTTCGCGCCAAGTCATGGCGCGCCCAGGCGCAGAAACAGATGCCCGCACATGGGCGCGGCTAGAGGATGGATCACCCATTGTGACATCATCCGTGCGCGGGGACGGACGCATCGTCTTGTTTCATGTGACCGCTGGACCTGAATGGTCGAACTTGGCGATTTCAGGACTTTATGTTGATATGCTCAAGCGCATTCTTCCCCTTGCCAAATCCCGACCCGTGACGTCCGGGACGCAGAGCGGAGCTTGGACTTTAGACCGCATATTGGGCCCCTTCGGAGAATTGAGACCGCCGCCGCCGCGTCCCATTACCGTGTCTGACGCTTACTGGTCCGTAAATGTTGATACGCTCCCGCCCGGCTATTATCGATCCGGCACGCGGCAACAAGCCGTGCAGGCCGTCGCCAAGCCTGACGCCATCACGGCATTCCAAACACAAGGCCTGGCCGTTGAACGGATGGATGGCCGAGAACCGAAATCATTGGCCGGGATTTTACTCGGGATCGCTTTGGCCATGCTGGCCGCCGACATGCTGCTATCGGCGAGCCTTTCAGGCCGCCTAAGGCGATTTGGTGCTGCGACAGTGAGCCTCTTAATAATTGGGGTAACCGCGCTTCCCCCGCCCGCTCAAGCTCAAGACTTGGCGCAAATGGACCGCGTTCAAGAAGCCGCGTTAGGCCTTCACCTTGCCTATATTCAAACAGGCGATAGCCGTATTGATAGTCTTAGCGAAACTGCCCTTGAAAGTTTGAAAGAGCAGCTAACTCGCCGCACAACTATCGAACCCGTCGGCGTCCATGCCATTCGTCCCGATAGTCCGGGGTTGGAAATGTACCCATTTCTCTATTGGCCCGTCCGGAATGACACGCCCGCCCTGACGGAAACGGAACGCGTGTCACTTAACGCTTACATCGCAGCAGGCGGCACACTGATGTTGGACACGGCTGATGAAGCGGAGCGGTCATTCCGCGCCGGCAATGCTCATCCCGGCCTGACTCGCGTGACTGAGGGATTAAGTATTGGGCGGCTTGCCCCTGTGCCGGATGATCATGTGCTGAGAAAATCATTCTACCTGACAGGCGTTTTCCCTGGCCGGTGGGCCAATGGTCCCGTTTATGTCGAAGCTGCTGGCGCGACAAAAGGGGGACGGGACGGTGTGTCATCCGTCATAATCGGATCCAATGATTGGGCTGCGGCTTGGGCCGTTGATAGTGATGTTGGCCCTTTGGTGGCTCTTGCCAACGAAATCCCGCGCCAACGCGAAATGGCCGTCCGTTTTGGAGTGAATGTTGCCATGTATGCGCTTTCCGGCAATTATAAAGCGGATCAAGTTCATGCCGCCGAACTCATTCGGCGCATGGGGTCGCCAGACTCCGGCGATGGCTCTGGCACCGATTCGATTCAGGATTTACTCGACCAAAGCCGGGAGCGTCCGTGATGCTGAATGACTGGCTCTCGAGCATCGCGTTTGACCCGCTTCTCCCTTGGTTTTGGGTCATAATCGTCGTTAGCATTGCCGTCGTCGCTGCGCTTTTTGCGGCCACAACGCGGCTCCGATCTGATTTCCAACGCCTGCTCGCGGCGCTGTTCCTCGGTTTGGCTTTGTCAGGGCCACAACTGGTTAGCGAAGACCGCCGCCCGCTTCCTGATACGGTTGTCATTCTCAAAGACAGTACTGATTCAATGCAGCTTGGCAACCGCAGCGCTGTCGCGGATGCGGCAGAAGTGGCTCTGCGCGATGCTTTGGCTGCGGATGGTCCGATTGACATTGTTACTGTCTCGGTTCCTCCAAACCCGGACGGTACGCGCCTCGCCCGTTCCTTGAGCGATGCCCTGGCCTCTGTCCCGTCCGGACGGCTAGGCGGCGTGATAGCCCTCACGGATGGGCAAGCACACGATGTCACAGACGGCACTCCGACGGTTATGCCTGACGGCATTCCTTTTCATGCGCTGATTATCGGCGACCCTGATGCGAGGGATCGCCGAATTTCTGCTATTACAGCACCAAAGTTTGGCGTTGTTGGCGAACTCGCCAATTTCGAACTTCGTGTCGATGACCCCGGCTTTGAAGGTGAACGCGCTCAGATCGAAGTCCATTTAAACGGCGAACGCAAAGCCCGCTTCCCAATCTCGATTGGTCAAACTCTATCGGTTCCGCTCGAAATCGAACGACGCGGTCGCAATACGGTTGAGATGAGCGTCGTACCCGCGGAAACAGGTGAGTTAACACTCAATAACAACCTCTTCATCGCCGAAATTTCAGGCATTCGGGATCGTATGCGCGTGCTGCTCATTACGGGTGAGCCGCATATTGGCGGGCGTTCGTGGCGCAACCTTTTGAAATCTGATCCGTCGATTGACCTTGTACAGTTTACCATCCTGACACAACCGCGCGTCAAGAATACCAATGCGGGCGACCGCGAACTGTCGCTCATTCAGTTCCCTCGAAGGCAGTTATTCGAGGAACGGCTTGACGATTTTGACCTAATCATTTTCGATCAATATCAACGCCGCGACATTCCACGCAGCAATGGTCTGCGAGAACCCACAATTCCCCCGCGTTATTTTTCTAATATCGCGCGCTATGTAGAAGATGGCGGCGCGCTCCTGCTGGCGACCGGACCCGCTTTTCCGTCAGAAGATAGCTTGTATCTGACACCGCTGGTCAGTGTGCTGCCGACACGGCCAACAGGTCAAACAGTGACAGAGCCTTTCCGCCCTGAACTCAATGATAAAGGCCGCCTCCATCCGATCACGCGATCCTTTGCGGGGCGCGATGATCAAACATGGGGACCGTGGTTTCGCGCTATCGAAAATGACCCTCTATCCGGAAATGTCTTGATGGAAGGACCGGACGGAACGCCCTTATTTATCATCGACCGCGTCGGAGACGGACGCGTGGCTATGCTGATGAGCGATCAGGCGTGGCTCTGGGCCAAAGGCTATGAAGGCGGCGGCCCTTACCGCGAAATGTTCCGCCGGACGGCGCATTGGCTGCTGGGAGAACCGGATTTAGATGCGGAGACACTGACGGCACGGGCAGAGAATGAACAATTGGTCGTGGAACGCCGAACGCTTGATACAGCCCCGGATACGGCGCGTGTTGTCTTTCCGGATGGAACATCTGCGGACATTGCGATGACCGAAGTTGAGGATGGTTACTATACGGGCGCCATGGCGCTTGGCGGGCTCGGCGCTTATCGACTGGATCATGGTGATCTGTCGACAATCGCTGCCGTCGGCATGTTGAACCCGACTGAGTACGCACAACTCCTGCCGACGTTGGATATTCTGACGCCACTGTCCGATGCGACGGGCGGCGCAACGCGCATGATCGGCTTGGATATCGAGGCTATCCCTAATATTCGGCGCATCAAATCCGGTGACCTCGTTGGCGGAAATTGGATCGGCGTGCGGGATAATGACGCCTACACTGTAACCCGATCCAAACGCCGCCCCCTAGCGCCGCCCTTAGTCTTTTTCCTCGCATTTTTTGCCGCGCTAGCTTGGGGCTGGATGCGCGAAGCAAAATAACATTCCAGTTAAGGTCCGGTTCAGTCACCCGTGCTAAATGCAAGGCCACTTTAAGGGGATATCAATGCGACTGTTTGTAATTGTAGGATTGACGGCTGTCTGCCTGTCCGGCTGCATGAGCGTGGTTAAAACAACGGGTAAAGCCGCGACACTTCCTTTTAGAGCCACATATTTCACGGGTAAAACTGTTGGCCAAGGCGTCGTCGGCACAACAAAACTCGTTGGTCAGGGTGCATTTGCAACGGGAAAAGGTGTCTATTATGTTGGCTCTGTTCCCGTCAAAATTACAGACAAAGCCCTCGATACAACAACCAAAGTTTTGACGATCACAACGCAAATGGTCGATTTATCCGGCAAAGTCATCACCGTTTCAAGACAGGTTCAGGCTGCCCGGTTGGACCAAGAACTCATGAGCCTTCGTTCCGCAAGCAATGTTCTTTCGGTCGTCGTCGACGCATACAGATAAACCAATCAAACATCCCCCAATTCTGCCTCACACAATCCTCACAGGATCGGGATTTGTCCGATTGCGCTAAAAATGTTATAGGGTCTCATACATTAGGAGACTGACCATGCGCCGCACCGCCCTTATTCTTACCTCCACCGCCCTTCTGCTCGCGCCCTTGAGCGCGGTCGCTAATTCGCGCGGATTTGACAGTACAATCAGCGCCCCAGTCCAAGCCCCGATCAAAATCGAAGTCGTCTTGTCCGAAGACCTTGCCTTTCGGGCGAATAATCTGCCCAAAAAACTGAGCGACCGCGGTTCCGGTGCCCGCAGTCTTCGGTCCGGTTTTTCTGGCAATGGGTTTTATGGTGATAGATCCCTCAACACTTTGGTCGAAGAAGTCTACGAAGAATTGAATGACGACTTCGCGCGAAAAGGCGTTCTTGTTTCTGACGATGCAGCAATCACCTTGCGCGTGACGTTGGAAGACGCGAAAAATAACCGTCCGACATTTGAGCAACTTTCCCGCGAACCAAGCCTAAGCTTTGATAGCTTTGGAGTGGGCGGCGCGGAATTAAGTGGAGAGTTGCTGGACGCGTCTGGCGAGCCGCTTGGAACAATCTCTTACCGTTGGTTTGAAACGAGCATCGATCGATATGGCTTTGCCCAAGCCAATGGCGTTTGGTCGGATGCCCGCCGCGCAATTTCGCGTTTCTCTAAGAAAACAGCGAAAACACTCTCTTAGCCCGCAAACGCAAGTCGGTTGATCTAAGCCACGCCAATATACTTATGTGATTGTACGCTTAGCCGCCACTGCGGGTGAGCCAGACAATATTGAAACGCGGCGTCAGTATTGAGTTGCCGCGCGTGGTTATCGAGCGGCTGCAAGAAGAAATGCTCAAAATCAAGCTTAGTGAATTGATCAGGCGTGTTTGCGGCCTGCGGATAAACGAGTTTCAGTTCTTGTCCTGATGTCTGAACGACAGGGGCATTCGCTTTAGGGCTGACACAAATCCAATCAATCCCATCTGGCGCGGCAATCGTCCCGTTAGTTTCAATCGCAATTTTGAAGCCTTTTGCTTTCAAGCCCGCAATTAGTGGCGCATCCAATTGGAGCAGCGGTTCTCCGCCGGTACAAACAACCCAGCGGTCTTGCTGACCGTCTGGCCATGCCGATAAAACGGCCTCAGCCAATCCCAAAGCATCAAACCGGCCGCCGCCCGGCCCGTCTGTGCCAATAAAATCTGTATCGCAAAATGAACAGATGGCTGCCGCGCGGTCTTGTTCGCGCCCGCTCCAGAGGTTGCAGCCCGCGAACCGCAGGAACACAGCGACGCGCCCCGCTTGGCCGCCCTCACCCTGAACGGTGAGATAGAGTTCTTTGACCGCGTAGCTCATGATCTTTTGTATTCCACCCATCCCTTGGCGCGCAAATCGCAGGCCGGACACATACCGCATCCATAGCCCCAATCATGCAAATCATCGCGCACACCAATGTAACATGTGTGCGTGCCCGCTCGGATCATCTCGACCAATGGCGCGCCGCCGAGTTCCTCAGCCAAAGTCCACGCCTGAGCTTTTGATCGCGTCATCAACGGCGAATGAAGCGTAAATTTCCGGTCTAATCCTAATGAAATCGCATGCATTTGCGCGTCCAGCGTCTCTTTCCGGCAATCTGGATAACCTGAAAAATCCGCTTCGCACATACCGGCGACTAAGTCAGAAAACCCTCGCCGCCATCCAAGTGCAGCCGCATAGTTCAAGAAAATCAAGTTCCGCCCCGGCACAAATGTGCTTGGTAGGCCGGATTCCAACGTATCAATTTCGCGTTCTCGTGTGAGAGACGTTTCGCTGATCGCGCCTAAGCCAGCCAGATCGATCACATGATCTTCGCCCAACCGCTTCGCCCATTGCGGAAAATCAGTCCGAATTTGCCCCAGCAATGTTTGCCGCACCGTCATTTCGACATCATGACGCTGCCCATAAGAAAACCCAATCGTTTCCACATGGTCGAACCGGGCAAGCGCCCATGCGAGCACAGTCGCGCTGTCTTGGCCGCCAGAAAACAACACGCCAGCTTTTGAGGATGAACTCGTCATGGGGCGCACTTAAGCGCCGCACTCGCTCGGCTCAAGTCTTCTGGCCCGACACATGCATGTGAGAGTACATGTTCAAACGTCTCAAAAACGCGAAGCCCCGATATAAGGTTCTTATCGGATTGTGGCTCGCGGTTGAGTTGATGAGTTTGCCAGCCGCAGCGAGCGTCGCATTTTCAATGACAGGAAAAAACGGGCCTTTGGTGGCCGAAATGATTGAAACAACCGAGCCCGGAATGGCGCAATTCCTCGTCACCCATTCGGTCCCGTTTGATATCCTTGTGAGCGGTGTCACAGACGAGGTGAACATCAAAATTGAGAATGCTAAAACCGATGCAGATGTCTCGTCAGCCTGCGCGAGCCTCCTCAGCACACATCCAAAAGTCATTAAAACCGTCGATGCACCTGCTGATACAGATGACCCGATTGCGGCGCTCTTCGTCACGATCACCTATGACGCCGCTGCAACACCTAACATTCGTTTTGATCAAGTATCTTTCGTTCCAACAGCGCTTCCCTGTCAATCAACCTAATTGATCGCCTCTAAGAAGGCTGTTCCAAAGCGTTCGAACTTTGTTTCACCAACGCCCGAAACCGCCAGCATTTGCCGCCGATTTGTCGGGCGTTTCTGTGCCATATCGATCAAGGTCGCGTCAGAGAAAATGATGTAGGCTGGCTTGCCAAGTTCGCGGGCCATGTCTCGGCGCATGGCTTTCAGTTTCACGAGTAAATCATGATCCGCTTCGTCCAGCAACTCGGGCGCCACTTTGCGTTTCCGCTCTTTCTTTTGCTTGGGCGCTTTCGGTTCAGTCATGAAAAACGCGCCATCTCCTTTCGCAAGCTTTTGCCCCGCCGGATTGACGACGATGCGGCCATACCGCTCCATATCAACGCTCAAATACCCGGTCGCAATCGCTTGACGGACGAGAGATTTGAAAAATGCGTCGCCCCAATGCTCGCCTGTCCCGTAACTGGGCAACTGATCATGACCAAATTGGCGAATTTTATCCGTATTCGACCCTCGAACGACAGCGATAACATGGTTCGCCCCAAACCGCTCGCCCGTCTCTTGCGCCGCGCGGATGAGAACCACCGCTGCATCAGTTGCGTCAAGACGCTTCGGCGGGTTTTCACAGACATCGCACTGCCCGCATGGCGGCAAATCTTCGCCAAAATAAGCCATGAGCACCTGACGCCGACAGCTCGACGCTTCGCAATAGCCAAGCAGCGCATCAAGGCGTTTATGTTCGCGCAACTGGTGATCCTGATCGGAGTCTTCCTGCGTAATGAACTGACGCCGCATGCGGATATCATCGAGCCCGTAGAGCAAAACCGTATCTGCGGGCTGCCCATCACGGCCTGCGCGGCCAATTTCCTGATAATAGGCTTCGGGCGAACTTGGTAAATTTGTGTGAAAAACGAAACGGATGTCCGGCTTGTCGATCCCCATTCCAAAGGCAATCGTCGCAACCATGACGATACCATCTTCCGCAATAAAGCGCTCCTGGTTTTCGAACCGCTGCTCCGCGCTCATGCCTGCGTGGTAAGCCAGCGCCTTATAACCGGCGGACACCAAAGTCTTCGCATGTTCTTCCGTGTTTTTGCGGGACAGCGCATAAACAATACCGCTTTCGCCGTCTCGGTCTTTCATAAAATCGAGCAGTTGTGAGGCGCGGTTGATTTTTGGCTTAACGGTTAGCGAGAGGTTCGGCCTGTCAAACCCTTGAACAATAACGTCGCCATTGCTGCCGAAGAGTTGCGCCGCAATATCTGCGCGTGTGCCTTCATCAGCCGTCGCCGTGAAAGCCGCAACCCGCGCGTTTGGGAATGTCTCTTTGAGGCCCGACAACATGCCATATTCGGGCCGAAACGCGGGGCCCCATTTTGAAACACAGTGCGCCTCGTCAACAACAAACAAGGGTGGATTTACCTTCGCCATCGCCGAGAGCATACGCGGCGTCATGAGGCGTTCTGGCGACATATAGAGCATGTTCACCTCGCCTCGCGCCACCCGCATCCATTCTTCGACATTGCGCGCGCGGTCCTGTCCGGAATGCAAGCAAGACACAGCAACGCCATTGGCGCGTAAGGCAGCGACTTGGTTATCCATAAGCGCCACAAGCGGGCTGATAACCACCGTGACGCCGTCCAGCATCAATGACGGCACTTGGTAGCAGAGTGACTTTCCCGCCCCTGTCGGCATCACGGCCAGAACGTCTCGCCCCGCAATGATGGAATCGATCACCTCTTCCTGTCCCGGGCGAAACGCCTCGTGACCAAAGACGGTTTTTAACGCCTTATGGGTGTTAGAAAAACGTTGCGGCATAACAGGCTCACTGGGGTGGTTCGGCAGTCCCGACAAGCCCCGGATTTCGCTCAAAGCACAGCTTTCCACAAACGGCTCTCTATGACATAGCCGCAGGCGATTATGGCTCGTTCTCCTGATTCCAAAGACTTCGCGCGTTCAACCGGCGCTGCCTATGCGGCGCAAGTTGATCAAGACAAAGGTCACCGCGACCGCTCTCGGTCATTGAAACCGCTCGCCGCGCTCTGGCCGTTTGTTCTGCGCTATCCAGGACGTCTTATCGGGTTCATGGTGTTTCTGGTTCTGTCGACTGTTTTCACTCTGTCTCTGCCCGGGGCTTTAAAGGCGATCATCGACTGCGGCTTTTCGGATAACGCCCCAACTTATTGTGCAAATTTTCCGGTTGATGCCTCAACAGGTGTCGACGGCTATTTCCAACTCTTCATTATCTTCGCAATCCTGTTCTCAAGTTTCGGCGCGTTGCGGTTCTATTTCATCACGACATTGGGGCAGCGCGTTGTCGCCGACCTTCGCCGCGCCGTGTTTGATCGCCTGACCGTTCTGTCGCCTGCCTATTTCGAACGTATTCGAACGGGTGAGGTTTTGTCCCGCTTGACAACAGATACAACACTCGTCGAAACTGTCGTGACCGGGTCGGTCAGCTTTGCGATACGATCAATTGCGACAATTATTGGCTCAGTCATCCTAATGTTCTGGTTTAGCTGGCAACTCGCCTTGCTCGTCATGGCCGTTGGCGGTTTGATTGTCGGTATCGTTTTCGCCGTGACGCCGATCATCCGCCGCCTGTCGCGCGATGGTCAGGACCGCCTCGCGGAAGCCTCAGGCCGCGCCAGCGAAGCGGTGTCGTCCATTCAGACAGTTCAAGCCTACACACGCGAAGCCTTGGAACGCGACCAATTTGGCGGCGCGATCGAACGAACTTATGACGTCCAAGCGAAACGTATCCGTATCCAAAGCTGGCTAACGGCGGTCTTGTTCGCAATCGGAATGGGCGGGATCGCGGCGATCCTCTGGTATGGCGCGCGGCAAGTCCTTGCCGGAACGATGACCGGCGGCAGTATTGGTGCGTTTACGCTCCTGTCTATTTTGGCCGTGTCCAGCCTTTCGTCCTTAACTGAGACTTGGACGAACCTTTTACGCGCAGCAGGCGCATCGGAACGGCTGGTGGATATTCTGAACGAAGACCCGACAATTACGGGCGAAGATACGCCGACAAATGTTGGGCATGTCGCATTTGAAGATGTCACATTTACCTATCCATCGCGTCCCGATGCGCCAGCGCTGCACGACGTGAACATTGCTGTCGCGTCCGGTGAAACCGTCGCCCTCGTCGGGCCGAGCGGTGCAGGCAAGACCACCGTGTTTCAGCTATTGCTCCGCTTTTATGATGTGCAGAGCGGCACAATCCGTTTGGGTGACGCCGATGTTCGCACGCTTGATCCCGAAGCCCTCCGCGCGCAAATCGCCGTTGTGCAACAAGGCGCGCCGCTCTTCTCCGGTACAGCCTTCGACAACATTGCCTATGGCCGCAATGGCGCGTCCCGTGATGATGTGATTGCCGCCGCCAAGGCGGCCTTCGCGCATGAATTTATCGAGGCGCTACCCTCCGGCTACGACACAGATATTGGTGAACGCGGGGCGACACTATCCGGTGGTCAACGTCAACGTATCGCAATCGCGCGGGCGATTTTGCGGGACGCCCCAATCCTCCTGCTCGACGAAGCGACATCTGCGCTGGATTCTGAGAGCGAACGCGCGGTGCAGTTGGCGTTTGAGACGTTGCGGCAGGGGCGTACCACGTTAGTGATCGCCCACCGCCTCGCGACCGTGTTGAAAGCGGACAGAATTATCGTGCTGGATGAAGGCCGTGTTGTTGAAACTGGAACGCACGCCGAATTAAGCGCCCAAGGCGGGCTCTATGCGAGGCTGGCAGAACTGCAGTTCACGGCGGGGTGAGCAGGCTTAAGATTACTCACTCAATAAAACCGCTCATCCCGACGAAAGTCGGGATCCAGCTCGAAATTATATACTGCCGTTAGACTGGATCCCGACTTTCGTCGGGATGAGCGGAATTAAAATGAACCGAGTAACTTACCCAATCCGTTCGACACCGCCCATATATGGCACAAGCGCCGTCGGCACCGTAATGCTCCCGTCTTCGTTCTGGTAATTCTCTAGCACAGCAACGAGGGTACGGCCCACGGCCAGACCGCTCCCGTTGAGCGTATGAACGAAACGGTTATCCTTCTCGCCAGCCCGATAACGCGCATTCATCCGGCGCGCTTGGAAATCGCCGCAATTCGAAATCGAGCTGATTTCACGGTAGGTCCGCTGGCTCGGTAACCAGACATCAATGTCATAGCTCTTGCGCGCGCCAAATCCGAGATCACCCGTGCAGAGTTCGACGACGCGGTAAGGCAGTTCAAGCTTTTGCAGGACGGCTTCGGCACAGCGAAGCATGTTCTTGTGCTCGTCATCGCTTGTCTCAGGCGTCGCAATAGACACCAGTTCGACTTTGTTAAACTGGTGCTGACGGATCATCCCTTTCGTGTCGCGTCCCGCAGACCCCGCTTCAGAGCGGAAACACGGCGTATGCGCGGTAAGGCGATGCGGGAGAGTTTCGGCATCGAGAATGGATTCGCGGACTGTGTTAGTCAGTGACACTTCGGCCGTCGGGATGAGGTAATGTTCATTCGTGCTGTAAGAATCTTCTGCAAACTTTGGCAGTTGACCTGTGCCATGCAGTGCGATGGGCCAAACAAGTAGCGGCGGCGACGTCTCTTCAAACCCCTCACCCGTTTGCATATCAAGCATCAACGCGGCCAACGCACGGTCCATACGGCTGAGCGCGCCGCGCAGGACGACAAAACGGCTTCCGCTCATTTTGGCGGCGGTTTCAAAATCCATCAGGCCGAGCGCCTCGCCGAGATCATCATGAGCTTTCGGCTCAAATGTGAACTCGCGCGGCTCACCCCATTTGGCGATTTCGACATTATCGTCTTCGCTTTCGCCGTGCGGAACATCCTCATTGGGAATATTCGGCAGGCTGGTGAGGAGGTCGTTCAGAATGGCGGTTTCACTATCCAGCTGTACGCCGAGCGCCGCAATGACGTTTTTCGCGCCCGCCACTTCGACTTTCAGCCGTTCCGCTTCATCCTTGTCGCCACGGCCCATCGCTGCGCCAATTTGTTTGGACGCTTTATTGCGGGCCGCTTCGGCCTCTTGAACCATCGTTTTGCATTTCCGGATCAGGACGTCTTTTTCGAGAATCACCTTCGTTTGCGGCTCTAGCCCGCGGCGTGACCAGCCCGCATCAAAGGCGTCTGGGTTTTCGCGGATGGCTTTAAGATCGAACATGGGCGTATTTCATCAATGATTAGGTTTCCGTGCCGCCATAATGGCGTGAATTGAAGGCGTAAAGCGCCCGCTTCGTAAGGCGGTGTTAACGCTATTTTTCCAAAGGAAGAAAACCGCCGATTTTCGGAGCTCCCAAATGTTTTGCCGCGCCATTCTCGCGACAGTTTTGTCAATTTTGCCCGCCACCAGCTTCGCGCAAAATGCGGACGAAGTCGGCTGGACAGGCGCGGTCGAGCTCAATGGATCAAGCAGCACAGGCAACAATGAGACGACGAATGTCGGCACTAAGGTCCGTTTTAAACGGCGCGGCTATGACTGGCGACATGATTTCGCGGGGTCAGCTGATTACGGCGAAGCGTCCGGCAATACAAACAAGCAACGATTTCGCGTGAGCTATAAAGTCGGGCGTGACCTGAGCGAGCGAAGCTATCTTTACCTCAACGCCGATTATTACAGCGATGACTTTGGGGCCTATAAGACAGGGTATTTTGCGGGCGGAGGTTACGGTTACACAGTCCTGCGCGACGGACCAACCCACTGGAAACTCGAGGCAGGAGCGGGTTTTCGGTCACAAAATGCGCGGTTGAAACCCACGGTGCCCAATGATCCGGTCAGTCAGCGAGAAAGCTTTGCCTCAACGCGTTTATTCTCAGAATTGGAGCATGATTTTAGCGATACTGTATCGTTCAGTAACGATACTGAACTCTTCTATTCAGACGTCGATACCTACGTCATCAATGAGACGGCTGTGACATCTGATATGTTTGGTGCATTTGCACTACGCGCCAGTTTTCGTGTCGAAAGCCATACAGATGCGCCACGCGGCCGTGAAAACACCGATACGGTCTCCCGCATTGGGATCGTTTACACGATTGATTAGCCGCGCGGATATCCGGACCATTGAGTGCTGCCGATTGAGACGCTAGGTTCAACTATGCTCACCCACCTCCTTCTAATGCGTCATGCCAAATCGAGCTGGAAAGACGCCAATCAATCGGATCATGAGCGTCCCTTGAATAATCGAGGCCGTGAGGCTGCAACAGCGGTCGGGCAAGCCCTCACGGCGCGCGGCTATGCGCCAGAGGCCATTTGGAGTAGCGACTCTAAACGCACCCGTGAAACCGCGATGCGCCTCATCCGCGCCATTCCGGGAGCGCAACGGGTCGACTATTTCAGCGAATTGTATCACGCGTCACCGTCCGATGTGTTTCGACTCGCTCGCACACAGGGCGAGCCGGATGTGGAACGGTTGATGTGGTTGGGGCACAATCCGGGATGGGGGGAGCTCCATGCCTATTTCACAGGGCGTTATGACGAAATCCCAACGGGGGCTTGCACAGTGTTAGAGCGTATTAATGATGCGGATTGGCTCACGCCTGACAACTGGCGCATGATTGACTTCGTCTTGCCGCGTGAGTTGGAAGCATGAATGAAAAACTGCTCGCAATCTGGCGGCTTGCCATCGCTTTGCTACTCTACCCCCTTGCCCTTGCCGCCTTGATATGGGTGTGGTGGACAGGCCGCCCCGTGGTTTGGGCCGTCCTCATCATGATCGCTGTCCTAAGCATTGACCGGACATGGTTGTTCTTAGTCCGCCGCCTATTATCGCTTCGTCCAAAATAAAATAGCGCCCGCGGCAGGGGACTACCGCGAGCGCTAAATAAGTGTCCAGTCACAAGGGGAGATCATGGACGTGAACAGCGTCAAGGGACCTGAGATGCTGTCCAATGTTATTTACGTAGGATGGACCGAGGACGGATTGCCTCGATCCAAAATTTTTACATTTATTTCAAAGATAACAATGTGTCTTCATCACGCAGAACGTAGAGCAAGCCCATCGCAGCGGCCGCCGGAATAGCGGCAAGAAACAGTTGGTTGAATGTGTCTAGTCTATAAATATAGTAAGGTAGCGCAACGATAATGGCGCCTGCATGGAGAATGAAAACTAATCCGTAGCTGATCCGTTTCTTGAACCCGAGCAGGAACGCGATGAGCAAAATGATCCAGAACGCCCCAATCGCATAACCGACAGTCTCGTTTAGGCCCGGCAGATGATAATATTTCTTGGCAATGCCGTCGGCAGATTCTGGTTTGAGAAACCGCATCAACTGCCACGGCAGAAGAAAATAAAAGATAGATAGCCGCGTTAGAAGCAGCGGCAAGCGAAGTTTTGGCATAATGGCCTCCCAGTTTAAACTAGAAGGCTCCTAACAGGCCTTATCCGAAACACACGACACTCTCTTGTGATCCAACGTCACGACTGTGTGAAATGGCTATCCTTTCAACTCAGCCCTAAAATCATCTGCCACAACACCTGCCGTTGCTTTCGCGGCGCCCACAACGCCTGGAACGCCCGCGCCCGGATGCGTACCCGCGCCGACAATATACATATTGTCCAAGACATCATCGCGGTTATGTGGACGGAACCAGGCGGATTGCGTGAGGATCGGTTCGATTGAAAAGGCGCTGCCGTGATGCGTGTTCATTTCGTCGCGGAAGCCAAATGGGGTGAGTGTTTTCTGCAAAACGAGATCTCGGCGAAGATTGGGGATCGAATGTTCTTCGAGATAATCGAGAATTTTATCGGCATATTGCGGCCCGACCACATCCCAATCGACATCGGCGTGACCCAAATGCGGCACGGGCGAGAGCACGTAATATGAGCTACACCCGTCCGGTGCCATCGACGGGTCCGTCACGCAGGGCGCGTGAAGATAAAGCGAGAAATCATCTGGTAGTTTACGGCCTTTACCGAAAATTTCTGCAATCAATTCTCGGTACCGTTGACCCAGCAAGATAATGTGGTGCTTCATATCCGGATGCGTGGTTTTCAGCCCGAAATAGAGCACGAAAAGCGACATGGAATGGCTTTTCTTGGCAAGGCTACGGCCATACGTCTTGCCGCGATCATGACCGCGCAGAAGCTGCTTATAGGTATGCACGACATCAGCATTGGACGCGACCAGATCAGCGTCCAGCGACCAACCATCGGCGGCTTCGACGCCCGTCACGCGGTCACCCTCTGTCCGGATATCCGTGATTTCAGTTGAAAGCCTGAGCGTCCCGCCCAAATCTTCGAACAATTTGACCATACCATCGATCAGCGCGCCTGTGCCGCCTTTGGCAAACCACACGCCGCCCTTGCGTTCGAGTGCATGGATAAGGGCGTAAATCGAGCTTGTCTTGAACGGATTACCACCGACAAGAAGCGATTGAAAACTGAGCAACTGCCGGACACGGTCATTTTTAACGAACTTGCTGACCATGGCATAGACGCTCTTGTCAGCGCGCAGACGGATCAATTGCGGTGCGGCCTGAAACATCTGACGCGCTTTCAAAAACGCAGTCGTGCCGAGCTTCTCATAGCCTTCGCGGTAAAGCTCCTGACTATACGCCAGGAAACGGCGGTAGCCTTTGACGTCGCCCGCGTTACGGACCTCAATCTCCGCCTCTAGCTTCTCTTGACTGGCCCAATAATCGAGCTTGTCGCCATCTTCCCATTGTAACCGGTAGAAAGGGTCAACGGGCAATAAGGTGACATAATCATCCATATTACGGCCAGTCAGATCCCATAATTCGCGTAGACAATCCGGATCAGTAATGACCGTTGGTCCGCCATCAAATTTGAACCCGTCTTGTTCATACACATAGGCACGGCCGCCCGGTTTATCCCTGTTGTCGATGATTGTTGTGTCGAACCCCATGCTTTGCAAACGGATCGCTAAGGCAATACCGCCAAAACCAGCGCCAATCACAATCGCGTTTGGTTTCTCGTGACTGTCTTTCGCAGCCACAGGTTCTGCGGATTCTAGGATTGTCATCATCTGTCTTGTCCTTTTGCGCGCATCTCCTCGCGCTGCCGCCGAATAAACGCGGACTCGTCAAAGTGTTTCAGTGCTTTGCTTACGGGAACGGGCGGCTTTCCGATGAGAATTCTCGCCTTATCCCGCAGTGACAAATCGTTGCGGTAAAACCGCCGGATCAAGCCTAAGTTCAAACCATAGAAGCGCTGGAGAACGATATAGCGTTTCGCAGGGTCTGCCGCGCGAAAAAACATGCGGTTTAGCAAACGCGCATATCCTTCGCGCGCAATATGTTGAGCGCGAAAATCTGCGACGGCCTTTGGAGCCGCGCTCGGTCCATCATGTTTAATGGCTTGCGCAATCACATCGGCGACTTCGACCGCGACAGGCAGCGTAAACCCCGTGGCGGCAACCGCAAATCCGCCGCCGAGGCCAATTTTCGCGCTGTCATCCGCCCGGTCCGTTGCCATCATCATCGGCAGCACACCCTTTTCACGCCTGACCGTTGTATAGTCACCCCACCCCTTGTTCTGAATATAGGTTTCTATCCGGTCGCTAATTTCATTCTCAGACAAGTGGGATGTGTCAGAAAAATATGTGTCTTCAACCAGCAATTCCCGGTCTGAATAAGGCAGCACATACATGAACCGATAACCGTCGATTTGCTCAACCGTCGCGTCCATAATGACAGGGCGTTCCACGCCATGCGGCGCGTTTGTACGAATGACGTGTCCGACAAATTTCTGCCATCCAAGGAATTCATCATCGCGCAGCGCATACCCCGTCGCGTCAATATGCGGGATATCCGTCTGCTCCGGCGCGCGGCTCCGCAAGTGGACTTGCAAGCGACCGGACTGAATGAACGGCTCGACGCAGGCAAACAAGGTATCCGAACTACCTGAACAATATTCGATGTCTAAAGTCCGCTGTCGTTTTGGAAATTTGACATCATAGCGCGGCCAGCGGTGCGCCGCGAAAGGCGCAAACCAATCGCGTAAAGATGGCGGAATATCAGAGGTATTAAATGACCACGTATGGTCACCCGCGATTCGATCAGACATCTCATAAATCGCGATTGTGAGGTCTGGATTGATCGACAAACAGCGCCAAGCGGCCAAAAGCCCGGACAAACCCGCCCCGGAGATCAGTAGATCGGGCGTTTCGTCAAAATTCTTCGGGCTTTCTACTTGCAGGACCATCGCTGTGACGCTTAGCTCACTCCATAACGCAGGACTACAGGTGACCGATATGAAAACAGTGCTTTCTCTACTGCTGGCGACAGCGCTTTGCTCTCCTGCATTCGGGCAATCTCAGATGACATATATTCATGCTGGGACCATGATTGATACGGTTTCCGGCACGACACTGTCTGACCAGTATATTATTATCGAAGACGGACTCATTTTTGATGTCCAGCCCGTCTCCACAACTAGCCTGCCTGCGAATGCCATTAACTTTATCGACCTCTCTGACATGACAGTCATGCCGGGATTATCTGATTCCCATGTACACCTGACCAGCGACGCGTCTGTGCACGGATTACGCGGTCTCGTCAGGTCCACACCCCGCGCCGCCATCACGGGCGTTAGGAACGCGAAACGGACGCTAGAGGCCGGATTCACGACAGTTCGCAACCTTGGCGCGCCCGGTTTTACCGATGTTGACCTTATGGAAGCGATCAACGACGGCGATGTGCCTGGCCCGCGGATCATACCGGCTGGCCGATCCATCGGCATCACGGGCGGTCATTGCGATAGTAACCGTCTGCCGTTTGAATATGATCAAACAGCCGGCGGGGTCGCCGACGGTCCTTGGGCTGTGAGGGCGAAAGTCCGCGAGAATAAGAAGTACGGCGCGCAAGTCATCAAATTTTGCGGCACGGGCGGTGTTTTGTCCAAAGGCACAGACATCGGCGCGCAACAATTCACGTCCGAAGAAATGGAAGCCATCGTCGATGAAGCCCACGCGCTCGGTATGAAAGTCGCCGTGCATGCCCACGGGGAAAAGGGAATTAATACCGCCATCAGAGCGGGTGTCGATTCGGTCGAACATTCATCTTTGATTTCAGATGAAGGCATTCAATTGGCCCTTCAAAACGGCACTACACTCTCTATGGATGTTTACGTCTCAGATTACATTCTGACCGAGGGTGCTGCGGCCGGGATTACCGAAGAAAGCCTCGCAAAAGAACGCCAAGTTGGGCGCGCGCAGCGTGAACGGTTTCAGGCCGCGGTTCAGGCGGGCGTACCGATTGCCTTTGGGTCCGATGCGGGGGTTTATCCGCACGGAACGAACGGGAACCAATTCTCCTTTATGGTCAACTGGGGGCAGACGCCGATGCAAGCAATCCAGAGCGCGACCGTGGTGAACGCTGATTTGTTCGGTCTTTCAGGCAAAATTGGCGTTATCGCACCGGGCGCTTACGCAGACATCATTGCGGTGGATGGCAATCCGCTTGAAGACATTTCCGTCTTAGAAAACGTTGATTTTATTATGAAAAATGGGACAGTTTACTTGGCGCACACCGGGTAGAACCTTACAAGTACGCAAATTTTTTGTAAGAATTGCGACCTAAAGACGCGGAATACGAACTACACCCTGCCCATGAGGCTAAAAATGTGTTATAGTGTGTTAGTCTGCTAACGCAGATACGGCGAGCGGTGGGGCTGCCCCACATTAGCCACGCTGCTCGTCACTGCTAAGAGCCCAGTTGATCCTGATACTCAATCTTTGGCTGATATTCCTCATCATGCTTGGCGAGAACATTGTCCGCGAGAAATTCTGTCTCATCAATCATCCGGCCAGACACCACCACGCCCTGCCCTTCCCGGAACAGATTTGGCAATTGACCGCTAAATGTGACGCGTATGGGTGCGGGCATCGGGCGTTCGAAATCTGTTATATCAAACTGAGTGGTAATTCCTGACCGTTCAACAGACCCTTCCACCACAAGTCCGCCAATCCGAAAAGTCTCTGACTTTGCGACGAAAGCTTCGGCCACCACGTCGGATGGATTGTAAAAGAATTGCGTGTTTTCGTTGAGTGCAGACAGAATTAACGCCATACCCACGGCCAGACCGCCGCCCGTAAGCGCTATCAATGCCAAACGTCGGTTTCTCTTCGGAGGTTTCATAGGTTCGTTCAATAGAGGGCAAAATCAAACGCTTCAACACCGTGACTCTCTCGCCGCACCGAGTCATAGGGACGTCATGGGCGTGCGCCATAACATACGATTATCAATTGATCAGCTATCCCTGTCACGCGGTGACAGACCCCTGATTCAGGGTTTGACGCTTAACGTCGAACCGGGTCAGGCTTTATGGCTGACAGGACCAAATGGCATCGGAAAAACGACGTTATTACTGGCCTGCGCAGGGCTTCTACGACCCGATGATGGTTCATTTCTTTGGACAGAGAACGGCGCAGGTGTATCGACAAGCCATGCCCTTGCATATGCCGCCCATCAAGGACCCGAACGCTATGGCCTAACGCTGGGTGAAGACCTATCGTTTTGGCAAAATCTACTGAAAGATGAAACACCCCTCAATGATCGCTTAGCATCTGTGGGGCTGCAAGGCCGCAATGGTACACCTGTCGCCGGCTTATCCGCAGGACAAAAGCGTCGCCTATCACTCGCGCGTCTAATGGCATCAGGCCGGGCAGCATGGCTTATGGATGAACCCCTGTCAGGCTTGGATGTGGACGGCCAAGCCCTCGTGACCAAGACATTAAGCCAACATCTTGCGAACGGCGGGCTTGCGATCATCGCCTCGCACCAACCTGTCCCAATCAAAGGTATTACAGCAAAGAAACTCGTTCTCGAACCATCACTTGTATCGACGGACGCAAGCGCATGATCCGCGCAATACTAATCCGGGACTTGCGCCTCGCGGCGCGCGGGGCGTCAGGCACAGGCCTCTCCCTCGCCTTTATGGCGCTCTTTATCTTGCTATGCGGAATAGCGCTTGGCGGGTCTAATTCGGCACTTGGCCCGGGGCTACTCTGGTTAGCCGCGACGCTCTCCGCCTTGCTTGGCTTGGACCGCTTTTACAAGACAGACCAGCAAAACGGCGCCTTAGCGCAAATGCATCTCGCTGGGGTCTCCGACTTATCCATCACCACGGCAAAGTGCTTGTCCTTCGCCGTGACGGGATTACTGCCCTTGATTCTCATATCGCCGTTCCTTGCGCTTCTAATGGAGATGACAGGCGCGGCAATAATCGGCACTGTTCTGTCTCTACTCATAGGCGGACCTGCCATTGTGGCTTACGCTTCCGTGACGGCGGCGCTTTTATCGGGGCAGCGCGGCGGCGGCGTGCTCGCCGTTATCCTGACCGCCCCAATGCTCATCCCTATTTTGATTTTTGGAACCGAAGCCGCCAATGCTTTTGCGACAGACGGCTTAGCCGCAGTGCAATTTCGTCTCCTTGCGGGGTTGAGCTTCATCGCTGCCGCGTTAGGACTTCCCGCGAGCGTTGCCGCCCTTGCGGCCAATAGAGGTCCGTCATGATTACCCGCTTTGCTAATCCGCAGCGCTTCGTCGGTCTTGCCCGATGGCTCACTCCGATCTTTGGCTGGGGAGCCTTACTGACGATTGCGCTCGGCCTGTGGCAAGCGCTCGTTGCCTCGCCAGCAGACGCGGAACATGGCGACACAGTTCGCATCATGTATGTCCATGTCCCCGCCGCGTGGTGCGCGATGGCGGCCTATACGTCTATCGCCGTCTCTAGCCTGATTAGCTTCGTATGGCGCCACCCGCTCGCCGATCTCGCTGCACGGACCCTCGCCCTTCCCGGAGCAGCCTTCACAGCGCTAGCGCTCATTACAGGGAGCCTTTGGGGCAAACCGGATTGGGGCACTTACTGGCAATGGGACGGCCGTATGACGAGCGTCTTAATCCTGCTGTTTATCTACATCGGCTATATGGCAATTTGGCAGGTCGTCGAAGACCGCAAACGTTCCTCCCGCCTTGCCGCGATCACCGCCATGATTGGTTGGGTCAACATTCCGATCATCAAATTCTCAGTCGAATGGTGGAATACGCTGCACCAATCCGCAACGGTATCGATGCCGGATAGCCCCGGCCTCGCGCCGGAGTTGTTGCTCCCACTCGCGCTTATGGCGCTAGGGTACTCCTTGTTACTGGGCTGGCTCACCATGCGCGGTATGTTAGCCGAAATTGCTAAGGCGCGTGACGCTCGAAGGCCTACGCCAGCCGCGACGGTTCGTGTGGAGGACTTATGATGGATATGGGTCCATATGCTGTGTTCATTTGGAGCAGCTACGGCGCCTCTGCTTTGGTGCTCGGCGCACTGATCATTCGTGCCTTACGGCAGCCGAAACCATGAGTGGTTTGCCAGAAGAGCGTTACACGCGGCTTAAAGCTCTCATGGAACGGCTACGCGCCGATTGCCCATGGGACCGCGAACAAACGTTCGACACCATCGCGCCCTATACAATCGAAGAAGCCTATGAAGTTAAAGATGCGATTGACCGCTCGGATATGAGCGAGCTTAAATCTGAATTGGGCGATCTTCTTTTCCAAGTTTTGTTCCACTCGAAACTCGCCAGCGAAGCTGGGGCCTTTGACTTGGATGATGTTGTCGATACGCTCGTCGATAAAATGGTGCGGCGGCATCCACACGTATTCGGCGGAGCGGAAAAATTTGATTGGGAGGAGCTTAAAGCCGCTGAACGAACTGGACGCACCTTAGATGACGTCGCTCTTGCGCTGCCTGCGCTTATGCGCGCACAGAAACTGCAGAAGCGTGCCGCCAAGGTCGGGTTCGATTGGCCGGACCATGACGGGGCATTCGATAAGATCGTTGAAGAGGCCGCTGAATTGAAAGACGCCGCCCCTGAAGACTGTCACGAAGAAGCGGGTGATCTCATCTTCTCAGCCGTCAATCTGGTACGAAAACTGGGGCTGGATGCCGAAGCTGCCCTTCGCGATGCGAACGCAAAATTCAAACGCCGCTTCGATGGCGTTGAAGACCGCGCAGGTGGGTCCGTGAAAGGTTTAACCTTAGACGAAATGGAGGCTCACTGGCAGGCTGTCAAAGCCACTGAGAGCTAGCCTGTAATCAGTTCCGCGTGTTTCGCTCTGAACTTTCCGGCATCACTTTCTGTGAGCCGCACCATCATCTTTACAGAACCGGCATCTCCCGTAACTTCTTCGAGAACATGTCCATTTTCATGAAGCCACGCCCGCGCAGAAAAAAGCTTTGGCGTAATCGTCACATCAAGGACTTCATCTTGGCGCGTCAAGGCTTCTTCAACGCCAGCGAGGAGAGCGTCAATTCCGTCGCCCGACAAACATGACACCAAAAATGAATCGTTCAGGAACGCCTCTGTTCGCGCGCGATCTGCCAATTGCGATATTTCATTGCTTTGTTCATCGGGCAAAAGGTCGGCCTTGTTCCAGACTTCAATCAACGGCTGCCCATGATCTGGACCCGCACCGATTTGATTGAGCACATCCATGACTTCTTCGCGACGGCGAGCCGTTAATGGGTCAGAAATATCCCGCACATGCAGTAAAACATCAGCTTCGAGCGTTTCTTCGAGGGTTGCCCGAAACGACGTGATGAGCTGTGTCGGCAAGTCCGAAATAAACCCCACAGTATCGGAAATAATAGCGTTTTGACCACTCGGTAGCGGCAAGACCCTGTGAGTCGTATCCAAGGTCGCGAACAGCATATCCTTGGCAAGCACGCCGCCGGACGTCAGCCGATTGAACAGTGTCGACTTCCCTGCGTTCGTATACCCAACAAGGGCGACAATCCGTTCTTGGGACCGTTTTCGATTGGATCGCTGCAAATCGCGAGTCCGCCGGACATCATCCAGCTGCGACTTGAGTTTCTCAATCTTGTCATGGAGCTGACGACGATCACTCTCAATTTGCGTTTCACCCGGGCCAGAGAGGAAGCCGGAGCCACCGCGTTGCCGTTCCAAGTGAGTCCATGTCCGCACAAGGCGGGAACGTTCATAATTCAATCGCGCGAGTTCAACCTGCAAGCGCCCTTCTTTCGTCGCCGCCCTCAAACCAAAAATTTCTAGAATGAGCCCGGTCCGGTCAATGACTTTAACGTTAAGAAATTTTTCCAAATTCCGCTGTTGGATCGGCGTCAAATCACCGTTAACGATTACAATATCGATATCCTGCGCCTGAATAGCCGCTGCCATGTCGTCTATTTGACCTGAGCCAAAATAATTGCTGACCTTCACCTCACGGATCGGCACGATCCTATCGTCGACCGGAATAACGCCGAGCGCTTCGGCAAGGCCAACGGCCTCTTCCAAATCATAGTCTGCATCAGCGGCGCGGACCCCTGCAAAACGAGGGTGAACAACAAGGGCGCGTTGAATTTTTTCAGCAATTTCGTACAAAAGTTGGGGAGTCCTGACTAATCTAGATCATCGTCCGATGGATCATGTAGGAGCACGGGGCCTGATGGCATGATCGTGCTGATTGCGTGCTTATAGACCAGTTGAGAGCTGCCGTCGCGGCGCAACAACACGCAGAAATTATCAAACCACGTCACAACACCCTGTAATTTCACGCCGTTCACGAGGAAGATCGTGACAGGCATTTTGGATTTACGAACGGTGTTCAGAAACACGTCTTGGAGGTTTTGTTTACGGTCCGACATAGCGCGTCACCTATTGTTTTTATTGGGAACCGCCAAATTCACTCGCGGCTCCATTGATGTGTATCGCTCTTAGCGACGCGATTTCCAAACGCAAACCGGAAACAACTTAGCATCGGTTAACAACTGCCTTCGCCTTTATTGTCGCCATGTCGATGGAATTATCAGCGACAAGACAACCAAAACTTCGACACGTCCAATCAACATAAGCAGAGCGGAGAGCGTCATTTGTGTTGGCGTAAAATCCTCATAACGCAGACCTGATGCAGGCAATGTCATGTCCAGCAGCGGCCCGATATTTGCCAAGGATGCGCCTGATGTTGCCAAAGCATCTTGTAAATCCAGCCCTGCCGCCGCCAAAGCCAAAGCCCCGACCGCAAACCCAAGCGAGTATCCAAAGAAATACATCCAGATCGACAGAAATTCGTCATCCTCGATCACTTGGCCTCGAAATTCGATCGGTTTAACACGTGATGGATGCGACAAGCGCGCGATATCCGTTCCCAAATGCCTAAAGAGCAGAAGTAAGCGGATCACTTTAATCCCGCCAGCCGTCGACAGTGCTGAGCCGCCAATCAGGGCCGTCGCAATCAAAATCGGGGCGGGCACCATATCCAAACTGATGACATCATATCGATAGCCGGCAGAGCTCACGAAATAGAGCGAGTCCAATACTGCTGGACCGAAATTATAGACACTCGCGAAAATAACTGTTGCCACGATCAACATCGCGGCAATCGCGAGTAACCCGCGGTGTTCAACATGCGTGAACAACCGCGTGAAAGGCCGCCAACGCCGTAACCGCAATACGTCCCACAAGACGGAAACATTAAATGCCCCCGTCAGGCAAAGAACAGCCAGAACAATCGCGGAAAACGGCGACAACACATTGGCAAGAGGGCCGGAGAAAGGCTGCAAGCCACCCGTGCTAACACCTGACAGAGCAAGGCAGACAGCTGTAAACGTATCTGTGCCGCCCATCACCATAAAGACAAACCCAATGGCCGCGAAGAAGAGGTAGATTGAGACGACAAGCTGCCCAACCCCTAAAATCCGCCCGAACAACTCGCCCGTTCTGAAGGTGAAGAGAGCTGATCGGTGTATCCCTGTTCCAGTCAGGTTAAGGGCCGCCAGAATAACGACCGCAAAGATCGCCACGCTCACGCCGCCGAAAAACTGTAAGAGCGACCGCCAGAATAAAAGGGTTTTTGATAAATCTTCCGGATTCAGCGAGCTCGCACCCGTTGTCGTGATTGCGGAGACCCCCTCAAACATGGCTGTTACTGGGCTGTTCGTCGCGCCTAAAACGAAAAACGGGAAGGAACAAATAATCGGAACCACGACCCAGAACAAAATCAAAAACAAGATGGCTTCTGACGCACTTTCCTTCGATGCAGCCTTAAAGCTCCCCGTGATCATCAAAGCCCCGACAAGGGCCGATACGATGGACAAAAGCGCCATCAAGCCCGCCTCGCGGACTTCAAGAGCAACAAGGGCAACGAACGCCGTGATCAACATCAGCACAGCGCTGCTGAGCAAGGCATAACCGAGCCAAAGCAATATTTTGATGAGCCTCACGCTATAAGCCCTGATGGCGCATTTCCTGGCTGTAGAGGCCGTTTCATGGAGTTAGTACAACTCAACGCCGACGCGGAATAAGGCCTCTATATCACGCAGAGCCGCCCGCTCAGCCATCAGGACAACGCGGTCCCCTTCTTTCAGCAATAGCGTCGGCTTTGGCATCATGACACGCCCTTCGCGGACAATCGCACCAATCGCAACCCCGTCGGAAATTCCGACTTCGCTTAGCATTTTTCCGGCAAAAATAGAAGTTTCCAGCACTTCCCCTTCAAGGACCTCTGCGGTGCCTTGATCCAGCATATAAACGTCCAAAATACGCCCTCGGCGGACATGCCGCAAAATAGACGACACAGTCGACGCACGCGGGTCAATGACCATATCAATGCCGAGATCTTTTTGTAGATCCTGCATCGGTTGTTCATTCAACAGCGCAATCGTATGGCGCGCGCCAAGTTTTTTGCCGAGAACAGAGGCGAGAATATTCGTTTTGTCGTCATTTGTCAGGGCGATCATGATGTCCGCCGTGGCTGCACCTGCCTCTTCTTGTACGGACGCATCCATCGCATCGCCGTGCAAAATGACCGTTTTCGGTAAGGCTGTCGCAGCAAATTCAGCCCTCGCCTTGTCATTTTCGATCATGCGCACGCGGACGCCGGGCTGTTTCTCAAGCGCTCTTGCGACATAGCTGCCAATGCTTCCGCCGCCAATAATAACAACATGGCGCGCGCGGGCTTCACGGGTTCCCACGACTTCCAGCAAACGCTGCGAATGCTCCGCGCGGGTCACAAAATATGCGTCGTCGCCAACTTCAAGCGGATCATCTGGATTAGGCGCAAACAATACGCCGTCACGGCGGATTCCGACAATTGCGGCATGCAGGCCTTCGAACAGATCTGGAATCTGACGGATCGGCGTATCAATAATGGGACAATCTTCCCCAATTCTAACGCCCAAGAATTGAACTAAACCGTCAGCAAATGGAACAACGTTGAACGCGCCCGGTGTCGACAGACGCCGCAAGATCGATTTTCCAATCTCGATTTCCGGCGAGATAATGATGTCTATCGGCATATTCTCGCGCGAATAAAGATCATTATATTTCGCATCGAGATAGGACTGTGCACGGACGCGGGCGACTTTAGTGGGAACGTCAAACAGGGAATGAGCGATCTGACACGCTACCATATTGATTTCATCATGATGGGTCACTGCGATGATCATATCGGCATTTTCTATGCCGGCCCGGACAAGAACATCGGGATGCGAGCCGTGACCCACAACACCGCGCACATCCAGTCCTGTCGTGATTTTCCGGATCAGATCAGCCGACGTGTCGACAACCGTGACCGTATTATTTTCGACGGCCAAACGGGTCGCAAGACCATATCCGACACGTCCGGCACCGCAAATAATCAGTCGCATGGAATGGCCTCGTTAATCTGGCAGACTGACCGCCAAAAGCGATTCACCTAATCGGCGTCCGCCTGAGAAGCGGTTGCACCCTGTGTTGCGCTTAAGCCTAGCGACTTGAGTTTTCGATGCAAGGCGGAACGCTCCATCCCGACAAAGTTCGCTGTGCGGGAAATATTCCCGCCAAAGCGGTCAATCTGCGCCTGAAGGTACTGCCGTTCAAAATGCTCTCGCGCATCACGGAGCGTCAAAGCAATCATCCGCTCACTATCATCAGGTGCCTGCCCGCCGCGAACGACGGAAACCTCTGGCGGCAATGTGGACAGAGTGATGGGTTGCGTCGGGTCGCCGGTCGCCAGAATAAGCAGGCGTTCGACATTATTGCGGAGTTGGCGAACATTTCCAGGCCAATCATGGGCTTGAAGCGCGGCCATAGCGTCCGGCCCAATTTCGCGTTTGGGCAAACCTGTGGACGCCGCCAATTGTTCGATAAAGAAACTGACCAGTTCCGGAATGTCGTCGCGGCGCTCAGACAAGGGCGGCGCTTCCAGCGGCATTACGTTCAATCTGTGGAATAGGTCTTCACGAAACTGGCCCAGTTGAACTAATTCCATCAAATCGCGCGAACTAGACGTGATCACCCTCACGTCCACTTGCACATCATCGCGGCCACCGATGCGTTGAAACCGCTGCTCGACAAGAAGGCGCAAGAGTTTCCCTTGAGTTTCCAAAGGCATGTCGGCAACTTCATCAATGTAAAGAGTGCCATTATGGGCGCGTTCGAGGAGTCCTGATTTTTCGACCCCGTTGGCCCCTTCAATCCCGAACAATTCTTCTTCAACGCGTTCAGGCACCATTGAGGCGGCATTCACGGCCCGAAAAGGTCCGCCAGACCGTCCACTTTGACGGTGAATGAGCCGCGCGATCAACTCCTTACCCGTGCCCGACGCGCCTGAAATCAGAACCCGCGAGTTCGTCGACGCAATCCGCATGATTTTTTGGCGAAGTTGAACGATTTGAGGACTTTCCCCAATCAGGGTCGTGTCTGACGGCGCTTTACCCTTCAACTCTTTATTTTCCTGACGCAACCGCGCCGCTTCTAGCGCGCGCGTCGCTGTCACGATCAATTTGTCGGCTTTAAAAGGCTTCACGATGTAATCATATGCGCCTTTACGGATCGCCGAGACAGCCGTCTCAACCGTGCCATGGCCACTGATAATAATGATCGGAAGATCGGGCGAGCTTTGCTTCAACATGCCCAACAGCTCGATTCCGTCCATTGAGCTACCCTTCAACCAAACATCCAGAATAACAAGATTGGGTTCACGCGCGCGAACCGCAGCCAGCGCCTCATCAGAGGTTGCCGCTTCACGCGTCTGGTGCCCTTCATCCTGTAAAATTCCTGCGACGAGGGTTCTGATATCAACCTCATCCTCAACGATTAGAATGTCTTGAGCAGAGATATTTCGGCGGTCCAAAGTCATTCGGTAGCTTCCTCTTGCAAAATTTGGGTGGCATCGACTTGCAACAGCACCGCGACTTCTGCGCCGCGCTGCTCATCGTCTCTTGCTGATAGTAAAATCGTCCCGGCGTGGTCTTCAACGATGCGTTTCACGATTGGCAAGCCAAGTCCGGTGCCGCCCTCACGCGTTGTCACATAGGGCTCAAGCAAACGGTCAATATCCGCCATCGGCCAACCCGGACCATTATCTCTAACAATAATTTGGAAATGATCTTTTGCGCCCTGAATGCTGGTTTCGATTTCCCCAAACCACGCTCCATCGCGTTGATCGCCTTCCCGCAAAACAGCCTCTGCTGCGTTTTTATAAATATTGGTCAAAGCCTGCGTTAGTAAGCGTTCGTCGCCCCGCACCGGCAGTAGTTTCGGCCAGTGCCCGACCCGCGAAAACCGGATATCCGGAAATGCCACCCCCTGTTCAAACAGAACATCCGCAAGCACATTGATCATATTGATAGGTTCAAACTCAGGTTGCGGCATTTGCGCAAAGGCTGAAAACGCGTCCACCATTCGCTCCAATGAGCCAACCTGACGGATGATTGTCTGTGTACAATTATCAAAAACATCGCGATCTTCTGTCAAAACCGGGCCATATTTTCGTGACAATCGTTCAGCCGAAAGCTGGATGGGCGTCAACGGATTTTTGATTTCATGCGCGATGCGCCTCGCAACTTCGCGCCAAGCCGACTGACGCTGCGCCGCCACAAGGCGCGTCATGTCATCAAATGTCACAACCCATCCCGTGTCGCGGCGCGCACCACGATAACTCGCAACGCGGAGATCTAAATTAATGGATCCAGCTTGCGTTTCATAGGCGATTTGATCCTCAGCCGTATTCGTCACGCTCTCGCGTGCTCTCGCAAAAGCCGCGGCGAATTCTGGCAAAAGCTCTGCAATTGGGCGGTCCAACGCGGCTTCCGCTGACAAGCCTAACAATCGTTCTGCTGAGGCATTTATCAATGTAATCCGGCCACTTTCCGTTAGGCCTAGAACGCCAGCGCGTACGCCTGAGAGCACCGCTTCTGAAAATTGTCGGCGCTGTTCAGACACATCATGTTCTCGCACAAGCGCATCTCGTTGACTGTTCAACTGTTGGGTCATGCGATTAAACGCACTACCCAAATCAGAAATTTCACCCCATTGACCCGACACGCTCACCCTTGCGCTCATATCGCCCCCCCGCACGCGTTCCGCGGCTGTCACGAGGCTTGAGAGGGGTTCGATAATCCGGTTCGCGAGTATAAGGCCGAGCCAAATTGCGGCCATCAGAAGCAATAAAGCTGTTTCAATGAAGGTCAGCGCGAAAATGCGGTTCATTCGTGATTGACTGGCGGTAAAGTCATCAATCCGAGCTGAGGCCGTCGTGATTCCATCAATATTTGACAAAACTTCTGATGAAGACCGCAGACGCCGCCCTGTATAGAGCAGGATATCGCTATCAGTTTCAAGCCGGATCAGAGCGATCAAATAGTTGGTTTCATCATTATTGAGATATTGAGCTTTGTCAGCTTGGATTTCCTTCAACAGTTCGGGGCGCGGCACCTGAAATGCGGGCGCGCGAGGTCCCTGCGCTTCGGCCAGAACTTGACCATCTTCGCGCATCAAAATGACAGCGTCTAGATCGCGCACGCGCGACACAATTTGCAATTCAGCGGTCAAAGAAATCCGATCCCCAATATCGAAATTTCGTTCTTCAAGACCTTGCCTGACAATACTGAGATCGAACGCCAATTCTGTCAGTTCCTGATCGACATAATCGTTCAGGATACGTTTTGCGCTTTCCATATTTTCTTGCACATCAGAGCCGAACAAGCCGGTCACATTTTGACTGACCAAAGACGCAGAAAACGCACCAATAATGATCGCGGGTAACAAGGCTGCAAGGCTAAAAATGACGACAAACCGTCGATGAAGAAGCGGTGCCGAATCGCGTTCTTCCGGTACAAAAAGGGTCTTTCGGACACGATATCCCAGATAAAGGGCGATAATGACGATCAAAGCCATATTGGCCTGTAAGATCGTGTAAGCCGTACTGACTTGTGTGTCGTTGGAGCTAAAACTGAGTAACGCGCCCAAAATTGTTAGCGCGATTGCAGAGACAAAGAAGGCCCCAAACGCCGCTGAGCGGGCAATCCGTGGCAGTCGACCCGGCGCAGTTGGGAGATTCGTTCGTTGGCTTACTCCCAATCGCGTAGGCACAAGCGAAGGCGCTCGCGACTTTTCAGTTATGACAAGCGCGTCAGACATCCAGCTCCGAATGATAACGTCCGACGTAAGGTAACGGACAGTACTGTTGCATGATTACATCAGTGTGACATGCAATCAACACCGCATATGTTAAAACCCTACTCCAAATCCAGTGATTTGAGCCGCGTGCGAAGCGTATTGCGGTGAATACCAAGACGGTCAGCCGCTTTGGCCCGGTTTCCGCCCGTCACCCGGAGCGCTTCTGTAATCAAAGGCTTTTCGATCCAAGCCATAGCCGTTTGATAATGAGACCCGTCTTCGCCCGGGTCTGCTTGATCCAATAAAGCCCGACACGCGAGCGAGAGTTGTCGCTCGAATTTATCAGATTCATCGGATTTCACATCGCCAGAGCGGATATTTTTAGAAAATTCCTGCAACACCATGTCCGCAGAAATGACGTCATCAGAATATAAAACAGCAAGACGGCGGACAATATTTTCCAATTCACGGACATTCCCGATCCATTCATGGCGATGCAAGACCTCTAGAGCATCCGTCGAAAACCGGCGGGGCTGATGCGGGCTGGCTTGCCCAAGAAAAGCTTCCGCGAGTTCAATTGTGTCCCGATCACGCGCCGCGAGTGGTGGAATACGGATTTCCGCGACATTGATCCGGAAAAGTAGATCATCACGAAACCGTCCCTCTTCGACCTCGCGGTGCAAATCTTTGCGCGTCGCACACACAACCCGCGGACGATCAGATGCAGGTATCTGCTCACTCTCAGTTAAAAATGCTAACAGGCGCTCTTGTTGCGTCATCGATAGCTCGGCGACTTCATCAATATAGAGGTCCCCGCCATTCACTTTTTGAAGTGTTAGCGAGGTATTCTCGAAATCAGTCGTCCGTAAAAAAGGGCGCTCCCGACGGGGTCCGCCGTCATGCAAAAGCCGCGCGACCAAGTCCTTCCCCGTACCCACAGCGCCATCAATCAAAACAGGAAGGTTCGCCGCTGCAAACCGCGAAACAGCCCGAAAGACGGGCTGCATCGCCGCTGATCGGCCAATCATAGGCAGTCCACCTCGCGCCTGCGCCGCCTTGGCACGGCGCGGCCCAACAGACTGCCCCGCGCGAGCGACTGCACTTGTAATTTCGTCAAGATCAAACGGCTTAGGCACATATTCAAACACGCGGTGCTGACCGGATTTAATCGCCGTATTCACAGTATTATTGGCGGAAATGACGATAATTGGTAGCTTCGGCCGCATTTGCGCCAGATCGGGTAAATGCTCAAAAATCTCTCGCCCATCCATCATGACGTCGGTCAGCACAATATCGCCATGACCTGCCTCGGCCCACTTCAATAACGTATGCGGATTATCCGTCGCGCGCACAGTATGGCCAGCACGGGTTAGCGCCTTGCTCAGGACAAGCCGAATGCTGTCATCATCATCGGCAAGAAGGACATCATATTTCACAAAAACTCTCCTGAGGGAGCGGGAAGGAGGATCGAGAACGTGGTGCGCCCAGGCCGAGATCGGACTTCAACCAGACCGCCATGCGCTTTCGCGACCTTTGAAACTAACGCAAGACCAAGACCCTGCCCGTCGCGTTTGGTCGAAACAAACGGCTGGAAAATATGGTCTTGCAACTCGTCCGGGATGCCGGGTCCATTGTCCGTTACGCTGATTTGTAAGGGTAGGTTTCGGCCCTGATGACCATTCTCATCACGCGCGCTGACGCCCGTCCGAAATGTCGTCACCAACTCGATTTCTGGTTTTTCAGTCTCTCGCAAAGCGTCCTGAGCATTGCGCAGCAGATTCAACAGCGCTTGCATCAACGTGTCAGGATCACCTTGCGCGTGAGGCAGAGACGGATCATAATTTTCGGAGAACACAAGACGAGGTTCAGCAGACTGCACAATTTGGCGAGCTTGCCGCAGCACCGTGTGAATATTAACAGACCCCATCTCGTCCGGATCTTGATCGCCCAGCGTTTCCATCCGGTCAGCCAAGCGTCTTATGCGGTCAATTTCTGATCCAATGAGGTCTAGCAAAGAACGGCCTTCTTCGGACTTCACATCATCGCGCAGTAATTGCGCTGCGCCTTTGATGCCCGCCAATGGGTTTTTAAGCTCATGCGCGATCATCCGGCCCATTCCCGATACGACTGGCCCGCCCATTGCGCCTTGACGCGGCCGTGGCCCCGCCAGCCAAAAGGAGACGCCCTGCGTCCCGCCTTCAACTGGATACACCGTGATATGGCAGGTCACTGTAGCGCCGCCGGGGAGTGTTGCTGAGCATGCGCGATTTGTGAGCGCCGTGCCCAGTTCTTGGCTTTTAGTCATCTGATCCGAAAGCCCCGGATCAGTCGCAATAATATCTGACAAGACCCGGCCGTGCATCCGTTTGAAACTATCGCCCGTCCATGCCTGCGCCGCCTGATTGGCAAAGATAACCTTACCATCGTCCACTTGGAAAATTGGGAACGGCCAGTCTTCGATTAAAGACGCGCTCATGCCGCATTCCGATCTGACAGCGTGAAAAGAGACGCCAAAATGTCGCAAACTTCACTTACATCATTTGAACGCGCGAGACGGTGACGCAAGGGATTATCATCTGTCAGCCCAGCATCAGATGCATAGCCAATGAGGTGTTTGCGCGCGACTCGAACCGCCTTCCTTTCCGGGTAAAAAGCCAGTATTTCCGCGTAATGATCGAGCGCCGTTTGCGTCTTTTCTTCTGCTGACAACGCAGATTTTACAAGTGTGCCGTCCACTGCGGCCATGATGGGAGACAGTGCCCAAGGCCGCCCGATCAGAGACCGCCCGACCATAACGCCGTCCGCCCCAGATAGTGCCATCGCAGCCAGGGCCGTGTCTCCATCCGCAATATCGCCGTTTACGAACACTGGAACTTGTACCGCATCCACGGTCGGTTTGACAGCCGCCCAATCCGCGTGACCTTCGTAAAATTGGCATCGAGTCCGCCCATGAACCGTAATAGCAACAGCCCCGGCATTAACGGCGTCCATCGCAATTTGTGGCGCATTGAGACTATCGTCATCCCAACCCAAACGCATTTTTACGGTCACCGGAGCCGACACAGCATTGACGACAGCAGATACAATATCCTTTGCGAGTTCAGGTTCCCGCATTAATGCGCTGCCGCTCATACCCGTCACAACTTTTCGCGCCGGACAGCCGAAATTTATATCTATTAGCTGCGCGCCTGCGGCTTCGAGCTTCTTCGCCCCTTCTGCCATCCAATGCGGATCACGCCCAACCAGTTGGACTGCCATTGGCTTAATATCCGCTCCGCCCGCAGCGCGCGCAACATTCTCCGGATCATCTTTGGCCAGCCCCTCGCCCGCAACCATCTCGGACACAACAGCTCCGGGGGCAAACCGCGATAAAATTCGCCGGAACGGCAAATCAGTCACGCCTGACATCGGCGCGACGATGACGCGTGAGCGCAAGACGAGCTTGCCGATATGGATAGGGTTTGGCATCAGTGCAGAGCCGTAGACGAGCTTCGGCTTTTGCACAATAATTCAGCACCGGAGACTCCTGACTTTGACTGACTGCGCACTAATATTGGTCGCCGCAGGGCGCGGCGTTCGCGCAGGTGGTGATATCCCCAAGCAATACAGAATGTTGGCAGGAAAACCCCTCCTCGCGCATACGCTGCAAAATGCAGCAAACACCCATTTGTTCGACCGAACCATCCTTGTCATTGCTGATGGAGACACCCGCGCAGCGACGATTGCCTTGGGCACAGAGATTGTAATTGGCGGGAACTCACGCACAGCCTCTGTGCGCGCAGGATTAGAGGCGCTCGCCGTCAATCCACCTAGATTCGTGATGGTCCATGATGGCGCTCGGCCATTTTTGGATACTGCGCTAATACAACCGCTTTTGGATGAGCTGGAAACTCACGACGGCGCTGTACCCTCACTCCCAATCGCAGACGCGTTGAAATCAAATGACTTCACGTCGATTGATCGTGAGCGACTGCACCGTGTTCAAACACCTCAAGCTTTCAATTACGCCAAAATCAAAGCCGCTTTTGACGCTCTACCCCCAGACGCATCAGAACATGACGACATCGCCATAGCGAAAGATGCTGGCTTATCGCTGGCGTTCACACCCGGATCAGAACGTAATTTCAAGGTGACGTGGCCGGAAGACTTCGCCAAGGCGGAAGCCATGCTATCAACGCCCACCCTCACCGTCACAGGCTCTGGCTTTGACGTTCATAAACTGGCCGAGAGTGACGCGCCGCTTTGGCTTTGCGGGATTGAGGTCGAGAGCCGTTATACGCTCGTCGGTCATTCGGATGCGGATGTCGGACTCCACGCGATCACGGACGCCATTTTAGGCGCTGTCGCGATGGGCGATATTGGCGATCATTTCCCGCCGTCTGACCTACAATGGAAGGGCGCGAGTTCTGATCGGTTTCTAGAGCACGCTATCAAGCTCGCGACCGAGTCCGGCGCAACGCTTCGTCATGTTGATCTAACCCTCATTTGTGAACGCCCGAAGGTGAAACCTTACCGCGAAGCTATGCGGGCGCGCGTCGCTGAAATCACAGGCCTTCCCCTCGCTCGCGTCTCCATAAAAGCCACAACGACAGAAACTTTGGGTTTTACGGGACGCAAGGAAGGAATCGCGGCGCAGGCCCTTGCTACGATCGAAATTCCTGTCGTATCAGAGACGCAATAATGACTGACCCAATCCTGGCCGACATTTTCCGCCTCTCTAAAGCGCTTCTTGAGACCGCTAGCGAAAAAGGCGTCACGATCGGCGTTGTTGAGAGTTGCACAGGTGGTCTACTCGGCGCGGCGATAACAGCGATGCCCGGCAGCTCCAGCGTCTTTCAGGGCGGTTTTCTAACCTATTCTAACACGCTCAAGCAAAAACTCGTAGGCGTGTCAGAAGATACATTGCGCGCATACGGCGCGGTCAGCGAAGAAACAGCAAGCGAAATGGCGACAGGCGCGAGAGAGCGTCTTGGCGTTGACTTGGTGGTTTCAATTACGGGCGTTGCGGGTCCGGGCGGCGGGTCGCCCGAGAAACCTGTTGGGACAGTTTGTTTCGGCTTGGCTACTAAAAACGGTGTCACAACGGAGACACAACTCTTTGCCGATCTGTCCCGCAATCGCGTTCGGGACTATGCCGTGATGCACGCCATGACGCAGTTAAACGAGGCGGCGGCTCAGGCCTAGGCGCGCGGCTTCAGCGGCCAGATCAATTTTAGAGGCGTCACCGACCTGTTCGCAATGTGCTTTCGCCTGTTCAATAAAGACTTCGCTGACAACGGTTTTCGCCTGATCAAACTTTTGCTTCAGCAGGCTCTCGAGCGGAAAAACAAGCCGCACGTCAACGTGGAAATCAACAAGTGTCGATCCATCCGACAACTCATGAAACTGCCAGCGGTTGTCGAGGCTTTTCACAACGCCGCCGCGCCGCATCTTAACGGCTGTGACTGTCCGCGCCTCAGGATTGATTGTCACTTTTGATGCAAATGTCTCAACGATCCCTTTGAAATTGATCATCGCCTCAGCTTCAAATCCGTCGGACAAATCTCGTGTTTTACGCAGCGCGCTCATTGCCGGAATGAAATCCGGATAGCGTTCGACGTCGGTGACTAGGCTCATCACACAGTCCGGCGCATGCGGAACATGTTGTAGAAAACTGGTCGCGGGCATTAGGCGTTGCCCAATTGCGCGTCGCGCGCTGCGCGCAACTGCGCGAAATCACTATCCGCATGATAGGAAGACCGCGTCAGCGGGCTAGCCGACACCATCAGGAAGCCTTTGGCCCGCGCAATCGTCTCATACGCTTTAAACTCTTCGGGCGTGACGTAGCGTTCCAATTTGGCGTGACGGCGTGTGGGCTGAAGATATTGTCCAATCGTCAGGAAATCGATTCCGGCAGAGCGCATATCGTCCATAACCTGCATGACCTCTTGTTTCGTCTCGCCCAAACCGACCATGAGACCGGACTTCGTAAACTGGCTTGGATCGCGGTCTTTTACTTTTTCCAACAGTCGCAACGAATGGAAGTAGCGCGCACCCGGACGGATCGAGAGGTAGAGGCGCGGCACCGTTTCCAAATTATGGTTGAACACGTCCGGCTTTGCATCAATCACCATGTCGGGCGCATTGCCTTTGCGCAGGAAGTCCGGCGTGAGGATTTCAATTGTTGTCTTTGGTGACTTCGCGCGGATCGCGTGGATTACATCTACAAAATGCTGCGCACCGCCATCGGCCAAATCATCGCGGTCAACAGACGTGATAACGACATGCTGCAAGTTCATTTCATGAACCGCTTCGGCAATCTTGCTCGGCTCATAGGCATCAACCGCTTGCGGCAACCCAGTCGCCACGTTGCAAAAAGCGCAGGCGCGGGTACAAATTTCGCCGAGGATCATAAAGGTCGCGTGGGACTTCTCCCAACACTCACCAATATTCGGACAGGCCGCCTCTTCGCAGACTGTCACCAACCCCTTATCTTTCACAATTTTTCGCGTCTTGGCGTAGCCCTCAGACGTCGGCGCTTTCACCCTGATCCATTTGGGCTTTCGCAGCACCTCAGTTTCGGGCCGATTAGCCTTTTCAGGGTGCCTCGGCCGAGGGGATGAAGAGGGCCGATTGTTAAGGTCGATAAGGGTAGCCATAGGCTCGTTAATTGGCGTGCTCGCGCCTGATTCACAAGAGGCGAATGTGGGTAGTCTCTATGCGGTCTCTAAAACGCTCGACCAGTCGAAACTGACCAAGTCTTCGCTCAACACCCAAAGCGTTCGCGCTTTGTCTTGTTTCAGCGCTTTCGGATGTACGGCGCTGTCACCGACCGCCCCGCGCATATCCTGAAATTTTGTCGGACCGTAATAGCCGCCAGCCCGAGCGGCAGGGTCTGTCGCGGCTAAAACGGTGGGGTAAGCTCCGTATTTAGCAGGTTGAGCCATGATCGCTGTCACAGGTTTATAGATAAGTTTCAAAAGCCCTGTCGGCCCTGAGCTTGTCAATTCCGTCGATGAATAGCCGGGGTGAACGGCGTAACTCGTGACATCACTGCCCACAGCGTCCAGACGCCGCTGAAGCTCGAATGCATACACAAGATTTGCCAGCTTACTCTGACCGTAAGCGACGGACGGATTGTAGGTCCTGTCTTCATACATCAAGTCTTTGAGCCGCAAGTGACCAAACTTATGCGCGATGGACGACACTGTCACAATGCGGCCTTTTGCGGCCTCAACCAAGGGAAACAGTAAGCCATCGAGTAAAAAATGTCCGAGATGATTGGTCCCAAACTGTAACTCAAACCCGTCTTTAGTTTTCAACTCAGGAGTTTGCATCACGCCAGCATTGTTAATCAAAACGTCGAGCCGGTCCGTCATTGACGCGACAGTTTGCGCGCAGGCATGAATTGACGCCATATCCGCCAGATCAAGCAAAACAAGCCGCGCTTTCCCGCCGCCAACAGCATTGACAGCCGCCACGGCCACATCGCCCTTCGCTTTTGTCCGCGCGCACAGCAAAATATCAGCGCCCTTGCTGGCCAAAATTTTCGCCGCTTCCAGTCCAATTCCTGAATTTCCGCCCGTGATAAGAATGATCTTGCCGGATTGATCGCCGACGCGGTCCGGTGTCCAACCAAGTTTGACAGACTTAAAGAGAGGTTTTGGGTTCATAACCTCTTAACCTTAGGGTCAGTGAACTCCCCCACCAAGCGAATAACGGCGTGATTTATGCATATTTAAGGGAAATTCTCTAAGGCGTAGAAGAATGGCACAGTCCAAATATATAGCGGCGAGTTCAGTGAAAATTCGTGATGGGCATGATAATTTTTTCACGCCTTTGCGATTGATTTTCGCCTTGCTCGTCATGGTGGGCCACGCTTTTACGATCAATTCTGGGGATGCCAGCAGTGAGCCGCACATCTTCCTGAAATACACGTTCAGTTACATGGCCGTGAATATGTTCTTCATCGCCAGTGGACTTCTCGTCACGAAATCAATGCTTTACCGGGGTGATGTGCCAGCATTCTTGGCTGCCAGATCTCTGCGCATCTTTCCTGCCCTCGTCGCGCATGTGCTGTTCGTCGTATTGATCGTCGGCGCTGTCACAACGACGCTTCCACTCTTAGACTATCTCACCCATAAAGACGTCTTGATGCAACCTGTCTGGGTTTTGTCATTCTTTCAGACGGACATGGTCTTGCCGGGTGTGTTTGAAATGAACGGTGAGCAATATGGCTCTGCCCCGCTTTGGACGCTGCGCTATGAAGTCCTGTGCTATATTGCGACATTCCTCGCCTTCTCGCTTGGATTTTTACGCCGCAAATGGATGGTTCTCGCACAATTCGCCGCACCAAGTATCGTTTGGATCATCGGACAGAGCTTCGGACTATTTGAAACTCTGCCCGGCACCGCTGAAAATATAGTCCGTTTCGGCATCGCCTATGGCCTCGGCGCAACAATTTATGCCTATCGAGAGCGGATCAAATTTCATTGGCTCGCCATTCCCGGTTTTGCCGCACTCGCTTGGGTTTTAAGAGACACGTCTGTGGTTGAGGTTCTGATGAACCTGATGCTGGGGACATTCGTGATTTGGGCCGCTTACGTCAAAGCCCCAAAACTCGCATGGATGCAGCGCGTAACGGACTTGTCCTACGGCATCTACATCTACCATTGGGTTATCATGCAGCTCGCCTTTAGCCTGCTGCCAAATACGAATGTTGTGAGTCTATTTCTGATTAGCCTTCCCGCCGTCGTCGGACTGGCCTGGCTGTCATGGACTTTTGTCGAAGAGCCGATGTTACGACACAAGAAATCATTCGGCGAATGGTTGCGTTTTGGACGCGACCGCCGGGACTTTGATCAATCGCGCGTCCTATTAGACTAAAAGTGGATTGTCCGTCCGTAGGCGGAGAGTGTCGCTTCATGCATCATTTCCGATAGAGTCGGATGCGGGAAGACAGTTTCGATTAACTCTTGCTCTGTCGTCTCCAGCGTCTGCGCGATCGCATAACCTTGGATCAATTCTGTCACTTCCGCGCCAATCATATGCGCGCCGAGTAACTCGCCCGTTTTGGCATCAAAGACCGTTTTGACGAACCCTTCAGGTTCTCCCAGCGCAATCGCTTTGCCATTGCCGACAAAGGGGAATTTTCCGACTTTGACGTCGAAGCCAGCCGCTTTCGCTTGCGCTTCCGTATGGCCGACGCTGGCAACTTGCGGATGGCAATAGGTACAGCCCGGAATGCGGTTCGCGTCTAGCGGATGCGGTGATCCGCCAGCGATTTTCTCGATACAGATGATGCCTTCATGTGACGCCTTATGCGCGAGCCATGGCGCGCCCGTGACATCCCCAATCGCATAGAGACCCGGCACACCCGTGCGCGAAAACTCATCCGTTTCAATGTGGGTGCGGTCAATCTTGACGCCGACTTCTTCCAGTCCCATCTCTTCGACATTACCGACGATACCAACGGCGAGGATAACGCGGTCAAATTCCGCAGTTTCCGACTTGCCGTCTTTCGTGAACGTTGCCGTAACAGATTTAGCGCCTGTCTTAATCGACGCTTGCGTGTTGAGTTTAAAGCCCAACCCGCGTTTCTCAAATTGCTTCTGCGCGAACGCTGATACTTCAGCATCTTCGGCAGGAAGGATGCGGTCCATCATTTCAACGACAGTTGTTTTCGCTCCGAAAGCCGAGAAGAAGCTCGCAAATTCCATCCCGATTGCGCCGGATCCGATCACGAGCAAACGCTCAGGAATCGTGTCCGGCGTCATCGCTTCGCGCGCCGTCCAGATGAACTTGCCGTCCGGCACTAAACCCGCAGGCGGGATAAGACGCGCACGGGCGCCCGTGGCGAGGATCACATGATTGGCGGTATAGTCCTTACCTTCGACAACGATAATCGGGGCTGGCTTGCCTTTTTTAAGTGAGGCATGACCGCTGATGACGGTGATTTTATTCTTCTTCATCAAATGTTTGACGCCCGCAGACAACTGTCCGGCAATATCGCGCGACCGTTTGACGATGGCTTTCAAATCATAGCCTGTTTCTGCGGACAGGCCGTAGGCCGAGGCGTGTTGCATATTGTGATAGACTTCGGCGGAGCGGAGCATCGCTTTTGTTGGGATGCAGCCCCAGTTCAAACACACGCCGCCCAAATCCGCTTTTTCAACGATAGCCGTTTTCAAACCAAGCTGGCTCGCACGGATGGCCGTGACATAGCCGCCGGGTCCGGAGCCGATGATGATGACGTCGAAATCTGCCATGAAAAAGTCCGATAAATACAATGAATTAAAGCGGGTGCTCTTTGGCAGATTCTAGACGAATTGGCTAGCGCGGTGTGGTCACAGATCGAATGATTTCCAAACGGATTGGGTCGGACAAGGCGTCAATCTCCACGTCGTCCATAACGCCGAACGCTTTTTCCATCCGGCCAGCTTGCGCATGACTGATCCCGATCCGTTGACGGGCGGTATCGCGAAGCTCCGGAGTAGACAGATTTTCAACCAGACCGTCCGCGACATCATAGCGTCCTTCAGTGAGAGCGAAGTTGAGGATGTTGAAATAGGCATCATCGCGCGCATCAACAATGCTGACCAAGGCGGCCTGTTCCAGCAGGGCGTCAAATACGGCAGGGTCCACAGGCGGCGGCGCGTCGGGTTCGCGCGTCACGGGAAGTGGCGTAGCCATAGTTTCGCGCCTTGGGAGAAAATTGTCTAACCAACCGCGCTTTTCCTGCGGTTCTTCGACTCTGCGGCCAACACGGCTATCCGGACTGACAGGGGCCGTGTCCGTTGCCGTTGGTTCATCAATGTCCGGATTTTCGATATCACGGCTCAAGTCATCCCGCCCAAGAAGACGGTCAACAACGCTGCCGGAATTTGTCGGTTCTTGATCCTCAACGCCCGTATCGAGCTCAGATTCCACTGGGGTCTCAGGCCCACGGCGCAGTTCAGGAACGGTCTCGCTAATCCGAACACGCTGTGCTTCCTCGCGCAGTTGCGCCAGCATCTCATCATCCATAGCGAGATACATGGCCCCACCTGCGAGGATCGCGGAGATCACCCCCGCTGTTATGAATTTAAGCACCATCCTGGGCTCCGGCATATCGCAATGTCCAAAATAGGACTCCGCGCGAACTGCCTCAATCTAGCACAACCGTGAGGGGAAAACCCCTCACGACATCACCACTATAGCATCATCGTCAAAGGGTTTTGAATCAGGCCTTTGAAGTGCTGCAACCAATGTGCGCCTGCTGCGCCGTCGACAACGCGGTGATCACAGGTGAGCGTGACAGTCATGACGGTCGCAATGGCGAGCGCACCATCTTTGACAACAGGGCGCGGTTCGCCTGACCCAACGGACAGGATCATACCGTGCGGTTCATTGATGATGGAGCCGAAGGATTTAATGCCCATCATGCCGAGATTGGAGATTGAGAAACTGCCGCCCTGATATTCTTGCGGCTTCAATTTTCCATCCCGCGCACGCCCAGCGAGGTCTTTCATCTCGCTAGAAATTAGGGACAGGCCTTTGTTTTCAGCCTGACGCACAATCGGCGTAATCAAGCCGCGTTCGCTGGCGACGGCCACGGCGATATCCGCATTATGGTGATAGGCGATTCCGTCATCCGTATAGCTGGCATTGCTCTCAGGGACGGCCTTAAGCGACAGAGCGCAGGCACGGATGAGCATATCGTTGACGCTGACTTTGATACCTTCGGGCGCTTGGCCGTTGAGTTCTTTACGCATCGCCAGCAGCGCATCAATTTCGCAATCAATAGTAAGCGGGAAATCCGGCACATTTACGTTGGAACTAGTCAAACGGCGCGCGATGACTTTCTGAACACCGTCGAGCGGTTCCAGACGGTAGGTTTCCGGCGGGATGCCCATTTTGGTGAGCATCTCTGCCCCGCCCGCGCGCGGTAGGCCCACTTCTGTCGATGTTGAGGCCGCCGCTTGCGGCGCGGCGGCAGCCGGCTGTGGCGCGGCTTTCGGGGCGCTCTGCGCTGTCTCAACGTCCGCTTTCACGATCCGCCCGTTCGGGCCAGACCCTGCTATTGACGAAATGTCTAATCCGGCGTCGGCTGCAATCCGTTTAGCAAGGGGCGAAGCGAAAATTCGGTCTCCGGACGCAGAATTCTCATTCGATTTGATAACGCCGCCGCCACTTTCCGCGCCCGTCGCTTTTTCAGCCGACACGTCAGGCTTGTCTTCCGAGGCCGCAGGCTTCGCCGCACCGCCGACAGAATACCCGTCCAGCGCGCTCGCATCCTCACCGTCTTCCAACAGGATCGCAATCGGCGCATTGACCTTCACACCTTCGGAACCCCCAGGGACCAAGAGCTTTGCAACGACGCCTTCATCGACGGCTTCGACTTCCATCGTCGCCTTATCCGTCTCGATTTCAGCCAGTACATCACCCGACGCAACCGTGTCGCCTTCTTTGACGAGCCAAGTCGCAAGTGTCCCCTCCTCCATCGTGGGAGAGAGCGCAGGCATGAGAATTTCAATCGGCATTATACGGCTTTCGTCTTGAGATGGCGGGTTCGCAGGATCAAATAGACACCGAACCCAACCGCCACACCCGGCACAAGGCCAAGCAAAATACAAATCCAACCCTTTGGAACCCCGAGCGCGCGGCGCTCATAGACAATCCAAATCGTCAGAATAACCCAACATAGAATAGTGTCCCACGCATATCCAGAGGCGTAAGGATTTACGAACCCTGCAAGCGCGCCTGCGACGGGATCACCATCAGCGATCAAAGCAGGCATCACGATGACGGCGAAAATGACCGTGAAAGTGAGCGCGACGAGGCCGACGAGAGTTTTGAACATACGTTCTGACATATCAGCCCCTTTTCAAATCAACGGATATCGATTTAATGCTTACTTGGAAGTTCAGTGATTTCTTCGACGTGGCCTTCGAAATTGAGGCCGTCTGTCATACCGCTTTTAATCGCAGCCAAAATTTCGTCCATTGTCAGCCCGTCTGGGACTCCTTTGACCGACGCATTTGTATAATGTTTGGCCACATCGGCCAGCATTTGCCCCAGCATATAGGCTTCGTCTTTTTGCTCGTCGATAAAACCATATTTTAGCGCCACATGCCCCGTGTTTCCAGCGATCCAGAAACGGAACATCTCTTGCCGGTCGTCATGCTCAAACACACCGGGTGGGATTGTAAGGTTTCCGACTTCAGACATTGTGGGCTTTCAAAGGGATTGAGATGAGTGTGTAAGTGAAAAATTCAAACCAAGAAGGTTTCAATGGGCATTTCTTTTCTGTCTTTCTGATAAAAGGTCGTAATGTCTGCCAATCAAAGAATAAATCACAAGAATTTCGTGAAATATTTTTTCAGCCTGTGCACGTTCACTTACGGAGTCTTTGTGCATAACAGAAACAATCCAACAGAAAATTGCCGCTAGATTGTTTGCAGCCACTTCGCCGCTACCCTCATCTGCATATGGTGGACACACCGCAGGAGTTGTAAGCCTAGCAAAGCATCGTGGATCAGAATAAATCACTATAGATTTTGCTGCTTCTGGCCAAAAAGCTGTTTCCTTAGTAGAAAACAGGTCGTTCAAATAAGCTTTTGAAAGACCTTTTAGAATATCTAAGGACCTAGTTCGAAAATCTACACACCGCTGATTGTCAAGAGCCGCTAGACCATAGCAGTCATCTAAAAATTGAAAAATCTTACTCCACTCATTCTGACTAAGAGGATTAATCGGTAACATAACAAACAGCCCGCGCCGCCTTCACCACATCCTCCGTGCCTGGCAAGCTGAGCGCTTCTAGGTTCGCCGCATACGGCAGCGGCACGTCTTTTTGGTGCACGCGGGCAGGCGGAGCGTCGAGATAGTCGAAGGCTTCGGCGACTACGCGGGCGGCGATTTCGGCGCCGATGCCGTGTTGGCCCCAGCCTTCTTCGGCGCAAACGATGCGGTTGGTTTTCTTGACAGATTTGATGACCGTGTCCGTGTCGAGCGGACGCAAGGTGCGCATATCGATGACTTCGGCGTCAATGCCCTCTTCCGCGAGGATGTCAGCGGCTTCGAGCGCGAATTTCACCATGCGCGATTGCGCCGTGATGGTCACGTCAGAGCCTTCGCGGCGGACTTTCGCTTTGCCAATCGGGATAATAAAATCATCCATGTCCGGCACGTCGAAACTCTCACCGTACATGAGCTCATGTTCCAAGAACACGACCGGATTGGGATCGCGGATTGCGGCTTTGAGCAAGCCTTTCGCGTCCGCCGCATCATAAGGCGCGACGACTTTCAGGCCCGGCACATGCGCGTACCAGCTGGAATAATCCTGACTATGCTGCGCGCCCACGCGGCTGGCCGCGCCGTTCGGACCACGGAACACAATCGGGCAGCGCATTTGTCCACCGGACATGTAGAGCGTTTTCGCGGCTGAGTTAATGATATGGTCAATCGCCTGCATGGCGAAGTTCCACGTCATGAACTCGACAATGGGTTTCAAGCCGCCAAAGGCTGCGCCGACACCGATACCCGCGAAACCATGTTCCGTAATCGGTGTATCGATGACGCGTTTCGCGCCAAATTCTTGCAACAGCTCACGCGTGACTTTGTAAGCGCCCTGATATTCGGCGACCTCTTCGCCCATGACGAAGACAGTTTCGTCGCGGCGCATTTCTTCGGCCATCGCATCGCGAAGCGAGTCGCGAACCGTTGTTGAGACTAATTTGATATTCGTCGGAATGTCGGGATCATTGGCAACAGCTTTGCCGACGGGCGCTTTTTCAACCGTGCTATCAGATGTATTGTCAGTCGGATGGGCTGGACCCGCCGTGCCGGGTTTATCGGCGCTCGCTGCGGGAGCCGCGTCTGCGGGCGCAGAGAGGTCGTCCGCGCTTTCGCCGTCTTCCAGTAATTGCGCGATCACTGCACCAACTTTCACGCCTTCTGTGCCGGCCGCGACCAGCAATTTACCAATCGTGCCTTCGTCCACGGCTTCGACTTCCATCGTTGCCTTGTCCGTTTCGATCTCGGCGAGAATGTCGCCCGCTTGAACGCTATCGCCCTCTTTGACCATCCATGTGGCCAATGTCCCCTCCTCCATCGTCGGAGAGAGGGCGGGCATCTGAATATCGATTGCCATTAGTTAAGCAACTCCACGAAGAACAGAAGGATACCGATGATCGAGACGAACCATGCGAGGGTTCGAAGCCACGGCACACCAAAATAGTAACAGGGCGCAAACACAAGCCGCCCATAGAAAAACAACGCCGCGCCAAGCGCCGTCAACGAAGACGTCTCATTAGAATAAACCACGATCAGACACAGCGGGACAAACATCACCATCGATTCGGTAAAGTTAGCCTGCGCGCGTTTCGTGCGGCCGTGAAATACAGTCAGACCTGCGGTCGGCATTTCATCGCGCGCTCCAACAAGGTCCGAAATGCTCGCTTTACGCGACACAGTCGCCGAAACCGCCTGCATCACGATCATGAACAGGTAGAGGCCGACGGCGGAGATAAGATAGAGAAGTTCAGTGGGCATCAGGCACAATCCTTTCGGCCCATTTCGGGCGTGATCGGCTGGCCACTTTCATTAAATGGCACGGTGAAAGAAAACGCGTCCGGTGACGGACCGTTGGCGCGTAGCAAGTCTAGCTTCTCTTTCGCCTCATCCAAACCCGGAATGTGGCCGTCTTCGACCCACCACAGCACCGTGTGTGCAGTCGGCATAGGGTTAAACCAATCATCCTTGCCGCGCATGACTTTGGCGTGGGCAGTTTGGTAGATGAAATGATAGAGCGCCTCGACGCTCTCCCACACGCTCATATTGACGAGCGTGTCCGGACCGAGCCCTTCCATCCGCAGGCTCAATGCGCCGTCTTCTGGCCCATCATCAACCATGCGCCAGATAAACCCAGGCGAGCGGTCGGCCAGCGCGTTAATCGCGTCAATCCGTCCCGTAAAACCCGCCATAGCAGGCGCATCAACGGGATGTTGCGCGTCAGCGATATTGAGTTGGGCGAGTTGCACCCTAATCGACCTCGATCAGGACATCCGTCCAAAGCTCGCTCGGATCAGGCTCCGGGCTTTCAATCGCAAATTCAGCCGATTCTTTGACCGTGGCTTTGATCTCTTTGTCGATTTCCTTGAGGTCTTCTTCCGTCGCCCAACCTTCGGTTAGGAGGCGTTTTTTGACGCCTTCAATCGGATCGCTCTCTTCGCGCGTTTTGGTCACTTCGTCGCGAGAGCGGTATTTTGCCGGATCAGACATGGAGTGGCCGCGATAGCGGTAGGTTTTCATTTCCAAGATCATTGGGCCTTTGCCGGACCGCGCATGATCAATCGCGTCTTTTGCCGCGTCGCGCACAGCGAGAACATCCATGCCGTCAACAAGACGACCCTCGATTTCGAAACTGATGCCGCGTTTGAAAAGTTCTGTTTCTGCCGATGCGCGCTGAACGCTTGTCCCCATCGCGTATTGATTGTTTTCAATCACGAAAACGACCGGCAGGTTCCACAGTTTGGCCATATTAAAGGCCTCGTACACTTGGCCTTGATTCGATGCGCCATCGCCAAAGAAGGCAAGGCTAACGGCTTTGTTCTCAAGATACTGGTTAGCAAAAGCGAGGCCCGCGCCAATCGGCACTTGCGCGCCGACAATGCCGTGTCCGCCGAAGAATTTCTTCTCGGTCGAGAACATGTGCATGGAGCCGCCCTTGCCCTTAGAGTAACCCGTCGAGCGTCCGGTCAGCTCGGCCATAACGCCTTTCGGGTCCATATCCAATGCAAGCATGTGACCGTGGTCGCGATATCCGGTGGTCATTTGATCACCGTCTTTCATCGAGGCCTTGCAGCCTGTGACGACCGCTTCTTGGCCGATGTAAAGATGGCAAAACCCTGCTATTTGTCCCATGCCATAAAGCTGACCCGCGCGTTCTTCGAAACGGCGTATCAACAACATGTCGCGATAATAACCGAGGAGTTCGTCCTTATCGGTCGCGCGAGGCGAAGCCGCCTTCGATCCAGTTGAGGATTTCTTTTTTGTCGTTTTAGCAGCCATTAATCACTCCGACAGCGCTGTCAGCGTCAATTACTGGCCCAATTAGCCAGATGTTCATGTGCTTCTGAACATGCCCAGTCTATGGGTCAAGCCATATTGTGATTTCATTCGGCTTTGCGACATATAAACGCCGCCTTGCTTCGATGTCGACTGTGTCTAGATCAAGCGAGTCTGCGGATAAGAGGTCAACTTGGGTTTGAAGCTCCGCGCGATGTGATTCTAAGGCGCTCAACCGGACGGCCAAATGGTCGGCGCGGTCCGCATGTTCCATCCAACTTACGAGACCCTGACTCCCTGAGAAGGCATGAAATCCGATGTAGAGATAGAAGACGAGCAAAGCCGCCGCAGGCGCGCGGCGTTTAACATCTGGAAGTTTAAAATTAAGCCAGCGCATGATCAGCCTGAGATAGACTGAACACGGTTTACACCCCGTTAAGGATCAGAGCAAAATTCGGGTATTAGCTCTTCAAAATTGAACGCCCTGCATAGACCGCCATCTCGCCTAATTGCTCTTCGATTCGAAGCAATTGGTTATATTTCGCAAGTCTGTCTGACCGCGCGAGGCTCCCCGTTTTGATCTGGCCACAATTTGTGGCGACGGCGAGGTCCGCAATCGTGGTGTCAGACGTTTCGCCAGAACGGTGGCTCATCACAGCGGTGAAACCCGCGCGGTGCGCCATCTCCACAGCGTCCAATGTTTCAGACAAAGTTCCGATCTGGTTGACCTTGACCAAGATCGAATTGGCCGCCTTCATCTCGATGCCTGATTTTAGACGCGTCGGGTTGGTCACAAACAAATCGTCACCGACGAGTTGAACCGTATCGCCAATGCGGTCCTGCAGTTCGACCCAGCCCGTCCAATCGTCCTCGGCCATGCCGTCTTCGATGGAAATGATCGGATAATCGTTGGCGAGTTCAGCGAGGTAATCGACGAATTCTGAAGACGACAAGCTCTTGCCCTCGCCTTTCAACTCATACTTGCCCGATTTGAAAAATTCCGTCGATGCAACATCGAGCGCGAGGAACACATCCTCACCGGCTTTGTAACCTGCAGCATCGATGGCTTTGAGAATATAGTCGAGCGCGTCTCGCGTGCTGGACAGATTGGGTGCAAATCCACCTTCGTCGCCAACGTTAGTATTGTGACCGTCAGCTTTCAATTTCGACTTCAGGGCGTGAAAGATTTCCGCGCCGCAGCGCAAAGCTTCCGAGAAAGTCTTGGCCCCAACAGGCATGACCATAAATTCCTGAATATCGATGGGGTTATCCGCGTGTTCGCCGCCGTTGATGATGTTCATCATCGGCACAGGCAGAACATGCGCGTTAGCGCCGCCGACATATCGGTAGAGCGGCACGCCTTGGCTATCGGCGACAGCCTTCGCGAGCGCAAGCGACACGCCGAGCATGGCGTTCGCGCCGAGACGGCCTTTGTTTTCGGTTCCGTCCAGTGTTTTGAGGATTTCGTCGATCCCGCGCTGATTCTCCGCATCAAGACCGTAAATTGTGTCCGCGATTTCGTCGTTCACGTTTTGAACGGCTTTTAGGACGCCTTTGCCGAGGTAACGCGCTTTGTCGCCATCGCGCAATTCAACCGCTTCATGCGCGCCCGTTGATGCGCCGCTGGGAACCGCCGCGCGGCCAAACCCGCCATCCGCCAGGGTTATTTCAACTTCCAGCGTCGGGTTCCCCCGGCTGTCTAGAATTTCGCGGGCAAAGACTGTGTCGATTTCATTCATGCGCCGCCGATTAATCCCATCGACCGTGAAGTCAACCGCGCCTATGGTTTCAATCTGTCATCGCCCCAAACAAGAAAACCCGGCGCGAGGCGCCGGGTGTTCGTTATTCCGATAACGCGACCAAAGCCGCGCGACTTAAACTAGTCTTTAGCAGCCAAAACCTGACGACCGCGATACATGCCGGATTTCAGGTCAATATGGTGCGGACGGCGCAATTCGCCGCTATCTTTATCTTCGACGTAAGTCGGATTCTTCAGTTTATCATGAGCCCGGCGCATACCGCGGCGCGAATTACTGATCTTACTCTTAGGGACCGCCATGGTCGCCTCCATCGTTATAACGTAAATCGCGGCCTCGAACCTCATCAGACGATAAGGAAAAGCCGCGTTGATCGGCGCGCCCCTTAGCGAGTCGCGTCATGCTCCGCAAGTGTTACCGCCAGCCCTCTGTCATTCTTTGCCAGACCAATCTTTGACAGCCCCGCGTAGTGATTTGATCTCGGAACGCCGTTTTTGCGCTTTCACGGCGCGGCGCATGGAACTGTAGGATGGACGCGTTTTACGGCGCGGCTTGTCGCGGTGGAGTGCCTTTTGCAGCAATCTCACCAAGCGCTTACAGGCCTCATCCTGATTGCGGTGAAAGCTGCGGTGCGTATCGCATTGAATGACGATAGCGCGTTGGCTCTGACTAATGCGGTTGTCAGAGTGAGCGAATATACGAGCCACAAATCCTTCTGGCCAGCCAAACGCATCGATATAAGCGCGAAGTTGCGCCGCGGAATTTGTCTTATTGACCGACTGCCCGCCCGGCCCCGACGCTTTGACAGCATCGACGCTCATTGCGTGTGCGGGAACAAACAGCCCGTCTCGAATATGCAAATCTTCCATCGGTTCTGACTAGCATTCCCGACGCGGCGCGACTATAGCGAAGCAGGTTTATCGATAAACAACATGGTGCCATCATGAAAAAACACGCTCTTCTTTTCGCCTCCGTTCTGGCCTTGGCCGCCTGCGATCCTGCGACGAAAAACAATGACGCAAGCGTGGCCGATGCCGCATCGTCTCTGCCCCAAATTGAGTTTGAAAAATTTACGCTCGACAATGGTCTCGATGTCATTCTTCATGTTGATAAATCGGATCCAATTGTTGCGATCAATCTGGCCGCCCACGTCGGCTCCGCCCGCGAAGAAATTGGCAAGACGGGATTCGCGCATTTGTTTGAACATCTCCTGTTCCTCGATTCAGAGAACCTCGGCTATGGCGGCCTTGATGTCATGAATACGCGTATCGGCGGCGACGGCACGAACGGATTTACCACCAATGACATGACCCAATATTTCCAAGCCGTCCCAGCGGACGCCCTTGAAAAAGTCATCTGGGCCGAAGCAGATAAGCTCGGCTGGTTTATCCAGACTGTGAACCAAAATGTGATCGACCGTGAGAAACAGGTCGTAAAGAACGAAAAACGGCAGCGCGTCGACAACCAACCCTATGGCCATAACTTCTATATTATTGGCAAAGCGCTCTACCCTGTCGGACATCCTTATAATCACACTGTGATCGGCTCCTTGGATGATCTTGAAAATGCGACCTTGCAGGACACGAAAGATTTCTTCGCAAAATGGTACACGCCGCAAAATGTAACCGTGACGATTACGGGTGATTTCGATCCGGCAGAAGCACGAGCTCTTGTCGAACGCTACTTCGGCGAAATTCCCGCAGGCGATGTCCAACCGGAACGCACGGTTGAACCTGTCGTGCTGACGGAAAGCCAAATGTTCGTCCATGAAGACAGTTTCGCCAAAGTTCCGCAACTCAGCATGGTTTGGCCTGCGGTTCCTGAATATCACCCGGATAGCTACGCACTCGAAGTGCTGATGACTTATTTGTCTGACGGCAAACGCGCGCCGTTTAACGAAGTCATGATCGACGAAGAACAGCTGACAACAGGCGTTGGGACATTCACCTATTTCAAAGAACTCGCTGGTGAAATCTATCTCTTCGTATCGCCAAAAGCCGGCGAAGATGTTGATGACTTGCTTCCCGCCATCACCGCGTCCTTTTCTCGCTTTGAAGCGAACGGCATTCCTGATGTTGCGTTGGAGCGCATTAAGACTGCGGCTGAAGTTGCCGTTTATGACGAAGTGCAAAGCGCGCTCGGAAAGGCGATTGCGCTGGCCGAATATAACCTATTCCGCGATGATCCCGGCTACCTCGACGATGACATCGCTGCGCTGCGCGCCGTCACGGCCGCCGATGTGATGGATGTCTATAACCGCTACATCAAAGACAAGCCGTTCATCGCAACGTCCTTCGTCCCACAAGGCGAACTAGAATTGGGTCTTGAGGGCGCCGAGACCGCGACCGTGGTCGAAGAAGTCGTTATCCAAGGCGCTGAAGCGGATGTTCCCTACGATCCGGACGCCCGCATTTTCGAGCCCACACCGTCCAGCTTCGACCGCACGGTCGAACCAGAGTTTGGCGAGCCTTACACACTGCCCGTTCCGACAATTTGGTCCGCGCAAGCGGATAATGGCCTCGCAATCGTTGGTATTCAATCCGATGAAGTGCCGATCATTGAGTTTTCAATCGATTTTGACGCAGGCAAGAACCGCGCTACAGCCGACAAGCCCGGCGTTGCTACAATGATGGGCGATATGTTGATGAAGGGCGCAGGCGATCTCGACACTGCCGCGTTTGAAGAAGCGCTCGGCAATCTTGGTTCATCCGTCAACGTTTTCACAGGCACACGGTTTACGACTGTACGTGGTAGCACTTTGGCACGTAACCTTGATGAGACCATCGCCATCGTCAACGACATGATCAATGCGCCGACGTTCGACGAAGGCGAGTTTGTAACACTGCGCGAGAGCTACGCACAAAATGCGGTGGCACAGCAAGCCAATCCAAACTTCCTCGCGTCTCAAGCCGATGCCCGCCTCACCTATCCAGCCGATAGCGCGCTATCCGTTGCGGGGTCAGGCACAGAGGATCAAGTCAGGTCGGTGACGCTTGATGACATCATGGCGTTCCACACCAGCTATATGGATCTCTCAACGGCAACATTGAACATCGTTGGTGATTTTGAAGAAAGCGACGTTTTAAGCATTTTCGGTGCGATCAATGATCCTGTCGAAGGAGAACTGGCTGACAAACCTCGTCCTGCGCTTGCGCCAGTCGATAGCACCTCAATCTATTTCTATGATGTGCCAGATGCCAAACAATCCGTCATCCGTATGGCTCGCCCCGCGCTGACATCGGTCGATCCGGATTACGCGCGTCTTGATGCGCTCAACTTCCCGCTCGGCGGCATTTATACGTCAAAACTGATGACAGAATTGCGCGTCAATAAGGGCTACACTTACGGTATTGGATCTGGCGCGAGTGCTGACAAAGACAGCGGGTCATTCCTCGTCCGTACGTCAGTTCGCACCAATGCGACGCTGGAAAGCCTCGAGCTTATCCGCGATATCGTCGCAGAGCATGGCCGCAACATGACGGCAGAAGAATTGGCGGAAATGAAAGAGTCGTTGATGCGCGGCCAAGCGCTCAAAACGGAAACCCTCAGTGATAAATTGGGCCTCGTCCAAGACATCAGCCGCAACGACCTCCCAGCAGACATTCGCGCGCAGGAAATGGCGCGCGTGCAGTCGATGACATTAGAAGATGCGCGTGCGTTGTCTGATGCCCACATGCGTCCGGATGCCATGCGGATTGTGGTCGTCGGCGACGCGGCGAGCCAGAAGGCGCGGTTGGAAGCGCTAGGCTATGAGATTGTGGATTTGAACTAGGCGTCTACAATATTCAAACAATCAAACCGGGCGGTTTATCCGTCCGGTTTTTTATGAGTCAGCCGGATCGCTCATCGCTTCCATATTCGCGTCCGCTTGACGGATCGCGGCTTCCATCTTTTCTTCAGCTGATTCCAAATTCTTCTTCGGGTCTTGGTAGAAGGCTGTCAGCTTCATCACCTGCAGGAATGTCTTGTTGAGCACGCGTCCAGGCAATTTCATCGGGCGATCAAAATCGAACAAAAGGATTACGCGTTCTTCGTCCGTGTCATTCCAGACTTCATGTTCGAACGTATCGTCAAAGACGAAAATTTCGCCCTCTTTCCATGCCGTTATCGTGTCATCAACGCGGATGCGGCATTGCTCTCGATCCTTCGGAATGATCAGGCCGAGGTGGCTTCGAAGAATTCCCTTGGTCACGCCCTTATGCGCCGGGATATGGTAGCCAGGCGCGAGGATAGAGAACATCGCGGTTTGGATGTTCGGCACGCGCGACAAGATATCGGCGGTCACAGGCGTCAGCTGGGTGTTCGTTTCCATCCGCTGGCCAAAACCATAAAGGATATAAGTCTTCCAATTTTTCGCTGTCGAGAGACGGTACTGGTCTGGTGACAGTTCGTGGAACGCTGGAATATCATCGCGAAAAGCAAGCACCGCTTGCGCTTCTTCGCGGATTTTTTCCCAATTATCAGTAAATTCTGACAGCCACGGAAAATGCGAATTATCCAGTTTGGGCGTGTCCGGAACCGTCGATTGTGACGATTGGAAGCCCGCGATTTTTCGAACAAGCTTTTTACCTGTCTTCTTGATAAAGGCGCGGCGCGGATTTTTAAGATTTTCGGGCTTCGCTGCCGAAGGTGGTGGAGTTGGCTCAGTCATGGCGAAAGCCTTTAAGCCAGCGGACCTAGCCCGTCCATCATGGACTTCCGTAACGCGACTTAGGTGACAGGGACAAACCCGGCTTCGCTCTCGGACCAATTTTGAATGGGCAGGTTCAAACCCTCAGCCTCAGTCAATGTTTTCGACTTTGGATCGACAACAATGGTTTGATCCATAATCGACAGAAGGGCAAAATCAGCGCGGCTATCCGTGTAAAACACGGTCGGGCCAGAGAGGTTGTTTTGCTCGAAATAGGCCGTGACCGCGTCGCGCTTCGCATCACCGTAGCAATTATCAGACGCAAAGCGATCTTCAAGACGGTCCCCTGCCCACGCCATCTGTGTGCAGACAACGCCGTCGACTTTGAGGCGTTTCGCAATCGGCTCGACGATGAGGTCAACCGCGGCTGACGCAATCAAAATATGGTCACCGCGGTCTGCATGATATTTCAGAGCCGCGAGTCCGCCGGGCCGAAGTCCCGATTGGAGTTCTTCAATGGCAAAAGCCTCCGCCATCGCTTCCAATTCGGATCGTGTGCGCCGCATCAGGCTCCACCGCATCATGGAGCGTTTGACCGCGCCGCGCGGGCGGCGCCCGGCTTTATACTCAATCTGGTCCCTGATCGTCTCGAACATCAATGGTGCCCAGAACCAAGGGCGCGTTCGCACGGTGCGCCAGACAAATCGCCCCCATGTTCCGCGCTGCGTCAACGTATAGTCGAGATCAAACACGGCAATTGTCATGTCGTCTCACCTTTAAAGCTAGAGAGCGTTTTTGAGACGAGAATAATGACTGCCACAAGCGCCACAGAGTAACCGACAACCCACGCCCAACCTGTGCCAATTTCTCCGATCCAGCGCGTTAGGGCAATGAAGCTTGCCACATAAGCGGTAATCCCAACGGCGCGCGCGTATATTGCCCGCTCGGGTTTCCCAACGGCGTAAAAGACAGGATAGAGCGGCGCGACGGCGGCAAAAATCGCGGCGCCTAAGACGAGTAAAACGGCGAGATTTGGGACCATATCATAGCCCTCACCCAAGAACCGGTCGACCAAAGGCGGAGCTAGAACATAGGCTAGCGCAGCCAAGACAATCCCCGCGCCCAAAGCCACAGCGCTCGCTTTGGTAACAAGCCGCAATATTTGCGCGCCATTGCCCGCCGCGACGATACGCGCCAATTCTGGATAGATAACTTGGTCGAGCAATTTCACCCCTTCGGACAGAAGCTTCGCGATTTCCTCTGCGATTTTATAGACAGCGACAAAGACGGGGCCGAACACGACCATGACCAACAAAATTGGAAGATGTGAGAATCCTGCGGCCAGGGAACTGTCGATATAGGCTTTGGTCGCAAACGCCCAAAGTCCGTCGCGCGGTTTCCAGAAATTGACTTTCGCTTTAATGGCAGGCTTAAGAATACCGCGTTTCGCAAGTTCCGCCAGCCCCAAGCCAATCACGACAAAATTTCGAATGAGCGCACCCGCATACCATACGGCGATAAACCCAATCATGCCCCAGCCTTGATGCGCAGCGATTAAGACACCGATTAACCTAACCGTCGGCATGACTAACCAAGCGAACGCTAACCCCGAAAAGCGATCAAATAAGCGTAACACGCCCGTGCTCATTCCCGTTTGCTGAAAGAGAACGACGGAACAATAGGCGACGACCAAACCGAATAATTTGGACGGATCAATCTGCTCTTTACCCGCCCACAAATCAGGAAAGGCCTTCATGATCGCCACAAAGACGCCGAATAATGCGATTGAAGCCAAATAGGATAAAATGACGGCGACACCGTCTAGGATTGCGCCGAACTTAACGAGCCTCGCAAATGACGGGCCGTCCCCCGCTTCGGCGTCATCCGACCCAAATCGAATGATGGATTGCCACGGTTGAAAGGTCATCATTTCCGCAAAGAAAATCATATAAGCGTGTAAAAACAAGACGATGCCAAATTCGACTTGGCTATCAAGGGCTTGCGCAGTCACAATCAGGGTGATGACCCCCAATATGGCCCCAACCGCCTTTGCCCCAAACAAAAGGCCCGCATTCGACGCAATCCGGCTACCGACAGTTCGAGAAGAAAGCACCGATAGATTCATGCCGGGCGTGCCGCCAATATCTCTTCGACCAATTCCAAGTCCGATGGTTTGTCGACATCAATCGCGGCTTCTGCGAACGGCAATAAAACGGGTGCAGCCGTGATACTAAGCTTCTTTGAGACAGCATCAAAAGCCCCGCCCAAAGTCAAACGACCCGACGCATATTTCAAGCCGAGTCCAAGTCCTACCATGCGAGCAAGCTTGAGCGGCTCTTTACGAAAATCCTGCGCAACACGCCAAAACCGGATCGCCTCGAGAGCGTTCTCGTTCGCGAGGTAGAACAGATTACAACCGCTCACTGCATGATCCGCAAATCGTAAATAGGTTCGTTTTGTGGTCGGATAGTCAGCTTGAATGACGGTTTCAGTCGCCAATCCGGCCGTGAAATCGACGCCCGCCGCTTGGGACTGCGTGATGAAACTCTCAACCATATCAGCCGTCAGCAGCGCATGGTCGCAGGTGGTCAAAAGGATCGGGAATGGTCCCTCACCTGCCGCCAGTAATGCACTATCCGCAGGGCCGCGCCCGCCTTCGATAATTTGAAATCCGTCTTTCGCATTAGGGTAGCCTGACAAGGCAAAAGGCTCAGCCACGCCGGCTTCGCGAAGCGCGGTCGCAACGCGCTGCACCATAGGAACGTCGCCCACTGGAATGTCCGCTTTAAACGCGACACCCGCGTGATCGCAAAGCGCGTCAGGGCCGGGCCGTTGGCCCGCCAAAATAATTGCGCGCACGTTCACAAGGTCGCCTCAACCATGCGGTATGTCTTATATTTTTCCGCCCCGACCATTTCACAGATACCTGTCATGCTAGGATTGTCTTCTAATATCCAAGACAGTTCACACTGCGTAAAGCCTTGTGCCTGTCCAGCATCAAACGCTTCGGAACAAATTTTCGTCGTCAAGGCGACACCGCGGCGGCCTTTATGGAATTCACGCTTTAGCCCCATCAGTGGCACACGTCCTTTTGTGACTTTTTTGGTTTTAACCCGCCATAATAATTTAGCCCAACCAAAGGGTAATAAGCGACCGTTCAAGCCTTTAACGACTTCATTCAAATCAGGAATCATCCAAATGAATGTGGCCGGTTCATTATCAACAAAGCCAATTTGGAAGCCGGAACCGAACATAATCGGACGCATCTCCTTGGCCATATGCGTAAACTGTTTTTCCGAAAATGGCACAAATCCCCAATTATCCGACCATGCGTCATGGAAAATATCATAAGCCATTTTGACGTCACCCATGAAATCGCGTTTGTTCATCGGCCGCCACGTTAGGCCGGCGTCAGCCTCAGCTTTTTTGCAGAGCGCTTTGACCAAACGTGTATCCGGCGCGCCCTTCGTGAGATCAGCAAGATAAGCGTACAGGTCTTTGGACTTTTCGAAGCCGTTTCGCGTAATTGCTTCAACTTGATAGGGGTGACCATAAGGCATCATAACAGCGGGAGGGTGATCAAAGCCGTCAATTAAAAGCCCGACTTCCTCATTGACGCTCCACATAGCGGGACCTCGCAAATGCGTCCGCCCTTGTTCACGCGCCCATGTCTTCGCGGCCTCAAGGAGTGTATCAGCAAGACATGGATTATCTTCACAATCAAAGTAGCCAAAAAACGCCGTGCGGCCGCCGTGCACCTTATCATGCGCCATATTTGTAAAAGCCGCTATTCGGCCGACAGCTTTACCCGTGCGCCGCGCAACAAAAAAACGAGCGGTTATTGCCTCTTTTGCCGGGTTTTTATCGCTCAGCTGCGCTTTACGCTCAAACCTGAGCGGCGCGCGCCATGCCGGCTGCCCCGCATAGAGCGTATAGGGCAAAGATAGGAAATCAGAATCGGCCTGATCCGCTCCGCTTATATCAAATGCGGCGTCCGCCATGCGATAAGACCTTTGGATTGCCCAATTAAGCGCCTGCAATGGCGGTAGAGCGCGCTACGGGTCAACCAGATTAATCGTAATATCAACGCCATTATGGGGAACAGTGAAGCGGGTTTCGTCCCACCTCGGAAGGCGCAGCGATTCGATGACGGGATTAGTTGACAGCCCGAAAGGCTCTTTGGGTCTAAAATTCCATTTCTTGTCGAGTTTACGGTCACCATCAATGTCGTGATAACCGACAACCGCATATTCACCTGCTCCTGGCACGTGAATACAGACTTTCATTGGAGCATCTTCAGCTGGCACGCGAATACGGCGCAACTTACCGGAACTTCTCATGAAATCATTTTCACCGAAGAGTTCAAGATTCAGAATACCTTCACGATGAACATTGGTAACTGTGATTCGAACTTGGTGGTATCCAAGGATACAACGGTCTGCGACGTCAAAATCATAAAGCTCAAGACCCCGTTCAACACCAATTTCGGACAAAGGGTACTCTTTGTCATCCGCAGAGGCAGATGACGTAAAGCTGAGGCTTAAGCAGGCGACTATGAATGCAGACGTGGAGCGAAAAAATTTCCGATCAGCTCTGCGCGGGGGAATTGCGTTGATCATAGGTTTTGCATAGTCCCCGAAGGATGAGCAGGACATGAACCATTTCATGTCGCAGAAAGTCCGGATATGGCACGGACTGTCGTTTATGAAAGAGTGCATCGCAGGAATCCTTTGGGTCGTCTAAACACATATCTTTTCAAAAAAGCACTGTCTGCCATTGGCGGGCTCATTGTGTTTGCGTGTTGCGTGCTCTTGCTGGAGCGTTTGCTACGTATTTTCGAGGTCGTGACGACATCGACCAGGCCCGCGTCTGACGCTTCAAACATGATTGTTTCACTCTTGCCCTATTACCTCGGCATTGCGGTGCCGATGGCTTTGATGCTGGGAACAATCATCACAATTGACCGATTTTCCCGCTCATCCGAATTGACCGCAGCCTTGGGCGCGGGCGTGTCACTGACACATATGACGAAACCATTCTTGGCTGTCGCAACCATTTTGGCGATTGGATCGATCCTGATCGAAGGTTGGCTGCAACCTCTTGGACGCTACCGCTACAGAACTATAGAAAACTCGGTCAAACAGACCGCCTTTTCCGCCGCCCTACGCGAAGGCACATTCACAACCGTCGGAACGCGCACGTTTTTTGGCGGCACCGCAAAACCCGATGCAGGGATCGGTCCAATTTTCATTTATGACGCCACCTTGGACGAAAACGGTAATGAAACAGGGTTTCGTTTGACCACAGCGAATAAAGGCGAATTGATCGTTCGCGCCAGCGGCTGGCCCGTTTTGCAACTCGGGGCCGGACAAGGATACCAAGTTACAGACAATGCCCTGCTTTCCGATGACATTGGATTTGGCGGCATGTCCTTCGCCCGGGCGTCCAACCCGACACCCTTTCGCGTTCGCGGAAATGACGAACGTGAAATGACATCATCCGAGTTGTTTGAAAACCGGCGCGGTGATCGCAGCACCGAGGTTGATCGCAACACGAATAACGCGACCCTGCATTTACGAATCGCGCGAACCCTCATGCTTTTCATCCTGCCCTTTATCGCGGTTCCTTTCGGATTGAATTATGGGCGCAACCCATCGTCTGCCGGGATATTTGTCGGTGTTGTGTTCCTCGTTTCCTTACAGAAAGCGTTGGAATTCGCCCAAACACTTGGCGCCTCGGGCAAGCTTCCGCCTTGGGTTGGCATTTGGGGGTTGATGGGCTTTCTAACCCTGTTTGCCGCCTTTATTTTCTGGAAGAGCGCCTTCAAAATGGGCCAGCCTCCACTGACGTCTTTCGCCCAATGGGTTAGCCATGCGCAGGGACAAATTCGGAGTACCATCCAGCAAGTTCGCAAGAAGATTCGCGGTGAAACCGAGGCGCAGAGTGTTTAAGTTCGCGCTTTATCTGTCAAAGTCTTTCCTGTTCACGTGGCTAACAGTTGTCTTCGGATTCTTGGTACTCATCGGGTTGCTCGATAGCCTCGCGAATGGCGCGGACATCGTGGCGAGCGGCGAAGGTTTCAAAGGAACATTTAAATATATGGCGCTCCGCGCGCCTGTCATCTTTGACCGAATTTTTGTTTTCACGCTCGTTGTCGCCATTTTACTAACCTATGTGAAATTGATCCGACAACATGAACTTGTTGCTCTTCTCGGGTTCGGGATTAGCGCTACGCGGCAAGTTCTTCTTTTAACGCCTGTCATGCTTGGCGCATCCTTACTGTCGATCACCTTTATTGATTACACGATGGCGCCAGCTGTGCGCGCCCTTCAAGCGTGGGGAATTGGCGAGTATAAAGTTAAGAATATTACATCTGACAACCCGCTCTGGCTCGAAGATAATGGAGCCATTATCCGGGCCACAGAACGCGTATCATACGAAACCCTCGGCAATATCCAAATATTTGAGCGCAATGAACTGGGCGAAGTGGACGCTATTATCTGGGCTGAGAAAGGCACTTATGCGGAGAACGGCTGGACACTGCAGGATGTTAAGAGGCTCGAAGTCAAAGGCGCGAACGGGGAACAAAGGGAAGCCGTTGCCGTTGAGGGCAACGCGACATGGACAACATCACAAACCCCGACATCAATCGCCCGCCTCGCCGCGGAACCGCGGGATCTCTCACTATCCGAAATGCGAAAGTTCATGCGTCCCGGCAATAGCGGAGCGAAACCGTCTTTTGCCTATGCTTTCTGGCACGCGCATCGCCTGACGCGCCCTGTTGCAGCGCTTATTCTGCTGATTGCATGCGCAGCGATGATGCAGCGTACAGGACGCGAAGACACAGGCGATAAAACCCTCATCCTCGGCATCACGCTCGGTTTTGTATTTCTAATCATTGATGGCGCCATGGCCACCTTCGCGGCGTCAGGCGGGCTCTCCGTTGGCCCCGCCATTGCAATGCCCTTGATCGCCTTCGGACTGCTATCCGCGTTTCTTTTGACGCGTACAGAGGCGTTATAACGGCTCATGACTGCGTCTTTATTCATCAACCCTCATTCAGAGCGAGTCGGCAAAAAGGGCTCCCGCCTTGCCACTCATGCGGATGAGCATGGCGCGCGCGTGTTTGACTTAGCCCTATTCGAGGCTCTGCCTAGCCAAGTTGAAGCCGCGCTCAGCACATCCGACCTCATCGTGATCGAGGGCGGTGACGGCACAGTCCAATGCGTCATGAGCGAAGTCATGCGCCAAGTTGGCGATACCAACGACATCCCTGATTTCGCTATCGCGTCCGGCGGAATGACGAACCAGATTGCGAAAATCATCGGCATGAAGCGCGTGGGCCGTTCCGGGTTAAAGACGATCCATAACGACCCGAAAGCGCTCCAGACCCGCATGATCCGCCTATCCTGTGACGGTATGGCCGATCAATACGGGTTCCTATTTTCAACCGGGGCCCTGCCGATGGTGACGGACTTTGCCAAAGGCGAGTTACACACGCGCGGTATTGGCGGGTCCGCTGCCGTTGTTGGCGGTATCGTCAAAGCCGTCACGGCTGAACGCGAAACTGTGATGCCTGCAACGGATTGCACGCTCACGATTAATGGCATCACACGTGATGGCCCGCATTTGGGAACCGTTGCAACAACCCTGCCCTCCATCACCATGGGGCTCGATCCGTTTTGGGGCGACGAAGACGGTGACTTACGTCTGACCTATATTGATGGTCAGTTCACAAAACTCTATCGTCATTTGGCCGAAGTTTGGGTCGGTTTTAAGGATAAAGACCGGAGACCGGACGGGTTTTATAGTTGGAACACAGACGCCGTGGAATTCACCTATTCCGGCCCTGTGATGATGGACGGCGAGGCAATTGATTTGCCGTCAGATCGCTTCCGGCTTTCTTCCAGCCGACCCGTCACTATTCGGCGATGAACGACCCGAAGACGGATGCGCTGTTAGAATTGATCCGCACGGAACAACTTGATCCTCCCGCGCGAGTTCACGGCGTCATGAATGCCATCCGCGACCGTCATGCAGGCCGAGTTCTCGGATTTGTCTATTACGGCTCCAGCCTGCGCGACTTGGACGACGCGGAGAAGATGCTGGATTTCTACGTGCTCGTGGACAGTTATAAGGAAACGCACGGGATTGGGTGGCGCGCGATGACGAACCGCTTGATCCCGCCCGCCGTCTATTATCTCGAACAGGATAATGACGGCGAGCTTTCGACCTGCAAATATTCCATCATCACCTTGGATGAGTTCGAACGCCGCTGCGCCGATAGTTTCCTTAGCCAAGTTTGGGGGCGTTTCAGTCAACCTTGCGCCCTTTTGGATGCATCAAACCCCGCAATCGAAGATCGCATCTTAAATGCGCGCGCCAATGCCGTACGAAAACTCGCCCGCGAAACCGCGCCCTTGTTCGACGCGCCAGCGACAGCGCCGGAGTTCTGGGGGCGGGCTTTCTATGAAAGCTACCGTACTGAATTGCGCCCGGAAAGCGACGACGGCCGCGCCAAGGAAATCGTCGCCCGCTACCAAGATCGGTATGACGCGGTCAGTGCCGCTTTATTCGGAGCGCCATCTGAAGGCCGCTACGATGTGCAAACCTATTCAGGCGACGGGTCAACGCGCCGCTGGTTCTTGCGGCGCCTTATCGGCCGTCCTATCGCCGCGATCCGCGTATTAAACAGCGCGGCAACTTTTGACGGCGGTATCGACTATGTTCTTCGCAAGGTAGAACGCCACTCTGGCGTGTCCATCGAGGTCACTGAGGCACAACGGAAACATCCGGTGTTGTGGTCGCCGGTACTAGGTTGGAAGCTCTGGCGTCGTGGTGCGTTTAGCTGATAGCCGAAGCTTATTCAGCGGCCTGCATCCTGCGCATCATCTCAGATAATATCTCAGAGCCATTCTCTTTCAGCGCCTTGAAGCGCGTCAGAATTTCATTCACATCCTCTTCCGTATGTGCAGCAGAGACTGAAATGCGTAGCAGGCTGGAGCTTTCGGGCGTTCCTGGCGGAACAGCCAAATTGACGTAAACACCTTCTTTCAGCAACCAATTCCATTCCATCGCCGCTTGCACTTCATTCGGACGGCGCACAGCGATGACTGGGCTAGCGGGCGCACACAAATCAAAGCCCATCCGGTTAAGTCCGTCATGCAGCTGAGCCGCGCGGGCCATAATATTGTGGCGCAGTTCAGGCCTCGTCTTAATCGCTTCCAACGCCGCTTGCGCCGCGCAAATATTGGACGGAGCCGCGGATGCGGTGAACATGTAGGGCCTCATGACCTTTCGCAGCAATTCAAACTCTGGATGGCGTGACGCGCAAAAACCGCCGACGGAGGCAAGGCTTTTCGAGAATGTTCCGGAGTAGAAATCGATCTTGTCGAGAACGCCTTGTTCTTCGGCGATACCCGCGCCCGTTTCGCCGAAAACACCGTAACTATGGGCTTCGTCAACATAGAGATAAGCGCCATGTTTATGCGCGACCTCAACAAATTCATCAATCGGCGCGATATCGCCAAACATAGAATATAGCCCCTCGATCACAACGAGCGCGTGACCGCCTTCGGGGATCTTCTGCCGTGCGAGACGTTTATCCAAATCCGCAGGATTATTGTGGCGGAAACGAACCGTTGTCGTTCCAGCCAAACGCGTCCCATCAATGATGCAGGCATGCGCGTCGGCATCAATGAAAATAACGTCATTAGGTCCGGCCAACCCGGCCATAGCGGCGAGGTTGGTGACATAACCCGTTGTAAAAACAATACAGGAGGGCTTGCCGAGATGAGCCGCGAGGTCGCGTTCCAGTTGTTCATGTTCAACGTAGGTCCCGTTTGCGATCCGCGACCCCGTCGTGCCCGTGCCATGGCGGTCAATCGCATCCTTGGCGGCTTCGCGCGTCATGGGGTCAAAAGTCAGGCCCAAATAGTTATTCGTGCCGGCAAGGATAATTTCGCGGTTACCAATACGCCCGCGTGTCGAGCTCATAATATCGTCAAACGTCATGTCGAACGGATCGACTCCGAGCTTTTTAACAACATCAACGCGCTGTTTGAGCGGCTCGTACTTACTAAAAATCGACAGGCCTGAGCTGTTTGCACTTCCGTCAGCGTTGCTCATGAGTTCAGCAAGTCCTGAATAGCGTTGACGAGCTCGCCAACCGTTTTGACGTCGCTGATAACTTCCATAGGAATCGAGATATCGTAATGATCTTCGAGTTCCATGATCAAATCGAAAACGGCGGTCGAATCAACTTCCAGATCAGACATAATGCCTGAAGTCCGAAGGATCGGTTTGTTTTTGACGTTATACGGCTTGAGCAGCTCGCAGATTTTGTCGAAAATTTGCTCGTCAGTCGGCATGCGGGCCCTTTCAGAAGTGGCCAGTCGTTTCAAGCCGTGCCGTTACCAAGCCGATAGCGGGGCGTCCAGCCACCCTGACACTATCACCCGCGTGTAGATTTAACCCTAACGTCCTGTTTCCACAGCCCGAAGTTGCGTCGGGACTTGAAGGTCGATAATTCCGCCGTCCATATATTTCTGTTTCACACGTGCGCGCGACAGTTTGCCAGAAGATGTAATGATCATCGTCGATTTTGGTACGAGCATGAGCTGTACGGGTACGCCGACTTCGAGGCGGATTGCCGCCGACACGGCCGTTTCGATTTCAGCGAGCAATTTCGGATCGCGCGTGCGGCATTCTAGCAGCAACATGATCGTCTTCTGATCACCCGCTCCGCCAACTGAGAACGCACACGCCCGGCCACAGCGATGCGGCGCGGCGGCTTGCGCGGCCCATTCAATATCTTGCGGCCAAATATTACGGCCATGATACAGGATCAAATCCTTATAACGCCCTGTCACAATCAATTGGCCACCATGCCAGTAACCCAAATCACCTGTGTCGAGCCAACCATCGCGTGAAAATGCGGCTTCAGTGGCTTGGCTATTGCGAAAATAGCCGGGCGACAGCGACGGCCCTTTAAGGCAAATCCGGCCCACATGATCTTCGCCCAGAACATCATTATTATCGTCCCGAACTTCGACATCATGTCCCGGCAATTTTACACCACAAGCGACGAACGTTCGGCGATCACCGATCGGGGTGACGTCTGTGGCTTCGACCGCGACGGAAGTCGTCTCGTAACGGCGCATATCGATTGTGTGTTTCAAAAGCCCCTGCCCCAGCGGCGCGAAAGTTGCAGCCAAAGTGGTTTCAGCCATACCGTAAGACGGCGTGAAAGCGCTTTCTTTGAAACCCATCGGGGCGAAGAGTTCCGCAAATTCTGTCAGCGGCTCTGGGCGAACCATATCGCCGCCGATGCCTGCGCCGCGCCAGCTCGATAAATCCAATTCGCGATCCGCACGCCAGCGACGAACACATAATTCATACCCAAAGGTCGGAGAGTAAGAGAGCGTACCCTTGTGATCCGAAATCAGCTGTAGCCATGTCATCGGACGACGCGTGAAATCTGTTGGGTCCATGAAGTCGACGGACAATTGTGACACCAGCGGCGCGAGCATACAGCCGATCAGGCCCATATCATGATAAAGCGGCAGCCAAGACGTCGCGCGGTCCGTCTCATTGACTTTCAAACCATGCTTTACAATCGCATGACAATTCGCAGACACTGACGATTGCGTGCCTAAAATCCCTTTGGGTGATGATGTTGAGCCGGATGAGTATTGAATGTAGCAAAGATCATTTGGCCCAAATGGACGAAGTTTTTCGCCCTTTGGCAATTCTTTGACAGCTTCAAACGTCACAACAGGTGTTGCCGTATCATTGAGCGCGGAACTCATGATCGGTTCCATCGATGTCGGCGCAAACAGCGCGAAGAAATCACCCGTATCGGCCATACGCTCAAGCTGCCGCTCATAGGATGATCGACCACCCAAAGTCACAGGCAGCGGCAACGGCGCCGGAACAAGTCCCGCATATTGACAGGCACAAAATAAGATTGCGAACTCAGGCGTTGAGACCGCCGCCAAACCAATACGCGAGTTTCTTGGCGCAAAACCGACAAGTCGCTGAGCCACATCCATCGCTTGCTCACGCAGATCCGCATAAGTCAGGCGTGTTTTCAGACGGCCCTTGCCATCATAATAGTTGAATCCGGTGTCACCCGTCGCAGCATAGTCCAGCGCCTCAGTCAGAGTCGCGAAATCACCATGTCTGAGTGGGATGTTGCGAGCGGTCGGCGTCGGCTCGGTCATATTAATCTCTCTTGGACAGCCTAAATCTCTGTCAGCGGCAAGTACACGGAAAAGCATGCGAAATTGGTTAACCCAAATTGGCGCAGTTCTCCCCTCTAGTCACCAAGCTACGGTTACCATAGCTTTCGAGGTGCGGTTTTCACGTCGTCTTTCCATTTGTAACAGGTTTGTAACGAGGTTTTTTAAAAACTGTTGCAAAAAAGTGACAGCGCTGTCGCGTCAAATATGTGTCCAAGCGCTTGATTTAAGCGCGGGCAGCGCTAAAGCCGCCACTTTGTAAGCACAATGGTCTTACGGGCGATTAGCTCAGCGGGAGAGCACTGCCTTCACACGGCAGGGGTCACTGGTTCAATCCCAGTATCGCCCACCATTGGTGCAAAACCATTCCTCCTTGGTGCATAAGAATTGTGGCCCAACCAAAACTCAGAGGCCGCATGATACATCTTACCTTCGCCGCAACACCCTTCTTAAAAGGAGCATTGGCCCTCATTTGCCCGATCTTATTGTTTCAAACTGGCTGTCAAACAATGGCGGCAAGTCCGTCCCTCTTGATCATATTGGAAGCAGAAACAGGGTTTTCCAATATCGGCGAATATCCTTTCGTCGTTGAGGATGAAAACTTCTATTCAGGAGAACAAGTGATCCTCATTTCAAGCGCGCCCATAGGCGGGCAAGGCACCGCTCAGTATAGCCTCACCCCAGTCGTTAGGCCGGGCGTTTATGATGTCACGATACACTATTTCGTTGAAAATGACGGCCATAGCCCTGTCGATGTCACCCTTGGCGCGCATATGGCACGGTTTGTTATGGATGCTCCCACGCCGTCAAGCTTCGCAGACCCCCGTAACGCGCGTGAGTTCACAATGAATGACGTCACAGTTGCCGTCGGTGACACACTGACAGTCACCGGAGAAGTCTCACAATTCGAAAGCGAACATCGTGAATTTGTCCGCATAGACCGCTTCGTCTTCACGCCGACATCTTAACCGACAGCTTTCCCTTAACGCGGCACAGCCGTTCCATAGAGCGCCGCCCAGTAACGGCCCATGTCCCGCGCATTATCGATATAGTGGACACTATTCGTCGTTTTCACGCCGGGACCATCAGGATTTTGAGCGCCCAAAATCAGTGTCGGGCAATTCCATTGTCCCTCTCCTAATCGCGCGACCAATTCCGAGCGGGGATGGTCGACGGATTGGTAGACGACATCCAGAGTTTCCCGGATCGCTGGATAATAAGCGAGAACCCCCCAAATTTCGGCGCATTCAGGGCAATATTGACGCGCCCCGCGCGATTCAAACCCAGGCGGAAGGAGAAAGAGCGTATCGCGGCTCATGCCTCATCCGCTTCGAGGTTTTTCATGACGAAAGATTCAATCGTCGGGAATAGTTTCACGAGCGATTCAAACTCAACCTGCCGGAAATTAACTTTGGATTTGAACGAATTACCGAAACCACTTTCAAGCTCGACAACACCCTCAAGGATGCCGTTTTCAGTTTTAGGCATCCACAAATCAGACCCGTACATACCGAATAAGAAGCAGTGAATGCCTGCAACGGACTGCCCAGGTTGGATCATTGGGCGGAAATCAAACGGGTCAGGCCCCGCCTTCATCACAGGAAGACGCTGCGTTCCTGCGTTGGATATTTCCAAATCTGGCGGTGGAATATCATAGAGCGCCGATGTTGCCGTGCGCATATTTCGAAGGCGGATACGCAGGTTCGTGTTGGCAATCGATGTCGGCCTTCGTCCAAAGTTCGTTCGCGCGAGGTGACCGATGATGATGTAGCGGCGAACAGTTTCAGAGCTCTTCTCATCAACCAATTCAGTCCAATACATCCAGTCATTCTCATAGACGGGTTCGACTTTCACAATCGCGCGGTCAGAGCGGTAATTTTGGAAAACGGAAAATCCGTTGATGAGGCTCATGATCGCGATTGCGCCGATGAGTATGGGTTGCCAGTCGAATCCTTCGAACATGGTTTTGCGCCTTTTAGGGGTTAAGAAGATAGGGTTTTAATTTGTCGATCATCTCTTTGGGCGCGCGCCGGGGGCGGCCCTCCAAATCGATACAGGCCGCTTCGCTGTCCGCCGTTAAGATCACAGTTCCGCCGCGTTCAATCCGCTGACTCACAATCAGCCGCGCGCCCTTGAACACGTCATATGTTGTGACCACGGTGAGGACATCGTCGATCTTTGCGCTACTGCGGTAATCGAGGTTGATTTTGCGGATCACGAAGGCGAGCGCTGGGTCGCGCTCCAACAACTCTGCATGACCAATTCCGGCCAGGCGGAAAAAGCTTGATCGGGCGCGCTCAAGAAAACGAAGATAGTTAGCATAATAAACAACGCCGGAAAAATCCGTATCTTCGTAAAAAACCCGGATCGGAAAGCGGTGCTCACGGCCATCAAAATAGCCGAGCGGCGGACGGTCACGGTCCGGAATGGCGGCGTCTTCAGCTCTCACGGGTTTGGCCCTTTCCCTTTACGCCGATGATCATTGTACAGGCCAAACAGGAAGAAAACGACCAGACTAATGAGGAATACGCGCAGCAAATCGCTGCCATCAATCGGAGGCACACGGTTCATGAGCAGAGGCGGCAAAGCCCGAATGGACGCGTAAAGGATCATCACCCCAACGGCGGGCGCAATCGTGCGCCGAAGAAAGCTCGGCGGAGTATCGGGGGTTTGCGGAGCGTTGTCAGACATCGACTTCCCCCGCACCGCTCAATAAATCATCCGTAAAATACTCACTTTTCGCCACAGGCGCCGGGGCAGTCAAGCCGATGTGCTCATAGGCGCGGGGCGTTGCGACACGGCCTCGCGGCGTGCGCATAAGGAACCCTTGTTGAATCAGATAAGGCTCGACCACATCTTCGAGCGCGTCGCGGGCCTCGGCCAACGCCGCGCCTAACGTATCAACCCCGACCGGACCGCCGCCGAACATATCACAGAGCGCCCGTAAGTAACGCATATCTTGGGAATCGAGACCCAAGTGATCAACACCCAAACGGTTGAGCGCGACATTGGCGGCGGCGGCGTCGACAATTTTAATCCCATCATGTTCGGTCAGGTCCCGTACGCGGCGGAGCAAGCGCCCTGCCACACGCGGTGTCCCCCTGGCCCGCCCCGCAATTTCCGCCGCCCCGTCCGGCGTCATTTCCAGCCCCAGTTTCCCGGCAGCGCGCGCAACGATCACACTCAAATCTTCCTTGGAATAAAACTCCAAGCGAACGGGGATGCCGAAGCGATCCCGAAGCGGTGTCGCCAGAAGGCCTGCGCGCGTCGTCGCGCCGATCAAAGTGAAGGGCGACAAATCAATCTTAATCGACCGTGCGGCCGGACCTTCGCCAATGATGAGGTCCAGTTCGTAATCCTCCATCGCGGGGTAGAGAACTTCTTCAACGACAGGATTGAGGCGGTGAATTTCATCAATGAACAGCACATCATTGGGCTCAAGATTCGTCAGGAGCGCGGCTAAATCCCCCGCCTTGGAAATAATCGGGCCAGACGTGGATTTGAAATTAACGCCGAGTTCACGGGCGACAATCTGGCTAAGCGTGGTTTTCCCAAGCCCCGGCGGGCCGGACAAAAGCAAATGATCGAGCGGTTCACCCCGTCGCCGCGCGGCTTCGACATAGACTTTTAGGTTTGCGATCGCTTTTTGCTGTCCACGGAAATCGGCAAAACTGAGCGGACGAAGCGCGCGGTCGCGCACATCACCGGGCTGCGTATCTGCGGCGGTAAGACGGGCGAGATCCTCCATTTACGACCCCAAAGCCTTGAGCGCCGCTCTAACTAAATCATCCAACGCTGGATCATCTTCAAACTTCACATAGGCATCGGCCACCGCGCGCAAGGCTTCGCTTTGACCAATCCCCAAATTCGCCAATGCACTAATCGCGTCATTGCGAAGTTGCATATCTGACAGGCCTTCGTTGCGAGTTGAGCCGTCGACGACGCCTGATGTGGGCGCTGTGAAAGCAGACGTGAAACCGCGTCCGACGGGCGGCGGTTTGCCGGACAGCTCTGTCGCAATCCGCGTCGCAAGTTTCGGTCCAACGCCAGATGCACGCGCAAAGGCCGTTTTATCTTCTAGCGCGGCGGCGCTCATGACTTCGCCTGGGCTCATAATATCCAATATCGCCAAGGCGGCTTTCGGTCCAACGCCCTGCACGCCCTGCAGCCGCTCAAACCACGCGCGTTCTTCCTCGGACGAAAATCCGAACAAGGTAATCGACTGTTCCCTGACATGGGTTTCGACATGCATCCGCACGGCTTCGCCTTCGCGCATCTCCCGCAAAGCGCGCACGCCGCAACGCAACAGATAGCCGACACCGCCGCAATCGACGATGGCTTCCCCTGTTCCAACCATCACGCATGTGCCGGATATCATTCCGATCATGTCATCTTGTCCTGTGCGATTCGTTTCGCATGCTTAGCACATGGATTGATCCGCGCGGGCAATCTCACGCCGTGAATGCGATAATTCGTAGCCGAGCGCTATGGTTAGCAAATCTTTAAGTGACACGGCATAGACTGCTTGCAGGAGAATCACTCATGCCGTCCAAATTGGCTGTAAACACACGATTGATCGTTATTTTTGGCCTGATGTGCGCGCCAGCCCTGTCGGCCTGCTCGGCGGCATCCGGCCAATCGCGTTATGCGAGCGGACCGTGCACCGCTTGTGCGCAAATGCCCGTTCAGAACCTATGTTGTTATGCTCCGCCTCCGGTTATCTACATACCGCCGCAGGCGCCCGTCACAGTCGCGCCGACTGTCTATGTCGAACCAGAGCCCGAACCGACCATTCATATTGAACCTTACGTCGAACCACCTATTGTCTACACGCCGCCGCCGACTGTGGTCATGAGCTATCCGGAACCCTCTGCGCCAATCCCGCACCGTCTTCCTGCCCGTAAATAAGCTTAGCCAATACGCGGATGATTGGCGTGCGTCATGGCGATGGCCAGAGCATCGGCTGCGTCGCCCGCTTTCACATTCGCGCCTGGCAGCAATAGGTTCATCATATGTGCGACTTGCGCTTTATCCGCTGCGCCCGTGCCGACGACGGATTTTTTGACCAGCTTCGCCGCATATTCGCCCACGATTAGTCCTGACTGCGTCGCTGCTAAGATACAGGCCGCCCGGGCTTGTCCCAGTTTGAGCGCGCTCATGGCATTGTCTTTCATAAACGCCTCTTCAACGCCCGCTTCGCTGGGCTGATAGGCCTCAATCGCGGTTTGAGCTTCGACAAAGAGGAACGACAGACGGCTGACGAGCGGTTCTTTGCGCGGTGGCCGGATCACGCCATGCGCCACATGGCGCATCTTGCTCCCTTCCACATCAATCACGCCCCAGCCGCAAGCCACGATAGACGGGTCGAACCCGATGATGCGGCGCGCTTTAGTCATAGCGGTGCTTAGAAGGATTGCTGCGGGAGAACAACGGGGCGCGATCATCGAGGTTATCCCCATGATTCACGCTCTTATAACGCGGCCAAAATGTATAAGTTTCTTTTCCGCTTTTCTCCTGTGACTCTCTGAGGCGAGTCGTGACAGAGGCAGGCGCATGATTGACCCAAATGACCCACCACCGCCGTCCGACATGCCTGATCTCGGCATGCCGGATTATGACATGTCTGGCATGGAAGATATGGGTCTGAGCGATCCGTTTGAGACAGAACTCGACACGACACCGCATAGTATGGAGGCCGAGCAGGCCCTGCTCGGCGCGCTGCTTTACGACAATGAAATCTACCACCGCGTGAGTTCGATTGTCGAAGCCAAGCACTTCTACAATCCCGTTCACGTCAACATGTACCGCGCGATGGCGTCCCTCATTGAACATGGCAAACTCGCTGATGCGATCGTTCTGAAAAACCGGTTCGCCAAAGACGATGCCCTCGCCGATATTGGCGGCGTCGAATATCTCGCGCTTCTGCTCGAACAAGCCCCGCCCGGATCGACCGCACCCGAATATGCCAAGCTAATTTTCGATATGGCCATGCGGCGCGAACTCATCCGCCTGGGCGACACGATGAAAGAACTCGCCAAGGACCAAAACAGCGAAGACGACGCCTCCAAACAGATACAGCAAGCGGAGATGCAGCTTTATAATCTCGCGGAAATCGGCGGGACGCAGACTGGATTTGTGTCGTTCGAAGACGCGTTGATCGACTCCATTGAAATGGCCACGGCGGCCTATCAACGGAAAGGGCAACTCTCCGGCATTGCGACGGGTCTGGATGATCTGGACGCACAATTGGGCGGACTCCACAAATCCGACTTGCTCATCCTGGCGGGTCGTCCGTCGATGGGGAAATCCTCGCTCGCGCTCAACATCGCCTTCCATGTCGCCAAAGCGCATAAAGTCGAGAAAGACGAAAACGGCATCGAGAAGACAATGAACGGCGGGATCGTCGGCGTTTACTCACTCGAAATGAGTAGCGAACAGTTGGCGACGCGTCTTCTGGCGGAACACAGCACTGTCCCCTCGCACCGTATCCGCCGCGGCGACATCAACCCCGAGCAATATGAGCAACTCCGCGACGCCGCCGACGAAATCAGCCGTATCCCGCTACACATTGACGACACGGGCGGCCTATCCATTGGGGCGATGGCAGCGCGCGCCCGGCGGCTCAAACGGATGAAAGGCCTCGACCTTATCGTGGTCGATTACCTCCAGCTTCTGACCGGCGGTGCGGCGATGAATTCATCGACCAACCGCGTGCAAGAAGTGACCATGATTACGCAGGGCCTCAAAGCGCTGGCGAAGGAACTCAACGTCCCTGTGCTGGCCCTCGCGCAGCTCTCCCGCCAAGTCGAACAACGCGACGACAAACGCCCGCAGCTGTCAGACTTACGCGAATCCGGCTCTATCGAGCAGGATGCGGACGTCGTCATGTTCATCTACCGCGACGAATATTACCTCGCCCGCGAACAACCGGATGATGATGACCCCGAAGCCGTGATGAAGTGGCAAGCCAAAATGGACAACGCCGTCGGCAAAGCCGAAGTCCTCATCCAGAAACAACGCCACGGCCCGATTGGATCCGTCATGCTCAGCTTTACGCCAGAACTAACCAAATTTGGCAATTTGGCGCAGGATGACGGCGGCGGGTATACGGAGTATTGATGCACAATCCTCACACGCATCTTAAATATCTTGAAACTGAGTTAAACCTTGAAAAATTTAGGCTGGAAACCTTGCCTCGAATCGACTCAAATACCGAAGACTTTGAACCAAGGTATCGAACCCTCTCATGTGAAAAAGAGGGGTTCAAATTGATCATAAGTCAGGGTTGCATTTTCTACTCTGATAAAAATTCAGACTACAGAGATGAGTACATCGTTCACAACAACGTCCCAGAGTGTCGTCACTTACTCGACATGGTCGCATTCTATCATATGAGCCTAAAAACTCTTGATTTTTGTGACATTATTGAGGTTGGAAGCAACGTCAATAATGTTCATGCCCTCTATATCTCCGTCCCCTTTTTCTTACCTTCCCACATCAATAATGTTGAAGAGCAAGGTATTACACTCCAACTAAAGTGGCTAATGCCAATTTCAAAGCATGAGTGTGAATTCATACGGAGGGAAGGTGCCGTGGTATTCGAAGACAGGTTGTTTGCTTCAAGATATGACTTTTTTGATCCTCGCCCTAACGGTAATTATTTAGACGTCACTTGATTTTGCTGTCACAAAGCCCTGCGTTCCGCTTGGTCAAGATGACAAGGCGGAAGACCGCACTCTCCTCCTTCCGCTCATCCCGATGAAAATCGGGATCCAGTCCCGCGTCCGCATGCAGTTCCGAGCTGGATCCCGACCGCAGTTTACCCTCAACTTGATTGGGGGTTGGGATGAGCGGCGTGGAGATGAAGTTATGAGTGTAGAGGTTGATCGCGTTGTGACTGATAAACGACACGCTTGGTGGATCAATCCCTGCTCTCTTCACCCGTAAACCTCGACCACACTGCATTCCCCACAACCCCATCCCCGACATCCGAACCTGTGGTCTTTTACCCTCACCCGTTTCGGACACGAGAGAGTGTATTGCTCTTAGGCTGGCGGGGGTTTGGTGGATTGGGCGGTGGGCGAGTTAATACGGCGCGCGCGGCTCCATCCGGCGAAGCGATTGATGACGGTATCGGGGCGAGATACGAGCGGAGAACCGTGTGGCTTTACAACCCATGCGCCGTACGCCCTCCGATATGTCGGAGCCGACGGGCCGGACCTCGAAAGGGCCGAACTCGTCTATCTCCTTCCGGCGTGCGCCCATTGCGGGCCGCCGGGATCACGGCGCTAACGACC